>Ga0209810_1000009_pt1 | contig 836522 bp, 678 predicted proteins | sample Coa_R1_7_FD_187159 | JGI IMG/M metagenome (GOLD analysis project Ga0209810, IMG submission 187159) | Surface soil microbial communities from Centralia Pennsylvania, which are recovering from an underground coalmine fire - Coalmine... | ecosystem: Environmental > Terrestrial > Soil >... | reverse complement strand
CACAGGGTCGGTCGCCATCAGGCCGGTGGTAAGCAGCGATACTGTAGTGCCGTAGTGCCGGCGCACGAACCAGAAGATGAGCCATACCGTAACGGCTCCCGTGGCAATGCCGAAAACCCGGTACCCCACGATTCCCATCGGAACTACGCGAAACCACAGCCACAGCAGCCAGCCCTTGAGCGCTCCCACGTAGGGCATCATCATCAAGGGATACTGGTGATGCTTCGTTTTTAACGAGAAGGTTTCCAAGCCCCGGAGCCGGGGAAGCAGGACGGAGACGTGCAGCAATTCGTCCTGTTGGGGTCCTGGCAACGAGATCCAGGCGGCGCCAAGAAACAAGAAGAGCCCCAGAAACGAGCCGAGCAGCACGATCTCCAGCCGCGACAGCGTCCGCATGACCGAATTATGATTGCCCCTGCTTTTTTTGCCGCCCTGAAACGGCTGTGCCCTGAGGACCTCTGGCGCGTCACATAGGGATCAGGCGGCGACCCCGGCCCGCCATGAAGAAGCTAGCCGGGAACCCTGAAGACGCTGCAAGCCGTTACTCCGAATCATACTCGCAAGACAGCCGGCTTCGCAGCGTGTTGGCGAAGGCCGGCGACCGGCCGGGAGAAGATCGGTAGCATGGCGCTTTCGGCGCTGGGATTATTCTTCCGCTTTACCCGCTACGGTGATTCCGAGCTGGAGAGATCCATTTTGCACGTCCAGCATGTCGCGGGAACTGACGTGCTCAATGCTCGGAAATTTAGCACTGGGATCGGGCAGCGCCAGGAAAAGCACTAGGGGATGATTGATGCCGCTGGCTTTTTCGCTCTGCTTGATCAGGGCATCGAAATTGGGATTAGCGTTGGGGTCGGTGTCGTCAGCCGCCAGGGAAAGCACCAGATGGTCGCGGCGCGGAGAGGCGCCCTGGTGATTGCCGTCCTCCGGCTGTAGTTGATAACGCATCGTGTACACGCCGGCCCGGAGCTTGTTTCCGCGGAAATCGTTCGTATCCTTGTCGAACCGGATGACCCCAATCAGGGTGCTGAGAGGGATAGAGGTAAAGTCGGCGCCACCCGCCGAAGGAGCATTCTTATCGGAAGGAATGCCCTTTCGCAGCCAGACTTCGGCATAAGGAGCGCCGCTCGCGTCTTTCACCTGGTACCCGTTCGGCTCTAAAACATTCTTCACCGCATCGGAAACGCCTGAAGCGTCACAAGCGCCAATCGGGGCCACCGTATATTGGGCTTTCGCCGGCGCCAACAGGAAAGGGAACAAAAATAGCGAGGCAAAGAATTTCAGAGCGGACATGACAGTCGAATTATAACACGCGAAGAGGCAGGGCGGGCTGAAGGCCCGCCCTGCGAGAAGGAATCAAGCTGAGAAGAAACTTAGTCGGATTCTGTCGCGAAGCTGCCCAGGAAGGCGCTGTTTTTGTCGGGATTCGACCAGACAACATTCAAGCCCTGACCGGAGAAGGTATTCGCAACAGTGTGTGCGGGCATAGAATGCTCCAGGTTGGCGCTCAGCGGCGGATAGTAGGTGATCGCATTGTGGCAAACCGCATCACCTTCCCGCAGAGCGCGGGTCTGGATCCTGGCCAGATTGCCGGCAATGAGCTGCGCCGATCCGGAGTGGATGTTGCCGTCGATGTTGAACTCGATCGGAGCCGATTCCACGCGGACCACGGTCTGGACCAGATCGCCCGCCATCTTCTGAACGAAGCTCTGGAGGGCCTGGCGCTGCTCCATATTCGCGCGCTCGTCCACGATCAGGATCGCCTTGGTCGGATAGGCGCTGTGGAACGTGTCGCCGAGGGTGCTCTTGGCCCTCACGACGGCCACGACGCCCATACCATCGAGCGATACATTGTTCCACGACCCCTTGTCGATCTTCCAGCCCATCAGGGCCAGATCGCCGACGATCCCCACTTCCGAATTAGCAAAGCACTGCGCGACCCAGATGTCCGCATTGCGAGCCTCGATGTAACTGCCGCGGATCTCGGCAGCCGACAGCATCGCCGTTGAGGCCAGCAGCAGTGTTGCAGTTAATAGAACCTTTCTCATCCTAGACCTCCAGTTTGACGAACCGCTCGTTTTTTAGTATACCACCTCTCCCGCTACAGAGCCTCGTAGCAGGAACGATTGGGATTACAGACGTCTTCATCCACCACCTGGCCGTCCGGACCCAGAGGGTTCTGGGTCTGGACGCACCAGTAAATCCGGTCATTGGATTGCTGGACTGTCGGGTCCCACTCGGCGTCGATAAACAATCCTTTCCACCGCAGATTGCCGCAGCGCTCGGAAAGAACCTTCAGCCCCGCATTCTCCATGGTTAAGCCCTCCCGGTCGCCGCCAGGAGCAAGGCCCGCTTCACAGCCACCTTGGCCAATTGCACTTTGTATGCGTTCTTGCTCAGCGGTGTAGCGCGAGCCAGGGCCGCATCCGCCGCGGCCTGGGCGGTCGCATCGGTCACCGATTTGCCGGTGATCGCCTGCGCCGCTTCGGGCGAATTCCACGGCGTCGGCGCCACATGGCCCAGTACAACCACAGCGCTCTGGACCGTGGAGCCGCTCATCTTGAGCGCCACGGAAGCCGTCGTCAAAGGCCAATCGAGCGCCATTTTCTGGCGGACTTCATACGTTGCCGTCTTTGCGCCTCCATGCGGCGGGATGATGATCTCCGTCAAAATCTCGTTGGGCTTGAGATCCACCTCGCGCATGTTTGCATTTTCCGGCGTGACGAAAAACTTCGCCACATCCACGGTGCGATTGCCCGACGAGGACGCGATCACCACCTTCGCTCCCAGCGAAATCAGCGGCGGGCCGAGGCTCGAGGCGCTGACGAACTTCGCCGGCCCGCTGTTGCCGAGGATCGCGTGATACCGGTTTTCTCCGTTCGGAACCAGCGGGTTGCCCTTGCCATCCTGGCCGAGCAGCCCGAAGCCGTTGCGGAAATACCAGCACCGCGGCCGCTGGCACAGATCGCCGCCCACAGTCCCCATCGCCCGGATCTGCTGGCTCGAAACGCCGTGGGCAGCCTGGTTCAGCGTCGGATATTCCTTGCTGATCGTCGAGTTTTCGATCAGCTCCGCAAAGGTCACCATGGCGCCGATATGCAAGCCGTCGCCGGATGACTTGATCGTTTTCAGCTCTTTGATACCGCCCAGGCTGACCACCCGCCGGGGCGTGTGGATGTAATCCTTCATCAGAGCGAGAAGGTCCGTACCCCCTGCCAGAATGTCGGTCTCGCCCCACTGGGAGCCGAGCAGGCTAAGGGCCTCCTTCGTCGTCTTGGGACTGGCGTATTCGAAAGCTTGCATTATGCCCTCCCTCCCCTCGCCAGAGCAGCAAGGACTTTGTCCGGAGTCATCGGCAGAGGCTGCACGCGAACACCGATGGCGTTAGCCACCGCGTTGGAAATGGCAGCGGGCGGCGAAACGGCCGGCGGCTCACCCAGACCGATGACGCCGCGGCTGTCATAGGGACCCTGCACCATATGCACGACGATGTCGCCGATGTCTCCAATGCCGCTCAGCTTGTAGAACTCCATGTTGGCATTGAGCATCTTGCCAACCTGCTGATCGTAGATCCGCTCTTCGTAAAGCGCCGAGCAGATGCCCATGATCGCAGCGCCAAAAACCTGGCTCTCAGCCGTCTTCAGCGAGATGACCAGCCCGCAATCCTGCACCGCCACGTATTTCTTCATCGTGATGATGCCGGTCTCGGTATCCACCTCTACTTCGGCCATCCCGACGCCGCCCACGTTACTGTCGTTCAGGTTGCCCTCGCCGCGGGCCGGCTGCCGGCCGATCTCTGAAATCGGCTTGCTGCCGAGTTTGGCGCAGGCCGCCTTCCAGGTCAGGCTCTTGCTCGGGTCGCCCTCGACGAGAATGCGGCCGTCGCGAGCCACCAGCTTATCGGGCGTGGTGCCCAGAGAAGGAGCCACAGCCTCGAACAGCTTGTCGAGCGCCTTGATGCAGGCGCGGCGCGTGGAAGCTGAAACGCCGCCTGTTGTGGTCGATCCGCCGGAGGCGCCCGAAGGCGGATAGTTGCTGTCCCCGATCAAAACTTCGACGGCGCTCAGCGGCAGCCCGAACGTCTCCGCAGCCACGATGCCTATCACGGTCCGGCAGCCCACGCCGAGGTCCTGGCTTCCGAGGGCTACGTTGCAACTGCCGTCCGGGTTAATCGTCGCCCGGCAGTCGCTGTCGTGCGGCCGGCCGCCCCAGGTGTGAATCGACACACCCACTCCGCTTTTGATGTGACCGTTTCCGCCCTGGCCGCCCGGATGCCACTTCGCCTTCCAGTCCATCAGCTCCATGGCCTTCTTGAGCTCGGCCTCGTAGACTTCGGGACGCGGCGTGTAGTGCAGGTTCTTCATGAACAGCTCGACAGGATCCATGTTTAGCTTGGCCGCCAGATCGTCGAGGGCGTTCATCGTCAGAACAGCCGCCTGCGGGTGATTCGGCGCCCGCCAAGCCCGCGCCGGGCCGGTATTGGTGGAAACCGCAATGTGCCGCTTCTTCTGGTTGGGAATGTCAGCGAAGATGTATGGCAGCGGAGGAGCGCCGCCCCCGGCCATGCCGCCGGTGGACCAGGACTCTGACTCCCAGGCTACGACGGTTCCGTCTTTCTTCGCGCCAACTTTGATTTTCGCGAAATCGGACGGACGCATGCCGGCCATTTGCAGTTCCTGATCCCGCTCGAGCATCAGCTTCACTGGCTTGCCGGTGCGCCGCGCCAGTTTGGTGCAAGCGATGCCCCAGGTGTCGATCGAGAACTTCGACCCGAAGCCGCCGCCCATGTACTGGGTGATGACGCGAATATTAGAGGGCTTGATGTTCTCCGTTCCCGGTGAAGAAGCGAGTACTTTCGCCAAATCGCCGCCGAGCCGGCCGACTGCCTGCGTGGAAGCGGTAACTGTCACGTTGTCGCCGTTCCACTCCACAACCTGGCCGTGAGCCTCGAGGCAGCAGTGGCATTCCGTGTTGATGCCATACTCACCTTCGTGAACAACGTCGGCGCTGGAGAAAGCCTGGTCGGGATTCCCCTTGGTTTCCTCCGCCGACGGCTTGGCCCGGTTGCCCGCCTTGGTCAAATCGTACTCGTGCACGAGGTGCGGCAGCACTTCGTACTCGACCTTGATTTTGCGGACGCCGTCCCGCGCCAGTTCTTCCGTATCCGCCGCTACAGCCGCAATCTCCTGCCCCTCCCACTGAAGCTCGGTTCCCGCGGGCGCGATGACTTCGACGGCGCGCACGCCCGGCAGCCGTTCCGCTTCGCTAGTGTCGATGCGCGTCACTTTCGCGTGGGCGTAAGGGCTGGTCAGCATCTTCGCCGTCAGCAACCCCGGCGGATTGGTGTCGTAGGCATATCGGGCAACCCCGCTGGATTTGTGCGGGCCGTCCAGCCGGTTGACCCGTTTGCCGATCAGGCTGCGTTTTTCAGCGGGAGGCCAATCATATTTACTAGGCACGACGCCCTCCTTTCATTTCCTTCGCTGCGTCCAGGGCCGCTTGCCGCACGCCCACATAGGTGCCGCACCGGCACAAATTGCCGCCCAGGCCTCTCTTCACCTGGTCCATGGTGGGATTGGGATGCCTGTCCAGGAAAGCCTTGACCGCCATCACAAATCCCGGAGTGCAGAACCCACACTGCTGGGCGTCGTTCTCAACGAACGCGGCGGAAACCGGATGCAGTTTCGAGAGGGATCCGATCCCCTCGATGGTCTGGATCTCTTTGCCCTGCGCTTCAATAGCCAGAACGCTGCAAGAATAAACCGCGCGCCCGTTCAGAATCACAGTGCAAGCTCCACAAGTGCCCCGGTCGCAGACTTTCTTCGCCCCGGTCATGTCCAGATGATTTCGCAGCGCATCCAGCAGTGTGACCCGGGGCTCGATATTCAGGTTGTGAACTTTACCATTAATACGTAGTGAAACCCGAACCGGCCCGGGCCCCATAACGGGCGCCGCGCTCGCAACCTCGGGCTCCACCAGCAAGCCGGTGGGCAAGCTGGCTACCGCGCCGCCTCCAATCCCAACCCCTTGCAGGAATGAGCGCCGCGAGAATCCCTTCTTGCCGGGCTGTTTCGTTTTGCCATGGTCATCAGAGTCTATTTTGCTCACCAGGCACCTTCCTTTCCGGAATGTAGAAAGCTAGAGCGTCCGCGTGGACGAACCTGTATGGAACGGAATCCTACTATATCAAATTCATAGACATAAGCAAGAGCGGCAGCCTTGGAAGTTGTCAAAAAGTTATGAAAGCAGGGAAACCCGGCCTATGTGACTGAAAGCTTTGGTCTTGAATTAGTTCACGTTGTCACGGACGAACTCGTACCGCTCGATGGTTGCGGCGACTCCCACCAGACTCGCCTCTTGCTGCTCGACCCTGGTCACCTTTCCCTTGCAAAGCAGCCGAACCGGACCGGCAATCGAGATTTCATCCGGAAGAGTCACCACGAACTCCAGCAGGCTTCCGAGTTCCACGGCTTCGCCGACCACGAAGTAAACGCCGGTAGAACTCAGGTTCCTGGTCTCGCCAATCCGGTTGATTTCGCCCCGGCTGCCCCGAATCAGGGTCAGCGGGAGCGTGAGCTGAAAGCGCTGGGAGCGTCGTTGTTCCTTCACGGACCATTTCACCTTTGATTTCTTCCCCTTATTTGTCTCCGATGAATGCCTGCCAAGCGTTTTTTTCCAAAATCCCCTGCGATTGTAACAGCGATGCGACAAAATACAATAGGACAATCGTTTAGAGACAACGCGGGTACCTCTTAAGACAAACTCTTGGTACCCGGATCACTTGCTCGTCACATAAGCCCGTAACAGGCGGGTCAGGCCCTCGGCGGTGAACAATTCCGCATTGGAAGGGTTTTGCACAAAATTGTCGCGAATGTAGCCGGACTGGTCGACCACGAAGACGTGGGGAATGGAAAAGCCGTGATTCGGGTCGGGCTTGAGGTAATCGATCGCCGCCTTGTTGGTTGGGTCCACTAAGACCGGATAGCTGACCCTGTACGTTTTCACGAACTCCGCCACAGTCTCGGCCGTATCGGGGAAAGTCGAGATCCCGACCACTGCCACCCGCCCTTTGAGCCGGGTGTAGACCGAATCCAACACCGGAGCGAATTTCTGGCAATGGGGACAGGTAGTGGACAAGAACTCAATAAGCAAAACCTTCCCTTTGAACGAGCTCAGACTCACCATCCGGCCCTGGGAATCGCTGAGGTGAAAATCCGGCGCCGCGCGATTGGACAGTTCCCCAGCCGCGCTCAGCAGGGAGCAGAAGCTCGCCAGCAATGCGCACAGCCGCCGCAGAAGCATCTTCTTTATTTTATACTGATTGCGTAGCGGCGCCAGCGATTATTAAACTGAGAGAGGTCAGACGGCACTGCGGCGTCTTCCTTCCGGCAATCGTCCGCACGCCCAAAAGCACATGCACAGATGCGCGATGACAATCAAGGCAGCCGGCCCCGCTTCACCGCCCGCGCGCGGAGTCGCCGCATGAAACACCCGAGCCCGGATCTTGAGGCCGAATTCCGGAAAGAGATCGAAGGCGAAGTGCGCTTCGACGCTTATTCCAAGGTTCTTTACTCGACAGACGCCTCTATCTACCAAATCGAGCCGATTGGCGTGGTTGTGCCGCGGCATCGGGATGATGTGGCTGCGGCGGTGCGCGTGGCCGCCCGTTATGGCGTTCCGATTCTCCCCCGCGGCGGCGGCACCAGCCTTTCCGGCCAGACGGTCGGCCATGCCATCCAGATCGATTTCGCGAAGTACATGCGCAACATCCTGGAGGTGAACACCGAAGAGCAGTGGGTCCGCGTACAGCCCGGCGTGGTCCAGGATCAATTGAATGCCCACTTGCGGCCTTACGGATTCGGCTTCGGCCCCGATACTTCTTCCTCGAACCGAGCCACCATCGGGGGGATGATCGGAAACAACTCGGCCGGGTCGCACTCCATTCTTTACGGCAAGACCATCGATCACACGCTCGAGCTCGATGTGGTTCTCTCCGACGGCACCGAAGCGCGCTTCCGGGAGGTGACGCCCGAGCGGCTCGAGCAATTATCGCGCGGCGACACCCTGGAAAACCGGCTGTACCGGGAAGTGCGCGCCCTGGGAGCCGCCTACTGCTCGGAAATCTTCGCGCGGTATCCCAAGATCATCCGGCGCGTCAGCGGCTACAACCTGGATGAATTTGTTCCCGCCCCGGGAGCGGAGAGGCCGGGCCTTTTCGGCGCCGGATTCGCCACCCGTCCCGGCCTGTTCAACCTTTGCAAAGCCATCGTCGGCGCCGAAGGCTCGCTGGCCGTGGCCAGCGAAGCGAAAGTGCGGATCGTACCCCTGCCCAAAAAGAAAGCCATCGAGATTGTTCTGTTCGATGACCTGGTCGACGCCGTCGAGGCCACCGACGAGATGACCGTCACCAACCCGGTGGCCACGGAGCTGATGGATCGCCTGATCATCGAGCGGGCTCGCGCGACGCCGCAGTTCGCCAAGCAGATGGACTTTGTGCAGGGCGATCCCGGCGCCCTGCTGATCGTCGAATTCTATGGAGACACTGAGGCGGAGGTGCGTTCGAAAGTCGAGGAACTCGATGCCCGGCTCAAACGAAAGCGTATCGGCTTCGGCCATCTCCCCGTGGTAGATCCGGCCAGGCAAGCCAGCATCTGGAAGGTACGTAAAGATTCTCTGGGGCTTCTCATGTCCGTACCGGGCGATCGGAAGCCGATCGCCTTTGTGGAGGACCCAGCGGTGCCGGTCGAGCGGCTGCCGGAGTTTGTTCGCCGTTTCCGCCAGATTCTCGCCGATCACGACACGACCGGCGGTTACTATGGCCATGCCTCGGTGGGGTGCCTGCACATCCGGCCCTTGATCGATTTGAAGCAAGAGTCGGAAATGTACAAAATGCGGGACATCGCGGAAGAGGTCTTCCAGCTTGTCGTCGAGTGCGGCGGCTCGATGAGCGGCGAGCACGGCGACGGGCTGGCGCGCGGCCATTTCAACGCCCGGCTGTTCGGCCCCAAAATTTACGAAGCATTTCAGAAGCTCAAGGCAGTCTTCGATCCGCAGAACATCATGAATCCGGGCAAGGTTGTAAATGCGCCCGACATGACGCAGGACCTGCGTTACGGCAAAACATACCAGACCATTCAGATCCAGACGCATCTGGATTTCTCCCGGGAAGGAGGATTCGCCGGCGCCGTTGAAATGTGCAACGGCATGGGCATCTGTCGCAAAACGCTGGAGGGCACGATGTGCCCGTCCTTTCATGCGACGCGGGAAGAGGAGCATTCGACGCGCGGCCGGGCGAACGCTTTGCGCGCCGCGCTTTCCGGACGCTTGCCTGCCGAAGAGCTGACGTCCCGCCGGATGTACGAAACGCTCGATCTTTGTCTGGAGTGCAAGGGCTGCAAGCGCGAGTGCCCGTCCAACGTAGACCTGGCCAAAATCAAATATGAGTTCCTGGCCCAGTATTACGCCAAACATGGCGTGCCCGAGCGCGCTCGGCTCTTCGCCAACATTGCCAGACTAAACCGCTGGGGCGGCCGCATGGCGGGCGTCGCCAATTACATGATGAGCCGGCGCTGGGTAAAGAATCTTGCCGAAATGGCCTTCGGCATCGACGCCCGACGTGAGTTTCCCGCCTTCGCCAGCGAGACGTTCCAAAGCTGGTTCGCGAAGCGGTCCGGCCGCAATGGCAGGACCAACGGCCGCGCTGCCAGCGGCACGGTCGTACTCTTCGACGATTGTTTCCTCAGTTATAACTACCCGCAGGTGGGCCGGGCTGCAACCGAACTGCTGGAGCGGGCCGGGTTTGAAGTCATATTGGCGAAACAGGATTGCTGCGGGCGTCCCATGATCTCCAAAGGTCTGCTGGAAGACGCCCGGCGAGCCGCCCGGCGCAACGTCGAAGCCTTGGCTCCGCTGGTGGAAGAGGGAGCCGTCGTCGTCGGCTGCGAGCCGAGCTGCCTGCTGACATTGCGGGATGAATATTTGGACCTGCTTCAGGGACCAGCCGCCGAGCGCCTGGCCCGGCAGTCTTACTTATTCGAGGAATATTTGTGCAAACTGCACTACGAGGGCAAACTCAGCTTGCAATGGAAGCAGGAGCGAAAAAAGATTCTGCTCCACGGCCATTGCCATCAAAAAGCCCACATCGGCACGGCGTCGACCCTCCAGGCCCTGCGCTTTCCGGCCGGCTACGAAGTTTCGGAAATCAACTCCGGCTGCTGCGGCATGGCGGGATCGTTCGGATTCGAAAAGGAGCACTACGATATCAGCAAGATCATCGCTGAGACACGCCTGATTCCCGCCGTCAACGCGGCCAGCCCCGACACCGAGATTGTGATTACGGGGGTAAGCTGCCGCCAGCAGATCTCGCACTTCACACGTCGCGCTCCGCGCCACGCCGCGGAAGTGCTCAGGGACGCTTTGGCGTAAAGGGCCGCTCGCGGCTGCATAAAACGCGGACCGGCCGGCCCCGATTGCTTGCTTCATTGTCGCGCCACGGCATATTGGATGACGTACAAGGCCGCAAACACGTAAACCAGCGCCGGGCACTCTTTCGGACGCCCGGCGAGCAGCTTGGCCGCGGCGTACAGCACGAAGCCGGCTCCCACGCCCGCAGCGATACTGAACGAAAACGGGATCAGGATCATGGTCAAAAAGCCGGGAACCGATTCCGTCGGGTCCCCCCAGTCCATATCGCGCGCGCAACGCATCATCATGGCCCCCACCAGGATGAGCGCGGGCGCAAGGGTCGGATAGGCAACTCCGCCGCCCTGCGCGCTCGCCACCGGAACGCCGCCCCCGATCATCCGCGCCAGCGGAGCGAACAGCATGCTGACCAACAGCAGCGTTGCCGTGGTTACGCTGGCCAGTCCAGTGCGCGCGCCGTCGGAAACGCCGGCCGCCGACTCGATGTAGCAAGTCACGGTGGAAGTCCCAAGCGCCGCTCCCAGGACGGTGCCGGTGGCGTCGGAAAACAATGCGCGCTCGGCTCTCGGCAGCGCGCCGTTTCTCATCAAGCCCGCCTGCCTTCCAACACCCACCAGCGTGCCCACGGTATCGAACAGGGCCAGAAAAAACAACACGAAGACCACCACGGCTACCGTGGCCGGGTCGCGATGAAACAGGCCGGCGAAATCCATCCGCCACAGCGTAGCGCTCAGCCCGGCCGGCGCCGCCACGATGCCCGAATAGTGCACTTGTCGGAAGATCGCCGCTACGGCGGTGGATCCCAGAATTCCCAACAAGATAGCCCCGCGCACGCCAAGAGCCAGCAGGCCCAGGGTGAGCAGGAGGCCGGCCATGGTGATGAGAGCGATCGGGCTGCGGAGATCGCCAAGTTGCAGCAGCGTAGCCGGGTTCGCCACGATCAGACGCCCGTACTGCATCCCGATCAGGCTGATGAACAGGCCGATGCCGGCTGCAATACCGGTTTTCAGCGCATCGGGAATCGCGTTGACGATCTTGCTGCGAAGGCCGAAGGCGGCGAGAGCCATGAACGCGACTCCCGCGGCGAAGATCGCTGCTAAAGCCTGCTGCCACGTCAGGTGGTAGGAGCCGCAGAGCGTGTAGACGAAAAAGAAGTTCTCCCCCATTCCGGGAGCCAGCGCAACCGGATAGTTGGCGGCGAAAGCCATCAAAAACGTCGCAGCCGCGGAAGCGGCGCAGGTAGCCACCAGCACGGCCCGGAAATCCATGCCCGCCTGGCTGAGCAGACTGGGCTGGACGAAAAGAATATAGGACATCGTCAGAAACGTGGTAACGCCGCCTACCACTTCCCGGCTGATCGTGGTTCCGTGTTCCCGCAGGCGGAACCGGCGCTCCAGCACTTCGCGCATGACGTTTTTCCTGTGCTCCTTTTCTTTCACCGGCCCATGCGTTACAACTGATGACATGAGTGAAACGCAACGCGCGCTGGTCGAACGCCTCATGGCCGCCTGCGGAGGCAGCTATTCGCCGGAAGTCCGGCGCAGGCATTTTATCAGCGGGCCGCAGTGGGCCGCCGCCTATCAGGGCCAGGCGTTGTTCCACGCTCCAACCCGGCAACCGGTCACTTACCGCGATGTGATTCGCGAGTATGCCCGCATCGGCATCCCCTATTGGAGTACGCACGACACGGACGTGATTGCCGCCGGCACTCTACTTACCGAGCGGCAGTGGGAAATCGTCGATGATATCAAGCGCGCGCTCGACGAGCACGGCGTGCGCTGCTCGATGGTGACCACGGAGACGTTCCACCATCCGGTATGGGCCGCCAGTTCCGCCGCCGAGGCTCCGGAAGTGCGCCAATATGCGGCTGAGCGCCTGGCGAACACGGTCGAGATCGGGCACCGGCTGGGAGCGCAGTTCGTGGTCTACTGGCCGGGCACGCTGGGCTATCTGGTGCAGGGCGCAATCGAGGAGACTCGGACGCTGCGCTGGTTCGCGGACGGCATCAATGCCGCTTGCGCGCGCGATCTGGAAGTGGCTCGAAGGACCGGCCGGCCCACGCTCCGGCATTGCCTCGAGGCCAAGCCTTTCGAGCCGCAGGCCGAAATTCTTCTGCCCACCACCGACGCCATGTTGGCCTTCATAGCGAGCGGCTTGCTGACCCATCCCGAGATGGTGGGCGTAAACCCCGAATATCTGCACGAGCTGATGTGGGGCGGAGCGCCGCGAGCCGCCCTGGCCCGGGCTTTGCTCGCGGGGAAGCTTTGGCATTTCGATGTCAACGATGGCTACCGGCTCAAGCACGACGTGGACATCGCCGTCGGCCTGGTCAACCCCCTCGACTGGCTGAATGTGCTCGTACTACTTCGCCTGCATAATTACAATGGCCCGTTCAACCTGGACTACAAGCCGCCGCGCACAACCTCCAACTGGGGCGTCTTTCATGTCAGTTTTCCCGCCGCTGTGGACCGCTTCATCACTCTTTGGGAAATGGCCGGGGAGGTCATTTCCGATCCGGTCCTCGGCGAGGCCGGCGCCGCGCTCCAAAAGGGCGGAAACGGTTCCGGGCCGGTTGGAGATATCGTGGAGGCGAACCGCGAACTGCTGACATTGCACGAGTTGATCGGACACCGGATTTTTCAGATTTTGATCGGACAGCACCGGGGTAGGGTGTACTCGGTGTAGAGTGCTACAATCGCGTCCAGAGGAAATTGGCGGATGTCAAATATCGATCGGCGCACGGCCCTGAAACTGATTGCGGCGGGCGTTCTGGCCGAGCGGCTTGGCGAGGCCCAACATCACCTCGAAACGATTGCCCGCGCTCCCGGCGCGTATAAGCTTCAGTTCTTCACGCCCGCTCAGAACGCGCTCCTCGATCAACTCGCCGAATTGATCATCCCCGCGGACGAGCGCTCTCCCGGGGCGCGCGAGGCGAAAGTGAGCCTCTTTATCGATCTTATGGTTGCCAACAGCCGCAAAGACGTGCAGCAACAATGGATCTCGGGCCTTCAAAGCATCGAGAGCGAGGCGAAGAGGCGCTTCCGGAATCGGTTTCTCAACTGCAATGCCGGCCAGCAAGATGAAATCCTGCGCGCGATGGCGGCCAATGAAAACCGCCCGGCAAACGAACTAGAACGCTTCTTTGCGGCGCTGAAACTAATGACGATCAACGGGTACTACACATCGCCCGTCGGGATCCATAAGGATCTGCAATACATAGGAAACACGGCGCAGGTTGACTTTCCGGGGTGCCAAGCCCCGGGGCAGGGGGCTTGAGCCGTGGGGCCCGCGCTGCAATCGGACGATCCGCTTGAAACCGCCATCCGCCTGCTACGCCCGGCAAAGGCGGGGCGGATGAAGTCGCTTTTATGGCAGTGAAAATCTATGACGCGATCGTAGTCGGCTCGGGAGCCACCGGCGGCTGGGCGGCCAAGCAGCTCACCCAAGGCGGCATGGAAGTCCTGCTGCTTGAAGCGGGGCGCAAGCTGGACCCGGCCAAAGATTTCCTTGAGCACGCCTGGCCCTATGATATGCCGTTTCGCGGCTTCGGCCGCCCCATGGATCTGGAAGTGCGCCAGGGCAGCGCCGCGGGATTCTCGAGCGAGTATACGACGCACCTGTTTGTGAATGACGCGGATGTTCCTTACACGACTCCGCCGGACAAGCCGTTCAACTGGGTGCGGTCGCGGCAGGTCGGAGGGCGCTCGATCACGTGGGGCCGCCAGTCGTACCGTTACAGCAATTACGATTTTCAGGCCGCGTCGCACGACGGCTACGGCGTCAACTGGCCTTTCCGCTACGAGGATCTCGCGCCTTATTACGACCTGGTGGAGGATTTCATCGGCGTGAGCGGCCGCGCCGAGGGATGGGAAGCGCTGCCCGATGGCAGGTTTCTGCCGCCCATGAAGTACACATGCGGCGAGTTGGAATTGAAGAAAGCCGTGGACCGGTATGGCGACCGCATTCTCACCATCGGGCGCACTGCCATCCTCACGCGCAATCACCGGGGCCGGCCGGCCTGCCACTGGTGCGGACATTGCGGGCGCGGCTGCACTACGGGCTCATACTATTCCAGCCCCGCTTCGACGATTCCGGCGGCGTTCCAGACCGGACGCCTCACGTTGCAGCCCGATTCAATTGCGCACGAAGTTCTGGTGGATGGAAACGGGCTGGCCAGGGGCGTCGCTTACATCGAGCGGCTCACCAACCGGAGCCGGGAAGTCTACGGCAAGACCGTAGTGCTCTGCGCTTCAACGCTCGAATCGACGCGCCTCATGCTCCTCTCGCGGTCGCGTTTTCATCCTAACGGCATCGGCAACTCAAGCGGCGTGCTCGGCCATTACTTGATGGATCACACCATCGGGTGCGGCGCTGCGGGTTTTCTTACCCGGACCGCAGGCCCCGTCGACAGGTGGGATGACGGCCGGGCAAACGGCATCTACGTGCCGCGCTTCCGGAACCTGAAAACGAAGCGTCCGGATTACATCCGGGGCTTTGGCTACCAGGGCGGCGGCGGACGCGGCATGTTTCCCACGCACGCCGAGCACACGCCCGGCTATGGAGCGGCCTTCAAACGGGCGGTGCGCGAGCGCTGGCCGTATCCCATCCGCCTGTTTGCGTGGGGCGAGTGCCTGGCACGCTACGAAAACCACGTGCGCATCAATTACGAGAAAAAAGACCGGTGGGGCATCCCGGTGCTGCACATCGAGTGCGCGTTCGGTGACAACGAGTTGAAGATGATGAAAGACGCTGTCGATACGGCGCAGGAGATGCTGCGGGCCGCCGGCGCGGAAATTACCGAAGTGAATTACACGCCCCGGCCGCCGGGAACCTGCATTCACGAAATCGGCACGGCGCGCATGGGAACAGACCCGAAGACTTCCGTGCTGAACAAGTGGAACCAGAGCTGGGACGTGAAAAACCTCTTTGTCACCGACGGCGCTTCGTTTCCTTCGTCGGGATGCGCGAATCCCACGCTCACCATGATGGCGGTGACCGCGCGGGCCTGCGAGTACATCCTCGACCAATACAAGAAGGGGTTCAAGGACTCTCCCCAAGCGAATGTGTGACAGGCGCCGCAGCCGCTGTTTCCCGTTCGGCCGCCCGCGAACTCGCCCTGCGGCCGGTTGTTAATCGCGGGTCTCCCTTTTTTCTCCCGTCCGGCCGGTCGCCCGCTTCCGTAACGCGAGCCAAGTACGGAACAGCTCGGGGTTTTCGAGCCATACCCGAAACCAGCCCAGGATTTCCGTTTTCTCGGCCCGTTTTTCTTCCTGCAATCCCGGCCGCCGCAATAACAGCTCCAGGCGCTGTCTGCCGCGGAGCACGGCGCGCCGGCAGTCCTGCGCCCGCGAACCGTCGCCCGCCCGGCGGGCGCTTTCATACTCGTTCTGCAAGTTCGAGAGGCTGTCCTCAGCCGACGCGAAATCATGAAAGTGGACCCGGTTCCGCAGGTCTGGCGGCAGGCCGCCTAGTTCGCGCGAGATTGGCACAGCGGTGTGCTCGATCAGCTCCAGCAGGTAGCGTTCGGAAACAGCCGCTCCGCCAAGCCGCTGAGAAACGTAGTCCCGCAGTTCAGCCAGAGTCCGCCGGTTGATTTCCTCTACCGGTTTTGTGCGCATGTATTCCTCAACCAGTGTTTTACGCGAGGGCTTCCTACCGGGGGCGGGCATCTTTTTTGAGGGACTGCGCCGGGCGCCGGCCATTCGCGCGCCGGTAGCTCGCAACGGCCTGCGAATGTTTCTCGAGGTTCGCTGAAAATGTATGCCCACCCTGATTATCCGCGACGAAGTAAAGATAATCGGTTTGGGCGGGATTCACCGCAGCTTCCATAGACGCGCGGCCCGGGCTGGCGATCGGTCCCGGCGGCAACCCGGGATGCAAATAGGTATTGTAAGGACTCGGAAAAGCCAGATCTTCCTTCCGAATCTCCCCCGTATACCGGCCGGCTAGCTCCAGCGCGTAGATTACAGTAGGGTCGCATTGCAGCGGCATCCCGATGCGCAGCCGATTGCGGAACACCGAAGCCACTATGGGCCGCTCGGCCGCGACCGGCGTCTCCTTCTCGACCAGCGAGGCCAAAGTAACGGTCTCTAGAACTTGCTGTGTTTGCGGGGGATGTTCGCCCTGCACCTCTCGGAACACGTCGCGGAAGCGCCGGAGCATCTGGCCCACGAGTTCCTCGGCCGTGGTTTGCCGGGTCAGCCGGTAGGTGTCGGGAAATAAAAAACCTTCCAGCGTTTTGGCGCCGGGGGCGAAGGCCGCCACGCGCTCGCCGTGCCGGGCGGCCTCCAGAAACTGTTGCTGGTTCATGATGCCGGTCCGCGCCACCGCCTCAGCAATCTGGAACATGTCGTAGCCTTCGGGGATGGTCAGCGAGTAATAGAAAACATCGCCGGAGGCTATCTTCTGGTAGACCTGGAGGGGCGAAAGCGGGCGGTCAAAGCGGTATTCGCCGGCTTTGAGCGTACCGCGCGAGCGCGAAAGGCGGATCAGCCAAAACGGCCATTCCGCTCGCAGGACTCCCGCCGACTGAAGCCGCGCCGAAATTTCCAGTGTGCCTGCCCCGCGCGGAAGGTCCACAAAGACCACTCCTTCGTAGGCGCGAAATGGTTTGAGGATGGAGTAGCCCGCGTAAAAAACGGCGGCGGCCAAAAGAAGAAAGGCCAGCAGCGCAGTCCGCCGCAGCATCAGGGTTGCTTCCGGGCGGCGCTTTCGTGTTCGAGATAGCTTTCAAGCAAGAGAACCGCCGACAGCCGGTCGATTGCCTTCGCGCGCTTAGAGATGCTCACGCCGCTCGACCGCAGCACGCGCGAAGCTTCCCGCGTTGTAAGCCGTTCGTCCCATAACCGCACTTCGATTCCCGTGCGCCGTTTCAGTTGGCCGGCGAATCGCGCCGCTTGCAGTGTGCCGGTGCTCTCCCCGCCGCCCATGTGCAACGGGTTGCCAATGAGCACCAGGCCAACATGGTTCGCGCGAATCACTGCGGCCAGGGAGTCCAGATCGCTTTGCGTGTTTCTTCTCAGGAGCGTCGGCAGCCCCTGCGCCGTCCATCCCAGTTCGTCACTCACAGCCAGACCGATACGGCGGGCGCCTAAATCCAGCGCCAAAACCCTGCCATTTTGTACAGCCACGCTTCAATTATACCGGGCGGCGCGGCGGCGATCTTCACGATCTCCCGAGCTCGCCGGGGTGAGGGAGCATCCGGCCCGGGAGCGGAAAAGTTCGATCGCCGGCCAAGATGATGAGGACGGCCCAGACCGGAGAACCGCCTTGGGATAGCGCGGACGTACGCGGGCTAGCTAGGCCAGCTCACTCAGGTTGCTGGCCCGCTTCGTATTGTAAAACCCCACTAACGTAAGTTATAGTACGTTTTCCTGGCGGAAAAACAGCAGCCCCAAATCTCATAACAGCGGCATCGGCTGGCGGCCCGTTCAGGTAGGGACACGGCCATCGAGCCTCAAGGCGGGAACAGACTGCATAAGAGCCACCGAAGGACCTGAAAGGAAAAATGATGGCAAGCAAATTCACTGCCCGAATCGGGCTTGTAAGTGGATTCTACGCATTGCTGATGCTCCTGGCGGGGGCCAGCGCGTTTCGCCTGGACGCTGCAACAAACATAGCTGTCTTCGGAAACAACGGGATCATCCCCTTGATCAACAGCATGCCCGGTTTCAGCGCCACGCTCGTCACAGACGGCCAGATCGCCACGGCGGGATTTCTCAATTCTTTCTCAGCTTTTGTGATGACCAGAGACGGTTCCTCGTTCGGAGTCGGTCTTTCTGCCGGCGCGGCGGCCAACGTCGCTGCGTACGTCGGCGGGACGGGGGCAGTGGTGCTATTTGACTGTGACTGCGCGGACTCGACGGGAAGCAGCAATCCGGGTGATCTCAAGGTTCAGCAGCTTCTGAAAAACGCCGTGGCCTTCGCGGCGAGCGGCGGCCATGGCTTTGTTGGCGAATTTAACGGGACCGTCTCCGCTCTCACATCCAACTCCAATGGATTTAACCCGATCGGCCTGATATCGGGAACCGCCGGCCCGTTGGGCTTCGGTCTTGGCGGGTCGACAGGAAACATGAACCTGACTGCGGCGGGCGCGGTGCACCCGATCACGTCGGGAGTCGCGTTTCCGCTCAACCCAGAGTCCGTTGAGTTTGGCGCCGACATTACCGGAGTAAATCCGGGCCTGATCCTTGCCACATTCGACAACGGCAATCCCGCCATTATCGCCCAGGGAAGCGGCACGGTGTCGCTAGGAGGCGGAGGAGCCTGCCCCGATCACACCGTCCATGGACATGTCACCACTACGCCGCCTGACGGCCACGACGGCGACAGCCATGTCCACCACGGCCAGCACGGCCACACTATCACACCCGGAACCGAGTGCCTGCCGCCGGGCCATCACGTGCTTGTGAACGGCCACATTCTTGGTTTGACGCCGGAACCCGGCGAGGGCTTCTTTCACTTGCCCCGCCCGCCGGCGGGCGAACCTGATTTCGTGGCCGCCTTAAATCAGGATGGCGGGACGGGCCCTGCCTCTCGCGGAACAATCCTACAGCTATTCGGGTCGGCCAGAGGCCTGTTCCTGGACCTCGCTGATCAAAAGCCGGCCCTGAACTTCGCGCCGCCGGCTTCGGGGACTCCACTGTATTACACGGACACCCTTCCCGAGGTCAGCATCGGCGGCATCGCCGCTCAGGTTCTCTTCAGCGGCTTGGTCCCCGGCCTGACGGGCGTTTGGCAGATCAACGTTAGGGTTCCCGACGCCGTATCCCCCGGCCGAGCGCCGGTGTCGATCGTTTACGGCGGCGCTGTTTTGCAGTCTATCGACGTCGCCGTCAGGTAAAGTTTCGCCCTCCGTGCAGGAAGCGGCGAGACCGTGAGCACAGGCTTCTCCGCCACGGAAAAAAGGCCGCCTGTCGATCCCGCATGGGGCCGGGCGCCGTCACTCGTGGCGCAAACATATGATGGGGTCCAGGCCTGCGGCGCGGTTGGCGGGGTAAAAGCCGAAAAAAAGCCCCACGCCGGCAGACATGAGCAGCCCGGCTGCAACCCAAAAGGGAGAAACATAGGTGGGCAATGAAGGAACGAAGGTCCGCACCATCCAACTGACCAGGGCCCCGAGCAGAACCCCCATGGCGCCGCCGACGCTGGTGAGCGTCATCGCTTCAATTAAGAATTGGGCGCGAATGTCGTTTCGCCGGGCGCCGAGCGCTTTGCGGACGCCAATTTCGGCGGTGCGCTCCGTGACTGAGATGAGCATGATGTTCATCACCCCAATACCGCCGACGAGCAGCGCAATCGAGCTGATAACGGTCGTCAGGATCACCAGAGCCCCGGTTAATTGATTCCAGAGATTGGAAAGAAAATCGGGCATGATGATTTCGAAGTCGTTCGGGGCCGAAGGCTTGACACGCCGGCGGCGGCGCAGCGCGGTAATGACTTCATCTTCGGCGGCCCGCAAGTCCTTCGCATCACGAACGGAAACAGCGATGTTGTACTCCCGAAACTCGGGATAAAGCTTCTGAAACGTGGATTGCGGAATGCATATAAAGCTGTCCACGCCCGGCGCTCCCAGAAAACCCGAATCCCGGCCAAAGACCCCGATCACCTCGAACGGCAATCCGTTCAGGCGCAAAATCTTACCAACCGGATCCGCGTTGAAAAACAGTGAATCGGCGATGCCCTGCCCGATCACGGCGACAAAGCGCAGGTGATCCGTGTCGTAGCCGGAAATGAAGCGGCCGTTGGTGACGTCGAATGCCGGTACGGCGGCACCATAGTCGGCGTCCACCCCGCGCAGGATCGAGTTGGTCACCCGCTGGTCTCCATACCGCACATCGTTCACGTCGCCGGTGAACGTGGCGCGCGTGGCGAAGGCCGAGGCGACCGCGACCGCCGGACACGACTCCCGGATTAATTCGGCGTCCGAGACATTCAGGTACTTTCGCAGCCGGATCTCCTCAGGTATACGCCCGAACCGCACCACCGGGAGCCGGCTCACAAAGAAGGTTTTCGCCCCCAGAGCCTGCACGCGCTCCACGATATTGCGGTTTAATCCGTCGATGATGGCGGCCACGGCAATGACAGAGGTGACCCCGATCACGACGCCCAGCACCGTAAGAAACGAGCGCATCTTGCGGCTGCGAATGCCGTCCAAAGCGATCAGAAGGCTTTCGTGAATTTCAGCGCGAGTCATGGAGAACAGATCCGGCTTCTTGTTCGCTGTCAGCCATTGGCCGGGGCGGGACAGAGCGGGGCCGCCTGACCATCTTTATTCCGTTCGCAGGGCGGCAACTGGATCGAGACGCGCAGCTTTGACCGCCGGATAGATGCCGAAAAACAGGCCAATGGCCGACGACAGAACTACGCCCAGCGCAGCAGCCCAGAATTTTACTGTGGCCGGAAAGTCGGCCAGCGTGCGGACCCCCAGAGCGGCCAGCAACCCGAGAGCCACGCCCGCCACGCCTCCCACTATGCACAGCAGGACGCTTTCGGTGAGGAACTGCCGCAGGATGTCGGCCTGGCGGGCGCCGCAGGCCCGGCGGATACCGATTTCTTTGGTCCGCTCCGTCACGCTCACCAGCATGATGTTCATGATAACGATTCCGCCCACGATCGCCGCGATCGAGGAGAGCATCAGGAAAACGGTGAAGAACGAAGAGGTGATGCTCTTCCACAGGGCAATATAGCTCTCGGCCGTTCCGATATAGAAATCCTCGCGTTTGTTGCCCGTAATATGATGGCGGGCGCGCATGACCAGGCGGGCCTCGTCCTGGGCCTGCTGAAAAATCTCTTCGCCGCCGCTGGCTTTGGCGTTGATAGTCACCGTGCGCCGTATCCCCACTGTCCGCAGGAACAGCGGCAGCGGAGCAACCACGAAATTGTCCTGCTCCTGGCCGAGCACGGCGCCGATCCTTTCGAACACCCCAATGACAATCAGATCGTCCTTGCCTACCCGCACGACCTGCCCGATGGGGTTGGTTCCGGCAAAAAGCTTGGTTCGAACGGCGTCTCCAATGAGACACACGCTGGCCATGTGTTGCTCTTCGAGATCCGTGAAGTAGCGGCCGCTCTCGAGGGTGCGGGAGCCGATCACGCTCATGTTGGCCGTCTGGCCGTAAAAAGTTTGATCCTGAAGCTCCTGGTCCTTATAGCGGACGTGGGCCACAGCTTCCGCCTGGCCTCCCACAGCCTCGCAGTGGAGGCAGGCCCGCCGTATGGCCTCGAGATCCTCCAGCGTGATATCGCGGTTTCTCCGGGAACGGATCAGTTCGTCGAAGTTCGTAGTGGCGAATGGATATTTGCTGATTTGGAAGACGTTTGTTCCGAGATTCGCAATTTTCTGCTCGACATAAGTGTTGGCCCCCTGCACGAGGGTGATCACGGCCATCAGCGTGGCCACCCCCATCGTGATGCCAAGAACCGTCAGAAAGGAGCGCAGCCGCTGCGCCCGGATCGACGCGGCGGCGAGCGTCACGTTCGTGCGAAGGCCAGGCATTTCACATGACAACAGCGTCCCGAAACAGAAGGGCACCCAGCGGCCGTACGGCCAGCCCCAGTTTGCATGGGCCGAGCGCTCAGGCGCGTCTCACCGGTGTCGAACCGGCTGCAAACGACGTTCTACCAGGTAACCCGACGCCACTTCTTGCCCACCTGGATGAGAAGCTGGCCGGCCGCTCCCTCTAGCTTCAGACCCAAATCCCTGTGCCGGGCGCCGTTGACTTCCACCGCGCCGGCCTTGATTTTTCGGGTCGCGTCAGACACCGAGTCCGCCAGGCCGATCTGCGGCAGAAGCTTATCCATGCGAACTACTCCGGCACTGCGCGCGCCGTTGGGGAGCGGCACGGTCGGAATCTCCTCTGGGACTTCCTTTTCCTGCACCACGCGCCGGAATTCCTCGGCGGCCTTCTCGGCCGCTTCGGGCGAGTGAAAGTCGGCTACAATACGACGCGCCAGATCCTTCTTGGCCTGCATAGGGTGCATTTGCGCTTTGAGCTGCGCGATTTCGGCGAGACTGAGGTCGGTCAGCAGCTCGTAGTACCGGTACATCAGCTCGTCGCTGATTTGCATCACCTTGCGATACATCACTTCGGGAGGTTCGGTGATCCCGATATAGTTGCCCAATGACTTCGACATCTTCTGCACGCCGTCGAGGCCTTCGAGGATGGGCATGGTGGCGACGATTTGCGGAGGCTGGCCGTAATCCCTCTGAATTTCGCGCCCGACCAGGAGATTGAATTTCTGGTCCGTACCTCCCATCTCCACATCGGCCCGGAGCGCCACGGAATCGTAGGCCTGAGCCAGCGGGTATAGCAATTCGTGAACGGAAATGGGCTGGCCTTCGCGAAACCGCTTGGCGAAATCCTCCCGCTCAAGCAGCCTGGCCACCGTATAGCGCGAGCAAAGCGGGATCACATCCTCAATGAACTTCATCCGGCCCAGCCATTCGCTGTTGAAGCGGACTTCGGTTCGCTCGCGGTCGAGGATCTTGAATACCTGGGCTTTGTAAGTTTCTGCATTGGCCTCGATCTGCTCGCGGGTCATGGGTGGGCGGGTCACATTGCGTCCGGAAGGATCGCCGATCAGAGCCGTAAAATCCCCGATCAGGAAAATCACGGTGTGGCCCAGGTCCTGAAAATGTTTGAGCTTGCGCAGCAGCACGGTATGGCCCAGATGCAGGTCCGGCGCAGTCGGGTCGAAGCCGGCCTTCACCCGCAGCTTTCTGCCGCCGGCCAGGCGCTCCCGCAGCTCCTCCTCGCGGATGATCTCGGCCATCCCCTTGCACAGGTACGTCAGCTGTTCGTCGATGCCAGGCTGGGTCACGTGCGCAGCACCCGCCTTCCCTCGATGCGATAGCGGCCGCTGAGCACCAGATTGATGGCCTCGGTATAGATGCGGTGCTCCTCGGCGAGGATGCGAGCCGAGAGAGTCTCTTCCGTGTCGTCGTCGCGAACCTCCACCGCCGCCTGGGCGATGATGGGGCCGGCGTCGAGAAACTCGTCCACAAAATGAACCGTGCAGCCGCTGATCTTCACGCCGTGTTCGAGCGCCTGCTTCTGGGCTTCGAGCCCCGGAAATGCGGGAAGCAGGGCGGGATGGATGTTCAATATCCGGTTGGGATATTGCCGCACAAACCAAGCGCTTAGCAAACGCATAAAGCCGGCCAGGCAAACCAGATCCACCTGGCGTTTTTGCAGTTCGGCGGCCACCAGCCGGTCGTAAGGTTCTCTCTCCATGCCCTTGGAGGGAATCGCCAGCGCCGGAATCGCCCGCGCCCGCGCCTTTTCCAGGCCCGCCGCGTTGGGATTATTACTGATAACTACGGCGATCTGCGCCGGAATGACCCCCGCGGCGGCGTTGTCCGCGATCGCCTCAAAATTGGATCCCCGGCCGGAGAGCAGAATGCCCAGCCGCTTCACACCCACACCACCCCGCGTTTGCCGCGTATCACCTCGCCCATTATGTAAGCGGGCTCGCGAATCGAAGCCAGGGCGCGCATGGCCCGCGCTTCCGACCCCTTGGGAACGGCGACGATCATGCCTATGCCCATGTTGAATGTGCGCAGCATTTCTTGTTCTTCCACGCGGCCAATGCGTTGCAGAAAATCGAAAATCGGCAAAACCGGCCATGATCCCCGGCGCAGGCGCGCGGCCAGGCCCGCCGGCAGCATCCGGGGCGTATTTTCCGTGATGCCGCCTCCGGTGATGTGGGCGGCGCCCCGCAACAGGCCCTGTTTGGCGAGCAAGCGAATGGGAGCGAGATAACTTCGATGAACTTTCAGCAGCTCCTCGCCCACCTTGATGCCGAGCTCGGGCAAAAAAGTTCCCGGGCCATAGCCAGCCATGTCGAAGAGCAGCTTGCGGGCGAGCGAATAGCCGTTGGTATGCAGTCCTGTAGAGGGCAGGCCGAGAAGCGCGTCGCCGGGCCGGATTGACCGCCCATCCAGCAGCTTGCCGCGATCGGCCTCGCCCACGATGAAGCCCGCCAGATCGTATTCGCCCGCCGGATAAAAGCCCGGCATTTCTGCCGTTTCACCGCCGATCAGAGCGCAGCCATTCTCACGGCAGGCCTCGGCCAGCCCGCTCACAACCTGGTCCGCCACGCCGCTGTCCAACTTCCCGGCTGCGAAATAATCCATGAAGAATAGCGGCGTGGCCCCTTGCACGGCGATGTCATTCACGCAATGATTCACCAGGTCACGTCCCACGCTATTGTGAATGCCCGTGGCAAAGGCGATCTTCAGCTTAGTGCCTACGCCGTCGGCGGAACTGATCAGGACCGGCCGCTTTGAACGCAGACCAGCCAGTGAATAAACCGCCCCGAAGCTGCCGATATCAGTAAGTACGTGTTTGTTGAAGGTGCCGCGGGCCAGATGCTTGATGCGCTGGACAACACGATTGGCTTGATCGATATCCACTCCCGCAGAGGCATAAGAAACGGATTGGTTCGCCCGCATGGATTTTCCATTATAGTAGGCGATCCTGCGGCGCGGCGATTCCTGCCCCGCGCTCGCGCCACTTGCCTCTGGGAAGCGGTTTGCCCGGAGCGTTCAGCCGGCGCACCGCGTAAACGAAACGGAAAGATTTCTTTTCATCAAATTTAACGGAGCCGCAATGGTGAAAGGCAGGTTTTTGTGATACCATCGCTCTCCATAGGGTCAACGTTTCACAGGGTCTTGGGCAGTTAGGGCCGGAAGCGGGGAAGTACATACAAGGGGAGAATTCATGAAATCGATCTCTGTTCGATTTTTTGTGGGCAGTTTACTGGCGGCCGCTTGCGCGACCGCCCAGGTGAATACGGCCAGTCTGACTGGTTTGGTGCGCGACTCGAGCGGCGGGGTGATACCGAATGCAACCGTCACCGCTAAAAGCAAGACCACCGGCGTTGAACAAAGAGCCACCACCGATCAGACCGGCTATTACGCATTTTCGAGCCTCCCGGCCGGCGACTATACGCTGACGGCCGAGCAGACCGGCTTCAACCGCGAAGTCCGCGATCTCAGCCTGGACCCGTCGCAAAAGGCGCGTGTCGATTTCACGATGGCCGTCGGCGCGGTTGAGACCGTCGTCTCAGTGGAGGCCAGCGCGTCTCTGCTCTCGCCGCAGGACGCCTCGCTCGGAACAGTCGTGGACAACAATTATGTCTCGCAGTTCCCTCTGCTGCTGCGAAGCTGGGATGATCTGCTGACCCTTGTTCCGGGCGTGCAAGGAAGCCGCTACACCGACCAAGGCGGCGGCACGAGCTTCGGGCGCACCGGTGGATTCAACGTGCACGGCATCCGGTCCTTGCAGAACAATTTCATTCTCGACGGCATCGATAACAACTCCATCTCCGAGAACGTGCAGGAACTGACGACTCAGGTCGTGCGGCCGTCGGTGGACGCCATTCAGGAATTCAAGATCATCACGAATCCCTATTCGGCCGAGTATGGCCGCAGCCCGGGCGCCGCCATCAACGTGATCACAAAGGGCGGAACGAACAGCCTCCACGGTACGGCCTACGAATATTTGCGCAACCGGGTGCTGGACGCCAACGACTTCTTCTCGAACCGCAACGGCCTCGCCAAACCGCAAAATGTCCAGAACCAGTTCGGCGGCAACGTGGGCGGCCCAATCAAGCGCGACACTCTCTTCTTTTTCTTTGATTACGAAGGCACCCGGATCCGCCGCGGCGTTTCGCGCATCACCACCGTCCCGCTGCCCAACGAGCGCATCGGCGATTTCACTACTGCGGGAAGCGGCGCCGCCAAAGTCACCTACCCGACGATTTACGATCCCCTCAGCGGCCAGCCTTTCCTGAACAACCAAATTCCGCAAAGCCGCATCGACCCGGTAGCCGCCAAGATTATGCCGTTGTTTCCCCTGCCGACCAATCCGGCCAAGCAGGTGGATAACTTTGCGCGCAACGCCGGACAGATGGACGACACCGGCCGCTATAGCGGGCGTCTCGACTGGCAGCCGACCTCCCAGGACTCTGTCTTCTTCCGCTACAGTTACTCCACGCGGTTCCGGTTCATTCCCGGCAATTTTGGAGGCATCGCCGACGGCACATCTTCTTCCGCGCTCGGCCGCCAGAATCTCACAGCGACCCAGATCTCGCTCGGCTGGACCCGTCCCATCAATCCGCGCCTGGTGAATGAGCTTCGCATCGGCTTCGGCCGCGACAACTCGTTCGCCGAACAAGATCCGTTCGGGCTGAATAAGGTCTCCGATTACGTGCCGGGCGTGCCGGATAACCCGGCAGTGGCCGGCGGGCTGCCGCGGATGACGTTCAACGGCTTCAATACGTTCATCGGCTCGCCCGATTTCCTCCCCAAATTCCAGATCACGCAGCAGTATCAGTGGACCGACACCGTTTCGGTGACGCGCGGCAAACACCAGCTCAAGTTCGGCGGCGACCTGCGGGCGCCGCTGCGCAACAATTTCATGGACATCCCCCAAACCCGCGGCTTCCTGGGCTTCGACCGCATCTTCACCTGCCAGCGCAACGCCACCGGGTGCGTGGCGGGTACCGGGCTTTCCTATGCCGATTTTCTGCTGGGGCAGGTGCAGTCGGCGGGCCTCACCAATCTGTACTTCGTGGACCAGCGCCTGCACATGTTTTCCTTCTTCGGCCAGGACGATTACAAGCTGAGCCCGAAGCTTACCTTGAACCTCGGCCTGCGTTACGATTACGCCACGCCGGCCCTCGAGGGCAAGAACCGCATCGCCAACTTCAATCCCGCCGGCGCCGGATCCCTGGTCTTCGCGAAAGACGGATCTGTTTCGGACCGCGCAACCGTCAACGACAACCGGCACAACTTCGCTCCCCGTGTCGGCCTGGCCTACCAGCTCACCTCCAACACCGTCCTGCGAGCGGGCTACGGTATCTTCTATATGCTGTTTGACCGGATCGGGAGCGAGGACCAACTGGCGCTCAACCCGCCGAACTTGATCCAGAACACCGTTTCGCTTACTTCGACGGCGCCCGCGCCGGTGTTCCCGCTCCGCAATGGATTCCCGACCAATTATCTGGACCCCGCGAATCTGGTTCTAGCCCGGGTCAAGGTCCGCGGGGCAAATCCGGATGCGCCGAACACGTACGTGCAGCAGTGGAGCTTCGGAGTGCAGAGATTGCTGCCGCACAACCTGTTTGTGGACGTCGATTACGTCGGGACCAAGAGCACCCACTTGAACACGCTCCGCAACTTCAACCAGCCGATCAATGGCGTGCTGCCCTACCCGAATTTCGGCCAGATCGAATATCGAGACCCGCTGGGTAACGGGATTTATCACGGCCTGGAAGGGACCCTCGAACGCCGCTTCAGCAATGGCATGAGCTTCCGCGCGGCATACACGTTTTCGAAATCGATCGATAACGACGCGGAGCACCTCTCCGTGTACGGATCCAACAGCTTCAATCAGGATGGCCGCAACTTCAAAGCCTGGCGCGGCCCGAGCGACTACGACGTGCCGCATCGTTTCGTAGCCAGCTACATTTATGATCTGCCCTTTGGCCAAGGCAAAAGGCTCGCTTCTCACGGCCTTCTGTCGTATATCGTGGGCGGTTTCCAGGTGAGCGGCTCCGTGGTGGCGCAAAGCGGCAGGCCGTTCACCGTTTTCGCCGGCAACAACGACAGCTCGATTGACATCGGCCTCCAGCACGCGCTCCCCAACGTGGTCGGCACCCCGCAGGTGCTCCAGGACGTCAATTGCTGGTTTTATTCCTCCACCAGCACGGCTTGCCGGGCGCTGGCACCCAACGGCGTGGACGCTTTTTCGACTCCGCCGCAGAGGGTCTTCGGCAACGCTGGCCGCAACATCATTCGGGCTCCGGGCCAGGTGGGAACCGACTTCTCGCTGCACCGCAATTTTCCGCTCTGGTCCGAGTCCCGGCTGCTGGAGTTTCGGTGGGAGGTTTTCAACCTGACCAATACGCCGCTCTTCGGCCTGCCGGGCAACAACATCAACAGCGGCTCGGTCGCTGCCATTACCACCCTTGCCGGTGATCCAAGGATCATGCAGTTCGCTTTGCGGTTTAAATTCTAGCTGTCCAGGGGCCGCAGGCCAGCAGATCCCTCGCGGCCCGGAAGGAGCAGGAAGACGGGAAGCTCCGTTCCAGGCCGCACGCCTTTGGGAATCCTGGCGCCGAACGCGGGAGCAGTTTCCCTCCCAGGCCGGCTAGAATGGGAGTGTTATGCGATACCTGGTTCGGGCGCGAGTCAAACCCGGCTGCGAGCGAGCGCTCCTCGAAGCGATCGAAGACGGAACTTTGGGCCAAGGATCGGTGGCGGAGGGCGAGTACTTGCGGAATATGCAGGATGCCCGGCTTTGCAGCGACCAGACCGCCCGCTGGGTCGAGATCTGTTATTGCCCTACGCCGCTTCAGGAAGAGCGCCCCTATTGGGAACAGTATTTTGAACTGTCCAAAATCCAGGATGCCCACGACCGGCGTAAATGCCGGGACGAAAACGGCGTTGAGGCCTGGGCCTGCGACCGCTGCGATTGCACGGAAAAGCTGGAACGAAAACTTCAGACCTGGGGCGAGCCTTTTCTCGAGAAGCTTCGCCGCGCGGTCGCTTCCCTGGCTGCTCCCAACCGATAGTTTCGATCAGCCTCCCCCTCAAGGACCCTGGGAGCGAGGCAGCCCCAGCCGAATCGCGGCGACAGACCTTCCTTTCCGGCGCTTCCAGGGGAGGTTTCACGCTCGTGCCGCACAGTGGCGAAACGAGCGCTGCGAGGGCGCCCGGAGGATTTTGGGTAGACCCTCGCAGCCCGGGAGAAAGCAGTTCGTGAGATGAGCCGGCCGGCCCCCGGCATCTAATCCTGCGTGATGTGTGCGCGGCGATTTTTCTGCCAGCAGGCCTCGTCGTGATCGGAACACACGGGCCGTTCTTTGCCGTAGCTCACGGTTTTCAATTGATCAGCGGGAACGCCCAGGTTAGCCAAGTATTTCTTCGCCGTCTGGGCGCGCTCATCACCGAGGGCCAGATTGTATTCCTCGGAACCACGTTCATCGCAGTGCCCCTCGACCGTCAATTTGAAATCCGGGTACTGGCGAATGATCTCGGCGAGCGTCTGCGCGTCTTTCTGCAAAGCCGCCTCCGCGTCGGGCCGGATATCATGCTTGTCGTAGTCAAAATAGGCGTCCTGAATCCGGTTCAACAGGTCTTGTATGCGCGCTCGGGTAGCGGCATCCGGCATTCGGGAAGGCGCGCTGGTTGCTGTTTGCTCTCGCCGCTGGTTGGTCTGCCGCACTGCCGGGGTTGCCGGAGCGGGGCTGGCCTGCGCGCTCGGAGCGGGCGGGGGGGGCGGCGGCGGGGGCGCCTTCTTGGAACACCCGCCGATCATCAGTGAGAGCATCGCCACGCTCAGGCCGGCCAAAAGTCGCGATTGCATTAGAAAGTCCTCCATAAGAGAAATCTTCGATCCACGATATACGGAAACAGGTCCGCTGCATAATCCCGTCGATCCGGTATTTTCCAGACCAAAACGATACCGGATCAACGGGATTCCCCCAAACAGCTCAGAGGATTATCTTAGAGGGTTTAGCTGGCATGCTTCGCAATGCCAGCCCCGGCGGGGGGAAGGATGCGGCATCGGCCCTGGCTTGTACTGGTGGGCGGATTTGGCGGCCTGTTATTGCTGATGGCGGCAGCCGAGGTCGGGGCCTTGTTTTCCCTGAACCGCCTGCGGCGCAGCGATGCAGCCCTGCAAAACCACTTCCTTTCTAGGAACCGGGCGCTGGAGCAGATTCGCTCGAATATCTATCTCTCCGGCACTTTCGCCCGGGATTCTCTGCTCGCCCCCGAACCTTCCGGGGCGCACGCGCAGATCGCAGCGCTGGAGGGGCTGAGACAGGACACAGAAGCGGCGCTCGACCGCTACTCGCAGGCCCTCGAGCCCGAGGAAGCGGCTCCCTTCGGGGCGCTTCGCTCGGAAATCGACGCCTATTGGAAAATTTTGAACCGTACTTTTGCCTGGACGCCGGGAGAGCGGAACAAGAACCGCTATGCCTTTTTCTACGAAGAGCTCGTGCCGCGGCGGACGTCGATGCTCCAGATCGCCGACCGCATCGCCGCGCTGAATGAAGAAATGCTGAAGCGGGGAAACGACAAGCTGGACGCGCTTTTCGGACGCCTCCAGCTTGGACTGGTGGCCATGATCGTTCTGACGCTGCTCGGCGGGGCGACTCTAGCCGGATTGACCATTTTTCATATCGTGCGGCTCGAAAACGAAGTACGGAAGCGGCTAGAAGAAAGCGTGCGGGCTCAGGCCGGCCTTCAGGAGCTCTCGGCCAAACTGGTTCGAGCCCAGGAACAGGAGCGCCGCGCGCTGGCGCGCGAACTGCACGACGAAATCGGCCAATCTTTTTCGGCCATTCTGATGGAAGTGGAGAATCTTCTTGACCTCCAGCCGGCTGGAGAGGCTTCCCCGCGCCTGGAGTCCATCCGCAGCCTCGCCGAAAAGGGAGTGAACGAAATCCGCAACATGGCTCTCCTGTTGCGCCCTTCCATGCTGGACGATTTTGGGCTGGTGCCGGCTTTGAACTGGCAAGCGCGCGAGATCGCCAAGCGGACCGGCTTGCGCGTACAGGTGGCCAGCGAACTCGCCGACGGCGTGCCGGAGGAGCACAAATCATGCATCTATCGGGTTGTCCAGGAGGCGCTGAATAATTGCGCCCGCCACGCGCAGGCCACTTCGGTGCAGGTCGCGGTGCGCGGCGAGACAGGAAGAATCATGCTCAGCGTGCAGGATGATGGAAGCGGATTCGACCCGCAGCGCGTTCGGGGCCTCGGATTGCTTGGAATGGAGGAGCGCGTCCGCCATCTGGGAGGGACGTTCGAGATCGAGTCGCGTCCCGGATGCGGAACGCTGCTGAAAGTCGCGCTGCCGGTGGCCACTCTGGAGGGAACCCAAAAAAGTGAAGCCGATTCGCATTCTTCTGGCTGACGATCACAACGTGCTCCGCGAGGGCATGCGCCTGATGCTCGAGCGGCAGCCGGGGCTGGCCGTGGTAGCCGAAGCCGCTGATGGCCGCGAGACCCTGGATCTGGTGGCGGAGCATTCTCCCGATGTCGTAGTGATGGACATCGCCATGCCCGGCATGAACGGCATTGAGGCCACGCGGCGCATCATCGAAAAACACCCGAGCATTGGGATTGTGATTCTGAGCATGCACGACGATGAAAGCTACGTGATCCGCTCGCTGAAAGCCGGAGCCCGGGCCTATTTGCTCAAAGATGCTTTGAAAGCGGATCTGATCGCCGCGATTCACGCGGTGGCCGAGGGTAAATCGTTTTTTAGCCCCAAGATCAGCCGCATCTTGCAAGAGGAATACACCGAAGCTCTTGAACGCAAGGGATCCGAGGACACCTATGAGCTCCTCACCAGCCGCGAGCGCGAGATCTTACAGCTTGTAGCAGAAGGAAAAACGAATAAAGAGATCGCCGCCATTTTGAATGTCAGTCTGTATACGGTGGATACCCACCGCACCCACATTCTGCGGAAGTTGAATTTGCACAGCGTTCCTGAAGTGATTCTCTACGCCGTACGAAAGGGAATTATCTCCTAGCCCGGGGGGTATAGTGGAGGGCCGGTCGCGGGCTACCGGATCCGCTCGTCGCGCTCGACTTTGCCGTCGCGCAGATGAATGATCCGCCGGGCGTGCATCGCGATATCGTGCTCGTGAGTCACCAGCACGATGGTGTTTCCCTGCTCATGCAGCCGCTCGAAAAGCGCCATGATCTCGTTGCCGGTCGCCGAATCGAGGTTGCCGGTCGGCTCATCAGCGAGTAGAATCGCCGGATTATTAACCAGCGCCCGGGCGATGGCCACGCGCTGGCGCTGGCCGCCCGACAGTTCGTTCGGTTTGTGGTACATGCGCCCGCCGAGCTCTACGTTCAGAAGCGCCTGCCTGGCGCGCTCGAGGCGCACCGGTGCGGGCGTTCCGTTGTAAATAAGAGGCAGCTCCACATTATGCAGCGCCGTGGCGCGCGGCAACAGGTTGAAGGTCTGGAAGACAAAACCAATTTCCTTGTTTCGGATGTGCGCCAACTCGTCGTCGGAAAGATCGCTTACCAGTTGGCCGTTGATGTAATACCGCCCGGCGGTGGGCGTATCCAGACAGCCAATCAGGTTCATGAGCGTGGATTTTCCGGAGCCGGAAGGCCCCATGATGGCGACGTACTCGCCTCTCTTGATCTCAATCGAGACTCCGGAGACGGCATGAATTTCCTCCGCCCCCATCAGGTACGTCTTCCAGAGATCATATGTGCGGATTACGACGCCCTGCCGCCGCAGTTGCTCCCCGATGTCCTGGTCCTGAACCGCCGCTTCTGGCATAAATGCGATCCGTCTTCTATTGGACGGCCGTTCCAGCCGCTCTGTTATCCACTTTCACCGCCGCTCCGGGGCGGATCGTCCGAAGCACCTTGTACGAGCCGGTCACGATCTCCTCCCCTTCTTGCAACCCGTGCACCACTTCGATATCCGACGCCCCCGTAACGCCGGTGGCGACCTTCCGGAAGGTAACCTGATTGCCGGAGACCACGAAGACGCCCTGCACTTCTTCCCGGCTTTTCGACGGAGGAACCACGGCAGTGCTTTTATCCGCCGCCTGAACCCCGCCCGCCGCTTTGGCCGCCGGCGCCAGATCAGCCGCAGTGCGCATGGTCAAAGCCTGAATCGGTATGGTCAGGACTTTATTCCGCGTGGCCGTGGTGATCTTGGCCGTGCAGGATAGCCCGGGTCGAATGCCCTCGGGCGGATTTTCCATCGCAATGACAACCTTAAAATCTTTGGCCTCCTGCGTGGAGACAGTGCTTTGCGATGCCGATAAACCCGTGGAGCGGATGATCGCAGTCGTGCCGATTTCGCTTACCCGGCCCCTGAAGATTTTTCCCGGAATCGCATCGACAGTGATTTCAGCCGGCTGATTCAGCTTTACGTTGACGATGTCGGTTTCATCCACTCTTACTTCCGCGGTGATTTCCGACATATCGGCGATGGTCATGATCAGACTGGCGGGCGAGTTCTGAATGCCGGGCACCACAGTCTCTCCCACGCGCACCGGAAGGTTGGTGACTACGCCGTCGAGCGGCGCCACGGAGTAATATTTCTGGAGCACGTCGTTGAGCCGGGTCAGGTTGGCCTGAAGCTGCTCGATTCTTCGCACGGCCGACTCGCGCTGGGCCATGCTTTGCTCAAGCTGCGCGCGCGTTTGCGAGACGCGGGCTTCCGCTTCGGACACTCCGGCTACCGCGGCATCGTACTCGGATTTGCGCTGGTCGTAATCCTGCTGCGCTATGAGCTGGCTGGCCAGCAGTTGCTTGGCCCGGTCAAAGGCTACGGCCGCTTTTTCAAGATCGGCCTTGGCGCGCTCGAGCGACGCCTGGGAGGTTTTCAAATTTTCCTGCGCCGACTTGATAGCCGCATCCTGGGCCAGCAAATCGGCCTGGGCCGTCTTTAGCGTGGCCTGCTGCGCGGCGACATCGGCCGCCGGCTGCACCGTCTCCAGCTTGGCGAGTAATTGGCCCTTTTTTACGCGGTCGCCCTCTTTTACGAGAATCTCGGTCAAAATTCCCATGTACTGCGCGCCGACGTTGATGTAATTTTTGGGTTTGATCTCCCCGGAAGCCGTGACCTGAGAAATCAAGTCCTGCCGGACAACCCGTCCGGTCTGAACCGGAGTGATTCCTTTTTGCTTGTAACGGATGCTCCCGTAAACGATGCCGCCCAGTGCGGCCAACCCGATCCCCACCAGCAGCAGCTTCTTGCCCGTGCTCATGCAGTTTCTCCCGGCGGGCGCCGCCTCGGGCTTCCTGATACCCAGATACTAGTCCGCCCGAGCGCCGTGGCGCCCCGCGGCTCTAATAGGGGAAGCAAAAGGCGCCTTGCGGGCCGCTGCGGCGATCGAAGCCGCCAGACTTGGGCCCAGGCTCGTTTCCGCTGGTTTTGGCAGCTCAAAAGGAAAAAACGGTACTTTTACAGAAAAGTTCCCAGTACCCAGCCGCTATTTTATCATGGGAATTTTTGCAGGCCGAAGGACCAACGGGTCGCCTGCGCTTTTTGGCCTTGCGAGCGTGCATCACACATAGCCGCCGAAGCTCCGAGGCTCCCGGCAAAGTAAAAAGATACGATCCGAGCGAGGCCTTCTTTCAGCGCACCAACGCCACTTGCCGAATATGCAGCTTGTTCAGTGGATCGAGCTGCATCTTAATGCCCGCATTGCCGCCAAGTTCGAGAACGTTGGTGATGATCTCGCCGCGAATCAGCGTCTGCTGGCCCGGCGTCCCTTGCAGGACAAGTCGCTGGTAGTGAGTCGGGTCTGCCAACTGATAGCTTAGCAAGTTATTCACGTATATCGTTCCGATCAGCGTCATGCCTCCGCCGCCGCCGAAACGGTGGCCGCTGTTTTTCCCGTTGTTTGCGGGAGCGTTCCGGTTTTCGAAGAACAGAACGCCGTAGTAAGGAGGCCCATCCGGCGGGCCTAAAAGATTGGCGCCGCTGTTGGCCCCGACGTTGAATACGCCGCTCCCGCTGTTGTAAACCATCATGCCGCATCCAAAGGCGGGATCAGTCCCCGTAATCGGGATTGCCGGCAATCCGCCCACGGCAGGCGCCGGGCATGTCGCCATCATCATGTTGCCGTTTGCATTGTTGCCGAAGCCGCCGTTCCCTATGTAGTAAAGGCCCGGCGCGAAGAGCGCAGTCTGGTTCTTGACGTTGATACCGCTCGGATAATACCCGGGCAAAAAAAGCACGCAAGGCTTCTGGGGAGAGGCTGGGCAGCCATCAACACCATTGGGAACCGGAAGCGGATTAGTCTGGGTGATGGTTGGCTGGCTCGGAGTGGCCAGAATATCCTTCAGGGGGTCGAGAATGACAGCCGCATGGTCCAGGTACTTGCCAGTCGATCCCAGCAACAGGCCTCCCGCGTTGGGATAGGATTCCGGTCCTCCAAAATTCCCAAAATCGGTGCCCGTGCCGCTGTTGCAAAAGCCATCATCCTTGGGGCCGGCCTTGGAGAGATCCACCACGTTGCTGCTGCCGCTCAGGCTGATCGCCGTGGGGCTGCTCGAGTTCACCTGAATGCTTCTCTGTGGCCCTCCGCATATAGTAATGGTGGGGCCGCCGTTGATGAAAAATGATCCGCTGAGATTGGGGTGCGTGACGATAATCGGCACCGGAGCCACCACGTCCACAATCGCCGCCGTCCCCTGAGCGGCCACTTTGCTGGTGGCAGGCCCCAGAAAACGCATCAGGCTCGTATTCACGGTTCGGATGACGGTAACGCGGCACAAGGCCACGGGGTCGCTGGCGGACAAGGTTGTTCCCGGATCCGAGGCGGGAAAGTCAACGTGAACAACATCCCCGTTGGCCGGGTCAAAGCCGTTGAGCCGCGCGTAGTAGCAGGGTGTGAGCGTTGAGTTGGCAGCGCAGTCAAAAGCCGACGACCCGAAAGCATTCTTGTAATCGGGGTTACCGCCGGAGGTGTTGGTTCCGTTGAAGATGCTCATAATAGCGGCTTGGGCGGCGGCGTCTGCGGCGGCCTGGGCCATCTGGCGTTGCGCATACAGATGCGAGCCATCGATAGCCAGCCCGATCGCTCCCAGCAAGAACAAACCGAGCGCGACGAGAACCAGAATGATCGCCTGCCCTTTCTGATTTTGCCTCTTCGTTTTCCATAGCCGCATAATCTGGAACCTCTTAAAACGTAATAATCCCTTCAGTAGTGGTACCGAGCGTGACCCTCAAGGGCAGGACGACGAACGGATCATAAGGATAAGTCACCGTGACCTGGACCCGGGAGCCCGCCGTTTTCAGGCCGCCGTCCGGCCAAGACACCGTGCAGGAAAGGGCCTTGGGGTTCAGGAGGCCTGCTTTGGCGTAATCGGCCACCACCCCGTTTGTGGTCGCGCCGCCCACGCCAGCCACGCCGCAAATGTCATTCGAGCTCGCCGGCCCGTTAACGCCTGTCCCCGTCCGCTCGCTGCCGTGCACAATGGCATAGCGCACTCCGACTCGCGCCGCATTGCAAAGATTGGTGTAGACCAGCACCATACGGCCGAATTCGAGACCGGCGAACATCACCAGAGAAAGCTGAAGGGCGACCAACGCGAACTCTACAAGGCTGCTTCCACGGCGCGGCAGCCGCGCGGAAATCTTGGCGGCTCTCATCGAATGATCCTCATAACGGCCCGCCGGTGAATCACCAGATTGTTCGGCAGGGTCAGTCTCAGGCCAAGCCCAGGAAACCGGAAGCCGAGAGGAATAAACGGGATATAAGTGTAATCCACATCTACCCAACCGGCGATGTAAAACGGGGCTTCCGGCCTGGTATCGGCGGGCACATCGGGCGGAGTTGTGGCGAAGGTTCCCGTGGCGACCGTGCAGGCGGGAGTGGCAGCGGTTCCGGTTGGCCCTGGGCCGCTCGGACTTCTGGTGCAGACCCGCACGGCGAGGCTTGATCTGTTGAGCAGAGAAGAAATGTCAGTGGTAACTATGGCGCTGATTTGAGCGGCGGTGGCTTCCGGGGGAGAATTAACCGAAGCGCCGCCCATAATCATGTAATTCGCCGCGGTGCGGGCGGCATTTGCCACGGTGATCCAGGCAAAAAAGAAGCCGCCAAAATTCACCGCGTTTAGAAAAACCACAAAGAGCAGCGGCAGCACGAGGGCAAACTCGACCAAAGCGGCGCCGGCACGCTTGTGCATTCGGTTCGTCTTCATTTCGTGCCTCGCACTGTCCCATCAGCTAAGAATTTCTCGAATGCACGCCGCTCCCTGTCGTTCAGATAGACGAACCGGACGGCCACGCCGTCCGGTTCGTGCCGAGTCACTTTCGCCCGCATGCGAAGCGAGTTCCTGGCGTGGCCATTAATCTGAGCAACCTGCACGTAATAGGGGTCGTATTGAAAGCTCATGGTAATGATGGTCCCCGGATACCATTTATCGCTGGTAACGATGTAGGCCCCCGTTTTCGTCACCTTTTTGACTGCGTACTGCGTGGACACGCCGCCATTCCAAAAAGACGCAACCAGAGGCACCTTCACAAACTCCGGCTCCTTCCCGTTCCTTAAAGTCCGAATCCAGTTCTTCAGCCACCTGAAGTTTTGCATGACAGCCCTTGCTTGACAGCATCCTGGCTTTCGGCGAGCTTGCGGGCTTGCAATGCCCGCCAATGCACCTCCATATCGAGGGGCGAGCAAATCAGCAGCTCGTCTCCGACCTCGGTTTGCGATTCATAAATCGTCCGCAAAGGCAGTTCGAGCACGCTCACAGCGTGCATTCGCATAGGAGCAATCCGGAACGGGCCCAGATGCTCTATCACGTGAATGACACGGTGCTCGCTATCCAGGTACACGACGTCAATAGGAAACAGCACCCCGATCGTGTGAATGCCGTAAGAGGGGACCACCCACAGCCCGCCGTCCGGCCGCAGCTTCTTGCTGCCGAGCAAGCCAATAAGGCGTGAGAGGTGGGTATCAGCCACCGCTACGTCCAGGCCCAGGAACGACTGCCGGGTTTGGTTGAAAACGCAGACTTTCTTATCCACGTTAGTCCTTTTCGCGCGGCCAGTGCGAGACCTTGGCGGCTTCAGTCCTGTCGGCCACAAGCAGATTGACCCCGCCGGCCGGAGAGAGCTCCGCCGCGGCGGCTGGCGAGGTCCGAATGATCATCCTGCCCGTTAGCGCACCCGCTTGCGGCGCCGCTGGATCAGAACGAACAGAACGATGACGAAGCAAATCCCCGAAACCAACCGAATCAGTTCTACATTTCCCATATTCATTCTCCTTACGTGAATTTTTCTGACTTAATGCAACAAATACTTCTCGAACGCGTCGAAAACAATGATCAGGGACGGCCCCAGCACCACTACAAACAGGGAAGGGAAGATGCAGAAGACCAGAGGAAACACCAGTTTTACTGTGGTCTTCGCCGCCTGCTCCTCCGCCTGCTGGCGGCGCTGCGTCCGGAGACTTTCCGAGTGAACCCGCAGCGACTTCGCGATGCTGGTGCCGAAATAGTCGGTTTGAATCAGCATCGCGCAGAGAGACCGGACGCTATCCACATCGGTGCGCTCGGCCAGATTTCGCCAGGCGTCGGCGCGCGCCCGCCCGGCGCGCTGCTCGAGATTCACCAGATTCAGTTCATCCGCAATTTCCGGCTGGCTCATTTTCAGCTCGTCGGCCACCCGGAGCACGGCCTGGTCGATGCCCAAGCCCGCCTCGATGCAAATCACCATCAAATCGAGGGCCTCGGGAAGACCGAGCCGGATTTTCAACTGCCGCGCCGCAATGCGATTGCCGAGCCAGAAATCGGGGAGCAGAAAACCCAAGCCGCCGGCCAGCGCATAAACGAAAAAGGGACCATAGTGATACGCCTTGGTGACCGTCGCCAGGATGCACAGCAGCAAAGGAACAGCCACCTTTGCTCCGTAAAAAATGTTGACGTAGGAATCCTTCCGGTACCCGGCCCAAATGAGACGTTTTTGGATCACGCCCACTTCTTCCGGACTGCGCGGGAGAATCTTTTGAAACGGATCGATCACTTCCTCGATTGAGGTCTTCGCCCGGACGCCGAAGATTCGCTGGAGCAGGTTCTGAGGAGAACTGGCGGGCGAAACCACGCTCGACAACCGGTTTAACAGCGCTTCGCGGTAGGCAAGCAGCAGAGCGCCGCTGGTGATCAGCATGAAAATCGCGATAAATGTCAGTAAAGCAAGCGTCATAACCGGGCCTCAGACACGAATTTGGATGATCTTCCGGATAATCAAAGCGCCCACGATCGTCATGGCCGCGGCGGTATACATCAGCTTCAGGCCGGTTTTGTCCTGCCACAGCCGGCTCATATACGCCGGGTTGACGAAATACAATCCCAGACCGAGAATCACCGGCAGCAACGCCAGGATCCATCCGGTCAACCGCCCCTGCGCCGTGTGAACGCGAATCTGCCGCTTCAGGCGGAAGCGGTCCCGTATCACGGAAGCGACCTTTTCCAGAATCTCGGCCAGGTTGCCGCCGCTTTCTTTCTGGATCAGAATCGCGGTGACCACGATGTGCATGTCATGCAGCGGAACGCGGTTTCCGAGGTTAATCATGGCCTCGCGCAGTTCCAAACCGAAGTTCTGCTCGTCGAAACACTTCTTGAACTCTCCCGAGATCGGCTCGGGGATCTCCCTCACCACCATTTCCAGGGCGGAGATCAGGCTGTGGCCGGCCCGCAGCGCCCCCACCATAAGATCCAGCGCTTCCGGCAGCTTTTCTTCAAACTTGCCGAATCTCTGGGAGCGTTTGAAGTAGACGTAAGCCATCGGCCCCCCCGCGGCTACCACCCCAACCATGAGGGCGAAGGGAAATGCCCGCGTCCTCCAGTAAGCGGCCGCGCCCGCCGCCAGACCTGCACCAAGGCAGTTGAGCAACAGGCTGGTCACCGTCCATTTCACACCGGCCTGGCGCAGGATCTCCCGCAGCTTGGGGAACAGGTCGACCTCATGCAGCAGCCGGTTCACCCACGGGATCGAGCTCAGCAGCTCCTCGCGCAGAATATTCAAGCCTTCGTCGTCGGGCCGCCGCTGCGCCGCAGCGCTGATGGACTCCAGGCGCTCAAGGATCTGCTTCTGGTCCTTGTTGGTCCCGGCGCCCATGGCCACCATGGCGAGAACAACGGCGGCGAACACGGCAATAAATACCAGTAGGGCGATCAAAAACATGCGTCACCTGTCTTTTTCGCGGCGCGGGTCAGTTGACCTCCATCGACCGCTCGAACAGATCCTGAGGCAGAAGAATGCCCGAAACGCGAATCCGCTCGACGAATTTCGGGCGGATGCGGCTGGGCTGGAAGACGCCCACCACCTTGCCGTTCGGCCCGATCCCCTTTTTCACGAACGTAAAAATGTCCTGCATGCTGACGACGTCCTCATCCATGCCGGTGATTTCGGCGATGTTGACGACTTTCCGCGTGCCGTCGCTCATGCGCGAAAGTTGCAGGACGATGCCGATGGCGGAGGCGATTTGCTGCCGCACGGCCCGCTCCGGCAGGTTGACGTTGGCCATCGCCACCATCGATTCCAGTCTCGCCAGCGCATCGCGGCAGGTGTTGGCGTGGATCGTGGTCATCGATCCCTCGTGGCCGGTGTTCATGGCCTGGAGCATGTCGAAAGCTTCGTCGCCGCGCACCTCGCCGATGATGATGCGGTCCGGGCGCATGCGAAGGCTGTTGATGAGCAGTTGCCGCTGCTTGATTGTGCCCTTGCCCTCCACGTTGGGCGGCCGGGTCTCCAGGCGGACCACATTTTCCTGCTGGATTTGCAGCTCGGCGGCGTCCTCGATGGTGATCAGGCGCTCGGTTTCCGGAATGTACTTGGAAAGCATATTGAGGAACGTGGTTTTCCCGGCGCCGGTGCCCCCGGAGATCAATATGCTGATGCGGGCGCGCACGGCGCCTTTCAGCACTTCCAGCATCTCCGGAGAAAGGGTTTGCGACTCGAGCAATTGCTCCGCCGTGAGCGGCTCGGTTCCAAAACGCCGGATGGAGAGCGCCGGGCCGTCCAGCGCCAGCGGCGGAATGATCGCGTTGACGCGGGATCCGTCCATCAACCGCGCGTCGACCATGGGCGAGGATTCGTCAATGCGCCGTCCCACCTGGCCCACAATGCGATCGATGATTTGCAGCAGGTGCGCGTCATCCCGGAAGTGCACGTTCACGCGCTGCAAGATGCCGCCGCGCTCGATGTAGACCATATCCTTGCGGTTGACCAGAATGTCGGAAATCGTGTGGTCTTTCAGGAGCGGCTCGAGCGGCCCCAGGCCGAAAATTTCGTCCATCAAGTCGGCTTGCAGCCTCTCTTTTTCGGCGGCGCTCAGAGGGATCCGTTCTTTGGCGATGATCTCCTGAATCAACGCCGAGACCGCCTGCATGGCCTTTCCGTTATTGACCGCCGACAGTTTTTCCAGGTCGACCTTGGAGAGCAAAGTACGGTGTACATCCCGCTTCAGTTGTTGAAAATCTAGAGTTTCCATATTCGATTGCACCCGCCGGGGCCGCCGCTACTCAAACAGGCCCCATCTTTTTTTCTTGCCTTGCTCAACCGGCTTGCCGCACGCCTGCCGCGCCATCTGGTGCAGCACCCTGGCGATCGAGGAATTCTCCTGCACCAGCGGCGTTCCGGTATTCAGCGACCGGCAGACGCTGAAATAGTCGTTCGGCACTTTCCACTTCAGCGGCAGGGGGAGCACCTTGGCCATGCGGCTTTCCTGGATCTCCACCTTGCGCGGATCGAAGCGGTTCAGAACCATTTCAATCCGCCCTTCCGGCGCCCCCGGCTGCTGAAAATGCGCGATGAGCCGCTGCGCATTCCGCAGAGCCGGGATTTCCGCCTGCGTCACCAAATAAATCGAGTCCGCCATCTCGCAGGCGACTCGCAGGCCTTCGGTGAAAATGGAGCCGCCGTCCACCACTACAAATGGGAACCGGCTGCGCAGCACGTGCAGCAGCTTCCGCAGGCTCCCGTCCATCACCAGAGTCTGGGCGCTGCATTGATCGGGCGAGGCGAGCACGGCTACGCCCGATCTGTGCTCGACCAACAACGACGAGACGAAGTCCTGATCGAGCCGCTCGGAGTTGTGCAGCGCGTCGGCGATCGTGAAATGCGGCGTCAGGCCCAGCACCACGGCCACGTCGCCGAGCTGCGTTTTCAAATCGATGAGAGCCACCTCCGCGCCGGCTTCCTGCTTGAGGGCGATCGAGAAATTGCTGGCCAGCGTGGTTACGCCCGCTCCGCCTTTGGCGCCGCAGAAGACCAGAACCCGGCCGCTGAGCTTCTTTTGCTTTTCGATCTCCAGCCGCCGCGCCGTCGCGCGAATCACCGCTTCGGCCAATGCGTCGGGCGAAATCGGCTCGCTTAAAAATTCCCGCGCCCCGGCGCGCATGCAGCGCACCAGCACTTCCGGGTCCCGCGTGGCGGAATAGACCATCACCGTGGCCGCGAGATTCCGGCTGCAAATGCTCTCCACAAGGTCCAAAGCCACTTCGGGATCATGATCGAGATCTACGATCACCACATCGCATCCGGACTCGCCCAGCTTCGCCAACTGCTGATAATTCGGATACACGCCGTATTCGCTCGTAAGGGTCACCGGATGCCGCTCGAGCGCGGCGGCCAACGCCCGCCGGCGCTTCTCGTCCGGACCGATCAGTGCGACCGAAAGCATGTTCTTGACCACGGGCGGTTGTTCGTACTCGAAAGTCGAGTTCACCGTTCTGTTCCACCCTGGGACGCGGCCGGCCCCACTTCCACTTGAGAGACCTTCTCCCCGCGCACGACCTCGATGACCGCCTTCATGATCACCGGCGGCTCGGGAGGCGCGGGCGGAAGGGCGGCCACCTGCGGCTCCGGGCGCGGCGCGCGCTTCACCGGCTTTGGGGCGGGCGCGGCTTTCGGGGGCGCGCCGCCATAGAGAGCCTGGCGTCCCACGACCGCTTCCTTTTCCACCTTGCCGGTATCGGTCGGGTTCCGCAGCACCAACTGAATGTGACCTTCGTTGGCCGCCAGAGTCACTTTTGCCGCGTCTTCCGGATTGCACAGCAGCGTCACCACGTTCACCTTTTCGGGCCGGCCCTGGTCATCGGGCTGGATCTTTTGTCCCGCTGCCAGCACCTGCACGTTCTCCAGAATCGTCTTTGTCAGAGATTCGTCGCCGCCGCCCGCACGCCCATTCGCAGGATTGCCCGTGAGCAGCACATCGACCCGCGTCCCCGGCCCCACAAAGCCGGCCACAGCCACAACGTCATCCACGCGGATCGACACAGCGCGCATTCCCGCCGGAATCACCGCGGGCAGCCCCGCCCCGGAACCCTCCGGCGCCAGCTTCGCCTGAAGCAGAACCTCCCCGTCGAACACCGGGTAAAGAACCGCCCGTCCCACGATGTCGGAAGCTTTCGAAAAGGCCCCGGTGGGACTCGATCCGGGCCAGTCCACCACCTTCAGATCCCCTTCGCTGAGCTTCTGCCCGATTTCCAAATCGCGCGCCGCCACCACCACCCGGCTGCCCGAAGATGCGCGCGCCGTGCTCTGCCGCAGTTTCTGAAAAACAAAAAGGCTGGCCGCCCCTGCTACCAATAGCGCCACGAGAAACGTGGCCAAAAGCCGTGATCGATTCATCGGATCTCACTCCTCTCCCTGCCTGTTACAGGGCGTAAAACGAAAACATCGTCCCTATGGCGATCGCCGCCGCGTAGGGCACTTTGAGCGCGGCCGCGTTTTCCAGCCGCAACTGCTTGTGGGGACGGAAACCATCTCGAAAAAATCCGCTCATCAGCTCGCCGGCGCCGTCGATGCATTTCCCCAGCGAGCGATTCCATAGCGCGTACGCCAGCGCCAGAAATCCGCCGGCCATCGCCGTCGCCACTAGCGCCGTGATCAATTGCGATGGGCCGATCCACGCCCCGACCGCGGCGAACAATTTCAAATCGCCCATGCCCATCCCGCGCAGGTAGCACAGAACGCCCAGCACAGCAGCCGCGATGCCAATTCCAGCCGCGCTTTGCGCTACGCCCCGCATCCCTTGCGCCACGCCGTTTACGATCACGCCGGCCGCCAAGAACGGAAAAACCAGCCGGTTTGGAATGCGCCGCGTGCGAATGTCGCTGATCGTAGCTATGACCAAGACAATCAGCGTGGGCCACAAGGCAATGGAGTGCGTCGGATGCATCGGATCGCGTTCCTATGGAAGCGCCAGAGGTACTGCAATCCCCTGGCCGATCCACAAAGCGCCTGCCCTGGAATCGCTTACACCCTCCCGCACTCATCGGGCCGGCGTTTCTGTAAACGCGCGTATACGCAAAAAGTCGTCTGCCGTATACGCGAAAAGCGTCCGGCAGGCCGAAAAAAGGTGATTCCCCGCAGCCTCTGTGCGGCAGGTTCGCGCTCCGGGAACCGCTGGAGGAGAAAACGACCGTTCCCAAAACCGCCTCCGGCAACGCCGCGCGGCCGCCTGCCGGCGCGCTCCGCTGTGCTTTCGGCTGCGCCGCGCGCGAATCCCGGGAAGGAAAGTGGGGCGGGCGTGAAAGATCAATCTGGCAGGAGAGGCGCCCCGGGCTTCGTCTTTCACTTGTGAATCAAAAGTAAACGATCGGGGAAAATATGGCGGCAGGAACCATTTCGCGAGTACGAGAAAAAAAGAAGCCGCCAGAGCGGCAATGCCAGGAAGGTGCTGCATGGATGGAAGCGGAGCGGCGGCTTCCGCCGCCCGTGCTCCCATCCAGGAAAGCGGTTAGCTCGTGTAGGTGGTGAGTTTGTTGCCGATGTTGCTGAAGGCGGTGTTGATTTTGGTCGCCACATCGTTCATGCCGGCCGTGGCGGCGAAGGCGATCAGGGCCACCACCAGCGCGTACTCGATCAGGTCCTGGCCGCTTTCGTTCTGCAAAGCGACGTACAGCTTCAAAAGAAGGTTCTTCATTCAATTGTTCTCCTGTTTTCTGGGTCTCTCGCTCCCGCCTGGCGGCAAAACGCCCGCAAGCAAGGAACGCGCTGTGGAGTGCAATTCCACGCCCAATCCGCCGGGACATGGCTTCCACGTTTGCTTTGAATGTCTTACCGAGAGGCTCCGGTTTTGAGAAAAAAATATTGTGAACGCGCGTATACAGCTTCAGCGCGCGCCGTGATTGGCGGTATACGGCCGCGCCGGGAGGGAGAGGGTGGCGGGAAACAGCAAGGCGAGATCGGGAGTCGAACCGATCAGCAGACCGCGGCCGCCGGCGCCAGCCGTTTGCAAGCTCCCCGCGGGAAGCCGCCGGCGAAGCTCTTCGATATATTGCGAATACTCGGCGCCGGCGGGCAGCGGATAAAAAACGAAGTGAGGAAACGCCGCCAGAGAGAGCTCGCCCACAACGCGCGTATCTCTGTCCCGCACGGTGAAAACGCGTTTGCCGGCCGCAAACTGCACTTCCGGGAATTGGACCGTCAAATACTCCGGCAAATAATAAGCCGCGTGGCGATAACCAAGAAAGTGCGAGTCGAAGCCGACGATGACCGTATCCCGGGGCGGACACGCCGCGCGGATACTCCGGTTTACACTTACCAACTCCGCCTCGAAGTCTTTGACGGCTTTATACGAGCAGTATACGGGAGCGTACAGGAACACGGCCGTGTTGGCCGCCGCCAAAGCCGTTGTCAACGCGAGTTTACGGGAGCGCGGGGCATGCCAATCGGCATCGAGCCGCGCCGCGCACCGCCCGAGCCAGGCGAAGACGGGCGGGGAAAGCACGAGCAGATAGCCGCTGTTGATGAAGCGAAGAAAAATGAACGTAAAAAACAGCAGGCCCGGACCGATCCAAATCCACGTAAATTGTTTTTTCTCTTTCTGCACGCCCGCGCTCCGCGCCGCCAGCGGCAGCCACGCGGCGCCGCCCGCCAGCAAACCGTAAATGCCGAGGATGGTACAGAGCCGGGCCGCAGAAAGGGCCAGCGGCGAGCGGAGGAAAGTGTGTTTGGCTAATACAACGCGCCAAAGATCTTGTAGGGGAGCCAGATACGCGGCGATGCCGCCGGAGGCCCGGACCATAGGAAGGAACCACGCCAGCAAGGAGGCCAGCAGAGCGGCCAAGCCCGCTATCACTTGATTCCGCCGCGCCTTGCGCAAAGAAGCCAGCCACAGCGGCGCCAGCAGGAGCAGGGACGATTGGCGGAAGCCCGCAGCCGCGCCGAGGGCCAGAGCGCTCGGAATGAGGAAGGCGGTCCTCCCGGAATAGCTTTGCCAGCAAAGATATCCGATCAATGCGGAAAAGAAAGCCTCGACGATATACGTCATGGCCACCGTGCCGTGAAACCAGCTCAGGGGGGAGAACAGGAAGAGCAGTCCCGCGAAAACAGCCGCTTTTCTGCCAAACCAGGCGTCAGCCAAAGCATAGATCAACGCCGCCGCGCCGCAGCTTGCCAGGACGCTGACGGCCACCAGGGCCGTATTGGCGTCGGTAAATAGCAGATTCGCCAGACGCCCGAGACAAACATAAAGGAAATAGCCCGGCGGGTGCGGCTGGTAGACGGCGGGATCGAAGCGCCGCAGGGCTAGCGCGAAATTTACCGAGTCTATGTCGTACAAATAATGGCTGCGAAACAGCAAGCGGCTGACCGCGACGCCCAGGAGAATCGCCATGGGTTCGAGGGTCCGCCGAGAGGTCACGCATCAATTTGAGCAATCGAGCGGCCAACACGGTGGCTCCGAAATTGCAGTCACGGCCTTACGAGGGACTACACGCATACTGCCGTATACATGCCGACACGACTAGCTCAAATTGGCGCGTGGCTGCTGGCGGCGTTGCTGGCGGGCCTGCTGCTGTTGCCGCTGCGAAGCCAGCCGCCGTGGGACTTTCTTCAGTTTTACCTGGCGGGCAAATTGGCTGCGAGCGGGCGAGTCGCCCAGATTTATCACAAGCCGGCCTATCCGCCGGTGGTGGACGAGATTCGTTCTGCGCAGAGCCGGTCCGGAATATCGAGCGCCTACTTTAACCGCACGCCTTATTTCAATCGTCCGGCATTTGCGGCTTTTCTGTGCATCCCGTTTGCGTCGCTGCCCTTCTGGAGCGCCGCGCATCTATGGGTCCTGGCCAATTTCGCGCTTTTAGCGGCGCTCGTCTGGAAACTGCCGGTGTGGTTTCCCGCCAGCCCGCCCCTTCGTCCGTGGCTGGCAGGCTTTCTGCCGTGGATCTGGTCGATCGGACTGGGCCAGGACACGCTGTTGCTTTCTTTGCTGGCGGCCTACTCGTTGCACCTGGCGCTGCAAAAGCGGGAGATCCCGGCGGGACTCGTGCTGGCAGCCTGCGCCGTCAAGCCCCATCTGCTGGCGGCAATGCCTCTGGCTCTGCTGGCGGGAGGAAAGCGCAAGATGGCGGCCGCGTTTCTCGGCGGCGGAGCCGTCCTGGCGGCCATTTCTGCGGCGGCAGTCGGTCCCAACGGCTTGCGGGAATGGGCGGAACTGCTCCATTCCCGGACGACGGACTCGATGCCGGAGACGATGGGCAACATCCGGGCGCTCGCCTTGCATTTCGGTTTTGCAACCGGCCTGGCGGCAGGCGCCGTTACGGCCGGCTGTTTTCTTTTCATCCTACGGCAAGGTCGTCTTCGGCAGAGTTTTGCCGCGGCGATCCTCGCCGCCTTGGTGTTGGGGCCGCATACGTATCTTCAGGACTACTCGCTTCTGGCCGTCGCCGCGCTGGGCGCTTTCGATCGGTGGACGCAGTATGCGCTCCTGCTGCCCTGGCCGTACTTTTACCGCCGCGAGGACATGTTGCCTCTGACGCTCGCGGCGCTGGCCGGCTTGATCATCCTTGCAGCGCGCGCTGCCGCGGCCCCCGTACCGGATGCAGCACAAACATACGCGGAGGAAGGAGGAGGGGCTGATGCCCGAAACAGCGCTTGCGCCGCCGTCTGAGGCGGCGAGCCGCCTGGACGCCTTCTCCAGAAAGGCGCTGCTGGGGATAGCGTGGCTGGCGGCCGCGTGGATCTTTCTTGTTTCTCTGGCTCCCTCGCTTTCCTTGATGAATCCATCGCACCCGCGGTATTTCCCGCCTGACTATATGCAGTTTTACATGGTAGGCCGGATGGCGGCCGCCGGAGACATCGCAAAGATCTATGACAAGGCGGCATACGAACCCCTCGTCCGCGAATTGCGCTCTCAGGGCGAACGGATCGGAGACTACCCGTTTAACCGGCCAAGTTTCGAAGCATTCGCCTCCATTCCGCTGTCGTGGTTCTCTTACCGGACGGCCTTGCTCCTTGTATTCGTGGGAAACCTCGCCGCCTTCGGTCTGCTGGTGTGGAAGCTGCCGATTTGGTTTGGCGCGCCGGCTTGGACGCGCCCCTGCCTGCTAATCTTTACGCCTTTTCTGTACAACATCGCACTCGGCCAGGACGTGCTGCTGCTCGCCCTTCTCGTCGCCTACAGCTTAAGGCAGATGCTTCTCGGAAGGGATCGTCTCGCGGGCATCCTGCTGGGACTATGTTGTTTCAAACCGCATTTGGTATGGCTCCTGCCGCTGGCTCCGCTGGTAGCAGGCAGGCGGCGAGCGCTATGGTCCTTCGCCGGAACCGCAGGGGCTTTGGCCGCGCTTTCCATCGCCGCGATCGGAAAACGCGGGCTGCGCGACTGGATCCTCCTGCTTCGGTCTCCGTTTTCGGATTACATGCCGGAAACGATGTGCAATTGGAGGGGGCTGGCTCGACATTCGGGCCCGGCCCTGGCTGTGGTCGCTGCAATCTTCATTTTGGGCTCGCTGGTTATTATCCTCTGCCAGGCCTCGCAAACTGAGAAGTTCTCGGGTACTCTCGTGACGGGCCTGCTTCTTAGCCCACATACCTATCATTACGACTATGCATTGCTGGCCGTGGCCGCGGTGGCGACGCCATTGTCCTCCGTCCGGGTGCTGCTGTTGCTGCCCTGGAGCTACTTTCACGAGCTGACCAACCCGCTACCCTGGATTGCCTTGGCCCTCATCTGGCTGGCTTCGACCACCGTGTCCCTTCTGCGCCGTCGTATGGTTGGGGAAATGAATCGCAGAGAATCGCTCGCGGCCGCAGGATTTTAAACCTATGGCGACAGCCAATCCATCGCCGATTGCAAGGCTCGCGCGCTACGGCGTGGCGGGAACCCTCGCCCGATACGCGCTGGCCGCATTCGCCGCGAGCGGGCTGCTCGCCGGCGCCCTTCGCTGCAAGACAGGAGCGCAGCCGCTGCTCGCCTCGCAACTCGCCGGCGCATTCCTGATCTATGCGGTGAAACGGCCCGGCGCTCGAAGTCTGTTGAGAGCCGCGCTGGGCGGTTTGGTTTTTGCCGTGGGTTATGCCTTGCTGGGCGGCAAATGGCCGGGCGCTTTCGTCTATTGGCCGTTGGTTGCGGGCGCCTTCTTCGGGCTGGGCGGCCTGCTGATGGCGCTGGTGGAGCTGCTCTGGTCCGCGCCCGGCTCGGCGGTCAGGCGCGAGGCTGCGGACAGCTTGTTCGCCGTCGGGGTGCTCCCTCTCCTGCTGATTGCGACATTTCTGGCGCACGGCGTCACGCGGCACCTGCACCCGATGACCTACGATCGCTTTCTCTACGCGTTTGACGGAGCCTTAGGCTTGCAGCCGGGCTACTGGCTGGGACGCCTTTTCGCCGCTTCGCCTCCGCTGGCTGTGGTGAGCAACCTGGTCTACGTCACGCTGCCGCTGCCGGCTGCGCTGCTCTACATCTCGCACCTGAGGGCGCGGGATGGCTCGCCGGAACTGGTCCTCCGGGTGTTTCTCGGCATCGGCGTGGCAGGGTTTTTCCTGTACCAGATCTGCCCCGCCACCGGCCCGGTCTACGCCTTCGGAAATTTTCCCTTTGGCCCGCCCGTTTTTTCAGCCGACGATCTGGTTCCGGCTCCGATCCGCGGCGGATTTCTGAATGCCATGCCGTCGCTGCACGTAGCCTGGGCGCTCGCGCTGTTGTGGAATTGCCGGCCGGGGCGCGCCGGGTGGCGGGCGGCGGCTGCTCTTTATTTGTTCTTCACGGTTCTGGCCACGCTGGGAACGGGGGAACACTATCTTGCCGACCTGGTGGCCGCGTTTCCCTTTACGTTAGCAATCCAGGCCGCCTGCGCAACCTCACTGGAGTTATGGTCGCCCGGGAGGCGGGGCGCACTCCTGTTCGGCGGCGTTGCGGCGCTGGCCTGGCCCATCGCTTTGCGAACTTCTCTTCCCAGCCTGCTCAGCTACCCACGTTTGGCCTGGACGTTGGCCGGGGCCACGGTGATCGCTGCGGTGATTTTCGCCGGGCCGTTGCTCCAAGCGCAGAGCGGCCGCGCGCAGAAGCCGGCCGCGACGCCGGAGTGTGCCGAAGCAATCAGCGCCTCGGAAGGAAAATTCCCATGCTGCTCTCCATCGTAATCCCCGTTTACAACGAAGCGGAAGCCCTGCCGGGATTGCTCGCAGCCCTGCGCGAGGTCCTGCCGCAGACCGGCTGCGAGCACGAACTGATTTTCGTCAACGACGGCAGCCGGGACGGTTCCTTCGCAATTCTCTCCCAGGCCGCGCGCTCCGATCCCCGCGTGAAGATCCTCGGCTTAAGCCGGAATTTCGGCCATCAGGCGGCCATCACCGCCGGCATCGACTTCGCCGCCGGCGACGCGGTGGCAGTGATGGACGCCGACATGCAAGATCCGCCGGAACTGTTGCCCGACATGGTGGATCTGTTCCGGCACGGCTACGACGTCGTCTCCGCGCAGCGGGTAGCCCGCGATTGCGACAGTTTTTTCAAGCGCGCCACGGCGTCTCTCTTCTACCGCTTCATGCGGAAGGCCATCGACAGCCGCCTGGCTCCGCAGGTCGGCGATTTCCGCCTGTTCAGCCGGCGGGCCGTCGCCGCCCTGCGCGGTTTCCGCGAGCAGCACCGGTTCATGCGCGGGCTGGTGGCGTGGCTGGGGCTGAAAGAGGCGATTTTGCCGTTTCACCGTCCGCCGCGGGTCGCGGGAGAAACCAAGTACTCGCTGTGTAAGATGCTCCGCTTCGCCTGGACGGCCATTTCTTCGTTTTCGGCCTTGCCGCTGCGGTTGTGCCTCACCTTCGGGCTGCTGATGACGCTCGGCGGATGCCTCTATTTCGCCTGGGTCCTCTACGTCACCCTGGTTTTGAAGGGGAGTGTGCCGGGCTGGACGTCCCTGGTCGGCCTGCAAGTGATTTTTTCCGGTTCTACGCTCGTCGCCATCGGCCTGCTCGGCGATTACATCGCGCGCATCTACGAGGAAACGAAGGGCCGGCCGCTTTACGTTGTCTCCGAGGCGGTGAATTTTTCCCACGCAGAACGCCACCTGGAGCGGATGATTCTTCTGCCCTCTCGCGAGGAGCACCATGACGCCAACAGCGCTGAAGCAACTCACCCAGCCGCCCGCCGAATTTGATTCTTACGCCGAGGCCTACGCGGAGCTGCTGCGCGACCCGGTGCGGGAGAGGTTTGCGCCCGGGGGGCGCTTCTTTCTAGAAAGGAAGCTCCTCCTGCTGAAGAGATTCCTTCAAGAAGCGGGCGTAGCCATGCGGAGGACCCGGTGGCTGGACGTGGGGTGCGGACGGGGCGATTTGCTGAGCGCCGGCCGCAGCGAGTTCGGCTATGCCGCCGGTTGCGATTTATCCGCCGGGATGATCGCCGCCGCCTGCGGCCTCGATGTGCGGCTTCAGAGCGCCCCCGACCGGCTTCCGTTTGGCGATGGCAGTTTCGATCTGCTGACCGCGGTATGCATTTACCACCACGCGGATCCAGACGTCCGGTCGCGGCTGACGGCGGAAGCCGCCCGCGTGCTCAGGCCGGGAGGCATTTTTTGCGTTATCGAGCATAATCCCTTCAACCCGGTCACCCAGCTCATCGTACGGCGGAGTCCGGTGGACGCGAATGCGCGCCTTCTGAGCGTGCGGGAGCTCAGGCGGCTGGCCCGGTCGGCGGGAATGCGGGTGCTCCGGACGCAATACTTTCTGCTTTTTCCCGAATTGCTATACCGGCGTCTGGCATGGCTGGAGGGCGGTTTGTCGGCCCTTCCGCTGGGCGGCCAGTACGCCGTGTTTTGCTCGAGGCCTTAACGTACGTTACAAGATGTCTCTGCTGGCGATTGAAACTGCTCTCACCGTGATCACCACCGGGCTGGCGTTTGCCGGGCCGGGGCTGGGATCGCAGTGGTTCCGGCGTTGGGGGGGCGCGTTCGACCGGCTGGCCCAGCGAAAAGCGCTGTCTATCCTGGTAGTAGGCTCAACCGCCTTGCTGGCGCGGCTGGCCTTGCTGCCCGTGCTCCCGGTTCCCGAGCCGGGCGTGCACGATGAGTTCAGCCATCTGCTCGCGGCCGAAACCTTTGCCTCCGGACGTCTGGCCAATCCTCCGCACCCGATGTGGGTTCATTTCGAGAGCTTCCATATAGACCAGCTTCCGACGTACATGTCGATGTATCCGCCGGGGCAGGGTCTTATCCTGGCCGCTGGGAAACGGATTTTCGGCCATCCGTGGTTCGGAGTGTGGATGAGCGCGGGGGCCATGTGCGCGGCGTTCTGCTGGATGCTCCAGGGCTGGCTGCCGCCGGGATGGGCGCTGCTGGGCGGGTTTCTGGCCGTGCTGCGGCTGGGAATTTTCAGCTATTGGATGAACAGCTACTGGGGCGGCGCCTTGCCGGCCCTGGGCGGAGCGCTGATTCTGGGAGCGCTGCCGCGCCTGTTGCGCTCGCCCCGCGCCAGTCATGCCGCGCTGCTCGCGCTCGGCCTGGCGGTTCTCGCCAACACACGGCCCTACGAAGGGCTGGTGCTGAGCCTCCCCGTCCTGCTCGTGCTTCTCGGGGCCGCGATCAAGGCAGAGCCGCGCCGGGCGCGGCTGCTACGCAGAGCGGCGCTTCCCGCCGGCGTGATTCTGCTGGCGGCCGCAGCCGCGATGAGCTATTACAACTGGCGCGTTTTTGGAAACCCGCTCACATTGCCCTATCAGGTAAACCGCGCCGCCTACGCGGTGGCGCCGTATTTTCCCTGGCAGGCGCCCCGGCCCGAGCCGGCCTATCGCCACCGTGTGCTGCGCGATTTCTACCTCGGCTATGAGTTCGCCGATTTCGAAAGAACGCGCACACTCGGCGGCTTTCTCGCCAGAACACGGGAGAAGCTCACGACGGTGTTCTCTTTTTATTTCGGGCCGGCGCTAGCGCTCCCGCTGGCGCTTTTGCCGCGGGCGCTGCGCGACCGGCGCTTGCGTTTTCTGGCGATCGCCGGCGCCGTGATGGCGCTGGGGCTCGCGGCGGAGGTCTGGCTCATCCCTCATTACGCCGCGCCGGCCACCTGCCTGCTATACGCTCTGCTCCTGCAAGCGATGCGGCATTTGCGGGCGTGGCGGCCCGAGGGCCAGCCGGTGGGCCGCTTCCTGGTGCGCGGCCTGGTCATGGTCTGCGTCGTCATGGGTGCGATCCGGGTTTGCGTAGAGCCGCCGCTGCCGCAGCCCGGACGCTGGCTGCCCTCCTGGTGCGGCCGGAGCCCGTTCGATCCGGAGCGAGGACGCCTGTTGCGGCAACTCGAGCGCACCGGGGGACGGCACCTGGTGATGGTCCGCTATTCGGCCTCTCACAACGTGTTCAACGAGTGGGTGTACAATCATGCTGATATTAGTAATGCCCACGTCGTTTGGGCGCGCGAGATGGGCGCAGAGCGGGACCGGGAACTGCTGCGGTATTTCCCAGACCGCACAGTCTGGCTGGTCGAGCCCGATGCCAGGCCCGTTTCACTAACACCTTATTCGCCGCCGCTGGTTCCGGGTTATCTCCAAACCAGAGGGCTTGAAACCCAGACCGCCGTCCCGGCATCTTCCGGACGGCTCGCGAACTGAGAGAAAGTTCGCCGCCCGCGCAGAAAACAAAGGAACGCAGAACCACCCGCTGCGCACCGGCGCCTGTCCCGGTGCAAGCGGATTCTGGCATCCTGATTGCTGCCCTTCGACGCCTTAGCCCGAAATTGCGTTTCCCGCCGCAAAATGGGCAATTTCTTCGCAAAGAGAGGGAAAAAACTGGCACGGTGCGGCAAAAAAGGGGCGAATGAGCATCCATGACTGTGCGGATTGTGTCAAGTTGTGGCAGGCCTACTTCAAGGCCGTAACAGAGCATACGAGCTTGCGGCTCCAGCAGCAGCTTGCTATCTCAAAGGACGATCTGGAGACATCGAAGCGTCTGGAGGGCGAAATCGAGAGGGCGAGGCAGTCGATGCAGGAGGCGAAACAGCGAATCAACCAACACGACGCATCCAGACATCCGGAATCGCGTTCAGTCTGAAGCGCGGACGGATGGCTGGTCCTGGCGCCCACGGGCTGTTGCCGGCCGCGGTAGACTCGCGATACAGGGCAGAAAGCGCCACGCCCACGGGCCCTGTTAACCCGGCCGCAAGCCCATCCAACGAGGGCTGCTAAGCGCGAAACCCAATCTCACAGTTTCAAGTCCGCAGGCAATTCCGGCGTGCAGCTTCGCCGGCAAGCAGCGTGGTCTGCATTGGCCGAAGGGGCGGCAGTTTTCCCGCTTGTCAAGGCGCTATCCTGGTATAATAAATTTCTCTTCCTAGTGGAACGCGTTGTCTCTCAAGGGGTTGTTGCATTTGCGAATATATGATTGCGGAAAATCAGAACGTTCCATCCGACGAAAAGATTATCTATCTGCTCCAGCCACGCGGCTTCTGCGCTGGCGTGGTGCGCGCCATTGACATCGTAGAACTTGCGCTCGAACTCTATGGCCCGCCGGTCTACGTGCGCAAGGAAATTGTGCACAACCGGCACGTAGTCGATGAGTTAGCTTCCAAGGGCGCCATTTTTGTTGAAGAGAATTCCGAGGTTCCGGAAGGTTCCCGCGTGGTATTCAGCGCGCACGGGGTCTCTCCCGTCGTCCGGGAAGAGGGCCGCCGGCGAAACTTACAAGTTATTGACGCTACGTGCCCGCTGGTCACAAAAGTCCATTTGGAAGCCATTAAGTTCGCCCGCCAGGGATATACGATTTTGCTGATTGGTCATAAGGATCACGATGAAGTGATTGGAACCCTCGGCGAGGCGCCGCATCAAACGCGGCTCGTCTCAACCGTAGAGGATGTAGACCGGCTGGAGATCGAAGACCCGGAGAGGCTTTGCTACCTCACGCAGACAACTTTGAGCTTGGATGAGACCCGGGACATCGTCGAACGGCTGAAGCAACGGTTCCCTGCCATTCAGGGGCCGCCCGCTCAGGATATTTGCTATGCCACGGAAAACCGCCAGCAAGCCGTGAAGGCGGTAGCGCCGCGATGCGACCTGCTGCTGGTAGTCGGCTCCGACAACAGCTCGAATTCCCGCCGGCTCGTGGAAGTCAGCAACCGTCTCGGCACCCCCGCTCGTCTAGTGGATGACGCCAGCGAAGTGGATCCCGCGTGGCTCGCGAGCTCCCGGAAGGTGGCGGTTACGGCAGGAGCATCTGCTCCCGAGCATTTGGTGCAGCAGTTGATCACTCACCTGCGCGATTACGGATTCCACCGGGTGGAGGAGGTGGAGCTGGTGGAGGAAGATGTTCGGTTCGCCCTGCCGCCGGAACTGGCCGCAGCGTCGCCGCGGCTGACTCAGATCACCAGCGTATGAGGGTTGAAAGCGACGCAGCATCGAACCCCAGCGTAGGCGCGAAATTCGGCCGCGCCGTTCAGGAGGCGGTGGGCCACAAGCCTGCACGGAAAGACTTGCAGCGCGACGCCCTCCGCGAGTCCATCCAGCGCGCAGGCCTGTATCTGGCCGGCTTGCAATCCCCCGAAGGATATTGGGTGGGAGAGCTGGAAGCCGACACAACACTGGAATCGGACTACATCCTCTATCAGCTCTGGATAGATCCTCCGGCCGAAGACGGCGCCTGGGCGCCGAGGCACGCCGACGAAATCGCGGAAGCCGCCCGGTACATTCGCGAGCGGCAAACCGAAACCGGCGGCTGGAACATCTACCCGGGCGGACCCGATGAGGTCAGCGCCTCCGTCAAAGCTTACTTTGCGTTGAAGCTGGCCGGCGATGACGCACAGGCTCCCCACATGGTGGCAGCGCGGCGCCGGATTCTCGAACTGGGCGGCATCGAGAAGGCAAACAGCTACACTCGCATTTATCTGAGCTTCTTCGGGCTTTATGATCGCGAGAAGACGCCGACGATCCCGCCCGAAATCATCCTGCTGTCTCCTTCTGCGTACATCAACATCTACGAGATGTCATCCTGGAGCCGCGCGATTCTTGTGCCGCTTTCCATCGTCTGCGCCCACCGCCCTGAAAAGCGCGCCCCGGCTGGCTTTACCTTGGGCGAGCTGTTCACCGGCCAGGCCGAGCCGAAATACCCGGCCTGGAGCTGGGCCAACGCTTTTTATAAGCTCGACCGCCTGCTCAAAATCTGGGAGCGCTCCGGCTTTTTCCCGCAGCGCCGCAGGGCCATTCGCGAGGCCGAGAAATGGATGCTCAAGCGCATGGAGACCTCCGACGGCCTGGCGACGATCTACCCCTCCATGCTGAACTCGATCTTCGCCCTTACGGTATTGGGGTATCCGGCGGATCACCCTGTGCTACAGCGCGCCATCCGGCAATTTGAAAATCTGGCAATCCGCGAAGGCGAAACACTGCGCATGCAGCCCTGCTTCTCGCCCGTGTGGGATACCGCATTGGCGGCCTTTGCCCTGGGGCGGGCAAGCATGGTCGAAGATCTTCCAGTCAAGGAATGCTTGACGCGAGCCGCCGATTGGCTGTTGAGCAAAGAAGTGCGAACGCGCGGCGATTGGGCGGTGAAGAACTGGCAGGCTGAGCCCGGCGGATGGTTCTTCGAGTTTGCCAACGAATTTTATCCGGACATTGATGACACGGCGATGGTGCTGCTGGCTCTCGCGCATTGCCGGGCTTCCAGCCCATCGGCGCAGACCGCAGCCGAGCGGCGGGCAGCCGAGTGGGTGCTGTCCATGCAATCGAAAGACGGCGGGTGGGCAGCCTTCGATAAGGACAACGACCGCTGGATTCTCACGCAGGTACCCTTCGCCGATCACAACGCCATGCTCGATCCTTCTTGCGCGGACATCACCGGCCGCGTAATGGAGGCCCTTTGCACCGGAAAGTTTACGCCTCCTGACCATCCGGCCATCCGCCGCGGCGTCGCTTTCCTGAAAAGAAATCAGGAGCCGGACGGGAGTTGGACCGGCCGCTGGGGTGTCAACTACATCTATGGAACCTGCTTCGCGCTGCGCGGCCTGCGGGCGGCCGGCATGCACCCGCGCGAGGCATGCATCGTGCAGGCCGGTGAATGGATTCGGTCTTTCCAAAACCCCGACGGCGGTTGGGGAGAAAGCTGCCGCAGCTACGATGACCCCAAGTTGAAGGGCATCGGGCCTAGCACGGCCTCGCAAACCGCCTGGGCTCTGCTAGGCTTATTCGCCACGGGGGACTATTCGAGCGGCAGCGTGCAGCGCGGGATCTCCTATTTGCTCGAAACGCAGAATGGGCGGGGCGGATGGGAGGAGCAGTGGTTTACCGGAACCGGCTTTCCCAAGGTCTTCTACCTGAAGTATCACTTTTACGCCCAATATTTCCCGCTGATGGCTCTGGCGGAGTACGTTCATCAGAGCATGAGGGACTGATTCAAGAGATACGCCATGAGATTCCCGATCAGCATGACAGCGTCGATGGCCGGCTACATCATCAAGAACAAGCTGCACCCGAAACCGGAGTGGCAGCGCGATGCGGCCCCTGCCGCACCCAGGCAGCAGAGCAGCCCTTTTCCCATCTTGGGACCGTCCGGCGCAGCGTCGGGGGCGTCCGCCGCGGCCAAGGGGGCGCTCAGTCGCAACCCGATGCTCAAAAAGCGCTTCCCCCTCGTATTGATGCTGGAACCTCTACACGCCTGCAACCTTACTTGTACGGGCTGCGGCCGCATCCGCGAGTATGAATCGACCATTACGGAGCGGATTCCCCTGGAAGAATGCCTGGCCGCGGTGGATGAGTGCGGAGCTCCAATCGTCTCGATCTGCGGCGGCGAACCGATGATGTACCCTCAGATCGGCCAGCTCGTGGAAGGAATTTTGCAGCGCAAAAAGCACATTTATCTGTGCACCAACGGAATGTTTATCGTGAAGAGGCTGCACGAGTTCCGCCCGCACCGCAGTTTCTTCTTCAACGTCCACCTCGATGGGTTGGAGAAGACCCACGACATGTGCGTCGAGCGGGAGGGTGTGTTTCGACAGGCGATTGAGGGCATCAAAGCAGCGAAAAAGGCTGGTTTCCTGGTTTGCACCAACACAACCGTGTACCGGGAAACCGACATGAAGGAGATCGAAGCGCTGTTTGAATACTTGCAGCAATTCGGAGTGGACGGGCACATGCTTTCTCCCGGCTATGGGTATTCTGCGGTGGATAACAGGGAGATTTTTCTCACCAGGGCGGAAATCCGGGAGAAGTTCAAAGACATCGACAAGCTTTTCCGGAAGTTTAAGCTGAATAACACGCCGGCCTATCTGGATTTCCTCAAGGGGGAAAGGGAATTGCCGTGCACCGCCTGGGGAAATCCAACGTACAACATCCGGGGCTGGAAGGGTCCGTGCTACTTGATCACGGACGCCCATTACAAGACCTTCGAGGAGTTGATGAGCCAGACGCCTTGGGAGCGTTACGGTCATGGCGGGCCTGATCCGCGCTGCCAGGATTGCATGGTGCACTGCGGGTATGAACCGTCCGCAGCCCTGGGCATCAATGCCCGGCTCGGCGACAGTTTCCGGATGCTGAGCTGGGCGTTGCAGTGAGGATTCGAAAGGCGGGGCGAAGGCAGAGGGACGCGGCTTGTCCCGCCGCAATGTCGAAGCCGGCTCTACCGTATGATTCTCGTAACCGGCGCCTCGGGATTTATTGGCGGTCACGTCGCGCGGCTGCTGGTTGAAAGCGGCGAGCGAGTCCGGATTTTGGTGCGGCCCGGCAGCGACCTGCGCGGTATTTCCGATTTGCTGGATGGCAAGCACACGATAGAGCGGGTATACGGCGATCTCCGCGAGCCCGAATCCCTTCGGCGCGCGGCCGCCGGGTGTGAAGTCGCGTATCACGTAGCAGCCGATTACCGGCTGTGGGCGCGGGATCCGGAAGAAATTTACCGGTCCAATGTCGAAGGCACGCGGAACTTCCTGGAAGCGGCCCGCAGCGAGGGAGTCCGCAAGGTTGTATACACGAGCACTGTAGGCTGCATCGGCGTGCGCGGCGATGGAACCCCCGGTGATGAAAAATCCCCCGTGGGGCTGGAGGACATGGCAGGCGCCTACAAGCGCTCCAAGTTCCTCGCCGAGCAGGTCGCCTTGGAGTTCGCGCGCGAGGGCTTGGCGGTCGTCATCGTGAACCCGACGGCGCCGGTTGGAGAGCGCGATGTAAAGCCGACGCCCACCGGCCGGATCATCGTGGATTTTATGCGCGGCCGGATGCCGGCCTTCGTGGATACCGGATTGAACCTCGTGGACGTGCGCGACGTGGCGAAAGGACATCTGGCAGCGGCCGAGTGGGGCCGCAGCGGCGAGCGCTACATCCTCGGCGCGCGCAACATGACGCTGCGCGAAATCGTCGAGGAATTGGCCCGGCTGGGCGGAAGAGCGGCGCCGAAGGTCCAGATCCCGTACGCGCTGGCGTGGATGTATGCGGCAGCGGGAACCGCAGCCGCCCGGGTGACCGGGCGAGAGCCCCGGGCGCCGCTGGATGCGGTGCGGATGTCGCGGAAGAAAATGTTTGTCCGCACAGAGAAGGCCGAGCGGGAGCTGGGTTTCGCTCCCGGGCCTGTAGAAGAGGCGCTAGGTCGCGCCATCGAGTGGTTTCGCAAGAACCAGTACTGCTGATAGTCGCCGCTGATTGGCGGGAACTGGACGGCGTCGCTCATAGGATGAGCGGCGCTCACGCTGTTGTAGAAACGGGCGCTTCTGAAGGCACACAAACAGGCCTCGCATGGTGTCGGCGGGGCAGCCTGGGGCGCAGGAGCATAGTTTTAGCCGCGAACGGCGCGGGCCCTGGCAACGCCGCACGCGCGGTGGATCGGATTAGCGGTCTCATGCGAGTGGCTGCGGTGGTTTCAACCGGCTTGTGCGGCGCGCTGGATCCAGCGCTGTTGCCGGGAGATCTGGTGGCCGCGGAGCGGGTGCTGTCTCTCGATCCGCCGCTCGAGTTCGCCGCTCGGCCGCCCGGCGGGCGCCCTGCGCCGCCGGCACGCAGGGGCACGGTGTTGACAGTCGATCATGTGGTGCAGTCAGCCGGTGAAAAACAGCGGCTGCGCGCCACCGGGGCGTCAGTCGTGGAAATGGAAGCCGCTGGTGTGGCCGCTGAGGCCTGCAAAAGGGGCCTGCCGTTTTTTTGCGTCCGGGCGGTGAGCGACGGCGTAGAGGAGTCTTTCCGGATTGATTACAACCGGGCGCGGCGTCCTGACGGCAGCTTCCGCGCCGCGGACATCGTGGCGCAGGCTGGCCTGCGACCCGCGCGTTGGGCCGAATTAATCCAATGGCGGCGCCGCCTCCGGCTGGCCGCCGAACGTTTGGGAGATTTTTTTGCGAGCAGCGAATTTGACTGAGCCCATTCTGGCCGACAACGCTGAGGCGGCCGGCGAGGCCCCGGGGGCGGGGCTTATGACGGCGGCGGTGTATCGAGGCGCGGGTCAGGTGTGCATCGAGACGGTACCGATTCCGAAAATCGGGCCGGGCGAGCTGCTGGTGCGCGTGGAAGCATGCGGCATCTGCCATACCGATCTGAAGAAAATCGCGTACGACCTGCTCCCGCCGCCCCGCATCTACGGGCATGAAACGGCGGGTGTGGTTGTGGAAGCAGGGGCCGGCGTGCAGAATTTCCGCCCGGGAGACCGCGTCGCCCTTTTTCATCACATTCCGTGCGGTAACTGTTTTTACTGCCGCCGCCGTCTTTACGCCCAATGCAGCACCTACAAACGCGTCGGCATTACCGCCGGATTCGAGCCGGCGGGCGGCGGCTTCGCGCAGTACGTGCGAGTGATGGATTGGATCGTCCGTCGGGGAGTGGTGCGGGTCCCCGACGGCGTCAGTATGGATCGGGCGTGCTTTGTGGAGCCCGTCAATACTTGTTACAAAGCCATTGTAAAATGCGAGGTTCAGGCGGGCGACATTGCCGCCGTGCTTGGCCAGGGACCTATCGGCCTGCTGTTCACGATGCTGCTCGTGCGCCGGGGGGCGATCGTCTATGCCACCGACCCGCTGGAGACGCGGCGCGAGTTGGCGCAGAAGCTGGGGGCAGTCCAGGTTTTCGAGACTTCCGGGGAAGAAGCTGCCGAAGCAGTGCGCAGCGCAAGCAGCGGGCGCGGGGCCGACGTGGTCCTGGTGGCTGCGGCTGCGCCGGGGCTGGCGGAGCAGGCTGTGCGCCTCTCCCGTCCAGGGGCCAGAATCCTTTTGTTTGCACAGACTTCGGGGCGGGAAAAGATCGAAATTGACGGCGCGAGTATTTGCGTGCAGGAGCGTACCTTGCTAGGCTGCTATAGTGCGGACGTCGATCTTCAGGATGAGTCATCCCGGCTTGTTCTGGATGGGCATTTGCCGGTTGACAGCCTGGTTTCACACCGCCTCCGCCTGGGCCAAATCCACTCGGGAATCGAAATGGCCACGCACCCCGACAGCCATACTTTAAAGATCATCGTGCACCCACAGAGGTAAATGAACGTGAAGACAGAGCGGACAATGATGGCTGCCGTCCTCTACGGCAAAGAAGAGTTACGGGTCGAACCCGTTGAGATTCCCACATTGGGAGCCTCCGACGTTCTGGTGAAGGTGAACGTCGCGCTGACCTGCGGGACTGATCTGAAGGTATTCCGGCGCGGCTATCATGCCCGCATGATCGTTCCTCCGGCTGTGCTCGGCCATGAGCTGGCCGGCGACATAGTCGAAGTGGGAAGCCAGGTGAAGAACTTCCAGGTCGGGCAGCGCGTGGTGGCGGCCAATTCAGCCCCCTGCGAAAACTGCTATTTCTGCGCTCGCCGCCAGGAAAATCTTTGTGAGGACCTGCTGTTCAATAACGGCGCTTACGCCGAATACATACGCATTCCTGGGCCGATTGTGCGGCGGAATATGTATGAAATCCCGCCTCACGTCGGCTATCAGGATGCGGCGCTGATCGAGCCGCTGGCTTGCGTGATGAGAGGGCTTGACGAAACTCACCTGCGCCCTGGCGATACTGTGGTGGTGATCGGCCTGGGGCCGATCGGACTGATGTTCGTGCGGCTGGCCAAGACCCTGGATGCCCGCGTCATTGCCATCGGCAGGCGAAAGACGCAGCTCGACCGGGCGGCCAGCATGGGCGCGGATGAGCTGATTTCCACCGAATCGGTTGCCAATGTGGTGGAGGCAGTGACCCGGCTCACCTACCGCGGCCGAGGCGCCGATGCGGCCATCGAGGCTGTGGGACAGCCGGAGACGTGGCAGTGGGCGATTCGCATGGTGCGCAGCGGCGGAACCGTAAACCTATTCGGCGGATGCCCGACCGGCAGCGAGGTCAGCCTGGACACCGCTCTGCTGCACTACTCGGAAATTACGTTGAAATCGAGTTTCCACCACACGCCGTCCCATATCCGGCGGGCGCTCGACGTGATCTCCCAGGGCCAGATTCGCGCCGCGGATTTTGTTACCGGGGAGGCGCCCCTGAGCGACATTCTGGGAGTGCTGCGCCACATGATGAATCGCAACGGCCATTTGAAAACCGCAATTGTGCCGTAGCGCCTGCATGGCGGGGCTTCCCCGGAACCGCCGCCGCAATCTCCCGGCGGATTTCCAGACCATGCCGTTTCTGCTTCCAGCTCAGTTTGTTTCCACGCCGGGCGCGACCGAGGAAACCTGGAGCCTGCAAGACTCGCTCCGCTACACCCGCTGGCTGGCGCGCCATCACTACGAAAACTTTCACGTAGTCAGTTTTCTGCTGCCGCGCCGGCTGCATCAGGATTTTTTCAACATTTACGCCTTCTGCCGCTGGGCGGACGATTTGGGCGATGAGATTGGGGACCGCGCGCTGAGCCTGCAACTGCTCGGCTGGTGGCGCGAGGAGCTACATAAGATGTACGGCGGGGAAACGCGCCATCCGGTGTACGTCGCGCTCCGCGAGACTGTGGAGCGGCATGCGATCCCCGAGGGGCCCTTCTGCGACCTGATTCGCGCCTTCGTGCAAGACCAGACCATCACGCGGTACCAAACCTACGCCCAATTGCTCGACTACTGCGCCTACTCCGCCAATCCGGTGGGGCGCCTCGTACTATGGCTCTGTGGGTACCGCGACGCCGGGCGTTGCGGTCTCTCTGACGCGACCTGCACTGCGCTCCAGCTTGCGAATTTCTGGCAGGACGTGGTCCGGGACCTGGAAAAGGGGCGCATTTACATCCCGATCGAGGTGATGTTGGCTCACGGCTACAGGCTCGAGGATCTCGAGCAGCGCCGGTTCAATAAGAATTTTCGCGACACCATGCGCGACCTGGTAGACCGAGCCCACATGCTCTTTCTCCAAGGCTTGCCCCTGGCCGAGAAAGTGGACCGCCGCCTGGCCGTGGACCTGGAACTGTTCAGCCGCGGCGGCATGGCGATTCTGGAGAAGATTCGCGCGCTGGATTACAATGTGCTCGCGCAGCGTCCGGCGCTGAGCGCGCGCGATCGCTTTGCGCTGCTCGCCCGGGCAGTCTGGCGCGCTGGCTTCGGAAGACAGGCGGCCAGCCCCAGCCGTTCTCCGGAGGCGACCGATGCTTACCGCTGAAGCGTCTCTGGAGGCTTCCCAGGCGCATTGCCGGCGCATAGCCCGCCGCGCGGCGCGCAATTTCTATTACGCGTTTCTCCCTCTCTCGCGCGAACAGCATAACGCGATTTGCGCCGTATATGCCTTTGCCCGGCGCTCGGATGACTTCGCCGACGACGAAACGCCTTGCACGATCGAAGACCGCCGGAACAACCTGAACCGCTGGCGCGGCGCGCTGGAGGCGGCGCTCGCGGGCGATTGCGGCGAAAACCTCGAGCTCCCGGCGCTTTGCGCGGCAATCGAGCGGTTCGCCATCCCGCCGCGGTATTTCTTCGAGCTGATCGAGGGCGTCGCGACCGATCTCGATCCCCCACGTTACGACACCTTCGATGAGCTGTATCGCTATTGCTATTCCGTCGCCTCAACCATCGGCTTGATCTGTTTGCACATTTTTGGCTTCAAATCACCGGAGGCTCTAGCCTGCGCGGAAAAGCTCGGTGTGGCTTTTCAGTTGACAAACATCCTTCGCGATTTGCGCGAAGATGCAAAACGCGGGCGGCTCTACCTGCCCCAAGAGGACCTCCGGCGCTTCCGCATCGCCCAAGGCGATATCGAAAGCGCCCGCATTGAGCGCCTCCGCGAACTGTTGCGCTTTGAGGTGGACAGAGCCGAAACATATTACCGGGAGGGGGCGCCGCTGCTCGGCCTTGTTGATCCGCGCAGCCGCGCTTGTCTCTGGGTGATGACGGCCATATATCACGGCATCCTGGAACGGATGCGGGCGGCCGATTATGATGTGTTTTCCAGGCGGGCGGGGCTGAGTCATGCGGAAAAGACAGGCATTATGATACGCGGCCTGACGCTGCACTTGCTGGGTCGCGACAAGCCATTTCCGTGAAAATAGAACCGGGGCGGCGCTCGGCAGATTCTTGAGCGGTACGCCGGAACCTGTCTCCTTCCCCGAACGAGCCCCCGCTTTTCTCCGTTGGCGGGTCGACCGCGGGCGAGCCGCGGCGACCCATGCCTGATGCCTGTGGGCAAAGGCGGCCCTGAAACTTCTTATGCGTGTGGTGATTATCGGGGGCGGTCTCGCCGGACTGGCCGCGGCGGCGGCTCTGGGCTCGATCCGAGGCCCGGATGCCGTGGAAATTGACCTCTACGAAGCCCGCCCCTTTCTCGGCGGCCGCGCCACATCCTTCCCGGTTTCCCCTTCCGATCCTGACTCGGAACGCATCGATAATTGCCAGCACGTTCTGCTGGGCTGCTGCACCAACCTGCTCGATTTCTATCAGCGCTGCGGCGTATCCGCGAAGATACAGTTCTACAACGAATATTATTTCGTCGAACCGGGCGGCCGCATTTCCCGTTTAAAAATCGGCATGCTCCCTTCGCCGCTGCACTTTGCCGGGTCGTTCCTGCAATTCCCGGCGCTCGGCTGGCGCGACAAGCTGGCCGTCGCGCGCGGCCTGGCCGCGATGCGGAGCGCAGCGCATGGCGGGAGGCGGCCCGAGGCCCACGATTCCGGCAAGAGCAGGAGAAGCGCCCAGCCTGATCTCGAGTCGATGACTTTTTCCGCTTGGCTGGCGGCGCACGATCAAACGGAAGCAGCCGTGCGCCGCTTCTGGCGTCCGGTTGTTGTGAGCGCCCTCAACGAGGAGCCCGATCGAGTTTCGGCGCAGCCTGCGTTTCAGGTCTTTCTCCAGGGTTTTTTGGTCAAAGCCGGGTGCCGGATGGGGATGCCATCCGTGCCGCTGGCGGAGCTCTACTCGGCGGCTCTTGAACGCAGGCTGGGCGAGAACGTGCGCATTCACTTGCGGGCGCCCGTCCAGCGTATCGATCCCGCCGATCGCTGGGCCGATTACTATGTGAGCGCCGTGCCGTTCGAGCGGGTCAACGAGCTCGTGCCGGGGCTGAATCTGGACCTCCAAAAATTTGAGCACTCGCCGATCACGGGTGTTCACCTGTGGCTGGATCGCGAAATCACCGGCCTGCCCCACGCAGCCCTGCTGGATCGAACCATTCAATGGATGTTCCGCAAAGGTCCTTCTCATTATCAGTTGGTGGTGAGCGCCTCCCGGGTGCTGGTTCCTCTCGGCCGGCGAGAGATCATAGATCTGGCCTGGCGCGAACTGGGCGAGTTCTTCCCCGCCGCCCGGCGTGCCCGCATCGAGCAGGCGCAGGTGATCAAGGAAATTCGGGCTACCTACTCGGCCGCGCCCGGCGTCGAAGCGGCGCGTCCCGGCGTTGCGAGCAAATTTCCGAATCTCTTTCTCGCCGGCGACTGGACGAAAACCGGCTGGCCCGCCACGATGGAGGGAGCCGTGCGGAGCGGGTACCTGGCGGCCGAAGCGATTTGCCGCGCGGCGGGGCGGCCGGCGAAGTTTCTCCTATAGACCGCCATCTCCGGCTGCCTACTTTAAATATTTATCCAGATCAGGATGCAAAAGCCGCTGAACGTCCGGCTTGTCGAGATCGGCGGCAGTGATCAGGCGCGCGGGGAGGTCAATCTTCTTGGGCGGCGCCTCCCCCCGCAGCTTCTGTACAATGGTGCGCACGCCCACAAAGCCGATGTTGAAGGGATCCTGCACTACCAGGGCGTCGATGACGCCGGCCTTGAGGTCGTCGATCAGCGTGGGGCTCGAATCGAAACCCACCAGCTTAATTTTGCCCGCAAGCCGTCTCGATTTGAGCGCCTGAGACGCCCCGACCGAGCCGGGCTCATTGGAAGCAAAGACGGCGTTGAGCTCAGGCTGCGCCGTCAGGATGTCCTCCGCCACAGCCAGGGATTTGGCGCGGTCGGACATCCCAAACTGCTCGGCCGCAATACGAATCCCGGGAAACTCCTGGGAGAGCGCGTCCTGGAAGCCCCGTTCCCGTTCCAGCGTGGATGCGCTGCCGGGCATATTCATCAGCATCGCCACAGTCCCTTTACCGCCTAGCAGCTTGCCGACCTGCCGGGCGGCGATCCGCCCAGCGCCGTAATTATCCGTAGCGACGAAGGAAACATAGCTGTTGGTATTGATGGCCGAATCGAAAATCGTGACGGGAATATTCTCCCGCGCAGCCCGCTCGACGACACTGACCAGGGCTACCTGATCCGTGGGAGCCAGCACGATGCCGTTCACCCGCCCGTTGATCATCGATTCGACGATCTGCACCTGCCGGCTAAACTCATTCTCCATCGAAGGCCCGTTCCAGCGAATTTCGACGCCCAGTTCTCGGGCCGCGGCGACGGCCCCGGCATGCACGGTCTGCCAGAAAACGTGAGCCTGCCCTTTGGGCACTACGCCGATGACGAGCTTGTTTTGCCGCGCGCAGCCCGCGGCGGCCAAACAAAGCAGCGCGGCGGCCAACCCGATTTTTTTCATAAGCAACGGTTATAGCACGCCGGCATTATTCCGAGCCGAAGTCGTGCTCGCGGATTGCGGCAGCCGGCCAGCGCTCGAAAAAATGACCGTTTTTGACGAGAGCCGGCTCGCTGAAACCCCACTCGATTCTCTCTGGTGCCAAAATAAAGGGCTATGCCCGAGCCAGTGATTCTTATCGCCAATGGAGATTTGCGTCTGTCCGCCAATCAAAAGTGCTGGCCCGCCCAACAGCGAGTGGAGGAGGCGGTCATGGAGGCCGTGCGCCGGGAGGGCCGCGAAATTCGCCGCGGCCATCCCTTCGATGCCGAAAAAAACCACGGATTCATCGACTCCCAGAAATACGGGATGGACGTTTTCCGGCAGATCTCTCCCCAGGCTCCTCTGATGGTCGTCGAGGCCGTATGGCAATACAGCCATCACCTGCTGCACGGGCTTTACACCCACCAGGGACCGATCCTGACGGTGGCGAACTGGAGCGGCGAGTGGCCCGGCCTGGTGGGCCTGCTGAACTTAAATGGTTCTCTGACTAAGGCCGGAGTGCGCTATAGCACGCTGTGGAGCCAGAATTTCACCGACTCCTTTTTCCTTTCCGGCCTTCGTCGGTGGCTGCGCGGTGAACCGGTGACGCATGACACCAGTCACGTGCGCCCTCTGCGTGAACTGAAAATTCCCGCGCGGGCCGAGCAAACAGGCGCCGAGATCGCCCGCGCGTTGCAGCGCGGCAAAGCCATCCTGGGCGTATTTGATGAAGGCTGCATGGGTATGTACAACGCGATCGTTCCCGACGAGCTGCTGCATTCGGCGGGCGTGTTCAAGGAGCGGCTCAGCCAGTCCGCGCTCTATGCGGCTATGCAGCGCGTTGCCGAGGAAGAAGCCGGAGAGGTTCGCGCGTGGCTTGATAGGAAAGGCTTGCGGTTTTTAACCGGCCCCGATCCTGATACCGATCTCACGGACCGGCAGATCCTCGAACAATGCAAGATGTATATCGCCGCGCTGCGCATTGCCGACGAGTTTGGCTGCGACAGCATCGGCATTCAGTATCAGCAGGGCTTGAAGGACCTGTGCCCAGCTTCGGACCTGGCGGAAGGTCTGCTGAACAACGTGGATCGCCCGCCGGTCCGGCACGGGAAAGAAAACCGTATTCTTTACGAGGGGCAGGCCTTGCCGCACTTCAATGAAGTGGACGAGTGCGCTGGGCTCGACGCTTTGGTGACCAATCGCATCTGGCGCCGGCTCGGCTACGACCCGGAAACCACTCTGCACGACTTGCGGTACGGCGAACCTTATGCGGCGGACGGACGCGAGGAGTTTGTGTGGGTCTTCGAGATCAGCGGCGCGGCTCCGCCGCAGCACTTCAGGGGCGGCTACGCGGGCGCAGTGAGCGAGCGCCAGCCGCCGATGTACTTCCCCCTGGGCGGTGGGACGTTAAAGGGAGTCAGCAAACCGGGAGAGATCGTCTGGAGCCGGATTTTCATCGCCGACGGCAAGCTGAAGGCCGATCTCGGCCGGGCCAAGGTGGCCGATCTGCCGCCCGAGGAAACCGAGCGCCGCTGGCGCATCACCACGCCCCAGTGGCCGATCATGCACGCGGTCACATACGGCATTTCTCGGGATCAGATGATGGCCCGCCACAAGTCGAACCACATCCAGGTCGCCTATGCGCCCAGCGCAGAGGCGGCCAACCTCGCTTTGGCTTCGAAGGCGGCCGCCTTCCGGCATCTCGGCCTGGAAGTCGCGATCTGCGGCACAAACCACGGGATGGAGTAGCTCTTCGGCAACGCGCCGCACGCCCGAAGATCCTTTGAGGGAACTGCAAACCGCCGCCTAAAGATAGAAGAGACTCAACCTGGGCAGACCGGCGGCTTCCATCACTCGCCGGTCCAGATATTGCTTTTGCAGCATGACAAGTTGCTCGGCGCTCATCTTCGAGCGGTAAGGGGCGAGTTGTCTTTCCATTTCCCGGCGCAGTTCAAAAAGCTCATTTTCGCTGCGGGCCTGGACGGCTGCCGCTTTGATGCGCTCTTCGAGCGCGGTCAGGCGCTGCTCGAGCGCCTCGAGATCCGAGTGCCGCTCCGCAGCCAGTTGCTCCAGAGTGCCGGCGGTTTGCAAATACGCATCGGCCTGCCAAGGGCCTGCCCGCTCGGCCGCCGCGCGAAGTTGTGCGGCGTTTTGCCGCATATAGGCGGCTAACTCCTCATCGGTGAAGGGCGGGGCCGCAGACCCAGCGTTGCGCCCCTCCGTCCCTTCTCCGGCGGCAGCCAAGACCTCCTGGGCGCAATAGGCCAGCGAGTTGACCATCCGCGTTCTTCTCTTGCGGGACTTCCATTTTTCGAACGTCCGGTCGATGCCCTTTAGCACCGCCTCGAGCGGTATCCCGCCGTTCTTCCAGGTTTCGATCAGGGCCCAGTCGAGCGGCGAGAGCAGGAACAGGCCGGTTCCCCGGGCTCTCTGAAAGTGCTCCTCGATTTCAGTGAAGTAGTTGAAGTAATTCGTAGCGGACTACCTGTTTTTTCCCCAAATGATGCGCAAGCCGTCCAGAGTGAGGTTCTCATCAACGCTCTGGATATACCGCGAAGCGCGGGCCACCAGGGGCGCCTGGCCGCCTGTGGCGATGCACTTTGTCTCAGGGCCGAGCACCTCTTTCATGCGGGCCAGCATGCCATCCACCAGGCTCAGCGCGCCGTAATACAGACCCGATTGCATGCTGGCTACGGTGTTGGTGCCGATCAGCTTCACCGGCTCGCGCAGGTCCACCCAGGAGAGCCGCGCCGTTCGGCTGAACAAAGCTTCGGCGGAGATGCCGATGCCCGGACAGATGATGCCGCCAATGTACTCGCCGCGCGCCGATACGGCGTCAAACGTGATCGCCGTGCCGAAATCGGCCACTACACACGGCCCGCCGTACTTGTGAAACGCCGCGACCCCGTTGACGATGCGGTCTGCCCCAACCTCCGATGGATTATCCATTAGCACGGCCAGCCCCGTTTTGACTCCGGGGCCGACAAACAAAGGCTTGGCATGGAAATACCGCACCGCCATCTGCTCGAGAGTGGAATCCAAGGGCGGCACCACCGAGGCGATGATGATGCCGTGGACTTCGTTGGTGTCCAGCCCAGCCAGCGCGAAGAGATTGCGTGCGAGCACGCCCCAGCCGTCGGCCGTCTGCGCGGGATCCGTCTTGAGACGCCAGTGAGCAACCAACTCGTTTTCCCTATAGACCCCGAGGGTGATATTCGTGTTGCCGACGTCGAGAGCTAAGAGCATTTCACTCCGCAAGAGGCCGTACGCTGCCCGCCAGGACGGGCGTGACCGTGCCGTCGCTGCGCCTCAGCAGCAGCATTCCCGCCGGCGTCAGACCAGCGGTCCAGCCCTCTGTTCGGTCCGGGCCGTTTGTCACTACAACGCGCTTGCCTCGCGCGAAACTCGAGGCGCGCGAAAACAAGTCAACAAGGGCGGGGGCGCCGCGCTCCACCAGAATATCCATGTAGCGGTCGGTCTCTTTCAGAATTGCGGCCAGCAGAGCCTCGCGGGAGTACTCGCAGCCGGTCTCCAGACGGAGCGAGGTGGCCTGTTCGGCGATCTCGGCCGGGAAGCCGGTTTGATTCACGTTCAGCCCCACTCCGCCAATGATGTAGCGCACCCGGCCGCCTTCGGCAGCCATCTCCGTCAAAATACCGCAACACTTGCGCCCGCCGAGCAGCACATCGTTAGGCCACCGCAAATCGGGAACGGCCCCGGACGCGGTGCGTACCGCCCGGGCTGCGGCCAGGCCCAGAGCCAGCGTGACGACCGGAGCGTCGGCAGCGGCCAAAGGGGGCCGCAAAATCACGGAAAAGTATAGCCCCGCTTCCGGCTCGGAGATCCACGCGCGCCCTAGCCGCCCGCGGCCCGCGGTTTGTTCTTCGGCGATCACCAGTGCGCCCGGCGGCTCTCCACCCTCAGCCAAGTCGGCCGCCACGCGCATGGTAGTGTCCACAGAACGGTAGTAGTGAAGCGGACGGTCCAGGGCTGCTAATAGAGTCGGATCCAACACGGCATTATACGATTCGGAAGCTCAAGTCGGCGGCTGGCGCCGAATGGGTAAGGGCGCCGGCGGAGATGAAGTCGGCGCCGGTCTCCGCGTAGGCGCGGAGAGTTTCCAGCCTGACGCCACCCGAAATCTCCACCACAGCTCGGCCCCTGATGCGCCGGACCGCTTCGGCCGCTTCGGCGACAGAGAAATTATCCAGGAGAATGTGAGTGGCTCCGCAAGCAAGGGCTTCTTCCAATTCGCGGGCGGACCTCACTTCGACTTCGATCGGCAGGCCGCCGGCCGCGCCGAAGGCTCGCGCGCGCTCGATCGCCGCTTTTATGCCGCCAGCCGCGGTGATGTGATTGTTCTTGATCAGTATGCCGTCGAAGAGGCCGAAACGGTGATTGGCCGCGCCGCCCGCAGCGACCGCGAGCTTCTCCAGACGGCGCATGCCGGGCGTGGTTTTCCGGGTGTCGAGCACGCGGCAGCGGGTTCCTTCCACAACTTTCGCGAAACGCCGGGCCAGAGTAGCCACACCGCTCAGCCGCTGCAAGAAATTGAGGGCTGTGCGCTCGGCGGTCAACAGAGCGCGCAGGGGACCCTGTACCTCCGCTGCCGCCTCTCCGTCGCGCATCTCATCGCCGCTCTTGCGGAGCAGCCGGATGCGCGCCGTGCCGCCGGCCAGCTCATAGATCTCCGGCAGCAGCTCCACGCCGGCCAACACGAGCGCCTGCCGCGCCAAAAACACGCCTTGGCCCTCCGCTGCCGCCGGCACGCACGCCTGCGACGTTACGTCTCCTGGGCCGATGTCTTCCGCAAGCGCGAGCTGGATAATGCGGGTGATCTCTGGGTGACGCCACTCCATAGATAGCGAAAACCCCGGCCTGGGCTTCCCCCGGCCGCAATCGGTCCCTGTCGCGAGACCGCTGAGCCGCCCGGCCGAAACGGGCGAGGTAACCGAGGATTCACGAAAAGCCAAGCCGGCTGCTCAAAACCGGCACGCCGGAAGGGCCACTGGGCTGTGGGCGTTGCCGGCGGCTTCACATGCGCTCGAGCGTCTGGCCGAGTTTGGCGAGCTGGGCGTCGTATTGAGCAAGCTTCTGGCGAATCGACTCGATCACGGCCGGAGGCGCTTTGCTCAAAAATTCCTCGTTTTCTAGCTGCCGCTGCGAAGAATTGCGGGCTCTTTCGATCTGCGCCTTTTCCTTTTCGAGCTTCTGCCGCCGGGCTGCGACCTCCGCGGCCGGAACGCGCAGCACCAGATCAAATTCCATTCCCGAGGTGCGGGCAGCCGGGCCGCCGTTCACGGCCTCCGGCGCCGGGCCAGCGGCAATCTCCAGGTTCACATTGGCCAGCTTCCGGATCACGTCCTGGTTCTGCTGCGCGATTTCCAGGCTCGCGCCGCGACAGTAGAGCGTGCCATCGACGGTCTTCTGGTCCAGCTTCATTTCAGCACGGAGGTTTCTCGCCGCCACAATGATCTCCTGCAACACGCCCACCTGCTGCTCGGCGGGCATGTCCGTGAGTTCCGGGTTGTACTGCGGGTAGATCGCCAGAGCAATGGACTTAGGCCGGCCTTTCACGTTGGCGGTGAGGCGCTGCCAGATCTCCTCGGTAATGAAAGGCATGAGCGGATGCAGCAAGCGCAGGGTGCGGTCAAAGGCGGCGAGCAGGTTTTGCCACGCCGGCGTCATTCCGCTTCCTTCGCGGAAGCGGAGCTTCTTCATCTCCAGATACCAGTCGCAGAACTCATGCCAGATGAAGTGATACAGAACGTGGGCGACCTCGTGGTAGCGGAACTGCTCGATGGCCCGGTTGGCCTGCTCGGCTACGCTGTTCAGCCGTGAAAAAATCCAGCGGTCCTCAAGCGGTATTTGCAGCGTTTCCGGGGATGCCAGGGGACGGAAAGAAACCGGGTTTTCCGGCGCCCAAGCCTCCGCGCCCGACCTTTCCAGATTCAGGAAAATGAATCGGGCCGCGTTCCAGATCTTGTTCGCGAAAGCCTGATAGCCGGCAAGCCGGTCTTCGGAGAAAATCACGTCCGTACCCGGAGCGGCGCCGACCACCAGCGCGAACCGCACGGCGTCCGTGCCGTAGGCGTCGGCCACGTCCAGAGGATCAACCGAGTTGCCCCGCGTTTTGGACATTTTTTGCTTCTCGGCGTCGCGCACCAATCCGTGGATATAAACCTGGCGGAACGGCACATCATCCATGAATTCCAGGCCCATCATGATCATCCGCGCGACCCAGAAGAACAAAATGTCGAAGCCCGTATTCAGTAGCGAAGTCGGATAAAACACCCGCAAGTCGCGCGTGTCATCCGGCCAGCCGAGAGTGGAAAAGGGCCAGAGAGCCGAGCTGAACCAGGTGTCCAGCACGTCCGGGTCTTGCGCCAGTTCGCCGGACCCGCAGTGCGTGCATCGCTCCGGCGCCTCGCGCGCGACCATGATCTCCCGGCAAGCCTGGCAGTGCCATGCGGGAATCCGATGGCCCCACCAGAGCTGGCGCGAAATGCACCAGTCGCGGATGTTATACATCCAGTCGAAATAGACCTTCCGCCAGCGCTCAGGGATAATCTCGATGCGCCCGGATTCCACCGCTTCGATGGCCGGCTGCGCGAGCGGCTTGGTTCGGACGAACCACTGCGTGGAGATGCGCGGCTCGACAATCGTTTTGCACCGCTGGCACACGCCGATCGTGTGGCGGTAATCTTCAACTTTTTCGATCAGGCCCTGATGCTCCAGGTCGGCGATGATTCGCTTGCGCGCCTCGAACCGGTCCAGACCTTGGTAAGGCCCGGCGTTCTGGTTCATGCGGGCCGATTCATCCATGACCGTGATCTCGGGCAACTGGTGGCGCTTTCCGGCTGCAAAATCGTTGGGGTCGTGCGCCGGGGTCACCTTGACGACGCCGGTGCCGAATCGCGGGTCGGCCACTTCGTCAGGGATGATCGGTATTCGCCGGTTCATGAGCGGCAGCACGGCCCATTTGCCGTGCAGGCGCGCGTAGCGCTCGTCAGCCGGATTCACCGCCAGTGCTGTATCGCCGAGCATGGTCTCCGGCCGCGTGGTAGCCACGACCAGATAGCCGCGATCCTCGGCAATCGGGTACCGGATGTGCCACAAATGTCCCTGGCGCTCTTCGTGAGTGACCTCCAGATCGGAGATCGCGGTATGGCAGCGGGGGCACCAGTTGACCAGGTAGTCGCCCCGGTAGATCAAACCTTTCTCGTACAACCGGACGAAGACCTCGCGCACGGCCCGGGATAAGCCGGGGTCCATCGTGAACCGCTCGCGGGTCCAATCGCAGCTTGCGCCGATGCGGATGATTTGCTTCTTGATGGTCCCGCCGTACTGCTCCTTCCACTTCCAAACATATTCGACAAACTTGTCGCGGCCGATCTGGCGCCGGTCGATTCCCTGCTTGGCCAGTTCGCGCTCCACGACCATCTGCGTGGCGATCCCGGCATGATCGGTTCCCGGCAGCCACAGCGTGTTGTAGCCCCGCATGCGCCGCCACCGGATCGTAATATCGATCTCCGAATACTCGAACATGTGGCCCATGTGCAGGGAGCCGGTGACGTTGGGCGGGGGAATGACCAGAGAAAAGACGTTGGCGGTGCTCTCATTGGAGGCCGTGAAGATGCCATTATCGATCCACCACTGCGCCCAGTAGGGCTCAAATTTCTGCGGCTCGTAGACCTTGTCGAGAGTCATGCTGGAAGATACAGATATCCCTTTTTGGCGGAAAACACCTTGAAATTCAATATTAACACGGGCCTCGAGCCCGCCCCGCGCGATCCGCGCCAAGCAGCGACATGCCGATGCCTCAATCTGGCGGGGCGCCCCGGTTCTCCCGAAATCGATCTCCCAAATTACTGTGGGGAAGCGCGAAACGGCGCCGCGCAGCCGATGGGCCGCCCGGCGCCCCAATTGCGAACCGGCCAGGGTTATTTGCTGATCACGCCGCAGGCGATGCGGTCGCCGGCGTTTCCCGCGGGGTCGGTCTTCATATCATCCGCTTTGGCGTGGATGACCAGGGCCGTGCCGCCATTGCTGAATACCGAGTGGTCATCGGAGCCGAGGTTTACGTCAGGATTCATGATCGTGGTTTTAGCGGTTCCGTTGGCCTTTACCGTAAAGTTGTTCATGTCGCCGGCGTGATGGCCTTGCGGGTTCTGCATGCCGTGCTGCTTGTGGTCGGGGTTGAAATGGGGGCCGGCGGAAGTGAAAGCCGGCGGTTCGCATTTCGCCACCTGATGAATGTGGAGAGCATGCTCGCCAGGAGGCAGATTTTTGAGATCGAGCGCGATCCGAATCCCTTTTTTCGCCGGCGTGAGGGTGGCAGTACCCACGCTCTGCCCCTGCGCGTTCTTCAATTCCACTGTGGTTTTGTTGCCATTGCCGGCAGCGAGCAGAAACAGAGGCAACGACATCAAAGAAACCAATGTGACACGGACTAAGGTGTGGCCTTTCATGATGCGATCCTCCTGTCAGAAGCTTGCGATGGGCAGATTAGGCCGGGCTGCATCGCAAAACTTGAAGAGTTCAATCTTAGCACGCAAGGGGGAGATTCACGAGTCGCGCTGCGACCGTGCTGCGGAGCGAGATGTAAACCTGCTGAACCGGTTTTCGGCCGGGCGCCGGCTTGGGTCGAAACTTCTCGAAAACTGTTCGCAGCGGAAGCGGGCCCCGCCACTTGGCCGGCCAAAGGAGCCGCCGCAATTCAAACTGGCGTCATTTGTAGCGCCCTCGGCCAAATCAGCCCCGCCTCGGCGCCTGAACCGCGATGTTACGATAGTCGCTGCCAGCCATGTCGTCACAGGCTCCACCCGCCGCCGGAAAAACCCGTACCTCCCGGGCCCGGCAGTTCTTCGGACCCGGCGGCCTGCTGGCCGCATGGCACCCGGAGTTTGAATATCGGCCCGGCCAGTTGAAAATGGCGGAAGAGATTGAAGCTGCTCTGGCCGAGAAGCGGCATTTGCTGGTGGAAGCGGGCACCGGCACCGGCAAAACGCTCGCTTATCTGGTTCCCGCTGTCGCCAGCGGGCGCCGGGTTGTGATTTCGACCTACACCAAAAACCTCCAGGAGCAGCTTTACTATAAAGACATACCCTTTTTGGAAAAGCACTTCGCCCGGCCTTTGCGCGTCGCCTACATGAAGGGCCGCAACAATTTCCTCTGCCGCCAGAAACTTTATGACGCGGAAAACAAACCCCTGCTCAGCGGTTTGATGGAAATTGAAGATTTCGCCCTGATCCGTCAATGGGAGAGCACGACGGCCACCGGCGACCGCGCGGAACTCGCGAAATTACCCGAAACCAGCACGGTTTGGGCCAAGCTGGACGCCCGACGCGAGCTCTGCAACGGCCAGAAGTGCCCGCAGTTCGAGCGCTGCTTTATTTCCCTGATGCACCAGCGCGCCGCGGAGAGCGACATTATCATCGTCAATCATCATCTTTTTTTTGCGGATCTGGCGATCCGCGACCTCGATTTCGGCTCGATCATTCCCGACTACAGCGCCGTCGTCTTCGACGAAGCCCATGAGATCGAGGATGTCGCCGGGCAGCATTTCGGCGTGGCGCTCAGCACCCATAAGTTCGAGGAACTGGCCCGCGACATCGAATCGGTGGCCCGCGTGAACGATCTGGCCTCGAGCGGCCTGCACCGGACATTGGCGGTGCTGCGTGAGCGGGCTCGCGATCTGTTTGCCTTGCTGCCCGGCGGCGAGGGCCGCTTCGGTTTTCGCGACCGCCCCCGGTTTCTCGAGAAGCACCTCAAGCAGTATCAGTCCCTGCTCGACGCCCTCGATCTCACTGCCTCATCCCTGAAGCTGATGCAGAAAAAAACGGACGAGATTGCGCCTTTGGTGCGCCGCGCCGCGGAGATACGCCACAGCCTGGAATTTCTCCTCGCCGGAGACGACCGCTCGTTCGTTTATTGGATCGAGCGCCGCAACCGCGGGGTGTTCTTGCAGGCCACGCCCATCGATGTCTCGCAGTTGCTCACGGAACGCCTATTCGATCCGGTCGACACCGTGATATTGACTTCGGCGACGATGGCGGTAGAGGACAAGTTCGATTTCATACGGAAACGGCTGGGCATCGCATCCGCCCGCGAACTGCTGGTTCCGGGCCATTTTGATTACCGCAAACAGGCGCTCCTTTACGTGCCTCGCTCGCTGCCCGATCCGCGGGATCCCGGATTCGTTCGGGCGGCGGCCGACGAGGTCACCCGCATCCTCAAGCAAAGCCGCGGCCGCGCTTTCGTGCTCTTCACCAGCTATCAGCAGATGCGGCAGGTGCACGATTTGGTATCGTTCGCCATCGAGTACCCCACTCTGCTCCAGGGGACCGCGCCTAAGACTGCCCTACTCGAGGAGTTCCGGTCCACGCCCCATTGTGTGCTATTCGCGACTTCCAGCTTCTGGCAGGGAGTCGATGTGCCCGGTGAACAGCTTAGCTGCGTCATCATCGACCGCCTGCCGTTTGCCGTGCCGAGCGACCCGGTCGTGGAAGCCCGTATACGGAACATCCGCGAAGCAGGCGGCAACCCATTTTACGATTACCAAGTGCCGGAGGCGGTCCTTGCGCTCAAGCAGGGTTTCGGCCGGCTGATTCGGAACCGCAAGGACCGCGGCGTGCTCGCGTTGCTGGACAACCGCATTTTGCGCCAACGCTACGGTCAGATTTTTTTCACCAGCCTCCCCGATTATGCCCACACCACGGAATTCCCTGAGGTCGAAAAGTTCTTCCAGGACTGAATGCTGCGGCAGCACCGGTCGGGCATCAACAGGCGGCGGGGTCTATCGGCGCCTTTCCGCCGCTCCCAAAAAGCAAACGCCTTCGATGCGCTATGATTGATGGGCGGGAATAAGATCCGCCCGGCCTGGCCGCTCGCGCTGCCCAGGGAACCGGGCTTTCGCCGGCGCTTCCGTCATGTTTGAAATTTCAGTGGAAAGAAGCTTTGCAGCCGGGCACGCCCTGCGGGGGTACAAGGGCAAGTGTGAGAATGTCCACGGGCACAACTATAAGGTCCGCGTTACGCTGACCGGCGCCGATCTGGATTCGACAGGCCTGCTTTGCGACTTTGTGGAAGTCAAGCGGATGGTGGACGCCATCATTGAACGCCTCGATCACCGCTTCATCAACGAAATTCCGCCTTTCGACGAGCTGAACCCATCGGCGGAAAACCTGGCCCGCTACTTCCATCAGCAGCTTGCCCTGGGTCTTCGCGAGAAGCCGCCCGCCGTGCCGGTGCGCATCGGCGAGGTGCAGGTCTGGGAAACGGACAGCACCAGAGCCACCTACCGGGAGTAACGTGCAAGTCGCCGAGATTTTTCACTCCATACAGGGCGAGTCCACGTTTACCGGCCTGCCCTGCACGTTCGTGCGGCTCACGGGATGCAATCTGCGGTGCGTCTGGTGCGACACCGAGTACGCCTTTTACGGCGGCGAAAAAATGACCATCGAGCAGGTTCTCGAGAAGGTCCGCGCCTTCGGAGGGCGTTTGGTCGAGATTACCGGCGGGGAGCCTCTCCTGCAAAAAGAGGTCTATCCACTCATGCAGCGCCTGTTGGACGAGGGATACCGGGTGCTGCTCGAAACCAGCGGGGAGCGCTCCATCGCTCGAGTGCCTGTGGATGTGGTGAAGATCGTGGACGTCAAGTGTCCCGACTCGGGAGAAGGTGGAACCTTTGATCTCTCCAACCTGGACCTCCTAGCGCCTCACGATCAAGTAAAATTCGTCATCGCCTCGAGACGCGATTATGAGTTCGCCCGCGATTTTAGCCGCGAGCACAATCTCAGCCGCCGGGTGGCGGCTGTGATTTTCTCCCCGGTCTACGGGAAAATCGACCTGGAGCGACTCGCTGCCTGGATTCTCGAGGATCGTCTGGAGGTCCGCTTCGGCTATCAGTTGCACAAACTGATCTGGGGCGCCGAAGCGCGCGGGGTATAAGGCCTGCCCCTGCATATGTTGACCGGCAACCAGGGGGCCGCACACGTTTTTTGACGCCGCCCGTTTTGCTGGATCCGCGGCGTGCAAATGTCGGGCAGCGGCGGGGGTTCCATGGAAGGAATTTATGGCCAATGAAGCTGTTGTCGCCGCAACGCTGGTGGAACCGGGCAGGTACGAGCTCCGCGAGTATCCGCTGCCCGATCCGGCGCCCGGTTGTCTTCTGGTGAAGATGGAGTTATCCGGGATCTGCGGGACGGACAAGCACACGTACCAGGGTTACACGACCCAATACTCCGGCGCAGGCGAGGGAAAGAAGATCCGCTTTCCTATCATCCAGGGCCACGAGAACGTCGGGACCATAGCCGCCATAGGAGGCAGCGGCGGCTGCTTCGATTTCGAAGGAGCCCCGCTTCGCGCCGGCGACCGCGTCGTGGTCGGGGCCAACGTCTCCTGTGGGCGGTGCTACTACTGCACGCATGATTTCCCCTATTACTTTTGTCAGAACATGACGGATTACGGCAACAATCTCTGCGCCGCCGATCCGCCGCACATTTTTGGAGGCTGGTCGCAATACATTTACATTGTCCCGGGAAGCTTTCTGGTCCGCGTGCCCGATGAACTGCCTAGCGAAATCGCGGTGCTCACCGAGGTGATGGCCGTGACCGTCGGGTTGGACCGCGCCAAGCAAATGTCAGGGTTTCCCGATGAGCCATTCCTGTTTGACGACACGGTAGTGGTTTTGGGAGTCGGGCCTCTGGGCATGTGCTTCCTCATGAAGGCCCGCATGCTGGGCGCCGGGACCATCGTTGCCATCGATCTGTCCGACTACCGGCTCGATTTCGCCAGGCGGCTGGGCGCAGACCACCTCATCAACGCCGCCGCCACCACCCTCGCCGAAAGGATTCAGACAGTGCGGGACTTGACGCACGGGCGGGGCGCGGACGTGGTTATCGAGTGCGCCGGCGTGCCGCAAGCGATTCCCGAAGCTCTTGAAATGCTGCGCTTGGGAGGACTGCTGGTGGAAGCCGGGAATTTTTCCGATCTGGGCGAGGTCCGCATCAGCCCGCACCGGCATCTTTGCTCGAAAAGCGTGCGGATCCTCGGGGTCGGCGGAGAGGAGCCCGCGAGCTACGGGCCCAGCATGCGGCAAATGGCGCGCTACATGCGTTTTTACCCGCTGCAAGAACTCGTAAGCCACCGCTTCCCGCTGAGGGAAGTCGAGTCTGCGGTTCGCAAATCAATGGCGGCCGATTCCTTGAAGGTCGTCATTGAGCCCTGGGCGTGAGAAAATTTTCCTTCGCCGCCGCACGCTCCAGATCTGCTAGGACCAGACGCCGGCGGTGCTGACTTGAGGAGAACAAATACAGCATGGGAAAGCTAGCCATCACGGGAGGCGAGCCTGTTCGGAAGACCCGCCTGTCCGCATGGCCCGTGTATACGGACGCCGAGGCCGCAGCGTTACAGGATGTCCTGGCCAGCCGCAACTGGGGAGGGCAGCCTTTTCCCGGCAAGTATAGCGAAGCCTTTGCCAAAAAGTTCGCCGAACTCCATACCGTGAAGTACGCCCAGTGCGTCAACACCGGGACAGTGGCCATCCAGGCGGCGCTGAAGGCCATTGACATCCAGCCGGGCGACGAAGTGCTGGTGCCGGCTTACACCTGGGAGGGAACCGTCGGACCAGTTTTGCTGGTAAACGCCGTGCCGGTATTTGTGGACGTTGACCCGGAGACCTACTGCATCGATCCCAATCATATCGAGGAATTCATTTCGCCCAGAACGCGCGCTGTGTTGCCGGTTCATCTGGGGATGCGTTTCGCCGATCTGGATGCCATCGCCCCGATCGCTCAAAAGCACGGTTTGAAGATCATCGAGGACTGCGCCCACGTGCACGGGGGCATGTGGCGCGGCAGAGGCGCCGGCTCGATTGGCGATCTGGGCGCGTTCAGTTTTCAATCCAGCAAGCTGATCACTTGCGGCGAGGGCGGAGCCGTCGTTACGAATAATCTCGAGTACTTTGAGCGCGTGCAGTCTTATATCAACGCCGGGCGCGCCAGCGTCACCGATAAATTCCACCATCGGCTGATCGGATTCAACTACCGCCTTGGCGAATTTCAGGCGGCGGTTCTCGGCCCGCAATTGGAGCGGCTTCCCGAACAGGCTCGAATCCGACAGGCGAATATGGACTACTTTGAATCGCGCCTGCGGGGCACGCCGGGGCTGGGCTTCTTGCGACCCGAGCCCCGCATCACCCGGACCGCCCCCTACGCATACGTGCTGAAGTATTTCGCGGAGCAGGCAAAACAGATCCCGCGCGCCGCGTTCGTCGCGGCGCTCCAACTGGAGGGCATTCCGTGCGACGGGCTGTTTTACGAGCCGGTCTACCGGAGTTCACTCTTCCCGGTGAATCCCTGCGAATACCCGGCGTTAAGCTGGGGTCGGCCGGCGCCGCTGGATCTCAGAAATATGTACCGGTGCCCCGAATCTGAAAGAGCCGCGTATCAGGAGGCGGTCTGGTTTCCCCACCATTTATTCTTGGGAAGCCAGGCCGATATGGATACGATTGTGGCCGCGATCCACAAAGTTCTCGAAAACATCGAGGAACTGCGCGGAGCGGAGCATCCCGCCATACAGGCGCAGAACCTCAGCCGCGCCGATCGGGAAAGCTGATGCGGAACGCCGCGGCCATTTTCCCGGCCCCGCCCGCAAGCCGGCCTGCTTGCTCGCAGGGCCAATTCAAAAACTTCAGGAGCGGGAAAACGTGAAACCAGTCGGATATGCGGTGGTTGGCTTGGGGGCTATTGCTCAGCAGGCTGTATTGCCCGCTTTCGCGCACAGCAAGAAGGCCAGGCTGGCCGCAGTGGTCAGCTGCGACAAGAAAAAGGCCGGCGAGTTGGCTGGAAAATTTCAGGCGCCTCACTATTATACCTATGAAGCCTACGCCGAGTGCCTCAGAAACCCGGCGGTGGAAGCCGTCTATATTTGCACGCCGCCGGGCAAGCACGAAACGTTCACGGTGGACGCGGCCCGGGCCGGCAAGCACGTGCTGTGCGAGAAGCCCCTGGCGGCAACCGTGCCCGAGTGCAGGAGGATGGTGCACGCCTGCCGCAAAAGCGGGGTCCACCTGATGACCGCATATAGAAAGTACTTCGAACCGGGCAGCGCGGCGCTGAAGAAGATCATTGCCGGCGGCAAGTTGGGCCGGATCGATATTATTCATACAGCATTTACTGAATTTCACCCGCCGGGCGGCAGCGCCCCATCGTGGCTTCTGCAACGAAAGCTGGCAGGAGGCGGCCCGTTGATGGATCTGGGCGTCTACTGCGTGAATACGTGCCGCTGGCTTGTGGATGAGGATCCTGTCGAGGCGGCTGCCTTCTGGTGGCGTCATGACCGGAAACGGTTCCGCGAGGTGGAGCAGGGCATTGCATTTCGCCTGAATTTCGCGAGCGGCCTCGTACTGCAAGGCAGTTCCAGCTACGGGTCGGCTCTGGCCTCGTTCGTGCAGATCCACGGCGAGAAGGGCTGGGCGGCTCTTTCTCCCGCGTTTGCGTTTGAGCAGGAACGCAGGTTGGCGGGCAGTATCGCCGGAAGATGGTTCGAGATGCGATTTGAAGTGATTGACGAATTCGCGCTGGAGCTGGACGCCTTTGCGGAGTGCATCCGCAGAAATCGGCCGCCGAAGCCAGATGGGGAGCAAGGCATGCGGGACCTCATCATCATCGACGCCATATACCGCGCGGCAAGGCAGGGTCGGCCTGTCCGGATCCGGTACTCGTAGCGCAACTGCATCGCTGTCGGCTGTTTTCTCCGATATGCGAGGATCGTGAGGGGATATCGAATGTCCAAGCTGGGCCTGGGCGTGGTGGGAGTGGGTACAATGGGCCGCCGGCATGCGGAAAATGTCCGCCGCTTGATTCCGGAAGCCCGGCTGGTGGCCGTTGCCGATGTGGATCTGGCGAGGGCCCGCCAGGTTGCCGGAGACCTCGAGATTGAGCACTATTACGGCAGCGTGGAAGCGCTGGTCGAGCGCGAGGATATCCAAGCGGTTGTGGTGGCCACTCCCGCCAAGTTTCACGGCGCGGCGATCCGGTCGTGCGCCCAAGCCGGCAAAGATGTTTTCTGCGAGAAGCCTCTGACGTTGACCCTACTGGAAGCGGACGAGATTCTAGCCCTCACGGCGAAAGCAGGCATCCGCGTGCAGCCGGGGCATGTCCGCCGTTATGACCCTCCTAATGTCAAGGCTAAGCAGCGCATTGAGGCCGGCGAAATCGGAGATCCTGTGATCTTCAAGTCGCTGGCGCGCGACCCGGCGCCGCCTCCGGTCAGTTATATGCAGAGCGGCTGGAATGGCATGTTTTTCCAGGATTCCACGGTGCATGAGTTCGACCTGGGCCGATGGCTGATGGCCGACGAAATTGCGGAACTGCACGCCTATGGAGCCGTGCTGGTGTTTCCTGAAATCGCGCAATTCAACGACATCGACACGGCCCTGGTGAACCTGAAGTTTTCTCGCGGAGGCCTGGGAAGCGTCGAAAACTATATGCAAGCCTGCTACGGATACGATGTGCGAACCGAAATCGTCGGCTCAAAAGGCGCCATCCTGATGGGATCGTTGCAGCAAACTTCGGAGGTGGTTCTGACGGCCTCGGGCGCCAAAACGGATATCGTGGATCACTTTCTGGTCCGGTTTGCGGACGCCTATCTCGAAGAAATGCGGGATTTCGTCCGGGCAATTCTCGCAGACGTGGAACCTAAAGTAACGGCGTTCGACGGACGCCAGGCGGTCGCGGCCGCCGCGGCCGCCGAGCGCTCCTATCGCGAAGGCCTTCCGGTGAAATTGGATCGCGAGCCGACATTAACTCTACACCGAGCTGCGCAGACCTGATCGCGCACCCTTGTTGCCCCAAGCTTGGAAAGTTTCCCGCCGGCCCCGTGTTGGCGGACGCCGGCCGATCAATTCACGAACAGGCTCCCCAAGATGGCCAGTGAGAGCCGCCGGTTGGAAGCGGGAGATCCCGGCCGCTTAGAAATACCGCTGCAAATCCGCAAAGCGTTCCACGATGAGCAATCGGCCGGCCCTTCTGTCCCTCGGGGGGACGATCTCTTGCTTTTCGAGCGACCAGGTATGGGGGTGGGGCACCAGCACAGCGTTCAATCCCGCTTCCAGCGCCGGGTTGATATCCGATTTCGGGCTGTTGCCGACCATCCAAGTCGCTTCCGGATCCAAGTTCTTGGCCTCGACTACGCGCCGGTAATTGCCAGCGTCTTTCTCCTTCACGACTTCGCAGTCCTCGAAATAGCGGCCGAGTCCGGAGCGGTCCAGCTTCAACTTTTGTTCCTCGGGATGACCTTTGGTGAACAGCAGCAGACGTCTGCGCCCAGCCAGATAACGAAGCGTGTCCTCCACACCCTCGATCACCTCCATCGGCCGCTCCAGAATCGCGCCCGCAAAGCCCAGAACCATTGCCAGATCGCCATCGCCGTACGGCCGTTCCGCCAGACGGCGGAAGCATTCCTGGAGATTCCGCCCAAAATTGGCGCAGCCATACCCGTGCAGCTTGATGTTCGCCGTCTCGATCTCGTCCAGCACCTCGCGGATCTCGGCCGGAGAAAGCCGGGAATGATCGAGGAACTCCACGAATTGCTCAAAAGCCTGCTCGAAGTAGATGTTGTTTTCCCAAAGGGTATCGTCGGCGTCGATTAAAAGCCAGTCGCGCATGCCAGGGCGCCGCGGTGATCCGGCGGCCGCTGTCACCAATCTAACCCAACTCGGGGGGCAAAGTTTTCGCGCGCTAAGCCCGCCGGCTCGTGCCGGTCCGGGCAAGCCTTTCCGAGCGGCGCGCCGGCGTAGGCTGGTACAATGGCAAGCGGCTGTCTATGCACGTTAAAGTGCTGTTTTTCGGAATGTTGAAAGACTTGGTGGGCTGCGCCGAGGAACAGATCGAGGTAGCCGAAGGAACCCGGCTTTCCAACATCTTCGAACAATATTGCCGGCGCTTTCCGCGGCTGGCGGAGATGGCCGGCAGCATCGTGCTGGCTCGTAATCTGGAGTTCGCGGAACCCGAAGCCAGGATTGGCGAGGGCGATGAAATCGCGCTGCTACCTCCGGTGAGCGGCGGCAGCGCCCCTCCGCCTGAAGCCGCTTCGGGAACCAATGGGGCCGCCGTGCCGGACTCTGGAATTCTCGCCGAGTTCGAGGACGAAGTGGGCAACTACTTCGCGATTACCCGCGTCCCAATTGATGCCAGGGCGCTGGCGGCCCGCCTGGCCCGGGGATGCGACGGTTCGGTGGTTACATTTGAAGGGATCGTCCGCGACAACTCCCAAGGGCGCGCGACCCTGTATCTCGAATACGATGGTTACGTTCCTCTGGCGATAAAAAAAATGCGCGAGATCGCTTCCGACCTGCTGGCCGCCCATCGGGCGGATCGCATCGCGATGGTGCACCGGCTGGGCCGGATGGAGATCGGGGAAAGCAGCGTCGTCATTGTGGTGACTTCCGCCCATCGCAAGCCCGCTTACGAGGTGAGCCGCGAGGCCATCGACCGCCTGAAACGCCTGGTGCCCATCTGGAAGAAGGAGCACTTCGCCGACGGCGAGGTCTGGGTCGAAGGCGAATGGGATGCTTCCGTCCTTCGCCTGGAGGGAAGCTCGCCGTGTTCCGGTTAGGCATTGTCGTCGCGTCTCTGTTGGCCTGCCTGTGCGCTCAGGAGCAACCCGGCAGATTCAACGTAGAAGTTAAGCTTGTTACTGTGCTGGCGACGGTCAAGAATAGCCAGGGCGTGCCCACCGGGGAGCTGGAGCGCGAGGACTTCACGCTTTTCGCTGCGGGCGTCCCGCAAAGAATCGCCATATTTGAGCGCCAGACCGACCGGCCTCTTTCGATCGCACTGCTGTTCGACGCCAGCCCGAGCGTGGCCAAGGAACTCCGGTTCGAGCAGGAGGCGGCGGTTCGCTTTATTCGGAGCCTGCTGGGCTCCGGAGCGAACCCGGCCGACCGCATCGCTGTGTACAAGTTTTCCGATTTTGTGGATGAGGTGCAGGGTTTCACCAACTCCGTGCAGCGGCTGGAGCGCGCCGCGCTTTCCATCCGCACCCATGGCGGAACGTCGCTGTATGACGCCCTGTATCTGGCGGCGCAGGGACTCCAAAACAGGGAAGGCCGCAAAGTGATTGTGGTCATTACCGACGGCGATGATACGACGAGCGACATCAAGTTCTCGCAAGCGCTGGAGGCGGTTCAGCTTGCCGACGCCGTTGTATATTCGATCATCGTCGTACCAATCACGAATGACGCGGGACGGAATCTGGGCGGGGAGAACGCGCTAAAGACCATGTCCGCCGCCACCGGAGGCCTGGCGTTCCTGCAACACTCCGGTCAAGACTTAGACAGCAATTTCCGGCAGATTGAGCGCGACTTACGCTTGCAGTACTTGATCGGCTTTTATCCGCAGGGCGTGCCCGCCGGGCCGGACCGGTTTCACCGCATCGAGTTGCAGGTGAAACGGCCCGGCATGAAAGTGCTGGCCCGCACGGGATATTTCTCGGGTCCGGAGCAGGAACCTGTCACTCTGTATGCACCCGCGGTCGCCGTGGATGGCAGCGCTCCCCGAGAACGAAAGAAAGAAGCGCCGGCGGTCCGCGGCAACAAGAGCAGTCCTAGGAGCATACCTTGAAAGGTCCATTTAAGCCTCGATTGAATCGGCCTCCCCACGGCGGAAGCAAATCCCATAAGCCTCCCGACCAAACCCTCCAGGAGGTGCAATATCTGAAGGAGCTCATCGAAAAGCAGGCTCCTGTATGCATCAAACTGCGCAATAACGAGGAAGTGCGGGGCACGATCGAGTACTACGACAATGCTTTCATCCGCGTCACTCGCGCTTCCGCTCCGAATCTTTTCATCTTCAAGCACGAAATCAAATACCTGTACGAGGAGGCAAAATAGCCGCCCAGGCAGCGCCCAGTGTTCCATCCCGGCACGGGCAGCGCGCCAAGGCTGGCAAGGGAAAGCGTGCTATGTCCTCATCCTACCTCTCTGCGGCATCGGAGATCGCCCGCGAAGCCGGAGCTCTGCTGGCCCGCTATTTTGAGCAGCGTGTGGCGGTCGAATACAAGGGCGACTTCGACGTGGTCACCGAGGCAGACCGGGCTTCGGAAAGTCTGATTGTAAGCCGGCTGAAGAGCCGGTTCCCCGGCCATTCGATCGTCGCGGAAGAAGGGTTCGGCGTCGACCGCTCGTCGGAATTCATTTGGTATGTCGACCCGCTTGACGGAACCACCAACTTCGCGCATGGCTTTCCGATGTTTGCCGTCACGATGGGACTCGAGCAGGCGGGGGAATTGGTGGCGGCCGTGACGTACGACCCCCTGCGCGATGAGTTTTTCTCGGCGGAAAAGGGCGGTGGGGCCTATCTCAATAACCGGCGTTTGCAGGTCTCCCGCGTCAGCCGGCTTGCAGAAAGCCTGCTGGCCACTGGTTTCCCCAGCCGGAAGCGCCATGGCGACGTAAATATCTACTTTTATCACCAGGCCGCCATGCTGACGCACGGCGTCCGCCGGGCCGGCTCAGCGGCCCTCGACCTGGCGTATGTGGCGGCCGGACGTTTGGATGGCTTTTGGGAGTTTCGGCTCAATGCTTGGGATATCGCGGCGGGACTTCTACTGGTGCGTGAAGCCGGGGGCTGCTATTCGGATATGCACGGGGCGGAGCATCATTTCGATAGCCCGGAGCTACTGGCCTCCAACGGTCTGATTCACCGCGAACTTCTGTCTCTTTTCGGGGACATTTTCGCCAATCGCATCCGCGTGCCCTTACCGGCGCTCGCCGGCGGCCCCGCCCAAAGCTAAATGCTAATTCCCTAAGCTCCTGCTTTACAATGCTTTGCCTGGGATGGTAGCCTGTTGGATTCGTAGGTAGAATCGACCGTTTTTCGCCTGCTGCTGAAAGGGGAAAGGATGTGCTGTATTCTTTAAAATGCGAACTGTCGATTTGATCCGGAAAAAACGGGACGGGGAAGAACTTACAGAAAAAGAAATCGACTACCTGATTCAAAATTACACGCGGGGCGAGATCCCCGATTATCAGATGGCCGCCTTTCTGATGGCGGTTTATTACTCGAATATGAGCGAAAGCGAGGTGACGGCGCTCACCTTGGCGATGCTCAATTCGGGGGAGACCCTGGATCTCAGCGACCTGCCAGGCGCCAAAATCAGCAAGCATTCCACCGGCGGCGTAGGCGACAAGACCAGTCTCATTGTCGGCCCCATCGCGGCGGCGGCCGGCGTGGTAGTGCCGCAGATCACAGGCCGCGGGCTGGGGCACACCGGCGGAACGCTCGACAAACTGGAATCGATTCCCGGCTTCCGGACCAATCTCTCGATTGAGGAATTCAAGGCCGTGCTGAAGGAGCACAAGCTCTCCTTTATCGGCCAGACCGACCGGATTGCTCCAGCGGATAAGAAGATGTATGCGCTGCGGGATGCCACGGCCAGCGTCGAATCCCTGCCTCTGATCGCGGCCTCCATCATGTCGAAAAAGCTGGCGGAGGGAATCGATGGCTTGATTCTGGACGTCAAGGTCGGCTCCGGCGCTTTCATGAAGAAGCAGATCGAGGCCCGCAAGCTGGCGCAGTTGATGGTGACGATCGGCCGCCGCATGGGCAAACGAGTGCAAGCGCTGCTGACCGATATGGATCAGCCGCTCGGTTACGCCGTGGGCAACGCGCTCGAGGTGATGGAGGTTTCCCAAACGCTGCGCAACGAAGGCCCGGCTGATCTCACACAGCTTTCGGTGGAGCTAGCGGCCCGGATGATCCACCTGGCAAATCCGTCGCAGCCGATCGACAGCGCGCGGGAGCAGGCGGCAGAACTGCTGGCTTCGGGAGAGGCGCTGGCCAAGCTCCAGCAGGTGATCGCGGCCCAAGGCGGCAATCCCGAAGCGTTGAATCAATTTGAGCTGCTGCCAAACGCCACGGGCGCACGAGAAATCATTTCTCCCCGGGCCGGCTACGTAACTCGTATCAACGCCGAGGACGTGGGGCAGGCTTCCGTGCTGCTTGGGGCCGGACGCGACACAATGGAGAAGCCGATAGATCCGGCGGTAGGCATCATTCTGGAGCGGAAAGTCGGTGAAAAGGTGCCTGCCGGGGGCCGGCTGTGTACTCTCTATTACACCGACGAGACGCATTTAGAAGAGGCTGCCCAACTTGTCGAGGACGCCTTTCACATCTCGGCCAACGCCGCCGAGCCTCGCGAACTCGTGCTTGAAGTGGTTCAGTAGCCCGAAAGCCAGGAGCCGCGATCTTAGAAGGCGTTCCGCAAACACAGCTTGCGCCCCGCGCTGTGTTCTCCTGTGTCGCGCGCTTCCTTGATTTTTGAGTATGTCTCGTTTTACGGGTCTGCTTGGCCTCGCGGCGATTCTCGGGGGCGCGTATGCGTTTTCATCCCGGCGCAAGAGCATTCCTGTCAGAGTAGTCGCCTGGGGCCTGGGCTTGCAATTTGCTCTGGCGCTGTTGGTGCTGCGCACCCCCTTTGGCCTGCTGTTCCAGTGGATCGGAGCGGGCGTAAATCACATGCTCGATTTCGCCCAGGCCGGCAGCGAGTTCGTTTTTGGGCCTCTTGCGAAAGCCAATGGGCCGGCGGGGGTGGTGTTCGCTTTTCACGTCCTCCCCGTCATTATCTTTGTCGCTTCTTTTTTCGCCGTGCTCTATTACCTCGGCGTCATGCAGGTTATCGTGAAAGGAATCGCCGTAGCCATGCAGCGGATCATGGGCTCGAGCGGGGCGGAATCTCTGGACGTGGCCGCCAGCATTTTCATGGGCCAGACGGAGGCTCCGCTCACCATCCGGCCTTTTCTGCCGGGCCTCACCGAATCGGAGCTCCTGACCGTGATGGCCGCCGGAATGGCGCACGTTTCCGGAGCTTTGATTGTCGCCTACGTCGACATCGCCCATGTCGAGGCCAAACACCTACTCACGGCGGTCATCATGACTGCGCCCGCTACAATCATGCTGTCCAAAATGCTGATTCCGGAAACCGAGCAGCCGGAGACGGCCGGAGGCGTTGCGCTGCATGTCGAGAAGCTCGATGTAAACGTGATTGACGCGGCCGCGCGAGGCGCTACCGAAGGCTTGCATCTTGCGCTGAACGTCGCGGCGATGCTCATCGCTTTCATCGCCCTGATCGCTCTCGGCAACGGATTGCTCGGCGGGCTGCACTCGCTTCGCGGTTTCGGCTGGGCTCCCGATTCTCTCCAGAGGGTCTTTGGCTGGGTTTTCGCGCCGGTGGCCTGGCTTATGGGGGTAAGCTGGCGCGATGCGCCCGCCATTGGCAACCTTCTCGGCACCCGCATGGTGTTGAACGAGTTCGTTTCCTACGTTCTTCTGGGACCGATGAAGCCTCAGCTCGAGCCGAAATCCTTCGTGATCGCTACGTTCGCTCTTTGCGGTTTTGCGAACTTCTCCTCCATCGCCATCCAGGTGGGCGGCATTGGCGCGTTGGCCCCTACGCGACGCCACGATCTAGCGCGGCTGGGGCTGCGGGCGATGATCACTGGCACGCTGGCTAATTTCATGTCGGCGGCCATTGCGGGAATTTTGTTGTGAAGCGCTTACCGGCTGTACTGCGCCGGCCATCGGAACTCCGGATGCAGGTCATACTTTGAGGGTAGACCAAAGTGCGATCCTTGCTTCTTCCACGAACCCACCCCGTAAAGTCCAGGAAGGGATCTCTCAGCTACTTGCAAGTGGAGAAAGCCTGCCGCTTTTTGATCTCGCGCCTCGACGTTGTCCCAGCAGCCGCCGTGGTGCTTGGCAGCGGGTTGGAAGCTTTTGCCGGCGAGCTTTCAAACGCAGTCGAGATTTCCTACGGCAAGATCCCTCATTGGCCGCGCGCCACGGTGGCCGGACACGCCGGCCGTCTCATCGGCGGAATGCTCGGCGGCAAGCCGGTCGCCGTGCTGGCCGGCCGATCGCATCTCTATGAAGGCTATTCTGCGCTGGAGATCACGTTCCCCATTCGTGTTTTGGGCCTGGCCGGGATCAAGACGCTCGTGCTTACCAACGCCGCCGGCGGCATCAATCCCCAGTTTCATCCGCCGCAGCTTGTTCTGATAGCGGATCACATCAATCTGCAAGGCACAAATCCGCTCATCGGGGTCAGCGACGAGCGCTTCGGGCCGCGCTTCCCCGATCTCAGCGAAGTCTACCCCAAGCGCCTGCGGGATCTAGCCCGGCAATGTGCGCGGGAAATCGGCCGCGCCCACGGCCTCGAGCTTCCCGAAGGCGTCTACGCCGCGGTCTCCGGACCAAGCTATGAGACTCCGGCGGAGATCCGGTATTTACGAACGATTGGCGCGGACATGGTGGGCATGTCCACGGTTCCCGAGGCTATCGTCGCCGCTCAAATGGGCATTCCGGTGCTAGGAATTTCCATGATCTCCAACATGGCTGCGGGCATGCTGCCGCAAAGGATCAGTCACCAGGAAGTGCTCGAAGCGGGCCGGCGCATGAGCGGCACGCTGATTACGCTATTGAGGAAGCTGATTCCACGACTGTGAGCTCGCAAGAACTGATCCAGAGCGCCATTGAAGCCCGCCAGCACGCGCGCGCCTCGTTTTCCCATTTTCGGGTGGGCGCGGCCATTGAGACCCGCGGCGGCGCCGTCTACACGGGCTGCAATATTGAAAATGCCACCTACGGCCTGACCGTTTGCGCTGAGCGCGTCGCCGTATGGAAGGCCCTTTCCGAGGGCGAAGCCAGTTTTGCCCGCATCGCAATCGCCGCGGATACGGAAAATCTCACGCCGCCCTGCGGAGCGTGCCGCCAGATTTTGTGGGAATTCTGCGGCGATATCGAAATTATTCTGGTCAATCTCGGCGGCAAGACGGAGACGATGCGTCTTGCCACTCTGCTTCCGCGGCCGTTCGATGCTGCATTTCTGGAAGAATAGCACGCTCTTAGAAGAGGTTCGGCGGAATCAGGAAGCAGGGCGACATTTCCCCGCCGCAGCCCCGCCGGGCTGCCGGCTCGGCATTCTTCCGAGCGCCTTCAACCCCATCACCATTGCCCATATGGAACTGGCGCGGCGAGCGATCCTCCAGTACAGGCTGGATGAGGTTCTCCTGACTCTGCCTCGCGCCTTTCCTCACAAAGGTTACATAGGTCCGACCTTTGAAGAGCGCATTGAGATGCTGCTGGCTGCCGCCGCCGATGAACCCCGCTTCTCGGCCGGCTCAACCGATGGCGGTCTCTTCATCGAGATTGTCCGCGAATGCCGTGAAGTTTATGGCCGCACAGCGGAGTTCTTTATCATTTGCGGCCGCGATGCAGCCGAGCGGGCGATCGCCTGGGACTACGCGCGGCAGGCGCCTGCGGCCGGTCCTTTCGCCGAGCAAATCAAGGAGTTTCAGATGCTCGTGGCGCCGCGCGGCGGGCCATGGACCGTGCCGCCCGAGTACGCCGGCCGGATCCACCTCATTGCGTGGCCGCCGGAGCTCGACCTATGCTCCTCATCGGCCATTCGCGCCGCCATCGCCCAAGGCCGCCCCTGGGAGCACCTGGTCCCTCCGCCCGTCGCCGCGATTATCCGCCGGCGTAGCTTGTATTCCAATACCTAGGCGGAGCCTAAGGTGTTTCGTTCCCCGGATTCCAGATCTCTTGTTAATAGCTGGCCCTACTTCTTGCGGCGTATAGACGTATGGGGAGAGAAACAGGATATGACGACCACCGCCGCCGAGGTTTACTGTCACGCCTGCCATCTGGCAATCGGGCTCCAAAAGCACGCTGTTTGCAAAAAGCGGAGGGCGAAGGGAAATCCGATCGAGTATGTCTACTACCACAATCGCGATGCCGACGATTGCTGGGGTAAACAGTTGAAGGCTCTGATGCGAAAATACAACGGCAAGGCTCGCTAATAGGAGTTACCGTAAAAGAAGTCACGCGACGAGGTGGAACGGCCGCCGAAATCCCGCCGGATTGTGGAGGTCCGGCTGCGCCCCTATCCCACCTTCTCCACCCGCACGGCCGCGTTATAGTCCGGCTCGCCCGACGAAGGATCGATGAGTTCAGGGGAGAGCAGGCAGTTGCCTTCGGGCCAATGCACCTCCAGGTTGCCCCGTTTTACCGTATCAATTTTGGCGCGGCCCACATAGCTTCCGCTGGCCGAAGTGAGGCGAATCGAATCCCCCTCCCGAATCCCCAGGCTGCCGGCGTCCTCCGGCGAAATCAAGATGCTGTCGCGCGAGGCGCCGGTGAGCGGATCGGCTGCCCGCTGCACCATGGAATTAAATTGCTTGCCGCGCCTGGTGGAAACGTAAAACATCCCTTCCGGACGCCGGTGCTCTTGCAACGATACAACCGAAAAATGGGCTTTGCCGTCCGGTGTGGCGAATTGGCCGTTGGCGAAGAGACGTTCGCCGCCCCACTGGAAGTTGTCACCCTCTTTCGCCAGCCTCTCGATGCCGCTGTACAAAGGAACCGCTCTGCTGATCTCCTCCCGGATCGCCGCAACGGAGCGAAACCGCACCCTGTCGGCCAAATTGGGGCGGACGCGGGCGGCGACTTCGCCGAACACCTCCCATTCCGGTTTGGCGGAACCGATGCGGCGGCCCGGAATCTCAGGGGAGAGGATGATCCGCCGCTCAGTGGTCGTTTCCGTCCCTCCGCCAGGCGATTCGTAGCGTGTCGTCGCGGGAAACAGAATCACGGTGTCCTTGGGCGGCAGCAACATCATGGAAGAAAGGACAACGTCCTGGTGAATGCGTGTCGGAATATTTTCGAGAGCCTGCGCGGTCGTTGACGGGCCCGGAAGCGTCTCTAAGAAGTTCCCGCCGGTCATCCAGAAGGCATCGATCCGCCCTTGGTAGGCCGCGTTCACCATCTCGGCCGCGGTAAGTCCCGGAAACGCGGGTAAGACAAACCCCCACACCTGTTCGAACCGTGCCCGTTGTTCATCATCGAGTCCCGGAACACACCCCACCTCGGCGCCCCCTTGCACCCCCGAGTGGCCCCGTATCGGCATTAAGCCTGTATGCTCGCGGCCGACCCATCCTCGGGCAAGCGCCACGTTCACCAGCATTTCAATGGTCTGAACGCCGTGGGCGTGCTGGGTCAGGCCCATGGACCAGACGAAGATTCCATTGCGCGCCTGATGCAGCATGCCTGCGAATCGCCGCATCTGCTCCCGCGTGGTTCCGCTTTCCCGCTCAAGCAGTTCCCAATCTTGTTGCTCGGCGCAGGTCTTTGCCGCTTCGAATCCCGTGGTATGCCGGGCGATGAAATCAGTGTCGATCCAACCTTCGGTGTTCAGAATCCTGAAGACGCCGGTTAGAAAAGCCAGGTCGCCGCCGGTATCGACAGCGAACCAATCGTCTGCTATTTTCGTTCCAAAAACAGCGGACTCGAAAATGGAAGGAATCCAATAGCTTTGAAGACCCGGCTCAAAGTACGGGTTCACTATGGCTACCCTTGTTCCCGCCTGGCGCGCGTAATACAGATACTTGGTCGTAACCGGCTGGTTATTGGGCGTATTGGAGCCGAAAAAGACAATCAAGTCTGCGCCGATCCAATCGCGGTACGAGCAGGTGGTCGCGCCGTAACCCAGGGTTTTCTTCATTGCCGTGGTGGAAGCAGCATGGCAGAGGCGCGCCGAGTTATCCACGTGATTTGTGCCGATCGCCCGCGCGGCTTTTTGCGCAGCGTAGTAGTGCTCGTTCAAGATTCCGCGCGAGGTGAGATAGACAGCGAACCGCTCGGGCCGCGTGCCGCGAATTTTCTCGGCGGCTATGTCATAGGCTTCCTCCCAGGAGATGGCTCGAAAACCTTTCTCTTTCCGCCGCCGGATCATAGGTTCCGGCAGCCGGCCCAGCCCGCGCAATTGCTGCGAGTTGAGATGCTCGATTGAGCTTACGTCGGCCAGCCGGCCGGGGTCGAGAGCCGGCGCGGTGTTCAGGCGCATCAATTCGAGCCGCACCATACAGAGGTGGATCCCCTCCATGGTCCAGTCCTTCATACCTGCTGTGCCCAGGGCGCATCCATCACAAACTCCGTGGTTCAGAATCCGCCAGGCATAAGGGAGCTGGTCGCGGTTTTCCCACGCGGCGCGGAGCATTTCGGCGTAATGATTCGGCTTCCTCCGCGCGGGATGCCGCGGGATCTCCGACGCCCACAGATTGCGGTTCCAGTTCATTTCCACTCTGATCGGGCGCTCTCGGCCCGTCCACCGCCCTTAGTGTAGCGCCGCTTGCGAACGCGGCGGGTGGCCGGAGGATGCAGGGCGTCAGGGGCCGGGCGCCGGCTTGCGGAATGAATGCATAGCTATTAGTGCGCGGGAAGGCCCCTGCCCTGGTGGGCGGGTTTTCTGAGCAGCAGCAGCAGAGGTATGACGAGCAGAAAAATCAATCCCAGCAGCCGGAACGTATTCAGATACGCGAGCACGGCGGCCTGCTGCTGCACCAATCCGAATAAGACGCCTTGCGCCTTATGCGCGGCAGTGACCGGGTCGAAGCCGCGCGATATGAAGGCGTGTTGCAGCGCTTGGAATACATTGTGCGCTTGCAAAGAACCGGGGGTGACGTTCGCGCCGAAAACGTTCGTGAACCTTTGCGTAGACCGCGTGTTGAGCGTGGTCGCCATCGCGATCCCCACGCTGCCGCCTACGTTGCGCATGAGGTTGAACAAGCTTGTGGCGTTGCCCATCTGCTCGTTGGGAATGGGGTCCATGGTCACCGTGGTGAGAGGAACGAACAACAGCCCGAGCGAAAGACCCTGGAGAAATTGCGGCCAGAAGAAGTCCCAAAATCCGGCGTTCAGGTTAAGCCAGGAAAGCTGAATGAGCGTGAAACCGGCGCCCAAGAAGCCCAGCGCCAGCAGCTTGCGTGGATCGAACTTCGCCACCAGGATGCCGATCACCGGCATCGCGATAAACGATCCCAGCCCGCGGGGAAACATCGTCACGCCCGCCTTCAGAGCCGGATAGCCGAGCAGTTCCTGCAACAGCAAAGGCAGTACGACCAGGCTCCCATACAGCCCAAATCCCAAAATCGTCATCAACAGGACGCCGGTGCCGTAGGTACGCTCCTTCAAGACCCTCAAGTTCACGACCGGACTACGCGCGCGCAGCTCATAAATGATAAACACGATCAGCACGCAGCCGGAGAGGACCATAAGCTCGGTAATCCACGAAGTGGAAAACCAATCCTTCTCCTCGCCCTTGTCCAACACGATCTGAAGCGCCCCGATTCCGACCGCCAGCATCCCGATGCCCCAATAATCAATGCCTGTTTTGGGCCGGCGGATATAAGGAGGGTCGAAGATGAACATCTTTGTCATCAGGATGGAGGCGACGCCGACGGGGATGTTGATGTAGAACACCCAGCGCCAGCTATAGCTGTCCGTCAACCATCCGCCCAGCACGGGGCCCAGCATGGGAGCGACGACGATGCCCAATCCCCAAAAGCCCATCGCCTTGCCGCGGTCCTCCGGCGGGAAGGCTTCAAGCAGAACAGCTTGCGAGATCGGCTGCAAAGTGCCTCCGGTGGCGCCCTGCACGACGCGAAAGAAAATCAGCGTCGCCAGATTGGGCGCCAGGCCGCACATGAAGGATGCCGTTGTGAACCCGGCGACCGCGGCCATCAGCAGCCGCTTCCGCCCGAAGTAATTCGCCAGCCAGCCGGTGATCGGAAGAATAATGGCGTTGGCCACCAGATACGACGTGAGCACCCAGGTGGCTTCATCGGTGCTGGCGGAAAGATTGCCAGCAATGTGGGGGAGCGACACGTTGACGACGGTGGTGTCCAACACCTCCATGAAGGTGGACAGCATCACGGAAATTGCGATGATCCAGGGATTGACGTCGGGAGCTGCCACGGTAGCAGGAGCGCCGACTGCTTCAGTTGCCATAGTGAAGGTTCACGCTTTGAGACCCGCCGCGCACAGAATTGTTTCCGCCACTCTTTCCAGCCCGATGCTCGAGCAGACCGCCAGATCGTAGAGATGACGATTCGTCCAATCCTGGCCGAAATAACGGCGGATGTAAGCGGCCCGCCGGCGGTCGCTCTCTATGGCCGCCGCCTCGGGATCAGCTTCCGGCGGGAGCTTTTCGCGGAGCCTGCGGACCCGTTCTTCCAACGGGGCGTAGATTGCGACATGAAAAGCATCCTCCTGATTTTGGAGAATGCATTGCCCCCCGCGGCCGACGATTACGCAATCGCCCATAGCTCCGGTCTCCTCAATGACCCGGTTCCACAGCCGGGCCATAGTTTCGGCGTCGAACAATTCGCCCTCCACCCGGCTGGCCGCACCCACGAAACCGCCCCGCCAAAGCGCCTTCATCAGCCGGTGAAACCAGGGATCGACGCACTCATCGTAACGCCGCGCAATAGCGGGATTGACCTGGGCCTTGGTCGCGATTTCCGTTATCAGGGCGTCGTCCACCAGCTTCCATTGGAGGCGCTCGGCCAACATGCGCGCGACAGCGCCGCCTCCGCTCCCGTACTCTCTGCTGATTGTTATGACACGGATCATCCGCTTGGATTCATTTGACGATCACGGTGACCTCGACCGACATGCCGGGACGCAGGAGGTGGTCGGGGTCCTGTCCTTTATCGAGCTCGATTCTCACCGGAATGCGCTGCACCACTTTTACATAATTTCCGGTGGCATTTTCCGGCGGGAGCAGGCTGAATTTCTCGCCCGTGGCGGGAGAGACGCTCTGCACGCGCCCGGAGTATTTCCGGCCTCCGTAGGTATCCACGGAAACGATCGCCGGCTGGCCCGGGCGCATGGAATGAAGCTGGGTTTCTTTGAAGTTCGCGGTGACATAAATGTCTTCCAGCGGCACGATAGCCATCAGGGCCTGTCCGGGTTGCACCACCTGTCCCACCTGGACGGTTTTATTCCCCACGGCTCCGGCAATGGGGGCGCGGATGGTTGTGTATTGCAAATTCAACTCAGCCAGGTTCACGGCCGCCCTGGCTTGCCCGATCCTCGCTTCCGCGTTCCGATACTGCGCCCGGCTGGAGGCGACTTGCTGCGGGGCCGTTTGGGCCGCCCGCACGCCGGCCTGCGCCTCCGCGACGGCGCCGCGAGTTTGGGCCACCTGGCTTTCTGCTACGAGGATCCCTTCCTCGGCGCGGCGGACGTCGGCCCGCGCGGATTCCACGGTCGCCCTAGTGGCCGCTTCAGCCGCCACCGCCGCATCGAACTGCTGGCGGGGAATTTCGTCTTTGGCTACCAGTTCCTTGTAGCGAGCCAGATCCTGCGCCGCTTTCGCGTGATTCGCCTCGGCTTCGCGCAGCTTCGCTTGCATCACGTTCAACTGGGCGTTTGCCGCAGCCACCTGTTTCTCCGCCGCGCTCAAGGCCGCATTGGCGCTCAGCAAGCGAGCTTCCGCGCTGCTCAGCGCGCTCTCCGTTGTGGTGGCGGTGATCGGCACGCCGGTTTGGGCCGCCCGGGCGGCCGCTTCAGCGGCGGCCAGGTCCGCGCGCGCGCGCTCCACCGCAAGTTGGTAATCGCTCGGATCGATTTGCGCCAGCACCGCACCGGCTTCGACGTGCTGATTATCCGCCACATTGACGGCGATGATCGGGCCTCCCACGCGCGCGCTGATGGGCGCCATGTGCGCGTCCACCTGAGCGTCGTCAGTCGTTTCACGGCTCGAGTAATATCGCCACGTCCAGTAGGCCCCGGCCGCCACAAGAATCACGGCGGCTAGCATGACCCATTTGGCCAGCGGCCGCCGGCGGAAAAAGGACGCCCGCCGGGGAGTCCAGGCCCGCTCCGGCTGACCGAGCTGGGTTTGTGTTTGCGCCTGCGGGCCGCCGGAAGCTTGCTGGCGCTGTTCTGTTTGTATTGCGTCAGCCACTATGGCGTTCCCTCCAAAAACTGAATGATGGTTTTCTCGGCGGCTCCAATGGCGCGAGCCAGCGAAGCCTTCGCGAGATTGTACGAGTAGAGACTGGAGATGTAGTTTTCATTGGCTGTAGCCACGGCTTCTTGCGCCTGCACCACTTCGATATTGTCGGCGACGCCGGCCGCAAAACGATCCCGCGACTGGGCCAGTTGCTGATTCGCCAGTTTCAAGGCGCTTTCGGCGACCCTGACCTGCTCGCTGTTGGCCCTCAAGTCCAAAAACGCCGCGCGGATTTCGTAATCAATACGGCCCCGCAGGTCCTCGCTTTCCGATCTCCTTTGCCGCAAGAGCGCTTCCGCCTGGAGGACCTCGCCTCGAATGCGGCCGCCTTGGAAAACCGGCACGCTCAAAGTCCCCGAGACCGAAAATGTTCCGTGAGAGTCAGTCAGGCTCGGGCCAATGGTCCCGTAATTTGCGTCGGCCGAAAGAGTCGGATAATGTTGGGCGGCAGCCGCCTTGCGGGCCTCTTCTGCTGCGCGCAGCAAAGCAAGCGCATTCTGGTAGTCGGCGCGGGACCGGTACGCTTGGTCCAGCGCCTCCTCGTAACTGACCGAAGGCGGCGGCGTGTAAGGGATGCGCGTCGAAAGCTCGAATTGCTGCCCGAGGGGCAAACCGATCGCCCGGGCCAGATTGAGTTTCTGCTTCTCGTACTCGTTTTGGAAGAAAATCAACCGCTGCTGTTGGGCTTGCAGCTCGACCTGGGCGCGCGTCACCTCGATGCCTGCGACCACTCCAGCTCCTCTTTTATCCACGGCCTGGTCGTACAAGGCTTGGGCCGTCTTTACTTGCGCTTCGGCCGCGTCGATACGGGCCAAGCCGGCAGAAGCCTGAAGATAAAGGCCGGCCACGCCGAGCGCCACGATGTCACGCGCATCGCTGTAAGAGTACTGCGCCGCTCTCAAGTTCTGCGTCGCCGAGCGCAGATTGTGAAGGGCGTTGAAATTCAGCACATCCTGGGAAACATAGGCGCGCGCGTCGAGCACGGTAAAGGGGCCCACTATGCTGGGCACGCCGGGAAAGCCGCCCGGAAACCCGAGCGCCTTCAAATTGATTTGCTGATCAGTTCCCGCTATATCGGCACGGAGGTTGGGCAGTAAAGCGCTCCTTGCCCGGTACTTCTCGCCCAGCGCAAACTGTGTGTTTTGTTGGTTCAGTAGTACGCCCAGGTTGAATCGCAGCCCGCGATTCACGGCTTCCTCCAGAGAAAGAGCAAGCACTCCTGGAACCGTTTTTTCCATCGACGCGCTGCCCAAAAACGGATTCGGCGGCTGCTGGCTAAAAGTAACTCCCGGCGTTTGCGGCACGGGCGCGGCTGTCTGGGGCGGCAGTTGCGGAACTTGGGACAACGTCTGGCCGGCCGCCGCCAGCCACATGCATACAGGTCCCAGTGCGATCAAGGCGGCTTTCATTGGTAGAAAGATCCTTCTGAGCGTGAGTTGTTCCCCTTAAAGCCAAAATGTTTCCTGGAAAAAGGCCGCGCGATGCAACCGCAGGCCCAAATTCACGACGCTGACCTAATTTGCGCCATTCATAACGGCATCGTTTTGATTCTCTCACACCGTTGGATGAACCTGTTGCCGTGAAAGTTGCTTCCCGGACAAAAATCGCGCTTCCCGTCGCTTTGCCCGTCCGCCGTGGAGCTAAGGTTTTGGAAGATGCGGCGTGCATTATTTCCCTTACCGTTTAGCTGCCCGAAAGATCGGATTCATTTGGTACCAAGGGTAGATTGCGCGGGGAATCCGCCGCGTTTATTGTAGCCATGCAAGCGGCGAGTGGACGGCAACGTGCGCCGCACGGTCCAAGGAGCATGTTTTGATGCGTTTACGTTCAGTTTCCCGTAGCAGAATCAGACCAAGAGGTTTCGTACTGATCACCGTAGCAATTACGATCGTCGCTTTGTTGGGCATCATGGGAATGTGTATCGACTTGTCCCGAATGTATATTGTTCGAAACGAGTTGCAAGCCTATGCGGACGCGGCTTCCCTGGCCGCGGCCCGGCATCTGGATGGAACCAGCCTCGGCATCAGCAACGCGACGGCGATCGCCAAAAATTATCCCGATTCTTATAACTTTTCTACAAAAGCTCCGGACAGCGTCTCGGTGGCCTTCGCCACCGATCCCAACGGCCCTTATGTGTCGAACCCGGCGAATCCGCAGGGGATCAAGTATGTCCAGGTAGTGGCTAACGGAAGCGTGACCCTCTACTTCCTGCCGGCGTTCGCCAAGACCGCCCCTTTGAGCATGTTGTGGACCATCGGCGGCAACCAGTCCATGACCGCAAGCGCTGCCTCCGGGCAGTTCCTCAAGTCCACAGCGTTTTCGACCGGTTTGCTTCCGTATTCCCCGTACGCGCACAATCCCAGCGACCCGAATTTCGGCTTCACGGTCGGGCAGCAATACACGCTGCGATGGCCTCCTCCGGGCCAGCAAAAGAAGGGCAGTTGCCCGGGCGACGTTGGGTTCCCGGATCCATCGAACTCGGCTTCCCAGCGGGGCTTCATTGATATCGGGTGGTCTCAGGGTAGCGGATCTGCGTCTTTTATCCGCGAGGCCATCATCAGCGGTGTGCAGTCGAAACCGCTGAATGTCGGCGACATCCTCAACATGGTCACCGGGAACAAGGGGACGGAGTCAGATGCTCTGCAAGAAAGGTATAACCAAGACACAGATACGACTTCCAATTATCAAACCTATCTGACCGATCTGCAAAACGGCACGGCCAATGGCCGTCGGCTGGGAATCGTGCCGATCAACGATCCCAGCCAGAATGACAAGGTTCTGGGCTTTGCCTTGGTTCTTCTTCCCGCTAATCCTTGCGGCTCGAAAAGCACGGATCCGTGCTGCGCCGTTTACCTGGGCAACAATCCCGTTCTGCCTGCCTTGCCAGGCGGAAGCACGACTCCCGGGGCGTATCAACTGAAGCTCAACAAGTAATGCGCGGTCGGCAGCAATGGAGCGGATAAGGAGCAGCGTAAGGCGGCGTAGGCAAAACCGCTTAGCGGTTCGCGTCTAAAGATAGGTTGGCCCCGGCCGCAGGATGGTCTATCCTGAGCGCGAAAGATCTTGTAATCCGGGGTTGTATCTGGAGGGTGCAATGCGCTGGACTCTGTCTTCTTGCCCGCGGGCGAAATCCGGCTTCGTCCTGATAACGGTGGCGATAACCATCGTCGCGCTGCTCGGCATTTTGGGAATGTGCGTGGATTTGTCCCGCATGTACATAACCAAGAACGAGTTGCAGGCCTATGCGGACGCGGCTTCCCTGGCCGCCGCGCACCATCTGGATGGCACCTCGCTGGGCATCACCAATGCAACAACGATCGCCAAGAACTATCCCGACGCTTACAACTTCGCGACGACAAAGCCCGACAGCGTGAGTGTAGCATTTGCCAGCGACCCCGCCGGCCCCTACGTTACAAATCCAGCAAGCCCGCAAGGCATCAAATACGTGCAAGTGACGGCGAACGGCTCGGTGACCTTGTATTTCCTGCCTGCCTTCGCCAAGACGGCGCCGCTCGGCATGCTGTGGACCATCGGCGGCAGCCAGTCGATGATCGCAATCGCCACGTCCGGCCAGTTCCTTAAGAGCAACGCATTCAACACAGGTCTGCTTCCCTATTCTCCTTACGTTCACGATCCCACCGACACTACAAACTACGGTTTTGTCGCCGGCAGGTCTTACACGCTGCGCTGGCCGCCGCCGGGGCAGGAGAACAAGAACAACGCTTGCCCGGCAGAGGTGACGCAGAATTTTTCCGATCCCTCCAGCTCGAGTTCCCAGCGGGGTTTCATCGACATCGGCTGGCCGGCCGGCAACGGAAATGGGGGGCCCGGCGGCGGGTCCGCGTTCATCCGCGAAGCTATTATCAGCAATGTGCAATCCAAGCCGCTCGGATTGGGCGATGACGTGAATTTCGTCAGCGGCAACCGGGGAACGGAATCGGACGCCCTGCAAGAGAGATATACCGAAGACACCGATACGACCACCGACTGGCAGACGTACATGACTGATCTGAACAACGGCACGGCGAACGGCCGCCGCTTGGGCATCGTTCCGATCAACGATCCGAATTCGAGCCCTCCCGGAAAGGTCGTCGCCTTCGGTTTGTTCTTGCTGCAAAACAAGCCATGCGGTAACAGCAGCGTCGCTCCTTGCTGCGCCACATTCATCGGCATGAACCCCATTCTCCCGGGCGGCACAGCGGGCACCAGCACGCCGGGCGTGTATCAATTAAAGCTGTTCAAGTGAAGAGAGGGCGGTTCGGTCGCCGCCAGCGTTCCGCCAGCAAGCCCGCGGCGGTCAGGCGTGATTGCCGTGAGAGCAAGCAAAGGAAGCCGGGACGCGGCCGCCCTTGTTCAACTCGTCATAACCGATTTTTGAAGTGTAATAGCCTGCTGCGGTCCGTCGCTTGATGTCTTGAAAGAAGGCGACGCCTGTGTGCAGTTCCGCCGGCGGGTTCGCGGCGGGATCGAGGCTTCGCAGCAGTTCCGCTTGCTGCGCGGCCGAGCAGCGGACGAACGGCTCCCCACGCTGCCGCAGAGCGTATCCATCCAACCAGGCCAGCCCCTGCAAGAACGTGCGCCGGACGTCCGGAGATGACTCACTCAGCATCAAGTCGATGAAACGGTTCACCTGAGCTTGCTTCGCTCCTGGCGTGTCAGTCGCCGGAATGATCAGCTCCGTCAAGGCGACGACCGTATCGTTCTGGTGTGCGTCAAAAACACGCGGCTGCCACGGACCAGCCTCCGCCGCGCTCCGGTCGCGGCCAGTTTCGCTCAGCCCTTGGCCTGCCTGTTCCGCCTGGGGCCAAGGCTGAGGCGGGGCTGGCGCTGCTCGCAGAACGGCGGCGCCCGCCCCGGTGATAGCTCCCCTTAAAATTTGCCGGCGATTCATTGTTTTACTCCCTGCCGCGCCCGCAACTCCGACCGCGCCGCACGATAGGAACTGCGCACCAGCGGTCCCGCCTCCACATGGGCAAAGCCCAACTCAAGCCCGGCGCGGCGAAATGCCTCGAACTCCGCGGGCTCGTAGTATCGCACAATCGGGAGATGGCGGGGCGACGGCCGCAAATATTGCCCCAGCGTCAGGATATCGACCCCACATCGCGCCAGATCGCGCATGACCCCCAAAACTTCGCTGCCGGTCTCGCCGAGGCCCAGCATCATTCCGGACTTGACCGGCATCTCCGGCACCATTTGTTTGGCGCTGGCCAGAATGCCCAGTGATCTCTCATAGCGCGCGCCCGGTCTCACCTGCTTGTAGAGCCGGGGGACCGTCTCAATGTTGTGGTTGAGAACGTCGGGCCGCGCCGCCAGGACAGCGTGCAGGGCTTCGCGCGACCCCTGAAAGTCTGGGATCAACACCTCAATGCGGCAGCCGGGCACTTGCTGCCGGATGGCTTCGATCACGAGCGCGAACAACTCCGCTCCGCCGTCCTTCCGGTCGTCGCGATTCACGCTGGTAATCACGGCGTACCGCAGCCCTAGCGCCCTGGCCGCTTCGGCCACCCGGCGCGGCTCGTCGTAGTCCACTTCCAGCGGCGCTCCCTTCTGCACGGCGCAAAAGCCGCACCGGCGCGTGCATACATTTCCGAGAATCATGAATGTCGCCGTGCGGGCGTTCCAGCATTCCCCGATATTCGGGCAAGCTGCGCTCTCGCACACGGTATGCAGGCTGAGCCGTGTCACCAGCGCTTTGAGCTCCCGGTAGTTCTCTCCAACCGGGGGCGGAGCTTTTAGCCACGGGGGACGCGGCGCGAGACCTTCAATCGTGACCAAACGACTCATGGTACAAATGGTAATTGGTCCAATTTTTCTGGGGCCACAGCCATTACTGTAGCGCAGCCGGCTGGCGTGCGGCGCCCTGCACATGGACACCTTGACAGTACAATTTCTAGGCGCTGCCGGGACCGTTACCGGTTCGCGCCACTTGCTTTCCATCGGAAAGAGCCATTTGCTGGTTGATTGCGGGTTGTTTCAGGGCCGCAAGAGCCTCCGGCTTCAAAACTGGAGCCATTTCCCTTTTCCTCCGGCGGACCTGGAAGGCATCGCGCTTACGCATGCGCACCTCGACCATACCGGCTACTTGCCGAGACTCGTGAAGGAAGGTTTCCACAGTCCGGTCTATTGCTCAGAGCCTACCGCCGATCTGCTGCGCGTTCTTTTGCCGGATTCCGGCCACCTCCAGGAAGAAGAAGCCGAGTTCGCCAACAGGCGAGGCTATTCAAAGCACAAACCCGCTCTCCCGCTTTACACAGCCGAAGATGCGGAGGAAGCCTTGCAGTATGTTCGTCCTGTGCCCACCGGCCAGCCGGTTCGCATGGAAAATGGATTTCAATTCCATTTTCACAACTCCGGGCATATCTTAGGATCAAAGGCCATCCACGTGATCATCAACGGCCTCCACGTTCTCTTCACCGGCGATCTGGGCCGGTTTCGAGCTACCGGAGGACAGCCTGATGCCATTCCCGACAGTGTAGATTACCTGATCATGGAAGCGACCTATGGCGACCGGCTTCATCCCAAAGACGACCCGCGCCCGCGGCTCGCCGAAATTATCAGAGATACGGTAAAGAAGGGCGGAGCTATTGTAATACCGGCGTTTGCCGTCGAGCGTACGCAGAAGCTGCTGTTCATTCTGAGGGGCCTGATGGACGAAGGGTTGATTCCGCAGATCCCCATTCACGTCGACAGCCCGATGGCCATAGAGGCGGTGAACATTTTCCTGCGGCACAGTGAAGAATATGATGACGGGACCAAGGCGATGATCAAGCGTCACGGCAGCCCGCTCAAATGGCCCGATGTGCACTTCGATAAAACGGTCGAGCAATCCAAGCAGGCGAGCGCGGGCCGGTCTCCGGCCATCATCATCTCCGCCAGCGGCATGGCCACAGGGGGACGCGTCTTGCACCACCTTGCGCAGCGGCTGCCCGACCATCGCAATGCCGTGCTCTTCGTAGGCTTCCAGGCTCCGGACACCCGGGGTCATCTGATCGCTTCCGGCGCCGCCACGGTGAGGATTCACGGCCAGGACGTGCCGGTGAGGGCGCGTGTCGAGAGCTTCGAAGAATTCAGCGATCACGCCGACTATGAGGAAATCCTGCGATGGCTTTCCTCGTTTCGCTCCGCGCCTCGCCAGGTCTTACTGGTGCATGCGGAGCCGCCGGCCGCCCATGCGCTGGAACAGCGCATTGAATCGAAGTTCGGCTGGCCTGTCCACGTAGCGGAGCAGGGCGAGAGGGTGGCGCTGGAGTGAGCATGTACGACATTCTCATTATTGGCAGCGGGCCGGGCGGCTATGTGGCCGCAATTCGAGCGGGAGAATACGGCTTAAAGGTGGGGGTCATCGAGAAGGACCCGTACTTGGGGGGCGTTTGCCTCCATGTCGGCTGCGTACCGACCAAGTCGCTGCTTTATAGCGCCGAAATATACGACCACTTTCTCCACCCCGGCGAGTTCGGAATTTCTCTCGACAATCTGAAGCTCGACTGGAGCCGGGTGCAATCGAGAAAAGAAAAGACGGTCGAGAAGCATGCGAAGGGCGTGGAATTTCTCTTCAAGAAGTATAAGGTGGAAACGATTCGCGGCTACGGGCGCGTGAAAGCCGCCGGGCAAGTGGAAGTGGAAGGCCCCAACGGCAAACAGGATATCGCTGCTAAGAACATTATCCTGGCGACCGGATCAGAAGCCCGCATGTTGGCGGGATTGCAGCCCGACCCCGAGCGGATTCTGACCAACATTGAAATCCTCAAGCTGGCGAGCATACCCAAAAGCCTGGCGATCATTGGAGCCGGCGCAGTGGGGGTCGAATTCGCGTCGATTTATCGCCGTTTCGGCAGCGAGGTGACCATCATCGAAATGCTGCCGCGCCTGGTGCCTCTGGAGGATGAAGAGGTCTCGGCGGAGCTCGGCCGCGCCTTTCGAAAACAGGGTATCACGATGCACACCGGTGCTCGTGTCGAGCGCGTCGAGAAACGGCCTGACGGCGTTGCCCTGGAGTTCCGGGACTCCGGCGGAACTACGCAGAAACTGGAATCCGAGAAGCTCCTGGTGGCCGTCGGACGCAAACCGAATACTGAAAATATCGGATTGGAAAAAACGGCCATCAAAACGGACCGGGGGTTTGTGCCAGTGGATCCGTGGATGCGCACCGCCGAGCCTGGCGTGTACGCGATCGGGGACATTGTCGCCGGCAGCCCGCAGCTCGCTCACGTTGCTTCCATGGAGGGCCTGGTGGCAGTGGGCCATATTGCGGGAAAGCCCGTGCGCCCGGTCAATTACCGCCGGATTCCCTCTTGCACGTATTGCGAGCCCCAAATCGGGAGCGTGGGACTGACTGAGGCGCAAGCCAAAGCGGAAGGCCGCCAGGTCAAAACCGGCAAATTCGGCTTTGGGGCCAATAGCAAATCGTCGATCATTGGGAATCATTCCGGTTTTGTGAAGGTGGTTTCGGACGCGCAGTACGGGGAAATTCTGGGCGTACACATCATCGGGCCTTCGGCGACGGAACTGATTGCCGAGGCGGTGGCCGCGATGGAATCGGAGGCGACCGTGGAATCCATGATGGCGACTATCCACGCTCACCCGACGCTTTCGGAGGCGGTTTGGGACGCTTTCAACTCAGTTTATGGTTTGACGATCAATGCCTGAACCGCCGACGCTTGAGTGCCGCTGGGCCGATCTGGGACGCATGGATTACGCCGGGGCCTTCGCTCTGCAACAAAGGCTCGTCGAGAGCCGCCGCCGTGGCGAGATCCCGGACTGGCTGCTGTTGCTTGAGCATTCGCACGTCATTACCATGGGCCGCAACGGCAAGCGTGAAAACCTGTTGGCCGGCGAGGAGCATTTGCGCCGGGCAGGGGTCGAATTTCACACAACCGACCGCGGCGGCGACGTCACATACCATGGACCCGGCCAGTTGGTCGGATATGCCATCCTCGATCTAAGATATTGGAAGCGGGACGTTGTGGCCTACCTGCGCACTCTCGAAGAAGCGCTTCTAGAGGCGCTCGGCCATTTCGGCATTGTAGGCTTCCGCGTTCCTGGATTGACCGGAGTGTGGGTCCCGGCAGAAGCTCAGTTCCCGCAGGCCGGCGAGCCGGGCGGGCCTCCCGTTCCGGCGAAAATCGCTGCGATCGGCGTACACATCAGCCGCTGGATCACGAGCCACGGTTTCGCTCTGAATGTTGCCACGGATCTCCGATATTTTGAATATATAGTGCCTTGCGGCTTGGCCGGCAAGCCTGTCACTTCGATGGAGCGCGTGCTTGGCCGGGCTCCGGCCAGGGAGCGGGTGGCCGAGGTTGTGGCGCGAAGCTTCGGCAGGGCCTTCGGCCGGGTCATGACGCGCATGGATCCATCGGCGCTGGCCGGTCTGCTGGCAGCGGCACGGAACGGACCCTCGGCAGCAAGCGGCGGCGTTTGGGGCCGGCGCGAAGATCCGGCTTCTATCGCCGGGAGGCAGAGTATCGGGGAAGGTAGCGATGAGCGGCTGAATTTTTCCGGAGGTTCTTATGCCTGACGTCATCATGCCCCAGATGGGGGAAAGCATCGTGGAAGGCACGGTCACCAAATGGCTCAAGAAAGTCGGTGACCGCGTTGAGCGCGACGAGCCTCTGTTTGAAATCTCAACAGACAAAGTCGATACGGAAATTCCGGCCCCGGCAGCCGGCATCCTGACCGAGATTCTGGTTCCCGAGGGACAAACGGTGCAAGTAAACACAGTGGTAGCCCGGATTGGCGATGGCGCCGGAGCTGCCGCCCGGCCGTCCGAGGCCAAGCCTGCTGCGCCTGCGCCGGAGCCCCCCAAGCCCACGGCAGCCCCACTGCCACCTACCGGGCTCGCAGCAAAGCCAAGCGCTGAAGAAGCCGAGGCGGAAACAGAAGAAGAGGAAGAGATCCGGTCGTCGCCTCTGGTCCGCCGTCTGGCCAGAGAGCACAATATCGACCTGCGCTTGGTGAAGGGTACTGGCCAGGGGGGCAGGATCAGCAAGAAAGATATCGAGGATTATTTGGCGCAAATAGCTGCTCAGCCGGCAGAAGCGGCCGGGGCGGCGATGCCGGTACAGCCCGCTCCCTTACCGGCGGCGCCGGAGCGCCCGGCGGCGGGTCCTGCATTGTCCGCAACGGCATTTCCACCGAATCCCGGCGCTCTGTTCGGCCGCTATACGGTCGAGAAACTCAGCGTGATGCGACAGCGCATCGCCGAGCACATGGTGCTCACCAAGCACGTGGCTCCGCATATCTCCACCGTGCAGCAGGTAGACGTGACGAAAGTGGCCAAACTCCGGGACAGATTGAAGGCTCAGTTCGAGCAGCAGAATGGCGTCAAGCTTACCTTCTTGCCGTTTTTTATCCGCGCGGCGTGCGCTGCTTTGAAAGCTTTTCCGGTAGTGAACAGTTCGCTGGACGGTACCAACCTTGTTTACCACCACGACATCAACATCGGCATCGCCGTCGCTCTCGATTGGGGCTTGATCGTGCCGGTGATCAAAAACGCGGACGAGAAAAACTTCCTCGGCTTGCAGCGGGCCGTCAGCGATCTGGCGGACCGGGCGCGCCACAAGCAGCTCAAGCCCGAAGAAGTGCAGGGCGGCACCTTCTCTATCAGCAACTACGGCAGTTTCGGAGGCCTGATCGGCACCCCGGCTATTAATCAGCCGCAGGCGGCGATCCTGGGGCTCGGCAAAATCCACAAGGCGCCGGTCGTCGTGGATGACGCGATCGCCATTCGTTCCATTGTCTATTTGACCCTCACATTCGATCACCGCATTCTGGACGGCGCGATAGCCGATCAATTCCTGGGCCAGGTGCGGAACTCCATCGAGGATTGGTCGGAAGAGATCTTGTAATCAATAGCTTGCGCTTCGGCCGGGAGCGTGTATAATAGTGGGAAGTCGGTTTTAGTACTAATATGCCTACTTTGCTATGGGTGGTACTTCCGGTTCTAATCGCGGTCGGCTCGGCTTTGATGGCCGTATACATCATGCAGCAACGCATGGAGGTGCAACTGGCGCGAGAGCGGCAGTCCCTGAGCGAGGCACGGGCCACAATCGAAGCGCAGAAAGCCACTTTGGACGAGCTGCACCGGCTTCGCGGAGAAGCGGTGCGGAGGCAGGCGCTTGACGATTTCCTGGCTGACCTGCGGACCGAGCAGCGCCATTTCATTCGCGAGCAAAAGCTGCTGTTTGCGCATCGCAAATCGCTGGTTCTGCAAGAACGTATTTATTTCCGAAACATTCCCCTTTGCAACTGGGTCGAGCACGAGGTCCCTATCGAGGACGGCGCTGATGTCGAATCGGTCGTCAGAACAATGGCTGTTTTCGCTCCGGAATTGATCAGTACGGCCGTGGGCGGCTCGGCGCCCAAATGGAAGCTCCTGCGCTAGACTGCACGCGCCCGGTGTTCGTTAGAACCTTCCTTCGGTTCGACACATCTAAGAAAATAGCTAGAATATAAGGAAAGCCGGAGAGGCGGTATTCGATGTTTTATTTCGACCCCATCTACCTGATGTTCATTTTGCCGGGCTTGCTGCTCTCGATATGGGCAAGCTTCCGCGTCAAGAGGGCATTCAGCAAATATTCGCAGGTTCCCACAATGCGGGGCCTGAGCGGAGCCGAGGCTGCCCGCATGATGCTGGATCAGGCGGGCATCGACGGCGTACAGGTGGTCGCCGCGCAAGGCTTTCTCACTGACAATTACAACCCGCTCACCAAGACTCTGAACCTGTCCGAGGAAGTCTACTCGTCAACGTCAGTCGCGGCGGTAGGGGTGGCCTGCCATGAGGCCGGTCATGCAGTGCAGCATGCGCGGAATTATGCGCCGATGTGGGTGCGCTCCATGCTGGTTCCAACGGCGAACATTGGCTCGTCTATCGGCTACCTGGTCATGCTTTTCGGCTTGATGCTGGCTTCGGCAAAGATGGTGTTGGTGGGCGCTATCTTATTCTCCGCGGTCCTGCTGTTTCAGATCGTCACGTTACCCGTGGAATTCGACGCCTCTGCGCGCGCCAAGAAATTGATTGTGGATTACGGCATCATCTCGCCTCACGAGCGAGAGGGCGTCGACCGAGTGCTCAATGCGGCCGCGCTCACCTACGTGGCGGCAGCCGTCAGCACGCTGCTAACGCTTCTCTACTTCCTGTTCCGTTCCGGCTTGATCGGCGGACGGCGCGACGACTGAAGCCCCCCTACGGCTCGGGGGGCATCGCCTGCGGCCTAGACTCCTTTTAGCCGCGGCAACACGTGAGCGGTAGCCTGGCGCAAGTCGTGAAAGGTCTGCTCGGCTCCCCAAAGAAACAGACCCCAAAAATCATCGTTGCCCGAAATGGTGAGCGATTTGACCAGAAAAGAATCGCCGTCCTCCGCGAGAAAGCCGACAGAGCCGCTGCGAACCTCAGGATGTTTCCAAGTATCTACGCCAAATCCGTTCACCAGGGTGACGATCTGGTCTTCCGTCACCCGGCAGGAAATATTCAGGAACCGATTCTGGCTCCCGATCACAATCACCGGCACAACCCGGCGCTCGGCGGGCAATGGAGCGCGCCCCCCTGTAACCGGGTAGCGGATCAAGTCAAACTTCAACCCCTGCGGCGAGCGCCCGCGCTCGACCAGCTTGAACACGAAGTAATTCTGAGGATCGCTGGCGCGCACCACCCACCCGATGGATCGCCGGTCCAGGCGGGCTGAGAAATCTACGCCGTAGTTCTTGAAGCCCATAGCCTTGGTGTAAAGCACCAGGCCCTTAACGCGCGCCTCGCCTTCTTCCGTGGGGGCTAAAGCCGACGAGGGAACCCAGGTGGTCGTTCCGTCGTGGAAACTTTCCTGCCAGGTAAACGCCTCGCGCTGGCGCAGAGGCTGGATCGCGGCAGCCGCGGCCTTCTCCATCGCTGGCCGCATCGAAGAGGAATGGGAAACAACGGCTGCCAGAGCTACCCCCGCTATTATCCATCGCATCTTCCTGTGTACGAAGGGCGCCAGCAGCAGCGAGAGCAAGGCGTCGATGGTACGGAGCAACCTGCGGCCGATGCTTCGGATAAATACCCGCAGGCCAGAATCTCCGATGGGCGGCGCTGCGAAGGCATTTGGCTCTGGAGGCCCGAATTCACCGGGCTTGTTCCGCTCCAGCGGCGGCAGCAGTTTACTGGGCATAAATTCATCTCCGAATAGTGGTTGAACAGGGCCCCTGCGTTCCTCTTTCCAAGTTTCAGGCGTGCCGCCTGGCTCCTCTTCGCGGCTTGGCGCGGGCGGCACAGCCGCATCGGGCAGAATCAGTTGGGACTTGAAGCAGGCAAATTCCGGGACCATCGCCGGCTGGGGTTCCAGGATTCCAGTCGCTGCCGGCAGAATCGGCGCGGGCCAGTTTTCGTGAAAAGTTTCCCGAAGGACTCCGGCAAAGGTCTGGCCAAGACTGGGGCCGGGGATTTGCGGCGATGCCGGCAGGATTTCCCTTCTGTATTCTGTGGCCTCCTCGGCCCTCAAAACCACGTTTCTGCCTGCTTCCGGGACGCGCACAGAGGGTCCACTATCCTTGAGAAGCGCGCCGGCTTCCTTCAAGCCCTGGACAGCCACACCGCCGCCTTGCTCCTCCGCAGCGGCGGATGCCAGGGATGAGGGACGCCCGGGCGATCCGTTCACACCAACTGAGGCGCGATCCGGCCGGGTAAACGAACCAAGTTCGTCTGCCTGTGAAGCGAAAGGCTCGCCCCGCCACCGGGCAAACTTGCAGGATCTTCGGCGCGAGCGGTACAACCAACTCAGCGACGCTCCCGCCAGTAGAGCGCAAACCAGCCCGGCGGCCGTTTTCCACCGCAATCGTGAAAAGGGCATGAAGCAAACCTTCTCCGCGAACCACAGCCAAACGAGTTCTTCCGGATGATAGTACTAGAACTATTAAGGGTCAATGGTACTTTTACCTTAGGGGGAAGGCGCGCGCAGAAACCCTTCCGGGTGCGCTGGGCGAGAGATGAACCTCCGGACGAGGATTTGGTATCCTCAAGTATTCTCTGGCCTTCCTCCAAAAAGGAGCAATCCGCAATGCAAGACGGTACCCTCAGCCTGACCGACAGCAGAACCTCGAAGACCTACACGATTCCGATTATCCACGGCAATATCCGGGCCATCGATCTGCGGCAGATCAAAGTACATGATGACGATTTCGGCATGATGAGCTATGACCCGGCCTTCACCAACACGGCATCGTGTGAGAGCTACATCACTTTTATCGACGGCGACAGGGGAATTTTGCAATACCGGGGTTATCCGATCGAGCAGCTTGCGGAAAATTGCTCCTATACCGAAGTGGCCTATCTTCTTTTGAACGGGGAACTGCCCACAGCTTCGCAGCTCGAGCAGTGGAACGCGGAGATCAAGAGCCGCACGATGATCCACGAGAATATCAAGAAAATTCTCGACGGATTTCATTACGACGCCCATCCGATGGGGATGCTGATCAGTTCCGTGGCCGCGCTTTCGACGTTCTACAAAGAGGCGAAAAACATTCACGACCCGGCCAACCGGAAGGTGCAGATTGCGAGGTTAATCGGCAAAATGCCGACCCTCGCCTCCTATGCGTACCGGCACAGCCAGGGCCTGCCCTATGTGTACCCTGACCCGGAGCTGAGCTACACAGAGAACTTCATCAACATGCTGTGGAAGAAGACCGAGTTGCGCTACAAGTCCAGCCCGGTGCTGGCGCATGCCCTCGACGTTCTTTTCATCCTGCACGCCGATCACGAGCAGAACTGCTCCACCAGCGCCATGCGCCAGGTGGGCAGCGCCCACGCGGATCCGTATGTGTGTACGGCAGCCGCGGCGGCGGCGCTTTCGGGTCCCCTCCACGGCGGCGCGAATGAAGCCGTACTGCGAATGCTCTCGGAGATCGGCTCCAAGGACCACATCCCCGAGTACATCAAGCGGGTGAAGGCGGGAGAAAAACTGCTGATGGGCTTTGGCCACCGCGTCTACAAGAATTACGACCCGCGCGCCAAAATCATCAAACGCATCGCGGAGGAAGTTTTTGAGGTCACCGGGCGCAATCAGAAGATCGACATCGCCATCGAGCTGGAGCGCATCGCTCTGCAAGACGAATACTTCGTCAAACGGAAGCTGTACCCCAATGTCGATTTTTATTCCGGCATTATTTACGAAGCGATGGGATTCGCCCCTGAGATGTTCACCGTACTGTTCGCGATCCCGCGCACCGCGGGCTGGCTGTCGCACTGGGAAGAGATGCTCCAGGACCCCGCCCAAAAGATAGCCCGGCCGCGGCAGGTTTATTTGGGCCATGGCCGGCGCGAGTTCGTCCCCATCTCGCAGCGCGGCTAGGACATTCTCCGTATTTCGCGGCGGTCGGGAGAAAGACCTGAGCGGCGGTATGAGAAATGGCTGAACGGCAGGGCGGCCGGCTCGGGCCGCAGCGAATTCACCCGCGGCCGCGAAGGCCGGCGCCTGGGAGCTGAGCGATGGCAAGCGGCAAAGTTTTCTCCAGAATGGCGTTGAAACTCGCGAAGGCCGCCTTACTGCTGGGCGTGTCGGTGGCCGGTCTTGCCGCCCAGACCCGCCTGCTCGTCACAGCCATAGATCGCAAGACCGGCGAGCCTCTTCGCGACCTGAAGGCTCACGATTTTTCGGTCGTCGATGAAGGGAGTCCCCGTGCGGTCCAAGCCGTTGAGTATGGAAACGTCCCGCTGGATATCATGTTGTTGTTTGACACCAGCCTAGTGGGTGAAATGGTTTCTCCTCTGGCCGATGCCTTTATCAATGGACTCGAGCCGAAGGAGGAAATGGCTATCGTTTCCTTCGCCAGCTCCGCCGATCTGATTCAAGACTTCACCGCGAGCAAACAATTGCTGCGCCGAGCCGCGCACAGCGTAAAGTACGGCAACGCTCCGCGTGTGGTGGACGCGGTTTACGCGGCGGCCGACGGAGGCTTTGAGAATTCGGTGGGCCGCAAGGTGATCGTGATCCTTTCCGCGGGAGTGGAAGGCTATAGCCGGACCAAGGAGGGCGAAGCGCTGAAAGTGGCGCGGAGAAATCAGATTTCCATTTTCCCGGTTTACGTCGCCGGCGCGGAGCGCAGCCTTTTTGAAAGACTGGCGCGCGACAGCGGCGGCGCTTTCTTCTCAGCCCGGGACTTGAAGCTCTCTCCGGCTCAGCTCGCGGAGCGCGTCTACTCGGTCTTGCGCGGCCGATATATTCTGACCTTGGGCGGCAGCCAGGCTCTGAGCGACCGAATCCGGGTCGAGGTGAAGGCCGCCGATTCGCGGCAGAAGCCTTGGGCCTCGGCTCTGCCGCTCGATTAAAGTGGGAAGCGTGCGGAAAGACTCTTTGCCGGATTGGCGAGGCCTCTGTTGGGCAAAAGCGAAGAGAAAAAGGGTCGTTTCTTCCCCTGTGGTGGGGCGTACCTTGGATTTCCCACGGTAAGGCGTGAAAATGAAAGCGGCGTTCGAGGAGAGCTTTATGGCAACCAAAACCAAACCGGTCCCCGCTGGATATCACACTGTGACGCCGTACTTGATCGTGCGGGGCGCGGCCAAGGCCCTTGATTTTTACAAACAGGCGTTCGGCGCCGCCGAACTGTTTCGCATGCCGCAGCCCGATGGGAGAATCGGCCATGCCGAAATTCAAATCGGCGACTCCCGCATTATGCTCGCCGATGAACATCCCGAGATGGGGATACGCAGCCCCGCATCGCTCGGGGGCTCCTCGGTGATGATCCTGCTGTACGTAGATAATGTGGATGCGGCGGCAAGCCGGGCCATAGGCGTCGGCGCGAAAGTACTCCGGCCGGTGAAGGACCAGTTTTACGGCGACCGCTCCGGCACCTTCGAAGACCCGTTCGGACATACCTGGACCATCGCCACGCATGTCGAGGACCTGACTCCGGAGGAAATGGAGCGCCGCGCCGCAGCCGCGCACAGCTAGACACCCTCTCTTCGGGAGAGACCCAACCCGCCGTAGGTCAGGGCGGAGTTCGTCTGCCGACAGGAAGGCTCACCCCGCCGGGCATGCGCTCGGGCTGGGCCCAAACGCTTTCCTCGGAATTGTTTGAAACATAAACGCTTGTTGTCGTCAAGAAGGACCAGACACGCGGCGGCGGTTTTGCCGGTTGCAGGGCGACAGCGGGGCTGCAATCGCCACGGCAGGGCATTGCAGCGGGCCTATGCCCGGCTTGGCAAGCGGGCTGATTTTGCACGTCCACACGAATGTCCACATGGGAGCGGATTCGTGGGCGCTTTTGGGGGCCGGAGTCCGCCCGGATGTACCTGAAATGCAGGGCTGCGCTCATCTGCAAGCCCTTCAAAACTTTGGTCGGGGCGAGAGGATTTGAACCTCCGACCCCCTGCGCCCAAGGCAGGTGCGCTACCAGGCTGCGCTACGCCCCGACATTCTATACTTTTGATTTTAAACCACTTTTGGCAGCGGCGCAAGGGCGTCTACCCGTTACCGTGCCAAAACGCGATCAATGGTCACGAACCGTGTCAAAAACTCGTAGCCAGAACAATCAATCAGTTACCGTCGTTGGGTGAGAATGTCTGAACTGGCAACCGCGGGCTCAGTAGCGCAACAAAAAGTGAGGCGTGAACTGGGCCCGTGCAATCTCATGATTCGATTGCTCATCGGGCCTTCGACGCGCACCTGCTTTTGCGGCGGCACAGGAATACCTAGATTTCGTAACGATCGGCGTTCGCATACGATGGAATTCGCGACTGAAACGGAGTCATGACAATCGCCTTGGGCGGACACCACTCCCGGGACAAGCACCGCTATCCGGTTCGGTAGCACGTCAGCTATAGGCCCGGCCTAGCGTTGGAATCTTGGATTCAACGCTTGGCGGGGCCTTCCAGCCAATTCCCGGAGCAGCCACGCTTTCGCCATTTTCCAGTCGCGCAAGACCGTCTCTTGCGAGACCTGCAGTACCTCGGCTGTTTCCACAACGTTTAAGCCGCCAAAATACCGTAGTTCCACCACGCGACTCTTGCGAGCGTCGATTTCTGATAGCGAACAGAGTGCCTCGTCGAGCGCCAATATTTCCACTCCGCGCGCCCGCGTTCCGAGTAACGCCTCATCCAAGGGCACAACGATGCCGTTGCCGCCGCGCTTGATCCGCTGCTGGTCGCGGGCGTGGTCGACAAGGATGCGACGAATCATCTGCGAGCATAAGGCAAAGAAGTGCACGCGGTTCTCGCACTGGATTCCTTTGGCGCGGATGAGCTTCAGGTAGGCCTCGTTTACCAATGCAGCCGATTCGAAACTATTCGGCTCGCGCCTGTCAAGGTGGCGCCGGGCAATTCGCCGCATCTCCGGGTAAACAATCGATATAAGTCGCTTGAGCGCATCTTCATCGCCCTCATTCCAGGCTTCGAGTAAGCCGGTCAGGTCCCGGCTGCTTTGTGCGCTCATACCCGATTGCCAAGTCTATCAGAACGGAAGATTTCCGTCCGCATGACAGTTTTCTCGGGATTTCGCCGGAATAGGTGTGAAGGACGGCTCGGCAACTCGATCGAGCCGGTCCCGAAAATATATACTAGAGGAGAGAGGACATGTCCTGCAAAGTATGTTTCAGCCGTAGCTTGCAATGCCTGTCGATTTGTGTGTTAATCACCGCGCCTTGCGCTTATAGCCAAAACCCCGGAGGCTCTTCTGGCGGCGTTGTGTTCTTCAGCGCGCGCGACGGGCGGCCAAACAACCAAATCTATGTCATGAACCCAGACGGCAGTAGTCAGATTCGAATCACCTTCGATGCCGCGTCTGATGTCGATCCGGATATCTCACCAGATGGCAAATCGATCGTATACACCTCGAATCAACCCGGGAACAACGATATCTTCTTACTGGACAGATCGGGCACGTTACTAAATTTAACGAGCAATCCGGCTACGGACGAGTGGGCAAGGTGGTCACCGGATGGAAAGCAGATCGTATTCGACAGCAACCGTGATGGCGGAGTCTTCGAGATCTTCGTTATGAACGCGGACGGTACCGGCACGCCGACGCAGCTCACGTTTCCTCCCGTGCTCGGACGCTATCCGAGTTGGTCGCCTGACGGCAAACAGATTGTGTTCAGGCGTGGAATCGACATCTATACGACGAACGCGGATGGGAGTGGCAGTCCAGTTCCACTGACAAGCGAGGTTGCGCCGAGCTTCGCCCAGATGCCTTCGTGGTCCCCCGATGGTAGACTCATCACATTCATGAGCTTACGCGATGGATACTGTTCGGTGTTCCGGATGGCGGCCGACGGGAGCGGTCAAACAAACCTAACGCCTAAGGATCCCTCCGATCCTGCAAACCTTTGGTGCAGCCGGGCGCCATCATGGTCGACCAACGGCAGAGATATCTATTTCATGTCGTTCCGACCGAGCACGGGCGGCCAAAATGAAGTGTTCGTCATGGGCATGGACGGCACGAACGTTCGTCAGCTCACCAGCTCCGGTGCAAGCGGGAGTCCTAGAGCGCGATAACCGTCAAGTGGTATTGGGAGCCGCTCATGCGTCACGGAATCGGAATGCGGAACAGATTCCTTTGGGTGGTTTCGCGCGAAAATGCGTACGTGTCGGACGTCGGGCCGGGCGCTACATCCGCCGCATCGATCACTCTCACTCCAGGGATTCGAAGAACGTCTTGTTCCGAGCGGAATGCGCGCTGGGGAAGCACGCCGCCCCGTGGAAGCGGAACTACATCCGTGCTGCCCGCGGCCTCGGCGCCCATCCCCACTTTCGCCCACGATACGAAAACGTATTTTTGGTCGCCGGACCAGTTCACCGGAACATCGCCGTGAAACCGTGCGGGCTCGCCGCCGTTTACAGGATACACAAACGTATCGTGCGCAAGAACCACGAGCCACTTTCTATCCGGGGATATGCCGTAGAGTCGTTGAACCGGCTCTTCGATCACTTTGGTCAAGTCCGTTCCATCTTCCCGAACACTGTAAACGAAGCCGTCACTGGAGCGAAAAAAGATCTGCCCACGCGCGCCGAACAATGCCCAGTCACCTTGAATTCCGGGGATCTGGCGGGGCGGCAAGCGGGGGTCGAGCGGCACGAGCCATAGGCGGTCCTTAGCCTCCTTGTCGCGCGCACTGACCACCACGTGGCTGCCGTCTCCTGAGATATCGTAAGTTCCAGAACCAAACATCGGAACGTCCGGTAGCAGTCGCTCCGCGCGCCCCGACCCCGTTTCCACTATCCACAGCTCCGTCGGATCGGATCGCGGCTGGGATCCCCTGAGAATCCGATAGACGACGCGTTTTCCATCGGGAGTGAATTTGGGATAGAAAGCGTAGCCTTCGACCGATAATTGCCGGTCCCGTCCCCGCTCGTGGAGCATAAGGGGCCTCTGCTTCTGTCCGATTGCCGTAATGAAGGATCGGCCATCAGGAGCCATTGCGATTCCTTCCTCCTCTGTAGGGCCGTATGTTATCTGCTCAGGTTTGCCATCCGGAAAGGGCTGACGCCAGATATGAAAATACCCGCCGGCGCTGGAGGTCAGGTACATCCATTTCCCGTCTGGCGACCAAGCAGCTGCCGTGCATGCGGCGCCCGGAGGACCAATGGGACGCCCAGGCGAAGCACCGTTTAGTGGAACTAGCCGGCATGGCAGCCAGCCGTTATCCATTTCCGCTACTAGCGCCCATTTTCGATCCGGCGAGGGGTAAGAACGATGGGCCATGCCGTTCTCCGGCGCGGGGATGTAGATATCGCGATCGCGTGCGCCGCTCCCGCGATCATCGGCTGCCGCGAGCGCCATGTGCTGCCCCTCGAGCAGCTTTGAGAACAGAACATTATGAGTGCCGCTCCAAACGAGTCCGGCGGCATTCTGCATCCAGCGCTGAGGCGCGCCGCCCAGTACAGGCACGCGCCAGGTGTCCCAGACGAACGCGCGATCTGCAACTGTTGTGTAGGCGATTTGCGAGCCGTCTGGAGAGAACACTGGACTCATCTTTTCCAAATCATCATCAGTCAACTGCTTCGGCTCGCCGTTGGGCAGCATCTTTACGTAGATTTGTCCCGGTGTATAGAACGTCCCAGGGCCTCTGACAAACGCGAGCATCCGGCCGTCCGCGGAAAGGGCAGGTTGACTCACCGAATCCTGGAATTGGGTGAGTTGGATCCACTCCGAGCGATCTGGCGCCTTAACAGGTCGACGCATCCAAAAAAGCGAAGCGGCGAGAATCAAAAGTGCGGCGCTGGCTGCTGTGATCGATTTCCATCGCTTCCCTTGGCCAACGGGCACAACAGCCTGTTCGATCAGTCGGCGCGCTTTGATGATGCTGTGTAATCGCCGCGGCGGACTCTTTTCCAGACAGGTTCGCAGCAAGTCGCGAATCCTACCCGGCGTTTTCGCCGGGAGGACGCTCCAGTCGGGCTCCTGCCCCAGCACCGCTTCGATCGTTTCCGGCAGCGTGGCGCCTTCAAACGCGCGCTTGCCCGTCAGCAGCTCGTAGAGCACACACCCAAAAGCCCAGACGTCAGCGCGTTGGTCCACCTGCATTCCGCGCGCTTGCTCGGGGCTCATGTAGGCCGGCGTGCCTAGCACCTGTCCGACAACCGTTTCTACCTGAGTCACCGTCTCGGCAGGTCCGATTTTTGACAAGTCCTGATTTTCTTCCTTACCCCAGACTGCTTTGGCCAAGCCGAAATCGAGAATCTTGACTCTTCCCTTCGGCGTGACTTTGATATTCGCGGGTTTCAGATCGCGATGAATGATTCCCTTTTCGTGGGCGGTTTCGAGGCCTTCGGCTATCTGCCGCGCGTAGTCCAGCACTTTGTCGATGGGCAGCGGCCCGCGCAGGGTTTCTCCCTCCACCAGCTCAAGAACCAGGTGCGTCGCGCCATCGCTCTCTTCCAGCCCATAAATGGCGGCGATGTTCGGATGGTTGAGGGATGCGAGCGTGCGCGCCTCCCGCCGGAAACGCGCCAGACGCGACGCATCGAGCGCGAACTCTCTCGGTAACGTCTTCAGCGCGACGTCCCGGCCGAGCTTACTGTCATGAGCACGGTATACCTCCCCCATTCCGCCCGCGCCCAGAGGTGCAACGATCCGATAGGGACCGATTTGCTGATTCAGCGCCATCGTCCCGGTGCTTTGTGGGCTTCGCGATTCAAGAAAGCTTCTTGCTTCGGCGTTCTGAGCAAGAAGGGATTCCACTTCGTTCCGCAACTCGGAATCCCCGCCGCAAGCACTGTCAAGATATGCTGGGCGCATTGGCTCAGGATGCTCCAACGCCGCGTGATAGATTTCCTCAATTTGCCGCCAGCGTTCGGCTGTCATAGCTTCGATCAAACATGATGACAGAAAACCCGAGGACTAGGCCAGTCGGCGCTCCGCATAATTCCATTGCTCATCGGGCCTCAATGTGCACCACTTCGCGGCGGCGCTCAAACCCGCCGGATCAACCGATCGGGCAGAGCCGGGATGCGCGCATCGACCCTTTAATCCGGTTACGGTCAAAAGTCCAACCCGACGCGATCATGGCTTGATCGAATGGGATGCGCCCAAGGCAGGTGCGCTACCAGGCTGCGCTACGCCCCGACAGTGATTGCTCTATTGATTTTAAATCGCTTCCAAACTTGCTGCCACTCCTCATCCTGCATCCTTCGGCCGAACTGTATCAAAACTGTATCAAAACGCTTTCAGTTTGGCCTGCCTGTATCAAAACTCTTTGCCTGTTCGTTGGCGTAACGATTCAGCTTGGCGAGCGCCTCGCATTTCATCGGCAACTTCATTTGCGAGTACTTTTTGAACACCTTTGCATCGCCTTGCCGAAGCAATTGCGTGACCCATTCGTCCGCCACTCCTCCGGCAGATAGCCTCGTGGCGAACGTCGAACGGAGGTCAGCTGCCGCTGTGGACACACGATTCCAAATCGGATTTCTGTCGTCACCAGTAGCCGCATCCGCGCTGGCTCCTTGGCCAGCAGAAGTCGGTTGGGATTCGAATTTCAGAGTGGACTTTTTGGAAACCGTGTCGGCCGGGGCAGCCGTTTTGGTCTCCATTGACCTTAGCAAAGCAGTTTCTTGGGCTTTGAGCAAGTGATCGACATCTGAGGCGGCCAAGGCGTGTTGCATCTGAACCTGCCGGGCTTCGTACCACGCGCGGTTAGCCGAGTGTAAAATTCGTCCACCAGCGGCACGAGCATGGGCTGCGTCTTCTGCTGATGGATCTTTATAAAACAATGACGGGGAAATTGCCCTTTGAGAGCGGCAGTCAATTCGATCAGTCTGCTCTTCCATGCTGTAGTAATGCACGCCAGATAGCTCCCGGAAGGGCACGGGAACAAAGATTGGAATGTCCGCCTCGCCTGTACTCTCGCCGTAGCTTTCGCTCTCAGCCTCGCCCTCGGACCAGGAGGAGTTACTGCCATGAATCCTGTTCGAGCCCGAACTGCTGCCTTCGGAGACGCTGCTAGTCTGCGGCGAGCCGAACCAATCCGCGGGTTGAAAATACACGCTGGTTGACGTGCCGGCAAAGGAGCCAGAGCCGAACGTCTCAGCACCCGCAGCAGACTGTGATGCGAGTGATGCCGTGGCTGTGGGTGACCGAGCGGCTGTAACCGCTATCGCGGCCGTACCGCGGCCAAAATTTCGTTTGGTAGATAGCCGCCTTGATCTTTTGTGGATCGAGTTCGCCAATGAATAGTTCCTCGGCCATGTACCGAGCCCAGTTCACGGGAAGCCCGCCGAACACGACCCTGACTTTGCAGTTACTCAGAGCAGCGATTAAGTCATCCGTTAGCTGGCCCATCCGCTGATGGCTGAGCGTGACGAAGAGTTGGAATTTACGGACTTGATCGAGCATTTTGCTGATATCAAGGCTCACAAACTCCTGAAATTCGTCGATGTACAGCCGGTACGCATGTGGCTCGCGGCCCAGAGCGTCTCGCTTTCTTCTGCGCGCCACCTCGAATATTTCGTTAACAAGGAGCGCGCAAATGTTGGTGTCCTGGCGCATCCTGTGTTCCACTGGCAAGTCAGCGGCGGGCGGAAATGCCTAACAGCCCGTGGCAGAAGTGAGTACGCTGGAAAACCGAGTACAGGCGACGTCTCTCTTTCCCGGAGATTAGCGGCGCGGAATTTCGCAGCCAATCCCCACTTTTCCGACCCGACGAGTTTCGCCGCGGGCTGCTAAACTAACGGAAATCGAAGGTCCTTTCGGCCAGTGCTGGCCGGAGCTCCACAGTCTGCTGTGACTGTGCTGTACGCGCAAGTGCCCGTCGGTTAATACCGCAAACTCTATCGGTAACTGGGTTGGGGGTTGCCGTCTTCATCGACAACCAAGGATCTGGTGTTAGGCGGTAGCACCTGTAGCGACTTCAACATCTCGATCACCGCATCCTGCTCGGCGGCGGGCAGCCGTTCAAAAGCGGTCCGGGACGCCAGAGCCTCTCCAGAGTGCGCAAGAACCGACTCGCGCAGGGTCGTGAATCTCCCGTGGTGGAAGAAGGGCGGTTCATTCCCGGCGCCCCACAGTTTCTTTGTCAGAAAACGGCGATTGCCGGCAAAAAACTCCGCGGAACCGGGAGTTGCTTGCATGTCCAGAGGCTCGGCATTGGGATCGGCCGGCCCGGAGCAAATGTCGTGCAGTTTCAGATCGGTGAAGGCGGGCACGTAAAGGACTCCGTTCTTGTCCGGCTGTAGCCGCGGTTGCGGAAGTTGATCGCTCGTCAGATCGATACGGAGTTCACGGGTTTCACCCGCCTGAAGATTTCCGGGAGGGTTGAAAGGGTTCGGCTCGGTGTAGATCCAGCCCTCGCGCGTCAGCGGAAGCGCGGGTATGTGGCACGCTGTGCAACCGATCTCCGCAAACCTCACCTCACCCAATTGAATCGCCGCTTCTACCGCGCGGTCTCTGGGAATCATTCGACCCGGAACCGGCAGCGTGGCTTGGAAGAGGGTGACGGCCGTGACATCAGCCCGTGTCAACTCATTGACGAACCCATCCCCGTCTGGATCCGTACCTGTTCCGAACCGCTCCGTACTTTGAATCCCATGATGCTGGTTGAATGCATTGTTGCTGAACTCGCGAAGCGACACGATGCGCCCGGCTTGCGAAAACGGCCGCACAATCAGACTGGGCGGCGTGCTCGATCCGGCCGGCACAAGACTCGCAGCCGGAAGACCTTCGATTCGGCTGGTATCCCAACGCCCATCACTGAACCGCGCAATGACGCCGAACGAGACGCCTTTGGTGGTCAGACCCCGCGAAGCTCCCGGCGCTGTCGCATCGCGAATCGCCTGTAGTTCGACAGTCATTTGGCGCGCGAGCATCTCGATGAACCCCGATCCAAACATGCCGATCGTGGCCCTCTCGTCGGCGACCGATGACTGCGTGACCGGCCGCCCGAGTTCGTCACGCGATCCTCGGGTGGCGATGGGGTCCGCCGCGTCGAACGTGGCGAAATCGAAGCGCTGGCCCAAGACGAATACATTGGTAACGATATCGCCTCCGCCGCCCACGCGCGGCTGCGCGTGGCAGCCAAAGCATGAGTTCGAATCCGGAGCGGAAATCCGGTTGAAGTTTCGGGGGAAAATCAGCGGTGAGCCCGGGTCGGACAACGGCGCACCCGTACCCTTGGCCAGCGGTCTGCCGCCGCCTTCCTGCACGGTCCAAACCGCCCGGAACAACTTTTCGCCGTGTTTGAGCAAATCCGCAATGGATAGCCGAAACTCGTCCCCGTCCTGCAGATGTTTCGGGATGGACTTCTCACTTCCGATCTGCGCTGGGACGATACCGGTGTTTGCGTACAGCAGAATGGCGGCCAGGTTGGCGGCGAAGAGCCTCATATGTCATTTCCTTTCGGCCCTGCGGGGCACCGCGGCCACCCGAGCCGAGCCCATGCGGGCCCATGATGGCCGCCTTCCGATAGATTCGGCCGTTCTCAACTCGTGCTAGGGGACCGGTACGCCTGCCGCGGGGGCATCGGCGTAGGAAAAGAGCCATCGCCCGTTTTCTTTTCTGGCGTTGCCCTGGAAAACGACATGGCTCGCGGCGGTCCATAGCGGCTTGCCGGTAAGATCCGGAGCGACATTGAAGTAGTGGCACTCGAAATACACCGAGGACGTGTTGCCGAAAACATCGAAGTGAGTCTTATAGGATGGGGCAAGCGACACGAACCGGTTTGTGGCTTTGAAGGAACCCGCGACATACTTGAAGAACGTGCACAGGGTGCCCCGGTTTCCCGGACTCGCAGACGGCGCTGGACAGTCTGACAACAAGTCGCCTCGGCCCGCGTAAGTACCGTCCAGTGCGCTGCCGACATGCAGGCCCAGGATCCCGTCCTCGGTCCACAGCGATAACATCGCCTCGATCCGTTGATCGATAACGGCGGGAGAGTCGCCATTGATGGGGTCGTGAACGGAGGCATACCGGTGAAACGCTGCCTGCAAATCGTACAGTTCGGCCGTCTGGGTGTTGAGGTCCGCGGCCCCGGCGCTTACAGTCGTTGCAAGCGCAAGGGCCATCGTGAGTACCGATTGGGAGCTCCGTAGAGCTGAAGCGGTCGATCTTAGCATGTTGTTCCCCTCCAAGTCTGAATCTGGGGCGCTCTTGAGCGCCTGACCAAGGCAGAATACCTGCTGATTCTTCTGAAAGTCCTTCCGAAATTCTCGTATAATTCTTCCCTGGATCGGCGCCGATTCGCGGCGCCATGACGGCACTTCGCGCCGGCGGCCGGCTGAAGTGTCAACAATGGCCGAAAGCGTGCTCTCGTCCAGCCCGCGATTGACCGTAGCAGGACGATTCGGCGCACAACAATCTTCCAATCAGTGGTCCGTGCGTTCACCGGGGGACGCGCGCCCAGGCCTGCACCAGGCGGAAGGTCTCAACCGAACAGCCGGGGCGGGCAAGCGCATTCTGACAGCCTCGAATCGCGGTTTCCAGTTCGTCTGCCCCTGCTATTCCGCTCGAAATGATCCGCTGCTCGAGCGAGCGCGCCATTTGGATCAGCATATGGGAGTACGCATGTGCGCCCGCAAGCGTCATTGTCGTCTCGCGGACCCGGAGCGCTTGGAAGCCCCTCTCGCGCAGCAGTCGGCCGAGCCGCTCGCCCACATGAAGGTCTCCGCCCAGACGATGAAAGGCGGTCAAGACCAGCCGTTTCAAGAACTCCCAGGCGGCCGAACGAGGAATGCACGTCCAGGTTGCGGCGTCCGGTTCCTGAAGCGCGATGACGCCGCCGTTTCGCGCCAGCGAGGCAAGACGGTCCAGCACTTGACGATCACGGCCAAGGGGCGCCAGGACGAAACGCGCATGCACGAGCTCGAAAGACGCCGCCGGAAGGTTCGCGTTGAAAAGATCGCCCTCGACGAACTGCACATTCGGCAACTGGAGCGACCGCGCGTACTCGCGCGCGGCACTCAACTGGAGCGGATCGTTGTCGAGAGCCGTCACCGAGGCCGCGCGCCGCGCCAGCGGGCGGATGATGCCCATCGGGCCGCATCCGGCGTCGAGGCAGCGCCAGTCGCGTTCGACGCCGATCCCGTCGAGCATAACTTCGGCGTCGGGCTCCCAGGCCCGCGCCTGCACACGCAAACGCTCGATCTCGGAGGATGCGCCGGCCAGGAGGTATGCGCTTTTAGAGGACATCCGGGTTTCATGTTAGGCCAATGGTGCCCAATGGTCCTGCTAGCCAGATTCCTTTTTTCTTGATAAATTCTTCTCCATGCCGCCAACGGGTTCGGTTTACGAATTTGGTGATTTCTGCCTCATTCCCGGAGAAAAGATGCTCCTGCAGCATGACCAGCCCGTGGCGATCGTGCCTAAGGTGTTTGAACTGCTGTGCGCGCTGGTGGAGCAGAATGGGCGGTTACTGGATCGCGAGACACTGCTGAAGCGGATATGGCCGGACACGTTTGTCGAAGAGGGAAATCTTTCAAAGCTCATCTTTCTGTTGCGAGGTGCGCTCGGCCAGGAAGGGAGCAGCGGTCCGTACATCGAGACCGTCCCGAAGCGCGGATATCGTTTCATCGCGGAAGTACGGCGGGGCATGGCGCGCCCCGCGAAGCAACCGCGAGAGGCAGAGGCGCCGTCCATCGCCGTGTTGCCGTTTCTCGATCTCAGTGCCGGCCATGACGAGGAGTACTTCTGCGAGGGGATTGCGGAGGAAATCCTCAACGCGCTGAGCCGCGTCGAAGGGCTCCGTGTGGCTTCCCGGAGCTCCTCGTTCCGTTTTGCGGGCAAAGGGGTGGACCTGGCCGAAGCGGCAACGGCGCTGAAGGTCGCGTGGGCAGTAGAGGGGAGCGTGCGCAAATCGGGGAATCGGCTGTCCATCACCGCCCGGCTGGTGCGCGTCGCTGACGGGTTCCAGGTGTGGTCGCACGCGTTCAACCGTGAAGAAGGAGACATCTTCGAGATTCAGCAGGAGATCGCATCGGCGATTGTGGACCTGGCGGCGCCGCAGCTTCTGAGAGGCGCGCCGGTAATCCGCCGGCACACGACCAATCCCGAGGCCTACGAACTCTACCTGCGCGGGCGGTATTTCTGGAACCGCCGGCCCGGCGAGGTGGTACAGCAGGCGCTCGAGTGCTTCCAGAAAGCGCTCCAATTAGATCCGAATTTCGCAGCCGCCCACGCCGGAATTGCCGATGTCTACGCAACGCTCGGCTCGTGGGAGGCGGGCGTATTGCCCCCAGCCGAGGCGCTCGTGGCCTCGCGAAGTTCGGCGTTGAAGGCGCTGTCGATCGACCCGTCGCTTTCCGAGGCACATACGTCATTGGCCTATGTCGCACACCACTTCGAATGGGACCTGCCACGCGCAGAAGCGCTGTTTCGTAAAGCGATCGATCTGGATCCCGCGTACACGGGCGCGTGGCACTGGCATTCGCACTCCCTGGTCGCCGGCGGCCGATTCGGAGAATCTCTGGCGGAGAGCTCTAAGGCCCTGGAACTGGATCCGGTAGATCTCATGCTGACTTTCCACATGGCCTGGCACTACCAGATGGCGCGTAACGCCGACAAAACGATTGAGTATGCGACGCGCGCTCTTCAAATGGATAGGCAGCGGCATTGGGGACACTATTTCCTCGCGGCGGGATACGAATTACAAGGACGGTATGAGGAGGCCGCCGCGGCGCTGCGCGAGGCCTGCGACGTCTCCTCGGGCAACCCCGTAATGCAGGCATGGTACGGATATTCACTGGCTCTGGCCGGGAACCATCGCGAGGCACGCTCAATGGCGCGGGTGGTGCTGGCCCTCGGCGAAACGCGCGGTCATTTCGCATACGAGGTGGCGCTCATTCACGCGGTGCTCGGGGATTTCGATACAGCCTTCAATCTGCTGAACCGGGCGCGCGTTCAGCGGTCGGGGTGGATGAGCTATATTCTCGTCGACCCGCGGCTTGATATCGTCCGGGGCGACCCGAGGTTCCCTCAACTCGTCGAGTCGGTGGCCTTAAAGAACCGCTCCTCGACGCCTGCGGGCGTAGCGTAATCAGAAACCGACCGGAATCAACGGCTTTTGTCGAAAGATCTTCTCCGATCGCGGAGTTCCACCACCGTCCCAATGCCGATCGATGCCAGCAGTTTGCGGGCGCCCTCCACTGTCATCTCCGGCGTCTTGCCCTCGACTACCTGATAGCGTTCGCCGCGCACCGACACCGCGGGGTTCAAAATGAGGGCGTGGCGGGTCACCTCATTCGGGTTCCCGCTCAGGAGGATTTTCCGCCCAATGATATTTGGGTCGGCTGCAAAGCGGCTGCGCCAATACTGATCGCTCAAAACGGCTACGCGGGACCAGCCGGGTCGACCATCCTCCTCGGTAAAAGTCCGGCCCATCTGGGCGTGAATTCCCAATATCGGAAAGAGCGCCGGCGAAACCGCCGCCGCCGTAATCCGTTCCGGCTCTCCGGAACCGGTTACATGGGTGTCGGTGCCAGCCAGCAGAGCCATCTTCTCGAACGCAGGCACGCGCTTTTGCCATACGCGGAAATGCAGGGCATTGACCGGAAACAGGGGAGCAAGAGTGCGGAATTTGGGAGCGATTTCATGAATCACAAACAAACGCTCCGATTCGCGATAAGTTAGCGGCTGCAGCACAACAGCATCGACGATACTGAACACCGCCGTATTCGCGCCGATACCGATCGCCATGATGAGGATGGCGAGTGCGGCAAAACCCGGACTCCGACGAAGGTTCCGTCCTGTGTAGGCGAGATCGCGCAAGAAATCGTCGATGAAGTTTACATGGCGCATATCGCGGCACTCCTCCTGAAACCGAGCAGCGCCTCCAAGCTGTTGCAACGCGGACATTCGGGCGTCGTTCGGTGGCATTCCCCGGCGATGTTTTCTTCTACAAGCTGATCGAGATGGAAGCGGAGTTCGTCTTCGAGTTCGTGCTCCACGGCGTTGCGGTGGAAAAGCGACCGGAAGCGTAACCGCGCTTTCGCCAGCACGCGCATTGGTCAAACCTCCTGAACGACGAGATTGATCGCGGCTGAAAGCCGAGTCCAACTTGCCAATTCCTTCTCCATTTGGCGGCGGCCGGAGCGAGTGAGTGAATAGAACTTCGCCGTGCGGCCGGTCTCGGTGGGTCGCCACTCCGATTTGATCCAGCCTTGCTGCTCCAGACCATGGAGCGCTGGGTTGACCCCGTAGAGGAAATCCGTTATCACGCGAGGGAGCCCGAACGATGCGAACCGCCATAGCGCTGCCCTAGCGCCACTCCCGCAAGTACAAACTTCATGCCATGGCGCACTACCATCCAGACCGGGTTCTCGCGAGATGCGCCGAGTGTGCGCCATTCGATGTGCCCAGCAGCATGATGGCGCCACAGAACACGTTTCGTGGCGATCAGCCCGAACACGCCTCTCCAACTGCGTCGAGATTCTGCCGGAGCTCACAAGAATGATGAAATTAGAGGGGAGGGGGCGCGTTTTCGGCGTCAATCAAAGCGTGCATCGTCCGATCGGGCAGTGCCCAGATCCGATTCCAAATCACCTCTGGTTGCGCGAGGTACCGTGGGTGTCGGGCTCGGACTTGAAAAATGAATGACGAGTTCGCCACGGCGGAGGTACACCTGGGGCGAAAGCCTTCGATAATTTCTGGAACATTCATAGGTTACTCCTTTCCATTACCGATCTGTATCAAAAGTGTCTCAAAACCCTGCGTTTTGACGGCCTTTGGGTTATCGCCTGAGCGAAAGCAGATGCCCCAAATTGTTGAAAGTTAAGGAAAACAGGAATAGGGAATGGAACTGTTGAAAGGGAGCTTCACGCGCCCAAGGCAGGTGCGCTACCAGGCTGCGCTACGCCCCGACACGTTTCGCCTCTTTGATTCTAGCCCAACGTTCCCTTACGAGATGCGAAATAATTCCTCAATGTCCAAGGCGATGCAACAAAACGCCGCCCGCTCATTTACCGCAACCTAGCGTCCCGTCGAATTCGGAGTTTTTGCTGCCGCCCGCCACAGCCGATGGCTGGCTTCCTCTCGCCGGCATCCGACGGCGCAATTGCTCGACAAGCTCCCATGCTCTTCGTATTTCTTCCGGCTTTCCAGTTCCGTGTGATCCACGAATCGAAGCGCTGGCGGAAAGCGCGCCGCGGGCCCTCTCCGTCGCGGGTACACGGGCCTAACCGACTCTACCTGGGTCGCTTGGACGCCAGCTCGGCTAGCGCTTGAAAGAACCGCCTGAAAGAATCGAACGAAACCCTCGCCGCGGCGGCCCATGTGGCTAGGCTAGAGACCTCTAGAGACCTCGTGAATCCATTGTCCGCCGCCAGGAACGGCTCCAGTGGCCGGCGGAAAAACGGCCGGGTGACAACGGGGACATTTTGCCCGCGCGTCTTAAGTTTTTCGGCATCCGCAGGCGTCTACTTGCGGCCGGCGGGCGATTGTCGCGTTTTCGCCGCTGGGCGAGAGGAGCCTAAGGCCGCCCCGCGGCCGGATCTTTCCTCACGGCAGCGTTGCCCAGAGCGGGCAGAATGAGAAATCTTTTTGCGAATGGGCCGTCTACCTGGCTGGAGGGTTGTTGTATGCCGGAAGAATTAAGAAAACAGGATCCCGAGCAGATCCTGCGATTTCGTGGGCCGCAAGCGGAAACCGTCACCTCTGCCGTGGAAATTGTGAAGCCAATTTCGTGGCCGGCTGTATTCAGCGGGACATTGGTGGCTTTGGCGACCGAGCTGCTATTCGCCGCCTTCGGGTTTTTCATCGCCTTCCGGATCTCCACGATGCCGGCTCTTTCTGCCTGGGCGATCGCCTGGTATCTTTTCACGGCGTTTTGGGCCTTGCTGATCGGGGGCTGGGTGGCCGCGAGGCTGTCGGCAAACTCGCGTCCCGGCATCGGACGAATGCACGGGCTGGTGACCTGGGGTCTTACCACCGTCGCAACGCTCGCCCTGTTTTCGTTCCTGTTGAGTGGGTCGGCTGCCCTCGTGCGAACCGCCGCGCTGGTAGCGGGCCCAGCCGGGTCAGCCTCCGCCTCTCCGGGGAGCGAAGGCGCCACGGCAATGATAAATTCCGGCGCGGCTTCGTTGACTGCGCTCATATTGTTCGGAGGTTTGGTGCTGTCCGCCTTCTCCTCGATTCTTGGCGGCTCCGCCGGAACGCCGAAGCCTCCTATGGCAGCCAGCGCCTGACAGGCGCTCGCCGGGATTCTGACGAGTTCAGCGCACAGCCAAGAGGCTCTTTTCTGGCTCTGTGCAGCCCGCTCCGGTTTCGCCCTATGATGATCGCTTGGCGGAGGCATGGGGCGTGGCATGAGCATCCGGCAGAGACTCGAGGCGCTCGACTGGTTTTCCATTGAGCAAAATCTTTGGGAGTTTGGATACGCGAAAGCCGGCCCGGTGCTCCTGCCCGCAGAATGCAGCGAACTGGTTTCTCTCTACTCCGATGACTCCCGGTTTCGCGGCCGCATCGATATGGCGCGATATCGCTTCGGTGCAGGCGACTACAAATATTTTCGATATCCGCTGCCGGAGGTCGTGGCAGAGCTGCGGGAGCACGCGTATCCGCCGCTCGCCGCCATAGCCAACCGCTGGATGGACGCGCTGGGGTCCCGGGAGCGCTATCCGGAACGGCTAACGCAATTCCTGGCCCAGTGCCGCGAAAAAGGTCAACGCAAACCGACGCCGCTGCTGCTCCATTACGAAGCCGGGGACTACAACTGTCTCCATCAGGACCTCTACGGCGAACTCAGCTTTCCTTTGCAGATCACCTGTTTTCTGAGCCGGCGGAATCGGGACTATACGGGCGGCGAGTTCTTGCTTGTCGAGCAGCGCCCGCGAGCCCAATCCAGGGGAGAGGCGATTCCCGGCGAGCAGGGCGAGATGGTCATTTTCTCCACTCGCTACCGGCCGGTACGCGGAGGACGCGGCTATTACCGCGCCAACATGCGCCACGGCGTGAGCCGGATTCAAAGCGGCGCGCGATATACGCTGGGAGTCATCTTCCACGACGCCCGGTAACCGCGCCAACACCCGCTCGCCGGCAGCTCTTTGTCCCCGGGCAGCAGTTTCTCTCATTGCACCGGAATTCTGGAGGTCTGGCTGCTGACTCCGCCGGCTGTGACGGTGATCGTGTTCAGGCCCGGAGAGGCGCCGGACGGGATCACGAAGTTGATCTGGTAAGCCGTATACAGCAGCGGAGCGTACCAGCTTCCTAGAACCTGGGCGGGTTGGCCGTTCACCGCGACCATCGGTTGGACCACCGTAGCGGCTAAAGGCGATGTCGGCCCCCCCACATTGGTGCCGACCGGCGGAGTCGTCGCGCCAAGGCCCGTCAAGAAAAGAAGAATTATTTCGCCCGGATGAGCGGGGTTCGCTGCCGTGACCACGCTGAAATCAGTGTGCAGCGCCGCCGCAAGGAGAGTCCCACCGGAGTTGAACTCGAAAATACCAGGCTGCACCGGCAGAATTTGCACGCCCTGGAAGCTCGCGCTCGACCCGTTGTTATTGATCACTACGGTCGCCGCCTCCGGCGCGGGGATATTGAACGGCACCTGAATGTTGATCTGTTCCTGCCCGTTCACGTTGGCGAGGGAAATGATGGGCGCGCTGACTCCCGCCACGGTCACCTGCACGCCTTGCAGGGTTGTCGGGAATGGAGCCTGTCCGGCGGCCGCTACGCCGTTGACGCCTTCGCCCAATCCGACTCCGAAGATCGTGCCGGTGCTGCCCGGCACCCATCCCGGCTGGAAGCTCGCGCCGTTCACAAACCCCAGGCTGGAAACCGAGGGCACGCGCCCGACAACAGTCAGGTTGAAGCTGACCGTCCGGTTGACCGCGGTGGCCACAATCGTTACCGGCCCGAGCGTGCTGCCGGCCCGAACGCTCGTCGAGGCGCGGCCCTGAGCGTCCGTAGTTGCCTGCGTGGAGCCAAGCGTCACTGAACCGGAGAAAACGCTGAAGGCCACATTGATCCCCGAAACTCCTATGCCGCTCGAATCTTGCACCTGCACGACCAGAGGCTCTGCGGCGGTTTGTCCGGCGGCAACGTTCTGGTTGTTGCCGGAAACCACGACAAGCTGTGAGGCCACTACCCGCACCGTCAAGCTGAAATTGGCGCTGAAGCTTCCGGAGGTAGCTGTGACGGTCACCGCGCCCGGCGTGTTCCCCAACCGGACAAGAGCCGATGCATTGCCGCGAAAATCGGTGACGCTGATCGCGTTCTCCAGGGTCGCCGATCCGGCGCTCACAGTCCAGGCGACCGGCTGGTTCGAAAGCGGATTTCCGCACGCGTCGGTCAACTGCACCACGAGCGCCTGGCCCGGACCGTCCAGCCGCTGGCCCGGGCTGCCGCTCTGGTTGTCGCCCTGCTTCTTTAGGATTTGCGCCAATGGGCCGGGTGTGGCCGTAAACGTGACTGAAGCCGAGGGCGATCCGGGAGCTTGTAGAGTAGCCGTGATTGAGCCTGCGCCCAGCGAACAGCCAAAAGTGATCGAAGTGCTCGCCGCGCCGCCGCTGGTCACCGCCAGGATTGGGTTAAAGCTGATGCTCGGCTGGGAAGTAAAGAGCACTCCGACCTCCGGCGAGTTTGTGCCGTCGGCTTTCAACGCCTGCACCTCGATCGCATTGGGGATCGTCTGTTGCACCATCCCAGTCAGCGGAACGACGCTGGTTTGCAGGGTAACCGACGCCGGCAAATCGGCATTTGAGACGACGATGTTGGCGTGGAAGGGATCGGGAAGGGTGTTGCCGAAGGGATCGGTCACGTTGATGCTGACCGCCGTGAGTGAGGTCACCGAAAGCGCTGAGCACTGGATGGAGGCCATGCCGTTCAGATCCGTTGTCACCTGGCTCGGGCAATTCACAGCCGCCGGGAAACCGACCGAGAGCGTCGTGTTCGGAGCCGTCTGCACGACCAGCAAAAATGGAAAAGCCGTGTTTTGCACCACCAACTGGTGATCGCCGGAAATCTTGTTGAGGATCGAAGGTCCGGTGCTGCCGCTGTTCAGATTGAAAACGAGCGGCGTCGCACTCCCCCCGGAGCCGACGCCCGCTTGCACCTGAACTGCGGTCGCCACCGGAAGAAACACCTGGGATTCCGCCACTCCCATCAGATTGGTAGTCACTGGCGAATCCAGTTGCACGCCGGTGGTGGCGGAACTGAAATTGATGCTCGCTCCGAAGACAGGAAAGCCGTTGGCAAGAGCGCGGACGGCCAGAGGCGCCGGCAGGATCGTGCTGGCAGCGGCCGTCTGATGATCTCCGCCATAAATTTCCAATGTGGTGGCTTGCACGGCGGGCGCGTACACCAACGAAAGCGCTGAGGTTGAGGAGAGCGTATTCTTGGCCACGGGCGCCGCCGTTCCCGCCGGATCCAGTTTTAGGAACTTGCCGTCGGAAAAAGCGACAAAGAGCTTGCTGCCATCGGGCGAAGCTTCCATGTCTACGGCGTTCGGGCCGAGCACAGCGCTGGTTTGGGGATTGACAACCTCCGAAACCAGACCGCCGGCGCTGAGCTGGCCCTGATAGAGATGGCCTGGGCTGCCGGCGAGCAGAAAAACGCGCCCCGCTCCGGGCAGAGTCACTTTGCTGATCGTGGGGGCGCCGGATATCGTGAATGGAAACGGACTGATGGTCCGCGCCGCCAGATCCAAAACCGGGGCATTGACCCCCGCATTCAGCACCGCGCTCGGAACCGGCGCGTCAGGAACAAAATTGAAACTGCTGGCGACCGCCGCGGCAATTTTGGCAGGAGAATTCGACACCCGGTCGATCTCATAGATGCCGTCGGTAGCGGATACGTAAATCCTGGAACCATTCGGAGCAATGCCAATGGCGGCGGGAAGGATGCCCAGCGGAAGACTGGCGGTCACCGAGGTCAAACCCGGCGGGGATATGCTCAAGTCAATGATCTGGATGGCGGGAGAACCGCTGAGCATTACGTAGGCGCGCCGGGAATTCGGCAGCACAACAATGCCTGTTGGCGGAGCCGGCGTGGCAATCGCCGCGGCGATGGCGTCAGAGGCGTCTGTTGTATTGATGACGTTCACTTGGCCGCCGGCCGCGACCAGTAAGCGCTTGCCATCACCGGTGAGGGCAGATGCGTTGGGGCCTGCGGCGAGAGCGCCGGGCAAGTTCAAGGTCGCGCGAATGGCGAACGTCTGCGGATTCAGCACGACCACGGTGTTCGCCGTAATAACATACAATTTCAGCAATTGGCCGGGATTGTTTGGATCGGGCGCCCCGAACGCCCTGACGGCTCCCGTGCCGACATTGGGGGAAGCGAGCAACTGGAGTGTATCCGCGTCGTAGATTTCCGCCGTCGTTGCCGCGCTATGAAAAATAAATACAAGATTATTGGCCTTGAGCGGCCATATCCAGGAGAGGAGCACGAAGAAAGCAACCTTGAGTTTCCGCATGGTTCTCCCTAAGAGACTTGATTGTTGCGTGGACTTCCCAGTTCGACAGTGTACCGCAAGGAGACGACCGGCCTGGAACGTCCGGCCCAGAGTGATGTAAAAAGTGCCTGAAAATTTGCCTTCCCGGGAAAATTTTTGGCGGATATTTTTCAGCCACTTAGGCATTTGGCCGCTAAGATGCCTGAAACCTCTGCCGAAGAGCCCGAAAAGGGGGTGACGCCATGAAGGCGATTCCGCTTGCATTCTCGGGTTTGCTGGGGGCGGCATTTTTAATGCCGCTAGCCGCCCAAACCAGTACTGCTGAACGCGATGCATTGAAATTCGAACGGGCCAAGCTGGCTGCGGCCAGGGCGCAAATGCAAAAGGAGCCCTCCGCCGGCGAGCCGCGTTCTTTGAACCGGAGCGAATCCACGAAACCCGAAGCGAAGACTCAGTCTGCGGAAGCAGCCGCCCGCCGCTTCGAGCAAACCAAACTGGCCGCGGCGCAACAGGAACTGAAAAAAGACGCCGCAGCCAATGCCGCGGCGGCTCCCAAGCAGCCGGCGGTTGCGCGTCCCGCTACGGCCGTCAATTTACCGTCGTCGAATCGCTAGCGGCTGGCGGGCTTGGCGGGTTTTCGAGACTTTCCTTTCGCCGGCGGCACGCTCAGCTTCACGATAGAGGCGGCCGCCATATAGCGGACCGCGTCGTGATCATCCTCAAAACGCGCTTCCAGCTTCGGGATGCACTTCCCGTCGCCACGCGCCCCTAAGGCTTTTGCGACCGCCACTCTAACGGTCCAATTTTTGTCGGTAAGGGCCTCTTCCAGGCCTGGCAGCGTCTTAGGGTCAGTATCCGACCCCAGCAGAGCGGCGCACAGCGTCCGCGCCGGAGCTCCATTGTCTTTGAGCAGGTCCTCGACAACGGTAATTCCCATAGAAAACGGGCCCAGCGCAAAGCCGGCGCCTTCCTTGAGCCCCATCAGCGCCAGCGCCGTCCGATTGTGTAATTTCGACTTGGCGTCGCGCAGCGAGCTCTTGATGAGCCCCGGCGATTCGGAGCGCTCGCCGGCGAGGATTTCCAGAAACATATCCCTCGCGCTTCGATCTCCCATATCCCAGAGGACCTTCGCTGCTGTGAAGCTTACGTCCGGCGTCTCATCGCCGAGGGCCTTTTCCAGTTTGGGAATGGAGGATCGCGATTTCAGTTCGCCCAGCGCAATCACGGCGGCCTGGCGGACGCTCCAGTCCTTGTCGGCCAGTCCCCTCTCCACAAGGTCGACGGCTTTCGGAATGCCCTGCATAGTTCCGAGCGCCGCGATGGCTTGAATTCGTTTCGTGCTGTTTTGCTCGCCGGCTCCGGTGATCAAGATAGTCCAGGCGCCGTTTGGTTCGGCGGGCGGCGCTTCGGCAGGGCGGACGGCGGGCGCCGCAGCCAAAACGATCCAGGCAGCGAAAGCCGCTGTTCGTTTGAATATGGCACAAGAAGAACTCATGGCTGACCTGGCCTCCTGCTGTTGCCTTTGCTCACGCTGCGCAACTTGAATTCTTGTAATTTACTCTGTTTGCTACTCTCTGGGCTACTATCAAATTTATGGACCACGAGCGAATCCCCGAAGCCTTTCCCCGCTGGGGGTATTTGCAGGCAAATCTGGACCCATTGGGCCGCCTGGAACCTTTCCATCACCCCGATTTGGACCTCACCGGTCCAGGCGCCGATCTCGGCCGAGCTGTTTATTGCGGGTCGATCGGCGCCGAATTCATGTACATGCCGTATGCCGACCGCTGCCGGTGGGTTCGGGAACGCATGGAAGCCGCGGCACCAGCGCCAGATCGCAGCCGGATCCTCGAACGGCTGATCCGCGCCGACATGCTCGAGCGGGTGCTGCAAACCAGATACCTCGGCACCAAGCGTTATTCGCTGGAAGGAGCTACCGCCTTGATCCCACTGTTGGACGAAGTGCTGGACGCAGGCGGCGAACAAGGGGCCGAGTTAGTTGTGTTGGGCGTCAGCCACCGCGGCCGCCTGAATATTCTGGCGCACACGCTCGGCAAGCGTCCGGCTGACATCTTCGCGCGCTTCGAGGACTTCAATCCACGCAGCGTGCTGGGCGGGGGCGACGTGAAATATCACATCGGAGCCACCGGCGAGTATCGCACGCAACGTGGCCGCGTGTTGCGGGTTTCCCTGGTTTCCAATGCCAGCCATCTGGAAGCGGTCGATCCGGTGGTGTTAGGCCGTGCGCGAGCCAAACAAGACCGACTTGGAAACAGCGGCCGCGTCCGTGTGCTTCCGATCACTCTGCACGGCGATGCGGCGTTTGCAGGCCAGGGCATCGTCGCCGAGACTCTGAACCTCGCCAATTTACGCGGATTCACCGTGGGCGGAACGATTCATGTAATTGTAAACAACCTGATCGGCTTCACCACAACTCCGCGGGATTTGCATTCGTCCCGCTTCGCCTCCGACGTAGCGAAGCGGCTGGACATACCGATTTTTCACGTGAACGGAGAAGACTTGGATGCCGTGGTACGCGTCGCGCGCATGGCCCTACAATACCGGTACGCGTTTTCGAGCGACGTGGTGATCGACCTGATCGGATACCGGCTCCACGGCCACAGCGAAGTCGAGGACCCTACCACAACTCAGCCGATCCTTTATGAAAAGATCAAGAATCGCCCGCCTCTTTGGAAGCTGTACGCCGAAGCGATCGGGCAGGATGCAAACAGCGTCGAGGCCCTCGAGCAGCGGATCCGAACCGAGTTGGAGCAGGAGCAGGAGCACGCCAGGGCGACCCGCAAGGCGCCTCTGCTCCGGGAGCTGCCCGACTACTGGTCTCCGTTCCGGGGTGGGCCCTACGACCCTTCTTTCGAGGTCGATACCGGCGTTCCGCGCGAGCGGCTGAATGAAATCACAGAGCGCATCACTGCCGCGCCCGAGGGCTTCCACATGCACCCGAAGATCCGGCGCGGGCTCGACCAGCGCCGGGAAATGACCCGCGGCAAGCGCCTGGTGGATTGGGGCATGGCCGAAGCCCTGGCTTTCGGCAGTTTGGCTTGGGACGGCGTCCGCATTCGCCTGAGCGGAGAGGACAGCCGCCGGGGAACCTTCAACCAGCGGCACGCTGTGCTGGTCGATGTGGAGACGGAAGAAGAGTACATCCCGCTGCAACATCTGCATCCGGGGCAGGGTGTGTTTGAGTGCTACGATTCGCCGCTCTCGGAAGCAGCCGCGCTCGGTTTTGAGTTCGGGTTCAGCCGCGATTATCCGGAAGCGTTGGTGCTTTGGGAGGCGCAGTTCGGCGATTTCGCAAATGGAGCCCAGGTCATCATCGACCAGTTTGTGAGCGCAACCGAAGACAAATGGGGATTGCTGTCCGGATTGGTGATGCTTCTTCCCCACGGCTACGAGGGTCAGGGTCCGGAGCACTCGAGCGCCCGCATCGAGCGTTTCTTACAGCTTGCCGGCGAGGATAACTTGCAGATCGCGCAGCCCTCTACGGCAGCGCAGTACTTTCACTTGCTCCGCCGGCAGGCCCTGAGGCGGTGGCGCAAGCCGCTCGTGGCCTTCACCCCCAAGAGCATGCTCCGCGATCCTCGGGCCTGCTCGCCGATCGATGCGTTCACGCAAGGCCGCTTTCTGAACGTGATCGCCGATTCAGAAATCCAGCAAGCCGAGCGCGTGCTCTTGTGCACCGGAAAAATCGGCCACGAACTGCGCAGCGAGCGGCAGAGGAGAGGCGATTCTTCGACGGCTGTTTTATTCCTGGAGCAGCTCTATCCGTTCCCGGAGCAGGATCTCGTCCGCGAGCTCGATCGATACCCCAATGCCGAAATCGTTTGGGTGCAGGAAGAACCGGCCAACATGGGGGCCTTATTTTTCGTGCAGCCGCGGCTGCGGCGTCTTGCGGGGAAGCGCCCGTTCCGTTCCGTAAAACGCTCCGCCAGCGCCAGTCCGGCAACCGGCTCGGCAAAAGCGCACGCGATTGAGCAAGCCGCTCTGCTGGCTCTGGCGTTCGGCCCGGGCCGCTCGGCCACGCGGAATGAGGCGCTCGCCCGCAAAGTTTCGTGAGCGCAGCGTTTCGAACGTGCCAGTCCAGCATTAAGCGAGGTAGCTGGAGCGACAGGTCTCACCAATGCCTTTTGTTGACGCTACACGGCCAGCGGAACCGCGGGGCGGCGACGCTCTCAACCGCTGCGCGTTTTGTAGTACTTGTTGGTAATGGCTCTCGCCTGGCCGGGACCGAGGCGGCCGGCGAGCTCCTTGTAGAACGAATCGGCGGAGCGATCTCTCGCCATCTGCAAAAGCCGGCGCTCCTGCTCGGCGAAAGCGCGCGCGGTCACGGCATCCGGGTCGAGCAGAGAAGTTAGAATTCCGTGCAGCTCCTTCTGAACGGAAGCTGTTTCCGGCTTGCCGGCCAGGTTGCGCAGCTCGCCGGGGTCTTCCTTTAGATTGAAAAGCAGCGGCTCATACCAACTGAAGTAGATATATTTCCAGTTGTCTTTGCGGACCATGAACGACCCGGTACAATTGCCTTCCGAATGCGATTCGCTCACGGCGTACACAGGATGATTTCCCGGCTGGCCATGGGCCAACCGCACCAGGGAGCGCCCTCGCAAGCCTCCGGCAGTGGACGCGGCGGCCAGATCAAGCATTGTGGCCACCAGATCCACATGGGCCACCGGGGTCTCCACTGTGCGGCCGCGCGGCAGGCCGGGGCCAGCCATGATAAGAGGAACACGCGCCGAGCCTTCGAGCAAGTTGTTTTTCAGCCATAGCCCGTGCTCACCTAGCATCTCTCCGTGATCGCTGGTATAGACGACAAGTGTGCTGTCCAGCAGTCGGGATCTTTCCAGCTCGTCGAGCAGATTGCCGATATACGCGTCCAGCTCCGAGATCATGCCGAAGTACGCAGCTCGCGCGCGGCGTATCCGGGCCTCGGGGATGGGGGTCGAAATCAGCTTGAAATTGGCCAAAGCCTGGAACACAATGTGGCGCTGCTCCAGATACCCGGCAGGGATATTGGGCAACGGCATTTCTTCCGGCCGGTAAACTTCAGCATATTTTGGCAACGCGACGAAGCTCGGGTGGGGAAGCGTGAGGCCCACGTAAGCGGCCCACGGGTTCTGCTGCCGGGGCGCCTCGTTGCGTAGAAAATCCAGAGCGTATTTCACGCGTGCATCGTCGGGATGCACGCGTTCCTGGAACTTTCCATCGATCTGCCGCCGCTCGTCCACGCGGAAACATAAGGGAGCGCGGAAAAGTGACGTTATGTCCGGATGCTCGGCGTGGCCGTTGGCCGTGTGGACCTCGCGAAAGCCGTAATCCTTTCCGGAGGCCAGATCCAATTTTCCCGTCGCCCAGCAGTGATAACCTGCGTCGCGCAGCCGGTTGCCCCAAGTCGGCACACGCCCGTCGAAATGCGTGCTGTTGCAATACGAGCCTACGTCGGAAGGAAACATGCCCGTCATGAGGCCCGCCCGGGAGGGCACGCAAACCGGGCTGCCGCAATAAGCGTTGCGGAAATTGACGCCTTGCGCGGCAAGGCGATCCAGATTGGGCGTGCGGACGATGGGGTGGCCGTTCGGCCCCATTACCAGTCCGCTATGCTGGTCGGCGCAGATGAAGAGAATATTGGGTTTCTTAGCAGGAGATTCTTGTGGGTGGAGCGGCGAAGCCGTGACCAGAGACGCTCCGATCCCGGAAACAAGCGCCTCGTTGAATTGCCTGCGGGAAATATCGGCCATGCGAAGCCACCTTTGATGGAAACCGGATAGCGAAACTACAGCATACATCCCGGAATACAGCGATGCAAACTCATTCCAACAAAGGGGCCGCGGCTCGCTGCCGGTGAATTCTGACTTGAAAACGGATTATGCTCGCCGAGTGTACTCGTCCCGGCACTTTGGCGAGCAGAAATGCACGATTTGACCGCGGATTTCCTGGGTCACGGCGAGCTCCGGGGCCACAAATGTACCGCAAACCGGATCTTTCTTGAGTTCGCTCGCGCGGGGGGCGGCGCCGGGTCTGACGCCCGCGGCAGTATGCGTAGCCGCCGGGGGCGTCAGCAGGGCTACCATAGCCTTCACCACGGGTTCGAGCAGCGACCGCAACAGAATAAACGCTGCCAGAATCGCGATCAGGCCGAGTAAGAAACGCATTTACCTCTTCTTCTTTGCCGCAGGCGCAGGAGCGGGCTTATCGGTTCCATACTGCGTTTGGACCGAGCCGCTGATGGCTTGCAAGCTTCCTTTGGCTGATGCTGCATTGGGGCCGTTGGGCGCCAGCTCCAAATACTTCTGGAATGCTTCGGCCGTTCCCGGAGCGGGCGTGACCTTCCCGTCGGCTCCCACCTGAGCCTTGCTCAGTAAGTACACGCCGATCTGATAATACGCATCGGCATAGTTGGGGTCGGCGGCGATCGCTTTCTTGAACGCCTCATAGGCCTCGTCGTTGTGGCCGGTGTTGACAAGAATCGCTCCCAGATTAAAGAAATAACGGCCCGCGTTGGGCTTGTCGAGCTCGGCTGCTTTGCTGAGCTCGGCTTGGGCTTCCGGGTACTTGCCGGCGCGGGCCAGCGCCAGGCCATAATTGTTGTGATAAGCGGCATCGTCGGGCTTGATCTCAATCGCCTTGGTGTAATCCTCCATGGCTTTCGCGATCAGTGGAGGCTGCTCGGCCGGAGGCTTGGCAGAGGCCAAGTTCATGGTCGCTTCGCCTAAATTGGCCCAGACTACGTGTTGTTTGGGATCGATCTCAGAAGCCTTAGTCAGCGAATCGATGGCGCTTTCCCAATTTTTGGCGCGCATCGCTTCCATGCCCGCGTTGAAGGCGTCATTCAACGCTTTGTTCTTACTAAGCTGCTCTTGCCGTCTCTTGGTGGCCTCTTCAATCTGCCGGCGCTGCTCGGCGGTCATCTGGCGGTTCTCATTCAATTCCATGCCCGCCGCGGCCGCCTCCGCCCGCGCCTTGGCCTCGGCCAGGTTGAAATCGACCGTGGTCGGATCGCCGAGCTTGGTGCGGACGTTGTCCACCGTGTCCATGGTTTTGCCGTTCACTTCGACCGACACCTTATACACGCCGAGCGGCAAGCCTGCGTGGAGGTATTGGCCTTTCTTGTTGGTCTTTACCTGGTAATTGCCTTTGATGTCTTTTCGCTCGATGTGAACCATCGCGTTGGGGAGAGGTTTTCCGTTCTCATCCTTTACCTCCCCTTGCAACGTGGATACCTGCGCTGCGGAAACGCTCGCGAAAAACACCAACAATGCGGCGACGCCCAAGAGGTGGCGTCCATGAAACTTAGGCATACTTGCCTCCAGGAAATCTCCTTGACAAGTCTAGCATACAACACGAAAAAGCCCGGATCCAAGCGGCAGCCGATCCGTGCTTCGGAGACGTCCCCGCGCCTCATTCGGCATACGCATGGGAGCCTCCGGTTGTGGATTAAGCCGCCGGAGCGTTTCTGCGGTCAAGCAGGCCAGCCCGCGCCAGCCATACCAGGGCTCAATAGCGCCGGCCCCGCGCCCGAGTCAAGCCGGGGCTCACCGTGCCGTCAGCCGGCCGCTTTCAAAAATAAAACTTTGCCGCGACCTGCATCTCCCGAGGCCCGCGCCCGGCGGCGTAGCCGCTGATGACGCCGAAGGTATTGGAACCATAGTTGGAGTCAGGCCGACCGAAAGTCGGGGTGTTAGTCACGTTGAACGATTCCAGCCGGAGCTGAAGCTGCTTGCGCTCTTTGAAATGGAAATTCTTCATCAACACGATGTCCGCGTTACGGATGCCCGGTGTGCGGCACGCCGGAAGCGTGCGCGGCGCAGTGCCGAAGACATCTTCATCCGGTTGCGAAAAGGCGCTCAGGTTGAAGTAGGATCCGTTCATACGCGATTCGACAGAACCGGATGTGCATGGATTCCCGATGATGTTTGGCCTCTGGGACGCTCCGTCCCAAAGATTCGGCGAGTCCAAGCCAGGCACAATCGGGTAACCGGAACTGAACGTAAGAATCGTCGCGACTTCCCAGCCGCCGATCAACGCTTCCGCCGCGGGGTTCATGCTGCTGCCAAACTTTCTCCCGCGGCCCAGAGGCAGTTCGTAATCCAGGCTGATCACCGCCCTTTGAGGGATGTCGAATTGAGAGAGCGAGCGCTCCAAGCGCAGATTCCATGCGTTCTGAACGCCCGAAGAGCCGCCCTGCCAGTCCACATCGCTCGAGGATTCGTCGCTGTCGCTGATCAGCTTGGAGATGGTATAGCTGGCGAGCACAGCCAGGCCCTTCGAGAACCGCTTCTCGTATTTGAGCTGCATCGAATGATACATCGAATTGGCGATATTCGGAGGGGCGTTATATTCTCCGAGGCCTCCGTCGTACTGCGGGTAAGGCCGCAATAACACGTTCAGCGGCACGGTGGGCAGACTTTCCGGGGACGTTGGATCGTTAATGATCCCATAAAACGGGTTCGGCACCAGTGATTCCAGGGCCGTCCGGCCCAGGCCCCAATAAACAGGATTCAGCTTGTTGTAATTTCCGGGCAGGTCCTCGCCGCCAAAGTAATTATGGGTGGCTTTGCTGGCGGAATAATTGACCTCCAGAACAGCATTACCGGGCAATTCGCGCTGGATGGAGAAGAGCCATTGTTGAATCTGCGGATTGATGTAGCTAGGTATATAGGAATCGACGCCATGGCCGATCCACGCCAGGGGATTTCTTCCCGGCGCCGGCGTCAGCCCGCTCGGGTAAGGGTTCGAGAGCGACGCATATTGCTTCAAGCCTCCGTCGAGCGTCCACAAAACGCTCGTGCTGGAGCGGAACGTGGGTCCGACCTCCCCCTTGATCGAGTCGCGGTTCTGGGAATAAAAGATGCCGTATGCGGCCCGGATCGACATTTTATTCCCCAGCGCGTAAGCCAGCCCGATGCGCGGCCCAAAGTTGTTGTAGTCCCCGTCAAACGGGCTGCGGCGGCTGGAATTTACGAATTTCATAATGCCCAAAAGGTTGCTGCATGCCGGGCAATTGGGGCTGGCCGGGACCTTGCCTGCCAGCGGAGACGGCGAATAGTAGTCGAAATAGTCAAGACGGTCGAAACGCTCCGTGCGCGGAACGTCAAATTCATAACGCAAGCCGACATTGAGGGTCAGTTTCCGGGTGATTCGCCAGTCATCCTGTATGAAGCTGCCGAAATAGCCGGAGGCCGCCGCCACAGGATGGTCCCACCACATGTACCCGCCTTGCCCCCAGCCGAGCAGCAGCGAGGCGATAGCATTGCCCTGGCTCGAAGTGCCGACTAGCGGATTTTGGCCCGTCACCTGCCTGCTGAAGCTGAATCCGCCCGCCGGATACCCGGGTTGAAAGTAGTTCTCATACAGAAACAGGCGCTCGGCTCCGCCTTTAATCGTGTGCCCGCCGATGATTTTGGTAAAAGCTCCGCTGGCGGTGCGCGTTTCTTTACCCTCATGGATCAAGGAAAATCCGCCAGCGCCCAGAGTCCGATAGCCCGAAGCGGAAACATTCGGGAACTGATAGACTCCCCCAGTCTGAAGGACCTTGGGGAAACCCAACGTCGTCGAATCGAAGCCCGTGCTGCGCGGCAATTGATCATCGTGGACGCGGAGTTCGCCGATCCGCGCCTCGAAAATTGTAGTGGGGCTGTGCGTCCGGGTGTAGTTCAAAACGAAATTCTGGTTGCGGCTGGGAACGAAGTTGCCGCTGTCGGCGATATTTCCCAACAGGTTGGCCGGCGTGGTGTGCTGCCAGTAAACGCTGTAGCGCCCCATAATGCGCTGCTTGTCGCTGACCGTCTGATCGATTTTGGCGTCCATCTGATTCGAAGTCAGCTCGTTCGCGCCCTGCGCAAAGTAATTGTTGGAGTGGGTCACCGGGTTGCCGGCCGAAGTGGGCTCCGGGTAGTAGGAGATCAGCTTCTTCGCCACCGCGTTCATCATGGACGGGGGAACTACGTTTCCCGGGAAAGGATTCCGCAGGGTCTGTCCGTTGGAAACGTACGTGTCGAACGGGTTGTAGATGACCGAAAGCTTGCCGTTGGAATTCAGGGTTTGCGAAAAGTCTCCCGCGCGCTGCAAATCCGTGGGCACCGTGGTGGTCAACGAAGTGGCGGTGCTCTGGCGGGCTCCCTCATAGTCGAAGAAAAAGAAGGTGCGGTTTTTGCCGTTGTAGATCTTGGGGAGATACACCGGGCCGCCCAAGGTGCCGCCGAAAACGTGACGCTGGAAATCGGGAATGGGAAGGCCGGCGCGGTTCGAGAACCAGTTGTTCGCGTTCAGCCCGGAGTTGCGCGTGAACTCGTAGAGCGAGCCGTGCAGGTCGTTGGTGCCGCTCTTGGTGATGATGTTGACGATGGCGCCGCCGGTCTCGCCGAACTCGGCGTTGAAGAAGTTCGTTTGAACTTTGAACTCCTGGATGGCATCCACTGAAGGCGAGTACTCGATGTCGGTCCAGCCGCCGTTCTGTTCGATGCCCGAAACATTCGTACCATCCAGCATCGCTTGCGAGGTCCGGTTGCGATTTCCGTTGGCAATGAAGTTGGTGTTTGCCGTTCCTCCGGGACTGTTGTCACTGGGCACCACGCCCGGCGTCAGAAGCACCAGGCTTAAAGCCGTGCGGTTTACCAGGGGGGCCGTGGCCATGAACCGGTTCTCCACGACCTGCCCCAGCGTCGCGCTGGCAGTGTTCAGCAGCGGCGCCGTGCCTTCCACTTCAATGGAGGTGGACACAGTCGCCAGGCTGAGCTGGACGTTAATCGTAGCTTCCTGCTGCACCTCCAGTTGGAAAGTCGCAGGCCGCACGTATTTTTGAAAGCCGGGCGCTTCTACACTCAGGCTATAGGTGCCGGGCGGAAGCGCCGGAAGGATGTACCGGCCGGCTACATCGGTTTTCGTGCTGTGCGGCAAGTTCCGATTCACCTCGGTCACCACCACCGAAGCGGATGGAACGGCGGCCTGCGCCGCGTCCGTGACAGTTCCGCGCACGGACGCCGTGTAGGACTGTGACCAGCCAAGACAAGGAAATAGAATCAAAATCGAAAAAAGGAGAGACCACCTTCGCCTTCGCATCTGTTCCTCCCCAAAATTGGCCGTATGCTACACCCGCCCGGCAGCGGTGTCAATACTTTAATCTCAAGCCTTTATCGTTAATTTCCGGGGGTTCTGAGGCATCCACGAATTTGAATCTGCGGACGGGTGCTCGACGGCCGCCGAAATGCCTGGGAGGGAGTTTAAAACCGGAGAGCGGGCCGCGCTTTTTAAGAATTGAAGCTGGCTACCGCCTGGCGCTCGTCGTAATAGGTCTCAAGCACGGAGTCGATGTGAGTGATGCGCAGCAGCCGCTGCACCTCCATGCTCGGGTTCAAAAGTTTGAGCATCCCGCTGTTACGAACGGCATGGGAGTAGCAGTTAATGAGCATGCCCAGCCCGGCGCTGTCAATCCGGCTTACGCGGCTCAAATCGATCAGCACCTTAGTGTCCTTCTGCTCGAGCATGCCTCGCAGCAGCCCGGTCATCTCGGACTGCCGGGTTAATTGCACGGGGCTGGAAAAGGCGATCACGACAACATCTTCCAGCCGGCGCCTGTCCACCTTGGACCAAGAAAGGCCGCCCATCAGCAATTCCGAGGCTCTCAGCTCCTCGAAGCATTCGTCGCAGATCAGATAATGGCTCTCGAACGCTTTCGTGGCTGATTCATCCAACCGTTTCAACAGATAGTTTCGGATCAGCTCTTCGCGGAGCAATGGATCCTCGTGGTACTCCATGCCTCCTCTCCTGATAATTAGTGAAGCCCGGGGGATTTGTGTTTCATCTCCTGGCGATAAATTTTCCGAAAACGCTCCTTGGCCCGAAACAACGCCACGCGAAATTGGCTGTCCGAAAGGCCGGTCCTGCGGCAAATTTCGTCTTTATCCTGCTCCTCGAGGAAAAAAGCTCGCAAAAGCTCGCAGTCTCTCTCGGACATCTGCGCCAGGGCGGCGGCCACGGCCTGCCGCAGCTCCACAGCCTCGGAAGCCGGTGGAACGGCAGGGTGCTCAGGCAGGGCCGGATCCGGAGGAGCCTCGCGCCACAGGCGCCTCCAGTACTCGTGAATCACATTGTTGCAAATTCCGCTGAGGAAGGCTCCGATGCTCTCCGGGTTATGCACTTTCTTATCCCGCAAAGCGCTGACAAACCGCGCAAGGGTTTCCTGGACGATGTCGTCAACATCCGGACAAAACGATCCTAAATGATAGCAGGCCTTATACCGCAGCTTGAGCCGGTAGCCTTCGAGCGTTTGAGGATCGAATTCCATTTCGGAAGCACTCGCAGAAAATGCGGAAAGCACCAGCGGCCGGCGATAGCCGAGGCCGCCGGCCCCGGAAAAAGGCCGGCGTCAACCGAGACGGGCATAAATCCAGCCGGCTGGAGCATCCGGCGTCACATGTGCATGTTCTGTACCAATTACTCCTCGCGAACCGGCGTGAGTCCCGCCACGCTCCTGTGCCGCGAGTCCTCTCCGCTTCCACTCCGAAATCTCCGCATGCCGCAGGCCCTGGCAGTCGGTTTCCGGCGAGGGAACGGACCGCCCGATTCGCAGCGGCCGGGTCTCTGCCTTATTTTCACAGTGTTGCATTAAGACATAAAAACGCGTGAACTGCAAGCCGGAAGGCAACTTGTTTTCACCATTTTCCCCGGATACGAGGCTCACAGTGTTTCTCCGACCAGAGCACACACGCTCGCCTCTTCTCTCGCCGGATTGGGGCGGGCGCCGCCACGTCGAATTATACAGGGGCGGAAAAGAAAAGACGCGCTGCTTGGGCCCTGGATCTTGCGATATGGTGAATAGTACATGAAAGTTCTATGAGCGAAGTGCGCATTCGCAGCAGCGAGATGGGGCCTGGCGCCAGGCGCGGCTTCATCTCTCGTCTGGCCGGAACGGCGCTGGCCCCGCTGTTCGCCGCGTGGCTGCTCGTACCCTTCCTGCGGCGCGAGCGTCGGCTTCCGCGGTGGAAGTGGATCCGGATGTGCGGATTAGCGGCAGGTGCGGCGCTGCTCGCCGCCGGTTGGAAGCTGCGCCTGCTGCTGCCTGCGGGCGCCGCGCTTCTGCTGCTCTCGGCGCTGTGGGGGCCGCTGGCTGATCCCGACCAACTGCGTACTCTGGCGGAGAGGCTCGGAGCAAAGCATATTCTGAACGGGGGCTTCTTCGCTGGCGGCGAGGCATGCCTGCCGGTGGGCGCTGCGGTACTGCTGTTTCTCACCGCAGAAGAGTTGGTGGCGGCAGCCGCTGAGTCTCCTGGGCGGAAACAATGGCGGTGGCCGCTTGCCGAAGTGAAAAATATCCAAATTGACGGCCAGGACTACCAGCCGCGCTACGTCAGTTTCGCCAAAGCCCCGCCGGCACGGGACCAGGAGGCCGACCACAGCGCCGCCTGCCGTCTGGCGCTCCACCTCGACGAAAGAAACGACCGCCGGCTGTACTTCGAATACAGGGGCGTTTTTGCGCGCCACCTGGCCGAAGTGGCGGCGCACACAGTTTACGGCTGCCGGGTCCTGGCGGCAAAGGCGCCCGCCCCCATCTTACGGGTGATCCGATGACGGACGAGGTCTGGAAAGACCAAACGCTGGTTCACACGTTTCTAACCGGAGTGCGGGGAGGGCTGCCCTTCGCGAGCACGCAGATCGAGATTCTGCTGCGAATTGTCTATGCTCTCGGCAGACCGATCGAATCGCTGGCCGACCTGGGCTGCGGCGACGGCATCCTGGCGCGCACCGTTCTGGGCAAGTTCCCCGCGGCGTCGGCCACTCTGGTGGATTTTTCTGAGCCGATGCTGGAGCAAGCCCGGGGCCAGCTTTCCAGTGAAGGGCGCGACGTCTGTTTTGTACTTGCAAATTTCGGCGAGAAGCAGTGGAGCAGTTCGATCGCCGGGCGCGGCCCCTTCGACCTGATCCTGTCGGGCTATGCCATTCATCACCAGCCGCACCAGCGAAAACGGGAACTTTATCAGGAAATTTTCGGATTGCTGAAGCCGGGCGGACTGTTCTTGAACACCGAGCACGTTTCATCGCCGACCTGCTGGGTGCGGTCGATTTCCGACGGTCTCTACATCGATTCCATTTATAAGTTTCAGCGCAGTCAAGGCTCCCAGAAAAGCCGGGACGAGATTGCCCGTGAGTTTTTCCATCGTCCGGATAAAGCGGCCAACATCCTCGCCTCCGTCGAGTCGCAATGCGACTGGCTGCGCGCCGCCGGATTCGTCGACGTCGATTGTTATTTCAAAGTCTTCGAGGCGGCGATTTTTGGCGGACGGCGTCCGTAGCGCGCTCGGCCGCAATGAAGTTCTGTTCTCCGAAATCGGAAAGAGGTCATCGCCGCACATCCCGCGAAGCGGGGGCAGATCCGGCGGCTGTTTCGCCAAAGCCGCTTGTGCCGGAATTGAATCATAAAGGAAATCCGGAAAGGGAACCGGTGCTCGGTGGTGATGTCCTGGCCTAAAGCCTGCCGCTCATTGCGAAAAGCGGCTTTGTTGCGGCAGCTCTCCTCCGGCTCATCTGCGGATCGTATCGCCGGCGAAGCCCCAGAAATCTTCCACGTAGAACGAGGAGACGACGTTGCCGAACAGGTAGCAGATTGACTTGCACTCCGGGACTTCCCCGTAAAGACGGCGGCCTCGCTCGAAAATTTTGGCAAAGCTGCCGTCCTCGAGCACATTGCCGGCGATCTTGCGCAGCGGTTCGCAAGGGTAAAACACGTCGCCGTTGGGATAAACGCGCGGAAACATCGTCGGATAACAATGAAAATCCTTGAATTCGAGGAGAGTCCGCAGAAGCTTTGGAGTGCCGTTGATGGGGACCTTGCGTTCAGAACGCAGCCGCACGAGCTTATCCACAAAATCCCGGTAGCGGCGGTTGTAGAGCAGCGAGAAATCCGGGTGTAGGCCGTTTTGCGCAGACTGTACTGAAAATACATGACCGTGCCGGGCACAGTATTCCAGAATCCGCTCCGCCTCGCCGATATTCCACTCCTCCAGAACGCAACTGATGGTCACCGCGCGCGGGGGAAGCTTTGAGCGGACGATCTCGAGGTTATCGAGCACCCGCCGGACCACGCTCGACTTGGTCAGCCGGCCGTTCGGCTCAGGAGTGATCGCGTCCAGGCTTACTACAAGGCCCGTAAGATGATCGAGGATCTCTTGCCGCTGGTCGAGCAGCACGCCGTTGGTGACCAGCAAGACGTCCAGAAACTTCGCTTCGCGCCGGGCGGCACGCACCAGCTCGCCAATGTCGGGCCGGATCAGCGGCTCCCCGCCGGTGAAAAGAATGGTATCCACGCCCCGGCGAATGGCGTGCAGCACTGCAATGGTTCTCGCCGTATCCAGCTCTTCGCTGAAGACCTCGGGGTTTTTTTGAGTGCAATAGGAGCAGTCGAGGTTGCACTTGTGTGTGGCATAGAACACCGCCGAATAGGGACGCACGACGCTGCTTTTTTTAATCCGGCGAATATAAAGATTGCCGAAGTAGTTGCGGAAATTTTTCAGGACGACGGGATAGTAGCGGACCATGCCCCGCAGCAGCCTGGAATAATCGGACGCCATGGCCTCCAGTGTACCGCCGCGCAACCGCCGCTCTCGCGTCTGGATCGAGCGCAAGGGAGGAAACAGAAGCCGCTGGCGCCGGCCGCGGGCTGCCGGCGAACAACGGCGCCAGAGACGCCGAATTTTCGATAGGAATGAACGCCCGCCGTCGCGAGCTTCGGGAGCGCCTGCGACAGCGCAGCTCGGCGCTCCCGGCGCCGTCTGGCGGGTCAGAACGGCGCGGCAGCTTGCGGAAAAGCGGCGCACTGCGCCCGTTCGTGCGCCGCAAATCCATATCTAAACGTGTTCAGACTTGTGGCTGCCGCTGCGAGATGCAGCGCTCAAAAGACCCGGGGCTATCGCCCGTAGTAGGCGGCGTTTTCCGCCGCGAAGTGCTGCCACTTTTCGGGCAGATCGTCGAGAGCAAAGATAGCCGAAACCGGACAAACCGGAACACACGCGCCGCAATCGATGCACTCCACCGGATCGATGTAGAGCATCTTGGCTTCCGCGTGATTGGGCTCGTCCTTTTTGGGATGAATGCAATCGACCGGGCATGCGTCCACGCACGCAGTGTCTTTCGTGCCGATGCAAGGTTCGGCGATAACGTAAGCCATGTTTCAGTTCTCCAATGTTAGGGCAAGCGGCCCAGCTTTAACTCACACATATAGCACGGGCAGTAAGAAAAAGAAAGTGGCCGGAGCCGAAGGCAGCGCAGGAATCTCCCGCCCGTTGTTTTCAGCCACCCGGCGGCCCAATCCGCCATCATTGGCGTAAAACAGCGTCGGCCGGATCAAGCGCCGGCGGCCGGGCTGCGATCTGGCCGGCAAACACCTCGGGGTCGGTCGTGGGCAGCTTGCATACCCGTTTCTCGCAGACGTAAGCCGTGGCGCGGCCATCCCGGGCAGTCTTGTTTTCCACCAACGGGATCAGTTTCTGCGCGGCGGCCAGCGCCGAGCCTTGCGACACCACCACGAGGGTCCGATTGGGTACAAATCTCTGGCGCAGTTGGTCCAGCAGTGGCTCGGCCTCGCCGCGCGAGTGCGGGGTGACGATTACGATTTCTTTCGGGGTATCCAGGGCGAAATCCACACCGAGCAGCATCTCCGAAAGATATGCCGGCGCCTGGCTCAGAATGCCGTTGAAAGTCGTTAACGCGCGCTCGGCGCGCTCGCGAAAGCGCTCGTTGGAGGTCAGTTCAGCCAGCCGCAGCAGGTTGCGGACGGCCACAGAGTTGCCCGAGGGCTCCGGACCGTCGAAACTCGGCTTGTGGCGGACCAGAAGCTTTTCGTCATCGTCACTGGTAAGAAAAAAGCCTCCCGCCGGATCTTCATAGTGCCGCGCCAGAGCCTCATCGAGATCGAGGGCGGCGCTCAGCCAGCGCAATTCGCCGGTGGCTTCGTACAGATCGAGCAGCCCGGCGATGAAGAACGCATAATCATCCAGGTAAGCGCTGCGCCCGGCCCTGCCATTGCTATAGGTCCGTATCAGACGCCCCTCCCGGCGCAAATTTTGCAGGATGAAATCGGCCGCACGGGCCCCGAGCCGGGCGTAGCGATCGTCGCCCAGGGCCAGCGCCGCCTGTGCGCAGGCGGAAATCATCAAGCCATTCCAGGCAGTCAGGATTTTCTCATCCCGGAGCGGTCGGGGACGTTTGCTGCGCGCATCGTAGAGCAGTTGCTTCGCCTCTTCGAGCATCGAACGCGCTGCGCCGGCCGGAATGCCGAGCTCGCCGGCCACGAGATCCAGCGAGCGGTCCATGTGGAGAATGTTGCGGCCATGGAAATTGCCCTCGGCCGTGACGCCAAAATAAGCTTTGGCCAGGCGGAAGCGGTCTGGCCCCAGCGCCGATTCCATCTCCTGCGGCGTCCAGGTGAAAAACCGCCCCTCTTCCGGCGCCCCATCGGGGCCGGCGCTGTCGGCGTCGGTCGCCGAGTAGAACGCACCCTCCGGGGAAAGCATGTCGCGCTCTACATAGCGCAGCGTGTCGCGGGCGATCCGGGCGAAGTCCCGCCGTCCCGTGGCTTGATAAGCTTCCAGGTAGGCCGAAATCAGCAGGGCGTTATCGTAAAGCATCTTTTCGAAGTGCGGCGCCAGCCAGCGGGGATCGGTCGAGTACCGATGAAACCCGCCGCCGATCTGATCGTAAATCCCGCCGGAGGCCATCTTTTCCAGTGTGAGCGTCACCATGCGCAACGCCTGCTCATCTCCGGTGCGGCGCTGGTAGCGGAGCAGGAACCGGAGCGGCAGACTGCTGGGAAATTTGGGAGATTCCGAAATTCCGCCGTACTGAGCATCAAACTCGGCCGCATAGAAGTTCGCCGCGCGATAAAGAATGGCGGCTTGCGGCTGGCCCACACCGGATTTCAAAGTAAACGACTGTTGAATTCCATAGGTGATGCGCGCGGCCTGGCCGGTTACGCTTGCCGGCTCGTTGACGTAGACTTCTTTCAGCGAGCGCAGCAGAGAAAGCAATCCGCTGACGCCGGGCCGATGGCGGGGTGGAAAATAGGTGCCGGCGAAATACGGCTGGCGCTCGGGCGTGAGCCAGAGGGTCATTGGCCACCCGCCGCTGCCGGTTAGGTTTTGCAGGGCGCTCAAGTATACCGCGTCAACATCCGGGTGTTCTTCGCGATCCACCTTCACCGCAACGTAATTCTCGTTGAGATAGCGGGCGATGACTTCGTCTTCGAAAGATTCCTCCTCCATCACGTGGCACCAGTGGCAGGTGGAATACCCGATGCTCAGAAATACGGGTCGCCCGAGCTTCTTGGCTGTCTCAAAAGCCTCCGCCCCCCAGGGATACCAATTGACCGGGTTGTGCGCGTGTTGCAGCAGATAGGGGCTGGTTTCGAGGAAAAGCCGATTCGTATACACTGGCGAGCCGTCGGGCCGCAGGTGCCGCGTGCGGGGCTGGTAAGAGGCCGGCCGGGCGGCCCACGCGGCTTGTATCTTCTGAACCAATTGCGCGTCGAACGGCGGCGCTCCGGGTAGTGAGAACGGCGCACTTTCGGCCGCCACTCCAGCGGCGGCCGGCGCCAGCATGCACAGTAGAATGGGCAACAGGCGGTGGGCGGCGTGCGGAACTCCGCATTTCCACATATTCCGGCTCCTGGATCTCACCCTTTTATACCAAGCCCGAGCGGGAATGTCCGAGAGCCTGCGGCGAAAACGGCAACTCCTCCCTTGCAGATGGCGCTCTCCCAAGCCCGCGCTACATGCTTTCCCGGCAAACTCGAATTTCACGCACCCCGAGGATTCGAATTCCCCGGCACGGGTGATTTACGGCCCACGCCAGTGCGGCGGTCATCTGGCTCAGGCTTACCAGGCCCAGACGGTGCGCGGTTTCCCGGGTGAAGGGAACGATTTCAGCAAACTTATAGAAAGGCAAAAGCGCCACGGGCCACCAATGCCCAGGGCCCAACACGTACCAGGGGCGTACAAATGTGGCGTTCAGGCCGGCTGCTCGAATCGCGTTCTCGCATTCGGCCCGCACAGCGACATATGCTTTCATGACCGGCGCCGGCTGGGCAACGCTCACGTACACAAAATGTGCAATACCGCCGGCTTGGGCCGCTTGAGCCGCGGCCCGAACAGAAGCCAAGTCCACCGCGCGGAATTCGGCCGCCTTTGACGGGTTGGGCCGAGGGATGCCGATAAGATGGACCCAGGCGTCGGCGCCGGATACCTGATGTTGAAAAGAAGCGCTGTTAAGCGCGTCGCCGGCAATGGGCTGGCAGCCTGCCGGCAGTTTCTTCTCCGAGCCTGGCCGAACCAGCGCCCGCACACAATGGCCTTGCGCCAAAAGTTTCGGGATCAGCGACCGTCCCATATAGCCCGTGCCGCCCGTAATGAAAATCGTCATACCGGCTCGTCCTGTGTGGCCCTCCGCCTGAGGCTACAGCCTGCTGTGCAGGAGCCGTGGGCAGGTGAGATCCCGGGGATAGCAAGCTCTGTGAACGCGGCCGCTGATTTACCCTGCCGATCTCCTCCCTTTGCGTTTGGGCGGAGGCGCCAAGGATCGGTTGATGGCCGATTGAGCGATCGGACCCATCACCCGGTAGCCGGCCGCATTAGGATGCAGACCATCATCGGAAAAGTCAGCCCGAAAAAAACCCTGTGAATCCGCGGCCGCTGTAAAGTAGTCGCAATAGGTAAAGCCGCGCTGCCTGCAGAACGCCTCCAGCCAGACGTTGATCTCGCGAATCACCGCCGGCGGCCGCAATTTGGTCCTTTCATAGTCAGGGTTTTGGTCTTTGTGATAGTCGCTTACCGGCAACAGAGAGGCAAAAATCGGGCGGATGTGATTGGCCACGGCCAAGTCGGCGATCATGGAAAAATTGTTCTCGATCGCCGCCGCGGGTACGCCGCGAGCGATGTCATTCGTACCAGCCAGGATCAGCACCGCCGCCGGCTTCAGGTCGATGACATCGGCCTTCATCCGCCCGAGCATTTGACCTGTGATCTGCCCCCCGATGCCCCGGTTGATGTAGGGCTTGTCCGGGAAATATTCGTTCAAACGCCAGGCGTCCGTGATAGAGTCGCCCAAAAATACCACACGGTTTTCGTTGGGGCGGGGCGGGCCAAGCGAACGGTTGGCCTCGGCGTAGCGGTTTAAATTGTCGCGATCCGGGTTGCGCAACTGCTGTTCTTTGCTCTCCAGGAGCGCCCGGAAATGCGCCTCGAGACGGTCGTGGATATCCCGCAGGGAAGCCAACTGCTTCCTGGCGTCTTCGGCAAACGGGTTCGGTTTGGGAAGCGCGTCGGACAGATCCAGATAGATGCGGAGATTGGTAAGCAGCCGATAGAGCACGGCGCTGTTGTTATAGAGTGCGCCGGTTTCGAGCGCCGCGGCGTCTTGCCTGGCGTTTTCCACAAACTGCGCTCCCGCCGCCGCGAGGGCCGGAATGGCCACGGAGGCGGCATCCATCAGGTTTACAGCTTGCCGATACGCCTGGATGGCGGTCGCCCGGTCGAGCAGGGAACCTGCCTGCTGAGCCGGAAGCGCCGCAGCGACCAGAAAGAGGAGAGCCAATCGCTTCATCGCTGTGACTCCAGCACGGGATGCCGTGCGAGCTGTGTTTCAAGTGCCTGGAATACGCGTTCCGGATCGAGGGCGCGCATGCTGGCGGAGATCACCTTGGCGCGTTCATGCGTCGTCTGTGCGTTTGGCGCACGAAGGACGGCGAATCCCGAGCCATAGGGGCCGTTGCGGGCGGGATCTGTGGGGCCATACAACGCGACGCCCGGCTTGCCCATGACTGCGGCCAAATGCGTGGGGCCGCTGTCGGAGCCGATGACCGCGCGGGCCAGGCGCGTGGCCCCAATCAGACCGGCCACCGAGCTGACGTTCTGCACACAGGACCCACGCGGCGCCCGGCTCATGATTTCTCCCGCCATCGCTTGCTGGCTGGGGGCGCAGTTGATCACCAGCGGCCATCCGAACCGCCGCTGCAACAACGCGGCGAACTCCGCGTAATAGGAGGCCGGCCACTGTTTCGCCATCCAGCCGGCGATCGGGCTCGCCAGAACGAAATCGCCTTCCGGCAAGTCGCCCTCCGGCTCGCACGCCGGGATGGGGAACTCAACCACCGGGCGGGAAGCTCCGGCGGCCAAGGCCAAATCTATGTTTTGACCGACCATATGCCTCGACTCCGATTTCACCCGCTGGGTGTATAACAACGCTGCCGCTCCTTCGCGCAGCAGGCCGGCATCAAAACCAATGAGGCGGCCGGGGCGCGCCAGCCGCGCCAGCAGCGCCGATTTGATCAGGCCTTGAAAGTCGATTGCCACGTCGAATCGGGCCGCTCTCAACCGGCCGCAGGCAAGACGCAGCCGGTTCCAGCTCTCTGCCTTCCGCCATTGCCGCCGCCAGAGACTCATCTCCAGCGGGAACACGCAATCGACATGTGGATTGCCGCGCAGCAGCACAGACCAATGGGCTTCCACCAACCAGGTGATGCGGGCTTGCGGAAAGCCCCGCTTCAAGGTCGCCACGGCCGGCAGCATGTGCAGGATGTCGCCCATCGAACCCAGGCGGACCACCAGAATGTTTGAGTAGAGGCCGGAGTCCATCCTATTTGTGGCGGTCTAGTATCTCCCCGATTATATTGCGCCCCTCCGGCACAAATTCGACGCCCTTAGGCCGCAGACGAGCGATCAGCTCGTCCAGAGAATCGCCGGGCCAAATGACAACCTGATCCACCGCCCGCAGAGCGGCCACCAGTTGAGCGCGCGCTCTCTCGCTCAGCACAGGCTGGGATTGCCTTCTCATGCGGCAGAGACTCGCATCGTCATATACCGCCACTATCAGCATGGCTCCGTCCGATTTCAACCCGGCGAGAAAGCGGGCGTGCGGAACTTGCAGTATGTCAAAGCTGCCGGCGGCGAGAATTACGTCTCGGCAGTTCGAGCGAGATCCAGAGGCGCGGGCGGCGGCTTCGTCGATGTTAATGATCTTGGTTCGCGTATCCATTTCCGAGAGCCTGATTTCCCGCCTGCGCCTTGAGCATGGCTTCGACCAGTATGCTTGCCTCGCGCTCTACGGCGGCTGCTTCCACGCGCGTCATGCAGCGATGGTCAATGGGGCACTCGCGCAGAAGGCACGGACTGCAATCGACCGGAGTCCGCACGACGCGAGCCAGGGAAGACGCCGGGCCGGTCGCCTCCGGATCGGTTGCGCCGAATACAGCGATGGTCGGGACGCCGACGGCCGCGGCGATGTGCATGGCGCCGCTGTCATTGGTCACAAACGCCATGCAGGCCGCGGCAAGGTCGATGAATTCGGTCAAACTGGTGCGCCCGGCCAAATTTCTCGCCTCCGGTCCGATTTGCTCAGCGACTTTTTGGCACAGCTCGAACTCCGAGGCTGTTCCAAATAGGGCTACACCGGCGCCCCACTCGGCGGAGAGCCGAGCCGCAACAGCGGCAAACCGCTCCGGAAGCCACCGTTTCGCTGAGCCAAAAGCCGCGCCGGGACTCACGCCCAGGATTCGTTCCGGGCCGAACCCGAGACTCGAAAACAATTGCCGGCCGGCGGCCGCATCGCCGCACAGCCGGATTTCCCGGCATTCGGGGAGATCCTTGATCAAGCCGGCCCGGCGCAACAATTCCAGATAGTAATACCGCTCATGGCGTGGAATGGCCCCGGCGATGGGGGGCGCAATCGGATCCGTCAACAGAAAGCCTCGGCCATCGCGCGAGTAGCCGATACGCTTGGGGATGCCGGCCAGCCATGCCAGCAGCGCCGCGTCGAAGGCGTTCTGAAACAAGATAGCGCAATCGAAACGCTGCGCGCGCAATTCGGCGGCGAGCCGCAGGCGGCCGGCAGCGCCGGCATGCCGTCCGGAATTCTCATAGAGGATCACGCGGTCAACGAAATCTTCGCGCTGGTAAATCTCCGCTACCCACGGGCGCGCCAGGACGGCGATTTCGTCCCGCGGATACCGTTCCCGGATGGCCCGCAGTGCGGGGATCGACATCACGGCGTCACCAACCCAGTTGGCGGCTCGCACCAGCAATCTCATCGCGCTGCCCTCTCGCGAGCCGGAACAACGCGATGGAGAATTTCGTCGAGCAATCGTTCCGCGTCCTCCACGCTCACCCGGATCTTCAGCCAGTAGAGCGGTGCCGGCCAGGGATTCTGTTCGCGCGGGAGGTTTATCGCGTCTTTCTCGGTGGTCACCAAAGCAGCGGCGCCGGCCTGCCTGGCGCGAGCGCTCAGGCGCCGCACATCGGCGGCCGAGTAGCGATGATGATCGCGATAACAGACCCGGGCCGCCAGGCGGGCGTTCGCCCGCGCCACGGCGCTCCAGAACGAATCCGGGTTCGCCACGCCGCAAAACGCAAGCACCGGCATGGAATCGAGATGAGAAAGCGGCCTTTCTTCGCCGCTCGCTGCCTCCACCCAGGCGGCCGGCTCGATGCGGACGAAATAAATGGGCGCATGCGAATTGTATCGCCGCAACTGCTGCCGCAAGCCCTCCCAGCGCTCCCACGGCTCGGCGCGCGTGAGCAGCAGCACGCCGGCGCGCACCAGAGATTCGGGCGGCTCACGCAATCGCCCGAGCGGAAGCGGCGCGCCGCGGCCGAAAGGGGCCGTGACGTCGATCAGAACGATGTCCAGGTCGCGCTCCAGCTCCACATGCTGGAACCCGTCGTCCAGCAGAAACACGTCGGGATGGAACCGGCGTTCGATTTCCTTTCCGGTCCCGTACCGGTCCGCTCCAATGCCCATAGGGATGGCGAAGCGCTTGCGGAATATCTGTGCTTCGTCCCCGGTGCGGCTGGCCGGGGCGGGCTCGTCCGGGCCGAGCACCGTCACGGCTTCCGGCGAAGATCGCCGGTAGCCGCGAGTAAGTACGGCGCAGCGCAGGCCGCGCGCTTCGATCTGTTCGATCAGCCACTGCGTAACCGGCGTTTTGCCAGTGCCGCCCGCCGTGAGGTTGCCGATGCTCACGGTAAATGTATTCAGCCGCCGGCGCGGCTTCCAGCCGTCTTTATAAGCCCGCAGCCGGAGTCCGGCAGCGGCGCGGAACACCCATGCCGGCCCGCTCAGAAACGCTCTTTCCAGCCAGCCGGGAGGATCGTTGGGAATAGCAGCGTGATAAAGCTGCACCGCGCGCTCAACCGCACGTTCGGCTGCGCCTCGATGAGACTCGGCCAGCCGGCGCGCCCGCGCCCCAACCGCCGACGCCTCGCTGGGACGATCGATCAGCCGCAGCAGGGCGTCTCCCAACTCTTGGGCGTCGTTCACCTGGATCATCGCCTCTGCGGCCCGAAGCGCGGCGGCGATCGCGCGGAAATTCTGCATATGAGGGCCGGTCACGATCGGACGGCCGGCGAAGGCCGGCTCAAGGACATTGTGACCTCCCCAGGGGACTAGCGAGCCGCCGACGAATACCGCGGACGCAACCTGGTAGAGCGATGCCAGCTCGCCCAAACTATCCAGGAGCAGAATGCCCGGCAGACTCAGCGCCGTTCCCTGCGGAAGCCGCGATCGCCGGAGAAATCCAAAGCCCGACTTCGAGAGCGCCTCGGCGACTGCGTCGAAGCGCTCCGGATGGCGCGGCGCGACGATGAGCAGCGCGCGCCGATGTTTTTGCGCCGCCCGCCGGAAGGCCGCTACGACCTGCTCTTCCTCCCCCTCGCGCGTGCTGCCCGCCAGGATTACGGGACCGGCGCCGATGTGCTCGAGCAGAGACTCCAGTTCGGCAGGAATCTTCACGCCGGCGGAGCGAAAATCGAATTTTAGATTTCCTCCCACTTGCGCTATTTCCACCGGAGCGCCGGCCTCGATCAGGCGCTGCCGGTCGAGAGGAGATTGGGCCAGTATGGCGTCCGGCTGGCGCAGCACACGGCGGAAGAAGAATCGGAGCTTGCGGTAACGCGGGGCCGAGCGGTCTGAAATGCGGGCGTTTACTAACAGGAGACTCGCCCCGAAGCGCTTCGCCTGGCGAAACAGGTTCGGCCATATCTCGGTTTCAGCAACGATCAGAAGGCGGGGCCTCACCCTCCGCAGCGTGTTGCGGACGGCAAAGGGAAAATCGACCGGCGCATAAAAGAAGTCGTCGGCGATTCCTCCCAGCTTTTCGCGCGCCATGGCCTGCCCCGTCCTTGTGGTGGTGGAAATCAGGATCCTGGCATGGGGCAGGCGTCGCCGCAGTCCGGCGACCAGTTCCTGGCACGAAAGCACCTCGCCCACCGAAACCGCGTGCAACCAAATGGCGCGCCCGCCGGTCTCCCTTAAAGAGGACCCGAACCAGCCCATGCGCTGCCGAAGCGTGCCGCGGTACTTGCCGCCTCGCCGGCCGCACAGGAGATAGAAGGGTACGAGCACAATCGAAGCCAGAGCCAGAGCGAGATTGTAAATCAACAGCATGGAGGACAGCTTGCTTCTACCGGCAACTCAGATATATAGTCCCATGAAGGTGCTGGGCAAAGCCATTGTTCTAGGGGTCCTCACGGCGGCGATGATCCCCCTGGTTTCTGCGGCCGCCGCGGAAAAAGCCCGGTTTGAGGCTCAAAAAGCAGACCAGTATCCGGCCCACCAGACAAGCAGCAACGTGACAGTAGCCGTGGACCCTTACGAAAGCGGTCCCAAAGTCAAGGATGCCTTTGGAAAACTGGACCCGGCGAAGCTCGGGATTTTGCCCGTGCTGCTGGTCATTCAGAACGATTCCGAGAGTCCTTTGCAGCTCGATCGGATGCGCGTGCAATGGATCACGGCCGATCGCCAGAGGTTCGACTCGGTTTCAGCCGAAGACGCCCAGCGCACCGGCCCCATCCGCCGCCCGGAGGTGAATCCGCGTCCATCTCCGATACCGGGGATCGGCCGCGGATCTAGGCGGCCTAAAGACAAAAAAGACCTTAACGCGCTCGAATTCGTCGCGCCAGTGGTTATGCCCCACAGCGAGGCTCACGGCTTCTTCTATTTCCCCGCCGGAAAAGATCGCATCCGCATCGCTGGCTCGAAGATTTATATCACCGGAATCCGGGATGCGCGGAGCGGCCAGGAACTGCTGTATTTTGAGCTTCCCCTCGATTCCGATCGAGGAACGAAGTAATCATCCGGGATATAAGCTTGTCCGTCCCCTTTTATTAAAACGCGGTTGTTCGTACTTTACAGGGACCATGCGCCGTGAATGGAGCAAAAGGTCGGTTTGCTCCCGCGCATTCCTGATGATGGCGCGCTCGGCAAAGATGCATCCCCACAAGATGGCAACCAAAAGGGTGATTACAGCCAAGCCGCGGTTGGAAATCCCCGTCAAGTGCATCGTCGCTGGGTTAGCAATTGATTTTCCAAATGCGGGAGCGGGCCAAGCCACAGATACCGCAGGGCCTCTTCGTTTGCCCGCGAAGCCTTTCCGCAAGCTGTGCGGGCGGATTTCCGGCGCCCGCGGGTAGGAATTACACGCGCGTCTTCCGCCCGCCCCTATGTCATACTGGTAGCGATGGATGAAAGATTAAAGATCGCCGTTTTTATCGATTACGACAACATCGAGATCGGCGTTAAATCGACGTTGAGCCGGGAGTTCGATATTGCGGCGGTTTTGGACGGACTCAAGGAACGCGGCGAAATTGTCACCAAAGTCGCCTACGCCAACTGGGGCCGCCAGGCGAGCGCCACGCGCGCGCTGACCGAGCATGGCGTCCAAATGGTGCAGCGGGATCCTTCGCCGCGCGGCGACAAGAACGGCGCGGACATCAATCTGGCTCTCGATGCCCTGGAGATGGCGTTCACCCGCGACCATATCAACACCTTCGCCATTGTAAGCGGCGACAGCGACTTCATGGCGCTGGTCGAAAAGCTGAAACAATACAATAAGAGGGTTTTCATCGTCGGAGGCAAGGCGTTCACCAGCACGATTCTCCAGCGGAACTGCCACGAATTTATCAGCTATGAATCACTGATAGATAACGCCCCGGCGCGGCCGCACCGGGGCGGTCCGCCGCAGCACAGGCAGGCGCCGTCCCGCCGTTCCGAAGCCTTGCCCCTGGAGCACGTTTTGCCGCTTCTCGACCGCGCGCTCAAAGCGCTCGAACGCCGCGAGGTCAAAGCGCAATTGGGTCTGCTGAAAAGCACGATGTTGCAGCTCGATCCGGCATTTACCGAGCGTGATTACGGCGTAGCGGCGTTTTCCGATTTTGTTCACAAGCTGGCGGAGGCGGGGCACATCCGCTTGCACAAGCGCGAGGGCAACTTTGTCGTCGAGCGGATCGAGCGGCACGAGGAGATCCAGCCGGCGCCGGCTCTGACTCGCGAGGATGCCATTCCCCTACTTCGAGCCGTAGTGGAAGCCAATCTGGCTTTTGTGTCGGTAGGCATCCCCGCCAAGGAGCTGGCCGCGCTGTTTCACGCCGCTTATCCCGACTTCAATCACAAGGAGTACGGGTTTACCGAATTTGAGGAGCTGCTCAATTTCGCCCAGGATAAGGGACTGGTGCGCATCGACGCGGATCCGGAGCTTGGCCTGCGGGTTTTCCCCGGCGCCGAGCTTGAAACCCCTGCCGAACCCCGGCAGATGGAACAGGCCCCGCCACTGGCTGTCGTGGCTGGGGCCGCCGATTCGGCGGGTCTGAGCGCATCGGTGGAAGCAGGAACGCCGTGGCCGGAGAACGCCGCCGAGCAGAAACCGACTGCGAAAACGGGACGCCGCCGGACTACGAGAAAGCGGCAGACTGCCGGATCCAGCCGTCGCACGCCGGCTTCCAGCCGCAGAAGACACAATGTCCCTTCTCCCCCGGCGTCCGAATAAAACTTTCGCATCCCTCGGCGATTCTGATCGCAGCCGGCGTACTCTTGAAATCGGGACCCGCTGCTACTTGAAACTCTTCAGCGCGGCTGCTTCGTCGGTGTGGACCTCAAAGACGGTGTACAGTTTCGTGATCTGAAGCAGATCGTGAACCTTTTTTTGCAGGTTGAGCAGCTTGAGCTGCCCGCCCTGATTGCTTACCGAGGTGAAGCTGGAAACCAGTTCTCCGATGCCGGAACTGTCGATGTAACTCACGTCTCCCAGGTTCAGGAGGATCTTTCGCTGCCCCTTTCCAAGCAGATCCTTGACGGTTTCCCGCAGGGTGCTCGATCCTTCCCCGAGGGTGATGCGCCCGGTCAAATCGACAATTGCCACGCCGTCCACTTGGCGTGTGCTTGCTTTGATGCTCACTTGCGGTCCTCCTTGCTGGTTGTTGGAGAAGAATTCTTAATCATGATGACCTGCGTGCCTTGATTGCCGAGCCGGTGGACCCTCAATTCATCCATAAACGCCCGGATCAAGAACAGGCCGCGCCCGGATTTACGCAACAGATTTTCTTGCGCCAGAGGATCCGGCACTTCACTCAAATCGAAGCCCAGCCCCTGATCTTGCACCGTGATAATCAATTGATCGTCTTCAGCCTCCACGGCCAAGGTTACTTTCTTTTGCGAGCTATAACAATTGCCGTGCACGACAGCGTTGACCACGCTTTCGCGGACCGCCATGCCGATCTGATGGACTTCGTCCTCGAGGAAGCCGACCTCCAAAGCGAAGCGCTTGACGATCTCCTCGGCCACATCCACGCTGTCCAGCGTGCTTTCCAGCTTCACCTCCTGCTTCCTGGCTCTAGCCATATAGCGGTGAAGGCGGGCGAACGCCCGGAAACTTCTGTTCCCAAGCGACTTGACCCCCTGACCGGAGACCTGAAAAGGAAGCCTAACATGGCACAGTGCCAATTGAAAAGTCAAGATTGGCGGCGGGATCATTTCCCGGATCGTTTCATGGTTCGCGGCGGCGGGGAAGAGGCGCTTGGCCGGCGGAAGAGGCAAAGGGAGCGGTTCTCGCCGGCGCATCCAGAGGCTCCTGGCCGCCAGCCTCACCCGTCCCTCTTTCCGAATCGCCGGTCGGCGGCGAAGCCAGGTCGTACAGCCGCGCCCAGTCGTTCCGGCGCACCCGCCAGAGGTCGAAAAACATGTCCACGCTGTCCCCGAGCATACGGACTTTCGTTCCTTCGGAGTGACTCCAGCGCACGGGCACTTCAATGGCGCGGAAACCGAGCTTACGGGCGAGATAGAGGACCTCGACGTCAAAGCCGAATCTTTCCAGCCGCTGCCTGGCAAAGATGCTGCGTGCTGCGCGCCGGCTGAAGAGCTTAAACCCGCACTGCGTATCCCGGAAGGGGAGACCCGTCGCCAGACGCATCAGGGCGTTGAACAAACGCCCTGCATTTTCCCGAAAGATCGATTGGTGGATTCCAATCAGCGACCTGTCCACCGCCCGCGAGCCGATGGCGATGTCTGCTCCGGCTGTTTCCGCGGCGGCCAGCAGCTTATCGCACTCTTCGATGGGCGCCGAGAGATCGGCATCGCTAAAAAGGGCCCATTCCCCGCGGGCAGCCAGCATCCCGTGCCGCACGGAATAGCCTTTTCCCCGGTTGCCGGGGTTTTCCAAGACCTTCACCACCACGCTGGGCGAAGCAGCACTCCGCGCGAATTCGCGGGCAGCCTCTGCCGTGCGATCGCGGGAGCCGTCGTTCACGATGATGATTTCGCCCGGCGCGAGCCGCCGCTGAAGGTATTCGCATACCCGCACTAAGGTCTGCGGCAGCCGGGTCTCTTCGTTATAGGCGGGAATGATGACGGAAATGGACATGAAGGTCGAGGAAGCCGGAGCCACCGTTGCCAGTTTAACAGGTTCGTTTTTCTTGCCGGCTCCGGCAATTACCTGATTTCCGGACGCGAATCATTTGTTCTTTGCCGAAAACGGCAGGCGGGCCTTCGTGTAAATTGACAACTCCGCTCCAACTTGGCTATAGTCGTCTCATAAAAAGCCTTCAGCTTTTAGCCGTGCACGGTCCGCTGCCGCGTGGGCGTCCCACGCCGCAGCCGGCCTGGGAAGGCACGTTCGGCGGTTGAGATGGCGACCAAACCAGAACAGTTGGCAGGCGAGGGGGAAACCGGGACGACATCCTCGTCGAAGCCGCCGGGGTCGCTGCACATTTCCCACATGATGCCGGGTATGCCTTCCTCTGAAGCAACGCCGGCCGGTCCGGTACTGGCCTCTTCGGCTCCTTCCATCACTGTCGGCGCTCCGGTTCCCCAATCCAGCCAAGAATCCGCGCCGCCGCCGCGCGAGGGAGACTCTTACACCCGGCTGCTCGACGATTATAGCCATTTTTCCACCCCCCACCAGGGAGATATTCGGGAGGGACGGGTGGTCAAGATCTCAGGGGAAGAGGTTATCGTCGATATCGGCAGCAAAAGCGAAGGGCTGGTGCCGCTCCAGCAGTTTCGCGACGCATTCGGCCGGGTGCGCATCCAGCCGGGCGATGTGATCGAAGTGATGTTGGAAAACACCGTCGATATCGACGGTTACATCCGGCTCTCCTACGAGCGCGCGCGGCGTCTGAAAGTTTGGGATCGGCTGGAAAAGGCCTTCGCGGAGAAAACGCCGATTAAGGTTCTCGTCGTGGAGCGTGTGAAAGGCGGCCTGGAGGTCGATGCGGGCGGGGTGAAGGCGTTTCTTCCAGGTTCTCAGGCTGATGTGCGGCCCATCCATAACCTCGAAGCCTGGAAGGGCGAAGAAATTCAGGTTCGCATCATCAAACTGAACCGCAAGCGGGGCAACGTCGTTGTCAGCCGCCGGATTGCACTCGAGGAAGAGCTTGCCGAGAAGCGCAAGCAGATCATGGAGGCCTTGCAGGAAGGGGCCGTTGTCACTGGAGTCGTTAAGAACCTTACCGACTATGGCGTGTTTGTGGACTTAGGAGGTGTGGACGGCCTCTTACACGTTACTGACATTTCTCACGGGCGTGTGAGCCATCCTTCGGAGGTGCTTCGCGTCGGCGACCAGGTGACAGCCAAGGTTCTTAAGATCGATCGCAACCGGCAGCGCGTCTCTCTCGGTCTCAAGCAGTTGCAGCCGGATCCTTGGGAAACCGTTGCCGAGCGCTACCCGGCCAATTGCCGCGCCTACGGCCGCGTGATGAACGTCACCGACTATGGCGCTTTTGTGGAGCTCGAGCCGGGCGTCGAAGGATTGATCCACGTTTCGGAGATGACCTGGTCGAAACGGACCAAACATCCGTCCAAGATCGTGAAAACTGGCGATCAGGTGGAGGTGGTCGTCCTCGAGGTCCATCCCAAGGAGCGGCGTATTTCACTCGGTTTGAAGCAGCTCGAGCCGAATCCCTGGACCACCCTGGCCGATCGTTATTCGATCGGCTCCGTCGTCGAGGGGCGCGTGCGCAACATTACCGATTTTGGCGCGTTTGTCGAGATCGAAGACGGAGTGGACGGTCTGGTACACGTCTCGGATATCTCCTGGACCAAGCACATCAAGCATCCGAGTGAAATGCTAAAAAAGGGCCAGCGCGTACAGGCGGCCATCCTGCGGATCGACGCAGAAAATCACCGCCTTTCCCTTGGAATCAAGCAGCTTCAGCCGGACGCCTGGGAAACGTTCTATCAAACCTATTCAGTCGGAGACGTGGTGCGGGGGAAGGTTACGCGCCATGCGAGCTTCGGCTTGTTTGTGGAGGTGGCCGAAGGGGTCGAGGGGTTGTGTCATAATTCTGAGATCGGCGATGACGCGCGAATTTACGCCGGTCCCGGAGGTACGCCCGCCGACGGGCAGGAGCTCAACTTCAAAATTATCAAGCTGAACCCGGCCGAGAAGAAGATCGGATTGAGCTTGCGGGCGTTGGGTGAGGATGAGGATCGGGCGGGGCTGGTCCGCTATAATGATCAGGGTTCCGCAGGCAGCACAATCGAAGAAGTGTTAAGCTTCAAAGACAGAGAGGAGAAGTAGCCACGGCGATGACTAAAGCCGATCTCATCGATGAAGTCTCCAAAGTGGTCGAGATGACACGCAAGGAATCCGAGATCATTGTGGAGACCATCTTCGACAGCATTGTGAAATCGCTGCGCGGCGGGGATAAGATTGAGATTCGGGGATTTGGCAGCTTCCGTACCCGCCAGCGCCAGGCCCGCATTGGCCGCAACCCGAAATCGGGCGACCGCGTGGATGTGCCCGCGAAGAGGATTCCTTTTTTCAAGCCCAGCAAGGAGCTCAGGGACTTGGTGAACAGCGGCAACGCATCCAAAGGCCCTGCCCCTACCCCTACCCCGGCAGTAGCTCCCGGCGTGCCCCAGCCGTAGACGCCGGGAACCTGCGTCAGGTAAAGCATGGACTACCTATGGACTCCCTGGCGGTTCGCTTACATCACCCAGGCGAACCGGACAACGGGGTGCATCTTCTGCGACAAAGCGGCCTCCCCTGAAGACGAGGCCAACTACGTCGTTTACCGGGGCCGCAAGAACTTCCTGCTGCTGAATCTGTTCCCCTACACGGCAGGCCACGTGATGATTGTGCCTTACCGCCACATTGCCACGCTCACCGAGGGCTGCCGCGACGAATTGATCGAAATGATGGACCTCACACAGCGGACCGAGGCGGCGCTTCGCAAGATCTACCGCCCCGAGGGCATCAATCTGGGAATGAATATCGGCAAAGCGGCCGGCGCTGGAGTCGCCGGACACATCCACATGCATGTTCTGCCTCGCTGGGAGGCCGATGCCAATTTCATGAGTGTGATCGGGGAAACCCGCGTCTTGCCGGAAGAGCTGCCGGTCACCTGGGCCAAGCTGCGGAACGAGTTTCAGATGCAGGACGCAATCAACGCGGCGGAACCCGCCGGGACTACAGAGCAGAAAGCCGACCGGACCGCCCAGCCATAGCCCTGGAGCGGGCCTGCGTTCCGCCAATTTGAAAGCACAATCTCAACCGATCAGTGCCGGAAGTGACGGATACCCGTGAACACCATGGCCAGGTTTAGGCGATTCGCCGCCGCGATCACATCGGCGTCGCGGACCGAGCCGCCCGGCTGGATCACGGCTGTTGCGCCATGCCGAGCCAGCTCCTCCACGCCGTCCGGAAAAGGAAAGAAAGCGTCGGAACCCACTACCGTTCCTTTCAGCGGGAGCAGCGCCTTGCTCACAGCCAGCTTCACCGAATCGACGCGGCTCATCTGCCCCGCTCCCACGCCCACCGTCTGACCTTCGACAGCAAAGACGATCGCGTTTGACTTGACGTGCTTGGCCACTTTCCACGCAAATTCGAGAGCGGCCGCTTCTTCCCGTGTCGGCGCACGATCGGTGACGACCTTCAGATTGTTTCGATCCAGACTGATGCAATCCTCGGTCTGAGCGAGATATCCACCGGAGATGCTTTTCACAACCAGAGCGGAAGGCGCAGGTGACACTTCTACCAGGCGGAGATTCTTCTTTGTCTTCAGCCGGTCCAACGCCTCGCCAGAATAGGCTGGAGCCGCGATTGCTTCCACGAAAAGCTCGGTGATCGCGGCAGCAGTTTCGCCATCCAGCGCGCGGTTGAAGGCCAGCACGCCGCCGAACGCCGACACGGGGTCGCACGCAAGCGCCTTGCGGTAGGCCGTCAGAAGGCTGCTCTGCTCGGCGCAACCGCAAGGGTTGGTGTGCTTGATGATTGCGCAGGCCGGATGTTCGAATTCGCATACGAGTTGCCAGGCCGCATCGAGATCGACCAGGTTGTTATAGGAGAGCTCTTTGCCGTGCAATTGGCGCGCTCCGGCGACGCCGGCCTCGCCCTCCGCGTAGAGCGCCGCTGATTGGTGCGGGTTTTCGCCGTAGCGGAGACCCATGCGGCGCGGCGCCCGGATGTCCAGAAAAGCAGGCAGCGGCTCGATAACGGGACCGGCTTGGCCGAAAGGATCGAGATTCGCCAGCCTATTGGCGATGGCGCGATCATACGCGGCCGTGAGGGCGAAGGCTTTTTGGGCCAGGCGCCAGCAGGTCGCTTCGGACAGGCAAGCGTCGCCAGTCTGCATTTCTGCCGCAACAGCCGCATAATCGCGGGGATCGGTCACTACGGCCACGTCCGCGAAATTCTTGGCTGCTGAGCGGATCATCGTCGGTCCGCCGATGTCGATATTTTCGACAATCTCCTCCCAAGCCACGCCCGGCTTGGCCGCCGTCTTTTCGAAGGCGTAGAGGTTCACTACCACCAGATCGATCGGCGCGATGCCGTGCTGCCGCAGAGCCTGCATGTGCTCCGCGTTGGAGCGCACGGCCAGAATGCCGCCCGTAATGCGCGGATGCATCGTTTTCACACGGCCTCCGAGCATCTCGGGAAAACCGGTCACATCAGAGACCTCGCGGACCGCGATTCCGGCTTCGCGGAGCAATCGAGCCGTGCCGCCCGTGGAAATCAGCTCCACGCCGAGGCGCGCCAGAACCTGCGCGAATTCAGTCAGGCCAGTCTTGTCCGTAACGCTCAGCAAGGCTCGTTGGATTTTTACCATGGTGGGGAAGAAACATTTTCTCACAACCCGTATCCCTCAGGATAAACGCTGGCGCCAAAAAGCACCCCTCGGCCATTACGGCGTCAATCAAAGCGTTGCGGCCCATTTTCGCACAGATGTACGGGAACCAATCGATGGGCGACCGGGCGTCCTCGGTCGGACGCCTGGTCGCAGCTCGATCCAAGGTCTCGGTGAGTACCCGTCCGCTAGTACTTTGGGGCCTGTGGCCGGGCGCTTCGGGGTGGGTCTTGGGTACTGCCCAGAATCCAACTGCCTTTCTATTGTCATGTTCCTGTGACTACGCCATAGTGATGCCATGAAGCTCACGGAGCGTCGCAGACTGGAGCGGCTGCCTGCGTCCGGGTCGGGCACGCTGGAGTGGACCGATCCCACCCGACGCCACAGAACAGCCACAGTAACTGTCAAAGACATAACCGCGGACGGCGTTCGGCTGGAAGCCGACGAACCGCTCGAAACCTTGAATGGGGCGAGGCTGGTTGGAGAGACGTGGGAATGTTTGGGATCTATTCGTTATTGCCGCCCGGAAAATGGCAGGTTTGTGGCCGGCATGCAGTTGACGCGGCTGCCGATCCGCCGCTCCCATGGTTGGGGTCCTCAACTCGTAAAGCAGAAAGAAACTTCAATCGAGCCTGCCCGGAAACTTCCTCCTGCCAGGCCGACGGCGGAGAAGGAAAACCGTCCTGGCCCGCGGGCCTCGGAGGCTGCTACAAAGGCCTGGGATTCTTGCCCTTCGCGCCCTTCCGAGCCCATTTCCGCGCTGCAAGGCGAGATCAGAAAAGGCGAAGCCTTTGTCAGCACGGATAGTGACGTGATTCCCGACCGGCGGCGCAGCGAACGAACCCCCACGGGCGGGTGGGCGACATTGGATTGTGGGCCGCATTGTGTAACTGTGCGCGTTACGAATCTTTCGGACGAAGGCGCTACCATCGAGTTGGCCGGCCCCGTGGAGGCGCCCCAAATGGCTCGGCTGACCGGAGAGGTGTGGCAGTGCCTCGGTTGGCTCCGCTATTGCAAGCCAGAAGGGGAGAAATATGTAGCGGGCTTCCAGTTCACGCGCAGCTACCCCAAGAATTCCTGTGATTATTTCGATTAGATGAGGCGTCTCTGCGAGGGCCTAAACTTCAGAGGATCCAAGGCGGCCGGCCCGCTTTAGAAATCCGAACCGCCGGCGCCCGGACGAATCAAGTTTTCTCCGCGATTTCTTTCTGCGCTTGGGCGAGAAATTCATCTAAGCTTTTCGCCCCCTGGTCGCCCTGCTTGCGGTGGCGCACGGCGACCTGCTCCTTTTCAGCCTCGCGCGATCCAACCACGAGCATATAGGGGACTTTTTGCAACTGCGCCTCGCGGATTTTGGCGTTGATCTTCTCGCTCCGAGCGTCCACGGCGACACGCAGCCCGGCTGCTTGCAAGCGGCTAGCGACGCTGCGGGCGTAATCGAGCTGTTTGTCTGTAATGGGTAAAATGACGGCTTGCACCGGCGCCAGCCACAGCGGAAAGGCCCCGGCATAGTGCTCCAGAAGCACGCCGAAAAAGCGCTCTACGGATCCCCATAGCGCCCGGTGAACCATGAGCGGCTGATGCGCCTTGCCGTCCTCGCCGATGTACTCAAGGCCGAACCGCCGCGGCAGGGTGAAATCGAACTGCACGGTCGAGAGCTGCCAAAGCCGTCCGATGGCGTCCACCAGCTTGACGTCGATCTTAGGTCCATAGAACGCCGCCTCGTCGGGAATGATCCTGGCTTCCACGCCGAGCTGTTGCAGCGCCTCGAGCAGCGCAGTCTCAGCGAGACCCCATTGGTCAGGCGTCCCGTCGTATTTCCCGCTGGCCCCTTTATCCCAAGTAGAAAGCTCGACCTTATATTCCTGAAAACCAAACGTGCGCAGCACCTCAAGGGCGAAATCGAGGCAGCCGATGATTTCCTCTTTGATCTGGCCGGGTGTGCAAAATATATGGGCATCGTCCTGAGTGAAGCCCCGCACCCGCATCAGCCCGTGCATGACCCCGGAGCGCTCGTACCGGTAGACCGTGCCCAGTTCGCCGAGCCGCACCGGCAGATCCCGGTAGCTGCGCAGCCGGTCTTTGTAAATCAGGATGTGAAAAGGGCAGTTCATCGGCTTAAGGCGGTAGCGGGCATCGTCAAGCTCCATCGCCGCAAACATATTCTCGGCGTAATAGTTGAGGTGTCCGGAGATCTTCCACAGTTCCTCGCGCGCCACGTGCGGCGTGAATACGAGCCCATAACCGCGCCGGAGATACTGCTCGCGCAGCCAGTCCTCCATCACCTTGCGGACAATGCCGCCCTTGGGATGCCAAAAGATCAGACCCGGCCCGGCCGTCTCCTGAATGCTGAACAAATCGAGTTCCGGCCCCAGCTTCCGGTGATCCCGTTTCTTGGCTTCCTCGATGCGTTGTAAGTAAGCGTCCAGCTCCTGCTGCGTAAAGAACGACGTGCCGTAGATGCGCTGCATCCGAGCATTGTGTTCGTCGCCCTTCCAGTAGGCTCCGGCGATCGAAAGCAGCTTCAGGGCTTTAATCTTGCCCGTAGAGGGTATGTGCGGTCCGCGACAAAAATCGATGAAATGAGGGCCCGTGGTATAGCAGGACACGCGATCGCCTTCCGCTTTCTCTTCGATGAGCTCGCATTTCATCTCTTCGCCCATCTCGCGGAACTTTTTCAAACTCTCCTCCCGCGGCAGCCACACCCGTTCAAAGGGAAGGTCTCGCGCCACCAGCTCGCGCATGCGAGCTTCAATCTTGGCCAAATCTTCCGGAGTAAACGGCGTTTCCCGCTGGAAATCGTAGAAAAAGCCCTCGTCGGTAGGGGGGCCGATGCCCAGCTTGGTTTCCGGGTAGAGCTCCAGCACCGCCGCCGCCAGCACGTGCGCACTCGAGTGGCGATAGACTTCGAGGGCCTCGGGATCTTTGCTGGTAAGAATGCGGAGGGGGGTGTCCTCCATCAGCGGGCTTTTGAGGTCAATCAGCCGCCCGTCAACCTTTGCCACCAGGGCTGCTTCGGCAAGCCGCGGGCCCAACTCCCGGGCGATGTCAAGAGGAGTAATGCCCTTCGGGAAGGATCTCTCGCTCCCGTCCGGAAACTTTACCCGAATGGTTTCCATGCTTTCTGGTTCCAGATGAGCGGCCTGAGAGCTTAATCCTTTTTGTTCGCTTCGGAGGCTTTGGGCTCGCTTTTGATGGACTCCGGTTTCCCGGAGCCGTTGCCGGAAGCTTTCGTCTCTGTCTTTTCCTTTTTTGTCTCGCCGGACCCGCCGCTCTTTCGCGCGTAGTCGGTAATATACCACCCGCTCCCTTTGAACTGGATCGCCGGAGCCGAGAGCAGACGCTTCACCCGCCCTCCGCAGCCCTGGTGTTTCGCGAGCGGCGGGTCGGAGAATTTCTGAAGTTCCTCAAAGCGACCGCCACATTTTTGACATTCGTATTCGTATACAGGCATAAAGCTTTGGCCGAAACACTTCAAACCATTATACCAGCAGGCGAGACAGTATGGATTCTAACAGCCGGGGTGCTGCGTCTTTCGCCCGTCCATTGAGCGAGGGCCTTTTCCATAGCAATCGCATTCCATAGCAATCGGCAGTCCGCCGGGCTCACAATTCCAAGGATTTGAGGTACTGCCGGAATTCGGGTCCGAGATCCTCGCGGCGCAAGGCAAACTCGACCGTCGCCTTTAGGAAGCCCAGCCGGTCGCCAGCATCGTATCGCGTGCCTTCGAACCGGTACGCGTATACCGGCTGCCGATCGAGAAGCTGCCGGATGCCGTCGGTGAGCTGGATCTCACCGATGCTGCCCGGCTTGGTCGCCGCCAGCGTGGAAAATATCTCCGGCACCAGAACGTACCGCCCGATGATGGCAAGATTCGACGGCGCCTGGTCCGCCGGCGGTTTTTCCACCATATCCCGCACGCGAAACAGCCGATCGCTCGTGCCATTGAAGGTTTCGGGATCACCGGCGATAACTCCATAGGCGGAGATTTTTTCCCGGGGCACCTCCATGACCGCCAGCACCGAACAACCCGTATGCTCGAAAACGTCAAGCAATTGCCGCAGGCAAGGCCGGGTGCTTTGAATCACATCGTCGGCAAGCACCACGGCGAACGGCTCGTCACCGGCGAGCTCGCGAGTCACCAGCACCGCATGTCCCAGGCCGAGAGCCTCTTTTTGCCGGATGTAGGCCACATGAATCAATTCGGAAACGTGCCGTACGATCTCCAGTTCCTTGATCTTGCCGCGCGATTCGAGCAGGTATTCGAGCTCGAAGCTCACATCGAAATGATCTTCAATGGCTGTCTTGCCGCGCCCGGTGACGATGATGATGTTCTCGATCCCCGAATCGATCGCCTCTTCTACTCCGTACTGAATGATGGGCTTGTCCACCAGCGGCAGCATCTCTTTCGGCTGTGATTTGGTGACGGGCAGGAATCGAGTTCCCAATCCGGCAGCAGGGAAGACGGCTTTGCGCACGCGGCAGTTCATAACTCCAGTATATGCAGACATGGAAACAGCCTTGCTGCGACAGATTTTCCTTTAAACCGGCATAAACCCTGGGCCGCCGGGCCTGCTCAACTGCTTTCTAGCGGTTGTAGCCAGCAGAGGGCGGCGCTATGTTTGTAGAAGCAAACAAATTCTGATATATTGTTTAGTCATGTCGGTGAGCCGGGGTATTGGTGTGGCCGTCTGGGCGGCAGCTCTGGTTTGGGCTGCTGAGACCCCTGATCCTCCTAAGCCGGCCCCGCAGGTATATACCGTAGGCGTGGATGTCAGTACGGGAAAGCTGATTCGCATCCCCGCGCCCTCCAGCCGATCCTCTTCTGCGACCGCACGGAAGGCAGCGGCACGAAAGAGCTCATCGGAAGCAGCAGCGGCTAGCCCGCGCACGGCAGACGTGGAACGATCGGCGGTGCAGGAGCCTGCCGCACTCCAGCCAGAGAGCGCATCGAGTCAGGTCGAGTTAAACCCGCCCGGCAAGACCCTGGTGGTAATAGAAGACCCCGACCGTCGAGCCGAAGTTGCCGGGAAAGAGCCTCCGGCGTCCGGCGGCCGGGCGTCGGCGGCTCATAACGTTGTTTCGGCTGCTGGTTTTAACGGTCTCGTGGAGCGCGTAGCGTTGCGCTACGACATCAATCCGGGCTTCGTGCACGCCGTCATCAAGGCGGAGAGCGACTACAATCCGCGGGCTGTTTCGCCTAAGGGTGCTATCGGTTTGATGCAGCTCATGCCGCCGACGGCACGCCGTTTCGGGGTAAGCAATGTTTATAACCCTGTCGAAAATTTGGAAGGCGGCGTCCGCTATCTGCGGCATCTTTTGGATCTATACAACTACGACCCAAAGTTGTCGCTCGCTGCTTACAACGCCGGTGAAGGCGCCGTGGAGCGTTTCCGGGGTATTCCGCCTTATTCCGAAACGCGACGCTATGTGCGGCGCGTGAGCGAGATTTACAGCCGGTCGTTCGTGTGGCTCGCGCCCGCGCCTGCGCCTAAGAAAATCGAAGGTCCCCGCATTTACCGTGTTGTGGAACCTTCCGGAACCGTCCGGTATGTGACGGAACCCCGACCGGAATCGCAGTAGCCGCTATGCCGAAAACGGCAAACCGCCGCCGGGTGTTGGCTCTAGTGCCGGGAGTTGTGGCGTTGCTTGCCGGCTCCGAGTGCCTGCACGGCGCGAGCGCAAAGCGCGAACTGGCGCTGCAATATTTTCAGCAAGCTCAGCAGCAGCGGCTCGATCTGGAAAGCGTTCGGGAAGACGATAGAACTCGAGAAGATTACCAAAAGGTGATTCTGGCCTTCCGGCGCGTTTACACTACTTCGCCGCAAAGCTCCAAGGCCGACGACAGCCTGCTGGCCGTGGGCGACCTCTATTCCAAGATGAGCGAGCGCTTCGGGCCCGCGCCGTACCGCGACAAGGCCATACAGGCCTATCGCTTTCTTATAAATGAATATCCGCTGAGCCCCCTGCTCGAGGACGCCCGCCAGAAGCTACAGGCACTGGAAAGTCAGGCCGCTGCGGGTCGCCTTGCTCCCGCAGCCGTGCCTCGCGCAGTCGCCGCATCTGTCGCCTCCCCGGAACTTGCGGGCGGCAGATCCGGTTTACACATCAGTGACGTGCGCTATTTTTCGTTTCCGGAGCTCACCCGGGTCGTGATCACCCTCGATGCGGACGTAGACGTCCACAGCGAGCGCCTTACGGATCCGGACCGCGTTTACTTCGATCTTCCCAATACCCGGCTCAGCCCGGCCTTGCAAGGCAGAAGCATCAATGTGGGAGACCATCTAGTGAGAAGAATCCGGGTCGCCCCTACCCGCGTCGGGGTGACGCGCGTTGTGGTTGATTTAAACGGCGACGCGCAGTACGCGATCTCCAAGCTCACCAACCCGTCGCGTATCGTGCTGGAACTCCGGCGGCGCGAAGCCGGTGTAAAGCCCTTTCTTGCGGGCGCGGATGTAGCGCGGCAAAATCTGGAATCGGCGCCGCAAAGCGCGGTAAGACGAGAGGGCCCGGCCGCCGAGCTCGCCGCAGCGAAGAAACCGGGGCCTTCGACAGGATCCGCCGTTCGAGCAGTTGAACTTCCGAGGCTTGCCAAAGTTCCGCCAAATGTGTCTCGATCCCCAAGGCCGGCCGGCAGAGTGGCCGACCCGGGCGGCGTCAGCGCAGCATCGCTGCCGAAAGAAGCGGCGAAAAAAGAGCCGGGAGCTGTTGCTGGTGGGTCCAGCGTAGCCAGCTCCGCCGATCTTGCTGCAAGCAGGCCGCCGCGGCCAGAAATCGAGTCGCGGAAGACCGCTGCCGCGGTGCCGGCGGCGACAGCCGGTGCGGCGGCCGGAGATCCCTCGCCTTCTCCTGCCGCTTTGCCTCCTCAAGGTCCGGCTGTGGCGGCGCTTTCGGCGCCGCCGCTCGCATCCGGTGCGATAGCCGAGCAAATTTCGGCGCCTGCTGTTGACGCCAAGGCATCCCCGGCCAAGACCGCTGCCTCTCCGCCGGCCCTGTCGAAGCTGGCGCCGCCAAAGCCCGCCCAGCCCACCAGCAGCGGTGAGCGGGACTTGATTCGAGCTCTCGGCCTGAAGATTTCCCGGGTGGTCATCGACGCGGGCCACGGCGGGCACGACACCGGCACCGTGGGGCCGACCGGGCTGATGGAAAAAGATCTGACTCTGGATATCGCCACGCGGCTGGGGGCGCTGATAACAGAACGTATCGGAAGCGAAGTAATCTTTACGCGGACTGATGACACATTTATTCCACTGCAAGACCGGACCGCTCTGGCCAACGAGAAAGGCGCCGACCTGTTCATCTCTATTCATGCCAATTCCTCACGCCTGCGCGCCGTACGGGGCATTGAGACTTACTACCTCAACTTGACCGGCGACCGCGAGGCCCTGGAAACCGCGGCGCGCGAGAATGCCGCTTCGCAAAAGTCCATCCACGAGCTTCAGGATCTGATCTCGAAGATCACTCTCACCGAAAAAATCTCCGAATCGCGCGAGTTTGCCTCACAAGTGCAGCGATCATTGTACAGCGCGGTGTCGCGGGAGACGGGCACGCTTCGGAACCGGGGCGTACGCACTGCGCCGTTTGTGGTGTTGATCGGCGCCCGTATGCCTTCCGTTCTTGCCGAAGTCAGTTTTCTGAGCAACCCGCGCGACGAAAAGCTGCTCAAGACCAGCGCCTACCGCCAGAAAATCGCCGAGGCCCTATACAAAGGGTTGGCCGCCTACGCCGGTACGCTGAGCCAGGTGGAAGTGGCGAAAAAATAGATCCTCGAAGCCCGTCAGTCCCCTGCCCGCTCGACCTGGACAAGCGTGCTGTAGAACGTGGGACCGCCGCCCATATCGGTCAGACGCCCGGAAACCAGCGCATTGACGTTGTGGCCGTCCGGCGAAAGCTTGTTCCAGCGGCCGGAGAGGCTCGCAACCACCCCGCGCGGAACGGCAGCAGTCACGGCGGCAACCAAACGGCAACTGCCGCGGTGGTTAAAGACTCGGACCATCTCGCCGTCGGCGATGCCGCGAAGAGCGGCGTCATCGGGGTGAATTTCCACGCGAAGTCCCGGCTCGGAGCCCGGCCTCCCATGACCGAAGGTGGTATTCACACGATCCGGACATTTCGGTGAAATCATTTCTAACGGGTATTTCGCCCGCAGCTCGGCATCGCCGAAGCGTGATTCCACCGGCGGCGTATAGAAAGGCAGAGGGTCGATGCCCTGCTGGGCCAGCGAGTCGGCTCGCAGTTCACACTTTCCGGAAGGTGTTTCAAACCCCCCTTCGGCAAACGGTAAAAACGGCTCGCCCGGGGGCGCAACCGGAAGGCGCACGGAATGTTCCCGATCCAATTGCTCGACGGTGATTCCCCGTGCCCAGCGATGCTCCGAGCCCAGAAGAGCGCGCAGCATCTCGTCTTCTGTCTCGCGAAAGCAGGGATCGTCAAAGCCCATACGGAGCGCCAGGCGGCGGAAAAGCTCGACGTTGGAAATGGCTTCCCCCACAGGCGCGATAGCTGGACGCGCCAGTTGGAGATGGTAGTGCCCGTAGGCAAAATAGAGATCCGTGTGCTCGAGGAACGTTGTGGCCGGCAGCAGAAAATCGGCGTAATCAGCGGTATCGGTTTGGAACTGCTCGCTGACTACGGTAAATAAATCTTCGCGGCGCAATCCCCGCAGTACGCGAGTCTGGTCGGGAGCCACCGCCGCAGGATTGGAGTTGTAGACGAAAAGGGCCTTCACCGGAGGGGAGTCCGCCTCGAGCAGCGCCTTGCCCAACTCGACCATGTTAATTGTCCGGGGCTTCCGGCCGAGTGGCGAGCGCAGCCAGAGCTCGGGCTTTTCCAGCCTGTCGCGGCGCAGCCGGAAGGCCTGACTGGTCGAAAGCTGCAAACCGCCGCCGACCTCGCGCCAGGATCCGGTAATGGCCGGGAGCATGGCGATCGTACGCACGGCCATACCGCCTCGTTCGCTGCGCTGCAGCCCATAATTCAGCCGGATCGCAGCCGGCCGTGTAGTGGCGTATTCGCGCGCTAGACGAACAATGTCGGGCGCGGCCACGCCGGTCAGAGCCGCCGCTTTCTGCGGCGGATACTCCTTCACCCGCTCCCGCAGGTCCTCGAAGCCCAGCGTGTAGCGGGCCACGTAATCGTCGTCGTAAAGACCTTCGTCAATGATCACGTGAAGCATGGCCAGCGCCAGCGCCGTGTCGCTGCCCGGATAGACAGCAATGTGCCAGTCCGCTTGCCGGCTCGTGCGGTTCTGATGCGGGTCGATCACGTAAAACCGCGCCCCGGCGCGGCGCGCTTCCACGATGAACGGCCACAAGTGAACGTTGGTCGCAAGAATATTAGCGCCCCACGCCAGAATGAGTTTCGAATGGCGGAACTGCTCCGGCTCAGTTCCCACGCGCACGCCTTGCGTGGCGGCAAGACCGGCTGCGCCGGCCTCCGAGCAGATCGTCCGGTCGAGCAAGGACGCCCCCAAGCGATGGAAGAAGCGGCGGTCCATGCCTGCGCCGTTGAGATATCCCATGGTCCCGCCATAGCTGTACGGCAGAACCGACTCCGGGCCGTACTCGGCGGTTATGGATTGAAGCCGTGCGGCGATGGTATCCAGCGCTTCCTCCCAGCCGATGCGCTCAAACCGGCCTTGGCCCTTCGCGCCGACGCGGCGCATGGGATACAGCACACGATCCGGCGAATAAACCCGATCGAGATAGCGCGCCACCTTGCCGCACAAGAATCCCCGGGTGACCGGGTGATCGGGATTTCCCCGAACCCGTACTGCCCTTCCCTGTTCAACGTCCACCAGGATCGAGCAGGCATCTGGGCAGTCATGGGAGCAAACGCTGTGAAGAGTTTCGGGCATGTTGTCTTTGATTATAAGCGAGAGATCGGCGAGTGGACGCCGTGTCTCGAGACTGTGCACCGCTGGCTTCAGGGAGCGTGGCCCGGGGTTGGTACCGGACAGCTCGGGCGCGCCCGGAGATCATCCCACCAGAAGATTTTGGAAGGTATTACGTATTGATAATATGTTAAGGCGCTTCTCCGCCGCCGGATATTAAGAGATCCGTCAGGCACGCGGCCGCGCTCTGCCGCTGGAAAGTTGCCGCTGCGGCGCTTTTGCTATTCTATCTCGCATGCGCAGATTGTTACTGCTATCGATTCTCTGCCTGGCGCCCGCCTGGGCCGCGGGCGAGCTTTCGAACCGGCGCGCGCCGGGGTTTTCGCTGCCGGATTCCAACATTCAGCAACACGATATCGCCGACTATCGCGGCAAAATCGTCTTGCTCGAGCTCATGCAGACCTCCTGCCCGCACTGCGTGAAGTTCGCCGGAGTGCTGGAAGAAATCAGCCGAAGGTACGCAGGACGGGTGCAAGTGCTTTCGATCGTCACGCCCCCGGATACGACGGCCACCGTAGGACCCTTCATCCGGCAGCACAATATCACCTATCCGATCCTGTTCGACTGCGGCCAAGCCACGGGTTCGTACATGATGGCGACGCCGCAGAAGCCGAGCTTTGATATTCCGCACGTGTTCTTAATCGATCAGGAGGGGATCATCCGTAACGATTTCGGCTACGGCCCCCTGACCACGGCGATTTTCGAGGGTCGCGGCCTCTTCGCCGAAGTGGATAAGATGCTGGCTTCGCCGGCCCGCGGCGCGCCGCCGAAGGCGGCTCCGAAGAAACAATAGTAGAAAGTATCCGGGCTTCACCCTCCGCCCCAGCTCGCGGAGACCTTTCTCATCCGTAAGCGCAGACCTGTCGGTAGGCACCGCGCGTCTTCTCTGCGGCTTGCCGCCAGGTGAATTGCGCCGCGCGGGCGCGGCCCCTTTCGATCAACTCCCGCCGCAGCGAGGAATCGGCGGCGGCCCGGCTCAGTCCTTCTGCCAGCGCGGCCGTGTCCAACGGGTCAACGAGCAGCGCGGCGCCGCCGGCTATTTCGGCCAAGGCCGAGCCATCGGAAGCGACCACGGGAAGGCCGGCGGACATGGCTTCCAACACCGGCAATCCGAAGCCTTCTTCGAGAGACGGAAAAGCCAGAGCGGCGGCCGAGCGGTAAAGCCGCCAGATAGCGCCGTCGGGCAGATAGCCCAGAACGCGGATGCGCCGCCGGGCCGGCGAAGCGGCGATGCGCGCATGAATTTCTTCCGCCTTGTATCCATCCGAGCCGGCGAGCACCAGATCGACATGATCCTCCAGGGTCTCAAACGCCTCGATCAGGCGAAGAATATTTTTTCGGGCTTGCAAGGCGCCCACGTGGAGCAGGAAGGGACGCTCGAGCTGAAACCGGCGCCGGAAGGCTTTCAGATCCTCGGCAGCAAACTCGGGAATGGGATCCACACCGTGATGGATGACCACGATTCGTGAAGACTCGACGCCGAGCAGCGCCTCCACACAATGCGCCGTATAGCGAGATACCGCAATCAAAAGCTCGGAGCGAGCGGCGGCGTCTCTGGCCAGAACGGCGAATCGCTGCCGAAACTCGGGCGTCGAGTATTCGCCGGTAAGCGCGAACAAATCGTGGAAAGTCGTGATCGCATGGCGAAAACAATAGCGCGGCAAGCGTTGATTCAAGCCGTGAAAAACCGCTACGCGCCGGGACAGAAAAACATTCAGGGGCTCTATGAGCAGCCGGCGCGAGACATTTGAAGGCCAACGCTGCTTGAACAGCGATCGAAAAAACCGGTGCGGCCGGTAATACAGGATAAAATGAAGCTCCGGAGCGGCCGTTGTGACTTCCGCAATGAGCCGGCGGCAGTAGACTCCTACTCCAGACAGCGCCCTCCCCAGGCTGTAAGTGGCATCGAGGCCTACATCCACGAAACAGCCTCCAAAACCGCACCCAAGATCCGCTCGGGGCGGGCGGGAGCTTCCGGGCTCACAACGACAGTTTTCACTTCGGCCGAGCCGCAGGGCCGCCAGCGCTGGAGAATGCGCGGGGACCGGAAGCCGGCGACGATATCTACCGTCCTCTTTCCGAGAGCAGCCGCTATATGCTGGCAGGCAGAATCGTACCCAATGTAGAGATCGCTGAGGCCGATCAACGCGCCGAATCCGGCCAGGCTGCCTCGCCAGGCCACGACTGGGACGCCGGCAGAAGGCGGGAGAGGGTCCCTTTCCTCTATTTCGGCGATCTGTGTTCCGCTTTCCCGTAATCGAGCCAGCAAGTTGCCTGTCCGCGCCGATTCTTCCGCGCCATCGCCCCGGTCAAGAAAAACTCGCCAGCCCCGAGCGAGTAACTCTGTCAGCAGAAGATACTCAAAATCGTCGGCAACCCTCTTTCCCGGATTGTCCCCCACGCCGAAATTAACGCTGATCCACCCCTTTACAGGGAAAAGCGCGGGGCCGCTTTGGCAGGGAACAGGGGAACGCAAAACGGCACACAGAGACTCAGCCAATCGCAGCGCCTCGGCTGGAAGGCTTACCCAAGGCCGGGCGGGCCCAGTCCCCGGCCCAAAGACATCGTCGAGCCAGGCCGAGGTTAAATCGGAAAGCGCTTCACAGCCCGGCTTGGAGTAAGACCGGCTTTCAAAAAAAAGATAGCCTGTATCGCCTGCGGCCAAAGGCAGCATTCCCAGTTGAGTGAGGCGGGAATCGGGATCGATAATCACGTATCGCCCGGCGCGCAGATCTCTGACCTCATCCTCCACAATGGCGGCCACCGCGGGCCAGGCAGCCAGCCGGTCAAGCAACCCCCCGCTTCTTGAATACGGCGCCCGGCGCGCTCGCACGCGGGGTTCGCCCGCAAACAGAAGAGCGGAGCGATCGCCGCCGATAAACACCAGGTCGGCGTTGGGAAACATTTGCATCATTTTTCGCAAGACCACGCTGGTAACGGCTACGTCGGCCCCGAGGGTCACCCGCGAGAGGACAAGAACCTTCTCGACAGTTCCGGCCTCGACTACCGCTCTACCAAGCCTGCGCAGCGACAAAGCGCGGCGGATCAAATCCCCCTCATTCGAGATGCCGAAGCGGGCCAGTTGCGCTTCGAGCCAACCAGGGCTTGAAAGACGGCGGCAGCATTCGAGCAGCCTCGCCATGAACCGGATGTACAAATCGCAACACTCGGGGTCAAAAGCGTCCGCCAGGGGTTCCACCACCTGCCGGAAAATGGCCTCGGTCCCAAAGCTAGCCAGGTCCGCATCGGCGAGCGTGGCGATCTCGGCTAGCAGCGGAACGGCGGCGTCAAGTTCGGCGGTCGAGGCGAGGCAAGCCTGGGCCGCCTGCGCCGCCAGCCGCGCTGCGACGGCCGGCGTCAGCAAATCTTGATCGCGCAGTTTTTGGAATTCCGCCCGGGCCGCAGCAGCTTTTGCAGAGACCACGTTCACACGGTACACAAGGCGCCATTACAAGGCAACGGGAGCCGCGGAGAGCGCCGCGTGCGGCGAAGCGTTGCTGGACCTCCTGGCCTCGCAATGCGCCCGATTTCAAAGGCCGGCGTCATTGACCTCTGCATCGACCTCTGCATCGCGCGCCTTTGTGTCGAGACCATAACCCTTCAACTTCCGGTAGAGGGTTGTCTTGCCGATGCCCAGCAGTCTGGCGGCTTTCCGGCGGTCGCCCCGGGTCACTTTCAGGGCATGCTCGATGGCGAGCCGTTCCACATCCGCCAGAGGCGCTACTTCCGGCAAGGCCACCAGCCGTGGCTCAGCCGGCAACGCTTCGGCCGCATTCCGGATTTGGGTGGGCAGGTCGCCCAAGTGCAGCTCATTCCCCGAACACAAAGCAACCATCCGGCGAATGGCGTTCTCGAGCTGCCGCACATTGCCCGGCCAGTCATACTCCATCATTGTGCGGAGGCTCAAGGGCGTCATGTTCATAGGACGAGGAGCGTAGCGCTCGAGAAAGTAGCGGATGAGAAGCGGGATATCCTCTCTGCGCTCCCGGAGCGGCGGCAATCGCAGCGCCACCACGTTCAGCCGGTAATAGAGATCGGCGCGGAACTTCCCTTGCTCGACGAGCCTTCCCAAATCGCGATTTGTGGCGGCAATCACCCGCGCGTCGATTTTCTCAGCGTACTCGGCCCCCACCGGCCGGATCTCCTGCGTTTCGAGCACCCGCAGCAGCTTCGGCTGCAATTCCAGGGGCATTTCACCGATCTCGTCCAGGAACAACGTGCCCCCGGAGGCCAATTCAACCAACCCGCGCCGGGCGGCAGTGGCTCCGGTGAAGCTGCCCCGCAGATGGCCGAAAAGCTCGCTCTCCGCCAGGGAGGCAGGCAGCGCAGCCACGTTCACTGCGACAAACACGCCGCGCATCCCCGGAGCCACCGCGTGGAGGGCGCGCGCCACCAATTCTTTCCCGGTGCCGCTCTCGCCGGTGACAAGAACCGGACAGCGGTTGTTCGCAAGCTTGCCAATGATTCGCAGAACGCGTTGGACTTCCGGCGAGTCACCGACCAGACCGAAAGGGTAAGCCGCGCTCTCAGACGGCGGCGGTTCCTGCATCAACCGAGCCATTATAGCCCGGTCTGCGCGGGCAGTTCATCGACTCTGATCACCAGAGGCGTGAAATTTTCGCGCCGCAGTTTTTCAACCAGGGCGTTGGCGGCGTTCAAATCGGATTCATGGCCCACCAAAACGCGATAAAACAACCCGCGCCCGCTTTCATAGCTGCGAATGACAGCCGCACCGTGCTCGCGAGCCATCCGGGAACGGAGGCGCTCCGCGTTGCTGCGGCTGTGAAAGGATCCCACCTGGACAGCGAAGTAGCCGGGAGACGGCGCCTCAGGCAAGCCAACGACTGTCAACCTTACGCGCGCCGTGCCGGGCCCGATCATGGCGATCCTGCGGGCCGCGGCGTGAGAGAGATCGATGATGCGGTTCTTGTCAAAGGGACCCCGGTCGTTGATTCGCACATCCACAGTGCGGCCGTTCGACAAATTCTCGACGCGCACCCGCGCGCCGAGCGGCAGCGTGCGGTGCGCCGCGGTCAGCTTTTCCATGTCGTAGATTTCACCGCTGGTGGTGGGGCGGCCGTGATAGGGATGGCCATACCAACTCGCCATACCCTCTTCCGTCATGCCGATTGAGACGCGAGGAGCCGCGGGAACGGAGGTCCGTGCCTGCCTTCGGCCGCAACCCGCCGGCACCAGGACGGCCAGCGAGACGGCAAGCAGCGCGCCGCAGCGGCCCCGGTTCACTTCGTCTCTTCCTCCGGAGGCTCGTCATGCAAGCGGTCCGCCCAGCGGCTCAGTTCTTCGGAAAGGCGGCGCAGCAGTTTCTCGCCGTCCCGGCGAGCGCGGGGCACTACGCGTTCCTCAATAAAGTCCAGCGCCCGCTTGACTTCGGCTTCGATTTCCCGCGCCGCCTGCTCGAAGGCGTCGGATCGGGGGGATTTCTCGCCCATGCGGGTAGTATACAACCCGCACCACGGCCGCCGGCCTGCGGGCATGAACACGGCGCCGCTCCGTGTGGAAGGGAACGAAGCGGCAACCCGTTTTATGCCGGAATTACGCCGCGAAACTTTCGCACGTCCGCAGCGTAACCAGGAAATACCGACTTAAGATTTGGATTGCCCAAGTGCCGCAACACCAGTTCGCCCAGCACGTCGCGAAAATCGGTGGTGAGGTTCAGGTCGCGGCCTTCGTAAAGCTGCTCTGTTTCCATTCCTGGCCAGTCGCCGTAGACTTTGCCGCCGCGGACATCTCCACCCATTACAAACATTACGTTGGCGTGGCCGTGATCGGTGCCCCGGTTGCCGTTCTCGCGCGCTGTACGGCCGAATTCGGACATCGTCACTAGCACCACGTCCGCCATACGGTCCCCAAGATCCTGCCAAAAAGCGGCCAGAGAACGGCCGAAATCGCGGAGCAAATTGGGCAATTGGCCCACCGAGGCCCGCGGCCCCACCTCGTTGACGTGATGATCCCACCCGCCGATATCCACGAAGGCTACTTCGACTCCGACATCGGCCTTGATGAGCCGGGCAATCTGCTGCAAGCTCTGGCCGAAACGCCCCCCGGGATAGCTGGCCCCGTTCTCCGGGGCGTAAGGCCGCTTTTCGATGGAAGAAAGCAGGCGGATGGCCTCAAACGTTTCCCGGCCGGCGCCGCGCAGCAGGCTGTCGCTCGTGGCTTGATACATCGTCTCGAACGGACCGGCCGCGCCGGGCTCGCGAATCTCAAAGCCGGAAAAATCATTGATGGCGAGGGCCGGGGTCCCGCCCCGCATCGCGCGCGGCAGCGTCGGCCCGATGGCGACCGCGCGCACGGGAGACGCCGCGCCGCTTTCCGGGGCCAGCGCACGGTTCATCCAACCGCCGGGCGTCGCCTTTCGCCCGGGCGTCCCGGACTCCATGTAGTCCTGCGCATCGAAGTGGGAGCGGGTGGGATCGGGCGAACCCACCGCATGAACAATCGCCAGGTGGGCGCTCCGGTACAGCGGGACGAGCGGCTTCAGCGCGGGGTTCAGGCCGAAGAAACCGTCAAGATCAATGGCCGAGTCCTCCTCCGAGACGCCGGGCGGCGGCACAGCAATAGTCGGCCGCAGACGGTAATAGTTCTTCTCGCCAAATGGAACGACGATGTTCAGCCCATCGGCCGCCCCGCGCTGAAAAATTGCGACCAGAACCTTTTTGCGCCTGCTGACAGACGTTTCGGCAAATACCGTCCGCGCGAGCCAAACGGGAGCTGAGCCGACGCCGACCATAGCGAAGGCGGCGTTCTTCAGGAAGATTCTGCGCGTGTACATACAAAGAGCCTCACTTGCGTTGAAAATCGGGAGAACCGATGACAAGCCCGGCGACTTCCAGCGGCTGCAAGCCGCCCGCCGCAGTATCGCTTCTGGTCATCGCCTCACGGGTAGCCTCGGAAGGATCGGCCAGCAAAAGCTTCCGCGCCAGATCCGCCGGACCTGCTGCCGCTGTTTGCGCTACGCGGTTCGGGTCCACTCGGATCCCCGGCAGGCTGTTTCGCGTCAAGGCTTCCGCGAAGTTCATCCGGGCCAGAAGGGCGGCGGAATTAACCCAATCCCGGCTCACGTTCGAATAACCGGTCGGTTCCTGCTTCCTGTAAAGCGGTTCGCCAAGCTGCGCCGTCTGGAAATCGAGCGCGGCGGCAAAATTGACCTCGGCATCCAATCCCCGCACCGCGCTCACAACGATTTCGAGCGGAGATTTCACCTTCGCCCGATAGGCGCCCTGCGACCAGAACTCGCCGGAAGCCAGCATGGTTTTCATGACCTCGCGGATGTCGCCGCCGGTCTTCAAGTAAGTGCGAGCCATTTTTTCCACCAGCGAGTCCGGCGGATTGTCAGCGACGAAACGCTGCGCCAGCTTGCGCGAGATGAAATGGGCCGTCGAAGGGTGGCTGGCCAGAATGTCGATTACCTTCAATCCGTCGGAAAGGCCGCCTCCGGCAGGAATCTTCACCCCTAAGACGGTCTTCTCGCCCCGATCGTGCATCCGCTCGTTGAATTCGAAGGTTCCGCCGAGCTGGGGACGGCTGATAGTCCAGCCGGTAAAGCAGCGCGCAACTTCAATCACGTCGCGCTGGGTGTAACCGCCATCGACTCCCATTGTGTGCAGTTCCAGCAGTTCGCGGCCGTAATTTTCATTCAGACCGCGGCGGGGAAGAGCCCCCGGGACGGCCAATGGCCGGCGGCGTCCATTCAACATCCGCTCTGCGGCTGCCGGGTCCACCGATTGCCAGTTATCGAGATAGAACAGCATGGCCGGGCTCTGGGCCGTAGCCAGCAACAGGTCTTTGAATTTGCCAAGAACGTGAGGCCGGATAGCGTCCCGCTCGTAGGAAGTCACCAGATAGCGGTCAGCGCCCTTGTTGAGAAACACGTTGAAATGATTGAACCAGAAATCCACCAGCTCCTCTTCGAGTTGGCGATTGCTGTATATCGCACGGTAAAGTTTGCTATCGACCAGGTCGCTGACAACCACCTGCTGCGGGGCCAAGGAACGCAGCAGCTTCCGCCGGAGACCGGCTGGCGCTCGCGCGAGAACAGCCCGGCGCATATTCGCCGGTAAAACTTCGACCAGGTCTTCCTGTTTCTCTTCGGGAAGAGAGAAAAACAACTTCAGTCTTTCCTCCGGCGTGCTTCGGCGAAACGCGTTCCTTTCCTCAGGCGATAGCAGGTTTGCGAGCGGCGCCATCCCGGCAATCGCCGGTTGCCGCCGGGCTTCCGGCTGCTCCGCCTGGGCCTGTTGCTCAGAGCGGCGCTCATAACGCTCGGCCAGGCGTTGAAACCGCTTCCGCCTTTCCGGGTCCTGCGGATAGGGAATGCGCCCCATCGCCATGGCCCGAATCAATTGCGGAGGAGGGTAGTTCTCCACCAGTTCCGTCGTGCTCATCCGCAGCGTGTCCAGCACGCGAAGCTTCGCTTCGAGCGCGGGGTTTTCGGCGATGCGCTCGGGGTGAAGCTGTAGATCAATCCACTTCTTCAATCCCATGGAGCGAACGTGCTCGAAGTCGCCCGGCCGCGGGCCGAACGTCAGCCGGTTCAGGGCATGAGCGATCTTCTGGTCCGAAGAAAGCTTCCTAGAGAAGGAGGCATCGTCTTTTTTCGCGCCCGGAAGCATGCCGGGGCCCGCCGCCAGAAAAAAAAGGCCCATTCCAAGAAAGGTTCGTTTGTAGATCTTCATGCTGCGATCCTTCATCCGGTATGGCATCGGCGTTGCGCGCGGGGGGGGCGACGCGCTCCGCTTCCCGGCGTTCTATCCATATTGAACACCCGATGCAGAGCGAAGTTGTGCGCTTCCTCGACCGGCGAGCCGCGCAACAGAGCGGCAAGACTGTACCAGACCGCCCTATGTCGCCAAGCGTCCCAAAGCCGCCTTGCCTTTTCCGAAGATCGCGGGCAAGCTCAGCGGCGCTGCGCAGCACGGGGCGGATGAGCGGGACCGGCGCGGCCCGCAGTCCCGAGTCATTGCCTCAGGCAAGAACATTTCGGTTTCCGGCGTTTTTTTTTGTTCGGCGCCTCGCGTCGGGCTCACGCTCCGGTTCAAACGAAGCGTTCCGCCCGATGTAAGTTCATTTTTTTCTTGACTTTTTTTCACGATCCCCTTATACATGGAGACAACATCGTGGCGGATGCGCCACAATTTTTGATGTTAGGGAGAATGTTTCGATGAAGAAAGCAGCCAAGAAACCGGCAAAGAAGAAAGCCGCAAAGAAGAAGAAGTAGCAGTGCCCGCCCCGTAACGAGGGCGAAGGCGATTTGCAAGAAAGGCCCCGTCCCGATTGGGATGGGGCCTTTTTCGTTTTATGCCGCCGCGCTGCGAGGGGCGGTCAAGCAGCGCGAACAATGAAGGCAAGCTCCCACGGAAACGGAGCGGCCGGAAGCATGCTGCCAATTCCCGCCTTCCGGCTGGCGCCCGTATTCGAGCACCGCAATCGCCGCTTGCGCTCCGCGCCGCTCTCTGGAGGGAAACGGAAGCGGTCCCCTTTTGGGATTCTCCCTCACTGAATCGGAGAGAAAGCAGCGGGCCGGAGAAGAGTGATATTGCTCTGCGAGACGATCTGCCCGCCCCGGGCAATCGACTCATCGCGCGCCTTGATCCAATCCGGCGACGCACCGAAGGCATCCCACGCCTTCTCGCGATCCGCCAGACTGGCAAACGGGATCAAATAGGTCAGGTTCGGCATATTCTGGCCGATCACGGTGGTTGTATAGAGAATCGGATGGATACCCACGCTATGAAAAACCTTGATTTCGGGACCGCCGAAGCGCTCGAGCAAGAGCTTCAACTGCCGCTGGGTGGGCGAGTGATAGACACGCAATTCGAAAACCCGGGGCGTTTTGGGCTTTTCTTTTAGCGGCACAATTTCCGGCGAGAAATCCGTGGCTTCCAGCAGCGCTTGATCGGCGTAATCGTACGGCGGCTCGGGCCCGTTCTCCAGTTCCTCATGCGCCTTCAGATAGCCGGGATCCTGAGTGATCCGCCTTCGGGCCGCTTCCATTTCCTCGTAGCCGGAGAAACCGGCCAAAATCACGGTCGCTGGGACGTGCGGCCCGATCAGGGAGTTGAACACGCCCAGCGTCCGGATGTTTTTCGTCAGCAGGGGCATCTGTGACGAGAGAAACCGGTTGAGACGCGCCCCTTGATCTCCCTGCCGGAAGTAGAAATATTCGATCCGGTAGAGCCTGGTCTTTCGGCCCGGCTGCGCCTGCGCCGGACCGCTCGCTAACGCGGACAGCATAGTTGCGCCTCCCAAAGATTGCACAAAGGAACGGCGGTTCATAATAGCTCCCTCCTGCTGCGATTTGTTGAAACCGTGTTTATACCACATCGAGCGGACCGGAAAACGCCCTTCCGCGCCCCGCGTGGCGGCGCCGGAACTGCGACGGCCCAGCGATCCTTTGGGAAAGCCCGCCCTGAGCTACGGCGACCCGACTCAGGAATTCGTGTTCATCCGGTGGTGGGCCCGTGGCGACTCGAACGCCAGACCTCTACCGTGTCAAGGTAGCGCTCTAACCAACTGAGCTACGGGCCCTGCCAGAATCTTCCATTAGGCGCATGGTAACACATGGAGTCGAAAACGAGCCAGCTTGCCAATACCGGCCGGCGGATCGACAAGCCGGTCGTTTCCGGCCTGTTCCACCTGCTGGGATTTCCCTGCTGGAAGATGGAAAGACTGGCCTGCTGAATCCCGGATGGAAACCGTTATTTTCTGTTCCTATCGAGGCCGGATCGCTCCTCGTCCGCTGAACGCCGCAAATCAAGCGCAATTTGAAATTGACCTCCCGGCCGGCCAGATATTCTTCTTTTTGTGAGGCGTTGATTGTATGCTAACTGCGGGAGGTGCACCATGATCACGCTCCAGGGGCCCGTGATTTGCATTCTGGCGGCCGCCCTGACGCTCGGCGGCGCAATGCCTGCGGCGGGCCAGCAGCCAGGGATTCCCCAACAAAACGTCACGCAGCAAGCAACCCGGCAGCAAACCGCATCCCGCCAAGGTACATCTCAGCAAACCGTCTCTCAACAAACTGGTGCGCAACCGGCCATCACGCCGACGGCCAAAGAGCTCAACCAGAGTTTCAATGCGGACGCTGCCCAGTGGGCGGCGCGCTTCGAGCACGAGGGCCGCGCCATCTATGACAAGCGGTTCGAGATTTTGGATGCCATGGGGCTTAAGCCGGGAATGGACGTCGCCGACATCGGCGCCGGTAGCGGCCTCATTTCGCGGCTCATCGCTCAGAGAGTGGCGCCGGGCGGGACCGTCTACGCCGTCGATATCGCCAAGAACATGGTCGATTACATCGCCAAGACCGCCCAGGAGCAGAAGATTACCAACCTGAAGGCAGTCCTGGGCGATCCTCACTCGCCCCAACTGCCGCCCCATTCCGTCGATGTGATATGCATTATCGATGCTTATCACCACTTCGAGTACCCGAAGGATATGCTGGCGGAAATCAACAAGGCGCTCCGGCCGGACGGCCTGCTTCTCCTGATTGACTTCAAGCGGATTGAAGGCATTTCGCGCCCGTACATCCTGAAAATGGTCCGCGCGGGAGAAGGCGCTTTCACCGACGAATTTCTGGACGCCGGCTTTGAGCTGATCGAACGCCGCGATGACATGTTTCCGGAGAATTACCTGCTCAAATTCAGGCATCGGCGTCCGCCGGCCAACTAGCCGAATATCCGCTGCCAGCAAGCATCGCAAGCTCTCGCAGCCGCGGCTGAGAAGGCAGTCTTCCCAAGCGAGGCCGGGGCCGAACCAAAAGGGGAAGGGCCGGCGGCTGTGCCGGTCGCGGGAGCGGGTGTATACTGGCACTGATCCGGATGGGCAGGGCGGAAGATCCGGCGGGTCGGAGGATGAGACATGCGGCCATGGAGATCTACGGCGAGCGATCTATGCGGAATACCTTCCCGGGCGGCGCAGGCATTGATTCTTGCTTTCCTCCTCGGAGCCAGCGGTGCGCCGTCAACCGCCCAGACATCCCCGTCCCCGGCGCGGGCGCAAGCTCCGTTCACCGCGGCTGAATCGCGCGCGGTTTTCGACAAATATTGCGCCGCCTGCCATAACGCGAAGTTGAATACCGCCGGGCTCGCGCTCGAGACGCTGGATGTAGCCAGGCCGAGCGCCAATCCGGAGAAGTGGGAGCGGGTAATTCGCAAGCTGCGCACCGGCACGATGCCGCCGCAGGGCCTGCCGCGGCCCGATGATGCGACTTATGACGCGGTTGCAAGCTGGCTCGAGACGGATATCGACCGCGCTGCGGCGGCCCATCCGAATCCGGGCCGGACTAACTCTGTTCACCGCCTGAATCGCATGGAATATCACAACGCGATTCGCGACCTCTTCGCGCTCGACTTTGACGTAAATTCGCAGTTGCCAGGCGATGAGACGGCCGACGGCAGTTTCGACAACAACGCTGACGTCCTCGGCATTACCAGATCCCACCTGGAACGCTACATGTCGGTCGCCCGCCAGATCACGCGGCTGGCGACGGGTCTGCCTCCGGCCAGCCCGGTGGTGGAAACCTTCCGGGTTCCGTTGCATGTGGTCCAGGACGACCGCCAAAGCGAAGATCTGCCGTTTGGATCCCGCGGGGGCTTGGCCGTTCGCTATGACTTTCCGGCCGACGGCGATTACACCTTCAAGGTTCGCCTGCGCAGGCAGTATCAGGACTACATCATGGGCATGGGGTGGCCCCAGCATCTGGAAATCCGCCTGGACGGCAAGCTCCTGAAGCGCTTCACAATTGGCGGCCAGGCCCCGGGTAAGCCCTCACCCGCCAGTTTCGCCGGCGCCGGCAACTCCTTCGGAGATCCCGAGTGGGAGAAATACATGCAGGGGGCGGACGACGGATTGGAGATTCGCCTGCCGGTGAAGGCCGGACCGCGCGTTGTCGGCGTGGACTTCGTCCGGGAAATGTGGGAACCGGAACTGGTTCCGCAACCCCTGCAAAGAGGCCGGGTCATCACCGATGACGAGATTTACATGGACTACGCGAGCGTGGGCTCGTTGCAGATTGGCGGCCCCTATCAGGTCGCGGGGCCGGCGCGCGATACGCCCAGCCGCCGTGCCATCTTCGTATGCCAGCCTCAGACGGCCGCGGAGGAAAGGCCCTGCGCCGTAAGGATCCTTTCCCGGATGGCCCGGCGCGCGTACCGTCGGCCGGTGACCGACCGCGACGTACAAACGCTGCTCGAGTTTTTTGACAGCGGCCGCCGGGACGGCAAGAGCTTTGATGCTGGCATTCAGTTCGCGCTGGAACGCCTCCTGGTCGATCCCGATTTCCTGTTGCGAGTGCTGCGGGACCCGCCCCAGGCCAAGCCGGGAGAGGTCTATCGGCTGAGCGATCTCGATCTGGCATCGCGCCTGTCTTTCTTCTTGTGGAGCAGCATCCCCGATGAGCAGTTGCTCGATCTGGCGGAAAAGGGAAAGCTCTCGGATGCGAAAGTCCTGGAACAGCAAGTGCGGCGCATGCTGGCCGATTCGCGCGCCATCGACGCCCTGGTCAACGACTTCGCCGCGCAGTGGCTGAATCTGCGGCGCGTGGGAGACGTCGTAGTCGACCCCCGCTACTATCCGAATTTTGACGAGAGTCTGCTGGAAGCCTTCAAACAGGAAACGCAGATGTTTGTCGCCAGCACGCTCCGCGAAGACCGCAGCGTGCTGGACCTGGTGAAAGCGGATTACACGTTCGTCAACGAAAGGCTCGCCCGGCACTACGGCATTCCCGGCATTTACGGCAGCCGCTTCCGGCGCGTTCAACTCCCGAACCTAGACCAGAGAGGCGGACTGCTCGCCGAAGGGGCGCTCCTTGCGGCGACTTCTTATCCGGACAGGACTTCGCCCGTGCTGCGTGGCAAATGGCTGCTCGACAACATCCTCGGCATGCCTCCTCCGCCGCCGCCGCCCGGCGTGAACACCACGTTGCAGGAACCGAAACGCGGCACGCGGCCGGCCTCGATACGAGAGCGGCTGGACCAGCACCGCCATGAAGCCCTCTGCGCCAGTTGCCACTCACAAATCGACCCCATGGGGTTCGCGCTGGAGAACTTTGACGTGCTCGGAGGGTGGCGGACCAAGGATGAAGCAGGTAATCCGATTGACAGCACGGGCACTTGGCCCAGCGGCCGGAAAATCGATGGGTTCGCCGGCCTCCGGGCCATGCTGCTCGATCACCCGGACAGCTTCGTCGGTACATTGACAGAAAAGCTGATGTCCTACGCTCTGGCCCGCCGGCTGGATTACTACGACAAGCCCGCCGTGCGAAAGATCGTGCGCGACGCCAAGGCGAACGACTATCAGTGGTCCTCCATCATTCTGGGGATCGTCCAAAGCCCGCCGTTTCAAATGCGGTCGGCTAAAGCGGGGACTTAGAGCGCCCGGCTTCCTTGGTTCGGGCGGCCCCGGTTGGGTGCGCTCCGGCGGCCCGGTGGCAGTAAATCTGCCGGAATCCGATATTTGCAGCGGGCCCCGGGACAAGCCAGTTGTCAAAAACATGTGGAGCCGTGGAACCTGCTAGGATTTCATCAACCTTCAGAGTAAGATAGGGCGGAGGAGAGCACTGTTATGACTCGGAAATCGCTGCCGCGGCGGACCGTATTGCGCGGTATGGGTATCAGTTTGGCTCTACCGTTGTTGGATTCCATGTTCCCTGCTTTTTCGCGGGCGGAGACGATTGCCAAACCGGTGCACCGGTTCCAGGCAGTCTATGTGCCGAACGGTATGGCGATGGAATATTGGTCGCCGAAGACGGTCGGGAAAGACTTCGAGCTCACACCCATTCTGGAGCCGCTGGCGCCCTTCCGGAATCAGATGATGGTGCTCTCGGGCCTTCATGCCAACTGGAACTACATTCACGCCGGCGCTTCCGGGTCGTTTCTGACTGGCACTACTCGCGGCGGACGGACCGAGGTGGAGATCATCGCAGATGTCTCCATGGATCAATTACTCGCCAGGAAATTCGCGAACGAAACGCAACTGCCCTCTCTCGAGCTCTCCATGGACGCTCCAAATAACGCCGGAGCTTGCACGGGCGCGCTGAGCTGCGCCTACACGCATACCATCTCCTGGCGCAGCCCCACCCAGCCGTTGCCGATGGAGCACAATCCGCGCGTCGTGTTCGAGAAGCTGTTCGGTGACACCGGCACCACAGACCGGGCGGCCCGCGAGGCCCGGCTGCATCAGCACAAGAGCATTCTGGATTCAGTAACCGAGAAGCTGGCCGATCTCAAGCGGGAGGTCGGATCGCAGGACCGGGTAAAGGTGGATGAGTACACCGAGGCGGTGCGCGACGTGGAGCGGCGCGTGCAGAAAGCCGAGCAGCAGACCAATATCGAACTGCCCGTTATGGAACAGCCCCAGGGCGTGCCCACCGTGTTCGAAGACCACCTGAATTTGATGTTCGACTTGCAGGTCTTGGCGCTGCGGACCGATCTGACCCGCGTGATCACGTTTATGATCGGTAAGGAACAGAGCGCCCGCCCGTATCCGCAGATTGGCGTCCCCGAAGCGCACCACCCGTTGTCGCACCACAACAACCAGCCTGAGGTGATCGCGCGTATGTCGAAGATCAACCGCTATCACACCGAGCTGTTTTCGAAATATCTCGCAAAGCTTCGCGCGACGCCCGACGGCGAGGGGTCGCTGCTGGACCACATGACGATCCTCTACGGCTCGGGCATTTCGAATAGCAATCAGCACTCGGGCGAAAACCTGCCCATTTTGTTGCTTGGCGGCGGCGCGGGGAAACTCAAAGGCGGACGGCATATCAAATATTCCGACCGGCCCTCGATGGCAAACTTGCTTGTCACGCTCATGGAAAAGCTCGATGCGCCGGTGGAGCGCATCGGCGGCAGCACCGGGAAGCTCCCGCTCGATACGCTCTCCGACGTTTAGGCTGGCGGCGCCCGGGCACGCAACGGCGGGCGCCACTTCGCCGCGGGGCCCGCAACTGGAGTGATCCATACACTGGGAGGGAACACCGATGACAGTCCGTTGGTTGCGCCTGCTCGCTCTAGGACTGGCCGTGACCCTCGTAGGGGCCGCCGGCTCCAGCCTGACGCTGATTGAGGCCGCCAAGAACACCGACAAAGACGCCTTGCGCTCTTTGCTCAAGCCGGGAGTGGATGTCAACGCCGCCGAGGGCGACGGCTCGACGGCTCTCCACTGGGCCAGCTACCGGGATGATCTGGAAAGCGCCGATCTGCTGATTCGCGCCGGCGCCCATGTGAATGCCGCCAATGATCTCGGCGTCACTCCCCTCTGGATGGCCTGCCAGAACGGGAGCGTCGCCATGGCGCGGAAACTGCTCGAAGCCGGCGCCAATCCCAACGCCAAGCTTCTCTCCGGCGAGACGCTGGTAATGACCGCCTCCCGCTCCGGGAAGGCCGAAGTCGTCGAACTGCTGCTCGCCAAGGGCGCTGACGTGAATGTGCGAGCCACGCGCGGCCAAACGGCGTTAATGTGGGCGGCGGCCCAAAAGCATCCCGAAGTCGTCAAGGTTTTGCTGGCGCACGGGGCGGATGTCAAAGCGCGCTCGGATGTGTGGACGCAACTATGGCAAACCGCGCCCGATCAGGACGTCCACCCCGACTACCAGGTGAAGCTGAAACTCGGGGGTGACACGCCCCTGCTGTTTGCGGCGCGAGTCGGGGATCTTGCTTCCGCCAAGCTTCTGGTCGAGGCCGGCGCGGACGTAAATGATGCATCGGCCTACGGCACGAGCGCTACGGTGCTGGCTGTGCACAGCGGCAATGCCGAGCTAGTTGAGTATTTGCTGGAGAAAGGCGCTGATCCGAACGCCGCTGGAGCGGGCTACACAGCCCTTCACGCCGCGATTCTTCGCCGGAATACGAGGGCTGTCGCCGCTCTGCTCGCCCATGGCGCTGACCCGAACGCAAAGCTTCTGGCTTCTACGCCTGTCCGGCGCTCCTCCCACGACTTCTACTTCCATCCCGCCTATGTGGGAGCGACCCCGTTCTGGCTGGCCGCCCGTTTCACCGAGCCCGAGGTCATGCGGATGCTGGCCGAGCACGGCGCCGATCCCCTCGTGGTGCACAATGTGAGTTTTTGGGGCCGCAGAACCAAGACCTCGGAATACAAACGGGAAGCGCCGGGCCCAACCACCGCTTTGATGGCCGCCGTGGGCATGGGCCGGGGGAGTGGGTTTGCCGCTCCGGAACCGTCGCAGCGGGAAGCTCTGACTCTGGAGGCTGTCAAGATCGCGGTGGAGCTTGGAGTGGATGTCAATGCCGCCGACGCAGACGGCCGCACGGCGCTTGAAACGGCTACAGCCCTGAAGTACAAATCGGTCGTCGACTTTCTCTCTTCCAAGGGCGCCAAACTGGATCATCCCGCGCGGCCCCTTCCCAAGGAAGCGGTCGATAACTGAGACCATCCCCGGACTGGCTCGCTCGGTAAAAACCCTAAGTGACTTGGGCCCCGGCCGCTCTGCATTCCGAGCGCTGCCGGAGGCTTCTGGGCTGGAGCGCCGATTGACTTCAGCCGCTCCTGTTGCCTACACTTAGCGAAAAGCTCGGCGGAGGGCCAATATGCGTCCTTGCGGCGTCTCTATTTCCCGGAGAACTGTTTTGCGCACAGCCGCCGCTTCCGCAATCTTGCGCCTGGCTTCAGCCCAGCAGCGCGGCCCGCGCGTGCTGGCGCTGATCGGCGATCGCTATCATAACGCCGATTACATCCAAGTCGCGCTGACCAGGATGTTTGACGGCTTGGGTCTGGTGGTCGATTACACCATCGACTACAGGCAGCTTTCCCGCACCGTATTGCGCGACTATCAGATATTTCTCTGCCTGCGCGACGGAATGATATGGCCGAACGGCTATCTGGGGCCGGACGCCTACACTTCTTACGAGCAGGGGCTTGAGAACCGGGGGGACTTTCCCGAAGCGAAATCCCAAAGCTGGCTGAAAGAAGAACAGGCCGTGGCCCTAAAGGACTTCGTAATGGAAGGGAAAGGCTTTTACTCACTCCACAACAACAGCCATGTTTCGCTGTCTTCCCGAACGTACCGGGACGTGATGGGAGGCGCGTACATCGGGCATCCGCCGCTGCGGCCCTTCCGGGTGCATGTAGCGAACTCAAATCATCCGATCACCCAAGGAATTCACGATTTCATGGTCAACGACGAGCAGCACTACGTCGAATATGACAAAGACCCGAAATATGTTCTCCTGGAAGCGGAAAACATCGATGGGTTGACCTTTCAGAACCTGGGTGCGAAATCAATCGCCGGGTGGGCTTACGATTACGGGCGCGGCCGTGTCGTGTTCACTTCCGTAGGGCACACCATCCATGCCTTATGGGCTCCCGAATATCTCAAGCTGCAAAGACGGGCGGTTCAATGGTTGTTAAAAGAACTTTGATTTGATTCGGGCCGATGAAACCGAGTTCCATTCAGGTCTTTTTTGAGGGGTCAAGGCGGCAACTCAGAGCTTGCGTTTGCCGGCGCTTGCACGGGGAATCTGGTTACCGCCGGGAGACCTTCCTCTTGGGATGGCCCCGGCACGGCGGAAGCGATACTCGTGCCGGCTCATTTGCACCCGCGCGCCGCGAAACGCGACTCCTTCCGCTTCCAGACGCAGGCGCTGCTCGATGCCCGCTTCGCCAGACAGAAGAATTTTCCCGCCGGCTCCGATCACCCGGTGCCACGGCAAATTGGCGGAGCGCGGGGAGCCGCGGAGCGCCCAGGCCACTTGGCGCGCTGTGCCTGGAAATCCCGCCGCCCTGGCCACGGCTCCGTAGCTCGAGACGCGGCCCGAGGGAATCAGCCGGACGATCTCCCAAACTCGCTTGTAGTAGCCTTGCGGCTGGCGCCTATCCGGCATGGACGCCGGTCATGCGCGGCTCAATCTCATCGAGCAGCCGCTCGACATCCGCGGCGGTGAAAGGCTTGGCCAGCACGGCCTGGTTGGGCTCGGAAAACATTTCCCGAATATCTGTGCTGAAAGTGTCGGCCGTGAGAAACACGAAGCTCTGGATCCGGCTTTGCAGACGCCGGTAGAGTTCGATGCCGCTGATTCCCCGCATGCGGACGTCGCACAGAACCAGATCGAACCGCGCGCGTTCGGCGAGGTCCAGAGCTTCCTCGGCGCTCGAAACGGTGATCACGCGGTACTGGCGGTCGCTCAGCAGGCTCAATAAGGAATCCTGCACCTTCCGATCTTCATCGATGACGAGCGCGGTCAAAGTGGCCGGCGGGCGGGACTCGGTTTTGCGCGCCGCAGGAGCCTGGGCAGGCTTTGGCGGCACGCTGTCGGCCAGAGGATATTCGATTTCAAACGTCGTTGCGTGATTCGGACTGTTGCTGACCCGGATCGATCCGCCGTGGCCCTCGATGAGGCTCTGGCACAGCGCCAGGCCAAGGCCCGCCGTTTCGATCGGCTTTCTGGCGTCAAAAAACGGGTGGTAGACGCGGCTTTGCAGATCGGCGCTAAACAGCGGTCCCGTGTCGCTGATGTGAATTAAGACGCGCTTGGCCGCGATCGTGGTGCGAACGGTAATCACTTTCTCGCGGGAACCCTCCAGGGCGCGCTCGGCGTTGATCAGCAGGTTGAGAAATACCTGCTCCAAATGGGATTGATCGCTGGCGACAATCGGCGGGGTGGTTGAGAGCTGCACGTGAACACGAATGCCCTGGCTCTCCCATTTCTCTGCCCGAATCGCCACCACTGATCGCAGCACGGCATTGATATCCACCAGCACAGGCCCCGACTTCTGCGGCCGAGCGAAGGAAATCAGACGTTGCAAGATGGTGTTGGCGTGGCGCGCCTCTGCGTGAATAGCGCGCAGGTCCTGGGCCAGCGGGCCGGACCCGTATCGGGCCAAGGCCAGCTCGGATAATCCGCTGAGCGAAGCAAGCGGATTCTTGAGCTCGTGCGCCACTCCGGAGATCAACTCGCCGACCGCGGCCATTTTCTCTGTGCGATAGAGCTGCTCTCGCATGGAACGCTGCTCGCACAAGCGCATGGCCAGCGCTCCCAGGTTCGCCACGTGTTGCGCTGAAGCCTTTTGCTCCTCCGTAAAGGAGCGTTTGCGCCGCCGGTCATCGATTTCAAGGACCCCGAAGGTCTCGCCCTCGGAAATAAGAGGCACAAACAACACCGACTTTTGCCGGAGCTGCTCCACCACTGCGTGGTCCAGAAACGGGCAGTTTTCGGCGTCCGGAACTTCGAGCAGCGCCTTGTTGCGGAAGCAAGTCACAGGCCCGGAAACAACATCCATCGAGCAGCCGGCCGCCGGAAACTGATCCGTTCCGGCAAGCACGTCCAGTTGCTTGGTGACGCGGTTTTGCAAAAAAAGATACCCGTGCGTCGCTTCCAGCATCGCCGGCAGCGCCCGCACAATGCAGCGGTAGATTTCGGCAGGCTCGGCGGCGGCGATCATGTCCTCCGCCACAGCGTACAGATTGCTCAATTGACGCTGCTGCGCGGCGTTTCTCCGGCGAAAGCGCCAGGTAGAAAATGCCAGCGTGGAACCGCTGAGAGCCAGCATTAACAAAAACAACAGCACAATATGCCCGTTCATCGCCTCAAACCGCCAGAACACTCCAGAGACCACATGTTTTAAAAATCGAGGAGGTATGACAATCAATGGGAGATGCCATGGATAGTACCAGGAGATTTTTAGTACTAAAACTACCCCGTTATCGTATCGCAAAACACGGTTGCCTGCAAGGCATACGACCGCCCCCATGGGCCCATCATTTCGATAAAATTAGAAATATGGAAACATCCCTGGTTGAGCGGCTGGCCACTGCATTTGCTGCTTTAGGCAATCCCACGCGAATTCGGATTTTCCGGCTGCTCCTCGCAGCGTCCCACTCAGGTGGGATGACCGCCGGAAAAATCCAAGCCGAGCTGGGCATTCCGGCCTCGACGCTGACTCATCACCTCGCCAAGCTGGAATACGCGGGGTTGATCGGCTCCCGGCAACAGCGGCAATGGATCTGGTACTCAATTGACCCCCAAGTCTTGCGAGAGATGCTTGCCTTTCTTTTCGAGGAGTGCTGCACGCGCGCCGGGGTGATCCCCATCGAGCAATTCACCGGGAGAGGAGAATATGAAAACACACTCGGAAATCAGGAACGCGGTTAAGGCGGCGTACTCCGAGATAGCCACGGGCAAGCGGTGCTGCGCAGCCGATCTCTCTCAGCGCTGCCACACTGACTCCTATACGGAAGAAGAATTGGCAGGGCTGCCGCCTGGAGCCATTCTCGGATTAGGATGCGGCAATCCTACGCGGCTATTGCGTCTGGAACAGGGAATGACCGTTCTTGACCTGGGATCCGGAGCCGGAGTGGATGTATTTTTGGCCGCGCAGAAGGTCGGCCCGCAGGGCTTCGTGATCGGCGTTGACATGACGGAAGCCATGATTGAGCGGGCAAGGGCCAATGCCGAGGCGGGGGGTTACAGAAACGTGCAATTCCGACTGGGAGGAATTGAAAATTTGCCCGTCGAGGACGGCTCGGTCGATGTGGTTGTTTCGAATTGCGTCATCAATCTTGCTCCTGACAAGGACCGGGTTTTCGCCGAAGCCTATCGCGTCCTCAAGCCCGGAGGGCGCCTCCAGGTCTCCGATATGGCGACGCGCGGCGAGGCGCCGGCAAGCATTCGGGAGAATATGGAAAAATGGACCGGCTGCATCGCTGGAGCACTGGACCGCAACGTCTATTTGAACAAACTGCGCGCCGCCGGTTTTTCCGAGGTCGAGGTGCTTGAAGAATGGGACTACGACGCCTATCGTACGCGGGACTTTGCCTTGCTGTCGATCACGGTGTCAGCCGTGAAATATAGCGCACCGAGATTACGTTGACCGAAAACGCCGACAACGGCTTTCAGGTATCATCATCAAAGCGGTTACGAACGCCGCTGGCGGCGGCTAAGGCGCGGCGCACTGAGCGCAATCGCCTGACGGCGCGATCTCACTCGCGGTCCGCGCTTCGATCCGCTATGCAACCGGCCTTCGGCAAACTCCCGCATCACCTTTCGGACTTTCTCTCTCTCGGCCGCTCGGCGTCTGGAGGCCATAGCCTAACCACGCTCCTTCGCCATCCGTTCCAGCATCGCTCGAAAGCCTCTAAGTCCAGGAATGGCGTTCAGGCGCTCGCGCAGCCTGGCTCTCTTCGCTGGATCGGGCTCCAGCTCCGTAATGTCAAACCGAGGGGCGGCCGGCGCCGAGGCTGGAGGCGTTTGCCTCTGGGAGCTTTCATCGCCCCGCAGCTCTGTTAAGTAGAGCATGTAGTCCTGTTTAACGCCCTGCTCGCCGCCCATCTGAAAGGCGAGCATCATACGCTCCAAGAACTCATCCTCCCCCAGGGGCTGGTCGGGGCGTGGGCGGAGGCGATCGGGCCAATCGGGCTTCCACGGCTCGTTTGACCGCTGGGCTGGCATAACTGAGAACCTCCTGGACGGCGCATTACCGAACTGTTCCAACAGGGATTGAATTATATCCGAAAGCGAATCGGCTGTCTGTTCCTCGGTGACTCCCATTAGCTGCGCCTGCCCGGCGGGGGCGTGGAAGCTCATAGCTTGTTGTTACTTCGCATCCGCGCCGGCGCGGCCGTCTGCTGTTGCGTGGATGTGGCGAATATTGGACGGCGAAGCTGCGGTCCCCGTGCCAGCCGCCAGCGTTCAGGCGCTTCCGAAAAACTTAGCCGCAGAAAGCTTGTCACGCTTTCGCGAGTACATGTGATGATCCGCGTCTTCGAGAGTTTCCCGCAGGGAGCGGCCGTTGAGCTCGGCTGCGCCCCAACTCAGGCGAATGGGAAGGACGCCTTTGCCGCGGATCCGGAACCGCAGCAGTTTCTCTTGAATCGTCTGCATGCGCTGTTCGACAGATTCCAGCGACTGGTCTCGAAATAACAGAACGAACTCGTCACCGCCCCAACGCCAGGCGTGATCCTCGCGGCGCATCGAGGACTTGATCAGGTTTCCCACGTTCGCCAGCACCTCGTCTCCGGCGAGGTGGCCCAGGACGTCGTTGACGTCTTTGAAATTGTCCAGGTCGGCCACGATCACCGTTCCGGAGAGCTGTTCCGGCGATTCGCAAGCCTGTTCCAGCGAGGCGCGGTTTAGCAGGCCCGTCAGGGGATCAATACGGGCGCTGGCCGCGATCTCCAGGCGGCTCTGGGCCAACTCGTGATTCAGTTGTTCCAGTTGCTCGTTTTGCGTTTCCATCCACATCATCATGGCGGAAAACGCCAGCAGCGTTTCGAGCACAAGGTCATACAAATCCTGATAGCGGAGGTAGGCCGGGACCAGACTCGCGTTGGCAAAATGCGCCGAGGCGTACATCAGCGCGTAGTGAGAATACAAAAGGGAGCTGATCAGCAGCGCCACGGAGAACAGCTTGCGTCCAGTTCCTTTTCCTGTTTTCCACCGCCGGCGAAAGGCCACGAAGTTCCACCCGTAAGCGGCTGTGAGCAGGAGGCTGTCCAAGGCATAGAAACCGTGAAAGTCCGACATCGCTCCGGCGGCGTAGCCCAATGCCAGCAGCACGGGGACCAGCAGGACGGCCCAAGAAACGCGAAGATCGAACCTCCCGAAGACCGAGGCGGCGGCAAAGAAAACCGAGGCGGTGAAGGCCAGTTCCAAAAGCGCGAATGGATACAGCAGAATTGGCCGGCCCGTCAGCACCGAGGCCAGATTGGACAACAGGGCGGCGGCCAGCAGAGCCCACGCCGAAGCCCAATACCCGAAATAAATAATGCGAGATTCACGATAGAGAAACAAAAAGACGGCCGCGAACACGACCGTGCCCGCCAAATGGACCATTACGGCCAGCAAATCCGGTCGTGCAAGCGCTTCCATGCTCAGTTCCAAGCAGGCTCACTCGCCGCCAATCATGTGCCGGCGGATCGATGTGGCCCGGCCTGTCGCCTCATCTGAATCGATAATAACAGCCGCCAGGCGGACATTGTCTTTGGCCGGCTCCAGCCGGTTCGGTATGGCATACAAGAACCGCTCTATCGCCGCGGTCCTATCCGCGCCAATCACGGAGTCATAGGATCCAGTCATACCCACATCGGTCAAATATGCGGTACCCCCGGGCAGGATCCGCTCATCGGCCGTAGGGACGTGGGTATGGGTGCCTATCACGGCCGTCGCTCTGCCGTCCAGATACCATCCAAAGGCCATTTTTTCGCTGGTCACTTCCGCATGGAAATCGATGATTCTCAACCGGACCGACGGGGGCAAGCCGGCCAGTATGACGTCGGCCCGGCGGAAGGGGCACTCGATGTTAGGCATATAGGTTCGTCCCTGGAGGTTGATTACCGCGTAATCGACTCCTGAGGCGGTGGCGCCCACAAAGACACCCCGCCCCGGGACGCCTTCCGGATAATTGTCCGGGCGAAGCAACCGCGGCTGGCGCCCAATGTAGTCGAGAATCTCCCTTTTATCCCAGATGTGATTGCCGGAGGTCAGCACATGCGCCCCCATCTCGAGCAGCTCATCCGCAATGCGGGGCGTGATGCCGAAACCAGCAGCCGCATTTTCGCAATTGGCCACGACCAGATCGATTCTTTGGTTCTGGATAATATCTCCGAGATGGTCCGCCACAATACGGCGGCCCGCCGACCCCACAATATCGCCAATAAAAAGAGTTCTCAATGCGAAGATTGGTGAACGATTCTGTCAGGGGGAAAATAAGCCTGGAAACCGCGGCTCGCATGCTTGGCGCGAGATCCAAAGGTGTATTCTAACGCAAACAAAGAATCGGCCGCGGCCCGCGCCCAGTCATCAAGGCCCGCCCGGGGCTGCGTTTGCCGTCTCCAGGACTTGGTCCAGCAGCGCCGCGTATTCCCGGCTCTTGGCCTCAATGGTTTCGTGCAAGGCTTCGTGCTCCTGGCGCAGCCGGAAAAGCTCATCCGTGATGTGCAGGGCGGCGAGCACAGCCACGCGGAAGGAATCGACGGTCTGGGTGCGCGACGCGATCGTAGCCATTTTCTGGTCTACGTAGCGCGCAATCTGTTCCATGTAAGCGCGGTCGCCTGATCCGCTCTTCAGGTGATAAATCTGATCGAAGATGGATACGCGTACGCCTTCCTGCTCCATTGGGAATCGCCCGCTTTCACCCTTATATTACTCCTGGCCTAACAAGTCAATCTGCGATAACAGGCGCTCCAGCCGCTCGCCGATCAATTTGCGCTCGGACCGCAACGCTTCTATTTCGGCCGACAGCTTCCGGGATTGCTCTTGCGCCCGGGCGAGTTGTTCGCGCAAGGCTGCGGCCTCCTGCTCCGCTTCCGCCTTTTCCCTCCGCGCCGCGCGCAATTCCTCGATCGTGGCCAGGATTCTCTCCTCCAACCGGGAAAGCGCACCCAAATCGTTGACGTCGGTTACTGCGCCATTCGACCTTTCTGACATAAAGCCCTCTTTCCGTCGCGCGTCGATTCGCGCGGAAGCGCTGGCGGTGCGCCGCTACGCCCGCTGCTCGGCGCCGAGTTTCCGCAAAGCATCGAGGATCTCGCGCGCATACTGATTGACTTCCTCGTCGGTCAGGCTGGCGTCGTCACGCTGCCAGACCGCCCGCAGCAGCAGGCTCATCTTGCCGGGAGGCGCCTGGGCGCCGCGGAAAATCTCCACCGGCTCCAGGCGGACCAGGTATTCCCGGGCCCCGACTGCCGCGACGATATCTTCAAATCGAGTCCCTTCGGGCAGCAGTAGAGAAAAATCCCTGTCCACCGCAGGCACTCGCGGCAGGGGCCGGAAACGCGGCTCGCGCAGCGGCAGCCGGAACACACGGTCCAGACAGATTTCGGCGAGCCACACCGGCTGCCGCAATTTTCTCTCGGCAGCCAGTTCCGGATGAAGCTCTCCGAATCGCCCCACTGTATCGCCGTCGGCAACGACGCGCGCGGAACGCCCCGGGTGGTAGTATCCGGCCCCGGTCTCCCGGTCAAAGGTGAGACTCTTCCAACCGAACAGGTCGAGCAGTTTCGCTACGTCCGCCTTCATTTCGAAAAAATCGTAGAGCTTACCTGGATCGTTTAGCGAAGCCGGCCGCGCCCGACCGGTTGCCGCCAGGCCCATCACGGGCGGCTCGGCAAACTCGTTGCCTTCGCGCCGGTAGAGGCGGCCGATTTCGAACAGCCGGACGTCCGTTTGGCCGCGGTTCAGGTTCCATTCGACGGCCCGCAGCAGGCCGGGAACGGCGGAGTTGCGCAGCACGCTTTGCAATTCGCTCAGCGGGTTTCGCACCGGAACCGGCTCCCATGCGCCAAATTGCGCCGCCTCAGAGCGCGAAAGGAAAGACAACGTGATGGTCTCGTCGTAACCCAACGCGCGGGCCACGTCTCGCATTTGTTGTTGTTTCCTGGAATCGTCGGCGATCTCGGCCCGCCCGGCCCAGGCCGGCAGACGCGCGGGGAAACGCTCATAGCCGTAAATGCGGGCGATTTCCTCAATCACATCGATCTCACGCTCGACGTCCAGGCGAGCCGGCGGCGGGGTGACCTGCCATTCTCCATCCAGGCGTTCCACTCGAAAGTTCAGAGAGCACAAAATCGACTCGATTTCGCCAGCGGGGATTTCAATTCCCAGATACCGCGCAACCGCCGCCGCCCGCAGCGAGATGGCGGAGCGCCGGCGGGGCACCGGATAGGCGTCAATGGCTCCCTTCAATACGGTGGCCGAGGCCAGTTGCTGGAGCAGCGCTGCAATGCGCGCGGCCGCCCAGGTGGTGGCTTCAATATCGGCGCCGCGTTCGAAGCGGTGAGACGCTTCAGTATGCATCCCAAAATGCCGGGCTGTTTTTCGGATCGACGCCGGCTCGAACCAGGCGCTCTCAATGAGGACATTTCGCGTGCGCCCGGAAATTTCAGTTTCCGCGCCGCCCATAATGCCGGCCAGAGCCACCGGCCGCCTCGCATCGGCGATAACCAGATGTTCGGGCAGAAGCGCCCGCTCGACGCCATCCAGAGTGACCAGCCGCTCGCCGGCCGCGGCGCGCCGGACGATAATTTTCGCCTCTTCGAGCGTGTCCAGATCGAAAGCATGCGTCGGGTGGCCTGCCTCGAGCAGCACGTAATTGGTGATATCGGCGACGTTGTTGATTGAGCGTACGCCGCAAAGCTCGAGTCGCTGCCGCATCCAGCCGGGAGAAGGGCCAACCTCAACATCCACCGCCACCCGGCCCACATAGCGGGGGCACAGATCGGGGGCGGCAATGGCAATGGATGCGCGGCCGGCGGCGGGGAGAGCGTCTTCCCGGAGAGGAATCTCCGGTTTACGAACCTCGCGGCCGAAAATCGCCGCCAATTCCCGCGCCACTCCAAGATGGTTCATGGCGTCGGGCCGGTTGGCGGTGATATCCATTTCAAAAATCGTCTCTCCGCGTTCCTCAGACACGGATTCCACCGCGATGCCTGCCATGGTAAGCGCCTGGGCAAGATCGCGCGGCGATTCCTTGATATCGATGTATTCGGCCAGCCAGCTCAGAACAATTCTCATTACCGGAACTGCCTCAGGAACCGGACATCTCCCTGGAAGAACAACTGGATGTCGTTGATTCCGTATTTGAGCATAGCGATGCGGTCCAGGCCCATGCCAAAAGCGAACCCGGAATACCGCTCGGGGTCGTAGCCGACGTACCGGTAAACGGCCGGGTCAATCATGCCGCATCCCAAAACCTCGATGAAGCCGCTCTGCTTGCAGACCCGGCAGCCGGCGCCGCCGCAAACGTGACAGGAGATGTCCACCTCGGCGCTGGGCTCCGTGAACGGAAAAAAGCTAGGGCGGAAGCGCGTGCGAATGCTCGAGCCGAAAAACTGTTTGAGAAAATGCTCGAGGGTCCCTTTCAGGTCGCAGAAGGTGATATTTTTATCGACTGCAAACCCTTCGACTTGATGAAACATCGGCGAGTGGCTGGCGTCCGGCGCATCGTTGCGGTACACCTTGCCGGGAACCAGGTAACGCAACGGCGGCGGCTGCTTCTCCATGATCCGGACCTGGTTCGGCGAGGTATGCGTGCGCAGCAGGGCATGATCGGTGAGGAAAATCGTATCCATGGCGTCCCGCGCCGGATGATTTTCGGGGAAGTTGAGCGCCTCAAAGTTGTAATAGTCTGATTCGATTTCCGGCCCTTCCGCAATCGAGTAGCCCATGGAGCGGAAAATCGACTCGATGTCCTCCTGCACGATGCGGATCGGATGCCGTGCGCCGATGATGCGCGGCGGGCCCGGGAGCGTGACGTCCACGGGAGGTTCGCCGCGCACGGGCTGGGCGCGCTTGGCCTCGGCCTCCTGGATGGCCTTTTCAACGGCGCTCTTCAAGCTGTTTTGCAGCTTTCCGACCAGCGGCTTCAATTCGCGAGATGCGGGCTTGAGCCAGTGGTCATTAGTGAAGCTGAGCAAGCCGTTTTTGCGGCCCAGCCAGCGGTCGCGCAGCTTTTTGAGTCCCTCCGGATCGCCAGCGTCGGCCAGCTCACGCTCGAAGAGCTCGCGCAACTCCTGGTAGAGGCCCTCGACCGCCGGCGGATCGGCGGCCAGTTCAGCGAGGCTCCGTGTGGCCTTCTCGGTGATCAACATGGGACCGCAAGGCCGGCTCACGCGCTCGCCAGTGCGGCCTTGGCCTTCTGGGCCAGAGCGGCAAACGCCGCGGCATCGGCGATCGCAAGATCAGCCAGCATCTTGCGATCAATCTCCACGCCGGCCAGCTTCAGCCCGTGCATAAATTTGTTGTAGGAAAGATCGTTCGCTCTCGCTGCCGCGCCGATGCGGATGATCCATAGGGAACGAAAGTCCCGCTTTTTCTGGCGGCGGCCGATGTAAGCGAATTTCAGCCCGCGTTCGACGGCTTCTTTGGCCGCTCGATACAGCTTGCCTTTGGTAAGGAAATAGCCGGACGCGCTATGGAGGATTTTCTTGCGGCGGTCGCGGCGCTTGGTTCCGCGTTTGACTCTGGGCACGGTTTGTCTCCTTCGTCGATTTTCTTAGCGGCGATGCAGGCACGTGCCTCGCGCACTACTCGCTCGCTTGCGGCCGGCGGCCGGGGACCGGCTGCCAGCCTTACTCGTGAATGGCAATCTCAAATTCCTTGCCTCGCATCGAAGCCGTTCTCCGGGGGAGCCGGCGCAATCGCGCGGCTCGGCCTACAGCAGCATGCGGTCGATGCGGCTGTGATCGCCGGCGCTTACCAGAGCCACCTTCCGCAGCTTGCGCTTGCGCTTGCGGCTCTTCGTGGTCAGGATATGGCGAGCCGAAGCGTGGTGGCGCAAGATTTTTCCCGAGGCCGTTCTCTTAAAACGCTTGGCAGCGCCGCGGTGCGTTTTCAGCTTGGGCAAAACATACCTCCTCTCCACGCGGCGCACACACGTATGATTCCGCTTTCCCGTTCGCTCGCTGGAGTCTGGGGTTTTGTGCGCGGCAGTGCAGAAAGACCATTTAGTATAGCACGCCGGGAGCTGGGCCTGATCATGCCGGCGCAACGGCGCCGGCTTGGCCCTCAGCGACGACGCCTCCGGCGGGTCGCTGGATCGTGGTCATGAGTTCCGAGGGGACGCCAGCGGCCTTTGAGCTGCTCATCCACCAGCCTTATCAAGGAAGCGCTGTCTGCACCCTGGCTCAGTGAACGTAGTGTGAGCTTCCTGCCGGATGCCTGCCAGCTCGCCTCAGTAATCCCCCATCCGATCTGAGGCTTCTTCGATCCCTCCGCCTATTGGCACAGCGGGCGCAGGCGATGGCGCCCGGCTGGGATCCCGCGTCTCGCAGGTTAGATTGAAGGCGTACCGGCCCTGGTGTGGGACAGCTTATCATGTCTAGGTTCCTCTAGCAGCCTCTGCCGCAAGCTTGCAGTGTTATGGCAGCGTTTTCAAGTACTCCACAACCGCGACCGCGTCGGCGTGACTCATGTGGTACTCAGGCATAGGCGGGTCAGCGGGGTTCCCGCGCGGGTTCTTGCCGGTTTCTAAAAATTTTATCAGGCCATCCGGGCCCCACCGCTTGAAAAGATCGCTGGCTGAGGTGAGATCAGGCGCCGTCTTATGCCATTTGGGAATCGTCCCTAAAGGCTGGATGTTCAACGTGGCGCCTTTGAGCCACTTGGTCTTATCGAACTCTCCGTTTTCCAGCTTCGGGGTATGGCAGGTCTGGCAGACCCCCACGTTTTCCACCAAATATTTGCCCCGCTCGGCGGTGCTGTTCTGGGGCGCCGCAGGCCCCGCAAATAAGCAGAACATCAGGGCGGTTCCCATAGCGATCGACGTTGGAAAGCGCATGGCAAGCTCCTTTGTGGGATGATATACGCCTGGAAGGTGTGCCGGCAAGAGGCCGCACGGCCGCGGCGGCAGGAGCCTCCGGTGGTTTGCGAGACTTCGTCCCGGCCCCGCCCGATGAATCCAAATCATGTTCATCAAGGTTATTGATGAATTCGGAGCGCCGGTCCAGGTGTAGGCTGTTAGTGTGGGTGTTTCGCCCCGGAAGCCCAGCCTGTGATCCGGCCTGAGCATGGATTTCGACCAGCTTCACACTTTTCTTGAGATCGTCCGGCTGAAGAGCTTTTCCCGCGCCGCGCAGACTTGTTTTCGCACGCAGCCGGCCATCAGCGCTCAAATCCGCCAGATGGAGCAAGAACTCGGCACACCGCTGTTCGAACGCTTCGGGAGCCGGATTTCGCTGACCGCGGCCGGAAAGGTATTTGCCGAGTACGCTCAGCAGTTGCTTGAAGTGCGGCGCCGGGCCATAGAGGCTGTCGCCGAACTGGATCATATCCCCAAAGGCGAACTGGTTATCGCGGCTAACGAAGCCACTTGCATTCACGTGCTGCCCGAGGTGTTCTCCTGTTTCAAGAAGCGATTCGCCGAAGTGCAGCTCCAGGTCACGCGAGCCAACGGCGCCCGGGCCGTGCAGGCCGTGCTGGAAAATTCCGTGGATTTTGCCATCACACAACTGCCAATCCAGGAACGCAAGCTCGAGGTCGTGAAGATTTACAGCGACGAAATCCGGCTGCTGGTCCCGCCGGGGCACCCCCTGGCGCGCGCCAAATCGGTAACCGGCCGTCAGGCCGCGGAGTACCCGCTGCTGCTGCCGAAGACGGGACGCACGCGAACTTTGATTGACCAGTTTCTGGATTCCGGCGAAACGGGCGTGCACATCTCGATGGAACTGGAATCAAGCGAAATGATCAAGCGGTTTGTGATCGCCGGCATGGGGATCGGATTCATGGCCGTAACCAGCGCGAAAGAGGAAATCAAGGCCAGGCTGCTGAAAGACGTCCCTCTGGGCCCCCCGCCTCTGTTTCGCACGCTTGGGCTGATCTACCGGCGGGACAAACCGTTATCGCGGGCAGCCTTGGGCTTTATCGAAGTCGTGCTGGAGTTTGCCAGACAAGCCGAGGGCCGTGAAAGCATCGAGGCCGCCGGGTAACGCAAACATAAACCGAAATGACCTGTCCCAACTGCGGCCGCCAAATCTGGATGATGGACGCAGCCCGGAGGCGCTGCATCCATTGCGGCGAGCTTTTTGACCGCACGGCCCTCGGCTTGGTCAGGACCTCGTCCGTTCGGATCGCAGCAGGCGAAAGCGACCTGCTGTACGCGTCCGTGGATGAGCTGCCGCCGGATTTGCGGCGGCGGCTCCAGCGGGCTCTGGTCAACCCCAATAGCGAAACGATTGTGATCGCCGATGAGCAAGGGCGCCAGGAGATTTTCCAGGTTATTAATGGCCTCAATCCTGATGCGCAAAAGAAGGTCCTCGCGGCCGTGAAGCTTGCTCAGCCGCTCCAGTCCCCCCTGCGGGCGTTTCGAACGTGGCGCGTATGCTTCGCTGTCTCGGGCTTGCTCGTGCTCGTGCTGTTTTTATGGTGGGTTTGGAAATAGAACATCCGGGCTTGGGGCTACGCACAATACGGCACAGAGTCCAAGGCAGACCCTCCGCCCCTCCGCCTTTGATTCTGCACTGCTCACGCCGTGTCTCATGAAATCCGTCATCCGCATCGCTAACGGACAAGGCTTTTGGGGCGACTGGCTCGAAGCCCCGGTTCGCCTGGTCGAGCAGGGACCAATCGATTACCTCAGCCTGGACTACCTGGCTGAGATTACAATGTCGATTCTCCAGAAGCAGAAGCGGATCAACCCGAATCTCGGATACCCTCGCGATTTTGTATCCCTGATGGCCAGGATCTTACCCAAACGGGAGAATCTGCGCGTGATCGCCAACGCCGGCGGCGTCAATCCGCAGGGATGCGCCGAGGCTGTCCTCGCGGCTGCGCGCGGCGCCGGCGTTTCCGGCCTCAGGATCGCGGTCGTGCTGGGCGACGATGTTTCCGATCGCCTGGATGACTTGCTGGCGCGGGGCGCCGATCTGCGCGACCTCGATTCCGGCCGGCCGCTGCCGGAGATTCGCGACCGCGTGCTAAGCGCCAACGCTTATCTCGGGGCTTTTCCCCTGGTAGAGGCCTTGCGCACCGGCGCTCATGTGGTGATTACGGGCCGCTGCACCGATACGGCCCTGGCTCTGGCGCCCATGATTTACGAGTTCGATTGGAACGAGCAGGATTGGGACCGCCTGGCCGCCGGCACGGTCGCCGGCCACATTATTGAATGTGGCGCCCAGACGACCGGCGGCAACTCCCAGTTAGACTGGCAATCGATTCCGGACATGGCGAATATCGGCTACCCGATTATCGAAGCTCACCCCGATGCCAGCTTCTGCGTAACCAAACATGCCGGTACCGGCGGACGCGTTTCATCGGCCGTGGTAAAAGAGCAATTGCTCTATGAACTGGGCGATCCGCGCCTGTACATTACGCCGGATTGTGTCGCCGATTTCACCTCGATCGAGTTGCGCGATGCGGGCCCCGACCGGGTCGAAGTCTGCGGGATCCGCGGCTCGCCGCGCACTCCGTTTCTCAAAATCTCCATTAGCTATTCCGCCGGCTGGAAAGCAATCGGGACCATGGTGTATAGCTGGCCGCAAGCTCTGGAAAAGGCGCAGGCCGCCGACCGCATTGTCCGGCAGCGCCTGGCAGCGCTTGGCCTGCGCTTCGAGGAAATCCACACCGAGTTTCTCGGCGTGAACGCCTGCCATGGCCCGATAGCGCCGCCCAATCCCGATCCGCCCGAAGTGCAGGTGCGCATCGGGGTGCGCGGGCAAGATCGCGAACCGGTCGAGCGCTTTACCCGCGAAGTCATTCCGCTCGTGCTTAACGGGCCGCCCACGGCGACGGGCTTCGGTGAGGGCAGGCCGCCCGTGCATGAGGTTGTCGCCTACGCATCGGCTCTCATACCGCGCGAAGAAATCACGCCCCGGGTGGAAGTCTTTGAGACGTGAGAAAAATCCGGGAGGCGGCGCATCGCCTTCGATCGCGGTCAGCCGGTAAATTTGTACCCGATGCGATGCACGGTCTGAATGTAGACGGGATTCGACGGTACGTCCTCGATCTTCTGGCGTAAGTTCGCGATGTGGCTGTCGACAGTGCGCGTCAGGGCCTGCCCGCCGTAGCCCCAAATGCGGTCGAGCATCTCGGTTCGGCTGATTACTTGTCCCCGGTGCTCCACCATGTAGTGCAGAATTTCGAACTCGCGCGGCGAAAGCTCGATAGGCTTGCCGCCTTTCTTCGCCTCGAAAGAACTGAAGTTGATGTCGATATCGCCAAAGCTGTAAGTTTCGAAGCGCTTTTGGCCGGCGCGACGCAAAATGGCTTCGGTGCGCGCCAGCAATTCCGCCACGCTAAACGGCTTGGTCAAGTAATCATCGGCGCCGATCTTCAGCCCGGTGACCTTGTCGCGTTCCAGGTTGCGCGCGGTCAACATGATGATCGGAGCTTCCAGATTGCGTTCCCGCAGGCGCCGGCACACGCTCAGACCGTCCAGCTTAGGAAGCATGATATCCAGCAGTATCAAATCCGGATTTTGCTCGAAAGCCATGGTTACGGCGGTCTCGCCGTCTCCGGCTACAAGCACCTCGTAGCCCTCGTAGACCAAATTGTCCCGGAGCAGCCGGACCATCGCCGGCTCATCTTCGACTACCAGAATTTTTTTTGGAGACATGGATTCGAAACATCGCCGGGCCGGCTCCCACCCCGAGGCCGTCCATGAACGCCGTGCGATTATGGGAAACCGGCCGGCCCCTGAATTCAAGCGGCGGGCAGCACGATAGTAAACGTACTGCCCTCGCCGGGCACGCTGTCCACGTTCACCGCCCCGCCATGGCCTTCGGCAAAGTGCTTCACCAGCGCCAAACCAAGACCAGCGCCAGCCGTTTTGCCAGCGGCGTGGGAGTCAACGCGGTAAAACTTTTCAAAAATCCGTCCTTGCTCATCCCGGGGGATCCCGATGCCGCGATCGGAAACGGAGACTTCCACATGGCCGTTCCTCCGTGCGACCCTCACGCCGATGTACCGGTGGGAATCGGAGTACTTGACTGCGTTGCTGAGCAGGTTCAGCAACGCCTGGGAAAGCGCTTGCCGATCCACAGGCGCTACAGGCCGCGGCTCCTCGATTTCCCGCTCCAGCTTAAATCCCTTCTTTTCAAGCTCATAGCTAAAGTGGTGCAGCGTTTCATCCACCACCGCTCCGAGGTCGGTCATCTCGGGATGATAACGTTTGATGCCGACCTCGATCTTCGAGAGCTCCAAAATCTTGTCGATCATAATCGATAGGCGCAGAATTTCACTCTCGATGATACGGAAATATTCCTCGCGGTCCGCGGGATTGCTTAATCGGTTCAGATGGAGCGTCTCGGCGAACCCTCGAATCAGCGACAGCGGCGTTTTCAGCTCGTGGGACACATTAGCCACAAATTCCGATTTCGCGCGCGAAAGCCGCATCTCTCGCGCCGCCGTCACCCCGATAAAGCCGATCGCCACCAGCATGACAGCCGTGATGCCCAATGTAACGCCCAAGCCGCGCAAAAACTGTGATCTCGCGTAGTGGCCGAGGGCGTGGCTCGGAAAACCGGCCTGAATGGTCCAGCCCGGCAGCACGCCTTTTTGCCGGTCCAGGTGCTCGCGCACGGTAAATGGGCCGGCGACGCCGGCCTTCGAGGCGAACAGTTGCTTTCCGGTCTCATCGAACACGCCGCCTACGGCCTCTGCTCCCAGCGGCTTCTCATCGGTAGACGCCAGTCGCGCCAGGTGCTTGCGCAGCAACGCCGGAAAGTAATCCTGCGCCAGCACGCGCGTCGGGATGGCAAAACCGTAGTAGCCCAACTTCTCGAAGTGCTCGTTGCTGATGGTGCCATCGGGCCGCCGCACATTCTCCTCGCGGTCGACCCGGTGAATGAAGAGCTGATGGCGCTCGCCATCCAAATCCCCGTAAACGGAATAAAAAAGAGTCTTCGGGTTTTCCTGAATGGTAGCCACCAGCGCCGGAATATCCGCTGCGGCGGCGTCTCCGTCAATCCGGAACATATGCCGGCGATCGGGAGCGGGCCGGAAAACGAATACTTCCGGTCTGCCTTTCGGCGGTGTGCGGTAGGCGAAGAACAGGCTCAGGTGCGGGCAGATGCGCTTGGCCAGTTCGGCCAGATCCTGAATGCGGTCGAGTTGTCGGCGCTGGAGCCAGCCATGGTTTTCGGTGCCGGTCATCGTGGTAGTGAGCCACTGCGTGAAATCGTTTTCCGATTCGACACGGGCTCCGATAAGGGCTTGCCTTACATTGCCGAGAAAGGCTTGCCGCGTCTGTTCTTCCACACGGGAAAGAGTCTTGTATTGCAAATAGACGAGAACCACCGCCGGCAGCAGAGCCACTGCCAGCAGCAAGGCCAAGACCAGTTGCGAACGCCCGGCCGTCGCCCAACGCATAGCTAGCAGTATTTTATCACCCTGACGGCCGGTGATCCAGACAACGGGTCCATAGTTTTTTAACAACGTTTTCACGGAGGGTGCATCCGGTTCCGCCGGATTTAAGGCAGAATAGATTTTATGATTCGCTGGATTCCAGCCCGCATTTTGCTGCTTGCCGGCGTGTTCTTTGCCGCCTTCACTGTGATCGCCTCGGCAGCGGTTTAACACTCCGACAAAGCTGCGCCGAACCACACCGCATTCCCATTGAGCAGAAGCTTGCTACATTGAAATCGAATCCCCTAAAACGGGGCCTTACGCTGGGAGCGCCGTATGAAAGTGCTTTTGTTCTCGGACATTCATCAGGACTGGAGAGCGCTTGAGCTTCTGCTGGCAACTCCGGCGGATATCTACATCTCGGCCGGCGACCTGGCGAATTGGGGACGGGGCCTCGAGGATTGCGGCCGGATTCTACAGGTCTACGGAGACCGCGTTTGGGTGCTGCCTGGAAACCACGAATCGGCCGGCCAGATCGCTGATTTTTGCGAGCGCTTCGGTCTTAGGAACTTCCACGAGCAGGCCTGGCTCACCGGCGAATATTGGATCGCCGGCCTCGGATATTCCAACCCCACGCCGTTCGGCACTCCCGGAGAATACAGCGAAGAAGAGATTTCGGCGCGTCTCAAGAAATTCGCCGATCTACGCCCGTTGATTCTGGTTTGCCACACCCCGCCGCTCGGCACTGCTTTGGACCGCGTGGGAGCCGGGAAGAACGCCGGGAGCCGCTCGGTAAGAGCCTTCCTGGAAGAACATCCGCCGGAATATTTCTTCTGCGGCCACATTCACGAGTGCGCGGGCGTGCAGACGCGCCTGGGACCGACGCAGGCGGTCAATTTGGGCAAGAAGGGCTACTTGCTCGATCTGCCCGCCCCGTTGGCGGCGCCCAAGCGCTAGGACGCACGACTTCGGCGGCAGATTGTCGCGAGGCGCGGCGGCGAAAGGTTAAAACCCAAAGCGATCCGGATGTCTGGCGATAATCATAGCGGCGATGACTTTCGGCACATACTCCCGCGTTTCCTCGGGTAGAGCTCGCGCCCGATAGAGATACCAGAAATTTCTCTGCTTGATCGGGTCGCTTACCTTGCGGACCGCCTGCTTCACCTTCGTAGGCCCGAGGTTGTAAGCGGCGAGAGCAAGCATCACGGAGCTGCCCGCGCCGAAGTCCAGGATAAGCTCCCGAATGTATTTGCATGCCGCCCGCGTCGCCTTTCGAATGTCCAGCCGCTCATCCCCGCTCTTGCCGATTTTTAGCCCGTACGCCTTGGCGGTTTCGGGCGTGAATTGCCAGAATCCGGCGGCGCCCGCGGGGCTGCTTTCGTCGCGGCTGAGAGCGCTTTCCACTAGAACCATGTAAGCCAGATCCGGCGGGAGATTATTTTCCTCAAAGATCCCCCGCATCGTTTCCAAATCGCCGCGGGCTTGGCCCAGAGCCAACTGCATGTGAGGCCGGTCGGATCCCTGATAGCGCTGGATAAAGCGGTTCACCTCCTGTAAAAATTCGGGAGGAATGCTGTAAGTTTCTGCTCCGAATTCGGTCATCAGGGACCGGATTTCGCGCCCGACCAACTCCTCATGCTCGCGCACTCCCACACGGTAGAGCAGCGTGCTCTGGAGCGCCCTCGCCTGATCTTCATACCGGTCCAAACGGTCAATGAGCTGGTCGGTTTGGGCGGGATCCTGGCCGGCCTTCTCCAGCAGCGTCTCAATGCTCTGGATCTGAGCGTCCAGCCCCATTTTCTCTTTCTTCAAATCTTCGATCCTCCAAAAACCGTATCCGCTGACGGCAGCCAGTGCAATGGCCAGCGCCGCGATCACCATTTTGAACTTGCGGCTGGTTCGATGCAGGGCCGTATTCAGCATGTCCCGCATGATGGCCGTGGTTTGATCCCCAATGCCTCGTTTCCGCAGCATGCGGGCGCGAGCCACCGCGCTGGAGAGCAGCAGCTCATGCTCCTTGGCAATCGCAGGCGCGGAGCTGGGCTGCGCAGGCGGGAGCACCGGAACCGGAGCCGCTCCGGCGACGAGAGTCTGATCCATCTCCGGAGAGGGCGCGGAGTCCAGTAACAGCGCCAGTTCCGGTCCCTCTATGCCCAGGCGGATCGTGCATGGCGGCTCGATGGTCTTCTCCGCGACGCGCTCACCATTCACATATGTGCCGTTCGTGCTGTTCAGGTCGCAGATCTGGTAGCACGGCCCTTGGCGCCGTATTTCGAGATGATGCGCCGAAACGATTCCGGCTTCTTCAATGACGATGTCGTTATCGGGGCTGCGGCCGACGCGGAGCGTAGAGCCGCGCATCAGGTGGCGCGTTCCGGCCAGAGGTCCATTTTTGCGAACGAGCCACGCCTGCAAATCCGAATCGTGCTGCATACGGCGCCCTGACCCGCGCAAAATGCGTCCAGGCCCGGTTCTTGATGGCAACTATACCAGAACACCTCCCTTGGCGGCAGGGAAACCACGCATCTAAGTGGCTGGAAACAGGATTGTTCTTTACGACGCTTTTTCTGCGGGCTGTTTGTGCTTGCACTCGGGATTCGGACATTGGAGCACGGGACCGGCCTTCAGAAATTTCTCTTCGAGATACGGATTGCCGCACTCCGGGCACTGGGTCGGCACAGGACGGCTCCAAGCCGTAAAATCGCAATCCGGATACCGCGTGCAGCCGTAAAAGGTTTTCCCCCGGCGAGACCGCCGTTCGGCGATCTCCCCGGTGCAGCCCGGACGGGGGCAGGCCATACCGATGGTTTTCTGCTTGACGTATTTGCATTTCGGGTAATTGCTGCAAGCGGTGAATTCCCCGAAGCGCCCGTGTTTGATCACCATGTTGCTGCCGCATTGCGGGCATTTCTCTTCAAGCGGGACGTCCGGCAATTTCTGCGCCCCGCCGACAGGGCGCGTCGTTTTGCAGTCGGGGTAGCCCGTGCAGGCATAGAATTGACCGAAACGGCCCTTTTTCAGCGCCATGGGGCGGCCGCAATTGGGGCAGTATTCTTCCTCGCCTCCGAGCTCCGAAAGATCCGTTTTATCAACGTCGGGCAGATCCACGGTGAGCTCGCGCGTGTTGGTGCATTCCGGGTAGCCGGTGCACGCGATGAAGCTGCCGTGACGGCCCCACTTAATGACCATCGGCTTGCCGCATTTTTCGCAGACGAGATCGGTGGGCTTCTCCAGGCGCTTGACATCCGTCATATTCTGCTCGGCGCGCTTCAGATTTTTGTCGAATTTTTCGTAAAACTCCGCCAGCGCCTGCTTCCAATTGAGCTTGCCGGCTTCGATTTCGTCCAGCTCTTCTTCCATGCGGGCCGTGTAGGCCACGTCGAAGATATCGTCAAAGTTCTCTACCAGCAGATCGGTAACCACCATGCCGAGCTCGGTGGGCGTGAAGCGGCCTCCTTCCTTCTTCACGTACTCCCGCTCCTGAATCGTGGAAAGAATCGACGCGTAGGTGGATGGGCGGCCCACACCGCGCGCCTCCAGTTCTTTGACCAACGTCGCTTCGTTGTAGCGCGGGGGCGGCTCGGTGAAGTGTTGCTCGGGCTTGAGCGTCCTCAGCTTCAGCACTTCGCCTTCGGCCACGGCCGGCAGCTTGTGCTTGATCTCCTCGTCTTCTTCGTCTTTCTGGTCCTTGCCTTCTTCATACACGGCCAGGAAGCCGTCGAATTTCATAACGGAGCCGGTGGCCCGGAACAGGTACTGGAAGCCGTCTTTACCTGTGGCCGTGATGTCGATCGTGGTCTGGTCGAAAACCGCCGGCGTCATTTGCGACGCGATAAAGCGCATCCAGATCAGCCGGTAGACCTTCAGCTCGTCTTCGCTTAGATACTTGGCGATTGATTCGGGCGTCCGCGCGGCGGAAGTGGGCCGGATCGCCTCATGCGCGTCTTGGGCGTCCTTTTTGGTTTTGTAAATATTGGGTTTTTCCGGAACATACTTCGGGCCGAAGCGCTCCCCGATCAGGGCGCGCGCTTCGCTGAGCGCCTCCTCGGAAACGCGGGTGGAATCCGTACGCATATACGTAATCAGACCGACGCTGCCTTCCCTGCCCAGTTCGACGCCCTCATAAAGCCGCTGCGCGAGCATCATTGTGCGCTTCACGCTGAACCGCAGCTTGCGGCTGGCTTCCTGTTGCAAGGTGGAGGTAATGAAAGGGGCGACAGGAAACCGGCGCTTCTCTTTCGTGCCGACTGAAGCGACCTTATACTCCGCTCCTTCAAGAGAGGATACAATGGCATCCGCCGCTTCCTGATTCGGGATCTCAAGCGCTTCGTTGTTCCGCCGGAGCAGGCGCGCATCGAAGGCCGGCGGCTTCTTCGCCGCCAGATTCGCATCGATGGTCCAGTACTCCTTTTTTACAAAAGCGCGGATTTCGCGCTCCCGCTCAACGATGAGCCGCAGCGCTACGGTCTGCACCCGCCCGGCGGAAAGACCCCGGCGGACCTTGTCCCACAGCAGCGGAGAAACCTTGTATCCCACCAGGCGGTCCAGCACGCGCCGGGCCTGCTGGGCGTCTACCAGGCGCAGATCGATCGTCCCGGGCTTTTCAAAAGCGCGCCGGATGGCGGGCGCGGTGATCTCGTTGAACATCACCCGGTAGATTTTTTTCGCCGGCTCCTTCTTCTTTCTGTCCTGGAGTTCCTCGGCCAGATGGAAGCAAATCGCTTCGCCCTCACGGTCCGGATCGGCCGCCAGGTAGACCGCGTCGGCTTTGCTTGCCGCCTGCTTCAGCTCCTGGATGAGCTTCTTTTTGCCCTCGATCACCTCATAGGTAGGCTCGAAGCCGTGTTCGATGTCTACGGCCACGTCTTTCTTGGGAAGGTCCTTCACATGGCCAAGGGAATATTTCACCGTAAAGTTTCTGCCCAGATACTTGTTGATCGTCTTTGCCTTGGCCGGCGATTCGACGATCACCAAAGATTGCGCTGTCTTCGCCATAGATTCCGGGGTTCGGTTTCCGTTCCTCACACCAATAAAATGTCAGCCGCGGGCGCGTTCGTCCTGGTCGCCCTCCCATCGCGGGAACTGAAAGCCTTTTTACCACACTCGGACAAAGCTCTTTCCGGGCAACTGCCGAATATGCCCGGCCAGCTCCAGTTCGCAAAGCGCCGCGATAATTTCCGAGGGCGACGCTTGCTCCATTTTTTCAATCAGTTCGTCGATATGGGTGGAAACATCCAGCCGCAAAAAATCGAGCAAGCGCCTTTGCAGCGGAGATAAACTTCCGTTCGCCTTACCGGCGACATCAAACAAAGATGCCGCTGCCCCGCCCAAAGTTTCATCGCGGCCTTCATCTGAAAGAGAGGAAAGGGGTTGTTCTTCTCGCCCTTCCCGCTGGCCTTCACAAATCATGCGCCGCACCGGAGTGGGGAGGGCTTCCACCACATCCTTCCATTCCTGCACCAGCGTGGCGCCCTGCTTGATTAGCAAATTCGGGCCCCAGCTCAATTTGGAGACGATGTTGCCCGGCACGGCAAATACCTCACGCCCCTGGTCCAGGGCCAGCCGCGCCGTGATCAGCGAGCCGCTGTACTGCGCCCCTTCCACCACCATGACCCCGGCGCTCATACCGCTGATGATGCGGTTCCGTATGGGAAAGTTCTGCGGAAAAGCCGGCGAACCCATCGGGAACTCGGATACGAGCAAACCGCGCGCGGCGATCTCGGCCGCCATTTTCCGGTTATCGGTCGGGTAGACCACATCCACCCCGCACCCCAGCACGGCCACTGTATCTCCACCGGCTTTGAGGGCGCCGCGATGAGCCGCCGTGTCGATGCCGCGAGCCATGCCGCTCACAATCACCAGCCCGGCCGCGGCCAATTCGCCGGCCAGCTTCTCGGCCACCGCTGTTCCGTACGTGGAAGGCCGGCGCGATCCGACGATCGCGATCTGAAAAGACCGCAGCAGATCCACCCGGCCGCGGGCGTAGAGCAAGATCGGCGGATCGTAAATTTCCTTCAGAGATTCCGGATAGCGCACATCGTGCAGCGTCACGATCTCCGCGCCTGCCGCCTTCACTTTGTCGGCCTCGGCAGCGGCGTCTTCAAAGGAAACCCCGGAAACAATACTCTGGGCCACGGCCCCGCGCACACCGAAACCTTCCAGTTCGCTCACAGAAGAATGGAAAATGGCTTCCGGCGTGCGCAGTTTTTGCAATAAGCGGAAGGCGTTCGCTGTACCTAAGCCCGGTACCAGACGCAACGCCAGCCAGTGAAGCAGCGCTTCCTGGCTGCCGGCACGGCTTGCCATCAAGCGGTCCGAAGTCAGACTTTAGCAGCGAGCGCGGCGCGAAGGCAAGAGCGTTTTCCTGCTACAATCAAAGTGCGATGTAGCCTCGCTGCCTATGCCATCGAAACCGCGCGTGTGCGCCGTGAGTTATTTGAACACACTGCCGCTGGTCTGGGGCTTTCTGCACGGCCAACAGAAAAATCTGCTGGATCTGAGCTTTCGCCTGCCCTCGGAGTGCGCTGATTTGCTCCGGGCCGGGCAGGCCGACGTTGGCCTTGCTCCCTCGCTCGAGCTCGCCTCGCAGACTGATTTGATCGTCGTTCCAGGCTGCTCCATTAGTTCCCGTGGCGACGTTCGCAGCATTCTGCTGATCTCTAAAAAACCGGTGGAAGACGTGGAGAGCGTCGCGGCCGACACCAGTTCCCGCAGTTCCGTGGCGCTCGCGCAGATCATTCTGGCTCGAAAATACCACCGGTCGGTGAAGATCCGCCCCTACCCGCCGCGCGTCAACGAGATGCTCGACATCGCGGACGCCGCGCTGGTGATCGGGGATCCGGCGCTGCGGTTCGAACCCGAGCACGTTCCGCCGGGGCGGCAGAAGCTCTGGACCTACGACTTGGGCGGCGAATGGTTCAGCCTTACACGCCTGCCTATGGTGTTTGCCGTATGGGCGGTGCGCCGTCCCGTGGCCGATCCCGGGCTGACCGCTATCTTCCAGGCCTCGGCACAATTCGGCCTTGCTCACCTCGACAAAATCGCCGAAGCGGAGGCCGCGCCCCGCGGCATCCCCGTCGAACGCGCGCTCGATTACCTCGCGCGCCGCGTGCGCTTTGACTGGGGCGAACCCGAAAGACGGGGATTGAGCCTTTTTCTGGAATACGCGGCGGATCTCGGTTTGGCGCCGCGGAAAACTTTTTTCGAAACGCTGGATCAGCCGGCCATGGCCCTGTAACTGGTGTGGCCAGCCGGATCGTAGCGGAACACGGAAATCGAAGCGTGCTGCCATGACCCCGCAAGAAGCTGTAGACCTGTTTAAAAGTGACGACCTGATCGGCATCGGCATGGCTGCCGACGCGGTCCGCAAAAGGCTGCACCCGGAAGGCATCGTCACCTACATCATCGACCGCAATATCAACTACACAAATTTCTGCACCGAGTATTGCAGTTTCTGCGCATTTTACCGGCCGCTTGGACACAGCGAAGGCTATATTCATCCCAAAGAAGTGATCTTTCAAAAAATTCAGGAGACCATCGACCTGGGCGGCACAGGGGTTCTGATGCAGGGCGGCTTGCATCCTGACCTCAAAATCGAATGGTACGAAGATTTGTTTCGATCGATCAAGGCCCGGTTCCCGATTCACCTGCACGCTCTGTCGGCTCCGGAGGTGACAAACATCGCCCAAGTGAGCGGCTTGAGCGTTCGCGACACGATTGCGCGGCTTCGGGATGCGGGACTTGACTCCATTCCGGGGGGCGGCGCAGAAATTCTGGATGACGCCGTCCGGCGCCGCATCAGCCGGTTGAAATGCTCGGTCGCCGAGTGGATTGACGTGCACCGCACGGCTCACCAACTCGGCATGCGCACGACGGCGACCATGATGTTCGGGGTCAATGAGACCTATGAGCAGCGCGTACACCATCTCGAAATCGTGCGCCGCATTCAGGAGGAAACCGGCGGATTCACGGCGTTCATCCCCTGGACGTTCCAGCGGGAAAATACGTCTCTGGGCCGCTTCGTCAAGGAAGAGGCCACTGCCGTCGAGTACTTGAAAACGCTGGCGATCTCCCGGCTTTATCTGGACGACATTGAAAACGTGCAGTCTTCCTGGGTAACACAAGGACTCAAGATGGTCCAGCTCGGCCTGCGTTTCGGCGGCAATGACGTCGGCAGCGTGATGCTGGAAGAAAACGTGGTCAGCGCCGCCGGCGCCCACAATCACGCGACAGAAGAGGATCTGCGGCGTCTGATCCGGGACGCCGGCTTCATTCCCAAGCAGCGCGACACGCTGTATCGGGTGATGTTCCTGAACTGAACGCCGTCCTGGGTATTTACGCCTTCGGGCGGAAAGCGGGATCATGCCGAAAACAGAAATAGCCACTCTCGGCGGCGGGTGCTTCTGGTGCCTGGAAGCCATTTATCAGGAAATGGAGGGTGTGCTGTCGGTGGAATCCGGCTATATGGGCGGCCACACCCGCGAGCCTACCTACCAGCAGGTTTGCACCGGCACGACCGGACACGCGGAGGTCGTTCAAGTGACGTTCGATCCCGTGGTGACGACGTACCGTGAGATTCTGGAGGTGTTTTTCGCCATTCACGACCCGACGACTCGCAATCGCCAGGGCAACGATGTCGGCTCTCAATACCGCTCAGTCATTTTTTATCACTCGGACGAGCAGCGCGCGGCTGCCGGGCAGATCATCCGCGAGCTGGATGCGGAGCGCGTCTGGCCGAACCCGATTGTCACAGAAGTCCAGCCGGCTGGGACTTTCTATCGCGCCGAGGATTACCACCAGAACTATTTCCGGAACAATCCGGCCCAGCCGTACTGCGCCTTTGTAGTAAGCCCAAAAGTCCGCAAGTTCCGCGAGAAGTTTTCGGGCAAACTCCGCCGCCGCGCTTGAGCCCATGCCGCAGGCGCGGACTAGTCAGGGGCGAGCAGGTCGCGCCCTTCGGCAGTCGAAATTTGCAAACCTAGCAGCCGCGCCAGGGTGGGCGCAATGCTCCGCATATCGATCTCGCCGAGCGCCCGGCGCGGAATTCCCGGACCCGCCAGGAAGAAGCACGCATTCATTTGGGCCAGAGAAGGCAGGTAGCCGTGCGTGCCGGCCGGTTTTGCGGCGCTTACCAGCGGGCCCTGGGCGCCTCCGCCAATGCGATACCCCGGTTTGAGGTCGACCAGAAAAGCGGCTTCAGGAAAGCCGCCCATGGCCCGGATCTCTCCGGCGTCGAGCACGCGGCGCACACCGCTCGAAGAGTCGCCGGCGAGCCGGTCCAGCAGTTTGCGCACGTTCAACAGCGTCTCTCGGTCCGCCGGATCGCGCAGCATGATCGCCGCCGATCCCCCGTTCGGCCAGGGGGCGGCGCTCCAAGCCTTCACTTTGCCGCCCTCGATCGTCATCAGACCCGCGCGGCGGAACGCGCTGACCAGATTTACGGTTTTGTCGGTGCGAACCATGCCGTGATCGGAAACGACGCAAATTATGGCGCGGCCCCCGCTAGCACCTTCGGCAGCCGCCCGCAACCGGCCCACCACCGCGTCAATGCGTTCGAGCACCGCCATGCTCTCTGCGCTGAACGGTCCGCTCTTGTGTTGTTCGCTATCCAGGCCGGTGAAGTAGGCGGTCATGAAATTCGGCTTCTCCCGCTCAAGCAGCCGGACTGCAAACCGGGCGCGGCGTTCGTCGCCGGCGATATCCTCGTTGCTGCCCTCGGCGTAGGGCCCGAGTTCCTGCTCCAGATCGCGAAGCAGAGGAGTCGATAGAGCGCGAATCAGTTTGCGGTCGTCCTCGGTGCCGGCGCGCCATACCTGGGGGATGTTGAAAGCAGCCCGGGCTCCCACACTGACAGGCCAATCCACATTGACCGTCAAGAGGCCGGCGGCAGAGGCGATATCCCAGAGCGTCGGAACCCGAATGTCTTCGGCGTACCAATACCAACCGTCGAGGTTCTTTCCCAGCGGATCGAAAGGATGGTTGGAGTAGATGCCGTGCTTGGCGGGAGAGACTCCGGAGAGGATTGTCGTGTGGCTCGGGTAGGTAACGGTGGGAACGACCCCTTTTACTCCAGCGGCATAGGTCCCTTCTTCTGCCACGCGGCGCAGGTTTGGAATGTGCAAGCCGTAGCGGTCCGCCTGAAGCACGTAGTCTGGCATCAGGCTGTCTATCGAAATCAGCAGAACGGCCGGGCGCGTCTGCCCAGGCGCCGGCCAGATGGCGAGCAGCCAAAGCAAGGCCACGCGAAGACCAGAAGGGAAACGGCGCATGACGATCAGCCGCTATCGCTACCGCGCCTGGCTGGTGCTCGCAGGCGCTGGCCTCATCAGGTTGTGGGCGGACAAGAACTCGCGAATCGCGCTGTAGGCGCGCAGCGTCTGTTCCCGATTGAAACCGCCGTGATGCCCGCCCGGAATTGTCAAAAGCTGATTCGGCACGTCCGCCTTTTGCAGCGCTTCATGGAGCCGGACCGCGTGCGTGTACGGAACGGTGGGATCGGCGTCCCCGTGAATAGTCAAGATGGGCGGAAGACCCGGGCGCACGTAGTGGATCGGAGATACGCGCCGCGCGATCTCGCGGCGATTTTCCATGCTGGAAAGCCAGGCCACAGCGTATGTCTTCCTGTTCGGGCCATCGAGCAGATCCTCTACATCGGTGATGCCATACCAATTAATAATAGCCGACACCTTCAGCTCTTCCGGGCCCGGACATTGCCGGTCAAGGCCGGCCGAGGCTGGAATCATCCCCGTGGTGAGCGCCAGGTGGCCGCCCGCCGAGTTGCCCGTAACGACCAGCCTGTTCGGATCGAAATTGTATTCCCTGGCGTGATGCAAAACCCAGCGCAGGGCGCACAAGCAATCCTCGACCGCGGCGGGCGCGAGCGACACTCGGGCCAACCGGTACTCGACATTCACCACCGTCCAGCCCATCTCGAGATAGGGCAGGAATGTCAGTGCACTCGATTCCTTCGACCCGCCCGTCCAGCCGCCCCCATGGATGTATATCAATGTGGCGTTGGGGCCCGATACATCGCGCGGCAGATAGAGGTCCAGCTTGGCATCCCAATTGTTGGCGGTGAGATAAGTAACATTCGGCAGGATGCGGTACTCGTTTTGAAGCTGCGCGGCAAAGGCCGCCGTTTCCGAAAGCTGGGCGCGAGCAGCGGGCGGCGGCGTGAAAGCAAAAAGCAGTGTTGCGGCGAAAACAGAAGCTGCCGCGCGGGTCGTGTTCGGCACAGGCGCCTCCTTTTTTCCAATTGCGGGCCGGATTTAGCGTTTATACCGCCAAGCCCACGGCCCGCGCAACCTTATCCTGAGCCTCGGGCCGCAATCACATCCCGCCCGCTGAACTCGCGCCGGTTGAACAAGGCGTAGATAACGCCGGGAAAAAGGCGGGCCGCATAGACGACATCGACCAAATTACCGACCCACAAGGCACCGGACCGGCGGCCCGCGACGCAGCCGGGCCATGCCGTCACCGGGTCGCCGAGTGCGCTGTTGCCCTATGCAACTGTTGCAATGACCATACCCGCACCGGATTGTCGCGGCGGGCGGCGATACCGCTGGCCGCCGCCTTGGCTCCGCTCAAGGTAGTAATACAGGGTATTCTGTGCGTTACAGCGGCGCGGCGGATGGATTTCTCATCGAAAAACGAGTGAGCGCCCGCCGGGGTGTTGATGATCAAGCTCAGTTCGCCGGCTTTAATCAGATCGACGACATTGGGCCGGCCTTCGTTGACCTTGAGAACGGTGCGGCACTCAATGCCGGCGGACTTGAGCGCGTGCGCCGTACCGCGCGTGGCGAATAGCGAGAAACCGAGATCGGCGAACTTCCTGGCCACCTCAATAGCTTCCTGCTTTTGGCGGTCATTCACGCTGAAAAACACGGCGCCGCGGTCGGGCAGCGCCTGTCCGGCGCTCAACTGGGCCTTGGCGAACGCCTCGCCAAAAATTTCTCCGATGCCCATAACCTCTCCGGTGGAACGCATCTCAGGTCCCAAAATGGGGTCAACTCCAGGAAACTTGTGGAACGGAAAGACCGGCGACTTCACGAAGAACTGATTCACCTGGAGAATAGCAGTCGAGTAGCCGAGGTCTCGCAGCCTGGCCCCGGTCATCAAATGGACAGCGATGCGCGCGAGCGGCGTGCCGGTCGCCTTGCTCACGTAGGGTACGGTCCGGGAGGCCCGCGGATTCACTTCGAGCACATACACTTTTCCGTTTTGAATGGCATACTGCACGTTCATGAGGCCGATCACCCGCAAGGCCCGCGCCAACCGGATCGTATAATCGCGAATCGTCTCGATTTGCGATTCCCCGATGCCGATAGCGGGCAGCATGCAGGAGCTGTCGCCGGAATGCACGCCCGCCTCCTCGATGTGTTCCATAATGCCGGCAATGAGCACGTCTTCGCCGTCTGAAAGGCAATCCACGTCGATTTCCGTCGCGTCCTCCAGGAAACGGTCCACGAGCACCGGCCGTGACTGCGAGTAAATCACCGCCTCCCGCATATACCGGTCGACCGTCTCTTCGTCATAAGCGATCACCATGGCGCGCCCGCCCAACACATAGCTTGGCCGCACCAGGACCGGATAGCCGATGCGGCGCGCCGCGGCTCGGGCTTCTTCGATGCTCGTCGCCGTTCCATTCTCCGGCTGCGGGATGCCGAGGTCCTCCAGCAGCCGCCCGAACCGCTTGCGATCCTCCGCCAAATCGATGGACTCCGGATCTGTTCCAATAATGGGGACTCCTTGCTCCTTGAGCGGCAGAGCGAGAGTCAGCGGCGTTTGCCCCCCGAACTGCACAATCACCCCGTCGGGCTTCTCGGTATCGTAAATGTTCAGCACGTCCTCGAGCGTCAGCGGTTCGAAGTAAAGCCGGTCGCTGGTGTCATAGTCTGTAGAAACCGTTTCCGGATTGCAGTTGACCATGATCGACTCGTAGCCCAGCGCCTGCAAGGCAAAGGAGGCGTGGCAGCAGCAATAATCGAACTCGATGCCCTGACCGATGCGGTTCGGGCCGCTGCCAAGGATCATGATTTTCCTGCGGCTGGACGGATTGGCTTCGCACTCGCGCTCGTACGCGGAGTAGAGGTACGGCGTGTAGCTCTCGAACTCTCCGGCGCAAGTATCCACCCGCTTAAAGACCGCGTGGATTCCCGCGGCCTTCCTTTTTTGGCGCACGGCAATTTCGTTCGTATTCCACATCCGCGCCAGCCGCTGATCGGAAAGGCCGCAGCGCTTGGCGCGCCTCAATTTTTCAACCGGCACGGAATCCAGGCTTTCGCCTTCTAGCTCCCGCTCCAGATCAACGACTTCCCGGATCTGCTGCAAGAACCACGGATCAATGCGCGTCATCTCCGAAATTTCGCGCACCGAATAGCCCTGCTCCATGGCGAAGCGGATGTATTGAATGCGTTCCGGAGTGGGCGTGATCAGTCTTTGAGGGATCAGCTTCGGATCATAGCTATCGCCGCCGGAGCGCCCGGTTTCCAGGCTTCTGAGCGCTTTCCACAACGACTCCTTAAAAGTCCGGCCCATGGCCATCACTTCGCCCACGCTTTTCATCTGCGTGCCCAGCAGCGGCTCCGCGCCGGGAAACTTCTCGAATTGCCACTTCGGGATCTTGGTCACCACGTAGTCGATCGTGGGCTCAAACGAGGCCGGCGTTTTCCGTGTAATGTCGTTCGGTATCTCGTCCAACCGGTAGCCTACGGCCAGCTTGGCCGCGATTTTCGCGATAGGGAAGCCGGTCGCCTTAGAGGCCAGCGCCGAGCTCCGCGACACGCGCGGGTTCATTTCGATAATGACCATGCGGCCCGTAGACGGCTCGATGGCGAACTGCACATTGGAGCCGCCCGTATCTACGCCGATCTCGCGGATACACCGGATCGCGCCGTCGCGCATCATCTGGTATTCCCGGTCGGTGAGAGTCTGCGCCGGCGCCACGGTGATGGAGTCGCCGGTGTGGACGCCCATGGGGTCGAAATTTTCGATCGAGCAGATGATGATCACGTTGTCGGCGAGGTCGCGCATCACCTCCAGCTCGAATTCCTTCCAGCCGAGCACGCTCTCCTCGATCAGCACCTCGTGCACCGGCGAGAGATCCAGCCCGCGGGCCAAAAGCTCCGAGAGCTCCTCACCGTTGTAAGCAATGCCGCCGCCCGAGCCGCCCAGCGTGAAACTGGGCCGCAGCACGACCGGATAGCTGACCCGTGACGCAAAATCCGCGCCGTCTTTCAAATTGTTGACGAGCTGCGATTGAGGCACTTCCAGGCCAACCTTGCGCATTGCGTCTTTGAAGAGCAGCCGGTCTTCGGCCTTCTTGATCGCCTCGATTTTCGCGCCGATCAGTTCAACCCCGTACCGGTCTAAAATGCCCGCTTCGGCCAGTTCTACCGAGAGATTCAAACCTGTTTGGCCGCCCACTGTGGACAGCAGGGCATCGGGCCGCTCGCGCTCGATGATCGCCTCCAGATAGTCGCGGCTGATTGGCTCCACGTACGTCGCGTCCGCCAACTCCGGATCGGTCATGATCGTGGCCGGATTCGAATTCACGAGCACAACTTGGTAGCCCTCACTGCGCAGAGCTTTGCAAGCCTGAGTGCCCGAGTAATCGAACTCGCAGGCCTGGCCGATAACAATGGGACCGGAGCCGATGATCAAAATTTTTTCAATGTCGGTTCGCTTGGGCATGCAAGGGATCCTGTTCGGGGCCGCAACCGCAGACCGCGGGCCCGGATCGAGGCTTTCCAGTCCTGGACGAGCCGCATCCGGGCCGGTGGCTATTCTTTTTCCATCAGCTTCACAAACTCGTCGAACAAGTAGTGGGAATCATGCGGACCAGGGGCCGCTTCCGGGTGATACTGGACGCAAAACACCGGCTCGCTGCGATGGCGGAAACCTTCGAGCGTCTGGTCATTCAGATTCACATGGGTGATTTCCACTTCGCTCGCCTTGAGCGAGTCGGGGTCCACGGCGAACCCGTGGTTGTGAGAAGTGATCTCCACTCTCCTGTTCCTGAGGTTCAACACCGGATGGTTTGCGCCGCGATGGCCGAACTTCAGCTTATAAGTCTTCCCGCCGAGCGCAAGGCCGAGAATCTGGTGGCCCAGGCAGATTCCGAAAATCGGCACGCGCCCGATCAGACGCTTCGCATTCGCCGCTTGCTCGATCAGAGGCTCCGGATCGCCCGGGCCGTTGGAGAGAAAGACGCCGTCGGGCTTGAGTTCCAGCACGTCCTCCGCGGTCGTCAGCGCCGGCACTACCGTGACCCGGCAGCCCGCATATACAAGCCGGCGGAGAATATTTTGTTTGATCCCGAAATCGTACGCCACCACGCGAAAGCGCGGCTCTCGAGGCTGGCCCACCAGATCCGACGGTGAGCAGCCGTCCACGCTCTTGTTCCACTCGTAACGCTGCTTGGTGGAAACGCGGGTGGCGAGGTCCAGACCGGCCATGGACGGAATCTGCCGGGCTTTCTCCACCAGCTTGGCGGGGTCGCGCTCAATTGACGAGATGACGCCCCGCATCACGCCGCTCGCACGGAGCCGCCGGACCAGGGAGCGGGTGTCGATCTCAGCGATGATCGGAACTTGAGCGCGCGCCAGAAAGTCGGCTGCGTGTTCCCTCGAGCGCCAGTTGCTGGCGATAGAGGAAAATTCGCGCACGACAAGCCCCTCAATAAAAGGCCGGGGCGCCTCGCTGTCGTCGGCGTTTGCGCCGTAATTGCCGATTTGAGGGTTCGTCAGGACCACAATTTGGCCGCTGTATGAAGGGTCGGTGAAGATCTCTTGGTAGCCCGTTATCGCCGTGTTGAAAACCACTTCCCCGTAGCACTCTGCTTTGGCGCCGAGGTTCGCGCCTTCCACCACGGTTCCGTCTTCGAGGGCGAGGATGGCTTCGGTCATATCATCGTGGCCCCGGCACGCTGGCCGGGGAGCATGTCTTCCGTCCTTTCGGTTCGTCCTTGAATTCCGCCGGCGCAAGGTGCGGGCTGAGCTCATCGGCTGCACTGGAAATGCCACGCCGGGAGCCACAGGCAGTACGCCCTCTCAACGGAGAACCCCGAATTTATCGAGAGGCCAATATACGAAAACCGCTTTGCCGTAAATCCGCTTGCGTTCCACAGTTCCCCAGGTGCGGCTGTCGTTGGAAGCGTTGCGGTGATCGCCGAGTACGTAGTAGTGATCGGGCTCGACCTTCACCGGGGGATAGCTCATTCGATCGCGGTACTGCTCAGGGACCAAATTCTCGCCATAGACCTGCCCGTTAATCAGGACTACACCCTGCCGGATCTCCACTACATCGCCGGGCAGGCCGATTACGCGCTTGATGTAGGACTTAGTGGGATCCAGAGGAAACCAGAACACCACGATATCTCCGCGATGGATCTCCTCGAAGTGGTAAACAAACTTATTGACGAAGATCCGCTCCTGGTCGCTGAGCCAGGGCATCATGCTGGTGCCTTCCACCTTCACCGGCTGGTACAGGAAGACAATTACGATCGCCGCGATCACCACCGAAATAACAATATCGCGGACCCAGGCGCGTAAATCGAGCCACCGCGCTCCGCCGGGCAACTCAGCGGGCCCTGCCAGTGGGCCAACCACGGCCTCTTCCCCGGCGCTTTTCGCGGCCTGACAGGGCTCTGGTATCTGCGGCTCCGGCATTAGCTGCTACGTGTGCTTCTTCTTCTGTTGAACTGCTATTTTTAATTTTTAGCACGAGCGTTGACTGTCAGGCAAGGGTCCTTATCAACTGGGGCGGGAGGAGGAGGACGCCTTGCGCGTCCCGTTTTTTCGGCAAGGCTGGTTCTCAATCCGCAGCGGCAGAAGCGGCGCTGGGTGCAGTTGTGCCGCGGCGGCCGGGCGCTCAGGCGCGCCCGCCGGCAGTCTGCGCCATCCGGCGCAAATCGTCGTCCTTGGGGGAAAGCCTGCTCACGGCTGTTGCAAAGTCAGCGCTTGGTCTACGCGAAATGTCACGATAGTTTCGGCCGGTATTTTCACTTCCTTACCTCTGGTAAGAACTTGGGCCGTGCCGCCAGCGGCCGCGCCCGCTATCGCTCCGATCACAGCTCCCTTGCCGCCGCCGGCGACCGCGCCGAGAATCGTTCCCAGCGCGGCCCCGCCGCCTGTCATTTCCGCGGTTCGCCGGTTTTTGCCGATCCCCTGGCCGGTTTCGCTTTTCTCGGATACGTTTCCACTCTGCACGGTGTAGCGTCTGCCCTTGACCGTCACGGAGTTTAGTCCCAACGTCACTTCGGGGCTGCCCAGGGTTCCTCCCGCCGAGTACTGCTGGACGATGAGTTGCGCGTCAGAGCCTTTGGGAATAGCTACATGACCTCTGCTGTCCAGCACGTCCTGCTCGATGGTGGCCCTGTAGGTCTTCCCCGTGTCGGCAGACGCGGCCATAATCTGCTCATCGGTGCGTACGACGAGTTTGCTGCCGGCAGGAATCACTAGTGGGGCGGCCCGCAAAGCCGTCGCCGCCAGGCAAGCGGCCAAGAGTCCGAGTGTTCGTAGCCTCTTCATGCAAACACCTCCTGCTTCCAGCTCCCCCCGCAAGGAAACGGCCACGGCGCGACGCCGCACACTTTATTGTGCCCGGCCCGGTACAGCCGTACGGCTCCATACGCTCTCTGGCGCGGTGCGCAAAAAAAATCTCGTTCCGATCGATGGAGTTTTTGACCGCAGAGCCTCGTGGCCGCCGCCATGCAGAGGCGTTCCCGCAACGAAGGGGCGAGGCGAATTTTCGCGGAGTTGCTTGCGGGGCAGTCACCCAAGCCGCCGAATGCGATTGTAGGGCGCGCTGCGAGTGCGGCTTACGCCCCGGAGTCGTCTTTGAGGGCCGCTTGCAGCAATTCTCCAAACGCAGTTCGCGGCTGCAATCGGGCCTTCGGCGTGCCGGGCGGCGAGGTTACGGACGGCAGGGCCGTCGCCGCGGGCAAGATGGGAACAGCATCGGGCCTGGCGGGCCCAGCGCCCGGAATCGGCAAGTCGGACGGCGCTTGGGGCGTCGCGGGTCGGCTGCCGGCTTCTGCACGCTCGCGGCAAGCCACCACCTGGGCCGGCTTTTCTGCTAGAAACTTCTCCTTTTTGAGCAGGGGCCGCTCCAGCGCCGGATTGAAGCTGGTCCAGTCTCCTTCAAGGTTCGCATCGCCGGCCACGCTGGCCCGCATGCTCTCCAGCTTCGAATCCAGGTCGTCCAGGTAGTGCAGCAGCAGCGCTTCGGGAAACATGGGCAGCTTGGGCGAGCCGAATTCATAGTGCCCGTGATGGCTCAGGATCATGTGCTGTATCAAGATTTTCAGCTTCGGCGGAAATCCGGGAACCAGGGCGGCCTTTGCATTTAGCATGTCCATCACGATGGCCATGTGGCCGAGCAACTGGCCTTCGGTCGTATAGCCGAAGGACCGGTGGTATTCCAGCTCAAAGATTTTTCCCAGATCGTGAAGCACCGCTCCCGTAATGAGGAGATCCAGATCGATGAAGCCATAATGCTCGGAGCAGAGCCGGCACAGGCCAAGCACGGAAACCACATGTTCGAGCAGGCCGCCGATTCTCGCGTGATGCAGCGACTTGGCGGCCGGAGCCCGGCGAAACCGCTGCGCGATCTCTTCATCGTCGAGGAAGGCGTCCAGCAAACCGCGCAGAGCAAGGTTCTGCATGGCGGAGACAGCCGCCCGCAACTGGAGCCACATCTCGTCGATGTTTCTTTCCGTGTGCGGAAAATAGTCGGCGTAATCCACTTCGGAATCGGCCAGGCGGCGCAGTTTGTGAATGGTCATTTGCGGCTTGTTGCGAAAAATCTGCACAAGCCCTTTGACCTTCACGAAGTCGTCCCGCTCGAAGGTTTCCATTACCTCCGGCACGCCGTCCCACATTTTGGCGTCGAGCGTCCCGGTGCGGTCGGCGAGCGTCAGGCACAGATAGGGCTCCCCGGTTTTCTTGAGCCGAACCTCCTTATGGTGAACGAGGAAAAACGAGGTCACGACCTCGTTGGGCTGGAGATCGCGGATGAAATGAGTTTTCAAGCAGGCCTTCCGGCACCCGCCCGCTACTGCGGCTGCCTGCCTCCATTCGCAGGACTGCTGCTGACGCCGGGCGTATTCGGGGGCGGCGCAGAGCCGCCGCCGGCTGGAGCCGGCGTTGTAGAGCTATTTCCTCGCGGCACAACCCATAAGAACTTCTTTTTCTTTTTCGTCACCTCTTCCTTGGTTGTGACGGCGGGTTTGAAGTTCTCGGGATCTTTCCACGTGGTGTCCCGGCCCGGCGCAGCGCCGGTGTCCACATAGCCGGGGCGAATCTCGATGAAAGCCGCTTCCCGCAGTTTGGTGAGATACGCGCGCAGCGCCGGCTGCATTTTGGGCATGAATAACCGTTCCTGAATCTCCTGCTCGACGTCTTCCAGCGAGGCCAGCCCGGCTTGATTCCGCGCCTCCACTTGCAGGATCAGGAAGCCGTTCCGCCGTTTGAGCACATCGGTAATGTAGCCGCGCTTGGCGCTGAAAACGATGTCTTCGATTTCCTTGTCGAGCAGCCCGCGCTTCCAGAACCCGATATCCCCGCCAGCGCGGGCTGATTCCTGATCGTCCGAGTATTTGCTCGCCACTTCGGCAAAGCGCTCGCCTTTGCGGAGGCGGGCCAGGATCTCATTCGCTTTTTTCTCCAGCGCCGGTATTTCTTTGGGATCCTTGCCCTCCGTCGAGATCAGAATTTGCCGTAGGCGAACCTGTTCCGGGCGCACAAAATCCTGTTTATGCTCCTCGTAGTATTTGGCCACCTCTTCCTTGGTGACCACAATGTGGCTTCCGACTTCCTGCTGGATCACGCGCTCGGTCAGCAACTGGTTGCGAACCTGGTCTTTGAGATCCTCATACGGCATTCCACCCTTTTCGGAGACGAATTTCTCAAAGTCCTCCATAGTAGGGATGTTGTACTGACGACGCAAATCATCGAGGCGTTTGATCACCGCCGAGTCCACATTGATGTTGAGCTCTTTGGCGCGCTGCACCAGCAAACTCTGGTCGATCAAGTCCCGCAGGGCGTTCTTTTCATGCTCCGCCACTGCGTTTTCAAACTGCTGCGTGGTCAGCTTTTGCCGCGCAAGCTCCGCCTTTGCTTCTGCGTTGCTCCGCTCCAGTTCGGACCGGGTGACAATCTCGCCGTTGATTTTGGCGATGATCTCCTCCAGCACTTGAACGCTGGCGGCAGCAGCCGGCAAGGCGGCCCAGATGAGGCCCAAAGCAAGCAAGCAGGACTTTTTCATATCAGACATTGTAACTCCCTGCATTCGGGGGCCGGCTTCCAGATCGGGCGCCGGCTGCGTATCGCCGGCGGCCGGATCTATTTTCGTGAACAAGAGCGGCGGATGCAAGAGCTTTCGGGCCTCGCAAGCGCGCGGCCGAATGATCTCGGCCCAAGGGCGCGACCCGCCGGCTGCGATGTGCGGCCGGCCGCGCCGCCCGCGGCCTGGCGTGTCCCGCCGAAAAGCGCCCCGAACGGCGCATCCTTCAAGCCTGCAACTGCTTCAAAAGCTCGGTAATTTCCTGGATGGTGTGCGCAGCCCCTCCGCCATTCACCGTAAAGCGGAGCACGCCGGCGGGCGTAAATTCCGCGCCAGGCGCGCCGGCGGCGAACGCCATCAGCTTCTGTGGATCGACCGAGGCAGCCTCGTTAAATTTGATTGCGATGCGGTCCTGCCGGCGGTCGATGGCATCCACGCGAATCTTTTCGGCGATCATCTTCAACGCGGCATATTCCAGCAAGTTCGCCACTCCCTCGGGCAGCGGGCCGTAGCGGTCCAAGAGCTCCTGCCGGATTTTCTCCCGCTCCTCTTCGCTTTGCAGGCCAGCGATGCGCTTATAGGTGCGAAGTCGCTGGTTCTCCTCCGGAATGTACTCGGGAGGAATGCGGACATCCAGATGTAGATTGATCGAAACCGGTCCGGCCGCCGCAACCTGTTCGCCCCGCAGTTCCCGTACGGTGTTTTCGAGCATCTGGCAATACATCTCGAAGCCGACCGCGGCGATATGGCCGTGCTGTTCTCCGCCCAAAAGGTTGCCCGAGCCGCGCAGTTCGAGGTCGAGCGCCGCGATCTTGAATCCTGAGCCCAGCTCGCTAAATTCCTTCAGGGCCGCGAGACGCTTTTTCGCCAGCGGAGTCAACTCGGCGTCCTCCGGAACCAGCAGATACGCATAGGCGCGGCGGTTGCTCCGGCCGACCCGGCCCCGGAGTTGGTACAGGTCGGACAGCCCAAACCGATCGGCGCGGTTGATGATGATGGTATTCGCCAGGGGGATATCCAGCCCATTCTCGATAATCGTCGTCGAAACCAGGATGTCGTACTCGTGATGCATGAACTTGAGCATGATCTTCTCGAGTTCGCGCTCTGACATCTGCCCGTGGCCGACGCCGATCCGGGCGCGCGGAACCAGCGTTTGCAGCAAGGAGGCAATCGACCAGATGCTTTCCACCCGGTTGTGGAGGAAGTAGACCTGGCCTCCGCGCTCCAGCTCCTGCTCGATGGCTGTGCGCAAAAGCTTTTCATTGAAAGGGGCGACAACGGTCTGGATCGCGAGCCGGTCCTTTGGCGCGGTTTCGATCACCGACATGTCGCGCAACCCGACCAGTGACATATGCAGCGTGCGGGGAATCGGCGTAGCTGTGAGCGTCAGCACATCAATGCCCTTTTTCATTTGCTTGAGGCGCTCTTTGTGCCGGACGCCGAATCGCTGCTCCTCGTCGATGATGAGCAATCCCAAATCGCGAAACACCACGTCGGCGGAAAGCAGCCTATGCGTGCCGATCAATATATCGATCTTTCCATCGGCCAGGTCGGCCAGAATTTGTTCGATCTCCTTCGGCGAGCGGAAGCGGCTCAGCATCTCGATCTTCACAGGAAAGCGAGAGAAGCGCTGCTTGAAGGTCTCGAAGTGCTGAAAGGCGAGCACGGTTGTGGGGGTGAGCACCGCGACCTGCTTGCCGTCGCCCAGGGCTTTGAAAGCCGCCCGCATGGCGACTTCGGTTTTGCCAAACCCGACATCGCCGCAAACCAGCCGGTCCATGGGGCTTTCCGATTCCATGTCGCGCTTGATATCGCGTATGGCGGCAAGCTGGTCCTCGGTTTCGGTGAACTCGAAGGCGTCTTCAAACTCGCGCTGCCAGTTGCTGTCCGGCGAAAACCGGAAACCGGTGGCCAGCTTGCGCTGGGCGTACAGCCGCAGCAGCTCTTCGGCCATATCCCGCATTCGCGCCTTGATGCGCGTCTTGGTACGCGTCCAGGTGGCGCCGCCCAGGCGGTCCAGTTGCGGTCGGATGCCTTCCGGCGCGCGGTATTTCTGCACCAGATCGAGGCGCGATAGCGGCACGTACAGTTTGGCGTTCTCCGCGTATTCCAGCGTCATAAATTCTTCCCGCTGGCCGTTGTCTCCGATCTGCTGCATCCCGGCATAACGCCCGATGCCGTGCTCCACATGCACGACGTAGTCGCCCGGTTTGAGGTCTTGAAAGTCGGAGAGAAACGTGGAGAGGCGCGATTTGCCCGACGGCGGCTTGGCGACAAACTCCGAGACTTCAAACAAATCGTCGGAGCCATACACAGCCAGCCGGGAATCCGGGCAACGGACCCCGCGGCGCACGGCGCCCTGCACCAGCGTCACGCTCGCAAATTCCCCGGCAAGATAGGCTTTTTCCTCCAGGTACCGCGCGGCCGCGGAAGAGGGATCTTTCAGCCCAAGCTGGAAACCGACGCCATACTCGTTGAAAATGTCGGCCAGGCGTTCCACCTCTCCGGCTGTGGCGCCAAAAAAGACGGCGCGCCAGCCTTGCTGGATCTCCGACTCCAATTCGCGCATGCAATGGGGAATATTGCCCTGAAAGCGCGTGGCCGGCCCAGTGGCAATGTGAAAGCTGTCGGAGGAGACATCGATCCCCAGCTCTTCCAGGCTGACCTGGGTGAAGCGCGCAGCCTGTTCCTGCCATTCCTGCACTGCCCAGTAATAGCTGGCCGGAGGGCCCAGGCTTTGCTCCGATTTCGAATACGCCGCGTCTAGCTGCTGCCATAATTTTTCCGCCGCAGTCAACACCTCGGAGCGTCCGTCAAGCACAAGCAGACAATCTGGCGTCAGGTCCAGAAGGGACCCTGTAGGGGAAGGGGCGGGAGCGGATGGCTCTTCCGCCAGAGGCAGCAACAGCGCTTCGTCTATAGAGAGGACCGAGCGCTGGGTCTCAATATCGAAACGCCGCAGCGACTCGATTTGATCGCCGAAGAACTCGATTCGCACTGGCCGGGCGCTCTCCGGCGAATAAATGTCCAGAATGCCGCCGCGCACCGAGTATTGCCCTACCATTTCGACGGGTTCGTGCCGCTGGTAGCCGATCCGATCGAGCTCGGCGATCACCAAATCGAGAGGCATTTCTTCGCCGCGGGCGAGGCGGAAGGCCAGGCCGTGGTAGTATTCCGGCGCGTAGAGTTTCCGCAAGGCAGCCGCAATGCTGGTAAGTACGAGCGGAGGGCGCTCGCTCGACAGCCGCCAGAGCCCGATCGCGCGCCGTTCGCTGATCTCCGGGTGAGGCGCCAGCCCGTCATAAGGCAGCACATCGTGAGCAGGAAGCGTGATGGGGCCGGCTTGCCGGTCGGAGAAAAGCAGGCGATAGAACGTCTCGATCGGCTCAGCCAGCAGATCCACTTCCTGGTCGGAAGGAACCAGGACCAAAACTGTGCGATCCAGAGCCTGATGCAGGAGCACCGAAAATAACGCCCGCGCCACCGGGACCAACCCCGACAATTGCAGGCTCCGGGCAGTCTTCCTGCGGATTTCTTTCAGAAGCTCCTGAAAGTTGGGATGGCGTCCCAGCCCCAGAAACAGATCGCGGACGAATGGAAGTGTCAACGCTGCTGTTCCAAAACGGTTTCAACGATTCCAGTAGTGGAAAAATCGGGTTCGAGCGGCAGAGCCAAGACCTGGCCACCGGCGGCTTCCACGATCTCCCGGCCGGCAATCCAGTGGGACCAATCGGCTCCTTTAACCAGCACATCCGGCAGCAACAGGGAAAGCAGGTCGCAGGGAGTTTCCTCGTCGAAGATGGTTACAGCGTCCACGGCCTCCAGAGAAGCCAGCAATTCGGCCCGCTCGTGCTGGCGGATGATCGGCCGTGAAGGGCCTTTCAGACCCCGCACGCTGGAATCGCTATTGATCGCCACGATCAGCCGGTCGCCGAGACTTCTGGCCCGCTCCAGCAGGCGAATGTGGCCGGGGTGGAGCAAGTCGTAGCAGCCGTTTGTAAACACCGTCTTCTGGGAGCCTTCCTTCCAGCGGCGGCATTCGGCCAGAAGCTCGTCACGGTCGAGTACCCTGCCCACAAATCTTATCCTAGCATCAGCAAACCAGCGGCGAGATCCGCCGGCTGGCCTGGTGGCGTGGCCCACCGGCGGGAGAAAGTTCTACTGCTTTGTCCCCCCGGAGCTTCAGGGTAACGCCCTATCGATGCCGCCTGAGACGGCTGATAATCTAACCTCGTGGCGACTTTGGCTGCGGCACCCCAGACGTTCCGTCCCAGCAACCCGGTCACGCTGCAAGACGCCGGGCTTAATCAAAATCTGCTTATCGATCTGATGCTCAAGCTGACTTTGCTTGAGGGTGAGACCACGCTCCACCGGCTCTCGAACCAAATGAAGGTCAGCATGACCATCATGGACCAGCTCTTCCGCTATTTCCGCCGCGAGCAGTTGTGCGAGGTGAAGGGCATGGTGGGCAACGACTATGCGCTGTCGCTCTCGGCGGCCGGACGAAAAATCGCCCAGGAGAGGTATTCGATCAACCAGTATATCGGGCCCGCGCCGGTCAAGCTGAATGACTATTGCGAAGCGGTTAAGGCGCAGGCGGCGCACCATCCGGTCTCGCGCTCGATGCTCTCGGAGGTGTTCTTTGATCTGGTGTTGACTGAGGCGGTCCTCGATCAGATCGGCCCGGCCATTATTTCAGGAACGACCATCTTCCTTTACGGGTCCACCGGAAACGGTAAGACCAGCATTGCCGAGCGCCTGGTGCGCATTTACAAGGATTACGTCTACATCCCCTACGCCATCGAGGTCGAGGGACAGATCATTAACATCTACGACTCGGTCGTGCACCAGGCTCTGGAAACGCAGGAAGACGACACAGATCCGCGCTGGCTGCTCTGCCGGCGGCCCTGCATCGCCGTGGGCGGCGAACTGGTGCCCGAGATGCTGGAGCTCCGGTTTGACGACAACCTCGGCTTCTACTCGGCGCCGTTGCAGATGAAAGCCAATAACGGCCTGTTCATCATCGATGACTTCGGCCGGCAGATGATCAATCCTCGCGATCTGCTGAACCGCTGGATCGTCCCTCTCGACCGGCGGGTGGATTTTCTATCGCTGCGCTCGGGCGTCAAATTCCCCATCCCCTTCGAGACGCTGGTCGTGTTCTCGACGAACCTCGATCCGCGCCAACTGGCCGACGAAGCCTTCCTTCGGCGGATTCAGAATAAGATTAAAGTGGACGCCATCACTGCCGAGATCTTCGACAAAATTCTGGAGCGCGTCTGCGAGGATTACCAGATTCCCTTCGATCCCGAAATGGCCCAATATCTCCGCGAGAAGTGCAATCCCGACGGCAAAGGCGTGTTGCGGGCTTGCTATCCGCGAGACATGGTGCGCATTCTGCAAAGCATCGCCGACTATGAAAACCGGGCTCCCCAGCTCACGAAAAAAGACTTGGATCGCGCCTTGAATCTGTACTTCGCAAAAACCTGAGAAGAGCCTTCCGCCGCCCCGGGCGTAAAGGTTCAAAATTCGCCGGAGTGTCTTTGGCCGATAGTAAGATGGCTAAGTGAACCTCGACTTTCCCAAGGCCGAGATCCATTTGCATCTGGAAGGAACGATCGAGCCGCAAACCCTCTGCGAGCTGGCGGCGCGGCGGCATATCGCGCTGGCCGAAGAGGAAGTGGCAGGCCGATACCGTTATGCCGACTTCCCGGGGTTCTTGCAGGCTTTCAAGTGGGTGACGCAGTACCTGGAAACTCCGGAAGACTACCACACCGCGGCCTTACGAATGCTTGAGAAACTGAGCCGGCAACATGTAGTTTATGCGGAGATCTACTTCAGCGCGGGCATCTGCCTGTGGAAGGGGATGGAAGTAGAACCCATCTTCGATGCGCTCGAGGAGGCTCGGCGGCAGGCCGAGGCCGACTGGGGCATTCGCGCCCGGTGGATTTTTGATGCCGTCCGGCAATTCGGAATCGAAGCTGCAGAACGCGTATTCCGGCTGGCCGCACGCTGGCAGCACCGCCATGTGGTCGGCATCGGAATCGGCGGCGACGAAAAGCGGGGGGCGCCGGCGATGTTTCAAGCGCTGTTCGAAGCCGCCCGCTCCGCGGGGCTCCGGCTTCTGGCGCACGCTGGAGAGACTACAGGGCCGGAATTTATTTGGGAGACCATCCGAAAGCTCGGCGCGCAGCGAATCGGCCACGGCGTTTCGGCGATTTGCGATCCCGCCCTGATCCAGTATCTTCGAGATACGCAGATCCCCATCGAAGTTTGCGTGACGAGCAACTACGCAACCGGCGTCGTCGCCCCAGAAGCAGAGCACCCGGTCCGGCGGATGTTCAACGCGGGCCTGCTGGTCGTTATCAATTCCGACGATCCGGCCATGTTCGGCACGACTTTGAATGATGAGTACCGGCGGCTGGTCGAGCGCCATGGTTTCACCGAAGCCGAGATCTCTGTGCTCGCCCAAAACAGCTTCCGGGCCGCCTTTCTGACAGAGCAGGAGAGGCAAGAATTCCTGAAGGCTTAAGCCGCAAACGCGCCCGACAGGCAAGCCGCGGGCCGTCCAGCGCACGCGCGATGTATCGTCGCCTCCACCGGTTTGGTCGGAACGGTAAAAGACCTACTGGTTGGAACCGGGCCCGGCCGGCGGGGATGCTCCGACGTCAGGATAGCCGGTAGGTATCGTGATCTCGAAGTCTGACTGAAACTTTCGGTAATTCCCGTAAAGGATCTCTCCCCCGGCGCGGACCGTCTTGACCAGCGCCACGCGCCCGCTGCCCGCATAGGAGATGCGATGCGGCAGCCAGACCTCGTCATTTACTTTGGCCTGCTCAAACTCGAGGCGGGAGCCGGGAGCCAGCCGGGCCAGAAAGACGCCGAACGTGATTGTATCGGTCGTCTCGGCCTCTCCCTTCACCCATTGCAACTCCGCCTTGTCGATCCAAAGCTTGCCGCGCAGCTTGGTGAAGAGCCGCGCTTCGCCGTTGTGCGGGTGATAGCCCGGCTTAGGCGCCGCCTCGATTACATACGCCGGCCGGCCGCGTATCGTCTCTTCTCCTAACAGGCGAAAATCGAAGGCCTCCGGCACTTCCCGCAAGAAGGCCCAGGTGCGTTCCCTCCGCTTTTCGTATTCCGAGGCGCGCCGCTCCCTCTCGGCCGGGGATTGCCGCCGCGACGCGGAAAAAGCTCTGGCAAGCTTGTTCTCCTCCTCCCTGGCTTCTTCCGCCGGGAGGGGGCGGCCGTCCCTCGCCACCAGTCTGCGATAGGGCACGCCATACAGGAAAATAATTTCGTAGATTTTGGATGAAACGGACCTCTCTTGCCCGGCCGCGTCAAGTTTGCGTTCTACGACCTGTTCGGTGAACGTATAGTCGCGGGCGGCACGGAAGTTGCGCTCGTCAAGAACTGTCGAACGCCGAATGATGTCGCGGGCGCTGTCGGCCGTGGGGTCGGCAGGCGGGGCTGTCGCTTGATCGCCGGCGCTCAGAGCGATTGCCGCAAAAAGAGTGAACAGCGCGCGCATCACTTTGGTAGACGCGGAGCACTGCTGGCGGTTTCGCCAGGCATCGATTCTCCAGTGAAGCTGCCAGATGCTGCAATACCGTATTATGGCAGGGAGCTTGCGGCTTCTCCTTCGCCCGCCCTGGGGCAAGGTGTATGTACCTGCTCCCGCCATCGGCGGGTTGTTCTCTGAAACACCATGCATCGGGGTTGCGGCGCCGTAGGGGCAGCCCAGGCTCCCACGGTAGCAAAACGTGGCAGCCAGACGCCGCTCTCGCCGGAACGAGTCAAGCTGGCTTCACGGCGGGCGCGCGATGCGGAAACGCCCTATTTTCGCTTCTATTTCTTTTCACCAGGCATAATATGGATCGGTTCGGCTTCTGCGCAGCGTCGGGCCAACAAACATCCGAAGAGATTGCCTGGCGGGTTGAGAACGCACGCAGCGAGCCGCTGGAACACAAAAGCGAGAGATTCACGAATTTAATGCCGCGAAAACGATCGTCTGGAGGGCGCTATTGAGCTGGCAATTCGCGTTGATTGATCCGCCGTACGGGGCCGTCAGTGAAGGGCCAGTCTGGACCGGCTCGAAGTTGCTGTTCACCCACATTCAGGAGAGCCGGATTCTGCAATATGATCCCGCTACGGGTTTGTGCACGGTGTTTCGCACGGGGACTAACTGCGCGAATGGGCTGACCCTCGATAGCCAAGGCCGTCTCTATGGATGCGAGGGCGGCGCCACGGCCGATGCGCGCCGGGTCGTCCGGTACGAGGCGGGGAACGGCATTACAGTGCTCGCCGACAGCTTTGAGGGAAAGCGCCTGAATATCCCGAATGATCTAGTGGTGGATCCGCAGGGCCGCGTCTGGTTTACAGATCCTTTTTACGAAGGAGCGGCCGGCCCCTGGAGCTTCGATCGCGCCAACAAACAACTCGATCACGACTCCGTGTATCGCCTGGACCCCCAGCCGGACGGATCGTATGGCATCCACCGAGCCACCTTTGACACGACCAGACCCAATGGGCTGCTGTTCTCCTTGGATTACCAAACGCTCTACGTCGCCCAGAGCGGCCGCCTTCCTGAGGAAAAGCGGCAGCTCCGCGCGTATCCGGTGCGGAGCGACGGGAGCTTGGGGGCTGCCGAAGTGCTGCACGATTTCGGCGAGCATCGAGGCATAGATGGAATGCGGCTGGATGCCGAGGGAAACATCATCGCCACAGCAGGTTGGGAACTGGGCGGCCCAGGGCCCTCGATCTACGTTTTTTCCCCATCTGGTGAAGTGCTTGAGCGGCACCCTGTTCCGGCCAAAAGACCGACCAACTGCTGTTTCGGCGGCGATGAGCTCTGCGATCTGTACGTAACGACGACGGAAGGGCATCTGTTCCGGGCGCGCACCGGCCGCTGCGGCCGCCGATAGCCTCGAAGTGTATTGCAGCAGCGGATCGCGGCTTCGCAGAGATCTCAGGTCCAGGCACGTCCCTAGAGGCGGACTTGTCTGTAACAGTACGAAAGCTGGGCAGGAAAACCTCCTTCTGAGGGGAAGACCGCAGTCTCTACAATTCTTCTTGTTCGTGGATTCACTCTCCCTTACAATTGAGCGTTCCCACAGTCGGAATCGTCCCCCAATGGTGTTCTCGAAAGGAGGCGTCAAGATGTCAGCCACGGCGGCAGTTACTGCAACTGATCGGAACCTCGAGGAGCAGATCTTTCAACTGCAAAAGATGGAACTGGATCCGCATGTGAAACAGATAGTCGAAGAAGCGGCTCAGCTTTCGATGCAAGGCCGGCATCTGGAAGCCGCTGCGCTGGTCGAAAAGGCCGAAGCCATGCGGACGGCTGCGGCGGAAGCGCCGCCGGCCGGCGCGTCCCCCGCGGAAACGCAGGCATCCGGAGAAGGCGAGCAGGTGGTCGCCCGGCTGGTGGGCGATGTGGCCAACGGGTTGGCCAAAGTGCTCGTTTCGGCGCTGCAAGATTTGCAACAGCATATCGCCGGCGAAACGCGAAAGCTCGCTACGTCATTCAACCAGCAGCTCGACCGGCTGCAAGCGACGGTGGAGAGCCTGCTGCCGCTCGGCGAACGAATCGAGCAGCTGACGGGCGCTATCTCCGAGCAAAAAGCGGTCGGGCTTGCCGCTCACGAGAAGTGCAGCCAACTGGCGGCCGAGACCGCTCTCCTGCGAGAGGCTGATGGCCGGCACGAGAACGCTATCAGCGCTCTTCGCGCCGAAATGCAGGAGAGAACAGCTTCTGTTTCAGAACGCCTGGATGCGCTAACCGCCCGCCTTGGCCTTCAGCAGGAAGAAATTTCGGCAGTGAAATCCAGCGTCTCGGATCTTTCGCCCCGAGTGGCGACGCTGGTGGAAAGGCTCGACCGGCAAGCCGAAGCGATCCGGTCCCTCTATGAAACGGAGTCTCACCGGGGAGCTGCAATGGACGAACTAGTTAATGCCATGGGCCGCCTCAGGGCATTGCATGTACCGCCCCCGGAGCAGCCCACAGCACAGCTATAGTCAACACGCCGGGAAGTTGACCCTCTGGAAAATCCGCGGGCGGCTTCGCCAGTCTTGCCGAGACAGAGGAGAGCGTGCCGGCTTTCCGATCTTAAAACCGCTCCCGGCAGCCCATTCCGGTGGGGATGCCGCGGCCAAGCGACGTGTTTCGAAACACCCGCAGCGTGCTGCCGGGCGGCCCATCCGTCAGGATTGCTCGCGGAGAAGTCAGGTGCTCAAGCGGGCGGACTATACTCGCCCCCGGGCCCGGCCGGGCTTAGGCCCGGCGCGAGGCCTTGTTAGCCATTGCGATCCGGGTTACACTTTGACCGCCCTGTTCTATGCTGAGCGGCAGTAGGCGGCGATATCTTCATCTTCTGTGGCTACCGGCTCTCTGCCTGGGCGCTTGCCGGGCAGCCTCGGTTCCAGTGGACTTGTCGGCAGTTCGCCCAGGGCCGGTATCGGTGGAGGCGAAAGAAAAGTCTCTGGTCGTGCGCTGGCCGGATGAGAGCTCGCGGCTCTGGCGTGCGGAGTTTTCTCTCGATCCGTCCGAACCTCTCATCTCTGAAATCACAGCAGGCAACAAAAAAGTGATCACGGGCGCAGTTCCCTTGTATTGGTGCGAAAGCGGGAAACGGCGGGGCGGCTGGGATAATTTCTTCGATGCGCCCGCGACACATCCCGATGGAATGCGGCGGTCGATGGGACGGTTCAAGCTGGCTTCCGTCAAGGCGCGGACCATGGGCGATCGTGTGGAGGTCGCCTTCAGCGGCCTGCGGCTGGGGGTTTTTCGAGGAGCGGTGGCCTATATCTTTTATCCGGGGAGCCGGTTGATCCAGCAGGAAGCGGCCGTTTCCACGCGCGAGCCTGACACGGCCTATTTCTATGATGCTGGTCTCCAGATGTTGATCCCATCGGAGCGCACACCGGGCCTGTTCAGCATGGCCGCACAGGCGACTTATTACGATACCAGCGGGGAGCTTCGAGCCGAGGCGTCGGATTACGAACGCAAGGCGGTTGCGGCCCGGTACCGGACGATCGCAGCCTCGACGCCGGCGGGGAGCGTCGCTGTTTTTCCGCCGCCCCATCAATATTTTTCTGCCCGGGACGTGACCACCAACCTCCGATATGTGTGGCACGCCGCCTGGGGCGGAAAAGTGGCGATCGGGATCCGGCAAACGGCCGATGATAACAGCCCGTATAACCCGGGAATTAACGCGCCTCCGGGTACCCAGCAGCGCATGAGCCTTTTTCTGCTGGTGAGTGATGGCGATGCGGCGGCTGCGTTGCGGGATTCCCTCCGCTACACCAACCGCGACCGCTTTCCGGATCTGGAGGGCTATCAAACCCTCAGCGCTCACTGGCACTGGGCCTATACTATGCAGGCTCTCCAGCACGGTCCGGATTGGGTTCCGCCTTTCAAGCCCGTGCTGAAGGCAATGGGAGTGAAAGCCGCGATCGACATGGATTTCCACGGCGACGGCCACCCCAGAGACCTGGGCGAAACGCGGCTCAAGGAGCTGGAGGCTTTTTTCCGGGCCTGCCGCGCTCAATCGGACTCGGAATTCTTACTCATCCCTTCCGAGGAAGCCAATGTATATTTGGGCGGGCACTGGGCTCTGATATTTCCACATCCGGTCTACTGGTTTATGAGCCGCCCTGAAGGGACCGAGTTTGTCAGCCAGGATGCCAGCTATGGCCCGGTCTATCACATTGGAAGCGCCGCCGACGTGCTCGAAATGATTCGGCGGGAAGGCGGCCTTGTCTACCAGACGCATCCGCGGACCAAAGGCTCGGCTGGATACCCGGACAAAATCCTAAAGACCGATTACTTCCGCGATCCGCGCTATTTGGGCGCCGGATGGAAGGCGATGCCCTCGGATCTTTCCTCGTTTCGGCTCGGCCGACGCGCATTCCGAGTTCTGGACGACCTGAGTAACTGGGGCTTTCGGAAACGTTTGCTCGGCGAAGTGGACGTGTTCCAGATCGACTCCACCCACGAGCTTTACGGCCACATGAATATAAATTACGTCCGCCTCGCCCGTTTGCCCTCCTACGACAACTATGGCCAGATCCTGGATGCGGTCGCCAAAGGCGATTACTTTGTGACTACCGGGGAGATCCTGCTGCCAAAGGTGAGCATTTCCGGGCAAGGCGGCGAAATTCTGGTTCGGGCCGCCGCTCGCTGGACGTTTCCATTGCAGTTTGCCGAGGTCGTCTGGGGAGACGGTTCGGAAACAACGCACAAAACGTTTCCTCTCGAAACCACTCGAGAATTCGGCTCTGGAATTTTCGAATGGAAGCTGGATGCGCCCGGCTGGAAGTGGGCGCGGCTGGCCATCTGGGATGCGGCCGGGAACGGGGCCTTCGTCAATCCGGTTTGGAAGTAATTCCGCAATAGATTTGTCTGCGCCAGACCCGGCAAACCGCTGCCTGCCTCCGCAACAATCTCAGTACGCCCGTTCCTTTTCGAAATTACAGAACTCTTACAAACGCTTGAGGAAATTACTGCTACGTTGGAATTTGAGCCGTATCCGGGAGACCCCTTGAGCACCCAAGTCATTAACATACCTAACCAAAGCATCACCGCCCGCCAGACGATGAACTGGCCCACGATCATCGCTCTGATATTTTTCCATGTGGGGGCCGTAGCGGCGCTGTTCATGTTTAATTGGCGCGCTTTTCTGGTGGCAGCTTTCCTTTATTGGCTGGCCATCGGCGTTGGGATCAGTCTGGGCTATCATCGCCTGCATACGCACCGTTCGTACAAAGTCCCATTGTTTTTGGAGTATTTCTTCGCCCTTTGTGGCTCTCTCACCCTGCAAGGAGGCCCAATTTCCTGGGTGGCCACCCATCGGATTCATCACCAGAAGTCCGATCAGCCCGGCGATCCGCACTCGCCCCGCGATGGCGGGTGGTGGGCGCATGTGGGTTGGATTCTTTTCGGCGAAGCCGTGCATAACAACACCCGAGCCATGTCGAAGTACGCGCCGGATCTCGCGCGGCGCCGTTTCTATCGATGGCTGAACAATTATCATTGGGTCCCGATGGTGATTCTGGGCCTGATACTGCTCGCCGCCGGCGGCCTCCCGATGATGCTGTGGGGCATCTGCCTGCGCGTAGTAGTGGGCCTTCACACGACCTGGCTGGTAAACTCAGCCACTCATATGTGGGGAACACGGCGATTCGCCACTCGCGACGACTCGCGCAACAGTTGGTGGGTCGCCTTGCTGACTTTCGGCGAAGGCTGGCACAACAATCATCATGCTCATCCCACTTCGGCGAGGCACGGGCTTGCCTGGTATGAGTTTGACCCTTCCTGGATCGAAATCAAAGTTCTCGAACTGCTGGGAATTGCGCGCTCGGTTCGCGTGGCGAGGGTGGATAGCGCGCTTCCCAAACATAATTCGGCCTGAGCGCCGGATTTTCGGGGCTGAATCGCCCTGCCGCACACGAGCGGATTTTGCCGGCCACTCCGCAAAATCCGCGTTCCCGCATTAAACTGGATTTATGGTGGTAGCGGGCCGCCAGAAATCGATCGCCTTCTTCATCGCTCTTGGCGCGGGCCTGATCGTAGTCATTCTCCTTCTCTACATCGGTTGGGTCCTTCTCAACTGGCGTCACGGCATTCTGCTGTTTCTGGGCGCCCTCCTGCTGGCGATGATCATTGCCGGAGTCGTGGTAAACACCACGTTTCTGGTGCGGGAAATCCGCCGGAATGCCCAGCACGACGCTTTCATCAACGCCGTCACCCACGAGCTGAAGACGCCGGTCGCATCCATCCGGCTGTATCTGCAAACATTGCAGACACGGGACGTGGACGAAGGAAAGAGGCGCGAGTTCTACCGGACCATGCTGGAAGACAGCGAACGCCTGCTGGCGACGATCGAGCAGGTGTTGCGTACGGGCCGTATCGGCGCCTCCGGCCGCAAGCTGCATCGCGCGCCGATCGATCTTGGCGGGGTTATCGAAGAATGCATCTCACGAGCCCGCACACTGTACCGCGTCTCCGCCGAATCGCTTCAGTACCGCCCGGGCCCTCCGGCCACGATTCTCGGAGATGTCGAGGAAGTACAGGCGGCGGTGTTGAACCTGATTGACAACGCGGTCAAGTATTCGGGGAACAACGTCAAGGTAATTGTGGAAACCGCCAAGAATGGAAACTATGTCTCCGTGCGGGTCAAAGATCAAGGGCCGGGGATTCCGGTAAGCGAGTTGAAGCAGATTTTCAAGCGGTTTTATCGAGTGCCAGGATCTCTCGCCACCCGCGTAAAAGGAACCGGTCTCGGCCTGTATATCGTCCGCTCCGTGGCCAAGCGGCACGGGGGCAGCGCGTGGGCGGAGAGCGAAGGACCTGGGCGCGGCAGCACATTCGTGCTTCAGCTTCCGATACTAAAATGACCCACGTTCTGGTTGTCGAAGACGAGCAGCATCTTGCTGAAGGTCTTCGTTTCAATCTTGAGGCGGAAAATTATGAGGTCACCGTCGTGGATACCGGGGAGGCGGCGCTCGAAGCGCTCAAGGCGGAATCGCAGCCCTTTGATGTCGTCGTGCTCGATGTGATGCTCCCCGGCAAAGACGGCTTCGAGGTGATTTCGGAATTGCGCCAGAGCGGCCAATTCATCCCTACTCTGATGCTGACCGCGCGCGGCCACCCCAACGACGTGCTGAAAGGCTTTGCGGCAGGCGCCGACGACTATCTCACGAAGCCGTTCGAATTGCCCATCTTGATCGCGCGCATACGCGGTCTGCTGCGGCGCCGCGAATGGCTCCTGGGGTCCGTTAATAACGCTCACACGCCGGCCGCTCGCGGCGACACTTTCACGTTCGGCGACAAGTCCGTGAACTTCGACCTTTTGGAATTGCACGTCCGCGACCAGGTGTTTCCCCTGACTTTGATGGAAATGAACGTGCTGCGCTACCTCATCCAGCACGAGGGCCGGCCCGTGTCGCGAAAAACCATGCTCGAAGAGGTGTGGGGCCTTCACGAGGACACCGACACCCGCGCTATTGACAACTTTATCGTGCGGCTGCGTCGTTACATTGAAGAGGATCCGACCCGGCCGCGCCACCTGCTCACCGTACGCGGCGTGGGCTATCGGTTCGTGGCCGCCCCAGTGAAAAGCGGTTGAAAACTTTCCCACAAGACGCTGAGATCGTTCCGTCTCGGCCAACGGATCCTGCCGGCGCCGGCGGCCGCGCGAAGAGGACAAAAACGACTTCGCGCGGGAAAGAATCGGCAGTGCGCTACTCGAGAGGAGGACCGCTGATTCCTTCAATAACGCATTACCGGCGACGGATCGCTCCGGCTTATCTATGCGCCGAGGGTGCGGTAGAATCGGATCACCTATGAAGCTCCCGCCAGCGATTCGTATTCTCGCCATCGCCGCGCTTTTCGCAGTGTGGGCGGCGCCGGGCGTGGCGCAAGGTCCCGCGCGGCCGCGGATCACGGGTTTGGCCCATGTAGCGCTCTATACGCACGATATCGAAAAAGCCCGCTGGTTTTACAAAGATTTCCTGGGATTCAGCGAGCCCTTTCTGCTCAATAACCAGGATGGCAGCCTCGCCCTGACCTTCCTGAAGATCAATGACCGCCAATACGTTGAGTTGTTTCCGGAGGCAAAACCACAGACCGACCGGCTGAACCATATCTCTTTCGAGGTGGACAACGCAGAGGCGATGCGCGTGTATCTCGGGTCCCGCGGGATTCCGGTGCCGGAAAAGACTCCCAAGGGGCGCATCGGGAACTCCAATTTCAACGTGAAAGACCCCGATGGCCACACAGTCGAGATCGTGCAATACGAGCCCGACGGCTGGAGCATGCGCGAGAAAGGCAAGTATATGAACGAAGCCCGCGTTTCCCAGCACATGATGCATGCAGGAATTCTGGTGGGCGCGCTCGAGCCGGCAATGAGATTTTATAGGGACATCCTGGGCTTCCGGGAGATATGGCGCGGCAGCAGCAACGGCAAACAGCTTAGCTGGGTGAACATGCAGGTGCCCGACGGCACGGACTACATCGAGTTCATGCTGTATAACGAATTGCCCGCCCCGACGGCCCGCGGCGTGCAGCACCACATCGCCCTGGAAGTGCCCGATATGGCGCGAGCGGTGGCGCTGCTCGAGGTGAAGCCGTCCCGCAAGGAGTACGCGCGGCCGATGGAGATCCGCACCGGCGTGAACCGGAAACGGCAAATGAATCTCTACGACCCTGACGGCACGCGGATTGAGCTGATGGAGCCGAACACCGTCGATGGCGCGCCAGCGCCGTCGTCCACGGCGCCCCCGCCGAGATAAACAGCGAAGCGCTAGGTTCACCGCCCGGCAGGGCACGCTAACAGAAACTCATCGGGGAGGCCTGAAGTGTCGGCGATTGGGCGTGCTTTTGAGTGGCAAGGTCCGCCCCAGCACCACGGCGAGCGAGACCGTTTCAAGAGCAGGAAGAAACAGAGTTAGGTGGTGCGCCCGGAGAGATTCGAACTCCCGACCTTCTGGTTCGTAGCCAGACGCTCTATCCAACTGAGCTACGGGCGCCCTTTCGAAACAGTATCTTCATGCTATCAGACCCTGGCCAGGCGCGCCACGGCAGCAGGGCGGAGATACCGGGTCTGCCGGCCGAAGGCGAGCGGCGTGCCACTGGCTGGGGAAAATCGGCCGAACCCCGGCCACGCCGGCGCCGCACTGCGGAAACGGACCGAGCGCGCTTGGGAGAACCCTCTTTGGCAGAACCCTCTATAAAAGGAATTACCGCGCCGGGTGCCGCCGCTCCGGTGGGCTATTCTGCCGGCGTGGCAGCACCGTATTCTCGCTGCGCGCCCGGCGTGAGACAATAACGGGTAGCAAGCCCCATAGCGGCCGCATCCCGACTAAGATAAGTCCTATGAGCGCTCCGTCCCGCAGGCACGTCCTGATCGTAGACGACGAAGAGAGCCAGCGCCAGGCACTGGCAACCTTGGTCGCCAGTTGGGGTTATACTCCGGAAACGGCCGAGGACGGCCAAGACGCTCTCGATAAGCTGGCCGCGTTCCCGGCGCAGGTCATTGTCACCGATCTGAGCATGCCGCGCCTGGACGGCTTCGCCCTGCTGCGTCGGCTGCGCGAGCAGGGGGCGGCGCCGCCGACAATCGTCCTGACAGCCTACGGCAGCATCGAGAACGCCGTAGCCACCGTCCATGACCTGGGCGCTTATTGGTTCCTGGAGAAGCCGATTCAGCCCGCCGCCCTCCAGGTGCTGCTCGAGAGGGCGCTGGAGAAGAGCAATCTCTCCCAAGAAAAAGAGCGGTTGCAGCGGCGTCTTGCGTATAGCGGCGAGTTGGATGAGATGGTAGGCCGTTCGCGCTTGATGCAGCATGTATTCTCCATGATCCAACAGGTCGCTCCCACTTCCGCCTGCGTTTTGATCACGGGCGAAAGCGGCACCGGGAAAGAGATGGTAGCCCGCGCAATCCATCAGCTCAGTTCCCGGCGCGAGGGCCCGTTTATCGCGATCAATTGCGCGGCTCTGCCGGAAACCCTGATGGAAAGCGAGCTGTTCGGGCACGAGAAGGGCGCTTTCACTGGCGCGGCCGAGCGGCGGGCGGGCTGTTTTGAACTGGCTCAGGGCGGGACCCTGCTGCTGGATGAAATCGGTGAAATGCAGCCCCTCACCCAGGCCAAGCTTTTGCGCGTGCTCGAGGATGGACGCGTCCGCCGGCTGGGTGCGAAATCCGAGTTGCAGGTGGATGTGCGCGTCATAGCCGCCACCAACAAGGTTCCCGAGGTGGCCGTGGCTCGGGGCGAACTGCGACAGGATCTCTATTACCGTTTGAACGTGTTCCATATTCAGCTCCCGCCTCTCCGCGACCGAAGAGAAGACATCCCGCTGATTGCGGAGGCTCTGCTCCGCGACCTCAATCGCAAGCATTCCTGCAAGGTTACTGGTCTAGACACCGCCGTCGTCGAGCGTCTGGAACGGCACGATTGGCCGGGGAACGTGCGGGAGCTGCGCAATGTGCTGGAACGGGCGGTGATCGTTGCCGGCGAGGGGCTGATCACGATGAACCATTTGCCGGCGGGGTTTATGACGCCGTCGCAATCGCCGGGCCAGCCGGTCTCAGATGGGGATTGTGTCGTCCTGCGCGTGGGCGCAACCGTCGCCGACGCGGAGAAGGGCCTGATCTTGAAGACCCTCGAGCACACCAGCAATAACAAGACTCGCGCCGCGGAGATCCTGGGCATCAGCCTGAAAACCCTGCACAACAAGCTCAAAGAATACGGCGCGGCCTAGAGCACATGTCTTTTAAGCGTCGCTTGAGCGTTTCGATCGTGGCGCTGGTTTTGGCGCTGACGGCGGCGCTTTCTGTCGTCTATCTCCAGCGGCTGGTGCGGATGCAGTTGGATTCGGCGCTGCAACAGGCCCGAATGGTAGCTCAGCAGGTGGAGAGCGCCACGCTCCAGACGATTTCCGAGCCGCCGCCATCCTCCACGCTCGAGGAAAGTCTTTCCTTTTGGCGCAACGCCGTGCGGGTTGACGATCAGCTCAAGGAAGTGCTGCTGCGTTCTATCAGCAGCTTTACCACAATCGCGGAAATCGCAGTTACCGACGACCAAGGCCGCATTCTGGCCGGCTCTGTCGAGCGGGACCGCTGGGTGACCCGGCCGGCCTTCAGTGAACTTTTGCAAAAGGGATTTTTGGAGCAGTTGCGGATGATCTATGCGCCCCAGCACGACTACGAAATCTCCCGCGCTCTGGCTTATGAAGGGCGCCCTGTGCTGGTGACGCACGTCGCCGTTTCCACGACGTTTCTGCGGCAGCAGCTCGGTCCCCAAATTCGCCAGCTCGAGTATGCAGCGCTGATAAGCCTGCTGGCGGCGCTGGCGCTCTCCGTTGCGTTTTCCCGGATCGCATTTCGGCCCCTCGACCGCCTGGGTGAGGCGATCGACCGAATGACGCGCGGCGAATTCGCCGGCGCGCTGCCGGCAGACGTTCCCAAGGGCAGCGAATATGCGGTTATCCGGTCAAAACTCAACCTGCTCGGGCAGCAGTTCCGCGACGCTCGCGAAGGCATATCTTCGCTGCGCGGAAACATGGAGCAGTTGATGCGCCAGCTCGAGGGAGCGGTGCTGCTGTTTGACGCAAACGACCGGCTGATCATTGCCAGTGCCGCCGCCGAGGAGTTTTTGGGCCTGGGGCGGTGGCAGATGATGGGGCTGACGATCGACGAAATCTTTCCGGCGGGCACTCAGTTGGGGGCCTTGGTGGGCAGCGCAACCCGCCTGCGGCAGCCGATCCAAAACCAAACGGTGGAACTGGAGCCCGGCCTGGACGGCCAAGCAGGCGCCAACGGCACCGCACGGCCTTCCCGCCTGCTGCTCACCGTGGAGCTCATGGAGGACTTTGCGAACCACCGCCGCCTGGGCACTCTCGTTCTGCTCCGCGACGCCGAGACCCGCCGGGAGATTCAGACCCAAGTGGAAATTTCCAACCGCCTGGCGGCCATCAGCAGGCTTACCAGCGGCGTGGCGCACGAAATCAAAAATCCATTGAACGCCATCACCCTGCATCTCGAGCTGCTGAAAAACCGTTTGAGCGGCGTGCTACCGGAAACGCCTCAGGAATTGAATGTGATCCTGCGCGAGATGGCGCGGCTCGATCACGTCGTCAAAACGTTTCTCGATTTTACCCGGCCTGTCAATCTGCGGCTCACCGAAGTCGAACTGGACAAGCTGCTCGAGGAGATCGCGAACTTAGCACGGCCCGAAGCCGCCGAGCACCGAGTCCGCATTCAGGTTCTCAACGGCTGCAATGGCACGGTCATCAAGGGCGACCGGGAACTGCTTGTCCAGGCTCTGCTGAATCTCGCGGTGAATGGTATTCAGGCTATGCCACACGGCGGCGAGCTCACGATGGCGCTGACGCGGGCAGGGCCGGAGGTGGAGCTTACGGTGACGGATCAGGGTGTGGGCATCCGCTCGGAGGACAGGGAGAAGATCTTCCGTCTCTACTTTACCACCAAGAAGACGGGATCTGGGATTGGACTGGCTATGACCTTCCGCGTGGTGCAACTCCACAATGGTACAATCGACTTTTCCAGCGAAGTGGGCCGAGGTACGACTTTCCGAGTCAGGTTTCCTTTAGTGGAGGCCAGATGATCGGCCGTGGCAGCTTGATAATCCAGGAAACCGGCGCGGTTTTGGTGACGGCGCTTCTTCTTCTATTGCCCGGCTGCATTTTCAAGCACCGCACTCCGCAGGCAGCCGCACCTCCGGTGGCGGCGCCGGCGCCGGGACCTCTCTCTTCACCGCAGATTACCGAGACCCTGCCACCACCCCAACCGATCCCGGCCGGCGCGATCCCGCCGGAGATAGAGACCCCGGTGGCCGCTTCCCTCCCCTCACCAGAGATCCCGCCGGCTCAGCCGCCAAGACCGGTCCGCCGCACTGTGCGTCCCCCTGCCGCGCCGCCGGCGGCCGCCGCAGTCCCGCCACCCGCCCGCAATGAAGGAAATCCCTCGGTGGCCACGGCCGCTCCCCCGCAGCTCCGTCCCATGCTCACCGCCGCGCAAGAGCGGCAATTACAACAGAGCATCAACCGGAGCCTGGCTAACGCCGAACACCTTTTGGCGCGTTTAGGCAATGTACAATCGGACAGGGAGCGCGCCGCCTCGGTGGCTCTGGTCCGGTCGTTCATTGAACAGGCGCAGCAAGCGCGCCGCAAAGGCGACTTGAATGGGGCCCGCAGTCTGGCCGAGCGCGCCGAATTGATGGCGGCTGACCTGTCGCAGGCTGCCAAATAGCCCATCCCGCAATGCGAGGCTGAGGCAATCCGAGACCGTGTTTCCCTTCAGCAATCCCCGTCCCTTTGGCCTCGATATCGGCTCCACCACGCTCAAAGCGGTGGAACTCCAGACAAGAAATGGAACCATTGCCGCTCCCCGTGTGGCGATCGCCCCGATGCCCGAGGGCGCTTTTTCCGGCGGAGTACTGCTCGATCCTCCCGCGGCGGCCGAGGCGATCCGCAAGCTCTGTCGCGAGCACCGGTTTCGGGGCACGCGCGTCGTCGCGGGTGTAAGCGGTGGTGATGTGTTTATCGCCCGCGTCAAGCTGGAGCGCGGCGCGCCGGAGACGCTGGCGGCGCGCGTCCGAGAACGGGCCTGCGATGCCGCGCCGTTTTCTCTCGAACAAGCGTATCTCGATTATCAATTGATCGATAATTTTTCCGATTCCCAGTGGATCGATGTCCTCGTGGCTGCCGTGAAGCCCGGGCGGCTGCATGTATTGCAAGATGTCTTGCGCCGGGCTGGAAAGAACGTGACGATCGTTGATGTCGTTTCCTGCGCCTTGGCCAACGTTTTTGAGGTGAATTATGCGCCCGCTCCTTCGGCGGTCTCCGGATTGGTTCACGTGGGGGCGTCCACCTTGACTGTTTGCATCGTACGCGGCTCCACGCCTTTGATAGCGGAAGAAGTTTCTCTTACCAAGGCAGGGGAAGCGGCCGAACTCAATCGCGCCGAGCGGGTCGTTATCGAACTGGAGCGAATCTTCGAGCAGATGGATGAAATCGCCGACGAGCATCCCCTCGAGCCGGGATCAGGCCAGGTCGAGCGGCTATTTCTTTCCGGCGGCGGCGCCCGCATCCGCGGCCTTTCAGAGGTGCTGAAAGAACGCATTGGCCTGCCGTTCGAGGAGCTAAACCCTTTCCGTAAGATCGAATTATCCGGCTCAGACACGCTCAGCCGCCTGGTTTGGGACCATGCGCACTGCATGCCTGTGGCAGTTGGCTTGGCCCTGCGCGGATTGGATGAGAGATGATGGGAATTCCCGGACGCTCATGATCCGAATCAATTTACTGAGGCAAGGCAGCCGGCGGAACTCGAGAGAAGAGCTGGATCGCCTGGGCGGCAGCGTCTGGATCACCAGCCGGGAGGTCGGGACCGGCATCCTGCTGCTTGCCGGCGCCGTCGCAATCTTGTTCTATTTGGCGGAAAGGCGGACAGTGCGTGTCCCAGTACTCGTGCAAAGCGGAGAACCGAAGGATGCGCCCAAGAGCTTCGCGCAAGGTCAAGCCGCCGCGCAAAGTCCGATCGTTGCCGGTGGCGCAGGACCGGAAAACAAATCGACCGCGCCCGGAGCCCCCTCGCCGGCTCCAGCGTCTTCCTCTGATGTTGCCCCGGCAGCCGGAGGCACTCCACCAGCATCTTTGGAGGATCGCTCTTTAAGGGCGTTCTCTTCGGCCGGCTCCGCAGGGTCACCGAGCGAGGCGGGGCAGCCGGGCGGCGAGTTTCATCTAAATCAGATTTCTCTGGTCCGCCAGGGGGACGGGTTGACCGTGGCCCTGGGAATCGAGCCTGGCGCGAAATATCAAACCATGACGCTGGCCCATCCGAACCGGGTGGTGATCGATTTTCCCAATTGCCGTCTCACGGTTCCTCCACCGTACTCATGGCCCGTTGATAGGGCCTCAGTGAAGCGCCTGCGAGTCAGCCAATTCCAGATCGAGCCTCCGATCACACGGCTGGTGCTCGACGCCGACGCCATTCCTCAGTACCGCGTACAACCGATCTCGCAAGGAATTGAAATCCACGTGCAAGGCGGCGGCCAATGAACAACGAGCGGCTGCGCCGGCTGCAAGATCTGCTGGTGGAAGCCCGGGTAGCGGGTCTTGTCGTTTCAGCTCTCCCAAATATTCGCTACCTGACGGGATTTACGGGCAGCAACGCGCTGCTTCTCGTCACCCGCGAGGATGCACTCTTTCTGACCGACGGCCGTTATGCAATTCAGGCCGCCCGGGAGGTCCAAGGGGCCAGAGTATCGGTGCCGGGCGGGTCTCTTGTACGCGCCCTAATCGCCTCCATCAACAGACGCCGGTTGAAATCGTTGGGCTTCGAATCCAAGCGGGCGAGTTTCGAACTGTATCAGGCATTGCATGCTGGCCTGAAGGCGTGCCGGTTGCGGCCGCTGGCCGGGCTTCCCGAGAGGCTCCGGGCAGTCAAGAGCCCCGAAGAGATCGCCACAATTCGCCGTTCGGTTCATGTAAACTCGGCGGCCTTCGAAAAATCAATCCCTGAAATCCGGAATGGGCGAACGGAAGCGGAACTGGCCGCCATCATCGAATACCAGATGCATGCGTTGGGCGGCGAGAAGCCAGCCTTCGAGACGATCGTAGCGTCGGGATCGCGATCGGCTCTGCCCCACGCCCGACCAACCGATAAACCCTTGCAGAAAAAACAACTTATCATTGTAGATCAAGGTGTTATACTCGATGGATATTCAAGCGATATGACCCGCACTGTGGCCGTGGGGGCTTTGGGCTCGCGAGCGCGGCGGGTGTACAAGGCGGTATTGGAGGCCCAGTTGGCGGCGATCTCTGCGGTGCGGGCTGGTGTTCCGGCCGACAAAGTTGACCGTGCCGCCCGGAGCGTCCTCGATAAATATGGTTTGGCGGAGGCTTTTGTGCATTCCACGGGACACGGGGTAGGTCTGGAGATCCACGAGGCGCCCCGGCTCGGAAAAAATGACAAGACCTTGCTTGAATCCGGTATGGTGATTACGATCGAGCCGGGAGCATACCTGGAGGACTTGGGAGGCGTACGGATCGAGGATATGGTTTTGGTCAAAGCAAACGGCTGCGAAGTTCTCACTCCTACGTCTAAGGATCTGCGGATTCTATGAACCTGAAAGAGATCAAGGAACTCATAGATACGCTCACCGAAAAGGATATCGCCGAGTTTGAGCTCGAACGGGGAAATGAGAAGATTCGCATCAGGCGAGCCGTGGCGGCGGACGGCGCACCGCACCTCGCGCTCGCTGCGGCCGCGCCCAGCGTTCCCGCTGCCGCTGCTCCGCCGCCCGCGGCCGCGCCCAGCACGGCCGTGCCAGCGTCGGCGCCCCCTCCGGCGGCTAGCCAGACCGAGGAGGAGCTGCACATCATCAAATCTCCCATCGTCGGGACTTTTTATGAGTCGTCGGCGCCCGGAGCGCCGCCCTTCGTGGAAATAGGCGATGCGGTTCAGGTAGGCCAGGTACTCTGCATCATTGAAGCGATGAAGTTAATGAACGAGATCGAATCGGATGTCGCGGGGATCGTGGAAAAGCGCTTTGTATCCAACCAGCAACCTGTCGAGTACGGCGAAGCGCTATTCGGCATCCGAAAGAAGAACCCCTGAGGGCGAATCGTATGTTCAAGAAGGTTCTGATAGCCAACCGGGGAGAGATCGCGGTGCGAGTGATCGCAGCCTGCAAAGAGCTGGGCATCCGGACGGTCGCAGTGTATTCCGAGGCGGACCGCGCGTCTCTGCATGTCCGTTTCGCCGACGAAGCACTGTGCATCGGCCCGGCGAAAAGCGCCGACAGTTACTTGAACATTCCGGCCGTGATCAGCGCGGCGGAGATTACCGACGTGGACGCCATCCATCCCGGGTATGGCTTTCTGAGCGAGAATCCGGGTTTCGCGGAGGTCTGCGAAATGTCGGGAATCACCTTCATTGGCCCGACGCCCGAGACGCTGCGGCTCATGGGCGAAAAGGAGCACGCCCGCGAGGCGATGGCCAAGGCCGGCCTGCCGATTTTGCCGGGGTCGGACGGACTGCTGAAAAACGAGGAGCACGCGCTGGCGGCCGCTCGGGAAATCGGATATCCCGTCATCATCAAGGCCGCCAACGGTGGCGGAGGCCGTGGCATGCGGATCGTGCGCGAGCCCCGGGACCTGGGTCCCATGCTCCACCAGGCGCAGCATGAGGCAGCAGTGAGCTTCCAGTCGGCCGATGTCTATCTGGAAAAATACATCCAGCGGCCTCGGCACATCGAGTTTCAAGTGTTGGGGGATGCCGAAGGCAACGTCGTCGTGCTCGGCGAGCGGGAGTGCACAATCCAGCGGCGGCACCAGAAGCTGATTGAAGAATCCCCCTCGCCCCGCGTGGACCCAGCTACGCGCAGCCGGATGGGCCAGCGAATCGCCCGTGCGCTGCAAAACATTGGTTACTGCAACGCCGGCACAGTGGAATTTCTGATGGATGAAGACGGCAGCTTGTACTTCATCGAAATGAATACCCGCATTCAGGTAGAGCATCCGGTGACCGAACAGGTTACAGGCATAGACTTAGTTAAGGCGCAGATTCTGATCGCGGGCGGCGAGCCCCTTTCTTCCATCCTGAGCGAGCCGGTAGAAATCAGGGGCCACGCGATCGAGTGCCGAATCAATGCGGAAAATCCGCAGACGTTCGCCCCTTCGGCCGGCCGGATCACGAAATTCCACGCGCCGGGTATGGCAGGCATTCGCGTGGATACGGCCGCCCACGCCGACTGTTTCGTGCCTCCGTACTACGATTCCCTGGTCGCGAAGCTGATCGCCTCCGGCCGCGACCGCGCCGAGGCCATCACGCGCATGCAGCGCGCTCTCGATATGTTCATCATCGAGGGAATCTACACATCCATTCCGATTCACCAGCAGATTATGGCTGACGCCGATTTCGTGCTGGGAAATTTCGACACAACCTATATCAACCGGTTGATCCAGCAGCAAAAGGCCGAGGCGGCCACACAGCCCGCCGCCGAATCGGGGCGTTGAACTGGTGCCCGGGGCGGGACTCGAACCCGCACGGACCTTGCGGTCCAAAGGATTTTAAGTCCTTTGTGTCTGCCATTTCCACCACCCGGACATTATTGAAAATAAACGACTTATTGAATATCCGTCCTCCCGCGTTTTTTGACTGTGGGGGATTTTGGGGGGACCCTGGCGGCCCGGTCTTCGAATTCGGCGCCGGCATCCTCCAGGCCCCGTATCGCCCGCTCCATCGTTTCCGGCGTCGGATGGACGTACCGCTGGGAAACCGTCACCGTCGAATGCCCCATGATCTTCATGATCGTAAATGCATCCGCGCCCCGCTCGCCGATGCGCGTGCCGAAGGTATGCCGCAGGCTGTGCGGCACAAACTCGCGCGGAAACTTGAGCGCTTTCCGAATCGCGTTATGCTGCTCGTTCAGATACGTTTGCGCCAGCGGCGCGCCGTCGTTGCGGCTAAAAACAAGCCCAGACCTGGCCGGCCCGCGGGCGGCAAGCATTTTGGCGGCCCGTTCGGTGAGCGAGACTTGACGTGTTTTCGCGTTCTTGGAATGCTCCCAGCGAATCGTCAGGTAGCCCAGACTAGCCCCTGGCGCCGGCGTCAGACGTACGTTCGCCCAATCGAGGCTGAGCGCCTCACTAATCCGCAAGCCGGCATCGAGCAGAAGTATGGCTATGTCATGCAACGGCTGCGGGGCCATCGCCAGATAGAGTTTCTCTTGTTCGCGACTCAGCACGAATTCGCGGCCGTGTTCGCCCCGCAGGAGATGAATCCTCGGCGCGCGGTCGATAACTTTCCAGTCGCAGGCTAGCCGCAGCAGCCGGCGCAGCGTGGCCAGCTCCCGGTTGACCGAAGCCGGCGAATAGAACCGGCGCCGCCACGATAGTTGACTTGTACGGGCCATCTTGTAAGCGTCGATGGCCTGTTCGTCGATCTGGTCCAGGCGCAAGTTGGCCAGCGATTCTTGACCCAAAACAGCGGTTAACTTGCTTGCATAAAAACGGATCGTGGCCGGCTTACTCGCGCAGAGAGTGCGAATCGCCTGCATGAATCGCGGCGCGAATTCTTTGAGCGTCGGCGCCGGCGGCCGCTCGGCGATGCCGGCTTCCCCCTTGGCCAGCCGGATCTTGTGAGCCGCCTCGATCTGCCGCGCGATTTCTTTGTTGCGCGTATGCGCGCTTCCCCGGACCCTCCGGCCGTTAAACTCAAATTCGTACCACCAGGTCGCGCTCCGCCTGTAAATCATAGGCCGCCTTTCTTCTTCGCCCAACGCTTCAGGGCGCCTTTGCGCCCCATTTCGGCCCGCTGCTCGGGCGTAAGCTGCGCCATGCGAGCCGGGCCGCCCTTCTTGCCGCCTTTGGCCCCCATAGCGGAAAAATACCGTCTAAGCTCTTTCCTGAGCTCGGATTTTCGAATCATGCGCCTATTGTAAACCAGCAGAACCGCTCAAGCAAAATTTTTGTCTTGACAATAGCTGAGCGGTTCCGCTATAGTGAACCAAACCATACAGGAGCACGCCAATGAGAGCCGCTATCTATGCGAGAGTTTCTACAATCGATCAGTCTGCCCAAATGCAACTCGGTGAGCTGCGCGAATACCTCGCCCGGCGCCATTGGGAGCCGGCAGGGGAGTACGTCGATTCCGGCGCGAGCGGCGCCAAGGACCGCCGGCCTGAGCTCGACCGCTTGATGGACGCTGCCCGGCGCCGGCAGCTCGATGCTGTGGTTGTGTGGCGATATGACCGTTTCGCCCGTAGCGTGCGGCACCTAGTCAACACGCTTGCCGAACTGGACGCCCTCGGGGTTCAGTTTGTTAGCCTGCGCGAGGGTGTAGACACATCGACGCCCAACGGCAGGCTGGTATTTCATATTTTTGCGTCAATCGCCGAATTCGAGCGGGAGCTCATCCGGCAGCGAGTGCGCGCCGGCATCGCCCACGCCAAATCTCACGGCACGCGCACAGGCAAACCCATCGGCCGGCCTCGACGCATCTTCGATCGCGGCCGGGTGGCCGGCCTGCGCGCCGCGGGCCTGTCGTGGCCGCGCATCGCGGCGCAACTGGGCGTCGGGGTAGGGACAGCGGTTAGAGCAATCCAATAACTCACCCAAATTTCACAAGAAAGGACAAAAAATGCAAACCGAAACCACGGAAATCGAAAAAATGCACGAGAAAATGTACGAAAAAATATACTGTAAAGAACAGCTCGGCGAGGAAGCTGACCGAATGATCTCGCTGCGAAAAAAAACCCGCGAAAATGCCGCGGCGCATTTGCGGACGCACCTCGCCGCGTTCCTCCAAGAAGCGAGCGATGAAGATATCCTGCTGCTGCGCGATATCCTCCAGTTCGCCAGCGCCTGGGCGTACGATCTGATCTACGGCATTCATTGCGCATTAGAGGGTTAGGCCCGGTAGGTGGCCGAGCGCCACGCCTGGATAATTCGGAGCTTTTCGGGCAGGGGTGGTTCGATCAAGCCGCGGCGCTGATATTCCGCCCGCAGGCTGCTCATAATCGCCTCACTAAACTCGATGGCGCCTGCGACTTCGGCGTTGCCGGCCGCCATCTTTAAGCTTTCGATGAGCACCTCGTGAATGGCGAGCAGGATGAAAAGCGCAACGTCGCCGAGCTTACGGGCGTCCATCATCGCCTAGTGTCCTAGCACCGTCCGGCGAAGCTCGGTAGTGAACGGGTGATTATCCTGCATCGCTTTACGCACCGCTTCCGCGATTTTGCCCGCATTTTCCGAAAAAGACTTCGAATCCCACGCATGGACGTTCTGAATTACGACGTTCACAACGGGAGCCGCGCTTGCTGCAGGCGGTCCAAACGCGGTATTAAACGGCACGGGCGGCCCGGCCTGCCCGGTTGGCCGGAACGTGCCCGGGCCCGAATAGGTAGGCGGAATATACTGCCCGTGGTAGGTATAGGGCATAATGAAATCCGGCGGCACATACTGCGCCGGACCGATGGAGCGGATATTGCCGAAGCGGTCGATATTGGTCAGATTGCCGAATTGATCGACCTGGTAATTGATAGGCGGAGGCGCCAGGAACCGCTGCTCTTCCATCGCCCGTGCGACGGCATTGGCGTAGTTTTGCCGCGGATCGCCGAGAAATGCATGCACCAGGCCGGAAAGCCCGCCGACCGCGGCCAAAACCGCTTTGCTAATCGGTTCAGGATCGAGCGCCGCGGCCGTCAGCGCCGCGCTTGATACGGCTTGGCTGGTTCCCCGGACACCGCCGATGCGGATTCCGCTGATTACGCCCTCGGTACCGGCGGCCAGGGTTCCCCCCAAGGCGATGCCAGCCCCAACGCGCTGACCAATGCCTTGGATGCCTTCGGCGCGGGCGATGGCCCGGCCCGGTCCGGTCTGAATCGATTCGCCCGAGCCAAAGATCGTCTGCAAGGCGGCCGGCAGGCCTCCGGTCAGCACGGCGCCCGCCCCGGCGGCCGTGCCGGTAAAGATCTGGGAGAGCGCCCGCACGCCTTGCTTGACGGCCTCCGAAGCCTCCTGCGTGGCGGCATCGGGCAGGGAAGTGGGCAGCGGCGCCGAGGAATAAGGGACCTGCTGGGTGGCGTCGGCGATGCCGATAGCGCCGGTAGAAACAGCCGTCTGAATCCTGGAAAGACTCGCCGTCACCGATTCCGGGATCGCTCCCGGCGCCAGGCCAGGAACGTTCGGCGTTTCCGGGCCGCCGGCGATGGCCAAAACGCCTCCGGCGATGCCTACTGGCAGGACGCGGACGGCGCGGGCGGTTGCATCGAGCGCCGCCTCCAAGCCCGCACCCGGCCGATGCGTCACGTCGAAGATGGTTCCGCGCAGGATGCCGGCCAGACCGCTCAACCGGCCCGCTGCATCGCGGGTTTCAGGGACGGCCCCGGCCACGGCCTCAACGCCGCGCTGGACGATAGGGCCCGCCAGATTTGCAAAAATTTGCGAGCCGAGACCGCGGGCTTGCGATAGGAAAAACTGCCGGATGCCGCGCGGGCCCGACAGCAGCGCGTCGAACAAGCCGCCCGCAAGCCGGCGGTACTCTTCCAGGTTCCGCTTGCGGAGCTCCTGCAATTGCTCTTCGCGCTGCTCGGCCAAGTCGTCGATCTCTTTCGTATACCGTTCGCGCAACTGCAGCAGCGAAACTTCATCCAAATCTTGCCGCTGTTGGATGTCGAACCGCTGCCGCGCCAAGTCCAGCAATACCTGATATTCCCGTTCGATGACATCAATTTCTTCGCCTGGTACGGCGGCCGCGCGGATCGAGGCAACCAGCCGGCGCGCGTTCCGGTCCGCATCATCGAGCCAGGCTTGCGTCAGCGTGTTCAGCGTCAGCTCGGCGTCGCGCAGGTCTTGCTCGATTGCCTTCCCTGCTTGTTTGGCGTCCTTGATTTGCTGCTCACTGCGGCGCCGGTCTTCCTCTTCGAGCGTTTTGACGGTCTCCAGCGCAATCGCCCGTTTCTGCATTTCGGCTTGGGCTGCTTGGACGGCTTGCAGCCGAATCAGATTCGTCTCGGCTTCGGCCGCCCGCGGCTGCAATGCGGCCGGGAACTGCGCGACTCGCTGCGCCGCCTGGACGAACGGCCGAGCCTCGGGCGGGGCCGCCTGCGCCTCCAAACGCTGCCGCAACTCGGCCAGGCGTTGCTCGCCCTGCTCCAGAGCCTTCGTAGCTTCTAACTGGGCCTGAATCGAGCGCACGCGGCCGGCGGCTGATTTGGCGGCCGCCAGATCGGCTTGATCGGCAGTGCGGGCGAATTTTGCAAGCGCCTGCTCTTGAGCCGCCACGTATTCCTTCATCTTGTCGCGCAGATAGCTTTCTTGGTCCGTCTCGCGCCGGAACAGCTCGATGGCGCGCTGGGCGTCTTCGAGCCGCTGCCGCGCCATCAGATCGCCTACGATTCTCTCGGCCGGGCTGGCGCCGGCCGGCTGCGCGCGGAATCCGAAAGGCGCCCCCGGCGCCGGAACCAGCATCCGGCCCGGCCCCTGATGAATCGCCTCCGCGCGCTGCATGGCCCGAGGATCGATGATTTCGGCGAAAGTGAGCAAAAAAGGCTGCGCCAGGGTGCGAGCCAGCGCCGTAAGCCGCAGATGGAGCTTGGTCACGGCTTCGGCGTACACGTCGGCCTGCCGCGCGCCCTCATCGCTGAATACCGCGCCCGTGGCGCGCGCCTGCTCCATCAGTTCGCGCAGGTCGCGATTGAGCAGCGGCAAAAGCTGGGAGCCGGAACGGCTGAATAAATCGGTGGCCAGCCGGATTCGTTCGAGCGGATCGGGAATCAGCCGCAGCGCCGCCGAAATATCCAACAGCAGCGCCTCGGCCGGCCGCGTCTTGCCGGCCAGGTCAGTAGTCTGAATACCTAGTTCTTGCAGCGCCGCCCGGGCCCGCTTGCCCTCGTCGGAATTCTGCGACAGTCCCTCGCTCAAATGCCGCATGGCCATGATGAGGGTCTCGACGCTTCCGCCGGCGATTCGGCTGGCGCCGGCCAGAGCGCTGACCTGCTCGATGCTGAAGCCCGTGGCCTGCGCGAGCCGCAACTGTTCGCGGGCCGTGTTGGCGGTCTCAGCGAGAAAACGCTGAAGCTCGTGGACGCCGACAGCGACGGCGCCGCCGACGCCCACGGGAACGGCCAGGCCGGCGAACATTTCCGACAGCCGCGCCAAGCCCGTCGTGGGCGCGCTGCTTAGTTGGCGCACTGCGCCCGCCAGGCGCGCCAGGCTTACCTCGCCCGCGGTCGCCGCGGCCGCGGCCCGCTTCATGGCCGTTTCCTGCTCCAGGACGCCGCGCGTCACGCGGATCACGTCGGGATCCAGCCGGTTGTACGCCCGCGAAATCGAGCGCAGCGCCTGCTCCAGGCTTTGTCCTACTGATAGGTTCGCCTTGAGCGATTCTTGGAAGACAAACAGCTTGACGCCCGATAGCTGGCCCGAGCGCCCTACCGCCTCGACGATTTGGGCGAGCCGCTCAAGCTCCTGTTGGCCTTCCTGCCGGATGTTGAATTTCAACTCGTATGCCATAGATTTCCTCAAGGACTGATGCCGAAATCGTCGAAGTAGGCGTTGCCCGAGGCGGCCGTCGAATTGCTTTGCAACCGCACGGTCACTATGCCTTTCGAAGCGGGCGTGAAATTGAGTGAAAGCAGCTCCCAATTATTCGCCGCTCCCTGCATCGTGGCTGCGGCGTCGGATACCCCGCATTCGCCGCCGTTGAGAATGAGCATTTGGGGCAGCGTTCCCGAGTAATTGCTGTCATACCGGCCATATATCGAGATCGTGGTGGATACGGGGTTAACCGGGATATAGAAATCCTGCATTCCGGGCCCGGCGATCTTCAGCGAATTCGCTCCAGTCCGCGTGACGGTCGTCTCGCGCATCCCTGAGTCTTTGAATTCGAACGCCCCTACCGCATTGGCCGCGCTGCCGCCGCCGGACGGGCGGGGAACGCCCATGATATCGACGGTCGGGCCGCCGGAATGATTCCCGAAGCCAAGCAGCGGGCTGCCGGAAGCAGGCGAAAACCAGGGGCGCAGATTGCGGCCGGTAAACATGCTTTGGCCGAATTCAAGCAACAAACTTTGGTTCTGGCCGGTTACGCTGTGCGCGCCGCCAGTCACGTTCTGATAACTCGTGCCGGCCAGTATGCGGTTATAATCCTCGACGATCTGTCCGGCAGTGTTGGCATTAAAGGCTATAGCCGCTGCCATGATTATCGAGTTATAGACCGTAAGCGCTGGAACGGTCGTAGATAAGTTGGCAGAGCCGGTCACGCCGCCGTAGTTGCCGGTAATGGTCGAATTGTATACTCGCACGCCGCCGCCGTTGAAGCTTCCCGCCACGCCGCTCCATGATACATTCACACCCGTTGTAGTCGTGAAAATAACGCAATTCTGTATGATTATGTTTGCATCATACTCAGCGGTAGAACTCTGGTCCAAGCCGATATTAAAACCATAAGGCTGTATCGGCGCAAATACCGTGCAGCGATCAAAGGTGAAATTCTGATTGGCCTGAGAGCCGTTAAGAATAATCGCCGAAACAAAGGAAGGCGCCACGCTGAAAAACGAGCACTGAATGAATTTCAGATTGGTCGAGGCTACACTCAAAACGTCCAATACGCGGCTGGAGCCTGATTCGAAAATGATCCCCTGGAACGTCAGATAGCTGCGGCCGTTGGTATCGAGCGTGGTATTGCCGCTTGGCGCCGCGCTGTCGCCGGCCGTAAAAGCCGTCAACCTCACGTCCCCGGCGTCGCCAGTCTGCTTCCCATCTACGTCGCCGATAATTTTCGTTTCGGCGGTAGCGCTGGTCATGGAAACGGTTATGGTCTCCCGGTATACTCCCGCGCCCACATAGACGACATCGCCCGATGAAATGCCGGTCGTTCCAAGCGCTTTGCCGAAGCTCGCCCAAGCCGCCGAAGGCGAAGTGCCCGCATTGGCGTCGTTGCCCGACTTGCGAATGTAATATGTGGCCATATGTTTAGCAAATACTTTGTGCGACTTCGCCCACGAATTGCCCGGGTTTGGCGAGCCAAACGGCCAGCGCCGCGCTCAACACCAGATCATCGTGATCGCCGGAACGCCAAGCCTCATAGGTATCGTGGCCCGTTTCGCTGATTTTGGCGCGAAAATTCAGTAATTCTCTGACTAATGCTTGCGCTTCTGGCAAATCAGCCGCGATTTTCAGTTTTCCTTGTTGGAGAAGAATTGCGACTTGGGACACCAGATTGCGCTTGGGTACGGAAATTCTGCCGTCCACCAGCCGATTTTCCGCGCTGCCGGCCGAAATCACCACGCCGGTAATTCCCGCGGCTTTCAGATTAGCGCGCTGCATGGCGCGCAAAACCGGCAGGCCCGCGCCGGTAGAATCAATGGCCAGCCGCACGGCGCCGCGCAACGGCCAGCGGTCGAACAGATCGCATAGATCGGCGATGATTTCCGGATACGTCGTCCCCAATTTCCAGCGCTTCAGCAGGCGCACGTTCCAACGAATCTCGGTCAGCCAGGCGAAGCTAACCGGATCGCGGCCGGCAAGCGTCGTAAGCTTCTCCAGGATCGTCAAAGCCGAGAAATCGCGCAGCTCGCCCAAATCGAGCCCGGCATAATACTGCGGCGCAGGAACCAATGGGTAAACTGGAACTAATTTCACTGAACGCCTCCCGGAACGAACAGCGGCGCGCCGGAAAGGAACCGCGCAAGCTCGGAATTTTCGTCCGCGAACAGGGGCTTGACCTCGGCGGATAGCGCCGCGCGCACCAACTCGCTGGAAAAGACGGTATCGACCGGATCGCGAAATTCGCAGAGATATTCCTGGGAAAACCAGTAATCGCCGAGAGCGAGCCGCTCTTCGGCCAGAAATTCGGCAGAAATTCTGCGGCATTGGTCGGCGGGAACGGCAACGCGATTCCAGATCGCCCCGCCTTCGGTCCATTCCCGGTAGAAGAATCCGCGCCGGCCGAAGGGCGTGGACGAAAGAATCAGCCGGCCGCCCGAGACCGCGAGCATCGGACGAACACTGAAATACAGCTCGTCCGGCACGCGGGCGGCTTCATCCACCACGATCAGCGAGACGCCGCTATAGCCGCGGATGTTCTGTTCTTCTCCCGGGAGCGAAACGATACGCGAGCCGGCGGCCGTCTCCAGCGATAGGAGATTATCCCGCGAAAGATCCGGGGCTCCGCCCAGTTTCCGCCACAGGCGCCGGATAATCGCGAATAGCTCGCTGCTCTGGCGCAGGCTAGGACTCAGCAATAGGGTGAGCGATCCCGCCTCGAAGATGGCCGTATGCAGCGCCAGCACAGCCGCCAGCGTCGATTTGCCGGCCTGCCGGCTGCAATTCAGCAGCACGCGCCGGCTGCGGCCGCGCAGTACGTCGCATTGCCAGGCGTCGGGCGTAATGCCCAAGCCGTCGGCGAAGGTTACCGGATCGACCGCCGAAGCGAGCTCTTGCGCCAGATCAAGCGGCACGCAGCGCCTCCAGGGCCCTTGCCACGGCCAGGCGAGCGTCGGGATAGGGTTCTAGAGCCCGCACGATGGCATCCCGGACAAGTGGCCAGTCCGCGTTCTGTATCACCGAGACCTCTACCGTTGCCCCCGCTTTGAGCTCGCCTCGCAGCCGGGCCAGCAGCTCGGCCAGACGGATCAGCTCGCGGATAGCGGCAATCGCCGAACGATGGTCTTCGGCCGCCTCGGCCTGCGCCGCAATCCGGCGCGCCGCAGACTCGATTTCAGCCAGCTTTTCAAGCAGGCTGTCGGCGCGGGTGACCTCGGCCGCTCGGTTGGCCGGCGCCAGAGCCCGGGGCAAGTGGCTTCGATGCCGCTGCACGGCCGAATCGGTAATTTCGAACTGCTTCGAAATGCTTCGATTTGATAAACCAGCCATTAAAGCGGCGTCGATTTCAGCCCGCCGCTCATGCCGGCAGAGTGAGCAGGTACGGGCCATACTCACCAGCCAAGCTCTTTGATCGTCTGCGCCAGGCCGTCCTGCAAGGCCCGAATGTGCTTCTCCGAATGCGCAAGCTCTCCCACCGTCATAGACAGGGCTTCGGCCAGGCGGGAAGGCTTCGCCAGCTTCCGCTCCAGCTTGGCCCGCTTGGCGGGCTTCATCTCGGCAAGTACTTTGTTTCGTTCGGTCTCCGGTAAACCAAGAAAGTCTTTCTTTTTCACTGGCGTTTCTCCCTTCGTTCAAACTCGAATTGGCGATTTTCGTATTCGCGCATCAACTGGGACCCCTGTTTTCGCAGTGCTGCAATCACAGACTTTGACGTGTCCAGCGCCAGCCCGGGCTCGGCGAATCCCGCGCCGGCGGCCCGCTCGATCACTACGTGCTCGCGGAAATCGGCCTGCCGAAAATAGACCGCGGCGCGCGCCGATATCGAAGCAATATCGCAGCATTCCGAAGCACTTTTCGAAGCAGGCAATTGACGCTCGGCAACATCCGACAATGCCGCAAGCACAGCCTCGTATTCGAGCCGCAGCGCCGGCAACTTGCGTGTATCGGCGGCCGGCAGCTTGTCTCCCGCAATGGCTGCCGCAACGAGCTTCTGTGTGTGCTCTTGTTCTAAGGCCGTAATCCGCGGGCCGAGCTCGGCCACGTGCGCCGAGAGCCGGCCTAGCGCGGTTTCTAGGGCTTGTGTGCGCTCTTTGGCGGCTGTGGCGGCCGCCTCCGCCTCATTCAACCGCTCGATGGCGTCGCGCAGGCGCTGAGCCGCGGCATGACCATAAGCCTCTGGATTTCCTATCGCTTCCGCAAAAGCATCGGACCAAAACTGTTCCCGTGCGCCGGCGGCATCGACGCCCGGCGGCAAGATTATCGTGGCCATCTTGCCTCCTCAGCCGAGGGGTCAGCGGAGCATGAACTGACCCCTCGGGTTCGTTGCTCTGCGCGCCGGGCTAATAGCGGCGCGCTGGCGGCCGCCAGGCATTCCAAAAACTTCAGTTTGTGGAACGTTGTTTTGATGCGCATAAATGTAAATCCATCAATCGCTGCGATACGCTTTTCCAGCATGGTTTTTGGAAAAGTGTTGTACGCATTTCTTCGCGCGCGCCGAGCCCCCGCCGCCCGCGCGCGAGGTATCGGGGTTGCCGGCGCCCCCGCCCCCCAATACCTAGCGCTGCGACATACCGTCATGCCGGCCTCCTGGCGGCAAACTCTTTCCGCCGCTGGCCGGCGGGGCAGGAACAGTACGTCACGGCGCCGTACACCATCTGCGTGCCGCTGTCGGCCACTTTCGGCGCGAGCGCCGCGGCCTGCTGGTCGGTGAGCAGCTCGCTTGTCCGGCCGCCGCCAGGCCGCCAGGTCACTAGGTACTGGTGATATAGCCAGCCCTCGTCGCACTTGCCGCATTTGGCGCCGGCCGCCCCAGCGAACCGTGGGAGCAGCTCGTGGGCCACCCGGCGGATATCCGCGGGGGTCGGTGAATACCGCGCTGCGCTCACGATTTCGTCGATCACGGCGGCCGCGTGGGCCTCGCTGCGCGTGCCCTCGCGCAGCGCGCGGGCCAGCTCAGCCGTGCCTTGCGAATACATAGGGAACCCCAGTAGCGCACTCAGGCGCGCTACCTGCTGCAGATAGGTATCAGTACTGCTCATCATCGGGCGAGCTCCTGGACCAGATCGGGCATTTCCTCGAGCCGCAGCGGCCGCACACCACCATTGCGCCGCGCCGCGGGTGGCTCCGGCGGCTCGAGCCAGCGGCGCTGCGACAGGTAGGTAGCGCCGTGGGGGATGTATCGGCCCTCCCCCTGCGCCAACATGGGCCGCCACGCGACGTGCAGGTAGTCCCGTGTCGCAGCCATCAGCTCGTCGTGTTTTCCCGCGTCGGCGCCGATCTCGCGCCGGTAGGCGCGCTCGGCTGCGGCGCGCGCCACGTGGCGGGGGTAGAGCTGCCACCATTCGAAGAAACGCTGCTGGACGATAGTGTTTTTCTCTGTTTCTTTTCTTGTTTCTTTTCTATTATCTTTTTGCTCCGCAGATATGCTCAAACCCTCTGCGCAGATCTGCTGGGGGGTCTCCCCGCCGATGCTAAGACGCTCTCTGCATATCTGCGTGTGGTTGGTCTCCGCATTTTCGCGCAGGAACTCATAGACGGACGCATAGCCTGGGCGCCGCACGGGCCGGATCAGCCCGGCCGCGGTGAGCTCGTGCACGTACCGCGCGGCCTGCGCGTAGCTCACGCCGAGCTCGCGCGCCAGCGTCGCCTGTCCGGGCCAGCACGTAGCGTGCTGGCCGGCGTGGCGTAGCAGCAGGCCGTAGCACAGCTTGGCGCCCGGGCTGATGTATCTAGCGCTGCAGATCGCCATCGGCACTCGTGCGAAATCGGTGTAGCGGGCCGTCGGCACCGGTGTGTCGATCTCGATCATGACGCCTCCCGCCGCTCACCCGGCCGCGCCGTACGACTAGCCAGCCACGCGGCGATGGCGGCCGGATCATACCGGACGGCGCCGCGGGAGACTGAGACGTACGGCGGGCCGTAGCCGCGGGAGCGCCATTGGCGCAGCGTATCCGGAGCAATCGCGAGCAATCGCGCGACCTCTCGCGTGGTAATGAGATATGTCTGCATGGCGACCATGCTAGACTAGTCACCGCGCCCCGCCCCCGCAGAAAATATGGTGAAAATATGGGACCGGCGCCGCTAAAAATATGAAAATAAATCACCGACTTTTTTTTTCGGGTAGCTCGCAAATGCGTAAGTTCTTGCGCCCCGCCGGCTGCCAGATCCAAGGCGCAAGCCTGGTTTTCACCTGGCCGAAGCGGCCGCGCTGGTATCGGCCGCCGGCCGGCCTTGCTGAGCGCTTCGCCGAGATTACGAGCGAATCAGCGGCGCTGCGCTTCGCTTCGCGCTACGGGCCGCTGCTTGGCCCGGCATCGCATGACATCGAAGATGTTGCCGATTGGATCGGCTACGCGCGAGCCGTGGATGCGCTATTGCGCGTGGGACGCTACCTCGGCACGCAGCAGCCCGGCGATTCGGCCGCGGCCATCGCGCTTCAGTATTTCGTCTTTGGGAACCAATTTGGGAAGGGCGAGGATCTCGAGGATCTCGACGCGGCCGCCCTGCGAAAAGCCGTGCGAAAACTCGCCCCGGCACGCACCCTTATCGCCGCAGCGCTGCAAAAGCTGCTCGACGCGGGCGGCTGCCGCGTCTCGGCCTACTGCGACGGCAGCGTAGTGCGGCTGATCGCCATGCCCGAGAGCCTGCTGGCGTGCCTCGCCGTCCAAGTCGTCAACCTGCTGCTCGCCGCCCCCGGCGTGCAGATCTGCTCGGGCTGCGGGCGGGCGTTCCGGCTGCGCCGAGACCGCCCGAGAGGCGTGAGGCGATTCTGCGCAGACTGCCGGCGGAAGAAGATTCCGCAGCGGATGGCAGAGCGCGATTACCGGGCCCGGCGCAAGGCGTAGATCCCCCCTTTGCCCAAACATTTCCCGGGGGTTTTGTTCCCAATACCTATCAGCAAGACTGTGTGGGATTTTGGGGGGACCCTGGCGGTTTTTGGCTGTGATCGGCGGTAGCTGGATGTGACAGGAAAATTAGGCTAAGTTGCTGGTTTTGCTTGTAGATAGCAGGAAAATCAAGGACTTCCCGTAAGTTGTTGAAAATCGCCTCCAAAGGATTTTAAGTCCTTTGTGTCTGCCATTCCACCACCCGGGCATGACACCAACAGCTTAGCCTAAACTCCTCCCGGGATGCTGCCGAAGGCGATCGAATGGCTAGACTGAGCAGCGGCCGGGACACCGATGCACAGCCGCCCGCGGCTCCGTCAGAAGTAATAACGCAGCGAAAGCTGGATGTTCCGCTCACTGTATTTGTTGGTCACCTTGCCAAAGGTCGAGCTAGTAGGATTGTAGTCCACGCTGTTCACGTTGTTCGAGTTGCCCCAGTTCGGGTGGTTGATGAAATTGAACGCCTCGGCCCGGAACTGTAAGCCGGTCCGCTCATTGATCGGAAACCTCTTAAACAGTCCCAGGTTCCAATTCTGGTAACCCGGGCCATAAAGCAAGTTCCGGACTCGCTGCGTGTTGAACGTGCCGGCCGGCGGCGGGACGAAGATCGCCGAGCCGTCCGGGTTTTTCACGGTGAACCACTGAGCCGGGTCCTGAGAACCGCGCGCCGCGAATTGACCGGTAACGGTGGGATTTCCTTTGACTACCCAGTACTGGCCGCTGACGCCGCATCCGAAGTTCCCGTCCTGCCCCGTACCGGCGTAATCGGTGCTGCCGGCCACGCCGCAAGGCAAGCCGGTCTGGAACTGGGTGATGCCGCTGATCTGCCAGCCGCCGATCAGCTTGCTGGCCAGATTGGAACGGCGGCGGAAAAAGGGAATTTCATAGAGGTAGTTGATGGCCACAATGTGGCGGGTGTCGAACTCCGATGGGCCCCACAGCATATGGGCGTCGTAGGTATCAGGAATGATGTCGCGCTGGTTGGAACCGTCGTCCCAGCTCTTCGAGAGCGTGTACGCGACGCCGAATAGCAGCCCGTTTGAGAAGCGGCGGGTCCAGTTCAACTGAAAGGAGTTGTATCGGGAACTGGCTACATTGTCCGTTTCACGAATCGAGCCGAAGCCTTTATACGGCCGCAAGGCGTCGAGGTTGACGCCGGGATTCGCCTGGAGCGTGCCCGCAGGCGGTTGGTTGATGTCTGCCTCCCGCTGGAGGTGGAGCCCGCGCCGCCCAACATACGCCAGCGACAGCACCGTGCTCCACGGCATTTGCCTTTCGACCGTGACATTCCAGTTCCAGGCCTCAGGATTCTTGAAAGCCTTACTCTGCGTAGTCACGACCAGGGGAACGGCGTTGGTGGAAGTTCCGCCGGGATTATCGACGTTGCCGAACGATACGTTGGCATTGGGCTGGAAAGGCGGGTTGCCGCCCAGGAAAATCGAATCGCTGACGCCAAGCCGGGTGAAGAAGCGGCCGATGCCGGCGCGCACGACGGTTTTCTGATTGAGCTGGTAGGCGACGCCGACGCGTGGTTGAACATCGCCCCACTGGATATCGGAATAGTGGGAATTCACGCCGCGGAACAAATAGTTGAACTGATTCGAGTCCGCCTCGGGGAAACGGCCCTTTGCGGAACTGGGAAAGCCGCTGCCCGGAATCACCATGCCGTTGTAAGGATCTCCGGAACCCGGAATTATAAAGCCCGTCTTGGGATCGACCTTCACGGCTTTGCTCGGATCGTAGAACGACCTGTCAAACACGATCATGTTGCCCCAAAGGGCGTGGTAGGGAACGATGACCGTATAGCGGACGCCGTAGTCGAAGTGCAGCTTTTGCGTGGCCTTCCAGGAATCCTGCGCAAAAGCCTCATTCATGCTGCCCCGGAAGATCGTATAAGCACGATGGCCGATTTCCGAATATGTATCGAACAGACCCAGAGCGGCATTGGCTACGGCCGCCCCCGTAGAGGGGAAGCCCGATCGCGCATCTGTGAAAAGGAACTGGCCGTTCTGGTTGTTCGTACAGGTCGGGCAACCACTCACGTTAATCTCGTCGTTGTCGTTCTCCCCGGAGCGCTCATAAAGAAAACCGAACTTCAGCGTGTGACTGCCTTTGATCCAGGTCAAGCTGTCGGATACGTCGTAGATGGGACCGGAAGAGTGTGAAGGGTAGGGGCCGCCGCTGAGCTGCGAGAAGGGAGACATATTCACTGTGGGGATGCGCGTCGGAATCAGCTTTCCCTCCGGGAATATGTACGGATAATTAATGCCCGCCTGGGTGCGGTCGAAAAAGTGGGCCGTGTCCACCGGAATGTAGACATCGTCCAGACTCACAGTAGCGAGCGCCTCGTTGACCAGGGTGGGGCTGATGGTCCAAACCCAATTCAGCGCGTTGGTTTGGTTGGGGCGGTTAAAGAACTTGGGCGTGCGGTCAGTGCCGCCATCAAGCGGCTGGTACTCATTGAACGCATAGTTGAGGCGCCGGAACGTGAGCCGCTGCCGGTCGGTGAGGTTCATGTCGGCGGCTAGCGTATCTTTGCGCTGGTTCTGGGGGTGAATCGCCGCTTTGTACCAGTTCCGGTTGCCATTGATGGGGGTGGCCAGATTCGGCGCTGGCCAGGCATTTAGAATACCGATGCCGTTCGGGCTGAGCTGGCTCTTGGGAATAATATTGTTGGGAAACGGCTGGCCGTTGGAAGGATCCTTGATGATGACGGTCTTGCCGTAAAAGAAGTTTTTGGGATCCAGCAGCTCGCTGAAGTCACCCTGCCGCATCAGCAGCGACGGAACCGTTAGGGTGTTCGAATCGGTAAAGCGGTATCGGACCCATTCCTGTCCCCAGTACCAAAAGAACTTGCTTTTATCGGTGTTGAATCGGTGGGGAATATAGAAGGGGCCGCCCAGATTATACCCGAACTGATTGTAATGAATCGGAGCCGTGAAGCCCGTGCTCGGGTTGGTATTGCGCTGCCACGTATTGGCGTTGAGCGCCGTGTTGCGGAGATACTCGTAAGCGGAGCCGTGAAACTCGCGGCCTCCGGCCTTCGTAATGATGCGGATCTGGCCGCCGGACGAACGGCCATATTCTGCCGCATAATTCGCCGTGAGCACCTGGATTTCCTGTACGGAGTCCACATCGGCCGAGCCCAGGCTGGTGCCGTTGGAGCGAGTTCTCGTGGCCGGGGCGCCGTCAATGGTAATGAGGTTTTCCGGGTTGCGGGAGCCGTTAAAGTTTGCCGGCCCCTGGGAAAAATTGAAGTTCAAGTTGGCCAGCGTGGTGCCGCGGGTGCCCGGCGCTAGCTGCGCCATGAAGATCGGGTTGCGGCCATTGAGCTCAAGGGCATCGATCTGAGTACGATCCACAAGCTTGCCGATTACGGCGCTTTCCGATTGCAGCGTGGCCACCGAGGCAGTCACCTCGACGGTTTCCGTAACCGCTCCCACCTGTAGTGTCGCGTCCACCGACGTGTTGATGTTCGGGTTTAACTTGTTACCAGCCTGCTCGAACACGCGGAAGCCCTTGGCCTCTACGCGGACAGTATAAGTGGCTGGAGGAATGTTGCTAACGATGTAATAGCCGGATTCATTCGTGGTGGTGCGGCGCTCCATGCCGTTCGCCTCGTTCTTGACGACAACTGTAGCGTTGGGAACCACGGCGTTTTGCGGGTCGCGCACGAAACCGGAAATCGCGGCGTTATCGGACTGTGCCAGCGCCCCGGCGCAAAAAAGAATCACCCCGATCAATACAAGATACGGAGCACGAAACATAAACCCTCCTTTTTCCGCTTATGGCAGCGCGGCAGAACGGAGGCAAAATTGGATTGGACTCAAGAGTGGATGGGCTGAGCTCGTAGCCACAACGGATACGCGAATGGACGGCTCCTACCCCAGGCGCCGAATCAGGATTCTCATCCGCTCCCCCTAGAACGGCTGACCGTCAAAAATCGACGGCCCGTGGAGCCACCCCTCCCCAGAGAGCCGATCCCGATTTGCAAACGTTGTTGCCGAAAATCCTTGCCGGAAACCCATAACATGAAAACCAGTTCTTTGTCAAGAAAATTTTGTGGATTCAAGTGGATTCCAGTTCAAAATAGTCTCGCGGCTCAGGGGCCCGACGCCCGGAAACAGTCCCTTGACGGTTGCTCTTCACGGAATAAAGGCCGAAATTCAGGTCAGTAATTCGTCCGGAGTTTAAGGGCTATACCGATTGAAAAGTGCGGCAGGTGATCTCGAGGAGAAACCGGGCTGCAAAGCGTACAACGCCCCGCCGGATCGAATCGCGGGCGGACAAACGCTGGGAATGAAAAATAAACGGAAAATAATTAGGATCGGATTCGTGGTGACGACCGCGGTAAGCGGCGATTTTGGAAGCGGCCGGCGCCGCTTCCAAAATGCAACTTGGGGCTACTTTGAAGAGTGAACTTTGACCGTGTAGTAATCGACTGTCCCGTTGACCTCCTGAAACCAGTGAGGAGTTCCGGCCGGAACCACGATGACATCGCCCTTGCTGATCTTTTGGCTCGTTCCGCCGTTCACGCTCGTGCCAACCATCTGTTCGGGCCGGGTGGTCTTGCCGTCCACCAACGTGCCGCCCGTTACCAGGGTTGCCGAGCCGTTGACAATGTACATGATTTCGGTGTCCTTGAGATGCACCTCCGGATTGCCCGGCTTCACCCGCCGGCTCGTCTGAACATTGTACTCGTCCGTCCGGGCGAGGAAGCCGCCTTTCCCGAAGCCCGCGCTTACCTTATCCGCGCTGATATAAGTGGCGGGAGTCGAGGACCCTTCAGCGGCGCTGACCAGAACCGGCGTCGCCAGCACCGCAAGCAATAAGAAATACCGCATTTGTTGCCTCCTTAGATTCTTCGTTAACCCAACCGTGCGGAGTATCATACCTGAACGTCCTCCCGCCAGTCCATTGAATTTTTGTTTTCTTGAGTTTCCGAGCAAGACGCCCGCTGCCGCAGCCACTCCCTGCGGCGGCTGTTCCGGCGCGGAGCGGCCCTCGGTGAGTTGCCCCTATCCGGCGCGGCTGCCGCAGATCGCCAGGCGCGCTTCAGGGCTGGATCGCGCGGTCGAAATCGGGCGGCGCCGCCCTCCCCCGGAAATAGTACGTGACCCCTGCGGCGACCTGGTGCCGCTGGAAATTTCGCAGCAGCCCTTCTTCGAAGTTGTAAAACCCAAAGTCGTAGCGGACCACGGCTTCTGTCTGCGACCCCAGCCGGCGGGCTAGCGACAGGCCGGCGCTGGCTGTGACGTTCGAGTAAAGAATTGTGTCAAGAGAGCGGTACGTGCGCACGAGAATATGGACGCCCGGTCGCCACGCTGAGCGGACATGGGTGGTTTGCAATGTGAAGCTTCCCTCGTTCTGCCGCGCCAGGCCGGTCAACCCGCCGCCATCGGTTACCTCCCGAGCGAACCGGACCCGCAACTCGGCGCGGCCTGCTCCCTGGAGCCAAACCGCCGTCACATGCGGCGCCCAGGTGTCGAGATGAAACGTCTCGACGCCGCGAGAGACGCCAAGCAGGCGGGAGATTTCTGGATCGAGCGATACCGCTCTTAGTCCGGCGCTTTGCAGCCGCCCAGCTCCGGCCAGCAGATCCAACTCGGAGCGCGGGCTCAAGCGCATCGAATGCCCTAAAGCAAAAACGGCGTACTCGGCTCCGCCGAAGCTTCGGGTGTGATCGAAATAGGTGAAGCTGTAGGCGAGTGAGACAGTTCGATGCCGGCCATAGCGGCGGGCCACGTCTACGCGCGCGCGCCAGCCCACGGCGTCAATCAAAGGCGCGAATCGCCGCTGTATAAGGAAGCCATCGCCGCCGGCGGATACCGAGGTCCTGGCCGTTGGTGCAAAAATTACGTCTGCCATCCCAGTCTCCGCCAGGGTGCGGGAGTGGAATACTTCAGGTCCGATGCCGGCCGAGAAACCCTCCGCCACGCTGGTCCCGGCCGGCGGGCTGGGACTGTCATAAGAAGCGCTGGAGCCTGTATCGCGCAGCATAACAGTCCAGCGGCGGGAAATGTGGAACCGGGTGTCTACCGTCAGGGCCTGGTTCGAGCGATCCAGGCGGCTGCTGGCCTGATAATGCCGCAGGTCAAAACGGTAATCCAAGCGGATTTCCGCGCGCGCACCGCGCTGCAAAAAATTAACACCTCCATCCACTTCCTGGAATGCGCCGCCTGGCCGATCCAGGCTCGTCGAAAGCGGCCCGTTGTCGTAGCCCGAAAAGGCTCCGGCATAGGGCTGAAGCACGCTGGCGCGCGAAAAACCGAATTCCGCAGCGACTCCCCGGCTCAACAGCGCGGGAGCTTCCGGCGTCTGTCCCAGGCAGACCATCGCCGGCAAAACCAGAACGGCCCGCAGGCAGTATTTGTGCATATCTCGGCCTTACGGAACAACAATGGTGTCCCCGTTTTCGAGTAGTATGTTTTGCGCCGGCTTTTTGCCCTTCACGACTGCGTTGTAATCGAATAAAAGTTTTTTCTGATCAATGCCCACCCCCCGCAGAATGTGAATCTTCTTCGTGTTGGCAAACTCCCGGAAGCCGCCGGCCGCGCTCAGGGCCTGCAACACAGAGGTTGGAGCGAGCAGTGGGTAGGCTCCCGGCCGCACGACCTCGCCCATAACGTAGATCCGTCTGCTGTTCACTTGCTCGACGACTACGGCAACGTCAACTTCGGTGAGATACTTCTTCAGTTCTTGGCTCACTTGGCTTGCCAGTTCGTTTGGGGTCAGCCCGGCGGCCTGCATATCATTGAGGAGAGGCAACGAGATCCTCCCATCTGGCCGTACCGGCACCCGCCGCGAAAGATCCGGTTCCTTCCAGACCTGTATGAAAAGCACATCTTCCGGGCCAATGATGTAACTCCCCGGACTCCGCTTCGGGGCGGGAGTTTCGGCGGCAAGCATCAGCCCGAGGGCAATTGCAAACGTCAGTTGCATATATGGCTCCTACCGCGAAACCAGCCCGCATACTGAGCGGCGCCCGGCAAGCGGAGCATCGCCGCGGATACGGGCTGAGATTTCATCGCCTTCGACTTTTGAGCCGCCGTTGAGTTGGCGGCGAATCAGCCTTGTGTATTGTCATTTGACGCCGATCGACACAACATTGCTGGCCGAGCCTCTGTACCTCACAATCAGGGGTACCTGCGCGCCGGGCGCAGTGGCGGCGGGCACGCGGGCATTGATCTGCCACAACCCGACGAATCCCGGCGCCAAGCCGCTGAAATCGGGGACCACATCGCGCTGGCTGGAGGTCCCAATCGTCACCACGGGCGCGGACGGAGTGGTGGCCAATGGGGAATCCGGCGCGGGGTTACCGTCATCGGGTGCGCCGCTCACCGCTCCTTGGCCAGTGGCGAAAATCTGGATGACTGAGCCGCGCGCCGCGGGATTGGTCGGGCTATTGGGCGAATTGTCCTCATTGAGCACGCCAAAAATGCCGGCAGCCGCCGGGGCAATAGCCGCCGATCCTCCGGCGATGGTCTGGCCGGAGGAGGGCCGCACGACTTCCAGCCGAACGGTGGTTCCCGGTGCGGCATTCGACGGCGTTTGAAAATTAATCTGTCCTGGGGAGACATAGAGAAGGGGAGCCGGCGCGCCATTTACCCACACCTGGGTGTCCGATAGGGTTGTAGCCAGGGGAATCCCAGACTGGGCTGTTTCTGCGGCGAGCGGCCCGCCGAAGATGGACGCCAACATACCAGGCGCCAGCGGGACTCCCGCCAGATACGTCGCCGCACTCACCGCGGTGACTGGCGGGAAGTACAGCAGCACCCGGGCGTTGCCGTCCCCGACAAGCAGATTGCCCGAACCGTCGAGGCCGACTGCGTTGGGGAAGCTGAGTCCTGCCGGAGAAGTTTGCCCCGAAATGACCGCCCCTAAGTTCTCGGTACGCCCTGTGAAGCTGGCCTGCCCGAACAGCCCGCCCGATGCATAGGGAGCGCCGCCGTTGGTCAGCAGCACAGGGAGCGGCGGAAAGCGGAGCACCCGGTGATTGCCTGTGTCAGCGACCCAGAGATCGCCGTTTTGGCTGTTAACAACGATTCCCGTCGGGTTTCGCAGGCGGTTGGCGGCTGTTCCGCCCACACCTGTCACGAAATCGGGCTGGCCGAGTGGCGCCGGGCCGCTGGCGAGAGCGGCCGCTCCTGTGGCCGGCAGCTCGCGAAACGGCGCAAACACCATGATGCGGCTATTGCCGGTATCGGCGACATAGATATCGTCTTGGCTATCGAACGCTACCCCCGTCGGAAAACTCAGCGCGGTGCTCGACAGACCGGGAGCGCTGTCAACAAAGTTGTTCTGCCCAAGAACCTGAGATGCCGGCATTCCGCTTCGGAGCGGCGCAGCGAACAAAAGCACGCGGTGATTCAGCGTGTCGGCGACGGCCAGATCTCCGCGAAGCGGTTCCACAGCGATTCCGGTAGGGTGATTCAGCAAAAAGGCAGAAACGCCTTGTACGGGATAACCCGACAATGCTGCCTGGCCGATGACGAGATCCGCGGCGGCGGCCGGGCTTTCGAACGGCCGCGGGAAGCGCAACACCCGGTTGTTGCCGGTGTCGGCGACAAAAAGGTTTCCCGCCACGTCCAGAGCCAGGCCGGAAGGGTGATTCAAGTTCGACGGGCTTGCGGGACGGTCCTCGGCAGCAGCGGAGCCATAATTGGAAACAGTCGTTTCCAAATCGGGCTGTCCCAGAACGATGTCGGCTCGCGATCCCTCGCGCAGCGAGTTCAGATTCCGCCAGCCAAGCACGCGGTTGTTGGGAGTGTCAGCGATATAGACGTGCGGCGGTGAGGCGAGGGCATCCACAACGATGGCGCCGGAGGCGTTGATAAAGCCGCCCTTGACAGCCAGAGGATTGGCAGTAGAAACCTCGCGGCCATCCACCAGGTTGGGAGCGTTTTGTGTGAAGCCAGCTTGCCCCAGCACGCGCGCCGCCTGCACGTACGCCGCGCCCGCCGGCGGTACAGCGAGCACGCGGTTGTTGCCCGCGTCGGCGATGAACATCGTGAGGTCCGGCCCGAGTACCGCTTGCGCCGGAGAACAGAGCGCCCGCGCCGAGGCAAGGGGCCGGACCTCGCTCATGGCATTTGGCAGCGCGCTTGCGAAATCGGGTTGGCCAAAGATAAAATCGGGCGCCACGATGGTTCCGCCGATGGCGCTCAATCCATGAAAGCCTAGCACCCGGTGATTGCCCGTGTCGGCCACCAGAAGCATATCGCCGGCCGCCGCTACCCCAAAAGGCCGGTACAGCGTCAGCGGACCCCGCGGAGCGCCATCCGGGTTACCGCCGATTATGCGGGCTGCGCTGGCTCCGGTGGCCGCGTCTGCGCTGAACACCAGCACCCGATTGGCGGCAATATCGGCCACGTACAAGCGGCCTGCTTGATCGAAAGCGACACCTCCCGGTTGCGAGATGCCGGCCAGCCCTGCGCCTCCGGCCGAGGCGGAGAAATTCACCTGGCCTAGAACAACGTCGGCGGCGGGGCCGCTTGCCGCCAGCGATCCCGCGCGAAAAATAAGGACACGGTGGTTTATGGAATCCGAAACAGCAAGGTCGCCTTGCCCGCTGAGGGCCACCGCAACCGGATAGGCCAGAGAAGCGCTGTTCGGATCGGCGAAACCCATATTGCGGTTGTGTGAACGAAAATTCGTTTGACCAACCACTAGGTCCGGCGCTTGACTTTTTTGTTCGAAAGGTCTGGCATATCGCAGAACGCGGTGGTTGTCGGTATCAGCGACGAACAGGTTGCCGGCGCCGTCTACGGCCACGCCCGCCGGAGCCCAAAGCCCTATCGAGACATCGGGTGAGTTTGGCCCCGTGCCGGAAAAATCCGGCTGGCCAATAACCAGGTCCGCCATGGCCCCGCTGGAAAAGTTGCCGGCGTCCCGCCATCCCAGCACCCGGTTATTCAGCGTGTCGGCCACGTAGATGTGCGGGGGCGTTGCCGAAGCATCGATGGCCACGCCCTGCGGCCCGGATAGCTCGCGACCCTCAACAAGATTGAAGCCGTTGGCTCGAGTAGTAAGCTGGCCGGCTACGCGGAGGGCCACCGGGCCCAGTTCCGCAGCGCCGGCTAGCGCAACTCCCAATTGCCAACCAATGATGATTCTCTGCCAGCGCATTTTGTTTCTCGCAGGGCTAGGAGCCAGGGCCCGTCCTGCCCGGCAACGGGCCGGGGAACAGGCAAACCGGGCTTGCATGCGGTAATTTATCATTGTTTCCAAAAAATAATTCTATATTTGTTGAAAAATTTAAAGTTTTTTTTAAAAAAACAAACCGAAGAGTCTTTCCAACAGCCTGCTTTATGGAGTAGGCTTAGTAACGTTCTTTCACGCCAACGCAAGGAGCTGGCCAATGCCCATTCATGTTTTTGCTGCGTCCTCTCTGGAACTGACCGGCGAAGCAGTCACGCAATGCCTGCGGGAACAGCCGGATATCCTGGCCAGAATTGCAACCGGTCCTCCCCAGGATGTGCTGAAGCAGTGCGCCGGATTCCGTCCGTGCGTGCTCATTATCGACGACTCGTTTCTCGACAGCATCGATCCCCGGCGTTTTCGGGAATTGATTGATTACGGGCGCGCCATATCGGTGCTGGTCCTAGGATCGGGCGGCGCTCCGGAAGAAGCGATCTCTTGGCTCCAGCTCGGCTGTCTCGGATATCTCGACCGGAGCGAGTCGCCGGCCACTATAACCCGGGCCGTCTGCGCAGTGGCGGCCGGCCAATTTTGGGCTCCCCGGTCGCAGGTGGCCGAGTTATTGCGGCATTTGCTGGACGGCGGCACCAGCTCGCAATTGACCGGCCGCGAGGAGCAAATTCTCGAGCTAATCGCCCGGGGCCACTCCAACCGGGAAATTGCAAACTGCCTGTTCATCAGCAACGAGACGGTGCGGTGGCATGTGCGGCGGCTCCTGGCCAAGATCGGCGCAGAGGATCGCGCGGCGGCCGCGCGATTTGCTCAGCGCTGCTGGGCTGGCTCGCGGTTCCCCATTTTGCCGCGAAGGTCCGCCCGGGCTTCACAGGCTGCGCCGCCGTCACCGGGATCCTGCCCCGTCTCTGCTTCGGCGCGGTAAAAAGTGAATTTTGGTTGGTATTGTCCCCCATTTTTAAGAAAAAGCGTTGGGGAAAAACCAACTTGCATCCGATATTAGTCTGCATATAATTTTCAGGAGCTCAGTATTCTGTCAGGAATCCAAGACCCATTGCGATCGGCGCATCGCAACGCCCACGCGGTTTGACCGGGGATAAGAGGTGGTCCTTCCGCTGGACTTGGCTATGAGCTGGAGCGGTGTGTGCGTTTGCGGCGCGAGGACAGCGTAGATCTGGTTCCTTTTGCCGGAGAGCTATGCCGTCGCGAGGCTGTCGCGACGCCGCGGGATTTAGCGGCCGTATTTTTCCGGCGCAAAGCGATTATCGGAGTGCTGTTTGGATCCGTGTTGGCCGGGTCCGCGGTTGGGGCGATTTACCTGCGGCCGCGGTTGTTTCCGCCGCGCTACGCATCGGAGATCCGATTTCTATTGCGGAAGGACCGTTTTGACGCCGTGGTCACTCCATCTGACCGCGCCGTGCCAACTCTGAATACATCCGTCGCGCCGCAGGAGATCCAATCGGAAATCGAAATTCTCAGAAGCTCCGACGTTCTGGATCGGCTGGCGCGCGAAGCGCGTGTGGCCTCTGTCGAGCGCCTGGAGGGCGGTCTTACGGTTGAACCTGTAACCGCGGGGCGCAACTTCACCAATCTGATCGCTGTTCGCTACAGCTCGCCGGACCGGGCCGAGGTGGCTCGTGTGCTCGACGCGCTGCCGCGGATTTATGTGGAAAAGTATGTGGCGGTAAATCGCCGCCCCGCTGCGGTGGAATATTACCGGTCGCAGGCGGATGATTTCGAGCAGCAGCTGCGGCAGGCGGAAGCGGACCTGGCGGAATTCGAAAAGGGACAGCCGGAGCTTGCTGCCGGCGATGTGGCGCAGCGGGCGCAACAAAAGCTGTCCGATCTCGAAAAGCAGAAATCGGACTCCGAAAGTGCGGTTCGAGAAGCCAGAAGCCGGGTCGCCGAATTGACCCGCGAACTGGCCGCGATTCCCGCGACGATCCGTGCGGCGCGTCAGCTCCGGGAGGATTCCTATCTGGAGCGCCTGCGTTCAGACCTGCTCGAGGCGCAGAACCGGCGGTCCGAAGCCAAGTTCTACCGCGAAATCGACCGGCTCGACGCCCGGATCCGCGAATTGCGGCAACAGATCCAAGAAGCGCAATCGCAGGGAGGAAGTTTCGAAGAGGACCTTTCGAATCCATTACGGCAAGCCGTCGAAGGCGAACTGGTGCAGGCGAAGGCGGCGCTGGCAGGGCAGCAGTCGCGGCTCGCCAGCATTTCCGAACAAGAGCACAAAGCCCGCGAGGAATTGGCCGCTGCACGCCTCATCGCAGCCGAAAATGCCTCCGAAAAAGCGGAGCTGAGCCGCAACGTCAAAATTGCCGAGGAAGGCTACCTGTTGTACCGCAAGAAATATACGGAGGCGGCAGAAGCAGAGGCTCTCGACCAAAAAGGCGTTTTGAACGTTTCCGTAGCCGAACCGGCCCGCCCGCCTTCTCGCGTCGCGTCCCGGGGCATCTGGTTTTATTTAGCAGCCAGTGTATTTTTGGCGTCGGCAATCGCGGCGGCGGGCGGCTTTGCCGCCGAACTGGCGGATCATTCCATCCACACGCCGGCGCAACTGGAGGCGTACACGTCGCTCTCAGTTCTGGCCTGTATACCGCAGTTGAAACGGGGGTGAGGAGCAGCATGTTTGTGAAACATTTCGGCTTGCGGGAACAGCCGTTCGGCAACACTCCGGATCCGAAATTTCTCTACTTCACCGCCCAGCATGCGGAGGCGCTGGCGGCTTTGCACTATGGGCTGAGCGAGCGCCGGGGCTTGCTGGTTTTGACAGCTGAGCCGGGCATGGGTAAGACGACATTGCTGCACTACTTAGTGGGCCGCTGGCGGGACCGCGCACAAGTGGCCTTTCTATTCCGCCCCCCCGAGAGCAGGGATGAAATGATGACGGCCGTGCTGGCGGACTTGGGTCTGGCCTGCGCGGGAGACCTCTGCGAAAAGCGCCAGATGCTGCAAGCGCTCGCCTTGGAATGCCACCGCCAAGGCAGGCGGCTTCTGCTGGTTTTCGATGAGGCGCAGGCAATTCCGGCATCGGTTCTCGAAGAAATCCGACTGCTCTCGAATCTGGAAACGCCGCAGGAAAAATTGATCGAAATTGTTCTGGCCGGGCAGCCGGCGCTTTCCGAGCGCCTGGAATATCCAGAATCTGCTCAACTCGGGCAGCGCATCTGCGTCCGGACGGATGTCGGCCGCCTCAAGGCCGAGGATGTGGCGCGCTATATTTCGCACAGGCTGCGCGTCGCTGGCCTTAAGCGAAGGATTTTTTCCCGGCGCGCTCTGGAATTGGCCGCCTGGGCTTCCGACGGGGTGCCCCGCAGAATCAATGCCTTGTGTTTTGAAGCTCTCTCGGCCGCATTTTTGAAAGGCAAGAAGCGGATAGGAGAGGAGGAGATATACGCCGCGGCAGCGGCGGCGGGAGCGCGCCTCCCGGCGCCGCATCCCCGAAGAAATCTGGCGGCGGGCCTGGGCTGGGCGGCGGGTTTTGCAGGTCTAGCGCTGTTGGCCGGAACCATGGGTTTCGAATCCGCTCCACCGGCGATCACCCGGACGCTGCACCTTCGCGGCTCGCGGCCCGGGCAAATCTCGACTGCCCCGGCGGCCCCGCCGGCGGTCCGGCCCGAAATGGCGCCCGCGGCACTCCCATTGGCCGAAGTGCCCGGCGGCCCGCACGAAGCCGCGGCCGAAGAGCAACCGGCAGCGGAATCATCGCCCGGTGATCCGGTGCCGGAAACATTTCCTACGGTTCGCGTTTCTGTGGCGCCCGGGGAAACGCTCCGAAGGATTGCGCTGCGCGAGTATGGCCAGTGGAACGACAAAATCTGGCAGTGGATCCGTCGCGCCAATCCGCAGCTCACAAACCCTGACAATCTGAAGGCTCGGGAAGTTCTGCTGCTGCCCGCCTATCCGGGGGAATGACGCAGAGGGTTGCCATGAGCCGGTATCTCGAGATTCTCCGGAAAGCGAAACTCGAGGGTGAATTATTTTCGGCTCCTTCGCGGCAAGAGGCGCGGCCGCCTTACGCCGCGGCAGTTCCCATTTCCCCCTCTTCGTCGTCTCCGTGGAGCCGGCAGGGGACGCCGAACCGCGATCAGTGGCAGCAGCTTGTGTATCAACTCTTTCTGCCGCCGGCCGCGCGATTACCCCGTTCGATCGCGATGGCTTCCGCCACTTCCGGCGAAGGGACCAGTTTCGTAGCCTTTCATTTGGCAATTCAGGCGGCGCGGGCCACAGGAAACCCGACATTGCTGTTCGAGGCCAACCTTTACAGGCCTTCGCAAGCGGGGCGTTTCGGGCTCGGCGAGAGCCCGGGACTGCGTGAGATCCTGCACGACGAGCGGTTTCCTTTGGATGGCTGCCTGCACCAGACGGCCTTTGAGCGCCTTTGGCTGTTGCCGGCGGGCTCGGCGGGGAACGGTCTGGCCGGTCCTCCCGATTGGACGAATTTTCGCGGCGTTTTCCCTCGCCTGCGGCAGCGGTTCCCGGTGATCGTCGGTGATCTGCCCCCGGTGAACGCGTCGACCGACACGCTGATCATCGGCCCTTTATTCGATGCCGCTGTGCTGGTGGTGGAAGCCGACCTTGCGAGCCGTGAAGTGATTCAAAATGCCGCGGCACAATTGCGGCGGGCGAATTCGAGCGTGGCTGGAGCGGTCCTGAACAAGCGCAAGTTCTTCGTTCCGGAGCCGCTCTACCGGCGGCTCGGATGATAAAGAACACGCCGGCCGGCAGCGCTGAAAGCGCGGCGGCCGTAGGTACAATTCCTATGCATCGTTTTCGCCGGAACCTGTTGGCAGAAGGGTTGAAGGTCTTTGATTCGGCGGCGCTATTGGCGTGCTGGGGACTCGCCGTGTTTCTTCCGGCGGCCCGCCCGGCGGGCTTGGCGGGCCTGCTTTCGCTGCGCATTAGCCTGCGCAGCGTCCTGCTGGCGTTCATTTTTGTGGCTCTGTGCCGTCGCATCTTCGGATGCTGCGGACTGTATCAGTCCCAGCGGCTCGGAAATCGGAAAAAATTTTATGCAGCGATTCTGCGAGCGGTGACGCTCGCGGCGCTGCTGCTCGTGTGCCTGCTGGCTGCATTCGGCGCAAGGCCTTTTCCTGGCGCCTATGTGCTTACGTTCTGGACGGCCACCCTGACGCTGGTCGCCTCTTCGCGGGTTTTTCTATACACCGGGCTCGCCGCGGCGCGCCGTCGGGGGCGCAATCTCCGAAGCATATTAATCATCGGCGCCGGGCGCAGGGGGCGATGTTTCGCCGAGTCGATCCAACGGCGGCCCGAACTGGGCTATCGCGTGGTGGGGTTTTTGGACGACGGCGGCGTCGGCCCTACTCCGGCGCCTCTGCTGGGCGGCATCGACCAGCTTCCTCGTATTCTGCTCGAAGAGCAAATCGATGAAATTGGTCTTGCGCTGCCGCTGAAGAGTTTTTATTCCGAGGCATCCCGGCTCGTTTCGTTTTGCGAAGAGCAAGGGATCGTCATCCGCATGCCCGGCGGGCTATTTGAGGCGCCTCGGGCGCGGGTGGAATCCGAGCGGCTGGATGAACTGAACGTTCTGACGCTTTCCACTGTCCCAGGCTCGGCCTGGAGTTTCCTTCTCAAGCGAATTGCCGACGTAGTCCTAGCCGCCTCCGGATTGCTAGCCACTCTTCCTGTCTGGCCGATCATTGCGCTGTTGATCCGGCTTGATTCAGCGGGGCCGGCCCTTTTTCGGCAGGTACGGGTGGGCTACAACGGCCGGCGGTTTGTCATGTGGAAATTTCGGACTATGACCGTTGACGCCGAGGCTCGACAGGCCGAGCTCGAGCCCCTGAATGAGGTGCACGGCGCCGCGTTCAAGATTCGCGACGATCCGCGCATCACGCGAGTGGGGCGCTGGCTCCGGCGCACCAGCCTGGATGAGTTGCCCCAGCTCCTCAACGTCCTCAAGGGCGAAATGGCGCTGGTAGGTCCGCGGCCGCTGCCGGTCCGGGATGTCGAGCGTCTGAGCGGCGGCTGGCAGCGCCGCCGCCTTTCCGTGCGGCCGGGGATCACCTGTCTGTGGCAAGCGGGAGGCCGGCACCGGCTGGCCTTCGAGGATTGGATGCGGCTGGACTTGCACTATATCGACAACTGGTCGCTGTTGCTGGATTGCAAGATCCTGCTGCGCACGCTCCCGGTCCTGTGGACCGGGGCCGGTGCTAGCTGACGGCATCACGATGGAACAGTTACTGGAAGCTGACATCCTGGGAATTTGCATTCGGCGCCGTACGCAGCGCGAAGCGCTGGATGGTCTGCGGAAAGCGCTTGCCGGGCCCGGGCCTCAGAGCGTTTATTTCGTCCACGCAGCCACGGCGAATCTGGCTTTTGAAAGTAACGAATATCGGGCGATCTTGAATCGCGGCGACCTGGTGCTGAACGACGGCGTGGGGGTGAGATGGGCAGCACGGGCGGCCGGGACGCCGTTTTCTGACAACCTGGTGGGCACGGATCTGCTTCCCCAGTTCTTTCAGGAGCAATCTCGGGAAAACCCGCTGCGCATTTTCCTGCTAGGGGGAAGGCCTGGCATCGCGCGACGGGCCGCTGCCCGCCTCGAGCGGGAATATCCGGCCCTGTCCGTGGCTGGCTTTTACCATGGCTATTTTTCGCCCGGCGAGGAGCAGGACATTGTCAACCGTATCCGCCGGCTCAAACCGGACCTGCTGCTGGTCGGGATGGGCAATCCCCGGCAGGAAGAATTTATCGACCGGCGCCTGCACGAACTGGGCTGCAAGGCTGCCATCGGCGTAGGAGGCCTGTTCGATCATCTGGCGGGCGAACTTCGCCGCGCCCCGGTCTGGGTCCGCAGGCTTGGCCTGGAGTGGCTCCAGTTGCTCGCCCAGCAGCCACACAAACGCCAGCGGTATTTGCGGGGCATTCCCCGATTTCTCTGGCGAGTCTTCCGCCCGAAGCTCCTTGGTCAGAGCCGCAGGGTAGCCAAGGCCTTGTTGGGCGCAGGAACCGGCGTGGCAATAGGGCTGCTGGCCGGCGAAGGGCTCGTGCGTCTCGCCCGCCCGCAGATTCTCGCACGGTACCCCGAGGGTCTTTATGTGCCCTCTGCGAGCCGGCAGTACAAACTGTGTCCGCATTTCTCCGGCACATTCCGATATCCGGAGTTCCGCACGCACGTCCGCATCAACGGCCAAGGGCTTCGCGAAGATCGGGAATATCCGCAACCCCACCCACAGATATGCCGCATTCTGGCCGTCGGCGATTCGTTTACCATGGGCTACAGCGTGGATCAGCAGCGCACGTGGGTGCGAACCGTTGAAAGGCTGCTCAACAGCGAATCGTCGCTACTGGCGCAAGAAAGCCGCAATCGAGGTTGGGCGCATTTTCCTCCTCGAAGGCGCTATGAACTGATCAACGCCGGCGTGCCGGGTTACTCCACTTGGCAAGAATTGGCGTATCTCGAAGAAGAAGGGCTCTCGCTGAAACCCGATGTGGTCTTACTCGGGTTTTTTATCGGGAATGACATCGCCGATAATGCATCGCCCACGCTGCCGGTGGAGCTCCGCGATGGGGTTCTGATCTCGGCCGGGGCTCGCAACGGCTGTCTTCCTTTTGGCTTGCGACTGGCCCTCGCCCGGCACTCACATCTCTATCAGGCCGCTCATAGCATTCGGGCGCGGGATCCGCGCCGCTACGCAATCTACACGGGAGGGGCAGGCGATGGCTGGCGCCAGACCGAGCAGCTCTTTCTGCGTCTCTCAGAGGTCGCAAAGCGTCACACCCTGCGAGCGATTGTCTTACTAATTCCGGAAAGAATGCAGGTCGAATCCGCCTTGGCTCGGGCGGCCGCAGCGAAAATCGGGAGGCCAATAGATCCGGCGGCTCCCAGCCGCCGGATGCGCGAGATTTCGCGGCGGGCGCGACTGGAAACCATCGATCTGCTGGACCGCATGGCTGGCATCACCGGGCTTTACTTTGCCCAGGACGGCCATTGGAACGCTCAGGGCAATTTAGCAGCGGCGTCGGCCATTTTTGAGTACCTGCGCCATGATCCGAGTTGAGGGCTTCGGCCGGCTGTCCTTATGGCTTTCGGCCACCGGCGGGATTGCCGCCGGGCTAGCTATCGTGTGCCTGGCGGAAATGCCCGTTCGCTGGCTCGCCGCCGTGTTGCTGGGCGCCGGCGTCGTGGCCGCAGCGCTCATGACCGGCCAGCCGCGCCGAGCAGCTTTGTTCCTGACGGCATTCAGCTTGCAGATCGGCCTGGTGCTCTACGTGACCAAGCCCGAGCCGGCCTCCGATCTCGGCGCATCCTGGCCGAATTCCCTGGCGCTGCCCCTGGGAACGCTCGTGGCGCTCGGGGCCCTGCTCTGCGGAATGCGGCGGCCATTCACCTGGGGCGGTACGGCCGGCATCTGCGCCGGAATCGTCGCGTTCATCACAGGCGCATCCCTGCGGGGTTCTCCCCGCCCTTTCCTCGGCGTCTGCCACGTTGTGCTTGTATTCGCCTACTACGCGATCTTTTTGGCGGCTGCGAATTGCGTTCGGGAGGTGCGGGACCTCCGTCTGACCCATCATGCCCTGATGATCTCGTTAGCGTTGCAAAGCTTGGTCTACTTTGCCCAGAGTCTGATCGGCGCCACGTTCACTCCGGCCGGCGAGTGGATCGAGCCGACGAGCCAGTCCCTGGGGCGATACGGAGGCTGGGTGGGAACGCAACCTGCCGCCTTCGCGAGTTTTCTGCTGCCCCTGCTGCTTCTTGCTGCCGCCCGTCTCCTGACCACCCCCGATCTCAGGCCCCTGGACTCCGCGGTGCCGCTCACAGTCCTGGGATTGAGCGCTTTGTGCCTTACCTTCACCCGCGCGGCGTGGATCGGCTTCGGGTTGGCCGTCATTTACCTGACGGGGGCCTCGGCCCGGCGCGCGATGCTGGTGCGCCGGAATGCTCTCTTACTCGCAGTCTGCTTTATGGCTGTGGTGGGAGCGCTCGGCCCGAAGATTTCTATCCGCTTACGCCAGGATCATGCTTCGGCTCTTGAAGAACGCTGGTCTCTGATTCGCATGGGTTGGCAGGTTGCTCGGGCCAAGCCGCTGGCTGGCGTCGGCGCGGGAGCGTACCCCTACGTATTTGAAAATTACCTGACGCCAGATTTGGCCAAGGGCTGGCTCTATGTGGTCCATAACGTTTACGTGCTGCGCGCGGCGGAGACAGGTTTGCCCGGTTTGGCCGCTTTGGTTCTTCTTCTCTGCGCCTTCTTCCGCCTCGCCTCGCCGGAGCGAATGCCGGAAACGGGAGCGCGGGTTATGGCCTTGGGCTGGCGGGCTGGATTGATCGCGCTTTCCTGGGAGATGCTGTGGGACGTATCTCTCGGGCCGGCCGCCAACTCCCTGCTTTGGTTCTTGAGCGGATTAATGATATCGGCGGCCCGCTTTTCCCCACAACGACCATGAGACGGCTTGCGAATCCCCCTCTGGGGCCGGCGAACGGCGCACGGCCGGCTGACGAAACAAGGCCCGGAGCTGCAATTCATCGAAAGTCCGCGTCTCTCGCGCATGAGCTGCTCGCCCTTACCGCGGCGGCAGCAGCGAAGCGTGTAGCGGGAAACGCGCTGGTTCTCGCGGCCCTCAAGGGGATTTCACCCCTGATATCCATGCTGCTCCTGATGGTGATTTGCCGCCGCTTGGGCGCAGAAGGGATGGGGCGCTATGCGCTGGCTTATGCGTATTTGAACGTTTTCATTCTGCTGGGATCTCTCGGACTGCCCACATTAGTGACGCGGGAGGCGGCGCGCCACTCGCACAGCCTCAGCGCTTTGCTTGCCAGCGCGATGGCGCTCACCGGCGCGCTTTCTCTGGCGCTAACCGCCATCATGTCGGCTTTAGCTGTTCTGTCAGACTTTGACGGTCAGACTGCACGGGCGATGGTCGTCCTCAGCCTGGCGATTGCTCCTTCCATCTGCCTGAGTTGTTGTGAGGCGGCGTTCCTGAGCCGGGAAGAGACCCTGCCGATCGCCTTGGCAGCGTTGGCTGACAACGCCTTTAAGGCCGGATTGGGAATCGCAGCGGTGCTCACCGGCGGCGGCATTGATGCTGTGCTGGGCGCGGCCGTAGCCGGGCGGGCGGCCGCATGCGGCCTGTCCTTTGTTTTGCTTCGCAGGCGGGGAATCCTGGTGACATGGACGGCGAACGTGGGATCAGCGCGCAAGCTTGCCGCACAGACGCCGGTCTTCGCGCTGAGCTCGGTTTGCGCCACTCTCTACTGGCGTGCCGATATCTTCCTGCTCTCGCGCTTGCGGCCCTTGAGCGAGGTCGGATGCTACGCGGCGGCATACCGGATTCTTGATATGGCGATTGTGCCGCCGCAGAGCCTCTGTCAGGCGCTTTACCCCGGCATTGCCCGCAATTCGCAAGCCACGGGAACGGGCAGAAACCCCGCGCTGCTGGGCCTGGCGCTGGTGACCGTTCCCCTCGCCGGCGCTGTAACCTGCCTTGCGCCGGTTTTGCCGCGCCTGTTGTATGGCCGCGCCTTCTGGACCGCAACGCCCACGCTGATGATCCTGATCTGGACCACCGTGCCTTACGCGTGGAACCGGTATCACGCCAACGTGCTTTTAGCGCGTGATTCGCAGCGCGCGGACCTGTTGATCAACGTAACGCTTCTGGCCTTGAACATCGCACTCAATCTGGTCTTGATTCCCCGCTATGGGGCGAACGGCGCAGCGGCGGTCACGCTGGCGACCGCGATTTTCTATGGCGCGGCGCAGTCCGGATATCTGAAGACCACGACGCGAGTTGCACACCGGCGGGGAAAATCGGAGCGCGAGCCACCCTCTGCCGCGTGCGATTTCGGGCCGCGCATCGGCGGAGGGATCCTTCGCCGTAGAAGCCCGCCCAAGCAGTTTGCTTCGGGAACCGAGCCGGCTGCTTAGGCAATTAGCGGAGCCAAGAGTGCAGAAATCTTTCGAACCCGGTGGATTACGATACGGGCGCCTGCTCCTGGGTATCTTACTTCTGCCCGGACTGGCGCGAGCCGAAGATCGGCCGGTTATCCAAGCGGTTGTCAGCTCAGCCGATTTCCAGTCTGGGGCGGCGTTTGAAGGTCTTGCTACGATCTTCGGCACAGGCTTTTCCAGCCAGGAGTATCGCGCGGCTTCACTGCCGCTTCCCACGAAATTGGGCGATACCCAGGTGCGGTACTGCGTTCCGCTAAGTGCGGTGTGGGACGATTGCGTTCCGATGGAACTGCTGTACGTCGGTCCAAACCAAATTAACTTTCGGATCTCCTATGGCAGCCGTGACGAGTCTCAACCGGTTTTTAACGGCGCGCTGGTGGTTCGGCGCAATGACACTCTCAGCGATGAAACCAGGCGGCAAGTGCTGGAGCCATTTGCGCCCCGCATTTTCGTGATGGGCTTTGACTGCAACTTTGATCCTAGCTACGACGATGCCTCGCCCTGCGGCCTCACGCCGCAGCGAACAAGTCCCCGGCAGGTGGTTCGAGGCGCCTTGACCGACGTTGCGGGCGTTCTGATCACGTCAAATAACCCCGCGCAAATCGGCAGAGCTTACACGCTTTGGGTCACAGGCCTCGGCCATTTGGCGGAGGGCCGCTCTGCCGATGTACAGGCAAGAATTAGCGGCGTGTCTTCCAGCGGAGTCCCTGCCAATTTGGCAACCGGCGCGCAGTTGCTATACGCCGGCGCTTCTCCGCAATTTCCGGGTTTGTACCAAATCAACTTCGAGCTTTCGCCGGCACTGGCGGAGAGGCTGGTGAGCACAGGACTCGCGGGTCCGTCCTCCCGGAATTCTTGCGGCGATTACCACGTGGAGCTCACTGTAAGCGTCTCTGAGGGAGCGGCTGCGATCAGTAATACAGTCGAGATGCCGCTCGTATTGCCCAATGGCGATGGACCTTGTTCCCGGTAAGGCCCCGTCAGAAATTGCCGGACCCCGGCTGAAATGGCATTGTCGGCCGGCGATAGCTAAGCCGGTCCGTTACGCACAGCGGCTGATGGGTATGAGTCCGCGCGAAATAGTTCACCGGCTGGCCATGCATGGCTGCACTCGCCGTCCTTTTGTTCTCGCAAAATGGACTCCACCGGACCGTTGGGAGCTGTGCGGGCGGCTCGACCGCTGCTTTCTTTTTGGCCCCGAACACGGAAGGCGAATATTGGAGGCCTGGCGGCAGGCACGGCCGGAACAGGCATCGAAGCTCATTGACCTCGCGTGCGCCGGCCTTGAGGGCTGGGACATTTTCGGCGTCCCGGTCGCTCTCGATCCGGCGAGAATTCCCTGGGGGTGCAGGGATACGCGTTTTGTTTGGGAAATCAACCGGCACCAATTTCTCTTCACGCTCGCACGGGCCTTTTGGCTCACCGGCGACCGGCGCTACGCGGTCAGGGTTTTTACTCTCGTCGAAGACTGGCTGAACAAGAATCCTTGCCCGGAAGGGGTGAACTGGTCCAGTGCGCTGGAGGTGGGGATTCGAGCGGTTTCCTGGCTGTGGGCCGTTGCTTTGCTGCTGGATTGCGATTTTCTGGAGGAGACGCTGCTGCGAAGATGGCTTGGTTCCCTGGGAGAGCATTATCAATATCTTGTATCGCACCTGTCGCTTTATGCCGATCCAACCAATCACCTGATCGGCGAAGCAGCGGCCCTGTGGATGCTCAGCGTCGTTTTTCCCGATTTGCCCGGCGCGAAGCGACAACAACGGCGGGCGATCCAGATACTTTCCGAGCAAATCGAGCGCCAAGTGACCTGCGACGGCGTCGGCGCGGAGCAATCGACAGCCTATCAGAAGTTCATAGCGGATTTTTACGGGCAGGCGGACGCAATCGCAAGGCGCACGGGGCAGGCGTTGCCTCCTGTAGTCAGGCAGCGCATGGCGGCGATGTCGGATTTTCTCGCTGCTTTGGCCGATGCGGCAGGAGATCCAGCGCGCATCGGCGATGGCGACGACGGGCGCGGCATGCCGTTGCCGGAACTTTCCAAACGAGGTGAGGGATTTGACGACCGGGACGCGGCTGTATGGATCGAAGGCCCTGCGGCTCTTCAAGCCCCGCAGCAAAAGCACAGTGCAATCCGTTCACGGGTATTCCTAGAGGGCGGCTACTGCTTGTGGCAAGCCGATGAGGCAGGAGATCGGATCGCGCTGCTGTTCGACTTCGGGCCGCTTGGCCTTTGGCCCAATGCATCGCATGGCCACGCCGACGCCTTAAACGTGCAAATCCAGCTCCGCGGCCGCTGGATTTTGGCTGACCCCGGAACGGGCGTTTACGAGGTAAATCGGCGCGTTCGCGATTCGCTCCGCGGCACGGCGGCCCACAACACAGTTACAGTGGACCATCTAGATCAAACAGCGGCCCTCGATACGTTCAAGTGGCTGCGACCCTGCTCCGCACGGTTGCTGGACACGTTTTCCGGCACGGAATATGACTTCGCCGCCGCCATGCACGAGGGCTATCGGCGACTTCGGGAGCCGGTGACCCATTATCGGGCCGTGCTTTTTCTGCGGCCTCCCGCCCATCGCTCTTGCTGGATTGTGATTGACCGTCTGGAAGGCGCCGGCCGGCATCATTGCGCGCTCCGCTTTCATTTCCCGCCCGGGGTTGCCATTCGCGGCGAAGGTTCGCAGGTTGTTTCCGCGATCGATCCCGAAATTCAGGCAGGACTGCGGTTCTGTTTCTCGGAACCGGGCTGGGGCGTCGAGAAGGGAATTTGGTCGCGGCGATTCGGCCAGTGGGAGACATCCCCGGTCATCTGCCTGGAGCGCAGCGCCGACCTGCCGCTGTGCTGGTTTACCTTTATCTCCCCCATCGCCGAAGCGGTTTCCGTCGGCGAGGCAGCCGACATCCCACAGGCATGGCGGCACGGCAACCGCGTCTGCTGTCGGCGGGGAGAAGAAACCGTGGAATGGAGCATCAAACCGCCGGCCCCGCGGTTTCGCTTCCAACCCGCCGGCGGCCTGGCTTGTTTTGAGCGATGAAAATCTTGCATGTAGCGTACAACACTTGGCCCGACGTCAGCGGCGGGGCGATTCGCACGCGCTATGTGGTGGAGGCCCAGCGGCGTCTGGGCCTCGAGCCCATCGTTTTGAGCGCCCCTTTTCAGCACCCCGCGAATCCGGCTCAGGCCGGCGGCGTCGAACACTGGAACGGCATCGCTTATCACCGCTGCTACAACGGGTGCGATCCCTCGCGATTCATGGCCCCAAACAAGTCTTTCTGGGAACGAGCGGCGAAGTTGGCGGCTTTCGCTCCTTTCGTGCGCCGGATTCGCCGCCTGGCTTTGCAACACCGCGCAGAGATCATCCATGCACACAGCCTCTTCTTTTGCGGCCTGGCCGCAGCCACAGCCGCCCGCGGGCTCGGGGTGCCTTTCATTTACGAGATCCGGTCGCTCATCGAGGAGGGTCTTGACGGGGCGGGAGTGCTGGTGCATGGTGCTTATCGCCTCCAGGACCAGCTTGCCTGCCGGCTCGCGTCGCATGTGGTGGTGATTTGCGAAGGCTTGCGCGAAGAGATGATCCGCCGCGGCATACCTCGGGGCAAGATCACCATTGCGGGCAATGGCGTGGACACACGGGTGCACAAGCCAGACACAGCCTCGAATCGGGTCTTGATGGCGGGATTCACCATCGGCTATATCGGGACGCTCGCTCCCTATGAGGGGCTGGACTTGTTGCTTCAGGCCGCAGCGCTGCTCGTGCCAAAGCACCCGAATCTGCGGCTGCTGATTGCAGGTGACGGCAGCGCCCGGCCGGCGTTGGAGGAACAAGCGCGGCGCCTCGGCCTTGATGCAGTAGCCCGATTTGCAGGCGGTGTCCCGCACGAAGAGGTCGCAGCTTTGTACCGGGAGATCGATTTATTTGTCCTGCCGCGGCGCAGCCATCGCCTCACTGACCTGGTAACTCCCCTCAAGCCTTTGGAGATCATGGCCCATGGCAAGCCGCTTCTCGCGAGCGACTGCGGAGGGCACCGGGAGCTGGTTGTACCGGGCGTGAACGGCGTTCTTTTCCAAGACGGTTCCCCAGAGGCTTGGGCGCGGCGGATTGAGGAACTGATGGCAGATCGGGACGCTCTTAGCCGGCTCGGCCGGAGCGCGCGCGAGTGGGTCATTAAACACAGGAGCTGGGAATCGCAGTGTGAACCCCTTCTGGAGACGTACAACAAGCTCTCCGCCGGGCGGAGAAAAGCTTTTCCCTCTGTGCTGCTAGTGGCGCCCCGGCCCACGGCACTTCCCACCGGCGGCGTTGAAACTGGCGTGCAAATGATTCTGCGGTCCGCGCTAGCTGAAAGGTATTCCATTCGCTCGTGGACTCGCCCGCAGCAGGTTTTCCCGAATTGGCGGGCGCTGAGGACCGCTCGCCGGTTCGCAGACTTCATCGGTTTTTCGGCCGCCGTCGCGTTTTCAAGGCCCGGTATTGTCCATATCAAGTCGTCATCCGGAGTCAATTTTGCCGAGTCGGCCATGTACCTCTTAATCAGCAGGGCCTTGGGACGCCGGGTGCTATTGCAAATCCACAGCGGCGAATTCGCGAACTGGTACGCCAGGAGAAGGACCGTGATCAGATGGGGGATCCGCTGCTCCTTGCGCGCCGCCAGCGAGATCCTCGTGCTTTCGACCTATTGGCGTGACCTGCTTGCCCAGTGGGTTCCGGATTCTCGGATCCATATTGTTCCCAACGGGGTGTACGTGCCGAAGCTTTCGCCGGCCACCCGGAGTTTTCCGTCTGATCTGCGAGTTCTGACTCTCGCTACGCTCGGCAGCCACAAAGGCCACTTCGATATTCTCGCCGCCGCCAAGTTGCTACGCGGCGAGCCGATTTGTTTTCTCTTAGCGGGACCCGACCAAACCAGTGGCCGGGGAGAAGGCGAGGAGGTGAGGCGCCGCGCCGCCGAGTGGGGGCTGGCGGGCAACGTCCGATTTCTCGGTCCGGTCTCCTTACAGCAAAAATGGAGCTTACTTGCCGAGGCGGATATTTTTCTGCTTCCTTCCCGCGCGGAAGGCATGCCGAACGCCGTGCTGGAAGCCATGGCCGCCCGGCTGCCCGTGATTGCCACTCCCGTCGGAGCGCTTCCTGAAATGTTGGGTTACGGGAGCGGCGGCGTGCTGGTCTCCGTGGGCGATTTTGAAGGCATCGCCCGGGCGATTGTCGATCTCGCCGGTGATCCGGCACGCCGCGAAAAAATGGGCAACTGGAACCGGTTGCGGGTTCACGCCATGTATTCCTTTGAGCGTGTGGAGCGGCTTTTGGAGAGCATTTACGCGACCCGATCCTTCCGACGAACACTGCCTGCTCAAACGGGCGAGTCCTTAGGCGCCGTTGCTAGAAATCGGCCGGCCTGACGCTGTATGCGCATTCTGTATTTCAACTACGAATGGGACCTGGAGCGCTCGACCGGCTCCGCCACCCAGATCGCCGAAACATCTGCCGCTCTGGAACGGTTGGGCCATAAAGTTGTTGTGATCGACCGACATCGCATACACGCCGGTAAGAATGGAACAAATCCGGGACGCCGGCACAACTGGCTTTGGGAAACAGCCAACTACTGGCGCTCTGTTCGCGGAATTCCCCTTGAAATCGGTGTTTTGCGGCGCGAGCGGCCGGATGTGGTCCTTACTTTTCACGCTCACCGGTTTTCAAGCCTGGTCGCCGCGCGGCGTCTGAGGATTCCGATTGTTCTGGAAGTAAACGCGTCAGTCCCATTTGAGACGCGGCGATATCATCCCGAGGTGCGCCTCCTTCCGGGTCTTTCCGAGTGGATCGAGGCCCGCACACTGCGCGCGGCCGACGGAGTCATGGTGGTGTCAAACGTTCTGCGGGATTACTTCCTTACGCGCGGCGTGGCCCGCGAGCGCATGGCTGTAATCCCGAACGGCGCTGATACAAACTTGTTCTGCCCGGAAGCGGCGGACCAGGAACTGAGAAGCCGTTTCCCGAAGCGTCTCTTGATCGGCTTCGCTGGTAGTTTCGCTCCATTTCATGGCCTCGATCTCTTGCAACAGGCCGTGCTGCGCATCTCGGCGCAGCATCCTGAGTCCCATTTTGTTCTCGCCGGCGGAGGACCCGGAGCAGAAGCTCTTCGCAGGCGATGGGAAGGGCATGGCTGCGCCTCCCGGGTCACATTTCTCGGCTTGCTGCCGCGGAAATCCGTTCCAGGTATGCTGGCCGCCATGGATATTCTCGTGGCGCCTTATCCGTTTCAGGAGAACTTTTATTTTTCTCCCCTCAAAATCTTCGAATACATGGCCTGCGGCCGCCCTGTGGTCGCCCCGCGGCTGGGGCAAATCGCGGAGGTGATTCGTCATGACTATAACGGAGTTCTCTACGATCCGGCGCGCCCGGATGACTTCGTGAACCAGGTGCTCTCGATCGCGCAGGATCCGGCCCGAAGGATGCGGCTGGGGTCGGCGGCGCGGGAAACCATCACAAGCCAGTACACCTGGGATCATCACGCACGGCTGCTGGCGGGATTACTCGAGCAGGTAATCGAGCATTCCGCGACGGCTATCTCCTAAGGGCCGAAGATCCTGTGGCTGGCTGGAGATCTTCCGGTCTCGGCTGTGACTGATGTCTCCGCGTTTTTTTGCGCTGTCAAGGTCCGGCAAGGACCGGAAGGAATGGGTGATCCGTGATTTGCCGGTGAAAAACCTCCGCCCAGCGGCCGGGCACCGGCGCCGCGCACCTGGGGCAGAGGCCGTCAGGGGAGATTTTGTATTTCTGAACTCGATAGCCGTACCGGGCAATCAGAAGCTCGCCGCAAGAGGCGCAATAGGTGTTTTCCAAGTTGCCAACCATCCCTGGAAGATTGCCCGCATAGACGTAATGGAGGCCTGCCCGCCGCCCGATCTCGGCAGCTCGCACGAGTGTCTCCGGCGAGGTGTCTTCGGGGGTTCTCATTTTATAGTCACGGTGAAACGCGGTAAGGTGCCAGGGGATGTCGGGCGAAACGCCAGCGAGGAACTCGGCCATCCTGGTTAGCTCGTCGTTGGAATCGTTGAAGCCGGGAATCACCAGCGTCACGATTTCCAGCCAGAATCCCATTGCATAAATGCGGCGGATGCTGTCGAGAATCGGCTGAAGGCGGCCGCCAAGTTCATGGTAGTGGCGATCGTCGAAGCTTTTCAAATCGACCTTGTAAAGATCCACCCAGGGCCGGATGTACTCCAGCACCTCTGGAGTTGCGTTGCCATTGGAGACGAATCCCGTCATGAGACTGGCCGCGCGCGCCGCTTTAAAAACGCTGACCGCCCATTCGGCGGTAATCAGCGGCTCGTTATAAGTGCTAACCATGACCTCCCCGCCTTCTTCAACGGCGAGGCGGACGAGCTGTTCAGGCGTGGTCCGCAATGGAGACGCCAGAGCGTTGGGGTCCCGGATTGCTTGCGACGTCACCCAGTTTTGGCAGTAGCTGCAATGCAGATCGCAGCCCAGCATGCCGAAACTGAAGGCCAGAGCGCCAGGCCGCACGTGGAAAAAAGGCTTTTTCTCGATAGGATCGCATTGCACCCCAGCCACATAACCCCAGGGAATATACAGCTTGCCGCCGCGGTTGAACCGCACCTTGCACACGCCGGCCTGCCCTTCCGGGATCGGACAGCGATGACCGCAGGCAAAACAGCGGATGCGATTCCGTTCGAGCGGTTCCCACAAGTCTCCGGGACGGGTATTCTGAGCCAATACTTCAGCTAAGGTCGGCATAGGGGTCGCCAGCCAAGCGCCGAACTGCTTCGATTCCCGTAATCAACGGGAATCTCGATGGGCTTTCGTGCCGCCCGTCTGGATCAATTATAGCTCGGCCCAATCTCTTGACGCTTCGCCGTGTCGTGGTTCATAACTGTTACCAAGGTGATCAGTGGATCTCGTCCGGGACTACGGGGCAGGGCTGGCGCTGATGGAAGCCCTGCCAAAACCGGAGTGAGCGGGTTCAACGTTTTCAAATTTGGAGGAAGTTATGTTCGGTACCCTGAGATTACATTGCTTCACGCTTGCCTCTGGGGTCTTGTTCGCGGCGCTGCATCTCCCGGCATCGGCCGCTACTTTGTGCGTCAAGCCGGGCGGCGCAGGATGCTATCCAACCATCGGGGCTGCGGTTGCCAGCGCAGCGCCCGGCGACACTATCCAGGTCTCCCATGGCGTTTACAAAGAGGACGTAATCGTTTCCAAGCCATTGTCGCTGGTCGGGGAGAATATAGCGAACACAATCATCGACGCCATGGCTCTGCCGAACGGAATTTACGTCGACGGCATCGACAATCCCGGCCTGAGCGACGTGACTGTCTCTGGATTCACCGTGCAGAACGCGAACTTTGAGGGAATTCTGGTGACCAATGCCTCCCGAATCACGATTCGCGGCAATCGTGTCACGGGGAATGATCGAAACCTCATACCTTCAACTGAGACTTGCCCGGGCGCTCCGGCATTCGAGACCGCCGAAGGATTCGACTGCGGGGAAGGCATCCATCTGAGTGGAGTTGAGTATTCGACGGTGGCCGACAATACCGTGGAGAATAATGCCGGCGGAATCCTCCTCAGCGACGACACGGGGCCAACCCGGCACAACCTCATCGTGAACAACATTGCCAGAAACAATCCCTATGATTGCGGATTTGTTTTGGCTTCGCACCCCCCCGCCGCCATCACCGGCAGCACGGCGCCGCTTGGCGTCACTTACAACACGATCATTGGCAACGATTCGTCCAACAACGGGCTTGCAGTGGAAGGCGCCGGAGCGGGCGTTGGCATTTTTACTTTCCTGCCGGGTGGAAATGTATCGAACAACACGATTATGAATAACCGGCTGCTGAATAATGGGCTGCCAGGGGTGGCGATTCATGCTCATACACCCGGCGAGAACCTCGATAACAACCAGATCGTGGGTAACTATATCTCCGGTAATGGGCGGGATACGGAGGACGCGGCGACACCCGGCCCGACAGGGATTAACATCTTCGGCGTTTCCCCGATTGCGGGCACGGTGATCTCTCAAAATGTGATTAAGGATGAGGCTTTGGACATCGCGGTTAACACACCAGGCACGGTTGCCATTCATCAGAACGATCTCGACGGTGGAGCAACCGGAATCGGCAACCTCGGGTCTGGAAACGTCGATGGCACGAACAATTGGTGGGGGTGCTCGCAAGGTCCTGGATCTCCGGGTTGCTCCGGCATAAGCGGCAGCGTTCTCGCTGCCCCCTGGCTGTCAACACCTGCAACACCGAATGGTGCGCCGAATTCTCAACATTAGAAAGAGAGCGCTGGGGCAGCACATATAGCCGAATCCCGAGCAAACGGGTTTGGCCAGCGCCTGGCAGCAGCGGTCGATCAATGGGTCCAGGTGGGATACCTTGGCAAGCCAGCGACGTCCGTTGGGCCTGGCGCTGTTGCCCGGACTACGTTGTTGCACTAACGACGCTGCTGCTTGCGTGGGATCGGATATGACGACTTAAAAAAGCACAGGGTTCATGCCCTTTGGTGAGCCTTAAATCGGGCCGGATCCAAAGACGTGATGGGTAAATCGGTTTTGCCTGTGGTGATCAGGTCCGCAAGAATTTTGCCCGTAACCGGTGCGAGCATGATGCCTTTTTTGAAGTGACCTGCGGCCACATAGATCCGGCCGCAGCCCGGAACGCGGCCGATGATGGGTCGCAAGTCTTCGCAATATGGGCGGAATCCTGACCACGACAGCACGGTCGGAGAGGCAGAAAGGTCGGGAAACAGGGTGTTCATTTCGTCTCGTATGCAGGCCAGATCCCGCGGACAGACACCGCGCTCAAAGCCCACGTCCTCGACTGTGCCGCCCCCGGCCACGTGGCCCTCGGTGAGCTGCCAATAATAGAAGCGCCGGCCAATAATCGTGTGACGCAGAAAAGGTTTTCTGGGAGGAGTGGCCAGCAACTGCCCGCGCATCGGCTTGATCGGAGGCCTGTACCCAAGGACGCACGTAAGCAAAGGAGTCCAGGCGCCCGAAGCGATGACGATGATGCCGGCGCGGAGGTCGCCGCTTGACGTCCGCACAATACCGTCAGCGACCTCACTCACCTCGGTCCGCAGCGAGAAGCGAACATTCCGGTTTCGCAGGTGGCGTGCAAAGGCGGCGCCGAGCTTGGCGGGATGCAATTGGCCTTCGTCCGGGTAGAGAATCGCGCCCTCCGGGGCATCGCGGACAGACGGCTCGAGCTTTCGAAGATCTTCCCGGCCCGCCACCTCGGCCAGAAAGCCGGCTTCGCGAACGGCGCGGATTCGCGCGCGCGCGCCGGCCAGACCTTCCCGGTCAAATAGCAACTCCAGCAGCCCCGTTCTCCGAAAATCGAAGTTCCAACCCGGCTGTGCCGCCAGTTCCTCGTAGAGACGGCTGCTCACCCGCGCCAGAGGAGAAAGAGGGCCCATTTCCTGGCTCTGCTGGCCGAACCAGAGACCGCCCGCATTGGCTCCACTCGCTTCCCCAACTAATGTGTCCCGCTCGATAACACAGATACCCGTTGCGCCAGCTTCACAGAGATAGTGGGCTGTGGCCAAGCCAATCATGCCGCCCCCGATGATTGCGATATCGGCGGACGCAGGTAAAGGATCCGATTCTTCAACGAGGTGACGCTCGGCCGCGCCCAGAGTTGCAAACCATATGGAAGATTGCATTTCTCTTCGATGCTAACATCGGTAGAGGATTCTGGCTCGTCGATCCGTCCCGGTGTAGAGGAGCAGAGCATAGGAAAGCCGGCGGGAATTCAGGATCGGTAGAAGAGGCGACGTACCGTTCCCGGGACAAGGTTTTTACTGATAAATGGCTAATTAACGAAAGGAAGTCTTTCCATGTTATCCGCCCCTCTACTATGGATCGAGCGTAGCACTAACATGGGCCAAGCAGAGGCGAGACAGCGGAAAATGGCTGAAAATGCATGCGAAATAAAAGAGCAAGCGATGTGATCAGTTCCTGGAGATCGCAGAATTCAAAGCTCCTTGCCAAAGACAGCCACACCAACCTCTCATTTTGAGAGGCATCACGCTTGCTTACAGTACAATGCATGTGCCGGCAATCCGGTAACCAGGAGATCACGGGGGCGCAGAGCTATGGAAACGCCGTGGGGAGCCCTTTCAGTCGCCGATGCGCATGTGCATCTGTTTTCTCGAGCGTTTTTCGGGCATTTGGGCTCTGGCTTGGCGCCAGATGAAATTGGCCGTCAGCTAGGCTGGGAGATTCCCGGCAAGGACGCCACTGAACTCGCAGGCCGGTGGGTGCAGGAGATGGAGAAGCACGGGTTGAATCGGCTGGTGTTGATTGGGAGCTTCCCGGGAGACGAGAACTCCGTTGCCCAGGCCGTCCAGATCTGCCCGGAAAAATTCGTCGGCTATTTCATGTTGAATCCAACGGCCGAAGACGCATTGCAGCGCGCGCGACATGCCATTGAAGAGCTGGGCTTGCGAGGCGTCTGCTTGTTTCCGGCCATGCACAAGTTTTATGTAGGGGATGATCGGCTACGCCCAATTTATCGGCTTGCCGCGAGCCGCGCAATTGTTTTCGTACACATGGGCGTGCTGAGCGTTGGCGTGCGCAAAAAGCTGGGGCTGCCCTCTTTGTTCGACATCCGGTTTTCAAATCCGATTGCGCTGCATCCTGTGGCACTGGAGTTCCCCGGGGTTAACTTCGTGATTCCGCATTTTGGAGCCGGCTACTTCCGCGAGGCATTGATGCTGGGTGACCTTTGCCCGAATGTCTATCTGGATACCTCAAGCAGCAACTCGTGGATCCGATACGTACCAGGATTAAACGGCTTGACCGACGTATTTCGGCGAGCGCTGGACGTCTTCACCGCTCAAAGAATTGTGTTTGGAACAGATTCTTCTTTTTTCCCGCGCGGATGGAATGCGCAGATTTTCAGGGAGCAGGTAGAGGCGCTGGATCGGTTGGGGATCAGCGCCGGTGATGCCGCTGCTATTTTCGGCGGTAATTTTGAGCGGCTGATCGGATCGCTAAGTACCTGACACTGCTCAGCGTTTGTGAAATTCGTCTGGGTCGGGATCGGATCCGGCCGGCTCGGGCGTTTCGATGGCAAGATTGATCACAATGGGCTCCTGACCGCTCCGCACCACGACCGCTTCCACAGGTTCGTCCGGCTTCGCATTGATCTCCTGATGAGGAACAAAGGGAGGCACATAGACAAAATCGCCGGGATCGGCCTCCGTTACAAACTCGAGGCGGTCACCCCATCGGAAGCGGGCGCGCCCTCGAACAATGTAGAGAACGGTTTCCAGCTCGCCATGATGGTGCGGCCCGGTCCTCGCATTCGGCTGAACGACCACCGTTCCGGCCCACAATTTTTGGGCTCCCGTCCGAGCATGCGTGATGGCGGCGGCGCGCGTCATGCCGGGCGTCTGGGGCGTATTGCAATCCAACTCCCCTGCCCGAACAACTCGGATGCCGTGCGATTTCCAGTCAGACTGGCTTGTGGGAGGCGCTTGCGACATATGGGTAGAAGGCACCGAGGCAGGAGTCAATCAACTACTATGGCCGAATCGCCGCGCGGGCGGACGTCTCCGATAATTTCCGCTGTGACGCCAGCCGATCGGAGTTCCATCCTGAGATCCTGGCCTTCCTCAGCGGCTACGGAAATCAGCAATCCTCCTGATGTCTGAGGATCGTAGAGCAGTTCTTCGACGTCCGCTGGCAGGATCCCGACGATACGAACCGCGCACGAAACAAACTCGCGATTGTTCTTTAAGCCGCCAGGAATCGCGCCGCGAGCGGCATAATCGCGAGCGCCCGGCAAGAATGGAACATTAGTACTATTAATATGTATAGTCACTCCGCTTGCATGCGCCATTTCGCGGGCGTGGCCAAGAAGCCCGAAACCAGTTATGTCTGTGCACGCGTGTACGGCGTGGAGCAACATCACCTGGCACGCAGTGCGGTTCAACGTCAGCATTGAATCAATCGCCTCGCTGACATCGCTCTCCTTTGCAATGCCCCTCTTCAACGCGGTTGCAATAACCCCTGTGCCAATGCGTTTCGTCAGGAGCAGGGCGTCGCCAGGGCGGGCGCCCGCATTTCTCAGAATACGCGCAGGATCGATGGAGCCGGTGACTGCGTAACCGAACTTGATTTCGTCATCGGCGATGCTGTGCCCCCCCAAAAGAGCACATTCGGCTTCCTCCATTTTTTGGCAGCCGCCCCGCATGATTTCCAAAAGTACGTCGGAATCGCCCTTGGAAGGAAACGCTACAACCGAAAGGGCAGATAAGGGCTTGGCTCCCATCGCATAGATGTCACTCAAAGAATTGGCCGCGGCGATTGCCCCAAAGACAAAGGGGTCATCGACAATCGGCGTAAAAAAGTCTACCGTCTGCACCAAGGCGAGGCTCTCCGAAAGCTTGTACACCCCAGCATCATCCGAGGTATCGAAGCCGACGAGGACGTTTTTGTTTTCTATTCGCGGCAGCTTGCTCAGCACGAAGTCCAAAAACTTTGGACTAAGCTTGCCCGCTCAACCGGCCGCCTTCACCTGAGAAGTCAAAGGAACCATAAGCAAGATTCAAGTCCGTTTAAAATAACTTTAGGGGCGAACGATCAGCGAGTAGATACGGTCCAAATCTTCCGGGGAATAGTAATCGATCTCGATCCTACCCTTCCGACCATTCTTGGCGATGATCCGAACCCTCGTGCCAAGCGTTCGCTCCATTTCAAGGAGCGCAGCCGCAACATTGGGGTCCATCTGCGCCTCATCGGCGCTACCCACCTCGCGCTTCTCGGTCATCCGTTGGACCAAACGCTCAACCTGCCGTACTGAAAGTCCTTGCGCGGCCGCTTTTTCGGCCACGGCTCGTTGGTGCTCTTCATCGGGCAAGCCCAACACGGCCCTGGCGTGGCCCATCGAAATTCGCCTTTCGGCAACCAACTGCTGAATATCAGGAGGCAGTTTGAGAAGCCGCAGCAAATTGGTGACGGTTGTACGCTCCTTGCCCGTACGCTTAGCGATTTCCTCATGGCTAATATTCAGCTCGCGCGCCATCCGCTCAAAGGCCTGCGCAGTCTCAATTGGGTTCAGGTCCTCGCGTTGGATGTTTTCGATCAACGTCACTTCCAATAGCCGATCTGGTGGAACTTCCTGGATGATCGCTGGCACTTCGGTCAATCCTGCTGCCCGCGCCGCCCGCCATCGTCTCTCGCCGACAATCAGCGTATAGCGCTGGCCATCGCAGCGAACGAGAATTGGCTGGATCAGCCCATTCTCGCGGATTGACTGGGCGAGATCCTGGAGGCGTTCAGCTTGGAAGATCCGGCGTGGTTGGTAAGGGTTCGGATCAACCAGATCAATCGGGATCTTGTGAACTTGACCACCTCCGCCAGCTTTGGACTCAACTTCCGAGGTAGCACCGCCCGTCCTCGGTCGGTCCGCAAGCAAAGCGCTCAAACCCCGACCCAAGGCCTTATGGGGAGCCGATGACCCTTGCGTTGTCGTCATGAGCTAAAATCTCCTTCGCCAAACGAATGTAGCCTTCGGCCCCCTTGGAGTGCAAGTCATAGGAAATAATTGGCTTTCCGTAACTGGGTGCCTCGGCGAGTCGTACGTTTCGAGGTATCACGGTTTCGAAGACGTTATCGGCAAAGAATTTTCGAAGATCTTCAGCAACTTGCCGAGTTAAATTTGTTCGGTCATCGAACATAGTCAGAAGTACTCCTTCAATCCGCAAATGGGGATTTAAGGAGCACTTGATCCGATCCATCGTATCAAGCAATTCTGAGACTCCCTCCAAGGCGAAGTATTCACACTGGATCGGGATTAGGAGCGTATCAGCCGCGACTAGGGCGTTAACAGTCAACAGATCCAGGGCCGGAGGGCAGTCCAGTAAGACAAATCGGTATTCGTCTCGAACGGAGGCCAGTGCTTGGCGCAACCGAGACTCTCGCTGGTCGACGGCGACAAGTTCTACATTCGCGCCGACAAGGTTTCTATCAGCCGGGATCAAATCAAGTCCCTCGATCGCTGTCTTCAAGCGAATTTCCCTCATGCTTTGCTCGCCGAGCAATGCATGGTACAGATTTCTCGTCACTGAATCCCGGGTGAACCCCAGCCCGCTGCTCGAGTTTCCTTGCGGGTCGCAATCTACGACGAGAACCCGGCACTCGGCCGCCGCTAACGAGGCAGACAAGTTGATTGCTGTGGTAGTCTTTCCGACACCACCCTTCTGATTGGCAATCGCGATAACTTTGCCCACGGAACTCTCCAGGAACACGAACGAGTTCTAATTTACCATATGGATGTTCCACGTGAAACAGCACTCGCTAAAAAGATCCAAGCATTAGAGCTCGGGTCGGATCCCAAGGCATTAGCAAAGGAGCGGACCAAGTGATCCCACCAATCGTAGTCAGTTGGGGAATCTGGCGCTGCGAGACCAACACGGCCATTTTGGCGACACGCTGCTTTAACGAGGATTGCAACCTGATTAAAGACACCGCTCGGATTGCCGCCCACTCGAAGCATTGCCCCACATGTTCAAATCGGCCATGCCAAACACTGATATTCGGAAAGTAGCGGCTCGCCTCCTTTAGAAAGACGACCTTCTTTCCGACCGATTCCGCAAGGGTTACCTGCCAATCGGGGCGATAGACTGCGATGGAAATCCCTGGAAAGCCCGCTCCCGATCCAACGTCGACCAGCGAGCCAGGCTGCCTAGGTAACATGGATGCCAGAAGCAAAGATTCTCCGAAATGTCTGGTAACTATCTCCGCCGGATCCCGAATGGATGTGAGGTTTATTTTTTTGTTCCAGCGCAGCAAGAGCTCAAAATGATGCTCTAGCGCCTCGCGTTGCCGCTCGCTTAAATCGATTTGCACTGCTCCCAAGATACGGTTTAGCAGCGTGCCAAATTCGGCGTGTGGCTTCGAAGCTCGCAGCGATGGCGGGCGCATACGTGGTGGTGTTGTTGCCCCTCTTTCATTAGGACAATTCGCACCAGTTAAGATAGCATTGTACGAATGCCCTTTGGGTCGCGGTCGGGAGATTCATGCTTGAAAAAAACGCTGCTCATCGCTCCTGCATTTGTGCAGGGGTAACCTGTACTACGCTGGCCACGCTCCTGTTGGAGCTTTCCCTAACACGGATCTTTTCCGTTATCCTCTTCTATCATTTCGCCTTTATGGCGATTTCAATCGCTCTTTTCGGCCTTGGCGCGGGCGCTATCTGTTCATACTGGTTGACGCTGGACTTACGCACGAACCGTTGGGGATTGCTTGGGGTATTCAGCACGGCCAACGCTCCAGTGACGGTCGGCGCTCTAATCGTCATCTTGAATCAGCGCGTTAAGATCCAACTAACCGCCGAAAACGCGCTTCATCTTACGACCGTCTACTTCGCCGCGGCCATCCCTTTCTTCATCGCAGGTGTTGTCATTTCGATAGCAATTGCCAGCACGATACAGAATGTGCATCGCGTATATTTCTTTGACCTAGCTGGTGCTGGGACGGGTTGCCTTTTGCTCATACCGCTGCTGAATGCCCTCGGCGGCCCTGGTACAGTAATCGCTGCCGCAGCCTTCTACAGCCTCGCTGGATATTTTTGGTTCCAAGCAGGAGGCTCCCCAAGGCGGGCGTGGCTGGCATTGGCAGTGTCGCTGGGCGTGGGAGTGCTCGCCACTGACAATGCTCGATCCCACCGGATCGACGTGCGGTTTGCCAAAGGGGAATCCTTATCGCGGGAAATCTTCGTACGCTGGAATTCATTTTCTCGAGTGAGTGTCAGGCCGGATGATGGGGCTGGCAATCCGTCCATTGTGATTGATGCCGATGCCGCGACCAGCATTCCGAGCTTTTCCCTTACGGAAGCGGCTTCCAGTTTTCGACGCGCTCTGCTCCTCGGCGGTCCAGCTTTACCTTACCGGGTCCGGCCAGGCGCCAAGACCCTCGTCATCGGGCCGGGAGGCGGTTACGACATAGCGCGAGCCTTGGCCTCAGGTAGCAAAAACGTGACCGGCGTAGAAATCAATCCTCTTATTGCCAACGACATCATGAGAGGAGTTTTTGCCGGTCGAAGCCAAGGCCTATATTTCCGCCCCGAAGTTCGCATTTATGTTGAAGATGGTCGCAGCTACGTGCGGCGCTCGACAGAGAAATATCAAGTGATCCAGATGACCCTCGTGGACACTTGGGCCTCTACAGCGGCGGGCGCCTTCGCTCTATCGGAAAACAACCTATACACCGTAGAAGCCTTTGTCGATTACTTCGAACATCTCACTGACGATGGCTTGCTCGCCATCACTCGTTGGGAGTTCCAGCCTCCGCGAGAGTCCCTACGCGTGGTTTCCCTCGCCTTGGCGGCCCTCGGCCGCTTGAGAGCCGGCAACCTGGCCAGCCATTTTCTGATTGGCCGCGAAGGCCAGCGCGATTTGACGGGTTACGGGAGCAAGGACACGGTCTTGATCAAGCGTACTCCGTTTACCGCCGATGAGATTGCGCATGGCCGGCGCGCTCTTGACGACGGGCGAATGGATCTTGTATTCGCGCCCGCCGCCCACATCGATAACCCTTTCACTCGTCTGCTGGAGTCGGCCGATGCAGGAACCTTCGAAAGACAGTATCAGTACGACATAACACCGGTGACGGACAATCGCCCTTTCTTTTTCTACACGGTCCGCGCAAGGGATCTCTGGGCGTTTGTAAGGCACGCGCGTAGTGAAGACGTAAAGCTCAATATGGGCGTCATGATGCTATTTGCTCTACTGGCCGTGAGCCTGATCGCAACCGCCATGATTCTGGCAATGCCCCCCCTGCTGCTTGGCGCCGAAATACCTCGAGACCAGACCGCGTTTCTCTTCCTTACGTATTTCTTCGGAATTGGAGTGGGATTTATCATGATTGAAGTGGGCTTAGTTCAAAAATTTGTGCTGTTTTTAGGACGGCCCACCTATTCGCTGACGGTCGTCATCTTTTCTCTACTGCTCTCGAGCGGTCTGGGCAGCTACTATAGCGCGCGGCTGATCCGAGATCACGACTGGCGGCTCTGCCGCGCCATCGTTGCAATTATTCTACTAATCGCGGGGCTGGCCGGGCTTCTGTCCCCAGTACTACGGGCGGCCGTAGGGCTTCCTGTTCCCGCTCGATGCCTCCTCACAACAGCATTGCTATTTCCAGCCGGATTCCTGATGGGTATGCCATTCCCGTGCGGCCTCAAACGTCTTCAAAGCCGGTTTCCCAACGCCGTACAATGGGCTTGGGCCGTAAATTCCGCATCCAGCGTACTCGGCTCTGTCGCCGCCGTCTTCTTTGCCATTCATCTCGGGCTAGCACAAACGCTCTTGCTCGGCGCCGGAGCTTACATCGTCGCTCTGTCCGCTCTTCAGCTCAGCAGCCTTCCCAAAACAACTCCGCTCGCAGCACCTGTCCTGAAGGAGTAATTGGGAATAATCTTGACAATCGTATTCGAAAACGATTAGTATTTCCCCTACAATAGCCGCTAAACGCCGCTATTAATGCATGTTTTGGCTCGACCGGCTCGCAGCCGGTTTGCTCGCCCCCTTGGCCATCTGGGTGTTGGCGAGCGGTCTGGATGATCTCTTTCTGGACCTCTGCGCAATCTACTTCTGGAGCCTTTCGCTGCTTCACGAGTTCCCCCCTGCTCGGCCGACACGAGCGGAGATCCCGGGAACCTCGAAAGGTCCTTTGCCCGAAAAAACAATCGCCCTGCTTGTACCTGCCTGGCGGGAAGCGGCCGTAATTGAACAAATGCTCGATTACAATGTCGCCACGATCCAATACTCCAACTACGAAATATTCGTTGGCGTCTACCCCAATGACATTCCGACGCGAGCCCGCGTTCTTGCCAGCGAAAAAAAGCATCCCCGCGTTCACCACGTTCTGTGCCCTCACAGCGGCCCGACGTCAAAAGCGGACTGTTTGAACTGGCTTTACCTGGGCATGCAGTCCTATGAGGAAGAGCGGGGGTGTCATTTCGAAATTGTCGCGCATCACGATGCCGAGGATGTCGTCGATCCGCACGGGCTGCAACGCATAAATGAATATTGCGAAGCCTACGACATGGTGCAGATCCCGGTCCTGCCGCTCGCCACACCCTGGTGGGAAGCGACCCATGGCGCCTACTGCGACGATTTCGCGCAGTCCCATCTGAGGGAGCTCCACGTCCGCCAGCGCCTCGGCGGCTTTCTGCCTTCTTGCGGGGTTGGGACCGCCTACAGGCGCGCGGTCCTTGACCGCCTCGCGTGGAACCAAGATGGCGTACTTTTCCAAACAGCGAGTCTGGCGGAGGACTACCGCATCGGTCTCGATTTGCATCGCCTGGGATGCTCGCAAATCCTGCTAAACGCGCGCGATCCCGAGTGCGGAGCTCTGAGAGCCACGCGCGAGTATTTTCCTCGCACCTTCGGGCGCGCCGTCCGACAAAGAGCGCGGTGGATCATGGGGATTGCCCTGCAATCCTGGCAAGAAATCGGATGGGATGTCGAGGCGCGCCAGATTTATTGGCTTTGGCGTGACCGCAAGGGGCTTTTGGGAAATCCGCTCACTGTTCTCACCAACCTGCTTTTTCTCTATGGAGCCGCGGAGTGGCTTTGGGCGCGCGCAACAGCAAGACCATGGATTTTGGGTCAACTCATTTCGGCAAGTCCCTGGCTGCGCTGGACGATTATCATAAACACGGTCCTGATGCTTGGCCGCCTAGGCGCACGGGCCTCCTGCGTGAAGGCAGGTTATGGCTGGAAGCATGCCTTGATTTCCCCAATTCGCTCCGTTTGGGGCAACCTCATCAATTTCTGTGCCACCGTGTATGCCTTGCTGCGATTCACCGCCTCATGGCTCCGCCAGCAATCACCGCAATGGGCGAAGACCGAGCACAGTTACCCCGTCGAGGCGGCCACGGTTCCAAGGCGTTTGGGCGAAGTGCTCGTCGATCTCCGGCTCTTGACGCCTTCTCAGGTGGACGCAGCGCTCCAGCATCTCCAGCCTGGCGAGCGCTTGGGGGAACATCTCATTCGAGAACAAGCACTTTCCGAGTTCGCCTTGTACACAGCGCTGGCTCTGCAAAAAAATCTGCCCTTCGGGCCTATTGACCTGCCTCTGCCAGCCGACGATGTACGCCAGGCGCTGCCGCCGCAACTAGCTCAGGAACTGAAAGTCGTCCCCGTGCGGATGGTTCGAAAAAAACAGCTCTGGGTGGCAAGCAGCGAGCCGCCCTCACCCGAAACGCTGGAGCGTATATCCCGCGCCAGCCGCATGGAGACGCGGTTTCATCTCGTAACTCCCTCGAACTATCGCGATTTGTGCGAGCGATTCGACTATCGCGCCTGAGCTCAGGGCTGGAACGGCCACACGGATCCCGCTGTATGGCCACCATCTACGAAGATCTCCTGACCCGTGACATAGTCAGAAGCCGGGGAAGCCAGAAAAATGGCCAAGCCCGCCACGTCTCCCGGAGCGCCAAGTCTCGGGTTGGCCTGCGTCGCACGGAGCCAAGCCCGCATGTCCTCTCTCTGCCATAGTTCGCGATTGAGGTCGGTAACAATGAACCCCGGGGCGATGACATTCACCTGAATGTTGTAGGGCGCCCATTCTAAAGCCAGGACTTTTGAGAGCTGCCCGATTGCACCTTTCGTCATCGCATAGACAGAAAGAAACGGAAACGCGATGGCAGTGGTGAGGCTGCCGATGTTGATAATCTTCCCTCTCCTCTGCCGCTTCATTTGTGCGCCCACCAATTGCGTGGCGTAAAACAAGCCTTCGACATTCGTGGCCAGCAGGCGATCAAATTCTTCCGGCGTGTAATCCTCTGCGCGCTTCCGGATATTCATTCCAGCCACATTGACGAGAATATCCACACGGCCGTTTTCTTGCAAAACCTGCTCTACGCCCGAAGCAATCGACGCCCGGTCCGTAACATCTAAGGCCAGCGGCGTCACCTTCGCTCCCCGTTTGCGCTGACGCCCGGCAAGACTCCCCAGCTTATCCATGCTGCGAGCGGCTGCGATGACGTGTGCGCCGGCTTCGCTTAGAGCGGCGGCAATAGCCTCGCCGATCCCGCGGCTTGCACCAATCACAAGCGCCACGCGGCTCTCCAGCGAAAAATACTGATCGAGATTCATAAATTGCGCCGGATGAAACGGCCTCCCCTGCTACTTCTACACCCGCCTCCGTTCAGCGACGTCGCGTAAAAACGCCTCATGCAACCTCCGGCGCTCTCCGGAGACCTGAAAACTGAGGCCCACCCTCGATAGCCCGCCAGGCAGGCTCGACTAGCGGGCTAGTGTTTATGCGAATGTCCGTGGCTGTGGATGCCTGCTTCGCGCAAATGGGGCGTATGGGCATCGATGACGGGGCGGCGTTCTGAAATCGGAGCCCGTAGTTGCTCTTCCAGCCAGGCGAGAACGCGATCAAGCCCGATTTCGTCTCTCAGGTTGGTGAACAGAAAGGGCTTCTCTCCTCGCATGCGTCGCGCATCACGCTCCATCACCTCCAGAGAGGCTCCTACATACGGCGCGAGATCAATTTTATTGATCACCAGCAGATCGGAGCGCGTGATGCCCGGCCCTCCCTTACGGGGAATTTTATCTCCCTCGGCCACATCGATGACGTAGATGAACACGTCCACGAGTTCGGGACTGAAGGCTGCCGCCAGATTGTCGCCGCCGCTTTCGACAAAAATGAGCTCGAGTCCCGGTAAACTGCTCTCGAGATCCGCGATGGCTTCCAGATTCATCGACGCGTCCTCGCGGATAGCAGCGTGAGGGCAGCCACCTGTTTCCACGCCCCGGATCCTCTCTGCCGGCAGCGTCCCCTGGCGAAGGAGAAATTCAGCATCCTCCTTGGTATAGATGTCGTTGGTAACGACAGCCAGGTTGTACTTTGGATAGAGGTGCCGGCTCAGGCGATCTATCAGGGCGGTCTTCCCAGAGCCGACCGGCCCCGCAACACCCACTCGAAAGGCTCTCATTGGCACGTTTTGATTATATCGTCGAAGGAAGCAGATGTTCGCCCCAGACTCTGCCAGCGCAAAAATACCTCGTCAAGATCGCCGCGGAAGCGGCCGGCGGAACGATTGCCAAATAGCGAGTGCGGCAGTCATGCTCGGTGGAATTGCACCCTTTCCTTGCCTTCTGCGATAAACTGCTTTCAGTTGCGGTGGACGACCCTCTTCCCATTCTCCGGCTGCTCCAGCTAGCGGACAGTGCAGTGCCAATCGGCGGGGCTGCACACTCCTTCGGCCTGGAGACCTTAACCTCCGAGGGCACCCTAAGCGTCCAGGACCTTGAATCGTTTTTCCGTGAATATCTGTTGGAGGCGGGATCTCTCGAAGGTGGCTTCTGCCGCGCCGCCCATCGCCTTGCTTCGGCTTTCCAGGAAGAAATTTGGATCGACCTGAACCGCCGCCTCAGCGCCTGCAAGCCGGCGCGCGAGAGCCGTTCCGCTAGTGCCGCTTTGGGGCGTCGCTTTTTAGAGCTTGTTTTGGCGATGGCTGATCTGCCCGAGGCTGCCCAGGCGCTCGGGGCTTCGAAACGGCAAGGAGCCGAAGTGCATCACGCACTGGCCTTTGGCTTGGTTGGCGCTGGGCTCGGCCTGCCCGCTGATCTTACGGTGATCTGCTACCTGCATCAGTTGCTAGCCGGTTGGATCTCCGCGTGCCAGCGTTTGCTACCGCTAGGCCAAAGCCAGGCCGGGCGGCTGCTTTGGTCTCTAAAGCCGGCCATCGTCGAGGCCGGAGCACGAAGCCAGGGTCACCCATCCAATCCAGGGGAAATTCCTTGTTTCACGCCTCTGCTCGAGATGGCATCCATGCGCCACCCGGCGCTTGCGACCCGGCTCTTCATTAGTTAGAATTTTGCACTGTCTTATCTATCCGATCGAGAGCAGGTTACCGGCCGTCTCCGGCTGCGGTTCGATCGCACAGCCGGTCCGGCGGGCGAACGAACCTGTGTGACTGTTTACGACCAGCACCCGCCGTTGCAGATCATTCGAGCTTTTCCCCTCGAAGGCGGAGGCGCCCTGGTTCATCTACACAATCTCTCCGGTGGTGTGCTGGGCGGGGATTGCCTGGAGTGTAAGCTCGAAGTCGGGCCGCAAGCCTGGGCGCAGGTGACCTCTACCGGCGCAACAAGAATCTACCGCACGCGGAACGCGGTCCCGGACGCCTTGCAGGTCACTGAGATTCAGGTGGCGGAAAACGCCCTTCTCGAGTATGTCCCGGACCCGATTATTCCGTTCAGCGGCTCCCGTTACCGGCAGCGGACACAGATCGGTCTGGAAAATGGCGCTGGCTTGTTCTGGTGGGAGGTGGTAGCTCCGGGACGGGAAGCTCGGGGCGAGGTTTTCCAGTACGACTTGTTCGAAACAAAACTGGATATATCGGCGGCTGGAATTCCATTAGCCGTCGAACGCTACCGGTTGGAGCCCCGATCCCAGCCTGTCTCCTCGCTGGCCCGCCAGGGCCCTTATCTCTACTGGGGAACATTCTATATATGCAGAACGGGAGGCGAAGGCCGCCGCTGGTTGTTGCTCGAAGGGCAACTGGCCGAGATCGCTGCGCGACTAACGCGCCCGCCTGAAGTATTATGGGGCGTTAGCACCCTGGCGGCGCACGGGGTGGCGGTGCGCGCGCTCAGTCAGAGGGGGCGGGACATCGCGTCCGGCTTGCCTGTATTTTGGAACGCCGCCAAGATGGCGATTTACGGGCGGCCCGCGGTGCTGCCGCGAAAGATTTATTAGAAGCGCCGCCCCAGAAAGACGGCCCGGGCGATCCCGTGCATTCGGCTGGCCGGAGTGCGCCGATTACTGGAGCACCGGCAAATGGGCTGCTGGCCGCTAGGTTTCAATTATGCATCTCACACCACGCGAGCAGGAAAAACTGTTGATCTACGTCGCTGCGGAGGTAGCCCGCAAACGCAAAGCGCGGGGCCTCAAACTCAACTACCCCGAAGCGATGGCGATACTCACTGCCGAGATTCTGGAATCGGCCCGCGATGGAAAGACCGTCGCGGAAATTATGACGTCGGGAGCCGCCATCCTGAAGCGCGAGGACTTGATGGAGGGCGTGCCGGAGATGATTCATGAAGTGCAAGTCGAGGCGACGTTTCCGGACGGCACCAAGCTGGTGACTGTCCATGACCCCGTAAAGTAGTTACCTGTTGTAGCAAACCCGAGGCGCCCGCGATCAACACGCGGCGGCCTCAAGCGGAAGGCTGATATGAAACCCGGAGAATATCTGCTGGAAGGGGACCCCATCGAGGCTAATGCCGGAAGGAAGACCCACAAAATCTCCGTACGCCACACTGGTGACCGGCCGGTACAAGTCGGCAGCCACTTCCATTTTTTCGAGGTGAACAAAGCGCTCGAGTTTGACCGCCGGGCTGCCTATGGCCGGCGCCTCAACATTGCTGCGGGAACTGCCGTCCGTTTCGAGCCGGGCGAGGAGAAAGAAGTTACATTGGTAGAGTTTGCGGGCTTACGGGTGGTGCGCGGGCACAAGGGTTTGGTAAACGGTCCGCTGGATGGCAACGCCAGCCGGAAGGCGCGGCCGAAAAGGCAAGCTGCGGCCCGCAAGCCTCAGCCTGGAGGGAAACGATGAGCCTGCAAATTCCGCGCAGCACATACGCCGACCTCTACGGCCCCACCGCAGGCGACCGGGTTCGGCTCGCGGACACCGAGCTGATCATTGAAGTCGAAAAAGATTTCACCGTCTACGGCGACGAGATCACTTTCGGAGGAGGCAAAGTCATTCGCGACGGTATGGGCCAATCGAGCACTGCTGTGCGCGGCGGCCGCAAGGGGGCGCTCGATTTAGTCATCACGAATGCCCTGATTCTCGACCACTGGGGCATCGTCAAAGCGGATATCGGAATTCGCGACGGCAAAATTGTCAAGGTCGGCAAGGCCGGCAACCCGGACACCATGGCGGGGGTTGATCCGGAACTTGTGGTAGGCGCAGCCACGGAGGTCATCGCCGGGGAAAACCTCATTGTCACCGCCGGCGGTATCGACAGCCATATTCATTTCATTTCCCCCCAACAAGTCTACGAGGCGCTGTCAAACGGCATTACGACCATGATCGGCGGCGGCACCGGACCGGCCACCGGCACCGCGGCCACCACGTGTACTCCGGGCCCCTGGAACCTCGCCCGCATGTTGCAGGCGGCTGACGCCTGGCCGCTGAATTTCGGTTTTTTGGGGAAGGGTAATGCAGCCGACACGGCGCCGCTGGCAGAGCAGATTGCGGCAGGAGCGGCCGGCCTGAAGCTGCACGAAGACTGGGGTACTACGCCCGCGGCGATCGATGCCTGCCTCAAGGCCGCCGACAAATACGACGTCCAGGTGGCGATTCACACCGACACGATCAATGAGGCGGGGTTTGTCGAGGACACGATTGCGGCCATCGCCGGCCGTACTATTCATACCTACCACACGGAAGGCGCGGGTGGCGGCCACGCCCCCGATATCATAAAAATCGCGTCTCATCCGAATGTACTGCCTTCTTCCACCAACCCCACGCGGCCGTTTACGGTAAACACGCTGGCCGAGCATCTGGATATGCTGATGGTTTGCCATCATCTCAACCCCCAGGTGCCGGAGGATGTCGCGTTTGCCGAAAGCCGGATCCGGGGCGAAACGATCGCCGCCGAGGATATTCTGCACGATATGGGAGTCCTCAGCATGCTTTCCAGCGACTCGCAAGCCATGGGCCGCATTGGCGAGGTCGTGCTGCGAACCTGGCAAACCGCTCATAAAATGAAGGTGCAGCGCGGGCCGCTGCCACAAGATTCCAGCCGCAATGATAATTTCCGGGCCAAGCGCTACGTCGCAAAGTACACAATCAACCCGGCCATCACTCACGGCGTCGCGCATATAATCGGCTCCATCGAGCCCGGAAAGCTGGCGGATCTGGTGCTGTGGAAACCGGCCTTCTTTGGCGTGAAACCGGAAATCATCGTCAAAGGCGGCTTCATCGCCTGGAGCACGATGGGCGACGCCAACGCATCGATTCCCACGCCCCAACCGGTGCTTTATCGGCCGATGTTCGGGGCTTTTGGCGAAGCCGTCGCCAACACCGGCCTGACATTCGTGTCCAAAGCCGCGCTCGACGCCGGCGTGCCGAAGGCAATCGGCCTTTCCAAAAAAGCGGTTGCCGTCGGCGGCTGCCGGAAAATCACCAAGGCTCAGATGGTTCACAACCACGCGACGCCCCATATCGAAGTAGATCCGGAAACCTACGAGGTCCGGGTTGACGGAGAGTTGGTCACCTGCGAGCCGGCCGCCGTTCTGCCCATGGCCCAGAGATATTTCCTGTTTTAGTTGCCCGGAATGCCCGAAAGATCGGCCAAGGAAAAGCGATGGAAAGGCGTGCACGGGCGGCAGCCGTCACGCTGTTGCATTCTCCGCTTCCGGGTCGAGGTGTGTCAGTCACTATGCCCACTTTCAAAATTGCCGTGATCGCCGGTGACGGCGTCGGCCAGGAGGTCATACCGGAAGGAATTCGCGTTCTGAACGCCGCCGGCGACCGGTATGGCGCAACCTTCGAGTACACGCATTACGATTGGGGATCTGATTATTACTTCCGGCACGGTCGTATGATGCCGGTCGCCGCGCTGGACCTGCTCCGTCCCGCGGACGCCATTTTTCTCGGCGCCATCGGGCATCCGGACATCCCGGACCACACGACTCTAAACGGGCTTCTGCTTCCGATCCGGCGGACGTTCGATCAGTTTGCCTGTGTTCGTCCCGCCTATCTTTATCCGGGCGTCTCATCTCCCCTGGCCCGCAAGGCGCCCGGCTCGATCGATTTTGTGGTCGTTCGGGAAAACACCGAGGGGGAATACTCACAAGTTGGCGGCTTCGTGTATCACCACATGCCCGAAGAGGTGGCGATCCAGACCGCCGTGTTCACCCGGCGCGGAACGGAACGCGTGATCCGGTATGCCTTTGACCTCGCCCGGCGCCGCAACAAGAAGAAGCGGGTTTGTTCGGTCACGAAGTCCAATGCGCAAGGCTTCGGCATGGTGCTGTGGGATCGAACCTTCACCGATGTCGCCCGTGATTATCCCGATATCTCGACCGAGTCGCTGCTGGTCGATGCCGCGGCAATGAATTTTATCCGCCGCCCGGAGAGTTTCGACGTCGTGGTGGCGTCCAATCTGTTCGGCGACATTCTCACCGACATCGCGGCGATCATCACCGGCAGCATGGGCCTGGCGGCCAGCGCGAACATCAACCCGAAACGGAATTGCCCTTCGATGTTTGAACCGGTCCACGGCTCGGCGCCCGACATCGCCGGCAAAGGCATTGCCAATCCCCTGGCGACAATCTTGAGCGCGGCCATGATGCTCGAGTTTCTCGGCTTGCCGGACGCCGCGCGGGACGTCGATCAGGCCGTGGCGGCGGTCTTGGCGGAGGGCCGAAACCTCCCGGCCGACCTTGGGGGGTCGGCGTCCACCAGGCAGGTCACAGACACCGTGTTGCAGCATCTCGCGTTGCAGAGTTAAACGTCAGGCCAAGGCCTTAGCGCGCAGCCTGGAGCTGTTCCAGGGACATTCTGTGAGGCAGGGTCTGGTAGACTTCGGCCAGCAGGTCCGGCTGCAACCCCAGCTCGTCGCTGATTGCAGGGGGAACTGCCCGGATCGACTCCGCCGCGTCGCTTCCGGCCACAAACGGTTCTGCCATTCTTCGAGCTGCGTGGACCAGCACGATGGCCGAGGCGTACTCCGCCGGGCGCCTGGAATCCAGCGGACAATCCATATGCTCCACGATCGCGGAATAAAGCCGGGGAAGACCCCATGTTTCCAAGAGCAGCTTGCCGCAGATTTCGGGCGGCGCTGCGAATACCTGCGCGGCGGCCCTGCGCGGACCCACTTCCTCGGCGAGGCCAATCATGCGGAGATACTCTGCCTGAAACCGAGAGAGCAGGAAAAGCTCGCCGATATTATGCAGGAGGCCAGCCAATAGCATTTCCTCGGCGTCTTCGCGCAATAGCAACTGGGAGAGCGTGCAAGCCGCCGTCGCCGTCGCCAGCGAGAGCGTGCGCAGCGGGGCGGCCGCAACTCGCCCCTGACCGAGAGCGGTCCAGATTTTGTCCGCCAGGATGCGATGGAGCAAGGTTCGGAGCCGATTTTGCCCGAGCAGCACAATCGCTTGGGACATCGTTCGCACTTCGCTGCGGAAGCCAAAAAAGGCCGAGTTGGCCAGCCGCAAAATGCGCGCCGCCAGCGCCGCATCGGAGAGCAACGTTTCCTTCAGTTCAGCGACGATAAAATCACAGCCGTCCAAGAGCGCCAGGGCGCGGTGCACCACCGGCTCCGACGCGGGCAGTTGCCGGAGATTGGCAAGCGCAGCCTCAATCTGCTCTGCGCTGACAGAAGGGGCCGGACCCGGCATCCCGGGTGACATCCGCCGTAAACCGCCCTCGGCCGTCGGTCCCATCTTTTCGTCTCATCGGCGGGAAACAGGCAATTTGTTAGCTAAAGTTGCGATTTCGCCGCCCAGCCTAACCGCCGGCCGCGAATGAAGTCGTGCCGCAAAGCTCGATTTCTGCACATTCCGGCGGTGTTTGACTCAGAGGAGGAAGGTTTGGATTGGAGAGGCCGGACATTCCGGGGCGGGTTTGCGCAATCCGTAGCAGCTCAATGGGAACACTATCTCTCCACGGGCAGGGTTTAGGAAACGGAGGCTGGCCAGGGCTGCCGTGGCGCAACGACAGCCGCCCGTTTACACGCGGGTTAAGAAAATCGGCCAGCCGTTTTTGTTCGTATAATTGGGCCGGTAACGATCGCAGTTATACATTGTGGTGACATCCACCTTGCGCGGCCCCAGCGAGGAGTCGGGGATATTTGTATCCACATAGCAGCCGTTCTGGATGGCCATCATCCGCCCGTGTTTGCCTTCCGCCAGGCAATCAAGGGCCATGTTAGCGAACGTGATGGCGACCAGCTTGTCCACAAAATCCGGCTCGCCGCTGCGCAGATCGTAGGTCAAGTCGCTGACGATCGTTTCTTCCCCAGTGGCCTTCTTGATTTCGTCGCTGAGCGCCTCGCCGATATTGACCTTCTTGCGGTGCCCGAAAGCGTCCGCTTCGCCGTATTCCTTCACCTCGCCTCCCTGCCAGGTTGCGCCTTCGGAAATTACAACTAAAGCGTAGTTGCTCGGATTATTGCGCTTGTCGGTCATCAGCAGATCGATGAGCTTAGCCAGATCGAAACGGAATTCGGGAATGCAGCAGCGAATCGAGGTGACGTAAGCGGTGTACAGAGCCGTGTAGCCGGCGTCCCGCCCGAAAATCCGAAAAATGCCAATTCGCTCATGCGATCCGACAGTGGTTCGCTGCCGGCTGATCGCGGCTACGGCGCGCGTTACCGCGGTTGAAAAGCCGATGCAGTATTCGGTGTTTTGCACGTCATTATCCATCGTTTTTGGCACCGCGATCACCGGCACGCCATGCCCTTCGAGGACCGGCGCGTAGCTCAAGGTGTCGTCGCCGCCGATCACCACCAGCGCGTCGATTCCCAGAGCCTGAATGTTTTCCAGAACTGCCGGCGTCACATCCACCACGCCCGGTTTTACTTCCCGGAAAGCGCCCGCTCTCTGGGCCAGGTGCGGAGGAAGCTTCGCTACTTTCATCTTCGCGGGATTTGTGCGCGAGCTATGCAGGAACGTGCCGCCTGTCCGGTCGATCGTGCGCGTATTGGCCCGATTCAATGGCAACACATACCGGTCATCGATGCCGCTGGACAGATCCACGTGGGTGAGGCCCTCCCAGCCCTTGCGGATGCCAAGTACGTCAAAGCCGATTTCACCGCCGCGATATACCACCGCCTTAATTACCGAATTTAATCCCGGCACGTCGCCGCCGCCGGTCAGGATGCCGATTCGTTTCTTCGCCATGTCTTATGCCCGTAGGTATTGATTCTACTTCGTTTGATCAGCCGCTGAAACCACGCGGCCCCTGCCGCGCCAAACCGGCGGGAGCGGCCGCACGGCGCTAACTGGCATATACTTTTGCTTGTTTATCCACCTCCCACATAAGGTGGTTGATGTAAAGACGCACCAGCGCGTCCGGGTAGCGGCCGCGAAATTCGTTTTCCACCCGCTGTTGCCAGCCTTCGGTCAGGCATTTCTCTCCGGAAAAGTCTTTGGGCAGAAAACCGTTCCCGTCATGAGGAATGTTTAAAAAATTGAGCACCTCGACGATGAACCCGATGTTCGAGACCAGAATCGCTTGGGCCAGGTCCTTCGCCAGATCCTCATCGCCGCTGCTCAGCCGCTCCCAGAAGCGGCCCGTCGCTTTCCGCAAGTGTTCCGTGTTCAGCTTCGTCAAGTGCGCCCGGATCTTGAACGGCTCGTAAAGCTTGTACGCCTTCAAAGTGCCCAGAGAAATACGCCGCACTAGCTCGTCAAGAGCCGGCCGTCCCAGTGATTGAAAAACTTCCCAGATCTCCACCCCGGCAGGATAACACAACAAAAGCAATTGCTTGCGTGCGGCGCCGCCGGAGGTTCGGCCTGCGGTGGGCCAAGGTTGCGGGCCTTGTTCCGTTTGCGGGAAAATTCGCAGGAGGAGACCCCATGTCATTCCGGAAGCAAGACGCCCTTGCATATCACGCTTCGCCGTCGCCCGGCAAAATTTCCATCACGCCCACCAAGCCATGTCTTACGCAGCTCGATCTCAGCCTGGCATACACGCCGGGGGTAGCCGAGCCCTGTCTGGAAATCGCACGCGACCCGCAACTAGGATGGCGCTACACGTCGCGCTCGAATCTGGTGGCGGTTGTCACAAACGGAACTGCCGTGCTCGGATTGGGCAATATCGGGCCGCTGGCGGGGAAGCCCGTCATGGAAGGCAAGGCAGTCCTCTTCAAGCGGTTCGCTGATATCGATGTATTTGATCTGGAGGTGAACAGCCCGAATCCGGACGACGTGATCCGCGTGGTGCAGCTTCTCGAACTCACTTTTGGAGGCATTAATCTCGAGGATATTAAGGCGCCGGAATGCTTTTATATCGAAGAAACGCTGCGCCGTACGCTAAAGATACCCGTCTTCCATGACGATCAGCACGGCACGGCCATCATCAGCGGGGCCGCGCTGGTGAACGCTCTGGCCCTGACCGGAAAGAAGATCGATCAAGTGAAGGTAGTTTTCAACGGGGCGGGCGCGGCCGGCGTCTCTTGCGCCGACCTGTACGTCCGCCTCGGCGTGCGGCCGGAAAACATTCTGATGTGCGATTCAGAAGGCGTGATCTACAAGGGCCGCACCAGAGGGATGAACCCTTATAAAGAGCGCTTCGCCCGCGATACCGATCTGCGCACGCTGGAGCAGGCTATGAAGGGCGCAGACGTATTCGTGGGCGTTTCGATAGCCAATTGCGTCTCACAGGATATGCTCCGGTCGATGGCCGAACGGCCGATCGTATTCGCTATGGCCAATCCTGACCCGGAGATCTCTTACAATGACGCTACCGCCGCGCGCAAAGACGTAATCATGGCCACGGGGCGTTCCGACTATCCCAACCAGGTAAACAACGTTCTCGGCTTTCCGTTTATCTTTCGCGGCGCGCTTGACGTACAAGCTACGGCCATCAACGATGAGATGAAACTTGCCGCCGCGTACGCGCTCGCGGAGATCGCCCGCCAGGATGTGCCCGACGCCGTGCGGCGCGTGTACCAAAACGAGCGGCTGGAGTTCGGCCCCGGCTACATACTCCCAAAACCATTTGATTCACGCGTACTCGAAACCGTGCCCGTAGCGGTGGCCCGGGCAGCGATGGAATCCGGCGTGGCGCAAAAAAAGATTGATCTCGAGGAATATCGGGAGTCGTTGGCGAGCCGGCTCGGCAAGGCGCAGGAAGTCGCCCGCGTGATGATCCAGAGGGCAAGGCAGGCGCCGAAGCGGATTGTGTTTCCGGAAGGAGAAACGGAGAAAATTTTGCGGGCCGCGCAAATCCTGGCCGACGAAAAGATCGCGCATCCGATTTTGCTCGGCGATCACGAGCGCATCTTGGCTCTGGCGCGCAAGCTGGGGTTGCAGAACTCATCCTGGGAGACCCTCGACCCGTCCGGTTCGCCCGCCGCGGCGGATTATGCCCGCGAACTGCACTCGCTCCGGCACCGGAAAGGCATGACGATGGATGAGGCCGCGGCCATGCTCCGCGACCCGATCGCCTTCGGCGCGATGATGGTGCGGCGTGGCGACGCCGATGGTATGGTGGCCGGCATCACACGCCACTATCCGGAAACCATCCGGCCCGCGCTGCAAATCATCAATTTGCGGCCGGGGGTGAATCGGGTTTCCGGGCTTTACGCCCTGATTATCAACCGCAAGATCTATCTGTTAGCGGATACGACAGTGAACATCGAGCCGTCCGCGGAAGACCTGGCCGAAATCACGCTGCTCGCGGCCGAGCGCGCCCGGCGATTTGGAGTGGAGCCTCGGGCCGCGCTGCTCTCGTTTTCGAACTTCGGCTCGGTCCGGCATCCGCTCTCGGAAAAAGTCCGCCGGGCGGTCGAGATTCTGCATGAGCGGGCCCCCGAGCTGATCGTCGATGGCGAAATGCAAGCCGACACGGCTCTCAATCCGGATCTGATTGAGAGGTTTTTTAGCTTCTCCCGGCTGCGTTCGGAAGCCAACATCCTGATATTCCCTTGTCTGGAGGCCGCGAACATCGCTTACAAGCTTCTCACTCGCCTCGCGGGTGCCGAGGCCATCGGCCCGATTCTGATGGGACTCAGCCGGCCGGTCGCCGTTTTGCAAAAGGGATTCGACGTTCAGGACGTAGTCACCATGGCGACCATCGCCGTACTCGACGCCCAAGAAACCTCGCGGCCCAGCCGGCAGACCGAACTGGCCTACGCCCAAACCCATCGATCCGGCGATCACTGAGGAGAGCGGGGAGCACACCCGTGCCTAGAGACTCCCGCGTGCAGCGAGTGGTGCTCGGCCCAAGCCGATCGATCTCGCAGATCCTCCGGTCCCTTCCGTTAGAATTGTGCATTGCCTGAGGCCCTAGCTACCGGTTGCGCCGAGCCGCCGCAACAGCCATGTTAGAATCCGACGCATGACGAGAAGCCGTCCGCGGCCGCGCAGCGCCGGTTTCGCCGAGCCACTTCGGCGGCTCGCTGCGCCGGTCCTCGGTCTGGCGGCTCTGGTTGCCGGATCTGGGGTTTCGCTACATTCTCAATACGGCGCCAGGTCCCGGAGAGGCCGCCGAGTATCGCGTCGAGTACCCGGCGGTACAAAGCGAACCCACCCGTGAATATGCTCTGGTTTCCATGATTCCGGGGCTTGACGACGGCAAAAAGCTGCTCCTCATCAGCGGACTCAATACCCAAGCCACTCAGATGGCAACCGAGTTTTTGAGCGATCCCACACACCTGACCAAGCTTGTGGCCCGCCTGCACAGAGTCGCTCCCGGCCGTAAAGGGCCGTGGTATTTCCAGGCTGTACTTCGAACCGAGGTGCGCGACAAAGTGCCGACAGCCGGCGCAGAACTCGTCACGGTGCGGGTTCTGCAATGAAATAGCACGCCACACCCGCGTTTCAGCTTTCCGAAAGCGCCCCTCCCTGGCGTCGGATTTCCAGCGTTAATGAAAACCTCGCCAGCCCTAGCAGGAACCTGCCTCAAGTGTAAAAAACCCGGCCGCTGCGGAATTTTGGATTGATTCCCGGGGAATTCGAGCCTAGAATGGCCTCGCACAGGGACCTTTTTTCCAACGGAAGCAGTTCCAGGCAAGTTCCAGGGGAGTAGTTCCAGGGGGCAGGCTTTTTAGCGAAGGGGGATAAAACAATGAGGAAACGCCTCGCCGGCGCAGGCGCACTGCGCTGGATCGCTTGGTGCCTGTGGGCAAGCAGCATCGTTTACGCCCAGGTCAACACGGCTGATATCCTCGGAACAGTAACCGACGCCGCCGGCGCGGTAGTGCCCACCGCCAAGGTTACGGTCGAGAACTTGGCCACCCACGAAATCCGGACCACGCAATCCAGCGGCTCCGGCGATTATGTAGTCAATCTCTTGCAGCCCGGCCAGTACACGGTTTCGGTCGAAGCACCCAGCTTCAAGAAAGCCACCATCAACCTGACGCTCACGGCCGGAGACCGCGCTCGCGCGGATGTTCAGTTGCAGGTCGGGGAGGTCACGCAGGTCGTGGAAGTGGCGGCGCAGTCCCCCGCTCTCCAAACCGATAGCGCCACGCTGCGGACGGTCGTCACGGAACAGGCCGTGCAAGACCTACCGCTGAACGGCCGCAACTACATCACTCTGGTGCAAAGCACAGTCGGCGTGGGCGTCGGGCCGTCCAATTCGATCCTGAGCGGGACCCGTCCGGACGAACGCCGTCAAACCGCCAACGTCACCGCCAACGGCCAGAACGAGGTGTTTAACAACCAGTTGATCGATGGGATGGACAACAATGAGCGGGAGCAGTTTACTATTCTGATGCGGCCTTCCATCGACATGATCTCGGAAGTCAAAGTCGAAACCAACGCCTATAGCGCCGAACTGGGACGGGCCGGCGGCGCTGTAATCAACTTGATCACGAAATCAGGAACCAATGAGTATCATGGCGGCGCTTACGAATACTTCCGAAACGACAAGTTGAACGCAAACGATTTCTTCTCGAATGCCGGCGGGACGCCGCGCCCGGACTTCCATCAGAACCAGTTTGGCGGATCCTTCGGCGGCCCCATCCGCAGAAACAAAACGTTTTTCTTCGCCGACGCGGAAGCATTAAGAATCGTGCAGGGGCAGCCGACCGGATTGCTGTCAGTGCCCACCCGGTTTGAGGAGTTGAATCCGGGAAACTTCAGCGACCAGGGCGGCCCGGTCCTTCCGCCGTCCCAGCTCGATCCTGTGGCCTTGAACTATTGGAAGCTGTGGCCGGCGCCGAATGTTCCCGGCGCCACCGGAATCCAAGCTAATTACTCGGGGAATGTCAAGAAGGTGTACAACAGTACGACCTACGACGCGCGTCTGGATCACCATTTCACGGACTCCGACAGTTTCTTCGCGCGCTTCTCGTACAATCCCACCTTCAACTCGCAGCCCGCTCTCTTCCCCGATGTAAATGGAATCAGCGCCGGCAGCGGCATCTTCCCGGGACCGTCGTACGCGGATTCTCAGGGCTATATGATGGACTACGTGCACATCTTCAGCCCCACGCTGGTCATGGAGGCCAAAGCGGGTTTCATTCGCCTCAACTTGCAAACGCTATCCCCGAATCAAGGAACGAATGCCAGCCAGAAATTCGGCATGCCGAACGCGGACGTGAGCGAACAGATTTCCGGCCTGGCGACGATCCAGCTTTCGGGATTCCAGGCTCCGGGCAGCAGCTTCACACTCGGCGACGACCGGTTCGTTCCGATTTACGACATCAACAATGTGTTCCAGTATCAGGGTTCGCTGACCTGGACCAAGGGCGCCCACAACATCAAATTCGGGGGCGGAGTAATCCGCCGGCAGCTCAACTACTACCAAAACACGTTCGGGCTGGGGTATTTCCAATTTCTATCGGACCCGCTCACAAATCTGGAAAATCTACTGCTCGGCAAACCCACGCAAATTCAGCGGCAGGTCAACTTTTACAAACAGTATTTTCGGTTCTGGGAGCCCAGCGTTTACACGCAGGACGACTGGCGCGTGAATCGCTGGCTCACGCTCAATCTGGGTCTGCGATGGGACTACTTCAGCCCCATCACGAGCGCCACCGGCCAGCGGGCCAACTTCGATTTGGGGACATTCACGATGAAAGTGGGCAGCAACCCGGGACCAGTGCAGCCCGTTTACACCAACTTTGAGCCCCGGTTCGGCTTCGCCGCCACCACACGGAAAGCGATTGTAATCCGCGGTGGTTTTGGCATGAGCCGCTTTCCGCAAGACTATGCCTCCGGGGCGTTGAACCTGCTGAATGCGCCGTTTGTCTCCACCAACTTCAATTGCCAGCCGGCTGCGACCAGCGGCGCGCTGGTGTGTCCTCCCGGTATCGGCACTCTGGCTGCGGGGCCGCCGCTGGGAGTCATACCGCCTCTCAACAATCTGATTCCCGGTGTGTTAGGCGCTCATGACACGCACTATCCTCAAGCGTACATCATGCAGTACAACCTGACTTTCCAAAAACAGTTTGGGCAGAATGTCGTGAGCGTGGGCTACGTGGGTGAGCTGGCGCGGCACCTCCAGTACGCGCCGAACGAGAACCTTCCCGATCCCAGCCCTGGAGCGCTCAACCCCTTCTACTATTCCAGCTTGTTGCCCAACGTCAGCAACATCAACCACTACACCGCTACCGGCGCCGCCGAATACAACGCCATGGAGCTTGTTTTCGAGCGGCGCTACTCAAAGGGAATCACAGTGAATGCGAACTATACATTCGCCCGCAACCTGACTAACATTTCCGATGGCGGTACAACCGGGGCGGCCACCGTCGGCGGCATTTTGCCAAGAAACCGGAGTTATGACTGGGGAAACTCCGATATCGGTATCAAGCATCGGTTCTCGTTCCGCGCCAACTACGAGCTTCCTTTTGGGAAATCTGTGAACGGCTGGCGCAAGTTCGTCTATGGGGGATGGCAGGCCAACACGCTGGCATTCTGGCAGTCCGGAACACCGTTCACCGTCCTGGATGCGGCGTTCAACCCCGCCCCCACGAACGTCACCAGCGTGACGACCGATCGCCCCAACACTGTGCCGGGACAGTCTTACGTGCCGGCCAACCAAAGCATCACCAACTGGATCAACCTCAACGCGTTCACGATCCAGCCGAAAGGCACGCCAGGCAACGAAGCGCGCACCCAGTTATACGGACCTACCCAGAGGAGCGTGGATTTTTCCCTGTTTAAAGACTTTCCGTTCCGCGAGCGGATGAAACTCCAGTTCCGGGCGGAAGTCTACAACATCTCGAACACGGAGAATTTCGGCCAGCCCAACCTCAGCATCACCAAGTGGAACGGAACCGGTCCTGGGGCGACGCCGACCCAGGCGGGCAATTTCGGCCAGATCATCCAATCGAATTTGGCCCTGAACCCGCGGCAATTCCAGTTTGCGCTGAAGTTGATGTTCTGATATGAGGCGTCCGCTGCCGCGCGGGGGATCAGGCCGCAGCGTAGCGGCTGGAACAGGCCCTCCCGTGCGGCAGCGTCTTAGCCGGCCGGGCAGCATGCCGGCTGTATCAGGCTACGATATCCTCGCCGCCGTCCACGCCGATTGTGTTGCCCGTCATCCAGTAGGTATTCTCGTGCGCCAGCACGGCAATGCATTTGGCCACGTCTTCGGGAGTAGTGAGCCGGCCGTGGGGATTGCGCATGGCGGCGAACTCGAATAGCTTGTCGCTCCCGGGAATCTTCCGGGACGAAGGCGTATCTGTCACGCCGGCCCGGATCGCATTGGCCGTGATGCCGAAGGGAGCCAGCTCGAGGGCAAGCTGCCGGATATGCGATTCCAGCAGAGCCTTGGCGCCCGAGACGGGACCGTACTGCGGAATGGCGCGCGTCCCGCCGGCGCTGGTCATGGCGTAGATGCGCCCACCGCGCGTCATCAGTCCGGCTCGCACCAAATCCTGCACCCAGTAGACCAGGCTGTGAGCCATCGTGTCGGCGGTCATTTCCAGTTGGGCTTTGGTCGCGGTCTTCTCCGCCGCATCGCGAGAAACGAACGGCAGCAGCGCGCCGAAAGCAATGGAATGGAGCAGCACGCGGACGGTTCCCGGGGCCGCAGGGTCGGAGCACCGCCGCCGGATCGCTTCGATGATCTCCTTTCGTTTCTCCTCATCCACTGCATTGGCGTTAAAAAAAACCGGCTCGCGGCCCAGAGCGCGAATCCTGGATTGGATTTCCTCCACGTGCGGCATCGTGGCGCGCCGGTCAAAATGAACTCCGAAGATGTTCATGCCGGAACGGGCCAGCTCGATGGCGGTGGCTTCTCCAAAGCCGCTGGAAGAGCCGAGAATCAGCGCCCAAAGTTGCAGTTCGGTTGCCATAAGTTTGTCATCGTAGCAGACCGCTCTCCGCCAAGGCCAATCACGCTGGGCGGCTACTCCGTCACCGCAATCCGCCGCTCTTCATCTCCCGCGTACTCGAGCCGGATTTCGAGATGCTCGCGCGGCAGTTGTGCGGCGAATTTCTCGCCCCACTCGATGAGTACGATGGCGTTCTGGTCCCACAAGTCGTCGAGGCCGAGGGTTTCGAGTTCCGGCGGACGATCCAGGCGATAGAGATCGATGTGAAAGACCTTGGGGTCTTTGCCGTACTCGTGAATCAGAGTGAAAGTGGGGCTCGAGACATCTTCTTCCCGCGCCGCTCCGAGACCGCTGACAATGCCCTTGGCGAGCGTAGTTTTGCCGGCGCCCAACTCGCCGATCAGTAATACCAGTGCGGGCGGACGCAAACGTTTCGCAATCTCGCGGCCCACGGCAATCGTCTCCTCTTCGGAATGAGTGAGAAAAATTTCGGGCATGTCGCTGCCGGCAGGCTACGGGGACTTGTACAGCGGCTGCGGCAGGAGCGCCGGCGGCTGACCGGATGCGGTTTTGGTGAGTTCCCGGATGGCGCGGCTCAAATGCCGAAGCACATCCGTAGCCAGCGCGGCCTGTTCGCCGAGCTCCTGGGCAGCCAACTGGCCGGCACGCCCGTGCAAATAGACCGCCGCGGCAATAGCTTGTTCCATGGGCGCCTGCGGAAATTCGCTCAAAAAACCGGCGACCAGCCCGGTGAGCACATCGCCCGTGCCGCCCGACGCCATCGCGGGGGTTCCGGTCAGATTCACCAGCACACGCCCCTCCGGCGTTGCCAAAAGGGTCCGATAGCCTTTGAGGACCAGAAACACGCCGCGCGAACACGCGAACTCCCGGGCCGTCTCGACCCGGCGCTTTTGAATGTACGACACGTCCAGACCTGTGAGACGCGCCATTTCGCCTGGGTGGGGCGTCATTACGACGCCGGGACGGACGTTATCCGGAACCAGAGCGTCGGCGTCGAGCACCAGACGGACCGGCTGGCGGCTGTTGCCGGGCGCGCAAAGATCCACCGCCTTGCGCAGGAAGGCCCGCGTTTCGTCGTTCGTACCCAGGCCCGGGCCCATGGCTACGACATTTTTTCTGGCAAGGATGTGCTCGAAGCGCTGGTAATCGAAAGCGGCAAGCGACACCGTGCCCATTTCGGTTTCCGGCAGCGGCTCGGTCATCAACTCCGGAGTGTGCGCGGTGATGGACGCCGCCGCACGCGCCGCCGTGGCGACCGTTACCAGCCCCGCTCCCGCCCGCAGCGCCGCCGTCCCCGCCAGAATCGCAGCACCGGGCTTGGGCGTGGAGCCGGCCACCACGAGCACATGTCCAAAATCGCCCTTGTGCGCGCCGCGCGCCCTCGGGGCAAATAACGGCGCGACGTATTCGGAGTCGATGGTGGAAAGGAAAATCTCGGAATCATTTTCGTAAAGACCGGGCGCGCTGCCGATCGGGGCGACGTAGAGCTGCCCGACCGCCTCGCAATTTGGTGGAAAAATCTGGCCCACTTTCGGAGCCGTAAAAGTGACGGTATAGTCGGCCTGGACCGACTCGCCCAGCGCTTCCCCGCTGTCGCTGGCCAAACCGGAAGGTATATCCACGGCGACGACGCGCGCGTGACGCAGGCGCTCATTCACATCCCGGATGATGCGCAGTATCAGACCCTCGGCCGGGCCGCGTAGGCCCGTGCCGAGCAGCGCATCCACTACCAGCGTGGAATCCAGGATTTCGCCCAGCGCCGATTCCCACCTGGGCTCCGATGTTACGGCGCGCACCTGGCCGTCAAGGCCGAGGAACATGCGGTAATTGGCGGCAGCGTCCCCTTGCAGCGAATCGGGGTCGGCCGCCAGAATTACGTTCAGCCGTCCGGCCCGTCCCCTCATAAGCAACTGGCGGGCGACAACCAGGCCATCGCCGCCGTTATTTCCTTTCCCGCAGAGCACGCAAATGCGTTCGCGGCTGAGCGGCGAAAAGTGGTGGGCCAGAAACTCAAAAACGCGGGCGCCGGCGTTTTCCATCAGCACCAGAGATGGGACACCGCGTTCGGCGCTAGTGCGCCGGTCGATTTCGCGCATCTGAGCTGCGGTGAGAATCTTCATTTCATCGCCACCCGGTCTTCCGTTCCCGCCGTTTTGCGCTCGCTTCCACAGTCTCCCGGCAGGCGGCCGGCTTCGGCGACCGGGCAGAGCAGATCTCTCCAGGTCTCATAGCCGGCGCGCAACCACCATGGTCATATCATCTTGCAGCTCCGGACGGCCTGTCCACTCACCCACGGCGGCGGTCACCTCCTCTATGATCTCCCGTAGCGGCAGGTGCGAGTTGCGAACCAGAAGATCGATGAGACGCTCATCGCCGAATTCTTCGGCAAATTCATTCTCCGGCTCGGTGACGCCATCGGTGAAGGCGACAAACAAATCGCCCGGGTCCAGCTCGATTTCGCTTCGCTCATATTGCGCCCAGGGAAACAGCCCGATCACCATGCCGTTGATGTCCAGCCGGCTCGGCTCCCCTTTGCGGATGAGTACGGGGGGCAAATGGCCGGCATTCGTGTAAGTGAGCAGCCCGCGGCAGTCATCGTAGGCTCCCAGAAAGAACGTGGCATATTTTTCGGGAGGGGTGTTTTCGTAAAGCTGGCGATTGAGCTGGGAAACTACTTTGTCCGTAGGAAGACGCCAGCCCTGATCACCGGAGGCGCTACCGGACAGTTCGCCGGAAAGAGCGGCCAACATGGCGGGATCACGGCGGAAAATGGCGCCAAAATAGGCGGCCACGGCCAACTGGGTGCGCAGCATCGATTGCATCGAGGCCATCAGCAGCGCGCCCGAAATTCCCTTGCCGGCCACATCGCCCAACGCCAACGCCAGATGATCGTCGGAAATCTTGATGAAATCGAAATAGTCGCCTGAGACCGTGCGGGCTGCATTGCACACACCCAGGATCTCAAGCTGCCGCATAAGGGGAGGCGCCTTCGGGAACAGTTGCTGTTGCACTTCGCGCGCGATTTCCAACTCAGAGGCCAGGCGCTGGCGCTCTTTCGATTCCTCGATCAGCCGCTCGATCGATTCCGTCATGTTGTTGAACGACCGGGAAAGCTCCCCCAACTGGTCGCGGCCATCCGCGGGAATGCGGTGGGAGAAATCTCCCTGGTTCACTCTCCGGGTTCCTTCATAAAGCTGATGAACGCTGTTGGTAATCGTGCGCGTAATTGAAACGCCGGTCGCCACCGAAGCCAACTCGACCATGAGAAAGAGCGTGCCGATGATTATGGAAAAAACGGTGACCGTCGAGGCCACCTCCACCCGGCGGCCGAACAGCACGCGATATACGGCCGAAGGCCTCGTGCGGACCAGAAGATTGACCAGCGTCGGCCGGTCGCGATCGCTCCATCGACCGACCTCAAACACAGACGTGCCCCAGAGCACTTCATAGTCAAAGCGATTGGCGGGAGCCGGCAAGGGCTCGCCGCCCTCTAAGGCCGCTGGCCGGACCCTTCTCTCGGGCAACAGGTTCACCTGAGCGGCGCTTCCGCTGGCCTGCCGCACCAGCACTCGCCGCCACGGCAAGAACTCGATGCTTCCTAACCCGGGCGCCAGCGCTGCGAGATTGGCCGGGTCCAAGGGCTGGAGCAGGACGACCTCCAGCGGGTCCTTGCGCCTTACATTTCCGGGTGCATCCGGCTCCGGCGGTGGCACGTTCGCGTTATCGGCCACCTCCCCGCCCACCACAGAGGAAGATCCGGAAGGCCGGGCCACGAGGTAAAATCCGTCGCCGCGCCGGACAATCCCACGCGCCTCGCTGCGCGGCGGCTCGACAGAGGAACCCGCGGGAAAAACCGTCGTTCCGGTGGAGTCGTGAATCCAGGCTTGCAGCTCCGGCCAGGCCTGCGCCGCCCGGCTGAGATAGCGCTGCGCCAGCTCAGGCCGGCGGGCTGGCGCCGTAGCCTCGAGGCTCCACGCCAGCGCTGCAGCGGTGTCCCGCAGGCGTTCGGCACGCCGGTCAAGCTCGGTGCTGGCGATGTAGACCGCGACCTGCCCGGCCAAAATGTAGGTCGCAAGTCCGGCCAGCGCAGTCACCAGCAGGAGCGGTACGAATCCGATGAACAGAAAAACCAAAATCATCCGGTTTCGCACCCGCCAGAGCAGCTTTCGCGAGCCGGCCCGCGCCAGCTTTATCAGCAGTGCGATGGCCGCGAAGAACACGGCAAAGGGAAGCAGCGACGCGCCAGGAAGGCGCTGCTGCAAGAGGCGAGAAGCCATCCACACCACCGCATCCGCTATGACCAGGATCAGAAAAATTTTCTCAATCCGGCCCAAGCGGGAAATCGGTGCTGGAAGCTGAAGGGACATCTTAACGGGCCAGAGCCCAGGCGCGATCGCCCCGAGGCTCAGTCGCCCGGGACCGGAACCCGGCCCCCTGCCGCCGCCCGAACTTTGCTGTGCCGGATGCCATAAAAGCCGTAGATGACCAGTCCGATGATGAGCCAGATGATGAGGCGCCACCAGGTGTCCTCGGGCAGAAAACCAATCAGCGCCAGAGAAGTCAGAACACCCATGACCGGCACAAACGGGTAACCCGGTGTTTTGAATGGGCGCGGTAAATCGGGACGCTTCACGCGCAAAACAATTACGCTCGCGGAAACAATCGCAAAGGCCAGCAGCGTGCCGATGTTCACCATCTCCCCCAGCACGCGGATGGGCAGCAGCCCGGCGACGATCGCCACGACGGCCCCAGTAAGTATCGTGATGACATAGGGGGTCCGAAACCGGGGATGTATGCGCGAAAAAACTTCCGGCAGCAAGCCGTCGCGCGACATCGTGTAGAAAACTCGGGATTGGCCTAGCAGCATCACCAGCATTACAGACCCGAGTCCCAGGACGGCCCCGAGTTCCACCACCCAGGCCATCCAGCGGAAGGGGGTCGCCTCGATACCCACGGCGATCGGATGGGGCACGCCCAGCAGCTTGTAGCTCACCAGGCCCGTCAGCACGGCGGATACCGCTATGTACAGCAGCGTGCAAATCCCGAGAGACCCCAGAATGCCGATTGGCAAGTCCCGTTTGGGGTCCTTGCATTCCTGCGCCGCCGTCGAGACAGCGTCAAAGCCGATGTAAGCGAAAAACACCAGCGCGCCGCCCCGCAGAATGCCGCTCCAGCCATAATGCCCGAACACTCCATCGTTGGGCGGAATAAAGGGATGCCAGTTTTGAGGGTTCACGTAGGGGGCTCCGGCGGCGATAAACAGCAGCACGATTGCCACCTTGAGGAAGACGATGACCGCGTTGAGCGTGGCGGACTCTTTGATTCCGATGGCCAATATCGCTGAGATGAGCAGCAGAATGCCAAAGGCAATGAAGTTGAATGCTCCAGTGTTCTCGAACTGCCCTTGCGCATTGACAACGAACGTGGAAGTGGAGATCGAGGCCGGCAACTGGATTCCGAAATAGTTCAGGAGCGAGATGAAATAGCCGCTCCAGCCGACTGACACGGTCGAAGCGCCCAAAGCGTATTCGAGAATGAGGTCCCAGCCGATGATCCAGGCGAAAAGTTCACCCAGGGTAGCGTAGCCGTACGTGTAGGCGCTTCCAGCGATGGGAATCAGCGAGGCGAACTCCGCGTAGCACAGTCCCGCAAAGCCGCAGGCGATGGCGCTGGCGATGAACGACAGCACGACCGCGGGGCCTGCGTTTTGATAAGCCGCCTCTCCGGTAAGCACGAAAATTCCGGCGCCGATGATCGCGCCAATGCCCAAAGCAGTTAACTGCCAGGGGCCCAGCACACGCTTGAGCGTGTGCGCTCCCTCCTCGCTGGCCTCCCGCATCAACAGGTTCAGCGGTTTTTGAATGAGCAAATCTGCCATTTATGCTCCTCAGTACGCCACGGCACGGCCCGCCTGCTCAAGCTCTTGGTTCCTTCCGGGCAGGCGTTTTCCTCTACGCCCGGCGTCGCCACAGATGATACACCGGCACACCCAATAACACTATTATCAGCCCGGGCCAGGTGTAGCCGGGCTTGTAAATGAGCAACATCACCTCAATAAAGGCGGCCAGCAGAATATATAGGGCTGGAGCCCAGGGATATCCGATGGCCCGGTAGGGCCGGGGCATTTCGGGGCGAGTTCGCCGCAAGACGAACAGGCCCCAGATCGTCAGTATGTAAAAGAGCAGGACCGCGAAAATTACGTAGTCCAGCAGGTCGCTATACGTGCCGCTGAGCGTAAGCAGACAAGCCCAGGCGCACTGTACGGCCAGGGACACGGCCGGCGTGTGGTAGTGGGGATGGATTTCGGCGACCTGCCGGAAAAAAAGCCCATCGCGAGCCATCGCGTAATATACACGCGCCCCAGCCAAAATTAAGCCGTTCATGCAGCCGAAGGTCGAAACCATGATGGCGAATGCCATCAGCCGCTCGCCGCCGCGCCCGATCATGAGCTGCACAGCCGCGGTCGCCACGCGGTCCTCGGGGGCTTGCTGGATGCCCGGCGACAGGGGCAGCCAGCGCAGGTAAACAAAATTGGTCGCGACGTAGAGCGCCAGGACGATTCCCGCACCCAGGCCCAAAGAAAGAGGCAAATTGCGACCCGGATTTTTCACCTCGCCCGCCGTGAACGTCACGTTATTCCAGGCATCGGCCGAGAAAAGGGCGCCCACCATGGCTACAGCCACCGTCCGGAAGACCTCGAAACGCCAGCCGGCCCCCCGCCAGAAAGCGGTGAAATTCTGTTCGAGCGCCTGGGCATTGGAACCAAGCAGGAAGCCGAGCAGCACTAAGCCCAGCAGAGCGGCGGTCTTGGCGAACGTGAAGACGTTCTGCACGGCCGCTCCCGTCCGGATGCCGAACGAGTTCACCACCGATAAGAAAATCAACACGCCGATCGCTACCAGTTGCTGCGTGCTGATTCCGAAACGCCCGAAGGCTATAACGGTGTTGGCGGCCGAGATCCAGGGAAAAAACACACCGCTGAACTTGGCGAATGCCACCGCTACGGCGGCTATTGTGCCGGTCTGGATCACTAGAAATAAGGTCCATCCGTAGAGAAACCCGCTTAGCGGCCCCAAGGCTTCCCGCAGGTAAACGTACTGCCCGCCGGCCTGGGGCATGGCCGCCGCTAACTCGCCGTAGCTGAGGGCGGCGATCAGGGTGAGCAGCGCCGCGAGAAGCCAAACCACAATCAGCAGCCCGGGGGAACCAACCTGCCGGCTGATATCGGCGGAAACTATGAAGATCCCCGAGCCGATCATCGACCCCATCACCAGGGTCGTTGCATCGATCAGGCCCAGGCCTTGGATCAACCCCGGGCCGCGGCGCGTGCTCGTTACCGCTGCGTCAGTATCAGCCATTCGTTGAGGCGCGCCTCCAGGTCGGCAGCCAGCAGGTCGGAAATCACGGCCACGGCGTCAGCCCCGGCCTCCAGCACGGGGCGAGCGTTGGCGCGGGTTATGCCCCCGATCGCCACCAAAGGCTTCGCCGTGAGCCGCCGCAGCCGCGCCAGTCGTTCGACTCCGACTACAGGATCCGGATTTTCTTTGGATCCTGTGGGAAAAATCGGACCGATCGCCAGATACTCCACAGGCTCGCCGTCACCCGCTACAAGCTGGTCTCGGTTGTGTGTTGAATACCCGATCGCCAGCGATGATCCTACCACGGGACGCACTCTCGCCGGCGGCAAGTCTTCCTGGCCCAGATGGAGTCCATCGGCGCCGAGCAGCCGAGCGATGTCGGCGCGGTCGTTAATCACATAAGCCACCTCGGCCGCCTGAAGGATTTGGCCCACATTTTCCGCCTGGATGAAAATTTCCCGAGTGAAGGCGCCCTTGTGCCGGAACTGTGCCACGGAAATGCCGGCGGCAGCTATGGCCTGCGCCAAGGACTCCGGCTTAATCTGGGCGCGGGCGCAGGCAGCCGTATCGATGATCGGATATAGACCGCTAAGAATTACCGGGCGGAGCTTGTCAGCCGGGTTGGCGGGTGGTTCTTTTTGCAAAGGCTATGATCTGGCGCTCACCCGTTTTCCCTGGGACAGGGTGTAGGGATCGAAGCGCCCAGCCCCCTCGAGATCTGGTTTCCATCTCCATAATAGCGGGTCTCCAGCGGACCCAAGGGAAAGCAAGGCGTCGCTCCGAGAAAGAGAACCGCCGTTTGTTCTCCAAATTGTTGAAATCCAGGCTGGCGTGCGACATGATGGCCTCATGCGCCGGCGCTGGATTGTCCTGACATTGATTGCCTGTGCGGCGTGTCTGCAGATTGCACGCCCCGAATGCGAAGCGCCGGCTCCGGCCCAGCCTCTCCCCTTCAGCCACAAGCAGCACATGGCTTTGCATCTCCAGTGCAAGCGCTGCCATGAAATGCCGGGCCAGGGATGGGAAGCCGGCTTGCCTGCCACCCAGACTTGCATGGGCTGCCACACCCGCGTGAAAAAGGACAGTCCTTTTATACAGAAGCTGGCCGACTTTCACAAGCAGGCTAAGCCCGTGCCCTGGGTACGCGTCTACCGCCTTCCCGCCTGGGTCGACTTTAGCCACAAAGAGCACGTCGAGACCGGCAACGAGACCTGTGACACCTGCCACGGACCGGTGCGCGAGCGCGACACGTTGTGCGTGGAGACTGACATCAGCATGCGCGGCTGCCTGGAATGCCACGTGGAGAAGAATGCCCCGCGAGGTTGTCGCTTCTGCCATTTGTAATTTCGGGATAGTACCGGCTTCGGTTTGATGTTGCCGCAACCGTGGACACCATCTGCCCTCCACAGTTAAACTGCCTACATCATCAGCGCTGGAAGGAGGCCTATGACTCGCCGCGACGCCCTTCGCAATCTTGTGGTTTGGCTGGCCGGTTCGCCGTTGTGGCGGCGCCCGCTAAGCGCTCAGCAGCTTCCCGGCGAGTCCGACCGCGTCCCCCTGCTGGACGATTTGGTGAACGTGCTCGAGTTCGAGCCGGTGGCAAAAGCCAAAATCCCCAAAGCAAATTACGATTTCATCGCCGGCGGCGTGGATGATGAGTGGACCCTGCGGCGAAACCGGGAAGCCTTTAACTGGATCTCTTTGCGCCCGCATATGCTCCGCGACGTGAGCAAGCTCGATCTTTCCCTCACGTTGTTTGGCCAAAAAATCGAAATGCCGATCCTGGTCGCCCCAACGGGTACGCAGGCCCTTGCGCACCCTCAAGCCGAGCTTGCGATGGCCAAAGCGGCCGGAACGGCCAAGACCATCATGGTTGTCAGTACCAATTCGAGTTTTCCCATCGAGAAAATCGGGGCGGCGGCGACCGGTCCGCTGTGGTTTCAGCTCTACCCCGGTCCCGACCATCCCGGGACTCGCGAGCGCGTGGAGCGCGCTCTGGCAGCCGGTTGCAAAGCTATCGATATCACCGTGGACACTCCCTACGTTTCCCATCGCGAGCGTCTCCTGCGCAACCGCCAGGAGCAGGAGGTCGCGCCCGGAGACGCCCTACCGCAACTGGTCGATCGGGAAGAACAAGCCGGCATCCGCCGCCGGGCAGCCGCGCCGCGTCCGTATCGGCTCCAGAAGCGCTTTACGGCTGAGCTGACCTGGGATTTTGTCCGAGAAGTGAATTCGTACGCTAAGGTCCCGGTATTAGTAAAGGGTATTCTGACGCCGGAAGACGCCAAGGCCGCCATCGAGCACGGCGCAGCCGGCATCCATGTTTCCAATCACGGCGGGCGCTATCTCGATTATGACCCTTCGACCATCGAGGTGCTCCCCTCGATCATCGACGCCGTTGGAGGCCGGGTTCCTGTCATTGTAGATAGCGGTTTTCGCCGGGGCACTGACATTATCAAAGCCCTCGCCATTGGGGCGAAAGCCGTTTTGGTCGGCCGCCCGCCTCTTTGGGGACTGGCCGCTTACGGCCAGGCGGGCGCCCAGCGGGTGCTCGAACTGCTCCAGAGCGAGCTAGCCCTGGCCATGGGGCTTTCCGGCCGGCCAAATCTTGAATCCCTTGACCGTACTCTGGTCGAAATCCACCAGCCGCGGGCCTGAGCGGATATTTTTCTCTTGAGAGGCATCAGCTACTCGCGGCCGGCCTTTTCACAAACCGGAGCGCTGCCGAGTTCATGCAATAGCGAAGACCAGTAGGCGGGGGGCCGTCCTCGAAGACGTGCCCCAGGTGGGCGTCGCAGCGGCGGCACAGCACTTCCGTGCGAACCATGAAAAAGCTCGTGTCGGTCTCAGTCCGAATGTTTTCTTCGGCAATCGGCGCCCAAAAGCTTGGCCAGCCGGTTCCCGACTCAAATTTCGTGGCTGAATCGAACAGCGCTGTGCCGCAGCACGCACACCGGTAGATGCCGTCGTCATGCAGGTTCCAGTATTCGCCGCTGAAGGCCGGCTCCGTATCTTTCTTGCGCGTGATGAAAAACCGGCCCGTCCCGAGCTGCTTTTGCCACTCGGCCTCGCTCTTGACAATCTTGTCCACAGTGACCACGCCCTTGCGTTCTCCGGCGTCGGTGAACTCAACAATCGAGACGGACATAGAAGTGCTCCCGGCACCAGCCGAAGGGGATGAATTCCTGCGGCTGGCGAAATTCCAGCCCAAAGACCCCAGGCCGGCCGCCAGTATAGCGAAAACGCCACGGCGCGAGCCTCTCCAGCCGGCCTTTCCGGGCAACTGAAACACCTTTTTCATTTTCCCATTGTCGCGCGCGAAGCGCATCTTTCGGATAACTCGCCGCGCAACCCCTTTCGGTGAAACCGGCGTCTTTCGTCCCGCAGCGAAGTCACACCGCGGTGAGCCACCGAACCGGCACACAGAACGGCTTGCTGGTCGGGTTACGCTACTGGCATTGAAGGACCGGGGAGACCGGAGGCAGGCGTTTGCCGCGTGATTTCGAGCTTACCGGGTTGCCTGAAACACAAATTGGATTGGCAGTTTGACTTCCACAGGTTCCCCGTCGAGCGTGGCAGGCCTGTAACGCCGTTTCAGGGCTGCTTCTCGCGCCGCGGGCACGAGCATCGCAGGGCCGCTTAGCAATCTTGCTTCAGTAACAATCCCTTGCTTGTTGATCGCCAGTTCCATTTTCACAACGCCATAAATGCCGCGTTCCCGTGCAGCCGGCGGGATGACAGGCGCAGGTCCGCTGAGAAAGGTGGGCTGTTGGAAATTCCCGCCAGCGCGGATTCGCTCGACGGCGGATTTGGAGGTTGGGCCGGGCGTGGGTTGCGGGGCTGCTGCCAGGGTCGGCTCGAATACGGCAGTCGGGAGATTCCCCGGGTCCGGCACGGCAATACCCGACGGAGGTTCCTCCGGCGTCACTTTGGATTGCTTGGAAGCCCCCCGCGGCAGCCGGGAAATGTCAAATTTGCGAGGAACCTTCGGCGCAGGCTCTTGTCCGTCAGGCAGCAGCTTTTCTGAGGCCTTCGAGCGGGTAGTTCCCTCGCTGGTTGCTGCTGGCCTGTCCGGAATCTCGGAAGCCAGCGCATCATCCCGGAAATTCTCCCTGCGCTCGGGTATCTCTGGCCGCGGCGCAGGCTGCGAACTGGCAGGCGCCGTCACGGCTCCTCTCACCGCAGCAGTCTGCGCCGCCTTGCGCGAAGAAATCCACATTGGAAACCCGGCCGCCGCCACGAGAATCAGAGCAGGAAGGGCCACGAGCGCCGGCCGCTTCCAGGATGAGCCGGAACCCACGGCAAACTCGGGCTGCGCGGAATGGGCTGCCGGCGGCGGAGCAATTGGCGCGCAGGGGGCAGGAACTTCCTGGGGGGCAGCGGGATCCGCGTCTGCATGAAGATCTGCGACGCCTCCATCCGGGTTAGCAACTTCCGGAACCGCGCATACTCCGTAGGGCGCAAAGTGTTGTGCGGGCCCGGCTGCATCGGGGTGCAAATCTGCCTTCTCCGCCTCCCCATCCTCTAGCGGCTGCTCGGCAATAATTGGAGCAGAAGCCTCGTTCCGAGCGCTTTCGGCCGCGTGCAAATCTCTTTCCAGAATAGGGTCCCCTGGAAAGAGCGAAAGCAAATTGTGCAGAAGATCCAAAGCCTGGTGAAACTGCCGCTCTCGAATCAGGCGAGCGGCCTTTTCCCGCCCGCGGCTGTAAAACTCGGCCTCCTCCTCGGCGGCTCGTTCCGCGCGAATGGCATCCAGAAGGACCCGTGCGCTATTTTCGTACGGCTTCAGGGACGCCGCCTGGCGGATGGCGTGTTCCGCCTCCTGGAACTGCCGGCGGCCGAACAGGACTTCGGCTTCGCGCAAGCTTTCCCGGTATTGCTTCTCGCGTTGTAATTCTTCACGGCGCTTTTTGAGCTCAGAATCGTTCTCGTTCTTCAGAAGGGCGTCGTCGATTTTGGCCAACGCTTGGTCAATGTCGCCTTCGAGCACGCTCTGTTCGATGCCGGCCAGCAGGTCCTCCCGCTCGGCGCGCCGTTTGCCCTCTTCGGCTTTCTGCAAGACGCGCTCCAAATCTGGGTCGCCGGGAAATTCCGATCGAGCCGCCTGGGCCAGGGCGAGAGCCTGGGCCCATGCCTGGTCGGCGATCTTGCGTTCGATCGCTTCCAGCCGCTGCGCAATTCTCCGCTGCCGCTGGGCTTGATCGCGCCGCGCCCGCATCTGCTTGGCGGCCGCGGCCAATTGCTCTGATTTTGGATATCGGCTTAACGCTTCGCCCAGCAGTTCGAGGGCCGCCCGCGTCTGGCCGCGCGACTCGAGATCGGAGCTTCGCGCAATGGCGTGCTGGATCACCTGGCGACGCTCATATTCCGGCAGCGCCTGTTGGGCTGCCGCGAGCAGATCGGCCAGCCGCCCGGAGCCGGGATACGCGGCCACATCCCGCTCCAGCACAGGCAGCGCAAGATCAGGCCGGCCTTGGCTCATCAGCCATTCTGCTTCTTCCACACCGCGCGCCACACCCTCCTCCCAAGCCTTCTGGGAGGCAGTCACTTCGTCCAGCAACTGCGTCAGCTCAGCTTCGTTGGGATAGGATTGCAGGGCTCCCAAAACGTGAGTGATAGCGGCTCCAAAATCTCCCGCCTGGCAAAATGCTGTGACCTGGCTCCGGGCGTTTTCGAGCGAGAGTCGGCGCTGCTCGCGCTCGAGTTCTTTTTGGGCGCGCGAGAGCCATTCAAAGATCTGCTTTTCTTTCCCGAATTCCTTCAGCAGATCCTGTAAGCGCTCGACAGCCTCCGCGAAGCGCCGCTCCGCCATCAGCGATTCTACCGGCGCCAGCTTGGTCTGGAGCCGCTGCCGCCGTTTCCACTCCGCTTTCTTGCTCCGTGCCTGCGCCAGGCGGCGTTTGATTTTCCCCGAGTCGGGGTATTCGGCGTCAAGAGATCGAAGGAGGCCAATGGCCTCATCGAATCGCTCTGCTTGCAGTAGTTCTTCCACGCCGGCGAGGGCTTGTTGGAGTCGGGCCTCGCGCCCGGCGATTTCCGTCTCGATGAGCTGCAACAATTCCGCCGCCTGGGGGCTCTGAGGATCCGTCTCGAGGGCTCCGACCGCGATTTTTCTCGCCTCTGCAAGCTTCTCCTGCTCGAATTTCCGCAATGCCTGCTCGATCAGCCTGTCCGCCGCTTCGCTCCGTTCGAGCAGCGCCCGCGCTTCGGCGATCCGCTCGCGAATAGCGCCCTGCGACGCATCGATTCGCCATGCCGATTCGAGCATTTGAATCGCGTTAGCAAAGCGGCGTCCGGCCATTTCCTCTTTCGCCTGCTCCAGCAAGTGCTGCTGCGCCTGCTTCCGGGCCGTCTCCCGCAGGAGCCGGGCGTCGCGGTTGCCCGGGTCCAACGCAAGCGCTTCGTTGAGGAGGGCCTGCGCCGCTTCAAACTCGTTCAGGGCGGCAAGACTCTCGCTCTCGGCAACCAGCCTTACGGCGCGCTCTCTTTTCAGTTCGGTCAGGACTCCATCCAGCTCCAGCTTGAGATCCCACGGCGTTGGGTAGCGGAGATCCGGATCCTGATGCAGGGCGCGCTGGACGATTTGTTCCAGGGATTCCGGGCAATCCGGACAGAGACTACTCGCTGGCATCAAAACGCCGGCTCGGGCTGCCTCTTCATCCGGAAAGGGGTGAAGACCGGTCAGCAACTCATAGCAGACCACGCCGAAAACAAAAATGTCGCTCCGGATATCTCCTGGAGAAACTCCGCACTCCGGCGCCGCGTACAGGACCCGGTCTTCCGAACAGCGGCGGAAATCCCGCCAGCCGGGCGGAAGGAAATCCAAAACCCGCGCCGAACCATCCGGCATGAGCATAATTTTGCTGGGCCTGATATCCAGGTGAATGGCGCCGTTCTGATGCGCGAACCGGAGAGCTTCGGCTACTTGCGACATCAGCAGCGTCTTTTCAAGAACAGTAAGCGGGGTTCGGTCCAGGATAAGCTGGCGGAGCGTCTTGCCCGGCAGGTATTCCAGGACGATGAAGGGAACTCCGCCATGTTCCCCCAATTCGTAGACGGTGACAATGCCTGGGTGGTGCCACTTGGCCGCCGCAGCCGCCTGGTCTGCCAGGCCGCGAAACGAATCCTCGGCGCCATCCACAGGAATGCGGAGCGCAACCAGGCGGTCGAGCGATGGGTCGAGCGCGCGGAACACGCTGGCGAACGCACTGCGGCCGATTTCCGCCTGAATCTGATAGCGACCGAGTTGTTTGACCAGTTTCATTGCCGGAGTTTATTGCGGGCGATCGATCGCCGGTTGGCCGGTCCCCGAGGCAGGGGAGGCGGCTTCCACTGCTTTCAGCCACATCGCTTGCGCCTCCTCATCCCTGCCCAAGGAGCGGTAGGAGTGCCCCAGATTTAACAAGGCTTCCCGGAATTTCGGTCTTTCCGCAAGGGCCTTTTCATAGGCGCGCGCCGCGTCCTCCAGCTTTCCCGCGCGCTGATAGAGAAATCCAGCGTTGTAGAGCACCTCGGGATTGCGTTCGCCGAGATCGACTAAGCGGCCGTGCAACTCAAGAGCCTCGTCAAAATCTTCCCGTTCAATGGCAAGCGCCGCCAGAACGCTCAGCGTGTGCCGCGATTTCGGCTGGCAGGCGAGGGCCTCGTGCAAGTACCCCTGCGCTGAATCAGGGTCGCCCATGCGCCAATAGGCGATGCCCAGGTTCAATAAGGCCTCGTGCCACTTGCTGCGTTTTTTCAGGCACGCCTGGAACGCTTCTATGCTGCGCTCGAAATCACCACGGGCCAAGCGCACGCAAGCCAGGCGAAACCAGGCTTCCTCATGCCCGGGCCTTCTCTCTACCAATTGTGAGTACACAGCCTCAGCCCGTTCCGCATCCTGAATCAGCTCGGACAACAGCCCCAGATTCCAGAGCGCCGGTTCGAGGTCGGGCGCGAGCCGCAAAGCGTTTTCGTAGGAGCCCCGGGCCGCTTCCAGCTCGCCCATCTCCTGCTGCGCGCAGCCAAGATTGAGATAGGCCTGCGGCTTGCAGGAATCCAGGCCAAGCGCTTCCGAGTACGCTCTCGCAGCGGCCGGCGCATCTCCCAGTTTCTGCCGCGCAACCCCCAGATTGAACCAATTTGCGAAGCTGTGCGGCTCGATTTGGACCAGATCGCCGCAATATTTGGCGGCAGCCGCATAATCGCGAGTGGAGAAAGCGGAAATCGCGAGGCCTTCGAGCGCCGCGCGGGATCGCGGTTGAATCGCCAGCAACCGGCTGGAACAATCGCGCACGATTTGATACGCCCTTTTCGCGATGCCGATCGCAATCATGTTGGCCAGGGCGTCCTGAGAGTTCGGATTCAAAGAAAGAACCTGCTGGTAGAGTTCGGCAGCTTCTTCCAGCCTCTGGTCGAGCTGCAACGCCACCGCCTTGCCCAATAGAGCCCCTTCGCAATCCGGCTCCCGCTGGAGGCACGCATCGAAGATCTTCAGCGCTTCTTCGGTCTGGCCGAGATGCAGCAGGCAAGTCGCCAGCCCGATTTGCGCCTCCGCCCGCCGGGGATCGACATCGAGCGCCCGCTGAACCTTCTTGTTCGCCTGCTCCCAGCGCCCGAGCTTTTCCAGGCACAATGCCAGACCGAAGCACGCCGTCCGGATTTTGTCGTCAAGCAGCAGAATCTCCCGGTAGGCGCCCGCCGCAGCCTCGTACTGTTTCAGCTCGATCTGCATCTGAGCCGCGGCTCGCAGGCGCTCTACAAAATGCTCGCTGCGGTCCCTCGCCCGGTACAGTTCTTGCAGGGCCTCGTCGGCTTTCCCCTCAACTTGAAGCCCCTGGGCGCGCGCCAGAGATTCCGAGATTTTCGCCTTCCCTTCCTGCACTTCCCGGGAAAGCTCATGGCAATGCTTGTTGGCCAACTCGATCCTGTTTGCTTGATCCATATTCGCTGGAAACAGCTCTTTCTATACCGGCATTGGCGGGGTTCAGCCGCCGGGTCCGCACCATCTTCGCGCCCAGGAGCAAGAAGAGAATGGCGAGCACGACGGCGGCCGGAATGACCCAGCGCCGCGCGAGCCACGGCGAGCGGGGCCGCGCCTGTACGAGGTCTCGAAACACATCGGGCAGGGGAACCGTCGGGGCTGGAGCGTCCCCGGCGGCCGGCGAGGGGGGCGATGCGATCACCTCGGAACCGTCTCGCGCGCGAACCTCGCGAACCTGAGGGACCGCCGGCTGGAACTCCGGCTCGAACCAGCCTTCGATCGCCACCGGCGCCATCTTCTCGTCGGCCGCTGCGACGGTAACCTTCATGAGGTTCGGGCACGGCAGCGACATCCAGACCGGCGGAAGGCCATTCACCTTGCCGCTGGCCGAGGCATGCCCATTCTGCGAATTCTTGTTCACGTTCGAAGCGTCCTTTTCACCGCCACAGTGAGTGAGGCGATGTCATAGTGTGCGGGACTGTCGGGAGCATACTGGCCCACCCATTTGCCGGCGCTGAAGGCGTCCGCAAACGCTGCGCGCTGATGCACGGCGGGGCCGATCGCCTCTCCAAATCGCTGCAACGCAGTCTCGATCTCGCGCCCGGCCCCCGTCCGCCGATCGACTTTCGAGGGCACGATCAGGCATTTTGGCCCCCGGTTCCCCCGCGAAGCCCGCGCCTTGTGGATCAAATCCATCGCGGCAGCGGTGGCTTGCAGATCCACGCCGCTGGCGGTCACGGGCACTAGCACCAAATCGGCGAGGCCGCCCGCCGCCCGCGTGGCGGCAACCACGTGCGCCGGCGCATCCACGACTACATACTGCGCATTGGAAGCAAGAATTTTGTTCGTCAGCAGCTCGGCGTCTTCCGCGGTTTCCAAAGGCATGGACTCGCCCTGGATGGGAAGCTGGCCGCTGGCGATCCAGCAGCTCGCCGTGCCCTGCGAATCGGTGTCCACCAAAACCACGGCATTGCCCTTGCTCGCCAGCTCGCAAGCCAGGTTCACGGCGATTGTGGATTTGCCGCACCCGCCCTTCAGGTTGGCCACGGCGATGACGCTGGGCATCTCGCGAAACGCATAAGCCGCCTGATTGTCCGGCTCAGCGAATTGATGAATGTTCAGCACGGTCGTCCCCCGCGTTGCCGCCGTTTGGCTGAAGGCTCCCGCCTGGGCTGCAAAATCGGTCGCCTGCGCGAGCCGCATTTGGATCCACTCCGGCGTGCAAGCGCCGACGCCATCGGCGGCGCAGCGATCCAACACGTCCGCGGTAAAACCGGCGACCCAGGTGTTCGACTCCAGCGTCCGCAGCAGCGAATGCACCCACTGGCGGTCCACGGGCCGGGCTTCCGGCCGGCGGGCCGGCCCGTTTTCGCCGGGCCGCGCCCCGCCGCGGGGAAAAAGATAAGCGCCAGTGATTCTCTCTTTCAGCCACTCCGCATCAGAGCGGTGCGTTCCATAAATCTCGGAATGCGTGAGAACGTCGGTGAGCAGATCGGCCACCCAGGCGCCGGAGCCCAGCACCTCCAGCAACGACTCAACTCTTTCGGCGTGTCTGGCCAGAGTATCCATTAAAACGAAGCGCCCGCGCACACCACCGCCGGCTTGTCGATCGATCAAATCCGGATCACTGCCCGGCAGGAAATAGAGTTTCAGGTCTGCTGTGACGGAGCGTTCTGCGCCGGGAAGACGTATATTACCGTCCTATGACTGATTGTCCAGAGGAATATTCTGCGGCAGACCGTCTTTTGCACAGATTTATTTGCCGCACGCTGAAAAGCTTGCCGTCATGGCTGTGTTGGAAAGCTGTGGATAAAACGAGAATTGCCGTGGCCGTTTATGGCGGCAGGTCACGCCTGCTCGAAGGGCCGGGTCCAATCCCGCCCGAGCCGCAATCCGCGTCACCAGAACCCTCCTTCAACCCGGTTAGGAATTGCGCGATCCGCCGCGCTGGCAGGCCGGGTTTCGCCGGCTGCCTCCTCCCACTCTCCAACTGGACAATCCGAAGCGAGCCGCTGTAGCATGGCGGAACGATGGAGAGTTTACAGTTCTTCGGAAGCAACATCCGTTTATCTCCTGCGAGGCCGGCCAGGTGCGGCCGTACGAACGGATGCGGCGCCAGCGGCCGCTCTCCCGCCAAGATTCTCCCGGAGGTGATCCAGTTGTCCCGAATCCTATTTCTGCTAGCTGCCTTGTGCGGCTTCAGCGCCTTTCCCGCCGCCCCTGGCGAAACGGCAGCCCTTCCCCTCATGCCGATGCCCGCAAAGGTGTCTATGGGCAGCGGCTCGCTGACAATCGATTCCCGGTTTTCGATCGCTATCTCCGGCTACTCCGACCGGCGCCTGGAAACCGCCGCAATGCGCCTGCTGGCGCGTATCTCGCGGCAAACCGGCGTGCCCATACCCCGGCAGGTTGGAAAGAGCGGCTCATCCGCAGCCTTCGTGATCGAATGCAAGTCGGCGGGCTCGGATGCCCCCAAGCTCTACGAAGACGAATCTTATCAGTTGGAGATTGCCGCTTCCGGAGCGCGTCTCTCTGCGCCCACAGTTACGGGTGCGCTGCGCGGCATGGCCACTTTCGTACAACTCATCACGCCGGGGCCGGACGCATTTACGGTGCCGGCCGTTCGCATCGAAGACAAGCCGCGGTTTCCCTGGCGCGGGTTGATGATCGATTCCTCGCGGCATTGGATGCCGCTTCCCGTAATTCTGCGAAACCTGGAGGCGATGGCCGCGGTGAAACTCAATGTCTTGCACTGGCACCTTTCCGATGATCAGGGCTTCCGGGTCGAAAGTAAAATCTACCCCAAGCTTCAGCAGCAGGGTTCCGACGGCCTCTTCTACACGCAGGATCAAATCCGCCGCGTCGTGGCTTTCGCGCGCGACCGGGGGATTCGCGTCGTTCCCGAGTTCGACATGCCCGGCCACTCCCTGAGCTGGCTGGTCGGTTATCCCGATCTGGCGAGCGCGCCCGGACCCTATGAAATCGGGCGCCACTGGGGCATCTTTGACGCCGTGATGGACCCGACCCGCGAGGAGACGTATAACTTTCTCGACAACTTCATTGGTGAAATGGCCGGTCTGTTCCCGGACGAGTATTTCCACATCGGCGGCGATGAAGTGAGAGCCAATCAGTGGAACCAAAACGCCGCCATCCAGGCTTTCTGCAAAGCGCATAATCTCGCCGACGCTCACGACCTTCAGGCTTATTTCAACAAGCGCATCCAGGCCATCGTGCAGAAGCACGGCAAAACCATGATCGGCTGGGATGAGATCTTACATCCCGACCTGCCGAAGGACATCGTGGTGCAGTCGTGGAGGGGCCAGGAATCGCTGGCCCAGGGCGCGCGCAGGGGCTATCGCGGCCTGCTGTCGTACGGGTATTATCTCGACCACTTAAGCCCGGCGTCGTATCATTACGGCATCGATCCCCTGGGGGGCGGCGCTCAGCAACTGAATGCGGAGGAAGCGGCGCGCATCCTGGGCGGCGAAGCGTGCATGTGGGCCGAACTGGTGAATGCGGAAACAGTCGATTCCCGCATTTGGCCGCGCCTGGCCGCGATCGCCGAAAGGCTGTGGTCTCCGGCCGAGCTTCGCGACGTCGATTTTATGTACGAAAGGCTTGCCCTCGTGAGCCGGGGCCTCGACTGGACGGGTGTGCAGCACCGCTCTACTTACTTGCCCATGCTCGAGCGCCTTACGGGGGGGCGCTCGACTGCCGAACTTAAAGTGCTGGCCGACGTGGTCGAGCCCCAGGGATTGCGCGGGCGGCATCCCCGCGAGAAAACCACCTCCACGCCGCTCAATCGCCTGGTAGACGCGGCCCGGGCGGAGAGCGAGAGCGTCCGCGCGCTCTCTCGGGCGGCGCGGAAAATCGTGGAGGAACCGGGGAATAGCGCACTGGAGCGCGCCTGGGTCCGCCAGACGTTTCTCATTTGGCGCGACAACGACGCCCGGCTCCAACCCCTGCTCCAGAACAATTTTCTTTTGAAAGAAACCGCGCCGCTCTCGAAGGATCTGTCCCAGGCGGGAACGATCGGCCTTCAGGCTCTCCGCTACGTGGAATCGAAAAGGCCCGCTCCGGCCCGCTGGGCGAGCCAGCAAAGACAGGCGCTCGACCGCATGGAAAAGCCGCAAGCAGAAGTTACGCTGGCGGCCGTACGGCCCGTTCGCATTCTTGTGGAAGCCGCTTCGCGAACCCGCGCCTCCGGGCAATCCCGGCGGCGCCCTGCCGCCCGGAAGCCGCCGCAAAAGTAAGGAATCTGATTCTTTCGCCCGGGAAAGCCGGACGCCGAGGCGAGCAGTTCGGCTCATCGCCTCCCGAGGCAAGGTCGCGCGCTTTACCGGAACCGCTTCTTATAGTAAATATCCACGCCGAACTGCCCGTCTTGTTGCCGGACGGCCACAGCGGACCAGGTTGGGTCAATGGCCCACTCGATGCGAACGATCTGCTGATTGCCTTGGGTCAAATCGGTGATATAGGTGAAATCGAGATCCTTGGTGATTTGTTGCTCCAAAGTCAGCCGGGCCTGAGGAGTGTTTTCGGGGCCGACGATTTGGGGGTCAATTTTGAGTTTTGTCACTCCAAACAATCTCTGGAGCCGGCCGGAAACCGGGTTGGCCACCGCTTGGCTAAGCACCGCGGATGCGCCGAATTGCTGCATGCTCTGCTGGGGAGCCGCAGGCTGCTGCGCGGCCAGCACCGGGTCTGTCGAAGGCACTCTTCCAGTGGCGAGCAGCGAGACGATATCGGAGAACTGCATGGGCGGGTCGGAGCGGTAGGTCATGGTCAGCTTGTCCATCGGCCCGCGCACCATAATATCCACGGTGACCCCTTGCGCCTGCGTCTCGAGAGCAAAGTCCAGCACGGGCTCGATGTTGCTCGGATTGAAAAACGAGATTGTCCCAGCGGTGATTTCGTATTTGCTGCCGAAAAAAATCACTTCTCCCTGCTGCGCATCGATGCGGCCGAGCATTCCGGGCGATGACGGCGAGCCTCGCAGTTGGAGATGAGCTTCCGCCTGCACGTTTTGCGTCAGTGCGGTCTGCAATTGAAACGCCGAGGAAGTATCGATTCTGACATCGAACCGCATGCCGCCGAGAACGCCCGTCTGCGCTGCTGGAGCCCGGGGCGGCGCGGCCGCCCCGGAGAGGATGCGTCCCACGTCCGTATGGGAGTAGAACGCGACATCCTGGACTATGACGTTGCCGGAAAGCAGGTTGTCCGTGGTCGTGCCGTTTAAAGTCAGGTTAGCGCTCAATTGCGTGCTCACGTTGGACGGATACAGAACCCGAATTTGCTGGGCTCTGGCTTGCAGATTGAACGCCATTTCAGGCCCGCCATATCGGATTGTTCCGCCGAACGATACCTTTCCGCCGCCGGTCTCGCCCGTAAGGGTTTGGATAACAGCCTCGCTGCCATTGAACAGAATCAGGCCATTCGCATTGGAAATCCCGTTTGGCACGTCGACCATATTAAACGAAGCCTTCTGGAGCTGAAGCCGGCCGTTCAGCGCCGGCTGAGAAACGGTTCCCTGCACGGCGGCCTCGACTTGAATATTTCCACTGCTGAAAATGCTGGGAGAAAATGTTTGCGCCAGCCTGAGATCGATGTTTCCGCTGGCCCGGAGGTCCAGCGCCTTTTGCTTGTTCAGGTAAACGGCGCCGGCGACGCTGAAGTCGGTCGAAGGGCCGGTTAGCTTGGCGCTCTCAACATGTACCACCGAGCGGTCCAGTGTAGCGACGATCGGCGATGGATTATGAAACGCTAAGGGCGAGGCGCCGCCGGCCGCGCCCGGCGCTGCGGGCGTCAATGCGTTCACTTGCAGCTTCGTGATTTCCAGCCTGCCCTTGATGTTTTCCGGGCGGAGCACCGGACCGGTCACGGATGCCGCTCCCTCCAGTGTCCCGCTGAAGGTCTGGTTCGCGGACGGACCGGCTTTGCTGAGCAGTCGGGCCAGGGCCGCGATATCGACCGGGGAAAATGTGATTTTGGTTTGCAGGGGATAATCATTTCTCATCACCAGCGAGCCGTCACCGCGAATCTGCGAGCCTGCCACGTCGCTTTGCAGATGAAAACTGAGATTTTGGCCCTGCGTTTCTGCAGTCAGCAGCAGGGTCCCGGCCCGATTGGTGTTAACTTCAGCCACGTGCGCCGCGATTTTTGCGTTCAGGCTCGAGAACAAAAAGGGTGTGGCGGGGGAGCCGGCCTGGAGCGCGCCGGCGCCCTCCGCGTTCAACTCCAATGTGCCGGTTAACCGGGGCTCTTGTTTCTGCACTATCCCCAGCTTTTGGAGCTCAATGCGCGTGCTGGCAATCTGAAATTGCACGCGTCCTTGCCGGAAGTTGCCGGGGGGATGCTCAAAAGCGCCACTGAAATGGATGCGGCCGGCGGGCGCCAACGCCTCCGCGGAAGTCAATTGCACCAACTGGCGGGAATAGTTCGCCAGAGCCTGAATGCGTTGGAATGGCTCGCCATACGCCGCGCCGTTGGTGAGGCTTACCGCTGCTGCCATGCGAGGATCTCCCAGAGTCCCCGAGACGTTTCCTTCGGCAGCCAGCACGCCGGAAACCGGCAAGGACGGCCGGCTTGCCAGCGCCAACAGATCCTGAAGCTGGGCGTTGTGAATCGCCACGGTGGCTGCGATTGGCTCGCTGGGTTCCGGTTTCCATCGGCGCAAGCCGGCGGACCCGCTCAACTGCGCCAGGAGCGCGCCGCGGCGCAAGACCGCATTGCGTACCGCCGCTCCCGTGCCGGCGGCATTCCATTCCGCCGAAAAACGATCGAATTTCCTGCGGTTGACGGCGAAGTTTGTCAGTTCGATACGCCCGGCAATCCGGGGGTCGCTCAGCTTTCCGGCGACTGTGGCGCTCGCCCGGACGGCGCCGTTGACGAGCGTGACCGGAAGCGCCCGAGGAGAATTCTCGGATGTCATGGACAACGCCGGCAGAAAATCATCCAGATTCCTGGAAACCAGGCGGATGTTCAAATGGCTTCCGATCGATCCGGAGAAGTCCAGGCGAGACGAGGGCAGCACGACAAAGGAATTTCGCAGATCAATGACGTCGCGCGGGCCGTCATAGCTCACAATGATTTTCCCGGCCAGCGGCACACCCTGGTTCCGCGGCGCAATGGCAAGCTGGGCCGACGCGCGCAGGTTGCGCGCGAGCGAACCGCCCAATCTGGATGCCGCGTGCAAGGGCCCTGAAACGGCCCCGTCCCAGACGAACTCCGGTGTGGCGTACCGGCGGGCGAGATAGCGCAGATCAAAGTCGTGCAAATTTCCGTCGATGCGGAATCGGTCCAACTGCTCGATCTGCGCACTCCCGGTAAACCTGCCGCCCAAAGCCGCAATGTATAGGTCGCGGGCGTAGATCGCGGCCGGGTTCACGCCGATCCGCGCCGCGGCGTTCACGCCGGTCAGCCGCGACTTGCCGACATTGAAGGCCACGTTTCTCGCGCTGAGGTTCGCGGCGACCGAATAGCGGTTTGCGCCGGCCAACTTCACGTCGCCGCTTATCGATACAGCACCCTGCGGGCGAGCGGAAAGGTTGAGAGTGCGCCCCAATTCCGCGAGCACGAGACCACCTTGGAACCGCAGCGAACCGCTCCATTGTTTAAGATCGATGACCGGTCCGGAGGCCTCCAGATGGGAATCGCCGAGAGAGGCTTGCAATTTTACCGCTTCGAGGCGGGCCCGATTCAGCCCTGAAGAAAAATTGAGGTCAAGCGGAGGAAGGTTTTGGACCTTTCGAAGAAGAGCGGGGTCGAAGCTCCGCGCCAGCTCGTCCAGCGCGAGGCGGCCCTTCAGCCTGAGCGAGCCGCGAGGCGCTGCCAGGCCGGCCAGTGAGGTTGAGATTTCAACATGGGAAGACAGCGTGTTGAGGCGGGCGTTAGAAATTACGATTTGATTGCTCTCGACCCGGATCGGGATTCGAACGTCTACCGGAAGCGCAGGATGGCTGCCGGTCTGGACATACACTGGAGCCATCGATAGATCGCCCGAATAGGCAGGCCCGAGCAAGTCATACGTCAACCGCGCGCGAAGATTCTCTCCGCGAACCGTCAATGGCATCTTGCGATCTGCAAAAAGGATGGAGCCATCGCGGAGATCGAAATAGCCGATGGCGAGGTCCAGGACCGTTTGTATCGAGCCTTTGTTGCCTTCAGGGCGCAGGGCTTGGGGGTGCGGGAGGTTTGTGGTGCCGTCCCGGGCCACACGGATGTAGGCTTGCGGCGCGTCGATTTCCAAAAAAGCAATGTCGATTCGGTGACGGAGCACCGAAAAGATCTTCAAACCCACGACGATCGATTGCGCGCGGAACAGGGGAGGCTCGTTCGGGCCTTCCGTCCCGTGTAGAACGAAGTTATCGATCTCCACGCGGAGTCCCCTCGGAGAAAAGGAAAATCCCCCAATTGCGCTGCGGCCGCCGGTGGCCGTTTCCACCTGCGTCTGGATCTTGCTCGCCGCGAATTGCCGGAACCAGGACGTTTGCAAAATGATCAGGATGCCAACGGCGGCGATCACCACGAGCCCGGCGACCGAGCCGGCGGCAATCAGGGCGATTTTGGGAACGCGGCTCATTGGAATGCCTCCGGGTTGTATTCGATGCGTGTAGTGCTGCGTGCCTGCTTCAGCCACCGGTCGAGGGCCTCCTCCCCGGGAGGCGGCACGCCTCGCTCTCCGCGGCCGGCCAGGGCCGGCTCGGCGGATAAGACCTCGTGATTTTCGGGAGGCGCCTCGATCTCAAGTTGATGTCCCGGCCGGGACGGGGGCGGCGGCGAAGCGGGAAGGCTTTGCCCGAAACGAAAGTCGATGAATTGGAGAGCAGCGGTTTGCCAGCGCAGCTTCTCCAGCAGCTCTTCCTCGCTGATTCCGTAACTCTTTAAAGCCTGGCGGTACTGCTCGTCGCTTGGAAACCGGCTCCTCTTGAATGCGCTCAGGATTTTTCCGGCTCCGGCAGTATCCGGCTGGTAATGGCTGATCTTCATTTCCCGCCGGATCAGGTACTGGTCAATGAGCCGGTCGGCGGCCTGCCGGCGCGACTGCGGCCCAAAATCAGGCTGGCCGCCGTTCAGAAATGCCGTCAGGCGAATATCATCGAGCAGCTCGCCTTCGGTAATGACCCCGTTTCCGACCGTGACGGCAATCCGGTCCAAAACCGCCGCCGAGGAAGCGGCCGCCGCGAGCCCGAGAAGAAGAAGCATGCCTCTCAACATCAAAATGCCTGCCCGATGGAAAAAAAGAACTGGAAATGGTTGATGCTCTGCGGCACCCGCGGAGCAGTCCCGAACAGCAGCTCTTCCGGGGTGCCCTTTAGCCCCATGAACGCCGGCGGATTGATGCTATACGCCAGGTCCACGCGTACAGGGCCGACCGGAGTCCGGTAGCGGATGCCAAACCCCACGGCGTGCACCATGTAGTTGAAATCGGCCATGTCGCGCTGGTGAATGCGGAACGAAATCTTGCTGATGGTGGAGTAGATATTGCCCATATCGTGAAACAGCACGCCGCTGATGTTGTCCCCGACAAGTGGAAACCGCAGCTCCGTGTTGTGAAAAAGCAGAGCATTGCCGCCCAGCGGAAAACCCGTGAGGGGATCGCGCGGGCCCGCCTGGTTATCGGGAAACCCGCGATGAGAAGTGCCGCCTCCGCCGAAGAATCGCTCCGGGAGGGGAATGGCTTCCGCATCGGCCAGCCCCGCCTGTAACGCAAACGGAGCCAGCCAGCCGATCTCCAGTCTTCGCGCCAGAACAAGATTTTTGCCGAGAGGGTGATAGGTCGAATTGGTCTCGAGCAACTTGCCGAAATTTCTTTTGGAGCCGAAGACGTTGGCGGCCACCCCGAGATCCACCGTGTTGTAAATGCCGGAATGGGCATCGGCGGAATTGTCCCGCCGATCAAGAACGTAGTTGGCGGAGAGAATGCCGATTCGCACCGGCTGGGAGAGCAATGGAATCAGCAGGGGCTCGATTTTGAGCGTGGAGGCGTCTACGCTGACGCGCCGGTAAGTGAAACGGTACAGCATGGTGCTGGCTTTGGACAGCTTCTGCGAAAGTTGGGTAGAGCCTTCCAGGCGGTGCGCCGAAAAGGTTCGGACGTTGAGCGATCTCTCCCAAAGGCCGGTCACTGTGATGTTGCGGCCCTCCACATTCCGATACCGCGGAGCGTAATAATTCAGCGAGGCCAGGCGGTCAAGGGTAGAAAGGCGGCCCTTGAAATTCAGCGTATGGCCGAGACCCCACATGTTCAAGCGGCTCAGATCGACGCTCCCGCGCGGTGTGAAGCCAGCCGCCCCTGCCGGATTGGCCAGGCTGTTCTGGCCGCCACCGATTCGCGCCACCTCCGCGCCGAAGCCGGTGGCGAGCTGGTAACGGTGCCCTTCCTGGAGCTGGAAAAGAACATATTTGCGCTCGGTGTCTCCATCCGGATTCTGCACCGCCATGTTCACCTGATCAAATACTCCGAGGTTGTAAATGTTCTCCTGGGTGGCGCTCATCGCCGGCAGCGACAGCGGATCGCCTTTCTGGATGTGAAGCGCCGGTCCGATGAGGCGAGGGCTGGTCGTATCCATCCCGGAGAGCAGCACGTCGCGCACATAGCGCCGGCCGCGCTCGGTCACCGTATAGTGAACGCTCACTGTATTCGGCTGGGGGCCGGGTTTGGCGCTCCACATGAAACTCGCATCGGGAAATCCGGCATCGTGATAGCGCTGGATGATGTAATTCCGGTCGGATGCTACGTTGATCTCACTGAACGGCTCCCCGGCCGCTGAGGAGATGTGGGCGACTATGTCTTGCTCATTTAACTGCCGGATTCCGCTTATCGAAAAATCGGAAACAAGATACTGCGGTCCCTCGTCGATTTTCACGATGACGGCCATTTGATCGGGGTGACCCTGGAAATTTGCAATCGGCTCGAACTCCACCTTGGTGTCCCGGAAACCGTTGCTGTTGTATAGAGCTTTGATCGCGTTCTCGTCGCGCCGCGCCAGAGCCTGGCTGTACCTGCCGTGCCGCAGGCGAAGCAAACCGGCTGGCTGGATGAGCATCCGTTCCGCGATCGTAGCGGTATCGAAATAATGGTTTCCTTGAATTTCCACCTTTTCCAGCTTGCGGCGCGGACCCGGGTGGATGGTATAGGTGATGACCTCATGGTCCGCCGTGATTTGGTTTTCCTCGTAGCTGACCCGGGCATCGAAATAACCCTGGATCTGGAAGTAGTCCCGGAGATTGCGCACGCCCTGCACGAGCAAATCGCGGTCCATCGCTCCCACATCGTAGAGGGGAATGTACTCCCGCTTCTTTCTGCCCGATATTTTGGCGCCCTCGGTCCGCAGCTCCACCTTCGGTCCGCCGACAACCTTGAGGGTCGGGGTCACCCGGCGCGTCGCGCTGTCGTAATCCATTTTTTCGAGAGAAATCGAGGCCATCAGCCGGTCTTCCTTCTCGTACTTCTTGCGCACGTTCTGAATACCGTTCTGCACGGTCTCGCTGGTCGCGGGCTTCCAGCCCAAAAACCAGAACCGCTTCCACTTGGTAGCGGCAATGACAGCGCCGGGCGGCATCTCCGGCTCCCCGATGATGATCGGAGTCTGAAACCGCGCGCGTTTGCCGGGCTCGACGGAGAAGCGGATATTGACTTCCTGATGCGTCGGGTCGCGGCTCAATACCGGCTCAACTCTGGCCTCGTAATACCCATTCCGCTTGAGCAGAGCGAGAACCCTCTGGCTGGCCTCCTGCAATTGATCCTCATGGAATGGCTGGCCCAGATCAAGCCGGCTTACCGCCGTGACCTGGCCGGGCGTGGGAGGCCGCTTGATCGCCGGGTCTGATTCCACCCTGCTGATGAACCAGCGGTTGGTTGTGCGGAAGACTACGGCGACGCCGCCCGCCGCCGGCTCGCCGTCCGCCTCAATCCGTTCATACCTGCCGGTAGCGTAGAGCTGCTTGATGGTGGAGCGGAGCTCAGCTACCCGGAAGGGCATGCCCGGCTTGAGCGAAAGCGCCCTCTCAATCTCGTCTGGCGTCAAGGGCTGGTTCTCCGGATCAAACCGGATCGAGGCGATCGGCCGCCCTTCAAAATTTCGCGCCACAGGCAGATCGGCGGCGGCACAGAAAAGCGCGGAGCTCAGGAGAACCAACCAGATCCCGAGGTTCTGCCAGGGCATATTGGTACAGCCTCGCAACTTTGATGCCAGCGAGAGCGGAGCGCGCAGATCGAGAACCGCCTCCGGTCAGTGCTGCGCCAGACGCGTCGAACGGGAGATCGCCGGGGCGAGGCAACACTTTTGCAAAGCAGGGAGGTAGCCCGGGGCAACCTCAGACGATTCCTTCGGGCATCTCATGCGCGCCTTCTGGACTCTTTTGAAAGAAGCGTTCTGGAAGTGGCAGGACGATAAAGCGGGGCGGCTCGCGGCCTCCCTGGCCTACTACACCCTCATGTCGCTGGCGCCGCTGGTGGTGCTGGCAATTGCAATCGCCGGCCTGATGTTTGGCCACCAGGCCGTGGAGGGCGAAATCGTGGGCCAGATCAAGAGCCTGGTGGGACAATCGGGAGCGGTCGTGATACAGGAAATCATCCGGCGGGCCCACCAACCCAGGACGGGTATTCTGGCGGGAACCCTCGGATTCCTCTTTCTCCTGGTCGGCGCGTCAGGTGTTTTCTCTGAGCTTCAGGATGCGCTCAACATGGTTTGGGGGGTTCGGCAAACAACCGGCGGCGGCGTGCGCGCATTCCTGAAACGAAGGCTGCTGCCCTTCGCCATGACGGTCGGGATCGGGTTTTTGCTCCTGATCTCGCTTGTGCTCAACGCCGTGCTGGATGCTTCGATCAAGTATCTCAACACTCTTCTGCCAGTGGCCCCGTGGGTGTTGCGCATTGCGAATTTTATAGTGTCGTTTGCCGTTATCACACTGCTGTTCGCCATCATTTATGACATCCTGCCCGATGTCAAAATACCCTGGAGCGACGTTTGGATCGGGGCCGCAACCACTTCACTGCTGTTCACAATGGGCAAAACGCTGATTGGATTTTACCTAGGCACGGCGAGCGTAGGGTCGGCCTACGGAGCGGCTGGATCGCTCATCATTTTCCTCGTCTGGTTGTATTATTCATCGCAGATCCTCTACTTCGGCGCTGAGTTCACCCGGATTTATTCCCAGCGCCGCGGTGCGGCCAATGGCGCAAAAGCCAAGCTCAAGGATGCCGCGTGAGATTGGCGAACACGCTAGGCATCGCAGGGGCGCCGTGGCGGAAAAGGCTATACCGGGCTACTCACGTGCGGTCGCGGGCCCCATTTCCAAAGGGTAGTCTCTCTCCGTGATAGGCAATCCACAAAGCCCTAGTTTCTCCAACGCCCAAACAAACTCTTCATCAACGTTTTCGGCGGGAACTTCCACGGCCAGTTCTCGATTTTGATTTTGGACCAGCCGGGCGCCGGCGAGGTGGATGATTTGAAAGGCCGCAAGCTGATCGCTGTTGTCGGTTGACTTTCGGGTACGCGGTGCAATGAGCGGGATGACAGGAGCCATATCTCAACCCCCTCCTGAATTCGAAGCGGGCTCTCTTTTTAGCCTCTTGCACGCCAAAAGCCATTGGTATCCGAGCAATTTCCATTCCTTTCGGCGCCACATGCGCAAATTTACGCGGTCCGCGGCTGGGTCGAAATGAAAAGCCAGCTCGATGTAAGGAACCGTACAACCTGGCGCGGCTTCAACGGGGCGGCCACACCAAATTCGGAGAGTATGCGAAGGCGCAGGCCGTCCGGAGCACGATGACTCCCGGGTCATCAGGCGGTTCGAGCTGCCATGCAGGGCTCCCACTAAACCGCCGAAGCGATCGCCTTCGAACGGGCGCTGCCATGGCCCGGCAGCGAAACGGAAATTCCTCAAGCGCGAAATGCTATCCTCTCCTACAGAGTGAAAGGCCGAACGAGGCGCGCTGTTTATGCGGGAGTATTGGGACTGACCCTGATTGTGTTCGGGCAAGGATCGCGGCTCGCCGCTTCCCCGGTTGAGGAAGGAGCCGACCGTATTGGCGCGGCCGCTCCGCGGCTCGCGCTGGAGCACTGGGTGAACTCTTCACCCTTGGAAATCGCAGACCTGCGCGGCAAGGTCGTCTTGATTCGCTGGTGGACCGACGCCTGCCCGTTTTGCGCGGCAACGGCGCCCGCGCTTCGAAAGCTGCAAGCAAAATATGGCGGCCTCGGGTTGCAAGTAATCGGCGTCTTCCATCCCAAGCCGGCGGGCGATTGGAGCCTTAGGCGAATGCGCGAAGGAGCCCAGCGCCTGAACATGAACTTTCCCGTCGCTTTGGATGCCGACTGGAAAGCCCTGCGCCGCTGGTGGCTGGATCAGGAGGAGCGCAGCGCGACCTCCGTGTCGGTCGTGATCGACAAGCGCGGCATCATTTGATACGTTCATCCCGGCGTCGAGTTTCACGAAGCCGCAGCCGGCGAGGGGCCGGGCCACGACCGATGCCACGCGCAGTTTCACGACATCGAGCAAATAATCGTGCGTTTGCTCGCCGAACCCTAAGGAATGCACCCGCCGGGGCTCGCCATGAGTCGGGCTGAGATGTAATCTCTAGAGAGCTAGGCGGAGGGCCTGGCGGCGCGAGCGGCTAAAACTGGTAAACTCGAATTTCATTCGCCGCTGTAAACCTTGACTCGGCGGCAAGTTTCCAGGAGGTTCGATGCGCAATACGCTGCTGCGTCTGCTGGCCGGAGTGGTCCTATTCGGAGCTGGACTTCTCATGGGGCAAAGGTCCGCCGCGCCCCGCAAAACCTTGCTTCACGTGTTCGCGTTCAAGGCCGTGGAGGGAGCAACCCCGCAGCGCCTTGACGAGCTCTGGTCGGCGACTCGCAAACTCGCCAGCCAGGAGCCGGCCATTCAGAATATCTGGATGGGCAAAATCGTCCGGCACCAACGCGATTGGCAGTACGCCGTAGTAATGGAGTTCGAGAACGAAGCCGGCCACAAGAAGTACGAGAGCGGGCCGGCCCACGCCGAATGGCTGAAGACGTACTCCCAGATTCGCGCCGAACCAACCTTCACGCTGGATCTCCAAGGCCAGTAGCCCCGGCCGCGCGCCCCACGGCCGAGCGTCTTTTGCGCTGGCTGCACGTCATGCGCTTAGGGGTGCTGGCTCGTTTTGTGAAGAGCGTGCCTTACCAGGGCCCGATTGCCATGACCGGCGCCTCCCGAGCGGCAAATGTGACAATTGCCATCCTGTTATCCGCAGTCCTGGCCGCATCCGTCAGACTGTGGTGGCCGCCGTCCGATTTCCTGCTGGTGGTGCCTTCTGATGATACTCAGTTGATGGCTGTCGACCGCGCGGTGATAGCCGGACATTGGAGCCGCCTTCTTACGCCGCAGGACGTCCATGTTTATCCTCTCTTTCGCTTGATTCGTCTGTATTTTGAGCTGCATTTTGTGGAGCGGTACGCCTGGTTGCAGTTTGTGGGCATCGCCGCCCATCTGTGCAGCGTGCTTTTGCTGTTTTTGCTCTGCCGGCGCTTCTTCCATTCGAGCTGGGCCGCGTTGCTGGCCGCCGTCCTGTTCGCCTGGCATGCACTCGGCCGCGTTGCTTTTCTCCGCAAGGCCGATGAGCCCTACATTCTGAGCCTCCCTTTTCTGCTGCTGGCAGTGTACTGTTTGCAGCGCTTGCGGACCTCTCCGCATCCCGCATGGGCGGCGGGTTGCCTGCTGTGCCTGGTGGCGGCGATCGGCCTTCATTCCATGGCGGCTATGCTGGCGGTTCCCGGAGTTTTGCTCGCTTACTATGCTCCCCGACCACAGGGACCTGATGCAAAGCTCGGCGCGCGGCGCTGCCGGATCGCCGCCTGGCTGGCCTGCCTGCTCCCGACGCTCGCCGGGGCGTGCCTTTGGCTTTCCGCCTGGCCGTCTCTCGCCCGTAGCCGCCCGGCAGGCCATCGGCCGATCCCTCACAACTTTGGCGATTTTTTCACCTGGCTCGTGGATGCTCTGCGCGGGACGCTCTGGCATTTTGCTTTTCTCGCGCGCCGCACGCATCCTACGCCTGCGGCTATCGCGATTGCGGGAATTGCTTTCGCCGCAATTCTTTTTGCTGTTCGGCGCCAGCCCAGCTTCCGCTGGATTCTGGTCGTAGCCGCCCTCGCGGTCCCTCCGGTCTTCGTTACCCTGTTCGTACGCAGCTCGAACGACTACCTGACATCGCGCTATTTTTATCAGAGCTCCCTGCTGGCCGCTGTGGCGGCGGGCGTTGCTTTCGACCTGTTGCTGGCAGCGCTCGCCCACCGCCCTGCTCTAGCGCTGTCGGCCGCCGCAATAATTCTGGCGGCCGCGCCCTTTTATTTCAGCAGCCAGCAAAGGCTGGTTGAGAAGACCGTGCGTGAGCTGCAATCGGGCCCCGCTTCGACCCGTCAATTCTGGCTTGCATGGACTGGATTCTTCAACCGGGCCGCCGCCGGCAAAGACTCGCCCTCATTCCGCCTGCCCCATGTGCTGCTCGGTTCGTCGATTTATCTGGACGAGGTGTTCAATATATGCAATCCCCGGGGCAAGGCAGGCATTCTGGTTCTTCCGGCGGCCCTCACTCATGCAGCCGACTGCGTGGCCTTTTGGGAGAAGGTGCGAGAGTACGGCCCCGGCTCGATTGCCTTGCACCCCGGCGCCTGGAGTCCCTCGATGGTCGTGGCCGGGTTCCCGCAGGCTGCGCCGGAGACCGGCGCGTGGGTCTGCAACGCCTGGGCCGACGGTGGGACATCACAGCCCCGCGTGTTACACTGATTGGGTTATCGCAGCCTTTTTCCTCGGGCCTTCAGCGGCCCTGCCTCTTTTCAATGACGGTTCTGTGCGGGGCCGTGTATGCCCTCTGCTTGCTGGTCGCCGCGGGCGGCTTTATTTTTTACGGGCTCACCCTAATTGCCGCCCGCAGGCGCAGGGCAGAGGCCGCCGTCACAAAAAATTTCACGCCGCCTATCACGATCCTCAAACCGCTCGCCGGCCTGGAACCGGACCTCGAGGCAAACCTCCGCACGTTTTTTGAACAAGACTATCCCGAATATCAGATCGTGTTCGGCGTCGGATCTTCCGACGATGCGGCGGCGTCAGTCGCCCAAAAACTCATTGCGCAGTATCCCGGCCGGGACGCCAGCCTGGTGATCGCCGGCAACGCGCTTTACCCCAACGCCAAGGTCTCCAGCCTTAGCCGTATGATGGAGCGGGCGCGCCATGAAATCCTGATCATCAGCGACAGCGACATCAGAGCCACACCCGGCTATTTGCGGGGCGTCGCCGCGGATTTCGCCGACCCGCAGGTCGGTGTCTCGTTCTGTCCCTACCGGGCGGAACCGGCGCCTTCGTGGACGCCGCAAAATACGGACGGCTCCGGTCCTACGTTCTGGTCGTTGCTCGAAGCCCTGACGCTGAATACGGAATTCTGGTGCGGCGTCTTGGTGGCGCGGATGCTCGAAGGCATCCGGTTCGCCGTAGGCCCGACGATGGCGCTGCGCCGCAAGTATCTCGAGGAGCTCGGCGGCTTTGCCGCTGTGGGTGAGTACCTGGCGGAGGATTTTGTGTTGGGGCAGTGGGCCCAGCGATATGGATACAGGGCCGTCCTCTCACGCCACATCGTAGACCATTGCATCGGCTCGCAGCCGTTTCGGCCGAATCTCGAACACCGTGTGCGGTGGGCCCGCTCCACGCGCCGATCCCGGCCTTGGGGCTATGTGGGCCAGATCTTTACCAATCCGCTGCCCTTTGCTCTCGTTTTGCTAGCAACTCGAGCCGCGCCGCTCGGTTTACTCGTGGTCGCGGCGAGGGCCGCCGTGGCAGCCGCCATTGCAGGCGGGTTGCTGCGCGACCGGCTGGCACGGCGGTATTGGTGGCTGATCCCACTGGCCGATGTGGCAAGCCTGGCAGTGTGGATCCTCGGATTTTTCGGGAACACCGTGCAGTGGCGGGGCAGGCGCTACCGATTGTTCCGAGATGGCCGGTTCCAGCCCTATAAGCTGCCCGAGACCTGATGGCCGGCATCCCATCGCAACAGGGCTGGCGCACCTCCATGATGGATTTCCTAAGGCGCCGAAAACCCTCGTGCGCACCCGCCACAGAAAGCGAAACGGATGAGCGTGCAGCGGCGCCTCCGGCGCCCCTCGTACGAGATCGCCGTTTCTTAAGAGCAGCGTAGAACCTATTTTTTTCTCGATGCTGGCGGCCCACGATCCGGCCAGCCGGCAAAGTTGCGCGTGCGACGGGCGGTTTTAGACGGTGAAAATCGCCAGAGTTTCTTCCAGCGACTGAATCGGATCGCGCAGGGGCGAATACTCGTGCGCGATATAGCCTTGAAATCCCAAGTCCGCAATGGCCCGGGCGATTCCCCGGTAATTCATCTCCTGATTGTCATCCATTTCATGGCGTCCCGGATTGCCGGCAGTGTGGAAATGCGCGATCCATTGGATATTGCTGCGGATCGTGCGGATGATGTCGCCTTCCATGATCTGCATGTGGTAGATGTCGAACAGCAGCTTGACGCGCGGCGAATTAACGCGCCGGCAGACCTCCACGCCCCAAGCCGTGTGGTCGCACTGGTAATCCGGGTGATTCACCTTGCTATTCAGCAATTCCAGGCAAATGTTGACGCCTTTATCTTCAGCCTGCCCTTTGACGCGGCTCAATAGGGCGACGACGTTGTCCATGCCCTCCTGGTCGGAAATGCCGCGCCTGTTCCCCGACAGAGCGATCACGTTGGGAGCTCCAGCGGCCGCTGCTTTATCGATGAGCTCCCTCAGGGCCTTTTCCACGGCCGGATGATCCTCTTTGTGATTGAAGCCGCCGGTGAGCGTCATCGCTCCGGGGACCATTGTGGGTAAGAGGCCATACTTCTTCAAAACCGGAAAATCCTCAGGGCCGATCAGGTCGAAGCCGACGACTCCGAGACGCGCCGCGTGCCGGCACATTTCCTCGAACGGCATGTTTCTGCCGAAAACGCCGCGCGTGACGCACTGTTTCAATCGCCCCTTCCGGGGAGCTGGCTTCAATTCCTGCGGGGCGGCCGCCGATGCGGCAGCCAGCGCCGCCAGCCATGTCCTTCGCGTCATTTCAACTTCTCCCACAAGGTTGAGCCGCTTATATTGTTCAGCCGGGCAATTCGAGCCCGCGCTGGTCAGCCGGTCCGTGACATCCTTGTCGTACGAAAAGGTTCCAACCGATCGATCATGTCATCGGGCATGTTAACATTCCACTTAAAAAATCGCGCCGTTATCTCATCCAGCGTAAAATCCACAATCAGGAACCCATTCTCCTCGAGCGGCCGCTGCATTTCTTCGATTTCGATGCGGGTGGGCGGCAGCGCGGGAGTGCCGCGCGACGCAGAGGGCCAGCCATCAGTGCTCGTGCCGATCGGACCGGAAAGTATCGAGATCACCGGATTCGCACGGAGGTCGGCCGAACCGGTCCGCCAAATGCGCCCCTCCCCAATGGCATGCAGATCTCCGCTGATGAACAGGGGAATTCGCTGCCGCATGGCCGAGCACGCCTGAAGCAAGCGGTCGTGTTGCGCGGCCCAGCCGGGCTGCCAGTATGGCTTTGGCCGGGAGGTGCCGAGCTTGCCCTGGTTGTCCAGTATGTCGGGATACCACTCGCCGAATTTTCCGGCGCTCCAGCCAGGTGGTGTAGAGGGCACATTGACTACATGTGTGACGGCGCCATCCTTCATGCGGTCTGTCAGCCACTCTTCGGTTTCCGGCGGCACGAAGACCGCACTGGGGCCGGTCAAAGTCAGGAAGCGGCGGCAGTCGTACATGAGGATTTCGGCCAGACGGCCGTAGCGCAGCGTTCCGAACGCCTCCGAAACTCCTTTTGGGCGGTCGAGTGCCGATGAACCGGGCAGTCCCAACGGGCGATTCGGGTCGGGCAAAAATTCCGGATAATACAGGCGGCGCGTCGTGCGCGCCATCCGCAGCATGAAATCATCAGGAGGAAAGGTCACCAGCCGGTCGTCGGCTTCGTCATTCTCAAAATAATCATGATCGTCGCTGATGAAAAAGACCGGGATTCCCCGAAAGCGTGTTTCGTACAGCTCGGCGATTTGCGGCCCCGCGGCCCGGCGCAGAACCGGCTCATTCGGGCTGCCGAGCGCGGGCTGGCGCCGGTCGAATCGGCCCGCAAAGGCGATGCCGCGAGGCGATTCGCCGAGGAATTTGGCGTTCTTGGTGCGCAGATCCCAATAGATGTGGTCGCCGTTTGCAATCACCGCGTCCGGCTGGAAGGAAAGCGCCCGCTCCAACAGCCGGCGGCGGCGGGCGAGAGATAAAAATCGGGGCTGGCCGTCGCGGCCAGTTAGAGCATCATGCCCGCCTGCGCACGTATAAATCAGGAGGCGAAACCTGGCCGGCTGGTCCTGAGGATCCGGGAAGGTTTTTAGCGTCCACGGATCGCAGAGGGGCCGCCGCGAGGCGCTGACCAACTGCAAGTCGTAGCTGCGGCCAGGCTCCAGCCCCGCCGCGTCGAACGCCCAGAACAGGCCGGCCGTATCCATGCGCGCTCCGGGAAAAAAACTTTTGCCGGCGCGCAGGCTGGGCGCCCGGCTCAGAGGAGCTCGAAACGAAGCTTTCAGGAGAATGCGGCGGTCATTGACCGTCGGGAGCAGGTGGGCAACAGATCCGGCATCCCAGGAAGCGGCCTTCCCTCTGGCCGCCAGCAGCGCCGCGGAGCTTTGCAACAGAAAATCCCTTCGCCGCACGGTGGCACTATACCAATACCGTCGTCCGTCCCACAACCGCCCGCACCCGCGGGCAAGCACACAGGCGTGCGCGCTTCGTTGAGGCGGGACGAACGGCACTGCCAGACGCTTCAAAACGTTGCGATCGGATTCAGCGCGGAACCGGTTGCGCCCGGCACCGCCAGCGGGGCTGCGGTGATGAGAAAATCCCAGCGCTGCCGCCGGTTTGCCTCTCGGCTGATCAGTTCCAGGTCGCAATTATCGAAAATGGGCATTCCCATGGCCACCAACACCAGCGTGTGAATCGGTTGGGCAACGCCTTCGATGCCTGAAGGCAGCACGTCGCTGGCCGCATCGCTGCCCAGCATCGCCGCATCCCGCGATTTCAGCCACCGGGCGCAGGACGCGTACAGGCCGGCCGCCTTGTGGGAGATCTCCCAAGGACCTTTCGCGTCCCGCAGAGCCCACCGTCCCGTCCGGATAAAAACTACATCTCCCGGCCCGACCCTGACATGAGTTTTCTTCTCCCAAGCGTCGAGGTCTTCCGGATAGATCGGGGTCCCTGGCTCCAGGTATTCCACGCCCTTCAAGCGCGGAATATCCATTAAGACCCCGCGCGTGAAAATTCCGTTTTTGAAGTTGAATACGGCGTTTTTCGCCGCGCCCCGCTCGGTCACTAGCTCCTGGGGAAATCCGTTGTACATTTTGCCCTTGTAGAAGAAATGGCAGAGCGAATCCATGTGCGTGTGGGCATAGCCGTGATGCGAGATGAAGAAAGTATCGGCGACGGAGGTCCCCGGATTGTTGATCCCGGTCCGGATCATCTGGTGTGCAAAAGGAACAGGATTATCGGCTGCCTTCTCCTTCTCAGCCCTTCGCGACAGCGAGAACGACATGCCCTCCTTTACCAAGGCGGCCGCTTGCTTTCGTTTGGCGGGCGTGATCAGATTGATCGTGCCCAGCTCGTCGTCTTTGCCCCACCGGCCCCAGTTGGAGAGCTCCGTCATCCATCGATCAAACGTCTCTTTGGTGATTGCCGGCGAGGATTGCGCCTGAGCCGGATGGCCTAGCACAGGCACTGACGCCACCCAGCGGGCGGACAGCACAATAACGCCCGCGCATGTGAGAGCGGCTCTTTTCTTAAAAAATGACATGTATTCCTCTTTGGTGAATGGCTGACCGCCGACCGGCCGCAAACCATGCAGCCTTGAGCCCGCGACTGACTTAGCGGTTTGTCAGCGCCGCACCAGGCGCACCAGAGTGCGATTCAGATCCGCCAGAGTGGGTTTGCCGCACAGCCCCATGTCGCGCGCCGTCTCGCTGATCAGCATTTGCATGACCGTTTGCACCCCGTCGCTCCCGTAGGCGGCCAGGCCCCAGAGCGGCGGGCGCGCAACCAAAACCGCACGCGCGCCAAGCGCCAGGGCTTTCACGACATCGCTGCCGCGCCGCAGGCCGCCATCGATCATTACCGGCGCCCTGGCCCCGACCGCATCCACTACGGACGTGAGTACCTCGATGGGCGAAGCAAGGCCCTGCACGAAGCGGCCGCCGTGATTGGAAACGATGATTCCCTGGACTCCTTTCTCCACCGCGACCCGCGCTTCGTCGGCGCTCATGATGCCTTTCAACACGACGGGCACTTGAGCCGCCTCCCGCACGCGGTCGACCACCGTCCAATCCATATGCGGGTCTCCCTCCACGGCAAGCTTCGACGGGTTGGGAGGGCCGCTAGACCCGGCCGGCTGATACGGAGTCCCCACGGTCAAGCACACAACTTTGCACCCGAGCTTCACTGCCTGCCGGACGCGGGTCAATACCGGAGCCATGTCGGCTTCAGGATAGATCTGATACCAAAGCGTCGTTTTCGCTGCGGAGACAATCTTGTCGATCGGCAAACTGGAGCGGTCGCTGACCACCACCGCGGTCTGGGCGCCGGCGGCGCCGTGCACCATCGCCACCTCGCCTTCCGGGTGAAACTTCTGCTGGTGCGACGCCGGCCCGATGAGGATCGGGGCGAACATCTTCTGCCCGAAAAGTTCCACGGTCAGATCCAGGTGCTCCACATTCACAAATCGGTCGGGGCGGAAGAGCATGCGGTCGAAGGCCCGGCGATCCCCGCCGGCAATGGCGGAATAGACCGTGCTTGCCAGCTTGCGCCGCGCCATCTCCTCCACCTCAAAGACATTTACCAGTTCGTTGCGGGGCGTAATACGCCCCGGCGGCTCGCCCATCAGCTTAGGAGTCTCCTCCTGCCCCTGTAGCAGAGGGGAGCCGGCCGCCCAGATGCCCAGACTGGTAAGAGCTGTGCGTCGCGTGAGTTTTGTGCTCATAAAAAGTCCGTCCTCACCAGGCTTCGGTCGATGGAATCGAGTGTTGGCCGCCCCGTGGCCGCCATAGCCAGGAGCAGCTCGGTTTGTATGATCTCCAGAACCCGCTGCGCGCCAGCCGGACCGTAGGCGGCCAAACCCCATCGCGGCACGCGGCCCAGGCCCACGGCCTTGGCCCCTAAGGCCAGCGCCTTCAGAACGTCGCTGCCGCGGCGGAAGCCTCCATCCACAATCACCGGGACCCGTCCCTGCACGGCATCCACAACCTCGGCCAAAACCTCCAGCGTGGAAGGCGAGTAATCCAGTTCGCGGCCTCCATGATTCGAGACGATGATCCCATCCAATCCGTGCTCCACGCAGGCCTTGGCTGCCTCGGCGCTAAGGATTCCCTTCGCCAGTAGCGGGACCTTAATGTAGGGCCGGATGGCGTCCATCAGCTTCCAGTCGAGCCAGGGTGTCTGCCCGCTGACCCAGTATTTGGCATTCGGGTCTTGCGGCTGCCCTCCACCCTGCCTGCCGCGCGCCGCCCGGCCGCGCGCCCGCCCGCCGGTTTCGCCCGAAAGGTGGCGATAATGCAACGCCCGCTCGCGAAGAGACCCGATTTGCACGTCAGCGGTAACGGCAACAGCGCGGCAGCCGGCCGCCTGAGCGCTCTCAAGCAACTCCCGGTTCTCATCGACGGTTGGCCTTGCGTAGAGCTGATACCATATCGGCCCGGTGGCAGCCGCGGCGATCTTGTCAATGGGAAAGCTGGCGTTAATGCTGATGATCATCGGGGTATTGGCGGCCGCTGTGGCTGCCTGATGGGTCGCCATCTCCCCCTCGGGATGCAACTGGCCATGGCTGGCGGAAGGCGCGATCAGAATCGGAAACGCCATTTTCGTTCCCAGTACCTCGGTCGACGTCTTCACTGCGCTGACGTCCACCACTCCGCGCGGGACCAGCTCAACCCAGTCGAAAACCTGCCGGTTCCGGCGCAGTGTAAACTCGCCATCAACACCCAGGGATGTGTAATCGTAAGCCTCGCGCGGCAGCTTCGCATAGGCCACCGGCTCGAAATCGAGCGCCGTCACCAGCTCGTCCATGGCCGGAACACGGCTATGATCCCGGAAAGGGTCCTGTTGCCCTCTCACGAGCGGCGAGGCCGCCAGGAACACGCCAAGTTGTTGCAAAGCCCTCCGCCGCGTGAGGCTGAAACGCCAGCAGCTTTCCCGTTGTGGCATAGGCAACTCCAAATTCTTTGACAAAGCTTACTCGCCGGCTCCCTTTGCGTCAAGTGCAAGCTGTTCCGGTGCTGTGACATGGCGGCCTCCGCTGCGGCAGGCAGCAGCCTTCGTGCGAGGCGTCTTGCGAGCCCGCTTTCGTTGACCGCAACGGGGCCTGCGCGACGCCGGCCGACACCCGGGTTCGGGGCTGTTTTCCGTGTGCTACCATGGGCTATTTAGCCCCTCGGCATGATTCGCACCTATCGCGGAACAGCGCCGCAAATCGCTGCCTCCGCCTATATCGATCCCAGCGCGCAGGTCATTGGGGATGTGGTGATTGGCGAGCGGTCGAGCGTCTGGTGCAATGCTACCCTGCGCGGCGACGTGCATTTTATCCGGATCGGCGACGAAAGCAATGTGCAGGACAATTGCTGCATCCACGTAATGGCCGATGAATACCCGTGCATTGTGGGCCGCCGCGTGACCATCGGCCATTCGGTCACTTTGCACGGTTGCGTGATCGAGGATGACTGTTTGATCGGAATCGGGGCCATTTTGCTCAACGGCGTGCACGTGGGGACGGGTTCTATCGTCGCCGCCGGGTCTCTAGTCACCGAGCGCACGCAGATACCGCCGCGCAGCGTGGTGATGGGGAGCCCGGCGAAGGTGCGCCGCGCCGCCACCGGGGCCGACTTCGAGATGATCCGCCGCCACGCCGAGCACTACCTCGAGTATCGCCGCATCTATCTGGAGGAGCGGTGATCAAGGCTATCCGGGGTATGCGCGATATCCTGCCGCCCGCAACAGGGGTCTGGAATCAGATCGAGCAGACAGCCCGCGAAACGTTCCGGGTCTACAACTATCGGGAGATCCGGACGCCGCTGCTCGAAGAAACACAGCTATTTGTGCGCGGCGTGGGGGCAGAGACCGACATCGTCACCAAAGAGATGTATACATTTCAGGACCGCGACGGCAGCTCCCTCAGCCTCCGCCCGGAGGCCACCGCTTCGGTGGTTCGGGCTTACATCGAGCATCGCTTGGATCAGCGGCCCGGCATTCAAAAGCTTTACTATATCGGTCCCATGTTTCGGCGCGAACGGCCGCAGAAGGGGCGCTACCGGCAGTTCTTTCAGATTGGCGCCGAAGCGATCGGCTCCGAGTCGCCGGCCGTGGACGCTGAAGTGATCGAGATGGTGACGGAGATGCTCGCGCGGCTGCGCCTGGAAGGCCAGTCGCTCTGGCTCAACTCGGTGGGCTGCCGGCAATGCCGGCCGGAATACCTGAAGCGGCTTCAAGAGGCGCTAAAAGAGGTTGCGCCGCAGATGTGCGCTGACTGCCAGCGCCGCGCGTCGACCAATCCGCTGCGGGTGCTCGATTGTAAGGTCGAAGCCGACCAGCCCATTATCGAAAAGCTGCCGACGATTCTCGATCACCTGTGCGAGAACTGCCGCGAGCATTTCGCCGCCGTATGCCGTCTCTTGCAACAGCGCGCAATTGCCTATGAAATCCGGCCGCGGCTGGTGCGCGGGTTGGATTACTACACCCGCACAACCTTCGAAGTCGTGCACGGAGCGCTAGGATCCCAAAATTCCGTTCTGGGCGGCGGCCGGTACGACGGCTTGGCCGAGGCGCTGGGGTCAAAGACCCCAGCCCCGGGCATCGGCTTTTCGATCGGTGAAGACCGGCTGGCGTACACACTTGCGCAGTTGTGCCGCTCCCTTGGCGAACACACGGTAGACTTCTACATTGCGGCGCTCGATGAGCCGGCTTTCGAGCGCTGTGCGGAAATCGCCCGAGATCTCCGCCGCGCGGGGAAAGTCGTCGAGCTCGCTCCGCCGGGCAGACTCAAGCGCGGCCTGGAAACAGCAAACAAGCTCGGCGCACGCCGCGCGTTGATCGTCGGTGAGACGGAAACCGCCGAAAACCTATACACGCTGAAGGACATGGCCACCGGAGAGCAGAAGAAAGTTTCCCGGTCGGAGCTTTTTAACTTGAACTGATGGTTTCCTCTTCCATAACTCTGGACTTCTTAGGGGATTTGCGCCGCACTCATTACTGCGGCGAGTTGCGCGCCTCCGACGCCGGCCGGCGCGCGGTGTTGATGGGCTGGGTGCATCGCCGGCGCGACCTTGGCAGCCTGATCTTTATCCATTTGCGGGACCGGACCGGGATCACGCAAGTCGTCTTTAAGACGGATGTCAGCGCCGACGCCCACGCCCGCGCCGAGCTCCTTCGCAGCGAGTATGTCGTGGCGGTCGAGGGCCCCGTGGTGCTGCGCTCGCCCGATACGGTCAATCCGAACGTCGAGACTGGTGAGATCGAAGTTGTGGCCGAGAAGCTCTACATCCTCAACGAGTCCCGCACGCCGCCGTTCCCCATGGAGAATCATGTCGACGTCAGCGAAGACGCCCGCCTGAAATATCGCTTCGTGGATCTGCGCCGGCCGCAAATGCAGCGCAACATTATTCTGCGCCACAAGATCAGCTTCGCCGTCCGGGAATTGTTGAACTCGATGGGATTCCTCGAGATCGAGACTCCCTTTATGACGCGGTCTACGCCCGAAGGAGCCCGCGATTATCTTGTGCCCAGCCGGTTGCAGCCCGGATCGTTTTACGCACTGCCGCAGTCGCCCCAACTGTTCAAACAGTTGCTCATGATCGGCGGATTCGACAAATATTTCCAGATTGTTCGCTGCTTTCGCGATGAAGATCTCCGGGCCGACCGGCAGCCCGAGTTTACGCAGATCGACCTCGAGATGTCGTTCGCGCAGCAGGAACGCATCTTCGAGATCATTGAACCCCTGATCGTACGCGTCTGCGAGGTCGCCGGTCATACCATCGAGGCGCCGTTCCCGCGATTTACTTATGAATATGCCATCCAGTACTACGGCTCGGACAAGCCCGACCTGCGGCTGCCCCCGATGCACCCGGTACACGATCTCTTCCCGGCCGGCCAGCTTGCTGCCGAAATGCCCCTGCTGGCGATCCGAATTCCCAATTGCGGCGCCGTCTCCCGTAAAGAGCGCGAGGAGCTGAAAGCCTTCGGGACGGAACGGAACTTGAGAGTCTACGACGACCTGAAACGTCTGGAACGTGATTTTTCGGATCCCATGGGGAGCGTGCGAGAGCGCATTGGTTACCAGGAAGGCGATCTTCTACTGCTGGCGACCGCAGCTTCCGTTCCCAAGGGCCAGCGCCCGGAAGAGGAAATTTATCAGGCGGCCGGCGACCTGCGGCTGTTTGCCGCGCAAAAATACAAGGACCGCCATGGACGGTTCGAGGGCAAAAACTTCCGGTTCTTGTGGGTGACCGATTTCCCCATGTTCGAATGGGATGAGGAAGAGCGGCGCTGGACCGCCGCGCATCATCCCTTTACCTCGGTTCCTGATGAAGATCTGGATAAGCTGCTCTCCGATCCCGCGCATTGCCGGGCGAGGTCGTACGATCTGGTGCTGAACGGAGTCGAGCTCGGTTCCGGATCGATTCGTATTCACCGGCGCGACATCCAGGCCCGGGTTTTTCAGGCTCTCGGTTTTACGGAAGAGGAAGCCAAGCGGCGGTTCGGCTTCTTTCTGGAGGCGTTGGAATACGGCGCTCCGCCCCACGGCGGCATTGCGCTCGGCCTCGACCGTCTGGTCATGATCCTGGCGGGAGAGACCTCCATCCGCGACGTGATTCCCTTTCCAAAAACGGCCAAGGGCACCGATTTGATGTGCGACGCGCCGACTCCCGTGCCCGAACGGCAGCTTCGCGAGCTCGGCATCATGCTGCGAAGAACGTAACTTCCTGTTCGATCGCGTAAATCCCAGAGTGGATGTAGTTAAAAAGGCCGCAGCGGTACCGCTGCGCTGCCTCGCGTGGGACCCGCGGTCCGCTTCGGAGAGACAATGAGAGCATGGTTGTGCTCGATGGCGAACAGCTTAGCTTGGAAGACGTCCGGGCTGTATCTATTGGGCGGGAAAGCGTGGCGCTCGCGCCGCATGCGCGGCGCCGCATGGAGAGCTCGCGCGCGGCGGTCGAGAAGCTCATTCAGGGCGATCAGGTGGTCTACGGGGTAAATACGGGCGTCGGCAAACTGGCCGACGTCCGAATCGGCCACGATCAGTTGCGCCAGCTTCAACTCAATCTCGTGCGGTCGCACGCGGTCGGCGTGGGCGAACCGCTGTCCGAGGCGGAAGTCCGCGCCATGATGCTGATTCGCGCCAATGTTATGGCCAAGGGGCTTTCGGGCATTCGCCCGCAAGTCGCCGAGATGCTGTGCGAAATGTTAAACCGGGGCGTGCACCCGATCGTTCCGTCGCGCGGCAGCGTGGGAGCCAGCGGCGATCTGGCTCCGCTGGCCCACATGGCGCTGGTGCTGATGGGCGAGGGCGAGGCAAGTGTGGCGGCACCGCGGGGCGACGAGACGGGCCGCGTGCGGCCGGAAGAGGAATCCCGCGACAAAGAGCGTTTGCCCGGCCGGTCGGCGCTTGCGCGTGCCGGCTTGGAACCGATAAAACTCCAGGCCAAAGAGGGCATTTCACTGCTGAACGGCACGCAAGCCATGCTGGGCGCAGGCTGTCTGGCGCTGCTCGAGTCCGAAATTTTGGCCGACACGGCCGATGTCGTCTGCGCTTTGAGCCTGGACGCTCTGCGCGGCACGCCTGTAGCCTTCGATCGCCGAATTCACCAAGCGCGCCCGCACCCGGGCCAGGCCGCCAGTGCTCGCAATCTGGTGCTCATGTTGGAGGGCAGTGAGATCCGCGCCTCCCACCTCGCGTGTCGGCGGGTTCAGGACGCCTACAGCTTGCGGTGCGCTCCACAGGTGCATGGCGCGGTGCGCGACATTTTCTCCTCCGCGCGCCGCACATTGGAAATCGAGCTGAATTCCGCCACGGATAATCCACTTGTTTTTGGGGAAGAAGTGCTATCCGGCGGCAATTTTCACGGGCAGCCGGTCGCTTTGTGGCTTGACGCCCTGGCCGTCGCGCTGGCCTGTCTCTCCGGAATTTCCGAGCGCCGCATTGACCGGCTGGTAAATCCCGAGCTCAACGAAGGGCTGCCGCCCTTTCTGGCCGGGCACGCCGGTCTGGAGTCGGGCTTCATGATGGCGCAAGTCACCGCAGCGGCGCTCGTAGGCGAAAACCGGGCTTTGGCGGCGCCGGCCTCCGTCCAGTCCATCACCACCTCGGGAAATAAAGAAGATTACGTGAGTATGGGCATGAACGCGGCGCTCAAGCTCAAGCAGTCGGTCGCTAATACAACTTCGGTGCTGGCCATCGAGGCCCTCTGCGCCGCCGAGGCGCTCGATTGCTTGCTGCCGCTCAAAACCGGCCCGCGAGGGCAAAAGGCTCACGAAGCCATCCGCAGCGCGGCGGCGCGCCTGAAAGGGGATCGGGTTCTCTCCGGTGATGTTGCCCGCGTGGCTGAGCAGATCCGCCTCGGGCGCCTGCGGGCTGTTCTGGATTGAGGGAAGCCGCTCGGGCTTCCGCGTCAGGCGTTTTGGCCAACACGAAAATGGGCCGCCAGGTCTGGGCTCACACGTCCAGATTCTTCACGTAGAGCGCATTCTCTTCGATGAATTTGCGGCGGGATTCCACATCCTCTCCCATCAGCGTGGAAAAAATCTCTTCGCTTTCGACGGCGTCGTCAAGCCGCACTTGCAACAACGTCCGAGTCTCGGCGTTCATCGTGGTGCTCCACAATTGTTCCGCATTCATTTCGCCGAGGCCCTTATACCGCTGCACCGAGGCGTCCCTCTTGCCTTCGTTTTTGACAAAGTTCAGAAGCTCCCAGGGAGTCGCATGCTGCTCGCGCGTGCTGCCTTTAACGACGACGAAAGGAGGCTTGTTGTACTTCGCGATCTGGCGAGCCAAAGCGCGGAAGCGCCTATACTCGGGCGAGGCGACCAGAGTCGTATCGATGCGTCGCTCGCCGCCGGTCTGATCCTTGAAGGTCAACGCCCATAAGGCGTGTTCCTCGTCGTAAACGAGCGCCGGACTCAGTTGCAGCTTTTGCAGGCGGCTGTGGAGTTCCTCCAGGCGGCTTTTCTCGACGAAGTCCTGCTTGTGGTCGAGTTGCAGGCTGACATCGGCCAGTATTTCCGCGACTCGCGGCTCGCGGAGCTTCCGTTCCACTTTCTGAAACATCGTGTAATACTCGTCCAGATTCAGCAGAAAGCTCCGAAGCTCGTTCCCCTCCACCGTCTGCGCGGCGCGCCCGTCGCTGTTGCCTTCCGGCCCCAGCTCTACGTGCAGGTCTTCGGTCGCGCGGCGGATCACCTCGCGCGTAAACTCTTTCTCATCCTTGATGTACTTTTCCTGCTTGCCTTTCTTCAGGCGGTACAGAGGCGGCTGGGCAATGAACACCTTGCCTTTTTCAATCAATTCCTTCATTTGCCGGAAAAAGAACGTCAGCAGCAGGGTGCGGATGTGAGAGCCGTCGACGTCGGCGTCCGTCATGATGATGATCTTGCCGTAGCGCAGTTTCGCCGCGTTAAAGTCTTCCGTCCCGATGCCCGTTCCGAGCGCGGTGATCATGGCCCGGATTTCCTCGTGCCCGAGCATTTTGTCGTACCGGGCCTTTTCTACGTTCAGGATTTTTCCCTTCAGCGGCAAAATCGCCTGGTATCGCCGGTCGCGGCCCTGTTTGGCGGTGCCGCCGGCGGACTCGCCCTCCACCAGAAACAGCTCGCAGCGCTCCGGGTCCTTCTCCTGGCAGTCGGCCAGCTTGCCCGGCAAACCGCCCGAATCGAGCGCTCCCTTCCGCCGCGTCAGGTCGCGGGCTTTGCGCGCCGCCTCGCGCGCGCGCGCCGCCTCGATGGCTTTGCTCACAATCTTGCGCATCACCGAAGGATTCTTCTCGAAGTACTCGCCCAGCTTGTCGTTGACGAACGCAACCATCTGGCCCTGAATGTCGCTGTTCAACTTCGTCTTGGTCTGACCTTCGAACTGCGGCTGCGGCAGCTTCACGCTCACCACGGCCGTAAGCCCCTCCCGCACGTCGTCGCCCGTAAGGTTCTCCTTCACGTCTTTGAATAGGCCCGCCTGCTGCCCGTAAAAATTGATCGTGCGGGTCAAGGCCGAGCGGAACCCGCTCAGGTGGCTGCCTCCGTCAATGGTGTTGATGTTGTTGGCGAAGCTAAAAACGTTCTCTGTATACCCGTCGTTGTACTGAAGGGCGACTTCCATGAAAAGCATACCCCCGGTGGGCAGCTCTTTCTCCGCTTCAAAATGTATCGGCTTATCGTGGATCGTCGTTTTGCCGCGATTCAGGTGCTTGATGAACTCGGCAATACCCCCGTTGAACTGAAAGACCTGAGGCGGGCGCTCCGTCCGCTCGTCTGAAAGAGTGATCTTCAAGCCCCGGTTCAGAAACGCGAGCTCGCGGAGGCGTTGGGCGAGTGTATCGTAGTTAAACTCCGTGACTGTGAAGATGGAACTGTCCGGTTTGAAGGTAACCCGCGTGCCAGTCTTGTTTCCGGCTTTGCCCGTGCGCTTCAGCGGGTAAAGAGGGACGCCCGCCCGGTACTCCTGCTCCCATGTCCACCCGTTGCGCCAGATTTCGAGATCCAGGGATTCGGAAAGGGCGTTCACCACGCTGACCCCTACGCCGTGCAGCCCACCGGAAACCTTGTATGTGTTGGAGTCGAACTTGCCGCCGGCGTGCAGCTTCGTCATCACGACTTCGGCTGCCGAAATGCCCTCCTCCGGATGGATGTCCACCGGTATGCCGCGGCCGTCGTCTACAACGGTGACGGAATTATCTATATGGATCGTGACCTCAATCGATGTGCAAAACCCCGCCAACGCCTCGTCCACGGAGTTGTCCACCACCTCGTAAACGAGGTGGTGGAGTCCCAGTTCGCCCGTGGACCCAATATACATCGCAGGGCGAAGCCGCACTGCTTCCAGGCCCTCCAGCACCTTGATGCTGGCCGCATCGTAAGCAGTTGCGTTTGTAAGTTGCTTCTCCGTCATCAAAGCCTCATTGGCATTACTACGTATTTGTAGTGATAGTCGGAATCACCCGCCGGCCGGAACTGGCCGGCGCTTTGCTCGTCCTTCAGCTCGAGGTGCACATTGTCCGACGTAATGGCGCTTAAAAAGTCGAGCAGGTAAAGCGCGTTGAATCCCACCTTGATTTCGGCCCCTGCGCCTTCAGCCGGCAGGGATTCTTCGCCCTCGCCGGATTCCGATCCAGAGGCCGCCAGCTTCAGTTCCCCGGAGCTCAGGCTTACCCGAATCGCATGGGAACGCTCATCGGCAAATTGCGAAACCCGGCGCACGGCCGCCGCCATTTCCTCTCGGCTGACCAGCGCGGCCTGCTCGTTGCTCTTGGGCAAAACTCGTTCGTAATCCGGAAACTGCCCCGTCAGCTTGCGGGTGATCAAGAGACGCTTACCGAACTGGAAGAACAAGTTGTTCTCATCGCTTGAGAGAGCAACCGAGGCCCCGGGGCCAGCTTCCACTGCCAATTTCTGGACCTCCATCATGGCCTTCTTCGGCACCAGCGCCCGCAACTGGCCGCTGATTCCTTCGAAGGTATGATCCGCCTGAATAAACGCCAAACGGTGTCCATCTGTGGAAACCATGGTGATCGAATCCGGTTTCAGCAGCAGCAAACCCCCGTTCAGCGTGTAGCGGGAGCCCTCATTGGAAATCGCAAAGACGGTTTTCGTAATAAGGGCAGCCAGCAGAGAGACAGGAATTTGAGCCAGCGGAGCCGGCGTCTTCGGCAACTCGGGGAAATTCTCCCTCGACATACCCGCGATGCGGCTCCGCGACCGCCCACAGGTAATCGTAGCGGCATGGTTCTCCCCGATCTTCACACTTAGGTCTGCATCAGGCAACAGGCGGACATAATCCAGCAGCTTCCGGGAAGGTAGGGTGCTGGCGCCTGGCTTCTTTACCGTGGCCGGGCATACACACCGGATGCTTAACTCGAGGTCCGTCGCTGTTAGCGTGATTTCGTCCTCCCGCGCCTCAATCAGCACATTCGAAAGCACCGGGATCGTGGATTTTTTCTCAACCACGCCTTGGCTCAGGCTCAGTTCGCGCACCAAATCCGACTTGCTAGCGATAAATTCCATGGTCGCTCGCGTTGAGGAGACTATCTATTTGATTATACAGTAGAAACTAGCCTTAGTCATAGTTCTTGTGGAACTTGTGTAAATCAAAATATATTGTTTATTTTCAACATGTTATAAGATGTAAAAGCTGTGCATGGCGGGTGTGATGCCGTGGTGAATGTCGGGCCGCTGCCCGGCTGATTCACAAGGGTCCGACAACATCGTGTGGAGCGTCTGTCGAAAACTCAACATCTCTAATTAAATGTGTCGATTAGCTTGTGAATGGTCCTGTTTAAATCACCGTTCGTCCGCCGCATGCTCTCGATCTTCTTCACCGAGTGCAAGACGGTTGTGTGGTGCTTCCCGCTGAAAGCCCGCCCAATTTCCGGAAGGGAACAGTTGGTCAACTCCTTTGCGAGGTACATTGCAATCTGACGCGGATAGGAGATCATCTTGGCGTTGGTCTTTTCCTTCAACTGTCCGGGCTTAAGATTGAACTCCTCGGTGACCGCCTTCTGAATCATCTCGATTGTGATCTTGCGGTCCCCTTGCGTAACAATGGATTTCAACGCCTGCTGAGCCATAGCCAGACTGATCTCGACCCCTGTGAGGGACGAGAGAGCCAGGAGTCGGATGAAGGCGCCCTCCAGTTCGCGCACGTTAGATTTCATCTTCGTGGCCATGAACGCGCGCACGTCTTCGGGCAAGTGAATCCCCTCCTCTTCCGCTTTGCGGTCCAAAATCGCCATCTTCGTTTCAAGGTCGGGCGGCTGTATATCGGCGATGAGGCCCCATTCAAAGCGAGAGCGCAGGCGGTCTACCAGCCCAGGGATTTCCTTGGGCGGGCAGTCGCTCGAGATTACAATTTGCTTTTGGAGTTCGTAGAGCGTGTTAAACGTATGGAAAAACTCTTCTTGGGTTCGCTCCTTGGTTCCCAGGATTTGGATGTCGTCTACCAGCAGAGCGTCCACCGAGCGAAAACGTTCATGGAACGAGGTCATCCGATCATACCGGAGCGAGTGAATCATCTCGTTCATGAACTGCTCACTGGATATGTATAAGACCTTGATTTCGTGGAAATTAGCCTTTAATTCCCGCCCTATAGCCTGCATCAGATGGGTCTTCCCCATCCCAACCCCGCCGTAAAGATACAAGGGATTGTACATTCGGGATGGGTTGGTGGCCACGGCCCGGGCCGCTGCGTGCGCGAACTGATTGCAGCTCCCGACTACGAAGCTTTCAAACGTGTATTTAGGGTTGAAGACGCTGGCTGCTTGATCGAAATTTAACTGCCCCTGAACCGCGATGCCAGAAGTAGCTGCTGCGGCTTCGGCGCCATCCTCTGCGACAAAAACGATGGACTGAAAATCCATTGCAAGCTGACGAGCCGTGTCGAGGATCTGGTTCTGGTACTCCGTTTCCAACCACCGTTTAGCACTGCTATTCGGTACCGAGATAAACAACGATTTCCCTTCAATGTGACTGAACTGCGTTGGCTCCAGCCAGTTTCGGAAGCTTTCAGGGCTGACTTGATTCTGAAGCTGTCTTAAGATCTGATTCCAGGCATTCATTCGTGTGAGAGCGTACGACAACCTTGGTATTCCACAGAAATTTCAACAACTGTGGAAATCCCTGCCAGCGCACCCCGACACATAGCGGGGAGGTCTTTGTAACTGGTTGAAATTTAAGCTGCTATTCCTTCGCTTGAGGAGGAATCCCGGCAGCTTCCAGGGGCTCCAGAGAAAATGCACTATAGCACACTTGCGAACGCAATCCAAGATATTTGTTGGAATTATAACATATTTGAATTCAGTAACATGACAGCGTTTCAGGCAAGCCAAGAAAGGCACACCCCCGAAAGCGTGAGAAGAAGGTTCACCAAGCCCGATAAGAAATCACAGGAGGAGGTTTTGAGAACCCAGACTAGAAAATACAGCCGGGCCCTGTGCTCCGACTTTGTTCGGATCGCTTGGATGGACGAGCAATGCGGCCCCATGCACTGCGTGGGTTTGCTGGAAGACGTTAGTCGCGGCGGGATGGGCATAATGATAGAACTACCAGTACCAGTGGACATCGCCGTCTATGTGCAAACGTCCGGATTTACTTTGGTCGCAGCAGTGCGCCACTGCGAACTTGGGTGTTACGGATACCTGGTCGGCCTTGAATTTCAGGGAGGGTATTCGTGGAACAAGGAAAAATGGCGGCCGCAACATTTGCTGGAAACGCCCAGCGGAGCCCAAGGCTAGCCCGTCTTCTTCCTGCGCTTAGCGGCCCATCCGGGCTTGTTGGTTTGGCGGCCCCGCGCAATTCCCAGAGCTTCAGCGGGCACATTTTCCGTGAGAACGGAGCCGGCGGCGACATACGCGCCCGGTCCCACCTCCAGGGGCGCGACCAGTGTCGAGTTGCTGCCGACGAAAGCGCCATCGCCGATCACGGTCGGGTGCTTGGTGGTACCGTCGTAATTGCAAGTAATCGTGCCTGCGCCGATGTTCACGTCCGCGCCCACAGTAGCGTCTCCCAGGTAGGCGAGGTGCATGGCTTTTGAGCGCGCACCCAAGGCTGTTTTTTTGAGTTCGACGAAGTTGCCGATCCGCGCCTCTACGCCTACTACGTTTCCCGCGCGGAGCCGGGCGAAAGGTCCGATCCGGGCGCCGCGATGAACCTCCGATTCCTGGATGATCGAGAACGGCTCGACGACCACATCCTCGCCCAAAACGGAATCACTGATTATGGAATGCGCGCGGATCCAGCAGTTCGCTGCGATCCGGCAGTGGCCCAGCACCTGCACGAAGGGCTCGACAACGGTATCCTGGCCGATTGAGACGCCGGCATCGATAATAACCGTTTCCGGCTTCTGGATCGTTACACCGTCCAGCATAAGCCTCCGGACCTCGCGCGAGCGAAGAACCGCATCTACCGCCGCCAATTCCACACGGGTGTTAATGCCAAGGACTTCGGAGGACTCCGACGTGCGGCAAGCTTCCACTTTCAGACCCCGCCCGACCATCGCGGCGATGACGTCTGTCAAGTAATACTCTTTTGCCGGATTGTCAGGCCGCAACGCCGCGAGCGCTTCAAACAACGGCGCCGTCTCAAAACAATAGATCCCGGAATTGATTTCGCGGATCGACCTTTGCTCGGCTGTGGCAGCTTTCTCTTCAACGATGGCCTCAACCGCCCCGGAACCGCCGCGTAAGATGCGGCCATAGCCGGTAGGATTCTCCAGCGTCGTCGTCAGGACTGTGGCCGCAGCACCCGATTCCACGTGCCGGCGCATCAACTCTTCGAGAGTTCCGGGCGTCACCAAGGGGCAGTCTCCATAGAGCACCAGGAGTCTCGATCCTGCGGTTTCCAGGCAGCCACGGCCGCTCGCGACAGCGTGGCCGGTTCCCAACTGCTCCGTTTGCTCCACGAAACGCACACCGGAGCCTTCAAGAACCTGGCGAACCAGACCGCCCTGGTATCCAACCACAACGTACACGCGCTCAGCAGGGACCAGTTGCGTGGCCGTGGACGTGACGAGCTCAATCAGGGTTTTTCCCCCCGCGCGGTGCAGCACCTTGGCCTGGCGGGATTTCATTCGCGTACCGAGCCCGGCGGCGAGGATTACGATCGCAAAATCAGGATTCATGAGCAGTGCCTTACGAACTGCCGGCCGCGGGAAGAGAGCTAGGAAGCCTTGGGCGACCAGCCCCGATCAATCTGCAAGAGTGATGCCAGAGGCGGGTATTCCAAAATTCCAGCGAAATCGGCGTCGCCGCGGGCGAGGATGCGGTTTCGAGGCTGGAGATGAATCGCGGTTTTGAGCCGCTCATACGCTCCTTGAGGATTTCCCTGGAGCGCTTCGGTTGCCGCCAACGCGTAGTACAGATGGTCTGCCTGCGGCGCCATATGAAGAGCCATTTCGAGATGCTCGGCGGCCTCCTTTAGCCGCCGGGCATTCATCATCGTGACTGCGTAGTTGTAATGATCTTCGGCGGTCTTGAGCTTCGGTTCAGGCGGCGCCAGCCTCTTTTGACAGATCTGCGAGTGTATTTGGGCGTGGTGCGCCAGCGTGCGGTTAGGGCCTTCCGTCGCTTTTCGGAACAACTCATCGGCACGCTCAAATTTCTGGGCTTGGAACAGCCGCATCGCCTCATCATAAGCTTTTTGTTGCTGTTCGGCTGTAAGACCGCGTTGCGGCGCTGCCGGCGTTGGCCGAGCGGACGCCGGGGGTGAAACAACCGAAGCTTTGTTCTCTGGCGGCAAAGCAATAGGTTTGCTCCTCCCCGATGGTTGGCGCCGGAGCGCCGGAGAACGGCCCTTGCGTTCGGCTGACGACGGCCGGCCCGCTTTCCGTTCCCGTACTGTACGTGCCTGTTTTTTCATCAGCTTACCTCCGCGCCCAGGGGCCTTCGCGGAAAACGGGTTCGGAATGTGGCTCCGCCTCCGGGCCGGAAGACAAAATAATCACTTTTAACGAGGCATATATAACAGATTGAATTCAAAGTGGCAAGCGTATCACGAGGGGCGGGATCGCGGCCGGCGGCGGCCGGTTGGTGGGTTGGCGGCGAAAGCCGGTTCGAGTGGGGCCGCTCCGCTTCCAAAGGCGCTAACATCAACAGTCTATGAAAAAATCGGAAGCGCTACGCGAGCTGCAACATCTTCAAGAACAAGTAGTTCAATGCTGCCGCTGTCCCCGGCTGGTCGAATACCGCGAAGCCGTCGCCAAGACGAAACGGCGGGCCTATCTGGACTGGGAGTACTGGGGCCGCCCTGTTCCCTCTTTCGGAGACCCGGCTGCCCGGGTGTTGGTCATAGGGCTTGCTCCGGCCGCACACGGCGCCAATCGCACCGGGCGAATGTTTACCGGGGACTCCTCGGGTAATTTTCTCTATCGCGTCCTCTACCGCGCCGGCTTTGCCTCACAACCGACCTCCGTCTCGCGTGACGATGGCCTGCGCTTGAAGGACCTTTACATCACCGCAGCCATCCGCTGCTGCCCGCCAGCCAACAAGCCCTTGCCGCAGGAATTTGCCAATTGTCGGCCCTATCTGGAAAAAGAACTGGAGCTGCTTCCCAACGTGGCCGTCGTCGTCACCTTGGGCAAACTGGCTCACGATACGTATCTGACCATTCTGAAATCGCGCGGCGCGATCTCCCGGAGGTCCGAGTATCCGTTTCGCCACGGAGCCGTGTACAAATTCGGGCAAGGTCTTCCGATCCTCATGGCATCCTACCATCCCAGCCAGCAGAATACTCAGACCGGCAAGCTGCTGGAGCCGATGTTTCTCAAGATTTTCGAAGCGGCAAAGAAGGCGGCCGGCGCGCGCTCCTGAATCTGCTTGCCCCTTTTCGCGGCCGCTCACGCGTCGCTGTAGAAATCGCGGATCCAGATATGGCGGCGTAGTTCCTCCAGAATATCCGTCGGCAGTGGGCCCGTATCGGAGGCGGCGCAACTGGATTCCACGCTGGGTACGCTCCGCATTCCGGGAATTACAGTGGACACCGCCGGATGCGAGAGACAAAACCGGAGCGCCACCTGCGCCAGAGTTCCGTGTGCCTCACCGACAGCTTGCTGGAGCTTGCCGGCGTGTTCCCAAACCTCCCGGCGCCGCTCGCCGCGAAAATACCGGTTGCGAAAATCGCCCTTGGGAAATGTCGTTTCCGGAGTTATCCGGCCGGTGAGGCCGCCCTCATCGAGCGGCACCCGCGCGATGACGCCGATGCCGAGCTCCTGACAAAGCGGAAACAAAGCATCGGCCGCGCGCGGATCGTAAATGTTATAGATGACCTGCACGCAGTCGATCAAGCCGGTCCGCAGCGCCTCGAGCACAGAGGCTGGCTGGTAATCATTGGCGGAAATGCCGAAATAACGCACCTTGCCGCTCTTTTTGAGATCCTCAACCGCTCTGCGCCATTCCTCGGAGTCTGTGAATTCCGGCGACCACACGTGGAACTGCTGAAGATCCACCCTCTCCAGCCGCAGATGGCGGAGGCTCTCCTCGGTCGATTTCAAAATGTGTCGGTATGGAAACACCTTGTCTATGCCGATGCCCAGTCGCGCCGGCCAGAGCATGTTTTTGGGTGGAACTTTTGTAGCCACGTAGATTTCTTCCGCCCGATGGCGCACCAGTTCCCCGACCAGCTTTTCGCTGTGTCCGTCCCCATATACCAGCGCCGTATCGATGAAGTTCACGCCGAGATCGATAGCGCGGTGGAGCGCCCGCAGCGACTCCCGGTCTTCCGCGCCGATCCACATCCTCCCCCCGATGCCCCACGCGCCGTAGCCGATTTCGCTGACGTCGAGTCCTGTTCTGCCCAGCTTGCGATAGCGCATGATGAAGCTCCTGCGGTGGCGTTCTGCGGCCGCCTGAAATCAAGATCGAGAATCAGCGATTCTCTGGTACTCGATGCGATGCTTCCATCAGCCGGCTGGCGTCAGCTTGTTCTTATTCATGCATAAGCTGACGACGTCGAACCGGCTGTAGTGGCCGAGCGTATCGATGTAGGCCTTTGTTTTCCGGCGGTCCTCGGCGCGGAGCTCCGCGTAAAGAATCGCTTCCCGGTCAAGCGCCGGCCCCGCCAGATAAAGGCCGGCCGGGTTGAGGATGGAGCTGCCTCCTGAACCGATATCCCAGGCGGAGCATTCGGAGGGCAGCGAACCCGCCGGATCGTAATTGCCGGCGCTGACCACGAAGTTCTGCGTCTCGAAAGCGTATTCACGGTTCGCGTAGGCCACTTCGCAAAGGTCTGTGGAGTCCCCGGGCCGCCAGCGCCGCTTGGCTCCCGGATGTCTCTCCATCACCCAATACCCGGCCCACAAAGCGCAATGGATTTCCTCCCCCAGGGCCGCCATAGCCGCCTTGAGCAGCGTCATGTGATGCTCGTAGCAGATCAGCGCTCCAATGCGTCCCAGGGAGGTCTCGAACACTTGCAGATCGCTGCCGTCGCCCATGCCCCAGACCATCCGCTCGCCGTGCGTAGGCATCAGCTTGCGGTGCTTGCCGACGATGACGCCCTCGCTGTCGATAAAAAGCGCCGTGTTGTAAAGCGTTTCGCTGCCGGCCAAGCCGCTTCGTTCCGAGCAGCCGATGACGCAGAAACAGCGCGCCTCGCGGGCTGCCTCGCACAGCCGGTCTGTGTAGGGGCTGGGAATTACCAGTGAATTCAACTGGTACCGGACCATCCAGGCGGTCCATTCAGGTACGGGATAAAGACCGCGCCAGTACGGGTAGCCGGGTATCACCACCTCGGGAAACACCACCAGTTCGGCGCCTTGCGAAGCGGCTTCCCGAATGGTTTGGCAAACCTTGTCCACGGTGGGGCCGAGTTGCATGTAAACGGGCGAGATCTGGGCGGCCGCGGCAAGAAATCTTTCTTTCATGAATTTTGATGCTATCAGATGCCGCCTCCCGGAAGTACCATAGAATGCGAGACAGGAGAGCGTATGTCGCTGGGCAAGGTTTTGCGATTGCGGCGGTTGCTGCGGAAGGGGCGGGCGCTGGTGGTGCCTCTGGATCACGGATTGGTCGCAGGGCCCCTGAAGGGCATCGAGGATCCGATCGGGCTCATCAAACTGATTGCGCAGTCCGACGCGGATGCAGTGCTGCTCACGCCGGGCGTGCTCGAGCAGGTCGCCGGAGAACTGGGCCAACTCGCTGTGGTGCTGCGCATCGACGGATGCACCAGCGTACAGGGAAGCGGGCCCATGCGACAATTCGCTTCCGTGGCGCACGCCGCGGCGCTGGGCGCGGACGCCGTGATCGTGAATGCCACTGTAGGAGGCGGACAGGAAGCGGCGGAGCTGCGCAAACTTGGGCGGGTGGCCGAAGAAGCGCGCCGCTGGGGCATGCCGGTTATCGCGGAGATGCTGAGCGCGCGGATGCTCGCCAACCATCTCGACTTTACTGGCCGGGGCGGTGCGGCTCTGCCGCCGGATGTGGCCGGTGATATCTCGCTTGCGGCCCGCATCGGCGCGGAAATGGGAGCCGATATTATTAAGACAAGATATCCCGGGGAAGAGGCGAGTTTCCGGGAAATCGTCGCCGCCACCGGGCGTCCGGTGATGATCGCTGGCGGCCCTATGCGCGACTCCAGCCTGCGTTCGCTCTACCAGTTGGTCGATCAGTCGTTGTCAGCGGGCGCCGAGGGAGTCATCTTCGGCCGCAACGTCTGGCAGCACGCTCGCCCCGACGCCGTGCTGGCCGGCCTTGCAGCCATGGTCCACGACGCCGCGACCGTGGAGCAGGCCCTGGCCGTAGCCGACGAGCAGCCATGCCCGGCTGTTCCCTGACTCGCGGGAACGGGAGACCATTCACGCCACTTGCCATTCCTGAAAAGGCATATTCTTTGGCTCGCTCTCCTGGCGCAAGCAGGCTTGCTGTGCTTTCACATCGATCTGCTGCCGATCTGGGGCGACGAACGCTACACGCTGGAAACGGCCCGGCTCCCGCCGTGGCGTATTCTGGAAGCGCTTCGGGCCGATGTGCACCCGCCTCTCTACTACTTTCTTGTCAAAGGCTGGCTGAAGCTGCCGCTGCCGGGCTCCGAACTGGCGCGGGCGCGCGCTCTCTCGGTGCTTTTCGCGCTGCTTGCTACTGTGGCGGTCTACCGGCTTTGGCTGGGGAACAGCAGCTTCGGGGACAGGTGCCTGTTTCTGGGACTCTGGGTCGGATCTCCCTTTCTGCTGTTATACGCCCGAATGGCGCGCTCCTACACATTGCAACTGCTGCTGGCGGTAATCGCCATTCGTACGGCGCGCGACTGGCTTCGTTGGCCGCATAATGCCCGAGCGGCGGCACGGTATGTCCTCGCCGCCGTGATCCTGCTCTATACGCATTATTTGCCGGGCCTGGCGGTCGTGACCGGGACGGCACTCGTGGGCTTGTGCCGGCGGCAGTGGAAGCAACTGCTCCCCCTGGCCGCCATCGCGCTAGCGTACGCGCCCTGGCTGCGAACTCTGATCGAAACCTCCGGTATGGTGGCGCGTGGGCAGCCCTATCAAGTGAGCGGCAATATTTTTGTCGCCACCGCCGTCCGGGTGGCGTACACTTTCGCGGCTTTTAACTTCGGCGAGAGCATCCCGCTGTGGGGCATCATCCTGGCAGCCGGCGTTTCTCCCGCTTTACTGTGGGCGTTGTGGAAGGCGTGGCGGCGGATGAATCGAGTTCCTCTTCTCTTTCTGGCCGTGGGGGGCATCGCATACTTTGGCGCTTCGGCCTGGGTAACCTTCGCCTTCGTTGGAGCGCGCCTGTTGTTTCTCTTGCCCTTCTATTACCTGTTCCTGCTGCGCGGCTTGGACACTCGCCGCACCGCGGGACTGGCGGCCTACGCCGCTCTCGTAATCGTGGCCTGCGGCGGCTTAGGCAGCTACCACGGCAAACGGGATTTCCTCAATAAGGGGTATTTGGTCGATTATGCGGCCATCGCCGGTAGAGTGGCGGCACGCTCGGGGGGCGAGCCGGCTTTGGTGTTGCTCGACAGCCATGTCTCCGACGCCGGCTACGCTTTGCACGAGGCGGGTTTTCGCGGCCGGATTGAGATACTCAATAGCGCGGAGAATTTTGACCGGGCGCTGGCCGAAATTCACCATCACCGTCCTCCGCTGGTCTGGTATATCCGCTACGGCCGCGATCTGACGCCCTCGGGCCTCCACCATCATCTGGAAGCCGAAGTTTCCCGGGAATATACCGTCGAGCGCTCCGGCGCCGTTCCATTTTCCTGGATCGACCGCAAAGTCATGGAGTGGCTGCGCATGCCAGAGCAACCGGCCTACCTGGTGGAGGTTCTCGAAATGCGCCGGCGTGAAACGCAAGAACACGAGAACGCGGGCCGCCAAACAGGGGAGATCTAGCCCCGGGGCTGTTCGTTGCCGATAGAGATTTTGATGGCACAGCCGCAACCGTCCCCCACGGGTATTATTCATTTTCCCGACGGCTTGCCGGGTTTTGAGAGTTTGCGGCAATTCGTATTGCTGCAAGAGGAAGAGCTGCTTCCGATCGTGTTTCTCGTCTCCTTGATCGAGCCGAAAATCTGCCTGCCGCTGGCGCCGATTCATCAGATTCGATCCGACTACCAGCTCCGCCTGACGGAAGACGATCGGCGCATCCTGGGGCTGCCGGCCGAGGTCATACCGGGATTCAATGTTCTGTGCATGGCTGTGCTCAACCTGGGAGACGGAACGCAAAGACCTTCCGCCAACCTTCTGGCTCCCATCGTAATCAATCCGGCAAACTGCACCGCGAAACAAATTATCCAAATCGACAGCCCGTACTCGACGGCCACCGAGGTGTGATGCTCGTTTTTCGGCGGCAGCAGGGCGAATCGTTTATGGTGGGGGACCAGGTCGAGGTGCGTATATTAGAAATCAGCCGCACGCAGGTAAAGATCGGCGTGGTCGCGCCCCGCGAGGTGAGCATTTACCGGAGTGAAATTTCCCGCCTGAATCGGCGCGCGGCTCTGGGTGATTTAAGAAAGCCGGAGGTGAAGGCCGCCATCGCCGCCGTCCAAAAGGCGCTTTCCAAAAACGATAGTTGAGGTTGCCCCGCCCGCGCGGCCCGGCGAAACCATAGAGACGCGGGCCGCAAGGTCAGGCTTCCAGGTCGAGCTTTCTCGGGGAACGGGGATTGGAAACCGGCGTGGCGTTGGCCAGACGCAAGCGCACGGGCTCAATTTCGCTGAGCAGTGCTCGCGCCGTTTCGCGCCGGCTTGCCAGCGTCCGCACGGCCGCCTCGCCGTGGGAAAGGACTTTCTCCAAGCGCGCCAGCAGATCCGGGGACCAGGTTTGCCGGCAGCGTGTGAGCGCGGCCGCATATTGTCCGCGCCTCGCCGCCGCCACAGCCGCGCCAGCCAGATCGGCCGCATCCACAGCCCGGCGTAGTTCGTCTGTGCTGGCATGCAATGCCCGCAGCAGGCCTTCAGGGTCTGGATTCGGGGATGGCATTCTACCCACCCAGAGTATTGGCGAGTGCTATGGCCTGCTGATCCTTGAACAGCGTGGTGAGCAGAGTCTGCTGCGATTCGAGTTGGGCGAGCAAGGTGTCGGCCTGGGAAATTTGCTCGGTAAGCGTACTCTGCACCCTGTTAACGTAATCCTGTTGCGAGGCGATCTGAAGAGAAAGCCGCTGATCGGATTCGTTGAGAAAATTCTGCGTATTTTGAATGGCTCCGCTTACCGGGTCCGTCAACTGGTTTAGCAGCGTGTAGGCGTTGCCGGCGAACCCCGCCGTCGTATCGCCCAGGAAATGAATGGCATCTTCGAATTGCTGATCAGTGAGGCTGTTGAAGGTCGGCAGGTCGAGCGACAAATGTCCCTGGCGGTCCAGAAGCAGCCCCAGAGCCGCCATGGACTGAATCGAGCCTGCCGTAGAACTGAATCCCGTGATGGCGTGCAGCGCGTCGCCGATCTGGCGCACGATGCTGGAGCCGCCGAGCGGCCCGGCGTTTTTGCCGATTTGCGAGCTCAACTGATCGACGACCGCGTTGTACTTGGCGGCAAAATCTTGCAGCGCGCTTTCGACGGCGCTGCGATCCGCCCGCACGCTGAGGGTGACCGGCGTGGCTCCGCTCGGTCCTGTAATCGTCAGGTTGAGGCCGGGGACCAGGCCGGTGATGGTGTTTGAAGTGTTAATGATGGCCGGCCCACCGTTGATGCTGAACACGGCGTCAGCACCGAGCATGCCTCCATTGGGCAGAAGATCGGAGCCCGCACTGTCATTGAGAGTCAGCGTTTGTGCGCCGGTCTGGTCCGCTGTGAGCGTCAGATCGTATCGGGGATGAGCCGGATCCGAGTTCGTATTGATCACGGTGGCGCGAACACCCAGCGCCGCTTCCTGAGAGTTGATGTAGTCCCGCAGCCCGGAAAGAGTGTTCGGGTAGCCGACGACGCGTGTTCGGCCCGCAAGTCCCGAAGCGAAGCCGGTTCCTTGGGAGCTGTCGGTGGCCGTAAAGGTAAACTGCTTTCCGGCCGCCCCTGTAGCCTGGATCTCGCCCTGGGAGACGGAGAACGTCACGCCAGCTGCCAAGAGAGCGGGATTTGCAGCGACCTGCGCGTTCAAAGCGGCGGCGATCTCTGGCGCCGATTCGCCGCCGATCGCGCCTCCCGGTTCCAAGCCCGTGGTTACTGCGCCCGTATTGCTGGATGTGAAGGTGAAGCCGGCGCCTGCCGTGTCGGATTCCACGAGCTTCAAACGGCCGTTCACGGCACTGAAGGTGACTTTTCCGGCCAGGCTTGCATTTCCCGCGATCTGCTGATTGAGCAGGTTGGCGAGGGCCGCCGCATCTTCTCCCCCGGCCAGCGTGGCCGTGATTCCGGTGTTGATGCTGCCGTCGTCGCTCGCGAAATCAACGGTGACGCGGTCGCCGGCGCCGGCGCCGCCGACGATGGAATTTCCCACAAAGAAGCTTTTCAGGGCGGCGGTGATACTGCCCGTTAGGCCGTTGGCGAAAGTGATCGTCACGCTATCCGGTGGAGAGGGGGTGGTGTCGCCAATCGTGCCGACAGTGCGGCCGGAGCCCATGGCCAGCAGATCGAAACTCTGGCTGTTGCCACCCAGAGTGAGTGCATACAGGCCGTTGGCGCGCGGCGCCGATGTGTCGCTGTCCGGGAGTCCGAGCGCCGTCGACGCCTGGGCGGCGGCGGCAGCCGAGGTGACCACCAGCGAGTAGGCCAGCGGAGCGGGCGAACCCGTCAATTGCAAGGTCGCCACCGCAGGGTCGGATGTCGTAGCGGTCACAGCGCCGTTGGCGGCCAGCAGGCCGAGCGACGAGAAGCTGCTGGTGAGGCTGCTGACAGCACCGCCCAAGACACTCAGTGCTTGTTCCTGGCCGAGTATGCCGGCCTGATCCAATTGCAGCTTCTGCATGGGCAGAGTCGCGATCTGCACGGCGCGCTGCAAAATCTGCTGCAAATCGCTCGAGTACGAGCTTACGCCGGTGAACGTAAGCGGTTGTAGCAGATTCAGAGCAGATGTGTTCGGGGAAACGGGCGAGCTAGCCATGATGGTTCCTCGGTGCGTTTCGCATTCCAAATTCGGGCCGGCGATTCAGCCCCGAGCGGGCAGCGTGTCATGCGCTATAGGGTCCAGTTTGCCCGGCTGCCTGCGCCCACTGCTTCCGCCGGCGGGGCGGCCATGCTTTGCCGCGCGGCCCGCCCCCAACCCTCGTCGAGAGTGAGCAGCAACTGCAACACTTCGTCCAGGGGCGCGAGCGCCTGCCGGGCGTTCGCCTCGGCTAACCGTTCCTGAATGTAGGCGTATAACCGAGCCAGGTTGACCGCGATTTCACCACCGCGCTCCAAGTCCAGCGAGCTTTGCAGTTCCAGGATGATCTGCATCGCCTTCGTGATTGTTGCGGAGCGGCCGTGGACGTCACCCTCCCGCAAAAATACTCGGGCCTTCCGGATTGCATCGATCGCGCCTGCGTATAGTAGTTGCACCAGCCCGATCGGATCAGCCGAAAGCACCTCATTTTCCAGATAGCGACCGTGCATGACTCTATGTCTCCCCTGATGGACCGATCGGCGCTTGCCGCCAGCTTTGCGCTAGGCTCGATTTACGCCATTCTGGCGTGCCCTTGCAATTGGCCGAGCACCTCGGCCAGCCGGAGCACGTCCTCCGGTGGAATCTGATTCAACACCTCATTAGTGGCGCGATCCACGATTCGAATCAGCGGCCGGCCGGTGTCGCGATCCACGGCAAACCGCAGCTCGCTGCCCGGGCCGAAGGCTTCCTTGGCGTTGATGGCGTGAATAGCCTTGACGATTTCGCGATTCTTCGCAGCCTGCTCGATTCCCGCGTTCTCAGGGCTTTTTGAGGCGTCGGTTCCCGGGGCTGCGGGCGCGGCTTGCGCGGGACTGATGATCATAACTACCCCCAAACTGGACCGAGAACGGAAGTACTTGTCGCGCCGTTCACGAACCTGCCAACACAAGGCTGCCCGCTTGGGGACGGCCCGCTCAATCTTATCGGCCCAAACCGGGCGAGGCCCCAAAATTTTTTTGAGGCTGCGTTTACGCTAGAAAATTGAACAGGTTGGGCCTGCTCTGTTGATTCGCAGCCACCTCCAGCGCGGCTTGCTCGCTGGCCTGGATCTGGCTCAGATCGGCCGCTGCCTGAACCACATCAGTATCCTGAAGGCTCGAAAGCTTCTGCTGGTTCACGACATTCATCTGTTGGAGGGAGTTGACCGCGGCTTGGATCTGCTGCTCGGCAGCCCCATAGAAGCCCTGCACGTTGCTCAGATGCGCCACCGCGGCTTGCAAACCTTCCAAAGTGGCCTGAATGCCGCTCCCGTCATTCGCCCTCAGGGCGGCTTCGAGAGCGGTCAATACCTGGAACACATTGGCGCTGTTGGAGCCGCCGATGCTGTGAGTTCCGGCCATGCCGGAGACAAAACCCGTACCGCGATCGAAGTCTACGGCCGTGAAGGTGAGGCTTTCGGCGCTGGTTACCTTGATCTCCCCGTTTGCCGCCGAGAAGTTTATCTTCGCTGCGCTCAGTTCGGGGTTCGAGGCTACTTGGGCGTTCAAGGCGGCGGCGATCTCCTGGGCTGATTCGCCCCCGATAACCCCGCCGCTCTCGAGGCCGCTCGTTACCGTGCCGCTGTCGCTGGCGGTAAAGGTGAAACCCTGGCCGACCGTATCGCTTTCCACGATCTTCAGGTTGCCGCCCTGGTCGCTGAATGTAATCTTGCCCGCGAGCGCGGGCGTGGCCGCGATTTGTGCGTTAAGCGCGGAGGCGATTTGCGCCGCGGTTTCACCGCCGGCAAGTGTGGCTGTAATGGAACTGTTAATCGCCCCATCGGCCGAGATGAAGTGAACCGTGATCTGATCGCCGGCCGTGGGGACGGTCGGCGGCGCGGGCGCCACAAAGAAACTCGGAAGATCGGCGGTGATTGCCCCCGTGGCGCCATGGGAGAAACTTACCCCGATCCCCACCGGCGGAGCAGGTGTCGCCGTGCCGGTAACGCCGGCCGTGCGTCCACTGCCTGTGAAATCGCTGGGATTCAAGAATATGCTTTCTCCATCGGCGCTCACCGGCGAAAGAGTCCCGCCGGGAAACGCGATCGATCGCTGCCCGGTTCCGCCGCGATAGATCACGCCGTTTGTGCTGCTGGGATCGGCGACGAACGGCAGCACCCCATCCGCTCCATCGGCAAAAACGTACTTGCCCCCGAAACTCGTGTTCGCGACGGCGATCAGGTTTTGAATCAACCCGGCAACCTCGGTGGCGATCGAGGATCGCGTCTCTGCTGTTTGGTTGAAGTTCGCGGCCTCTGAGGCCAGGCTTTGCGCCCTTTGCACGAGCGTAATGGCCTGACTGAGAGCGCCATCCACGCTTTGCAACTGGTCGCCTAAGCCTTGCAGATTCTTCAAGAACTGGGAGTTGGTCTGAAGGTCGCTGCTGGTCTGGATGATGGCCGCCGCGCCAGCGGGATCATCGGATGGATTTCTGACTTTCAGACCCGACGAAACCTCTGCCGTAAGATGCTGCCGGCGCGCTTCGATCGTTTGCAGATTGCTCACCGACTGCCGGCTCACCATCGTCAATGTGACTCTTGGGAAAATCATGTCAACGGGCTGCCTATCAAATTGATGACCGTATCCGCGAGGCTGTCGAGCACTGTGATCACGCGCGCCGTCGCTTCGTATGCTTTCTGGAACTGGGTTAACTGCGTCGCTTCCTCATCGAGAGAGACACCGGAAAACGAATCGCGCAGGTTCTGCGCCTGGGTTAAAAGCTGATTTTGAGTGTCCAGGCTGGTTTGGGCCTCGCTGCTGTCTTCGCCCACGCGCGAGACGAGCCGTCCATAGAACTGGCTGGGGGTGAACCCGGCCACGATCGGCGAGGACCCGAGTTGCGCCAGGGCCAGCGCGTTTTCGTTGCCGCCCGAAGAATCGGGCCCCGAGGCTGCGATCTCGGAGTTCCCCAGTCCTGTGACGGCGAAGGTTGCCGCCGCCGGAGATCCGCCGGCTGTGAATGTCCCCGCCAGGCCAGAGGCGAAGCCGGTGCCGCTGGAACTATCGGTGACGGTGGCGGTGAAGCCGGCGCCTGCGTCCAGGCGAACCTCCCTGCCGGAAACCGTGAAGCGCACGCCGGCCGCCGAAAGCACCGGATTAGCAGCCACCTGGGCGTTCAGGGCGCTGGCAATCTCCTCAGCGGATTCTCCGCCAACTACACCGCCCGTCTCCAAACCGGAGAGAAAGCCCGCATCATTGGTCGAAGCACTGAACGAGAAGCCCTGCCCGACCGTGTCGCTTTCGACCAGCTTCAGGCGTCCGCCCTCATCGCTGAAACTCAATTTGCCGGCCAGCGCAGGGCTCAACGCGATTTGGTCGTTGAGGCGCGCGGCGATGGTGGCTGTTGTATCCCCCGCCGACAGCGGCGTTGTCGTGATCGAGGCCCTTGTGGCTCCATCCGCGCTCGTGAAGTTGACGGTGATCGTGTCGCCCGCAGCGAGGCCCGCGGGCGGCGCTGCCGCTACAAAGAAGCTGCTCAGGTTTGCCGTGATCGAGCCGTTTAAACCCGCGGAGAAACTGACCGTCACAGAATCGGGGGGAGAGGGCGTTGCCGCGCCAGTAATCCCCGGGGTCCGGCCGGTCCCTGTGAACGCCAGCGACGTGTACTGGAAGATCGGTTTGCCCGGTAAGCCAGCCAGATCACGGCCTTGCGCCAATTGGGTGTTCACTGCGTCGGCGACTGTGCCCGCAAGCTGATTGAGCTGGCCCAGATAGGCCGGAATGTTCATGTTCCGTAAGTTCAGAACGGCCCCCAATTGCCCGCCTGTCACGCTGGGGGATACCTCATTGCCGAGGGAGTCGCGAATCTCCAGCTGGGAGGCGGTAGGCACCGCTTGCAAGTTGAACGATGCCGTTCCGGTTACCAGCGGCGTGCCGCCGCGCAATACCAGGGAAAGGGAGCCGTCGCTCTGCCGCACTATCTGAAAGTCCACCAGCCCGGCCAGTTGCTCCAACACCTGGGCCAGCCGCGTCTGATTGGCGCTGTTGTCTACATTGGCACCGCCCGTAGACCGTGCGGCGTTCAAATGAGCCACTTCGGCCGTCAGGCTGTTAATTTGGTTCACCAGAACGCTTGCCTGCTGATCGAGCGATGCGCGCTCGCTGGTCAGGCTGCTATAGCTCGAGTGGATGGCCGTCGCCAGGGTCTGAGCGGATTGGAGCACCTGCTGCCGCAGAGTGAAATCGTTGGGCGAAGTCGATAGCGCGGAGAATGAGTTGAAAAACTGATCCAGGGTCGCGCCAATGGACAGGTTGCCCGAGAGCGGAAAGCCGGGCTCTACCTGTGCCAGCGCCTGCACCAGGCTCTGAAAATACGATTGGTTTTGTGTAGCAGTAATTACTTGCTGATCGAGAAACTGATCGCGAATGCTTTGGACGCTCTCCACGGCGACGCCGCCCGACTCGCCTCCGAATAAATCGAAGGGGAGCGCTTCGAAGTTGATTCTCTGGCGGGCGTAGCCGGGCGTCGTGGCGTTTCCGACGTTGTTCTGAGTGACTGCCAGAGCCTGGCCGAAAGCTCCCAGGTTGCCTGCCGCCGCGCCGAGTGACGCGAGAATGTTAGCCATATTCGATCCCCAGCCGGATCTGCGGCCGAATCCGCCTTGCTCTCTGATCGGCCCGGCTCAGGGCTCAGCTTCTGAATTCGCCGGCGTCTTTGCCCGCCAAGGCCGCGCCTTCTGCGATCTGTATGCGACCTCAAGCTTCCGCCCGGAGCCGGGACGCCGGGGGCAGGCTTGGCAAGCCGTATGCCGAGTATTGAGCGCCAGCCCCGGCGTTGTAGAGCAAAGCCAAAATTCCCGCCAGCGCGCGGGCCGTGGCTTCACCGCGCGCCGCCGCTTCCCGGAGGGTGGCGCATTGCGCGCGGATTCGGCGCAGCGCTGCTAGCAGATAGGCAGCCTCCTCCGGAGCCGTGTTGACGGAAAACGTCTCGCGAAGCTTTCGCAAAAGCTGTATCGCACCGTCGAGCCGCGCGGCCTGCTGTTCCACGTCACTGGATTTTCCTGAGGCCAATGCGGCCGCCAGGGCTTCCAGGCGAGATTGGATTTCAACCAGGGTGGCCGCGTTTTCCCTATCGGTTATTGCCATTCCGCTGCTCCCTCCGGGTTTTCCTTGATCCGTCTTTATCAGAAAGATCCGAGCGCGGAAGCGACGATTTTGGCGCTCACGGCGCTGGACGCAACGCTGTAGGTTCCGTTCGCTACCGCTTGCTGCAACTGGCCTATCTTAGCCACAATTTCCGGCGGATCTTGTTCGAGAGCCCGTGAGATATGGACTCCGAGCGCGGAGAGACTCGCGCGGTCGGTAGCGCCGTCCAACCCGGCGCCCTGAGAGCGGCCCGGGCCGCGCGGCTCCGGCGCGTGGGCGACACCCTGGGATCGAACGGCATTCGAACCGGAAGCGCTGGAAGGAGAAAAGTTATCCTCAATTCTCATAGCCAACCCGTCTTACAGCGGCCCGCTTCGGGACGCGAGGCCAGCCCCGCAATTGCTTGTAGCTCGTTCACTCGGCGGCTCGTTGCGCCCGCGCTGCTCACCGCACAGGCCGGCCGCTGTTGGCCTCATTCTGCTTATCGGCCGAACTCTTCCAATCTGTACCCTTCGGCCCTTCCAGTCCGCGCTGGAGCAGCCGCGCTATGCCCAGGCCGCCCCGCTCGGCCAGGGCCTGGGCCATTGCTTGCTCGGCCATTTCCATATAGGTCTGAGGTTCTCCACCGGCTCCTTGCGGTTCTTCCCGCCCGGCGGGGCGCATCATTTGCAAAAGGTGCTCTATCAGCAATGCCTCGAACTGACGGGAGACCTCGGCGATCTGCTGCCGCTGCGTGGGCAGCATCCGAATGCGGCTCCAGACCGCCGATGCAATCTGGCCCGCCATCTAGATCACCTCCACCACTGCGTCTACGGCGCCCGCAGCGGCGATGCTCTGGATGATGGCGATAACGTCCCGCGGCGTAGAACCGATCCCTATCAGCGACTGTACCAGCTCTTCCACGCTAGCTCCTTCTTTCAGGACGACCCGCCTGGCCTTCTCCTCGCTCACAGCGATGCCGGTTTGAGGCACGACGGCGGTTTGACCCGGAGAAAGCGGCGGGGGTTGGCTCACCTCAAGCGTGGTGACGATCTGGACGGAAAGGTTCCCATGCAGCACCTCGACGGGGGCGATGCGGACGTCCTTGCCCAGCACCACGGTGCCCGTGCGCTCGTTAAGCACCACACGGGCTGGGTGCTCCGCCGCGACGTCGAGCGGCTCGAGGGCCGCGATGAAATCCACGGGCTTCGAGCGAAAAGCCTGCGGCATAGCTACCCGGACCAGAGCGGCGTTTTCAGCCCGCGCAACGCCAGCGCCGAATTTCTTGTTCACGGCTTCGGCAATGCGCGCAGCGGTCGCAAAATCAGGCCGGCGCAATTGAAGATTTAAACCGGAATTGCCGGGAGGCTCGGTGGGAGCGGCCCGCTCGACCAGGGCGCCTCCCGGAATGCGTCCTACGGTTGAATGGTTCACCTGTACGCCGGTTTGGGCCGTGCCCGCGGTGAAGCCGCCGATCGAGAGCGGCCCTTGGGCCACGGCATAGGTGTCCCCCGTGGACGCTTTGAGAGCCGTCAGCAGCAGCGTTCCCCCTTGCAGGCTGGAGGCGTCTCCGATCGAGCTCACCACCACATCCAGCCGGGCGCCGGGCTCGGCATAGGGCGGCAGGGTGGCCGTCACCATCACCGCCGCGATGTTCCGCACCTGCATCTGGGCCGGATTGACCGTGACCCCCATACGCTGGAGCATGTTGGTCAGAGTCTGGATGGGAAAAATCGTCTGCTGGCGGTCGCCTGTGCCCTTCAGGCCGGCCACCAATCCGTAGCCGATGAGCATGTTGTCGCGCACGCCTTCCACGGTGGTAAGATCGCCCAAACGAGCCGCCGGCAAGCTGGAGACCGCCGCGAGCAGCGCCGCTATCAACTTTTCTGTCGAGCCTCGTCTGCGCTTCCCCGGGCTTTCTATCGGCATCGAAGTACGTCCTTTAGAACGGCAGCAAACCCAGCAACAGCCGGTATAAGAAATTGGGCCGGCGAATGGCGTCATTCACCACCCCTTTACCGTCCACCAAGATCTGAATATCGGCCACGTGGTCGGAGGTGACCGAATTATCCCGGGCCAGGTCGATGGGACGGACGATGCCGCGCACCGTAATGAGCTGGCGGTCCGAATTTACCGTAATCTCCTTGCTCCCCTCGATGACGAGATAGCCATTGGGCAGCACATGGGTGACTCTGGCGCTCAGCCGAGTCGAGATAGCGCTTTGCCGGCTGGTCGTTCCGGTGCCGGCCAGAGAGCTCGCGCTGCTGGCGCTGGCGAGATTGGAAAGCTGATTCGAGACGTGCCCGTAGATGGCCGGAATCCCGGCGCTGGCGCTGGTTTTGCGGGAACTGGAGGTGGTGCCGGAATTCGAGGCCGACGCGGTTTCGCTGACCACGATGGTAACCATGTCATCAACTTGCCGCGCACGGGCATCGCCGACGAGTTCGGCCAGGGGTCCCTGGGGCGCATACAGAGAACCGCCGGACGGCGCCGCATGCGCCGCTTCTCGCTGGGCCTCCTGGATATAGCGGTCAAGAGGCGTCGTCTGGTCCGACGCGGACAAGGGAAAACCAAACAACGCCCATACGGCCAGGAAGGCGAGGTATTGGCGAAACATGTCGGTCGGACTTTTCCGCTGCTTTGCCGGATTATGCGTATTCACTGGCTCTCCCCTTTGCCGTTTCCGTTGCGCTGGGGCGCGTTTGCGCTTGGGATTTTTTTTGCTTGGTCAAAACCTGGGATCACTTCCGCGCTTTGGGAGTCCTCCACGCGCGCCGCCACCGGCCGCCCGCTCTGCAAATTCCGAAACAGTATGCGTTCTCCCGCGGCTCCGTCCTGCTGCGCTTCTCCCGGGACTCGCAACTGGATGAGGCCGCGGGCCAGCCGCAGCTCGACGACATCGCCTCGTTCCACCACCTTCGGGCGAATGAGCCAAGCCCTCGGAATTTTTTCGCCGGCTCCCAACCGCCGCGCCAGACGCTTGCCAACCACTTCCGAAGGGTCGCGCACCCACTTTTCCAGGGGAACTTGAACAGGGCTGTTCCGAACGGTGATATCGGTTTCACCGATCAACGTTTCCGGATCGATCTTGTGCGCAGCGACCACGTAGGATGCGGCGGCGCTCACCCGCGCCCGGATCCAGAGGGTGCCGCTGCGCTCTTCTCCCGTCGTCCAGGTGAGGGGGATTGTTGCAACGTCTCCCGTGCTGTTGGACGCGGTTCCGGCGCGCAACCGCAGTTCTCCCGCAGGCACTTGTAGAGAAGGAAATCCGACCAGTTGCACTCGGATTTGGTCCGGGGCAATGCGGTACCGTTCGGCGAGCGAGGCCGCTATCGCAGCTTCCACTTCGCGGTCCGAAAGCGGGCGAAGCCGCCGGACGATCAAGATTCGCTCTGGCCATTTTCCGCTGGGAGGATCAATCCCGTGGCGCGCCGCCAGCCGCTGGATCTCCGCCCGTTGCAGCTCCCGCGACAAGCCGGGCAGGGGCGCGTAGAGAATTTTCGACTCCGGCGGCGCCTGCCGCCACTCCGGCATTACTCGGGCCAGTTCGGCGGCCGTGACGCGCTCGTGCTCCGTCTCGATCGTCAATGCGTTTCCACCGGCCACGAGAACGTGCGAAGCAGCGAACAGAAGGGGCAGCGCTGTGAGGAACAGTTTCCATTTCGCCCGTTTCATAGATCTCGATCTCTAACGCGTGAGATTATTGGCCTGCTGATACATCTGATCCGCAGCCTGCACTGCCTTGCTCGCTGCTTCGTAGGCCCGCTGGCTGATGATCATGTTGATGAATTCCTCCACCACGCTCACGTTCGAGCCTTCCAGGTTGCCTTGCAGCAGTTGGCCCAGACCTTCCAAACCTCCGGGTGTGCCGACAATTGGGTCGCCCGACGCTTGCGTAGGCTGAAACAGATTGCGGCCGAGGCTGTTCAGCCCGCCCGGGTTCGGGAACATCGCCAGCTGAATCGTTCCCCCCTGCTGCGCCTGAACCTGACCGGGCTGCGTGAAGCTGACTGTGCCATCGGCGGCGACGGTAACGCTGAGGGCATCCCGAGGCAGCGTAATCTGCGGCTCAATCGGATCACCGTCGGCAGTGACGACATTGCCGTCGCGATCGAGGTGAAACGCCCCCGCGCGCGTGTAGGCAAGGTCGCCCGTGGGCAGCCGGATCTGAAAGAATCCCTGGCCTTCGATCACCAGATCGAGCGGATTGCCGGTTTGAATGAAGTCCCCTTGCGAGAAGATGATCTCGTTGGAGACGGGACGCGAGCCCAGGCCTACCTGGAGCCCCGAAGGCACGACTGTCTGCTGCCCGGCCGCAGTCCCGGGAGCTAGCGTGGTTTGATAGAGCAGATCTTGGAACTGCGCCCGGCGGTGCTTGAAACCGGTGGTGTTGGCGTTGGCCAGATTGTTCGCGATATTGTCAATGTTCAATTGCTGCGCGGACATGCCGCTGGCAGCGCTATATAGTGCGCGAATCACTTGGCATCTCCTTTACTGCGCCGCGCTCCGGCTGCCGGCCCCCGTGTCATGCGCCCGCCGTCGGAATCTGCTCGATGGCCTGCCGGTCCATGTCGTTCGCGATCAAGGACACGGCGCGCGAGAGCATCTCGAATTGGCGCGATACCTCGACGAGGCGGACGGCCGCCTCGGCCGGATTTACGTTGGCACCCTCGAGCTGACCCTGCGCAATTCTGGTCCGCAGAGCCGGCCGCGGCGCGGTGGAATCGGCAGAAAGAAAATAGTTTCCGCCGGCCCGCGCCAAGCTCTGCGGGTTTGGGAAATCCACCACTTGCAGGCGTCCGATGCCTTGTTGTCCGGCGGAGATGGCGCCATCCGGGCTGATGTTGACGTTGCCCGGGGGAAGTTGGACGGAGCGCCCGTTCTGGCCCAAGACGGCGTAGCCTTCGGCGGTTTCGAGCCGACCGCTGGATGATCGCCGGAAATTGCCGTTACGGGTGTACAGCGGGCCCTGAGGCCCGGCGACGGCGAAGAAACCCGGACCGTCCAGAGCCAGATCGAGCGGGGCCTCTGTGGGCGTCAAAGTGCCCTGGCGAAAGTCAATGGCGGAGCCTTCGACGACGGGCATCCAATTGGCCTCGCCCGGCAGGCCCGGCTCTGCACCGGCCCCGAGAAACAGGTTGTAGAATTCGCGGCCGGCCTTGAAGCCCGCCGTATCTACGTTCGCAATGTTGTTGCTAACCAGCTCCAGCGTCTCCAGACGCGAGCGCAAGCCGGCGGCCGCCGTGAGAAGCGCTTGATTCATACCAAACGCGACAGTGCAATCCCCGTACCACGGCGTGCCAGCCCAACCGATTGAAATTCAGCAGGTGTTGAAGCGCCTGGCCATGCCGGCGGCAAAAATATTTTGCCTGGCGGCATCTTCTTGCCGCGCGGTGCAATCCCGAAAGGCTGAGAATCGTTTGTCTTCCACGGCGGCCCGCGCCGTGCAAAGGCACGATCGCATGACGATCGCTGCTTTGCTGCCATCTTCCGGCCCGGCAAATCGGATTCCGTTCAGCAGCAGGCCCGGGCTGCCACCGGCAGCAACCGGAAGCAATTCGAACAGCAGCCGGAAAGCGGCGTTTGGCGATGCACGTCGGATGGCCCCTGCGGATTGGGAGGAAAGCCGCCAGGCGCTTGCCGGCTCCTCCCCGGCCTTTCACTACCTCATACGCCGCAGTTGGCACCGCCGAAAGAATGCCGCCCCCGTTACCGATGGAACGCCTGGCGGGGGCGGCAAAACGGCCGTGATGCCGCCGATCGCGGCTATTTTCGGCTGGCGTGGCGCCGGCTTGAGGCAGTTTCCAATCGCAGCCGCTTCCAGTTCGCAAACAGAGCCGGTGCGGCCGGAGGTCCTAACGGACCGGCCTCTGCGTCCAAAGTTTTTTGCGATGCTGCCCATGAATGCTCCCGCCCCGGTAACGGCGTTCTCAGGGCAAGACGTTTTCGTTGTCAATAGACCGTTCGCGGCCGGTAGGACCGCCAGCGAAGGTGCTGCCGCCGCGAGCTGCGCCTTTTATGCCGCTGCGGCTTCCGTGTTGTCACCTGTCGGACCAGGTGTCGAGCCAAGGCCGTCACACGAAAAAGAGCCGCCGGGCGGAAAGACTGGTGGGACGGCGGAACAAGGCGCGCCGCCGGCAGCCGGCGAGCGGACAGAGACAGCGCCGCTCCCGGCCCAGGCGCAACCCTTTGCATTTGCCCCCAAAATGTTCCCGTCCGCAGCGCCGGTCTCCGCCGCGCCGCAGGCGGGCGTCCCGGTTCTTGAAAATCAGCCAGCCGCGAAGACTATGTCCGCGCAGCCGGTGGATTCCTTTCCGGCTGTTTCGTTGCGGTCGGCCTTTACTCTTCAGGCCCAACGGCAGGAAGCACCGGCCGCAGCGACGGGGCAAGTGATCCGAAGCGAAGCGGCAAAGCTGCCCTCGACAGCGAGTGCCAGCGCTGAATCCTCGCCGGCCCGCCGACCCGGTGTTGTACTCTCTCCGGCAAGCCGGCCGGATGCGGGCGCAGGAAAACACGGGCAGCCGGAAGGGCAGGCCGATGCAGAGTCTTCCGGAGTGTCTGAGAAGCCTGCTGTGCCGCAGCCGCCGAATTCCGCTGTGGCGAAAGGAGCCGTTTTGCTGCGTCAAACGCCGGCTTGGGCAGAAACAGGCGATCAGCGCGCGGCAAAACCGGAACCTGGCTCCGGGCCGGAGAAAATACTCGCGTTGCATACTACGGCCATCCAGGTTTCAGGGAATAACGCGGCAGAAAGCGGGCCCATTCGAGACGCACAAGGGCGCGAAGCCGCAAACGGGCCCTCGGTCCCGGCGGAAACGGCGCCCGGCTTGAATCCCGCGGTCGAAAGGGCTTGCGTTTCCTCGACTCCGGCCGGCTCGCGCATCGATCTTTTGCTTCGTCCGGAGGGACTCGGGCGCGTGGCTGTTCGCCTGGTCGAGCGCGGAGACAGGCTCGAAGTAGCGGTTCGCAGCGAGAGCCAGCCCGCGAAGAGCCTTCTTGCGGAATCACTCCCCTCGCTGGTCGAGGGTTTGCGCCGCCAGGGGTGGGATATTACGCGTGCTGCCAGCGGGGCCGAATCGGACCAGAAAGGCGGGAGCGCCGGACAGCAGGGCCGGAGCGGATATGACCAGAACACCCGCCGGCAACAAGCCCAAGGCGGAACGCGGAAGAATCGCGAGCCCGCAGCGCTGTTTTCCCTCGGGACGCTATGAGGAGGGATTCAGGTTCGGCCCGGTACGAAGGAGAAAAAAGAAACGAGGATTCGATATGACTACTACAACCGCTCTTTCCCCGCCCGGCAGCGGCGCCGCAGGCAATCCGGCGGCCGCCTCCGCCTCCAATCCGAAAACCCGGGCTGGAACGGACACGTTTTTACAGCTTCTGGCAGCAGAGCTCAAGACGCAAGATCCTCTGGACCCAGAAAAAGGGACCGACTTCGTGACCCAGCTTGCCCAGTTCAACTCGCTCGAGCAGTTGATCTCGATCAACGCGAATCTGCAAACCCTAGTCAGCGAGGCGGCATCCGGAGGCGCTGCCGGGCAGGGTGGGCCGCCGGCTGGACAGACTAACAAACAGGAGAACTGACTATGCCTTCCTCATTTTCCACTGCTCTTTCCGGCTTGCGAGGCAGCTCCGACGCCGTCAACGTGATTGCCAACAACTTGGCCAACATGAACACGATCGCGTACAAGGCGAGCGTGGCGGAGTTCAGCGACTTGATCTACCAGCAGGTAGGACAGAACAACGCGGGCGTGCCTTTTCAGATCGGCTTAGGCACCGCCCCGATCAACGTCATCCGGCAGTTCGACCAGGGCACCATCCAGAACACCAGCGGCCTGCTCGACGCGGCCATTCAGGGCGCCGGCTTTTTTGTCGTGCGGCGGGGAGACGCCACGCTCTACACCCGGGCGGGAAACTTCCAGCTCAACAAGCTGGGGCAGCTCGTCGATAGCTCTTCGGATGCCGTGCAGGGCTGGGTGCAGGACGCAAGCGGCGCCGTCAATACGAATTTGCCGGTCGGCGACATTGTAATTCCTGTGGGGCAAACGCTGGCGCCGAAAGCGACCAGCCTGGTGCGGCTCGGGGCAAATCTCAGCGCCACAGCCGCCACGGGCGATACCTTTTCCGCACCGTTACAGGTGTTTGATTCCCTCGGCTCTCCGCACATACTGACCTTCACTTTCACTAAGGCGGCCTCGGGCTGGAATCTTGACGTCACCATTCCCGGGGCCGATGTGGGATCTGCGAATGCCACCGAAAGCATTTTGACGAATGCCCCGGTGAACATCACGTTCGATCAGAACGGCATCCTGGTCAACCCGGGGACGCCGCCCCCCAACCCGCCCCCTTATGACCTGACGATTGACAGCAGCGCGTTCAACCTTGCCGACGGTGCGGCGCCGCTGAATATCACTTGGAGCCTGCTCGATCCGCAGGGAAATCCGACGATCACCCAGTTTGCGCAGGCCTCGGCGGTGGCCACCACCAGCCAGGACGGATTGGCGAGCGCCCAGTTGACCACAGTGTCCATCGCCGATGGAGGAAAGGTTGTGGGTACTTTCAGCGACGGGCAGACGAAAGTGCTGGCGCAGATCGCTCTGGCCACATTCATCAGTCCTCTAACTCTTGCTGCGGTGGGCGGGAACAATTACATCGTTTCCTCCGCTTCGGGAACGCCGGCGATCGGCACGGCCGACACCGGAGGACGCGGGTCGGTAGTCGGGGCGTCTCTTGAGTTTTCAAACGTAGATATCGCCCGGGAGTTTACCGCGCTGATGACCGCGCAGCGCAGCTTTCAGGCCAATGCGCGGGTGATCACGACCGCCGATGACCTGAATCAGGAGGCCATCAATCTGAAGCGCTGACGTGCGGTTTGTCGGGCCGCACATCGCAGGCTGATGAGGCTATGGCAGAACCGGAACAGAAACTGGCTCGGTTTTATGACGTGCCTATCGAGCTGAGCGTCGAGCTGGACCGGAGAACCATGAAGGTACGGGAGATCTTGGGCCTCCGGGCCGGGTCTCTCATCAAGATGAACCGGTCCGCCGGCGACAACATGAGCCTTCTTCTGGCAGGTGTGGTGGTGGGTTATGGCGAGATTGTCGTCATAGAGGACACCATCGGCATACGGATTACGGATTTTTTGCAGGAGCTGAAGTGATGGCCGGACTGAGGCCGCAGGGACTTTGCCGTTGTTGAATTCGATGGCAGCCGTCGCGCTGGTGCTGGCCATGCTCGCAGGCCTGCTGTGGTGGCTCCGCCGGTTGGCCGGCAAAGGCGGCCGGTTGTTCGACTCTTCCGGCCGGCACGTTCGGGTGATCGAGAGCGTCAACCTGGCCCCCGGCGCATTCCTGCATTTAATCGAGGTTTCGGGCCGGCTGCTGCTGGTCTCGGCCGCATCACAGGGCTGCGAACTGCTTGGCGAGCTCGAGGGTTTGCCGGATGAGGCGCCAACCGAAACTCTGTGGAAACGAGCGCTGTTGGCGAAGAGAAGGAATCTTCAGACATGAGGATGGCATGAAGCGAATCGCCGCTGCACTTCTTTTGGGGGCAGGCCCGCTGGCAGCGCAGCAAGGGCCTTGGAACGGGCTGCGGCTCGGCGGCAAGCCCGGTCCCGGCGAATGGTCGGCGCCGCTCGAAATTCTGCTCTGGCTGACACTGCTGGTTTTGCTGCCGGCGGCCATTATTTCTCTGACGCCGTTTTTGCGGCTGCTGGTGGTGCTGCACTTCCTGCGCCAGGCGCTCGGCACGCAATCGGCGCCCAGTAATCAGGTTTTGGCCGGTTTGTCGCTGTTTCTGACTTTGTTATTGATGCAGCCCACCGGCGCACGCATTTACGAGCAGGCAATCGGACCTTTGGACCGCGGCGAGATCGGAATGCAGGAGGCGCTGGCGCGCGCGGCCGTTCCCGTAAAAGGCTTTCTGGCCAGGTATGTTCGTGAAAAGGATGTCGCGCTGTTCCTCGAGATTTCCCACGCGCCGCGGCCGCGAAACCTGGACGATCTTGACCTCCAGGTGCTGATGCCGGCCTATGTTCTTTCCGAGCTGAGAACGGCTTTTCAGATCGGGGCTGTCTTGTTTTTGCCGTTTTTGATCATCGACCTGCTCGTCGCGTCGATCACCCTCTCTCTCGGCATGTTGCAGTTGCCGCCGGTCATGATCTCCGCCCCCTTCAAGATTCTGCTGTTCGTGGTCGTAGATGGGTGGAACCTCGTCGTGGGGTCGCTGGTAAAAAGTTTTTGAGAGGCACGCCGGCCCAATCCGGCCCCAGAGCGGACGTGCGGCTGCCGGCGGGAGGGTCTTATGAATACGGACATCGCCGTGGAACTGGCGCGGCAGGCGCTAATAACCTCTTTTGTGGTGAGCGCCCCGATTCTGGCCTTGGGATTTGTGGCGGGCGTGGTGGTCAGTATTGTGCAAATCCTGACTTCGATGCAGGACCCTGCATTCAACACGATTCCCAGACTCGCCGCTTTTCTGGCGGGAGCGCTGGTTCTGCTGCCGTGGATGACCGAGCGCCTGGTCTCTTACACGATTGCGTTATTTTCCAACTTGAAAGGCTTTGCGCGCTAGCGGCGCGGAACCGCCGACTCGGCACCGAAGCGGGCCGCGCCTTTTTTCCGCGAAAGCTATCGCCGCGCGCTTCCTCGGCCCGGCGAAGGATGGGCGCAACAATCTGGTTCGATCTTCAATGAGCGACGCGTCGATCATCACGCAGCAATTCTTGATCGCCTTCCTGCTTGTGTTCGCGAGGGTAGCCGGGCTGTTCGCCTTTCTGCCCTTGCCAGGGAGCAGTCTGTTTCCGGCGACGGTCAAAGCAGCACTCATACTGCTCGTAACCCTGGTGCTGCTACCCTCGACTGCCATTCGCCCCTCGCTGGAGAACGGTATCGGAACGATCTGCGTGTGGGTGCTGCGCGAAACCGGGTTGGGCGTGGCGGCCGGCGTCGCCTTGCAGTTTTTGAACGAGATGCTGGGCTTGGCCGCCCAGATTCTCGGTTTTCAGGCAGGCTACTCCTACGTCAATACGATCGACCCTTCGACGCAAGTGGATGCGGCGATTCTGAATGTCATGCTCACGCTACTGGGAGGGCTGCTGTTCTTCTCGCTCGATCTGCACCTGGCAGTGGTTCGGGCGCTTGCCTGGAATTTGCAAACGGTTCCGGTTGGACAGCCTCTTGCGAGCGGTGCAGGCGCGGGACTGGCGCTGGCGATGGTGCGCCTCGGAGGTGCTGTCTTGGATACGGCAACACGCCTTGCCTTTCCGGTCGTCGCCATTCTGCTGCTGCTTGACCTGGCGCTGGCTTTCTTAAGCTATGTGAATGGCCGCATGCAGCTTTTGAGCCTGGCCTTTCCGGTGAAGATGAGCGTAGCCATGCTAAGCCTGGCCGCGTTGCTAACCGCCGTGCCGCGGCTCTACCAGGAACTGGCGCGGCAAGCAATGGCTGTCGCTTACGGAATTTTGCAGCGATGGTGATACGCCGCAAATCCTCCGGAGCGCCCTGGTGCAACGTGGGACCACCGGCGCTGGGGGCGAGGCGGTCAAACATCCGCGCGTGAGTTCGGCTGCTGTAACCGAGCACGTTGATGCCCGACCAATCGCAGAAGAGTGAACAGCCTACTCCCCGCCGCTGGCAACAAGCCCGGCAGGAAGGCCAGGTGGCGCACAGCCGGGACCTCACCCAGGCCGCCGGGTTCGCGCTGGCAGTCGCCGCTCTGGCATGGGCGGGCGAGGCCCTTTTTGCAGGCTTGCAGGATAGCATGCGCGGGCTGTTTGCGGAGGCGTTTCGGGAAGGATTGGTAACAGGCCGCATGGGCGCTCTGCTGGGCGGTTTGCTGCGCGGACCGCTGGGGGCGGCAGCGGAGCTCGGCGCTGCGCTGCTCGCAACAGCCCTCATCGCCCACTTCATACAAACCGGTTTCGCAATCGCCCTCAAGCGGCTGCGGTTTGACTTTTCGAAGCTCAACCCTGCGGGCAGGGTTGCCACGCTTCCTGGGCAAAACGTCCAGGAGGCGTGCAAGGCGCTGCTTCTTTTTCCGCTGTTCGCCTGGGCTTGCTGGGCGGTTCTCAGCCAGAATCTGGCGGCGTTTCTGGACTTGCCAAACCGGACGCCAGCGGCGGCCGCCGCCCTGGTAGGCCATGCGCTGGGCAGCCTTTCGGGTAAAGCCGCCGTAGTTCTGCTCGCCTTGGGGGCCTGGGACTATTTCCGGGAACGACAGAAGCTGCTCCGGCAACTGCGTATGACTAAGCAGGAGGTGCGGCAAGAACAGAGGGATCTGGAGGGAAATCCGCTGGTAAAAGCGCGCTTCCGCCGGCTTCAGCGGGAGATGGCCCGCCGCCGGATGATGAGCCGGGTGCCCAAAGCCAGCGTCGTTATTACCAACCCGACGCATTACGCCGTAGCGCTCGAATACCGCATGGAGACGATGCGCGCGCCAGTGGTTACGGCCAAGGGCCAGAACTACATGGCCTTGCGCATACGGCGGACGGCCGAGCAGCACGGCATCCCGTTAGTGGAAAATCCCCCGCTCGCTCAGGCCTTGTACAAGGGCTGTGAGGTGGGCAGTGAAATTCCGGTGGCGCTTTATCACGCAGTGGCTGAAATTTTGGCCTACATCTTCCGATTAACCAGACAGAGCTAGAAGGCCGCCGCCCGGCCCGATGGGCTCCGGCGCGGCCCACGAAAAAAGACAGGCCATTGTATCGGCAGTAGCAAGGCACCAGGAGCCCGAATTGGAAGCCGTTCTGAATCAGCGGACGACTAGTAATCTCAACCTCGCCATACCGCTGGCTGTGGTGGCCGTCGTACTGATCATGATTTTGCCGGTGCCGCCGGCGGTGTTGGACGTTCTGATCTCGGCCAATATCACTCTCTCGGTGATCACGCTGATCGTGACGATGTATATTACCCGCCCGGTGCAATTCAGCGTATATCCATCGCTGCTCCTGCTGCTGACGCTATTCCGGCTGGCCCTGAATATTTCCTCCAGCCGCCTGATCCTGCTCAACGGCAACAGCGGCACCGCAGCCGCCGGGCGCGTGATCGAATCTTTCGGCCAATTCGTCGTGGGTGGGAACTATGTCATCGGAGTGGTGATATTCATCCTGCTGGTCGCCATTCAGTATGTCGTGATCAATCATGGCGCGGTGCGCATTTCTGAGGTGACGGCGCGGTTCACGCTGGACGCGATGCCGGGCAAGCAGATGTCGATTGACTCGGATTTGAACGCCGGCCTGATCGACGAAGCCGAGGCCCGCGCCCGCCGCCAGGAGATCGCGCGCGAAGCGGAGTTTTACGGAGCCATGGACGGCGCTGTGCGCTTTACGCAGCGCGACGCCATAGCCAGCATCATTATCACGGCGGTGAACATCGTCGCCGGCTTCCTGATCGGCGTTTTGCAGCATGGCATGCCGCTCGAGCGCGCGCTGCAAACCTATACGGTTCTGACCGTAGGCGACGGCTTGGTGACCGTGGTGCCGGCGCTGCTCATTTCCGTTTCCGGCGGCCTGATTACCACGCGGGCGGCGACCGACTCCCGTCTTGGCGCTGACTTCAGCCGGCAGCTCTTTTTCCACCCGGAGCCGCTGTTGATCGGTTCCGCCGTGCTGCTGGTGCTGGCGGCGGCGCCGGGCTTGCCGGGGCTGCCGTTTCTGGCGCTGGGAGCCGGAGTCGGCGGCATCGCCTGGAACCTGCGCCGGAAAACGGCGGCACAGGCCGTTGTTCCGGTCAAACCGCAGCCGGCCTCCGAGCGCGAGAGTCTGGAGGGCCTGCTGCGCGTCGAGCCGCTGGCTATCGAGGTGGGGCTTGGCCTGGTGAAGATGGTGGACGCAGCTCAGGGAGGCACGCTCCTGAAGCGCATCGCTGCCGTGCGCCGGCAGCTCGCGGGCGAGCTCGGGTTCATCATGCCGCCGGTTCGCGTCACCGATAACCTGACTCTGCGCTCGCGGGAGTATGTCGTACTGCTGAAAGGAGCGGAAATCGCCCGCTACGAGCTGCGCGCCGGCTGCGAGCTGGCGATCAATCCGGGCACTGTGAAGGAAAGGCTGCCGGGCGTGGAAACGCGGGAGCCCGCGTTCGGCATACCGGCCATATGGATCGAAGCCTCGCAGGTGGAGCGCGCGCGCACGCTAGGCTACACGGTGGTGGACCCGCCGAACGTGCTGGCCACCCACTTAACCGAGTTGATCCGCACGCATGCCTATGAGCTGTTTAGCCGGCAGGAGGCGAAAAAGCTTCTCGACCGGGTAAATGAGGAAAACCCAAAGCTGGTCGAGGAGTTGGTGCCGAAGCTGGCGACTCTGGCTGTCGTGCAGCGCGTATTGCAGGGTCTGCTGCGCGAGCGCGTCTCAATCCGGGACGGTGCGAGCATTCTGGAAGCGATTTCAGAATCCGTCCCGATGACCAAGAATCCTGTACTTCTGGTGGAATACGTCCGGCAGTCGATCGCCCGCACGGTTGTGAAACCGTATTTGAACGACAAGGGAGAGCTGGCGGCGTTTTTCGTGGACCCCGCAATTGAGGAGGCCGTGCGCGCCGGCATCGAGCACGCCGAGGCGTCCACACGTCTGAATCTGGCGCCGGCGGCCATGCGGGAAATCATCGAAAAGTTCAAAAAGTGCCTGGGTGTTTTGCAAGGTCCCGGAGTGGTGATCACCGGCGCGGAAGTCCGTTTCGCCATGCGCCAGATTTGTGAAAGCGCTTTGCCGCAGGCAGTGTTCCTTTCGCACGCCGAAATTCCGGCTACGGTCAAGCTGGTGTCTCTGGGGATTATCCAATGAACGCCGCGAAGCGTGGAACGGAGGGAGCCGGGAGGGAACAGCCGATGCACATCCGGGCTTATCATTCGGACAGCGTAGAGTCCGCGATCCGCCAGGCGAAACTCGAGTTGGGCGGCGACGCGATTCTGCTCGAGTCCAAAGAAACGCCGATCGAGGAGCGGCATCGAGGGTTGTACGAAGTCCGGTTCGCTTTCGGCGGAACGGCCGCCCCGCCGCGCCCATCTGGCTCGCGGCCGGCCGGAAGCCTCTTCGAGCTGAGCCAGGGCATCGACGAGATCCGCCGGATGCTCTATAGCTACACTCGCACTTACTACCTGCCGGAGAGTGACTTTCCTTCTCATCCAGCGTTGGCCCGGCTTTACCAGGATCTGGCAGCGAACGATTTCAGCTTCGAACTGGCCATGCGGCTCATGGCAAGGGCGGCCGCAGCGGCGAAAGACGGCGCGAGCGATAAGGAGGTGGAACAGGCCCTCGCTGAGCACATCGGATCTGTCGTGCCATCCAGCCAGGAAATCGGCGTGACTGGAACGCGGCCCCGCGTGATCGCCCTGGTGGGGCCGGCCGGTTCTGGAAAAACGACCACGATGGCGAAGCTTGCCATCCGTTTTCGGCTCGAGCGCCGCGAGAACGTACAACTCCTCTCTGCTGATACATATCGAGTAGGAGCGATCGATCAGTTGCGGACCTACGCCGCGATTGTGGGCGCCGGCTGGACCGTGGCTGAGGAATGCGGGCAGTGGGCCGCGGCACTGGATCGTTTGCGGAGACCGGCTGATAGCGAGCCTCCCGGGCTGATACTGATCGACACTCCCGGATTCGCGTTTTCCGGGCTGGAAAAAATCACGGACCTTGCCGCATGGCTCCGCGGCGTGCCGGATGTGGATATCCACTTGGTTGTGAGCGCCTCGCTCAAGCCGAAGGACTTGCGGCAGACCACGGAGAAGTATCGGATGTTCGGGCCGCGAAAGCTGCTGTTCACGAAACTCGATGAGACCCTCACCTTCGGCCCGCTGCTCGAAGAGGCGATCCGCACCGGCTGGGCCCTCTCATTTTTCAGTACCGGCCAGGGAATACCCGAGGACTTAGCGCCGGCGAACCGGCCGATCCTCGCCGATCTGGCGCTCAACCGAAGAGCAGGCCTGGGGGTCTGCTGAGAGAGGGCTCCGATGGCAGGCGCTGACTCCATGCTTTCTTCGCCGCCGCAGGACGCCGCGGCCGAACGAGAAAGGCTGATCCTGGAGCACCTGCCGCAGGTGAAGCTGATCGCTTCGCGCATTCACGACAAGCTGCCGCAGAGCGTGAGCCTGGAGGATCTGGTCAGCTCCGGCATTGTGGGGCTGATCACCGCGATCGACAACTTCAATCCCAAGCTCAACGTGAAGCTCAAGACCTATGCCGAATATAAGATTCGCGGCGCCATTCTCGACAGCCTGCGGGACCTCGACTGGGCGCCGCGCAACAAGCGCCGGAAAGCGAAGCTGATCGAAGCGGCGATTTTAATGGCTGAGAAGAAACACGGGCGCTCGCCGAGCGAAGAGGAGATCGCCGCCGAGTTGGGCATTTCCCTCGCCGAATATCACGAGTGGCTAGTGGATGTGAGGGCCGTAAACCTGGCCCGCCTGGAACAACCCGGGTCAAGTGACGGCGAAACCGCCGATGCCCTGCGCTTCATCTCCGATGACGAGGACCAATGGCCCTCGAACTTGTTCGAACGGTCGGAACTGGAAAGACTGATTACGGCAGCTCTCGACAACATGCCCCGGGTTGAGCGGACGATTCTGACGCTCTACTACTACGAGGAGCTGATGCTCCGGCAAATCGCCGAGGTCTTGAAGATGCATGAGACCCGCGTCTCGCAACTGAAGTCGCAGGCCATTCTGCGCCTGCGAACATATTTGCGATCCAGATGGCCGACTTGACCGAGTCTTAAAGCCATATGTCGTTTGAAACACAGCTCTCGCAGGAAGAAATCGACCGCCTGTTCCGCGAAGCCGGCACGACCGTGCCCGAAGAGGGCAAGGCGGCGGCCAAAAAGTCGTTCAGCTACGATTTCCGGCGTCCGGACCGCATTCCCAAGGAGCAACTACGATCGATTCACTTGCTGCATGATTTCTTCGCGCGCAACCTGGCCAGTTCCTTAGGCGCCTATCTTCGCGCCTATGTGGTGGTGCACCTGGTGTCAGTCGAGCAATTGTCCTTCGCCGAGTTTCTGCAATATCTCCCCACGCCGACCTGCATTTCGACAATCGGCATGAAGCCCCTCGAAGGCAACGCGGTGCTGGAGCTGAACCCTTCGCTGGTTTTTCCTATGCTCGACATTTTGCTCGGCGGCACCGGCAAGAACGCCATGAAGGAGTTCCGGGAGATCACCGAAATCGAGCAGAGCATCATTGAAGGCGTGTTGCGCATCGTGCTGCACGATCTTACCGAGACATGGCGTCCGGTGTCGGAGATAAATTTCTCGATCGAGTCTACCGAGACGCAGCCTCAACTCATTCAAATTCTCTCTCCTAACGAGGCGATTGTGGCGATCGGCTTTGAGATCACCACCGGGGAAAACCGCGGCATGATGAATTTCGGCATTCCTTCGATCATGGTCAAAATGCTCGGCCAGCAATTCGAGCAGCAGTGGTCGATCCGCCGCAAAACGGTGAATGAAGAAGAACAGCGGGTGATGCAGCGAATCGTCAATGGGCTGCCGATGACCTTGGACGCCCGCCTGGAAGGAGGCACGATCCGCACAGCCGACCTCCTGCAACTCGAAGCGGGCGATGTGTTGACCTTCGATATTCCGTTGAGCCGCCCTGTATCGGTCGGAGTAAACGGAAGGTGTAAATTCCAAGGAGAGATCATAGTCACCGGCAAGAATCGGGCCATTGTGATCGGCGGGCGTGAGGAACATTGAGGTATGGACCTTGGGGCGAGTTCCCGCGAAATAGAAGGCCGTGGGCCAGCGGAGAGTGAAGAAGACCTGGAAAGGCGAGACAGCCGATTCCGGGAAGCCGGCGGTCAACGCTATGGGTTTGCAGAGGCGTGGAGAGACGGTCTGCGCCTTGTTCTGGAATCGATGGAGGCGGCCCGTTCAGGGGAAGAACCGGGAGAACATGTCTCATTCGAAGTTGCCGTTTCTGAGGCGGGAGGCTGGTCCCTCTGGGAGTTCCCAGCCGGGTGCCTTTTCGCGCTCGAGGGTGTTCCCGGCGCCGCGGTCTGGGCAGGCGCCGCCGGCGCGACAGTGGCTGCGCTCGGAGAGATAATGGCAGGCGCCGCTTCTTCAGCGGAATCGGATCTGCGCGAAGCGTTCCGGGAGCTGATGAATCAGACCGCGCAGGCGGCGGGCGAGATCCTCTCCGGCAGACTTCACAGGCGCATGCGCTTTTGCCCTGGGCAGGTCGCTGGCCTTCCCGCTCGGCCAGGCTGCTCGTTCCAAATCAATTTTTCCCGCAAGAGCTCTCCTCACCAGGTTGGCCTTGCGTTGAGTCCAGAGCTGCTCGATTACCTGGATAGTCCAGTGGAGACCGGTCTTTCCACCGCTGGGCGCCCTCATTCTCAGGCAACAGAGGGAGAGCACCAGGGCGCAAGCAACATACTGCCGCGAAATCTCGATCTTTTAATGGAGGTCGAGTTGCCGGTGTGCGTCACTTTCGGCCGCACGCAACTGCCGCTAAAAGATGTGTTAAAGCTTTCTTCCGGCTCGATCGTTGAGTTAAACCGCCTGGCGAACGAGCCCGTTGAGGTGCTGATCAACAATTATGTGATCGCGCGGGGCGAGGTTGTTGTGGTTGACGGAAACTATGGCATCCGTGTGACTGAAATTGTGAGCCGGCAGGAGCGGATTCGATCCATATTCTAAGCGTTCCGGCGGAATCGCCTTGTCAAGTGTGCATGGTCGCGGCTCCAGATCCGGTCTCGTTTCTGGCGCTGTAAGGAAAAGCCCGGCGCCTGAGGATTTCTTATGACGATTTCACTCGCTTTTGCTCACCTGTTGTGGATGCCGATCGGCCTCGGGGCGCTGGCGGTGTTTGTGCTTTGCGCACTATACCGCAGGGCAGGCGCTTTGCGGCGGGACATCCTGGCGCTCGAATTGGAGCATGGGCTGATGAAAAAGAGATTCGAGGCGGCCACCGGGGGATTACACGTGCGGCTGCTGCAAGTAGAGCGACGCCTGCGGCCGATCGGTGCGGCCGTATCCCAGCGAACGGCCGCCTCCGCGCCAGACCTCGGCGCATCCGCCGGCGCGGGGGAGGAGCAGATTCCGCCGCCCTTGGAAGCAAAAAACCAGCTTTCTCGTGGTGAAATGGAATTGCTGAAAAAGATCCGCCGGCTTGCCTCTCACGGTTAGCTCGCGGGCGTGCACAATCGTTTCCCGGAAATCGCCGCAACCTGCGCTAGAGCAGAAAATGGCCGGGGAAGCGCGGAAGCGCAGCGCATTGCTGTCACCGGGATCACTCCCCGGCAGTTTTGCGCCCGCTTGCTGCGCTGCGCTGCCGGAAAGCCTCGAACAGCACTACGGCGGCGGCGACGGAAACATTGAGAGATGCGATTCTCCCTGCGACCGGAATTTTGATCAGAAAGTCACAGTGACGAGCCGTTTGCTGGTGCAGACCCTTCGCCTCGCCTCCGAGAACGAACGCAATCCGACCGCGATAATCCGCGCGGTCGTAGCTCGTCTCTGCGCGTTCATCGAGACCGTAAATCCAATATTCTTTTTCTTTAAGGTATTCGAGCGCTCGATTTATGTTCGGCACCCGGGCTACTGGAAGATATTCGAGAGCCCCGGCGGCCGCCTTGACGACGGTTTCCGTGAGGCCCGTTGAGCGCCTCTCCGGGATCACCACAGCGCTAGCTCCGGCCGCATAGGCGGAGCGGATGATGGCGCCTAAATTATGGGGGTCTTCCACGCCGTCCAATAGCACCAGTACACCCGGTGTTCCCGGAGGCACAATTACGTCTTCGATCTCCCGGTACGGATACGCTGCGGCGAGCGCCACCACACCCTGGTGAGATTTCACTTCAGCCGCGCGGTCGAGCGCCTCTCTCGGCTCGAAACGAATCGGAACCGCCGACCGGCGGCAAGCTTTGATGATCTGCTGGATTCGCGCATTTTGCGCCCCGCGCGCAATCATCACGTATTCCACCGGGCGGCCGGCCTTCAATGCTTCCTGCACGGCATGAATCCCGATCAATTTGAGCATGGAGAAGCGGCGGTCAGCGGCCTCGCGATGCCGCCTCGCCCGACTCGGGAATCCTGTAGCGCATCGAGCGCTCCGGCCCCGGAGGGCCGGCCGGCACAACTACTTTCGGCGGCGTCAAACCAGGCGAAGGAGGCGTTCCTGAGTTCGATGGCGCGGGCGGCGCCGGGGCGCCGCCGGCAGGGCGGCCATTACCCGAAGTTCCCCTGGAGCCGTTACGAATCATTCCGCTCCTGCCTCTGCCGGCGCCCCCTTGAATGACGATTAGTCCCGGCCAGTAAATGCCCAAGTCATCTTCTGTGTTGTCCTGAAGAGTAAGTCCCGAAGAGGAGCCGGCCGGCGCCTGGGAAACTCCTCCCGCAGGAGGGCCGTTTGGATATTCATAATATCTGGCAGAAGGGGGAGCAGGAGGTTGCGGCGCCTCGGGCGGCCTCGGCGGTTCGCCGCCTATAATCCGAATGCCGCCGCCGGCGTGAGGCATCTCCTGGTCGCGCGCTGTTGTTCCGATCTGCGCCGGGGCAAAGCTCGCAACGCCCGCCAGGCTTCGCTTGCCGTGAACGGATGAGGTAACCGGCCGCGGCGGGGCCGGAAGCGTTCCTACGAACCGGCTCAGCTTGAGGAGATTTGGAGGCAGAGCTGGCGCCGGCAGCGGATTTATGACGTGCGGCGCCGCGCCGCTCCCGCTCGCGTAAACAGCGAACGTTGTGTTCGCCAGGGAGAAGAGGGAGGGCTGGACGCCGGGCCGCCAATTTTCCCCGGGCGCCAACGGCCCCCATCCCACAAACGCGCCCGAGCGCAGCCAATACGTATCACCTGCCTTGAAGGCAGGATCATCGCCCGGCGCCCACACCCAACCAGCCGATGGAAGGCGCATCCACCGGCCGTAGTGGTAAGGCAACCATCCCCAGGGTTCACTCGACACCCACACATAGCCGAGTCCGTCATACCAGCGCCAGAACCCGAGAGAAAACGGTTTCCATCCTTCCGTGACATCGGGTTGCCAGACTTTTCCGAGAGAGCCGGCGTCTATCCATTTGCCAGCAGCGTCGAGTTCGCCCAACCCGGCTGGGAAAAGCCGGATCTTAGTTCCTGCTGCGCGCTGGGCCGCTTCCCGGTCGCGCTGCTCGTTCCAGGCATCCAAGACGCCCGCTTGGGCTTCGCGCAGTAGTTGAAACCGATCCCCCACTTGTGGATCGACATGAGCCGTTTCCCCTTCGTGGAGATCCAGTTCCGCCGCCCGCGTGCGGAACCGGACGCGGCCTTCCAGGATTACTACGGTGGATCCTTTTTCGCCCGCTTCCACGCGAACGCGCGATCCGGCGAGAAACGCGATTTCCACTCCGGGAGCGGCTAGGGCAAAGACATTGGGACGAATCGGCTCGGCAGTGGCGTAAAGCACGCCGCGTTCGAGGGAAATGCGGCTGATGCGCTGTCCTGTAGACAGCCCGGCCAAATCGGAGAATTGCGCTTCCGAGTCCGGCCCCAGGCGCAAGTAGCTCCCATCATCCATTTCAAGCTCAGCCTGCGCGCCCGTGAAGGCTTCGACCCAGAATCCTTGGCCCACGGGCAGGTTGCGCACGGCGGGGATTTTTTCGCCCGTTCCCGCCTGGTCGATTTCCACTCTTCCTTCCGCCAATGTGACGCGGGCAAAACGCAGGTGGGGATCTCCGGCCAAAACTGGGCCGCTGGCCAGCACAATGCAAAGGGCTGCCATCAGCAACACCGGCATAGAAAATCCGCGCACGGGCTCTCTTCTGCTACTTAGACCTTAGCACGGAAAACAGAATCGCCCCAATATTCCCCGCTGTAACGACGCCGGCGGCAACGGATCAGAGCCATGTCGATTCTGCCGGACGCGGGAACCGGCAAAGATGCGCGGGGAAGGCTGATTCTAAGCCGTTCGGCCGGCAGGCAGCAGGAACCATGGGCGCTCAAGAGTCAGCTAAGATCAAAGTGAAAACATGGATGCCCACGCCATTCTCGAGCACATCGGGCGCTTTCCACACGGGCGGGCCACTTACAAGCAGTTGATTCGCGAGTTGGGTGTTCGCGGAGACCAGCGCCGCGACCTGGAACGCCTGCTGGCCGGGCTTGTGGAACGCGGCCGCCTGATCGAGACGCGCTCCGGCCACTACGTGTTGGCGGAAAGACAAGGGGAATACGTTTCCGGCAAGCTGGTCTTGCACCGGGATGGCTATGGTTTTGTGATTCCAGACCAGCCGCAGAGGCTGGCGGCGCGCGGGGCAGAAGCCGGAACGATCCCAGACATCTACGTAAGCGCCGAATCGGCGGCTGGCGCGATGCACGGAGACCGCGTATTGGTCCGGTTGAAAGGCCCCAGCGAGGGGCGGCTCGTGCGCATCCTTTCCCGCGCGCACGCCGAAGTCGTAGGGCAATTTCATTACAGCCGGCGCGGCAGTTATGTAGTTCCATACGACGAGAAGATCCGCGACAACATACTGATTCCCCGCGGTGCCGAATTGCCGCCGCCGTCGAAACGCATAGACCGGCTCGGCGAAGTCCGATCGTTTGAGATCACAAGCCCGGAAGATCTGGAGGGCGCTGTCGTCAATGTCGAGATCACAAGCTACCCCAGCGCGGCCGAGCCGGCTCAGGGCCGGGTCACGGAAGTGTTGGGACAGCCAGACGATTTCGGCATCGATGTCGAGATCATGATCCGCAAGCATCACCTGCCGCACCGGTTTCCGCCCGAGGTAATCCGCGAGGCCGAAGCTCTGGAGCCGGTGATCCCGGCGGAGGAAATCGCTCGCCGCCGCGATTTTCGGGAGCTCGATATCGTCACGATCGACGGTGAGACGGCTCGCGACTTTGACGACGCCGTGTGGGTGGAACGCCGGCCGGATGGCCGCTTTCAGCTCCAGGTGCACATTGCGGATGTGGCGCACTATGTCCGTGAAGGCTCGGCCATCGACCGGGAGGCCCGTCTGCGCGGCACCAGCGCTTATTTTCCGGACCGCGCTGTGCCCATGCTTCCGTACGAGCTTTCGACCGGCATCTGCTCGCTGAATCCCCGCTGCGATCGGCTTGTGCTTTCTGTGTTGCTCGAAATCGATCCGGAGGGCGAGGTGGTGGACGCTGAATTTTGCGAAGGCGTGATTGCGAGCGCCGAGCGGATGACCTACACCGATGTCAACCTGATTCTTAGCGGCGATCCCGGATTGCGGGGGCGCTACGCCCGGCTCACTCCGCGCTTCGAGCAAATGGCTGAACTGGCCGAAATACTGAATCGGCGGCGGCAAAAACGCGGGTCGATCGATTTCGATCTGCCGGAGCCCGTCATTGAGTTTGGGGAAGCCGGACAGGTGACGGCCATCGTTCGCAGCGAGCGCAACATCGCGCACCGCTTGATCGAGGAATTCATGCTGGCGGCGAATGAAGCAGTCGCCTCGACTCTGGAGCTGCATCTGCCGGCTTCACTCTACCGGGTGCATGAGAAGCCGGACCCGCGCCGGGTGATGGAATTCGAGCAGGTGGCGGCCACGTTCGGTTATTCCCTCGGCATTGGCCCGTTGCCCGCCCGCGACTTGGGTTTCACAACCCGGCATCGCGATCATACGAAAGGCCGCCGCAGCACTATTGTGCCGGAAAGGGATGTCCCCATCACCTCCAGGCATTACCAAAAGCTGATTGCTCGCATCGCAGGAAAACCCGAGGAGCGCATCCTCAGTTATCTGATGCTGCGATCGCTCAAACAGGCGCGGTATAGCGAGGAGAATTTGGGTCATTTTGCGCTTGCTTCGGCTTCTTATACTCATTTCACTTCGCCGATCCGACGCTATCCCGATCTGGTTGTACACCGGCTTTTGAAAGGCCTGCTGAGAAACTTCCAGGGAACGCCGGCGAAGCCGGAAGGAACCATGCCGAAACCCAGGCGCTCGCGAAGCGGCAAGATCGCGGCGCAAGATGCAGCCAAAGTTTCCCAGGTTGCAAAGAGCTATCTCCACGCCGTCGCCGAAGAGTGCTCCTTTACCGAGCGGCGCGCGGCGGACGCCGAGCGCGAACTGATGGACTGGAAGAAGGCGCGGTTCATGGAAGAGCACCTCGGCGACGAATTTCCTGCGATTGTCGTCAGCGTCGCCAAGTACGGCCTGTTTGTGGAGCTGCTCGATTTGTTCATCGAGGGCCTCATCCCCATCGAGACCCTGCCGGGAGACCGCTACACTTATCGCGAAAATATGCGCGCGATTGTCGGAGAAAGGCGCAAGAGAAAGTTCACACTGGGCGATCGGCTGACAGTCCGCGTGGACCGCGTGCTGGCCGCCGAACGCAAGGTGCAGTTTTCCTGGGTGCCCGAGCCGGGCAAGTAAACCGCCAGCGCCAAGAAATTGGCGTGCTGCCAGGATCCTGTCCGGCCAACCGTCGGCCGCATCGTTCAAAATTCCACAAACACATTGATTTCCGTTTGGCGGTATAGTTGCCGAACCTTCCGGCGGAGGCCGCATGATTCCATCCCTGAAGTTTTCGAACCAGACGTCGGCGGCACGGACGGCGCCACGCAGCCAAAAACCGAGCTCGGGCTTTTGGGCGCTCTTCGAGGAGGCGCCGCGGAAAGCAATTGCCTCGCCCGAGGCGCCCACACCAGCAGCGAGAGGCGGTCCGGCGCCGCAATCCGAGCTGGCTCCGGCAACTATCGGAGTACCTCGGCTTTTCAACGATCCTCCTCCGCCCATTGGCACGCTGCCGCCTGCGTCTCCGCCGGGACCGAACCCGGTCGGGGCCGGACTGCTTGCTTTATCCAGCTTTGGAAAAGCGGCGGGCGTTGCGCGGGAGGTACAGGAAGATCCCATCTCTGGAACCCAAACGGCCGCCAGCGTTGCGGTGGAACAGCCGGAAACCAGCAAGGAGAATTCCACAGAAGGCGGCGGAGCCCCCGGTCCCGAAGACCCGAATAGCGTGCCGGATTCTGCGCGTATCACCGATTTCATCCCCAACGTGCCGGGTATGGATCTTAGTCATTACACGCTGTTGAGGCCGCCGGTATCCCTCGAGCCGTTGCTGGACGAGATGCGCCGGCAGGGTCTCGACCCCAGCAAGTTTCAGTTCACCGAACTGGAAAGCTATGACGCTTTCCCCACCCGGCCCGATTGGAGCGTAACCATGCATCAACTCTTGATTCAGGGTCCGAACGGCGCCAAGCTGTACGATCTTGACTGGTCTCTCAGGACGCCTTGGGTAACTGCGGTTGACATGAAAACCTCCCATATCGCGTAAAAACCAGGCCGGCCCTCTGCCCATCGTCCTGTGGCGAGTGAAAAGCGGGGCCGGATCGGTCGCAGCGACTCGCGTTGTCTGGTGGAGACAGAACGCGTGACCGGAGGAGAAGGTTTCTTTCTCTTGGCTGGCGGGAACTACGGCAGACCAACCTATCGAACGCGCACGAGGCTTTTCAGATCAATCCCTGCCCGGCTGGTTGTTCCGGTGAGCGGCAGCGAAAGCACCACATCCACCTTCTTGCAAATCGTTTCGGTGCAGGCCTGTCCGTCTATCGCGATTTGGGCCGGTCCCGCTCCGGAGCGCTTCACTTTTGCCGCAAAAAGAGCTGGGCCGGTGAAGCCCCAACTGTACAACTGGAGCTCCGGCTTTGAAAAATCCTTGGGAGGGGATTGATACCAGGGGCCGGCGGCTTCCAATCCCTGGCTGAGTTTCACTTGCGTGGGGGCGTCCACAGCCAGCGCCGGCTTTCCGGCCAACTTTTCCTCGGCGCGCTGCTTGTTATCCATAGCAAACGTATGCCAGCCGGCTTCCGGCGTTGCCTGGATCATCAGGAAATCCCCGTCGAGTTTGGCTCTGTAGGAAATGCATGGCCTCATATCATGAGTGACGGCGACGGGTTCGGTCCACTCGCCAGCCCAAGCGGGGCTGCCAAGGGCGATCAAGGTAAGGACTGCTTTCAGCGCTCTTCGTGTTCTCAACATAGCTTATTTCCGGAAGTTCATCCTGAGCGTGTTCAATTGCATTTGCTGCCTCCTACCGTCCCGAATCACGCTCAGGGTCACTGTCTGGCCCGCTGTTTTGCGGAGCTTGATGAAAAGCTCCGGGGTATTGGCGACCTCATCCTGCTCCACGCCATCGACGCCGTAAATGATGTCGCCCACTTGCAATTGGTGGGTCCCGAGCATCTTGGCCAGGCTATCCACGGATTTTACTTGACCGGCAAACCCGTCGGCCTTTAGCCCCAGATCGCGCTTCTCGGCCTCCGTCAATGGCCGCGACTCGAAATAGACGCGTGGATCAACGCTGGATTGCCGCCAGCCGACATCGGTGAGCCACCAAAGCTTCGGCAGCGCCACCGTTAGATCGATCGGCTTCCCCTCCCGTTCCACCGTAATTTGGACTTGTTTGGCGCGGCGATCGACTTTGTCGTAGTAGTACTGCAAATCCCCGAAGGTCCAGACCGGAGTTCCGTTCAACGCCGCAATGCGGTCCCCCGGCCTCATGCCCGCCTCCTGAACCGCGCCCAGCGCCGATTTCACCACCAATCCTTTCGGGATATCAAGATTGATCCCGATGGTCTTGATGTCGGGTGACCGGTAAAGATCTTTCATCTTGTCGAGCGTGCCGTCGCGCTCCTTGTGCAGATTGATGTAGTCGCCGATCAAATGGCATTCGACGCAGGCGCCCCGCCCGATCGTGCGCTCGACAAGCAGCGGATAATCCCGCGGATGCGAAGGTTTGGGCCGCTCCGTCTTCTTCAGTTCGCCTTTCAGGTACTTTTGGTGTAATTCGAGGCCCTGCCGGAGCGCCAATTCCAGGCTGCTCAGATTGAGATAGGTGTCGTCGGAAACCTGATCCCGGCCGCCGTACCGCATGTAGATCTGCTCGTCGGCGTTCATGATGAAAAAGTACAGAGTGTTGTTCCAGTCCCGGTCAAACAGCGCGATATCGGAATCGTCGTTCTTCACCAGGCGGACACACACGTATTGGCTCATGAGTTTGCCGCGTGGTGAGCTCGGTGGTGACAGCACAACCTGTGCGTCAAATATTCGCCCGGCTATTCAAGCCTCGCAACGGAACTCAAGAAAGATCGGCTTTTGAGTTTTCTTCGCCTCCTGTAAGGCCTCTTTGTAATCGCTGAACCAGAAAATACGGTCTTCCTGCGCGACCGCCCGGCCAGCCGCGGACCACAACAAGCCTGCTGCCGCAATCGCAAGAGCGAAGTATCGTTCTCGCTTTCTCATGAGCCTCTACACCCGCCGAAAGAGCGGCTGCTTCGCACACAGCACACCCTGCCGGCGGTTTTTCAATAGATGATTTGCAATCCAGCCCGGACTCAGAAATTTCTTTCCCAGTCCGTCCTGCCGGAGGGCAGGATCAGCCCCTCGCAGGATGACCCGAATGAGCCAGACGTTTGGATTATACCATCGGTCTTCCGGCCGGCCCGCTCGGCCCCGGCGTGGACGCACGGCCGTCACCCCCGGGATTTGCCGGGCCTTGGAGGACAAGCGGGCGGGGAAGCGGAGTTTCCAGCTCGAGACCCTGCTTTGAGAAAACAGCTTGGGGAACCAGGGCGTCCCGCGCGAGAATCGCAAGAAAACGCCGGCTCCTAAAATCCCACTCCGGGCCCCAGGAACAGGGTGCGCTCATTCCCGGCGCGCTTCCTCGATTTTGTCGCTGATCTGCTCGACGAAGCGGTCGAAGCTGACGCCCTGCATGCGGCTGACTAGCTCTCCGCGCTTGTTGAAGATCATGGTAGTGGGAATACCCGTGATGTGATAAAAGCGCGCCAGGCCATCCTCGAAATAAACCTGGTCGGACCATTTCTGTTCGATGAGGAAAGGCTTCACCAGCTCCCGATTTTCGTCTGTGTCGATGGAAAGAAAGACCACGTCGGCGTCTTTTCCGTACTTGCTCTTCAGTTGCTCAAAAAGCGGATGCTGGAGGCGGCATGGGGCGCACCAGGTCGCCCAAAAATCGAGGATTACAACTTTGCCGCTGAAATCAGCCAGCCGGATAGAGTCGCCGCGCAGCCCGCTCAAGCGGTACTGAAATGCGTCTTGGACACCGGCATTGGGGATATCAGTGTTTCGGAGCGCTTCCCGGACCGCGACGGCATGTGCGGTGCGGTCGTAAGCCTGCAACATCAAGTCCCCCAGGCCGGCCTCTGATCCGTGCATCTTTCTGTAGAGATCGCCTGCCGCAGCGCGATCCAGTCGCCGGTCTTCGGCCGTAACTTTCGGGTCAGGAATGGAAAAAGCATCGGCGTAATGCTCGATGGCATCGGCGAGCTTACCTTGCCGGGCCTCCCAGCGCGCCTGTTCCCGCGCAGCTTCGCCCGTAGGATAAGTCTGGTAGCTCTGCTTCGCCTTGGCGATGGCCTTGTCGAGATCGCCGGTGTTGCCCCACGCCCTGGCCTGAAGAACCAGCGCTCGCGCGATCGTGCGGTCGAGGTCATCGCGTTCTTCGCTGCGCGTGGTGTGGAGGCGCTTTTCTTCGGCGCCCCTTTCGAGCTTCTCCGAGTAATGCAGGGATCGCCGCGCCGATTCCGCATCGTCTGAGGAAAGAAAAGCCCGCGCCACCCGGTCCAGCAGCACCCAATCGTCGCTATGTTCCAGAACCTTTTCCCCGTACGAGATGATTCGCCGGTCGTCATGGGCGTCGATGGCCGCTCTGAGAATCGCCCGCTCCAGCTCGGGCCGGCGTGCGGATTGCGGGTATTTCCGCAAGTGCCGCTCAACAGCCCGGATGAAATCCACTGGGCTGTTGGCGACCTGCGAAACCTCTTCCTGCAAGATCCGCTGCTCCTCTTCCGCCGAAAGATGGTCGGCCGCCTTCGCGCCATTCGAATGGGTCTGGGCCCCGGCGGGTTTGCCGCTGGCCTGCGCCCATACCGGCGTCGAAACGATTGCCAATAAGATGAGGAACCTCAATTTGCCGTCTTCCCGGTGCGAATCCGCTCGGCGAGAGAAGCCGCGCGGGCCTGCGCGATGTGGACGAAGTTCGGTTGCGTGGCGATTTTATCCAGCACTGGAAGCAACTGTTCGGGCGCCACAATGCGGTGATTGTCCCAGGAGATCTCGAGCGCCAGCAGCGCCTTGTTCACGCCCAGGCGGTCGAACTGTGCCGCCCGCTCCAGGGCGATGCGATGCCGTTCGGTTTCGCCGATTTTTTCGAACCAGTCGGCCAGAGCGCGCGCATTGGGGTCCTCCGAAAAGTTGAATTTCACTTCGTTGCGCACCTGGCCGTCTTCGTAACGGAAAAGTTTCACCCCCATATTGGCCAGTTTGAGCTTGCTTTCGAGCGGCTTGCGGAAAAATTGCAGCTTTTCGGCCAATGCGAAAATTTCTGCCGTGTTGCCGGGTGGAAGCGTGAAGCGCAGCGGATCTTCCTCGGCCGGCGACTCGCGGTAGGTGGCGCTACCGCCGGCCTCGACCTCAATGGCGAAATATTCCGGGATGCTGCCCGGAAACGATTTGGAAAAGAAAATGCGTCCCTTCTTGGAACTCTGCGCGCCTGCCACCCATGCCAGGAGTAGGAGAAAGCAGCCTGCCGCCTTCCTCATGATGCTTTTCCGGCCCCTTGACGCCAGCCGAGCTTCTCTTGCGCCAGCGCATTCGTGCCGTGGCAAATGGCGACGGCCAGGGCGTCGGATGCGTCCTCGGGCGCCGGCTCGGCGAGCGAGAGCAAGGAAGCCACCATCATTTGAACCTGCTGCTTCTCGGCCCGGCCGTAGCCTACCACACTGCTTTTGACCTCGAGCGGCGAGTACTCTCCGACCGGAACCCCCGCTTGCGCCGCCGCCAGCAGCGCAATTCCGCGGACGTGAGCCAGCCGCAGCGCCGTCTTCACATTCGCCGCATGAAAAACCTCTTCGATCGCAACCACTTCCGGCTGGTAAAGGCGGATCGCCCGGCTCAGCCCGTCGTGAATCTGGGAAAGCCTCTGCGCCATGCTGTCTTTGGAGGAAGTCTCGATCACGCCAGCGGAAATGAACTTGTGGGCGCGGCCGTCCGTTTCCACCACGCCGAAACCTGTTCTCTCGCAGCCGCAGTCGATACCGAACACTCGCATGGCGTTGGCGCTGGCCGCCTGCTAATGAGCCAGCGCTTCCATTTCTTTTTCCTCGATGTCGAAGTTGGCGTAGACGTTTTGCACGTCTTCGTGGTCTTCGAGGGCTTCGCTCATTTTTAGCATCGCCTGCGCCTGTTTGCCCTCGAGCTTCACGTGGGTTTGCGGCACCATGGTGATTTCACTTACGGTCGTCTCGATTCCGTTCTGCTTCAGCGCTTCCATAACTGCTTCGTGCGACTCGGGGGCCGACAGAATCGACCAGCTATCGCCATCATCGCGGAGGTCTTCGGCGCCCGCGGAGAGAGCAATCTCCATCAGTTGATCCTCGGCCACTTTGTCTTTCGGGACTACGATCAGGCTGCGCTTCGAGAACATCCACGAGACACAGCCGTTCTCCCCCAGGTTTCCGCCGTATTTGCCGAAAAGGTGCCGGATCTCACTGACCGTCCGATTGCGATTATCGGTGGCCACTTCCACCAGGACCGCCACGCCGCCGGGACCATAGCCCTCGAAGGTGGCCTCCTCGATGGTTGCCCCCGGCAACTGCCCGGTGCCCCGCAGGATGGCGCGCTTTATGTTATCCGCAGGCATGCTGGCAGCTTTGGCCGCCGCCACCGCAGTGCGCAGCCGCGGATTGGAATCTACATCACCGCCGGATCGCGCGGCAATGGTGATTTCTTTAATCAAACGCGTAAACAGCCGGCCACGCTTGGCGTCTGTGGCTGCTTTTTTGTGCTTGATTGTCGCCCATTTGGAATGGCCCGACATGGCACACCTCACCTACTCAATACCAGTAGCAATATAAAAGATACCAAAAAGCAGGGGCACGAAGCCAGCGGCGGCAGGTCAGCCTGCCCTCCGTACGCTCCAAGAGCGCCGTTATTTTTTCACCGCTACGCAGATCTTGCGCGCTTGCGCCGCGCCTTCACCTGGATCACAAGCGGCGTTCCCTCAAAATCGAACTGCCGCCGCAGTTGATTGACCAGGAAACGCTCGAACGAAAAGTGGAGCTTGCCTTGCCGGTCGGTGAACAACACGAAGGTCGGAGGCGCCACAGACGCCTGCGTCAGATAGAGAATCTTCAAGCGCTGGCCGGCTGGAACCCCGGCGCGCTCGAGATCCAGTGAACCAAAGAAGCGGTTCAACTCGCCCGTGGGGATCCGGCGATGCGCGGCCTGATAGACTCGCTGAATCGCCGGAAACAAGCGCTCCGTACCCGCTCCGGTAAGGGCAGAAACGAACTCCACTGGGGCGTAATCGAGAAATTTCAGCTTTTCTCGCAGTCGCGCCGTGAACTCCCGCCGGGTTGCCTGGCTGCGGGCAAGGTCCCATTTGTTTACCACGAGGACAATCGGCTTGCCGCTCTCATGGGCGTAGCCGGCGATCGTGGCGTCCAGTGCCGTGACCCCTTCGACGCCGTCGATCAGCAACAGGACCACCTCAGCCAGCCGGATGTGCCGCCGTGCCATCACCACACTGAGCTTCTCGGCCATGAGCTTTGTCTTGCCTTTGCGCCGGATTCCCGCGGTATCGACGAAGTTGTATTCCACTCCATCGCGCCGCACCAGCGCATCCACCGCGTCGCGGGTGGTGCCCGGCGTAGGGGAAACGATGGCTCGCTCCGCTCCCGCCAGCCGATTCAGCAGAGTGGATTTTCCCGCGTTCGGCTTGCCGATGATGGCCACTTGTACGGGTTTGCTAAAAGGGCCCGACCCTGTTTTTTTTTCGATCTCGGAAGCATCCGCGGCGGGGAACTGTGCTGTGACGATGTCGAGCAGCTCGTCGACTCCCTTATTGTGTTCGGCGGAAACAGGGATAACGCGCTCGATGCCCAGGGAATAGAAATCCCCGATACCGCTTTCGAGCGACACCGCGTCGACCTTATTGACGGCCAGCGTGAGCGGCTTGCCCGTCTGTAGCAGCAGCCGAGCCAGTTCCCGATCCGCTCCTGTAATTTCGGTTCTTCCATCGATGACGAAGATGATGTGCCAGGCCCGTTCGATGGCTACCTGCGCCTGCCTTAGAATTTGAATTGGTATTTCCTCTTCTTCACCGACGAGAATGCCTCCGGTATCGATCAGCTCAAAAGGCCGTCCCCGCCATTCGGCCGGCGAGTGAATCCGGTCGCGGGTGATGCCGGGCTCATTGCCCACAATCGCCCGCCGGACACCCGTTATTCGGTTGAAAAGAGTCGATTTTCCGACGTTCGGTCTGCCAACGATGACGACGGTGGGCCGCTCGCTTCGTTCCATCAGCCTTCATGGTAGCTTAGGGAAGCGGCGCGCATTGACGGCTGCGCCGGCGGCCGCACGAGAAATGGCGCTCTATTATCCGCTTTTTCTAAACCTCCAGGGGCGAACAGTGGTGGTGGTGGGTGGAGGCCGCGTGGCTGCCCGCAAAATCGCCGGCTTGCTGGAGGCGGGCGCCAGAGTGCGGGTAATTGCGCCGGAGATTTCGCGCCAGGTGGCTGCGCATGAAATCGAGCGGCGGCCGTATCGGCTCGGCGATCTGAAGGGTGCTACGCTGGCTTTTGCTGCCACCGACAACCGCGAGGTGAATCATGCTGTGGCCGTCGAAGCGGCGCGCCGGCGCATTCCGGTGAATGTAGCGGATTCAGCCGCGGAGTCCACCTTTATCGTGCCCGCGCGCATCACGCGCGGCGAAATGCAAATTGCGATTTCGACCGGCGGCCGCAATCCCCGCCTAGCCGGGCAAATCCGCCGGCGGTTGCAAGCGGAACTGGCGTCGGCCGCAAAGTGAGGCCATGATGAGGCTGCGTACGGCCGAGGGCAAGCTCAAGATCGAGCACAGCATTATTGCGGGCCTGCGCCCCGCTCTGGAACGCCTGCTGCGCCACAACCCGCGGATCAAGTCGGTGATCCCAGGAGTGATCCGCCCGGTGCGTAATGCGCGGGGCGCCGTCCGGCTCCGGGTCACCACCCCGACTCAAACCGGCTGGAAGGTCATTGCGTTCGCGGCAGGCGCCCGGCAGGAGGTTTTTGTAAATACTACCTTGACCCGCGAGCAATTGGAAGCCGCTTTGGCTTCGGCGCTGCGCGAATCAGCGTAAGGAATCTGTGGTAGGGCCGCCGCCGGATCAGTTTCCCGGACCGCGTAATCGAGCAAAACAACAACTGTTCAGCGGCAGATCACCTCCTCGCCGCGCCATTCGACTTCCGACAAGGGTCTTTCCGAGCGGCGTATAAACGCGCAATACGCGGTTGTAATTTTGCTGCGGGCAGGGATCCACCGGTACCCAGGTGTTCCAAACAGCGAACCCCGGTCGATCATCCGGCGGCGCGGTTCAGGAAAGGGCGAGACCCCAAATTCCATTCCCCGCGTGAGTGTGCGCCCGTTCCAGGGCTTATGAGTGCGGCAGTGATTCTCTTCCCAAATGCCAAGCCAAGGGAAGTCCGCCCGCCCCCAGACGTATCCGAAGAGAACTTTGGCGTCGGGATCATACGCCGTAAACCAGGCCTGTTCGCGCGCTGGATCCATCAGATGCGTTGTGAAGCCCGCCGACACGGGAACATCGGGAATCTGGCGAAGATCGAGGCTGCCGCCATCATTGGCGGGACACAAGGGCCAATCGAACTCCGCCCCGACGCGCATGCGACCTTTACCGTGTGCAAACTCTGTTTCGTATGTTTTCGAACGCGTCGCCGTTGCGGCAAAAATCGTTTTGCCCCGGGAGAGAAACGGCGGCCCGAGCGTCACGTGCTCCGTCCAGCCGACAGCCCGGTCAGCGGCCGAGAGATTTTCGGCCGTCTCGATAAAGAGCACAACACCCCCGGATCCCGAGGACGGCGCCAGCCGAAGCCTCCTCTCAAAACGCATCTGCGCGATCGGAAGAAGGGCCGTGCCAAGCAATTCTGATTCGCTGATTTTTTCGATGTCCCAGCGGACGACGGGCGCTTCGCCGTGCACACTCAGGCCGGCCGCCGCTTCCTCGTCGGAAGGAGCCCCGAAGTAATCGAAGCAGAGATTGTGGCCCAGAATGCCGGAGAGCAAACGGCTCTCCCGGTCCGCGCCATACTCGGGCGTTCGGTGAGGATCCCAGTCGCTCGGCTCGATGCTCGGCCAGGGCGGGACCCAGAGCGGGTTGACCCCATTCTCCAGTAAACAGATCTCGGCGATGTGCCCGCCTCCGTAAACCACCGAGACCCGAATCTCGCTATTTTGGAGCTGCACGGCCCGGCGGCCGTGAAACGTAGCCTCCATCCTGTCTTCCCCCCTTGCCCTCCGGAAGCAATGATTGTACTGTAAAGCGTTATGGCATCCCGCAGTGTAAACAAAGTGATTCTGTTGGGCCACCTTGGACGCGATGCCGAAATCAAGTACACGCCCAACGGAGCGTCCCGCTGCACCTTCACGCTGGCCACCTCCCGCCGCTGGAAAGACCAGCAGACTGGCGAATGGAAGGAAGAAACCGACTGGCACAACGTAGTGCTTTGGCGGTCGGAGAATGTTGCCCCGCACCTGCAAAAAGGCAAGCAGGTTTACGTCGAGGGCCGTTTGCAGACCAGAAGCTGGGAAGACAAGGACGGCAACAAGCGCTACACCACCGAAATTATCGCGGACAATCTCATTCTGCTCGGCGGGCGCGGTGGTGAGGCGATCGGAGCAGGCGATGAAGAGCTCAATTCAGCTTCGGCATCGGCTCCGCGCAGCGCAGGGGCTGGCCGTGGCTCGGCAGCTACCCCGCAACCCGACATGGCCAGTCAGGAAATCTCCGACGACGACGTACCTTTCTAGGCGGTCTTTGCAATCGTGCCCGAGCAAACGCGCTGGGAGACGTACTGTTAATCCTGCGCTTTGAGGCATAGCCTTGCTTCTCGCATTTGCCCCGTCAAACCGCCTCGCCGCAGAGTGAATGCCGGCGGAGCGCCCTCGTCTGCGCAAAAATCTATATTTGCAGCCGGCGAGGGGGATTGCACACTGGCCATTCCCCGGCAGGCGCCGTGAGCCCGCCCTTGCCTCCGCCCGGAGAGTTTTTCGACAATTCATGCGCGGCGGCCGAATCCGGGGATATAATTTCGTATCCTGATTTTCTTTGCGGAGGTGGCCATGACGCGCAAGGCGTTTTGCCTATTCCTGATGGCGGTCGCTGCCGGTTTGCTTGCGCAGCAGCCGAAAGCCGCTGCTCCGTCCGGCGCGCCCAAGATCCAAGCGCTGATCATCACCGGGCAAAACGGCCACGACTGGCGGGCAACCACTCCGGTGATGCGGAAGATTCTGGAAGACACCGGGAGGTTCGAAGTGCGCGTCACCGAAGAGTTCCGCGGCGCCGGTCCCGAGACCTTGGCTCCGTATGAATTGGTGATTCTTAATTACTACGAGCGCCGAAGGCCAGAGCTGCGCTGGGGAGAGCGCGCCGATAATGCGCTGCTTAATTTTGTCCGCTCAGGCAAAGGGCTGGTGATGTACCACTTCTCTATGGCCGCGTTCGACGGCTGGGAAGAATATGAGAAGCTCTCCGGGGCGAACTGGCGGCCCAATAACGGCCACCACTCCGCCCGCCACAACTTCACTGTGGACATTCGAGACGCCGACCATCCGATTACGCGCGGTATGAAGGCCTCTTTTCCGGAGACCAGTGATGAGCTGTATGCGAATTTGAAGTGGCAACCGCCCAACACATTCCACGTGCTGGCTACCGCCTGGGATGACCATTCCCTATATCAGGGCAAAGCCCGGCAGCCCATTCCCGGGCCGGGTAAAGACGAACCGATGCTGTGGACCGTAAATTATGGGCAAGGGCGGGTGTTCGCCACCGCACTGGGCCACGATCCCGAGGCGATGAAGAGCCCGGGATTCATAGCCACCTTTCAGCGCGGTTCGGAATGGGCGGCAACCGGCGACGTCACCATACCGCTTCCCCCGGAACTGGTGAAATAGCAAGCCGCGGCCGGCCCCTCCACGTTGTTGGGGCACGGCGCGGATGCTTTGCCTAGGGATGAGATAGCGTGGTCGGGAGCGAAAAACCCTCGAACGGGAAAGACCGAACCCTGCGCTGACAACCTTCGCCGCAGGTTAGACTAAACGAAATGGCCGATAATTTTCTGGTACCCGAAACAAAAATTGAGGCTAATGGCGCCGGTCCGGCGCTGCCGCTGGGGCCTTCCGCAGGCAAAACCTTGTTGTTGACGCTCGGAATCACCAGGATTCTCGAGCAGCAGAGCCTTGATGTCTCGATCTGGGGATCTGTGGACGGCAGCGATTGGGGCGCAAAACCGCTGCTCAGCTTCCCCCAAAAGTTCTACGTGGGCTCCTATACGCTGCTGTTGGACTTGAGCGCCAAACCCGAGATCCAGTTTTTGCAGGCTCGCTGGACGGTGAACCGCTGGGGCGTGGGATCGACCAAGCCGATGTTCATGATCTATATTTTCGTGGAAGCAGCTTCCGGCGTAAAGAGGGCGTAGTCTCTGCGGCGGCGGCTGCGGCTGAATGCTCCGCCGCCAGGCCGCCGAGAGCTTTCTCTGCCGCTTTCCGTATTGCCAAGCGTTTTGTGCGCAGCGCAGCAGCGGCCGGCCTGTGCGGCTCAACAGACAGAGCAGTTCTCGCCCGATTTGGCTTCAGGCTTTCTATCTATCAATAAATCTCCGTTTTTCAAGAGCTTAGATCTTCCTTTGGCGGCTGAAATACGGTAAAATTAAGGTTTAGTCTACAACCGGGGAGATCTCTTTGGACGATATCGAAAAGCCACCTCAGGGTCCCACACAGTTGCCCTTGCCGCCCGATGGGGGCGACAAAAACCTGGTTCCGATCGACATCGAAGACGAGATGCGCAAGTCGTATCTCGATTACGCGATGAGCGTGATCATCGGGCGAGCCCTACCGGACATCCGCGACGGACTGAAGCCGGTGCAGCGGCGGATCCTCTACGGCATGTACGAGTCGGGATTGCTGCCCAACCGCCCCTACCGAAAATGCGCCAACACGGTCGGCTACGTGCTCGGAAATTATCATCCGCACGGCGACGCGCCGGTGTATGAAGCGCTGGTGCGGCTGGCGCAGCCCTTTTCCATGCGCTATCCGCTGGTGGACGGCCAGGGCAATTTCGGCTCCGTGGACGGCGACCCGCCCGCGGCCATGCGGTACACCGAGGCCCGGCTGGCGCGCATCGCCGTCACGCTGCTCGACGATATCGATAAGGAAACTGTAGATTTCCGGCCCAATTACGACGACCGCACAGTCGAGCCGGAATATCTGCCGGCGCTCATTCCGAATCTGCTGATCAACGGCGCGCAAGGCATCGCCGTGGGTATGGCCACCAACATCCCGCCCCACAATCTGGGAGAGATCATTGAGGCCGCGATTTTGATGGTGCAGAACCCGAAAGTCGGCCTGGACCAGATCCTCGAGAAGGTTCCCGGCCCTGATTTTCCGACGGGGGGATTCATTCTGGGCCGTCAAGGTATTATCGACGCCTATACGAAAGGCCGCGGCCACTTGAAACTGCGCGCCCGCGCGGCCATCGAGCGCGTCGGCAAGGAGAAGGAGCAGATTGTAGTCACCGAAATTCCTTACCAGGTAAATAAAGCCCGGCTCCAGGAGCAGGCTGCGCAACTGGTGAACGAAAAGAAAATCGAGGGCATCGCCGATATTCGCGACGAAAGCGACCGTGAAGGCATGCGCATCGTCTTCGAGCTGAAGCGGGGAGAGCAGCCGGAAGTGGTCCTGAACAACCTGTACAAGCAGACGCAGATGCAAACCGGCTTCGGCATCATCATGCTGGCCATTGTGAACGGCCAGCCGCGCGAAGTCGGTCTGGCCGAAGCCCTGCGTTTGTTCATCGATCACCGCATCGACATCGTGCGGCGCCGCACGGATTACCTGCTGCGCAAAGCTCGCGAGCGCGAGCACGTCTTGCTCGGTTTCCGCAAGGCGCTCGAAAATCTGGATGCCGTCATCAAGCTGATTCGGGCCTCCCGATCGCCGGCCGAAGCGCGCGCCGGCCTGATGGAGCGCTTTGAGTTCACCGAGAGGCAGGCGCAGGCTATCATCGAGTTGCAATTGCAGCGCCTCACCGGCATGGAGCGCCAGAAGATCCTCGACGAGCTGGCCGAAATTCAAAAAAGGATTCAGGAATACCTCGAGATTTTGGGCTCGGATAAGGTCCTGCGCAGTGTGATCGTAAAAGAGCTGCGCGAGGTGCAAAAGGAATACGCCGACCCGCGCCGCACGGAGATCATCGACGACACCGGCGAAATTCAGCTAGAGGACCTGATCGCCGATGAAGATGTGGCAATTACGGTGACTCACAACGGCTACATGAAGCGGACTGCCGTGGACACCTACCGCAAGCAATCTCGCGGCGGCAAAGGACGCATCGGCATGGGCACCCGTACGGAGGATTTCGTCGAGCATCTGCTGATCGCCTCCACACACAGCTACATCCTGATTTTTACCAACCTGGGCCGCGTTTACTGGCTCAAGGTGTATGAGATTCCGGACGTCGGCGCAGCCGGCAAGGGCAAAAACGTGGCCAATCTGGTGAACCTCCAGCCGAACGAAACAGTCAAGGCGTTCTTGCCGGTGAAGCAGTTCACGCCGGGCGTCTACGTGGTGATGGTGACCAAGAAGGCGATCATCAAAAAATGCGAGCTCACCGTTTTCGATAACCCCACCTCCCGGGGCATCATCGCCATGTCGCTCGAGGAAGGCGACGAGCTGATCGCAGCCAAGCTGACCGACGGGTCGCAGCAGATCTTTCTGGGCACCCACAACGGCAAAGCCATCCGTTTTCCCGAAAGCAAGGTGCGGCCGATGGGCCGTCCGGCTTACGGCGTGCGGGCGATGACGCTCGACCCGGGCGATTTCCTGGTCGGCATGGAGGCCGTAGGCCTGGAAGGTCTTATCCTGACCGTCTCGGAAAACGGCTACGGAAAGCGGACGGCGCTAGAAGAGTACCGGATCACATCGCGGGGCGGCAAAGGCGTCATCAACATGAAAACCACCGAGCGGAACGGCAAGGTCGTCGCCATTCTCAACGTGAAGGAGAGCAGCAATCTCTTCATCATCACCAAAGATGGAAAGATTCTGCGGCTGGAGGCGTCTGAGATCCGCGAGGCGGGCCGTTCCACCCAGGGTGTGCGCCTCGTGCGGCTGGAAGAAGGCGATCGCGTCGCCGCGGCGTCGGTAATTCCCGAGGAAGAATCGAACGGCGAGGGGCCTAACGGCCAGGGCGCCCTGCTAACGCAATAGTGAATCGCCCCAGCGCCTCGAGCACTTGGATGCACCTCCGAAATTGGCTTTCGTTCCGGCCTTCGCCGCCGAAAGACGAACGGCACGATTTCATTCTCGACTCGGCCATTCGATGCTGTTTGCGTTCCTGACGTCAACGCCGATGGATCCGCTGCGCGGCAGCGGCACCTTCGCGGGCATTCAGGGGCTGGCTGAGGGTCTTGGAGGGCTCGGTCACACCGTCAGGGTTCTCACTCCCAATTTCCCCTGCTTCCACTACACGACCCGGCGGCTCATTTATAACCGCCGCCTCGCCACCCGCGTCGACGCGCTCCAGCCCGACATCGTAGTCGGCTTCGACATGGATGGCTACCGTTATGCCCGGCTCTCGCCGCGCGCTCCTTTTGTCGCCTCCATCAAAGGCGTGATCGCCGATGAGTTGACCAATGAGAGCGGCGCGACGCGATGGCTGATGACGGTGCAGGCCAAGCGCGAAAAGATCAACGTGCTCCACGCGGACCTGGTCCTGGCTACCAGCCAGTATTCCGCCGCGAAAATCGCAGAGTACTACGGAATCGAAAAGTCCGCCGTCCATGTCGTGCCGGAGCTGATCGACCTGAAGGGATGGCGGGCGCGTTTCGCCGCGCACCCGGCCGCTGCTCCCGAGCGGTTCACGGTCCTTTCGGTGTGCCGCTTTTATCCTCGCAAGCGCCTGGAGGATCTGATCGCCGCCGCCGCGCTCCTGCCGGAAGTGGAGGTGCGCATTGCCGGCAACGGTCCGGAAGCGAAGAGGCTCCATCGGCTCGGCCCCCATATTTCCTGGCTCGGCGACGTCACCGCCGGCCAGCTTGCCGAAGAATATAACCGCTGTCACGTCTTCTGCTTGCCAAGCGTCCAGGAGGGCTTTGGCATCGTTTACCTGGAAGCCATGGCAGCCGGCAAGCCTATCGTGGCCGCCCGGGCGGCTGCCGTGCCGGAGGTCGTCCGCGACGGCGTAGAGGGCATCCTGGTCGAGCCGCGGAATCCCGCCGCCCTGGCCGCGGCGCTGGCTCGTTTGCGGGATGACGCTGGTCTGAGAAGCACATTGTCGCGGAACGCCTTGGCGCGCGCCGCTGATTTTCAGAGAGAAAAAGTTTGCCGGAAGTTTTTGGACGCGGTTGAGAAATTGCGTCGGTGACCGCTGCCCCGCTCGCGCCCGGCTACGACGGCTCGACGCCAGTAAACCGCGCCGGCCGGCGCAGCGGCGGAGATGCCGCGCAAGCGGCGTTTTCGCCGAAAAGAGCAGGCGGCGGAACGGTCCGTTATACTGGCATTCCGTGGCAAACTGGGCAGCCAGCGCGATTCGGCGGCGGGCGAAGCTTTGCCTGCCGTTCGCAGCCTTCCTCCTGCTGGAAGCTTGCAGCCTGACGCCCGCTCGGCCCGCCCGCGCCCCGCAACGGTGCCGAAACCTGATCCGCAATGCCAACTGGGAAAGGCAGGGCGAGGGATGGCGTCTGCCCGCGTTCGCTAAACTTGAACTGCCACCTTCCCCGGCAGGCGTCGTCTCGATTGTTGTGGAAGGCGCCGCCGACGGCGCGATCGCCCAAATGATTCCCCGTTCGCCGGAACTTTCCGGCCTTGGGGTGGTCGCCGTGGGTTATGCCAGAGTCGAGTCGTCTCATGCTCTGGATAGCACGGACGACGATATAACCTCGCGTCTGTGGGAGGGCAGCGTCAATCTGGTGAACGGATATAGCCGGAACGGTGGCGACTTCATCAGCCCGTATACGCGAATCCGCTTCACGGGCCGCGAAATTGCATCGGGCTGTTGGAAGCGGTTTGTGACCGGCGTAATTCCAGCCGGTCGCGCGCGCCTGCTGTACCCGCATTTTGCTTTCTGGGGAACCCGGCTGGCGCCGGGCGTGCGGCTCCACCTGGCGGCGCTATCCCTTCTGGAAGCGCCGCCAGACGAGAAGAGCGAGCCTGAGCCCTGGGCCGATTGCGCAAACCTTCCCGCGCCTTCTCCCGTGCTAGCAGCGCCGACGCAGCGGCAGTGGGCCGAATCGCTGGCCCCTAACGGAAGTTTTGATTCGTTCCATCTGCAAACCCGGCCTCTCGCGGGCGACCGCTCGTCACGCGAACTGGTGCTGGCAGCGCGATATCATCAGGGACCCTTGATCGCCGACCGGTATTTGATTTCGGTTACGCAGGACGGCTCCGACCCGCGTTTGAGCCCCACAAGCCACATCCTTACGTCCCTGGCCAAGCGTGGCGTGGAAGATTTCGAGGCCGTTGTACGAGTCCGCGCGAATGCGGGGCCCCTTCGCGTCGCGATCGCCGGCGCTGCGGAAGTGAAAGACGGCCGCCGCGCCCAGCCGGCGGTCTTGCCGCTCGAATGGCAGAGACCTCGCCTCTGACTGCAAATGCTCTCCGCGGAACGCGAGGATCGGAGGTTCGGGTGGATTGCCGGATTTTCGTACCTGCTCCTGCTTTCCGTATACCTCATTTACTGGAGCCATGCCGATTATTTCGTCGATGATTGGTTCCTCATCAAGCATTTCCGCCATGCGGCCGGGTGGAAGGGAGTCGCCGGCTTCGCCGCCGCGGCCGCCGAAAACCGGATTTATCAAGTCTTCCGGATGCAATGGCTGAGTATCCTTTACGGGTTTTTGATTACCGCGCTTGGCGGCTATTCTCCCCGCTTTAACTTTACGGCGCTGCTTTTGCTCCATGCGGCTTCCGCCTGGCTGTTGTCGCAAGCTGTGCGGCGGGCCGGCTTCGAGCCGGGACTGGCGTTTCTCGCCGGAATTTTCTATCTTCTCGCGCCGACGGCGCATTTCGATCTCGTCACGTATCTTGCAAACCCGTTTTTTGTTTTGTCGACATTCTGGGTTTTACTGTTGCTCTGGTTCTGGTTGGGTGCGCGGCGCTGGGGTATGGGCGACCTCGCTTTTGCCGGCGCCTGCGCCGTGGCGGCCCTGTTCAGCGGCGAACAGGTTTTCCTGCTGGTGTGGGCGATCGTTCCGCTCGCCGCGTTTTTTTTCCGCAAGAAGCCGATGCCAGCGGCCTGGCTGGCGGCCGGCGCAATCTGGGCAGCCGCGGGCATGGCGCTGGCGGCTTATCTACTGTGGATCAACCGGCTCCCAGTACGGCAGACCGGCATCCATCGCCGCTATGAGTGGACTGCGGCACGGTTCATGGGCAACCTGGCGCAAATTGGCGGCGAGATGCGGCAACTGAGCGGAGTCACCTCCGACTCGCTGTTCCATTTTTCACTGCACAAGACCGAGGACGCTCTCGCGCTGGCGGGCGGCCTGCTGGCGACTGCGCTCGTTTGGAAGTGGCGCGGCGCAGATCGGGAAAACGGCCGGCTCCGGAGCCTGTTTGGATTCGCGGCTGCGGGAGCAGCGCTGGCATATGCTCCGGTGATGTGGATTGCCGGCGGCTTTCCACGCTTCCGGTATCACTATGCTCCCGCGCCCTATGTGGCTGTTGCCGCAGGTGTAGCGGTCTGGGCGTGCGGGCGAAGCCGGTGGACGTGCTGGAGTCCCGCCGCGCTGGCCGGCCTCGCTACGGGCTTTCTGATCTTCAATGCGGCCGCAGATCTGCGACAGAGCTGGATTCCGCAATCGGAACAGCAACGCAATCTCGAAGCTTATATGCGGCAGGTGAAGAATATAGCGCCTGGAGACATCTTCGTTGTCTCCGGCACGCCGCCCCAAATCGGAACCGCCCCGCACTTCAGCATGCATTCCACGATTTCCGCCAGCGCGTTTGTCGAGCTCGTGACGGGTCTGGAGCCGCTCGAAGCGTATCTCGATTTTTGGAATCTGCATGGGCGGCTGGTGCGCGACCCCGATGATCTGAAGCACTTTCTTTCCGAAGCTGACACCGCGCGCACACACGTCTTGGTGTGCTCGTACGACGGAAGATTTTCCAGTTTGGATTGGATCGCCGTCCAGACCGGGACCGACCGGTTTCGGCTGCTGCCGCTAAAGGGAGTCTCCGATTGGGGCAACGTGCGCCGGCAGATCTATTCGCGAGAGCAGCTCGCTCTGGCACAGTGGCCGGTCTACTTCCCAAAAATCGTGACGCCCCGAGTCGCGGCCCGATAAAACGGCAGCCTGCGCAGTCTTATTCTTGCGCCGGTCGCCGATTGGATCTGTCGGCCAGCGGATTGAAGGACACGGCGGCTGCCAGAAACAAACGCCTTGCGCAGCGATGTATGTGCTTGGGGAGAAGCACGTCCGGCCCGCATGGGATAGAATTTTCTTGCTGAACTCCCGCGTGCACTTGGATTCCAGAGCGCTCTCGTTGGAACAGGCGGAGGCCGCAGCCGGTCCCGGCCGGCGCGTGCTGGACCGCATCGCGCCCGCGCTGCTGGTTCCTCTGATCATTTTGAACCTGGGCTACATGTACGAAGGCCCTAATTACGCTTTGCTCTCGCCATGGATCATCCGCTTGTCGCGGCCGGAGCTGCTGGCCCACGACTGGTTTGCCAACACGATTCCGCACCATCCGAATTTTGTGCGGTTCCTTGCATGGTCAGCGGCGGCTTTGCCGCTTCCGGCGGTCGTGCTCTCTCTGCACGTAGCTGCACTTTTTCTTTTGCTTTGGACGGCGCATGGATTCGCCGCCCGGCTGTTTGGCGATAAAAGGATTTTTTATACAGCAGTGTTCCTGCTTTTGCGCTGGGGAACGGAAGGTCTTGGAGGCAACAGCCTTTGGGCCGACTACCTAGTGCCGCACAACGCGGCGGCGCCGGTCTGTCTGCTGGCGTTCTACCTGTCCCTGTCGGGCCGGCCGCTCGCCGCCGCAGTGGCCGCGGCCGCAGCAACCTGGATTCACATCCAGCTCGGCGTCTTAACCATGGCTGTCTTGGGCGGGGAAATGCTAGTAAGCTGTGTCTGGGATGGGGGCCTGAGCCCTGCCCAGAGCCCGGTGCGGAAAGGCGCCGGCCTCCGGCCGATGTTCACGGCAGGCGGGATCTACGCCGCGGCGGTCGCCCCGACTTTTCTGAAGCAATGGGCGCTTTACGTGATGGCCGCTTCGCCGCTCACGGCGAGGCAATTTTTAGATCTCCACGCAATTTTGCGCCAGCCTCATCACCTGATCCCATCGACCTGGCCTCTGTCGGATTACGCCCGGTTCTTTCTCATCCTGGGGATAGGCGCCCTGGCGGTCTCCTGGCGAAATCCTCTCCACCGTAAAATTGTCGTCTGGAGCCTTTTGATTTTGGCGTTTTGCGTAGCAGGCAGCGTTTTTGTTGAGATCATTCCCGTCAAGCTGATCATCAAAATGCAGTTGTTCCGGATGACCATTTTCCTGAAATTCTTTGCAGTTTTGTTCGCGGCGCAATTTTTAATCAGAACACTCGACCGGGGCCGGTGGGAAGAGAAATCCTGCGCGCTGGCGACGCTGGCAATTCGAAATTTCGTGGTAGCTGGCGCGTGCGCCGCGCTTATTCTTGTTTTGCGCCGGAACCGCGGTTGGGCGTGGATCTTAGGCATCTCGGCGGCAGGATGTCTGGCGCTCAGTGCGATGGCCGGTGGGGATGTTGCCGGGTGGCTTCAGCATGCTCTTCGGGCGGCGCCGCGAGGAATCGAAATTGGCTTGGTGGCGCTGGGTTTCCTTGGAGCGATCGTCTGGCGAAACGGCCGGCTTTTACCGGCAGGCCTGATCATGCTGGCAGCGGCGCTCCCGCTTGCGGCCGGCCTCCCTTCTTTCTATTATGATCACCCTCCGATCGACGACTGGTACCGTTTTTGCCGCCAGGTAAAAGCCGCAACGCCGCCGGATGCCGTCTTTATCACGCCGCCCGTAATGGGAGGTTTTCAAATGTTCGCCGAACGGGCGGAGGTGGCGGACTTCAAGTCAGCCCCTTCCATCGAGCGTGATTTGGTGGAGTGGAAGCATCGCATGGACGATCTGGTGGGCGGCGCCGGCTTGCATTGCAGCGGATGGCCGGAGTGCAGCGCCGCCCTGACCTCCGGCTACGCCCATTTGATGCGCGGAAATTTCATGGTATTAGCGCAGAAATATCGGGCGGAATATGTGGTCACCCCCCGCCCGGAGCCCTGGCTCGGCTTTTCCGAAGTGCTTCGCATAGGAGATTTCGTGTTATACCGGCTGCCGACATAGCGCCGTTCTGGTAGACTGTCGCCAGCTAGCTCCGGCGGCCGGAATCCTGTTGAGACGGGTGGCATTCAGGACCGCCGGAAGATTCGTTTCATGGAAGGAGATCGGCGCATGCTCAGTCGAAGACAATTCCTCCGGTTGTGCTCGGCGGCCTGCGCGGCCTCGACCGCTGGAGTGGCAGCAGCCGAGCCGCGGCTGCGAATAGGCATCACCACTAACACCCGCAATGGAGGCAGTTGGGATAAAGACATGCTGCTCTCGTTTCGCGAGGCGGCCGAGGCTGGCTATCACAACGTGGAAACATTTTACGGCTACATCCGGCCGTGGTGGGACAAGCCGCAGGAATTAAAAGAGCAGATGGACAGCTTGAAGCTTGGGTTCGTAACGATTTCGAACGGCGGCCCCATGAAGATGCAGTTTGAGAATCCCGCCACCGCCCAGCAACTGATCGACGAGCACGTCCAACTGGCGCTCTGGAGCAAAAAGTGGTTTGGCTGCGATCACCTGAAAGCCAACACCGGAAGCCGCCGCCCCGAGGGCACGACGTCGCAAGACCTGGCCCAAATGGCTAAGACCATGAATGAGATTGGTAAGCGCCTCGCGGATCAAGGTCTCAAGTTCGGCATACACGCTCATCTTTGGACCCAATTTCAAACGCGATCGGAAATCGATCACATTATGGATGCCACTGATCCCAGATATGTATTCCTGGTGCTCGACACCGGGCACATCACGATGGCCGGAATGGATCCGGTGGAGTTGGCCAGAACATACGTGAGCCGCATCGTCGAATTCCACCTGAAAGACACCAAACCTGAGGACAAAGGCGGCCATAAGGGGCCGACTCCCCAGCGCGAAGGGTATACGGCGATAGGGAAGCGGATCTTTTTTGAGCTCGGAAAGGGCGGTGTGGATTTTCCGGGACTCCTGGCAGTGCTGAAGCAGAACAACTGGGATGGCTGGCTCACGGTCGAGCTGGATTCGACCGACACAACTCCCAAAGATAGCGCCATGATCAGCAGGCGGTATCTGGAGGGCGTCCTGCACCTCAAGGTCTGAAGGTACATCGGGTATCCAAACACCGGAGAATCGCCCGAGCGAAACAGGAAGAGACTACCGAGACATAGCCAGTGGGCGCGTACGCCGGGCGTTCCGCCCGAGGGCGGGGAATCGGCAACGCGAGCCGGCGGGAGGGTCTAATACTCCTAGCCTTGAGGTCATATCGGGAAAAAAGGGATCCCTATAAAAATCAATCACATAACAGACTCCTGTCTACCCGTTGCCGGAGAGAAAAACCATCCTTGTGAATACCGGCGACTTCCGGTATTCTGATTTAGCGCTCGTTGTGTTAGTAGAATTACGGTCTTTGACTTAGCTGGGTGGGGGCGCCATGAGCCCCGAGGATTTGTTTGGCTATCGAGTGGTGTTCGGTTATCCGACGCAGGCGACAACATAATCATCTGAATTTCCAGCAACATCACGCGGAACATCGGCGGAGCCAGAGAGAGTGGGTTCATCGCCTCTCGATGGCGGAGGTCGTCTGCAAGCGGGTTTAGCCAATGGATAATGCCGGTCTTCCCAGAGCCAAACGTGGGGGGAACAACGGTTTATCCAGGTTGGGTTCCAGCCACATCCGGCGCGATTTGGTTTTGTGAACGGCCCGGGAATGCCGGAGAGGCGGGGCTGCACCCGAGGGGGAAGAAGCGCGTCCCCGAAGCGCTGTGAGTTGGTCGGGCTGCTTCGCCCCGCCTTTCCAGCGTGAATGGCGGCCGGCGGTCCCGGGTGCTGACCTCTGAGCTAGTTTCTATGTTTTTGGATGGCAAGCACTTACAGGCTCCAATGTAAGTGAAGGGGCGAAGCTTTATGCAAATGGCGACAGTTTCGGATTCCGCGATGCCGGTGCTATCCGGCGCTGAGCGGATACTTCGGCCTATGGCGTCGGCCGTCCCGGGCTGGTACGCCATCTATACCCGGTCTCACTTTGAAAAACGAGTGGCCGCCGACCTTACGGCCAAGCACATCCAGAATTACTTGCCGGTGGTGGAACAGGTACATCAGTGGAAAGACCGCAAGAAGCTGATCGAAGTTCCCGTTTTCCCCAGTTACGTGTTCGCACGCTTCCGGGATTCGAATAAAACTCGCCTGGATGTATTGCGGGTGGCCGGCGCGGTCCGAATTCTGGGTCACGGGGAGAGAATCGAACCGATACCGGATTGGGAAATTGAATCCATCCGCCGGCTGCTGCGAGCCAATGTGCGCTGCTTCGCCCATCCGTTTCTTCGCGAGGGGGCCTGGGTCCGCGTGAAGAGAGGAGCGCTGAAGGATTTGGAAGGCCTTTTAGTGCGGGTGAAAAGCAAAACCCGCCTGGTGCTTTCCATTTCGCTTTTATCGCAGTCGGTGGCGACGGAGATCGATATTTCCGATGTCGAGGTGATCCGCCCCGGCAAAAGGACGAATGGCGAGGAGCCGCGATGAAAAGACGCTTCATCGTTTCGGTATTACTACTGGTTACGCCGTTGTTCGCGCAAGATCGCGCCAACCGCCGGGAGCAAGGGAGCCAGCCATTGCCGCAGAGCGAGGCAGCCGAGCCGGCCTTTCCTGCTACGGACCATTCCCGAGGCGCAAGCGCGGCCACCGCGCCCCAGGCCGGAGCTCTGGCTTTCAGCAATTACAAGATGGGACCGGAAGATCTGCTGGCCGTCACTGTCTTGGATTCTCCCGAGTTTACCCGCCAGGTGCGCGTAAGCGGCGACGGAACCATTCGGATGCCGCTTCTGAAACGCGCCATTCCGGCGACCGGGAAAACCAGTGCGGAACTGGAACAGGCGATCTCGCGGGAATTGGTCGAGGAAGGGATGCTCGTAGATCCTTCGGTTTCGGTGACGGTGCTCGAGTTCAATAGCAAACCGGTCAGCGTGTCGGGCGCCGTGCGATCGCCGGTTGTCTTTCAGGCCGTGAAGCCGCTCAGCTTGGTCGAGGCTATCGCGCGCGCCAACGGCCTGGCGGCAAATGCGGGCTCCGACATTCTGATTTCTGTCCCGGCAAGAGACGGCCGGCCTGCGCGGACCGTCACCGTGCCGGTCAAGGCTCTACAACAGCCCTTCGATCCGGGGGCCAATTTCCTGCTGGAGGGGGGCGAAGAGGTCAAAGTAACGCCGGCGGGGCTGGTCTACATTGTCGGGGGCGTCAACAAGCCGGGCGCGGTCCTAATAAATACGGAAGGTCCTTTTACTTTACTGAAGGCGTTGGCCCTCAGCGGCGGGACAACGCCCACTGCCGGATCAAAGGCCTTTCTGCTTCGGAATTCCGCCAATGGACAGAAAAAGGAAATCGCATTGAACCTGACCAAGCTCATGCGGCGTCAGGAGCCGGATCTGCCCCTTGAAAACAACGACGTGGTCTTTATCCCCGACAGCACGATGAGAAAAATCAGCCAGACCGGCATGAGCTCGGCGGTCAGCGCGGTGGTCTTCGCCATGGGGACGCTAATTTTACGATGAGCTCCTATCTACGCCCGCTGCCCGGACCCGGCCAATATCCGGAGGAATCGAATTACTATCCGATTCAGCCAGCCGGTGAGCCGGCGGCAGTCCCGCTCAACCACTACCTCTGGGTCCTCAAGCGTCATAAATGGCGCATTCTCGGATTCGTATCAGCCGTGGTCGCCGCTGTTCTGCTCTATTCGTTGCAGTTGACGCCCATTTATGAAAGCGTGGCCACCCTGGAGATTGACAATCAGGTCCAGATGTTTGAAGTGGGCAATTCCGGGCTCCAGTTTGACAATCGCAACTTCGACGCGGTTGTAGCCACGCAACTGGAGTTGATGGATTCCCCGGCGGTAGCTCAGCAGGTGATCCGGGAGTTGCACCTGGACCAGAATCCGGATTTCAACCCTGCGCTACGAAACAAGGCCTCTTCCGACGCCTTAGCCGCCGGGCTGCCCTTGAACGGCGCGAACGCTGGTGTGCCTGATGTTCTACCCGGCCTTTCCGTACGGCGGCGCCCGGATACCTATTTGATTGAGGTGCATTACCGCAGCCCTAATCCGGAGCTAGCAAGCGCGATTGCGAACAGCGCCGCTCAGGCTTTCGTCCAGCAAGGCTTCAAGAGCCGCTATCAAAACGCCGCCGAGCTGTCGAAATGGCTCAATATGCAGCTCGACGAGCTCCGCGCCAAGCTGGAGCGCGCCCAGCAGAAGCTCCAGGCGTTCGAGAAGCAATACAACGTGGTCAATCCGGAAGATCGCACCAACATTCTGAACCTGCAATTGCAGAAGCTCCAGGAAGAGCTGACCAAAGCCCAGGCCGAGCGGCTGCGCAAGGAATCCGAGTATCAGTCCGTGGAATCCGGAAACCTGGAAGCGCTCGCCATTTCCGAGCAAGGCGCGCCGCTCATGAAAATCGCCGACCGGCTGGAGAGCCTGGAGACCGCATTGGCGGAAGCCGGCTCGCAGTACGGTCCCAATCATCCCATTTACAAGCGGCAGCAGGCCCAGATCGAGCGCGTGAAAGCTCTGCTCGAAGCCAATAAGCAGAAAGTGCTGAAGCGACTCAAGGCCGACTACGAGCAGGCCCTGGCGCGCGAAAAGGCGCTTTCTGCGGCAGTGGATCAGCAGAAGCAGGAAGTGGACCGGCTCAGCGAGCGCGCCGTCGAGTACGGCATTCTCAAGCGCGAAGTGGATTCCCAAACCAAGTTGTATGACGAGCTGCTGAAAAAGATAAACGAGGCCACGATCAACGCGAGCATTAAGGCCACGAATCTCCGGCTGGCGTCGCTGGCCACGCCCTCGAAAACTCCAGTGTTCCCCCGGACGAAAGTCTACCTGCTGCTGGCTGCCTTGCTCTCTACCACCGTCGCGGTCGGCGTGGCTCTGGCGGCCGATTATCTGGACCGCACCCTTCGTTCGGTCGAGCAGGTAGAGCAGTGGTTGAGCGTACCGGTCCTCGCAAACCTGCCCCGCGTCTCCGGCAAAAAAATTCCTTCCCTGCTGCTAGGGACGTCCGACGAAGAAAACAATTCGACTGCGCTGGCGAAGTCGAGCGTTCCGCTGACCGAGGCTCTGAACATCCTGCGCACGAGCGTTTTGCTTTCCTCGCCGGGCCAGGAGCGAAGAATGGTGCTGGTGGCCAGCGCGGCGCCGGCGGAAGGAAAAAGCACAGTGGCCACCGGGCTGGCCCTGGCCCTGGCCCAGCAGCTACAAAACGGCGACCGGGTATTGCTGGTCGATTCCGATCTGCGACGGCCGACGATCCATACGATTTTCGGCCTTTCCAACCGCGCCGGCCTCTCCACAGTCCTCGAAGGCCAGACCAGCTTCGCGGAAGCGGTGCTGCCGAGCGGGATCGCGCCCAACCTCATGGTGCTTACCGCCGGGCCGACGCCGCGCTACTCGAGTGAACTGCTTACGATGCACATGGCGAAGCTGCTGGAGAATCTGCGGCCGGAGTTTCGCTACGTCGTGATCGATTCCGCGCCGCTGCTGATTTGCGCCGACAGCACGATTCTAAGCACGATGGTGGACGGCGTAGTGGTTGTGGCACGAGCCGGAGACACGCCGCGCGAAGCCGTGGCGTCCGCCTTGCGCCAGCTCCGCCGCGTTCGCGCCAATATTTTGGGCCTCGTGCTGAACCAGGTTCGCCTGCCCGATACACCCGGCTACGGGGGCTATTACGGCGGCTACTACGGAAATTACGAGCACGACGAAAAAGAGGAAGATGATGAGGCCTGAGACCGCCCGGGTGCTCCGGCTTGCTCTGCCTGCCGGGTCCGCCCCGGCCGACAAACCGGCGGGTCCGGAAGCCGGGGCGGCGGAACAACCGACTCTGCTGGCCGAGGCCGAGCGCCTCGGCGTGCTGCCGGCGGTCGCGCGGAGATTACTGTCCGACCGGCACCCCCGCGTGCGCGAGATCGCCGCCAGAAATCTCTGGCTGGCGAGGGAACAAGGGCGCGTTCTCAAATTACTGGCCGATGCCGGTGTGCGGGCGACAGCGGTCAAGGGCGTGAATTTGGCGGAGCGCCTGTATCCGGACGCCTCCTGGCGCGAAGTGGACGACATCGATTTGCTGGTGAACCGCTCCGAGGCAGCCAGAGCCTGCGGCGTTCTCTGCGGCAGCGGACTGACTCCCAACCACCGTTGGACCCCGGAAGCGTTGTCGCGTCAATTGTCTCGCCCGCTGTTTTTGGCCCCCGAACTGGTCTTTACATCGCCCTCCGGCGCGATGATCGAGCTGCATTGGGACTGGCCGGGCGGGGGCAGCGCGCCGCTCGATCCCTTCATCCAGCCGGAGCATTACCTGGTGTATCTGTGCCGCCACGCCGCGAAACATTTCTGGTCGTCGGTGAAGTGGGTGTGCGACGTGCAGCTCTTTATGAGCCGGCTCGGCGGCGCACTGGACTGGCAACTGTTTTGGAGAGTGGCCGGAGAGAACGGCGCTGAAACAGGCTGCGCGGCGAGTCTCGAGTTGTGCCGCCGCTGGTTCGGTGGCTTGCCGGCGTCCGGGTTGGCCCAGCGGCTGAGCAGAAAAGCGCGCAAGCTGGTGAATCAGGCGGAAGCGGTGATCTCGAATCCTGCTGCGGCTCGGCCGCATCCGGTCTGGATACAGATCCAACTCGCGCCCTGGCGGTTTCGTCCCGCGCTGCTAAGGACATGGATACTCCCTCAGCCGCAGGACTGGAGCCGGGCGCGAGAGCAACAGCAGCCCGCCTGGCAGACACTGAGGCGGCGGTTTGGCCATCTGTGGCAGCGGTGGGCATTTCATAAAATCCGGAAGCTCTCGGCAAAAGACTGGGGCATTCTCCTCGAGGCTTATTGCACCTTGATCGCTGCCGAGTGCGCCCGGCGCTTGGTTCCGGCCCGGTGGCTGCTGCGTGCAGCGAAGAACCGGACGGCTGCCGGCGCGTCTGACTCGCAGTCCTGGACTCTCGAACAACTGCGGCACATCGCGTGGCTCGTCGAGGCGGCAGCCAACCGCCAGCCGGTCGCGATGCGGTGTCTCACCCGGTCCATCGCTCTTTCCTGGATGCTCGCCCGGCGGGGAGTTCGGCCGGCGCTGCAAATCGGAGTTAAAAACGACAGCGGCAAACTCCAGGCGCACGCCTGGGTCGAATGGCAGGGCCACGCATTGCAGGAACCCGTGAGCCAGGCGAGCGAATATATCGCGCTTGATACTCTGGCTTTCCGGTAATTCGTGAAAAACGCAAAGGGGTGTTTCTCTGTGGATTTTTCTGCCCGCTACCAAACCGATGCTGAGGTTACTTTCCAGCGGCTCGATGACGCCACGGTGATCGTCCATCTCGGCACGGGGCGCATTCATCACACGAATCTGACCGGCTCCCGCATCTGGGAATTGCTGGCGGAAGGGCGCTCGCTTGCAGACATTTACAACACGCTGCTTGGCGAGTTTGACGTGCCGCCGGAGCAGTTGCGCAGGGATTTGGAAAGCTTCGTCCAGGAACTGTCGTCGGAAAAGATGATTTGCGCCCGGGAGCAGGGCGCATGAGCGCTGTCGGCCTCGCCACCAACGCCTGGCTCGGTGTGGTCCGGAAGGATTCGGGCCCCCGCACCGCCGTCTCCACAACGGTTGATAAACGTATCGAGATCGGAGCCGCTGTCTTTTCTCTGCCCGATTCCAAGGAGGCGAACACCACGAGTTGGGCGTTGGAAGGCGGCCGGATTTGCGTGTTCACGGGCTTCCTGTTTAATACCGAGAATTTGCGCCGGGAGCTCGGTTGGGATGAGGAGCGGCCTTGCGCTTCCCAAGCGGAGATCGTGCTGGCCGGCTATAAACATTGGGGCGACGGCGTGCTCTCGAAGCTGGAGGGCGTCTTTGGCCTGGCGATATGGGACCAGGCCAAGGAGACGCTGCTTTGCGGGCGCGATCCGATGGGCCTACACCCCTTCTATTACTCGCTGGCCGGAGGGGAACTGATCTTCTCCTGGGATTCTGAGACCGTTCGCCTGCACCCCAAGGTTCCGAGGGACCTGAATCGCGTGGTGCTCGCCGAGCACTTGAATTACCGCTGGCTGAAGCAGGAGGAGACGTTCTTCCAGGCCATCCGCCGGCTCCCGGGCGGCTACGGATTGAGATTCGCCCGGGGGCGGATCGAGGTGTTTCGCTATTGGGATCCCGCCCCACCCGGCCGGCCCGTGAACTGGGTGACGCGCGAGGAATTGGAGCAATTTCCAGCTCTGCTCCGTAAGTCCGTCGAACGCACCATGAAATATGGCCCCATCGGCATATTTCTGAGCGGTGGATTCGACTCCATCAGCATTGCCGCCTGGGCTTCGGAGATCGCTCCCAACCGAAATTGGGCCACGCCGAAAGCGTTTTCGCTGGTGTTTCCGGAGGGCAAATTCTCGGAAGAGCCCGTGCAGAAAGCCGTGGCCCAAACCCTGGGTTTCCCCCAGCGTTTCCGGTATATGACGGACTACGTCGCCGGACGGGGCCTGCTGGGGCGTCTGTTGGATCTGGCAGGCACTTGTCCCGTGCCAACCACGGACGTCTTCAAGCCACCGTATCTGGACCTGCTCAGGATGGCCAAATCGGACGGCTGTGACATAGTGCTGACCGGAGAGGGTGGCGACGAGTGGCTTACCCTTACGCCGGCGTATGCGGCCGATCTGATTCGTACCGGTAATTTCATTGAATTGACTCGTCTGCTCAAAACGATTTTGCGCTGCTGGAACCTGCCTACGCTGCCCGCGATACGAAACGTCCTCTGGACCAATGGGCTCAGGATGCTGCTGCGCGACTGGGGGTGGCGAAATATGCCAAAGGCAGCCCTGTATCGAAGAAGGCGACTAATTCCCAAGGCTATCCCCGAGTGGCTGGCGCCTGATCCTGCACTGAGACGGGAACTGGTGGAACGTTTCGAAAATTCGGACAGGGAAATCCGCAAGGATACCTTCTATTTCATGGGGATGCGCGAATTTCTGGCCCACCCATTGCTTGCGATGACCTTTGAAGAGCGGTTCTATCGAGATAGGCTGGCCGGCGTCCCCACGCTACACCCATATTGGGACCTTCCCCTGGTTGATTTCTTGATGCGCACGCCGCCGGAATCGCTGAACAGCGGCGGGCGCTCGAAAGCCCTGGTGCGGAAGGCTATGGTCAAGAGGTTTCCGGGCCTTGGATTCGAGAACCAGAAGAAACTCCTCGCGACGCGCTATTGCCGGGACATCTACCGCAATGAGGGTCCGCGTATCTGGGAGGAATTGGGCCCGGCGCGCCAACTGGCGGAACTGGGCGTTGTAGACCTGGACAGGTTTCATGGTATACTGCCAGCCTGCCTGCGGTCCAACTCCCAGACCGCGCTTCACCGGATCTGGCACGGCGCTTTTGTTGAGGCTTGGGTAAGAATTTATCAGTAAAATGGAAGTTTCGAAGGGAGGAACTGAGCATGGTACAACAAAGAGGTGAGGCTACGGTTTGCAACAAGGGCAAATGGGCCTCACCAGAGCTGTTGTTTGATGGCGAGCTAAGCGACCTTGTGCAGCACGGCAGCGGAAAGTTCAGCGTAACGGGGGGCGATCCGGGCGAAGGCAAAAAGCAACAAAGCACAACCTAGCTTTCCAGTTGAGTGACGGCCAGTTGTTGCATTCCGGCTGGTTGCGTCGCTCCCATCCACGTTAGTGATTCGGCTCTCTATTAGAACCGGGCCGGTTCCTTTTCCCTCCCATATAGCGCCAAATGGTCAAGCTGATATCTGGCTTGACGTTCGAGGGCAGGAATACGGGTCGGGCTTGGCGGTGGGCGACGAATATTTCCTGAAGATCCATCGTGTGGGTGCTTTCCGGATCGAGCGCGGCTACTCGGCTGCAATCGGCTACCCGGAACCGAGTGTAGATCTCTCATCGTTTCAGGCCGCGTTTTTTCATGGAGTGGCGCCGTGGCTGCTCCAGAGGCAGGAGTGGGACTGCCTGCACGCAAGTGCCGTTCTGATTCCCGCCAGCGTGGTCATATTCTGCGGGCCCTCGGGCTGCGGAAAATCTACTCTGGCCCGGGCTTGGAGCGAGCGCGGCGCAGCGATATATGCCGATGACGCGGCGCCCTTTCTGGTGCGGGACGGCGTGGCGATGTCCGCCCGCATCCCCCAACGCTTGCGTCTGCGGGAGCCGGCAGCCTCGCATTTCCCGATTGAGCGGCATGACCCGTTTTCGGCCTCCAGCGCCAGCCGCGAACTGACGTATGATCTCGAGCCGACCCTGCGACCCGTTTCGAGCATCTACTGGCCGGAGCCCGCAGCCGGCGGGATGAGATGCGCCGATCCGGTTATCGAGCGAGTCCCGGCCACAGAGGCTTTTTCTTTGCTGCTGAGCGAGGCGCACTGCATGTCATTGCGGGACCCCGCCTGCAACCGCAAAATGGTTCGCAACTACCTTTCTTTGGTGCGGAGCGTGCCGGTTTTCCGGCTTCGGTATCCGCTGCGTCTGGACCTGCTCCCGGCCGTCTTAGCTGAGCTGGAACGGTGTGAGAAGGCCTCGGTCCGAGACGGCTGCGCGCACGCAAGTTCGCGGCCGGCGGGGTGCGTGGAAAGCTGAACGGCTCGCTGATTCTCCGGCGCCTCTGTGCTTCGTAGCTTCCCGGCCGTGGTTCGGGCCATCCCCCATGACTGCGGCGGTTCCTTCTGATCGCTATTCAAGCGAAGCAGGCCAAGAGCAGTCTGCCGGGGATGCACAAATGTGTCCGAGACCTACTGCGGCTCTGATGACAGCGCTGCTTGGCGTTGTTTCCGCAGGTTTGCTGATCTTTTCGCAGACGGCTGCCTTCTACCCAGACGAAGGCTTTCACCTGCTGGCCGCTCAATTGATTCTTGCCGGGAAGAAGCCCTATCTGGATTTTTTCTATCCCCAGGCTCCGCTTTATGCCTACTTCAACGCCGGATGGATGTGGCTTTTCGGCGACACATGGCGCACCGCCCATGTTTTTTCCGCTCTCATGACAGCCGCTGGCGTCGCACTGGCCGCCTGCTTTGTGTTCACCAGGATGCGCGGGACGCGTTGGGAGTTTGCCGCCGGGGCGGCGGCCGGCGTTTTCATTGGGTTGCACCTGCTCGTGATGCGATTTGGAACCATCGGCCAGCCGTACGGGCTGTGTCTGTTCCTGATCGTCGGCGCATTTTGGCTTACCGCGGAATCAGCTATCCGGCCCGGAAAATTATGGCCCTTGGGGGCCGGCTTCAGCGCCGGCGCCGCAGCCGGCGCTTCCCTTTTGTCGGCGCCGGCGCCAGTCATCTTGCTGGCGTGGACCATTGCCCGCCGGCGAGCCCGCCGCCTCGAGTCTTGCCTGCTTTTTCTGGGCGGGGCGGCAGCCGCCTGGCTGCCTGTATTATGGCTGGCGGCGGAAGCGCCCCGCCCGGCTCTTTTTAATCTTTTCCAATATCATCTCTTCCACCGCCGGGCGGGCTATTGGGCGACTCACAACGTTGCCTTGTCCGACCTGCGGGTTCTATCCGGCTGGCTCCATAGCCCGCAAAGTTTTTGGATATTTCTACTCGCTGTCCTGGGGCTGCTCTGGGTTTCGGCTGAACGGGAATGGGGTGAGCACCGGCGATCCGAGATGTACTTGTGCGCTTTTCTCGTTGCCGGATTCGCGGCGTTCCTGGCGTTTACGCATCCCACATTTCCGCAATATTTTGTAGTGCTGATTCCATTTTTAGGCATTCTTGCTTCCGTTGGGGTGTATGCCGTCGGCTCGCGCTTGTCTCCGCGGGCACGGCCCTGGACGGCTCCGCTGGCGGCGCTGGCTGTGTTTCTCCTGGGTCTGGGGAAAACAGCGTATTCGCAGCGGGACGCTCTGCAAAACCACTGGAAGGAGATCGAAGACATCGCCCGCGAGATCGACCGCGTTACGCCCGAAGGCGGGAAGGTGTGTGCCGGTGAGGCAATCCTGTTCGCAGCACGGCGGCTTCCCGTATCAGGCCTGGAGAACTCCTACTCGCATTATCTGCAATTGACGCCGGAGCTCGCGGCTTCCTTGCATGTGGCTGGCCCGGCAGAAGTGGACAAATGGATAGCCGCCGGCGTTTTTGACACGATTCTCACCTGGCCTCCCGATGATCCGGCTCCGGTGCGCTTCGACCTTGCGCACCGGTATGCCCGGCGGACGAAGGTGCACAACTGCGAGATCTTCTCCGGCAAGATCGCCGCGTCGGCAGTGAACAGCGTCCCGTGATGCTTTTGTCTCTTGTCGTAATTTGCCTGACGGCAGGCCTGCTGTTCTTCTCGCAGACGCTCGCCTACTACGGAGACGAAGCGTTCCACCTGCTCGCGTCACAACTGATCCTTCTTGGCAAGACGCCATACCTCGATTTCTTCTACCCGCAAGCGCCGCTGTATGCTTACTGGACCGCAGCGTGCATGCGCGTTTTCGGCAACAGTTGGCGCACGGCCCACATGTTCTCCGCACTGTTGACCGGCGCCGCCATTGCGTTGCTCGCTGGATTCATCCGAGCTGTCATACCAGAAGCTCGCTGGCGGCTTCCGATTTCCATAACGGCCGTGCTGCTCGCCGGCCTGAATCTGCTGCTGATTCGATTTGGCACTATCGGACAGGCCTACGGTCTCTGTTTGTTTCTGATTACCGCTGCCTTTCGCCTCGCCGTCAAAGCAGCGGATAGTTCGTCCGGCTGGCTCCCCGTCTGGGCGGGAATCTGCGCCGGAGCTGCGGCAGCCTCATCGCTGCTGTGCGCTCCGGTCGCGCCCATCCTGCTGGCTTGGCTGATCTGGTATGGCTCCCACGCCAATCGCTTAAAAACGGCTGCCCGGTTCGCGGGCGGCGCAGCCATCCCGTTTCTTCCGCTGCTTTGGATTTCTTTAGGAGCTCCGCGTCAAACGCTCTTCAATGTTATTGAATATCATCTGCTTTACCGGAAGGTGGGATATCCGCACTACAACATCACCCTGGCTGATCTCAGCGTGCTAAGCGGATGGCTCGGCTCGCCACAAGGGCTGTTGCTCGCCTTTCTAAGCGGTCTAGGCGTGCTCTCTATAGCGGCTGGCGGCGAATGGAACGAAGCGAGCCGGCGCAATCTTTACCTGTGCATCTGGCTGGGGGCCGGGCTCGGCGCTTACTTGGCCACACCTCACCCCACTTTTCCTCAGTACTTTGTTCTCGTCATTCCCTTTCTCAGCATCCTGGCGTCGGTCGGGGTCTACGCGATCGGATCCCGGATTTGCCCTTCAATCCGGCCCGCCCGGCTTGCGCTGGCCGCGATCGGATTGTTCGCACTTGGGCTGGCCAAGTCGGCCTACCGGCAGCGCAGCGAACTGCATTCCCTTTGGCCGGAGATTGAACAGATCGGAAGAGTCGTAGACCAAGTGACGCCGCGGAACGGTTTGATTTGCGCCGACGAGGCGATTTACGTTGCCGCTCACCGCGCCCCGCCGCCAGGGCTGGAGCACTCCGACGCGCACAAACTGCGTCTGTCGCCTTCCCTGGCTTCTCTGCTGCGCGTAATTCCATTTGCAGAACGGGATCAATGGATATCGGAAGGGCGTTTCGATACCGTCGTGATGTGGTTTCCTAGCATGGAGCGGGTGAACACGCTCGGGTTGCCCCGCCTCTATGCGAGAGCCACGAAGGTTGGCGATTGCGTCATCTATTCGGGGCGCATGGCTGCCGTGGGTCGCCTCGCGGCGAGGCCCGCCGCCCAGGACACTGCTTCACTCAATGCCAGGCGCTGATTTTTTCGCGCTATTCCGTCTGTTTGTGCGACGGAACTTTCTTCCGGCGGAACTATGCGCCGAGATTCGGTCTGAGATGCGCTCGGCATCGGGAAGCGCCGCAACGGTCCGAAAAACGGGCAGCGACTACGTCGTCGATCCCGCTGTACGCAGGGCGAAGTGGGTCGAGGTTTCGCCCGCAACAATCGCTCGTGTGGAAACGCGCTTGCTTTCGCTTAGGCCCCAATTAGAAGAGCATTTTCACTTGCAGTTGGCCGGTTGCCAGCGGCCGCAGTTTTTGGCTTATCAGAAAGGAGATTTTTACGCTCCTCATCGCGACAACAGCAAGGACCCCCAGGCCGCCGAAATTCCGAAACAGCGCCAAATTTCCGTGATTATTTTTCTGAACAGTCAGTCGGAAGAACCCGCCGACGGCTCCTATGCCGGAGGCTCCCTTACGTTTTACGGCTTGCTGCGGGATCCACAAAAGGAAGCTCTTGGATTGCCCCTTGTTGGGGAAACCGGCTTGCTGATTGCCTTCCAGTCCAGCTTGGTGCATGCGGTGGCGCCGGTTACCTATGGTGAGCGCTACACAATCGCAGGTTGGTTTTTCTAGGCGTTTGCGCTTGCCGCCGGATTGGCCCGGCTGCCACGAGCGGCGCTGGTTCCGGATTGCCCATGAAGAATAACTCGTTTCGTGCAATTTTTCTTGTAGCGGCGCTGGTGTCTGTGTCGGTGCTCGGGTGCGCGGGCTGGACAGCCGTACGGATCTTGCTCTCGGAACGGCTTATCGAGACCGGATCCGAGCAGAATCTGCGGAAAGCGCTGCGGCTTGCCCCTTTGAACGCCACTGCCTGGTCGCAGCTCGGAGCATTGCTCGAAAACCGCGGAGATACGGAAAGCGCGGCGAAAACTCTTCAGCACGCCGTGGACTTGGACCGCTATGACTCGGCAGCCTTGATCAATTTAGGTCTCCATTGGGAGATTGGCGGCGAACCGCGGCGCGCAGAAGAATGCCTCCGGGAAGCGGTCCGGGTAAATGGGGCCTTCTATCCCCGCTGGGTGTTGGCCAATTTCTATCTTCGGCAGGGAGCCGCAGAGGCGTTCTGGAAAGCCATGCGCGACGCCATGTCTATCAGCCGCGCAGACCTCACCTCTGCCTTCCAACTCTACTGGCGGGCGTACGACGACGCGGATGAAATTCTGCAAAAAGGCGTCCTGGACCGCTCCGACATCAACCGGCAGTATTGCGACTTCCTTCTCAGTACAGGGCGTGTTCCAGCGGCGGCCGGGGTATGGAAACGCATCGCCCCGCAACTGCAAGCCCGCGATTTGCAATTAGGCTTGCGCTATGCGGAGGCTCTGCTGGCGCAACGCCGGATCGAGGATGCCCTCGCCGTCTGGAACCGCCTGTGTGAGGCGAAGCTCCTCCCCTACCAAAGCTTGGATCCAGCCCGCGGCCGGCTCCTGACGAACGGCAATTTCGCCGCCCCTCCCTCCGCTCGGGGCTTCGATTGGAGGGTGGGCGAGAACGAAGGGATTAACACGGCGCTGCTTGCTTCCAGCACGGGACCGGAATTGCGAATTCGCTTCAGCGGCGCGCACGCCGAGGCCGTGGACCTGCTTTCGCAACTGGCGCCGGCGGAGGCCGGCCAAGTCTACCAGCTAACATTTCGCTACTCCACCGCGGCCCTGCCGCCCGATACCGGCCTTTACTGGTCCATCCAGGACGCCATCAGCGGGGAAAGGCTCGGCGAGGCGCCGCTCGCCGCGGCCGAGGAAGCATGGAAGCGGGGCAATTTGCTCGTGCGCACGGGACCCCACAGCCGCTTGATTCGGGTAACGTTCGCATACCGCAGGGCAGAGGGCACGGTGCGCGCGCAAGGCTCGGTCTCTTTGGCCGGCGTAGATGTCTCCCCGGCCCCTTTGAGATCCCCATCCGGTCAGCCCCAGGGAGCGGGCGCATGACGGCCTATCGCTTTCGCGTTCTCTCCGCCGGAGCTCTGTTTTTTCTGCTGGCCTTTCTTGTTCTGGCTTTCGGCGGCGTAGAGCTGTGGGCGCTGACAATTTTCGAGGTAGCGACCTTCGCGCTGGCGTCTGTCTGGGTCCTACGGATGGCTTTCGGCCGGGTCCAACCAGTCTGGAATATCTTTCTCCTCCCCTGGGCGGCGCTGGCTTTGTGGACCTGGTGCCAGTATGCGTTCGGCTGGTCCATCCATCGATACCGCACGGAAGAGGAGGCGTTGAAATGGCTCGCCCTCTGGCTTCTGATGGCCATTGCGTGCCATGTATTCACCGACGATTCCATCCGGAGCCGGTTCCATCTGGCGCTGGTGTGGTTCGCCTTTGGGCTCTGCGTTTTCGGGCTGGTGCAGTATTTCACGTCGCGAAACACGATCTACTTCTTGATTCCGGTCCCGGCCGGCAAAATCTTCGGACCGTTTATCGACGCCAATCACTTCACCGTCCTAATGGAACTGATCACTCCCTCGGCGCTGCTTCTGGCGCTGCGGCCTTCCGAGCAACGGCCGATCTACATTGTGGCCGCCAATCTGATTCTGGCTTCCGTCGTTGTCTGCGCATCGCGCGCAGGGATCGCGCTGGTAGCCATGGAAACCGCGATCGTGCTGGCGGCAAGCGTTCTGGGGCGGCGGTCTCGAAGGCGGAGCCGGCAAAGGAGGGTTTTGTTGCCCATCGCAGGGCTGGCCGCCGTCGCTGCTTTTTTTGTTTTGGTCTCCGGCAGCCGGCCTCTTATGGAGCGCTTCCGGGAAGATCAGCCCTACAGCGTCCGCTGGAATGTCGCCCGGGCCACATGGCGCTTGTTTTTGAGCCGCCCGCTGACCGGCTACGGAGCAGGCACCTTTGAGGAAGTCTTTCCCTCCGCGGCTGCCGAAGATCTGGGAGTCGTGTGGCAACACGCCCACAATGACCCGGCGCAATTTGCTATGGAGTGGGGCCTGGCAGGCGCCGTCGTTTTGATCGGCAGCGTCGCGTTGCTGTTGCGCCGTAAATGGCCGCGTGAGGTCTGGCTGACTCTGGTACTGCCGTTGCTTACCGTGCTAATACATAGCTGGTTTGATTTTCCGCTGCAAATCCCGGCCCTTGCGGCAGCCTGGCTGATGCTGCTGGCACAAGTCGAACCCGCGGCGCGGCCGGCCGGCGCCTCGCAGGCTCGCTCCTCCGGCCGGCGCTCCGGCCGTGTGGCGCGCGCTTCCGATAGGGTTCTCAAACCGGTTTATCCATGAGCGCAACGCCCGAGGTATTTGCTCCGCCGCGGCTTTCCACGCTGCGCTGGGCTTCCGTGCCGGTTGGCGTCTTTTACGTCACTCTGGCGGCCGCCTCCCTGCACCTGCTGAGCAGTCAAAGCCTGGAAGCGGCGTTGCTGGGCGCGAGCCTGGCGCTGGCTGTGCTGGTTGCGCCCCTGGAACATGCGGTGGGGGCCTGGGCGGCGGCCTTTCTCGCCGCCGCGTCGAGCGAAATGAGAAACGAGTTTCTGCTCGTGCGGTGGCTCGTTCTGGCCTTCAGCATCGTGGCCTTGACGCTGCGCTTCTTTCTTCGCCGGCACGCTGGCTCATCGCATCTGACCAAGTTTACCTATTTGCTGCTGGCATTCCTTGGCGTCTCCGCCGTTACGACCACCACCACGATGGCGCCGGTGCTCACCGATTTAAAGCTTGGCGCCGTGATCTGCGTCTTCTACTTGTCCTCGGGGGCCGCCGTCCGGCTCGTGGAAAATTACGGGCCGAGCTCGGCCCGCAAGCTCACTGGGGGCCTGCTTGCTTATGCTCTGGCTTTTGTGGCGGCCGCGGCTCCCGGTTACCTCATGTCGCCGGCGGATTCCACCCGATTCTTCGGAAACCCTAACACGTGGGCGGCGCTGTTAGCCACAGTCCTGCCCTGGGCCGCATCGCCTCTGTTCCGGCGTGTCCGGCAAACGGGCGTCAAGCTCGGGGCCTTGGCTGGATGTTTCATCTTCGGATGCTATTTGCTCTTGCTGAGCGGCTCGCGCGCGGCCATGCTTGGCGTGCTGCTGGCCGTGACTGTGTTCTGCCTGATCCATGCGAACCGTAAGGTCGGCGCGGCCGTTCTGCTGGCTTCGGTCCTCATTACCGCCCGCGTACTTGCTAGCCCTGATACCCTCTCCAACTTCACGAGGCAATACCTATACAAGCACAAAGTACGAGACGCTCAAACCAATCTCTTTGAGAGCCGCGTGCAGCCCTGGGAAGCAGCAATGGCTAATTTCCGGGAACATCCCTGGCTGGGCCTGGGCTTCGGCGTCACTAACCAAGGCGAAGCCGCATGGAGTGCGGAAGTGGGCAGTTGGTACGCGACCGAGACGGGCGGCAGCTTTTGGGGCACCTTGAGCCAGGTGGGCGCTGTGGGCTCGGCGCCTTTATTTTTAGCTATTCTCATACTGCTCATAGAAGCGGGCCGTTTCGCCTGGAAAGTGAAAGACCCCTGGTTGACCGGGGTTTACGGCTCTGTGCTGGCCCTGACAGTCAATGCGATCTTTGAGGGCTGGCTGATCGCGCCGGGCAATTTTATTGGAATCTATTTCTGGGTGCAGTGCTTCTTCTTGAATGCGTTGATGTGCCGGTTCCGCCCGGCTCCCTCGCGATTCCCCGCGCTCTCAGTGCCGCCCGCCAGCGCCTGGGATAGTGGAAGCCGATGATCTCCACCCGCTTGGCCGTTGTGAGTCTGGTTCCTACTCCCTATCAGGAGCCGCTGTGCCGCAGGCTGAGTCAGACGCCGGGGCTGAAAGTTCGGTTTTTCTACTTACAGAGTAAAGACTCCGTACGCGGATGGTCCGAGCTCAACTGTCTCTACGACGCCGTAAAGCTTCCTTGTCTTACCCCGGAATCGCTCTATCCGGTTCCCCTGATCGGCGTGGTGAATTGGGGCTTGCAGCGGCACCTGCGCGAGTTTTCTCCCGATTGCCTGCTGATTCACGGTTACAGCTACTGGCCGCAGATGCAGGCGATGCGCTGGGCCATCCGGGCTCGCAAACCTTATCTTCTTTTCGCCGACTCCAACTCCCTCCAATTACGTTCCGGTCCAGCAGCCTTCGGCAAGGCGTTTTGCCTGCATCATTTTTGTCGCCATGCGGCCGGAGTCCTCACCATCGGGTCCTCCAATGAGGCGTTCTGGCGCCATTATGGCGTCGAAACGGACCGGCAATTCCGCGCGCCGCTTGCCGTGGACAACGATTTTTTCAGCTCTCAATCCGCCGTTTGGCGGCGCCGCAAATCGGCCGCCCGGGAAGGGCTCGGGCTGCCGGCCGGCCGGCTGCTGCTTTATGTCGGACGGCTGGCGCGGCCGAAAAACGTCGATGCTCTGATTCATGCCATGGCTGCTTGCCAGCGGGACGGCGGGCAGGATCTCTCTCTGGCGCTTGTCGGAGACGGCCCCGAGAGGGGCCGCATCGGCAGGTTGATTCAGCAGTTGGAGGTGCGCAACATTTTTCACTTCGGATTCCAGCCGCAAGCCGAGCTCCCAAAGTTTTATGGCATCGCGGACGCGCTCGTGCTGCCGTCCGTTGACGAGCCATGGGGGCTGGTGGTCAACGAGGCTATGGCTTCCGGCCTGCCCGTGCTCTTGTCAAAAAACATCGGCTGCCGGCCGGATCTGCTCGAGGAAAACGGCAACGGCTTTTCCTTTTCGGCGGACGACGGCGGCTCGCTGGCGGAGTGCTTGCAGCGCTTCGGCCGGATCAGCGAAGAAGAATTGGCCCGCCTGGGCGCAAGATCCGCGCAATTGATCCGCGCTTGGAATTACGAGAGCGCTCTGCATGGCATCCTGCGAGCGCTTGAATCCGTGATGTCCATGGCTGCCGGCCGGGGAAGCTCCAGACTGCCCGCCGCATCCGCTGTCAGATGAAAATCGCCATCAATGCCATTTCGGCGACGGCAGGCGGGGCGCGCACCTATTTGTTGAACCTGGCGCGGGTGCTGCCCACGCTTGGGCGTCATGAATATCAGTTATATATTCCAGGCAGCGTTGCGCCCGATCTGGCCCGATTGCCCGGAAATTTCGAGCTTTTGCAGGACGCCCGGGCCGAACGGAGCTACGTCCACCGCCTGGTTTGGGAGCAGAGCACCCTGCCTCGATACGTCTCCCGATGGGGAGCCGATGTGCTGATTTGCACGGGCAACTTTTGCCCTCTGCGTTCTTCCGTGCCGGTCATTCTTCTGAGCCGCAACGCCCTGTACTTTACGCCCCTTTTTACCCGTGATTTGCTCGAGCGGCGGCATTATTTCTGGGCCGTGCGGCATGCGGCTGTCTCCCGCCTGGGCCTGCTCTCAGCGCAGGCCGCGCGGCTGACCATCACCCCCACCGACGCCATGGCGAAGATGATCCGAGCGGCATCCGGAAGCCACCCGGTCGCCCTGCGCACCATTCCCCACGGCTTTGACCCCTGGCGCTGCCAGATCGCCCCCCCGCCTCCAGCCCCGCCTTTCCGGTTTCTGGTTGTGAGTCACTACAACTACTTTCGAAACTTCGAAACCGTGTTCCGGGCGTTCGCTGACCTGCGCGGCGTCTACAAAAACGGCCACCTGAAACTCGTTCTTACAACGCACATTCGGGCGGGACTTCGCTTGGGCGGCTACGATGCGACTGCCGCCCACCGCCTTATGAGAGAGCTCGGGCTTCTGGAGTCGGTCTCGGCCTTAGGCGCCGTTCCTTACGATGGTCTGCCCCAGGTCTACGGCTCGGCCCACGCCGTAATCTGTCCCTCTTATGTCGAATCCTTCGGGCATACGCTGGTCGAGGCTATGGGCATGGGTATACCGGTGATCGCGTCGGATATCCCCGCTCACCGGGAGGTGGCCGGCGATGCGGTCCTCTTCTTTTCGCCGCGGGACCCGTCTGAACTGGCGGCACGCTGCCGCTCCGTAGTGGAAGATGAAGACCTACGCGCGCGGCTGCGGGCTGCGGGGCGCGAGCGGGCCAGGCGTTTCAGCTGGCGGCGGCACTTTGAAGAGCTGTTGTCGGCTGCCGCCGAAGTAGCTGGTTAGCATGGCAAACCATCCGTCAGAGACAGCAGCGGACCACGCCAGGCTGGCGCCAGCGGCTCCTGGAGCGAAGCCGCGGCCGCCAGCCGCCCAGCAAAAAGTTTCCGTGCTCGTGCCCGTTAAAAACGAGGAGGCCAATATCTCCGCTTGCCTGGAGTCGCTGCGCTGGGCCGATGAAATCTTCGTCGTTGACTCCCAATCCAGCGATGAAACCGCCCGCCTGGCGGAAGCGTTTGGGGCGCGTGTGGTGCAATTCCGTTACCAGGGAGGCCCAAAAAAGAAAAACTGGTCGCTTGCCAACTTGCCGTTCCGCAACGAATGGGTGCTGATTGTGGACGCCGATGAGCGCGTCACACCCGAACTCGCCGCAGAAATTGCAACTTGTCTCAATCAGCCGGATGGGGCCGACGGCTACTACATCAACCGCCGGCTTATTTTTTTGAACCGATGGATTCGCCATGCCGGCTGGTATCCGAGTTGGAATCTGCGGCTGTTCCGTCATCGGCTGGGCCGTTACGAAATGGTCGCTGTCGGCTCCGGCCAGGTCGGGGACAACGAAGTGCACGAGCATGTGATCTTGCAGGGGCGGGCTGGCTACCTGAAGCACGATCTTCTGCATCACGACTACAAAAGCCTCTTCCACTACATCGAGCGCCACAACCGGTATTCCGACTGGGACTCGGAGGTTTATCTCGAGCTGCGCCGCCAGCCTCTTTTCGCGCAGGAGCCCTTCGACGGCGCCGTGCGGCGCAAGCGCATGTTAAAGCGGGTCTGGGTGCGCCTCCCGTTCCGGCCGCTGCTGCGCTTTTTGTATATGTACGTGTTGCGCGCGGGGTTTCTGGACGGCGCCGCTGGCCTGCATTTCTGCCTCCTCGCCAGCATGCATGAGTATCACATCAGCCTCAAGATGAAAGAGAGATTGCAAGAAAGTGGACGTCAGCGTCGTCATTCCCACGCGTAACAAGAAGCAGGAGCTCCGGCGCTGCGTGGAGGCCGTGCTGGCGCAGCGGTTCAATGGAGATTTCGAGGTCCTGGTGTGTGATGACGGCTCAAGCGACGGCGCCGGAGAAATGATCGCGGAGTGGGCTCGGCGCGATGCGCGCCTCCGGTACTTCCAGCAGCCGAAGCGCGGGCCGGCCGCGGCTCGCAATCTGGGGATTCGCCACGCGCGCGCACCGCTCATAGCGATGACCGACGACGATACCATACCGCAGCCCGGATGGCTCGAGCGGCTGTGCGCGGCGATCAGGGATCCATCGATTCTGGGCGCCGAAGGATTCGTTAGTTCCGGCCGCCCCCTGAGCCCCGGTGAAACCGCTCCGTCGAATCCAACCGGCGGGGTGTATCTGACCTGCAATGCGGTCTACCGCCGGGAGGCGCTGGCGCTGGTTGGCGGCTTCGATGAACGGTTCCCGTTTGCCGCCTTTGAGGATTGCGACCTGGCTGCAAAAATCCGCCGGCACGGGGACGTCGTGTGGGTCCCGGACGCCGTTGTGGTGCACCCGCCCCGGCGACTCACAGGGAAAGACATGCTCCAGCGCCTCCGGCATTGGCCCTGGGTCATGGTAATGGGCAGGCGTTACGGTTATCTTGGGTGGCCGCGCTTTCCGACGCGCCATCCGAGGCCGCGAGTAATCTGGAACGCTCTGGTAAAGCTGCCGGCGGGCCGGCTGCTGGCGGCAGTCCGCGCGCTTCCTAGGCATCCGGCGCAAGCCTTCCACGGAATTCTCCTGTCACTGGCGGAGCCGTTCGCCGCTCTCATTATTGCCGTTCCGAACTTGTTGCGCTTCGATCTCGATTCCGCCGCCTTGCAAATGGACTACCTTCATTCGCCTCGGCGAAATCTAAAAGGCGCCGCAGAAGACGCGCCGTTTGCGCCGTTTCCTAAAGTAGGTCTGGTGATCGTGCATTATAAGCAGCCGGAGCTGTTGCGCCAGTGTATGCGGTCCTTCCAAGACGCAGCCTACCCCAACCTGCAACGGATTGTTGTGGAAAGCGCCGCGAAGGAAGCCGATCTGAGCAGCCTGCGCCGTGACCTGCCCGGTGTGGAATGGCTGGCTGCCGTGGAGAACCTGGGCTATACGGGCGGAAATAATCTCGGCATCGCCAAAGCGCTCGAAGAAGGCTGCGAATTTATTCTGTTGGCCAATGCCGACACCGAATGCATTGCGCCGGATTTTATCTCCCGGCTGGTGCGTTTTATGGACCTCAACCCGCGAGTCGCGCTCGCCGGGCCTCGCGTCTATCTGCGGCGGCGGGGAGAAGTGCAGAATACGGTTCTACGCTATCCCTCGCTTCTGGGAAATATTGTGGATTGGTTCGGCTTTCGGCTGTTTCCCCGGCGTTATCAGCGCTCGGGTGACGCGCCCCTGGCAGCCGAGATGCTCAACGGCGTTTGCGTGATGCTCCGCGCCGAGGCCGTCCGGCAAGTGGGCATGTTCGATCCCCGCTTCTTCATGTATATCGAGGACGCCGATCTCGGCTTTCGTCTTCGACGCGCCGGCTGGCAAGTGGCCTACGTGCCGGTTGACAGCCTCGTGCATCACCAAAGACGCAGTGGATACGAATTGGAAAGCGAGGTCAGCCTGCTGTTGCGCCGGAACGCGGTTTACTTTCTCCGGAAGCATCGGCGCCCGTTTCAGGCATGGGGGTTGGCGGCAGCTAACGTCGTCGTGGCGCTGGCGCGCGCTCTGACCAGCACTTCGGCCGGAGCCTTCCGGCGGCGTCTGGCCTTCGTTCGCTCCCTCTGTCGGGAACTGCGGTCCGTTCTGGCGATCCCTGCTCGCGAATTGCAGGGCCGATTGCCGGCTCCCTGAATGCCTGTTGCACTTTGGTTCGAAAGGGCCGGGGCCGCCGGCCAATGATGCCACAGTCTCGGCAAACATTTCTTTCGGCTGTTTTCTGGAATGCCGTTCTGATGGCGGTTGCTCTTCCCGCCGGCATCGCCGCCAGCATCGTCGTAGGCCGGGTCCTGGGTCCCGCCGGCAAGGGTGAGTTCACACTGGCGACACTTATCGGCGCACTACTGCTGACCGTCCTGAATCTGGGGATTCCCGCGGCCATCTCCTACTTCATAAGCGGCGGTCATGCTCCCGAGGCGTCGTTCGTAAAAACGGTCGTGGTTCTGGGAGGCATGCTGGCCGCGCTCGGGTTCGTGCTGACTCTTTCGCTGGATAGAGCCGGGTACGCAAGCCGGCTCCTGGGCGCGCCGCATCTCACCCCTGCGATGTGGCTCATCTTTATCGGGTTGCCGTTTCAGTTCTGGGGGACTTTTCTGCAATTTGTCATTCTGGCGCAAGGACGCCGCGTTTTGTTCGCCGCCCTGCCGGCTTTGGGCCAGCTATTTGTAACCATTCTCATCGGAGTCCTGGCCCTTCTGGGACGGTTGACGCCTGTTTCGGCCGTGGCCGTCACCGTCGCCTCGCAGATCCTTACCGGAAGCACGCTGCTCGCCTTTTCCCAGCTCCATCTGAACTGGTTGCGTGCACCACTGCTTTCCCCCCGCTTCTGGAGCAGCGCGGCCAAGTACTCGCTCACCAGTTATGGCGCGAATACCCTGCAATTCCTTATCCAGCGAGCCGATGTCTTTCTGGTGAGCATCTTTTTGGGAGTGCGTGCGGTGGGCCTCTACTCGGTGGCATACGGCGTTGCGGAATTGCTCACGCTTTTGCCGCAGCGCCTGAACAACCTGTACGTGCCGCGCATTGCCGGCGAGCGGACTCCGGATGCAAAGAGGCAAGAGGTGCCGCTCTCATCGTCTCTGGTGTTTGTCTCCACGGCGGCGGCGGCGCTTTTGCTCGCGTTGACCGCTCCGTTCTGCATACGGTTCTTTTACGGCGAACAGTACGCTCCCTCCGTAGCGCCGTTTCTTCTTTTGCTGCCGGGCATCTGTGCGCTGGCCGCTTCCTCGATCCAGACCGCGTATCTATCGGGCGTTGGACGTGTGAGCACCAATGCGATAGTAGCGGGCGCGGGCTTGGCGCTGAATCTTCTTCTCAATCTTGTTTTAATTCCGCGGTATGGAATTTCCGGTGCGGCGGCAGCTTCTTCACTGGCCTACTGCGCCCAAGCGCTGCTGCTCGTGCAGGCCGTCGCGCGCCTGACAAAAAACCGGCCGTTGGCGATGCTGACTTCGGCGCCCCCGGCTGTTTTCGCCGGCTATGTAAGACGGGCGTTCCGTGGCGTGCCCTGAGGATCTCCACCCCCCGGACGGCGCCCGCCATTTTCCCCTTGGCCCTGCGCCGGCCAAGGAGCTTTTGTCTGCGGCTCAGGCCGGCTACGGCTTTCGAAAGGCCAGGATCCGGTGAAATCGCGAGCGATAGTCGCCGGCTGGCACGTAGCCGCCTGGAGCCAATTCGTAGATTGCGGCGGGAAGATGATCCATCACGTGGACCCAGATCAGATCCGGTTTTCGGGCCGCTGCTGCGGCCGCACTTCGCCGGTAGGCATCCTCCGAGTAGCCGGTTGGGAGCACGAGCGAGTCGATTTCCGCAGGCCAGTTCCACTTTCTCTGATAGAACACGTATGGATAGTAGAAATCGGCGCCGATTACGATCACCCGGCGAGCTTGCGGAAACTCGGCGCGGCCGCGTTCGAAAGCGGTGTCGTAGGGATAGAAGTGATCGCTGGTGTCATAAACATAATCGCCCCAATGGGAGTTGGGAGCGGCTATTGTGCTTGCCGGGTAGACCCACAGGTTCCCGGCTACAATGATTCCCGCGCAGGCCCACGCAATTTGTTTTGGCAGCAGCCGGAGCGCGTGAACGCTGCATACGGCCAGAGCCGGCAGCCACGCAAGCAGGAAGCGCGCGTGTCCCAGATATTTCGGCCGCCAAACGCCTTGCTGAAGGACGACCGCGTTGTCGCCGAGATAGAACAGAGTGTAGGCCGCGCCCACGGCTAGGCCGAATGCGATCAGCAAGATGCGCCTTTGCCGGGCCAGCAAAACAATGCCGATCGCCGCGAGAAGGAGCAGCCAGCCGTACTGTTCCCAAAGTGCGCCGGCGAGGATTTTGTAATTCGAAAGGGTCGTCAGGTTTGCCAGACGAAACGAATATCCGCGCTGCATCCCGGCGCTCAGCAAAAACAGCGCGAGCGGCGCTCCTACGGCCCATGCAGTCGTGAACCGCCGGCGGCCCCTGGCGAAAAACAAAAACGCCATCACGAGAAAAATCAACGCCGTTTCTTTCAAGAAACCAGCCAGCAGCAGCGCATACCAGCCGGCGGAGCCTGGGATTTTTCCCGTTCGCGATCGTGCGGCCAGCTCTTCTATTTCGAAGCAGACGATGGTCATCGCCGCGGCCAGCGGAAGATCCAGGTACAAGAGCGTCGAGTAGTACCGCACGGCGGGCGCCGTCGTGATCGCCAGGGCCGCTCCCAACTGGAGTGGAGCCGGGCACGGGGCCAGCGGTCCGCGCATGACATAGAGCGCCAGCGCCAGCACCGCGAGAAAAGGCGTTACTCTGTAGAGCGCTTCCTGGGCGATCCAGCTTTTAATCGGCGCATACGCGAGCGCTGTGGCTTGCCACCACATTTGCAGCCCGGGATAACGTGGCAGCCAGTTCATGTCGACGCTCGAGGCGGCCACAATGACGGCGCATGCCCACAAGCCCATGGCGCAGCCCAGCGTTGCGGCAGCAGCAATGCGCCATTTTTTGCGCGTGAGAACCAGGGCGGCCGCGAAACATCCGAGGGCGAGGCGTCCCGCCCAGCTTTGCAACAGCCGTCGAATAAAGAGAAGCCACTGCCAGAGCCGGAGAATGTGCTGCGACTCGTCGCCGCGCGAAGGCAGAACCTGAAACAAAGCAGGCCAGCTAATGTAGAGCAGGGCCGCGGCCGCCAGGGCTGCTTTCCGCCACGTCAGCGGCGGCAGGGGCCGGGAATCTCCGGTGAGCGATTCTGACGCTTTGGCCCAAAGCCACCCGGCGGCTGCCATCGCCGCGAACCAAAGAAACTGCAAGGGCGGCGCCAGTTGTTTTCCGCCGAAGTAAAGCCAATAGGGAAGGATAAGAAAAGCGAGTACAAAGCAGGCCAGCCAAGCCGCGCGGCGCACAGCCGGCGGAAATGCCGGTCCCGGCGAGGCCGCAGCCGCGGCGGCTGCCGCGGAACCCAGAACCAGCTTCGCGCCCGGCCATGGGACGGCAATATACCCAGCCAGGCTGATCAATGAGATTTTCCAAGCCGGAGGCAGGCGGGCGGACCACTCTGTTACCAACCGTGGGCCTCCCTCACGAGTTGAGCCGCACGGTCCCAACTGAACGTGGATTCGATCCAGGATCGCGCTTCTGCGCCCAGCCTGGCGCGAAGTGCGGCATCCGAGAGCAGGCCGGCCAATCGCTCGTCGATCTCGGACGGAGACTCCGGGTTCACACGGTACCCGGTCGCGCCCTCCCGAATCGCGAAATGGGTCCCTCCCAGACGGCTGCCGATTACGGGCTTGCCGCAAGCGCCGGCCTCCAGAAAAACCAGGCCGAAGCACATCTCCTCTCCGCTTTCTTCGACGCGGCGGTGCAGCATCGCGAATACGTCGCAAGCCGCGTAATAGAGAGGGAGCTCCGCGTCAGGAACATAGCCGGCAAAGGTGACGCGATTCGCCAGGCCCAGATCGGCAGCCCGGCGGCGCAATGCCTCTTCGTAGAACCCCTTGCCGGCCACCACATACCGCAAAGCCGGAAACCGGCCGGCCAGCCGCGCCACGGCGTCAAGAAGCAGGTCGACGCCCTGTTGCGGGCGAAGCGCCCCGACCGAGAGCAAGATCAGGCTTTCCTGGCCCAGACCCAGCCGGCTGCGGATTATATCGCGCGGCAGGTCGGGCCGGAACCGCTTCAAATCCGCGCCCCCAAAAACGGTGTGAATCGACGTTTCCGGCGGCGCGAAGTTCCTCAGGTGCTCGGTGCTGAATTCGCTGTTTGTGAATAACCACTTGGCTTTCCGCGCGGCGCGCTGCATCGCCCGGCGGCGGAGCCAGTTGTGTTCAGCGGCCAGCAGATCTTCGCCCCAGGTGAACAAAGCATAAGGAATCTGCCTCGATTGCCGCAGCCGGGCTGCATACAGACCCCAGGGCAAGTAATATCCGGCGTGAATCAGATCCGGCTTTTCCGCCGCCACCAATTTTTCCACCGCCGAGTAGCCGCGCGAGAACGCCAGAGCCGTATTCAGCTTCCCCACCGAGCGGCGCACGCCGACCGGCACGCGAATCACCTTCCAGGGCAATTCCCCGTCGCCCTGCTCATCTTCCGGTTGTTTGTCGCCGACAATTACAAACTCGTACGGCAGCCGCCGGTAAATTTCCGAAAGATGTACGAACGCGCCTCCACCGCCGCGCCGGAACCAACTGGCGAGAACCACAATCTTCATGGGACCTTCGCGCAGAACGTGACAGCCATTATAGCCGAGCTGGCTGAGCCGCATTTCCTGCGAATCACGCGCCGCGCTTGAGAACGGAAGACCGCGCAAAAATAGTGCCAACAGAGCGAGTGCAGACCGAAACCGCGCAAAGCGCTCTCTCCCGCCGGCTGGAGGTTCTATCCGGTCAGGCGGGGAATCCGGCGCCCCCGGCACGGTACCGCAGCGCAGCGGAGCGCGCTGTCAGAACACACCCGGATGCGGCGGCGCTGCTGGTTGTAGCGGCTGCTTTTCTTTGCTATGCGCTTCTTTTTTTCGGGAAGATGCACAACTTCGAAGTGGATGTCGGGACCGATTTTGCGTTGGCCGATCTGCTTGCGCAGGGAAAAATCCTGTACCGTGATATAGCCTATCGCTATTTCCCACTCGCGCCCTGGGTGAACGCTTTGCTGTTTCGTCTGCTGGGCCGCTCCACGGCTGTTTTGCTCGGTGCTGCCACAGCCGCCAGTTTCGCCATCGTCATCCTGGTCTTCCTGCTCGGCAGACAGATCCTGCCCCCGGCGCCAGCGATGATGGCGTCGCTCATCGTGCTGAACTCCGCTGTTTACGGGCCGCACCTGATGAGCTACGCCACTCCTTACAGCTTCGCCTGCACCTATGGATTGCTGTTTTCCTTGATGGCGCTCTACGGCGCTTGCCGGACGCTGGATAGCCCCTATTCGCGCTGGGACTTCGTGACGGGCTGCGCGGCAGGGCTTGGCATGGCATCGAAGCATGAGTTTGCGATCATCAATGCTTTGATCGTGGGCGTCAATCTGGCTTTCCGGTTTTCGGCGCACCGGCGGCGGCTCTGGCGCGGCGCTTTCGCGAGCGCGGGAGTCTGTGCCGCTGTGGCTGCGGTTTTCGTGTCGGCTCTGCTCCGGCAGCTCGGCCCCGCCAAACTGCGGGAAATTTTATACCCCGCCGGATATTTGCGGGGCGTCAGGCATTTCAACGACAATGTCCACTACTGGGGATCCAAATTTTGGCCTGGGGTTCTGGAGAGCCACATCGGGTTCCTGCTCAACCTCGGCTTTATTGTGGCTGCCGTATCGGCGCTGGCGCTGCTGGCCGGCTTGCTCCGCCGGGAGCCCATGGATCGGCGACTGCTGGTTGTGGCCGTCTTGGGGACTCCCTTCCTTCGGGCGCACAGGTATATCGGCTATTATCCGATTCTCTTGCATGCCGTTGTCCTGGCCGCCGTGCTCTCGGGCCGTGCCCGGATAAATGCCCGAAAGACCGCGTTTTTCACAGTGTGCGCAGGCATTTTCTTGCTGCGCGTGCTTCCCGCGCCCGATGTTTCCGGCTATCCGTTTACGCACTTTTACTTTGCTCCGTCTCTGATCGTTTATCTTTATCTCTGTTACGAAGTGATCGCCCCGGCTCTGGCGTCGGGCTCTGGCGCGCGGGATGTCAGGCTGGGTCTGACGGCGGTATTGTTGGGCTGCTTCGTGATTTACTCACTGGTTTACAGCACTTATCGGTGGTCGCGGCGGATGGAACCCGTTATCACTGCCCGGGGCACAGTTTGGGAGCCGCCACAAACCGCGGCGAAAGCCAGGATGATTCTCGACGGAATCGGCCGCCACAGTGCGCACGCGGACCGGATCTTGGTGCTCCCGCACGGCAGTATGTATTACTTCTTGTCCGGCCGGCAGCCGGCTGGCAGCCATTTGTACTACACTCCGGGAGAACTGTTGGACGGGGCCGCCGAAGAACGGGAAATCCGTTTGGTGGCCGGCGCCGCGCCGGCTCTGGTGGTCATTGATGACGCTTACGTCCGGCAGCCCCTTTTCTTCGCCGGACCATCCAACCGCTTCGGCGAGGCTTACAATGCCCGCTTCGTACGCTGGATCCGGCAAAACTTTGTGGAGTCTGAAACGATCAACTGGCCCGGCGGCGCTGTCCACTTCTTGACTCCGACCAACCATCCGCCGTCATGACCTCGCCTCGCCTCAGCGCCGTTATCAACACTTACAACCGGCGGGATATGCTGCTGCGCTGTCTCGATGCTTTGACGCGCCAGAGCTTGGACCAATCTTTGTGGGAAATCGTGGTCGTGGATGATGGCTCAACCGACGGCGCTATCGAAGCCGTAGGCCAGTGGGCGGCGGCTCATCCCGGCGTCCCGCTGACCGGCGTGGCTTGTGAGCATCGCGGGTACGGGGCCGCCCGCAATGCGGGGATTCGCGCCGCGCGGGGGGATATCTTGCTGTTCCTGGGCGATGACATTCTGCTATGGCCCGGAACGCTGGAAGAACACCTCCGGGAACATGACCGTTTCCCCGACGAGCGCGTCGGCGTGCTTGGCTACGTGTGCTGGCACCCCGACCTGCAATCTCCCGTGACCGACTATGCGGCCGAATCCGGCTTCGGGTTCGAAATCATGTTGCGCGCCGGCAAGCAAATAGCGCCGTGGCACGCGTTTTATACCTGCAATGTATCCGTCAAACGAAGGCTCCTGGAACGTGCGGGCGGCTTCAACGAGGCTCTGGGCTTTTCCTCTTACGACGACACGGAACTGGGATACCGTCTCGCCCGCGACTACGGTCTGGTTCTTCGCCTGAACTACAACGCCGGCGCGTTTCACTACCATCCCCTCGATGCCCGGACCCTGCGGGAACGCCTGCGCGGAAGGCGCCGGCTGATAACTCCGCTCTTCGTGCAGCACCCTGAACTGGCCGGCCTCTCCCGAAATCACCTGGCGTTTCGCTACCGGCTGTTGAACCTCGCCGGGATGCTCTGCCGTCCCTTTGAGCCTGTGCTTACGATGATGATCCGGCTTCTCATCTCAATCCGCCTGCGGGGCTGGGAAGGATATCCTCTGACAGGCGAGTGCCCACAAATCCGGTGTGACGCTCTTTCCCCGGATTCCGATAAACAGAGCGGCAGGGGTGCCGGGGAGGAGTCTTGGGCTGTCTCCACAGATCACGAACCCGCGCCGTGATCTTTGCGCTCGAAGGCAACCGTCCGGCGGTCAGAAGTTTCCAATAGCATGCCAGTTGAACAGGTACGTGGTCGGCGCGGTGTCAGCCACTCCAAACGAGACGGAGAACTGGCTGCTGAGGGGGTTTCCGTCTACGTAGACCTGCCTGGCGTGCATCGCGGCGGCGGCGGCCGCATTCGCGGGAGTCAGGGTCACCCAGCCGCTCAAGGTATTGGCGAAGCTTACCGTGCATTGCTGCCCGGAGCCCCAGGCTCCTGTCCCGGTCGTCAGGGTCAGCCGGCCCGACATGTCCGACACCGCGAGGTTGGGCTCCACAATGCAGGTCGCCCCCGTGCCGGCAGCGGCTTGCACGGTTCCGACCGGGCTGACTCTCTGGGCCTGAAACTGAGTTGCTTGAAAAACGCCGTTGTCAAATAACTGCGCGACGGTCGCGCCGATGTCTTGATCGTTGGCGGCGTTGGCTTTGGCGCGAAAGGCAAGGCTGCCGATCACCTGAGAGGTTCCGGTTTGGGGCGCCGCGAGCAGAGTGAAATTAACCCTTTGGCTTCCGGCCGGGGCGGTTGTCTTCCATCCCCGTGCGGCAAAGGTGAGATAAGGAGATTGCACATTTTGCGTTGCGGTGGCGTCGGTCTGCGTATTCAGCAGCAGCGCATATGCCGAGCCATTGCTGTTCGTGCTCGTGAATGACATTGGCGCGGCGTTTCCTCCGGCGGCCGGGTTGAACTGCCAGACAAAACCGAGGTCGGCGCTCGGTTCCATCTTCTTGACGCGGTAACTCTTGAACGGAGCGTTCGGATCGCCCTCCAGGGTCGTAATATTGGTAAGCTCGGTCCGATCGATGACGCCGGTCTGAATCGTGCAATCATGCTCGAAGAAGCCCGCTACGACATGCAGATTGGCTGCGTTGAGAATATTGCAGCCTATGATCTTCGCGTTCTGGAAATAGCCTTGCACGTCAGAGGCGAGACTGCCGCTGGCCTCGAGAAGCCCGGAGAACGGGGAGCTGGAAGCGGCGCTCGAAATATCCAGCCAGTTCGCCTCGTAGTACGCGTCCCGAACCGTCGCCTTGCAGAACTGGGAGAACCCAAGATTTTCTACGTCGCATAAAAATCCGATTCCCAGCCCGGGCTGCTGCGAATGCGCCCACCATTCGTTCGCCTCCATGAGTGGGAGCTCGAGTGTCAGGGCATTCTGGCCGCGCACATGAATACCGGCGCGCTTGTTCAATCGCGCCGTGATCTGGTTGGCAAGAACACCATTTGAGGAAGGCCCGAAGAAGAATCCGTCGTCGGCTCCCGAGGCGTAGGTGCTCTGAATCAGGCATTCTTCGCAGCCGTTGAACCATACGCCGAAATGAAACGACCCTTGCTTGGTGATGTCGCCATTTTGATTTCCGTTTACGTTGACATTGGTGATGGTGATATGCGTCCCGTCGCCCAGCGCTGTCGGATCGATCTGCCCGTGGAGGATGCCGGCGAGGTGAGGCATCGGCGGCGTGAAAGTGGAACCGTCAAAGCACTGCCATTTGTTGGCGCCGGAGGCTGCTGCGTTCCATTGCAACATTCCGCCGTTGGGGCAGTTGCCGGCGGCCGTCGCCACCGAGAGATCGCGCACGCCGGCAAAATCGGCCCGGGTGGTGGAATTTTGCATAATGTCAATGGCCGGCGTGGCGGGCGGCCCATTGTAAGTCAGCGTCGTTGCGATGTTGCTGCCTTCGCCGCGCCCCTGTCCGGCCAGGATGCAGCCGGTGGGGACGTAGATGGTGCTGGAAAACGTGTAATTGCCGCTGGGGACCAGGACCGTTCCGCACGTGCCGGCGGGAAAGCTGGCGAATGCGTTTGCTATCTGCTGTCCGATGTCAGCGCCGGCGAAATCGGTCGCCACCAGGCGTGGCGTTCCTACATTCCTCCGCGCTGTGATCTGATCGGCGGCATTGGTGCCTCCCTGGGCGTAGGGCAAAGCTTTGCGCGCCTGCCGCGTCAAATCGATTTGCGTCTGCGCGCAGGCCAGAGTTGCGAACAGGAGCCAGGCCAGTCCTCGAATCGTCATCACTCCTCCACACGAATCCCAAAGTCGGGCTTCGAGCTTAGAATAGTCTGTCGGCGGCGGAGCGCCGGTCGGCTGTGCGCGCAAGGATTTGATTTCAGACGTTTAAAAAATGCCGTTCTTGCGTGACTCTGTCCAGGCCAGGCCTGCCGCCAGCGCCGCTCACCCGAACTGGATGCGCCGCCGGCTCGCTCTCCTTTTCTGGGCGTCCGCCGGGGCGATTCTCGCGTTTGACCTCATTCTGCTCGAGCAGATTCCGTACGCGGCCACTGTGGATGACGGGGCGTATGCAGCAGCGGCTTTCTCTTTCGTCCATACGGGCCGCGCCGGGCTGCCCATGGATAAAGGCTTGTTCGATCTCGACCGGGATTTGATCATGTACGGCCGGATTCCCGCGGCCATCGTTGGAGTTTGCGAGCTGGCTTTGGGCCCGAACTCATTTGCCTCGCGGCTGCCTGGCCTGCTCGCGGTGTGGTTCAGCATTCCGGTCGTTCTGCTCATCGCACGGGAATGCCGCCTCCCCGAACCTTTAGCCGCCGCAGGGAGCCTCCTGTGGCTGCTCTCGGTTCCTGCCCAGATGCTCGCCCACACCGCGCGGCCCGATCCCCTTCTGATGCTCTTTACCGTGGTCTGCTGTCTCGTGTTGCTGCGGGCTCTGCGAAATGACGACTGGCGTCTTTTTTTACTCACTGGGTTCCTGGCGGGATTGTCCTTGGAAGTACATATGATCGGCTCCGCTTTGCTCGCCGCCATGGCTTCTGCCGCGCTGTTCGCCTCCGAGCCGGCCGGCAGAATCCGGAGTGCGGCCTTGGTTTGCCTGGGCGCGGCTCCGGCGGTTTTTCTCTGGCTTTACGACCACGCGCTTTCGCAGCCTGATTTGTGGCGCATACAGTGGGTGGGATTCTGGCAAGCGGCCGGGCCTTCTCCGCTTTTCCTCGGACCCAGGGCGATTCTCACCTCCGCCGCGGCTCGCTACCGCGCGTACTTTTGGGACGCGCGCTATCACCGGTACGCGTTGGAAGGATTCTTTCTTGCCGCCGGCGTATGTGCGGGTCTGATGCGGCGCAACCCTGTCCGGCGGCTTGCCGTGATCGTCGTGCTCTTTCACGTGTTTCTGGCGATCCTCTCCGCGCTGCCTCATGCCGGCTATATGGCCGCCGTTTACCCCCTCGGGAGCATCCTGATCGCTTCTGCTTTTTTGGGATCACCCCGGCGCGTGGTTTTTCTCGCCGGGCTTTCCCTGATTGCGTTCTATTGCGCGCAGATGGGCTACTGGGCGGCGCATCGCGATGTGCCGCTGCCGGGCCGCATCCGGGTTGATATTCTCCAGCATGTGGGAAATACGCCGTTTTTGGCAGCGGACAATCTTTGGTTTTATTTTCCGCGCGACTGCAACCTGCGCAGTGTCGTATCGGCCAATTTCGTCCAGCGCTGGGCGCCCGATCTTCCCTGGGAGCAGGCCTTCCAGCAATACCTTAACCAGCAAGGCGTGCGATTTGTCGTGGTGGACAAGGTATTCCGCGAATTTTTGCTTCCCTCCCAATGGGCGTTCCTTGCCCGAAACATGACTCCGCTGGCCGAATATAACTACGGGAAGGCGGGCTCGATTCAGATTTACAGCCTCCATCTTTTGGGAAAACCATGAAACAGGCCACTGCCGAATCCGCGGCGGTGAAAATTGATACCGGAACAGGCCGTTTGTGGCCTCTGGCGGCCATCGGCATCCTGCTCGTGTATAATGCCGCCACTCTCGGTCGCGTGCCTGCTTTCCCTAACGACGACGACGGCTGCTATGCTTCGGCCGCCTACCGATTCTGGAAAACAGGCCGCCCGGGTGTGCCGGGCTACCAGGATGCTGCGGGCCTGGGGGCCGATGTCTGGGCCTTCGGCCGCACGGCCGCTGCTTTCCAAGGCCTGTTTTTGCATTTTGCCGGCGTCTCCGTGTTCCATGCTCTACTCCCTTCGTTTCTGGCCGGTCTTGGCGTGCTGATGGTCACGGCAGCTCTGGCCGCCATTCTTTGGGACCGGCAGACCGCAACGCTTGCGTCGCTGCTGCTGGCGGCCTCCGGAAAGTTTTTCGATGCGTGCCGCTGGGCGCGCCCGGATATGCTGCTGGCGCTGTTTTTTTTGCTCAGCCTCTGGCTCGCCGGCTCCGCCCGCCCGGGAAGGCCTTATGTCAAATTGGCTGCCGCCGGCCTGACTATGGGTCTCTCGGGAGACGTCCATCTGAATGGTTTCCTGATGGCTTTCATCCCGCTTCTTTTTTGGCTTGTCCTCCGCCGAGAGCCGGCCCGGGTGCGGTGGTTGGGCGGAGCTATTTTTTCGGCGGGCGTGGCCGCTGGAGTGCTTTTCTGGCTGAGTCTGCATTACTGGCCGAATCCGCAGGCAATGCTCCATCAAGCAGCCGTATACGGCGGAAAGACCCACGGGATCCGCATCGCCGATCTTGGATTGGCCGCCGCTCTCAAACTGGAAATACAACGCTACACGGACTGGTTTTGGAACGCTCGGGGGCATCGGCATTTGCTCGAAGGGCTTTGCATTTGGGCCGCCGGGTTCTGGTTGTGGCTCCGTGAGGGCCGTACCGGGCGCGCCCTGGTGGCCACATGGATCGCGTTTTTCGGGGTCGCCCTCCTTTTCATGAGCAATCGTTTCGGGTGGTATTTGATTCTGCCCTGGCCGCTGTTCGCCCTATGGATGGCACGTCTGTTCCAGGCTTTTCCCGCGCGGCGGATCGCGCAAGGCGCTCTGGCCTTGCTCCTGGCTGCCGCCGCGCTAAACTTGGGTCTGTGGTACGGGAAAGCCCGGCAGGACCTCCCCTTTTCCGCACGCCTTGCCGAATTGCGCCGCCTGATTCCCGGTGACGATCCCGTGCTCGGCAACGATGTATTCTGGTTCGCTTTCTGGGACAGAGATTTCACCAGCAGCGAATACTTGTATCTTCGCCAGCTCGAGGCGGAAAACGCTCGTGGTCCGGACGCGTCCGGCTGGACAGCCGCGCAAGAAAGGCGTAAGTGGCGTTATATCGTGGCCAGCGGGGAGCTGCGGCTGTTTCTTGACCCCGATTTTCCCCTGCCGCTCGCCATCGCCTCGCGGGCCGGCCGGGAGGCTGAAATCCGACAGGCTCGAGCCTTTTCTCTGGAGCGATGTTCCGTGGTGCGGCGTTTTGCCGGGGTGGCCGATACGATTCTCGTTCTGCGCGTGAACGAAAATAATCCGGATGTGGCACGATAAGAGAGTCGCCGTTGTCTTTCCGACCTATAACGAAAAGGACTCGATCCGCTCCGCCATTCTCGACTTCTGGGCCGGCGGCCTAGTGGATGAAATTCTGGTCGTAAATAACAATGCGGCTCCGGGCACCTCGGAGGAAATAGCAGGCACGGGGGCCCGCGAGGTCTTTGAGACCCGGCAGGGCTACGGCTACGCGCTGCTCCGCGGCATTGACGAGTGCTCAGCGGAGCTGATCATCCTGGCCGAACCCGACGGCACTTTCAGCGGCCACGACGTGATCAAGCTGCTCGCTTACTCCGACGACATGCCTGTGGTTTTTGGCACCCGCACCACCCGCGAGTTCATTTGGGAGGGCGCCAACATGGGCTGGTTCCTCAAGTCAGGGAACGTGGCGGTCGCGAAGCTGACGGAGTTCTTGTTCAATACAACCATTCTGACCGACATGGGCTGCACGCTCCGCCTGTTCCGCCGGGAGGCTTTGGATCTGATCCGTCCGCATTTGGCGATCGGCGGTTCTCATTTCGGCCCCCAACTGCTGATGGAGGTGATTGCTCACAAGATTCCTTTCGTCGAGATTCCCGTGAATTACCGCCGCCGCGTCGGGCAGTCGTCCGTCACCGGGGATTTCTGGAAGGCCTTCTCCTTGGGGGTTCGAATGATCCGGCTGGTTTTGGCCTATCGCTTCGGGTTTTACCGGCGCGCCCGGATAAGCTGGGAATCGCGGGCCGCCCAAAAGCCCACGGAGTCTGTATCTACCCATGCCTGAATCTGCCGATCAGCCGACTCTCAGTGTCATAATCCCCTGCTTCAACGAGGAAGCGGTGCTGCCGATGTTGGAAAAGCGGTTGCTCGAGGCGCTTGGCGGAGCCGGCATATCGTGGGAGTTGGTGTTCGTGGACGACGGCTCTTCGGACCGCACGCTGGACATTCTTTCGGAAATGCACCGCCGGGACGGGCGTTTCAAAGTCATCAGTTTTTCCCGCAACTTCGGCCACCAGACGGCTATTTCCGCAGGCTTGGCCTACGCCAGCGGCGACGCTGTCGCTATCATTGACGCCGATTTGCAAGACCCGCCCGACCTGCTGGCCACCTGCCTGCGGTACTGGAGAGACGGCTATCAGGTTGTCTACGCCGTCCGGAAAAAACGCAAAGAAGGGCCGCTGAAACGGGCCGCTTACAGCATTTTTTACCGCCTCCTGCGAGTGATCGCGGACATTCACATTCCTCTCGATACGGGCGATTTTTGCCTCATGGATCGCAGCGTGGTCAATGTGCTGCGCAGCATGCCCGAACGCAACATATTCGTCCGGGGGATGCGCGCGTGGGCCGGCTTTCGGCAGATTGGCATTCCCTACGAACGCAGCGCGCGGGCGGCCGGCGAGACCAAATATCCCTTTCGGAAGCTCCTGCGGCTCGCTCTGAACGGAATCTTCTCGTTTTCCACCTTTCCTTTGCGGCTCGCCACTTGGTTCGGGCTATCGATCGTCGGCCTGTGCGCTTTGGTGGTCCTTCTCGTTTCCATCTGGCGATTCTCGGGGTTGGAATTCATGGGGCATGTCGCGGCTGATATTCCCGGCTGGGCTGCTGGTATCGTTTCGGTTTTCTTTCTCGGCGGCGTTCAATTGCTGATTCTGGGGCTGATCGGGGAATACCTGGCGAGGATCTACGATGAAGTCAAGCTCCGCCCGCGGTGGGTTGTAAGCCGCTCCCTGGGTTTTTCCCGGCAGCCTTCGCAGGTAGAGTAGCCGCAGATGCCGGGGGTTGCTCGTCGATGATTGTTCAATGGTCCAGCGGCAACGCCGGGGAGGGCATGTCGGAAGACATTCTGACGGATCTGGCGGGTCCGGTTTCTCGCCATCCCTGGTTTCAGGCGCGGGCTCGCATGGCGGTTGCCTTGCTGAAGAAGGTGAAAGTTTTGCCGCCGGCGCGGGTGCTCGAGGCCGGATGCGGCTGGGGCCTGAACCTGGAAGCGCTCGAACGCGCGGGCTATCGGGCTGTGGGCCTGGATATCGCCCGGCGGTCCCTGGAGAAGCTAGACCGCCCGGGCCGGGAGCTAATCGAGGCCGACCTGACGCGGCCGCTGCCTCCGCATGCCGAGCAATACGATGCCGTGCTGGCGTTGGACGTAATCGAGCATCTCGATGATGACCGCAGCGCTGTGGCAAAACTGGCCCAGCTCACCAAGCCCGGTGGATTCACCATCGTCGGCGTGCCCGCCCTCCCGGAGCTGTTCTCTGACTTCGATGCGGTCCAAGGCCACCGGCGCCGCTATTTGCCGGATTCCTTGCACCAGGCTTTTTCCGGGACGGGCTTGGTGATTGAGCACATGCTGTGGTGGGGCGCGTGGATGGTACCCTTACTCAAGCGCCAGCGGAGCCGCAAGCCAGACCGCGCCGCAACGGCAGAAACGCCGGCCGCGGCTTACAAACGCTATCTGGCTCTGCCCCCCTGGCCAGCGACGCTGCTGATGCGCGCGGCCTTCAGCCTCAGCCAGGCCCGCTCGCTGCGCGGCGAGTCCAAGACAGGAACTTCTCTCTTTGCCTTGGCCCGCCGGGTCGGTTAGCAAGCCGCCGGCTGCCGCAGGAAGATCTCCCGCCACAATTGAAAGACCAGCAGCGCCCACAACGAATAGCCATGATCGCCTTGCCCGCTGGCAAATCTCGCTCGCAGAGATTCCACCCCTTCCGCGGAAAAAACACCGCCCGCGCGCAGCGCTGCCGGGGAGAGCAGGTCTGCCGCCATTTCGTTCAGTTCGTGCCGCATCCATTGCCGCACCGGCGCGCCGAAACCTGTCTTGGAGCGCGACAGGACTCCGGCAGGCAGCGTTCCGCGCATGGCCTGCCGCAGCACCCACTTGCCGGTTTTGCCCCGCACTTTGAATCGTTGCGGCAGCCGCCAGCAGAATTCGGCGAGCTCGAGGTCGAGATACGGCACCCGCGCTTCCACACTCGCCGCCATGCTCATTTTGTCGGTATACGTGAGATTCAGGGCGGGCAAAAATGTTTTCAAATCACGATAGAGCATGCGATCCAGCAGGCCCCCGGAAGGAGACTTGCCGAGCGCTTCCTCCGTGAACGCCGAGGGATGCCTCCAGAAGCCGAGTGTCGCGAGGACTTCCGGGGCAAGCAGCAGGCGGACGTAATCGTCTTGCAGCCACTGGCAATAGTGAGCAAACTGCTCGCCGGGCGGGCGACCCAGCGGCTCGAGCAGTTTGCGCACGCGGCGCAGCGCGCCGCCGGCGCGGCCGGGAAGGCCCGCCGGCAAGCGCCTTGCGAGCCGCTCCACTCCCCGCAACAAGACCGCCGGCGCCCATTGCAGCCGGCTGTTAAGCAGAGGCGCGATATGGCGGCGATAGCCGCCCAGCAGCTCGTCGGCCCCCTGTCCGGAGAGCAGCACCACGGCCCCGTCTCTGCGGGCCTGCTTGCAAATCAAATAGGTATTAATAATGGCAGGATCGGCCAGCGGCTCGTCCAGATGATAAAGCAGTTTGGGGAGCAAATCTGTCATGCGGGCCCCGATCTCAAATTCCCGAAGGCGCGCTCCGAAACGCCGGGCTACGGCGCGGGCGTACGGCAGGTCAGCGCCGAACTGGTCGAGGGCGTTGTCCTCTGCGGGAAAGCCCGCTGTATAGCATCGAATCTCTTGCCCGGCCGCCGGGCCGCCCGGAAAAGCGCCTGCCATTTCCGCGAGCAGGGCGCTCGAGTCGAGGCCGCCGCTCAAAAACAGCCCGACCGGCACATCGCTCACCCGCTGCCGCTGCACCGCCCGCCGGAGACGCAGACGCAGGCCTTCGATGGCTTCTTCTTCTCTCAGCTCTTGTTGACCATCAAGCGCGGGCAGTTCGTAATAGCAGCGGATCGAAAAAGCTCCGTCCCGCCACTCCAGCAAATGGCCGGGAGGCAGTTTGTGAATGCCTTCGAAGAGGGTCGCCGGGTCTGGCGTCCAGAGGAAGGCCAGATATTGCGGAAGGGCGGAGAGATTCAAACCCGCTGCAAGCTCCGGGTGCAGCAGCAAGGCCTTGATCTCGGAGGCGAAAATCAAACGCCCGCCCGGCAGAGACGCATAGTAAAGCGGCTTGACGCCGAAGGGATCCCGGGCGAGCAGTCCTTTCCGCTCTCGAGCGTCCCAGAAAGCCAGGGCAAACATGCCGTTGAATTCCGCCAGCGCCGCGGTTCCTTTTTCGGCCAAAGCTTCGAGCACCACTTCGGTGTCGCCGCGGCTGCGGAATTGGCGGCCCCGGGACTGCAACTGGCTCCGGATTTCGGCAAAGTTGTAAACCTCGCCGTTGTAGACGAGCGTGCAGCGCCCCCCGGCTGTTTGCATCGGCTGACGGCCGGCCGGAGTGAGATCGAGAATCGCCAGGCGGCGGCTCGCCAGCGTAATCGGGCCCGAAGCAGACGTGAGAAATCCTTCATCATCCGGGCCTCGGTGTTTGAGCACGCGGCAGAACTGCCGCGCCAGGTGTTCATCCGATTGCCCGAAAATGCCTGCAATTCCACACATATTTTGGCGGATGCCGGCGCACCCGATTTCTGGATCTCGCCCCCCGCTCACGCGTTTCGCCGGAAAAGCTCCCACCACCCCGGAGCGCGGTCCCTCGGGCGCCGTCGGCGGGTGCGGCGCCTGCGATGCGCCGCCGATCCAGCACACAGTCTAGCAGCAACCTGGGCCGCTGCCGGCCGATGTTAAGATAAACCGTACGCCGATGTGGATTCTCGGCCTCTCCGCTTATTACCACGATTCAGCAGCGTGCCTTGTCCGCGACGGAACGGTCGTCGCAGCGGCGCAAGAGGAGCGCTTTTCGCGGAAAAAGCACGATCATCGCTTTCCAGCCCATGCCGTAGCTTTCTGCCTGCGGCAGGGCGGCATTTCGGCCGGTGAGCTGGATGCCGTCGTTTTTTACGACAAGCCTCTGCAAAAGTTCGAGCGGCTGCTTGAAACCTATCTGGATTATGCGCCGCGCGGATTGCGCTCCTTCCTTCAGGCGATGCCTTTGTGGCTGCGGGAGAAACTTTGGATGCGCGAAGAGATCGCCAAACGGTGCGGCTTCGAAGGCAAAGTGCTGTTTACCGAGCACCACGAGTCCCACGCCGCGAGCGCCTTTTTCCCCTCGCCGTTCGAATCGGCGGCTATTCTCACCATTGACGGCGTCGGCGAGTGGGCGACCAGCAGCTACGGCCGCGGCGAAGGGAATCAGATTCATCTGCTCGCCGAGACGCGGTTCCCCCATTCCCTCGGGCTGCTCTATTCCGCGTTTACTTATTACACCGGGTTCAAGGTCAACTCCGGAGAATACAAAGTCATGGGCCTGGCGCCCTACGGCCGGCCGCGGTATACGCAGAAGATCCTCGACGAGGTGGTAGACCTGCGGGAGGACGGCTCGCTCCGCCTCAATATGCGTTATTTCAACTATTGTCAGGGTCTCACCATGACCAGCGAGGCCTTCCACGAGCTGTTCGGCGGTCCGCCCCGGCGGCCCGAATCGCCCTTGACCGAGCGCGAGATGGATCTGGCTCGTTCGGTGCAGGAGGTCACCGAGGAAGCCATGCTGCGCATGGCGCGCCATGTGCACCGGCAGACCGGAGAAAGGAATCTTTGTCTGGCCGGCGGTGTGGCGCTGAATTGCGTGGGCAACGGCCGCATTCTCCGCGAAGGGCCGTTCGAAAGCCTCTGGATTCAGCCCGCCGCCGGCGACGCCGGTGGAGCTCTGGGCGCAGCCCTCTCTGTATGGTATCAGTACTATAATCAACCCCGGTCGGCGGCCGCCGTTTGCGGCGGCCGGACGGACGGCATGTCCGGGTCGTATCTGGGCCCGGAGTACTCGGCGGACGAGATCCTGGAGTTTCTCGAATCGTCCGGCGCCCGCTACACCCGGGCTACGGGTGCGGAACTGTGCGCCCGGGTCGCGGCCCTTTTGGCGGAAGAGAAAGTGATCGGCTGGTTTCAGGGCCGCATGGAGTTCGGGCCGCGCGCCCTGGGCGCGCGCAGCATCCTGGGCGATCCGCGCTCCCCGCGCATGCAGTCGGTGATGAATCTTAAGATCAAGTTTCGGGAAAGCTTTCGCCCTTTTGCTCCTTCGGTGCTGCGCCAGCGGGTGGCCGATTATTTCGAGATGGATTGCGATTCCCCCTACATGTTACTGGTGGCGCCGGTCCGTGAACACCGGCGCCTTCCCATGACCCAAGAGCAGCAGCAGTTGTTTGGAATCGAAAAGCTGAATGTACCCCGGTCGACGATTCCCGCCGTAACGCATGTCGATTATTCGGCCCGGATCCATACCGTGCGGCGGGAGGAAAATCCGCTGTATTACGATCTGTTATGCGCTTTTGAGCGGCTCACCGGCTGTCCGGTGCTGGTCAATACGTCGTTTAATGTGCGCGGCGAGCCGATCGTGTGCACTCCCGAGCAGGCCTATACGTGCTTCATGCGCACGGAAATGGATTACCTGGTTCTCGGCGACTTCATTCTGGACAAGCGGGAGCAAGACGAGTTTGTCGAGGTCAAGACCTGGCAGGAGGAATTCCAGCTTGACTGAACCTGCCGCCAGCCGCGCGCAGGCCCGAAAGACCTCGCTGTCCGCAGGCGCGGTCTTGATCCTAGCCGGAGCGCTGAGCCTGCTGCGACACCATTGGCTGCGGTCCGAAATCGCCGGAGGCGCCGGCATTCTGCTGCTGCTGGCGGGGTTGCTTGCCCCGCGGCAAGCGCTTCGATTCCATCGGGCATGGATGAAACTCGCGGGGGCCCTGGGCTATATTAACAGCCGCATCATTCTTTCTGTCATGTACTATGGAGTTTTGACCCCGCTCGGCTTTATTCTGCGGATGACCGGCCGGGATCCGCTGCGGCGCCGGGCGGCCGCACAGCCGAGCTACTGGATTCCGCGCCCCCGGACGCGGCAGGATCGCAATCAGTTCGAGAGACTTTTCTGAAAATGAGCGGCCCCTCGTTGCTTCACGAATTTTGGCTCTTTCTGCGGCAGAACAAGAAGCTTTGGCTCCTGCCCATTGTTGTCGTTCTACTGCTGCTTGGCGCCCTGCTGCTTTTCGCCCAGAGTTCCGCCCTCGCTCCTTTCATCTATACAATTTTCTGAGTGTGCGCCAGCCACATCGGAACAGCGGCCGCAGTTATCCAGCCTCCCAAGCCGGCGCAGCAGGCAAACCTGGCTTGCAGCCGGTCGCAGGTTTCCAATAAGCCGCATGAGAAAGACGGCGTTGCGCCGCGTTTCTGGGTCTCGCGGAGATTGATGTGCGCCAGTTAGTGCAAAACCGGAAATCGGGTGCGGTCGAGCTGCTTGAGGTTCCCTCGCCGGTATGTGGGCCTCGCGCCGTGCTCGTGCAAACGCTCGCCTCCGCAGTGAGCGCGGGCACCGAGCGGCATATGTTGAAGCTGGGGCGACAGGCGGCCCTTCGTACTGCTTGGGAGCGGCCCGATCTCGTCGCCCGTGTGGTGTCCAAACTCGAACGCGAGGGTCTGGCCGCCGCTATTCGCGCGATCCGCGAGAAGACGCAAAATACGATCGCCCTTGGCTACAGCTCCTGCGGCCGAGTGGTTGAGACGGGCACCGAAATTGAAGGCCTCCGCCCGGGCGATCTGGTGGCTTGCGCCGGACAAGACTACGCTTCACACGCCGAACTGGCGGCGGTGCCGCGGACCCTGGTGGCTCGTGTGCCCGAAGGCGTCTCTGTTGAGCACGCGGCTTTTGCTACGCTCGGGGCTATCGCACTGGAAGGCGTACGCCTGGCCCAGGTAGAGTTGGGAGAGACGGCGGCCGTCATCGGCCTCGGATTGCTGGGGCAGATCACAGTCCAGCTCCTGCTGGCTGCCGGATGCCGTGTCGTCGCGGTCGATCTCGATCCGGCTCGCGTGGAGTTAGCGCGGCGCTCCGGGGCGACCGTCGCGGTGGCCAACGGCGACCTTCCTTCTTTGAATCCGGGCTCGGTCGCGGGCACGCCGCAGGGCGCAGACGCCGTCCTCATCACAGCCGATTCTCCGTCCAGCGCTCCTGTGGAACTGGCGGCGCACCTCGCCCGGGAAAGAGGCCGCGTCGTCGCCGTGGGTTTGATAAAAACCGAGTTGCCGCGGCATGAATTCTTTCGCAAGGAACTGCAATTCGTGGTCTCCCGTTCGTCAGGCCCGGGCCGTTATGACCCCAGTTTCGAAGTGGAAGGCCGCGACTACCCCTATGCCTATGTGCGCTGGACCCAGACGCGCAACCTGGAAGCTTTTCTCGACTTGCTGGCCCGCGGGCGGGTTTCGATAGGCCATCTGATCACGCATCGCTATCCGTTTCATGAGGCGCCCGCCGCCTACGAACTGCTCCTGGGCGGCGCCCCGAAGATGGGCATTGTTTTTCATTATCCAGATGTCTCGCCGAGCCTCTCCCATCATCTGCCGCTCGCCGCTCCCGCGCCCCGTCCGGCTCTGCCCGCTGTCGGCTGTATCGGCGCGGGTGCCTTTGCCCGCAGCATCCTGCTGCCGGCGATCGCCGAGCACAAAGATGTGCAACGCGCCGCCATCGCTGCGGCCAGCGGCATCCGCGCGCGCCAGGCGGCTCAGAGATTCGGCTTTCGGGCCGCGCTAACTTCAGCCGACGAGCTTCTGGCTCAGCCGGACGTGGACGCCGTTTTCATCGCTACTCCGCACGCCACTCACGGCGAGCTCGTATGCCGCGCTTTGGAATCAGGCAAGCACGTCTTTGTGGAGAAGCCGCTGTGCACCGAGCCGGCCGAGCTGGAACGAATCGTAGAGGCGCACGCGCACGCCGGCCGTTTGCTGATGGCCGGCTTCAATCGCCGCTTCTCGCCCTTCGCCGCCGCAGCCCGGCGGCTGCTAGCCTCGCGGAGGGGTCCGCTCAGCTTCAACTACCGCATCAACGCCGGCCCTTTGCCGCCGGATCACTGGCTCTCGCGGGCCGAGCAAGGCGGACGCATTATCGGGGAGGTGTGCCATTTCATTGATCTCGTCGCATTTCTGGCCGGTTCGTTGCCGGTTCAGGTGTACGCGGCGGGCTCAGGCCAAGGCGGTGCGCAGTTGACTCTCACGTTGGAAGACGGCTCGACCGGCGTTATCGATTACATTACGACCAACCAGGCGCGCCTCAGCAAGGAGCGGCTGGATATTTTCGGACCTGACCTGGTCATTGAGATGGATGATTTCCGCTCGGCGCTAGTCCATCAGCGCCGCCACAGGAGCCGCTGGAAATGGCGCCGCCAGGACAAAGGGCACCGCGCGGAAATCGGCCCTTTCCTAAAGGCCGTGCGGGAAGGAGGCCCGGCGCCGATCGATTTTGAGAGTCTCGCGCGCACCACCCGGGCGACGTTTGCCGCGATGCGGTCGCTCCAAACCGGTGCGCCGGTCTCCTGCGTCTAATGCGGATTCTCTACGTCAGCCAGTATTTTCCGCCCGAAATGGGAGCGCCGGCAGCGCGCGTGTCGCAGCTTGCGAGCCGCTGGCGCGACATGGGACATGACGCCCGGGTGCTCACCGGTTTTCCCAATCATCCCGGCGGCCGGATCTATCCGGGATTCCAACGCCAATTTCGCCGAGGCTTTGATTCCGAGCAATATCAGGGAGTCACGGTGTATCGAACCTGGCTGTATCCGGCCGCGAATCGGGGCCTCGTGCGGCGCTCCGCCAACTACGCCAGTTTCTGCATTTCGGCGGCCCTGCGCGGGTGCCTGCTCCATTTTCAGCCCGAGGTGGTCATCGGCAGCTCCCCGCAGTTACTGTGCGCGCAGGCGGCAAGCTGGATCGCCCGGAGATACGGCGCGCGCTTTATTTTCGAAGTGCGGGATCTATGGCCCGAGTCCTTGGCCGCGGTCCGGGCCTGCTCGGCGGATTCGCGCCTCTATCGGGCGCTGGACCGCCTGGCGGGCGCCTTGTACGATCGCTCCTGGAAAACGGTAGTCGTGACCGAAGAGTCCAAGCGCCGGCTTTGCGAGCGCGGCCTCGATGCCTCCCGGCTTTCCGTTGTCCAAAACGGCGTGGATGCGGCCATGTTCCGGCCGGACGTTGCGCCGGCCCAGCATCCCGAATTGGCGGGCAAGTTCATTGTTTCCTACATCGGAACTCTAGGTATGGCGCACTCGGTTTCCACCATCCTGCATGCCGCCGATTTGCTGCGCGGCCGCCCGGAGATCCACTTTTTACTCATCGGCAACGGCGCTGAGCGCGAAGCGTTGTTGCAGCAGCGGCAGGAGCGCGGGCTGGATAACGTGACCTTCCTCGATCAGTTGCCCTGGTCGGCGGTGCCGTCGTACTTGTCGCTGTCCAGCGCTTGCATCGTCCACCTGGCGCGCTCACCGCTTTTCGAGACGGTTCTGCCGTCGAAGATGTTTGAAATCATGGCCTCGGCGAAGCCGGTGATCCTGGGAGTCCGGGGCGAGGCCGAGCGTCTCCTTAAGACCGCTCAGGCCGGCCTGGCGTGTGAACCGGAATCGCCAACCGGACTGCGCGACGCCATTTTGCAGCTTGCAGCCAATCCTGGTCTGTGCCGGGCGCTGGGGCAGAATGGCCGTGAATATGTCCTGAAACATTGCTCCTTTGAGCGCCGCGCTGCCGAATACATTGCCGCGCTGGAACCCAGCCGCCCGGAACCCGGCGCCCAGACCCATGAAGCGGGCGATTGAACGGCTCTCCGCTTACTGGTACAGCCTGCGGTACCAGCGGGCGACGCAGGTCTCGAGCCGCCTTCGATACTGGCTGGCCTGGAAAATCTATGGCCGCTTCCCCTCGGCTGTTGCGACCTATTGTGAGCTCGCCGCGCGCGCCTGCCGGACCAACCCTGATTCCTTTTCTCCCCGCCCGGCAATCGCCGGCAGCAGCGGCGGGACCAATCGTTTCTTGTTGCTCAACGAGACCGTCGATTTCAACAACCCTATCGATTGGAACCCGCCCGGCCGCTCTCTGCTCTGGCTCTTTCACCTGCACTATTTCGATTGGGCGCAGGCGTGCGACGCGGAAACGCTGTCGCGGCAGATCGAAAGCTGGATTGACTCGAACCCGCCGGGCAGTTGGCCCGGCTGGCACCCTTATCCCACGTCGCTGCGCATCGTGAACTGGATGCGCGCTCTTCCAGGCGTCCTCCATCTCCGAAATCAGAAAGAGCCGCGCAGTTCGACTTCGGCTTCTTGCTTCGCAACCCGCATCGAGGAGTCTCTGGCGCAGCAAGCGGCTTTTCTCGAAATCAATCTGGAATATCATTTGGGCGGGAATCACTTATTCGAGAATGCCCGCGCCTTGCTGATGGCGGGCCTTTATTTCGAAGGCGCGCCGGCGCGCCGGTGGCGGGCCGCCGGCCTTGACCTGCTGCGGGCTGAGATCTCTGAACAGGTTCTTCCCGACGGCGGCCACTATGAGCGCTCTCCCTATTACCACGCGCGCGTGACAGACCTGCTGGAAGATGTGATCCAAACGCTAGCTGATCGAGACTGCCCGATCCCCTCCGATCTCACCGAGGCAGCCGCGCGCATGGCATCCTTCCGGTGCGCACTGCGCCATCAGGACGGCAGCCTCCCCCTTTTTCACGATTCGCTCGGCCCGGAGCCGCCGAACGGTTTGGCTCCTTCCGACCCCAGCGCCTCTTTTCCGTTCACGGGATATTACATTCTTCAGGGCTCTCAGGGCCGGCTGATCGCGGATTATGGCGCTCCCGGCGTTTCGCCCAACCCCGGCCACCAGCACGCTGGGATATTCTCCTACGAGATTTCGAACGCCCGTGGGCGCATAGTGGTAGATTCCGGAACGGCAACGTATGATCCAGGGCCCGGCCGCGATCGTCTTCGGGCGACGCCCGCGCACAATACCGTGTGCGTAGATGGGCTGGACCAGTTCCAGGTCTGGCACGGATTTCGGGCCGGCCGGCGCGCGTGGGTTGGGTCTGTCGTCGAGATTCGAAGGCCGGATTACGAGATCCTTTCCGCCTCACACAACGGATACAGGCGGCTTGGCGTCGAGCACCGCAGATCGATCGTGCATCTCGCCGGCGCGGGCTGGCTGGTGGTGGATGATCTGCTTGGCCGAAAGCGCCGCCATCTCGAGAGCTTTGTGCATTTCGCCCCGGAAATGGCGCTGGAGATTCATGGCTTCCGAGTTTGCCTGGAGCCGCTCGGCTGGGCGCTCGTGGTCTTCGGTCTCGATGCGCCGCCGGCCGTCCGGCCAGACTTCTTCAGTCCCGCTGTGGGAGTTGTGCAACCGTCCAAAACGCTGGTGTTGCAGGCCGAAGCTCACCTGCCTTTCCGCTTCGGATATTGGCTCGGGTGTGATGCTTCTGTGGCTTGGGATGGATCCGGCCGGGTGCAGATCGAAGCGGCGGATCGGCGCGTTGCCGTGCAACTGGGGCCGATCGGCAACGTTGCCTTTGAGGTGCGTTACAATTAACCGCTCGGGCGGGCTGGGATATGTATAGTCTTCTCTTTTTGGCGGGTCTTTCCTTCCTGATCTGCTTCTTCCTGACGCCCCTGGTGCGCAATTTTCTGAACCGGACTGGAGTGCTCGACCGCCCTGATCTGGATCGAAAATTTCACGAGCGCCCTATACCGCGGCTCGGTGGAGTCCCGATCGTGGCCGCGATGGTTTTATCGCTGGCCGTCTTTTCGCAGATTCCCTTCTCCGGCTCGGATGTGTTTCGCTCGCAGTGGCACACCTTGCTGCACCTGCTTCCTGGAGGGGCTTTGGTTTTCCTGATCGGCGTGGCGGACGATCTGGCCGGTCTGAAACCCTGGCAGAAACTGGCCGCCGAGAGCATCTCCGCGAGCTGGCTGTATTTCTCCGGCATTCGCATTCACGACGTGTTTGGGTCCACTGCGGTGCACGTGCAGTGGCTGAGCTTTCCGCTGACTCTGTTGTGGCTCGTCGGTTGCGCCAACGCATTCAATTTGATCGACGGCATGGATGGCTTGGCCTCGGGCGTCGGCTTCTTCGCCACCTGCACCATGCTGGTGGCGTCCATGTTGCAATCCTCGGGCCTTGTGGTTTTGGGGCTGCTCACCGCCCCGCTTGCCGGGGCTCTGCTCGCCTTCCTGCGTTTCAATTTCAACCCGGCTTCGATGTTTTTAGGTGACAGTGGGAGCTTGACGATCGGATTTCTGCTCGGCGCCTACGGGCTTTTGTGGTCGCAGAAATCGATCACACTGCTGGGGATGACAGCGCCTTTGATGGCCCTCGCCTTTCCAATCCTGGAGGCGGGCATCTCGATCGCCCGGCGCTTTTTGCGCGGCGATTCGATTTTCAGCGCCGATCGCGGCCACATCCATCACCGGCTTGTAGACCTGGGCCTCACGCCCCGCCGGGCCGTCCTGCTGATCTACGCGATCACCAGCGTGTGCGCGATGATTTCCCTGCTGGCCGCCATGCCGCAGTTCCGCTATGGCGGGCTGGTGATCATTTTGTTCTGCGCGGTCTCCTGGATGGGCGTCCAGCATCTCGGCTACGCGGAGTTCAGCGAGGCTCGCAAGATCATCCTGAGCGGCACGGTGCGCCAGCTCATTGCTTCCCAAACCAAATTGCGCTCGTATCGGTATGCCCTCGAGCGCGCCGAGTCGATGGATGAGTGCTGGAGGCTCACCGTGGACGCCATGCGCGAGCTCGGGTTCGATGCCGTCGAATTGGGCCTTCCCGGCGGCGTGCGGCTGCATGTCTGGCTGCATCCCGGCGGAGAGGATCGCTGCTGGAGCGTGCGGGTGCCCTTCGGTCCTTCCCCCGAAGACGGCTGGCTCCAGCTTTGGCGCGATATGGAGCGCGGAGAAGGCTACCTGATGCTCCACGGCGTCGTCTCGGCGGTGCGTGAGCTTCTTCCGCGGAAACTTTTGGAGTGCGCGCCGCCGGTGCCGGCCGATTCAGCGTGAGGCCGCTGCTGCCCTCTCCTCCGCGGGCAGCGGTTTCTTCGTGAAAATGATGATGTGCTGCGTGGGCAAAAACTCCAGTGTCTTTTGGAGCTGGAAGCCGAGCGGCTCGATTTCCGACCGCACTTCTTCGACTGTCATTTTGTGCAGGGGCAGAATCGGAATCGATGGATCTTCCTTGCGGTATTCGACCAGCACCAGCCGGCCGTCGGATTTCAACGCCCGCCGGATATGGTGGATCATCGCTTCCGGCTCGGCGAATTCATGATAGACGTCTACCAGCAGGGCCAGATCGAGGGCGTTTTCCGGCAAGTGCGGATCCCGGACTCCTCCCAGCACCGTTTCCACGTTGGTAATGTGTCGTTGCTTCAGGTTTTCCGCCAGTAAATCCAGCATGTGCTGCTGGACATCTTCCGCAATCACTTTCCCTTTCGGTCCCACCCTCCTCGCCAGCCGCCAGGTAAAGTAGCCCACGCCGGCCCCCACGTCGGCCACTGTAGCGCCCTGGGGTATTTCCAGCGCATCGAGAACCTTTTCCGGCTGCTCGGTAGCGTCGCGCTCCGGCCGCGTCAGCCACTCCGCGTCGCTGCAAACGGGAGCAATTTGCCGTTTGCGCGTTACCTTCCCTAGCTCGAGAGTTTCCTTGTTCTTGGCCGGCTGCGCCTGAACGGATCTCAGGCTGTTGCACGCGGTGTTCGCGCCGGCGAGCGCGGTGATCAGCGCCAGAGCGAGCACTCTCGCGCGCATTGTGAGGAGCGTCTTCATCGGCGGGACTGTGAAAACGGGAACACCCTTTCGGGAGGATCTTCTCAAAAATATCGAGGGGCCCGCAACCGGCCGGAGCTATTTTTCAGAGATGCTGCTTCATGCGGTCCTTGATCCGCTTGGCGAGCTTTTCGATCTCCTCGGCGTTCTTCATTGCCCGGAGATCCAGCACGTTGTGGTCGTCCTTATCGAGCTCTTGTTTTAACTGCTGTGCGAGTTCCAAGAGCTGAGCCGCGTCGGCTTTGGTCTTCGCAAAGTCGGCTTTCAATATTTCCTGCCGCTGGCTTTTGCCGCTTGGCAGCAGTACGTCGGGTCTTCCTTCGGCTCCCGCCGGCCCGGTCCGCTCCGGCGGATAGGGCCTCTGTGGGGTCCCCAACAACAAAAGCAGCAGCACGCTCGTTCCAATTGGCAGCGTCATAACCACTCCGCTCCTATGATAACCGCTTGCTAGAATGGCTGCTTATGCCGGTCATCAACGTGGGCATTGTCGGGCTGGGAAACGTCGGCAGCGGGACGCTGACCATCCTGCATGAGAACGCCCGGCAAATTGAGGCCAAGCTCGGGTTCCCGCTGGCGGTAAAAGCGCTTTGCTCCCGCTCGATCCGGGAGCGCCCTCCGGCCGTTGCGCGGCTCTTTCCCGAAGCCCTGCACACGGCCGACTGGCGCGACGTCGTTTCTCATCCTGAGATTCACATCGTGGCCGAACTCGTGGGCGGCTCGGGCGTGGCAGCGGAGATTGTTTGCGCTTCCATCCGCCAGGGCAAATCCGTGGTGACCGCGAACAAGGAGCTCATGGCTGCGGAGGGCCCGCGCATTTGGGACGAGGCCATTCGCGCAGGCATTTGCCTGGCGATGGAAGCCAGCGTGGCAGGGGGCATTCCCATTCACGCCGTTCTCCGCGAGGGGATCTCGGGAGACCGCATTGAGGCTCTTTTCGGCATTCTTAACGGCACCTGCAATTTCATATTGACCGAAATGGAAAAGCGGCGCGAACCGTTGCTTGCGATTCTGGCCGAGGCGCAGCGGCTGGGTTATGCCGAAGCCGATCCCAGCGCCGACATCGATGGTTACGATGCCCGCTCGAAGCTCGCCATTTTGGCCGCCCTGGCTTACGGCGTGCGCGTGTCGCCCGCCGATATTTATGTCCAGGGCATCCGCCGTATTTCGCCGATGGATTTCTCTTACGCCCACCGCCTGGGGCACACCATTCGCCTGATCGGCGCAGCGCGGCAGACCCCCGAGGGGCTCCTGCTTTCCGTGCGCCCTGCGCTGATTCCGCTCTCCACAATCATGGCTCACGTGGACGGCGCTTACAATGCGATTTGGGTCAAGGGCGCGCATGGCGCCGATACGTTTTATTACGGCAAAGGCGCGGGGCCGCTGCCGACCGGAGTGGCTGTGGTGAGCGATCTGATGCGCGTGGCCCGTGAGATTGTCAATGGAAGTCCCGAGCGGGTTTCGCCCTTTGCGCACGACAGATTGCGCGAGTATGCCCCGATCCCGATCACCCACCAGGTGCGGCCGTATTACCTGCGGTTTCGCGTAATCGACCGTCCCGGTATTCTCGCCTCTCTTGCCGCGATCCTGGCTTCGGCCCATATCAGCCTGGAAGCGGTGCTGCAAGAGCCTTGCGAAAACAAGCAGGATCTACCGTTCGTGATCACGCTCGAGCCGACTTCCGAGCGCGCGGTCAACGAAGCTGTGGCAAAAATGAGCCATCTCGATTTTCTGCTGGAGCCTCCTCTAGCGATGCCCATGGAACCGGCTCTGGGCTGAGACCTCCTGTCTCCTGAGGCTCCGGAAGTCGGCCAATCCGAGTCAGCCGCACGCGCCACAGCGCCGCGAACGCGCGCGTACGATTCCAACGGTGCAACGCCGGCCGGCTCCACAAGCTTCTCAAACCACTCCCGCAGCATCCGACTCGACCTGGCAAAGCGCGGCGGTTAAGAGACCGGAGTGCCGGCCGGCCTTGCTTGACTCCGGCGGCAAAATTTACACGACCGGCGGAGGCGGCAGGCTTAGGAGACAGCGCTTAAGTAGCGACTGTTTAGGCAGTTAGGGAACCTGGCCACCGACTTGCTGAAGTGGCTCGGGAGGTGTTCCGTGAGAAGTCATACGTCTTGCCTATCAGCCTTCTGCCTCGCCGGTCTTCTCTGGACGTCGGCTTGCACGAAGCAGCCGGCTGGCACGAACAGCGCCGGCTCGTCCGCTTTGGCGGGGCCAGGCGCAAGCACCGCGGCGGCTGCGCCGGGCGGACCCGAACAGCCTCCCGTCTCCGCGGAGGTTGAGATTCCGGCGGGAACGGAACTGCAAGTGCGGCTTGCCCAGCCGCTTGGATCGGCGGGCAGCGCAGCGGGAGAAAAGTTTGAAGCCACGCTGAACCAGCCCGTAGTGCTTGGCGACCGCGTCGTCGTACCGAAGGGGACCGTCGTGCACGGGCACGTCGTGAGCGCCGTCGCTTCCGGCCGCCTGCGGACTCCCGCCCGTTTGTCCGTCACGCTCGATACTCTCGACTGGCAGGGCCAGGAATATTCCATCCAAACTACCCGCGTGAGCCGCTCCGCCAAATCGCACAAAAAGCGAAATTTGGTCTTGATCGGCGGCGGTTCCGGGGCCGGCGCTTTGATTGGCGGCCTGGCCGGCGGCGGCACCGGAGCGCTGATTGGCGCGGCTGCGGGCGCGGGAGCCGGCACTGCCGGAGCTTATGCCACGGGCAAGAAGGATGTCCTGCTGCCGGCCGAAGCCCAGCTTACCTTCCGCTTGCAAGCCCCGGTAAAAATCCGGAAAGGCTGACTTCTGCCCGCCCTGGCTCGGGTATACACTGAACGCCGGAGGCGAACATGAAGAGACGTGAATTCCTGGCCGGGTCTGGCGTTCCTTTACTGGCTGCCGCCATGCCCCAGGCTGCCACTCAGAGAGCAGGGCTGAGCAGCGAGCCCGTCGGCGGCCGTCCGGCGATCAAAATCACCGACATCAAGACCTACATGGTCGGCGTAGGCGGGCGCAATTACATTTTCGTCAAGGTCCTTACGGATCAGGGCATTCATGGTATTGGTGAGGCGTATTCGGTAGGTCCTGACGAAGCCACTGTAGCGGCCATCAACGATTTCAAGAGCTGGATTGTCGGCATGGATCCCCGGAACATCGAGTATCTCTGGGCCACCATGTACAACTTCACGCGCTTCCCGGGCGGCTCGGTGGTCAACGCGGCGATCAGCGGCATCGAGCACGCTCTCTGGGATATCTCCGGCAAAGCCGCCGGGCTGCCGGTTTATATGCTGCTCGGCGGGAAAATCCGGGACAAGGTGCGCGTGTATCAAAGCCCCGGCGGCCGCGACGCCAGAGAGCTGGGCGCCAACGCTAAGGCGCTGGTGCAGAAATACGGGTACACGGCCGTGAAGATCGGCCCGCATCCGCCCGGAGGCAACGCGATGCCGTACAACGCGGTGACGCGTGCTGCGGGCCAGCGCATCTCGGCGGTCCGCGACGCGGTCGGCCCCGACGTGGATATCGCCGTGGACGCGCACGCGGTCTTCTTTGAGCCGATTCGGGCGATCCGTATGGCCCAACGGCTGGAACCCTATCAGCCCTTTTGGCTGGAAGAGCCGCTGCGCCCTGAGAACGTCGCCGCCTACTCGAAACTCGCGGCGCACGTGAACATCCCGCTGGCCACCGGCGAAGAGAATTACACCAAGCACGAATTCCGTCCGATCCTTGCGGCGCAGTGCGTCGATATTATTCAACCGGACGTTACCGTGTGCGGCGGGCTGCTCGAGATGAAGAAGATCGCTGCCATGGCCGAAGCTCACAGCGTAATGGTCGCGCCGCACAACCCCGTCGGGCCGCTCGCCACGGTGGTCAATGTGCATTTTGCCGCCTCCACTCCCAATTTCCTCATTCTCGAATACCATCCCGACGACCAAGCCCCGCGCAAAGACCTGCTCCAGGAGCCGGTGATGGTCAAGAACGGGTATATTCCATTGCCCACCAAGCCGGGTTTTGGAGTAGAGCTTAACGAAGAGGCGTTTCCGCACTATCCGCCGAAGCCCTGGCGGCGCGCCTTTCAGTACCGGGCCGACGGCTCTCCCGCGTTCATTTAGAGCGTCCGGGAAATCCGGCTGGTGTGGAATCGTTCGATAATGTTTTTATGAAGTGCGCAAACTGCGGAATGCAAATCAGCGCGGGCGAGAAGTTTTGCCAGCATTGCGGGGCGCCAGTCGCCTCCCGGGCGGCCACGGCCCCCGGGGCCACAGATGCGCCGAGCGGCCCCAGCGGCTCCCGGTGGCTGTGGATTGGCGCTCTGCTCGTCCTGGTTGCGACCGGGGCTGCGCTTGTGTACCGGCTGTTATCGCTCCGCCGGCCGAACCCGGGTTCGGTTGAACTGACCGTTGCCTCTGCGCCGGCGGGAGAACAGCGCCCCCTGGCCGAGGAAGGCGCGAGCCGCCTCGAAGAAGCGCCCTCTGGTCCGGCGCGCGCCGCCGAATCCAGAGCCTCTCGCCCAGATGGCGAGGCTGCTTCGAGCCGGCAGAAGGCGGCGGGCAGGCAGAAAGGGAAGCCGGCTCTGGCCTCCGGTGTTGGGGACGTCGCAGCGAGCCAGTTCCCCAAAAACCAGGCAGCTGTGCAATCGGCGCAAGAGGCCCGACCGCCGGCGCCCGATTCGGTGACTAACTCCGCCGCACCCGCGGAGCCGGCCGCCGAAGCGCCGAGTACTGCCCCTCCGGCTAGTGAAGCTGTGCCCCCGCCGTCACGTCCATCTCGGCCGCGAATTCATCTGCTAAAGCCCGATCCTCTGGAAACGCCGCCACCGCCGGCGGCCGCACCTGCCGCTTCGCAGTCCGGGCCCTTGTACTCCTCCGATGCCGCCGCCTCGCGCCCGACCTTGCACAGAGCCCCGGCGGCTCCGGCGATCCCAAGAGAGCCTGCCTCCAGCCCCGAGCCGGCCCCCTATCCCGGGCCGTCCGCGGGCACTCTGATTTGGTCGGGCCAGGTGGAAAAGGACACTTTGATTCGCATCGAAGGTGATCGCGTTTCACCGGGCCGGCTGACCGGCGAACTGCCGGGCGTGCCGGTGATCATTGACGTTCCTCCAGACTCGCTTGCCATCGTAGAGGGCCCGAGCGAGGCCAATCATTACAAGCGCCTCTACCTGCGTAGCCTGAAACGGCTCCGGTCCGCCGTGGTCATCAAGTGGACGGTGCGCCAGTAAATGACAAGGTCTGAGCCGCCGGCGGGCCAGGAGCAGCGTGTTCTCTGACCAGTTCCGGCGTCAAAATCGGACAAATGGAATGAATCGAGGCGCCACCGGATCTGACTTTCTGTTTTCTAACCTTTGGGAAAGGACGCTCAGGGGCGCGTTTTTGCGCTGAGCCGTTCCGCATATCGCTGTATATCGACCACGAAACGCTCGTGCGTGCCTTGGCCGATTTTTTCTTTCTCGTCGTAAGCCTCCACGTCGAACGTCAGGCGGCGGCGATCGATGGCCCTGAGCATGGCGCGGCAGGTTACTTTCATCCCCAGCGGCGTTGCCGCCAAATGCGCGATATTCACCAGCGTGCCCACGGTATCCTGTCCCGGCTCAAGCAGCGGCAGAACGGCGTTTCGCGCGGTGATTTCGAGCCACAGAATCATCGACGGCGTTGACAGCGCCCGGATGCCGCTGCCCATGAAATGGATTGCCTCGGCCTCGGTGACCACCATTCTCTCCTCGTGCGTGATTCCTGGTTCCAGCATATGTTTTCGTCCGAGCACAGGCCGCGCGCCTGCCCGCTACCTCGTCGTTTTCGGAAAGCGTCAATTCTACCTGAATTGCGCAGGGCCGCATCCGGGATCCAAGCCATGGGTCGGAGACGCGGCCGGACTAGTTTTCAAAAAGGCTCTCGGCGGGGACGATATCCACGCTGCTCACATCGAGCTTGTACGAACCGATGATCTTATCCTCCGCCAGCACCTCGGGGGGCTTTGGCGAAACGTAAGATATCGCCGAAGGTTCTCCGGAGAGAATGGCCTTTTTCATCCCCTGCGCATCCTTCGTGATGATGACTATATCCAGATCGCTCGAGCGAAGATTTCTCCTGATCGCGGCGTTCACCTCCTCGAGCGTCAGGCGCGCCAGCGCGTTTTTGACGTACCCGTTGAAATCGGGAAGGCCGTAATATTGGCTGTCGATGGCATAGCCAAGCTGCTGGCTAGGCGTCTGCGTCAGCAGGTTGACGAATTTCGAGAGATAGCTGCGCGTCGCTTCGAATTTCTCTTTGGAAAGACCCTCCTTTACCAGTTTATCCAGCTCATAAAGGGCCGCGCGCAGGGCGAACATTCCATTTTGCGGCTCGACGGGACGAATCCAGATTTGGAAAATCTGCTGGCGCCGGGCCAGGTTGGGGTCGGGCTCGAACTGGAACATCCCGCGAGGGAAGTATTCGATATAGGCATAGTCGCCGTAATTCAGTCCCCTCACCTCGCGCAGCTCGTGGAACAGCACGCCGTTGCTCGAGCGATGCGCGCCGAAGTATGTCTGCACCAGAAACAGCGCCGGCCAGTCTTTTGAAGACCGGTTCACGCGCAACGGAAACCCAAGCGAGATGGCTGTCGCGCGGGTATTTTTTTCGATGAGCAGAACCCGCAGCTTACTCGCGGGCTCGGGCTGCGGCAAATCCGATGGCGTGGATGGTGCGCCCTCCGGCAGGCGCGAAAAATCGGCCCGGAGCTTCTCCAGAAAATCCTTCGGATACCCGCCCGCCAGTCCAATGACGAGATTAGCCCGCGTGTAGTGCTGCCGGTAAAAGGCCTTGAGGTCGTCAATACTCAATTTTTCCAGCGATGAGACCGTGCCGAGGTTCTCGTGGCCGTACGGGTGCGTGGGACCATAGATGCGAAGATACAGCGCCTCTTTGCCCAGTTCCTCTTCATTGTTGCTGCGCAGCTCCACGCGAAGCCGGTTGATCGTGTCCGTGCGCAAACGCCGGAAGTCGTCCGGCCTCCAGCCAGGATCGAGCAGCATAGACCTGATCAGCGCGTAATACTTTTCCAGATTGTCTATGTGCGTCGTGCCGGAGAAGACAGTCATTTCCTTATCGACTTGCGAGCGGACAGCCGCCGCCATCGGAAACAGGGCGCTCAGAATCTGCTCGTAGCTTCTCTCGCGCGAGCCGCCCTGCGCGAGCATCGCCGCCGTCAGAGCGGCAACTCCCTCCTTGCCTGCGGGATCGGACGCCGCACCGGTCTTAAACAAAATCCGAAAGCTGACCAGGGGCGAATCCGAGGGCAGCGCGACGGTTTCTATCTGCTGCGCCGCCGAAGCGGCAGGCGCCAGGGCCATGGCAGCCAGCACAAACAGCCCGAGGCGGCCTAAGAAGGCGCGAAATCTTGGCTGCCGGCTCATTGGACCTCTCCGGATCCGGACGTTTTTCCTTCCGCCTTGTGGCTGAGCGTCACAATCGTGCGGCCCTGTGGAACAAAGTATTTTTTCGCCGCGGCCTGTACATCTTCCGGCGTAATAGACCGGTACAAGGCGTAGCGTTTGTTAATCGTTTCGGGCGTCCGCCGCAGCCCCACATAAGCAGCCAGCGTTTCCGCCACGCGCGCCGTGCTGTTCATGCCGAGGGCGAAGCTATAAATGAGGTGCGACTTGACTTCGTCCAGCCTCTGGCGGGGAATCGGCTTTTCCTGAAGGTCCCGGCAGGTCTGAAGGATCTGCTGCTGGACGTAGTCGACGTCTTTGGGATCCTTCACCCGGGCGGTCACCTCAAACAGAAAGGGATCGATGTGGTCGGGATTGTCAGCCGAGAGCAGATCGACCTTTTGCTCGTTGATCACCAGCTTTCTGTAAAGATCCGAATTTTGCGAGAAGGCCTGAAACAGAATAATGTCGAGGGCCGCCGAATCTTTGGTTTCGTCGTCATAGGCGGGAGCCTTGAACGCCACGGTCACCAAAGGCAGCGTGGGCGTCGGCCAATCCACGTGCGCCGAGCGAGGCTCGGTCTGCGCCGGCTCCGCGGGGATCTCCGCCTTGTAGTTGCCCCGTTTCCAGCCCCCAAAATATTTCTTGACCAGCGCCAGAGTCGCGCGGCGGTCTACATCGCCGACCACGCAGATCACCGTGTTCTCGGGGCGGTACCAGCGGCGGAAAAACTCCAGTCCGTACTGATACTCATTGGGCATGTTCTCGACATCCTGCACAAAGCCCATCGTCGTATGCCGGTAAGTGTGGCGGGTGAAGGCCGTCGCCTGCACCACCTCGTCCAGCTTCTCAAACGGACTGGCGCTGTTTTTGTTGTACTCTCCCAGCACGGCCCGCGTTTCGGTTTTGAAGTCCTGTTCGGAGTATTTGAGATTTTGAAAGCGGTCGCCCTCGGCCGCGAGCACCGACTCCAACCCTTCCTTCGCGAATACCTCGTGATAGACCGTGCGGTCGTCGGTGGTATACGCGTTGGTTTGCGCGCCGGCGGCCTGCATCACGGCCTCCCATCTGTCAGCCGGATACTTCTCTGTACCGCGGAAAGCCAGGTGCTCGAAAAGATGAGCAAAGCCGGATTTTCCTGGCTCTACCTCGTTGCGGGATCCGGTGCGCACGACCGTATAGACCGCCACAATATTCGGAAGCCCCGTGGGCACGGTGATCAACCGTAGCCCGTTCGGAAGATCGTCGATGGAGTAGTGGAAGGGGAAAATGTTGGCGGAGGGGCCGGGAGATCCCCAAGCCAGAGCGGCCGCGAGCAGCCAAGCGCTGAGAAAATTCTTCATGCCGCAATCCCTCGGGTTATCAGCATAACATTCCGCTCCCAATGGTTGTCAGATGCGGGGAAACGGAGTAACCTTTTGAGTTTGGCCGGGGCCTTTGGGTATATCGATGCGACTCTGCGCGCGTGCGGCAATGGCATGGCGATGTAGAAAATGGGTGCTCGCGTTTCTCTGTCTTGGGCCTGCCGCCCTTTACGGCCAGGGAAACTATGAGGTGCAGGTATATCCGTATGAAACCGTGGAGCCTGGACGCACGATGGTCGAGAGCCACATGAATTTTACTCTCGAGGGCAGCAAGGCCACCGACGACGGCACCCGCCCTACCAATCATCAATATCATGAGACCATCGAGATCACCCACGGCTTCACTCCGTGGTTTGAGACCGGCTTCTACATCTTCACCAGCGTGCAGTCGGGCTACGGCTGGTCCTGGGTGGGCGACCACATCCGGCCGCGTTTCCGCGTTCCGGAAAGCTGGCATTTGCCGGTAGGCCTTAGCCTCTCGCAAGAGTTCGGATACCAGCGCGCCGTTTACTCGCCCGATACCTGGACGTGGGAAATTCGGCCTATCATCGACAAAGAAATCAATCGCTGGTATTTCTCCTTCAACCCGACGTTTGATCGCGCCTTTCATGGCCCGAGCGTCAGCAAAGGCTTTGAGTTTTCTCCGAACTTCAAGCTCAGCTATGACGTGTGGGTGAAAGGGGAAGGGGAACAAGCCAAGAAAGTGCAGGCCGGTTTCGAGTATTACGGCGCCTTGGGGCCGGTGACGGGCTTCGACCCGCTGCGCGAGCAGCAGCAGCAGATTTTGCCTGCCATTGATCTTGTGCTTTCGCCCAACTGGGAGTTCAACTTCGGCGTGGGCGTGGGGGCGACCGCGGCTACCGATCATCTGCTAATCAAAATGATCCTGGGGTACCGGTTCAAACACTGATGCACGCGCAAAGCAGTCCTGCGCAGCGGGCCGCGCCGGCCGGGACCGCTCTCACCAATCGCTGTACTTGGTTCCATCGAGCGCGGTTCCGTCATACCCGCTATGCACGTCGAAGATGCCCGGCTCCTTTTGATCCACCGATTGCAATGTGTCCTCCATGACCACCTTCCAGGTGTCGCGCTTCTTGGTGAATGGATCCATGGGGAGTTCCCGAAGGTAGCCTTCGGTTACCAGATCCTCCAGCGACTGGGGCGCTTTCTCCTTGTCGAACGTGTACTCGTCGATGAGCGTGCGCATGGTGAAAAGGTTCTGCTTCAGCACGCTCTCTTTAGAACGGATGATCGCTTTTTGATAGAGGGGGACGGCCACCGAAATGACCGTGATGATGATCGTGAGCACGATCATCAGCTCAATCAGAGTCATCCCCGTCCTGGAACGTGGGTTCTTCATGGCATAAAGCCTTGCCTCGGCGCATCTCCCCAACCGGATCGCGGCCATTGGCTCACCGGAACAGCCCTTGGCCCGCCGGATAGAAACGCGCGTCGCTGCCTTCTTTACCAGTCCGAATATTTGGTTCCATCGAGCGCCGTATCCATGCTTTTGCTGTAAACATCGAAGACGTTTTGCCCGCCCCAGCTTTGCGAGGTCGGGTCGTCCTGCATGGAGCGAAGTCCCCAGTCGGCCGATCCCGTCATCGGATCGATCGGGATGCGCCGGAGAAACCGGATTTTCTTATCCACCGTTCCCTGCATCTTGACTCCGTCGACCATAGTCTGCAAGTCGGGCGGATATCCTTCCGATTCGAGCTTTGGAGGGCCGAGCAGGCCGCGGTCCGACGCATCTTTGTAACGGTCGATCGCCGAGCGGATTTCACGCAAGGCATAGCGCAGCTCACGCTCTTTTTCCCGGCGCACCTTCACTCGCGCCAGCGGCACGGCCATCGTGGTGAGAATCAGCAGGATCGTGAATGCCACGATCAGCTCGATCAACGTCAGGCCAGATTCCAGCCGCGCCGCTTTTTTCCCCGGCGGAACTATGCGGCGAACGGTGTGCCTCTCCGCGCCGCGCCTCGCTGCCAATCTACTGCTCACGACCGGGCACCTGTACTTTATTATCGGACCACAACCTCTGCCTGGGCTCCGCCCAGAGAGACCGCTTCCTGCCGGGCGTTTCGGGCGCCGGCGCCGGTGACGCTTACGGTGGAGCTGCCGGGAGCCACGGGCTGGAACTCGAGCGTAAGCAACGGCCCGCTGCCCGACACCCCGCCGGACCCCGGGAATCGTGACAGATTGATCGAAGCCTCCCCGCTGTCATTCTGAATGTTCCGGGAAAAGATGATGTCTTGCCCGTCGCTCGCCAGCAGCCCTCCGCGGCGCACATCCACCAGGCTCAACTGCTTCGGATTGAATGTGACCCGCACCGGCGCCGCAAAAAGATCGGTCACGTTTTCTGCCAGCAAGTTCAGCGTGATATGGCTCCCCATAGCGCCGCTGACCTGCGCCGCTTCAAATCGCAGGCGCGGAGCAGCGGCTTCCGCTCTGCCAGGAGCCGCTGGCTGGGCGGTACCCGGAGTTGCCGGTCTGGGGCCGGGGCCGCCCGGTCCCGGCGGCGGTGTGGGAGCAATAGCAGCGCCCGGCACGGGCGGCGGAACGGTCGGCTGCGCCGGGGCTCCGGCCGGAGCGGCCGGAGCCGTGGGAACTGCTGGCGCCGCCGGCGCCGCGCCGGGCGTCGCCGAAGCAGTTCCTCCGGCTGGCGGGAGAGGAGGCAGCGCCGGGCCATCATTCGGAGGCGGAGCAAAATTCAATCGCACGATCTGGTCGGTCCCGGCGCTGATGCCCTTCATGTTCAGGTCGGTCAGCTCCGGTACCCGCACCACGTGCGGCGTGAGAACGATCAGAATCTCCTGGTCGCTGACCTCCTTGTGCTCGTTGGAAAACAATCGCCCCAACACAGGAATCTGCATCAGGCCCGGGACGCCGGCCACGGTCCTCGTTACCTGGGTCTGGTTCAGGCCGCCGATGATGCTGCTTTCTCCCTCTTTCAGGCGCAAATCATGAATGATCTTGCGCTGGCCAATAACCGGCTGGGAAATGCCGCCGATATCGACGTGGTCGGCGACGGTCGAAATTTCAATCTCGATGTGCATCGAGACTTCGCGGCCGTAGTGCACCCTGGGAGTCAGGTCCACGTTCACGCCGACATCCTGATAATTGAACTGGGTATTCACCAGAGGGTTGATCCCCACGCCGCCGATGCCCGGCTGGAAGCTGCCGGTAGCAATCGGGATGCGCTGGCCGATGCGCAAGCTGGTCTTGTAGCCGTCAAACCCGCGGACGCGCGGCGACTGCAAAATGCGCGTATCGGAAGCGCTCATCAGGGCTTTCAAATTGGCGCTGGGCAAACTCAGCGAAAAGCTGTTTCCTTGCAGATGGCCGAAGTTATAGGTGCCGGCGGCGGGAGTTGTGGTGGTTCCTGTCGTCCCCGTGGTCGGAGTGGTCGTCCCGGTGGTTGTCGTGCCAGTCGTGGTTGTGCCGGTCGTGCCTGTGCTCGTCCCGGTTGAAACGCTGCCCGAGACAGGAGCGACCGAAACATTAATCCCCGGCGTTGTGCCGGAAACCGGTGTGAGCCCGAGATCGCGCGCCGTGGTCCTGCTGGTTTCGAGCACCAATACGTCGATGATCACTTCGCCCCGCGACTTATCTACATCGTCGATAACCTTTTCGGCCAGCGCTAATTGGTCGGCGGTGCCGCGAATGACCAGTGCGTTCAGCGAGTTAATGGTGAAAACGCGCCGGATTTCAGTGACCGACCGCACGGCGGTGGCAATTTCCTGGAGCTCCTGGGCCGTATACACGTTGCTCAAATAGAACGTCCGGACCACGTAATCTTCGTAGTCGCGGCGCTTGGTCGTATTGTCGTCGGTGACAAAGATGGCGTTAGCCGAGAGCGGCTTCCAGTACGCCTTGGAGATCGTGGCTACATAATCCAGCGCTTGCAGCAGCGTGGCATTGTTGATCTCGACAGTAATCCGGCGCCCCTGCATCTCCGGATCAAACAGCACATTGATGCCCGCCAGCTTCCCGATGGTTTCAAAAATCACCTTGCTGTTGTTGCTGGCTTTGAAGTTGATCGGCTGGGTGGAGAGCGGCCGGAGCGTCGGCACGGGCTGCGCCGATTCGAGCAGTTCCTCGGTCTCTTTCTTCGCTTCGAGCAGCGGGGAGAGGCCCGGCTCGGGCTTCTGGGCTGCGGCCGCTCCCGCGCCGCCGGGCTTGGCAGGCTGGGGCGCTCCTGTTCCGGCGCCGGATTGATTTTGCCCCTCTTTTTGCTTTTGTTCTTGCTCCCTTTTGGCGATCAGATCGAGCGTCCGTTTGAGTTCCTGTTGGGCGATAGTCAGGGATGGATCGATCGTGCTTGCCTTCTCGAATTCAGCCGCCGCTTCCACCAGCTTGCCCTGATCGAGCAGCCGGTGACCCTGGTCTACGTGAGTCTGGCCCGCCACGAACCGCATACGGCGAGTGGCGAGCATGTACGTCTGGTTTTCCGGGTCTTCCTTCAGCGCGCGCTCATAGAGTTCGAGCGCCTTGTCGTAGTCCTTGCTAAGCTCGGCCTTGCGGCCCTGCTTGAAAATGGCATTGCCCTTGGGCGCGGCCGCCAGCGGAACCAAACCTCCCCCGGCAAGCCACAAGGAGAGGCATAAGGCTACGGAACGGCTGGCGCGCTTTATGTTAAAATAAGTCATTTCACCAGATAGCGCTCGGACACTCCGCGCGATCCATCAATACTTGACGGGTGCCGCACGCCCTGCGTGGAGTGAATTTTACAGTTCCGCCCCATGGCTAACCCCGCAAGCAACGAAGAACGGGTGCTGAGCGCCAACCGGCGGGCTGCTCACGATTATTTTCTGCTCGAACGGTTTGAGGCCGGCCTGGCGCTAACCGGGACCGAAGTCAAGGCCGCACGGGAAGGCAAAGTACAACTGAAAGACAGTTACGTCTCGATCGATGCGGGCGAAGCCTGGCTGCGGAACGCCCACATCAGCCACTATTCGCATGGCAACCGCGAGAACCACGATCCGGTGCGCGCCCGCAAGCTGCTGCTGCACAAGGAAGAGATTCAAAAACTGATTGGCAAAACGCGGGAGAAAGGGCTGGCCCTGATCCCGCTTCGTTTCTATCTCAAGAAAGGAAGGATCAAATGCGAGCTGGCGCTGGCCAAAGGCAAGCACTTGCACGATAAACGCGAGGCGGAACGCGCCCGGACAGCCGAGGCCGAGGCCCGCGACGCCATGCGCCACCACAGCCTGTGAACATGAAACTCACGCTGAACTCCCAGCCAAAGGAAACTATAGCTACCGAAGCGTTGGCGGTTGTGGTCTTCGAGAGCGCCAATGGAGCCCCCGCTGATGAGCCGTTTCGCCGTCTCGACGCCCAGACCGGCGGGCTTCTCTCGGAACTGTACGCCTCCGGCGAAACCACCGGAAAGGCTCTCGACACCGTGCTGCTCCACCACCCGAAGGGTCTTGCGGCGAAGCGTCTGCTTCTGGTGGGCGGGGGCAAAGTGGAAAAATTCGACGCGGCGCAGTTACGCAAGGCCGCCGGCACAGCCCTCCGTTACCTGAAGGGCAGAGGCGTGCACGAGTTCGTTTTCGCGCCATCGGGCGGCTTTTCTCCGGAAGCTCAAGTGGCGGCGGCGGCCGAGGGCATGCTGGCTGCCGACTTCGAGCCGGATTCCTACAAAACGGATAAGAAAGACGACAAGCGGATCGATCAGGCTTCCATCGCGGTTTCTGACGACAGCGGCCCGAAGCTGGAAGCCGCTTTGCGCCGGGCGGTTATCGCCGGTGAGTGCCAGAATTTTGCCCGCGGCCTGGTCAACGAGCCCGCCAACCGTCTGGCTCCGAAGGATCTGGCAGCCCGCGCTCAGCAGATGGCGTCTGAGAAGGGTCTCGAAGTCGAAGTCCTGGACGAGCAGCGGATGAGGGCGCTGGGCATGGGCGCTTTGCTCGGCGTGGCGCAAGGCAGCGCTCAACCGCCGGCCCTGATTTTGCTGCGGTATCGGCCCTCTTCCCTGCGTTCTTCCAACGTCCATCTGGGCCTGTTGGGCAAAGCCGTTACTTTCGATACCGGCGGCATCTCGATCAAACCTGCCGAGGGCATGGAAAAGATGAAATACGATATGGCCGGCGGCGCCGCCATGATCGCAGTGATGCGGGCGCTGGCTGATCTGAAGCCGTCCGTTCCGGTTTCGGCGTTTATTCCCAGCGTGGAGAACATGCCTGGCAGCCGCGCCCAGCGGCCGGGGGACGTTCAGACCACTATGTCGGGCAAAACGGTTGAAGTCATCAACACCGACGCCGAAGGGCGCCTGATTTTGGCCGACGCCATAACCTATGCCCGCCAGCAGGGCTGCACCCATCTGGTGGACGCCGCCACGCTCACCGGAGCGATTGTGGTGGCCCTCGGCCACTACAACGTCGGCGCTTTCACCAACGACCAGGTCTGGCTCGAGCGGCTTCTCGCCTCGGCTCGGGAGTGCGGCGAAAAAATGTGGCCCATGCCCCTGGATGATGACTACAAGGAGCAGCTCAAAAGCATCATTGCCGATTTACCCAACGTGGGATCCCGCTGGGGCGGCGCGATTACCGCGGCGATGTTTCTGAAGGAGTTCGCCGACCCGACGCCTTGGGTTCACCTGGATATCGCCGGCACGGCCTGGCTTGAGGAAGCCAAGCCGTATATGGCCAAGGGTCCTTCGGGGATTGCCGTGCGCACCCTGATCGATTTGGCGATGAAGATGTGAGCACCGGGGACCCGATCCTGCCCGGGGAAGCGAGGATTTCTCGCCGGCTTGGCGTTCTGTGTTTCCCTTTTGGCAGAGCGTCAAAAGAGCAGCCGGGCGGCGGCGCAGCTATTTGCCGAAATTCTCCCACACGTAGGCCCTGAACTTCCGCAGCGTGCGAAACCCGGCGCGCTCATAGAGCCGGACGGCTCCAATATTAGCGGCGGTCACCGTAAGGCTCACCTCGCCGCAGCCGGCGTCGCGGAACGCCTGAATGGACCGCCAGAGCAGCTCGGAGCCGATACCCAGGCCGCGCCATTCGGGCGCAACGCAGATCTGCGTGATGTGCCCAACGTCCGGTCTGACCAGGCTGGTCAGCGAAATGCCGCATAGCTCGCGCGTTTTGCGGTCGAGGGCCGTGACGGCGGCAGGCGCGTAGAAGGCCCCGCAGCCGGGATACTGCACAATGTTGTGGAGGAAACGGCGGGCTCCCGACACACTGCGATATTGATCGTTGATCTCGCTATCCACGTGCGTGCGATAGGCGCGGGCGATCAGGTTCGCCGCCTGCTCCATCTGCTGCTCCGACCATCGTTCAAAGGCGATCGATCCCGGCGGAACACCGCCGAAGGCGTCGCGCCGCAGGCTCGAAATTCCCTTCACCAGCATGAAATTTCTCTCGAAGATCGAAAGCTGCGCCGCCGGGTAGAGCGAACCGACGCTGCCGGATTCGAGCATCATGAGTTGTCCCTCGATGCGCCGGACTCCCGGGGTGTTCTGCGCCGTTTCCACCACGTGCCGCAGCAATTGGTGCTGGGCCTCGACGGTGCGGTAGGGTTCGGAAATGAAAAGATCGCCGATCAGGACTTTGTGGTCTTCGTGTACATAGTAGCTATATCCAATGGGCTGGCGGCCCTCGATGAGAGCGTAGCCGCTCAGCGCGTGCAGATCCAGATAGCGGCGGACGATATCGCACGAGGGCCGGAAATCCCAGTGCAGCTTTTCGGCCCAGATGCGGACCTCTTCGCCCAGCAGCGCGTCAAAATCGGAGGATTGGAAGTGCCGCAGATCGAGAACATCCAGCGTCAAAGGCTGCTTCGCCTGCGCGGCCATGGTGCGATTATACCGTTTCGCCCGGGCAAATCCCCTTCCGATTTGCTTCGCGAGGCGGCGTTTGTTCGTTGTCAGGCCCCGCCGCGGGACGCCGGCCCGGCCGGCTGACATAGGGGCTGCCTTCAATATAAAACCGCAAAGGCCAGTCGGCGTTGTGCGTAATGCCGACTCGAGGGCCGGCGGCGATGCGAAAAGCCTCGCGGATCGCCGGCGCGCGCACCACCAGCGGCCCGCGCGTCACGTCCGTGCCGTTATGCTTACGCGTAATCCCCATCGCGAGCGTGAGCTTGCCGGGGCCCGAGGCCAAATCTTCCAGCCGCCGTGCTCCCGGACGGCGTCGGCGCATTTCATCGATGCCCAGCACCGGCTCGACCGCGCGAATCAGCACGCAGCCGGCGCGTCCTTCGGGCTCCGCGACCAGATTCAGGCATTCGTACATCCCATATATGAAGTAGACATAAGCATGCCCCGGAGGGCCGAACAGGACGCGCGTACGGTCCGTGACGCCCCGCCAGGCGTGCGCCGCCCGGTCGTTGACGCCCAGGTACGCTTCCGTCTCCACAATTTTGCCTGCCAGCGTGGTGTTTCCTATCTTGTGAACCAGAAAATTTCCCAACAAATCTCGCGCCACCTGCTCGACGGGGCGCTCATAGAATCCGCGCGGAAGGATTTTGCCGAGCCGAAGGGAGTGTGCGCTCAAAGCGAGAGGACTCGCCCTATCCCAGCTTCCGGCCGAGGATTTCATTGACTACTGCCGGATTCGCCTGGCCGCGAGTCGCCTTCATGACCTGTCCTACAAAAAAGCCGAGCACGCCTTTCTTGCCGTGCTTATACTGTTCGACTTGCTTAGGGTTGGCGGCGAGTATCTCGTCCACCATTTTTTCCAGCTCGCCCGTGTCGCTAATCTGCTTCAAGCCTTCCGCTTCGATGATCTCGGAGGCGGAGCGGCCGGTCGAAAACATTTTGGCGAAAATTTCCTTGGCTAACTTGCCGGAGATCTCTCCGGCGGCGATAAGGCGCACCAGCTCCGCGAGATCGGCGGCGCTGACGGCTGACTCCTCGATCGGCTTGCCGGCGGCCTTCAGCGCGCCCGTCAGCTCGCCCATCACCCAGTTGGAAGCCGCTTTCGGCTCCCCGCTTCGCCGCGCCACTTCCTCGAAATAGTCCGCCAGAGCGGGAGTCAGCGTGAGGACCTGCGCGTCGTAATCGGGAATCCCGTATTGTTCGACAAATCGCTTGCGCTTGGCTCCCGGCAGCTCGGGCATGGAAGCCCGGATCTGCTCGCGCCAGGCTTCACTCACTACGAGCGGCAACAGATCGGGCTCCGGGAAGTAGCGGTAGTCGTGAGCGTGCTCCTTCGAGCGCATGCCGACGGTTTCCCCGGTCTCTACGTTGAACAGGCGCGTCTCCTGGAGAATGGCGCCCCCGCTCTCCAGCACGCCCACTTGCCGTGAAATCTCATAATCCAGGGCTTTCTGGAGATAGCGGAAAGAGTTCAGGTTTTTCACTTCCGCCTTGGTGCCGAATTTGGCGGTCCCGCGCAGGCGCACCGAAACGTTCGCGTCGCACCGCAGGTGCCCCTTTTCCATATCGCAGGTGGATACGGAGATGTACTGCATGATCTGCTTCAATTCGGTCAGGTATGCGTAAGCTTCTGCGGAACTGCGAATGTCCGGCTCGCTCACGATCTCGATCAGAGGCACGCCGCTGCGGTTCAGATCGACGTAGCTATACCGATCCGAATCTTTGTAGCCGTCGTGAATCGATTTGCCGGCGTCATCTTCGAGATGCACCCGGGTGATGCCGATGCGCTTGAAGCCGCCGTCGAGCGGCACGTCCAGCCAGCCGTGCTCGGCCAGAGGCTTGTCGTACTGGGAAATTTGGTATCCCTTCGGCAGGTCTGGATAGAAGTAATTCTTGCGGGCGAAGCGCGAGGAGGGGCGAACCTCGCAATTCAGGGCCAGGGCCGCGCGGACGGCCAGCGCGACCGCCTCGCGGTTGATCACCGGCAGAGCCCCGGGCAGCCCCAGGCAAACCGGACAGACCTGCGTATTAGGCGGCGAACCGAATTCCGTGGAGCAGCCGCAGAACAGTTTGGTGCGGGTCATGAGCTGGACGTGCACCTCCAGGCCGATCACCGGCTCGTAGCGCGCGATGGTCTCGGGGCCTGGCAAGGCAACTTCAGTCACCGACATGCAAACCGCTCCCTGCGAAATTATAGCAAGCCTCCGGACGGCGCCGGACTCGCTGCTGCTTTGGGACGCGGCAGCCGTGTGCGCCGTACCGGGGCGGGCGGCGTTGTTCGTCCACTTGTGATACTATGCTCGGTTTGCGTTACGCTGATTTTCTAAGGGCCGCTATCTGCGGGGCTTAGCGCCCCTGATCGGCAATCATTCCTGTATGAAAGTCTACGAAGGCAAGGATATTCGCAATATCGGCGTGGTCGGCCACGGCGATTGCGGCAAAACAAGTCTGGTCGCCGGATTCCTCTACACGGGCGGGGCCACCAACCGTCTGACTCGGGTCGAGGAAGGCAATACGGTGACAGATTTTGACGAGGAAGAGCAGGCTCGCAAGATCACGATCTCCTCGGCGGTCGCGTTTCTCGAGTGGAATAAAACCAAGCTGAACCTCATCGATACCCCCGGATACAACATCTTCATACACGACGCGAAAAGCGCCCTGATCGCCGCCGACTCGGCCCTGGTGGTGGTCGATGCCGTCAGCGGCGTGGAGGTGCAGACCGAGAAAGTCTGGGCCTACGCCGACGAGTACCAGCTTCCCCGCGCCATCGTCGTAAACAAACTGGATCGGGAGCGGGCGAGTTTCGAGCGGTCGCTCGAAAACATTCATGAGATTTTCGGGCGGACCGCCGTCCCCGTCCAGTTGCCCATCGGGGCCGAGCGGGATTTCCGGGGGGTGGTGGATCTGGTGTCGCTGAAGGCCTACGTGTACACGTCCGACGGCGACGGCAAGGCAAAGGAAGAACCGATTCCCGCCGATTTAGCGGAGGCAGTACAAAAGGCGCATGAGGCTCTGATCGAGATGATCGCCGAGGGTAATGACGCCCTGATGGAGGAGTTTTTTGATAAGGGCACTCTCTCGCCGGAGCACATCGTGGAGGGCCTGCGCGACGCCGTGCGTCAGCGCCGCATCGTGCCCGTCTTATGCGCCTCTGCGATCCGCAACATGGGATCGGATCTCATCCTGAATTTCCTGGCCGCCAATATGCCTGCGCCGATCGATCGCGGCCAGATGCAGGGCAAGAGCCCCGAGGGCGCTCCGGTTTCCCGCAAAATCTCCGATGCCGAGCCGCTGTCCTTGTTCGTTTTCAAGACGGTCGCCGATCCTTTCGCCGGCCGCGTCACCTACTTCAAGGTCGTATCCGGCGTGCTCAAAAACGACGCCAGCGTCTACAACTACACGCGCGGCGCGATGGAGCGGTTTTCCCACATCGGCATTTTGTTTGGGAAGACCGTGACTCCCGTCACCGAAATTCACGCCGGCGATATCGGAGCCGTAGCCAAGCTGAAGGAAACGCTAACGGGCGATTCGCTCGGCGACAAGGGTTCGCCGATCCTCTATCCCACCGTCGTGTTGCCGGTTCCCGCTATCGCGTACGCGCTCGAGCCCAAATCGCGGCAGGACGAAGACCGCATGAGCGCCGCCATCCACCGGATTCTGGAAGAAGATCAGTCTTTGCGCTTCTATCGCGATCCCCAGACGAAGGAATTTCTCCTGGCGGGGTCGGGGCAGCAGCATGTCGAGGTCATCGTCAGCCGGCTGAAGAAGCGATACGGCGTTGAGGTAACGTTAAAAGCGCCCAAAATTCCCTATCGCGAGACCATACGCGGCCGGGCCGACGTGCAAGGCCGGCATAAAAAGCAGACCGGCGGCCACGGACAGTTCGGTGACTGCAAGATCAAGGTGGAGCCGCTCCCTCGCGGCGCGAATTTTGAATTTGTGAACGACATCTTCGGCGGCGCCATTCCCAAAACCTTCATTCCTGCCGTGGAAAAAGGGATCTTGGAAGCGGCCGAGAGAGGCTATCTGGCCGGCTATCCGGTCGTGGATTTCAAAGTCATCCTCTATGACGGCTCCTACCACGAAGTGGATTCTTCGGAAATGTCGTTCAAGCTGGCGGGCCGCAAGGCGTTCAAAGCCGCGATGGAACAGGCCAAACCCGCTTTGCTCGAGCCGATCATGAACGTGGAGATCCACACGCCGATGGAGTTTGCCGGAGATCTGATGGGAGACTTGAACAGCCGCCGGGGCCGCGTTCTGGGCATGGACACCAAGGGGAACACGCAGATCATCAAAGCTCAGGTCCCGATGGCCGAAATGCTGAGCTACGCCAATGATCTCACCTCCATGACGCAGGGCCGGGCGTCGTACACCATGGAATTCGCTACCTATGACTTTGTGCCCGCTCCCATCGCGGAAAAGGTGATCGCCGCGGCCAAAGCCGCTCGCGCCGGCGAAGAGGAAGAAGAAGAGTAGCGGCGCGAACGGGGAGGAAGCGCGAGCCCGTGAATTATGCGCCGGTACAGGCGGGTGGAGGCCTGCCGATATCGGCTTCTTCGCGCTCGGGGGCGTTATCGTGACCGGAGTATGGCCTGAGTTCTATTGCCCTACCGGCGCCTTCCTCTGTATTATCGGACCCTGGGGAGAGGCTTATGAAAAGGATTCTGCTGCTGTCCGGTTTTTTGTGCGCGGCCATGGCGGCGCGGGCCGATGTGAAAACCCAGGAGAAGAGTCAGGTGCATTTCGCGGGCATGATGGGCCGCCTGATGGGCATGTTCGGAGGCCGGGCCGCCCGCGAGGGCGTTGTTGATACGGTAGCCGTGCGGGGCAACCGCAAGATGACGGTCAACGACACGACGGGCCGCATCATAGACCTTGATGAAGAGAAGGTCTACGAGCTCGATATGCGGGCCAAAACCTATCACGTCGTGACCTTCGACGAGATGCGCCGCCGGATGCAGGAGGCGGAGCAGAAGGCCAGGAGCAGCGAGCCCACGCAGCCCGCGGCGGAACCGAAAACCGATCCGAACGCGAAACAAATGCAGATCGATTTCGACCTTAAGGAATCAGGCCAGAAGAAAAACGTCAACGGCTATGACTGCCGGGAGGTCATAATCACCATCACCGTTCACGAGAAAGGAAAGACGCTCGAGGAGAGCGGCGGCATGGTCATGACCACCCACGAGTGGCTGGGCCCGCGCATCGCCGCCATGAGAGAGATCAACGATTTCGACCGCCGTTATTCGGAAAAGCTGAGCGGTTCGTTCGCCATGGTTCCCTCGGCCGAGCAGATGGCGGCGGCCATGGCCATGTACCCCATGATGAAGGATGCGATCGGCAAGTTTCAGGCCGAGAACGTCAATATGGACGGAACGCCCATTCTCACCGTGATGAGCATGGAGTCGGTTGCCAGCCCGGAACAGATGCAGCAGCAACAGCAGCAGAAATCGCAGGCGAGCGACAGCTCGACGACCAACATCACATCCGTGGGCGGCCTGCTCGGAGGCCTGGGCAGAAGGGCGGTTCGCAAGCGGGCCGAGCAGCAACAGCAAAAACAGCAGGAAAATGCTGCGCCGGGCCGCGCCACCATCATGACTATGAATCACGAGCTGGTGAAGGTTTTGACCGACGTCACAGCCGCCGACGTAGCGATCCCGGCCGGGTTCAAACAGAAATAGAGCAGCGCGCGGCGAATCCGGCGCAGACGCCGCGCGCCGGGCTTACCGGGCCGAGTAGCTTTGGCTGAAGTTATTGCGCCCGTTGGTGACCGTATAGCGGCCGTTGGGCTCCACGGTAATTTTCAGCCAGTTCCCCTTACACTGATCGGTCGGCTCGAGATTGGCGATCATCTGCTCGTTGGTGTTGTGCTGCCTGTCAAGGGCGAGCGAGAGATGTCCCTGCCAGATGCCCTCGATGCCGGGGATTTTTGTGATCCGCTCATAAAGTTCCGGCGTCCCCAGTCCCTTGCGCGGCCCGTTATTCACGATAACCACCTGCGGCTGGATGGCGAACACATGCGCCGGCGCGCCGGAGCGGTCGTTGAAAAAGCCGTGGTGCGTCGCTTGGTAAACCGTTACGGTCCCTAGCTTGTTTACCGGGCAGGCGAGCAGCATCTCTTTGTCCCAGGTCAGATCGCCGACATCCAGAAACTTGAATTTCCCATAAGTCAGGAGAAATCCCAGGCTTCGGGCGTTTTCGGTTTTGTCCGGCTCTTTCTGTTGGGCATCCTTGCAGAGCGCTTCGTTCGGTTTGCCGCCGTTGATCGGTTTCGCCAGCACATCTCCGTTCGAGGAAACGGCCTGCACCTGGACGCCTTTCAATGGAATCTTGTCACCAGCCTTCAGGCTGATGCGTTTGCCCGTGGCCACCGATAAGTAGCCTTCCCACAATCTGGCTCCCGCCGGCGTTCCGGTCTGGATGGAGTCGCCATGGTCCAAAAACTTGCCTACCGGAATCATCTTGGCCAGGGCCGGGGCGCCGCCTACGTGGTCGCCGTCGAAATGGGTGATCAGCACGTAGTCGATCTTTTTCAGGCCTGCCAATTGAGTGGCCTGGTAAATCCGTTTCGGATCTCGATCGTCATTCCCTGGGTTTCCGGTATCGGCCAAAAGGGATTCGCCCGCAGGAGTTACAATCAGCGTAGCCGCGCCGCCCTCCACGTCGATGAAATATATCTGCAAATTGTTCGCCGCTGGGGCCAGACTGTGGCTCCAAAGCAGAACCAGGGCTGCCAGAAAGATCCTTCGCATGCTTCTCGTCCTCCGCGCTGCGCGTCACAGGCCGCCAGGAATCAGCGCCGGGCGCGCGGCTTCAGTATAGTGATGCTCCAGTATAGTATCGCTGCGGCGGGGAGTTTGCACAGTCGTGCGCCTGACCTGGCCCCTCAGGGCCAACACTGCTCTTATCCCGGTGGCCAGGCGGCGGGGACCTCAATGCCGCTTTAATATCGATGGAGCTCTCGGGCTTTGGCCACTACGTCCGCGGGCTTGGGGAGGAAAGCATCTTCCAGCGGCGGGCTGTAAGGGACTGGGCAATCCGGCGCCGTGATGCGAACAATCGGCCCGTCCAGGTAATCGAAGGCTTTTTCGCTGATGCGGGCCGCCAGCTCTCCAGCAAGACCTCCGGTCATCGTATCCTCATGCAACAGGATCACCTTGCCAGTTTTGCGAACTGTCTCGAGTACCGCCGACTCATCCAGCGGCGCCAAGGTGCGCAAGTCGACGATCTCCAGGTCGATCCCCTCGCCGGCCAGAGTGGCGGCTGCTTCGAGGGCCACGTGGACCATGGCGCCGTAGGTGATCACGCTGATATCCTGGCCCGCCCGCCGAACGGCCGCCTTGCCCAACGGAACGACGTAGTCGCCGGCAGGCACATCCTCCTTGACCTTTCGATAAAGCGCCTTGTGCTCGAAGAATAAAACTGGGTCGTTGTCGCGGATTGCCGCTTTGATCAGCCCCTTGGCGTCATAGGGCGTGGCCGGGGCCACAACTTTGAGGCCGGGCGTGTGCACGAACGGCATTTCGGGGTTCTGAGAATGAAAGGGCCCTCCATGGATGCCGCCTCCCGACGGTCCCCGAATCACCATCGGGACTCCGGCGCCCCACCGGTACCGGCTCTTGGCGGCAAAATTCACAATCTGATCGTAAGCGCAGGAGATGAAGTCCGCGAACTGCATTTCGACGACCGGGCGCAAGCCTGCGATCGCGGCCCCTGTGCCGGCTGCCACAATGGCTGCTTCCGACAACGGTGTGTCGATTACCCGCCGCTCGCCGAAGCGGTCCAGCAGGCCCGCTGTCACTTTGAATGCGCCGCCGTAAGCGCCGACGTCCTCACCCATCACAAACACGGAATCGTCGCGTTCCATCTCCTCCCAGATACCCTGGCGGATGGCCTCGACGTAAGTGGTGGGGCCGGCGCTCATCGGATATTCCTTTGGCTTATTCGTAAACCCCGTCCAGCAGGGTGGAGGGATCGGGCATGGGCGATTGCTCGGCCCACGCTACGGCCTCGTCTACCTCCGCCAGGATGCGGGCGTGAAGACGCTTAAAATCGACCTCGGTGGCCCAGTTGCGCTCAACCATGTGCTTCTGAAGCATCAAAATCGGATCTTTTCTAGACCACTCCTCGAATTTTGCCTTGGGCACATACTCGGCCGCGTCGTGGGCGGAGTGGCCGGTCATACGGAAAGTCTTGCACTCGATCATGTAAGGCCCGCGCCCTCCGCGGGCATGGGCGACGGCCCGGCGCGTGGCCTGATGCACGGCGATGACGTCGTTGCCGTCCACGATTTCGGCGGGAATGCCGTACGCCGCAGCCCGGTCGGCAACGTTGGGAACCGCCATTTGCTTCTCGAGGGGCGTAGAGTAAGCGAATTGGTTGTTATTGCATAAATAAACAACCGGGAGTTTCTGAACGGCGGCGAAATTAACTCCCTCGTGCCAATCCCCGCGGCTGGTGGCCCCGTCGCCGAAATAGGAGAAGACTATGTTCGACTGCCCGCGGTAGCGCATCGCCAGCGCGATGCCGCCGGCGACCGGCACACTGGCGCCTATGCTGCTGATGATGGGGAGAATGTGCAGATCCAGGTCTCCCATGTGCATGTTGCCGTCCCTGCCGCGCGTCGGCCCCGCCGCCCGCCCCAGGTATTGGGCAAAAATTCGTCTCGGCTCCATGCCGCGGACCAGAAACGCCCCCATGTCCCGGTGGGTCGGGCAGATCCAATCTCCTTTTTCGGCCAGAATGGCGCTGCCGACAGGAATGGCCTCCTGCCCGCGGCCCGTGTAGCAGCCGCCGAGGATCTTTCCCTGCCGGTAGAGCTTGAGTTCGATTCGATTTTCAATCTCCCGCATCAACTCCAAGTAATAGAGCATGCGGCTGCACAGTTCTTGCGTTACCTCGGGCGCGACTGGCGTAGCGGTTGTCATGGCGAACGTGTCGTAATGTAGCGCAACCAGATTGGGCTTTGCAAGTGGATGGCCGGTACTGTGGAACCGCCGTACTGGAGCGGGAACCTTTCGCTCCGGCTCCTCGTATCACCTTACGTCTGGCAAGCTAACGGATATGGCCACAGCCCCTAACACAGCGGCCGCGTATTGCCGGCGCTGTGGAGTCATGTTCCAAGCTGGGGATCGCTATTGCCGCAATTGCGGTTACGACTCTGCCGCCCGGCTGGGTACGTCCGTTGGCGCCGGGACGACGGCGGATGTTTCCAGCCGGAAGCGCGGTGTAGCGGCGCTGCTCTGTTTCTTCCTGGGCGTGTTCGGCGCCCATCGTTTCTATGCCGGGCGAATCGGAACAGGTCTCCTCTGGCTGTTCACATTCGGCCTGCTGACCTTCGGCATGCTGTTCGATCTGATTTTGATTGTTGCGGGCGAATTTCGCGATGCCGAGGGACGCAAAATCCTCGTCTGGTGACGCCCGCCAGGTTACAGAGTGGTGGCCCTCCGGACGGCAGGCTTGCGGCGCAAGGCCAGCAGATAGATCAGCGCCCCGCCGGCCATGGTAAGCAAGCCCAGCCCTGATTCTTTGGGGCGCAGCAGCACCATATAGATCAGCACCCAAGCGCTGATGGCCACATAGACGCCGGGAATCAGCGGAAACGCCACGTTTGCCGCCGGCAAGGATTTCCAGCCGGGACGCCGTCTCAGACGGAAGAGTCCCAGCACGGCAAGCATTGTGAAAAGCCAGAGACTGAAACCGACGTATTGTACGAGGCTTTCGAACGTGCCAGTGATGATAAGCACGCAGCAGCAGGCGCCCTGCGCCCCTATGGCAACCCACGGCGTGTTCCAGCGGGGATGGATGCGCTCGGCGGCGCGGAAAAATGCCCCGTTTTCGGCCATGGCGTAGTAAACGCGGGGTCCGATGATCGTCATTGCGTTGACGGTGGAAAGAAGGGCCAGCGCCATCAGCGCACTGAAGGCTCCGGCGACCGCCGGTCCGAAGAGGGACTGCGCCGCGAGCGATCCCACGCCCACCACGCCTTTCATCGCGTCCAGAGGAGCACCGTAGATAAACACGATATTTAACCCGGCATAGAGCACCGCGACCAGGGCTGTTCCGGCCAGCAGAGACCGGGGAAGCGTCCGCTCGGGGTCGCGGAGCTCCTCGGCCACGTAAGTCGCTGCGTTCCAGCCGCTGTAGCCAAAAAACACCCACACCAGGCTGATGAGAAATTGCACGCCCAGCGAGTGCGGCGATGTCCGTTGTCCCGCCGCCATGAAATGACCCCAGTCGCCGTGTCCGAAGCTCGCCCCCAGAACGATGAAGCACACAATGGTGATGATTTTCAGAGTTGTCAGGACATTTTGTATTCGGGCGGCTCGGAGAAGCCCAAAGACATTCAGGGTTGTGAAGGCCAGAACCACGGCGCAGGCCACCAGTTGCGCCGGCCCAAGATGCAGGGTTAGAAAGCCCGCCCGAATCGAACCGATTTCACTCGCTTTCAGAGCCGGGAAGAAATAAGCCAGATAGCCGGCAACGGCCAGAGCTCCCGCGGCGATCGGCGCAGAAAAACCCGCAAAAAATGAAACCCAGCCGGTCAGAAAGCCCCATCCGGGTCCCCAGGCTTCGGTCAGGTAGACATACTCGCCGCCGGAACGGGGAAAGTTGATCCCGAGCTCGGAATAGCAGAGTGCGCCGGCCAGAGCCAGCACCGCCCCGGCAAACCAGATCGCCACAACCAGCCACGCCGATCCAAGATCGCCAGCCAGAAAACCGGTGGTCGTGAAGATCCCGGTTCCGATCATGTTCGAAACGACGATCGCCGTGGCGCTGAAAACCCCGAGTTCGCGTAGCAGCTTCGATTGGGGCATGGGTTACAATCTATACCACGAGCATCCCTCGGCGCTGCTCCGTGCGGCTCGATGCGACTCTCCAGCGGCTTCGGATTGGATGTACAACCAAGGGGCCGGTGCGGCTGGAGGGCGGGACATCAGTCGTCGCTGCTGAATAAATCAGCGATGGTTTCCAGCCCGTGCTGCTCATCTCCGCCGCGTCTTCCGCCTCCCAGTTCCCGGCGCAGTTTCGAGAGAGTCATGGATTGGACAATCGCCTTGCCAGGCCCCCGCAATGTCGCCAGGAACAGGCCCTCGCCGCCGAAGATCGCGGTCTTGATGCCGCCGGCGAGCTGTATGTCGTAGTCCACGCTTTCATCAAAGCCGACGATACATCCAGTGTCCACCTGCAAGACCTGCCCGGCTCCGAGATTGAAATGGACGAAGTCGCCGCCGCCGTGAATGAAAACGGTTCCCGGCCCGGTAAATTTTTCGAGAATGAAACCTTCGCCGCCAAAGAACCCAGCCCCGAGCCGCCTTGTGAACTGGATGCCGAAGGCGACTGATGCCTCAGCGCAGACGAAGCTGTCGCGTTGGACAAGCACACTTTGCCCCGCCGCCAGCTCGATCGCCTCCAGCTTTCCCGGATAATCTCCGGCAAAACCGACTTCCCCTTCTGCGCCGAGTGTACGGAAATAGGTGAGAAACAGCGACTCGCCGGTAACGGTACGGCGGAGCACGCCCATCAGCTTCTGGCCGATTGTCTGGCCGCTCATGCGGGTCTGCCATTCCACATTGGCCGTTTTGTAAACCATTTTGCCGGCCTCTGCGTAGATCTCCTGCCCCGGCTTGAGCTTGATGCGCGCCACTTGCAAGTTATCGCCTTCGATGGAATATTCGAGTGGCAATACCTGCACCTGGCCGGCTGCGGCGCCCGCTCCGGCCGCGCCGCCGGCGGGAGATCCGCAGTTGCCACAAAAGGCGGACCCTTCGGGCAGTTTGAATCCACAGGACGTGCAGAAAGGCATAGGGCGTTGATTGAGGAAACGATTCAGGATATCAGGAATCAAAAACGGAAACGAATGGGGCAGCGGGCGGAACGAAGCAGAGTGGCCCTGGCCGGCGCACGCATCCCTTCTGCGTCTGCGCCGCACTTTGCGATGCTGGTGTAGGCCTATGCCTGAGACAGAAGGCTGCCCACCCGGGAGAAGATGGTGCTAATGGAGGAACTGACTGGGGGGAAAGCCGCTCCTATAGCCACGGTAATAAAGCCGGCCATCAGCGCATACTCTACCAAGTCCTGGCCGCGAGTGTCTGTCCACAGACGAGCGATCACGAGGGCTTTAGTAATCTGTGCCATGTCCACTTCCTTTTCCCCGGCATAGGAACAGCGTCCACGCCAAGGGCGTCCAGAGGCGATCATACGGGAGACTCCCCCCTTGTACAATTCGCCGGAAGACATATTCTTGATGCATCCAGAGTCATATGACTCCGGCCCGGCAAAACGACCGTCTTCGGGCCGGGTGTGCGGGAAAACCAAAAAGGTGCGCAGGGGGGCTAGGGATTCTGGAGAGTCATGCGGACCGAATGCAGGCTGTCGTCAGTGATCTCGATGGTCTGTTCGGCCGCGCCCACTCCCTCTTTGCTCGCGGCAATGACGTGGCGTCCAGGCGGCAGCTTCAAGGCTTTAGGGGTTTCCCCTTCGACCGGCTTGCCGTCAACGGTGATGGTTGCCCCGGGCGGCACGGTGGAAAGCATGACCGTGCCCAGGATCGCGTGCATCGTAATCTGCACGTCGATCGGCTGATTGCCCACCGTAATTTCGCGCCTTTCGGTCTGAAAACCAGATTGCGACAGCAGCAGCGTGTGCCGGCCCGCCTTCACCGGAATGGAACACGGGGTTATACAAGCGGTCAGATCATCCCCATCCACGACAGCTCGCGCGCCCGGCTCGCTGGTGGCAATGTTAACCACGCCGCCGCTAGCGCCGCTCTGGGATGCATTCGATCCTGAGCGTTCCGGAGCGGATTTTTCTAGCGGGCTCGGCTTTTCCGGGGCTGTCAAGGCGTCCTGTGGACTGGCTGCGGCAGCGGGCACGCTCGCCGGATTCGCGGCCGCCGCTGGCAGGTTGGGCGCCGCCGGCGCGGCGCCTGCCGGTTCGGCGCTTGTAGTGGGTTTCTCTTCGACCGGCTGAGCGCGGTGACTCTGCCAGAAAATACCGCCTCCCACTGCGGCCAACAAAGCAGCTGCGGCAAAGAGCGCCGCCACCCGGCCGCGGGAGGCCGGCTCGGACGGCGGAGGCGGCAAACCCGCCCTGGGCGCGAGGGCATCCCTCACCTCCAGTGGGGGCAGTTTTTCGGCTCGCTCCGAGCCTGAGTTTGAATCGATGGCGGCGGGAGCCGCGCCGGTTTGCCCCCCCGCAAGGCTTTCCGGCGGCGTTTGTCCGGCGACTGCTGCCGCCTCATCCGCCGCTGCTTCTGGAAAATGGATCGCCTCGCCCGGCGTCGCGGCCTGCCCGGACGGCGCCTCCGGCAAGGGAGGAGATCCTGCCATCTCCACAACCGTCGGAAGCTCTTCGGCGCGCGCAGCGGGCTTATTGGGCTGCGTTATCACTGCCGGATCACTGGCCTCGGTGGCCGCATACAGGGAAGGCATTTTCCGCAGCGTCGGCGTCAGGTTTGCCGTTTGAGCCACGGCCAGTTGCAAAGCTTCCGCGAATTCCCGGCAGCTCGCGAACCGCTCTGAGGGCTCCTTGGCAAGAGCCTTCATCACTACGGCGTTCACCTTGCTCCCGATGCTCGGATTGATTTCCTTCGGCGGGACCGGGCTCTCGCTGACGATCTTGAAGATGACCGTGGTGATGCTGTCGCCCAGAAACGGCTTCTGGCCGGTGAGCATTTCGTAGAGCACCACGGCTAGAGAAAACTCGTCGGAGCGCCCGTCAACGACAGCCCCGCGCACCTGCTCCGGGGACATGTAGCTCGGCGTGCCCATCACCGTCCCAGTATGGGTGAATTTCGAGGAGGCAATGCGCGCGATTCCGAAGTCGGTGATTTTCACCGCCCCTTCGGTATTCACCATGATGTTGCCGGGCTTGATGTCGCGGTGAACAATGCCCTTGCTATGTGCGTAGTCCAAAGCCTGCGCCGTCTGAGTAGCAATGGAAACGAGGTATTTGGCGTCTCCCACGAGGCCGGCATCCAGCATTTTCTCGAGAGTCTGTCCCTCGACGAACTCCATGGTGATGTAAGCCTGATCGCTTTCCTCAGCGATGTCATAGATGGTCACAATTCCTGGATGCGACAGGATGCCGGCCGACTGCGCTTCGCGAAAGAGCCGGCTGCGAAGCTGTTCCCGTTCTTCTGGATGAGCCAGATCACCGAGGCGGATTGTCTTGATAGCGACCAGGCGGCCGATTGTCGGATCCTGGGCTTTGTAAACCACGCCCATCGCGCCGCGGCCCAACTCCGACAATACACGGTAGCGACCGATCTGTTGCAGCACGCCGGCTCTCCGTTAACGTTAAACACTTTAGCACATGCAAAAGGCGGGCACATTCGGTCCCCAACAATGGCGCAGCTATCTGCTGGTTGCAGAATCGCGCGTTCGCCGGCGTCCCGCGAAAGGCGCATCGACTCCGTTGGGGCGCTGCCGAAAAGCGGCGGTGGAGTGGTGGCGCAACGGCAGACTCCACCGCGAGAAGGGTCGATTTTACTGGGGCCTGCCCACGCTGATGTACTCGAAGCCGCGCCGCCGCATCTCTTCGGGCCGGAACATATTGCGGCCGTCGATAATGAGGGGCCGGGCCATCGACTCCCGGATGCGCGCGAAATCCGCGTGCAAAAACTCATTCCACTCGGTGAAAATGACAAGGGCGTCGGCGCCGCTGGCGGCTTGTTCGGCCGACTGGCAGTAAACGATGCGATGGGAGGCGCTCGGTAGCGCGGCGCAGGCTTCCTTGATTGCTCGCGGATCGTAAGCCGCCACCGTGGCGTCTTCCGCCAGCAGTTTCTCGATGATGGCGAGCGCCGGCGCGAAGCGGACATCGTCGGTGTCAGGCTTGAACGCCAAACCCCATGCGCCGATGCGCTTGCCTTTGAGCACCCACACCTCATTTTTGATTTTTTGAAAAAAGTGTTCCATTTGGAGCTGGTTGATGCGCTCCACTTCCCGCAGCAATCGGAAATCGTAGCCGTTTTTTTCCGCAATGTGGCAGAAGGCCTGAAGGTCTTTCGGGAAGCAAAACCCGCCGAAACCGATTCCGGCGCGGAGGAAGCTCGGGCCGATCCGGCTGTCAAGTCCCATGCCGGCGGCAACCTGCTCGACATCGGCGCCCACCTTCTCGCAAAGGTTGGCGATAGCGTTGATGAAAGAAATCTTGGTCGCCAGAAAAGAGTTCGAGGCGTGCTTGATGATCTCAGCGCTGTTGCGGTTCGTCACCACCAGGGGCGTGCTGCGGCCTTTCCACTCGCATCCCTCGTGGATGGGGCAATCGAAGCTTTGCCGCAGAATCGGGTCATAGATTTCGCGGAGCAACGCTTCGGCCCGCTCGCTTTCCACTCCAATCACCGTCCGCTGCGGATGCAGGAAGTCGTGAATGGCGGCGCCTTCGCTCAAGAACTCGGGATTGGATGCCACATCGAAGGGCGCCGAGCCGCCATAGATCTGCATGGTGGCGTGAATCCTCTTGCCCGTGAGCACGGGAACGGTGCTCTTTTCGACAATGAGTTTGTAAGAGCGCGAGTGCGTCGCGATCTGTCTCGTCACCTTTTCCACGCTCGACAGATCGGCCTCGCCGTTAGGCAGAGGCGGAGTGCCTAAACAGAGAAAGATCACATCCGCATCGTTGATATGCGGCTCGAGGTCGCTGAAAAAGCGGATCCGGCCGCGCTCGCTGTTGCGCTGGAGAAGCCGATCCATGTGCGGCTCATAAAACGGAGTGATCCCGCGCGCGAGAGCCTCGATTTTTGCCGTGTCTGTATCATGACAGCCTACCTCATGGCCGATTTCGGCGAAACAGAGGCCCACGACCAGGCCTACGTGACCCGTGCCCACTACCGTGATCTTCATGCGTTCATCCCCGCGCCTGCAATGCAGCCGTAATTCGTAAGTATGAAAAAAAGGCGGCGATCCCGCAACACAATTCCCCCAACGCCATTCATTGTGGATTCATTCCGCGGCAGCAGAATTCCGCGCATTCAGCTCGAGGATGATTCCGGAGTCTCGAATCTGACTGGGTGGGGGAGCCGGAAAGATCCGAAGCCGCCACTAACCCGGCTTTCTTACTCCCGGACGCGGGTATCGTAAACGAGGTCGGCGCCTCGAGTGATATGGACGCTGGCGATCTCAGCCTTTAGCGCGTCGATCTGATCGTCCGGCTGGAAATCCTCCACCTCGGTCGAAAAAATCAGGTAATCTCCCTCCGGCAGTCCCCCGAACCGGTACTCGCCCAACAGATTGGTCTTTTGCGAACGGAATCCGCCGAGGCGGTACCGGTTTTGAGGGTCCAGCGGATAGCAGATGATGGAGACGCCGCGGGCGGGCTGCCCGCTGCTGTCTGTTACACGCCCGTGGACCCGTCCTGCGTCCCGGCGAATACGAATCACCGCGGAAGCTCTCCGGTTCGGCGGCAATACGAAGCCGCTCAGGGCTTCTTTGCCGTCGAGGGTAATATCTTCTACAACCGCCGACTCGGGGCAAATCACAAAAAATCGCCAGCCGCCGGGCATCAGACCGGGGCTGGAGTAGACGCCTTGGTGGAACTCCAGGCGGATAGGCTGTGTTCTCGCCCCGTTTTCCACGCGAGACAGGAAGACAAGAATCTGCGGATCGTTTTGCTCTACGCCTTTCTCATCCACCACGCGCACGGTCACCTGGGGCGCTGGAGCGAGGCTCAGGGTATAGCCCTCCTGGTCGCCATGAATTTCCAGCGGCTGATAGGCGCACAGCTTGCCCTGCGGAACATCGAGTTCGGCCACCAGCGTATAGCGCCCGGGCACGAGACCGCCGAAGGCGAACTGTCCGAAGGCGCCGGCGGTGGTTTCCCGCTTCTCTTCGTCCCGGAACAAGGTGATATTCGCCCGGCTGTGAGGAAACCGCGCTGCGCCCCCGACAATTCCGGAAAAGTGCAACAGGGTGCCGGCAATCGGCTGGATCTGAATGTTTTCCGTCTCGCGTGCGATGCTTACGGTCACGGCTCGGGCTTCGGCCATCTCCAGAGTTTTGGGATAGTAGGTGGGCAGCAAGCCGGTTCCATCCGGCAACTCCCTCGGCGCTGTAGCGACGTAGTACCGGCCCGGCTGGAGGCCCGGGATCCGGAAGTAGCCGCGGTCGTCGGTGACCGCCGAAAAAAGCACATGTCCCGAAATCGCGTGTGGCTCGGCCGTTATGGCGTTGACTGTGAAGTCGGGAATACCTTCACCGTTTTCATCCACCACCCATCCCGTGATGGCGCCCAGGCGATGCAGCCGGATCTCGGCGGAAAAGCCGGCGCCGGCCCCCAGCGCAATCGGCCGGCCCACCTGATCCCAGCTCCTCTGGCCATAACGCCCGGTGGCGAAGTTCGCCCGGCTCGCTTTTACGAGGTAGTAGCCGGCGGGCAACTGGTCGAATACATAGCGCCCCTGCCGGTCCGTCAATACGGTTCGAACCGGCGAGCCATCGGCTTGGGTCAACACTACGGTGCTGCCGGTCAGGGCAGCCCCGGTCTCCGCATTCACCACAATTCCGGAAATCGTCCCCAGCGACTCGGCCGACAGAACGCTGAGTAGCAACACCGCTAGCCAATACACGAGCGGCGCGGGCCGGCGCCAGCTTCGGATCCACGAGTCGCCCCTCATGATCCTACAATCTGCCGCACGAACGTTCGCCCGCGGTCAAAAGCTTCCTGATATTGTTCCCGCTTTTCCCGGGCAGTGAAGCCGGACCCCAGCCGCAAATAGCGCTCGAGTCCCAATCCAACAACATAAGTTCCCGCGAATGCGATAGCCCCTTTCGGTATCAGCCCGCAGCCAAAGGGAATCTTCGATACCAGCTCGCGAGCGATCGCACGCCAACCGAAAGCGGAGGTAATGATCGAAGCGATTTGCCCGCGCTGGTCTATGAAGCCGACCGGTGCGTCGCTGGCCGCAGCAATCAGAAATGCCATCCGGATCTGGTTCATCGTCAGCACGGCGATGTCGGATGCGAATTCACCAACGGCCCAAGGCAGCTCGATGAAGCTCGGCACGATGTTCGGCAAAGCGCTGGCGACCGCGAAAAGCGCGTTTTCGCGAGAGATTTTGCGGATCAGCCGTTCTACTACAGGACCTCGAAACGGCAGAAAATGGCGCGCCAGGGGAATCCACAAATCTTCGTGCTCCTCCAGACAGCGTTCCACGGCTGCGCCCGGATCAGCCGCGTCAAAGGCGTAAAAGAAGCGGCCTGGATGCTCCAGATGCGGTTCGGCCAGGCCGAGATCGCACTGCTCAAAGTCAGCCGCCGTACGGATGCGCAGCAAGCGAGCCGACGCCTGTCGAAGCTTCTCTTCTGAGATGCCGGTGGGCAGTAAGAATTGCATCATCCGGTTGTAGCCCGGCTCATCCTCGGCAAGCAGGCCGATCGTAAATGGCTGATCGGCCATCTGCTGCACTTCGCGGGGGTTCAGATTTTGTAAGGCGCCCCGGATTTGTCGAAAAATGTGCGTGGACATAGAAGCTCTCCCACAGCGCGATTCAAGCCGGCTTTTCCGCGCCCTTAGCCCGAAAAACGACCCGCAGGCTCCCGCGCCACCCGGCGCTCAGACCCACGCGTTCCACTTCGACCTGTGGGGAAAAATATTGCAGAATCGTTTCCGTCGTAGGGTGGAAATGGAAAGCAGGCGAAACCAGCACCAGGCGCGGCGGCGCCGGCTGGATGGCCAAGCCCGGAAAATAGCCTCGTTTCTGAAATTCGCCGCGGTCCAGATGCCATTTCACACGCATCCAATAGTCGAGGCCTTGCAGCGGCAAATGGATGTCTTCGAAGGCCTTGATCTCCATCACCACGAGACGCCCGCTGCGCTCGGAGCCGAGCAGGTCTATCACTCCCCGCTCCGATCCAGCCACGGCGGGCACTTGGGTGTAAAGAGGCTCCGGCAGCAGAGAGCCGTCAATCGTGGCCGGGGCGGCCCGCACCATCGACTCCAGCCATTTCTCGGGCGCTATGTGGTAGAACGCGCTTTCCCGGGCCTCGGCATCTGCCCTGCGCTCTTCTGCGATGCGGCGGGCCAGCGCCTCTACCTGGTAGAAATTCTCGTCGGTAACCGGCCACTCTTCGCTCACACCATAGGTCATCTGGCGCCCCATCGTTCTAGCAAATTCGAGGCCGCGCAACCGAATCGAGAGCACGCCGTCGGGCCGAGCTACCGGCTCTGCGCCGAACTCTTCGATGAGCCGCTGGATCCATCGGGCAACCGGGCCTGCCGGTTGGAGAACCGGAGCGGCAGGATCCAGAGAGGTCGCTAAATTGCCGTAATTTTTCTCGTCCAGGCGAGATGTAAAACCCTGAGAATCGAACGCAAACAGTTCATAAGAGGCGTGCTGGCGATCCAGAAACGCCAGCCGGCTGCTGGTGACGGCCGTCCGGCCCTGAGGGAGAAAAATTTTCAGCCCTTCCACGGTGCGCCGCCGCTCTCTTTGCCGCAAGTAATGCAGCCAGATCAAGCCGAAGGAAAGAATCTGATCGCAAACGCCGGCGCGGGTATTGCCGGCCCCCGCATCGGGATCGGCGGCAATGGCGGCGATCGCCGACGAGCCTTTGGTGAGGAGCGCCCGAACGTAGGCCGGCGAGAGGGAGTGCTCCAGATCGGGGGCGGCGCTGATCTGAGCGATCGTCCACCCGACGAACTGCCGCGCCAGCATCCGCCGGAGGCGTTCTCGAAATTCCAGGCGGCCAGCCCTGCGTTCTATCTCCTGCCCGTCCCGGGCGAGGTCGAGAACCAGCATTTCTCCTTCCCCTTGCGCCAGCCGGTGTGTCACCAGTTGGATGCGCCCATTTTCCTCGCGACCGATGCGGAGAATCCGGCGCACGAGGCTGGTTTCCGCATTCCAGACATGCAAAAGAACGGCGCTGCCTCGAATTTGCAGATCAAACCGCCCCGGTTCCAAAGGGATGGTCTTTTCCCCTGGTTCGAATATGGCAGGAGAGCGGCACGCCCGGACGAACTCCTCGACGCGTGCATGCAACGCCTCGGGGGGATCGGTCCGAGCCGCCTTCCGGCGTAGAGACATGGATCGACTACGATCTTAACCGATCCAGAATGGAAACTAACAATCGCGATGGAAGGAACGAGGCCCTGCTCCCGTTACCCCAGCAGGGCCTTTTCGCCAGCTTACGAACATGCCGACAGAGGAGGCAAGCCGACCAAAACTAAAATAACCTCTTCAGCCGCAGCGACGAGGCTGCGGCCCCCTTGCACTGTCGTGCTGCCATCGTGATTATGGGCAAACAAGCTGCCAGCCGTTAACTTCTTGTAGATAAAAGCATCCCGTCCGAACAGAGGCTGCGAATCTACAATATTCTGTAGATCCCGCGGATAGCTTTCCGAAATTTGGGAATTTTGTAGGAGTTTTGATTGCGTGGCTATAGCCGCTGCGAAAGGTCCCAAAATCACACTGTATCACTGGGAGCTTCCCGCCAGACCTTCCGCACGCGCTCCAGACCGTTCTCGAAGCCGTCCTTCAGCCGCCGGGGAGCGAGCGCCACGATAGCCTTGGCGCATTGCAATACAGTAGGAGCGAGGCGCGACTCGGCTACCGATTCGATCGGCCGCTTTCCTGGTGCAAAGGCCACAATGGCGAGGACGAGAGCCGCCGCGATCAGCATCCCACGCAGCAGGCCAAAGCCGGCGCCGAGAAGGCGATCCACCCAGCGTACGCCGGTGGCCTTCACCAGGCTGGCAAGAATCTTGGAAATCAGAAAGCCGGCGAAAAGGAATGCGCAAAAGATCAGCACAAAACCGGCGAAGCTCGCCACTTCCATATTCTTCGCGTAGGGTTCGATATGCCTGGCGGGGACCGGGTACCACCACAGGGCGCCCAGAATGCCCGTGACCACGGCCACCAGCCCAACGAGCTCGCGCGTCATGCCCTTGATGATGCTGGTGACAAAGGAAATCGCAATGACGGCGGCGATCAGGACGTCCAGCCAGTTCACAGCGCTTTCCCTGTCAGGGCCCGGTACGCTTCCAGGTATTTTTCGCTGGTCTTGCTGACTACATCGTCCGGCAGCGGCGGAGCGGGCGGCTGCTTATTCCAGTGGATCGACTCCAGATAATCCCGCACGTACTGCTTGTCGTACGAGAATTGCGCCCCGCCGGGCTTATAGCTTTCGAGCGGCCAGAAGCGCGAGGAATCCGGGGTAAGAACTTCGTCGCCCAGAATGAGACGTCCGCCGGCGTGCCCGAATTCGAACTTGGTATCAGCAATGATGATGCCGCGCGAAAGGGCATAGTCCGCGGCTTTGGAATAGATCTCGAGCGTCAAATCGCGCAGCTTCCCCGCCAGTTCGGCGCCGACCCGCTTTTCCACTTCGCTGAAGGAAATGTTCTCGTCGTGGCCCGTAAGGGCCTTGGTCGACGGCGTGAAAATGGGCTCGGGCAGGCGGTCGCTCTCTTTGAGGCCGGCGGGCAGGGGAATGCCGCACACGGTCCCGTGTTGGAGATATTCTTTCCAGCCCGAGCCGGACAGGTAGCCGCGCGCTACGCACTCGATCGGCGCCATGTCGGCTTCCACCACCAGCATGGACCGCCGCTCAAGTTGCTCCCGGTAGTGCGGCAATGGCTCGGGGTATTGGGAAACATCGGCCGTTACGAAATGAGTGGGCACAATGTCGCGCAGGAAGTCAAACCAGAAAATCGACAACTGCGTGAGGACTTCGCCTTTCCGGGGGATGCCGGTGGGCAGAATGTAATCAAACGCCGAGATGCGATCGGTGGCGACGATGAGGAGCCGGCCGTCGGCGCGGTAGACGTCGCGCACTTTGCCCCGGCCCACAAGGTCGCAGCCCGGCAGATCGGTTTGCAAGAGAACTTCTCGTATTGGAAGTGGCATGCTGGAAGAGGTCATCATTAAAAGAAGATCATAGCCCAGGCGCCCCTGTTATGAAAACCATTATCGAGCCATTCCGGATCAAGACCGTGGAGCCGATCCGCCGCACCAGCCCGGCCGAGAGGCAGCGTTACCTGGAGCAGGCCGGATACAACCTGTTCCGGATATCCGCCCGCCACATCCTGATCGACCTGCTGACCGATTCAGGCACCAGCGCCATGAGCACAGAGCAGTGGGCCGCCATCATGCGCGGGGATGAGAGCTACGCGGGCAGCGAGAGCTTTTACCGGATGCAAAAGGTGGTGCAGGAAATTTTCGGCTTCCGCCACGTGATCCCTACGCACCAGGGCCGCGCCGCCGAACGCATCTTGTTTTCCGTAATGTGCAAGCCGGGCGACGTGGTTCCTTCCAATACCCATTTCGACACCACCCGCGCCAACATCGAATTTGTCGGAGCCAAGGCCGTGGATCTGCCGATACCCGAGGCCGCCGATACCCAGGCCCGGCTGCCCTTCAAGGGAAATATGGACGTCGAGGGCCTGCGCCGCCTTATCGCCGACGTGACGCCGAGGCGCATTCCGCTGATTTTGATGACTGTCACCAACAACTCCGCCGGCGGGCAGCCGGTTTCGATGGAAAATCTCCGGGCCGCAAGCAGCCTGGCGCGAGAGTTCCAGATTCCGTTTTATATCGACGCCTGCCGGTTTGCCGAAAACGCTTACTTCATCAAGCTGCGGGAGCCGGGCTATGGGGACCGCACTCCGAAACAGATCGCTCAGGAAATGTTTGCCTTGGCGGACGGCTGCACCTTTTCCGCCAAGAAGGATGCGTTTGCCAATATCGGCGGCTTCCTGGCCACGAACAGCGATTCCCTCGCCGAGCAGGAAGAAAACCTGCTGATTTTGACCGAGGGCTTTCCCACCTACGGAGGGCTGGCCGGGCGCGACCTGGACGCCATTGCCGTCGGCCTGGAGGAGGTTCTGGAAGAAGACTACTTGAACTATCGCATCGCTTCAACGGGTTACTTGGGCCGCCACATCGCCGATAACGGCGTGCCTATCGTAGAGCCGCCAGGCGCCCATGCCATCTACATCGACGCCGGCCGCATGCTGCCGCACATTCCACGTTTTCAATTTCCCGCTCAGGCTTTGGCCGTCGAACTGTACCGGCACGCCGGCATCCGGTCGGTCGAAATCGGCTCGGTCATGTTTGGGGAGAATGCCCGCCAGGAATTGGTGCGTCTGGCGATTCCGCGCCGGGTTTACACGCAGAGCCACATCGATTACGTGGTAGAGGCCGTTCTCGAGGTTAACCAGAAACGCGAGAGCATTCGGGGTCTCGAAATTACGCAGCAAGCCCGCTTTTTGCGGCACTTCACGGCGCAATTTCGGCCGGTGGCGGCATAGAGCCGGCCTCCAGCGCGTTCGGCGCTCCGCCGCCGGCGATTGATCGGGAACCGGAATCACCGCGCGGCAGGGGCCAGCCGGAATCTCAAGAATACCTGAATCCCAAGGGGATGATCACCGTAAACGGGCTTGAGAACATCCGGCGTGCCGAAATAAGTGAATTGCCCGCCCAGGCCTGTGCTGAGCCAGCTTGCGTAGCGCGGCAGCTCGTATTCGTATCCCGCCGTATAGGCCTGCACGCGTGCATAGCGGCGTTCGTCCACCAGCAGGACGAAGAGCTGCTCTTCGTAAATCAAGGTGGAGTCTTTATCCACATTCTCCGCACGTCCCCAGATCCAATGCTTGTTCTTGAAGAACAGAGTGGATTCGGCGAGGTAGGAGTTATAGATTTGCCCGGGAATCCGGGTGGGCACGGTCACGATGTGATTCCTCGGGGGCGGCAGAAATGGCGGCTGAAGCAACGGTGCGGCGGGGCTGATCTGGCCGGCCGGCGCGACTGCCTCGGCCGGCTGCGGAGAAGCCGCGAAAAACTGGGCAAAATTCGGCTGCTGCGTATAGGTCAAATCGTTGTTGCGCCCCCAGAGCAGGGTGGTCGCCCAGTGCCCGGCCGCCAGCGGCCGCACGTACATGACCGACGCCGTTGTGCGGAAGCTCGGCCGGAGCGGATGGGTCGTTTCGCGCTTGTTGATCCGGCCGGCCGAAAACTGCGCCATCCAGCGCGCTGTCGGGGCCACTGTGAGTCGCGCGGCGAAGGAATCGATCGCGCCTCCCTCGATTCCCCAGCGATGCTCGTCGGGCTCGCGGCCGTGAAAACCGGAAGCCTCGATCGTCACCGGGCCATAGGAGAGGCCCACGGTCGCTACGTTGTTCGAAATGTGCGTGGAATCCTGGTCGTGATGACCGAGCGTCGCGATCGGATCCTCGGAGGCCGAAAGCCGGTGCGGATAGGCCGTCGGACCGAGCGCAGGCTCGCCGCGGGGGCCGCCGTAAAAATGTAGAATTGTTCGCTCCCCCAGCCGGATCTGGTACGAAGCGGCCAGCTCCATAAAGAAATCGTGCGGGTGCTGCCCGCTGATGATGGGAATGCCGCCGTTGGCGGTTTCGCCGGTTTGAAAGATGAGCGGGTAGCGTTCGTCGGTGATCGTCGCCGGCTCCAGGCTCAACATCGCGCGGAAAGCAAGCGTGCCGGGTCCGAGACGCCGCGAGAGCATGGGCATGAACCAGTTGGTGGAAAAAAACTTGTCGCGGCCGCGCGGTCCGGTTTGCTGGGATTCGATGGCGAATAATTCGCCATGAACCATCAGATTCCAGTTTCCAAGACTCCGGTGCAGCATATCCATAGGAGCGGCCTTGGGCATCTGGCTGGTGCCGGAGGCGTAATTCGCGGCGGCGGTTCCCATGCTGGCATCGTCCATGCCGCTCATGTTGGCGAGGGTAACCTCGGAGAGTGGAATGCCGCTGAAATTGCCGTGCCCGGATTGCCAGCCATCCAGGCAGTCCCCACAGACTCCTTTCGCCGGCGCCGGGCCCGGAGGCCTCACGCCCGCGATCTTGTAATATTCAGGGGCTGCTTCGGAAGCCAGATCCTGGCCGCACGGGCAGTCGGCTTCGTGAGCGCATTGGTCGCAGCCGCCGCGAATGCAGCAGAAGAATCGCTTCTCCGCTACTAAGGTTTGCTTGGCCCGCAGCAGGGCGTCGGTGGCCTCTTTCAGTTCGTCGGGAGGCTGGCCTGGCATCGGGCACGCCTGCTTCTCGGAGGGCAGAAGCTTCACCGATTTTTTGCTCACGCCTTTGATGACGCCGCGTCCAGCCTGCCATCCCCCGTAGCATTCGCCGCAGGCCCCAAGGCCCTTGGCGACATTCACCGCGCAGTTGCAGGACCCGTTGACGCGCGCACAGAGGCTGCAAGAAGGCTTCACGCAGCAGTTGTAGCGTCCTTGCGCGGCCAGTTTCTTCTTTGCGGCCGCCATCTTGCGCTCGGAGAGTTTCAGGTCGGCCCGGGCCTTTGTGGGTTTTGGGTTCCTAACGCCGCCCTCGTGTCCCAGAAGGGCCGGGCCGGCGGCCAGCAACAGCGCCCATAAAGAGGCGATGCTGTGCCGGGCAATCACTGCGCAGCTCCGGGCTCCGCCGCATCTCTGACCTCCAGAATGAAATCGGCGGTGATGATCCGGCCCTTTCTCTTGAACTGCGACCATCCGCGGTAAATGCCCGCTTTCGGAAACCGGACCAGAAACGGCACGGTCCCATCTCGGCCCGCCAGAGGATCGCGCTCATCCGGATGGGAATGAACGAAGGTGACGGAATCCTGATGCACCAGCATCAAATGGCCCATCGCCCCCAGATAGGGTTCTAGATCAGTCAAGGCTTCGCCGGTGGCCGCGTCCTTGAGGGCAAAAAAAATGTCCTCTGTTTTCTTAGCCGGCAAATACGTTTCGGGCGCTTTGAGTTCCACGGTCACGCCGTCGCATGTCTTAACGTGCGAGCGCTCCCCGGCCGAAGCTTTGGTGATATCGAACTTGCGATCTGATTCCCCGCCCACGCGAATTTTCGCCATCATCACCTGCTCGCCGGCGCCGGCAGGAGCGGTGTCGGCGAAGATATGATATTCACCGGCTGCCGGAAACGTGTACTGAAGCTGAAAGCTCCCATCGCCCTGGCGCTCGGGATGCTCGTGCGCGAAGTGCGCCAGGTCGCTCCGCAGGATCAGAAGATGCATGAGCTTCTCGTGCATCACTTCGAATGACGAGAAGATTTCCCTGGGTTTCTCGCGAGCGCGAACAACCAATTCCAGCTCGACCGGCTGGCCGGCCTTGGGGTTTTTCGGGTTGCTCTTCAATTCCAGTTGAAACGGGCGCGGTCCCGGCTTCCGCTTCCGCGCGTCATCGGCGTCCAGAACCTGCAACGGAAATGTGACCTGGAACGCCTCATCGGCGGGCGGCTGAATCGCAAGTTGCAACCGGTATTCGCCGCCATGGCTGAACGTCGGATGGACGCCGTATTCGCCCGGAATTCCTTCCGTGTGCGCGATCTCCTCGTACTTCGGCATGCTGGGCATAGTCGGCATGTCCACTGTGGCGTGAATGGGCGCGCGCACCACGGGCGCGGCTCCCAACAAAGGGTCCACCCGGCTCGTATCCACCACCCGGAACTCGATTTGCATTTCTTCCTGCGCGTAAAGTCCGTCGGGAGGCAGCCGCAGCATGACGTCATATTTGCCGGCCGTTTGATGCGGCGGTTCCTGAGCGGCGAAACCAATAACGGACAGGAGACAAACGTAGAGAAAGAGAAAGCGCATCGGCGTTTCAGTCGCGTATCATTTCACGGATATGGTAGCTGTGTTGCCCGCCTGGCCGCCAACACTGATGAACATGACGACCTGATCGCCCGGCGTAACGTCCTGGGGGATCTGGATATTCGCCTGAGCCAGCCCAACGAAAGCCGGCGTGAGTCCCAAAAACAGGACATTAGCCGGCTTTCCTCCTATGTTGGCGGCCCACGGAAGCACTGCCGGAGAAACATGGTCGAGCGGCGCCGCCTCCCCCGTGGGTACCGGAGGATTCACCGCTCCCTGGCCGGTCAAATAGACGACGATCACGTTTCCACGCGCTTCCGGATTAGCCGGGCTGTTGAGGCTGCCATCCTGGTTTTGCACAACCGCCCGGTTGCTCGGCAGGTATTGGAAGATGCCCACCGACGACGCGGCGACGTTGAAGGTAAGAGGATTGCTCGATCCCGCCGCATTGGTCACCACGGCCGTGGCCGTTCCGGGAGCTGTCTCGAAAGGCAGTTGGGCGTTGATCTGCCCTGGTGAAACGAAGAACAGCGGCGCAGGCGCGCCATTGATGGTGACAGACGTTCCAGCCAATTGCGCCGGCAAGGGGGTCTGCGTGGCCGCGAGCGTCGTCGGCGCCAGATTCAGCCCAAATATCGAAATAATCGAACCGGGAGCGACAGGGACCGGAGCCGGCGCGAAGCTCGCGCCATTCACCACGCCGCCCGCGCTGATGGTGGGCTGAGAACTGAACGACACCTTGCGAATCAGATAATTCTGCCAGTCTACGATGTAAAGATTGCCGCCGGCATCGATGGCGATCCCGCCCGGAAAATTCAGGCTGCTGGCCGTGGCCAGCACTCCATCGGGTCCGCGCCCTGGCTGCCCGTCGCCGGCGACGGTGGTGATCGTGCCGCCGGGAGAAACGCGGCGGATCCGGTTGTTGCCCGTGTCGGCGATATAGATGTTTCCCTTGGAGTCCACCTTGACGTCGCAAGGCGAGCTCAGCAGGGCATTGGTGGCGGCTATGTTGTCGCCGTTGTAACCGGCTTGGCCGGTTCCGGCGATCGTGGAGATGGCGCCGTCGGGAGTGACCTTTCGGATGCGATGATTGCCCTGATCGGCGATATACAAATTCCCCGCCGAATCGAGGGCGATTCCCGCCGGCTTGTAGAGCAAGGCCTTGGTAGCGGCAATGCCGTCTCCGTTGTAGCCGAAAGCCTTGGGTCCATCGGGCGTACTTTGGGTCCCGCCGGCGACGACAACGAGCTTCCCATCCGGCCCCACCTTGCCCACCCGATGGCTGTGCATTTCGGCAAAGTAGAGAACGCCGCTCGCATCCACCGCGACCGCGCTCGGCCAATCCATCGGTGAGTTGGGCGCGGGAACGCCAGGCGCAAAGGGGTTGTGCGTTCCGTTGCCCACGATCGTGGTAATAGTCCCGCCGGCTACCTGTCGGATGCGGTTATTCTGCTGGTCAGCGATGATGAGGACGCCGTTCGGTCCCACTGTCACATCTGCCGGATTGAAGAGCTTTGCGGCAGTGGCCGGGCCGCCGTCGCCGACGGAGCTGGTGGGCTGGCAGTTGTCGATGGAAGGAGCGTCGCCGCTGCCTGCGACGGTGTCGATCGTGCCGTCCGGCGAAATCCGGCGAATCCGCTGGTTGTTGGAGTCGGCGAAGTAGACGTTGCCCGAGGAATCGACTGAAATATGACTCATTTGGTCCAAGGGACTTACCCCTGAACAAGAGCTGTTCAGATTTGCCAGGGCGAGCATAGCGTTCACAGCAGGGCCGCCGTCACCGCTGTAGCCACGCGCAGGCGTTCCGCTCACCGGTGTGGTACCCGCCAGGGTGGTGATGATTCCAGTCTGGGACTGGCCTGGGAGGGAACGGAACGCCGCGAAGAACAGAGCAAGAATCAGGCAAGATTTGATCGCGCGCAAAATACCACCTTGTTCCCAAACGATCTTCCGGGGGAATGCACACTGCCACTCTGAGGACGCGGTTGGAACAGTATATCGTTTCCCTGTTCCCAGGGTCAACTTAGGATGAAGTGCAGCTTTGGATTCAACTTGTTCCGCAGGTCTAAAATTAAATTACAGATCCCGGAGCCGGCGCTGCACGCGCTCAGGGGGGGCGTTCATGAGCGGAAGGAAGATCGTACTTGTTGCATCCTCGACAGAGGCCAACGAATACTCTCAAGACTGCTGGATTCAAATGTTGTTCGCCACCCTTCCTGCGGGCGTGGCGAAGCACTTTGTCAACCTTGACGTTATTCTGCGGAACGAGATTTGGCCCGACGGCCAGGCGAAGTACGTGCCCAACGGCCTGCGCGTGGTGGAGTCCATCCTGCTGCGCGAGTTTCCTCCGGAAGATATCGCAGTGTGCTACCCGGACCAGATGGAGCAGTTCATCGGCGGCGACACAAGGGCTGTAGGATTGCACGCCCACAACCCTCTCGGCATCACGTTCGCAACAGACGTGTACTCTCACCTGGCGGGCCCTCGGAGCGAACCGCTGAACGCCGCAGAATTTAAGCGGGCCATTTTGCACCCGGTTTTGCGGCAGCATAAATCCCATCTAAAAATTCTCGTGGGAGGCCCCGGCGCCTGGCAGATCGAACAAACCGGGATGCGCCAGGAATGGGGCATCGACTGTCTGGTAGACGGCGAAGCTGAGCACTTGGTCCTGGACTTGTTCCGAGCCGCGGTCCGGGATGAGCCGTTGCCCGCCGTGGTCAAAGGCGCGAGCCCCGAAAGTCCAGACCAAATTCCTGTGACTCGCCACCGCTCCACTCTGGGCGTGGTCGAGATCACGAGGGGGTGCGGGCGAGGATGCCAATTTTGCGGGGCCGCTGTGCGGCGCGGCCAGAGTATCCCGCTCGATAACATCCTTCGGAACGTGCGCGCCAACGTGGCCGACGGCGCCGATACCATCATGCTCACAACAGAGGATGTGTTCCTGTATGAGCAAGGGCCGCGGTGGCAGCCGAACTGCGAAGCGTTGCTGCGGCTCTTTCGGGCCGTGGCTGCGGAGCCCGGTGTGCAGTACATTCATCTCACTCACGCGACCATGGCTCCCGTGGTGCAGGATCCGGGCATGATCGAGGCGCTCACGCCATACACGGTGGGAATGAGCCGCAAGCGCCACCCGGCCTCCACGCATCCGGAGAACCGCTACGCCAGCGTCATCATCGGGCTGGAGACCGGTTCGGTGCGGCTGTTTAAGAAGTACATGCCGGGCAAGGCGTATCCTTACCGGCCGGAGCAGTGGCCGGATGTGATGCTGAAGGGAATGGAGATTTTAAACCGCCACAACTGGTTTCCGTTCTGCACCTGGATTCTGGGGCTTCCGGGAGAGACCGACGCCGATACACGGGAGTCCCTGGATCTGTTGCATGCCCTCAAGGGCGCCAAGTGGTGCGTGGTACCTACGCTGTTCACGCCACTCGAAGATACACGGCTGGCCAGCCGCGAGGGCGCTAAGCTGCCGCAGCTCACGGACCGGCAATGGGAGTTTTTCTTTACCTGCTGGCGCTATAACCTCGACTTTTACCGGGGCGCGAAAAAAAAATTCCTCTTCGGGTTGGGCATTCCGTTGTATTACTACTTGCTCGGCCGCAAGCTTTTTGGGAAACGCGTGAAGTACCCGCTGTGGCGGTTGGCCCATGTCCCGGAGCGGATCCTACGGGGGCATCTATATCTGGATCTGGACCGCCCTGCGAGCCGTTTTTCGGTTCCAGTGGAGGCTCCTGTTCCGCTCCCGGCCGCCGCGCCGCCTGAGCGAGTTGAATTGATAAGCTTGCAATAGCGCGGCTGCTGAACAGCGCCACGGGGCAGCGAGCCTCTTGGGAAATTGCCGGCTCTTCGGCGTAGAGCCGCCCGCGGTGCTGCTCCATCGCCTCGTTGCCATTTGAGATCACCGGGAGACCTTTCGCCCCTGTCGGCGATTTTCGCGGGCGAGATTTCTGCATCTCGGCGACGACTGCCGGGGCCGGTGCGGCCAGATGAAACCATGGACGCTCCTTGTACCTCGGCGTACAGCAAGTGGACGGCACCCGCACGCAGGTGAAACCGATTGGCCGTGCAGGGCCGACTCACTAAAGGGGTAGCCTTCGTCTCCACCCAGCCACAGGTCATCCATGCACTTAGCTTTCATTTCCAACGGGGTTTTCATCGCCATCATTGCCCATGGGCTGATTGGGGGATCGTTGATTTGGGACAAGATTCTCCTACGCCAGCCCGAGACCCGAAATTTGCTTTCATACGTTTTCTGGCTGGGAGCGCTGAGCATCCTGGGGCTCTGTCTGATTCCCTTCGGTTTCACCATGCCCCCCATTCCAATTGCGCTGGTGTCGTTTGGCGCCGGTTTGCTGCACATGGCTTCGATCTTCTTCTACTATGAGGCCCTCAAGCGCGGCGAAGCCTCGCAAACGCTGGCTATTATGGGAGGCTTTTCGCCGCTCGCAACCGCACTGATCGGAGCGCCCGTCCTGGCTCAGCCGCTTGGCAAGCAGCTTCTCGGCTTTGCCCTGCTCACGGCGGGCGGGTTCGTCATGTTCTTTTCCGAGCGCATCGACCTGAAAAGCATCGTACCGCCCATTCTGCTCGCTTCGGGTCTGTTTGGCTTGGTTAACGTGTTGATAAAAGTGGTCTATGACCACACGAATTTTGTGTCTGGTTATGTCGGCTTTACGCTGGGCACTGCGGCCGGGGCTTTCTTTTTGCTGGTCCGGCGTTCCTGGCGAAAGCAGATTTTCGAGCAGTCGGAAGAGGCTTCGCCGCGGAGCCGATTTTGGTACCTTGTGAATCGCTTTCTATCGGGGATCGGTTCTTTTCTGGTCTATTACGCTGTCAGTCTGGCTCATCCGGCGGTGGTGGATGCCATTGCCGGCGTGCGCTACGCGATCATCTTTATCGGCGCATTCCTCATCACGCGCCTGAAACCTTCCTGGCTGGCAGAGGATTTCTCAGGGCGGGCGCTGGCCGGAAAAATTGCTGGCACTGCCCTGGTCACGGCCGGCCTAGTGCTGTTGGGATTGCAGGGAGGCGAAACCAGTGCAGTTTATCTGAAGTACCAGGAAGCGATGGCTTGATATCAGTCTCGTCATTGCGCCTGTTAATCTCCCGCCGGTTTGCGATTTATCTATCGCTGGGGAATGGGGTTACAGCCGCCCTCGCTTTTTTGTGCTGCCTCTCTGTTGGAATCGCCCAAACCGGCCGGGATACCGGGCCTTCCAGGCTCTCTATGCCCAGCCGGATGATTTTCTCGATCTCGCTATACGGCAACTGCCACTCAAGCGAGAGATCAAAAATCGTCTTTCCCGCGCGGAACCGGCTGAAAACCGTACGCTGGAAGGAAGGCAGGAGTCGTTCTAACGTTCTCATCATCGGACCCTCCACTTTGTTCGTAAACGTACCGGCAGCAACCCGGATGCCAAATCGTGCTTACCCGGAATACTGTTGGTGTTGCGTGCTCTCCGGCCTCCGGCAACGCTCCGGGTGGCGAGCGCCGGCGGGAAATTTCGTGTAAGCGGGCAACGGCCAGGTAAAAAAGAACCAAGTAAGGTTTTGGGCTGCTATGGAAGTTTTGCCGCCTCGGGGGTTCCGGCACAGCTCTAGCCGGGAACCTGCTTGCATCCGCTCAGCGCAAGCACCAGGCAGACTTGGCATCCGTTTTGCTGGCAAGGTGCGGCTAACTGCACGTCACATGCCCCGTAGGAGCAAGGCCAAAAACCGGGCATGGCAGAGAGGTGGAGGGCAAACGATCGTGGATCTTCCGAAAACGCAAGATCTGGTCTTCCTCACGCCGAACTCGGCGGATGCCGAAAGGCTCTCGGCGGCGCTGGGCTGGGCCTGGGGCCATATTCACCGCGCCTCGACGCTTTGGGAGGCCGCCCAACTGCTCACCCAGACCGACGCCAGCGTTTTGGTCGCTGACGCCGTATTCCCCGGGGGCAACTGGAAGGACGTGGTCGAGTTTCTAAGCGCAAATCAGCGTGGTGTAACGCTCGTGCTCGCGGCGAATGATGCCGACGAGCGGTTTTGGGCTGAAATCCTGAATTGGGGAGCCTACGATCTGCTGCTGAAGCCATTCGAGGCCGCAGAGTCGCGGCGCGTGCTGAGAAATGCCATTTCCTTTGCTGTAACTCGCCGAAGGCCGCTCCCTTCTACAGATAAGCCGCGATGCGAGACGTAACGGTCGTCGCGCCCAGGTAGGGAAAGCCACCCTACGAGCGCTCCCGTACGCGAGCGGGCATTGGCAGCCGATATCGGTTGCAATTGGCCCGCCCCGGGCGTATGCTTGGCGTGGGCCAACCTCAGAACAGCTAGAACAACCGACAGGAGGCCGTTATGGCAAAAGTGATACGGTGCCGTGATGTGGGGGTGGACTGTGACTTTGAAGCGCGCGGCGAAACGGAGCAGGAAATACTGAGAAAGTGCGCCGAGCACGCCAAATCCGCGCATAACATGGATTCGATTCCTCCCGAGCTGGAAGCCAAGGTGCGGGGCGCAATTCGCGAGGAGGAAGCAGCTTAGGCCAGGAGCCGCGCCGGCGGGGTGTGCACGGGCGCCCTCCCGTGCACACTCTCAGACGGCAATTTCTTTGGATTTGTACTTCGTCTGGTACACCGTTTCATTCACACGGAGGCTCAGGCCCGGAGTCTTAGGGAGCCTATAAAAACCGTCGCGGAACTCATAATCTCCGGCAATAATCGCATCGCAGCGCGAACGGTCGTCTTCGGCTGTGATGGCGGCGGGAACGGCTTTAGCGAAGTGCAGAATCATCAGCCCGCCAATCTGCGAACCCCAGTTGTGCGGCACGCAGAATCCCCCGTTTTCCGCCGCTAGCTCCGCCGCCGCCCGATTGCCGAGAAAGCCGGCTCGCCGGATATCCAGTTGACTCACGTCGATCGTGCGCGGCTTCAAATACGGCCGCAATTCGTCGGCGGACCGCATATTTTCGCCGTCGGCGATCAGCGTCTTCATGCCGGCTTGTCGCATCTTCTGGCGCAAACGGGCATATAGTTCGGGGTCTTCGGGGAAAATCTCCTCAATCCAGAACAGGTTGGACTTCTGCGTCTCGCTCAAAAAACGCCAGGCCAACTGAAGCCGGCCACGATAGCCGTTGTTGGCGTCGGCCATAATCTTCACCTCGGGACCGACCGCCCGCCGCACCGCATTGACCACTTCAATATCGCGCAGAACTCCGGCCAAGCCGGGCATCCACTTGTCGCACCGGCCCACTTTCAGCTTCAAGCTACGGTAGCCGGAGCGGACTGCCTCTTCCGCCTCCGCCACCACCGCCCCAACGCCTTTCTCGGGGATCATTATGTCGCTGAAATAGAGCGTGCCGTCATAGGCCTCCACACGCTCCCGCGCCGAAGGACCGATCAATTCGTGGCAGGGCACATTGAGAATCTGACCGACGAGGTCGAAGAGGGCGCTGTCCAGAAAGCGGTACTTTGCCAGGGCCGGATTCCGCCCCGCAAGGATACGGCCGTTGCGGACCTCGTAGAGTTCGAGCGGGTCGGCGCCGATCAGGGTCCGAAGCGATTCGAGCATTGGCTTATCGGGAGTCGAATAATCGAGCGTGCCCGTACCGGAAGGCCCCTGAGCGGTAAAAACGCGCAGCAGATGGGTGGCGTAGGTCTCGCCTTTGGGAGCCTGGTCGTAAGCGTTCATGGCCACTTTTTTGTGAAAACGGCCTTCGATCGGCGTGATGCTAATACGGCTGATTCTGGCCGACCCTTTCGCAGCGGCCATTTTCGCGGCGGCTGCGGCTGTGAGGCACAGAAAATCTCGACGGCGCATGAAGACCTCTCTGAGTATTTGCAATAGGCCCGGCGGCTCAGGCTCAGCGCCTGGAAAAATACAGGCGAGCCGATTCGGCCGCAACCCATGATAATCAGCTCCGTCCGGCCCTGCAAGGCTCGCTCAGGGCCAAGGCAGGGATGGCCGAAATGGAGATCAAGAGGGACTCAGACGCGGGCGAGATCCCGTACTGCCTGGTCTACGCGATGAAGCGCTTCTTGGATGTTGGCCAGCGAGGTGGCGTAGCTGAACCGCAGATATCCCTCTCCATAACTGCCGAAGGACGTGCCGCTCAGACCGGCCACGCCGGCGTTCTCCAAAAGGTGGGTTTCCAGTTCCGCCGACGACATGCCGGTCCCGGCGATGTTCGGAAAGGCGTAAAACGCGCCGCCGGGGAGCGCGCAGCGGAAACCGGGAATCCGGTTCAGGCCGGCAACAATGACGTCGCGCCGCCGCCGGAACTCCTCGACCATGCGGTCGACGCTCTCCTGGGGCCCGCGCAGCGCCTCGAGCGCGGCCCGCTGCGTGAAGCTGGCTGTGCAGGAGTTGGAGTTGACCATCAACCGCGTAACGGCTTGCGCCAGCCGCTCCGGCATGACGCCGTAGCCGATCCGCCAGCCAGTCATGGCGTAGGTTTTGGAAAAACCGTCGAGAATGATGGTCTTCTCCATCATTCCTTCGATGGAAGCAATGGAGTAATGCCGCTCTCCGTAGAGGATCCGGCTGTAAATTTCATCGGAAAGCACAATCAGATCGCGATCGCGGATCATGGCGGCGATCGCGCGCAGGTCTTCTTCGGGAATCACGCCCCCCGTGGGGTTCTGCGGCGAGTTGAGGATCAACAGCTTAGTTCGCGGCGAAAGCCGTTCCGCCAGCATATTCAGATCGAGCGAAAAGCCGCGGCTTTCAACCAGCGGCAGGGGCACGGGAATAGCCCCCAGATAACGGATCATCGACTCATAAATGGGAAAGCCGGGGTTAGGATAAAGGGCTTCATCGCCGGCGTCGAGCAGCGCCAGCATCGAGAAGAAGAGGATCGGCTTGCCGCCGGGAACGACACAGACATGCTCCGGGCCGACCCGGACGCCGCGCGTGGCCGAAATCATGCGCGCGATTTCTTCACGCAGTTCGGGATAGCCTTGAGAGGGACCGTAATGCGTCCACCCGTCATCCAGCGCTTTTTTAGCTGCTTCCACGATGTGGGGAGGGGTGGGGAAGTCGGGCTCGCCGATCTCCATGTGGATCACGCTCCGGCCTTCGGCCTCCAGACGCCGGGCCTTGACCAAAACATCAAACGCCGACTCGGTTCCCAGATTCTGCATTCGCTGCGCGAGTTTCATTGGCACCGCCGAGATGGAATCATGCTGCCGAAAAGAAATACACGCCGCCGCGTTCCTCGACCAGCACAACGTCATCACCAATATCTACCCTGGCTCCCACGATGCGGCCGGTCAGGCGGACGCCGCCCTCGAGTTCAATGATAGCAATCTGAAAAGGCAAATCCTTCTCGAAAGGCTCGGCGGCGGCGTACAGCGTGGTGCACGAATAGATTTTTCCCTTGCCCGAGACGGCCGCCGGCAGCCATTCCCCATTTCCGCAGCCGCAAAACGCCCGCGGGGTCGCGGCCAACTTGCCGCAGCTCGTACAGCGATAAAGAGTCATCTTGCACCTTGCGCCCCAGAGCCGGGAACGGCGGCGGCCCCTTTTCACTCGCGAGGCGCAGTAATGGGGGGCGCGCCTGAGTGAACGAGCCTTTCAAAGACATTTCGGCAAGGCTTTTTCCGCCCCGCCGGGACCATGATTTGAAGGCAAGGCCGGCTCACCGTCCCAGGATCGTAACCACACAAGTGGCGCCCGATCCGCCAAGGTTTTGAGCCAAGCCGGTCTCCGCCCGCCGCACTTGCCGTTCGCCGGCCTCACAGCGCATCTGCAACACCAAATCGCAAAGCTGGCCGATGCCGGTAGCTCCGACCGGATGACCTTTTGCCTTGAGACCGCCGCTTGTATTGACCGGGAGCTCTCCATCCGGAGCAGTAAAGCCGGAGGCCGAAGCGGGGCCGCCTTCACCGCGGCAGACAAAGCCGAGATCCTCAAGCGCGATGATTTCCGCGATCGTAAAGCAGTCGTGCAATTCGGCCACGTGGATGTCTCGAGGGCGCAGTCCTGCCATCCGGAAGGCTTTCTCCCCCGCTCGCCGGACAGCCCGGAAGGTGGTGATATCGTCTTTGTCGGCGAGGGCGACGCGGTCGGAGGCCTGCGCGATGCCAAGGACGCGGATCGGCTTCGAGCTGAAATCCAGGGCGCGCTCGGCGGGGCAAATCAGCACGGCTGCCGCCCCATCGCTCACCAGCGAGCAGTCATAAATCGTAAGCGGGTCGGCTATCATGCGGCCGTTTAGCGCCTGCTCCTTGGTAACGAGTTTGCGCATGTGGGCGTCGGGATTCTTCGCCCCGTTGGCATGATTTTTTACGGCCACGGCCGCAAGCTGCTCGCGGGTGGTGCCGAACTGATACATATGCCGGCGGGCGATCATGGCGAACATGGCGGGAAAAGTCGCGCCCACTCGCACTTCCGCGTCCAGGTCTCCCGCGGAAGCCAGGATTTGCGTCACCCGCGCTCCAGGCACGGAGGTCATTTTTTCAACACCGGCAGCGAGCACAACGTCATACATACCGCCAGCGACAGCAGTGTACGCGTGAAAGAAAGCGGAACCGCTCGACGCGCAGGCATCCTCAATGCGGGTCGCCGGAATCCCTTCCATGCCGAGCGCTGCGGCCACATACGGCGCCAGATGATTTTGTCCGACAAAAGACGGCCCGGCGAAGTTGCCCAGGTAAAAGGCCTCCACGTGCTCCGGCGTTATATGCCCGTCTTTCAAACACTTGCTCGCCGCCTCAACAGCCAGGTCGAGCAGGGAACGGTTCGGAAACGCGCCGAACGCGGTCTTGCCTACGCCGATGATGGAAACGGGCCTCATGTATACTGAAATGATCTGAGAGGCGCTGATTTGCGGGTTCCGAACATTATTATTCCACGTTTTGGCAGCGCGGGCGTCAAGCACAATGTAGGGCAGTCATGCGATGAACACCGTAGGCGCCGCCGTTTCCGAGATATATCCCGCGTTCGAGCGGCAGGGGAGCATGGAGACCGATAAGGCACGCCGGCCGGCCGGCCTCTTGCAGACTGCGGAGCAGGATTTTATCGCTCTGCACCTGCGGCGGGTGTTTTTGCTGATTTACCGGATTGTCGGCAACGCCGCCGACGCGCAGGATCTCACGCAGGAAGCATTTGTCAAAGCGCTGGCGCGGCGCGATCAGCTCAAAGACGAGCACAAGGCCGCTCAGTGGTTGGGCCGCATCGCTTTCAATACGGCCATCGATTTCATGAGACAGCGGAAGCGGGTCAGCTTCTGTGAGTTGGAGGCGGCTCCGGAGCCGCAGGTATCCGACACGCCGGAGCGGCTGATGCTGCGGGCGGAGAAGCAAGCGTACCTTGCCGACGGCCTGCGGCTGCTTTCCGAGCGGGAAAGGGCCGCGCTCATCCTGCGCGACGTGGAGGGCCTGCCGGCTGCGGAAGTGGCCCAACATATCGGCTGCTCGACGGCGACTGTGCGGAGCCATATTGCCAATGCGCGGACGAAATTCCGCAAGTATATCAAGGGCCGCAGGGCCTGAACCCTGTCCGGCCGGCCTGCGCCGGGACTTACGCCGCGCGTGCATCGCCGGAAGCGCGCGGGCGTCTGCCGGGGAAAGACCGGGAAACAAGCCATGAGCACATTATTTTGGAAGCACCCGGGAGAGAGCGACTTGGCGCTGTTCGCCGGCGGCGAATTGGGTCCGCTGGCCCGGTGGCGCATCGAAGGGCATTTGCATGGATGTGGAGAGTGTCGGCGGGCCGTGGGCGACTTCTTCGAACTTCGCAGCCGCGTGATGGATTTGGCAGAACTGCCGCCGGTGGATTGGCACCGCCTGGCAGCTCAAATCCAGCGGCGCGTGGAGCAGCGACCTGGGACGTCATCGCCCTTCTCGCCGGCGCGCCGCGCCTGGCGTCCGGCGTGGGCTCCCGCCCTTGCGGTTCTGCTGATGCTCGCCGCGGGCGCATACATCACCCGGCGCTACCGCGCGCCGGAGCCGCCGCCGGCCGGCGCCGCTTCGCTGAACGCCTCGGCTGGGGCGGTCGAGCTGCGACTGGGGGACCGCCAGGTGTTGACGCTCACGAACGACGCCCAGGCGGAAAGCCAGGTGAACTGGCGCGTGAGCGCCGGCGCCGTGAGCGCCCGGTATTTGGATGCCGACACCGGAAATATCACAGTAAACAATGTCTATACGCAGTAGCATCGTTTACGCTTTGATGGCCGGCTGGTGTTTTGCCGCAGCGGCGCAGGCGCAGTGGGGGCAGCCGACGGACCCGGCTTCGGTGATCCGCTGGAACCTCGGCGGCGCGCCGGTTTCGATCATCTCCGCTGATCTCGGCGATTCCCGCGTTCAACCGCGGGGCGGCGCCATGGTTTTGGACCTGCATGCCACACTGACTTTGCAGAACAACAGCTCGCAAAATATTCGAGGCATCACGCTGGCGGTTCTCGCACAGGAAATGACGCCGGGCGGCAAAGGATCTGTCGCCGTTCCCAGTTTGAATGTGCCGCCGGGCGCCAGCTTCCCTGTGCGCATCAATCTGCGCCTTCTCCGGCCCCTGCCAGCTCCCGCCGGCCCCTTAGTCGAAGTCAGCCTGGATGGCTTGTTGTTCGCGGATTTCTCCTTTTTTGGCCCGAATCGGCTGGAATCGCGGCGGACGATGACGGTTTGGGAAATGGAGGCGCGGCGCGATCGCGAGCATCTGAAAGCGGTGCTTGAGAAACAGGGTCTGGCCGCCTTGCAAAGGGAAATGCTGGCGAGCCTGTCGCGGCAAGCGGCTCGGCCGCACCTGGACGTTCAGGTGGAGCGGGCCGGCGGCTCTCGGGCTATTTCAGCCGCGGTGAGCGCCCTGACCGGCCGCAACCTCAATTTCGCCTTTTTGAAAATTCCCGATGCGCCGCTCGATCTGCTCTCGGGCGCGGCGCAAGTGAATGGGGCCGAAGCCGCTTCGCTCCGCGTGGAGGTGGCCAACCGCTCCAACCGCGATGTTCGCTACTTTGAAGTGGGCTGGATTGTAAAAGATGCGGCCGGCGAGCAGTTCCTGGCCGGCTCGCTGCCATCGTCGCCCGCGGGCCTCGACTTGCGGCCGGGCGCTTCGGCTGTAGCGCTGCAAGACCGCGCCTACCGGTTCAGCCGCGGCCCTGAGTCGCTCCCCGCCATCATCGGCCTGACCGGCTTTGTGAGTCAGGTCGAATTTTCGGACGGCGCCATTTGGATCCCCAGCCGCAAGGCTCTCACCGAGCAGTCGCTGCTGGGAGTGATCCCCGTTTCCGCCGAAGAGCAGCGCCTGAGCCAGCTTTACCGGACCAAAGGACTGCACGCCTTGGTTGAGGAACTGCGGAAGTTTTAGAAGCGCCGCCCGTCTGCACCTCAGCGAGCAGGCGCAACCCTCCCTTCCGCGGCGGCCGAAACCCCTTCGCCGAGAATTTCGTTCAGCAACCGGCTGTCCGGCTCCACCGGATACGGAATTCCCAACATTTTGGCCAGGGTCGGAGCAATATCTTCGGGGCCGGCCGGGGACGGGTAGCGCCCCGGCTTGATTCCCGCCCCCATCCAAACAATCGGGACGTGACGATCGTACTCATACACAGTTCCGTGGCCGGTGCCGCCCGGGTTGCCTGAGATGTAATGGTATTGTTTCGCCACGACCATCAAATGCGGGCTGCGCGGCGCGAAGAAACTGTTGCGCAACAGGGCCAGGGCAGGATCGGCGGAGGAAGGCTTGTCGGAAATCATGTCGGCCCAGGTGTAAACCGCGGCCACGGCGCCGGTAGCCATCAGCGCGCGGATCGCCGTTTGCTCCACTTCGCTGCGCCGCAGCCCGCTTCTCGCGATCGCGTCGAGATTGAGGTGAAAATTCGGGCCTTCCATGCCCGCGATCAATTCCGGCGCGCCGGGGAATTGCTGCCGAAACGCGGTACGCACCGCGTTCAGAAGCAGGGAAGTAGACACGCGCTTCGCCTCGCGGTTGCCCTGCTTCTGCAACCACTCGACCAGCGGCAGCGCGCCGTGATCGGCGGTAAGTATGACCAAGGTGTTGTTAAGGCCGACCCGCGCGTCGACGGCGTGGAAAAGCTTGTCGAGCACGAGGTCAAGGCGCAAATAGTTGTCCATCGCTTCCTGGCTGAAGGGGCCGTACGCATGGCCTATGTAGTCGCTCGCCGAGAAGCCGATGACAAAGACGTCCGGGGCGGCATCGGTCCCCAGATTGTGGGCTGCGAGCGCTTCGAGCGCCGCTTGCAGCAGCACTTCATCCGCATAAGGGGTGCGCCGCAGGCTTTCATAGTAGGCCGGCTCCGGCGGCTTGCCGCGATAACTGTGGGGAAAGGTCGTATCTTTGAGGTCCCATTCTCCGGGGAAATTGTCCTCTCGGGAATACTTGAGATAAGCGCTTTCGTCGGAGAGTAAGCGAGTCCATGGCGTTTTGTAGTAGGAGTCGGGGAGCTTCTGTGCGTTGAATTTGGTCAGCCACGCAGGGGCCTGCCGGGTGTAGTACGTGCTGGTGATGAAACACCCGCAGTCATTTTCAAACCAATACGCCGCGTCAGCGCGAGGGCCGCTGGGCAGTATCGCCGAGCGGTCTTTGAAGGAAATGCCGACGACACGGGAAGCGGGCCACTTTTGCTTGATTTTGTCACCCACGGTAAAACCGATGAAATTGGCGGGCGAGGCGCCGTGGCCGCGGCCGCCGATGGCGTCCACGGTGGAATCATCCACCACATTCATCATGGTTTTCAGGTAAGGATCGTACCATCCGTTCGCGACGATGCCGGAGTGGGAGGGATGCCGGCCCGAGAGAATTACCGAATGGCCGGGACCGGTCTCGGAGTTGGCATGGCGATATAGGGCATTGGTGAAAACGGCCCCACGGTTCAGCAGCGTCCTAAAACCGCCTTTGTAAAGAGGTTCAAAGCGGGTCAGATAATCAAACCGCATTTGATCCACCGAGATGACGAGAATCAGCTTGGGCGGGGGGCTTTGGGCAGCGACAATCGCAGAGATTCCCAGAAACATCATCAGCAGCCAGGCTTTAGGGCGCATCACTGTAGCTCCTGGAGTGGAAACTCTTACAGTCTACACCGGTTCTTCGACGCGAGAACGATTGCGTGCACCGGGCCGCGGAAATGGGAAGGACGCAGCGCCGGGCGGAGCGGGCCGCGGCGGGCTGCGGGAGCCGTCCCGGACCTTCCGGGCGGTCGCGCTTGACCACGCCGCCGCAAAACTGCGAAATTGAGTGCGAGGTTTGCCCATGGCGAAATTCCTCTTGGGACTGATCACTGGCATTTTCCTTTGCGTATTTCTGGCTGTGCTGGTGGTTGTGGCTGCGGCCTCGTTTTCCGGCCGCGCGCCATCCGTCAGTCAGGGATCCACTTTGGTGCTTAATCTGGGCGGCGAGATTGTCGAGCACAATCCAGCCAATGTGCCGTCTCTGCTGTTCCAGCGAGGCATGAAGCCGACAGTGAAAGACATCCACGACATCCTGCAAAAAGCTGCCGTGGACCGCCGCGTGAACGCAGTGGTGCTGAAGGCCCGAGGTATCGACGCCGGATGGGGAAAAATTCAAGAGATCCGAGCAGATCTGGAGCAGTTCAAGAATTCCAAAAAGCCGTTGATCGCGTTCCTGGAGACGCCGGGCGCGCGGGAATATTATCTTGCTACGGCGGCCGACAAGATCTATGTCGCGCCGCAGGGTCTCCTCGATGTGAAGGGCTTCCGGGCCGAATCTGTCTTTTTTAAAGACACTTTAAACAAGCTTGGCGTCCAAGCGGACTGGGTGCATGTCGGAAAATACAAGAACTTCGCCGAACCTTTCACTCAGGACAAAATGTCCGATGCGACGCGCGAAGTGATCAACTCGATTCTCGACGCGGTCCTGAACGATTTTGTCGCCACGGTCGCAAAGGGCAGGCACATGAGTCTCGAGCAGGTACGGGCTGCCCTGGACCAGGGCCCTTTCCTCCCCGAGGAGGCAGTGAGGGCCGGGCTGGCCGACGGCTTGCGCTATGAGGATCAGGTTTTCGATGAAGTCAAGAATCTGACCAAGGTCAACGCGATCAAGAAACTCAGAGCGGAAAGCTACAGCCGGGTGAGTCTGGAGTCGCTCGGCCTGAGCGGCGGCAGCCGCATCGCCGTAGTCTATGCCGTCGGGGATATTCTTCAGGGCGAGCCGGAGCTGAGCCCGTTCGGAGGCGGCGAAGCCATCGGCTCCGACACGATGGCCCGCGTACTGCGCGACGTGGGGGAAGACAAAAACATCAAGGGCGTCATTGTACGCATCGACTCGCCCGGCGGGGACGCCTTCGCCAGCGATGAAATATGGCGCTCCATGAATCTGCTGCACTCGAAAAAACCGATGGTGATCTCCATGTCCGACGTGGCTGCCTCGGGCGGCTACTACATGGCGATGTCCGGAGATCCGATCATCGCCTATCCCGGGACTTACACCGGCTCGATCGGCGTGGTGTTCGGCAAATTCAACCTGCACGGGCTGTACGACAAGATCGGAGTGCGCAAGGAAATCCTGAGTCGCGGCAAATTCGCCGATATCGATACCGATTACCGCGATTTCACTCCGGAAGAGATGCAAAAAGTCCTGAGCGGCATGAACTCGGTTTACGCCGACTTCGTCCAAAAGGTGGCCGAGGCCCGTAAGCGGAAGGTGAGCGACATCGAGCCGATCGCCGAAGGCCGCGTTTGGCTCGGCAGCCAGGCCAAGCAAAACGGCCTCATCGACGAGCTGGGCGGGTTTGACCGGGCGATCGCCCTGATCAAAGAGCGCGCCAAGCTCCGGCCGGATGATAAGGTGACGCTGGTCAGCTATCCGCCGGAAAAGAAGCTCCTGGACGTGCTTCTGTCGCGGTTGAACGGCGCAGGCGACGAAGATACGCTCAGCGAGACCATCCGCCGCAAGCTTGGGTGGGCGGTTCCCTGGCGGGCCCTGCTCAACGGGGGCATGCTGAAGGTCGCGCCCTATATCATCAGCGTACAGTGAGTTTCTGGAAGAAATCGATCGCCCTTGGGCTGCTGGGTTTGGGAGCGGCAGCAGCCTTCGCCGCCGAAGTTGATTTGCGCCGCGCCGTTGTGGTCGCACCCCCGCAGCTTTCCCCGCGGGAAAACAAGGCCGTCGCCATGCTGGTGGAGGAGGTCGAAAAGCGGACCCGCATCCGCTGGCCCGTGGCTGCATCGCGTCCTTCCGGATCATCGCCGGTGATCTGGATCGAGCGCCCGTCGGGAGCAGGCCCGGCGGAGGGCTACCGGATTCGAGTGGATGACTCCGCTGCGGCTCCCGCGGTGTTCCTCTCCGGCAATGATGCGCGCGGCCTTCTGTTCGCCGTCGGGTATCTGCTGCGAAGCATGCACATGAGCCCGGAGAAGGTCACGGTCGCCGGTGCGCTGAACGTCTCGGCTGCGCCGAAGTATCCTTTGCGCGGCCACCAGCTCGGCTACCGGCCGAAAACGAATTCTTACGATGGCTGGTCGCTGCCTATGTGGGAGCAATACATCCGCGATCTGGCGGTCTTCGGCGCCAATGCCATCGAGCTGATTCCGCCGCGCTCGGACGACGATGCCTGGAGTCCACATTTCCCGCTGCCGCCGATGGAGGCGATGGTCGGCATGTCGCGCCTGGCCGACGAGTACGGCCTGGACGTCTGGATCTGGTACCCGGCCATGGACAAGGACTACTCGGATCCTAAGACCGTTGCGTTCGCTCTGAACGAGTGGGGCGAGGTTTTCCGGAAATTGCCACGCATTGATGCGGTTTTCGTTCCGGGCGGCGATCCGGGACACACGGAGCCGAAATACCTGATGGCGTTGCTGGAAAAGCAGACGCAAAATTTGCACCGCTATCACCCCAAGGCCCAAATGTGGGTGTCGCCGCAGAGTTTCAGCCAAGCCTGGCTGGATGAGTTTCTGGGTATTCTGCGAACGCAGCAGCCGCCGTGGCTGGCCGGCGTTGTCTTCGGGCCGCAAATTCAAATGAGCCTGCCCCAATTGCGAGCCGCTGTTCCGGCGCGATATCCGATCCGCCATTATCCGGACATCACGCACAGCCGGCAATCGCAATATCCAGTCCCGGATTGGGATATGGCGTATGCGGCAACCGAGGGACGCGAGGTTATCAATCCCCGGCCCCTCGACCAAGCCCGCATCTTCCGCCTGCTCCAGCCGTATACTCTCGGCTTCATCACTTACTCGGAAGGGTGCAACGATGACGTGAATAAAGCGGTCTGGAGCGCGCTCGGGTGGAATCCGGAGGCCGATGTAACCGATATTCTCCGGCAGTATAGCCGCTATTTCATCGGAGATCGTTATGCCGATGACTTCGCACAAGGCCTGCTGGCGCTCGAAAGAAACTGGCGGGGGCCGTTGCTCGTCAACCAAAACGTTGAGACGACGCTCCGGCAATTCCAGTCTATGGAGCGCGCCGCGTCTCCGCAGGATTTGTTGAACTGGCGTTTTCAGCAGGCGCTCTACCGAGCTTACTACGACGCTTACACTCGAGCCCGGCTGGTGGCGGAAACCGGCGACGAGCAGGCGGCCTTGGCCCGGCTGTCGGAGGCACCCCGAACCGGTTCGCTCTCCGCCATGGCGGAAGCGGAAGCCATCCTGGACAGCGCCGCCGGGCGAAGGCCGTTTGCCGCGCTTCGCGACCGCGTTTTCACACTGGCGGAAGCCCTGTTTCAAAGCATTCGCATGCAACTGAGCGTGCCCCTGTATAAAGCGATCGCCGTCGGGCGCGGCGCCAATCTCGACACCATCGATATGCCGTTGAACGACCGCCCCTGGCTGAAGCAGCGCTTTGCTGAGCTCAGAAAAATGCCCGACGAGTCAGACCGTCTGAAAGGCATCGACGCGATCGTCAACTGGACCAATCCTGGCCCTGGCGGATTCTATGACGATTTGGGCGATCTGGCGCGGCAGCCGCACCTGTTGCGCGGACCCGGTCCCGAAAGAGACCCCGCCTTTCTTGAATCTTCTCTTGTTTCTTTCTCCTACCGGCCGGAGTATCGGAAATCCTGGTGGACGTATGCGGAGTCTCTGAACGATGCTCCCCTCGAGATGCGCTACATAGGCCTCGACCCGGCGGCCCATTATAAAGTTCGCGTGGTCTATGCCGGGGATAGCCCCAATACGCGGATCCGGCTGGTCGCGAACGGCAAGGTGGAAGTGCATCCGCTTTTGCAGAAACCTTCGCCGGTGCGGCCAATCGAATTCGACATCCCCGCCGAGGCCACCGCGGCCGGCGAGCTCGTTTTGCAGTGGCGCCGCGAACCGGCGCTGGGCGGCAACGGCCGCGGCTGCCAGGTGGCCGAAGTGTGGCTGATCAAGAAAAGCCAATAACCATCTTCCGGCAGGCGCTCGACAGGCCAGTTTGCGATTTAGAGTTTTTCAAAGGCCGCGGCGTCCCAGGTAGCTGCCGGAAGGACCTCTACGTTCGTCGCTTTCTCGTAAATGCGGCGTACCGCGGCGGGTTCCATGGTCTGTTCCGCGGCATCGACGACGCCTGCCAGCACGACCCGGCGCGGAGCAAGGGAAGCGGCCACCTCCGGCAGGTCCGTATATTCCAGCACGCGCGGCAAGAAATTGCAAAATGGGTGCGTGTACTGCTCCGTCTCCACGATGCTGCGATAAGAAACGAGGCCTCCCGCCAGGTATAGGGATTGCACCGCAGGCTCAAGCGCAGCAGCGAACAGAGCCGGCACCGTCATTTTGCCCAGCGCGGCGACCGTGAGCCGCCGGCCGGCGAGCGAGGGATGCGAGCGCAACGCGTGGACAACGGCCAGGATATCGGTTACACGCTGGCCGAGCAGCGGCTTGCCGAGAATGAGCGACGCCCAGGCCCAATTGTCTTCGTTACTGTGTGAACGCGCATAACGCGCGGCCCCGCGGCTGAACTCGGGAGAAAGATCGCCAACGCCGCGCAGGTCAGGCACACACACCACGCAGCCGGCCTGCGCGAGCGACTGATACAGTTCGCCTTCGTGCCAGCGGACATCCCGGCCGGCTGGCTCCAGGGATATAATGGCAGGCCGGGAAGGATCCGAATTTTTCGGCACGAAAAGCCACGCCGGCGCCCAGACCTTCGGGGCCGAAGGAATGTCCAGGACTTCAATTTCGAGGCCGCGCGAGGGGACGCGCCGCAGGACGGTGGCGTGGATATCGTCTCCTGGGCGGTCCACACCGAGCAAGCGGTCCAATGGCCCCAAACGCCGGGTGAGCCGCCGCGACCTGGTCAAACTGAAAGGCGTTTGTCCGTGAAAGGAGCGCACGACGTTGCCCGATTCGCTTACCGCGAGAACTTTGTCGGGCTCGGGTTCGACTGGAGGCTCCTCGGTGATCGGGCGCGTCTCTCCCTTCAACCAGCGGCCGAGCCAGTTGTAAACATGCAGGCGCGAGTCGTAGGAAAGCCCGTGTGGCAGCGGAGTGTCCGCCCAGGCCAGCCGGTCGCCGTGGCCCAGGACCTCGTATACTCTCTTGAGCTTCTGGAACTCCTCCCAGCCACTGGCTATGTATTGACTCGAGTACGTGCCGAAAAAGTCGCGGTCGCTTACCGTAACCATGAGCGGCTTCGGGACGAACGGATATAGCAGGTCCCAGCGGTCGAACCCCTCCGGCCCGGAGCCGACGAAGTCCTGCTCCGCGTCATCGGTGGATCCCGGCGGGTTGAAATTGGCGCAGGCAAAGTTCTCGGTATTGCCGCTGCACTCGATCGCCGCGGCCAGGCGGTCGTCCACGGCCAGCAACATCATGGTGAGGGTCCCGCCGCCGGACTGGCCAGTGGAAGCCAGCCGTTTCGGGTCTACCAGGGGGTGTGACGCGAGGTAGTCAAGGCTGCGGACGGCGTCCCAGACCTGGAAGCGCGAGGCCGTATCGCCCACAAGCAGCATTTGCCGGCCGGCCGTCGTGTGTTCGTCATCCGGAGAAAAAAGGCGGGTGCGGGTCAGAGACGCGTTGGGATAATAGATGCGCTCGCCCTGTCCCATCGGGTCGAAGCCCAAGACCACGTATCCCAGCCGGGCGAGGCCCTGACAGCATCGCTGATAGGTGTCTCCCGCTTTGCCGTTCGCCGTATGGCCCATCTGGAAAAGCACGCCCGGATACGGCGGGCGGCCTGTAGTGGGGATGTATAAATTGGCCGAGACGTGCAATTCGGGACGGCTCTCGTATACAACCTTCTCAACCCGGTAGCCGGGCCTCTCGAATGATCCCACGCTGCGGGCGTTCAGCGGGGTGGATTCGGGTCGGCCGCCAACCAGACGCCAGAACGTTTCGCGCGCCCATCGCTGGCGTTCTCGAATCGCCTGCGGCGTGGTCAGTTTGGCGATTTCGCGGTTTCTCGCCTCATAAGCGCGCGCGGCAAGATCGCGCAGATAATCGGGAAGGCAGCGCGAGTAGTTGCGATACGCCACTCCGGGGAATGCGGATTGGGCGCGCGCGGACTTCCGGGCAAACGCCCAGACTGCCGGAATGGCGCATAACTCACGCCTGGTGAGCCGAAGAGAATGGTTCGGCATGCCCCGCCTCGCCTGCAAACCTGCGAGTATAGCAGCCTGTGCGGCGTAAACGTGTTCCGGATCTACGATTGGGGCCGGGGCTCGACGATCCGGGTCGCCACCCGCATGCCCGGTTTGAGCTGGTCGGACTCCACGGCGGTGAAAACATAATCCGTCAAGATGGGCTTTACCCGCACGGGCCGGAACTTGTTCTCGCCTTCCACGACCCAAACCATGGGATCGTCGGGTTTGAGCTGATTGGCATCGAGAAGAGCCTGTTTTTCCTGTTCCGGAATGGCCGGTGAAAACCGCAGCGCGAAGCTCGGCACCTTCATCTTGTTGGTCACGGAGTTCACCGGAATGGTCACGTAGGCCGTCATCCCTGGAATAATCCTCTCGCCGGGATTGCGGAACTCGATTAAGGCATCGTAGGTCACTACCGTGTTACGGGTCGTATCCGGCGGGACATTCGATCCGATCAAGCCGATGCTGAGGCCCGAAGGATTAGTGTTTGTGCTCGTGGCGGCGGTGGTGGTTGGGGTGATCGTCGGCGTCGAAGTCGTGGTGATAATCCGGCCGCTCGGGTCAAATGTCGTGGTGGTAGTGGTGGTGATGTTGGTGGCTTGGGAGGCTGATACCGCTGTGCCGCCCACGGATTCGCTCGCCGAAACCGAACCGGCGGTTACACCCGCGGAAAGCGTCTTTTTAAAGACGCTCGCCAGTCCCGTGGTCTTCGAAATCGGGTCGATTTCGTTGGCATTGATGCGAACCGAAACCAGTTTCCCTTCAAAGACCTCGCCCGGGAAAGCATTGACCGTAAAAGTAGCGGGCAAGCCCGCTCGGACCTTGCCCACATCCGAGGAATCCAGCTTCGTGTACACGTACATGTGGGAAAGATCCTGGGCGATGTTAAAAAGACTGGGCGCCTGAAGGCTGGCCGCCACGGTTTGCCCGACGTCCACATTCCGTGCGACGACAACTCCATCCACCGGCGAGGTAATCCGGCAATAATCGAGGTTGCGTTTCGCCATCGCGGCCACCGCGGCGCGCTGTTCCACTACGGCTTGCGCCTGAGCGAGGGCCGCCTCGGCGCTTTTCACCTTGGCCGCAGCGACCTGGCTTTGTGCCTGCGCCGCCAGCGCATCCGCCCGAGCACTCCGGTAGGCGGCCTCGCTTTTATCAAAATCGGCTTGGGTCGAAATGCCGTCGCCGAACAGGCGCTTCATACGATTAAAATCGGCTTCTGCCTGCCGGTAAGCCGCCTCGGCGGCCTGGGCCTCGGCGGCTGCTCGAGCATAATCGCTGCGCGCCGACTCCACATTGAATTTCTCCTGATCGACGGCCGCGCGAGCCGCTGCCAGATTAGCTTCGGCTTGCAGGAACGTCGCCCGGTAGGTGGAATCGTCGATCTCGGCCAGCAGTTGGCCGGCCTTCACGCGATCGTTAAAATCAACGTGGAGGGCCTTGATCCGGCCAGTCACCGGGCTGCCGACATCGACCACATTGACGGCGTCCACGCTGCCCGTAGCCGGGACTTCCACGGTCAGGTCGCCGACCTCCACCGGCGCTGTCTCGAGAGTGGGTTTTTCGGGCCCTTTCGAGCTCAGGGACCAATAGAGGGCGGAAATGGAAATGGCGACGCCCAGGGCGATCCACAATAAGTTCTGCTTTTTGCCTGACTTGTTCATTGAGTGTTCCGGCCGATTATATCTGGAAAGGCGTGCGGCTTTCCGTACCGGTTACCTGGAACTCCGGAATTTCCGCACGTATGGCCTAAAAGCCGCCCATTCCGGCTCTTCCCATGTTGCGGCGGCGGGGCGGCGGGCTATACTAACGGATGACCCATGCTCCTCGCCCTGATCCTGATCGCCGGCCTTACCGATTGGGTTCCTGCCCGCTGGATCTCGAACGATCCGAAAACCCTAGAACTGATACAGGGCACTCCCATCAATTGTCTCCTGCTGGAACGCGATCAGTGGTCGCCGGCGTTGGCGGCGCAGGCCACCCGGCAGGACGTGGTGACGCTCGGCGTCGTGCGCCCGGGCGGAGATCCTCTGGAATCGGCGCTGGCGGCGCTGCGCGAAAAGCTCCAAGGCGTGGTCCTCGAGGGGGATTTCCCTGCCGCGGAGATCGCGCGCGTCAAGCAGAAGCTGGCGGCGGCCCGCGCGCCGGTAGTGGAAATGCTGCCCAGACGTTCGCTCGACCTGCATGGGCAGACAGGTATAATTGCGACCTATCAGGCGGTTTGGCCGGGCATTCAGGCGCAGGATGAGGATGGCAAGACCCGGGCCGGACCGACTGGTTCTCCCTGGATCAACACCAACACCGGATTCCTCATCTACGCGCGGGCGGCGGCCGAAGGCCCGGTGTGGCTCGGCAATTCGCCCCCGGAGAAACAAGTCCTCACGGTGGAAAATTACCTCTACGCCGTCTGCGACGCCGCCTCTCTGGGCGCTCGCTGGGTTGTGGCGCTCGATCCGGATTTCCGAGGCCGGCTTTTGCGGCGCGAGGAAAAGGCGCTCCAGGATTGGAAACGCATCGCGCTTTATCTCCAATATTTCGAGGACCATAAGGAGTGGCGCGCGCTGCGGTCGCACAGCCGGCTAACGGTTCTGCAAGACGCCGACAGCGGAGCGCTGCTTTCCGGCAGCATCCTCGACATGATGATCACCAAGCGCACGCCGGTGCGCCTTCTGCCCCGCTCGAAGCTGAACGAAAGCGCGCTGCGGGGCGCCACCATGGTCCTGAACCTCGAATCCGATCTGCTCACGCCGCAGCAGAAGGAGACTCTGGCGGCGTTTACCCATTCGGGCAAAACGCTCCTTACGAGCCCGCCCGAGTTCAAGCCGCCCGTACTGCATGGCGATCAGATCACAGTAGACGAGAAGGAAGTGGGCCGGATCGAAGACCTGTGGCGCGGCGTTAACTCGTCCATCGCGCACGCGAATCTTGGTCTGCGCATGTACAACGTGTCCAGCATGCTCACCAACCTGCTGGCGGATTCGACAGGCAAGCGGCTGGTCCTGCATCTGGTGAACTATTCCGGTTATCCGGTCGAAAACATCACTATCTTTTATCCGGGGAGCCTCAAGAGCGCGAAAATTCTGACGCCCGAAAAGCCGGCTCAGGAGGTCGAGATTTTCGAACAGAGAGGCGAGACCACGATTGAACTGGACAGAGTGGGAACCTGCACCACGCTCGTTCTGGAACAGGAGGGCTGAGATGCCTGAGATGACACGCCGACAATTGCTCACGATGCTGGGAGCGGCAGCGGCTTGGCCGGTCCACAAAAGCTGGGGGGCTCCGGAGGCGCCGGCTGCGCCGGTCTCCATCGCGCGCTGCAAATCTTACGACGAAAGCCTCGTGGTGGCCCTCTCCACCATGTTTGACCAGTTGGGAGGCTTGCAGAAATTGGTGAAAGGCAAGACGGTTACCGTCAAGCTGAATCTTACCGGCGACCCGGGTCTCCGGCTTCAGGGCAAGCCGGTCGGTTCGACGCACTACACACATCCCACACTGATCGAAGCGTTTCTCCACCTCACCGACCAGGCCGGTGCGAAGCGCATCCGCCTGGTGGAAAGCTGCTGGGCGACGGCAGGGCCGCTCGAAGAATACATGCTCGATTCCGGCTGGCGTGTACGGCGGTTCCAAAGCGCCGCCCGGAATGTGGAGTTTGAAAACACCAACGCGCTCGGCAAAGGCAAGCAATACAGCCGGTTCAAAGTTCCGGGACAGGCCTACATGTTTCCGGCGTATGACCTGAACCATTCCTATGAGGATACCGACGTCTTTGTGAGCATGGCGAAGTTGAAAAATCACGCCACCTGCGGCGTCACCTTATCGCTGAAAAACTGCTTCGGAATGACGCCCGCGTCGATCTATGGCGAGGATGCCGGCGAGTTCGAGCCGAACGAATCGCCGGGATCGGGGCGGGGCGCGGTTTGCCATTACGGCAAGCGCGGCCCCTCGAAATGTTCCCCGCAAGAGCTGCATCCGGAGAGCCCGCGCGAAGGCGGCTACCGCATTCCGCGCATTGTCGCCGACTTGACAGCGGCGCGGCCTATCGATCTGGCGATCATCGACGGCATCGAAACCATGATTGCCGGCGAAGGTCCGTGGGTACGGGGGACGGCCCCGGTCCAACCAGGGCTTCTACTAGCCGGCTTGAACCCGGTATGCACCGACGCGGTGGCCACGGCTGTCATGGGCTACGATCCGAGGGCCGACCGCGGCTCCGCGCCTTTTGAAAAATGCGACAACACCTTGAAGCTGGCTGAAGCTCTCGGCACCGGCACAACCGATCTCAAGCGCATCGAAGTATTGGGAGTGCCCATTGAGCAGGCGTTGTTTCCCTTCCCGAAACACTTGAACATGACTGGCTGAGCCCGGCTCCGCGCCTGCGCCCGGAGCGGCCGGCGAAATTCCGTTCAGAAGCTATCTTTGCGGGGCTGCAAGGCCGGCGTGTGCACGCCGGAGTCCGGGCTGGACGCCGCGGCCAATTCTGATTTCTTATATTTCGGCTCGCTCAAATAGCCGGACACCTCGTTCTTGGTGATTTTGTTGACCACCAACTCGAGCGGCTGCGGGCGGTCGCTGAGATTGATCAGAATCGGCTCATACAGATTCACCCCTTTTTTCTGGAGCTCGACATCGTCCACGATCATGGCCAGGTCGTAGGACTTGCGTTTGGTATTGGTCTTGCGCAGAGAGAGGCTCAGGGGGCCTACTCGCTGAAACTGCTTGGACTTGGTGACATGGAATTCAGCATAATTTCGCTCGCCGCGTTTCTCGAGCAGCATGAGCTCTTCGTGATTTCGAGCAATTGAACCGCTGAGGTCATCGCGCGTGGAGTTCAACTTGCTTTCCATATCCTCCCGCGTCTGGCTGAGCGCTTTTTGCGTGCTGGCGATCTGCTCGCCTTGCTGCGAAAGCTGCGCCTGCATCTGCCTCCAGCGGGCGTCCTCTACCGGGCGGGCTGGCCTGGTTTTGCCTGCGCTGGCGCTGCCTGGCTTGCGTGCGGCCCTGGCGGGATGCGCCGGCGGAGCCGCCATCGAGGCATCCAACGCATCCAGCTTGGCGCGCAGCGCCTGAATTTCGGCCTGGCTCTGGGCCAGGACGGAGTTCATTTGATCGCGACTGGCGGCCAACTCGCGCTGTTGCTGGCGGTCGCGCCAGGCCTCTCGCACGCCAAGGCCGCCTATGCAGGTGAACACCAACACCCACGCCAGTAAATTCAAAGGCCCCCGCGCCGGCGTCGGCTCGCCGGAGGGGGGCCGTACCTCGGAGTTCGGGACGTTTATTCCTTCCGACATGAATTTCCCCTCCATAAAAACTCGTCCCCCTGACTGCAAGCAGAGTGCCAGCGTCCGGCTGCATCCAACACCATGAAACGACAGGATTTGTTATGGCCAGAAATGTACTGGATTGGCGCTGGCAGGAAGAGATTACACGGACGTTCCGCAAAAACGCCGCCGGGTGGGATCGGGTTCGAATTCCTTGAGATTTCCGGCTGCTCTACCTCTGCGCCGCCCCGGTCCGCCCCATAATAGGCCAGACGTCAACGATCCTGTCTCCCTGCGCCACGTAATAACGGTCGTAGACGTTGGTGCTCATGTCGAGCGTCGTGCAATAGAGTTCTACGCGGTCGCCAAGCTTAAGATCCTGGTCGCCTTCCTTCCATTTGAGGATCCCGTACTCGGCGCCCTGGTTGGCTACTTGAATCCAGGGCATGCCCTTGACTCTGTCGGTGGGGCGAAGCATGGCTTTGTTGCCGCAGTCGATCGTGCATTGATTCGGCCAGCGCTTGCTTGTAACAGTGGTGAGGACGGTCAGCGAGCCAGCGAAGTCGGAATACATGGTGTCGTCATCTTTGCCGCCGATGGCGAAATAGGCGGTGTCCATGAAGATATAGGAGCCGGCCTGAAGCTCCGTAAGACCGTTTTCTTTGTCGATGTTATAGGTTCCGGTCGAGCCGCCGCTGATGATCTGCACCGGCAACCCGGATTTGCGGCACAAATCCGCCGTCTCGCGCAGACCAGCGAGATCCCCTGCCGATCTTTTGCGGCGAGCTTCCCATCCGTGGGTGTGCGAGGCGCCTCCGGAATATCCCATCAAGCCGTGCAGCTCGAGATGCTTTGACTCATCGACCTTCTGGGCCAATTCGAGCGCCGGCTGGCCGGGCTGCATACCGTGGCGAGTCAGGCCGGCAAACACGTCCACCACGATTTTCAGGCGGACGTTGTGCGCGGCCGCCGCCTCCTCCACCCAATCGGCGACGAGGGGATCGTCGACTACGAACATGAAGGTGGGATCCCGCTTGGCGAGAGCAACGGCCCGCGAGATATTGTTGACGCCGGCAGGTTGCTTGGTCCACAGAACATTCTTGAATCCTGCGCCGGACATCAGTTCCGATTCGGCAATGGTAGCTGTAGTAAGGCCGATCGCCCCGAGAGCAAGCTGGCGCCTGGCGATATCCACGCTCTTGTGAATTTTCACGTGGGGGCGGAGCTGGATGCCCGCTGTCTTGCAGTGGTCCGCCATTTTTTGCAGATTCTGCTCGAACAGCGCCTGATCGATGATCATGCAGGGCGTCGGCAGCTCGGCCTTGCTGAGCCCGCGAAAATCCCGGCGCGCAATGCGGGCTTCGATGTCGTTGGAGTACGTGTTTGTCCGGGCCGCGCGCGCACCGGCGGTCGTAAGCAAGCTTCCGGCGGCCGTGGTTTTCAAAAAGGATCGGCGTGAAGTCATGGCAGGCGCCTCGCTGACGCTGGGTCCATTATAGACCCCGGCGCAAGAGGCGCCCAGCAGTTTTGAGGCTCCGGGAACGCCGCTTTTCACACAGACCGGGCCGTTCGAAGCAGTACCGCGGAGGCGTCCGGCGCGGGCCTACAAGACCGGTTCGTCCGCATTTTCCATCCGCTTTCAGGACACGGCCTTTTCTGCTACTCTCTTCACTGACGCAGGGAGGTGACCATGCGAGTTCTGGCGGGTGGGCTTCTTTTCACCTCATTGGCTGTGGCGGGTTCGACCCCGGCAGCACCGACCTTCAGCAAGGATATCGCCCCTATTTTTTACAAGCACTGCACCGGGTGCCACCGTCCGGACGACATCGCGCCCATGTCGCTGCTCGATTACAAGTCGGCCCGGCCTTGGGCGAAGGCCATTCGCGAAGCGGTGCTGACCCGCAAGATGCCTCCGTGGTTCGCCGACCCCGGTTACGGAAAATTTTCCAACGACGCGCGCTTGGCCCCCGCAGAAATCGAAGCCATTAAGCGGTGGGTGGACAGCGGAGCATCCGAAGGCGACCCGAAGGACTTACCGGCGGCTCCCGTCTTCACCCAGGGCTGGAAGCTGGGTAAGCCGGACATTGTCGTCGATATCGGCGAAGACTACGTGGTGAAGCCCGGCAACGACAGCTACGAGCATTTCATCGTCCCGACCAATCTCCGGGAAGGCGTTTGGATCCGCGCGGCGGAAATCAAGCCGGGCAACCGCAAAGTGGTGCACCATGTCCATGTGAATCTCGTGCAGGATGAGAAGGAGGCTGGTCCGACATCCATCGAGTCGATGCGGTCGCTGAACGATTTTCTGATCCGCGACGACAAGCTGACCCGGCTGCGAGAAGATGCGCCGGTTGCCGACAATGGCTGCTCCGCCGGCGCCGCTTCCCTGCCGTATATGCGCGGATTCCAGGAGGGCGCGCTGGCATCCTTTTTGCCCGGCCGTGCGCCGGATGTTTTCCCCGAAAACTCGGCGAAATGGGTTCCGGCGAACTCGAAATTCGAGTTTGTGATCCATTACGCCAAGACATCCCGCGATGCGCAGACTGACCGCACCAGCGTCGGACTGTATTTGGCGCCCAAGCCGCCCGAACAGGTGCTGCGGCGGATGGATCTGCGAAATTTCTTTTTCCGCATCCCCCCGGGAAATCCCAACCACGAAGTGACCCGCTGTTACACGTTTGAAAAGGATAAGGTATTGCTCTCCATCACGCCGCACATGCACTACCGCGGCAAAGACGTCACCTACGATCTCACCCTTCCCGATGGCAAACAAGAGACTTTGCTGCTGGTACCCCACTATAATTTCAACTGGCAGCTCGTCTACCGCTTTCAGGAGCCGGTTTACGCGCCCAAGGGAAGCGTCCTGAAAGTGACGGCGCATTACGACAACAGCCCGAACAACCCGTTTAACCCGGATCCCACCAAGGCAATCCGCTGGGGTGACAAAAGCGAGGAAGAAATGATGACAAGCTGGATTGAGTACGTGGATGGCATCTCCTCGCCCCAGGTGGCGGCGTACGCGCCTGCGAAGTGATTTCAGACCTGCTCGTCAGTCAGTCTCGGCGGAGCGGGTGGTGTTGGTTCTTACAAGGTGCGAAAAAAGCGCCGCTTGGTATAATAATTGGCTGCCCCTCCGAGTCCGGCGGACCCTACCGTCACCCGAGATGACTATGGCTCCGGACCGACAGGGCGCGGCTGGAAACGGCCTCGCCTCCCGTGCTAGGAAAGGAGAAGGGCGGAGCCAGAGGCCTGCACGTTCCGCACGGGTGCAGGCTTTTTTGTTCGGCCCCATGCCCAGCGCTATCACATTCGACCTTTGGCACGAGCGCTTCTCGCGCTTCGCCGAGGATCTATATCCGGGAAGATACTCGCGGGACTACGTGCGCACGCTGGTCGAGTTGGGACAGCAAGTGGAGTCGCTGGCACGCCAGAAGCGCTCCACCATTGTCGCTCACAATTATCAGTACCCGGAGCTGCAAGAGGTGGCGGAGACAGTGGGCGACTCGCTCGGCTTGAGCCAATATGTCGCGAAAAAGCAGTCGCCGAGGGTCGATTTCTGCGGCGTGCTGTTCATGGGGGAAACGGCGAAGACCATTCTGGGGGACCGCTCGAAGGTTTACATGCCGGATCGGCCCGGGTGCTCGCTGGTCGCCTCCATCGACCAGCGCCGGCTCGATCAGTGGCTGCGGGCCAATCCGGACGGAGTCATTATTTCCTATATCAACACCGACGCAGCAACCAAAGCGCGGAGCCATTACGTCTGCACTTCTAGAAACGCCCCGCAAGTGCTCAGCCGGGCGGCCGCCGACAACCCGCGCCGCCGCATCCTGTTTCTGCCCGATAAATACCTGGGAGCTTTTGCCGCTTCACAAGCTCAGGTCGATCGCAGCCTGGTTGACCTTTATGACGGCTCCTGCCACGTGCACTCCAAAATCAGCGAGACGGCGCTGGAAGAAGCGATGGACCTGCATCCCGACGCGGAGCTGCTGATCCATCCCGAATGTGGCTGCGCCTCTTCCTGCCTCGCCAGAACGGCGCAAGCCGGCCCGGCTTATGGCAAGAGCTATTATCTTTCTACAGAGCAAATGCTCTGGCACGCCCGGCGATCGCCCGCGCAGGAGTTTATCGTCGCCACCGAGATGGGCATGGTCTACCGGCTGCGCAAAGACGTGCCCGAGAAGCGGTTTTATCCGGTATCGTATCAGTCTTCCTGCGAGTATATGAAAATGAACACGCTCGAAAAGCTGCTGGAGTCCCTGCAATGCGACCGGGTGGAGATCGAAGTGGATCCCGAGATCCGCAGGCCGGCCAGGGCGGCGATCGAGCGTATGCTGGCGATTCAGTAGACACCCGCTTCGGCGATGCTGCTCGACACTTACCACCGGCCGGTGAAAGACCTGCGGATCAGCGTTACCGACCGCTGTAATTTCCGCTGCACGTACTGCATGCCGCTCGATGAATACGAGTGGATCGAGCGGCGGGAAATCCTCAGTTACGAGGAAATCGCCCGGCTGGCGCGAATTTTCGCCGGCCTGGGAGTCGAGAAAATCCGCCTCACCGGCGGGGAGCCGCTGGTCCGCAAGCGTCTTGAGGAACTGGTGGAAAAGCTTGCCGGCTTGCCCGGGGTGAAAGACCTGTGCCTCACCACCAATGGCGCGCTGCTCGCCGAAAAGGCCGCGGTGCTCAAAGCCGCCGGACTCAAGCGCGTCAACGTCAGCATCGACACACTGGACGCCGGGAAGTTCAGGAAGATCACCCAGCGCGGGGATTTGAGCAGGGTGCTCGAAGGATTGTTCGCCGCCCGCGAACATGGGCTGCGACCCATCAAGATCAACGCGGTGATTGAGCGAGGCGTCAATGACGATGAGATCGTCGATTTGGTCGCGTTCTCGCGGAAAAACGGATTTGCCATTCGCTTCATTGAATTCATGGATGTGGGAAACACGAACAACTGGCGATCCGAGCGGATGGTTTCCAAAAAAGAAATCATCGAGAAGATCCGCGCGCATTTCCCGCTGCGCGAGGCTGGCCGGTCCGACGGCAGCGCGCCAGCGGTCGAATACCAGTTTCTCGATGGCGGCGGTGATATTGGTGTGATCGCCTCGGTAACCGAGCCGTTCTGTTCCGGCTGCACCCGCGCGCGTCTGACGGCGGATGGAAAGCTGGTGACATGCCTGTTCTCATCCACCGGGCACGATTTGAAGAAATTGCTCCGAGGAGGCGCCAGCGACGCCGAACTTCGCGATTTTATCTCCGCGGTCTGGCGCGGCAGAAACGACCGCTACTCCGACGAGCGGCTGGAGGCGATGCTCTCCGGCCAAGGCTATCAGCCGGGAGCGCACAGAAAGATCGAGATGATCAGCTTGGGAGGGTAGTTGCGCCCGGCGATCCGAGGTCAGCGGGAATGTCCAGACTTTTCACCTTGCAAGAGGCCCAAGCCCTGCTTCCTCAAGTGGAACGGTGGCTGCGCAGCGCCATTGAAAACAGAAAAAGCGCGTTCCAAATGGACGAGCAATTGAACGCCCTGCTGATGCGCATCAATCTCCAGGGCGGCATATTGCCGGACGTGAACCGGGCGGCGGAACTGAAAACGGGCAAGGAACAATCCCTCGACCGGCTGAAAAAAGCGCTTTCGGAGATCGAAGAAGCCGGCTGTCTGGTAAAGGACCTGGAGATAGGCTTGGTGGACTTTCCCACCTTGTTCGACGGGGCGGAGGTGTATCTTTGCTGGAAACTGGGAGAGTCCCAGATCGGCTTCTGGCATCATACGCACGAAGGATTCGCAGGCCGTAAGTCGATCGACCGCGAGTTTCGTGAGCGCCACACAGGCGGCAAATCGCAATAGTTCCATTCGGTGCTGCCATCGAGTTTTTTGACCAATAGTTGGCCGCTTGCCCGCCGGCAGCGCCGTATTTCCGGCTTCGCCCACAGGTTTGCCTGCGCGGCCAACAAGTGGAAAGAAGCCGCACTTCCGCATCTTCGCTTTCTGGCGAGATCCGCTCTTTGTTTACAGGTCGGCGGTTTACGTCAGGGGCTGAAAGCTGGCCCAGGCCAGCAAGAAGCTCACAGCAACGATCAGCACGGCAATGACAGCGGCCGCCTTCCAGAACCACTCGATGGCGCGATTAGGTCCCGGCGGGCCAGCGAGGTAGCCTAGCACGAACCCAGAAACCAGACCACCCACGTGGGCGGCGATATCGATCCCGGGGATCAGGCTGAAAAGGAGTCCATAAACGGCCCAGCGCGTATAGACGCTTCTCATCGCCATGCCCAGCAGCGAGCCGCGGTGGCGCTGCGCAAAGGCGATCATGGCACCAATCAAACCGAACAAGGCGGCCGATGCGCCAATGGAAAGCGCGCGCGACCAAAACGTACTGGCGGCAAAGCCCGCTACGCTGGAGGCCAGGTAAAACACAAGGAAGCGGGCCGTGCCGTAAGCTTCTTCAGTCTGTGCACCGAGGTCGTAGAGCGCCCAGGAATTCATCAGAATATGCAGCAACCCGCCATGCAGAAAACCGGCAGTGACCAACCGCCACCACTGGCCTTGCGTAAGAATAGAAAGGCTCTCTTTGGCTCCGAAATAATACAGAACCTCGCTGTTGACCGCCCAAACGCCCCCGCCGGACCTCTGCATGCTCAGGAGAACGGTCGCGGTGAAAAGAGCGCCGTTTATCAGCAGAATAATGATGGTGGTGAAATGGGTCGGCGGTACCAGGCCTGCCAGCGCTGCGCCCGCGGTCACGCGCTGGGCATAGGTGCGGCCGAGGGGTTCGTGGCACTCCGTGCAAATGCGCTCCGAGCTATCTACGAATGCCCGGCAGTGAGGGCACATGCGGAGATTGGCCATGGAATTTCATTGTATCAGCGGGCCGACTCAAGCCAGCGCGGCCTGGCGCCTTTCGTCGGGCGGCGTTGCTTTACATCAAATGGCAGGGATAGAACCAGGTGGACCCCCTCATGGCCTTATAAAGGTCCGCTCCGCCTCGCGAACGGATGATCACTTCACGACAACGTCAGTTGACGTTACTGTGCGGCCGTGAGCCAGGCGAGAAAATACAAAACGAATCTTGGTACGATAGAGCTTTCTAGCTATGGCCGCAAAGAACCGGGACCGAAAAGAATCTACACCGGCCGTGAAGCGCCGGGCATGGCTGGGACGCGCCGGCTTAGCAGGGATCGCCGGGGCGGCCGGCCTAGCTTACGGAGCGGCGCCGCGGATGTGGAATGAAATGGCCAGGGAGACGCTTCGTCCCGTAGAGCCGCCGCCCGAGCGCCCGCGGCCGTTTCAGTGGCCTTCTACTGGAATTTGCGCCGCCTGGCTGGGGCATAGCACCGTTCTGTTGCGCATCGCGGGATGCACCATTCTGACCGATCCAATTTTCAGCGAACGTGCGGGCGTGAGCCTGGGTCCAATTACGTTGGGAATCAAGCGGCTGGTGGCGCCGGCGCTCTCGCTCGAGCAGCTTCCCAAAATCGATCTGATCCTTCTCTCGCACGCGCACATGGACCACTTCGATCTTCCCTCGCTGGCGCGGCTGGGAAGCCTGCAAACCACCGTCCTCACCGCGCCCAACACGAGCGATCTGCTTCGTGTGAAGCGGTACCGGCAAGTGCGGGAACTCCGCTGGGGCGAGCGGTTCCGCATAGGTCCGGTAGAGTGCCGCGCTATCGAAGTGAAGCACTGGGGCGCCAGGATGCGGAGCGATACGTACCGGGGCTACAACGGATATCTGATCGAAGCAGCGAATCGCAGGGTCCTGTTCGCGGGCGATACGGCGCACACCTCGGCCTTCCGGGCGCTGCGCGATTCCCGCCCCATTGATCTGGCGATTATGCCGATTGGCTCGTACGAACCCTGGATCCGCAATCACTGCACTCCCGAGCAAGCCTGGCAAATGGGGAATGATGCGGGCGCCGAGTACTTTCTGCCCGTCCATCATCAAACCTTCCGCCTGAGCCGTGAGCCTCTTCAGGAACCAATTGAGCGCTTTTTTTCTGTCGCGGCGAATCAGAGCTACCGGATCCGGCTGGAAAAAATCGGCCAGGAGTTCCGGCTGGCCTAGGCACAACCCTATCGGCCCACAGTTACAGCCTGCCATTATTCCAAATCCTTTTCCGGCGCTGCCTATCGCCTTACAACTCGATGACCGCTTTGGCTATGCCTTCGGCGTAGGCGGCGGCGGTTTGGAACGCCTTGTCGGCATGAGAAAGAGGGAAGCGGTGGGTTATCAGCTTCGCCGCGTCGATCTTGCCGGACTCAATCAAGCGCAGGGCTACGCGGTCGTTCCGGTTGGAGCGCTTCAACGCGAGCAGCGTGGCTTCGCGGTTCAGCGCCGCATACAGGTCGACTCTCGGCATGTCTTCGCTGGGTATACCGATCAGGACCACGCGGCCCCCGTGGCGCACAGCGCGCAGCGCGGGGTTCAGGGAATCCGGTTGGCCCGCCGCATCAATGATCAGGTGGGCTCCCTGCCCATTGGTCAAATCCAGGATGGCTTCTGCCGCCGGCTGACTGGTGACGTCGATGGCCACGTCAGCGCCGAGATCCCGGGCGAGCGCAAGGCGGCGGGGAATGGGGTCTGCGGAAATGATGCGCGCCGCCCCTGCCATTCTGGCTACTGCTACGGCCAGCAGCCCGATTGGTCCGGCTCCCATCACTGCGACCGTCTCACCCGGGTCGAGGCGAGTCAGCTCCAGCGCGTGAAGGATCACTGCTAAAGGCTCGACCACAGTGGCGACCGGGTAACTCATGCCCGACGGAATCTCTACCGTGTTTCTTGCGGGAACGGTGGCCCATTCGCGCAAGAAGCCGGGCAACTGCAATCCGCCCATGAAGACGACCTTCTCACACAAGTTGTGCCGCCCGGCCCGGCAAAACTCGCACTCCCCGCAGGTGATGGCCGGCTCGATAGCCACGCGGGTCCCCGGCCTGAGGCCCTGGACACCAGGGCCCACCGCCGCGACCTCTCCGGCCGGTTCGTGCCCGAGAACGATGGGATAAGAGGCGGGGGATCCCGCGCAGCTTCCCTCCCGGTAGAAGTGCATGTCCGAGCCGCAAATTCCCACAGCGCGCACGCGTACTGTCACCTCGCCCGGTCTCGGCTCGCGCGGCTCCGGCATATCGCGCAACTCAACGCGTTCCCGCGCCACCAGTTGAACAGATTGCATAAGCAGACATTCTATAATGTAGCTGGCAGCGTTCCAAAACACAGAACAGCAAGCCACAATGCTCGATTTCTGGCGAGGGGCCACGCGGAATTGGAACGGCCGAGCCTCTCATGCGCGGCGCATACTCACTGGATCACAAATACACGCTGGAGGAGGGGATTGTCTTTCTCAGCGGCATCCAGGCGCTCGTTCGTCTGCCGATCGAACAGATCCGGCGGGACCGGCGCGCGGGGCTGCGCACGGGGGTTTTCATTTCAGGTTACGAGGGATCGCCGCTGGGCGGCTACGACCTGGCATTGCAGCGCGTGGAACGCCTGCTGCGCGAACACAACGTCTATTTTGTTCCCGGCGTGAATGAGGAGATCGCGGCCGCCTCGGTGCTGGGCAGCCAGATTCACCAATTATTTCCGCGTCCCAAATTCGACGGCGTGATCGGCATCTGGTACGGCAAGGGTCCGGGAGTCGATCGATCGGGCGACGCGCTCCGGCACGCCAATTTCGCCGGTATTGGAGAGAATTGCGGCGCCCTGGCTCTGGCCGGCGACGACCACACTTCGAAGAGCTCCACCATTCCGCACCAGAGCGACCTCTCATTCTTCAATTTTGCGTTCCCGATCATATATCCTGGTAATACTCAAGAAATTCTTGATCTCGGCCTCTATGGCATCGCGCTGTCGCGGTTTTCCGGCGCCTGGACGGCGATGAAGATGGTCACCAATGTTTGCGACGGCGGCGGGACGGTCGAGGTCTCGCCGGAGCGCAACCCGATCATCTTCCCGGAGCTCGAATTCGGCGGCCAGCCCTATCGAAAGCTGATGGACGGTATGCTAATCTCGCCCCGTTCCTTGCAGCTCGAGCAGGAGATTCACTACCACAAGCTGGAGGCGGCCCGCGCTTTTGCCCGTGCCAACCGGCTGAACCGCATCATTGCCTCGCACGCGGGCGACCAACTGGGAATCATCGCCGCTGGCAAGAGCTATTACGATTTGTGCACCGCTTTGCGCGACCTCAGTCTTGACAAGGAGAATCTGGCCCGGGCCGGCATCCGCATCTTAAAACTCGGCATGACCTATCCGCTCGAGCCGGGCATCATCGCCGAGTTCGCAGCAGGACTCGCTGAGATTCTCGTTCTTGAGGAGAAGCGGAGCTTTATCGAGCTCCAGCTTCGGGATATGCTCTACAACCAACGCGAGCGCCCGGCCGTCTACGGCAAGTACGATGAGCGAGGCGAGCTTTTGTTCCCGGTGCACGGGGAGATCGACCCCGAGCTGATTGCGAAGGTCATAGGCCGCAAACTTCTCGGTCGCTCCGAAAGGCTGCCCGCCTCGGATGGCATTGCGAAGCGCCTCTCCCGAATTGCCGGGTTAGAAGAGCCGCCGAGAGAGCCGAGCGGAACGGCGCCATTGGGAACTATAAAGGCTCGGCCGCCGAATTTCTGCTCGGGATGTCCGCACAACCGGTCCACCGTCGTGCCGGACGGAATGTTCGCCGGCGGGGGCATCGGTTGTCATGGAATGGCCGGACGCCTCCGGCATATTCGCCGCGGTTTTTCTTACATCACGCAGATGGGCGGCGAGGGAGCTCCCTGGATAGGCATTGCTCCGTTCACCGAAACGCCGCATTTGTTCCAGAACGTCGGGGATGGAACCTTTTTTCACTCGGCGACGCTAGCGGTCAACGCCTGCGTCGCCGCAGGCGTAAATGTGACCTTCAAGATTCTTTACAACAATGCCGTTGCGATGACGGGAGGCCAGGCTGTCGCCGGCGCGGTACCCATTCCCGAGCTCACGCGCCAACTCGAGGCGCAGGGCCTGAAACGAATCGTAGTCCTTACCGATGATCCGGAAAAATACCGCGATCGCACGGCCCTGGCAGGTTCTGCGGAGGTGCGGAGCCGCGACGATCTGGATCGCGTCATGGAGGAGCTCGCCGCTGTGCCAGGTGCTACGGCCCTCATCTATGACCAGCAGTGCGCCGCCGAAAAGCGGCGGCTGCGGTCGCGCGGGAAACTGCCGAAACCGGAGCGCCTGCTGGTCATTCATGAAGAAGTTTGCGAGGGCTGCGGAGACTGTGTGGCGAAGTCGAACTGCCTTTCGCTCTATCCGGTCGAAACTGAGTACGGGCAGAAGACTCGCATTCACCAGTCCTCTTGCAACGCCGACTATTCCTGCCTGCTCGGAGACTGCCCATCCTTCGTATCCGTCATCGTCGAGCCGGGGACCGGGCTGAAAAAACGCTCGCTGCCGCAGCTTCCTGCGGTCGAAATTCCCGAGCCAGCCGCTAAAGCCGCGATTGGTGAAAGTGAAACGTACGAAATTTTGATTCCCGGCGTGGGCGGCACGGGCGTGGTAACCGTGAATGCCTTGCTTGCCACCGCTGCCCTGCTGGATGGGTTGCACGCCGCGACACTCGATCAGACCGGCCTTTCGCAAAAGGGCGGCGCGGTGGTGTCAAGCATACTGATCGGCAGAAGGCCTTTGGAACTTGCCAATAAGAGTAGCTACGGCAGCGTCGACCTCCTGCTCGGATGCGACCTGCTCGCTGCGGCTGCGCCCGATAATTTGAAGCGTACGGACCCTGGCCGTACGGCTGCGGTCATCAATTCCGCGGAAATTCCCACCGCCGAGGCCGTGCGCAAGGGAACCGTGCATTTCGGAGGGCCGCTGATCGATGTCATCCGCCGTTCGGCGCACCCAGACTCTACTGTGTTCGTGAACGCCACCCGGCTGGCCGAGGCGCTGTTCGCGAGTCACATGCCGGCTAACATTTTCCTGTTGGGCGCGGCTTACCAGGCCGGCTGCATCCCGCTGTCTGCGCCTGCGATTGAAAAGGCAATCGAGCTGAACGGCGTGGCCGCCGCACAAAACCTCGACGCTTTCCGGTGGGGCAGAAGATATTACTACGATCGAGAAGCGGTTGAAGAAATTGCGGCCCCCGCTGAGACCCGAGCAGGCAACCCAGTTCAATCGCTGGACGATCTCATCGAGCGGCGCTGCCGCGACCTGGCGGCCTACCAGGACGCTTTCTACGCCCAGCGGTACCGCCAGGTTGTGGAACAAGTGCGGCGGCGGGAGCAGGCGATCCGCCCCCTCTCCACCGATCTGACCGAAGCCGCAGCCCGCTGCCTGTATAAATTGATGGCTTACAAGGATGAATACGAGGTGGCGCGCCTGCTCACGAAACCAGAATTCGAGCAGCACACGCTGGCCATGTTCGAAGCCCCGCGGAAGATCGTTTACAACCTGCATCCGCCGCTGCTGCGGTCGATCGGGCTCCAACGAAAGATGAGCTTCGGTCCCTGGTTCCGGCCTTTACTGCGCGCGCTGGCCGCTCTGCGGATGCTGCGGGGTACGCCGCTCGATGTTTTCGGCTTCAGCCCAGTGCGTCGGCGGGAACGCGCCTTGATTAGCTGGTACGAACAGACGCTGCGCGCCGTACTCAGCGGGCTCCACGAATCCAATTTTTATCTGGCGGTTCAAATCGCCCGCATCCCGGAGGGGATTCGGGGCTATGAGCAAATCAAACTGCGCTCCATCGCTGCCGCCGAGGCCCAGGCGGCGGCCCTGCTCGCGGAGTTCACTGCTGCGCCGGCCGCCCTGCACTCCAGGTCGTCGATTCCGGGGTAATCCGGGGATCGTTGAACCAAAAGCCGAACAGCACGATCACCGCCGCGCGGGAGGGGCGAAACTTCCGGATCTGATTTTCGCTTTACGAGGCCCGCGCCCCCCCGCAGAAACCCGCGCATAGAGGATTTCGATTGGATGGAGGGTTTAGTTCAGCGCGGGTATATCAGCGGCCACGCGGAATCCCAGAAATGCCATTTTCTTCGTGGGCGGCGTGGGATTCCGGAATGCGCACCGGAGCACTTTCGGCAGTTCATCGGCCCAACTGCTGCCCCGGATGACGCGCAGCGATTTGCTATAGGGCCGGCCGTCTGCCGATGCCCCGGGGTATGGTTCATAGTAGCTGCTGGTCCACTGATACACATTGCCCGCCATGTCGTAAAGAAAATAAGGGTTCGGCCAGAACCTTCCGACCGGTGATGTTCCCAAATAGGGATCGTGATAGCCGTGCAAATACTCCCACTTGAAATATGCGCCGTTCGCCTCGTCGGCGAAATTGCCTGCGCCCTCCGGGGGCGGCCACTGATCGCCCCAAGGAAAGCGGCGAGCCTCGCCCGTGTCGCTGCCCTGCGCTGCGTACTCCCATTCTTCCTCGGTGGGCAGCCGGTATGTGCGGCCGGCGGCGCGTTCGGCCGGAAGGCCGTTCAACCAGTCGATGAAGGCCTGGGCATCGTCGTAGCTTACGTTGACTACGGGCTGGTCGTCGCCATCGAGGCTGACCCCTCGATAGGGGGCGACGTGATGGCTGGGCCGGAACCGGCGGAATTGCGCGTTGGTCACGTCATACATACCCATGAAAAAGCCGTGCTGAAACCGGACCGGGTGCAGCGGTTCGTCCGGCCGGTGATGGGGATCCGACGAGAGCGAGCCGATCATCATGCCTTCATGTGGAGGCGGTATGCGCACCAGACGCAGGCCGATCGAATTGGTAAAAGAGTCGGTCCGCTCGAGCGGGGTCAACAACTCGGGAAAATAAGGCCGCAGCCGCTCATACCGAAGGCGGTCATCGGGGGTAAGTTCTCCCAGCCGCTTCCGGCACGCGAGTTCCGATAGCAAAAGGCTGCCGTAAACGCCGAAAACTCCGTCCTTGATTTTGCCGTTTGCTTCGGTCAGCTCGGTAAATGCCATGTGATCGTAATACTCGGGGCCGAGGTGGATCTGCGGCACGCGCGCGGGCAGCTTGTGAAAAAATTCGCGGATGGGTGCTTGCACCGGAGCCTCGGCGTCCCCCGAAAGATCGAGACGGTCGATGCGATGGCAGAGGGCGCAGCTCTGGAAAACGTGAAAACCTTCCTTTTTCGGAGCAATTCGGCCCTCTTCGTCGAAGGCCACCGATTGCAACACCAGGGCGCCGTTCCGGTCGTAAACGGAAAAATTCCAGAACGTGTCGCCTCGTTTCCTCAGTACCTCAGCCTCAACAAACCTTCCCTCTTTGTCAAAGGACTCGGCCGCGATCACGGTTCCCTGGGGATAGATCAGCCGGTCGTTGTTGTCAAAATAAGAGATCAGCGCGTCTGCGATCCGGTCCCTGGCGATGTGGATCACGCGCCGCCGCCTGAATGTCAAGCTGTCAATCGGCGCCGCCAGCCAGTTGGGATTCTTTCGGTATGGGTGTTCACGGAGCAACGCAGCGAGATTCGGATACGGGCTTGTCAACTGGTAATAGTGCTCCGCCATGTAGGCGTCCATCTGCTCCGAGCTTAACTTGCCTGGCGATTGACGTCCGGCGATCTGCCGCAAGACAGCGGCTGCATTCGGCGGAACCTGCTTCAAATCTATGTAAATCTCTTTGCCTTCTCGCCGGACGATGCGCCCGCCCATAACTTTGGGGGATCCAGCAGCAGTTCCCAGCAGGGTTTGCAGTTGATAGAGAAAAGAAGCGGCCAGATAGTGGCTGTTGTGAACCGTGCGGCCGCGTAATACCACGTGCAGCCAGTCCGCTGAATCCGGCGCGGGAGCGGCGGCGGGTTTCCTGCACGCGGAACCGAGAAGCAGAAAGAAGAGCAGCGCGGATGCGATCGAAACTCGCACCAGCGTGATTATAGCGAGAAGCCGCCCGCCATGATTGCTGGCGGGCCGCCACTAAAAGTAAATTCTTCTGGTTGTGGCCTGCCGCCCCGGGGGTTGTGTGGGCCATCAGGACCGCGCCCAGCCTGCATCGCTTTGGCGCCTGGGCGTTCGCTGCGACAGGTGCTTGAGCCGATGGCAGTCTGCCGATAGGCCGGATCGCGAGAGTCAAAGCGCGCCGGACTGCGGCTGCGTTTTGTCTCGGTGAATCCATCGGTAGACGATACTTGAATTCTTCCAGAAAAATTTTTCTGCGGCCGCCGCCCCTTTGGCGGAAAAGTACGTTTGCACGACGCTTAGCACCTGCGGGTAAGATCCCCATTGGTCGCTGTTGGGCCAGTCACTGCCGTAGAAAAGCCGGTTTTCGCCAAAGATTTCCCAGAACTCGTCCAGCCTCGGGCGGTAGAAATTCGCATCGTCGGGCACGCGGCCGTTCACACGGCGGAGAACCGCCGAGACCTTGACATAGACCTGAGGTCGCTTTCCCAGCTCGCGCAATTGCTCCTGGTAAGCCTTGCGCGGCGCGGCGTCAGTGGGTGGCTCGAGCTGCGCCAGGTGGTCGATGATCACCCGCAGGTTCGGAACCCGGTCGGTCAGCCGTAGCACATCGGCGATCAATTCGGGAGTGGGATTGGCGGTGTCCAGAACAAGGCCGGCCTCCGCCAGAGCTTTTAGACCAGAAATGAATTCCGGCTTCGAAAGCTCGGCGCCCAGGTTCCTGCCCCAGAGGTTGCCGTAGCGGATCCCGCGAAAGAGGGGATTGCGGTGAAACCTCTCCAACTGCTGGTGGAAATCTGGCTTGCCGGGCTCCAGGTTCCCGATCGTCCCCACGATGATGGTGTCTTTGGCGGCGATGTCGAGAACCCACTGATTGTCTTCCAGCCAGGGGCTGCATTCCACTTCGATGGCCCCCTTGACGCCGAGCGGAACCGCAATTTTTCTGTAGCGCTCCGGCAGTGCCGGGTGATAGAGAATCGCGTTGTCCTTGGGCGGCCAGGGCACGCCCTGAGGGCGCCGCGGATCGAACAGATGAATATGCGTATCGATGATTGGTATGGATGCGGCTTTGGCGGCGGCATCCGCCAGCGCGATGCCCACAGAGCCTCCCAAAAAAGTTCTTCGATTCACGCTGGTATTGTATCGCGGCTGCGGCGCCGGAAATCTCCGCAGAAAATCGCTCGTTGCCGGTAGAAGCGAGGCTGCGGCGAGCGAGCAAGCTTAGGAAGTGAGTCCGGCCCGGCCATTTGGAAATACCAGTTGCTTTCTGCGTTGCCCTGTTTTTCCTTCGAATGTTACAGTACCAAGCACCCCTGTTCCCTTCAGGGGCAGCGGATTCCGGCGAAAGACTCGGAAATTAGAGGAAGACGGAGTAGAAAAATATGACATTCTGGCGACGAACGGCCCTCCACATCGCGGTAGGCGCCGCTGTGCTGCTGCAAACCCTACCGGCAGGGCAGTTGGCCGACAAAAAGGCGCTGACACTCGAAGTTGCGAAACAGGTCGCCGCAGCGGCGGAAAAGGAGGCGGCCGGCAACAAATGGACCATGGTCATCGCCATCTTGGACGACGGCGGCAACCTGCTTTATCTCGAGCGCATGGATGATACGCAGATCGGCAGCATTGAGGTCGCTATCCAGAAAGCACATAGCGCCCTGGCTTTCAAGCGGCCAACGAAAGTTTTCGAAGACGCCGTAGCCGGCGGCCGGACAGCCATTTTGAAGCTTCCGGGAGCAATGCCGGTCGAAGGCGGCCTGCCGATAATCCGGGAGGGTAAAGTTATCGGTGCGATCGGATGCAGCGGAGGCACTTCACAGCAGGACGGACTGGCTGCCAAAGCCGGCTTAGATGCGCTAACAAAGATCTTGGGCCGCTGACTAGTACGCCGGACCGGGAACAAGACAACGCACGGCCCGGCTGTCCGTTTTCGAGCGCGGGCAGCAGCCCGGAAGCTGGCGCGGCTGCTCGCTCTCAGACGCTCACCGGCTGATCGACGATTTCTTCCTTTTGGGGATCCCAATACAGCTTCTTGCCGCTCCAATACGATTGGGCCGCCATAATGCAGCAGATGGCGTGCGAGAAACCGTGATCAATGTTGGCGTCAGGCTGCTTGCGGTCCCGCATGGCCTGGAGCCAGTTTTCGAGATGATGCGCGTCGTCATCATTGGGCCCGTGGGAATCGCCGGGAGGGGCGCCCGGAACGCGCACGATCTCGGCCTTCTCGTCGCTAGGCCCCATACCCGGGGGAGCAAAATATTCCGGCTTGTGCGGGGAGCCTTCCGGATCCGGCTCGTGGGGGCCGCCCTCGCGAGTGACCATGAACAGGGATGCGCCTTCGCCGCCATAGTTCTCAATCGTGCCTTCACGGCCGAAGATGCGGCTGAAGCTGCGATAGCTGTTGCCGAACGTCGTGGAATAGCTGTACAGGAAGCCCTTCGGATACGTAAACACGGCGGTAGCCGTGTCCGGGTTTTCCCGGCCGTCCTTCCACACGAAAATCCCGCCGGTCGCGATGCAGCTTACCGGGTGTGTGGAATCGGTCCACAGGTGGACCAGGTCGGCGCCGTGGCTCATCCACTGGTCGAAAATACCGCCCGAAAAGTCCTTGAACAGGCGGAACTCGAGGTAGACGCGCGGGTCGAACGGGCGATACGGCTTGCCCAGCAGCCAGCGCTTCCAATCGGTGTCTTCTTCCCGGAGCTCCCGGATCGCCGCCTGCCGCTGATGCCAGCGCGGCATATTGACGTTCCACTCCTGCTCGATTTTTACGATCGGGCCGATCCGGTTGGAGCGTACGATGTCGCGCACGGCGATCTGGTACGGCTGGGTGCGGTGCTGGCTTCCCATTTGGACCACTTGCTTGGAAGCTTTCACCACCGCCCGGCATTCCTTCGCCTCGGCAAGCACGTTGGCGAAGGGCTTCTCGACATAGCAATCCTTGCCTGCCCGGACGACTTCGGCGCACAGCTTGGCGTGCTGGAAGTCGCCCGTCGCGATCATCACGCCGTCGATGTCGTTCTGGGCCAACATGTCTTCATAATACTTAAATACCTTGGGCTCCACGCCGAAAGCCTGCTTTACCTGGGCGGCGCGCCGCTCGCGCGCTTTGCTCCACAGGTCGCACACCGCGACATGCTCGACCGGCGTGTGCTTGGCGGCGAGTTGGGCCATGTGCACGTGGCCGCGGCTGCGGTCTCCGCAGCCCAGTTGTCCGAGGCGAATACGGTCGTTGGCGCCCAGCACGCGGCTATACGCGCGCGCGCTCATAGAGACAGCCGAAGTAGCCAGCGCCGCCGCTTTCGCTGTGTCCTTTAAAAATTGCCGGCGATCCATAAATTCGTCCTCCTCCTTACGATCATACTCCTGAATGCGCGGGCCGCTGCGACCCGGGCCGGCTGGCCGCACTGCGGAGCTGCGGGTTCCTCGGCAACGAGACCAGGTTGGCGAACAGCCGGTAAGCGCCGGGAACGCCTTCCGGCAACTGCCGGTAAAATGCGTAAGCGTTATAAATATACACGCCCTTGCCGTAGCGGGCGTAAAGCATGCCGCCCTTTTGGGAATCCTGCCCCGGATCGTGCGTCTCGAGCAGCGGCTGATACCGCGGATCCCACTGGCTCATGAACTTTGAGCCGCGCTCCGCCACCCAGCCTTCAAAATCTTTGGCGGTAATCTTGTTGGGCCAGTTGAAAACAGGATTCCCGGGCTCGAGAATTTCAACCTTCGACCGCTCGTCGGTCACTTCTTCCGGATCGCCGGTCATCGTGTAAGGATACGGGCCGAAGTTGTGGTCGAACTCCGGCGTGTTGTACTGCACAATGACGACTCCGCCATTCTTCACGTAATCGAGCAGCCGGGAATTGCTGGTCTTGAGATCCTCCCGCACGGCGTAAGTTCGGACGCCCAGAAGAATCACGTCGTATTTGCCTAAATCACCCGTCGCCAGATCGGCGGAAGCCAGCATGTGCACTTTGATTCCCAGGTTTTCCAGGCACTCGGGAATCTCGTCACCGCTGCCCATGACGTAGCCGACGGTGAGGCCGGACGCCACTTTGACATCCACGCCGGTGGCCGTGTAGCTGGCCGGGCGGTAGAGATGATAGGGGCGCAACCCCTCGTAGCCTACGGCGCGATAGCCTTCCTTATACTGCCGCCCGTTATACTCGGCGACCACAGTCACGGTATAGGGCTTCTCCTGCAATCGGGCGGGCGTCACGCGAAAGCTCAGCATCTGCTCTTCACCGTCCTTCGAAGTGGAAAATTCCGCTGTTGCCGGCGAGGACTGCCACCCCTGCGGGAGCTCGAGCTTCACTGTCCCTTTGGCAGGCCCTTTCACGTTGCTGTGGATGTTCGCAGTCAGAAGGAAGGACTTCGCATCCAGCGGAAGGATCCCTGTTCGGGGAGCGGCGGACACGGAGATCGCCGGTCCGACCACCAGCGGATTCATCACGACCCCCAAACCGGTAATCCGTTTGACCGACTGAACCACTTGCGCCATGCGCACCGGAACGCCCTCATAAAGGAGTTCTATCTGCGCTGCAAGCGGATAGGGCGGCAGCGGCAGATTCGCGTATTCCGGTTTCAGAATCTCGTAATAGGGTTGCTCGACATCGCGCCGCTGAAAATAGGGGCGCGTGTACTCGGCGTTCTGAGGCGCCGTTACCCGGAAGCGGATATTCGCAGCCTGCCCCCCGGCAAGGGTTCGCGGCGGCTGGCCTTGCAGGCTGACCGTCCAGTTTTCGCGGGCGCCGGGAACAAGAGATATTTGATTCACCTGCACGGGCGCCGCACTTTGATTGGCCAAATGAACGTTCACCGAGAACTGCTGTCCGGGGATCGCTACCTGGAAGGTCTCGGCTGCGCCCAGGAACTCCGCGCTGCGCCCATTTTCACGCTCTGGCGCCACAGTAGCCAGCACGGAAATTCCCAGGGCGCGCGCAATCGCCTCCTGGAACTGCTCTTGCTTGATGCGCAGTTCATGGCCGATATCGTATTTTGATGCCGTGGGGAGGCCGCTCGAAGCCACATCGGCCACAAGATTGTTGAGCGTTTTTAACCCGGCGGCCAGATAGGGCGCGACTTTATCCGGTTGCAAGGCCGAAAAGTTTTTCATCGCTTCCTCAACCTGGGCGTTGATGGCGGCCAGGCCCTGCTTCAGGAATCCCGAATCGCCTCCTTTGGCCAACTCTGCGATGCCGACCAGGGACGTGTCAATTCCCTCAAAAAAAGATTTCTCTTTATCGGAAGCGGGAACGGCCGAAGCGAAGCGGTAGTATGCGGCATTCACCGGCCCGGCCGGAGGCACGCCTGTGCCTCCGTTCTGCGATTTCTGATGTCCCAGCCCCTCGCGCGAGAGCTGAACAAACGACCGGCCAAGCAGCGGGTCATATTGTCCTTCCGGGACCTCGACATTGCTGGGCAGGCCCCAGGGCAGCCATTTGTCGGCTATGTAATCGAACACCTGCGCCGGCGCGAAATGATGTGTCGCATAGTCGTAAACTCCCTGGGCCGTAACGCGCGCCCTTGGCGTTCTGGCGTATACCTTCAAAGGCTTCCACGGGAGGAGACCGGCCTGGATCTGATCTGGAAACACGTTGGGGTCACCAGCCGCCTTGAAAACTTCCTGCGCCATCTGGCCCGCTACTTGATGATTGCCATGCCCGTCGCTGGGGCCTCCAATGAAGACGGACGTGACGACCAAAGGCCGGGTCAGTCGCACCACCCGCACGGCGTCGTAGAGCACACGGTCGTGCTGCCACTGCTCCAGTGTCTCTTCCTTGGTCTTGGAGAAGCCGAAGTTGACCACCCGGCCGAAATACTGGTCTACGCCATAGTAGCGGCCGGCGGCGAGCAGTTCTTCGGTGCGAACAAGACCCAGGGCGTCGAAGAAATCCGGGGACATGACGTTCGCCCCGCTCTCCCCTCGAGACAGCGTAAGCAGAGAGACCCGCGCCCCCTGGCCTCGAGATTCGTACGCGAGCATGCCGCCGTCTTCATCGTCGGGATGCGCGGTGATCATCAGCAGGCTTGCCCGAGTGTGCAGCTTCAACAGGCTTTGCCAAACTCCGGCCGCCCCCCGATCCACGGCCAGCGGCGCGGCGTCCGGGGCAGGCATCGGTGCAGGCTCAGGCGATGGCGATTGGGACCACAAAGCGGCTACCGCGATGATCGCGGCGCTTAGAATGCCCGCGCGACCCAATGCGCCAGTTCTTTGACACAATCGTGATTTCATGGCAGCCTCCGGAATCCGGTCAGAGCGCCTTGCAAGAATCATATTCACCGCTTCCAGTCCTGTCAAACAGCGCCGCCCGCCCTGGAGAGCTCGCGCAAACAGAGTGGTTTTGGAATGTTTTCCCCGATGAATTTCGCCGGATTCAACTCAGAGATGGGATCCCTGCCGAACCGGAAGGCCCGGCAGGGTGGAGAGAGGGACCGAAGGCCGCCTGAGAGAGGACGTGTCTGCCTCCTCGAGTGCAAATCAGGCCGAAGCGCAAAGGTTCGGCCGCGAGCGCCCTGTTTAGGAGGCCGCTTTGGAAAGAACGGACGCCATGCGGCTGAAGATCGTGCTGATGCTGCCCGAGATGCCCGGCAGCAAGGCGCCGGCCGCGACCGCGATAAAGCCCGCCAGAAGGGCATATTCCACCAGGTCCTGGCCGTGTTCCTCACGAATCATCCGAACCAGCGTCAAGTAAAGTTTCGTCATGTACTTCTCCTTTTCAATGTTGTCCTTGGATCCCGAAGCGTCCGGAGCTCGGGATTCCGCCGACGCAAGATGAGAATACGCCGGCGGACCGAAGCCGGCTAGCTATCTTCCAGCGTCCGCGGGCGCTATCTTTCGTCCGATTCCGTTAGGGTTGAAAACTTAGCCGTATTTGGCATCGCCGTAGGGCAAGGCCGCACGGATTTTTGATGTTGAACAGGAGAGCAGCGCGGTGGCACGAAGCCGGCCGCGCCAGCCGCAAACGGGAGGCCTTAGTCTTCCACCAATGCGGCGGTTGCGCCAGGAGCCGATTATAGGGATACCACGGAGCGCTTGGCGCGTGCTGGAAATCAACCGCCCGGAACGGCGCAGTTACCGGCGTCTTTGCGGCCTGGCCGGTTCCGCCCGGCTGGCGCTTCCAGCATCCGGATCTTCCGGTTGCAAGTAGCGAAAGCGCTGCTGGTAGCGCGGGTCCCGAGCGATAAATGTCTTGGACATCCGGTCGTGCCAGGTCAAGCCCTCTTCGTCGGCGAAGGCCCACACATAGCCAAGGCCGAGGGCAGCGGCGCTCAGGATCATGCCGATTGCCCGGGTGACGCGCTGCCAGGCTCGCGGCGCTTCGCCATCGTAATCCAGAACGCGAAGACCGATCCATTGCAATCCGGGCGTTTCTGACGCGTAGGCAATATAGACGAAAAAATAGAAGGCGAAGAGAATGGCGGCTGCCGATGCGGTAGCGACTCCCGCCTTGTGGTTGAAGTGGAAGGCGCCGCCCATAATGTGAAATGTGGCAAAAAAAACGCCCGTTGCGACCGTCACCACGGCCAGATCCAACGCGCCCGCCATGCCGCGCAGCAGCAAAGGGGCGACAGGGTGCTCGCAAAGAACTTCCCGTTCCGCCGCGGTCCGCTGATCCGCCTCGGATTCGCCCTCGGGTTCGATCTCCGCCGGCCGGCGGGGAGCCTCAGAAGCGGAAGATAGGGCCGGTCCCAGCGCCTCCCGTTCTCTCTGCGCCCGTCCACGAGCCTGTTTTTGCCATTCTGGAGGCGCGGACTTGGGCGGCTCGACGATCAAGGGCTCGATTCGCTGTGCGGCGAAGTCTTCAAAAGCCAAAATTTTTTGGCCCGGATCGGGGCGGGGAACCTCTTCTCCGGAATCTTCTCCGGGCGGTTCTGAAAACAGATCAGGAGATGGCAGACCGCGCTGCGCCCGCCTGTACTGGAGCTGCTGCAAGCGTTCGGAAACCTCCCGCCGCCATTGCGGGGCCAGGGCCGCCGCCGGTCCGGCGCGATGAGCCGAAGGAGGGGGCGCTGGCGGCGTAATCGTATCCGGAGGCCGCTCGGCCCGCGGCCCTTCGGCTGAAAACTTCCGGCCGCAGCGCGGGCAGCGGGATTCCCCTTCGTCAATGTCTTTGCAGCCGCAAGAGCCGCAAATCATCGGTCCGCCGCCTCCGGCTGCCTGGTCTGCGGGAGGCTCCCGCGCGGTTGCAGTTTCGTTTTTGCGCGTGTTACGTTCAGAGTTTCCTCTCTTTTATGCTGCCTCGCAGCGCCGTTTCGTGTGTTCTCATCCTACCTATCACATTGGTTGCCCTTTGTCACTTGTTTTCTGTGCCGCGAGCGCTCGCTCAGCCTGCTCCGGGCGCGCCGCCGGCGGCGCAAGCGCCCGCCGCGCCTGCTGCAAATGATGAGCTGTTTCTCCAGGCTGACTCCCAGTCGACCGATGGGAAAGTCTGGCGCTACTTGCGCGGTCATGTGGAGGTAAGAAAAGGCCAGATGGTTCTCACCGCTGATGAAGTCGATTACAACGAGGAGACGGGCGACTCCCAAGCGCGAGGCCACGTGCATTTTTCATATCCCGTCCGGAAAGAGGATGTTTACGCCTCCCGCGCCGAATACAACCTGAACTCGGAGATGGGCATGTTTTATGAGGTTCACGGCACGGTAAGTTCCGCCAGCCAGGGCAACATCCGGATCCTTACCACCAACGAGCCTTTCTACTTCCAGGGAGAGCGGGCCCAAAAGATCGAAGATCACTATATCGTCTACAACGGGTTTGTGACGGATTGCAAGATGCCGCGGCCCTGGTGGACCTTGGGAAGCCCAAGGGCGACTATCGTTCCCGGCCAGTATGCTTTAATGCACCACACGATCTTTCGCCTTCGCAAAATGCCGCTTTTTTATACGCCGGTGTATTACAAATCGCTGGAACGGCTGCCCAGACAGAGCGGATTTTTGACCCCCAACATAGGCAACAGTTCCAGCCGGGGCTTCGTGCTCGGGGAATCGTTTTTCTGGGCCGTGAACCGGAGCTTCGACCTGACGCCGGGCTTCACTTACTTCAGCGCCCGGGGCCTGGCCACCCACGTCACCGGGCGCGCCCGCCCAAGCCCGACCTCGCACTTTGATTTCTATTTTTACGCGATGAATGACCGGGGCATCAAGCAGGGGAACAACCTGGTGAAACAAGGGGGAGAGACGCTTTCCGTCAACGGCCGGGCCGAACTGCCCTGGGGCTTTCACGGCGTCATTAATGTCGATTATCTCAGTTCGCTGCAATTCCGGCTGGCATTCAGCGAGACTCTGAGCGAGGCGATCGGCTCCGAATCCCACTCCATCGGATTCGCCAGCAAGGAAGTTTCCGACTACTTCATCAATCTGGCCCTCATTCGCGACGAGAACTTTTTTACGGCGGAGCCCGGCGATACGATTTCCATTCGCAAGCTCCCCAGCATAGAATTCAACAGCCGGGATCATCAGCTCGTCTCCGGCTTGTTTCCTGTGTGGCTTACGTTCGACTCGGCAGCCGACATGCTGAGCCGCAATCAGCCCGGTTTTCATACCGCGCCCGTCTCCGAGCGCCTCGATTTTTTCCCCCGGCTCTCGACGAAACTCGAGTGGAAAGGCTTCCGCTTCGTCCCCACCTTCGGCGTGGACGAAACGTATTACGGGCAGAGCCTCAGGCCGGATGGCACCATCTCCGGGCAGGATTTGCTGCGGTCAGCCCGGGAAATCTCCGTAGAGCTGGCGCCGCCTTCTCTCGACAGGGTTTTTGACGGCCCGAAATTATTCGCCGACCACATCAAGCACGTCATCGAGCCTAGGATCACCTACACCTATGTGACAGGAGTCTCTCATTTCGACCGCCTGATCCAATCCGGCCAAAGAAACTTGGTCAGCGAAACCAGCGATCAGGCCTCGTATGTGTATGTACCCGGCGTCTCCGATCTCGACCGCGTCCTTCGATTCGACGAGCGGGATCTGCTTACCAACACCAACCAAATCGAATTTTCACTGGTCAACCGGTTCTTGGGCAAGACCGACTCCAACGGCGAAGTCCGCGAGCTGGCGAGTGTGGAAATTGCGCAGCGGCGGTACTTCGATCCGACTTTCGGCGGCGCGCTCAAGCCGGGCGCCCGCAACGAGTTTCTTTCCACCGTTGATTTGACGCCGTTCGCTTTCGCCGACAGCCCGCGAAACTATTCCCCGCTGGTGAGCGTTGTGCGGATCCAGCCGCGCTGGAACTACACCATAGAATGGCGCAACGATTACGATCCTCTGCGCGGCCGGTTCGTGAATAACGGTATTACCGCCGACGCGACTGTGAAGAACTTCGGGCTGTCTTTGGGCGAGTACGTCGTGCGCTCCGATCCGGTGCTTACCCCCAACAGCAACCAGTTTCGCGGCGCCGTCCGTTATGGCTCGCTGAATAAGCGCGGCTGGAGCGTCGGGATGAACCTTGTATATGACTACCGGGTCGGTATTATGCAGTACGCGAACTCGCAGGTGACCTATAACACGGATTGCTGCGGATTCAGCGTCGAGTGGCGCCGCTTTGCCCTGGGCGCGACCCGGAACGAAAACCAATTTCGTTTGGCCCTTTCCATAGCCAACATCGGCTCGTTCGGCAACCTGAAAAAGCAGGAAAGAGTTTTTTGATTCAAAGGAGAATGGCTTGAGGCCGGAGGAAACGTTTCCGGCGCAGCGGGAAAGGACGCCGGCTTCGCGGCAGGCAGGTTTTTTCTGGATTGGAAAGCGGGCGCCGCAGTTGGGTCCTGGCAGCTTGACCCCCCGCTCTCAAGATCTCGTCTCGGGATGAAGCGTTACGCCAAGCTTGCCGCGCGCCTGCGTGTGCCCTCGGGCTTTTTAGTAGCGGTGCTGTATGTGATTTTCTCCGATCCTTCTCCGCCGAGCCTGACAGCCGGCCTGCCGGTGGCTTCCGCCGGCCTTCTGCTGCGGGCCTGGGCGGCCGGACACCTGGCCAAGAACGAACGGCTCGCCACGACGGGCCCTTTCGCCTACACGCGGAATCCGCTATATCTGGGCACCCTCATTACGGCCACGGGGTTTGCAATTGCGGCGCGGAATGTGTGGCTTGCCGCCGTCTTCGGCCTCTACTTTCTGGCTGTCTATCTGCCGGTCATCCTGGAAGAAGAAAACCATTTGCGCGTTCTTTTTCCGGAGTATCCGGGATACGCCGCGCGGGTGCCTCGCTTACGGCCCCGGCTGCGGCCGGCTCGCATCGGCGCCGGGCGGTTTCAGTGGCGGCTTTATATCCGGAATCGCGAGTACGAAGCGCTGGGCGGGTTTCTTGCGGGCGCGGCATTGCTCGCTGCCAAGCTGCATTCGGCCGTCACCCGCTAATTGGTCTGATGCTGCGCTCGATGCGGCGCCCGCTGTGCGGCCGCAAGCGTTACCATAAAGCCAATGCGGGGAATTCCAGAGGCGTCAATTTTCGATTCCTTACGTTCGCATATCGGGCGTCTGCTGAAAGTAGAGGAAGACCATAAGTTCGATATCTATACCCAAACGTTTCAGGCCGCTGAGATAGCTGATTTGAACTACTGGCTCCAGCTCTTGCTCGCCGCTGGCATTGCGACGCTTGGACTAGTGCAAAACAGCGTGGCTGTCATCATTGGGGCAATGCTCGTCTCGCCTCTCATGGGTCCGATTATGGCAGCGGGACTGGCGCTCGCTTTGGGAGACTTTCTTCTGGGAGCCCGAGCGCTGCTCAATCTCCTTGCTAGTGTGGCAGGGGCTGTTTTGTTCGCTAGCATTGTTGTTCGAGCGCTGCCATTCCAGTCGGCCACACCTGAAATCCTTGCTCGCACCCAACCGAATCTGCTGGATCTCGCGGTCGCCCTATTTGCCGGCCTAGCCGGTTCCATTGTAGCTTGCCGAGGCAGCCACGGCGGAGGAATAACCGCCCTACCCGGAGTCGCTATAGCCGTTGCGCTGATGCCCCCTCTTTGTGTGGCCGGCTTTGGGTTCGGAGTCGGTTTGGATTGGAATATCATTTCCGGCGGGTCCCTGCTGTTTGTGACGAACCTGGTGGCTATTGTGAGCGCTTCATTTCTGGTCTTCTTCGTGGTGCGGATCGACGCCCCGGCTGTACGAGGCCAGATCGCAGATTGGCTAGAGCAGAACGAGCACAACGACCTTCTCTGGGCCCTGTTCGACCGACCCGGCGCCCGCAAATTGCTCGGTAAAGCTGGATCGCTACCCCGCCGCGCCCTGATCGTTGTGGTTTTCCTGATGGCGCTCTACGTTCCCTTGCGCAGTGGGCTGGAAAAAGTGCGGGAAGAAACGCTAATTCGCTCCGTGATCCAGTCCGAGATTCGCCGTGTTTTCACGCCGGGCAGAGTGGTTTTTCAGCAGGTCGATTTGGGGCCGCCCATCCGGATTCAAATTGTGAGCACCGAGTCGTTGCCGAAAAATATAGAGGCGGAGATGCGAACGCAAATCGCCGCACGCACGCATAGAGAGGTGGAACTGAGCGTTCTCGAGGTGGCGCAGAAGCGCGATGTGCTGGCGCTCGCTCAGCGCTTGGCGAGCGCTCCTGCCGGCATTCCGGATCTGGAGGGAACCCGCCGCGAAGCCCTCGCTATCGTCGAGCGCGCGATCGCGAATGCCTGGCCGTCGGAGAGCCTGCCGCTGCTCGACTACTCCCTTCATCTCAGCACGACCGGCCTCAGCCTCCATTTCGCCTATCTCGCGACGGCTAACCTCGACGCGCCCGGGGAGGAGGCGATTCAAAAGGCGATCCAGGCGGCAACCCACTTCCAGCTTGCATGCGTCTTCGAGCGTGTGGATCCTCATGTCGATTTGTTTAGTTGGCGGGCCGGCATGAAGAAGCCGCCCGCTGAGGCGACACCGGCCATCGGCCGCCTGACGGAATTGTTGCGCACCTGGCCCGCGGCTTCCTGCCGCATCTTGCTCCCATCCCGCTCCGGTCCCGAATTGGCCGCCGGCGTTGCAAAGGAGCTCGAGGTTCACGGAATCAGTCGCTCCCGGTGCAAGATCGAATCCTCCAACCCGCAACACCGCGCGTATGCCCTGCTGGAGCGCCCGGGCTCGTGATTTCCCTCGCCAACGTGGCTGTCGCCGATGCCGAGACCACGCGTTTACTGCTTACTTCGTTTGCCGTTTTTGCTGCGGCGAAGCTCATGGCCGAGCTGTTTGAATGGCTCCATCAGCCGGGCGTCGTGGGCGAAATCGTGGCTGGCGTTGTTATAGGCCCCAGCGTGCTGGGCTGGGTGAATCCCGATCAGTTCCTCTCTGCGCTGGCGGAACTGGGCGTCATTTTTCTGCTTTTCACCGTGGGCCTCGAGATCAAGCCGGCTCAGATCTTCCGGGTAGGTGGCGCCGCGCTGCTGGTGGCGGCCGGCGGCGTCGCCGCGCCTTTTATTGCCGGCTGGGCCATCATGCTCTGGTGGAATCACTCCAGCGTGGAGGCCATTTTTGTGGGCGCGTCGATGGTGGCCACCAGCGTAGGTATTACAGCGAGGGTTCTAGCTTCGCTGGGCCTCATGAACGAACGCGCCAGCCAGATCATTCTCGCGGCTGCCGTGATTGACGACATTCTGGGATTGCTCGTGCTGGCCGCCGTGAGCGGCGTCGCCAAAGGCGGGGTGCATTATGCGGAACTGGCGGGCACGGCGGCTCTGGCTTTCGGCTTTACTATATTTGTCGCCGTGGTGGGAACGCGCGCCATGCGCCGCGTCGGGCCCCGGCTCGCCCACCTGCGGCAGATTCGGGGCGAGTTCGCCTTCGCTCTCATACTCGTTTTCGGTCTCTCGCTGCTGGCGACTTGGGCCGGCGTGGCCGCCATTGTCGGAGCTTTCCTGGCGGGTATGGTTCTGGCCGAGCACTTCGAAGGATCCGATGTCCACCAACTCGCCCAGGGAGTTACCGAGCTGGTTGTCCCTTTTTTTCTGGTCCAGATCGGATTGTATTTGGATATCCGGGTCTTTCAGTCCTTACGGACCTTCGGCCTGGCCCTGCTGATCACTGCGGCGGCCATACTCACTAAGCTGGCCGGCTGCGGGCTGGGAGCATGGTCGCTCGGTTTTCGCGACGCCCTCCGGGTTGGCATGGGGATGGCGCCCCGCGGCGAGGTTGGCATGGTTGTCGCCCAGATCGGATTGACCATGGGTGTGATTCCAAGCGATGCGTATGCCGTGGTGGTCTTCATGGCAATTGCAACCACGCTGGTCGCCCCGCCCTTACTGCGCCTGCTGTTCCCCGGCGCTCGCCCCGCGGAAACCGGTGCCTCAATGTAGACGCCTGCAATCCGCCGCACCACGCCGCCAGACTTCCACGGGTCCGCTTGTTACAATGCCGGTATGCCATTCCCCACTGTTCGGCCGCGCCGCTTGCGGCACAGCGGGCTGCTACGCTCGATGGTGCAGGAAACCCGCCTCACGCCCGCCAACTTCATTTGCCCGCTATTTGTATGTCCGGGCGAAGGCGTCAAACACGAGATTAACGCTATGCCCGGCAATTATCAAATGTCAGTCGATCAGGTTGTCCGGGAGTGCGCGGAAGTGGCCGCGCTGGGCATTCCGGCAGTGATTCTATTTGGCTTGCCGGAGAGCAAGGACCCTGAAGGCTCCGGGGCTTACGCGAACGACGGCGTTGTACAGCGCGCCATCCGCGCCATAAAAAAAGAAGTCAAGAACCTATTGGTTGTGGCGGATGTTTGCCTGTGTGAATACACCAGCCACGGCCACTGCGGGCGCGTCACCGGCAACGACGTGGACAACGACTCGACGCTGGAACTTCTGAGCCGGACGGCGCTGTCTCAGGTTCAGGCGGGCGCCGATATGGTGGCGCCTTCGGACATGATGGACGGCCGCGTCGCCGCCATCCGTAAGACCCTCGACGCACACGGGTTCTCCAACACACCGATCTTGGCCTACGCCGCCAAGTACGCCTCCGTCTTCTATGGCCCTTTCCGCGAAGCTGCTGACTCGGCTCCGCAGTTCGGCGACCGGCGGAGCTACCAAATGGACCCAGCCAACCAGCGCGAAGCCCTCCGCGAGATCGCCCTCGACATCGAGGAAGGAGCCGATATCATCATGGTAAAGCCGGCCATGCCTTACCTCGATGTCATCTGCCGGGCCCGCGAGCAGTTCCCCGTACCGCTCGCCGCCTACCAGGTGAGTGGAGAATACTCAATGATCCTGGCAGCCGCACAAAGGGGATGGCTAGACCTCGACCGTGCCATGTGGGAATCCCTCACCGCAATCCGCCGCGCCGGAGCCGACATTATCCTTACCTACTTTGCCAAAGCGGCTGCCCGCGCTCTCTAATCCGCTTTTCTATTCCTGCAAGTTATTGACATGTAGTAAGTTATCTTGCTTGCACCTAAGGTTCGCTCCGTATCCAAAGCGCTAATTTTGACCCGCCCGCCAGAGCGGGCGTAGCCGTCTTAAGTGTCAGAATTCTCGACGATTCTATGGTTAGTGTAAAAACTTAATAAAATATTAGTTGACAAGACTCAATATAAATGATAAAGTTCCATGTGAAGAGGCCCCCGCGAGGGTTTGGCCTCCAGAAAGGCAAAAGTTTTCTAAATCAAGGTTCTGAAGGAGGTTGAAATGTTCACTCGTAGCCTGGATGAGATCAACGAAATGCGGCGGTCCTTCGACCAACTTTTTGAGAGCTTCTTCAATGCGACGCCCCGCCGGGCCAGCGGTCAGACCACCTCGTCCGACTGGGTCTTTGCGCCGGCTGTCGAGTCCGGCTGGACCGATGATTATCTCAATCTGCGTGTGGTGATCCCGGGCGTGACGGAAAAAGATATGAAGGTCACGGTACAGGGCAACCAGCTTTACATTTCCGGCGAGCGGAAAGCGCCTGAAAACTTCGGGAAAGAAGGTTACGTTTGGAACCAGATCCCGTATGGGAAATTCGAGCGTGTTCTCGATCTGCCCGCCGGCCTGGATCTCGACAAGCTCCAAGCACACTTGCACGACGGGCTGCTCGATATACGGATCCCGGTTGCCAGCGCGATGAAGCCTAAGCAAATTCAGATTACCGCCGCCGAGCCCAAGGAGATCGCCGCTTAAGTTCGGAGCCGATCGGCACCGCTCGCCATCCGGGGGCGCTCCCGCGCCCCCACCTAGTTTGATATGGAACTCTGTTCCGGCAAAACCTGCCGTAGGGGCAGGCGGATGGGGCGGCCTCGGTGGAACTCACGCTCAAGGCCATGTCAAATCTTTGAGGATCAGCCGGCACCCGCCGTTGGAATCGTCGCGCTCCAACGTGAACGCTGCGTTGAGAGGAGTCTTCTCAATCAGATTTGCCGCCATTCCACCCATCCGCCAACCCATCGCGGCGAAGCTGCGATTTGCCTGGCGCAGGGTTAGCCGCAAATGTCTTTCGCGCAGCACCTGCGGAGGCCGTTGCAACTCGAGGCCGATGGCCGCAAAGACAGGCTCCGGATTTGCAGCTCCGTGAGGCTCCAGTTGAGCCAGCTCTCCCAGAAGTTCGCAAGTAATTTCGCGGAAATTCAGATCAGCCTCGATGGCAATGGACGGGATGCACTCCTCTGGATTGAGCTGGGCTACGGCATACCTCAGGAACCGGCTGCGGAATTCCGGCAGCCGGGCGGCAGGAAGCGAGAATCCGGCGGCGGAGCGGTGGCCTCCGAAGCGCACGAAGAGTTCCGCCATAGATTCGAGTGCTTCCAGAAGGTGAAAGGCCGGAATGCTGCGCGCCGATCCGTGGGCCATGCCCTCTTCCGCGCTCACGGCGATGACCGCTGCCGGGCGATAGAAGCGTTCGACAAGCCTGGATGCCACAATGCCCAGGACGCCGCGATGCCAGCCCTCCCCGGCCGCCACGATCGCAGCCGGCGGCTGCTCTGCGGATGCCCGCTCGGGGGCCGCGGAGAGCTCCCGAAGAATCTCCTCTATGATGCGTGCTTCGGCTGCCTGGCGTTCTGCATTCAGGCGGCATAAGCGTTCGGCGATCTGGGCTGCGCGCTCAACATCGGCTGCCGAAAACAACTCGATGACCTCGCTGGCCGTATCCATGCGGCCCGCCGCATTCAGCCGTGGTGCGAGCCAGTAAGCGATGTTCGCGGCCGTTGGCTGGCGGCCCTCGGCTATGCCGGAAGCCGATAGCAGCGCCTTCAACCCAGGGTTCACCGGCCGTCCGAGGGCGCGCAGGCCGAATTTCACGATGATCCTGTTTTCGCCGATCAGGGGAACTACATCGGCCACGGTTCCGATAGCCACGATCCGAAGCATGGAACGGAGCACCTTCTCGAGTCGTGCGGTGGGCCAATCAAGGCAACCGAGCAGCGCTTGGGCGAGCTTGAACGCCACGCCGACGCCGCTGAGATTCTTGTCGGGATAGCCGCAGCCCGGCTGATTGGGGTTCAGCACGGCCAGGGCCGCGGGCGCCCGCGACGGGGAGGCTTCGGGGAGATGATGATCGGTGATGATGGTGTCGATGCCGAGGCCGCTGGCCTTTTCGACCACCGCCGACTCGCGAATGCCGGTATCGACGCTGACGATCAGCCGGACGCCTTCGCGCGCCGCGTGCTCGATTATGTCGTCGCGCATCCCGTAGCCGTCTCTCACCCGGTGAGGTATGTAGAAATCGGCTGTTCCTCCCGCCAGCTCGATGGCTTTGCGCAGCAGCACCACGGCGGTGGTCCCATCGACGTCGTAATCGCCATAGACGAGGATCTTCTCGCCCGTGGCGCATGCCCGGCGCAGGCGCTCGACGGCAGTCCGCATCCCCAACATTCGGTATGGATCGTGAAGATCCGCAAGAGACGGTTTGAGGAAGCGGGCGGCCTGCTGGGCGCCGGTCACGCCACGCAGAATCAGCAGCCGGGATATCAACTCGGGAATCGCTACTTCTTTGGCAAGTGAACGAACCAGCGCCGGGTCGGCGGAGCGTCGAATCCAGCGAGCCATGGGGATTAGTCGGCGTCGCCCCGCGCAAATGGGGCGAACGTTGCGCTGGCGATCAGGTTCACGGGTCTCATCGTACACTACCCGAAGGCGCGGGACCTGTCGAGCCGGAGGAAAAAGTTTTTGCCGCTTCACGCGCCGCGGAGCCGCCCGCGCAAAAGAAACTTTCGGGCGCAGCCTGCGGGTCTGCCCGCCTTGTGTGTCGCTTCGCGCCAGGCGCCCCGATTTTTGTTAGCATCGCAGTATCACGAGCTTATGACTGACGTAAAATTACCGGGCACCCTTCTCGACGTACTGCAAACAGCTCCGGGCAGCCGAACGGCGATTATCGTTCCTGAAGCCGGAATCCGCGTCACGTACGATTCTTTGCGCAGCCAGGTCGCGGCGATGGCGGATGCGCTGGCGGCCGCCGGCATTCAGCGGGGCGACAGAGTGGCGATGGCTCTGCCGAACGGATTGCCGGCTATCGTATCGTTCCTGGCGGCTTCTATTGCCGGCACGGCGGCTCCCTTGAACCCTAATTACCGGCACGAGGAGTTTTCGTTTTACCTGGAGGATACCAATGCCAAGGTGATGCTGTTGCCTCCGGACGGCGCCGAGGATGCCCGGCGCGCCGCCGGCGGCCGCATTCCCGTTCTGGCCGTGGAAATGGGCGCGGACGGATCTGTCCGGCTGCAATCGCCGTCGCCGCGCGTCTCCGCCTCGGCGCCGTCCCCGGAAGACGTTGCGCTGATCCTGCACACCAGCGGGAGCACGGGGCGTCCCAAGCGCGTGCCGCTCAAACACCGCAACTTGGCCGTTTCCATCCAAAATATAGCCAATACCTATGAACTCGGTCCGGAGGACATTTCCCTGGCGGTGATGCCCCTGTTTCATGTCCACGGGCTGATGGCTTCGACGATGTCCACGCTGTTTACGGGCGGGACGGTGGTGGTTCCGTCGCGTTTCAATCCGCTCTCGTTCTGGCGTACCGTGCGCGATTACCGCGCCACCTGGTATTCGGCCGTCCCCACGATGCACCAGCTCTTGTTGGCCCGCCTTGGCAAAGGGGATGAAAAGCCGGCGGGGGCTGAATTCTTGCGGTTTATTCGCTCGTGCAGCGCGCCGCTGCCGGTGGAAGCCGCGCAACGAATGGAAGCCGTCTTCGGCGCACCAGTCCTGGAAGCGTACGGCATGACCGAAGCTTCCCACCAGATGGCATCCAATCCGCTGCCGCCGCGGGTCCATAAATTCGGCACTGTGGGACCTGGAACGGGCGTGCGCATCAGCATCCTGGATCCTGCGGGAAAGCACCTGCCGGCCGGGCAGCACGGAGAGGTTGTAATTCAGGGCCCGAACGTCATTCAGGGTTATGAAAACAACCCCGAGGCGAACGCCAGCTCTTTCGTGGACGGCTGGTTCCGCACCGGCGATCAGGGCGTGCTCGATTCGGATGGCTATCTGCGGCTGGTTGGCCGCATCAAGGAGCTTATTAACCGCGGCGGAGAGAAAATCGGGCCGCCGGAAATCGACGAAGTGTTGCTGGCGCATCCTGCGATCGCCGAAGCGGTCTGTTTCGGGGTTCCCCATCCGAGTTGGGGCGAAGAAGTCGAGGCGGCGGTTGTTCTGAAAGAAGGGCAATCGGTCAGTGAGCGCGACGTGCTGGCGTATTGCCGCGACCGCCTGGCCGAGTTCAAGACTCCGAAGAAAATCCACATCGTGAAGCAGATCCCAAGAACGGCCACGGGAAAGGTGCAGCGGCGGGTGGTGGCTGCCGCACTCGGGCCGCAGTCTTCCGGGCGGGGAGCGCAATGAAATTCGTGGTTGCGGGGGCCGGGGCAATCGGGGCCTATCTGGGCGCACAAATGACTCGCGCCGGCTTCGACGTCACGTTGTTCGCCCGCGGCGCGCATCTGCGCGCTATGCAGCAGCGGGGCGTGCGAGTCCGGTCAAGCGATGGAGAATTCGAGGCTCGCCCGCACATCTCGGGGGATCTGGAAGCTATCGGGCCGGCCGACGTCGTCTTTCTCTGCGTCAAGGCCCATAGCCTGACGGAGCTTGCCCCTCGTCTGAAACCGCTGCTTGGCCCCGATACTGCGGTTGTCAGCATGCAGAACGGCATCCCTTGGTGGTACTTCCAGCAGCATGGCGGTCCGCTCGAAGGGCTGCGGCTCGAGCGCGTCGATCCCGGCGGCGTGATTGCGGAAGCGATCGAAGCGCGGCGTGTGGTCGGCTCAATCGTCTACTTGGCGGCGGAAATCGTTGAGCCGGGCGTCATCCGGCATGTCGAAGGCAACCGGATCTCTCTGGGGGAGCCCGGAGGCGCGCGGTCGGAGCGGTGCCGTCAGATTGCGGACGTCCTTATCAAATCGGGCTTGCGGTGCCCGATCACAACACGCATCCGCCAGGAGATCTGGGTCAAGATCTTAGGCAACGTGGCATTCAACCCGATCAGCGCCCTCACCCGCGCAACTCTGGCGCAAATGACGCGCGACCCCGATGTAAACCTCCTGGTGCGCCACATCATGAGCGAGGCGGAATGCGTGGCCAAGCGGCTCGGCATGGAATTGCCGGTTTCCATCGATCAGCGCATAGCCGGAGCTGAGAAGGTCGGCGAACACAAAACCTCCATGCTCCAAGATCTGGAATCCGGACGGCCGATGGAACTGGAAGCCATCGTTGGGGCGGTGATCGAAATTGGCGAACGGTTGGAAATGCCCATGCCCAGCACGCAGGCTGTTTATGCGTGCGCCAAATTGCTGGCGCAAGTGAGAAATCAGAACCGCGGATGAGCCGCGCGGCGGCCGCCGAGCGGAGCGCCCCGGGGACTGTTCGTGTTTTTTGCTCGTATCGCGGCAAGCGGTTGGTGATCTGGCTTATGAAAAATCGATGGGTACAACTGGTGGGCTCGGTAGTGGCGATGGTGATGATCGCCAACTTGCAATATGCCTGGACCTTGTTCGTCCAACCCATCCAGGCGGGTACGGGGTGGAAGCTTTCCGACATCCAATGGGGCTTCAGTTTATTTCTGGTCTGCGAGACCTGGGTTATGCCGCTTGAGGGCTGGCTGATCGACCGCATGGGGCCCCGCATCTTCATTTCGATCGCCGCCGTGCTGTGCGGCATCGGGTGGACCACATTGGGTTTCGTCAGGCAACTCTGGCAGTTGTACGTCTTTTATGCGATCGCCGGAGTAGGCGCGGCATTCGTCTACAGCGGCTCGATCGCGGCAGCTCTGAAGTGGTTTCCTGACAAGCGCGGGCTCGCCTCGGGCCTCATCGCCGCCGGCTTTGGGTCCGGATCGGCGCTGTTCATCCCGATCATCGCCGACATCATCAAGCAGCAGAGCTACCGCGCGGCGTTTCTGTACACCGGCTTGTTTCAAGGCGTGGTGATCTTCGTAGCGGCGCAGGTCCTGCGCAATCCCGGACCCGAGTTTCACGTGTCCAAAACGGCGTCGAAGAATGTCAGCGGCGCTGTCCGCCGCAACAGCGAACAATTCACCACCGGAGAGATGCTGCGCACGCCGCAGTTCTATACGCTCTACCTGATGTTTGTGATGATGGCCACCGGCGGATTGCTGGTGACCGCGGAAGCGGGTCCGCTGGCAAGAGAATGGAAGATCTCGATGGCGGCGCTGACAGCGGCGCTGTCGCTGACCCGGGTGGCAAACGGCGTCAGCCGCATCTTCTGGGGCTGGGTCTCCGACCGCATCGGCCGCGAGCCCACCATGGCCATCGGCTTCATCTTGCAAGCGGGCTGTCTTCTAAGCATTCTGTTTTTAGGACGCCTTTCGGGCGCTCTGTTTGGCATCACCCTGGTGCTCACCTACTTCACCTGGGGGGAGGTTTTTTCGGTATTTCCACCCATAACCGGAGACTACTTCGGAGCGGCGAATTCGGCGTCCAACTACAGCTTCATGTATAGCGCCAAAGGAGTTTCCTCCATCATCGGCGGGGGTCTTGCGGCGCTGTTATTTGAAAAATTTGGAAGCTGGTCGGCCGCGTTTTACGGCAGCGCCGTGCTGGCTTTTTTATCGGGCCTGATGGCAATCGGCTTGCGCTTCGCGCCGCTGCCCAAAAAAGCGCCTGCCGCTGAGGCGGAGGCCAAGGCTGTGATGGGAACGGTTCCTCGCTAAAAAACCGTCGGCAAGAGTGCGGGCGGTGCGCCAGCCGGGGGCGAAAAGTCGAGCTGACAAACCGGTGACCCGGGAGGCGCTTATTTCCCCGAAAAAGCGTCGGATCCGGCCGACCACCCGGCTTGCCCCGAATTTCTAGGCCGCGAGCCGCTCTGTTAAAATAAGGGTCTGGAACTTCCCCGGAAGGAAAGCTATGTTTTACCTTTTCCGCAGCCGCAAGCGAGTGATGCGCATTTTTCTAGGTTCGATTCTAGGAATTGTGTGCATCACAATGGTGATCACCCTCATTCCCGGCATTTACGGCAACGCCGGAACATCCACCAATGATACGGTGCTGGCTCAGGTTGGCAAAGAGGAGATCACGCAAGCCGAGGCGCAGGCCCAGCTTCAGGACACGATCAGGAGCCAGCGCTTGCCTTCGCAGGCTTACAATTTTCTGGCTCCGCAGGTCGTGCGTAACATGATTGACGACGCCGTACTGCTGCAAGAGGCGGAGCGGCTCGGGCTGAATGTGACCGAGGAAGAGCTGGCCAACGTCCTGCGCGCGTCCTGGCCGCAGCTCTTTCCTGATGGGAAGTTTGTGGGCAAGGAGCAGTATGCGCAATACGTGTACCAGCTTTTCGAGAAGTCCGTCCCCGAATTTGAAGCGCTGGCCCGCAAAGATCTCGCCCTCTCCAAGCTGCGGCGTCTGGTGACGGACGGCGTGGTGGTGACGCCGGCGGAAGTGGAGCAGGAGTTCAAGCGGCGCAACGAGAAGGTGAAGATCGACTATGCGCTGGTCACGCCCGCCTCCGTCATGTCGTCGGTTTCCTCGACGCCGGCGGAAATCGAAGAATACTTCAAGAAGAACCGCAACATGTATATGGTCCCGGAGAAGCGCTCGTTCCAATATGTGGTCATCGATGACGCAGCCGTCGCCTCGCGCGTAAAGGTGACTCCGGAAGAGTTGCAGAGATATTACAACGAGAACAAAGAGCGCTTCCGCGTGCAGGATCGGGTGCACGTAACGCATATCCTCTTCAAGACTACGGACAAGAAGCCGGAGGAAGTCAAGCAGATCGAGGCGAAAGCCCAGGGGGTCTTGAAGCAGGTGCGGGCCGGCAAGGATTTCGCCGCGTTGGCCAAGGAGAATTCGGAAGACACCGCCAGCGCCGCCAAAGGCGGCGACATCGGCTGGATTACGCGCGGGCAGACGGTGCCCGAGTTCGAGCAAAAAGCGTTCAGCATGCAGCCGGGCGAGGTCAGCGATCTGGTGAAGACGCAATACGGTTTTCACATCATCAAGGTGCTGGAAAAAGAAACGGCGCGGCTCAAGCCGTTCCAGGAAGTGGAGCCGACCATCCGCGAGGAGTTCATGCGCGACCGCAGCGACGCGGAAAAATCCGCTCTGATGGATCGGCTCCGCACCGCCGCGACGCGCCACGCCCAGAACTTGCAGGAGGCGGCGCGCGAGGTGGGGCTTCCGGTCAACACGGCGACCATGCTCGACCGCAACTCTGCGATCCCGCAGTTGGGCAATGAGACGGGCGTGATGGAATCGCTGTTCTCAGCCGCCAAGGGCAGCCTGATCGGCCCGATTCAAATGACCGGCAACAAGGCCATCATGGCTGTGATCACCGAAGTAGCCCCGGCGCGGCAAGCCGAGTTTTCGGAAGTCGCCGACAGGGTCAAGAACGACTGCAACACGGCGAAGGCTCGCGACCTCGTCAAGGCGCGAGCGGACAAGCTTGCCGAACGCGCCAAGGCCCTTGGCGATCTCCGGAAGGCCGCCAGGGAATTCGGGGTGGAGGTGAAAAGCAGCGACCTGTTCACCCGCGACGGGTCCATTCCCGGGCTGGGGGGGGCGTCCACTGTTTCTGACGCTTTCAATGTGGCGCCCCATAGCGTGGTGGGGCCGGTCCGGGCCGGCGCCGACTTCGCTGTATATCAGGTGACCGAGCGTGTCGGCGCCGATATGTCGCTGTTCGCCTCGGAGAGCAAGGTGCTGCACGACACCATGACCGGAACCCGCCAGAACGAGGCGTTCGACATCTTCAAAGACGAACTGAGGAAGCGGCTGGAAAAGGAAGGCAAAGTGAAGGTCTACCAGAGCCGCGTGGACCGGTTCGTGGCTAGCAACCAGCGCAATTCGTGACTATTGGCCGCGGCTGGCCGATTTTCTTGCGGCGCTTTTCGGGTTTTGGAGCGCCGCCTTTCCGGGAAGCCGCGCAGCAACAAGCGTCTTCAAATGCTGCGTACGGGCATCTTTACCACGTCGTCCACGCTGATCATCTCTTTCACAATGAACGGCTCGCCGTATTTGACCCCGATCAGCATTCCATAGTACCGGGCCACAGAGCGAATCCGCTCGATCAGTTCGTCGCGGGCCGGAAACAGATTGGCGCCGGCCGGCTGATCTTCAAATTGGGAGCGGTAGCACAGCAGAGCGCGCATCCGGCGCTCGAATTGTCCGGTAATGTCAACGACAAAACTCGGCCGGACATTCGCGTAGAGCGATGCGTAAAGAATCTTGGCGGGTCGGAAAGGCTCGCCGGCCAAATCGAGCTTTTTTAAGCCGGCGAGGAAGCAAGCTTCATAGCACAGAGTGGACGTGCGGTAATGATCGGGATGTCTCCCCTCCCAGTATGGAAGAATGACGGCCCGGGGGCGCAACTCGCGAATTTTGGCGGCGACGGCGAGCTTGGCCGGCAGCGAGAGCTCAAGTTTCGCATCAGGCAAGCCGGCGTTTCCTCTCCAACTGAGCAGCATTTCGCGGGCGGCTTCCGCCGCTTCCCGGGCCCGCGTTTCTGCATCGCCGCGCGTTCCCATCTCTCCGGCGGTGAGATCGAGAGCCCCGGTACGGTAGCCTTTCTCGGCCATGCGGATCAGAGTTCCCCCGCAGGTCTGCTCAATATCGTCGCGATGAGCGGCAATGGCCAGCAGATCTAAAGGCATAGCAATTTTGCAGGGAGGCGGCGAATACGCCAAAATCCGGCAATCCCAATCCCTGTTCGCCCGCGGCCGCCGATCGGCGCCCTCCGGCAGCGGCTCACGAGCGGCTCCTCAGCTTCTTGAGTAATTCTTTCTCCTCCACGCGGTACTTGAAAGCCTTCTTCCCGTTGATCGCCACCACCGGCACTTCCTCGTTGTAAAGAGCGCGCAGCCCGGGGTCGGAGTCAATGTCAATTTCTTCCAAATCGAATGGGGTCCGGCGGCGAGCGCGCCGGATCTGCTCCTTGGCGTCTTCGCAGAGGTGACAGCCGGAACGCGTGTAAAGCGTAACGCGGGGGCTCATCGCAAAGGCTGAGTTCAACCGACAGGGATCGACGCCCGGATCTCAAAGTCTCTGTTGGATCGCCGCTCGGCCCTCGCCATAAGCCGCCGCGCTTCGGCGCTGCCCAGGATGCCTCCGCGCGCGCCGAGCACCGTGCAGTTGAGAGCGGCCATGGCGTTTGCAAATTCGAGCGCTTCATCCAGCGGCAAGTTTTCCAGCACTGCGTAACAGAACGCGCCGTGGAAAACGTCGCCGGCCCCGGTAGTATCGACGCAATTGACCACAAAAGCCGGAGAATAGAAAAAGCGTCCCTCGGAGTAAGCCAGGGATCCATAGGCGCCGAGCGTCATGGCGGCGACCTTCATGCCATATTCCTGCTGAATGAGCTCGAGCGCGCGGAAGGGATCGCGTTGGTTGGTCCACTGGACCGGAAATTCCGAGCTGGCGATCAGGTAATCGACATAACGCAGCACCCGGTCAAAACCGTGATAGATCGTGTCCACATCGACCGTCACCGGCATGCCGGCCTCGTGCGCGATGCGGGCCGCGTGCTCGACCGCCGCGGTGTCGTGCCCGTCAATGTGCAGCAGCCGGGCGCAGGTGATCTGCTCCGCGGCGATTTGCGATGGATCGATTCGCAGGGATTCGTCGCGCCGCCAGAAAACGGTGCGTTCCCCGGTGCGCTGGTCCACGATGATATAAGCCGACTGGTTGGGGCAGCCCTGGCGGATCTGCACGTGATCGACGTTGATGTGTTCCTGGAGCAGACTTTGCATCTGGATGGCGCCCCGCTCGTCATCGCCGACCGTGCCGATGTATTTCGTGCGCAGGCCGAGCCGCTGGCAGGTCACTATGGCGCTGGCCACCTGGCCGCCGGGCGACATGAGTTCTTCGACAATCGGCGCCTTGCCGGCGTATTCCGGGAAATGCGGCACCAGCAGGAGCGTGTCAGTGGCGTTGAGCCCCACCCCAACGACGTCAAAGGCCTTGCTCATACGGCCAATGTAGCACAGGCGCGCGCAAAGTAATGCGGCATACGCAGGTTTCGGTTCCCGCCGGCGCAAGCTATTCCAGCAGCTCGACTACGCCAAACGCGAGACTCAGATCGCGCGTGTCGCCAGGAGGCCGAAAGCTCGGACCCGCCTCCAGGGTCACCGTCATTTCATTGGAACCGGTCACGGACGCCGGCAAGGGTAATATCAGCTCGCTCGATCGGCTGTCGTGAATCGCGGCGCGGCCGGCAGGGATTCGATTGACGAAAACGGTCAAGTAGATGGTCCCTACATGGTAATGATCCGGGTAAATCGCTCGGATGTGCAGCCGCTCGCCGGCCGATCGCGGCGCGGCCAGGCGGACCTCGGCGCGCGGGCCCATCCAACGGTGGTTGACCTGGTGCTCATACCAGCCGGGTCCGAGCTGCACGGCAGCCAGTTTCTCGCCCAGATCAATGCGCCGGGGCGGAGCGTCCTTCAGACGCCCGGGGGCGTTCACGGCGTACAAGGACGTCACGTTTTTGAGATTGCCGCCCGAAGCGTCGTACACAACGATGTCGCGGGCCCGCAGCCCGGCCAGCGTCATGCGCGCCGGCAGCTCGAAATTCGAAACGGCATCCAGACCCGGCCGGGGAGCGATGCCCTCGCTGTCCGGCGCTAAATAAACCTCCGACAAGCGAACCGCCAGCGGTCCGTGGTCATAGATCACCGAATAGAACAACTCGCTGCTCACCCCGGTCAACAGGATGGTCTTATCAGGATGCAAAGCGCGGGCCTGCCGAAGCGCCTCGAGAAAGCGTTTGGCCGTGCGGCTACGATCGCACAAGAGCGGCGCCTCGCGGACTAGGAAAGCGCTCGAGCACCCAAAATAGACCATCAACCAGGCCGCTGCCGCCCATCGCGGCACAGAACTGACGACCGAGCCGGCAGCCAGCGCCAGACCGATCGCCGGGATCACGAGATAATACGGCATGCGATGGTCGCGCAGAGGCACGACCGGAGCCAGCGTCAGGAAGAACCAGGCCAACCCGAAAAGCGCTGACCGCCGCTGCGGCTTGCCGGCGCGCACGATTGCCGCCCCCAGGGCCAGGGTGAGCGGAACCCAGAACGCCGTGCTTGCGCGTCCGGACCAATGCCGAGATGCGGCAAACAACGGCGGGCCCAGCGCCCAGCTCCAGTAGGCCTTTAGCGTGGGAAGAACGCTCAGATCCAGGTGGAACGCATACGGGCCGGCTGCGGGCCGCGGTATGAACCAGAGGTGCGCCGCGGTATAGAGCGCCGACGGAATGCACAGCAACGCCGCTTTCCAGGTGTGCCGGCGGTTCAGAAGCGCGCAGTAGGCCAGCAACACCAAGGGAAAAACCGCCATCGATTCGTGCGCCCCGAAGCCGAGCAAAAACGTGCAGCCCTGGGCTGCATAAAAGCGCCAGCGGCCGGTCTCCACATGTTTGAGGAACAGCAGTAAGCTGCTGAGAAAGAAAAACGCGCAAAGAATCTGGTTGTATGCCGAGGCCCACATCATCGGCGTCAGTAGCGAGACGTTTACGGCCCAGAGCGCCGCAGTAAGGCTGGCCGCGCCAAGCGAGGCGGTAAGGCGGCGCGCCAGTGCGAGGAGAAGCGCCAGGTTGGCGAGCTGAGTCAATAGAACGAATAGATGGTAGGGAAAAGCATTCAGTCCAAAAAGCGAGCGAAATACGATAAAAAACAACCGCTCGCTCAAAGGACGGATCGTTCCCTCGGCCCTGGGGTCCATCAGCAAGCGCCATAGCCCCGCGGCGGAATGGAGCTGCAAGCGGAGGTAGAGCCAGGCGAAATCATCCTGCTGGAACCAGCCAAACAGGCTTCGCCAAAAGAAGGCCAGGCAGAGCAGCAGGGGTAGGCACCAGAGCGCGGCTTGCGGAAGCGCCCCGCGGCGCCGCAGCGGGGTCTCGATGGTGGAGGCGGCCGGCTGCATTTACTCCAGCCCGACGGACGTAACAACCACGCCCAGTTCCCGCTTGTCACGGTTGTCGGGAGGCAGGGCTTTGTCAAGCTGAAAGTCGACCCGAATCAAATTCCCGGACGCCTCTGCCGGCGCGATCGTCCGGGTATAGGTCTGGTCTCCTGCTTGGTTATAGGTTTGCGGGCCCAAAGAAACCCCGTTTACGCTGGCGTTGAGAGTGATGGATTGCAGGCGCGCCAGCAACGGCGGGGGAATGATGAATTTCAGTTGCAGCTTGGTGGGCTTCCCCGCAGGCGGGGCCTTCAGGGCGACGGCGAAGCTCTTTTCCGTCCATCGCCAGCTTCCCTGCTCGACGGCATGCCAGCCCTTCAACAACTGCGGTACAGCCTTCGGATCGGCGACGTGCAATGTCGAGAGCATCGATTCGGGGTGCTCTTCTTCCACCAGAGGCAGATCCTGCGAGCTCTGCCGCCTCGAGCACGAGGCCAGGTTCAGAAGAAAGATCGCAATCACAACCGCTCTTCTCATGGACCAATTTGATAATACTCGACGTGACTCGGCGTAGAAAATAAGGATTTACAACCGATGATCTCGCTATAATGCTGCACTTAAGCGCAGTAGAGGAGGATAGCGCGAAGGGGTCCCTTGCATTGGTCGATCGAAATATCTCTTCTCTTTGTCTGTTTGAATTTAGTTAGGGCGCAGCAGTCGATATCCGTTCCAGCGCCTGTCTCCGGCGAGCGGGCATCGGGTGCGGTGATGTTTCGCGCCCATTGCGCGCCGTGCCACGGGATCAGAGGCGAAGGCGGCCGCGGCCCGGATCTCCGCAAAAGCAGCTTCCAGCACGGCTCTACAGACGGCGACCTGCTCCGAATTATCTCGAAGGGCATTCCCGGCACGGAGATGCCTGGAATCTTTCTCCCCGAAGGTGAAATCCGGCAGATTATTCAGTTCCTTCGTTCACTTCCCCAGGCGCCGGCCCGCGAGAAGGCGGACCTGCCGGTGTCTCGGCCGGTCACCTATGGGCGCCTGCTTCAGGCCGATCGCGAGCCGGAGAACTGGTTGATGTACTCCGGGAACTACAACGGCAATCGGTTCAGTTCCCTCAGCCAGATCACGACGGAAAACGTCGTGCGCCTCCGATTCAAATGGGCCTACCAGATGAAAACGGTTGAGAAGGTCGAGGCCACGCCGCTGGTTGTAGACGGCGTGATGTACGTGAGTGAGCCTCCCGATGCGGTCTCCGCTCTCGATGCCGGCACGGGCCGCCCGCTATGGACCTACCGCCGGAGCCTCCCGGAAAAGATCAACGTCTGCTGCGGCCAGGTGAACCGCGGGCCGGCCATTCTCGGAGACCGGCTCTTCGTCGGAACCCTGGATGCCCACCTGCTGGCGCTGGACCGCAATACCGGCGCTGTGATTTGGGATGTAGCCGTCGCTGACTACCGAATGGGGTATAGCATTACGGCGGCGCCTCTGGCCGTGAAGAACACGATCGTGACCGGCATTGCGGGCGGTGAGTACGGCATTCGCGGCTTTGTAGACGGTTATGAGGCGGGAACCGGCAAGCATCTTTGGCGCTTCAACACGATTCCAGGTCCCGGCGAGCCGGGCCACGACGGCTGGGCGGGTGAATCCTGGAAAACGGGCGGCGGCCCCAGTTGGCTTACCGGATCGTTTGATCCCGACCTCAATACGATTTACTGGGGAATCGGAAATCCGGCGCCGGATTGGAACGGTGCGGCGCGTCCCGGCGACAATCTGTATTCAAATTGCGTAGTGGCCCTGGATGCCGATACAGGCAAGCTGAAATGGTACTTTCAGTTCACCCCGCACGACGTGCACGATTGGGATGCTGTGCAGATACCAGTGCTCGTAGACGCTCCGTGGCAAGGCCGCCCGCGCAAGCTGCTGTATTGGGCCAACAGAAACGCCTTTTTCTACGTGCTGGATCGCGAAAGCGGCGAATTCCTACTGGCGAAGCCGTTTGCCCCCCAGACTTGGGCCGGGGGAGTCAGTAAGCAGGGGCGCCCTATGCCGTATCCAGGTTCGGATCCGACGGCGCGCGGCACGCTGGTGTACCCCGGAGTCCAGGGAGCGACGAATTGGTATTCGCCGTCATATAGCCCCTTTACTCGCTTGTTCTATCTCTCCGTTTGGGACTACGCCACTCGGTATCGGCTCGGGGACGCTGTTTATACGCCGGGCAATCGCTACGCAGGCAGCGTGCCCGTCGATATTCCCGAGGACCCGGGGGCGGGCTCGATCCGCGCGATCAATCCACAAACTGGCGCGGTCCAATGGGAACACAAGCTTCCCAGCAAACCGCAGTCCGGCGTTCTCTCCACCGCCGGCGGCCTGGTTTTTGGCGGCATCAACGAAGGAGAGTTTTTTGCGCTGGATGCTCAAACCGGCCGGGAACTATGGCACGCTAATACGGGTGGTACGATTGCCGCCGGGCCGATCACGTACGTGGAAAAAGGCAGGCAGTTGGTTTCTGTAGCTGCCGGAAGCTCCATTTTTACGTTTGGACTGGACGAATGACCCCTATCACTGCACGAAAGAAAGTGCCTCTCCGGCAGTCCCGGATCTTGCGGGAATACGCGGAGAAAACGCCTTCATCTGCCAGGCTTTACCAACGGGCCATAAAGCTTTTTCCCAGCGGCATTACACACCTGGGACGCTATCTCGAACCCCACCCGTTGTTCGTCGGGCGCGCGGCAGGGTCGCGTAAGTGGGATGTGGACGGCAATGAGTATGTAGATTACTTCGGGGGCCACGGAGCTCTAATACTTGGCCACAATCACCCGGCAGTTGTGGAAGCCGTAAGCGCGCAGCTTGGGCGGGGCACTCACTACGGCGCCTCCCACGAGCTGGAGCTCGAGTGGGCTGAGCTGATTCAGCAGATGGTACCCAGCGCGGAACGCGTGCGATTTACTTCCTCGGGCACCGAAGCGACGCTGCTGGCCCTGCGCGTCGCTCGAGCTTATACCGGCAAGCCCATGGTGATCCGTTTCGCCGGCCACTTTCACGGCTGGCACGACCATGTCGCTTTCGGCGCTGACGCGGTCCCAGGCATTCTGAAGGAAATCGCCGGTTCAGTGATTTTGTGCCAGCCGCACGATATTAATCAGGTCCGGCAAATCTGCGAGCAACGCCGGGATATTGCCGCCCTGATTCTGGAGCCGACTGGGGCGACTTTTGGCCATGTTCCGCTCCAGGGGGAGATCCTTACGGCCTTGCGGGAGATCACTGCGCAGCATGGTATCGTGCTGATCTTCGACGAAGTGATCACCGGTTTCCGCTGTTCACCCGGCGGCGCGCAGGCGTATTACAATGTGAGTCCCGATCTGACAACCCTGGCCAAAATTGTTGCTGGAGGTTATCCGGGTGCAGCTCTGGCGGGTCGCGCCGAGATCCTGCAAGTAATGGAATATCATCACTCCGAATCGGGCATCCAGCCGCCGGCTGTGCCTCACCAGGGCACGTTCAACGGGTCGCCTTTATCGGCGGCCGCCGGAATCGCCACCTTGCGGCTGCTGCGGGATGGAAAAATAATCGCGCAAGCGAACCAGACGGCCGCGGCGATCCGCAGAGAAATGAATCGCGCGCTCGCCAGACTCGGCGCAAGCTGGTGTGTGTACGGCGACTTTTCGGGTTTCCATATCTATCTGAACTCCGGAAGTGCACCGGCGTCTCCGGAAGAGGTGCATGCCGGCAAGATCCCGTGGACAAAGCTCAAAGGCGCAGCGCCGGCTGAGCTGCTGCAAAAGATTCGCGCAGGCTTTCTCTGCGCAGGCGTCGACGTGATCGGTTGGCCGGGCGGCTTGGTGTCGGGCGTACATAATGCGGAAGATGCCGACCGAACAGTCGGCGCTTTTGAAAAGCTTCTGCGCGTGCTGGCGGAGGAAGGGGACCTTGGATGAGATCCAATATCCCGACTGAGCCCGCTCAAGGACTCGCGCCGGCCAGCGCCCCCTGTTTGATTACCTCTGCGGTGAAGGCTTCGATGATGGCGCCGCGCTGCCAGGCATCCGGCGCCAGACCCGCCTTGCGGCAGGTCTCGCAGAGAAAGCGCACGGCGTCCCAGTTATGCTCGGCCGCCACGCAGGGCAGCAGAATACCGCGGCGCCGCCCCTGGCGCACGATCAAACCGTGCGTTCCGGGTATGATCTCTTCCGGCCGAATGGCGAAAAACGGCGACAGTATGGAAATCTCGATTTCGATGCTCGGTGCTTCTTCGGCAGTGACCGGCTCAAATCGCGCATCTTCGCAAGCCGCCGCGTAGGCCATTTCCGGAACCAGGCAGCGCAACGGAATTTCGAGACCTACGTGTCCGACACAGCCTCGCAGGCGTCCCTCCAAATGGAGGCTTACAAACACCGGGTGGGGCTGTTCAAGCCAAGGCCGGTCCGAGGCGGGAATCTCCGGCGGAATTTCAGAAATCACGGGGACCTCACCCCGTGCGGCGGCTTCGACCGCTGAGCGTGCCGAAACGAGCAGCCAGTTTCTGGCATTACTAGTGAGCGGCAACATCTTTGCGCTGCTTCCGCAAAAGCAGGAGGCGCTCGCGCCGGCGGCGCACTTTGATTCGAATATCCACCCGTCGCCAGAACTTGCGAAAGTAATCCACGGCCGAGACGATGGCGAATAGCACCACCAGCCAGACCGCCACAATTCCCAATCGCAGGACGAAAGGCCAGTGCAGGCCCGCGAGCAGCAGGGAGACGGCAATCACCTGCATGACCATCTTCGTTTTCCCTAGCTCGCTGGCTTCGATCGTGTACCCCTCCGCGGCGGCAATGCTGCGCAACCCGGATACCGCAAACTCGCGGCCGACGATCACCACCACCATCCAAGCGGGCACAACGCCCAGTTCCACCAGGGAAATAAAAGCCGCCGAGATGAGCAGTTTATCAGCCACCGGATCGAGCAGGGTCCCCAGGGTGCTGATCTGGCCGCGCCGGCGAGCGATGATGCCGTCGAGCAAATCAGTAAAAGCCGCCGCCAAAAAGATGGGAAGGGCCAGCCACTCTTTGCTCAAAGTAATCCAGGGCGTTTCCAGATAAATCTCCTTACGCAGCAAGACAGCCAGCAATAAGGGGACGAAGAAGATGCGGAGCACCGTCAGGGCGTTCGGCAGCGTCATATTCCCTGATTGGTCCTTTGCCGGCCTCGGCGCGTATAGGAACCCGCGGGCGCGCGAGAGATCAATTTGCTACACCACTATAGCGGAAAGGCGAGCCGAAATCAAAAGGAAGGATAACGCGCTCACGCCGCAGCCCGGGCAGCGGCCCCTTTGACGACTTCGATGGCTTTCTTTAACAGCTCGTCTTCATCGGGAGACTTCGGCGAAGGCGATGGGGATGGACCCGGCGCATTGTCATCCTCCACTGCGGCTTCATTATCGGTCTCTGAAACCTGAAGCGTGGGATTCACGCCGCCGTCCTGGATAGCCTTGCCTCCCGGGCGGTGGTATTTGGCCACCGAGAGAATGATAGCCGCCCCATCTTCCATGGGGATCGTCTTCTGCTCCGCGGCCAACCCAAACGTCTTTTCGCCGACAATTTGGCCGCGGTTGCGGTCCACGATCGCCGCAGCCGCTAGCTCGGCTGCGCCAGCGGTGGCGCGGTTTGTGATTACAGCCACTGGCAGCTTGCAGATCGCCTGGCGCGGATCAGCCATGAAATCCTTGCGGGGATATTTCTGTCCTTCCAAATATCCTAGGAGGCCGTTATCGATAAAAAGATTCGCCAGCTTCAACCCTTCCTGATTGTCGCCCACCGCGTCATTGCGCAGGTCCAGGACCAGCCGCTCAGCGCCCTGGCTCATCAATTCCCGTATCGCGCGGCCCGCTTCGGCGGCTTTCCCCGGCGTCAAGGCCTTCACGTCCAGGTAACCGACTTTGTCCGCCAGCAGCTTATGCACAACCGGCGGAGCCGGCACAGCCATGCGCGTCAACGTGAGCTCTTCGGGTTCCTCCGCGTGGCGGGCGCGCCGCACCACTAAGGTAACAGTGCTGCCAGCGGGACCGTTCAGCATGGTCTCGATCAGAGGCAGCGCTAGGTCGCGGGTTGCTTTTTTATCGACTGCCTCCAGTAAATCTCCCACGCTTAAACCCGCTTTCGCGGCCGGCGAACCCGGCAATGCGGCCAGCACGAGCACATAGCCGAAGCGTTTTGAAATAACCAGCCCCACGCCAGCCTGCGGGCCGCTCTTGCGCTTTTCGTATTCCTTGTATTGCTCGGCGGTCAAGTAGCTCGAGTTCGGATCCAGCGATTCGACCAGCCCTTGCAGGGCGCCCCGCGTGACCTGTTTAATATCGGGTTCCTCGACGTAATCGCTTTTAATACGGGAGAGAACTTCGGTGTAGACGGAGAGTTGGCGGTAAGCGCCGTCAGCCGAAGAACTGTCGCCCATGACGGCGCCGATCACCAGGAGAGCGGTTAAAAACGTTGAACCAACAACAATTCCAAACTTTATACGGTTGAACATGGGACTTCGGCTCCGCACGGGCATTCTCAGTATAACATAGCGGCCCGGCATCCCGGGTTGCGCCAAAGGGAGGTAGTGTCCTGAGTTGCGTTGCTGGGGATTTTTTGGGGGATGGGGCTTCAGCGCAATCGAAGGGCCTGCTTCTTAGCGGCGGCCTCTGCCAGCTTCACAAGGGCGTCCTTCAGGTCGGATGCTACCTTAATGCAGTGATCGAAGTTGATCGCGCCGCTTAACTCCTCAGCCTGTATTTCGGCGAGCCTCGGGGCAGTGATATTGTTGGGTTCTCCAGGGTTTAGCAACCTTGCGAAGCGGTCCAACTTCCCCGACAGGTCGCGGACTTGGTGCGCTAGGCTGTGTACGCGGTCCTCGCATTCCTGATACTCTAAGAGTACATCGGCCTTTTGGCGGCGGATTTCATCTAGGCTCATGCCAGGATCGTAGCAGGGTGAATCGGTTGACTCAATCAGATTTTCTCAAATCCGACCACGCCCATTTCACGAATCGGACTATAGCGTAGAGTACTGCCAGCCAGAATGCCGCGTAGGCAAGACCAATGGCAACAATGCCTACCCATTCGGGAAATTGCCATTCCCGCGATGGCTGCTCATCCCACCACGGATCAAGCCCAACGTAATTCCGGTCATCGGGTTGTGCGTCAGCCGAATCAGGCGGTGGCGTCACAACTGGCCTATCAGTACTCCGGTTGGCCTCCCGCGATGGAGCCCGGCCTCGCGGCCAGCCGCAGTTTTGACAGAATCGGTCACCCGAATTAACGAATTCCGCCCCACAGCGTAAGCACACGGCGTTTTTGACCTATCGGCTCGCAATCGAGCACTCTGTATACGCCCCTTTGTTCACGCACGAGAACCCAACCACTTCGCCGTCAACGTCAATCGAGCCAGCTTTGGAGATCGTTTGGACACGGATTCTTGTGGCCGCTCGAACCGAAGAAACCCGGTACAGGTTGAGCGCCAGCAGGACCGCAATAACAAAAAGCAAAATTGGTGTTGAATGTTTCATGGGCTCACCTCTATACTTGAAAAGCAAAAGGCCCGGCTGGAACCGGGCCTGTGCAAAACCTGTCTGGGCGACACTGAGACTGTACTACAGGAGTATGCCCGATGCAAGCCGAGACTCAGCCTACGGGTGATCCCCTTTTTGATTTGCGGACCGAGCTCACCGCCGCTCATGCGCGAGAGCTATCATCTCAGCATAATGGGAAACGAATGTCCCATGATCCCACTTCGCCTGCTGACGAAGTTCGGTCAGGCGACTCTGCGAAACGGGGGTCCCCTCAAGAATTGCATTCCGAAGAGCAGAGATTTCTGCTTCGAGATTCGCAAAGGCCTTCAAGATATCTTGCCGGAACGCTTTCAATGCTGCTTCTAATTCCTCTGGGCTTGCTGGCATCTTACGGTCTCCTATGATGTTTTGTCTACTCCACAGTTTTTGGCTGGCCTCGCTGCGCAGCGAGGCGTGCATTGTGCATCCTGCCATTTTCCTGTTGGCGGAGCGTGGTTGTGCGCACCGCAGGCGGGTCCCGTCAAGGCCGCGCGCAGCGCGCCGCAGGGAAGCCTTGACGGGTGGCTGCGATGCGCTACCCTGGGGCCAGGGGAAAATGGCAGGGTGAAATTCATGCTGTGGCCTCCGCCGGCTCGGCCAGCACGAAGTTCGGGAAGTCCTGGAAGACCCATTTGTTCTTCAGCGTCCGGTAAATGATCCCCAGAAACTTCCGAGCCAGCGCGATGATGGCCTTGCCGGAGCCACGCCGGGCTTTCACCCGCTCGTAGAACCTTTTCAGATAGGGCTGTAATTGGCGGCGATCAAAGCGGACTGGATGAGCGCCGTGCGGCCCAGCTTGCTGCCGCGCTTGCGGATGTGGCCGGAGCGTTCCGTCTCGTTGGAGTTGGATACGCGCGGCACGATCCCGAAGTAGCTGGCCAGCCGGCCCTCGTCAGGGAAGTCGTTCACGTCCCCGATCACACTGAGTAAAATGGCGCTGGTCGTGGCGCCGATGCCCTTAATACTGATCAAGTTGGAATGGCCCTCCAGTTCGGAGCTGGCCTCGGCGATGGCTTTGTCCAGCTCCGTAATGCTCTTGGTCAAACTGCGAATCTGATCCACGATCACCCGCAGCTCGATCAACAGCAGTTCATCGAAAGGCAACGCCAGCACTTCGTTGAGCCGCTTCTCGCTGGATAGGGCCTCCCTGGGTAGATTCAAGCCGCGCGCCGAAAGCAGGTTGTTCACCTTGGTCTTTAGCGCACTGCGCTGCTTCACCAGCGTGTCGCGCGTCTGGGCCAGGCTCGCTACACGGGCGTGCTGCTTAGGCTTCATCCGCACCTCCGGCAACAAACCCTTGGATAGATACAGCGCCAGCAGCCGCGCGTCGTTCCAGTCCGTCTTCTTCACCGACCGGCTGATCAGCCGGAATTAATTGCTGTCGACCACTACCACTCGCGATACCCTGCGGTGCCACCGCCTCGTAAAAACGAATCAAGACGCCCCGGCTTACCGCTCGATGATGGGCCGGAGGGGCCGGATGTAGATATTGCGGAACGCGACCGGCCCGTGGTCGCCTTGCAGCATGAGAGGATTTTCCGCCGCTTCAGGGTGATCCATCGCGGCCCGCGTCGGCCCGTCCACGACTACCTCTTTCTGCACCGAAATCCCATTGTGGAGCACGCGCAGGAAACGTGCGTTTTCGAGCTTCCGTCCCCCAGCGTCAAATCGCGGCGCACGGAACCAGATTTGAAACGATTGCCACTCTCCGGGCCGTCGGCTTGCGTTTCGTGAGGGTGCCGATCCACCCACGCCGTGCTCGTCGATCCAGCGATGATAGATGCCGCCGCAATCCGAGGATGTCATCGGCTCCCAAGAGCCGTAGCTGTCAAAGATCTGCACTTCGTAAAGCCCGTGCAGGTAGACGCCTGAATTCGACCCCTTGGCCAGCATGAATTCCAGATATAGCTCGACATCGCCGAATTTCTGGTCAGTCACCAGGTTGCTAGTGCGGCCCTGAGCGCTGTTCAGAATTGTGCCGCCCGGCGTCGGGATTGCGAACAGCCGCGTCGGGCCGAGCAGCCGTTCCCAGCGTATGGCAGTGGTTGTGAACCATTGGAGCGGCTTGCCGTCCTGGCTGTGCCAGCCGCTCAGGTCTTTGCCGTTTAGCAGAGGCTTCCAGCCGGGTTCGAGCAGATAGGGTGGGTCGCCGTGGCTGTCGCCGTCGTTGAGTTGTATGGCCGGCTGGCCGGCGAGCTGTACCACGAGGGCGAGACCGAGTACCGGAAAGCGAATGCGAATCATGCTCTTGCTGACCTCTTTTCCCGGCGTACATTTTCCTGCGGACACTCAATTTGCGCAAGATCCGGGAGCGGTAGTATAAAAGGACGCAGAAGACTTCGGAATCCCTTGTATGCTTCGCCGCTGCTTCCTTCTGGTTTTGACCTGCGCCGCCGCAAGTTGTTTCCAGACCGCGGGGGATTCGTCTTCCGATTCCGAGAGGCGAGCCGACAGCTACGCCATCTACTCGCTCCTGCTGGCGAAGTCGCCGCTGAGTCATCCCGGTGACAATCAGGTTTACATGATCGCCGGCACGACGGTTCCGGGCGCCCCACAAGAACCGTGCGTCCGCCCGCCTGACGAGTATGCAGGCGGTTTCGCGGAGATCATCGCGGACTATGACAAGCGCAAAAATGTTGCGGTGATTCTGCAACCGGCCTTCCAACTCGACAAGCCGTACCGCCTGCTGAATGCTGAAGAGGTGAGGAGTTTTATAGAACTGCACAGGCTGCGTCCGGGCCCCCGCCCGAAAGACCCCTTCGAAAAGTCAGCCGATCTTTTCTATTTGACCAATGTTTTCTTCAACCGAAGCCGTACACTCGCTCTTACAGCCATCCGCTCCTATTGTGGAGAACTGTGCGGCAGAGCGGATTGGAAGGTTTTTGAAAAGGGGAAAAACGGGCGTTGGGAAGAGCGGCATTGGATTACCTGCTCCACGATGTTCTGAAGCACGGCGCGGCAATCACCTCACGGGTTTCTGCGCAGCCAGAGGGACACGGCCGCCAGCAGGTCAACAAACGTCATTCCTTCCACTGTCAAACCCATAGCGCTGCAAATCTGCGGCAGCTCTTTCCGGAAAACTTGATAGCGGCGCCAGGTCTGCTCGCCCCCGCGAAGATCCAGGCGCGGCGCCGCCGTGCGCAGCCAGTTTCTCACCTCAATCACCGCGATACGTGGATCGTTATGGTGGGCGTGAACGTCCTGGCCGGCCAGATCCGATAGGAACTTCTGATGATCGTAGAGTTCGCGCGCCAGGATCAGGCAGGCCTTCCGGGAATGGTTGCGCGAACCGAATTTCTTCGCGCCGAGAAAGATCCCCAGCTCAAGAGGCATGTTGAACCGCGGCAGAGCGTGGACCGGGTCGAGTTCGGTCCGGGAAATATCGTGAATTCCGTAGCGGCACTGAGCCACAATCCTGTAAATTTTTTCCAGCCGATTCTCCGCCGCGTCGTCCACTTCAAGAGCGCAGCGCGGCCTCAAATCAGCCTGTGTCAGGGTGAAAACAATAGCATCCCAGATGGGCTTGTACGCGCTGTCGAGCGGGCAGTTCAGGAAGATGCTCTTGTCGTACTCGCTCACTCTCAATGGCCCGCAATTCCAGGCCGTTTGCCAGTCTTCACTTTAGGGACTGTCGGCGCAGTCTTGCGATTCTCGGCTCGAGCGAGCTTGCGAAGCAGGGGGTGCTCGGTCAGGGCCGGCAGGCTGGGGTTCCTCCTCAATTCCGAGCGGCTGACGGGGCGTCCCCACTCTTTCTCCAGACGTTTGCGGATGACGGTCTCGACCGCCTGCTCGACTACTTTGAGCGGCACGCTGAGACCTCCGGGGCGGTACGCCATTCCCGCATATCGGGTGTGCTCTTTTTTAGGAATTTTGGGGAGCTTGATGGCGGCGCCTCGATTCTGCTTCATGAACCGGTTCCTACGGCCATTATACATGCCGTTTCTGCATGTTAGGCTCATATATCATGCTGCGGCTTGCTCTCCTGTCGTTGCCGGCCGCTGTCGTCTGGGCCGCAACGGTTTCCGGGACGGTCTGGCTGCACGACGGAAAGACCCCCCGACCGATTTCCAGCGCCCACGTTCTGGCTCGCTCGGCTGACGGCCGCGATCTGCTCCAAACCGCGGAAACCGATTCTCAGGGCCGGTACGTGCTCCAAAACCTGCCCGAGAAACGTGTTGTGCTCTCCGCCGCCAGCCCTGGCTATTTCGGCCGCGCCGTGGCGGGAGGGGAGCCGGAACTGGTGCTGGACCTCTCCAGCGATAACACGTTGGAGCGGGCTGATTTCGAGTTGTTCCCGGGCGGTGTGATCACCGGCCGCATCACCGATGCCCTGGGCGAGCCCTTGGAAAATGTGGAAGTTCGGTGCTGGCGGATCATCCACGCCGGCGGACGCCACCAGGCGCTGGCCCCTGGCGCGGTCACCGATGATCGCGGCGTGTACCGCGTCTTTGGACTTGAGCCCGGCAATTATATCCTCTTGGCTCGCCCTCCGTTTCGCCGCAAGCCTCCGCTCGCGGCCTCTTATTTTTTTCCCGGCACGGCTCAGGAAAGTAATGCGAAGGAAATCGAAGTTGGACCCGGCGAGGAGGTTACTGGGATCGATCTAACTTTGGGAGATCAGCCAGGTTACACCATCAGCGGTAAGATCGCCGGCGCCGATCCTGGGCAGATCAAGGACGCCACTATTTTCGCTATCCCGATCAGTGATGAGTCTGCGGCTGCCGCCCGCTCCCCTAATCCGGAAGAGCTAAACTGGGCCATAGGCATCCGGATGATGAACGGGGGCGTCTCCAGAGTAGATGAAAGGGGCGATTTTCTTCTTTCGGGCTTGCCGGCCGGCGAATATGTGCTGGTTGTTTCCGCTCGCCCGGGTTCTGTACCGGCGGGAATGCGGGCCCCGATCACCACGATAGTCCGGCAGGCCGTTGATGTTCGAGGCAATATGACCGGGTTACTACTGCATGCGGCCCGCGTGGCCAGGATCTCCGGCCGCGTGCTTTTTCGCAAAACTCAAGCGGGTCGAGCCAGGCCGGAAGCAGTCATTCTTCAGATCGTCGACCGAAATCCGGTTGTGCTGGGAACGCGCAGCAGAGAGACCGCCGCCCGCAGCCCCGATTACAGGTTTGAATTTCCCGATCTGCTGCCCGGTAGTTACACCCTCCGCATGGTTTCGCCGCCGGGAGGTTTCCTGGTGCTGGAAGGCGAGCCGTCGGAGGCGAAAGAAATCGCCGTGCCCGAAGGCGCCGCGCTCCATGTTGAACTGGAGGCCGGGTTCGGAGCGGCCAGCCTCAGCGGCATAGTGAAGCAACCGGGAAGCGGCGCTCCGCTGCCAGAAGCCCGCGTGGCCTTGTCGAAAGCGCCGCGGGGGTCCGGTACAGGTGATGCTCCACTCCAACTCCGCTCGGTTCAAGCCGATCAGCACGGCCGCTGGTCGATACCCGATCTGCTGCCCGGCGCCTATCGAATCTGCGCTTGGCGCAGCGCCTCGGTGGAGTCTCTCTATGCCCCAGAGACTTGGCAGGCCGCTGGCGCAGCGGTCAAAAAAATCGTAGTCGATCCCAACACCCAGGTGGATGTGGAGCTGACCTCCTCTGACGTGCCGGCCGCCGGCCGGCGCCCTCAGACGGCCAGTTCCGGCGCTTCCGCCGCTTCGCCGGGAGGGCCATGAATTTTTGGTTCACAATCCTGATGGCCTTGCTGTTGCAAGCCCCCGCTCCGAGGATCGGTCCGTCGGCCAACGCAGAAGGGTCATCTGCGAGTGCGTCGGAAGGCCGGGGCGAGATCAGTGGCCGGTTCGTCTGCGCACAAACGGGCGAGCCCCTGAAAGGCGTCAGTGTGGAAATTTCGGCGGATCTGGGCGGGCATCCATTCGAACAAGCGATGCTTTCTGCGGCGGACGGGTCCTTCTCTTTCCAGCGCCTGCCTGCGGGAAACTATCAAATGCATGTGCAAAAATCGGGCTACCGTCTCGTAGCCGGTTCTCCGACGTCATTTGCGATCGAGCCAGGCCAGATTCGCAGGGGTTTCGAAGTGAAGCTCAACCGCGCCGCGATCATCACAGGCAGGGTAACCGATGCTGAGGGAGAGCCGGTGGTGCGGGCCAGTCTCTCCGCTTACCGCCTTGTATGGCGGTCGGGACGGCGGTCGCTGGCGCCCGCCGACTCGGTTGCGACTGACGACCGAGGGCTGTTTCGTTTCTACCGGCTTCCGGCGGGCCGGTATATCATTGGCGCGCGCTTGCCGGCTGAAGAGCAAGCCCCCGGGGAAAGCGATTTGCGGCTTGCCGAAACCTTTTATCCCAATGGCTCGAGCGCCGCCGAGGCCGTTGTACTCGAGGCCCGGTGGGGCCAGGAGCTCTCGGAAATCAATCTGGTTCTCCGGCGCGAGAAAACTTTTTCTATTTCCGGCCAGGTGTTTGATTCCGAGAGGGGCGGCCCTTGCCGCGGGTGCGCAGTTTCGATCAACCGCGCCGGCGATCTCATTCCGCCCGTGCACTTCGGCGCGGGCGCTGACGGCCGCTACCACGCCCGCGGGCTGACTTCAGGAACCTATTCCATTACTGCTTTTAAAACAACCGCCGGCCGCCACGTCGCCGTGGAATCGCGCCAGGTGCAGATAACCAGCGAAGACTTGCGGGATATATCCCTGGTCGTCGGCCCAGGGCACAGCGTGACGGGCCGGGTAGTTTTCGATCCTCCGGACTCCGCAATTGAGGATGCCCATATGTCGTTGGCTCTCCCCTCCGAGTTCGAGCCCGACTTCCGGCCGAGCTTTCAGGTTCTTCCTGATTTTTCCTTTCGGGCGGACGGGGTTTCAGCGGGAACGCATTATGTCGAGCTCGACGGCATCCCCAACAATGGCTACATCAAAACCGTCCGGTCCAGCGGCCGGGATCTTCCCGCGCCGAAACTGGATATTCCCGAGGACGGTTCGGTGAGCCAGATTGAAATCGTGATTGGTTTTGACTCGGCGACCCTGGCCGGCCAGGTGAAGCTGCCGGAAGCATCGGGAGAGCACCGGGTCACGGCGGCTGTGGTCGCTCTGTTCCCGCAAGATGCGCAAGCGTCGCCTTTTCTGGCGGAACGGCGCGGATTCACCCAGCCGGGCGGCGCCTTCACGATTCCCGGCATTCCGCCAGGCTCCTACACCGTGTACGCTTTTCCGGCCTCAGGCAACTTCGAGTGGGAAGATCCGGAAGTCCGCCGGGCCGCGGAGAGCTATGGGAAATCGGTCGAACTGAGGCCTGGACAGAAGCAAATTGTGGATTTGCCGTTGGCTCCCGAGGTCGCAGAGCCTTGACGGAAAGAGGCTTTTCCACGGTTTGGCCAGATCGAGCCGCGGAACCCGTGCGGGCTGTGGGTATGGGGCGCAAGGCGCTGTAGCTCGCGATGGCGGGCGGCGCGTCAGTGGCGAATAACCGCTATGCCGGGCCGCGCTGTTCCCGGTTACAATCATGACGATGAAACTTCAAGGCATCTTCCCGCCGATCGCGACGCCTTTCGATCACCATGGCGATCTCTATATGGCCAAGATCCGGCACAACGTGGAGAAGTGGAACCGGACGCAGCTTGCCGGATACGTTGTGTGCGGCTCGACCGGCGAAAGCGTGATGCTGACGTGTGAGGAAAAAGCCCGGCTTTGGGGTGCGGTTCGCGAGGCAGCCGCCCCGGGGAAGCTGCTGATCGCCGGAACCGGCGCGGAAAGCGTGCGGGAAACCGTACAGCTCACAAACATGGCCGCCTCCATGGGCTACCAGGCGGCTATGGTTCGCACGCCGCATTATTACAAGAACCTGATCAACGACGGGCCGGCTCAGGCGCTCTATTTCCGGGCTGTCGCCGACCAGGTAAAGATCCCGATTATTATTTACAACTGGCCGCAAGTAACCGGTATTGACATTCCGGCCCAGACCGTGATCGGACTGGCCGAGCACCCGAATATCATCGCTGTCAAAGAGAGTTCGGGCAACATGGAAAAAACGATGCAGATGGTGCGCGACGCGCCCGAGGGCTTTCAGGTGCTGGTCGGCTCGGCGCCTACTTTGTGGCTCTCCCTGATGGCCGGCGCTGCCGGCGCGATTCTGGCTTTCGCCAATGCCGCTCCATACGCCTGCATCTCGATTTACGAAGCCGTGCGCACGCGGGAGTACGATGCCGCAGCCGATTTGCAACGGCGATTTACACCGGCCGCCGTGGCTGTGACCACCAAATACGGCATTCCCGGACTGAAATACGCGATGGATTTGAACGGCTACTATGGCGGTCCGCCGCGGCTGCCTCTCATTCCCGTGGGACCGGAAGCCAAACGGGAAATCGAAGAGAAATTCCGTGATATCAAAGGCTGAGGGGCGTCACGAGCCCGCCGCTTTCTGGCCCATCCTCTTTAACTGGCCGCACGCGGCGTAAATGTCCCGGCCCCGCGGCTTGCGAATGAAACAGGGCAAACCCCGCTGTATGATTGCCTGGAAGGCGAGCACGCGCTCCGGTTCGGGTGTTTTGAAATCAATGCCTGGACCTGGATTGAAGGCGATCAAGTTCACCATGCACTTTATTTTGGAAAGCAACCGGACGACCCTGCGGGCATCCTCGTCTGAGTCATTCACCCCACCGAGCAGTACGTACTCGAACGATAATCGCTCCCACGGGCGAAGCGGATAAGCCCGGCAGGCCTCCAATAATTCCGCCAGCCTGTACTTCCGAGTGATCGGCATCAATTTTTCGCGCATTTCCTGGGTGGAAGCGTTCAGCGAGACCGCCAATCGGGGCCTGACCGGCTCCCGCCCCAGGTCGGCCAATTTTGGTGTAATCCCAGAAGTGGAAACCGTTATGCGGCGCGGCGAAAGATTGAGGCCCTGCGGGTCGGTTAGCAGCCGCGTGGCCTTGACCACATTGGGCAGGTTGAGCAAAGGCTCACCCATGCCCATCATCACAATATTGAGCCGACGCCTCGTCCCGCGCGCGAGCAACGCGTTTTGCCGCACGACCAGGAGCGCCTGGCCCACGATCTCCCCTGCTGTCAGGTTCCGCGCCAGACCCAGCATTGCCGTCAAACAGAACCGGCAATCCACAGGGCAGCCCACCTGGGTTGAAATGCAGATCGTATCCCGATCCTCTTCGGGCATCAGCACAGTCTCGATCGTCTGCCCATCTCCAAGCCGGAGCAAGTAGCGGATGGTGCCGTCGCTCGACCGAAACTCGCTGGCGATCGCCGGCAGGCCAACTTCGAACTCCTGTTGGAGAGCCCGCCGGAAGACCACCGGCAACCCTCGTACATCCTCTAAGGCCGCTGCATGGGCACGGTAAATGCCCCCGTAGAGCTGGCGGGCCCGAAATGGCGCCTCGCCTCTAGCGGTCACGATCTGCACGAGATCGTTTTCATCCAGCCCAACTAGCGGTAGCGGCATCCTGATTCCATTATCTCCCAGTGGTTCGCTGGACTTGGGCGGGCTCTGCAAGGCCCATAGCCGGGGGATGCGGCACCAGCCCGCAGAGGCTGCCAGCTTGGGTTTCCAGTTCCCAGGGATTTCGCTATATGTTGTTGAAAATAATTTGTTTATATCGAGAAGTGCGTTTCGGATCGGCTATGCTAAGCTAAAACTGTGCCGCTGCTCCGGCGGCGCGCCAGGTTTCAGTTTCTTCTGGAAAATAAGGTGCCTCTGATCGAGTCGGACACTCGCAACATAGAGAAGGCGCGGCTTCCTAACGGCCTTTCCGTCATTTCCGAGGTCATGCCTCACGTGCGCTCCGTCTCTATCGGGATCTGGATCAAGACCGGGTCCCGCCATGAGGCCCCGGACCAGAACGGCATTTCGCATTTCATCGAGCACATGGTGTTCAAAGGCACCACGACGCGCTCGGCTGAGGAGATCGCGCGTTCCATTGATTCGGTCGGCGGCCACCTCGACGCGTTCACAGCCAAGGAGATGATTAGCTTCAATACGAAGGTCCTCGACGAGCACCTCCCGCTGGCCTTCGATGTGCTCTCCGACCTGGTGTTGCATCCCGTTTTTCGAGAAGACGATATCCAGAAAGAGCAGGGCGTCGTCCTCGAAGAATTGAAGATGGACGAGGATAACCCCGACCTGCTCGTGCACGAGATTTTCTCCGGCAATTTCTGGAAGGATCACTCCCTGGGCAAACCCATCATCGGCAGCAAGAAGACGATCAAGAGCTTCCATCGCGAATCGCTGGTCGAGTATTACAAGCGGGTTTATGTGCCCTCCAACATTCTGGTCACCGCCGCCGGACGGCTGGATCACGATGACCTCATGCGGCTGGTCGAACGGGCGTTCGGCGATCTGGACGGCAACCCGCCCCCTCCCGACGACCGGACTCCAGCGACGCACGCCATTATCTCGCTTCGGGACAAGCCGGCGCTCGAGCAGGTGCATCTTTGCCTGGGCGTTCCGAGCTATCCGCTGGCGGACGACCGCCGCTACGCGTGCTACGTGCTCAATACATTGTTGGGGGGCGGCATGAGTTCCCGGTTGTTCCAAAACATTCGCGAAAAGCAGGGGTTAGCCTACTCCGTCTACTCCGAGTTGAACCCCTATCGCGACACTGGCTGTCTCTCGGTGTATGCGGGCACGTCCATTGAGGCGGCCGAGCGCGTGGTCGAGTCGATCTTGAAAGAATTTCGCGAGATCAAAGACGGCCGGATTACCCCCGAGGAGTTGCGCCGGGCGAAAGATCACCTCAAGGGCAGCCTGATGCTCAGCCTGGAATCGACTTCCAGCCGCATGGCGAATCTGGCGCGCCAGGAAATGTACTTCCCCCGGTTCTTCTCGCTGGACGAGTTGATTGAGGCCATCGAGCAGGTCACCGCTGCCGAAGTCCAGCAAATCGCCTGCGAATCTTTCAACCAAAAACAGATCGCGCTGACCGTGCTGGGAAATCTAAACGGTTTTAAGCTAGGCCGCGAAAAGCTGGTCTGCTAGCCCGATCCCGCGGGTTCGAAGTAGCAACATGGGCGACGCAAGTCCTGGCCGGCACTGTGTAGAAAATACTGATCAGTCCACCGAAACACAGCGTGAGAGAGCAAACGGGCTCACGCGAATCCCTTCGAGGCGGCATCCTGCCGAAGGCATGAAGCGTCGTTCTGCTAGAATGCGTCTGGAAGCCAGTCTTGGCCGGTGCTGGGCCTGGTCTTCAAAACCAGCGTGCGGCACTCCGTGTCGCAGGTGGGTTCGACTCCCACTGGCTTCCGCCAATGGCGCCACCGTGGATGCAAAGCCGATGTGGCAAGTGCCGCGGCGCAAAGCGTAAGTCCAATGCCCCAGCTATTTGCAGGAACCTCCGGGTTTGCGTATCCCCAGTGGAAGCCGGCGTTTTACCCGGTCGATTTGCCGGAGAAAAGATTTCTTGAATATTACTCCCGGCGTCTCAATGCCGTTGAGATCAATTACACATTCCGGCGCATGCCTGCCGCCAGCACACTGGAGAACTGGGTCCATCTGACGCAACCGGGCTTTCTGTTCGCCATCAAAGGCCATCAACGCATTACGCATATCCTGCGTTTGAGAGATGCGGCGGAGGCCACCGGAATCTTTCTTCGCTCGATCGACCCCTTGAGAGCCACCCGGCGACTTGGCCCCATCCTGTTTCAATTGCCCCCTGCATTCCGGTGCGATGTCAAGTTGCTGAGCGAGTTTCTCGCCGCCCTTCCCGATGATCTGCGCTACGCTTTTGAATTCCGGCACGCCTCCTGGCTGATCGATCCCGTCTACCGGCTGCTCGAAGGGCACAACATCGCGCTGTGTCTGGCTGAGTCGGAGAAGTTTGAGGCGCCGGAGGTGATCACGGCCGGTTTCGTTTACTCCCGGCTTCGCAAAGAAGAGTACTCTCCCGAAGACCGTAAGGCAATCGCCGAGAAGGCGCGGAAACTAATCGGCGAAGGCAAAGACGTATTCCTGTTTTTCAAGCACGAAGAAAAGCCGGATGGAGCGCTCTACGCCGAAGAAGTGCTCCAGGCGGTCCATTGACCTTTTCCAGATTCGTGCGACCATAGAGGATTTCCAGAAAATTCTCAGGAGGAAACATTCGGCATGGCCGCACAACTTGCCACTAAGAAAGCTCTCACACTGGAGGTCGCCAAGCAGATGGCCGCGTACGCGGAGGCGGAGGCCAGAAGGAACCAGTGGAACGTGGTGGTCGCCATCGTGGATGACGGGGCTAACCTGATCTATTTGCAGCGTATGGACGATACCCAGATCGGCAGCATCGACGTTGCTCAACAGAAAGCGAAAAGCGCAATCCGTTTCAAGCGGCCGACGAAGGTTCTCGAAGACGTCGTGGCCGGAGGGCGCCTGGGCATGATGCAGTTGGCCGGCTCCATTCCGGTGGAAGGCGGCCTGCCCATTGCCGTCGACGGCCAGATTATCGGCGCTATCGGCGTAAGCGGCGTGCAATCCAGCCAGGACGGACAGGTTGCGAAGGCCGGCCTGGATGCGCTTCCCAAGATTCTGGGAGCGTAACTTCGCGGCCCGACTCTATCGGCCGGCGGCGCTTTTCTTTCTGCCCTTGGCCCGGGGCTCCATGGCGGCCGGCCTGGCTGCTTCGGTGGTGGACTGAACAGGCTTCTTGGCCAGGTCGAGACTTTTCTTGAGAGCTTCCATGATATCGATGACCGGCGCCATGGCGGGCGCGGGCGCTTCTACGATCTCCTGGCCTTCCACCTTGGCCTTGATCAGCGCTTTCAAATTCTCTCGATAGGTGTCCCGGTATTTTTCCGGGTGGAATTCGGCTTTCAGCGACTCGATAAGGGTGGTCGCTAGCTCGAGCTCCTTTTCTTTGATGACGCTGGTATCGGTCCGAAACTCTTCGACGCGCCGGATTTCATCCGCGTAATACATAGTATGCATCAGGATACCGCGATCCCCCGGCCGCAGGATCACAATATACTCCCGATTATGCATCGTCACTTTCGCCAGACCGAAATAGCCGGTCCGGCGCAGAGCTTCGAACAGCAGCGCGTACGGCCTTTCGCCGGCCTCGTCGGGCGCCAGGTAATAGGAGCTTTCCAGGTACAGCGGGTCCACTTCCGAAGCCTTCACGAATTCCAGGATCTCCATGGTCTTCGCCGTCTTGGGAGCGACCTTTTTGATCTCTTCGTCTTCGATTACGACATATTTATCTTTTTCGTATTCAAAGCCTTTGACGATCTCGCTGCGCGGGATGGGCTTATCTTCAGCCTGGCAGTAAATCACCTGCTTGACGCGGGAGTTGTCGGTCTTGTGGAGCTGATTGAAGCTGACCGATTCGCTTCGTGCCGCACTATACAGTTTCACCGGGAGCGAAACCAGACCGAAAGTCAGGTGCCCCTTCCAAACCGTGGTGGCCATTTGTGTTCCTTATTGTCCGCAAAGGGATGTAAACACCGATATCATAGAGAAAGACAGGTTTGCAACTTTCTGTTTTTGGGGAGTGAAATCGCGAACGGTAGCCGGGCGCATCCCGGCTCGGTCTGGCGAAGATGTTATACAATCCCGCAAATCCAGCCGCTGTTCCAGCCGTCCCTTGAGCTAAATGTCTCTCCAGGATTACGCCCGCAAGCGGTCCTTCGACAAGACGCCGGAGCCGCCTCCTTCGCCGCCCCGTTCGGAGGGGCCGGTCCGCCGCTTTTTCGTGCAGCGGCACCATGCGCGGCGGCTGCACTACGATTTCCGGCTGGAGATCGGAGGCGCCTTGAAATCCTGGGCGATCCCCAAAGGGCCGACGCTGGATCCCTCCGAAAAACGTCTCGCGGTCATGGTAGAGGACCATCCGTTGGAATACGGCGATTTCGAGGGCAATATTCCTCAAGGCAACTACGGCGCGGGCAGCGTCATGGTCTGGGACCGAGGCTTTTATGAACTGCTGGGGGACGCCCCTGCCGAACAGCAGATCGAACGCGGCGATTTGAAATTCCGGCTGCATGGGGAGAAGCTGCGCGGCGAGTTTGCGCTGGTCCGCATGAAAAACCGCGGCAAGGGAAACGAATGGCTTCTATTGAAAAAGAAAGACAGCGCCGCTCAGCCGGGCTGGGACCCCGAGCAGCATCCTTGGAGCGCTTTGACCGGCCGCACACAGGAAGAAATTGCGCGCGGAATGCCGCCTCTCGATTCGCCCTCTCCAACGGCGGGCGGCCGGAAAAACATTGCCATGCCTCCCGAAGCCGTTCGCGGCGTCATGCCGGCCTCGATCGTACCGATGCAAGCCTTTTCGGCCGGAGAGCCGCCGGAAGGCCCGGACTGGCTGTATGAAGTGAAGTGGGACGGGGTTCGCGCCATCTGCTTCCTCCAGGACGGCAAGATCCGTCTGGTTTCGCGAAACGGCAATCCCGCCGACGCACAATACCCGGAACTCACCGTTGTCCCACATTATGTTGACGCCCGAGAGGCCATTTTGGATGGGGAAATCGCCGTTCTCGATGCCCAGGGGAGGCCTCGCTTCGAGCTGATCCAGCCGCGGATCATGGTCAGCGATCCGAATGCCATTGCGCAGCTCTCGCGTACGCGGCCGGTCGTTTACTTTCTATTCGACTTGCTGTATTTGGATGGCTACGATCTGCGTCGGGCGGCGTTGATCGAGCGCAAGCGCATCCTGGAAGCGATCCTGGAACCTTGTCCCGTTCTCCGCTATTCCGAGCACTTTACTGGAAGCGGGCGGGAAATCCTCGAGGCTTCGCGCCGCCAGGGGCTGGAAGGAATCATGGCCAAGCGAGCGGGCAGCCGCTACGAATCGAGGCGCAGCCGCGAATGGCTGAAGATTAAGATTGTTTCCCAACAGGAATTCGTCATTTGCGGCTACACCCAAGGCGAGCGGGGCGGCTACTTCGGGGCGCTCGTTCTCGGCGTCTACGACCAGGGAAAGCTGGTGTGGGCGGGGAATGTCGGCACGGGATTTGATCAGCCAATGCTGGAGCGCGTATACGCCATGCTCCAGCCGCTGGTCAGCCCCCGTTGCCCCTTCCCGGAGGCGCCGGTGATTCCTCAAAAGGTCACCTGGGTTCGCCCGGAGCGCGTCTGTACGGTGAAGTTCGCCGAATGGACCCAAGACGGCAAGCTGCGCGCGCCCGTCTTCCTGGGAATGCGTCTCGATGCCGAACCCCGCGATTGCGTGCGCGAGGGCGCCCCGGCGCAGGCTGAGGATGCGCAGAGCACAGGACGGCCGGCCAGCGAAAACGCAAAGCCGCAACTGCCAAAGCAGAAGCGGCCACCGCGCCATATGGGGAGCCGGGCACGCCAGGATCCGCCAGCCGCCGGACAGCGCAACGAAATTTTACCGGCTCTTCCCCGCGAGCTGCTGCTCAGCGGCTCGGCGGATTCGGCGTCGGTGGAGATCGACGGCCGCCGGCTGAAATTTACGAACCTCAATAAGGTTTTTTACCCGCGCGAGGGCTACACGAAGCGGGACGTGATCAATTACTACTACGCTGTCGCGCCGCTGATCGTACCGCATCTGAAAGACCGTCCCCTCTCTCTGAAGCGCTATCCCAACGGCATCGAAGGAGAATTCTTTTTCCAGAAAGAGGCGGCCGAGAGCTTTCCCTCGTGGCTCCGAATCGAGCCGATTTTTTCCGAACACAACCAGGCGCCGATTCGCTACGTGGTTTGCGACGGCCGCGCGTCGTTGCTGTATCTGGCTAATTTGGCCTGCATCGACCAAAATCCGTGGATGAGCCGCATCGGGTCGCTCGAAAATCCAGACTTCATTCTGATCGATCTCGACCCCCAGGATTGCAATTTTGAACGAATCGTCGAAGCCGCCCAACTGATCCGGCAGAAGCTGGACGCGCTCCATCTGGAAGGTTATCCGAAAACGACCGGCGGCGACGGGATGCACGTTTATATTCCCATCGAGCCGCGATATACATACGAGCAGGCGAGGACGTTCGCCGAGGTCCTGGCTCGGATTGTCGGCGCGGAAAGGCCCGATTTGTTCACCACACCGCGAGCAGTGGCGCGGCGCGAAAAAGGGAAAGTCTATTTCGATTGGGCCCAGATCGCCGACAGCAAGACGATCGCGGCGCCTTACGTATTGCGCGCGCATCCGGGCGCGCCGGTTTCGACTCCGTTGCGCTGGGGTGAAGTGACGCCCGGCTTGTCTCCCGCTCAGTTTCACATCGGCAACGTACTGGCCCGCTTCGCTCGGGTCGGCGATCTTTTCCGTCCTGTTTTGGAAAAGCCCCAGTCGCTGGAACCCGCTTTTCAGAGGCTGGAGATGCTCGTGCGGGGATCGATGCGCTGATTCCCGGGCCCCGGCAGCAGGTCCGTATTCCTTCTCGCCGTGCGTGTTCCTTTCCCGGCCAGCTACTGAAGAGTGAGGCTAACGCTTGTGCTATGAGTAACGCCGCCGCCGGACCCGGTGATCGTTAATGTCCGTGTTCCTGAGCCGCCGCCTTTGGAACTCGTGGTTACCTTGAGCGTCGAGCTGCCATTGCCGCCCGCGACCGACGTTGGCGTGAACGTGGCTGTGGCTTTCGGAGGCAAGCCCGAAACGCTCAAGCCGATAGTAGCGCTGAAACCGTTCCTCGCGCTCAAGGACACGGTGTAGGCGACGCTCCCACCGCGGGTGACTGTCTGACTCGATGGCGAGGCGCTGATCGTGAAATCAGGCGGGGGCGCGGTTACGGTCAAACTGACGGTGGTTGTATGGAAGGTTGTAGGACCATCGCCGCGGACCGTCAAAATATACGTTCCCGGCGCCGTTGAGGCGGCCACGGCGAGGCTGAGAGTCGAGTTGCCCGCTCCGTTCACGCTGGTGGGGTTGAACGTCCCGCTGACCCCGGCCGGCAGCCCGCTCACGCTGAGGGCGACGTTCCCGGTAAAGCCGCTCAGGGAGCCGACGCTGACCGTGTAAGTCGTGTTGCCGCCCTGGATGACCGACCGGGAGCTCGGCGAGGCGGAAATCGAAAAATCAGCGATATTGAGCGTCACCGCAGTGGTGTGCGTCAGGCTGCCGGAGACTCCCTCGATGGTGAGCGTGTAGCTGCCGGCCGGCGTCGTCCCATCTGCGAAGAGGTCGAGGGCGGAAGAGCCGGAATTAACCACGGGATTGGCGCTGAAACCGCCAGTGACGCCTGTTGGCAGGCCCGTTACGCTGAGTGTTACGTTGCCTGTAAAACCGTTGCTGGCAGCAACGTTCACCGTATAACTCGGCGTGCCTGTTTGCCCCCGATTCAACGTTTGAGAGCTGGGCGCGGCCGAAAGCGAAAAGTCCGGCCCGGCCGCATAGGAGAGCGCGCAATAGCCGCCGGCCGCATTCACCCAGTTTCGTTGAATCAGATAATTCATGCCGCCGAGCGTCATGTTGTAGAGCGCGCCGTTCGGAGCCGTGTAGGTCGTGCCGAAGGTCCAAGCGCATTTATCCGCGTTCTCGTTGCCTGAAGAGTCATACCAGGCGTTGAGATTCGGATCGGTGACCGCTTCTTCCAGTTCGTGTGCGACGACGCTCGCCATGCCGTCGCCCCCGCCGCCGCCGTTAGGTCCGGTGGCTTGCCACTCGCAACTGTAAGGGCACGCCGCAGCGGCGTCGCCGATAAATGCGTACTTGATATTTCGCCCGTTGATGAAACCGTATGTGTGCCAGCCGCAATATCGCGTGCAAAAACCCGAGCTCTCGTTCACGTCCGGGCTGGTCAGCACGAAATACACACCGTTGGCGTCCGTCGGGTTTACCGAGGCGACGATGGCCTGGATATCCGAGTCGCTCAGTGTTTTTTGATACGTGCCGGAGCCGGCCGGGTAAACTGTGACGCTGAAGCTGCCGCCGTAAGCGATCTGGTTGACAACGCTGGCGTTTGCGCTATCGAAGTATGTAGTATTGATATTAAAATACGGGGAGCCGCCGATATTTTGCGCAAAATTGGTCAGAATGCCGTTAGCGTTAGGATCCTGCGACCAGTCACCGTACCAAATGTAGTAAACCTTCGTCGGAGAACCGAGAACGGTGTCGAGAACAGGCCCTCCGTGATAATCGATTCCATTACCTGTTGTGCCCGCGCCGCCCAAATTGGCTTTCGGCGGCATTTGGCGGATGCGGTCGCCTCTGCCATCAGCAAGAGCCGGGGCTTGCGACGGCTGGCCCCAGCCCTGGCCCGTCAGAACACATATGGTGAGAATGCTGAGCAGCGAGAAGGTTCGCATGGAGCCTCCGGTCGGGGCGAGCCGCGACGGATCTGTATGGCAGGGCACAGTTTTTCATACGTCCGGTTTAGCGGTCAATGGTACTTTGCGGCTAAGTCCTTGTAAGGCAAGATATTTATTTCTGATTGGGAGAGCGCGTGAGGAAGGCCCGGTCCTCCCGCTGGCCTAGCCGCCTCCGGAAAGGCTCCGCCGGCGGCCCCTGGCGCAGTTTGGCAAGACCGCGGAAGGGCTCTTCTGCTTTATGGCGCCGCACCGCCGGAGCGTGCTCCCGCTCTAAGTCAGACCCAAAAGGGCCGCGGCGGCGAGGCGGCCCAAAAAGCAGCCTGCCGATCCTGTATATTGGAAAGCAGGCGGCCTGAATGTCCGGCGAGTTCACTACGATCAGCGGAACCCCTGTCCAGAGGCTTTACACACCCGCAGATCTTCCGGATTTCGACCCTGCCACTGACCTCGGAATGCCTGGAGAATTTCCGTTTACCCGAGGCATACACCCGGACATGTATCGCGAAAGGCTTTGGACCATGCGCCAGTTCTCCGGCTTCGCCACGCCGGAAGAAACGAATCGCCGCTACAGATACCTGCTGGAACAAGGGCAGACGGGCCTTTCCGTGGCCTTTGATCTTCCCACGCTGATGGGCTACGACGCCGATGATGAAATGGCCGCGGGAGAAGTCGGAAAATGCGGCGTCTCGATTTCCTCGCTCGCCGATATGGAAGTGCTGTTCGAGGGCATCCCGCTCGGCCGCATATCGACTTCAATGACAATTTCTTCGCCGGCGCCCATGCTCTGGGCCATGTACCTGGTGGTGGCCGAGAAACAAGGGGCGAAATGGGAGACTCTTTCCGGCACGATTCAGAACGACATCCTTAAGGAGTACATAGCGCAAAAGGAGTATATTTATCCGCCGCGGCCGTCGATGCGGCTGGTTGTCGATACCTTCGAGTTCGGATCGCGATGCGCGCCCAAGTACAATACCATTTCCGTCAGCGGCTATCACATCCGCGAAGCGGGATCGACGGCTCTCCAGGAGTTGGCGTTCACGCTGCGGGACGGCATCGAGTATGTGCTCTGGGGCGTCGAGCGCGGACTGGACGTGGACGAATTCGCCCCGCGTATCAGCTTCTTTTTCGACGCCCACAACGATTTCTTCGAAGAGATCGCCAAGTTCCGCGCGGCGCGAAAAATATGGGCCCACCTAATGCGCGAACGCTTCCACGCCAAGAACGAGCGTTCCTGGAAGCTGCGCTTTCATACCCAGACCGCAGGCTGTTCCCTTACCGCGCAGCAGCCCAGGGTTAACATTGTCCGCACGGCGCTGCAAGCTCTGGCGGCGGTCCTGGGCGGCACGCAATCCCTTCACACGAATGCGCTCGACGAGGCCTGGGCGCTTCCGACCGAGGAGGCGGCGCTGCTGGCGCTGCGCACACAGCAGGTGATCGCCCACGAGAGCGGCGTTGTGGACACCGTCGATCCGCTGGGCGGAAGCTATTTTCTCGAGCGGCTGACGCTCGACCTGGAGAAAGGCTGTTATCAGTATTTCGACCGCATCGATTCGATGGGCGGCATGATAGCGGCGATCGAGCGCGGTTTTCCGATGCGCGAGATCGCGGAAGCCAGCTACCGGTATCAACAGGCCGTCGAAAAGAAGCAAAAAATCGTGGTGGGAGTCAACGCCTTCGAGGCGGAGACTGAACCGATCGAGACGCTATACATCGACCGCAGCGTCGAGGAACAGCAAATCGCGCGCCTGCGGAAGCTCCGCGCCGAGCGCGATCAGGCTCGCGTGCGGCGCGCATTGGACGAGCTGAGCCGCGCCGCCGAGCGGGAGCAGAATACGATGCCCTGTCTCATAGAGGCCGTGCGCAGCTACGCCACCTTGGGAGAAATGTGCGGGGCCCTGAAAAAGGTTTTCGGCGTATACCGTGAGGCGGCTGTCACTTGAACAGGCGCCGGACGCCGCTCCGGCCCGTGATCACGAAGACGGCGTCATGCTGTTTCCGATAGCAACTGTTTGGCCGGAACGGCCTTGCGCCGCGCCCGCTCAGGGCCACATGCTAGAGAAAAAATGCAGCGCCCCATTCGCGTGTTAATTGCCAAACCAGGGCTCGACGGCCATGACCGCGGCGCCAAGGTCATCGCCCGGGCCTTGCGCGATGCTGGCATGGAGGTGATTTACACCGGCCTGCGCCAAACGCCGGAAATGATCGTTTCCGCCGCTCTTCAGGAGGATGTCGATTTTATCGGCCTCTCCATTCTTTCCGGCGCGCACAACGCCATCGTGGCTCGTTTGATGGCGCTGCTGAAACAGCACGGCCTGGAGGACGTGAAGGTCATTGTGGGCGGGATCATCCCCGATGCGGATATCCCCGCTCTGAAGCAACTAGGGGTGAGCGCCATTTTCCAGCCGGGAACTTCCATGGAAGAGATCGTGCGATTCATCCGGGAAAACGCGCCAGTCCGGCATTCCCTAAGGTAGGCAAGCCGGAGAGTTTCCTGCTGCATCCGCTCGATAAAACCCCATTTGCCGCTCCGAATCGAGTTGCGGTCGCCCGGCCGCAATCCTGAGCGCCCCCTTTCAGGAGGTCTCGTAAAAGAGGTTTTGCGGGTAGAACGCGCCCCATTGCGCCGCGAACATCCGGGCCTGCGAGCGGAACGTCGACGCTCAGGTAGCGGCCCTCGTCGGGAGAATTGGTTGATTCGCGACACGCTGGAAGCGACACGGCCCGCACGGACGCAATGGGCGCTGCGCCCGCTAGTAATGGAGCACCTCTTCCACGCCGCGCCGCAAGTCCTCGACCGAGGGGAGAACCATTAACTCCAGGTTGCTGGCTGAAGGGACGAAGGAATCCTGGGCCGCCACCCGCTTGACCGGCGCATCGAGATGCTCGAAACAGTTCGCTGCAATGCGGGCTGCCACTTCGGCTCCAAAACCCATAGTGAATGTGTCCTCGTGCGCCACAACCACCCGGTTGGTTTTGCGGATGCTGTTGTAGACAATTTCTTCGTCGAACGGAACGATGGAGCGAAGGTCGATAATCTCCAGCGATCGGCCCTCTCTTTCCATCTGCCGGGCCAGCTCCAAGGCCAGGTACACCGTGCTGCCCCAGGTGACAATCGTAATATCGGTACCTTCGCGCCGGATGCGTCCGCGGCCAAACGGGACCAGATATTCCGCGTCGGGCTCCGGCGTCTTCGCCTGAATGCGCCGGTAAAGTCCCTTGTGCTCGAGAAAAATGACCGGATCCTGAGAACGGGCGGCGCTCTTGATGAGGCCCTTGGCATCGTCGGCGCAGCTTGGAAACACGACGTACCAGCCTGGGATCCGGGCGAAGAAAGCCTCGACACAGGCCGAATGCCACGGCCCGCCTTTGATATATCCGCCCACGGCGATGCGCACCACTACCGGGCACGTCCACACGCCCTGGCTCCGCCATCGGACGGTGGGAATCTCATTGCGTAGTTGCATGAAGCCGGGGAAGAGATAGTCGCCAAACTGGATTTCGACGATCGGCTTGTAGCCGCCGATAGCCATACCGCCCGCCACGCCTACAATGCTGGCTTCCGCCAGCGGCGAGTTGGAGACGCGATCCGGAAAGGCGGTGCTCAGGCCGCGCGTTACGCCGAAGACACCGCCTTTGGGATCGGCGATGTCCTCGCCCCACATAACGATTTTGGGATTTCGCTCCAGTTCCTCTCGCAGGCCGTGATTGATCGCGTCCAGCATGGTGACGGGCTCGCCGGAAATGTAGCGAGGCGGGACTGGCTCGGCCCCTACCGCCGGGTCATCCGAGTAGATGTGCGCCAGCAGATTGTCCGCCGAGGGCATCGGATGCTGATCCGCCTCGTCGGCCGCTCGGTCTACCTCGGCCTTTACTTCGGCGCGCAGCGCGTCGGTCTGTTCGGGGGTGAGAATTTTGTTGCGATACAGGTAGCGCTCCGTCTGATAAATCGGATCGCGAACCAGCAGTTCTTGCAGTTCTTCCTCCCGGCGATATTTCCGCTGGTCATCCGAGGAGGAATGTGCATCCATGCGGATGACTTGCCCTTCGACCAGAGCGGGTCCCCCTCCCCTCCGGATGCGGCGGATTACGGCCGGCAGCGTCTGGTACATCGGCTCAAACCAAGTGCCATCCAGGTCGTAGGTAGGCATGCCGAACCCGCGCGCGATGCGGTGAATTTCCGCGCTGGTCTGTGTGCTCTGGGGAACGCTGATCGCATACCCGTTGTTCTGCACGACAAACAGGACAGGGAGCCGCTCCCGGGCCGCCCAGTTCAGACTCTCGAAGAATTCTCCCTCGCTCGTCGCGCCTTCTCCCGAGGAGACGTAAACGATCTCATCGCCGCCGTCCTGCTTGATGGCTTTCGCCAGCCCGACCGCCGGGAGATACTGGGTGCCGGTAGACGCGGTTTGCGCCACCAGCCGCAATTCCCGCGAAGAAAAATGCTCGGGCATATTGCGGCCGGCTGAGTTCGGATCGCCTTCCCGGCTGAGCATGCCGAGAAAAATGTCCTTCAGCGGCATTCCGAGCCCCACCGCGATCGCTTTTTCCCGGTAATAGGTGAAAAACCAATCTTTGCGCGGCTTCAGCAGCAGGGTCATCCCGATTTGCAGCTTTTCGTGGCCGCGGGCCGAAGCATAAAAGGAGCACTTGCCCTGCTTTACAAAGACCTTCATGCGCTCTTCGATGTAGAAGGCCGTGAGCATCTTCCGGTACAGCTCTTTGATCAACTCATCCGGGACGATGCCTCCATGCTCTACTTCCAGAATCCGGTTGGTGATAGCAGCCATAATCCCCTTACTCCCTATTTTACTGCCGCGCCGCTCGTCCTCCGGTAAGCGTTTCCCCCTATTGCGCCGCTTGGCGGCTTCGGTACACTGGGTATAGACATAGGTCAGCCGACCGGTCTTCCGAGCGTCTTATGAAATTCGCCGTTGTTGGATTATTTGCAGCCCTGGCTTTGGTACTGCCGGCCCAGCAGCCCGCCGCAGAAAAGAAAGCTCCCCCTACAAGCGCCGCGAGCAAAGCGGCGCCGGCGGAGGCTCCCAAGCCCGCACCGGCTCCGGCGCCCGCCGAGCCGGCGCAGCGCCGCCAGTACAATTACGTTTACGATCTGAACGGACAACCCGTCCCCAGCGTGCCCCAGGTTCAGGAGCAGCGCTCGACAACGGGCTCGAGCACCGTAATTCAGCGCGTGGAAACGGCCCCTACCATCAACGGGGGTGAAGCGCCGTCGAGAGCGGTGGAAGAGCGCGTGGTGCGGGCGGCGCCGGGCAATGAAACCAGCGAGCGCACGATCCAGCGCTACGATCCCAACGGCCGGCCCACGGGCAAACTGGTGATCAAGTCCCAGAAACAAACTCTTCCCGACGGATCGGTGGTTTCGACCGAGGTGACCTATCAGCAGGATCTAAATGGCAACATGCAGTTTGTCGAGCGCCGGGTTACGAACGAAAAGAAAACCAACACTGGAGCAACGGCGACTACGACGGTGGAGCGGCCGTCTGTAAACGGCGGGACGCAGGTTGTCGAGCGCATCGACCGCACTGACACCAAGCGCGGCGAAGGAGTCACCGAGTCCGTCAGCTCTCACAAGGTCCTCGACGCCAACGGCGGCTTTACCGAGCGCGATCGCGAATTGACCATAGCCACGCAAAAAGGCGACGTTACCACTACGCATACCAAGCAGTGGCAACTGGGAGCGACCGGGCAACTGGATTTCGTCTCGCAAACGTTGAGCCATTTGACGCAGAAGCCTGACGGGAGCCAGGTAGAGGACAAACAAGTTTACAGCACCAGAATCGCCGGCACCACAGCGGATTTGAACAACCCCGATCGGCCCACCCTCGAAAGTGAAACGCATCGGGAGCGAAAAGTGCAGCCGGACGGCAAAATCATCGAAACCACAACCGAGCGTATGCGGGAAGTTGTGGACCCCACGCGGCTCAGCGGGCTGATGAAAACCGAGCAGGTCATCACTCCCACGGCTCAGGGAAAATCGATCGAAACCACCGTCTATCAGCGCGACGCCAACGGCAGAGTCGTCCCCGTCCGCAAGGAAGTTGAAGAAGATAAAAAATAAACACAGGCGCGAAGAAAACGCTCCGTTGCGCCGGCTCATGCGGCGGCCCCGCAGCTTGCTGGGAATGCAGCGTGTTCTTCCCGCCTACATAACGGGACCGATGCGCCAGGGGACGAACTCGCGGTGGCCCAGTTGCTCGGCGAATGTCTTGCGGCCCGAAGCTACTTCCACAAGGAAGCGGTACATTCGCAAGCCCACTTGCCGGATGTCTTCCTCGCCGTCGGCGATGGTGCCGGCGTTCAAGTCCATGTTGTCTCTCATGTTTCTCGCTGTCCGGGAGTTGGTGGCGACCTTGATGACCGGAACCGTGGGGAAACCGATAGCGCTGCCGCGGCCCGTCGTAAAAATGATCACATTGACTCCGCCGGCCGCCAGGCCGGTCAACGAGACCGGATCGTGGCCGGGCGTGTTCATGTAATTGAAGCCGGGTGTCTTGATGCGCTCAGCGTACTCGAGCACGTCGCTGAGCGGTGAGGTTCCGCTCTTGATAGCCGCGCCCAGCGACTTTTCCGCGATGTTGGTGAGTCCGCCGGCCTTGTTGCCCGGAGACGGATTGTCGTCAAAGCTCGCTCCGAACCAGCCTACATACTTCTTGTACCACTCGATCTGCCGGAGCAGCTTTTCGCCGATTTCACGAGTGCGGGCGCGGCGCGTAAGCAGGTGTTCAGCGCCGTAGATTTCGGGCGTTTCGGCCAGCACACTGATGCCGCCTTGCTTGACCAGCAAATCTGAGCAGTAACCCAGAGCCGGGTTCGCGGTAACGCCGGAGAATCCGTCCGACCCGCCGCAGTTGGTGCCGAGAATGATTTTTGAGACGGGAACCTCCACCCGCTCCATCCGGCCGGCCTGGTCCAGCAGCTCGCGCACAGCCTTGGTGCCATCCTGGACCACACTCCGCGTGCCGCCGCTCTCTTGCAGCGTCAATCCCCGGCGGTTGCCGTTGCCGCCCTCGTGCAGGTAATAACTGATCTGGTTCACTTCGCAGCCGAGGCCCACAATGATGGCGGCCGCGACGTTGGGATGATCCATCACGCCGTCGAGCGTGCGCCGCAACTGCTCGGTATCTGGCCCTTCACTCTGCCCGCAGCCGTCTCCGTGGGGAAAAGAAACGACGCCGTCGATCGGGCAGCCGCGGAAATCATAGGACCGAAACGCGGCTTCGATCTGGCTGACCGCATGCGCGGCGCAATTGCTGGCGCCGGCCACAGCGATGTAGTTGCGCGTCCCCACGCGCCCGTCCGGCCGCGGATAGCCGAGAAACGTGTGGGGCTCGACCAGCGGGATATCGCTCAGATCGGAAATATTGCTGCAAAAAGCCCAATCGCGTTCCTTTACGTCGAACTGAAGATTGTGGGTGTGCACCCACTCCCCGCGCCGGATAGGCTGCCGCGCCGTTCCGATGTCTTCGCCATATTTATAAACGGGGAAGCCCTGAGGGATGTCTGCCACCGCAACCTTGTGGCCCATCGGCACGCTGTTTAACAGCCGGATCTCGGTGCCTTCCCAGGAAATAAGGTCGCCCGCTTCCAGATTAACCCGGGCTATAGCGACATTATCGCGGCTGCTCAGCCGCAACAGCGGGTTGTCCGGCTTGACGCGGCCTTGCAAGGTTACAAGTTCCATAAATTTTTTACGCGATTTATTTTCCCAGAAAGGGGTTTGGTGCGGCAACCGCCGATAACCTTCCGCGGAATCGGCCGTCTATTCACTTAGAGGACGAGATGAAAGTGAAGCTGCGATATTGGATTATTTGTGGAGCGCTCGGCGTCGCGCTGCTCTCCGCCGCGCGGTCTGTTTCGGCCTCTTCGGCCTATCAGGCTTACTTGGCCGGCCGCTCTTCGGGAGCGGTGCTTTTCTCCATCGTCCAGGCTTTTGGGATGCAGGCGTCTCGCTGTGAGACTCCACACCATATGCCAGCCCGCCTCGCCTGCACTCGCTGCCCTCGCTGACCGGATTCCTGCCGCTTTCAGACCGGCTGCCGCTGTCGGAAGGGCGGATTGCGGGGCTCCAGGACAATCGGCTAATCTGCAATTGACCGGATCCCTAATGTCTCAATTTTCCCTGAACTTTCTTCCCGAGCGCAGAGTCTACTCGATCAGTGAAATCAACGCGGCGATTCGCGAAACACTCGAGGGAGCCTTTGATGATGTCTGGGTGGAAGGCGAAATATCCAATTGCCGCCAGGCGCCGAGCGGCCACTATTACTTCACGCTGAAAGATGATCAGTCGCAGCTTCGCTGCGTTTTTTTCCGGCAAAACGCGCGTTTTCTGCGGTTCAGACCCGCCGACGGCCTGGCGGTGCTCGCACGGGGACGCATCGGCGTATACGAAGTGCGCGGCGAATACCAGCTTTCGGTCGAGCACCTCGAGCCGCGCGGCGCGGGCGCTTTACAGCTTGCTTTCGAGCAACTCAAAAAGAAGCTGGCTGCGGAAGGCCTTTTTGACGCAGCGCGCAAGCGTCCCTTGCCTCTTTTTCCGCGCACCATCGGCTTGGTCACTTCCCCGCGGGGCGCAGTTATCTCCGATATGGTGCGCATACTGGAGCGCCGCTTTCCCGGTTTGCATTTGATCCTTTATCCCGTCCGCGTGCAGGGTGACGGAGCGGCGGCCGAGATTTGCGAAGCCATCCAATATTTGGGAGGTCAAAGGGCGCGGCGGCCCATTTCTGGCATTCCGCCCGATCTGGTGATCGTCGCGCGCGGCGGCGGGTCGCTGGAAGATCTCTGGCCGTTCAACGAAGAGAGCGTGGCGCGCGCCATCGCGGCCTGCCCCGTGCCGGTAATTTCCGCCGTCGGTCATGAAACCGATTTCACGATCGCCGATTTTGTCGCCGATCTCCGGGCGCCGACCCCTTCGGCCGCCGCGGAGCTGGCGATCCGGGAACGGTCGGAATTTATCGACAGAATCGCCGCTCTGGAAGATCGTCTCGCTCGCGCCGCCCGCTATCATTGCAGCACCCGGCTTCGCCGCCTCAGTGAAATCGGGATCGAGCGGGTCCTCAGCCTGCTGCGCCGCCGCCTGGACCGCGCCAGCCAGCGCACCGACGATCTCGACTATCGCGCCCGCGAACACATGCGCCGCCGGCTGCTCGAGGCGGAACGGCGGCTGCGGGACGCCGATGCGCGGCTGCTGGCTCACGACCCTCGCCGGCATTTAGCCGGCCAGCGGGCCCGGCTGGAGCAGTTGTGCGCGGCGGCCGACCGCTTGATACACATGCACGTGGCTCGCCTTTCCGCCCGGCTCGAATCCCTCAGCGCCCAACTGGGTCCTCTGAGCCCGCTGCGCGTGCTCGAGCGCGGCTACGCGATTGTGCAGGACGAAAAGGGGAGGCTGCTCCGGCGGGCGTCGGAAACGGCTCCCGGACGCACCTTGCGCGTACGGCTGCACAAAGGAAGTCTGAATGCGCAGGTGCTGCGGGTCGATTCCGGGGCGCCGGAAAGCAACGATTCCCGGCCGGATCACGGCGGGAAATAGCCCTTGCGGGCGCGGAGTTTTATATCCGCTCCTTTGAGGTTGACGGCCACTTTCACGCTGCGGAACTTGCGGTCGGTAAAGGGCGTGGGCGGCGTGTAGCCCAATATGTATTGGTGCTCGATATCGCCCGCAAGGTTGGTGATCGCCTGGTAAAGCTTGCCGGAGAGTTCGGCGGCATAACCGCCGGTGCCGACTTTGTAGGCATAGTTGCCTTCGTCGGAAGGAGTGGAAAGGTAGCCCGAGACGTCCTTGTGAAGCCCCTGCAAAGGCCGCTCGATGCGCCCGCCGGTTTCTTCGGTGAGCCGCACCAGGTTTTGTTCCTCGTCGTTTGTGAAACCGTAGCCGACCGTGCTTACGGCATAAATGACGACCTGCGCCCGCTGGGCCGCCTCCAGGACCTGATCGAGCGATACCTTGCTGTTGTTGTCGTGGCCGTCGCCGACGATAATCAGCACGCGCTTGGGCTCGTTAGGCTGCCCTTTTACGGAGAAATACTTCGTGCAAGCCGTGTAAATCGCATCCAGCATCGCGCTGCCGCCGCCCGGCTTGAGGCTGCGCATTTTGTCCGCGATGAGTTGCCCGTCGGAGGTGGGCTTCACCAGAAAATCGGCTTGCGTGGAATAAGCGCCTAAGAATCCCCTGTTTTGGTTGTCACCTGGCAGAAGCACAAAGGCCAAATCGGTGATCGCTTCTTGATAGGTTTTGAAGTAAAGGCGAGCCGAGTTGCTGATGTCCAGCAGGAAACCGACCACCACCGGCATTTTGGGATCGCGCGAGAAATAGCGGACCTCCACTTGCTTGCCGTCTTCCCAGACAGTGAAATCCTTCTTCTCCAGATCGGTGATGAAGCGATTGTTCGCATCGGTGACCGTCACCGGCACGTTGACGACGTTGACCTGGACCTGGATGTTTGGCTGTGAAGCGTTCCCAGGAGCGGCCGTTTCTCCGGAGTTCCCGCCGGCCGGCGCTTGAGCCCAGCCAGGAAGAACTGCGAATAGCAGACAGGCCACAAGGCGCTTGGTGAACATAGCCCACCTTCTCGGGACTATTGTAGCCGATCTGACCACCCCCGGAATACCCTGCCCGAGCAGCGGGGCCGGCCCAGAAGGGAAAGTCTTCAGCCGGCGCTTTGAGCCGGCCAGGGCTCCGCGGCGTCGGTTACGGATCGGGATCGGCTCAGTCGTTCAGGGGATACAGGCTGTTTCGACTCAATCCAGCGCGGAGCCGCCTCGCGCTCTTCATCCGGGCGGTTCATTGTGAACGCCGCCCTGACTTGCTCCCCCGCCAGCCACCAGACGCTGAAACTGTTGGTCGTCAAATCCCCACGCTCGACGACGTTCTCTGCGCCTGCGGGGTCTCCCCAGAACTCGTAGGAAAGATCAAAGACGTCCGAGAAAAAATAGGGCACGTGCACGAAAGGGGAGCGGTTCCCCAGGAGAATCCGGGCGCAGTGCTGCCCCTGCGATACCGCATTATCCCAGTGCTCCACGCGGCGCCGCTTGCGGAAGAGCATGTCGTAATAGTTCGCCACATCACCCGCCGCATAAACGCCGCGGCGATTCGTCTCCAGATACTCGTTCACGACAATGCCGTCCGACAGCTCGATCCCGCTCTGCGCGACCGGGCTGGTCACAGGTTGCACGCCAATACCTGCCACCACCAAATCGCAGGCGAGGATCTCGCCGTCCGCCAGAATCGTCGAGCTTACGGCGCCATCGCCCCGAAACGCTACAACATGCCGCTGCTTCAAAAAGCGCACACCGCGCGCAGTGTAGTAGCTCTCAAAAAAGCGCGACATAGCAGGCGTAAAGAAGCGCTTCCAGATCCGATCCTCCGCCAAGACCATGGTGGTTTCGATCTGCTTTTGCGCCAGCACAGCAGATACCTCCATGGCGATAAACCCGCCGCCGATGACCACTGCCCGTTTCGCGCTCTGGGCCAGCTCGCGAATCCGTTTGGCATCCTCCAGCGACCGGAGATACAGGATGCCTGCGAGGCCGCTGCCGGGAACATCCAGTTTCCGGACTGCCGCCCCCGTCGCGACCACCAGGTTCTCGAAATTCAGGTTTTCCCCGGAGCGCAGCCGCAGCGTGTTTCGCTCGGGATCGAGGCTTTCCGCCTCGCAATGGAGCCGCAAATCAATTCCATGCTCCCGGTAGAAGTTCTCGGGATTGATGAGGATATTTTCTTCCTTGTCTTTTCCCGCCAGAAAGCTTTTCGACAGGGGAGGCCGCTCGTAGGGAACGGTGCCGTCGGCCGAGACAATAGCGAGCTCCCCTGGTTTCAATCCGTCCTCGACGAGCTGTTTGGCCGCGTACCCGGCTACCATCCCGCCGCCCAGAATGAGGAATCTCGAAAATGACATGGCGCGCTCCTAATAATTTTTTATCCGACAGACCACCAGGAGTTGTGCGAGTGCGACCGAATATTTCCGCCTGGGCCGGTATGATGCAATGAATCATACTAGATAACGCGGCGCTCGGTCGAGCGCCGTATCGGGATTGGGCGCGTCAATGATGAAGAGCCCGCTGAGCTGTTCCTTCGCATCAGCATCGGGACCGTCCTGCACGGAGCGCTTTCCGTTTTGGACTCGTACAGTCCTCGCGCTTTCCGGTGGCCCCGGGCCGGCGCCTCCTTTGAAAATGCCGGCTGAAAATGCCGGAGTCCTTTTGCCGCTCGCAGCTAAAGCAGAAAAGCTCCCGGGACGCCGCTCTCTTACCAGGATCGGTCCGCGCGGAAAATTCCGGGGGCTTGGTGCACTTTCAGCAGAAGCATGACGCTGCGCGGGAGCGCCATCGCCCTCATGGGCGCGGGAGGGCCCTGACCGGCGCATGATGGTGCATATCTCAGCAAATAGGTTGAACGGGGCTCGGGCCAGCGTGAGCCCCGTTTCCCGTTTTCTCGAGATGCACGGCTTCGCGACGGTTCATAACTACCGTCTCCAGTATCCGGGAAGATAGCGGCGGCTTTCGTAACGCGGCGGCACCCAGCGCGCACCGGCGTAAGGCAGCCGCGCCCAGTAACCCGCGTGCCAGTAATAGCGTCCGCCTAACGGGTACCAGTATCCAGCAACCCATGTGAAACCCGGGCCAGGGCAAGGCGGGACATAGGCCACAGCGACGGGAGGCGGAGGCGGTGGCGGCGCCACGTAGTAAGGCGAAACATATCCGCCGACGCCAACCGCGATCGAGACGTGCGTTCCAGCGAATAAGGAGCTTCCAGCCAAGAGCAGGAGTGCCAGCAATTTGGTCTTCATATGTCGTTCTCCTCCTTCCACTGTTGCCGCTTTGCCACAACGGCTTACAATCTGTCCGGAAGCAAACGGAGTGCCAGAGACAAGCCGTTGAAAACGCGAGACGATTGGATCAGCCGTTGGCTGGTGTCCACCGCTCTGGTGCTTTTCAGCCAACGGCGCGCAGCGGTACGCGAAAGGCGAGGCTTCGGCGGCGCGGCGGGAGGCGATCTCAGACTGTCTGCCGGCGTTGGTCAGTGGGTCATGGCGTAAACCACATAGTTCACGCCCAAACGAATTCCCAGTGCAGAGTATCTTTCGGGGTAGGAAGGGTCGTCGGCCCATTCCCAGGAGTCGCCGATATCCGAATTGAAGGCGATGGCCACCATGATTCGCCCGCGGTCGTCATAAATGGCGCGCCAATGGGGAACCGCGCCGTCGTTTCTGTAAGTGGTCCCGCGGCGCAGCGCCCATTGGCCCGGAATCTGGTAGCGGTCGTCGAGGTCATAGACAGCGTGGAAAATCGGGTCCCTGTCGTCGATTTCGACGATCGGGCGGTCGGGGAACACAACCTTCATCGTTTCCTCGAAGCGCTCCCACTCCGGTGTGCCCCAGAAATCGTCCAACATAAGAAAACCGCCGCGCAGGAGATATTCTCGAAGTTTCTGTGCCTGGGCTTGTGTCAATTTCCAGTCGCCCACTTCACCGGCGCACAACCAGGGCCAGTAGTATACGTCGTCTCCGTCGTCGAGATTCACGGGTTGCTCGGCCGAGCGTGCATGAATGCGGGTGAGGCGGCGCAGCGCTTCCGCAAAGTGGCGATCCGCTCGAGGATAATCCTGGGCCCAACTCGTTGCTCCCTCGCGCCAGTCCCCGTAGCGCCATGTGAAACGGGCGTGCGGATGGGAGGGGTACATCAGACGGCCGAAAACCCACTCCGTTTCTTCCTGATAGTCCGCCGGGAGCGGGACATTATCGTACGGCTCCAGGCTTTGGTAAACGCGAAAGGGCCGCTGGGATGCGTACAAGGCGGTGAGCAGGGCGGCTCCTCCGGCTATGAGCGGGAAGGCGTTGCGCAGGCGCATGAGCTTTCCTTGAGAATATCACCGCCGCACCGCTCCTTCCCAGGGCGCCGCGGCGGGCCGCTTCATGTCGATTCGCGCTCCCCGCGCCGCAAGTATTCGTCGTCTTTGACGAGCCAGTCCGTGCGAATCGGTGAAAAGATGTCCAGATCCAGCGTGTCTTCGAGTGCAACCGCGCGATGGGGGACATTGGACGGGATGTGAAGGACCTGTCCTTTGCGCACCACAACCTCCTTGCCCTGGAGCTGGAACTTCATCGCTCCTTCGAGAATGTAGGTGATCTGTTCGCTTTCGTGGTGATGCTCGGGCACGACGGCGTCTTTCTTCAAAAAGACCTGCGCCACCATGGCCCGCTCGCCGGTTACCAATTTGCGCGAAATGACATCGCTCATGACCTCGAGCGGCACGGAATCCCACGTAAAAAGCCGATGCATGATTGTTTCCATTTTCGAACCATTGTAGAAGGTTTCCAGCTTTGCAGGCCGGCCGGGATCGATTCCGTCTCTCCGGCTCAGGAGTTCGCTATCAGCAACCGGAGTGGCAAAGCCGATTCTCCGCCGTTTACAGGCTTTGCTTTGAGCGCAGCCAGGATTCGACGGGGCGCGACGGGAAGGCCGGCTTGTATGGAAAATCGATACGGCGGCCGGTTGCCGCCGATTCGTAACACGCAAACATCACCTCCAGCACGGCCCTGCCGTCCTCGCCGGTTTCGAGCGGCTGTCTGTCGTTGCGGACGCAATCGACGAAGTGCGCCATTTCATCGGGATATCCATATTGGAACCACTCATCGAAGAGCGGCATCGTCCACCCCTTCGTGTCCGGAGCTTTTTCGACCGCGTAGCCGTACCCGTGTTCGCTGTAAGTCAGCATGGAACTGCCCCGCACCAGATCGCAATAAATGACGCCGTCGGAGCCATGTATTTCCAGGGCGTCTTCGATGCCGCCGCGCTTGGCCCAACTATTCTCGATCACGGCGACGGCGCCGCTTGCGAACTCGATGATGGCGGTCGAGTCATCTTCACCTTTGGTTCGGTTCTTGTGCACGTAGGTATTCATCGACGCAAACACGGACTTCACAGCGGGCTTGCCCAGGATCCAGCGGGCGCATTCCGTGCCGTGGCAGCCCATATCGAACAGAGCGCCGCCCCCGGAACGCTCCATATCCCAAAACCAGTCTGAATGGGGCCCGAAGTGCTTCTCTAACTGCCGGATATGGAAGACCTTGCCGATGCCGCCCTCGTCCACAATGCGTTTGGCCCGCACGTACTTAGGCGCAAAACACAAGTCCTCCGCGTACATCAGTTTCACGCCGGCGTTTTTGCAGGCGGCGATCATCTGGTCCGCCTCGTCGAGGTTCATGGCCAGGGGTTTCTCGATCACCACGTGCTTGTGCGCCGCCGCCGCATCGAGCACCATCCGGCAATGCAGGTAATTGGGCGCGCCCACGGTAACCAGATGCAGGTCTTTGCACTCGAGCATCGCCCGGTAGTCGGTGAAAACTTTGGGAATGTTCCATTTCTTCGCGAATTTCTCACACCTCTCGCGATTCGGCGAGGCGCAGGCCGCCATTTCCACGCGCAAGTTGCGTGCGAGAGCGTCCGCGTGCAATTCCGCAGAAAACCCAGAGCCGATCAGGCCCACTCGAACCTTCTCCATTTGCATCTCCCTCCGGGGTAGTGTACCAGCACCGGATGCCATGCATTGCCGCGCGCCGCCGGGTGGAGAGGGCATGCTAGAATCGATCCGTGGCATTCACTTCCACAGCGATCAATGGATCGCGCGGGCCGGTAGAGGCGCCGCCCCCGGACCTGGCGCCGAATCCCGCCGTCATGGCCGAGGCGGAGGGCGTGCGGGAGTGCCTCCAGTTTTTCACCCGCGAAAAGAGATGGATCAACGAGCGCCATTTGGAGTTGTGCCGGATTCCGGCGCTAACCTTTCAGGAGCAGGAACGGGCCGCTTTCCTCGCAAAGCTGATGGCTGAAATGGGCTACGAGGCGCAGATTGACCGCGCCGGAAACGCGGTTGTGCCGATCGTATACAACCGCAACGCGCCTTTTGTTGCGCTTACGGCTCATCTCGATACGGTGCTGGCGCCGCGGAATGCCGCTGAGATCGAACTGCGGCCCAACGGCGTAATCGCCGGTCCCGGCGTTGCCGACAATGGAGCCGGCCTAGCGGCTCTGCTCGCCATCGCCAAAGCGCTTAAAAGCGGTCCTGGCCTGACCCATTGCACGCACAATTTGCTTCTGGCGGCGAATGTGGGGGAAGAGGGCGAAGGGAACCTGTATGGCATGCGTTACTTATGCCAGCAAGGGCCCTATGCCCGCCGCATCTGCGGATTTCTCGTGCTGGATGGGGCCTCGACAGATCATATCACCACGCAGGCGCTGGGCAGCCGCCGGTTCGAAGTGCTGATTACGGGACCTGGCGGCCATAGCTGGAGCGATTTCGGCATCGTCAACGCCATTCACACTCTGGCGAGGGCCATCACGATGTTTTGCGACACGCCGCTGCCGGCCGGATCCCGCTCCTCCATCAACATAGGCACCATCGAGGGCGGCAGCAGCGTGAATTCGATTCCCGGCCAGGCTCGCGCCAAGGTGGATATTCGCTCTGAATCCAACGCCGCGATAGAGCAGATTGTGTCGGGACTCGAGGAAGCCGTGCGTATGGCGGTCGAGGAAGAGAACCGGCGCGGCGGCGGCAGCGTGGCCACGGGGAAGGTCCGGGAGATCGGCTCCCGTCCGGCGGGAGAGCTTTCCGCCGATTCGCGATTGCTGGCTTCGCTGCGGGCGGTGGATGCCCACTTGGGTATCCGCTCCCATTTGGATCGGGCCTCTACCGACGCCAATGTGCCCCTCTCGCTTGGCCGCGAAGCCCTTACCATCGGGGCGGGCGGCCAGGGGGGCGGCGCCCACACCCCCTCCGAGTGGTTTAACCCGGAAGGGCGCGATTTGGGCTTGAAACGGATCTTTCTCTCGCTTTCATTATTGCTGCACGGGGCTGCCCCGCCTTTACCCCCGGCGCTCCAATAGGCCCCCCCGGGCCTTATCGGCGGCCCTGTAGCGCTGAAATTGCGTTCTGCTGAAACCTGGCTGTCACGCCAAACATCCTTTCCTTTGTCTGTTGAGATCGGGGCATGCGGCCGTATAGCAGGTCCATCCGGCAAAGGTGTACGCCCACCGCGGACTCCGTCTGCCAGTCCGGGTCCTGTAATACAATGGAGAAAGTCTCAGATTGCGGCAAGGAAGGTGTCCGATGGCATTGAGCTTACAGAAAGTTGCGGACAAATTGAGGGACAAGAAGCTCCTTTCAACCACTTTAATTCTGCTCACGCTGGTGATTGGCATCTTGCTCGGGACTTTGATCTCCAGCGGGGTCAAAGCGGCCCGGCAGCAGGCCGTCGCGCCGGACGCAACGCCGCTGACGATTCCTGCTCCTACCAAGTTGAGCAGCAGCTTCTCGCAAATTGCGAAAAGAATTCGACCGGCGGTCGTTAACATCAACACGGAATCCGTCGTCAAGGCGACCAGCGGGCGAAGCCGCCGGCGCGGTGGGGATGAAGAAGAGGATCCGCGGGAAGATCTGTTTCGGCGATTCTTCGGGCCTTTCGGTTTTGACGATCCGCAGAGTGATCAGCGCGTACACAGCCTCGGGTCAGGCATCATCGTGGATCCCAAGGGTTATATCTTGACGAACTACCATGTGATCGAGAAGGCCGACCGGATTCGTGTCAAACTGCTGGATGACTCCAATCAATACACAGCGCGGGTGATCGGTTCGGACCAGGAAACCGACCTGGCGGTTATCAAGATTGACGCCAACCGTCCTCTGCCCTACGCGAAGGTCGGCAATTCCGATGCCGTGGAAGTCGGCGACTGGGCTATTGCCATTGGATCTCCTTTCGGCTTTGAAGAAACGGTTACTGCCGGCATTATTAGCGCCAAGGGGCGGGAGATCCCCGGCGGAGGTCCGCGGCGCCAGTTCCAAAAATTCATTCAGACCGATGCTGCGATCAATCGGGGCAACAGTGGCGGCCCGCTGTTGAATATCAACGGCGAGCTGATCGGCATCAATACCGCCATTATTTCTTCGAGTGGCGGATACGAGGGCCTGGGTTTCGCCATGCCGTCCAATGTCGCCGTAGACGTCTACAACCAGATCATCAAGAACGGAAAGGTGGTGAGGGGCTCGATCGGAATCACGTTCTTGAATGAAAACGACGCTCTCCTGCGCGTCTATGGCGCGAAAGACGGCGGAGTCGTGGTCAATGAGGTCCAGCCGGGCGGGCCATCAGAGAGAGCAGGCATCAAACCCGAAGACATCATTGTCGCCATTGATGGCAAGCCCATCAAGAACGGCGAAGAACTGGTTTCGATTGTGGCTTCCAGCCCGGTAGGCCGGCAGTTGAAGCTAAAGGTGTTGCGCAACGGAAGGACAATGGAAATTCCGGTCACCATCGGCGACCGGGCCGAGGTTTTCAAAGAGCGGCTCAGCGAGAACCAGGAGAGCCCTGAGGAGCCACGGCAGGGGACCGAAGTGATGTTCGGCATTACGGTATCCAACATCAGCCCTGAGCAACGGCATCAACTCGAGCTGGAAGAGCCCGGTGGTGTAATAGTAACCAACGTCGAAGGCGGGTCCTTTGCCGACGATGTGGGCCTTGTCAAGGGCGACGTGATTCTGTCCATCAACCGGAAGCCTGTGGCCAATGTGCAAGACGTACGGGCGATCCAGCGCGACCTCAAGCCGGGGGCTGATGTTGCGTTCCGCATCATGCGGCGTGATCCAACGAGCCGGCAGGTTCGCTGGCGCGGCTTGTTGCTAGCCGGCGTTCTGCCTGCACCCGGCCAATAAAAGTTAAACGGCAGACGTTTCCGTGAGAGCGGTCCGGCGAAATCTGATCGCTGCGATTGTCGGCGGGCTGAGTGCGGCATGGCTGGCTGTCGGCCAACAGGCTCAGCCCGTTCAGAACAGCCCGAAGACCCATAAGTCGGGGACTAAGAAAATAGTCAAAAAGAAGAAAACAACTCCCTCCGCCAAGGCTTCCCCGGGAAGGGTAGCGCCCGCGGGAAAGGCATCGCTGGCCGCCAAACCCTCCGCCCGCACAGCCGCCCGCCGCAAAGCCAGCGCCCGGAAGACAGCGCGGGCCCCGGCCCCGCGGGGCCAACAGCACCCAACCGCGGAACGCTATAAGCAGATCGAGGAAGCTTTGGCGGCGCGCGGCTATCTGCATACGACGCCGGATGGCCGGTGGGGCCCCGACTCGGTGGAGGCTCTGCGCAATTTTCAAGCCGAGCACCAACTGTCCCCTACAGGCCGGCTGGATGCGCAATCACTCATTCAACTCGGACTCGGACCTTCCGAATAGGAGCTGCCTATGGCGGCGCCGATCTATCGCAATTTCATCAACGGCCGGGACGCGGCGTCCACCCGCGGAAAGACCTTCGAAAACCGCAATCCAGCCGACACCAATGACCTAATCGGCCTTTTCCAGGACTCCGGGCCGGAAGACGTGCGCTGCGCTGTCGCCGCCGCGGCGGAAGCCTTTCGGAACTGGCGCAACGTCCCCGCGCCCCGGCGGGCCGAGGTCCTGTTCCGGGCGGGCCGCATCCTCCGGGAACGGAAAGAACAACTGGCGCGGGAGATGACTCGCGAAATGGGAAAAGTGCTCGAAGAGGCCCGGGGCGACGTGCAGGAAGCGATTGATATGGCTTTTTTCATGGCTGGGGAAGGTCGCCGCCTCTACGGTCAGACCACGCCCTCGGAGCTTCCCGATAAATTTTGCATGACTGTACGTATGCCCGTCGGCGTGTGCGCGCTGATTACTCCGTGGAACTTCCCGATGGCGATCCCTTCCTGGAAGATTTTCCCCGCCCTTGTTTGCGGCGATACGGTGGTGATCAAGCCGGCTTCGGACACACCCCTGAGTTGCTGGAACCTCGTCCACATTCTCCACGAAGCGGGCGCGCCGCCCGGCGTGGTCAATCTGGTGACCGGGAGCGGCAGCGAAGTGGGCCAGCCGCTGGCGGCTGACCCGGAGGTGCGGCTGGTCTCGTTCACAGGATCCACGGCTGTAGGCCGAAGCGTTTCCGAGACCTGCGCCTCTGCCTTTAAACACTGCAATCTGGAAATGGGCGGCAAGAACGTGATCATCGTCCTCGAGGACGCCAACCTCGACCTGGCAGTGGACGGCTGCCTCTGGGGCGGGTTCGGCACAACCGGCCAGCGTTGCACCGCCGCCAGCCGCATTGTTGTCGAGGAGCAGGTTTATGACGTGTTCCTGGAACGCCTTGCCAGCCGCACGCGTGCTCTGCGAATCGGCAATGGTCTCGATCCTTCCGTTCAGATGGGACCGCTTATTAATGAAAAGCAGCTTCATACTGTCGACGAATATGTTCGAATCGGCCAGGCGGAAGGAGCCCGGCTGGTTTGCGGCGGCCATCCTCTGCATGAGGGTCCGCTGGCTTCCGGCTGGTTCTATGCGCCCACAATCTTTGCCGATGTGGATCCGAAGATGCGCATCGCCCAGGAGGAAATTTTCGGGCCCGTAGTATCTGTGATACCCTGCCGCAGCCTCGATCACGCGATCGAGATCGGAAACGGCGTCGCGTATGGCCTTTCTTCTTCGATTTACACCCGTGACATCAACGCCGCGTTTCGGGCTATGCGGGAGATGTATACCGGCATCTTTTATGTCAATGCCCCAACGATCGGGGCCGAGGTGCACCTGCCGTTTGGCGGCACGAAAGACACCGGCAACGGCCACCGGGAAAGCGGGACGGCCGCTCTCGACCAGTTTTCGGAGTGGAAGTCCGTTTACGTAGATTACAGCAACAAACTCCAGCGCGCCCAGATTGACACAGAATAGCTCGAGGAGCGGCCAAAATGACGTCTGGATCGGCACTTCGGGCTTTGTCTATCCGCATTGGCGAAACGGGGTGTTCTATCCGCCGGGACTGCCTCAGAAGGAGGAGCTCGCATTCTTTGCTCAGTCCTTCCGCACGGTAGAGCTGAATAATCCCTTTTATCGCCTTCCCGAAAAAGAAACATTCACCGGCTGGCGCCGCCGCACTCCGCCGGATTTTCGTTTTGCGGTAAAAGCCAGCCGGTACATCACTCATATCAGAAAGTTGAAAGAAGCGGAAGAACCGCTGCGGACCTTTCTCGATCGCGCGCGGGGACTCGGCGCAAAGCTCGGTCCCGTGCTGTTCCAGTTTCCGGCTGCCTGGGGGGTGGATCTGGAACGGCTGCGACGGTTCTTGAAAGTGCTGCCCAAGGGCAGAGAGTTCGCCTTCGAGTTCCGGCACCCGAGCTGGCTGGCTCAGCCCGTTTATGACCTGTTGCGCGAGTACAAAGCGGCGTTGTGTCTTGCCGTGAGGCAAACCATGTCGCCGGAACAGGAAATTGTCACAGCCGGTTTCACCTATATTCGCATGCACGGCGGCACAGGACGCGACGGCGACTTCACCCGCCCTGAACTGGAAAAATGGGCCGCGCGCACTCGGGGCTTTCTCCAGGCCGGCGCCCGCGTCTACATCTACTTCAATAACGACCAGCACGGCTTTGCCGTTCGCAATGCGCTCGATCTCATGAGTTTGCTGGGCATCGAGCGCTGAGGACCCGTTTTTATGCCGGCAAAAGGGCCGGCTAATGAGATGATATTGCCTGGTGGCTGAAAATGTCCGATTTCTGACTGCCCGGCTGCGGAAAGCAGCGGCCGAACTGCCGTACTTGCCGCGAGCGCTGGCGCTTGTGTGGCACGCATCGCGCGCCTGGACACTTGGTTGGATTATCCTGCTGGCCGCGCAGGGATTGCTGCCTGTCGCGACCGTATATCTCAGCCGGCCTCTGGTAAACAGCCTGGTTGCGGCTGCGCGCAGTGGCGGCTCGTGGATCGAAGTGCGGCGGGCATTGATCTTGGTCGTGCTGACTGCGGCGGTGCTGTTGGTAACTGAGGCTCTTTCCGGCGTAGAAAGCTGGATCCGCACGGCGCAGTCGGAACTGGTACAGGACCACATCAGCAGCCTGGTGCATGAAAAGTCCGTTGCGGCCGATCTAGCCTTCTACGATTCGCCCGATTTTTACGATCACCTCCACCGTGCGCGCCAGGAAGCAGCATATCGGCCGCTTGCCCTACTGCAAAATCTGGGAAATACCTTGCAGAACGCGATTACCTTGGCGGCGATGCTGGTTGTTTTGCTGCGCTTTGGACCCTGGTGGCTGCCGCTGGCGCTGCTCGCCAGCACGCTGCCGGCCTGCTACGTCGTTTTAGTACACGCGTTGCGGGAATATCAGTGGCGATTGGAAAACACCGCCGAAGAGCGCCGCACTTGGTACTATGACTGGCTGTTGACGGCCCGGGAGACGGCGAGCGAAATCCGGCTTTTCGGTCTCGGCGACCATTTCCGTTCGGCCTATCAGGCGTCGCGCAAGCGCCTTCGCGACGAGCGTCTTAGTCTTGCCAGGGATCTGAGTGTGGCGGAACTCGTCGCGGGGATCGTCGGCCTTCTGATCAGCGGCGTCGCTCTGGGGTGGATGGTGTGGCGTACCGCTCGAGGAGCAGGGACTCTAGGCGACCTGGCCTTGTTCTATCAAGCCTTTAATCAGGGCTTGCGGCTTATGCGATCGCTGTTGGGAAACGTCGGCCAGCTCTACGCGAATATTTTGTTTCTTGGAAACCTGTTCGCGTTTTTGGAGCTCGAGCCGCGCGTTGTGGACGCACCCTGCACAGCGCCCGCTCCCGCCAAGGTGCAGTCGGGAATTCACTTTCGGGATGTCGTCTTCCGTTATCCCGGCAGCGAGCGCCCCGCCCTGGATCATTTCAATCTCACCATTCCGGGGGGAAGGGTTACCGCGATTGTCGGTCCCAATGGAGCGGGGAAAAGTACGCTGATCAAACTGCTGTGCCGGTTTTACGATCCCGAGGCCGGCGCGATCGAGATCGACGGGGTGAAGCTCAAGGACCTTCCTGTGCGGCAGCTTCGGGCTATGATCACAGTCCTGTTTCAGGAACCGGTGCACTACAGCGCGACTGTGGCGGAAAACATCGCCCTTGGGGACCTCTCCCTGCTGCCGCCGGTGCAAGCGGGAAGCATACCCGCCTCTGTTCGGGCGGCCGGCTGTGATGCTGGAGCCGACGAGCCTATTGGCCGCCTGCCGCAGGGTTATCGTAATCTGTTGGGAAAATGGTTCGCCGGAGGCGCGGAACTGAGCGTCGGCGAGTGGCAAAGAATCGCGCTCGCCCGGGCGTTTTTGCGCCAAGCCCCGATCATCATTCTCGACGAGCCCACGAGCGCCATGGACCCCTGGGCCGAAGCCGACTGGCTCGAGCGTTTCCGCCGCTTGTGCGCTGGCCAGACGGCTGTCATCATCACGCATCGCTTTACGACGGCAATGCATGCGGATCTGATCCACGTCCTCGAAGCAGGCCGAATCGCCGAGTCCGGATCCCACCAGGAATTGCTGGCTCGCGGCGGCCGCTATGCCCAATGGTGGTCGACGCAGATCGGAGTGACACCGGCCTAAATCGCGCCTCCAGCCGGCGAACCTCGGGGCGCCGCGGCGGCCCTGGCGGTCGGACCTCCCAGCCGCAAAAGCCGCCGCTGGCCGGATCGCGGCGATGTCTTCTCTTGCCGCTTTCCCAGCCTGCTTATCCGGCCTATAATACGGCCAAACCCCGGGGCAGCTAAGGAGGCCTGTATGAGACTCCCCGTATTGAGCTGCGCTGTTCTGCTCATCGCGGCGGCCGCACCCCTCATGGCGGCTCCCGATGATCTGGACAGCTTGCTGCAAAACCTCAAAGAAGCCGTCGAATCGAAAAAGGATCCCGCCGAGGTGAAACAACTGGCGGCGGCAGCCGATGCTTTGGCTCGCAAAATAATCGCGGCCGGAGGGGATGAGGCCGCCATTTCCCGCGCCAAAGAGGCGGATCTGTATTGTGAGTATGCTCTCTTCTCCGCTGCTTCGGCGGCCCAGCCCGCGGCGGCCGTGGACCTGCTTTCCGCCCTGGAGCAGCAGAATCCCAAGAGCAAGTACCTGGACCAGGGCGGGTATGAGCGCTACTTTCTTGCCCTCAGCCACTCAGGTGGAGCGTCCAAAATTCCGGCAATCGCCGAGAAAGCCATTGCCAACTTTCCCAACAACCCGGACTTGCTGCTCGTGGCCGCTAATACGGCGATTGTCAAAAACCAAAATGACCGGGCACTGACGCTCGCCACTCGTCTGTTAAACGCGGCCGGCAAGCAGCAAAAGCCCGAAGGCGTCGCCGCCGCCGATTGGGAGAAGAAGAAAAATCTGGAGGTGACCACGGGCCATTACATTGCTGGCCTGGCATCCGCCGCAAAGGGCCAATACTATCAGGCCGACCAGCATTTGCGCGCCGCGCTTCCCTCGGTCCAAGGCACTGCTATGGCCGGTCCGGCGCTGTACTATTTGGGCGTGGCGAACTATAACCTGGGCAAACAGATGATGAACAAGGCCCGCGTGCTCGAAGCAGCCAAGTTCAGCGAACAAGCGGCCGCGGTCAAAGGTTTCCCGATGGCCCAGGAAGCCGCGCACAATTCGCTGGTGATGCGGAGCGAAGCCGGCACAATGCGCTGAACGAGATTTCGAGCGCTTTGGCGTAGAGCGGCAGCGGTGTTTCCGGCCCGAGCTCGCGCCGATCCCGGCTCGAACCTCGCGACGGTGTGGCAGGTTTGCGAAGGGGAGAGTTTATTTGTTGTAAAACACGAATATGGAATGTCCGATCGCCGCTACCCGTTTGCTGAGCGGAAGCCAGCGTCTGTAATCCCGGCTGGGCTCGACCCGGCTGGCCTGGTAGAGCGAGGCAGAGACGGCGATCCAGCCCTTTCGTGCCGCATCGGTAGGGTGTAGCGGTCGGTACTTGCTCCCAAGGTAGTATTCCGGCTCCGCTCGGCCGAAATAGTCAAGATTGATTACGTCGATGTGGTTTTGCTCCACAAACCGGGCCAGCCGCTTCAAGTCCTGGCCCCAGTCGAGATTGGAATCGACCACATACCGGTATCCCCCTTCGGGGCCGCCTGCCAGCTCATTGAAATAGGCGATATAGTACGGATACACGGCAATAATCGAAAACGCCTGCCAGATTAGCAGCCCGGCGAGGCAAACCGCGGCGATCGATTTGGATCGCTGGGATCTCATTTTTGACAGCAGGCGCGATGTACAGGCGGCCGCAAGGATGTAGAGCGGTATGAATACCGGAAGCAAGTGCCGGACGCCAATATTGAGATTGCAGCGAATCGACGCTAGCCAATAAACAGCGATGACGATGGCAAACGCCGATTCGACAAAATGTTTGTGCGCCCAATCGCCCCGCGACGGCGCGTCCAGGAACCGTTTTACAGCGAAGGCCCCCGCAACAATGGTCAGAATGTGAAGCGCCAGAGGTTCCTTCACCGCATATACAAAGGGAAAGTAGAGAGGCGTTTTCGATTCCGACACCTGCCCCAGAAAATACTTTGCGTTGCCATATGTGGCGCGGCCCCAAACAAACAGCAGTCCGAAAAAATATGGCGCATAGGCGCGAAGCACTGGCTTGTCAGCCATAAAAATTACGAGGTCCTTGGGAAAATCTCTGACGGCGCGTTCAATACAACTGGGCAGTTGGTGGGAGGCCATAAAATCCGCCGTCCGGCGCATCACTCCAACTGCGAGCCAGCTCAGGATCTCCGTGGCGTCCCTCCGCTCCCGCTCAGGCGGGTAATTGCGCGTGTGGCGCCAATAGACGGGATAAAGGGTAAGAAATGCAAGAGTCACGATCGCGAAATATCGGCCTAGCCACCAGCGAACGGTGCGGAGTTTCTGCGTTGTTGCGGCAGGGCTTTCTCTGTCAGCCCGGCATGTGTGGCATTTCTCTTGCGCTGCGACCGACGAGGAGCGGCTCAGAGCAGCCCACAGCAGCGTCAGGATAAAGTCTATCGGCAGGAGTAGAAACGTGGAAAACTTTGTGAGGAGGGCAAATCCGAGTCCGGCGCCAGCCAAAAGGACGTTCGGTATGGTCGGCTTTTCTAAAAAATGCAGGTAGGCTATGGTCGCGATGAAAAAGCCGGCGCTCGCTCCGACATCCGTGGTGACCAGACGTCCATGCGCGAGAAAGGTTGGCGAGAAAGCGAAGAAAAACGTTGCGAGCAGCGCGGCGGCGGCGCCGAATGTGCATCGCGTCCAAAAGAAAACGGCGAGGCCCAACAAAGCAGTAAAGACGATCATGGGCTTCCGGGCGGCCTGCACAATCGTTTCGAGGTCGTTGCCGGAGTGCAACAGGAAAGCCCGCGCGAACCGATCGGTCCCGTTCACTTCGTCGGTCCAGCTTGGATGATCCCAGGGGGCCTTCGGGTTCATCCTCAAAAGCGGCAGCGCCGCGAGGTCTTTCATCAGCGGCGGGTGTTCGGGGTTGAGACGGAGTTCCCCCTTTTTCAGGTAGCTGAAACCGGCGCTGATATGTTCATCTTCGTCCGCCGTGACGGCATCGCCGGCAGCGCTCCCAGACATCAACAAGGTCATCAAGGCCAGCAAGCCGCAAGCGAGTCCGATGGGTAGAAAATCCGACGCGAGGACTTTCTTTCGCAAATTACGGTCCCGGCTGGGCAACGGCACGGTTCAGCCTAAATAGCTTCAGCTAGGGCGATATGTTACCGCAAAACACCCCGCAGCCATTCGCCTTGTGAACATGATACAGGCTTCGATCTGCCCGGCAGATCCGCCGATCTTCTGGCGGCTGCGTAAATAAAAACGTCAGGGGCCCGGTATGAAGTGCAGCCCGGTCGACAGGCAGGAAGCCATATTGCTGAGGAGGGGACTGAGGTCGCGACGCTCAGAGGAATGGATGACGGCCGGATGACCCCGGCGGCGCCCAGGGTGAAGCTGGGAAATTGTTTGCCGGAGCGACCTTTTCCCAGGGCACACAACCAGGGCTCGCGCATCCCGACAAACCATCACTTCCCTGACAAGAAAGCCTGGCCAAAGGCCCGATAACTCTCAGGCGAAGACGTCTTTGTTCACTTCCCCGCCCACAACTGTCGGTCGCTCGGCGCGGCCGTTATGCATATAGGTAACGCGGAGGTGGTCAAGGCCGAGAGCCCAGAGCATGGTGGCGTGAATATCGTTCACGTGCATCCGGCGCTCAGTAGCGTACATGCCAATTTCATCCGTGGAGCCGATATATTGGCCGCCTTTGACGCCGCCGCCCGCCATCCAGATAGTGAAGCCCCAGGGATTGTGGTCGCGACCCAGACCCTTTTCGTTGAAAGGCGTACGGCCAAACTCCCCGCCCCAAACGACTAAAGTGTCCTTTAGCATGCCGCGAGCCTTGAGATCCGTGAGAAGGCCGGCGATGGGCTTGTCGGAAGCTTTGCACCACTTGCTGTGGTTGGTTTCGACGTTTTCGTGCGCATCCCACCCGCTGCCCGAACCGCAATACAGCTCGATGAACCGGACGCCGCGCTCGACCAGGCGGCGCGCCAGCAGACAGTTGGTGCCGAAGGCCCGAGTCTCTTCCTCATCCAGTCCGTATAGCTTTTTGGTGGCCTCGGACTCCTTCGAGAGGTCCACGGCTTCCGGAGCCGCACTTTGCATCTTGTAAGCGAGCTCGTAGGAGCGGATGCGCGCGTCGAGCTCGGAATCTTCCTGCTTGTCTTCGGACCAGATTTCATTAAGGCGTTTCAACAACGCCAGTTCGTTGCGCTGCTCGGAATCGGTCATGCCCGCCGGCGGTTTCAAGTGAAGCAGCGGGGTATCCCCCTGGCGAAATTGCGTGCCCTGGTATGAGGCGGGCAAGAAGCCCGCGCTCCACTGCTTCGCGCCGCCGATGGGGTCGCGATCATCCAGCATCACCACAAAGGAAGGCAGATTGCGGTTGGCGCTCCCCAGCCCATAATTGACCCACGCTCCCAGACACGGCCGGCCGCTGAGGATCGAGCCGCTGTTCATTTCCGTCACGCCGCCGAGATGATTGATGCCATCGGTCCAGCAGGAGCGGATGACGGTCATGTCATCCACGTGCTGCGCCACGTTCGGGTACCAATCAGACACCCAAATCCCGCTCTGGCCGTATTGCTTGAATGTGCGCTTCGAAGGCATCAGCCCGTTCTTCGAGGTGCCGGGCATCGCTGTGAATTTCGGCCGCATCGACTCGGGGATTGGCTGCCCCTGTAGCTCCTTGAGCTTCGGCTTGGGATCGAACAGGTCCACGTGGCTGGGACCGCCCTCCATGAACAGCCAGATAATCGACTTGGCCGTCGGAGGGTGATGCGGCGGCTTGGGAGCGAGCGGATCGACAGCCGAAGCCGAAGCGGCCAGCAAACCATCCTCGTGCAGCATGTGAGCCAGGGCGATCCCCGCGAGGCCGCTACCGGCCCGAGTGAAGAACTCACGACGCGTGGAAGCCCGCCTATAGTGCGAAAGATTCCGATCCATCTTGGCCCCCCTTCCTTGCTAGTTGATATAGATAAATTCGTTGGAGTTCAACAGCGCCTGGCAAAAATCCACAAACGCCGCCGCCCGCGCCGGATCCATCCCCTGCGGAATGGCGTCCGGCATGGGTACTTTTTCATTGTTAGCGAGCTGTTTTGCGATCTCGCCGGCCTGTTTGTCCAGAAATTCGAGAACCGCCTGCCGTTCTTCTTCCTTGGGAGATCGTGAAAAAACCAAGCGAAACGCTCTGTCCACCTGCTGCGCTGGAGAAAGGCCGCTATCGTTCAGCACCCGCCCGGCAAGAGCTTGCGACCAGCTCATCACCAGCTCGTCGTTCATTAACGCCAGCGGCTGGGTCGGAGTGACCGTAGCATAGCGCCGCGGGCAGCTCTCGTGCGTATCCGGAAAGTCAAACGTTTCAAACATCGGGTACCGAAGATTGCGCTTCACGAACACGTAAACGCTTCGGCGGTTTGCTTCGGCCGGATCCTTCTCCGTTTCCCAATTCAGGTACCTTGACCCCGGCATGCTGACGCCCGGCGGAAGCGGCGGAAATACGCCCGGCCCGCCCATCTTCAGGTTCAGCTCGCCGCTTACGTAGAGCATCGAATCGCGGATCGCTTCGCCTTCGAGCCGGCGGCGGTCGAACCGCCACAGCAGCTTGTTATTCGGATCGACTTTGGCTGCCTCCGGCTGGTAGGCAGAGGACTGCTGGTAGGCGCTCGAAAGCATGATCAGCCGGTGCATCTTTTTGATGCTCCAGCCGTTCTCGACGAACGTAGCCGTCAGGTAATCCAGCAGTTGCGGGTTGCTCGGCCTTTCGCCCATAATGCCGAAATCGCTCGGCGAATCGACAATGCCGTGTCCAAAATGGTAATACCAGATGCGATTGGCCATCACCCGCGTCGTCAGTGGATTGGAGGGATCGGCAAGCCATTTCGCGAGCGCCGAGCGGCGGCCGGTGGATTTGACGCCTTCGGGCGGAGCAATCTTGGCCGGCGCAGGATCGAGGATCGAGAGGAAGCCCGGCTCTACTTCCTGCAACGGCGCGTCCCAGACACCCTTGGAGAGAATGAACGTGGGCGGGGCGACCGGGCCCTGATCGATCATGATTTCCGCTAGCGGAGGCTCCGGAGGTTTCAAGTAATCGTAAGAGGCCAGTTGCTTCTTCAGCTCGGCGTATCGCTGCTTGGCTTCTCCTTTGAGACTCTTTTCCAGCGCCGCGTCGGTGGGCAGCCGACTCTCGCTGCGGTAGTACATCTGCCACTGCATCGGCGTGCGCTTCTCAGGAGGCGTGAAGATAGCGTCCTGCGCCTCCTTGGGGAACATCCCGATGGCTTCTTTCGTTTTGTCCTCGCGCACCGAATCCAGAATCTGACGCATCTTTGCCCGAATGTCCCGCGTCTGGGCATCCCAGGCAGCGTATTGTTCCTGATAGGCCTTGGCCTGGGGGCCGGTTAACAGAGCGGTGTGGTCTTCGTTGCGGCTGGCGGCAAAGAAGGCCTGCAAGCGGTAATAGTCTTTTTGGAGGATCGGATCGAACTTGTGGTCGTGACATTTGGCGCACCCGTACGTCAACCCCATAAATACTGCGGAAACCGTGTCCGTGATGTCGTTCAAGATTTCCTGCCGCATCAAAATGGGGTTGGCCAGGTTGCTCTCGTCGGGCCAAAGCCGGTCAAACCCTGTGGCGATCTTCGCCATCGGATCATTCGGATAGAGCTCGTCGCCCGCGATCTGTTCCTTGATGAACCGGTCGTAAGGCTTGTCTTCGTTGAACGCGCGGATCACGTAATCCCGATACCGCCACACATTCGGCCGGGTTTCATCCGCCTTGAAGCCTTGCGTATCGGCGTATCGGGCCAAGTCGAGCCAGTGCCGGCCCCAGCGTTCCCCATACTGCGCGGACGCCAGCAGCCGGTCCACTACCTTTTCAAAAGCGCCCGGAGAGTTGTCGGCCAGAAACGCCTGCACATCTTCCGGAGAGGGAGGAAGTCCGATCAAGTCAAAGTACGCCCGCCGAATCAGGGTGATTTTGTCGGCCGGAGGATTGGGTCTGAGGTTCTTCTCTTCAAGCTTGGCCAGGATGAAGGCGTCGATGGGGGTACGAACCCAATCGCGGTTCTTAACGGCCGGTACCGGGGGCTTCACAACCTTTTGAAAAGCCCAATAGCGGCGCTGCGCCTCAGTAAACTTCTTTTCGGGGGCCGCCGCAGGGGCGCCCGCAACCGGCGAGGGAGCCGATAGGGTGATGTTTGCGTCCCACTCGGCGCCGCTGTTGATCCAATCCCTCAGCACCGCAATCTCCTCGTCGCTGAGCCTGCCGCCCAGCGGCATCTGCGGCTGCTCCTGACCAGTGATGTGCCGATAAATGTGACTGGCCGCAGCGTCGCCTGGCACCAGCGCGGGACCGTGCTGGCCGCCTTTGAGGGCTCCTTGACGGCTTCGGAGGTCGAGATTGGCCATCGGCTGGGCCAGCCCGTGGCATTGCATGCACTTCTGCGAGAGTATCGGCGCTACATCATGGGAGAAAGAAACCTTCTTCGCCGTTTGGGCAGGCGCAGCACTCCACGCGATCAAAATTGCCGCCGGCCAAAAGAGACGAAGGACCTGCTCGGGTTTCACCGTCGATACCGCAACCAACATTTCAGCCTCCGGGCACTCAGATACTTACGTTGATTTTACCCCCGATTCCGCAGACGCCTCAACTAAATTTTTACAGCATTTCTGCGGCCCAAAACCCCTGCAAACTCGTGCGATTTGACGATTAGCCCCCCATCGCGCCACTGCCGTGTTCTCTCGATTGCCGGCGGGTCCGTTATGCGCTGGGCAAAAGCGGAGGCGTCCCCGCGCCGGCGGGCCGATCGCAAAGTTTCGGGATACTTTTGACGCCTTCGCTACGAAACGTACGAGGTGAATTGACGCCGGTACCTCATCCTTTCGCCTGTGTCCTGAATAACCGGCTCGCGGCAGCCGACTGCTCAGCACACCCGATCAGAACACCAGCCGCAGGGAGCCCTGCATCCGGCGAGGATCGCGGTTTTGAATCAAGGCGCCAAACCGGGCGTTGGTTTGGTTGCCGCTGGCGTCGAAACGGGCCGTGGTATCCATGCTAAAGAACTGGGTGTGGTTAAAGGTATTGTACAGCTCCCAGCGGAAGGTAAACCGGAAGCGCTCTTTCACCGGAAAGTCCTTGAACAGGGATGTGTCCCAATTGTTGATGCCAGGGCCGCGAATCACGTCCCGGGGCGCGTTGCCTACATTTCCCACCGGAGGCCGGGCAAAGACGGTCGGGTTGAAGAAGCGGCTGACCGTCCTCTGATCTTTGCCGATAATTGGATTGCCGGTTATGATCACCCGCGGCGCGTCAGCCGGAGCATAGCCGCCGCCGGCGATATCGGTGTTATCGACGGTCGTGAGTGTTATCCCGTAAGGCGACCCGCTCTGAAATGTGGAGATGTTGGAGATTTGCCAGTTGTCGAACGCGAACCGCACAAAGCGGTTGTCGGCCAGCCGGCTCGCCTTGGGAAGCTGGTAGACCCAATTGACCACAAATATGTGCGTATGGTCGAACCCGGCTTTGCCGTAGTTCCACCGACGGAGCGGCAGGAAATCGGAGACCAGAGACGTGTTGCCTTCATCGGTGTCGGCGTAATCCATAGCCTTCGACCAGGTCCAGCTCGCGCCGAACTGCAACCCACGCGTAAAACGGTGGTTCACCTGCACCTGGAGTGAGTTGTAGTTCGAGGTGGTGGCATTCTGCACAAAAATGATGTCGCTGAAGCCCGTGTAGGGGCGCAGAAAATTATCCTGGAGCGGCTTGCCTGTAGTAGCGTCGACATTTTTGCTTAAAAACCTGGCGCCATAGGGGACCGCATTGATGTTCTGCTCCATTTGTAGGTGCCGCCCCACGTTGCCTACGTAGGCGACATCCAACACGGTCTGGAAGCCGATATCCCGCTGGATGCCGAAGCTGTAACTGTAAACGCTGGGAACCTCGCCGGTGCCCGAGATGGCGGTCAACGCAGACGGGAACAGCACGGCGCTGCTGTTGATGTATGTGTTCAGGTTTCCGTAGTAAAGAAAGGGTGTCGCCTCAGAGGGCGGGTTGCGGTTGAGCGATCCTGGCCGCGCCCGATTGTTGTAGAAGATGCCCCCGCCGGCGCGGATCGCTGTTTTGCCGTTGCCGAACGGGTCATAGGCGATCCCGAAGCGCGGCCCGTATTGCAGAAACGCTGTGTTTTGAAAGGTTTTTCCGATGCGATTGGCGGATCCGAACTCGGGCACTTCGCCGTTGGTCAAATTCCCGGAGTTCGGAACGATAGCCCCGATGTACACCGCGGGCAGCGTCTGGCCCGTCAAAGGATTCAGCGCGACGCGCGTTCCGCCAGCAATCGTCGCCGGCTGGAAAAGCGTGACAGCCTGCGCCGGGTTGTATTGGGCCGGGTTGAAATTCCAGGCCAGCCCGTCATTGGACCAGTCGGGAATCAGATGGGTGAAACGGATGCCGTAGTCAAGAGTGAGTTTCTTGGTCACCTTCCAGTTGTCCTGCACATACCACTCGAACGTGGCGCCGCGCCGCTGATCGCCAATGCGCGCGTTCGATTCGGAATAGGAATCAAAATTGCCCAAAATGGCGTTGGAATAGGCGTAATTCGAATCGAGCGGATTATTCGGGTCTCGGCTAAAGTCGAATTGGCCGAAGTTGGTGCCCTGCTGGCCTTCGTACTCGCGGATGCGCTCGCCGTAAAAACCGGCTTTGAAGGTGTGGACGCCCCAGGTTTTGCTCCAACTATCATTGAACACGAACACCGTGTCTGCGCCGCGCTTGGGAAACCGAGCATCGGTCTGGATATTCGCAGCGTTGGGAACGCCCCCGAAAAGCGCCCAAGGCACGACCCCCAAGGGATTGAATTGCGGGTAAAATTGCGGCAAGTTGATGCCGTATGTGGAACGAAGCGCCGTGCTCAAGACGGCCTGGCTCGCCGGCGGGGAGGCCTCGGTGGCGTGGTGCGCGGCCACAGAAGCTTCGTGCACCAGCGTGGGGCTGATCGTCTGAGTAAAGGCTAAAACACCGGAGTTGTCGTTGTAATGAGCCGCCACGGGAAGAAAGCCCCAGGCCGGGGTGGGCTCACCCCCTCCGAGGCGCGCGCCGATGTTTGTCTCATTCCAGATCGCTCCCCGGAAGTACAGCCGGATGCTGCTGGTGGCCACCAGATCCACCCGAAACAGATTGTGCTGCTTCGGGCTGAAGATGCTCTCCTGAAAGTTGTAGTTGTAAGCGCCTTTCGTGATCGCCGTGTTGAGCTGGTTGGGCAGCGGGAAAATGCTCAAAATCTTCTGCCCGTTGCTGTCGATGCGGTTCTGGGGAATGATGTTATTCGGGAAGGGCTGGCCGTTGGACGGATCCTTGACGACGATCAGCTTTCCGTTCTGATCAAACGACTGCGAGAAATTGCCCGCTCTCTCGAGGGCCGTGGGCACGGTGACCTGAACGAGGGGCTGCGGTGCATCGCCGCGCAGGGTTTCGTTGCTGTAAAAGAAAAACAACTTGTCGCGGTTGGAGTTGATTTTTCCGGGCCAGTAGAGCGGCCCGCCGATCGACCCGCCGCCGGTCGTGTAACGGTATCGCGGCTTGGGGATTCCGTTGATGTTGTTGAAAAACCCGTTGGCGTTGAGCTCCTCGTGGCGCTTGTAGAGATAGCCCGTGCCGTGGAAATCGCGCGTGCCGGACTTGGTAACGGCGTTGATAATCGCGCCGCCGGCATGGCCGTACTCGGCTTGATAGTTATTTAGAAGGACTTTGACCTCCGCCACGGCGTCCATGTTCGTCGGATTGTACAGGGTGTCCTTGGTGCCGAGATCGTTCATGAACAGACCATCGGTCTGGAAGGTGTTGTACTCGCCTCGCAGCCCCTGTACCTTGGGGCCCTGCGTGATCCCAAGCATGTCCACTGATCCAAGCCCACTCGGCTGGTCATAGGCCACCCCGGGAAGGACCTTGAGCAGATCCAGATACTGCCGCGCCCGGGTGTTGAGGCTCTCGATCTGAGTGCCGGTGAGGACGGCTGATCGCTCGGCGCTGCCGGTCTGCACCGGTGTCGCCTCAGCCGTGACCGTGACCGTATCGCTGAGCGTGCCTAGCTGGAGTTGCAGGTTCCCGACAGACAGGCGCTCGGAAGCCGTCAGCTCGACGCTCTTCTCCTCCAGCCGCTTCATGCCGGGCGCCTGTACCGTGATCGAGTAGCGCCCGGGCAGCATCCCCGTAAAAACGAAGTCGCCGGTCTCGGCCGTGGTTGCCTGACGGCTTTCTCCGGTTCCCTCGCGCGTCACAACTACCGTCGCCCCCGGAATCGCCAGTCCTCCCGGATCGATGACGCGCCCGGTAATCACCCCGTTGACGGTCTGTGCGTTTGCTGCGCCGGCGCATAGCCATAAAGCGAACAAAGCCATGCACGCTGCGCGATTCGTGTTTTGCATCCGGCACCCCCGAGTAAGAAAGATCATGCCGTAATGAGAACGGGTCGGGCGCATGCGGGGCCTGAGCCGGGTCGTCCCGCTCGAAATGCGGGGTGCGCCGCAACCAGCGACGCAGAACTAAACTCCGGCAACCCAAAAGACGTTCGCAGAGCCGGTTCGCCAACCGCCTCATCAATGGCCCCCTGCGTAGGCTCATTGAGGTTGAAGGGCTGCAACGGAAACGGCCATTCTCGCCGGCCTCGCCCAACTTGCATGAAGGCATAATTGCTCACCCAAGTGTTGCGGTGAGTTTAGTGCGGAAGCGGCGGCCTGTCAAGCGAGATTGGCTGCGATGGCCCGGTTGGAATGAAACCATCCGTGCTTCAAGGAACGACCTTGAACTTTTGCACTCGCCGGCCCCAATCGGTTTCCGCTACATAAAGATTGCCCTTAGAGTCGAACGCGATGGTATGGCCGTGTATGAAATTGCCGATCTGATGCCCGGGCCGCCCGAAGCTAGCGAGAATCTTCCCTGTTTCGTGATCCAGAATGTGCACCTGCTCGTTGCGGCCGTTCATCACATACATGAATTTCTGCTCGGGGTCGATCGAGAAGGCAATCCACCAGACCGTCCCGCGCGGGTCGGGCAGATTTGGAGTTCCCGTTCTGACCCAGATATTACGCTTGAAGTTTCCCGCCTTGTCGAACACCTGCACCCGGTCGCCCTGGCGGTCGCAAACATAGACCAATTCGTCATTGCCGATGGTCACGCAGTGCACCAACTGCGCGAATGCCCCGGGAGTCCCCGCCCGCGCCTCCTCTGGCGCGGCCTGCCGGCCCCACTGGCGCAGAAACTTTCCGGTTTTGTCGAACACCGCTATCCGGCGATTGCCATAGCCATCGGCCACATAAATATCGCCATTGTCCGGGTCGATGGCGATGCCGGCAGGCAGGAAAAACTGCTGGCGGCTGGCGTTCAAGGACTTGCCTCTTCGCGTGCCGTCCGAGGTATCGAAAACGCCTCGCTTGCCGATCTGCAATAGAAGCTTCCCTGCGTGGCTGTACTTTTGAATGATGCCGTCGTCGTTGCCTCCAACCCAGATATTATTCTCCTTGTCGAAAAAGCATCCGTGAATCGACGCCGGCACGACGTTCGGGTCGCCTATGGATTGAATTACGTTGCCCTCGGCGTCAAATATTACGATGGGCGGCGCGGGATGCGACGTTTCTGCCTCTTCCTTCGTGATGTCCCGGCGGTCGACCACCGCAATGTGATCGTGCGAGTCCACGCAGACCCCCCCCAAGCGCCCGAACACCCAATCGTCGGGCAGCTCTTTGGGCCACGTGGGGTCCACCTGATAATGCGGCGGAGTCTGCGCCGACAAAACCAAGCTAAGAAGACCAAGGGAGAGCAGAAGTTTTCGAGTTGTGCTTTTCATGTTCATCTTTTTGCGGGGATTCAGCTCCGGGCTGCCGAAATCCGCCGCAGCTTTCATGCCTTGGCTTTTGGCTACCCGCAAAAGTATACACCGCCGGCGGCATGAGGCGATTCCCACGCAACCGGTCGTCTTTGCTAAAGCTCCGGGTGCAGCAGGGACTTCGTCCAAATCGAGCATGCCGTCCGCTTCCCGGGAGAGAGCGCCCGCCGGTCGTATGACCATACAGTTTCTAAACTGAAACAGCCGCCAACACGGGCGCGAGTGAAGGCTTCTCGACTTTCTGACCCAGCGCCTTGTTCGCCTTTCGGAAACCAACATATTTCTGAGTTATTAAGAAAAACCGCAGAGCGATCTACGCATATTTACCGATATACTCCCGTCATCCCGTGCGGCATTATGTAACTTTGATAAGAAAACAAGCGGGCCTATGTTCAGTCATACCGCAAATCCGGGGCAGGATCTACCGGCGGTTTCTCTGAACAGCGAAATTCCCCTTTGGTTCGCCCTCAAAATCAGATCTCGCCAGGAAAAAATCACTGCACAGACCCTCAGCGGCAAGGGCTTCGAGGTGTTTTTGCCGCTTTTCCGATGCAAGCGCCGCTGGTCCGACCGGATAAAGCAGGTCGATCTTCCTCTGTTTTCTACATACTTGTTTTGCCGTTTTCGCCTGCAAGAGCAGATTTCCGTTCTTTCGACGCCTGGCATTCTGCACATTGTTAGCCGGGGGAAACACCCGGAGGCGGTGGAAGAAACGGAAATTTTCAGAATCCGAAAAATGATCCAGTCCGGACTGGCTTTGGAGCCATGGCGTGCACTGGCGATTGGGCAGGCGGTTCGGCTGGAAGATGGGCCGCTGAAAGGAATGACGGGGACCCTCATTCACGTGCGGAGCTCCGATCGGCTGATTGTTTCAGTACCGCTCCTCCAGCGCTCAGTCGCAGTCGAGATTGACCGTCAATGGGCTTGCCCGTTGGCGTTGGAACAAAAGATCAGCAACGTTTATTCTTCCACAGCGCCTTTACGCGCGGCGGTTTATGAGGGGGCCGCCGGAAAATCGGCGGAGAATGCTTTTTCGCGCTTTACTTCAGAGCAATGGGCTTATCGATCCGATGAAATCTTACACCATTTTAATCGCCGGCGATGAAGCTGCATTCGTTGGCGAGATACAAACAGGTCTACGGCAAATGGGGTTTGCCGTGGGCACTGCGCGGAACTCCATGGAGGTATTGGATGTCGTGCGCGCTGGGGCTTCCGAGATCGGTGCGGTCATACTGCACTTGCCAGATTCGAAGGATCGGGCTGCGGAGGCGCTCCAGCAGATCCGCCGCCTGGATAGAGGCCTGCCAGTGATTGTCACCGGGCGAGAGGATTCAGCCTTTGAGACAGAGGATGCTTTTCGCGATGCCGCAACCGTGCGCGTGTATCCGCCGTTTTCCTGCGCTTCTTTTTTGGCTGCTTTGGAGCAGGTCATAAGAACAAGAGGCGCCACCGGGCGAGGGGCCGGGCCGTTCCGCATGGTTTGTGTGAATCCCCGAATGAGGAAGATCCGCGAAACTTTGGAAAAGGTTGCGCTGTCGTCGGCCCCGGTGGTCTTTCGGGGCGAGAGCGGGGCCGGCAAAGAGGTTCTCGCTCGGGCGCTGCACGACTGCTCCCCACGCGCCAGTAAGCCTTTCGTAAAACTCAACTGCGCTGCCCTCCCTTCTGAGCTGTTGGAAAGCGAGCTGTTCGGCTATGAGCGCGGCGCATTCACTGGCGCTTTTCGAACCACTCCGGGAAAATTTGAGCTGGCGGACGGCGGCTGCCTGTTGCTCGACGAGATCGGCGATATGGATTTGAAGCTCCAGGCGAAGCTTCTGCACGTACTTCAGGATTGGGAGTTCTACCGGCTCGGGGGGAAAAAGCCCATCCAGGTGGACGTCCGAATCATAGCCGCGACGCACCGTAATTTGAAACAGGCGGTTCATGACGGCCGCTTTCGAGAGGACCTCTATTACCGGATCAGCGTGGTGGACATCGAGGTTCCCCCGCTGCGGCGCCGTCCGGAAGAAATCCGTCCCCTGCTGGCGCATTTTCTGGAAAAGCACGCCCTTCCGGGGCAGAGACCGCCGGTTATTACTCCCGAGCTTGAGCGGGCGCTGCTCGCGTACAACTGGCCGGGAAACGTCCGGGAATTGGAGAATGTGGCCCGCCGCCTGCTCGTCTTCGAAGATTCCACGTTGGTGGCAGCTGAACTGGCGCCGCTTAGGCCCTCGAAGACAGAGCTTCCGGCAGAGAGATTTCCAACTTCATTTGCTCCGCTTGGCTGCACACGTACCTTGGATGAATTCGACCGGGCAAAGCGAAAAACCGAAGCGGATATCATTCTCGCCGCCCTTGACAGCGTCGGCTGGAACCGAAGAAAGGCCGCTGCGCTGCTGCAAATCGACTACAAGGGGTTGCTTTACAAGATGAGAAAGCTGGGAATCAGCAAGAATCTGAAAAATTCACGTCCGCTGTTGGAGCACCTGCCGACCGGACTTGTGGTTTGACGCACGGCTTGCGAGGCAGCCGTGGATACAGAGCATTGCGATGAAAAAAACAACCATTCTCATTCTACTTTTGGGTGCCATCTCGATGGCGCAAGGCCAGGAACAGGTTTACTGGAAACCGCTGATTCCCACTCGCGGCGCCTTTCCCCACTTGGGCGACATCGAAGGCGCACCCCGCCTGCGCGCTTTCTCATTCGCGGATGGCATATATGAAAGCGACCGCGAAACCGGATTGCCCTCCCGGCAGACCGCCGAAGGCACCGAACTGGGGATCGGCGCCTCGGGATACAAGCGCTGGGAATCCACCGCCCTAGGCCTCGATTATCTAAGCACCTTCCGCTATTACTCGCCGAAGATTCCTGAAAACGGCGGGGACCATCAGCTCACTTTGGGCCTTTCGCGTGCGCTCGCGAGGAAGTGGAAGCTGAATATAGCGCAATCGGGCGGCATTTTTCACCGGCAGTATCTCTACAACCCCTTCAGCGTATTGAGCGAATCGTTTTCCGGCGCACCCAGCAGCGGCGTCTTTGACGACCGGACATATTACTCCGCCTCCGCCGCCGGCCTCACCTATCAGAGAAGCCCGCGTCTCGCTCTGGAGATCAGCGGACGGGGATACGTCGTGCGCAGGACCGCCGCGGGCCTTGTCGGTCTGAATTCCTTCGAAGGCAACGCCGGTGTGGTGTACGGCGTCTCCGAACACAATGTCCTGCGCCTCGATTACAGCGCTTCGCATTACACGTACACGGATGTGGCCGGCGAAGCGAATCTACAGGGGCTCGCCGCAGGTTGGGCGCGCCGGTTGACGAGGAATTGGGAAATTCAGTTGCGGGGAGGAGCCTACCGCGCCGGCCGTCTGACTTTGACCCGCGAGTCGGTGGATCCGTCGCTCGCGGCGATCGTTCCCCCGGCGCCGGGCATGCGAACCAGCGCCACCGTCCGGTTTATACCTTTATATGACGCGGCTCTCTACAGGCGGTTCCGCCATGCAACGGCTATGGTTGGCTATACGCGAGGAGTGGATCCGGGCGACGGAGTTTACTTGTTATCCCGGCGCGAGGGAGCGCAGTTCGGCTACAACGACGCGGGGTTCGGACGCCTGCACTGGGGACTGATGGGCGGATATGGGCGATACAGCAGTCTTACGGAAACGGCCGTATCGCGAGCGTGGTGGGGCGGCGGCGGGGTGACCTTCCGGGTCGTGCAATCCCTACACCTGATGGCGCGCTATGATGCGAATCGGTTTGTCGTGCCTGATAAAGATTTCACCAGAGACCGCTTCCGTATCACCTTCGGGATTGCATTTGCGCCCAGGGAAGTGGCTCTGGCGATGCCGTAGCGGCTTGCGGCCTCTCGATCCTTGCCGAATTCTTGAGCAGGTTTCGGACCGCGGCGTCGAGTTCTCCCGCCAAGCGTTTCCGCTCATACCGCCGGATCGCCTGAGCGTCGGGCCGCAGCAGTCCCGCGCTCGCGCGTCGGGCGTGGGCATACGCTCGCAGCAGCGCCGCTTGAATGCCGGCGTGATCCCCGGGATCCACGCACCAGCCGGCTCCGGTTTCTTTCAGAATTCTTCCAATCTCCCCTCCCGGAGGAGCGATCGCCAGAATAGGCTTTCCCGTCGCCAAATAATCGAAAAGCTTCCCGGGAAGCATGAAATCGTTGTTCATTATCAGCAGCAGATAATCCGCTTCTTCGGCCTGGCGGATCGCTTGTTCCTGAGGCAAGAAACCGAGCAGGCGGATCGAGGAGCGACGTTGCTTCATCGTGGCGCTCTCGGATTCGGCAATCCTGCCCACAAACCGCGTTTCAAAGCATGAGCGGATCTCTCCCGGCAATCGATCGAGCGCATCCAGATAGGAAGCCGGCGAAGATGTCTTGTATACAGTCCCTAGATAAACCACTACGATCTTAGAAGCGCCATGAGGACGCGGGGTGAAGCCGGCGAAAAGCTGCGCATCGAACCCGTTGGGGAGCAGCAAGAACTTGGCGTCCGGCTGCTCGGGATATCGCCTTCGAATTTCGCTCAGTGATGAACCAGTGACGGCTACAACGAGGTCGGAACACTCGATGGTTTCCCGCTCGATGGCTTCGGCGCGGCGCCGCGTGTATTCATTATTCAGGAACTCGAAGTCGGCGAGATAAAATCGCAGCCATTCGTCGCGGAAATCGCTGACTAATCGAATGTGCGGAAATCGGCGTTTGAGCGCAACGCCCGTAAGGAATACCGAGAAGGGCGGGGCGGTTGCGATCACGGCGTCAATTCCGTACTTTGCGATGATCTGTGCGGCCCGGCGCCGGGCGAAAGGGACCCACAAGACTTGCGGATCAGGGCACAAAATCTTTTTCACCAAGGCGCTGACGCCGGATTCCAGCCCCCCGGTTGCCGGGCGGCTCTGGCCGCCTTTGTCAGCGGAGTTCCGGCCGCCAGCAAACCAGTTCCATAGCTTCTTCCGAAAATAAAACGGCAGCTCGGGCGTGAAGCAGCGGTGCACGTGGACTCGAGGCGGCACATGGCGCAGCAAGCCGGGGTCTTGGACCGGAACGGCCGGGTTGGCCGCGGTCAGCACGTGGACTTCATTTCCGAAGCTTGGCAAATACTTTGCCAGGCTCAGGGCACGCAGCACCGCCACCCCGCCGGCCGGAGGGAAAACGTAGCTAATCAACAACAGCTTTGGATTCGGCATTTGTAAGAGTCAGTCCCGCAACCCGTTCCAATTCGCTCGAGAGCAGCCTCATGTTTGCCGCCCAGGAAAATCTGACCTGGGCTGCCTCTCGGATTTTGGATTCCCGGCTGGGTTCCGGCTGGCCGCAAGCGCCAATGGCGCCGATAAAGTCGCGCTCCGAGTGGCATGGGATGATCCCCTCGGGAAGCTCCGGAGCGAACGTCTTGCACACCGCTGTAGAGGCGAAGACCCGCTTGCGCATGGCCAAGGCTTCCAGTACTTTGTTTTGAACCCCCCGTGCGATCCGCAAAGGAGCCACGACCGACTGCGCCTGGACCAGATAGGGGCGCACGTCGGGCACGGCGCCGGTCACAACCACGCCTGGAATGGCGGCGAGCGTCCGCACGCTATGCGCCGGATGGCGGCCCACGATGAGAAATTCCAAGCCCGGATCGGCCCGGCGCAGTTCCGGAAAGATTTGCGTGGCGAACCAACGGGCAGCGTCAGCGTTCGGATAGTAATCCATTACCCCTGTAAAAACAAGAAATTTGCGGCCGTGAAGCTGCGGCAACCGGGGGCAACGCAAAGGATCGAAGTAGGAAAAATCCACTCCATTCTCCAGGACCCGAACCGCCGCGCCGGGCGCCAGAGCGCCTAACGCCGCCGCCTCCTGCTGCGTGGAGACAAATGTACAGCGGGCCCGCAACGCGAACTGCGCTTCCAGGCGGCTGAGACGCGATCCCTCCCAGCGGTAAGGAAAACCGGGATGCCGCAGGCGAGCGTAGTCAAACCACTTTTGCGAATCCACGTCCACCATATCGAGCAGCAGCGGCACGCGCGCAGGCGCGTAGGGAACCATTGCCGAAGAGTAGGCGACGACTGCCCCCAGCGGACGCCTTTGAGCAATCGCTTCCACGTACTCCCGAAGCGGCCTCTTTCCATAGAACGAAGTCGTGAGAGACCGGCCGGCGGCAAACTGTAGGATGGCGCCGGCCAGGGAACCCGTTGAGCGCAGCGCTTCGACATGCACCGACGCGCAGCGATCGGCAAGCGCTCGGGCAGCGGCGATCTCGCCCTGGTTGCGCGCGAAACATACAAGGTGCACCCGGCGCCGGGCCGCCAGATGCATAATCTCGTGGAAGGCGCGAATTTTTTCTCCCTTATCCGGGGGATTCGGCGTGCAATGCGATAGGAAGAGAATTTCCATTGAATGAATCTGGTAGGCGGGGCAGGAATTGAACCTGCGGCCTCCTCCGAGTGATAGAGGCGCTCTACCGCTGAGCTACCCGCCTGAATTTTTAGGGGACGAGCCGTATCAAGGATGGCCCCAGTGCTTTCGTGACCGGCAAGGGCAGGCTCTGCCATAGCCGGATGGCTGCCCGGAAGCGCGGATTTTGGGGGCTGTAGTGGGGCAGTTCCTTGCGCCGGATTAGCAGAATCTCGTAGGGGAGATCTCTCCTTTGCATTCCCCAATGCGCCTTGAAATCAAAAGATCCGCTCTCTTTCTTGCTGCGGCCGAAATCAAAAATTCGATAGCCATTCTGCCCGGCCCACCGCATCTGATCGAAGTACATATAGGTGCTCGGGGCGAGGGCGTTGTAGCGAGGATCGGCTGCGCCGTAATAAGGCAGTATTTGATCGCCGAAATGGAAACTCATGACGGCGGAAACGACCTTGCCGTCGAGCAAGACCTCCCGAATGTCAATCCTCCGGCCGAAGTTCGCGATCAGCCGCTCGAAATGTTTGAGCGGAAAGCTCGGGGTTCCCAGCCGTCTCAGGTTCTCGGAATAGAGCTTCTCAAAGGCCAGAAAATCGCACGTCTGCCGGCGCGTCGTAAAACCGGCCCGCAGCGATTTGCGGACCATGTACCGGGTTTTGCGCGGAATGCTTTCCAGAATGGCCGTTTCATCGGGGCCGATTTCCTGCGTAAAGGTCACATAGCGGCAGACCACGGAAAACCCCACGCACTGCTCGGGATAAGCGTTGCGCAGCTCGATGTACTCCACATCCAATGACTCGCCGATCTGCCGAATTCTGTCTCTCAGGGCATCCCGCGCGGCTTCCGAGCTGGCGAGAATTCCCCCATAGACCGCGAACGGCGAAGAAATGAGAGCCTTTCTCACTAGCAGATTCTTCACCAGGAAAACGGGCAGGATTCCACACATGCCGTTCTGATTTTCGGCAGCCAAATAGAGCGGCTGATAGCCGAAAGTTTCCTCGATGCTTTTTTTCCAGGCGATCAAGTGAAAAGGGCTGCCATGCCGGTGGCGCAATACGAATTCATCCCACGCCTGGGAATCTGCCGCTGCGAAAGGACGCACGCGGATGTTCATTGGCATTGGCATCGGTCTCAAGCGCGAATCGCGGGATGGACATCTGTCAGCCGCGAAAAACGAAACTCGGTGAGCAGGCGGCGCACCTTGGACTCCATTTTGCCGATGCGGCCATACATTCGCAGTTGTGAAATCCAGCCGCAGCGGAACCGCGGCTGGCCGGGATCCAGCTCCCAGGGATGAAAGTACAGGCAGGCCGGCCGGCCTTCAACTTCATTGATGCGCCGGACTCCCGCCGCTACATAACGATAGGGCAGCAATCGCAGATAAGCCCCGCCCCCGACCGGAGCCACTCTGCCCCTGCCGATTCGAGCCGTTGCGATGGGCACCTCGCAAATCGTGCCGGAAGGAGTGCGCACCAGCGTGGCATGCCGGTCGAACCTGGGGGCGCCATAGCGGTCGTGGAGGACCGGATAGATGCTGGAATCGTGGGTGAAGCCGGACTCGGCCAGAATTTCGAACGCCCAGAACGATCGGGCGGTAATGGAAAAACTGGTAGCGCGATAAACGCGCGGAGCAATGCCGCAGGCGTCGGCGATAGCCTGCTGCGCCAGCGCCGTATCTTCCCGAAATTGCGCCGGCGTCAGCTCGTACACGAGCCGATGGGCGTAGCCGTGCGAGCCGATTTCGTGCCCGGCCGCGGCGATTTCGCGCACCAGCCTGGGGTGCCGCCGTGCTACCCAACCGAGAACAAAAAACGTCCCAGCCGCGCCGTGTTCCGCAAAAACGTCGAGCACGCGCTTCGTTGCGTCTTCCACGCGCGGCGGCAGTGAGGCCCACCGGTGCATGTCCACCAGAGTGTGGACTTCGGTGGGATGAAAATATTCTTCCACATCAACGCTGAGGATATTCAACATGGGAACTGCGGCGGATCCGCTTCAACACGAACACTGCGGCGCCGAACAGGCTCGAAAACAAAGTCAAAACCGCGGCGTCGAGAAAGCTAGTTTTGCGCGACATAGCTGCTCCGGATCGCGGTCTCGTAGAGTGTGGAGTAACGTTGCAGCATCTTTCGAATGTCATAGAGAGCGATGCAGCGCGCCCGGTTTGCTGCGCCGATATTTTTTCGCAGGGGCGAATTCGCGGCCAGGCTGGTGAGAGCCTGGTAAAAATCCTTCTCGCTGGCGACGATGAAAGGCCGGTTTTCAGGGCTGACCATCTTCTTTACATCTCCCGCGTCGGTGCTTACCACGGGAAGACCGGAGGCCATGGCTTCCAATACGGCGAGCGGCATTTGCTCGGTTCTCGAGCTCAACACAAACAGATCCAGGCGCCGATAAATCTCCTCTGGAGTGGGGCAGTGCCCCAAAAACTCCACTGTGGCCGCCAAGCCCAAAGATTGCGCTTTCTCCTCGAGGGTCTTTCGTTCCGGTCCGTCGCCCGCGATGACGAGCCGTATGGGCATACGGCGGGCCAGCGCAGCGCAGGCAGAGAGCAGAAGGTCATGGTTCTTTTCAGGCCGCAACGCGCCGACTGCGCCCAGGATTACGTTTTCTCGCTCCGTACGGCCGTTCTCGGGGGCGAATCGACGCAAATCGATCCCATTAGGGATGTGCTCGATCCTCTCGCGGGGCAGCCGCCAGGTGCGGCGCATGATGTCAACCAGAGTTTCCGAAGGAGCCACGATCCGGTATGCAGAACGGAGAGTCATCGTGCGAAACAAAATGCGGCGCCGCTTCTGACGGATCGCCTCGTCCGCTCCAAACCCGTCCTCGGCGTGAATTACGGGAACGCCGCCGACGATGCGGCCAGCGACCACGGCCTCAATAGCCCCCCAGTTGTAGGTGAGCACAAGATGCGCCTTCAGCGCTCGAAGCAGCTGCGAGAATCGGCGAATCATGTAAATGGGATTCGGTTCGCGCCGGCATCGAAGGTATTGCACATCAACATCCCCGGCAACCGCTGCGGCAGCCGCAAAGTCCCCGTTTAAAGACACGACGGTATGGCAAAACGACTCTCCGAGATAGTTCATGATCTGGACCGTGCGCGCCTGCGCCCCGCCGGGAGAAAAACCAGGCGTCACGTGGACAATGTGGGGCGCCGGCATGGCGAGCTCATTCATTCATCGCTGCGCGGCCTTGCTCGAAAGGCCCGCGGAAAATCGCATCACGAGAAAACATGGGGAATTGGCGTACGCGTTTCGTTCTCCAATCTCTCCTGGCGCTGTGGCCTGGGCGCCGGCCGGCGGCGATGCCATGCAACAAATTTTTCGATGCCATCCGGAAATTTCGTGGCCGGCCGGTAATTGAGCAGTCGGCAGGCCTTAGAAATGTCGGCGCACGTGATGGGCACGTCGCCGGGTTGCTCCGGGACCCGGTCGACAGCAGCCTTTTTGCCGAGGACGTTCTCGATCGTGCGAATCATGTCGGCAAGGGTGATGGGATCAGAATTGCCAAGATTGAATAACTCATAGCCACAATCGTAGGAAACGGCCGCCGCGACGCCGGCGGCAATGTCCTCGACATAGGTATAATCCCGCGCGCTCGCGCCGCTGCCAAAAACCTGAATCCTGCGCCCTTGGTCGATGGATTCGACGAATTTCCGAATCGCGAGATCGGGCCTTTGCCGCGGACCGTAAACGGTGAAGAAGCGCAGGCACACTACAGAGATGGAGTAAAGATGCGAATAGGTGTAGCAAAGCCTCTCGCACGCAATTTTCGTGGCGGCGTACGGCGAGAGCGGGAAGTCTACGCAGTCGGTTTCCCGGAATGGGACCCGGTTTTCCGCCCCGTATACGGAACTGGAGGAAGCCAGGATGAATTTACGGACGCCGAACCTGCGAGCGGCCTCCAGCATGACCAGCGTGCCCCGGACGTTGACTTGTTCATACAGCAGCGGTTCCTCTAGCGAGGGCCGCACCCCCGCCCGCGCGGCCAAATGAACAATGACGTCGGGCTTTGCCCCGGCCAGCGCCGTAAAGACCGCTTCTTGATCGCAAATGTCGACTGGATGGAAATCGATGGGGCCGGCTTGGCTGATTTCGGCAAGGTTCTGTCGTTTCCAGGCCGGCGGGTAAAAATCGTTCAGGTTGTCGATGATGGTGAGCCGCCGGCCCTCTCTCAGAAGGCGTTCGGCGACGTGAGAGCCGATGAAGCCCGCCCCGCCGGTTATCACGATATTCATCGCAGTTGTTCTCGAGCGTGCTGATCCGCTCTAACGGCCTGACACAGGGTCCACGAAACCTCGCGCCCTACCTGCTGCCACGACCGGGAGTGCGCCCAGGCGGCGATGGCGGCGCGGTTCCACGAATTTCCGAGCGCTTTCCTGAGCGCCTCCGCGAGAACGACAGGATCGCCAGGCGGGACGACCAAGCCAAAATGCTCGGAAGGAATCATCTCTGGGACTCCACCCACATTCGCCGCCACCACCGGCGTTCCGCAGGCCATTGCTTCATGCACGACATTCGGCCACCCTTCCCGCGAACTGGCCAGGCAGAGCACGTCGGCGGCCGACATCAGCTCCGACATCCTCTCTGGGGAGACTTCACCGAAAAAACGGACGCTTCGCTGCATATTGAGCTTTGCCGGCAGCCGGTGAAGCTTTTGTGCGAAGCTTCCTTCCCGGCCCGGGCCGCCAGCAATGAGCAAACAGGCAGGGCAGCCTTGCTCGGCCAGGCTCTTCAAAGCTTCCATCACGCGGTGGTGCCCTTTGCGCTCAATCAACGCTCCGGCGGAAAGCACAAGACGGCCGCCGGCGGGTAGGCCGAGTTTCATCCGGCATTGCGCCCGGTTCCTGGGGAAATAAATACGGCTTTCAATGCCATTCGGAATAGTCCTGACCTTTTCCGGCTCGGCGCCCATTGCAATGGCGAAACGCCGCAGGCTTTCGGAAACCGTTATAATCACGTCGGCGCGGCGCAGCGCCCACCGCAGCGCGGCGCGCCGCAGCTTCCGGCGCGCGTGCATCACTTCGTTGCCGCGGAGCGTGACGGAAAACCGGGATCGCGTCCAGCGCGCCAGCAGCGCGGCGGCGATGCCATCGGGATATCCGAAATGAGCGTCGATAATCTGGAAAGGAAAGTCTTTCCTTAACTCCACCGCCAGACGGCGCAGCCGGCAGTAAAGAAATAGCGGATTCAACCACCCTCCCAGCGGCGGGTAAAACCAGGCGGGCTGTAACACCTCAAGATTTTCATCCATTCTCCTCTCGGGCATCAGGCGGCGGATGCTCCGGACCGCTCTCCACCGGGAGTAATCCAAGACCGCAATCGGAGCAATCACTTTGACATCGGCCAGCTCGCTCAAATGCTGCAAGCGAGACCGCACGAACAGACCCAGAGCCGGCTCCGATGGATTCGGATACACGCAAGAAAGGCTGAGAATCTTGATCCTAGAGGCCGGGGCCGAAGCAAAAGCTTGCGGACGGCCAGGCAGCGCCGGCCCGGATTCAGAAAGCGTCCCCGTTTGGGGTGTAAAAATCATTCGCTGGTCAGCTTGTAGCGCAGGCGCGCGAGGCGGCAATAAATCAGTTCCCGCTCGCGCAAGGGAAAATACCGAAACATCCACAGCAGCCCCACGAACATTACCAGCAGAAGCGCGCTCCGGCCCCACTGGAAAGCGGCGGGGAGATCCGGCTGCCAGCGGCTGCACCAATAGACGCCGGCCGCCGTGCAGAACACAAGCGCAAACGATCTGAGCGGGAACTCAATCTGATACTGTTTGCGGCTCATCCACCAGCAGCATGCCAGATAGGCCGCCCAAGTAAGCAGCGTTGCATAAGCTGCGCCGAAAGCAAGGTAATTCTGAATCAGCCAGTAATTGAGGGCCAGATTTACGATCCCGCAGAACGCGGCGATTTGACTGGCCTGCGCGGAGCGCATGTGGACGTACAGCAAGCTGCGGTAGAAATCGCCGACGCCGCGAAGCACATAGCCCAGAGCCAGAACCGGAACCAGTCCCGCAGCGGCGGCAAAGGCCGGCGAGGCTACGATGGCCATTGCCTGATTGATGAACAGAGCCACCGCGAGGCCGACCAGAAACAAACCAAAGACCAGATAGCGGGCGATGCGCAGAAAGTCATCGAGCCATCCGTCCTGCCGGGTATATGAATATACAGTGGCGTACCAGACTTTGGCAAAAGGCTCGCCAACCAGGTAAGTGACCAAAAAAGCGAACTTGTACGCCAGCGCGTAAACGCCCACAGCCGCCAGGCCGCCGAGTTTCTCGAGAAAAAAGCGGTCGGAAAAATGGATGACGAACATGGCCAAAGCCGAGACAATCAGCGGGTATCCGAAAACCGCCATTTTCTTCACCGGCTCCCAGCGCCAGTGGATCCCGGTTTCCCGAAAAAGCAAATAGCTCAATACTAAAGTTCCACAAGCACCCGTGATCAGTTTGGTATAGACGAAACCCCACACACCCATTCCCCGGAAGGTGATGAAATAGATATTGAGCCCGAGGCTGGCAATGAGTTGGACCAGAGAATAGCCCACAAAGAATACCGCATTGTCCAACATGCGGTAATAGACGAGGATCACCTCGCCGAGAGTGGCGAGAGACATTGCCACAAAAGCTGTGGCGGTCAAAGATGCATACTGCCGCGAGCCTAGAGCGAGCTGGCTCAAGGGAGCAGCGGCAGTCACTGCTAAGATTGCCAGCGCCGTTCCCAACCCCGCCGTGCTTAGAACGGCGGAAGAAACTACCGCGGCGCGGTCGCGGCGATCGGAATATTCAAAGTAGATTCGGCTCATGGCGCTGCCAACCGACTGCAAGCCGATGCAAATAGCTGCTACTTGCGTGCACAACTCGAGAAGCTCGATTAGACCGTACTCGGCCGGCTTCAGGCACCGGGCGTAAACCGGGATCATCAAAAAGCCCACCGCCCGGCTTGCCACGTTGCCAAGAAGATACAGGAATGACGATTTGGCCAAACTCTTCAGATTCATCTAAGAGGTCGAATCAGGGGAACTTTGTTGCGATATTCAGGACTGAGTTCCGAGCATGCGGCGTTACCGGCTGTGGGTTATAGATTGAACCCGGCCTGCGAAGGCTGCATTTGGCATTAGCAATGCGAGCACGCAGCGACTTTGTGCATCGCATCCGTCGCCGCTTCCGCAACAGGCGCGTAGCATTTCGCTTCTCGCAAGAGCACGATCATGTTGCTTCTGAAATTGCGTAGCTTCTGGAGGCTTAACAGCCGGGAAATCAGCAGCTCAACCACTACAAGCGGCCCCAGCATGCCGGTCACCGGTGAGGAGTTCACCAGCTTGATCTCCAATACTTCAAAGCCGGCGGCCTGAGCTAGGACGCGGGCGCACTTCGGAGTGTTCAGCCGGTAAAGCGTCGGGAAGATGTCTTCCTTCGCCCGTCCATCGAGGAAACGAGCAATTGTTTGCCGGGCCGATCGCGGCAGCAGCGCCGCCACAAAAACCAGGTAGTGCCGGCGATTCGGCGTATGGAGCACTAACATGCCGCCGGGCTTCAACAGGGTCCGAATCTCGACCAGAGATTCGAAGGGCTGCTCCAAATGTTCAAAGACCATGTTGGCCGTCACCAAATCAAACGATGACCGGCGGAATGGCGCATGGAGAATGTCGCCCAGCGCCTTGTTGCGAATCACCCGATGCTTCCGTAAGGCTTCGAAGCTGGCGTCCAGGCCGAAAATGGAAGGGCATTTACCGGCGGCTTCGCTCTCCTCGCGATCCATCCAATGGCCGAAGATATGATGTCCGCAGCCGATATCGAGCCATGCGAAGTTTTTTTCACTTTGGGCCGTCCGCGCCTGCTGTTTTCCGTCCAGTACCTGCCGAACTATTTCGTAGTAAGCAACCTGCGAGTTTTTCAGTCCGGGAGCCACAAGTCGGGCGATTCGCTGAGAGAGTTTTAAGAGGCGCGGGCGCAGCGTCATACGAAGAAATGCGTTTCCCCATCGGCCAGTATTCCGGTTTCCGCAGCGGCAGGGCGCCATCCGGCTTTAGAGGCAGCCCACATGGGATGCAGCCGGCCCCGCGCCTCCGGTTGCTCCACTCCGGCGGACGGCTTTTCCGCAGCAAGCCGCTTCTCGATTGCCTGCCAGGACGCGGCGCACATCAGGAGGGTGTACACCAGATCGAACGTAACTCGAGATAAGAAGGTGCAGCCTACTGCGAAGGCGGCCAGAGAGGCTTCCATCGCCAGCGGATAAGCCTCCATGCCGGGATGCCGCCGTTTGGCCCGAGCGGCGGATTTCTGAAGAAAAATAATGGTCCCGAGCAGCAGAACGACGTAAATCAACAAAGCGAAGGATCCCGAATCCACCAGTATTTGCAGATACGTATTATGAATTACTTGCGGCTCTGAGCGGCTGGCTTCCGACATATACTTGCGCCATAGCACCATCTGGTTGCGCGAGCCGAAGCCGACTCCCCAAAACGGGTGATCCAGCCACATCCGCACCGCGCCCTTAGCGTAGATCAACCGCAGCAGGGCTGAGTTCTCTTCCTCGGGCGACTCCAGCGTCGCCAGCCGCGGCAAATACGTTTGCCGGACCAGGTGGATTGAAGGCGCCGCCATCAGAATAAACAACAGCAGCGCAGACAGCCTTCTGCGTTCGTTAAGGGCAATCAGGATAAAAACTGTCGCCAGCGAAAGGGCCGCTCCGCGCGAATGGGTCATGATGATGGCGGCGATGCTTCCAAACGACATCAGCAAGCAAGCAGCTTTGGCCCAGACCGGCCGCACCAATGTCCGGGAATACCAGCAGAGAGGAACTCCCATAGCCAGGCCAAGCGCCAGGTCGTTGTTGTCCGACATAAAGCCGGCATTGCCTGTGGAGAACTGGACGCCGCCATTGAGGATGCCGTAGATCCCGAACCTTGCGCCCAGCACCCCCAAAAACCCCCCGATGAGCAGCAGCGTCGTGCGCAATTGCTGCTCTGTTCTCACCAGCAACGCCACGAGCAGCGCCATTACGATCACGCGGGCGTATAGATTCAGCGGTCCCCAGCAGAGGGACGGATCCTGGGCAAAAGCCGCGGACAAAAGCACCGGGATCTGCAAAGCCAGAAGCAGAATGGAGATCGAACTCTTGAACAGCGCTGTGACTGCGGGAAGATAGCGCAAACTGCCCGCAAGCGTCGCGGCCGCCAGAGCCATCGAGTAAGGGAGGCCGGATGACCACGCCAAAACGTCGGGCCGCATGATCGAAAACCAAATGTAACCGTAAAGTCCGATTTGCGGCTTGACCAGAGCGGCGACGCTCAACGCCGCCACGATGAGGATCAGCAGAATTTCGCGCATGGCGCGCTATTTAGATGACCGGCACGAGTTGGAGAACTGCCTGCCCCGGTCTCGTTTTCAGCATTAAATGAAGTGGTTGTTCACGCCCATCGTAGAAAACCGCGGGACAGGATGGAAATCAGTTACCACACAGCGATGCGGGCTCCAGCGTGGCGCAGCCGGCCGGCCGTATTAGGATCTGGCGCCGTTTATGGACCTCTGCTGCCCGGAAGCTTATTTCGGCGGCTTGCGCAGCCAGTTCGGGACCGGTTCTGCGGGGGACCAAAGCCCATTTGGGATTATTGTTCAGCAGATCCGCCTCGCCCAGATTGGCATTTATCCATTCCCAGGCTCCCCTGCCCGTCAAACGTCCGTCCACAATACCGGGCAAAAAGCTGGCGGCAGCCTGGGCGATACGCCCATACCCGTGCTCGACATCGCGGGAATCACTTGTCCGGAAGCCGGTGATGCGGGGATTGGCGTAGCCGCGCAGAGTCTCGGCCCAAGTTTCAAAGTAAGCTCCCTGCCGCTTGCGAATGGGAATCCGGTAAGCGGCCGCGAGGTATGGGTTGTACTCGGGATTTTGGAGTTGATTGATGAGATTTTTGGCAAGAGTTTCTTGCAACTTGCGGACTGGGAAACCGAGTTCCTTTAGATAACCCAGAACGATCTGGTTGTAGTTCCACATCCAGGGTGAACTTCCGGCGTAAACTTTCGATTCGTCAAGGCCTTGGCGCAACCCCGGGCTGCCTTCATCCAAGAAGTGCAGCGGATTGTTGCGGTTCTGTTCCACCGTTTGCCGGCCCCAACACCACATGGAAATTTCGCGGCGCGCATTATAAGGAGACGTCTGGCACGGCCTGTAGAAATCGCCGCCGGTGATGTTGTACTTGCCTTCCCGGATCGCTATATTGTTGCGGAGTTTTTCTGTGAAATAAGCCTTTTCTGGTGAGCCGTCTGGTGCGGCCAGAGCGGCGTGCGCGAGATTTCGTAAACCCCAAGCGACCCCCCTGATCTCCTCGCCGTCGTTTATAAATCCCCAGGAGGCATGGCGCCCATAAGAGACGTTCACTCCGGGATTGCCGCGCGCAAGATCATAAGCTGCCCAGAAGTACAGTTCTTCCAGGTAATACCAGTCGCCCGTTATGAGGTACGGGATAAAGGCAAAGCTGGCCTGGTGCGCCAGATCGACCACCCACGGCCCGGTTGTCGCCGGTCCGGCCGGTGTGATCGCGTCCTCGGCCCGGGTGTCTTGCGCCTGGTAGGTCGTTCGCACAGTCGGCCGCGCGTCAATGGAAAGCACGCGGCCGAATGCTCCGGTCTGGCTGCCGCGACGAAACGGGCGGCCGGCGGCGGCCTCACGGTAATGGATGGGGATGTGTCCGCTGACAGCAGCATCGCCCAGCATCACCTCATAGAGCTGTGGATCGAAGGTGAAGAGGTAGCGAACATACCAGCGCGGAAACAGTCCAATATCGGGACGCCCGCCTGGCCTGGGAAAAACGGCCTCCCATTGGCCTTTCCCGCAAATATCCCCCCGATCGGTACGCTGGAACGCAGCCGCCTCTTCTGCGATCGCCGACGCGGGCACCACCTTGGTCAAGTCATAGTTCGGCAACACACGGGAGTAAATCAGGTACGGCAGATTGTAATCCACGTTCACTGGGGCCGGCTGATCGCCGCTCCAAAACACCTTTCTCCACCGGCTGTTCGCCAGATGCATCACTGCGGGATTCTGGTATACAATTGCCCGGGCGGGGTTCCCCTCGTAGAGCTTGAGGGAATAACGCTGGTCCTGGAGTTTAGTGGTCCAATCGTTTTCCAGGATGCATTCGATTTTCACGCCGGGCCAGTCTCGATAAAACGTCAGAACAAAGATGGGGTGGAGTGACCGGAATTTCGGATCACCCGAGTTGACCATATTCTTGCCGTTCCAGCGCCAGCCGAAATCATAGGCAAACGCGGAGGATGGCTCGTCCCGGCGTCCTTCGACGATCACTTGGGTGCAGACCCGTCCGCGCAGCCAGTAACGCCAGGACCCGCCGCGGAGCATGGCTCTGGCGTCGGCCGATTTCGCGACGCCCGCCGCCGCGGCTTCCATCCTGGCTCCCCAATCACTAAGCCGAAGCATCTCGGCCGGTCTAAAAGGGTGATCGTTGTTTCCGGCCGGTTGATCTACGAAATCCACTGTCAGAGTCTCATCGCGGCCGACAGGCGCAAAAAAAGAAACCAATGCGTGTTGCACGCTGCCGTCCGGCCAGCGCGTCTTTACATCGCACTGCGTCATAACCACGGTTCCGCCAATCCGGGCGGCCGCGAAGTGCCGGATCTCGCCGCGAGCGAAAAACCGGGAAATCGTGAAGGGCCGGCTTTTTCCATTATTTCCACCCAGATCGCTGATCGTGATCGCATTCGATGGGCCGAGTGCCCCGGCCGCTACGGCGGCCGTCATGGAGAGCGACACAATGAGCACGAGTTTCAGGATCCCGCGCCGTCTTTTTGAAACACCATGTGGATCCACGTGGGCGAGGAGCGGCGTAGCGCATTCTGGAATTTCGCCAGCAACACGGCGGCCGCCGAACACAATCGCTGAGCCGGGGAGCGCCGAGCCGGTAAGGCCAGCGGGGCTCCGCAGTAAATGCAAGGCTCGTGCTGGTTGTAGGTTCCCCATGGGTTCCCTGCCAGGTCCATGAGAAATGTGGAAACGAAGTTCGTTACCCGGGCTGGAGGGCCCAAAATGCTGAAGCCGGCGAGTTGCAGCGGATAGAACAATTCCACTAGCGAGCGTTCGTCGAAGGAATTGACGTGACCCCAGGGAGGATTTTTTCTCCCGCAGGCCCGGCACGTGGTGCGGCCTGCCCGGAGGTCTTGCTTGTACGGAACGCCGATCACGGCCTCGTGACGAGCGACGCGGATAATCTCGCGGCAAGCCTGTCCGAGCAGTTCGCGAGGGATATGTTCCAGAACCTCGGTGCATACAATCACATCGAAGGAGTTGTCGGGAAAATCGAGCTTCGTAACGTCGCCCTTCACGGTTTCAACGTTTTCCAGAGTAAGGGCCGGTTTCTCGAGGTCCAGGGCCGTCACCCGTCGGAAGCGGGAGGCCAGCAGGCGCGAGATGTAGCCATCTCGCGCGCCGATATCGAGCACGGAATGCCTCCCCTGCGGCATGATGGCCATCAAGTCGCGCACCCGCGCCTGTTCCCACGGTCCGGCACGGTATTCGGCTAGATCGAAAGGCATCACGAAGCCAGCAACGAGCGAAACAGCGAAGCCAGAGTCTCGGTTTGTCGGGTTCCATCAAATTGCTCCCAAAACCAGCGACTGGCATGCACAGCCCTGTTGGGAAGCGACAGAAACTCTTGAAGACACGCGCTGGCCTGCTCCGCGCTCGCATCCATATAAATGCATTTGTAAGGCACGCCAGCCTTCGCCAGAATCTGGTCGCAAGGTGAATTTCTCGACGTCAGAGCAAGAATGGGCCGGCCGACCTGGATGTATTCGAACAACTTTGCGGGAACATGAGCTGCTTCTGCCGAGGCGTGGTCGATTAGCAGCAAATAGTCCGCGGCGGCAATGAGGCGCCTCGCCTCCGGTCGGCTCAAAAGGCGATTCTCGCACCGGAAGCATCCCTTCGCTGCCAGCGTTGAGAAGGGAGGATCAGCGAGGGAAAACAGGCGTTCCTCCAGCGGGCCGGCGAAAAGCACCTGCAAGGCGGCCGGATTTAGCCAGCCCTGCGCGATGGATCGCTCGACGGCCGAAAGAACAGGGCGGGGATCTCTGAGGCCATAAATACTTCCTACGTGCGCCAGTAGCGCTTGTGGGCGGCGAGGTATGACCAACGGGCGAAGCACTTCCTCGGGATCAAAGCCGTTCCAGATCGTCCGTATTTTACCGGCCCACTGCGGGTACCTCTCGCGCCAGATTTCAGCCGTGCTTTCTGTGTTCGCGATTAAGAAGTCCGCATGGCCGAAGATGCAGCGCTCGAGGGCGCCGTCATAAACCTTGCCGAACTTGCGCGTGCGGCAGGGGTTTCCCATCAGCGGGTCGCGGAAATCAGCGATCCACTTCGTGCCCAAGCGCTGCTTGAGCCGCAACGCCGCCAAATGCGTAGCCAAAGGAGGGGAAGTGGAGAGCACCAGCCTCGCGGAATCCGTGTCGATCACGCGGGAGCCTGCGGCGACGGCGTGCGGCGCCCACGCCAACTGCTCGTTGTAAGGCAGAAGCCTTTGCACGGCGCGCGCCGCGCGGGCGGCAAGCGCCAGGGCAATGCTGTGTCTGTCTCTGCGCGGGACGCGGGCGACAGAATCGATTTCCCTGCTCTCTCCCGCGTTATTTGCAATCACGCGGGGTACAAATCCGAACCGCGGCAGGTACTTCGCGAACCGAAAAGGCCGGTCGGCGCCGATGGCGTTCTCTGGAGGGAAATAATAGGCAAGTATCACCACAGCTTCGCCGTCCGCCGGGTCTGCCGGATGGGCAGCGCGGCACTGCGAGATCCGGGATCCCACGCCGCGGGGATCAAGAGATGTAAGGGCCTGTTTCAAACCGCCGCCTCCAGCAATTGCGCTATCGGTGATTTCCGCCGGTGCGCGTCCCAGGCGGCGAGCATCAGCAGGTTCCAAAGCTTGCGGTCATGGTTCCCAGTGCGGGACTGGTGCTCGTCCCAGAGGCGCTGCACTTCCGATAAGTTCACGTATTCCTCCATTTCGGGCCGAAACACGAGCGTCCGAAAGGTCGAGGAGAGGCTGGCGCGGAACCAGGCAGCGAGCGGCGGCGAGAATCCCATTTTCCGGCGTGCTAGAATTTCGTGCGGCACAAAGGGCGCTACAGCTTCCTTGAAGATGATCTTTCCCCGGGTCCCCCGGATCTTAAAGTGCGGAGGAAGGCGAAAGGCCAGTTCGGCTAAACGGTAATCCAGCCAGGGAGACCTGGCTTCGAGCGAGTAAGCCATCGTTGCCCGGTCCAGCTTTACCAGAATGTCGCCTGGCAAATAGGTTTCTAGGTCCACGGCCTGCATCTGCTCGAGTGGAGCAAGATGCCGAACCGCCGCGAAACGGGCGCAAAAGCTGTCACGCGGCGAATAGCCCCGAAGCTCCCGGCGCAGGTTGCTCGACAGGACGCGGTCCAATTCCCGGTCGCGAAAAACCGACATCGAAGTAAAGTACGCGTGGCCGATCTCTTGAGAAAGGTTTGCCAGCAGGGTCTTGGCCCGGAAAACTTGAGGCAGGTAATCGAATTTAGGGTAATGTTGCGCGCATAGCCCGATCACGGACCTCCGGAACCAGTCGGGCCACGCCGCTCGCAGCCGGTCCTCGATCACGCCAAACGCGTAGCGGCGGTAACCGCCGAACAGCTCGTCGGCGCCGTCGCCTCCCAGGGCTACTGTCACGTCCTGCCGCGTAACGCGAGCCAGATGCAGCGTCGGAATCGCCGATGGATCGCCGAAAGGCTCGTCGAAGTGGCAGGTGAGAGTTTCCATTGCCTCGCGAGCATCGGGCGAGACAACAGATTCATGGTGCTCGGTGCGGCAGCGGCCTGCCATTAATCGCGCGAAAGCGCGTTCATCGAATTTCCGGCTGGTGAAACCGATAGAAAAGGTTTTGGGACGCTGATGCGTTTCCCGAGCCAGTATTCCTGCAACGGCGCTCGAATCGACGCCTCCGCTCAGAAATGCGCCCAGGGGAACCTCGCTGATGAGCCGGCATCTTACCGAGTCGACAGCGAGGTCTCGAAGCGCCTCGACGGCATCGGGAAACCGCAGCCGCCGGTCTGCAAGAAAGGCCGGTTTCCAATAACTTCTGATGTGATGGCCAGCGCGATTGACGGTGAGCGTGCTGCCTGGCTCCAGCTTAAACACGTTCCGATAAATCGTCTGGGGATCGGGAATATAAGCAAAGGCCAGAAAATCGCAAACGCTGCGCCCGCTCACCGTAGCGTCGAAACCGGGCACGGCGGTCAAGGCCTTCAATTCGGAGGCGAAGCCGAATCGGATGCCTGGCAGGGAGAACGAGTAATACAAAGGCTTCTCGCCCAGCCGGTCCCGGGCGAGGAACATCTGCTGACGTTTTCGATCCCAGATTGCAAATGCGAACATGCCGTTGAGCAACTCGGGCATTCGCTCCCCGGCTTCTTCATAAAGATGAACGAGCACTTCTGTGTCGCTGTTGCTGGCGAATCTGTGCCCTTTTTCGATCAGTTCTCGCCGCAGGGCCTGGAAGTTGTAAATCTCCCCGTTGAAGACGATTTGGATAGACCCATCCTCGTTGGCCAGCGGCTGGTTCCCTCCCTGCCGGTCAATAATGCTCAGGCGGCGATGCCCGAGCGCCGCGTGCTGGTCACAGAAAAAACCCGAGGCATCCGGCCCGCGGTGGAACAGACGCTCGCACATCCGCTCCACGATGCTGCGGTCGGGCGGGACCGAATCGCAAGCCAGGTAACCGGCGATTCCACACATGTCAAATTTTCCAAGGAAGGCGCAGCTTCGCCCTTTCACTCACATCGGCGATGCGAGCGCTTGAAGACACAAATGCAGAAGACCACGCCGGAGCGACAATCCTGGCTCCGGATGCCGCCTGGTTGGTCCAGGCGCTCAGTAGTAATAGTAGTCGTGCCGCTTCCAGAACAAGGATTCCTGAGCGCAGTTGACCACCACGCCGAGCAACTTTTCCTGGGAGACCGTCTGGAGAGCGGTCGAAAGCTGTGTCCGATTCGTATGCCCGGGCCGCACGATGAGCACAACGCCGTCGAGCGCGGCCTGCAAAAGATCGTAGTCCGCGACCAGCCCGATCGGCGGCGCGTCAAAAATTGCAAACTCGAAATCCTGGCGGACCAACTGGCAGACTTCCCGCCACGCCGGCGAATCGAGCAGCTCGGCAGGAGCGCTTCGGTTTTCTCCCGCGGGCAAGAAATGCAGGTTCGGGAGGGTCTCGAGGCGCACAATCGCCGTTCTCAAAGAGCATTCGCCGGCCAGCACTTCGGCCAAGCCCAGGCCCGAGCGCACTCCGAGCGCCCAAGCTAAATTGGCCCGGCGAAAATCAGCGTCCACCAACAACACTTTCGCCTGCTGCTTTAGGGAAATTGCAGCGGCTATATTGGCTGCGTTTACGGTCTTACCATCGCCCGGAGCGGCGCTGCTGATCCCTATCAGCTTCGGCTGCCGCGGATGCTGCGTCAGCTTTGTGCGAATGATTCTGTACTGTTCGGCTGACCGCCAGTGGTCGCCGCCCAAGCGCAGCAGGGGAAGCCGCGGCTTGACCTGAAAGCTGACGGTTCGATACGGAGAGGAATCGTCTCCCTTCGCGGGAGCGGAATGCAAACCCGGCAAGCCGGGCTCGAGATCCGTAGGCCGGTTCGGGAGCGGGGTCAGGTTTCCCAAAATACGTTCCATAGCGTCCTTCACACCCACCCGAAGTAAATTCCGGCCACTGCTATTGCCCCGAGAACCAGCAGGATCGTGGAAAAAGCCACCACCCACCGTGTCTTCGGCTGTTGCCCGCGGCCATCTTCGGCTCTTTGACGATTCGTGCGCGGCCGGTCGGCCACGTTGGGGTCGATCCTAGGCACGCGACCCAGGACCCAAATGCCGGCGGGCAATTCCCATTCGCCCAGTAGAACGTTTTTCCTGACCTGTGCGCCGACGGCCAAGGTCACTCCCAGAAACAGGCCGAGCATGGACCCCAGAACGCTCAGCAGCAGACGGTCTGGTTTCAGCGGACGCTCTGGCGCCTTGGCGGCCTCGAGCATCGTGAACCGCTCTGGCTGCTGCCGGCGCTCCATATCCTCAGCGACGTTGGCGGCGAGCTTCTTGTCGAGCAACGAACGATATGTAGCCTTTGAAATCTCGTAATCTCGGGAAACAGCCGCCAGTTGCTGTTCGCGAATGGGCAGCCGTTCCATACGCGCCTGGTAGGCAGCGATAGATTGGACCACCCGGCGGCGCTCCACTTCCAGTGAATCCAATTCTTTGGCCGTGGCTTTCAGTTGCACTTCCAGGTTTTCAACCCGCTCGCGCTCGCGATTGAGGGTCTGCTCCATCTGAAGCTTTGCCGAAAGGTCGGCGGCGGACGAGGTCTTCTGCTGCGGAGATGCGGCCGCCGGAGGGGGCGCGGCCGCCGCGCGAGCTGCTTCTTGCCGCAGCTCGCGAGCCAGCTCCGCCTTGGCCAGCTTGATATCGGGATGATCCTCCGTATAGCGCATTCTGAGAGCGTCGAGCTCCGCGCGAAGGCGATCGGACCGTTTCTCGGCGGGCGCCGCCGGCGAAGCGCCGCCCGGGCCGGAGCTTTCCGGAGCGGCGCCAGTGCTGGTCTGCGAGAGAGCGTCCAGAGATGTTCTGGCGCTCTCGAGCGCATTTTCGAGCATCAGTTTCTGCTGTTCCGTACGGCTGATCGATTCCTGAAGCCCCTGCAACTGCATCTGGAACTGGCCCAAAGCCGCCGCCAAAGTGTTTTCCTGCTGCGGCAGCTCGCCGTTGTATTTCATCTTGTACTCGCTGAGCTTGGCTTCCTGCTCTTCGAGCCGGGCCTTGGCCTGCGCCAGTTGATCCTCTAAGAATTGCGACGTGCCTTCCGCCTGGCTTTCCCGCGTGCGTATGTTCTCGTCAATAAACAGGCTGCTGATATAATTCGCGACTTGCGAAACGACCGTGGGAATGGAACCGATATAGGAAATACGGAAGGCCCCCGGGCGATCCTTGCGCCATCGGCTCTCGATGCTGATGCCGATATCGTCGCGCATGCGCTGGATGATCTCGTCCTGCGACCGGGTCTTGCGCTCCTCCGGATAGAGATCGAATTTTTGGATGATCTGCCACAACTGACTGGAGCTGAGAATCTGCTGGGAGATTGTATTCAGGCGCTCCTGCAAATCGGCGTTCACCGTGGAAGGGACATATTTCTCTGGAATCCGCTGCGATTCGACCAGAACCACCGCTTCCGCTTTGTAAACCGCGGGGAGGCGGCGCACAGCGGCAATTGCGCCCGCCGTTACCAGAGCCCAGATGGCGAGGATGGAAAACTTCCGCGTCCAGAGCGTGTGCAATAACGAAACTGGTGAAAAATCCGGGCGATCGGTCACGGTGTCTCCCGCCTATTGCAGCAAGTACAAAACGGAAGTTCGATAGCGGTACTACTCCTCAGGGAAGCTAATGGCAAGTCAATCGCCAAACAGACCGATTTTCGTTTCCCAGTGCGGGGAAGCGTATTTTGGTCCTATTCCCTTCAGCTTATATGCCGCCCGCGTGTGCTCCCGCGCCAGCGAACGGCCGTAAGAGGCAAATTCCCAATAATTAGGAATGGAAAAAAACTGGGAACTGGGAATTCTTATCGCCCGCCTAGCCCCAGAAGCACGGTCCGAATGCTTTGAAAAACGATCGAGCAATCGAACAGAAATGACATGTTCTTCAAATAAAACAAATCGTATTCCAACTTGCGCAGGGAATCTTCAAGACTGGCGGTGTAATTGTGCCGGACCTGGGCCCATCCGGTGATGCCGGGACGAACCATGTGCCGCAGTTCATAGTAGGAAAGTTTATTTTTCAGTTGCTCGACGAAATACGGGCGCTCGGGGCGAGGTCCTACGAAGCTCATGTCGCCGCGAATCACATTGATAAACTGCGGCAATTCATCCAGGCGATACTTGCGGATGAAGCGTCCGATGCGCGTAATGCGCGGATCATCCGGCTGGGCCCATTGGGCGCGGCCGTCCATCTCGGCGTCCACGCGCATGGACCGGAATTTCAAGAGCTCAAAGCATTTCCCGCGCAGGCCTACGCGCACTTGCCGGTAGATCACAGGGCGGCCGGATTGGAGAAGAACCGCAAGCGCCACTGCCAGTTGTAGCGGGAGAGTGACGATAAGCCCCAGCACGCCGAAGCAGATGTCGGTAGCGCGCTTGATGCCGTCGCGAAGACGGGAGCGGCGGAAACCGCCGGACATGACGAAAAGGCTCAGCCAGCTTGGCCGGACTGCCACCAGCCAGACCCTTCCAGTAAGCGCCGCCAGCGCGCTGTGAGCGTCTTCGACGGCTATGCCGCCCACCCTAAGCTTCATCAGTTCCGATGTGGGCAGGGCGCCGCGCCAGTCCTCCATGGCCACGATGATGCGAGAAATCTGGTGCCTCGACGCGATCGCGCAGAGATCCTCGTAACCGCCGAGCACCGGGCGTCCGAGCATCGGCCGGGCAATGGTGCCGACAAAGCCAACCAGCCGAGCGTTCAAATCCCTTCGCGCAAGCAGCTCACGCGCCACCGCCTCCGCCAGTTCGCCCGACCCCAGTATGGCGACGTTTTGGGATACATTGGGCCAAACCTTGTTGACGCCGATTCGAACCAGGCAGACTGAGCCGGCAGTGAGCAGAAAAGCGGCCGCCAGCACGCGATCTCCGAGAATTCTTCCAGGTATCAGCGGCGCGGCTAAACCCACGATGACCACGGCCGCCGCAATCGATTGCAGAATATACAGCAACTCACGCCTGCGGGGCCGCCGCTGGGAAAAGTCGTAGAGGTTATTACAGTAGAAGGCCGTTTGCACCAGCAGAAGCAGCCCCAGAGCCTCCAGACAGAAACGAACCGGAGGCTCACCCTGGTTCCATACGTCCAGAAATCGCCCGCTAAATAGGATCGAGATGAAGATCAATAAGGCCTCGATCATCATTAGTGCGAGCAGTTTTAATGAGGTGTATTGGTTAAATATCTGAATCATTCTCAGGGCCCGCGAGATTATTCGCAATTATGGAACCAATCGTGCTGTAGATCAGGCCGTGGGGCGCATATGAAACCTCGGACGGCAAGCGGCATTTCGCGGCGAATCCGGCAAAATACCGGATTGCAGTTTGTGATGGGGTGTCTGGTTTCTCTGATGTTTTCGGCTGTTGCGGGCGCCCAAACCCCCGGGCGTACGGCCCAGCCAACTGGCAAATCCGCCAAGATGATAGTGGAAGCTCGGGGCGCAGCGGGAGCCGCCGCCAACGTAGCGAGTCAGCCGGGGACCGCCGGGCCGGAGCCGTTGAAGCTGGGCTTGCGCGCTGGATACCGAATCGGCCCCGGCGACGTGTTGGAAATCAATGTCTGGAAAGAGCCCCAGCTATCGGTCGGCGCCGCCGTGGTGCGGTCCGACGGGAGGATTTCGTTGCCTTTGGTGAAGGAGGTGGACGCGCTAGGTCTCACCCCGGGCGAACTCGAACAAGTTTTGAGCGACAAGTTCTCCCGCTTCCTGGAGGTCCCGGAGGTGACGGTGATCGTCAAGGAGGTGCACAGCGAAAAAGTTTACGTGATCGGCGGGGTTAAAAAGCCGGGTTCCGTGGACCTCTATTCGCAGCTAACCGTCTTGCAAGTGCTGGCTGAGGCGGGCGGTCTCACCGAGTACGCCAAAAAGGGCGGCATTTTTGTTTTGCGGAAGAATGGCGACAAGCAGGTGCGATTGCATTTTGACTACAACGCCCAACTCAAGGGCAAGCCTGGGAAGCCGGAGATTGTGCTGCAACCGGGCGATACGGTTGTGGTCCCACAGTAAGCTTTGGCTGAAGCGCATAGTTCCGCCGCCCTGGGAGTGCTGGGCGGCACGCCACGGCCGAGCTGATTCTAGGCACAAGCGCCCATTTTGGGTTGCTGTTCAGCAGGGACTGGCGCCCTACGTGGTTGGCCATCCAATCCCAGGCGTCCTGGCCGCGGAGCGGGCCGTCGTCAATTCCGGGCAGAAAACTGGCCGCTGCCTGGGCGATGTGAGTGTACCCGTGCTCCACGTCCGCCATATCCGTTTCTGAGAATGCGGCCGGCGAAGGATCGAGGAAGCCCGCTTTGACTGACTCCCAGTCCGGAAGAAAGCGCCGGTCGGGCTGCCGCAAAACCGGAATCCGATAACTCGCCACGAGAAAAGGATTATAGTCCGGATTCAAGATCTGGTTCAGCAAGTTCTTAGCCACGGTTTCCTGCAACTTTGCGATGGGAAATCCGAGCTCTTTCAGGTGTCCCAGAACGATGTGGTTGTAGTTCAACATCCAGGGCGAACTGCCGGCATACACCTGCTTGGTATCCAGGCCCGTAGTCAGGCCGCTGCTCCCGTCTTCCAGAAAGTGCAGTGGGTTGTCTGCATTTCCGGCGACCGTATTCCGGCCCCAGCACCATTTGGAGGTCTCTTGCAACGCGTTATAGGGAGAAGTGTGGCAAGGCTCATAGAAGGAGCCATCGGTGATGTTGTATTTGCCTTCCCGGATGGCGATATCGTTATAGAGTTTTTCCGTAAAGTAAGCTTTTTCCAGCGTGCCATCGGGAGCGGCAAAGGCCGCGTGGGCCAGGTTGCGCATTGCCCAGGCAACGCCCCGGATTTCTTCACTGTCGTTGATGAAACCCCAGTCGGCGTGCCGGTCGTAGGATAAGGAGACTTGCGGATTTCCGTGAGCCACATCAAAAGAAGCCCAAAAATATAGCTCCTCCAGGAAGTACCAGTCGCCGGTGATCAAATAGGGAATATAAGCGAAGCTCGGCTGGTGCGCGAGGTCCACGATCCAGTTGCCGTTGCTCGTCGGGCCGATGGGAACCACCAGGTCTTCCGCGCGGGTATCTTGCCTCTGGGCCGTGCTTCGGAATGTCGGCCGCGCGTCAATGGAAAGCACACGGCCCACGGCATCGTCTGGCTCTGATTTCAGAAATCGGCGTCCCAGGTCCGACTCGCGGTAGTGGATGGGCACATAGCCGCTGACAGCGGCATCCCCCAAAAGTACCTCAAAGAGGTCTGGGTCGAACGTATAAAGATATCGCACATACCATCGTGGGAACAGGCCGATATCCCCGCGCCCGCCTGTTGTAGGAAAGGCCTGCATCCATTGGCCGTGGCCGCCGATTTCTCCCTGGTCCCCGGAGCGGAACGAAGCAACCTCGCTCACGACATCCGCAGGGCCTAACACCTTGGTCAGGTCGTAGGAGGGGATCGCCCGGGAGTGGATCAAGTAGGGAAGGTTGTAGTCAATTCGGACCGGGTAGGGCCGCGGGCCGCTCCAAAATACCTTTCGCCAGCGCGTCTTGGCGATGTGATTTACGAGGGGACTGGAGTATATCGCATCGGCCGCCGGCGGATTGCCCAGACGGATTTCGAGCGAATAAGTCTGATCCTTGAGCTTGGTGGACCAGGTGTTTTCCATGATCGCTTCGACCCTGACGGAAGGAAATCCCCTGTAGACGGTCACGACAAAAACGGGGTGAAGTGACTTGCGCCCGGCATCCACCGAATCGGACCACCCGCCGCTGCAAGGAGAATCGCCGCTGGTACAGTCCCATCCGAAGTCGTAAGCAACTGTCGCCGGATTTTTATCTTCGACTATCAACTGAGAAACGATGGGGCCTTTCAGCCAGTAGCGGACGCCGCGGTCGTCTTCGCGCCCGTCCCAATTGGCCAGCATGGCCCGGAGATCCGCCATGTGAGAGGAGTTTTGAGTAGCCGTAACTACTGCGCCCAGATTGGCGGCCCAGGGAGCCGCCGGATCTAACAGATCATCTTTGGCGAGAAACGGCTTGTTATTTCCATCGGGCTGATTAACGAACGCTACCGTGATGGTTTTCCTCGCGCCGATTTCGGCCACAAACGACAGCATTGCGTGCTGGAGGCTGCCGTCCGGCCAGCGGGTCTTGACGTCGCATTGGGTGGCCGCCGGCGCGCCATCTACTACCGCCTGCGCAAAATCGGGGATCTCTCCCTGGGCGAAAAGGCGCGAAATAGTGAACGGCTGCCTGGTTCCCGGAAGACCGCTGAGATCGGTGATGGTGATCGAGTTGGCGGGTGCGGCGCCTAAGGCTCCTGCGGCTGTCGCGAACAACACCAACAGGGTTCGGACCCGCGTTCCGAAGACGCTTGCATTCTTCATTTCCTGCGGCTGCAATTGCCGGAAGAAGCGTTTTACACGCAGAACGCAAACTAAACCAATGGCCGGCGCGTACCGGAACTAAGCGCGGCGAAAAAGAACCGAGATCCATAACGAACAGTTGGGAAACCACAGTGGAGAGCGTTTTGCGAAAACGGAGTCCACATCAAAGTACCGCTTGTGATGCAGACGCATCCGCCGGAGGGAATCTGCGCGTTCGCGGCTGGGAGAGATGACAACTTCAGGTGTAGATCAAGCCAATTTTGCGGCGGGATCTGCAGCGCGTATGGTCGGATTTTGATCCCGCCTTGTGCCAGAAGCTCGCGACCAAAAAAGCGTTTGGAAATAAAATTCAGTGCAACAACATACATTCCAGGCCTGGCAGCTTCCTAGGAGTTGCTGGCGAAACGCTGGAAAGAGCCGGCGTTCTCTTTGAATCGGTGCGGTGAATCGGTGCGGCCGCCGAGAGGATGCTATACTCCTCGGGTGAGAAGCGGCGCTGCCGGCGGACGTGCTGTTTCGTGCGTTGGGCTGGGCGCTCGCTGTCTCCGGCTGCCGCGAAGCTTCCTTCGGTCTTTCAGGCTATAGCGCCGAAAGTCACGGAATCGCGGCTGCTTTTTTTCTGCGTTTCAATTGCACGCCAGATGCCGTACGAGGATCGATGAGGTTTGTTCGCCGCTGCTGGTGGGCCGCGTGTTTTATCGGCATCCTGGCCGGGCAAGGCGTTGTGAACACGCAACGCGCGCCACGCTCCTCCCCGAAGGCCCGGACGAATCTTCCGGTTCCCAGAGTCAATTTTGAGGATGCCGCCGGGGCGGCGGGCCTGAATTTCCGCAACGTAGCCGGGGGCCGGGCCGAGAAACTGTACATACTGGAAGCCACCGGCGGCGGCGTGGCCATTTTCGATTACGATAACGACGGCTGGCCTGACATCTTCCTGGTCAGCGGCACCCGGTTCAACTTTGCGCCGGGCGAGGAGCGTCCCGTCAGCCGCTTGTTCCGCAATCTCGGCGCGCAGGCAAATCCGCCCGGCCTTCGCTTTGAGGATGTTACCGAAAAAGCCGGGCTTTCCCGGTCCGGCTGGGGGCAGGGCGCCTGCGTGGGAGATTACGACAACGATGGCTTTGAAGATCTGTTCGTCACCTATTACGGCGCCAACGTTCTCTACCACAACAACGGCGATGGAACATTCCGCGATGTGACCGCGGCGGCCGGGCTCCCCGCGTCAGGAACGCGCTGGTCTACGGGCTGCGCGTTTTTTGACTATGATCGCGACGGCCGGCTGGATATCGCGGTGGCCAACTATTTGCAGTTTGACCCCGCGCAGGTTCCCAAACCGGGCGAGACTCCATTCTGCGTTTACAAGGGCCTCCCGGTGATGTGCGGGCCGCGGGGGTTGCCCGCGGGCGTCAACATTCTTTATCACAACGAGGGCGGCGGGAAATTTCGCGACGTTTCTGAGCAAAGCGGCTTCAGCAAGCCGGAGGGCCGCTACAGCTTCGCCGTACTTGCGGCCGATTTCGACAACGACGGCTGGCCGGACGTTTATATCGCCTGCGATTCGACGCCCAGCATCCTGTTGCACAACAATCACGACGGGACCTTTACCGACATCGGCGTCCTTTCCGGCGCAGCCTTCAACGAAGACGGCCAGGAGCAGGCTGGCATGGGCGCAGCGGCCGGTGATTACAACAACGATGGATGGCTCGATATAGTAAAGACTAACTTCAGCGACGACACTCCGACGCTCTACTTGAATAATAAAGACGGCACTTTTACCGACGTTACCTACGCCGCGGGTTTGGGAGTGAACAATCGTTTTCTGGGTTGGGGAGTCGGCTTCGTGGATATCGATAACGACGGCTGGAAGGACATCATCATGGCCAATGGCCACGTATATCCGAGCATCGACAGCCTGAAGCTGCCCAGCCCCTACCGGCAGGAAAAGAACGTCTACTGGAATCTGCGCAACGGCGCGTTTCTGGATATCTCGGCGCGGGCGGGACCCGCGATTCTCGACCGCCGCTCCGCACGCGGCGCCGCTTTCGGTGATCTGAACAATGACGGCGCGCTCGAGGTAGTTATCAACAATATCGATGACGCGCCGAGCCTGCTGGTAAACCGGGGGGAGAAGAAGAACTGGCTGCTGGTGAAGACGCAGGGAACGACATCGAATCGGGATGGCATCGGAGCCCGTGTCACCGTAACGGCGGGTTCGCTGCAAATGACCGCCGAGGTCGGCAGCGGCTCAAGCTTTCTCTCGCACAATGATCTCCGCCTGCACTACGGCCTGGGCGATTCCAAGCAGGCGGACAGCCTCCGCGTCCGTTGGCCCAGCGGCTTGGAGGAAGTCTTCCCAGCCAGCCCGGCCAACAAGGAAATTCTGCTTGTCGAAGGCAAGGGACGCCGTGCAGGGAAGTAGGTGGGAGAGGGCCGGCGGGTCAGGTCTCACGCACCGAATTGTGAGCCGCTTGGGCGAGCCGATGAAAGCCTCCCTTGGCTCCGGAAACTTCGTCAGCGCTCTAGCGCCGCTCAACTACCCAGAATTTCTGCTCAACTGAGCAGGCCCCCGTGATCGCAAGCGGCTGGAATCGTCAGGAACCGCGCCGATCGGAACCGTGCGCCGCAATTTCGGCCACGCGGGGATGACCCGGCACGCACATCGGGCTTCTATGCCGCGCACGCGGCCTCCGCCTAAGCGCCCGGTTCGTGTGTAATATAAGAATTGTTTGGGCGCCGCATCATGCACGGCGCTCCCAGCCCGGATTTTTACACTTGTCTTATCCCACGGAAGCACGGAGGTACATGTGAGCAAGACAGTCGGCCGGCTTATTCAAATCTTGGTTGTGGCCATTTTGGGAGTGTCCCTCGCGCTCATGCACACGCAGGCGCAGGAGGCCGCCCCCGAGCAAAACGCCTTGCCGCTGCCCATAGACCGCGGCGCGGCGGCAGTGTGGCAAAGCCTCAAGAAACTGCACACACGCGCCAGCCTGATGATGGTGACGGCGCACCCGGATGATGAAGACGGCGCGGTGCTGGCGTACGAATCGCGCGGCGTCGGCTCGCGCGTTGTGCTGCTCACGCTGACCCGGGGAGAAACCGGAGCCAACGTGATGTCTCCCGATTACTTCGACGCCCTCGGCCTGGTACGGACGCAAGAACTGCTGGCGGCGGACCGTTACTACGGGGCGCAGCAATATTTCACCCGGGTCATCGACTATGGCTTTTCCAAGACCAAGGAGGAGGCGTTGGAGCAGTGGTCCCACGACCGCGTCCTGGCTGACGTCGTGCGCATCGTCCGCCTGACGCGCCCGCTGGTGATTACCTCGGTATTCGTAGGCGGCATTACCGATGGGCATGGCAATCACCAGGTGGCGGGCCAGATGGCTCAGGAAGCCTTTCTCGCGGCCGGCGACCCCAGCAAATTTCCCGACCAGATTCAGGCCGGCCTTCGGCCCTGGAAGCCTTTGAAGGTGTACGCCCGGGTCCCGTTTACAGGCCGGATGTCGGAAAAAGGGCTTTATGATTACGCCACTCACACCTGGCATCCGGCGCGCCTCTTTGACTACGTCCGGCAACAGTGGCTGCCGGTGCCGCTGGCGGCCAATGTAGAAGTTCCGGTCGGCGATTACGATCCCGTGCTCGGGTTAAACTACAGCCAGATCTCCCGCGAGGGCCTCGGCCACCAGAAATCGCAGAACGGAGGCACGGGAATGCCGCCGGCCGGCGCCGCAACGCGGTCGTACCACCGGTTCGGTTCCGTCTTCCCGGCAACCGAAAAGGAAAACACATTTTTCGACGGCATTGATGTATCGCTAATGGGCATCGTCGCCTTAGCCCCGAGCGGCGACACGGCCTTTTTGAAGCGCGGGCTCGGCGAGATCAACGGAATCGTCGAGCAGGCCATGGCGGAGTTCAACGCCGCGCATCCCGAGAGCATCGCCCCGCGCCTGGCCGCCGGGCTGAAGGCGACTACCGCATTGATCGACCAGGTCAAGGCCAGCAGCCTGCCAGCCGACGCGAGGCAGGACATCGTCTACGAACTGGAAGTGAAGCGGACCCAGTTCAACGAGGCGATCGCGCAGGCTTTGGGAATCTCTCTGCTGGCCACGGTGGCCCCGGAAAAGGAACCGTCCGGCATGGCTGCCATGCTCGGCATGACGCCGGAAAGTTTCCAGGTGGCGATTCCGGGCCAGCAGTTCTACGTGAAGGTGCATGTAGTGAACCAGAGCAAGAACCCGGTCGAGCTGAAGGATGTCTCGCTGAAGGCGCCGGAAGGCGAGGATTGGGCCATCGAGCGGCAGGGTCCGGCAGGCGGCGCGCTGGCCAACAATCAGCCCTCGGATATTCGCTTCCGGGTTCATGTGCCAGGGAACGCGCACTTCACGCGGCCGTATTTCACCCGTCCCAATATCGAACAGCCGTATTACGACATACAGGATCCGAAGTATCTGGGCCAGCCTCTCCCGCCCTATCCGCTGGCCGCTCGGGTGGAACTGAACTATGAAGGCCAGCCTATCGAGGTGTCGCAGGTCGTCCAGACCGTAAAGCGGGTGACTGGCGCGGGAGACGTTTTGCAACCCCTGGTAGTGGGCCCGGCGGTTTCTGTGACGATTTCTCCGAGCGCCGGCGTCGTACCGCTGGACGCCAAGTCGTTCCGGGTTTCGGCGACCGTCCACAGCAACGTGAAAGGGCCGGCGCAGGGGGTTGTGCGGCTCGATCTGCCGGCCGGCTGGCGCTGCTTGCCCGAGCGCGCGCCGTTCGCGACGAGCAAGGATGGAGAGGATCAATCCGTGAGCTTCGAAGTGATTCCGGCGAACCTGCGGCCGCAGCCTTACACAATCGCCGCCCTCGCTACGCTGCCGGGAAACGAATACAGGGAGGGCTACCATACAGCGGGCTACCAGGGCTTGCTTCCCTATAACCTGTACCGGCCCGCTGTCTACAAGACGACCGGCGTGGACGTCAAAGTAGCTAAAGGGCTGAATGTGGGTTATGTCGAGGGGAGCGGCGATGAAGTTCCCCAGTCGCTCGAGAACCTTGGCATTCAGGTCCATTACCTGACGCCGCTTGAGATCGCGACTGGCGACTTGCACAAATACGATGTCATCCTGTTAGGCGTCCGCACGTACGCCGTCCGCGAAGACCTGAGGACCTACAACGGCCGCTTGCTCGATTACGTGAAGAACGGCGGCGTCATTGTGGTGCAGTACAACACGCCGGAATTCGATCACAACTACGGCCCGTATCCGTACACCATGACGAACGACCCGGAAGAGGTGACCGACGAGCAATCCAAGGTCGAGATTCTCGACCCGCGCAATCCCGTTTTCACCTGGCCGAACCGCATCACGGAGGACGACTTCAAGGGTTGGGTGGAGGAACGCGGATCGAAATTCATGAGTTCGTGGGATCCGCATTACGAGGCGTTGCTTTCCACCAACGATCCCGGCCAGGCGCCGCAGAAAGGGGGGTTGCTGTACGCCCGCTACGGCCAGGGCGTATATATTTATAATGCCTATGCCTTCTACCGGCAGTTGCCCGAAGGCGTGCCCGGCGCCTACCGCATCTTTGCCAACCTGGTGAGCTTGCCGCGCAATCCGCAATTGCGCGCCGCAAGTGCCGCGCCGGGCCGGACGGCCGGGCGCTGACGTGCAAAATCCCGGCGAGCGAAAAGGGGCGCCGGCTGGTGAACCGGGCCTGATCCGGGGCATGGGTTTGCCGCAGGCCACAGCGGCAAACATGCTGAACATGATCGGCATCGGGCCCTTCATCACCATTCCCCTCATCCTTTCCACGATGGGCGGGCCGCAGGCCATGCTGGGTTGGGTCCTGGGCCTGCTGCTGGCGATTTGCGACGGGTTGGTTTGGGCCGAGCTGGGCGCAGCCATGCCGGGCGCAGGCGGCAGCTACATCTACCTGCGCGAAGCGTTCGGGCCGCGCACCTGGGGCGGGCTGATGTCGTTCCTGTTCATCTGGATGATCGTTTTCATCGCGCCGCTTTCCGCGGCTTCGGCCGCCGTCGGCTTCAGCAATTATCTGAAGTACTTGTGGCCGGGCATGACGCACACGCAGTCGGTTCTGGTGGCGGTGGCGGTCTGCGGAGCGGTCACGGCCCTGCTTTACCGCAACATCGAATCGGTGGGCTGGCTTTCGGTCGTGATGCTGTGGGTCGTGGTCCTCACTACACTTTGGATCATCGGCGCCGGCCTAACGCACTTTAACGCCGCGCGCGTGTTTTCGTTTCCGCCGGGAGCGTTCCGGCTCGATCGCTCTTTCTTTCAGTCGCTGGGGGCGGCCACGCTGATCGCCATTTACGATTACGGCGGCTACTCGAACATCTGCTATCTCGGGGGGGAAGTAAAAGATCCGCCGCGGACCATTCCCCGGGCGGTGATTCTCTCGCTGTTGTTCGTGGCCGCTATTTATCTGCTGATGAGCACCAGCGTGATCGCGGTCGTGCCCTGGCAGGAAGCGGCCCGGTCCACCGCCATTGCTTCGGACATGCTCGCCCGCATCTATGGGGGCTGGGCAGGAACAGCCGCCACGGTCCTGGTGTTGTGGACGACGTTCGCGGCTCTATTCGCGCTGATGCTCGGATACACACGCATTCCCTACGCCGCTGCTGTGGACGGCCGCTTCTTCTCGGCGTTCGCCCGGCTGCATCCCCGGGGTCGGTTTCCTCACGTGTCCCTGCTCGTGCTGGGGGCGGTCTCGATGGCGCTATGCGTTTTCGACCTCGAGGCGATCATCAAGGCGCTCATCGTAATTCAGATCGCAGTGCAGGTGCTGGCGCAAATCGTCGCTCTGACGTTTATCCGGCGCTACCGGCCCGACATTCGCCGCCCGTTTCAGATGTGGCTCTACCCGCTGCCGAGCGTCGTGGCGTTCGCGTTGTGGAGCTATGTGCTGGTCACTTCCGGGTGGCGCTTTATCGCCGGCGGCTTCGCCGTGTTGCTCGCCGGCATCGTCCTGTTCCTCTGGCGGGCCCGGGTTCAGCGGGAGTGGCCGTTCCGCCCGGCAGCGGAAGCAGGGCACGGAGAGAAAGCGACAGCCGGCATCGGCCGGTAAAGATCGGTCGAGCACGAACGCCGGCTTTTTTGTCCGCGAGGACAGCCTTTCCTGAATGAGGGAAAGGAAACAGCGGCACCGGCACCGGACTTTCAGCGCCGGCCCTGCGAACAGCCAATCAGGCTTGGACGATTCTCGCGCCTATTATCGCCCGGCTGGTCAAACCAAAGGCCGGCTTTCCATTCTTGCCGCGGGAAGCGGCCGTTTGCGGTGCCCTCAACCGCTGAGTTGCCGAATCTACGGAGTTGCGCCTGCTGCGCCGGAGACGCGATGGCGCGCTCAGCGGTCAAAAGTAGAACTTAAGCGCCATCTGGATCTCCCGCGTGGGCACCTGCAACGACGTGATCTGCCCGAATCCGCCCGAAGTCACGCTCGTGTTCGGCGGCGCGAACTGGGGATGATTCCAAAGGTTGAAGAATTCGCTGCGAAACTCGAAGTACTTGGATTCGGTCACAGGGAATTTCTTGAACGCCGAGAAGTCCCAGTTATTCAGCCCGGGCCCGTAGAAAGTGTTCGGACCACAGGTGCCGAACGTGCCGGCAGCCGGTATTCCGAACGAGCTCTTGCTGAACCAGGCGTTGAGCGGTCCTCCCGTAGTCACGGGGCTGAGACAATTGGCGCGCGCGTTGGCGCCGCCGTTCGGCGCAGTGCCCGAGAGGCTCGCGGGAGCGGTCGCTGTCAGCGCCGCTCCCGTGCTGAATGTGGTGATTCCATTGATCTGCCAGTTGCCTAGCACGTAGGTCACCGGGCCGGAACCGTTCAGCCAGTGCTTCCCCTTGCCCCACGGCAGCTCATAGACGTAGCTCAGCACGAAGCGGTGGCGCTGATCGAAAGCCGACGGCCCATAATCGGCGCGGTTGTTGTACGCATTCTGCGGGAAGACCTGCACGCCGCCGCTGAAGCCTGCGGAGAGATTGTCCAGCACATCCCCGAGACTTTTGCTCCACGTGTAAGAGGCGAGGAAGCTCAATCCGTTGGAATACTTCTTCTCCACACGCATTTCCAGCGCGTGGAAATTGGTATCTCCGTTGGCGGCCAAATATTCGATGAAGCCGTTGCCGAAAGTGGGCTGGTAGGGGAATACCACGCTTGCAGGATTTCCGTACGTGGTCAGGAGGCCCTGATTCAAGTTGCGCAACTTACGAACCTTGTGTGCATAGTTGCCAACGCCGGAAAGCTCGAACACCGTGTCGTGGCCGAGGTCGAACTGCACGCCCAGGCTGGCCTGCTCGACATACGGCGAACGCATGTTCTGGTCCATCGCGCGGAACTGAATTTGTGTGAGGAACTTCGGATCGGTGATGCTGGGGGGCGACAGAGTCGGGTAGCCGTTGCGCAGGAAAAAGACCGGCGGCTGCGTGGGCCCAACGCCGATGGCTGTATCGATGAACTGCGGCGGGTTAAGTTGTACCACGCTCTCGCTCCCCACCACGTCATACGCCTGATAGAAGACGCCAAATCCGCCGCGCACCACAACCCGCTTGGTCGGGTTGTAGGCGAAACCCACGCGCGGCGCAAAATTATTTTTGTCGGGATTGACGAGCGCCCGCTGGAACACGCCGCCATTGCTCGCTAATATGACACGGCCGCCGTTGGCCGAGTCGAAATTCGAAGTGTGATTATCGCGTTCGATCCACGGAGTAAAGTATTCGTAGCGGACGCCGTAATTCAGCGTAAAGTTCGACGTGATGCGCCAGGTATCCTGGGCGTAGAAGTTTGTCCCGTTCATGTAATCGTGGTAAACGAACGGGCTGCTGAGGTTGAACGTGGTCACGTTGCCCAGGAGGAGGTTGGCAAGTCCGGCAAAGCTGCTGGTGCCAGTCGCGCCGATGTACAAATTGTTATCCACCGTCATGGCGCCCTGCGGCGCGCGGATGTCGAGCGTATTCTGGGTGTAGCGCTTCCACTCGAAGCCGTATTTGAAGCTGTGTTTGCCCTTCACCATCGAGAGGTTGTCCAGCGCCTGCCATACCTGAGAAACCTGGAATTGCGGCCGCCACTCTGAAGTACCGAGTTTCGGAAAGCCGCCGACGTTCATGGCGGGAATGCCGGAGCTCAGCGGGGTGTTCGGGACGTTCTTCAACCCGACTTTGTCTGCCGCGCTGCCGGGCGGGGAAAACGGTGTTTCCGCGGCGTTCCGCCGCGAAAAGGAAAATCGGGCTTCGTTCACCAGCGTGGGGCTGAACACATGGGTCCAGGAAGTGGCCGCCTGCTGGCTGGTCACCGGGTTGTTCGCGGTGAAACCGCCCGTGGAGAGCGGATTGACTGCCGTAAAAGGCCCCACCTCAACCAGCGCCACCGGCTTGTAATAGCTGTAGCGAACGAACATGCTGTCCTTATCCGAGGCTCTTTCGTCTATCTTGGCATCCACCAGGTTCGAATTGGTCGGAACGCTGGCGTTGGCGAAGTAATTCGCCTGCCCGGTAAACGGCCCCGGAACCGTGGGGTCCGGGTACAGGTTGGCGTACGCTTGGCCGACTGGATCGATGCAGCGCTGCTGGATCACGTTGTTTACGATGCAGCCCCCCTCGGACGGGATGACGCTGCCCGGATCCTTCAGTGAGGCCAAGCCGCTGAAATCGCCCTTCTTCATTGCAGGGGTTGGAACCGTAGCAGCCAGCGTCTGGGCCTTTCGGATTCGCAGGAAACTGAAATCCGAGAAGAAGAACGTCTTATCGCGGCCGTCATAAACGCCGGGCAGATACACGGGCCCCCCTACAGTGAATCCACCCTCGTTGCGGACGAAATTGCCCTTCTTGATTCCCGCCGTATTCGCAAAAAAGTCGTTGGCATCGAGCGCTGAGTTCCGCAGGAAGTGGTACAGGTCGCCGTGCAACTGGTTGGTCCCGGATTTCAGCGCGGCGTTGATTACAGCTCCCTGCGCCGTGCCGAACTCAGCGGAATAGGTGCGGGTCTGTACCTTGAATTCCTGAATAGCATCGGGCGGAGGTTGGATGATCTGGGGCGAGCCGCCGAACAGCCCCTCGCCGGCGGTGTTGTTGTCCACGCCGTCCAGGGCGAAATAGTTGTGCAGGGAGAAATTGCCATTCACGTTAAACCGCGCGGGAGAAGGATTGCCCGTGCCGGGGCGCGGAAATACGCCGGGCGCCAGCAAAGCCAGGTCTTCGTAATGGCGGCCGTTCAGCGGGAGATCGACCACGCGGCGCTGTTCGACAACATTGCCCATGTCGGCTGACTGCGTCTCGAGTACCGGAGTGCCGGCGCTCACCTCCACCGCCTGGGTGACTTCGCCCACCTGCAAGGCCAGATCCACCGCCAGGCGCTCCTGAACATGCAGTTCCAAGCCGGTGCGCACAATTTTGCGGAAACCCGCCAGTTCGGCGCTCACGCTGTAGGTGCCGACCTTCAGACCGCTAAGTACGTATTGCCCTTGCGAATTGGTCTGGGTGGTTGTGCTAACGTTGGTCGCTTCATTAGTCGCCGTGACCACCGCCTTGGGCACCACCGCGCCGCTCGGATCAGTGACCGTCCCGGTGATTGTGCCGGTATCGATCTGCGCCCATGCCGGTAAAGCTCCGAGTGATACTACTAATACCAAAATGAATGCTCTCAGAAAGCGCATAGAACCCCCTTCAAATGCGGCACGACTTACGATCGCTGAAAAGGCAAGCCTGACCACCGTGAAGGCGCCACGGCCCGTCTCCCTTGTTATGCAATACCCTAAAACAGAGCCTGCTGTTTTCCTGAGTATACCGCGATACTCCGATTTGTCAAGGTTGCGGCGAAGCCGGCCAAAATCGAATCGGAAACGAAATCACCAGTTTCCGGGGATTTCCGCGTTCGCAATCCAGCGCTCGACCAGGGCGGCGATCCGCTCGGCGGCCAGCCCGATGATCTTCTCCCCCTTCTCGGCCGACGCCTCGCTGACCTTTCCGGAATAACCTGGCCAGTCAGGAGAAGAGGATTTGGCCAGATAGTAGGGAAATCCGGCGGAGATATCCGGCGGCGCGGGCAGGTCCGGACCCCGCTCTCGAATTAGAGCCGCGGGGTTGACCGCCGCCGCTGAGGAAAGTTCCAGCGGTCCGCCGTGGCCGTGTCCGCCGTTGCCCTGAGTGAACAGATGAAGGGAGTCCACCAGAGGACCGGGAACTGCTTCCCACCAGTTCAGAAAAAGGAATTGGGTGAGCGGTTTCTCGTTTGCGATCTGGAAAACAGCGGCCCGGCCGGGTCCAATGTTGCCGTCGTGGGCGTTGAGCACCAAAACCCTTTGAAAGCCCATCGCGCTGATGCCCTCTAAAATATCGTGCAAATACATAGTAACGGCTTCCGGACGCACCGAAATGGTGCCGCGGAAGGCCCGCGTGTGCGCGGGCGCCTGGCTGTAAACTACCGCGGGAAACAAGACCGCCGGAATCTTGGAACGTCCGAGGCGCCGGCACACGCGCTCCCCCAGCCCGCTTCCGAGGAGCGCATCCGTGCCCAGAGCCGCGCCGGGTCCGTGGTATTCGATGCTGCCCAGCGGCAGCACGGCGGGCGACCGCGCCGGCGCCCGGAGGGCATCCGGGAGGCGGGCCCCCGCGATCAGCTCCGCCCGCATGATTTGGTCCGCAGAGGGTTGCTGCGCCGCCAAGGGGCCTGCCATCGCGCCGGCTGAGGCGAACGCGCCCAAAAAGTCCCGTCGTGTGTGTTTCATGGCTGGTCCTGTTTTCTCTCTGAATCGTTCAGCAACTGGATGGCGCCGCGCAGCCGCTGCTCGATGCTGGCGGCCTGCTGCCTGCGTAATTCCTCATGGCGGGCCAATGCCTTTTCGGCGTCTTCCCGGCGTCCCGCCCGCATGTAGGCCTGCCCCAGGCGGTACCACGCTTCTTGATGGCCGGGGTCGGCCTTGACGGCTGCCTCATAAGCCCGCAACGCTTCTTCGCGCCGGCCTTGCTGGGAGTATAGTTTGCCCAACTCGAAGTGGGCCGCTGCTAGTCCGGGCGCAAGCTGGACGGCGCGCTCAAGCAGCGGCAGGGCCTTCTCGGGTTGGCCATCGCGCAGCATCCCGTAGCCGTCGCAGTAATTAGCCCAGGCATCATAAGGGTGGGTAAGCCGGTAGTGGTGGAATCTCGCAGCCACATCGGGACGGCTGACGTTTGCCGCCTGGTAAACCTCCGCCAGAAAGCGGTAGGCGCGCGGATCATCACCCTGCTGCGCCGCGCGCAGGTACGCGTCGATGGCCTCCTGGTTGCGGTCCTGGGCGAAGTACGCCGTGCCAAGCGCCATCCACAGGCGTGCGGAGCTCGGGAACTGGGCTGTACCGCGGCGTAGAACTTCCACGGCTTCGTTTAATTTCCAAAATTGTAGCAACGCATATCCCAGCTCGAACAGATTGGCCTCACCCGGCTCCAGTTTCACCGCTCGTTCCAGGTGATTCAGAGCAGCCGGGCCGTCGCGAAGTTCGATTTCCACTTCCCCCAACAGGTTGTAAAGTTCAGCTTTCTCGCCTTGAGCGAGCAGGGCAGTGAGCACGTTTCGCGCCGCGGCGAAGTCTCCCTTGGTCCTATAGGCCAGCGCGAGGTTATAGCCGGCCAGGTAAGAAGTGGGGTCGCTCCGCCAGGCGCCGTCCAGCAGTTTGAGACCGCGTTCCAAATCCCCGGCGGCGACCAGCAAACCGCCGAGGTTGGCCGCTGCCGGGACCGATGCGGGATTCCGCTGAAGGGCTCGCTCGAAATACGCCCTTGCTTCATCCCGCCGGTGCAGCGCCAGCGAGATTGAGCCGAGCAGGAGCTGGATTTCCTCGCGATCACGGGCTTTTTCGGGCAGATTGAGCAGGACGCGCCGCGCCTGCGCCGCCCGGCCCAGAGAGGAATAGCAGACGGCCAGCAGGTACGCCGGTTGCGGATCGGTCGGACGCGCGCGGACCACGCGCTCCAGAAGCGGCGCCGCCTCGACATAAGCGTCGCGGTCCATTTTCAGGGAGGCCAGGCCCATGTTCGCGCCGATGTTGGCCGGCTCGAGCGCCAGCGCTTTCTGGAACCACGTTTCCGCCTCGCGGCTGCGGCCGAGCTCGGCGTAGTTTTCCGCCAGCTTGGCCTTGGCTTCGGCCGAGGGTTTCAAACGAGCCGCCCTTTCCAGGTAAGGAGTCGCAAGCCGCGGCTGGCCTTGCAAGCTGTATAGCGTCCCGAGAGCATCCTGAAACGCCGGCTCTTCGGGATACTGGCCGCACAAGTCCTTCAAAACCGGCTCCGCCGCTTCGGGATGCCCCTGCCTCCACCGGGCGATCGCGTCTTGAAATTGTTTGATCGCCTGTGCCGAGGGAGGTCCGGTGGCGGCGACTGCCGTGTGCAGGAAAAGGAGAAGGAAAATAGCGAGGATCACGGCATTCGTCAAAAGCAGGCCTCCGCTGCGAGAGGGACAGCCAAGCCCTGAAGAACACAGCTCCGGCGCCGAGCGGGTGCCCGGCATGCGTGCACTGGGCGTTCCTGGTTTCGAGGGGGCCGCGGCACGTCCGGATGCCGCCTGGGGGCGGCTTCTTCACTGTAACACCCTCGACTGTAACAGTCCTGCGAGCCGGCGGGGCGAGTGCGGCCGTGCAACGGTCAGACAGGGATTCGGACACAGGTTTCTGGCGGTCTCCATGCCAGGCGCCGGCCGCGGAACAACGCCGCCCGAGCCGCCCGCATCGCATTTCGGGTTACGCTCAATTCACTATCCTCGTGTTGTAATGAGTTTTGGGCTGCTTCTCATTCGCGCCCCAAAAGAAATGGGCGGCCTCGCATGGCAGCAAACTCTGTGGATGTCGTGACGCAGATGTACGACCCTCTCGGGAACAATTCGTAACGAGCGTCGATTTGCGGCTTGCCGCTCGTTCCGGCTGCAAGTTGCCGCCTGGAACGTCACTTAACTAATGGCCTCACTAGATCTGGTTTGCATCGGCGAGTTCTACTCCGACTTCATTTTTTACGGCCTGGAGCGCGTCCCGGAGCTGGGCGAGGAAGTGAAAACGGAAAATTTTCTGCGCTCGCCCGGCGGAGGAGCGCCGATCACGGCCTTGACGGCGCGTCGGCTGGGGTTGCGCGTGGGTCTGGTCACGGTGGTAGGGTCTGAGACGGCCCGGGCGGATCTGGCGCCTTTTAGGGACGCTGGTGTGGAAACCGCATACTCGTTCATTCACCCCAGCCGGCCTACAGGTATGACGGTAGCGGTCTCGACGATTACAGACCGCTTCTTTCTGACCTACACGGGAGCCAATCGCGACTTGGAAAAGCTGCTGCCGGCTGATCTGTTTTCCTACTGCGCCCGGGCCCGGCACGTACACCTGGCGCTGCTGCCCCGAAACTTCGCCCGCTGGACGGCGCTATGCCGTCGGCTGGCCTCCCGCCAGATCACGACCTCCTGGGATCATGGCTGGAATCCGGATATCGCGGCCCAGCGCGGCGCCCGGGCGCTGCTCCGGGCGGTCACGATTTTTCTGGCCAACCGGACGGAAGGGCAGCACTGGACCGGCCAGCAGCGGCCGGAGGACGCGCTTGAAGCGCTCGCGTGTTACTCGGCGCTGCCCGTGTTGAAGCTGGGAGCGTGTGGGGCGGCCGCCTGGGAGCGGAATCCCTCAGAAAACGGGCCTCCGGGCGGCCGGATGATCCTGGCGCCCGCGGAGCGAATTCGCGGCGCGGCGAACGGCATCGAAACCACAGGCGCCGGAGACGCCTTCGATGCCGGCTTCCTGGCCGCCTTCATTGGCGGCGCGCGGCTCAAAGAATGCCTGCGCCGGGGCAATCAGGCGGCGGCGCTGCGCGTGGCGGCGCAAAAACGCAAATGAAACTGACGGTCATCGGCGGGGCGGGCGCCCGTGTTCCACTGCTGCTCCATGGTCTTATTGAGAGGCAGCGCGAGCTTCCTTTGGAGGAAGTCGTGTTATATGATCCTGCCCGCGATGCCCTCGATCTGATGGGCGGCGTGTGTTGGGAGCTGCTGCGGCGCGACGGCGAAGCTTTCCGGCTGCGCATCGCGGCCAGCCTGGAGGCAGCCGTGGACGGCGCCTCATTCGTGCTGACCAGCATTCGCGCCGGCGGTATGGCCGCCCGCGCGGCCGATGAACGTTTTCTGCTCGACCGTGGGCTGCTGGGCCAGGAAACCGTTGGCGCCGCCGGGTTCGCCAAGGCGCTGCGAACCATTCCTCCGATGCTGGAGATCGTCGGCGCCACGCTGCGCGGCGCTCCTCGCGCCTGGATCATCAATTTCACCAACCCGGTAGGAATCGTTACGCAGGCGATCCGCACGGCGCTGCCCGAGGCGCGCATCATCGGCATCTGCGACACGCCCCTCGAGTTGTTTCACGGCTTGGCGCGCGCCGCCGGCATGCCCTTTGAGCGGCTCCGCTTCGATTATTTCGGCCTGAATCATCTGGGTTGGGTGAAGGGTGTGATGGATGGCGGCCGCGACCTGCTGCCCCAAATTTTGGCTGATCCCGAGCGCGTCCGGGCCGTGTACGAGCGGCCGATTTTTTCTCCGGAATTGCTGGCGGGCTTAGGCGTGTTCCCTACCGATTATCTCTATTTCTACTATGCTCCCGAGGCGGCCGTGGCGCACCTGCGTGCCGCGGGCCAAACGCGCGCCGAACAGATCCTCGAAATGAACCGGCGGCTGGCGGCCGAGCTTTCGCGCGGCCGCGGCCTTGCGGCCTACGAAAAGTATCTGGCTGGGCGCAACGCTACCTATTTACAGCTTGAAACCGACATGCCGCGCCCGCAACAGCAGCTTTATTCGGCTTCCGCCGGATACGACCGCATCGCGCTTGCTGTGCTCACCGCGCTTCACAACGATACGGGTGACATTATTGCCGTGGATGTCGACAACGAAGGCGCGATTCGCGGTTACGATCGGACGGCCACGGTGGAGGTGCCGTGCGCCATTGGCCGCAGCGGGCCGCGGCCGCTTGACGTGGGAGCCGCGCCTCAATCGGTGGCGGCTCTGCTTCGCCGCGTCAAGGATTACGAAAACCTCACCGTCCAGGCCGCGCTCGAGGCGTCGCTGGAAAAAGCTTCTGAAGCTTTAGCGGCGAATCCTTTAATCGACAGCCGTTCGCTGGCCGAAGATCTGGTGGCCGAATTCGTGCGCATGCATCCCGGATTCCTCGGGTATCTGCGATAGCCTGAAAGGCTCAGACGCCGCATCTCGGAAAGGCAGGGCGGCGCCGGCCGCTCCGGCCCTGTTGGGCGTCAAGAGGCCGGCCAAAACGGCGCGCCCTCGTTTCGCGAGTCGGCTTCCGGAGATAGAGCAACAGAGACGGCGTCGGTCCGGCTCGCACTGTTCGCACTGTGGCTTTAGTTAGCGCCGGCTGGCAGGCGGCACAACCCCGTTCATCCGGGCATAAACCACCATCTGCCCGTAGTGATCGAAGGTGTGCGAGATGGCCATAACGGCCAAGGAAACACGCGGCGCTTTGTTATTGCCGAAGGGCGCACCGATCATCTCTGTTGCATTCTGGTCGGTCAGCGTATTCATGGCCTTGTGCGCGTAGGCAAAAGCCGCCTTCAGGTAATTCAAGACGTCTTGCTTGGTCTTGAGGGACGCCGGGCCGTTTTCGTCTTTGCCGGCTTCGCTCGGATTCTTTTCTCCTTGCATGGCGGAAGCGATCATATAGAGCGTCGCGGCAATATGGGAGGCCTGCTGGCCGAAGGTTCTGACGCCCTGAAACTCTCCCTGAGTGGGCGCAAACCCGAATTTGTCCGCGGGCAGCGCTTCGGCCAGGGACACCACTTCCCTCTCCACGCCGCTCAATTGCCGGTCGAAACTGCTGCTCATGGCAGAGCGCCCGGCGGGTTCCGCGGCCCACATCGCCGTCCCGAATGAAGCCGCTACCAACAGCCAACCGCTTGCTCGTTTCATCGCCCTCGCTCCCATGTTTCTCGTCTGGCGTACCACTGACAGCTTCCACTCTGTCCCCTCAGTCGGCGCTTCTCAGAAGCGCATCGTGGCCTTCAGCCAGTCTACTACTTTTTGCTTGTAGAAAGCCCACTCGGGATGTCCCTCCCAATTTTCCATTCCGTGAGGAGCGCCCGGCACGATCACGTATTCGTGCGGCACGCCCAACTTCTTCAACTGCTCAACATATTCATCCGATCCAGCCTTGAGCGGGTCCTTGTCTCCCTGCAATACGAGCACCGGCGGCATTCCGGCGTGCGCGGCGTAAAGGGGCGAGTAGCGGCGCAGGGTGTCCGGCGTGCGGTCGAGACCGAACATACGGTCGAGCCGCGAGGCAAACCGCCCGCCTTCTTCAAACTTGTAAACACCGTAAAATGACACGATCGCCTGCACTTCGCAGCCCGGGCAGGGCTCAGCCCCGACTAGTGTGACAAGCTGGCCACTGGCCGATTCTCCCAGGATCGCGAGCCGGCCTGTGTCAACGTGATACCTCGCGGCATGCTGGCGAACATAGCGAATGGCCGCGCGCAAATCCTCAACCTGCTCCGGGTTGCGCACATACGGCAGCAGCCGGTAATCGATGGAAAACCATGCCATGCCGGCGTTGGCTAGCGGCCTGAATATTGGGGCGACGTAGACGACCTTGTCCCCGCCCTCCCAACCGCCGCCGTGGGCAATGATGACCGCCGGAAACGGCCCGGGTCCGGGTGGAATATACGCGTTCATGGTAAGAGCACGGCCGTCGGGGCGCGAGAAGGCAATGTCGTTCCACAGGCCACGGCGGTCTCCGATCAACCACGCATCGAGTTCCTCTTTGTAATCCCACTGGGCAGCAGGCCAGCTCTCAAAGGCGTGGCGTGCGTCATGCTCTACATAAAGCGTGCAGCGCTGCAATTCGCTGCAAAAGGCTCGGGCTTTGGCTAAAGGCCATTCTTCATCCTCAGCGCCGTGAATCATGAGCACCGGGACGCCGGGATGTGGGGCCGTTTCGTCCAGTTTCGCTGCTAAAGCGACCACGCCGGCAATGCCGCCTCTTGAAGCAATCTGAAGGGCGATTTGCGCGCCGGTATCGTCCCCGATCAAAACGATTTTGCCGGTGATGTTGAACCGGCCCGGGCAACGGATGAACCCAACGGCCGCCGCGACATCTTCCGCGTTACGAAAGTTGGGCGCGAACCAGGCATAACCGTCGCGGGCAAGCTGCTCGTACACGCTGGTCACATACCCCCGTTTGTCGCCCCGACTACCCCGAATCACAACCGCGGCGGGGCGGGGATTTCCGGGCGGTGCATAGGCATCCATCGTGAGGCCGGCCTGATAACGGATATCGCCCACCGACCCTGGAACGATATAGTTTCCGTCCGGGTTGCCGATGACTAAAGCGGGGCACGACCCCGCCCATCCGGGTCTCGAAGCTGGCCGCGTCTGCTGGGCCGGCAGCAGAGCGGCGGCCGTTAGCACGAGCAGCAGAAGCCGCCCTCCGCTGTGCCAGAGCCTTCTCATGAGCACCTCTCGGGAGCCGCCAGCCACGCTATCAAAGAGCGGAAAAGACTGTCAACCGGAAGACGCGAGAAGCACCGCTGATAAACCGGCTAAGGGTCGGCAGTCCGCCGCGGATTCAGAAGCGGTAAATCTGAAGCGCAATACCTGTCTGTTGGAGGGAGTTCCCTTCCGCCGGGCAAACTGCTTGCTCGTTCGGCGCGCGAACATTCTCCTGTGGCGGTTTTACCGCAGAGGCGGCGCGTGCCTGCCTTCTCCCAACCTGATTCGCCGGAGAGGTCCCTACACGTTCTTGGGCAGGGTCTTCTGCTCTTTGGCGATTTTATCTTCGAGCGATTTCGCTTTCTTCTTTAAACCTTCGTCGCCGGCTTCGAAGGCCGGTTTCAAACAATCAAGAGCCAGTTGGTAGAGAATCTTCTTCTTGTCGGGCTCATTCAATTGCTTGCGATCGAAGATTTTAGATTCTTCGAACAAGCTTTCCGCAAGCCCATAGAGAAATACGGCGCGCGGTACCTTTACCGGCTGGGTCTTAAACATGTCCGCAGCCTTCGCCGGATCGCCGTCCGCTCCCACCAGAGAGGCCGTTTCGAGCACGACGCCCCGTTTCACGGTGGCGCGCTCGAGTTGGGTCCGCTCGGACTCCGGCGGAAGCATCCCTTTGCGCACCCGAGCGAGCGCGGGATCCTCTCCCGGGCTGCCTTGCGGAAAAGCGAATTCCAGAGCAAATTCCGTAGCCCCAGCGTTTTCCTTTTGGAAGCTTTCCAGTTCTTGCGCGAGAGCCAGACAGTACTGTTTGGCAGAGCGCCTGGCATCATTTCCCAACCGCCGGAACTCGGCCGCCTGAGATGCCTTATCCTTCACCTCCTCCCCGCCCGCATCGTAAGCCTCCGCCAGCTCTTTGTAGCCCATGGCCATGCCGCTGGACATGACCAAGTGCCAGACCGCCGCGCGCGCCTTGTAAGGGTTATCCGAAGCAACCACCCTTTCAAGATGCTCCTGAGTCTTGGCCAAGTCGCCAGCGGTGAACTGCTCGTTGGCCGCCTCCCAATACCAGGCCGGAGTGCCCATCTTCGGGGGCGCCGGGCCAGAGGAGCACGAATTCAGCAGGAGAAAAATCCCCGGAAAGGACAGCAACAGAAGAACCGCTGAACGCCGCCTCAGCATGCTCTCCTCCTATGTTCGGTAAACTTGGCCAATGCTGTACCACAACTGAGCCGGGGATGCAAGGGCCATCCGGCAGAAAGTTTGACGGTTTTCCCGGAAAAAGTTTAGCGCTGGGCGCCTTGGTTCCGGATCTCGTCCAACATTTCCGAAATGCGCCCCAGGGCGGCTTGCAGGACGCACAAAGGCTGGCCATAGTTGATCCGCAAGAAACCGCTCATTCCAAAATGGTCCCCCGGAACAACCAGGACGCCTTTTTCGTTTCTCAACCTCCGCATCAGATCGGTTGAGCGGATGTCGAGGTTGTAATGACAGTAGGCGATGGCTCACGCGGCAGGGGGAACAAAGCGCAGGAGCCCTTTCTGATCTGCCACCCACCTCGCGAGGCAGGGATAGTTTTCACGAAGGATGCTGCGCGTGCGCTCGAGGATCCGCCGCCGATTTTCCGGCTTGAGAACGCTCCGTGCCAGAGCGTCACTCAGAACTCCCACGGCGATGGTCGTGTAGTCGTGGCAACCCCAAAGAGAGGCAATCTTTTCCGGCGGCCCAGCGACCCAGCCGAGACGAATGCCGGGAACTCCATAGGCTTTCGAGAGCCCGCCGGTGATCAAAACCTTCTCGTACCGGCCCCAGAAGCTGGGCGTGATCGCACCTTCTCGCTCGGCGCCCTGATACACTTCATCGGCCAGGAGCCATGCACCGGTTTGCCGGGCGGCGTCCACAATGGCCTGCATTTCCTGTTCGGCGAGTACGGCGCCTGTAGGATTGTTGGGATTGCACACGGCAATGAGCCGCGTGCGGCGGGACAGGGCCTTCGCCAGCTCGTCCAAGTCGGGCCGCCAGCCGCGCTGTTCCCGCAGCGGCAGCGGGGCGATCTTGGCCCCCAGCGCGTGGGCCAGTCCCCAGATCTGCATGTAATTGGGCAGCATAAGGACGATTTCGTCGCCCGGTTCGATCAGACTCCAGACAGCCAGAAAATTGGCTTCGGAGGCCCCGTTCGTTACCAGCACACTCTCCGCATCCGCGCCGGAATAGAGCCGGGCGATGGATTCCCGGAGCGGCTGGCTGCCGTTGGTTTGCCCATAGCCGAGTTTTTGATCGAGAAATTCCTCGAGCGAAATCTCCTCGCCGAGCAGTTCGCGCAAGGACATGGGATGGACGCCGCTTTCCGACAGGTTGTACTCGACGCGGTTCTCCCACTCCGATTGCAGGCGCTCCATCTCGAACGGTTCGACTCTCATGGCCAGAGCCACTCTAGTATAGGGGGCTTGTCGATCGCGACGAGCACGTAAAGGTCCGCAACCCTCGCGAGCAATGGCCGCCAGCCTCCGCGCTGCCGTGCCTAGTCAGCTCCGCCGATGTTCGGCGCGGGGCAACAAACCCAATTTTTAATGCAAGGCCCGTTTCAGTTCTGCCGACAGCACCGAGGGGCACCAGTATTTCTCGATGTGTTCGATCACCAGTTCGGTCCCTTGCTCGTGGCTCACGTAAGGCCGGTCATTCGGGCTGTACATCGCATCGGTGAGATCGCGGACAAGGATGCAGCGCAGACCCCACTTCGTCATCTGCTTGATGGCGAAAGTGCGGTTGAGAATGCACATATTGGCGTGTACGCCCATGACCAGCAGATTCCGAATGCCACGCTGCTCGAGGAACGAATAGATCTCGGCTCCGTTGTCGGAGATCACGTCGTTCGCGCCGATGTGTAATGCGGCGTTCTCGCGAGTCCAGGCCTTATAGAACTTATCAGGCGTGTCGCAGCCTCCTCCCGAGTCGTCGATCGGAAGGGGCGGATCGGAAAGACTGAGGCTTGCCGGCGGGGCGATCTTCGGAAGCTGGCTGATCCGCCGGCGCTGGGGGCTTTGCGCGTAGAAATCCATCGTTTCCGATGGAGCGTGGATAATCTGTATTCCCCGCTCGCGCGCCTCATCGACGATAGGCGCCATTTTTAGCGCCAGGGCTTGCACGCGCCGAGCGGCTCCGGCGCACCAGTGGTTATCCCACATGTCGCAAATAATGATCGCGGTTTCCGCGACAGGCAGAATTTGTTCAAAGTAGACCTCCTGCCACAGACCGCTGCCCTTAAACGCCTCGACCCGCGTGCGCAGGTTCAGCCGGAGAACTCCGGATGCGGCCCGTTGGGGTAAGGGGAACGCGCGGGCGGCGGCCAGAGCGCCGGCGACAAGAAAACTTCTGCGGGCAAGCATAACCCTCCATTCACAATGCTTTGGTTCCCGCACCCGTTCCGGCTTTCAGAAATGCTTCGGCTTTCCGGAACCATGGCCGCTCCTGGCGCCGCAGGTAGCGGGGCAAAGCAGGTTTTTTCGCCAGAATCTGGCGCATCATCTCTCGCGCTGTCTCCAACTCCCCCAGCCGCGCCAGCAGTCTGCCGTAATCATAATAGGCCCGAGAAACTGTGGTGCGGCCCAAAATCTCCTGGTAGGCCGCACGCGCCGCATCATTGCGGCCGATCCGTTCGTAACAACCGGCGAGCGTCAAATATGCATCGTAGAAATGATACGCCGGCTCGGCGCGCACCAGGGCCTCCAGGTCGGCCACAGCTTGTTCGGCTTCTCCGAGCTCGATCAGGCTTTTTGCCCGGCCGTACAGCGCCTCGCGAGCTTCGGGATCGCGTTTCAACACGCGGCTGAAGAAATCCACGGCTTCTTTGTGAGCTCCCTCGGCGGCATAAATCTCTCCCAATTCCTGCAAGGCTTCGATCGAGGGCGATTCGCCTGCCATCTGTTCGAGCCATTGCCGCCGCCGCCGCCGCTCAAGTTTTCGAAGCAACGGCGGTTTCACCCGGATATCCGGAACGACCTCCAGCACAAAGTAGATCAGGGCGCCCAAAGGCCCCAGGAACAAGATCACAAAGAACCAGTAGCCCTCCGGCCGGCGGCGGAAATAATGGACTAGCATCAGGACCTGGAGTAAGAGGCCGAGCGTGAGCGGAAAATGAAACATTATGAATTCCGGAGCGCCATCCATCCCGGCATGCTGCTGCGGCGTCGCCAGGCATGACCAGGATCGCTCCTTCCGGAAACCGCCTTCCAACTGTCTCAGAACAGAGCGCCGTTCCTATCTTACTGAATCGCCCCAAGCGCCAAGCTTCAGATCCGGCTCATTGCCTCGGATCGGACCCGGCGGGCGCTGGGGCCGCTTCTGTTAAATCCATTTGTCCTTGGGTTGCGTAACTCTGTTGGGTGCGGTAGATTATCTACGATCCGTCAGGAGGATGTTGCATGAAGAAGATAGCCTCTGTAGGAGCAATGGTGTTTCTTACCGCCGGCTTATCGCTGGCGGCTACTGTGACTGGGTGGGTGACCGATTCGGCTTGCGCATCCAAGGGCCGCGCCGGCGCGGACCACAAAGCGTGCGCGACAAAGTGCGCCGCCAAGGGTATGGATCTGGTGCTCGTGACCGACGACAAGAAGGTCATCAAGATTCACAACCAGGATGCCGTAAAGAGCATGGTCGGTGACAAGGTCACGGCGGATGGCAAGCTGGATGGCGACTCCATCCATATCGATTCCGCTAAGCCCGCCATGTAGTCATAACTACCTTCCGGCCCCGGTTCTTTGCGCCGGGGCCATTCTTTTCAGGCTGTCCCCAACAGGGCTGGCCGCACCGCAGGGCGGACTGACGGAGCGAGAGGGTTGGTGTGGGCTCACGACACGGCGCTTGCCCTGATCAGGTATGCGCCCTTCTCTATACGCCTACCGCGCGGTTTTGAGGAATTTCAACAAGTCAGCCATCTGATCGACGCTCACTTGCTTATCCAGGTCTTCCGGCATTGCTGACAGCTTGGTGGCATACATTTGTTTGATATTGTCCCGCCGGATTAAATCTTCTTTTCCTTCTTCGTGCCGGAGGGCGATCGTCGTCGGCGTCTGAGGCCCGATGACGCCTTCAATTGTCTCGCCGGATTTCGTCTCGATTACGTAAGTTTCATAGTTTTGGGCGATCGAGCGGTTCGGCATAATGATGTCCGGAAGTATGAACTGCGGCGGCCGGTCGCGGATGGTCGCCAGATCCGGCCCGACTTCGTGCCCGATGCCGGCCAGCCGGTGGCACTTAGCGCAGACGCGCTCGAACACCTGCCGGCCCTGCTGCGCATCCCCTTCTCTGTTCAGGGCGGCCTCATAGCGTTTCAAAACCTTTTCGCGATCTCCGGCTTTTTCGGCGAGCAGTGGGCGGGCGCTCTCGCGGATGGTGGGGTCGGGATGCATGATTAGCTGGCGCTTCTGGCGAAAGCTGAGCGTCCAGGGCTGCACCTGATCGTTTTTGATAGCCGTCACCAGCCCGCGAGCCCGGGCCGGCTCCTGCAACAAAGCGTCGGCCGCTTCGCTCCGGACGGCCGGAGTCAGGCTGCGGTATCGCTCGATCAGAAACGCTCCAATCTCTTCGCCCGGCATTCTGCCCAGAGCTTCCACTGCCGCCGCCTGCACCCGCTCCGGCTCGGCGGGATCAATCAGTTTTTTCAAGAGCTGCTCGCGCTCTGCTGCCGCCGCACCGTCGCCGGCCAAACCAAGAAAGCGGATCGAGTCCGCCCGCAGGCTTGCATCCGCCGTTTTATCCCGTGCAAGATTTGCGGCGCGATCCATGGCAGCGCCGGCCGCGCGTCCCGGAGGCAAGCCGGCCACGCGGATCAAGTCGAGCGAAGCTCGCCGCACTGCCTCCCCAGAGCTTTCAAACAGCCGCAGCAGCAGTTCCCGGCTGGCATTCTCCTGCAACTTTTTTCCTCTGAGGCCTCGCGCCAGTCCCTCGAGAACAGCCGCCCGCCACCATTCCGAATCGGAGCCGGCCCGGGCGAGCAGATTTTGCAGAACGCCCCGGATCTCGCCCGCCTTGGCGCGCGCCCCGATCACAGTAGAAACCTGCCGGAAAAAAGCCTCGCGGCCTTCGGTTTTCGCCCGGACCAGCCGGCCGGAGATCGCCATCTGGAACAGTTGGGGCGCCCGATCCGACCCGGCGCTCAGGGCTGCCGCCTGCATCCACGGATCTTCGAGATGGCGGCGCAGCAGTTCGTCTTGCGCTTCCCGGGAGGCGGCCGAATTGATATTTCCCAGCGTGCACAGGAGCTGAAACTGCACGCGCAAATCGGGATCATCTCTCATCTTCAGCAGCCTGCCGGATAGCTCGGGAGAACTCGAGAGGCGGGACTCGGCGAGTTCGATGGCGTTCTCCCGAACTCCCGGCTCGCTGTCCGCGAGGGCCCGCGCGATCAAAGCGGCATCCAGTACTCCCAAGCCGTCGAGAGTCCACAGAGCGTGCACCCGAGCCACCGGGGAAGCGCCGGTTTCCGCCAGTCGGATCAAGGGCGCGACAGAGCCGGGACTTCGGCGATCCACCAGCAGGCGCTGCGCCGTGCGGCGATACCAGATGTTAGGATTGGCGAGCTCCCGCACCAGTTCCTCATCTGAGGCCTGATCCAAATGGATTCCCTTCGGCAGCGGCAGCGGGGGCTGGGTGTCGGGCACGATCCGGTAGATGCGGCCGCGGTCCTGGCCCTCATACAACTGTTTGTTGTTATGGTGATGTTCGCTCGACATCCACTCCGGATGCTCAATGATCGGCCGGTAGTAATCGAGCACGTAAATGGCGCCATCCGGCCCGATCGTGAAATTGACCGGCCGGAACCAGCTATCGGTAGAGGCGAGAAATTCGGAGCCCGGTTGTGCGCGCCGGGCGCAAAGCGTTATGCCCGCAGGCGACAGAGCATCCCGGTGCACCAGATCGTGCGCCGGCTCTGCGACCAGTGAGAACAAGCCGAGCTGCGGCCACAACCCGCCGAGATAAACTGTCAGACCGCAAGCCGAGGTGAATTCTCCCACGTTGGTGAGCAGCTCGAACCGGGGGTTTTTCGTAATCGGGTAAACAACGGCGGCCGCTCCGTGATCGGAAATATCCTGCATGGCGGAGCCGATCAGCAAGTCCGGATTGCGCTGGAGATAACGGGCTGCGATCACCTCTTCCCGGATGTGGTTCGAGTTGTTGTGCAGGAGATGGCGGCCCCACTGGTCGAAGCTTTGGCCGAACTGCGTGTTGCCCGAGATGTATTCCAGCTGATACGTGTCGGGCCGGAAACGCACTCCACGGCGCTGCGGTTTGAGGACGGGCGCGTCGCTGCGGTCCGGGAAGCGTAAGTCGCCGCCGGGATCTCCAAATTGATCCTGAAAAATGACCGCGGTCGCCGGGCCCTCGTGCGCGAGATAAATCCAATTATCGAGACCGTAGACAGGATTGTTGACCGTGTGTTGCGGGTTAGTGAAGGCGAAACCGGTGAGCACGATCCGCTTCACATCCGCTTTGCCGTCTCCATCGGCGTCCTCGAAATACCAGACATGCGGGGCATCGGTCACCAGGATGCCCTTTTTCCACCGCATGACGCCGGTCGGCATAACGAGCTTGTCCACGAAAACGGTCCGGCGGTCGGGGCGGCCGTCGCCGTTGGTGTCCTCCAGCAGGATGACGCGGCCTAGCTTGTGTTCCGTATCGAGCGGATAGCCGGGGTCTTCTACGACATAAATCCGGCCGTGTTCATCGAACTCCATGGCGACCGGGCTGCGAATATCCGGCTCGCTGACGAAAGTTTCGATTCGGAATCCCTTTTCAATGCGGAAAGTCTTCAGAGCCTCCCTCGGTCCGTACGGCGGACCAGAGTGCGAGCAACCCGATTCGAAAAGCAGCAAGACCACAACCGCAGCGACATCACGCAATCCGGGCATTCGTCCGAACTCCTCGTGCCGCTTAGTGTACAGCAGCCGGGGCGGGTAAGGAATCGAGACGAGCCGGTAAACCGGCGCCACCGGAAGCCAGAACTCATCGCCTGACAAACCGGCTCGCGCGTTACCCTCAGCCTGCGGCGCGGCGTGCTCCGCAGGCACCCGGGCGCCGACCTTCTTCACCCCGCGCCGGGGAGCAAACGAGCGGGTCTGCTAGAATCAAGATGGCTCTATGACGTCGCGGCGCAACTTTATCGGCAAGGTCTCGGTGGGCGTGGCCGGAACCATCGCCACGATGACGCCGGCTGCCCGAATCCTCGGCGCCAATGACCGGGTACGGCTCGGACTGATTGGCGGCGGCGCACGCGGGCAGCAGATTGCGCGGGAAGCTTTGGCCTGCCTCAACACGGACCTCGTTGCAGTGGCTGATGTATACCGCCGGCGCCATGAGGAATGCCGGTCCATCGCGCCCCCGGCCCGGGCGCACTTCGATTACCGCGAGATGCTGGAGGACCCGTCGATCGACGCGGTGTTGATCGCCACTCCCCAACACCTGCACGCCGAACACTGTGTTGCCGCTCTCGAAGCCGGCCGGCACGTATATCTGGAAAACACGATGGCATTCACCGTGGACCAAGCCAAGCGCGTGCGTCTGGCATTGCAGCGAGCCGGCCGGATCCTGCAAATCGGCCACCAGTCTTGCAGCTCCGGACAAATCGAGGATGTGCGTCAGATCCTGACCACGGGCCGGGTCGGCCGTATTACCGAAATTCACGCCCAGGCCTATCGCAATACGCCTCACGGCCGGCCACACTGGGCGCGGCCTGTTTACCCGGATGTGAACCTGGAGAATGTGCACTGGAGTATGTTCCTCGGCGAAGCGCCGCCGCACGAGTTCGACCCCAATCGGTTGATCAACTGGCGCTTCTTTTTCGATTATTCCGGCGGAAGCATTTACGAGACCATGAGCCACCAGGCGGCGTTCTGGTACAAAGCGCTTGATTTACGGATTCCGCGGGCGGTGACCACCCGGGGCGGCGTCTATCATTGGCGGGACGGCCGCGAGGCGCCCGACACGATGCATGTCATCATGGAACAGCCGGAGGAGATGTTGTTCACCTGGTCGAGTGGCTTGGCCAACGGCCACCTGGGCTCGAGCGAACAGGTGCTGGGAAGCGACGGAACCATCGTACGCGGCCGGCAGGTCCGCTACCTTCCGGAGAAAGTCAACCAGCCTCGCGCTTCGGAAATCCTGGGTTCGAACCGCGGCGAAACGCACATGCAGAACTTTCTTGATTGCATCCGCTGCGGCCACGAGCCCAACTGTCCATTCGAAATCGGGTTCCGCACGTCGGTTGCCTGCCGTATGGCGCTGGAAAGCTACCTGCAAGGACGTACGGTGACCTGGGACGACCGCCGCGAGGCGATCGTCTAAGTGCATCCGAAGGAACGATTCCAATCGCTGCTGTAGCTTCTGATGCTGCTCCGGCACTTTTTTCTCTTCACTTCGCGCAGCGCGGCATTGCGGCGATGGATGGAGCGGTGGCCGGCGGCCCTGCGGCTGACCTCCCGATTTGTGGCGGGCGCGCGGCCGGAGGACGCCCTTAGCGTCACCCGCCAACTGAATCTAAGCGGCATTTCCACGACCCTCGACTACCTCGGCGAGAGCGTCACGAACCTGGATGAGGCGGCCGCCGCCCGCGACGTCTATCTTCGACTGCTCGACTGCATCCACGCCCAGAGCTTGCAAGCCAATGTCTCTTTGAAATTGACTCAGTTTGGAATCGACATCTCGGAAGCCGCCTGCCGCGAAAACGTGGCAGCGGTGGCTCGCAAAGCATGTGAGTTGCACAACTTCGTTCACGTGGATATGGAATCGAGCGATTATACGGATCGGACGCTTGCTCTGGTTTCCGATCTGCACGAGCATTTTCCCAGCATCGGCGCCGTTGTGCAATCGTACCTGTATCGCTCGGAAAGAGATCTTGAGGAACTGATCCGCCGTAAGATTCGCGTGCGGCTGGTGAAGGGGGCTTACGACGAGCCCCCGTCGGTGGCGTTTCCGAAAAAACGCGAGGTCGATGCCAACTTCGACAAGCTGGCCCGCATGCTTCTTCAGGCCGGCAATGATCCCGCTCTGGCGACACACGACGAGAAACTGCTGCGGGCGGCGATTAAGTTCGCGGCGGCGCATGGCATTCCCAAGGACTCGTACGAGATACAAATGCTCTATGGCATTCGCCGCGATTTGCAGAGCCGATACGTCGCCGCGGGACATCGCGTGCGCGTGTACGTTCCATTCGGGGACGCCTGGTATCCCTATTTGATGCGTCGCTTGGCGGAGCGGCCGGCGAACGTGTGGTTTGTGGCGAGCAACCTGCTGCGGAAGTGAGACGGCCCAGGGGCGCCCCTCTCCCGGCCGGGCATCAGGCCGCGGGTGAGCAGGCCGTCCCGCAGCCTCCGCTCCTTGCCATGCTATAAGGGTTAACGCGTGAATGGGCTTGTAACCGACCTCTACGAATTGACCATGGCCGCAGGCTATTTTCAGGCGGGAAAGGCCGGCGACCGCGCTAGTTTCGAGCTTTCCATCCGCCGTTTGCCTGAAGATCGTTCCTACATCCTCGTGGCCGGCGTACAGCAAGCGATTGAATATCTTCTGAACCTCAGCTTCACGCCTGCGGAAATCTCTTATTTGCGAAGCTTGCCAGGTTTTTCTCGGGTTGGCGAAAGTTTCTGGAACTATCTCGGCGCGTTCCGTTTCACGGGGCATGTCTGGGCAGTCGCTGAGGGTACGCCGCTGTTCGCCGAGGAGCCGATTTTGCGGGTCACAGCGCCGCTTCCCGAGGCGCAAATTCCCGAGACCTATCTGCTGGCGGCCGTTAGTTTTCAAACCTTGATCGCGACGAAAGCGTCGCGCATCGTCCAGGCCGCTGCCGGGCGGCCGGTCGTCGAGTTCGGCACTCGCCGCGCCCATACCGCCGAAGCGGGCACGCTCGGCGCTCGCGCGGCGTATATTGGCGGATGCGTGGGCACTTCGAACGTAGAGGCAGGCTTTCGCTTCGGGATCCCCGTCTACGGCACGGCGGCCCACTCCTGGACGTTGGCTTACGATTCCGAGTTCGAAGCCTTCTCGCGGCTGCAAGATCTGCTCGGGGAGCGCACAATTTATCTCGTCGATACTTACGAGGTCGAGACGGGGGTCAAGAACGCGATCCGCGTGAAGCGGCCTTTTTGGGGCATCCGGCTGGACAGCGGCGATTTGCTGGCGGACAGCCGCAGAGCGCGGCAGATTCTGGACGGAGCGGGATTGGCTCGCGCCCAGATAATGGTTAGCGGCGATTTGAACGAGCACCGGATCGCCGAACTGTTGGCCGCGGGCGCTCCTATCGATTGGTTTGGAGTCGGCACGGAGCTGGCCACGTCCCGCGACGCTCCCGCCATGGGCAGCATCTACAAATTGGTGGAAATCGAAAGCCGGGGGTCCGTCCGCCCGACCGCCAAGTTCAGCGAAGATAAACGCTCGCTGCCCGGCTGCAAGCAGGTGTTCCGGTTTGCAGACCACGATGTGCTCGGGCTGGCAGACGAGAGTTTTCCGGGCGCCGACGCCCTGCTCCAGCAGGTGGTTCGCGACGGGCGCCGGATCTCAGACCCGCCCGACATCAAGCAGGTGCGCGAGAGCGCCTGGGAGCGGCTCCATGCCCTGCCGGAGCGATACCGGCGCCTTCGATGCCCCGAAAGCTATCCCGTTGTTCAAAGCGCGGCGTTGCAGGAACTGATGAGAGAAGTGCGAAAATGGGAGTTAAGGGAAAAATCGGAAGCTACCAGCCGGAATCCAGCCACTTGAAAGTAAAGACGCCGGGCAAGGCGAAAGGCCGGACGGGCTGGGCCGGCTCAGATCGCCAATCCGGAATAACATGATTCTGATCGACATCGATACGCAGATCGATTTCATGCTGCCGGCCGGAGCCCTTTACGTGCCTGGCGCCGAGCGGCTGATTCCGACGCTGGCGCGCATCTTCGAGCAAGCGCAGGAACGAGGCGTTCCGGTGATTTCGTCGGTCGATGCCCATAGCGAGAACGATCCCGAGTTTGCCACTTGGCCGGCACACTGCGTCGCGGGAACCCTGGGCCAGCAAAAAGTGCCAGCGACTTTGTGCAAGCACCGTGCGGTGGTTCCCAACCGGCCCGGCGTCGACCTGCCGGACGGCGTCCAGCAGATCATTGTGGAGAAGCAGAAGCTCGATGTTTTTTCGAACCCGAATTTCGAGCGCTTGTTGGACCGGTCTACCGATCGAGAGTACGCCGTGGTGGGTGTGGCAACTGATTATTGTGTGCGATGCGCCGTGGAGGGATTGCTGGCAAAGGGCCGGAAAGTGCGAGTGATTACGGACGCCATCCGCGCCATTGACGAGAATGCTGGCCGGAAACTCCTCAGCGAATGGGCAGGGCGCGGCGCCGCCATTACGACTTCTGACGCAATGTGGGCTTAGACCGCCCTGCTGCCGGGGCCGAAGCGCCGCCGGACGGCGCGGGTGCGGATCGCTGAGAAAGCGGTACCAGGGCCCGCCGAGCGCTTTCCTGGGCGATCGGCCAGCCGTTCATCTGCTGACTCAGGCAAGCCACAAATTCAGAGATCTGGCGCTGCATCGCTTCCATCTTTTCCCGCATGTTGAGGATGATCTCGACCCCCGCGAGATTGACGCCGAGATCTCGGGTCAGCGACAAAATCACTTCCAACCGCTCCAGGTCCCGATCCGTGTAAAGGCGCGTGTTGCCTTCGGTCCGGGAAGGTTTCAGCAAACCCTCACGCTCGTAGAGGCGCAATGTTTGCGGATGGATGTCGTATTGTTCCGAGACGACGGAAATCATGTAAGCGCCGCTGGTACGTTTGCGTGGCATAGCATCACCGTCATCTGTTGACGAACAAGCCCGCCCTTGGATCTTCCGGATTCAGGCGGGCGAATTCGCGCAGTATTTCTTTCGATCGCTCGTCCTGAATGCGCGGGACGACAACCTTGACTTCCACATATTGATCGCCGCGGACGTTGGTGCGGCGATTCAAAACCCCTTTTTCCCGGAGGCGGAATTTCTTTCCGCTCTCGGTCCCCGGGGGAATCTTGAGCAGCGCTTGGCCGTCGATGGTCGGCACCTCGATCTTCGCCCCCAGAGCGGCTTCGGAAACGGTGATCGGCACTTGAACGTGAATATCGTTGCCTGTGCGCCTGAAGAACGGATGTTCACCAACGCGCGTAGTGATGTATAAATCACCGGGCGAAGCGCCCCCTGTTCCGGCATTGCCCTTGCCCGCGACGCGCAGGCGCGAGCCGTCCTCCGCGCCGGGAGGAATACGAACTTCGACCGTTTCCTGCCGCGAGATGCGCCCTTCGCCGTGGCAGACGGGGCAGGTGTTGGAAAGCGTCCCCTTGCCGTTGCACCGGGAGCAGGTTAACTCGAAGCGCATGGCCCCGGCCATCTGCCGCACCTTGCCCGTCCCCTGGCACTCCGGGCACTGAATCTTCGCGCCGCCGATCGATCCGGCGCCGCCGCATTGGCCGCACGCATCGAGGCGCGAGATGTTAAGGCGCGCCTGCGTGCCTCGGATTGCGTCCCAGAAACCGATTTGCACTGTGTACTCCAGATCGGTGCCTGGCTGCTGCTGCGGTTCCTGCGAGCCTCCCCGGCGGAACAGATGGGAGAACATCTCAGAAAACCCGCCGCCGGCCTCGGCGCCGCGCCGGGACCATGCCTGACCTTCCTGGCCGCCGAATCCAAACAAATCGGAAAAATCGAATCCACTAAAATGGAAGCCCCCGGGTGGGGGGCCGGAAGAGGTTCGCGCCCCGGCTCCGGCATTGAAACCCGTCTCCGAATAGAACCCTAATTGATCGTACATTTCGCGCTTTTTGGGGTCGCTCAGCACGTCGTAAGCTTCCTGCACCTGCTTGAAGCGCTCCTCGGCCGCCTTGTCCCCGGGGTTCAGATCCGGGTGGTGCTTCCGCGCCAGCCGCCGATACGCTTTACGAATCTCCTCCTGCGATGAGTTTCGTTTGACGCCCAGCGTCTTGTAATAGTCCTCTTTGGCCGTTGCCGGCATAGCTCACCCACTGGCTTGGGAACCGGGACAGGCCGCGGAAGCCTGTCCCGCCTCTGTTCACTTCTTACCCTGATCGTTCACGTCCACGAACTCCGCATCGACCACGTTGTCCTTGCCGTCGGCTTTAGGTCCCTGCTGCCCTGGGTGTGGACCCTGGCCCGAGCCTGGCTGCGACGCGGACCTGTACATGGCTTCGGCGAGCTTGTGGCTGGCCGTGGTCAGTTTGTCCACCGCCGCGTTGATAGTCGCCGAATCGCCCTGCTGTAAGGCCTTCTTCGCTTCCTCGATCGCCCTCTCGATATTGGCCGCGTCTTCCGCGCTGATTTTGTCCCGGTGTTCCTTCAAGGTTTTCTCGGTGTTGTAAATCATTGCGTCGGCCCGGTTGCGGGCTTCGATGTCCTCGCGGCGCTTGCGGTCTTCCGCCGCGTGCGCTTCGGCGTCCTTGGCCATTTTTTCGACTTCATCCTTCGACAGGCCGGACGAGCTGGTGATGGTGATTTTCTGTTCGTTGTTCGTGGCGCGGTCTTTGGCCGAGACATTCAGGATGCCGTTGGCGTCGATGTCGAAAGTCACCTCAATCTGCGGGACGCCGCGCGGCGCCGGCGGAATGCCCACCAACTGGAACACACCCAGCAGCCGGTTATCCGCAGCCATCGCGCGTTCGCCCTGGTAGACCTTGATATCGACCGCTGTTTGGTTATCCGAAGCCGTCGAGAAGACTTCGCTTTTGCGCGTAGGAATGGTCGTATTGCGCTCGATCAGCTTGGTGAAGACGCCGCCCAGCGTCTCGATGCCCAGCGAAAGCGGCGTCACGTCGAGCAGCAGAACATCTTTTACCTCGCCGCCGAGGACGCCCGCCTGGACAGCGGCTCCGACCGCCACCACCTCATCCGGATTCACGCCCTTGTGCGGCTCCTTGCCGAAAAGATTGCGGACGATCTGCTGCACGCGCGGGATGCGGGTCGACCCGCCCACCAGAACGACCTCATCGATCTTGTCCGGCGTTAAGCCAGCGTCGGAGAGAGCCTGCTTCACAGGCCCGACGCTGCGCTGCAAAATCGGCTCGACCATCTGTTCGAAACGCGCCCGTGTGAGCTTCATTTGCAGGTGCTTGGGGCCGCTGGCGTCCGCGGTGATGAAGGGCAGGTTGATATCGGTTTCGAGCAGCGTGGACAGGTCCATCTTGGCTTTCTCCGCTGCCTCCTTCAGCCGCTGGAGCGCCATCTTGTCCTTGGACAGATCAATGCCGGTCTCTTTTTTGAACTCGGAGATGATCCACTGCATCACCTCATGGTCGATGTTGTCTCCACCCAGGTGCGTGTCGCCATTCGTGCTTTTGACTTCGACGACGCCTTCACCCACTTCCAGAATCGAGATGTCGAATGTGCCGCCCCCGAAATCGTAGACGGCGATAGTCTCGTCTTTTTTCTTGTCGAGACCGTAAGCCAACGCCGCCGCAGTCGGCTCGTTAATAATGCGTTTTACTTCCAGACCGGCGATTTTGCCGGCGTCTTTCGTCGCTTGCCGCTGCGAATCGTTGAAGTAGGCCGGCACCGTGATCACCGCTTCCGTGACCTTTTCACCCAAGTAAGATTCCGCAGCTTCCTTCAGCTTGGTCAGAATCATGGCCGAGATCTCGGGCGGTGAGTACTTCTTGTCGCCAATCTGCACCTTCGCCAGATTGCCGTCAGGAACGACACGATAGGGCACCATCTTCATCTCTTCCGTGACTTCGTCGTAGCGGCGGCCCATGAATCGCTTGATCGAGAAAATGGTATTCTCCGGATTTGTGATCGCCTGGCGCTTGGCGACTTGCCCGACCAGCCGTTCGCCGCTCTTCGTAAAGGCCACCACCGAGGGCGTCGTGCGCGAACCCTCCTGGTTGGCGATAACCGTGGGCTGGCCTCCTTCCATGACCGCTACCACCGAGTTTGTGGTGCCGAGATCGATGCCAATCGTTTTAGCCATAAGATTCCTCCTGCCCGTGGCCGTTAAGCCAGCATACCTTAGCCAAAAGCCATTATCAAACTTTAGTGCTACATTGTCAATGGTCTCTTGCCGAGATTTGTTAAAGATTTTATCATGAAACCTTTAACGTGGGTTTTCTCACATCCTTTGCTTTTGGCTGCGGGCGTTATTGCCCTTTTTGGCGGCCTGAAAGGCCGGGCGGCTGATCTTCGTTACGAGCATTTAGCCGATCGCATTACCGGTGCTCTCAAGCTGCAAAAAGGGGAACGCGTCTTGGTCCGGTATGATTCCGGGTATTTTGCAGAGCTCCGAGGGCCTCTGGAGAGCCGGATCCGGCAGGCTGGGGCGGTAGTGCTCGGGCCGCTCGAGTATGGGGCCAAAGGGGCTCCACCGCCAGGCTTTGGCGCCTTGATCGAAAACGCCGACGTTTACCTATGGCTGCCGCTGCGGGCTGACCTCTACGAAGTTTCCCCACAAGAGCGGGAAGCTCTTCAGCGCTGGCTGGACAAAGGCGGCGCCCGGCGCGAAATCCATTTCCACTGGCAAGAAGGCAGTGTGCTGCCCGATGGTTTGCCGGGACCCCACTCTCCCGCTCTGGATCAGGTTTACCAAGCAGCGCTTGATGTCGACTATTCAGCCTTGTCGGCCGCTCAGGACCGGGCAATCGCACTGCTGCGATCCGGCACGATCCACGTGACCACGCTGGCGGGAACGGACCTGAGATTTCGTGTGGGAAGCCGGCCGTTTAACAAGCAGGACGGGGATGCTTCGCCGGCGAGGGCGCGAGCCGCTCGGGTTCGGGTAGATCGTGAAATCGAACTGCCGGCGGGTGTGTTGCGGGTGGCGCCGCTCGAAGAAACAGTAAACGGGAGTCTGGTTATTCCCTCCGCCAGGTTCGGCAGCACGGTGGTGCGGAGGCTCAGACTCCACATTCGGCGCGGGGTCATAACGGGTATCCAAGCGGATCAGAACCTGGAGGCTGCTCGCGCCGCGCTGGCGGCGGGCGGCGAAGCAGCTCTGCGTTTCCGTGAATTTGGGCTCGGGTTCAATCCGAAGCTACAGGCGCCTTCCGAGAGCTCGTCGCTCGCCTACTACGGCTACGGCGCTGGGGTAGTGCGGCTGAGTCTTGGAGACAACCAGGAATTGGGCGGGAATGTGCGAGGGAGCTTCACCCGTTGGTTTTTCTTCCCCGACTCCACCGTAGAGGTGGGCGGACGCATTCTGGTGCGCAACGGGCGCCTTGTTTCTGCCGGAAGGCCATAATTCGAATAGCGGGGCTGCGCATCCGGCAGTTCAGGGATGTTGATCCCCGGAGTTACCAGTTCGTGATCGACCCGTCTGGGCGGTGAAACAATGGCGTCGGGCGGCGCTGCTCGGTGATTTCAGCGATCAACTGCGCCCGCGACGGGTCGAACTCGACGCCGAGACCCGGCCGGGTGTTCGGCCACAGCTTTCCGTTCCGAAAGTCGAAGTGCTGCGGCAGATGAGGCTCGTTGCGCGGGCCTTCCCCCGTCATCTCCATCAAGACCGGCCCTGAAAACGTGGCGCAGCAATGCACGAGCGCTGCTTCTCCCGCCGGGCCGGTGAAATGCGGGATCAGCCCGACGTAGTGCGTTTCGCAAAGCGCGGCGATCTTCATATACTCGGTGATGCCGCCGACGTTCGGAATGGTTACGCGCGAGTAATCGATCAACCGCTGCTCGATCAATTCGTTGGTATCCCAGCGCGCGCCATAGTGCTCGCCGACGGCGATGGGGACTTTCACCTGCGGCCGGAGCTGGCGGTACACGCCGGGATTCTCCGATCGTACAAGATCCTCGCAAAAATAGGGTTCGAGATCTTCGACCAGCCTGCTGAGGCGGATCGCGTCAGGCATGTCCAGCCGGGTGTGGTAATCCAATGCCCAGTCGCCGTTGGGGCCGACTCCTTCGCGGATCTCCACACAATTTTGATGTGTTTTGCGGACAATCTGGTGAGGATCGAACGGCGCATTGCCGCCGGGGTCTGCTACAGACGTGCGGTAAGCCCGAAAGCCTGCCTCGATGCAGGCCCGGGCGCTTTCTTTCAAGCTCCCTTTGTTTGGGTAGGCCGTGGCATAGCACTCGATGTGGTCCCGGGCCAGCCCGCCCAGCAGCTCATAAACGGGAACCCCGAGGGCTTTGCCCTTGATGTCCCACAGCGCCATGTCGAGGGCCCCCAAGGCGTGCAGCTTTTCACGGCCCGGCGGATAGAACAGGTGACGGAACATCAGATTCCAGCAGCGCTCGATGCGTCCTGGATCTTCCCCGATGATGATGCCCGCACACTGCTCAATCGTATCCTTCGAGCCGCCTTCGCCGATGCCGGTGATGCCTTGATCGGTTTCGACGGTCACGATATTCGTGCTCTGGTTGAAGCTCGGCCGCGGGTTGGGAGAAAGATAGTACCGGACCCGCGTGATTTTCATTTTGAGCGGCGCCGGGCGCACGACCCGCTGGGTGACGGTTTGCGCGCCGGCTGCACGCGCCAGCGCCGCGCCGGAGCCTAAAAGACCCGATGTCAGGAAAGATCGTCTTTTCATTTGTGCGTTAAGATAGCGAATTTGGAGCCAGGTGACAACATGCCCGGCGGCGCCCTCCGCATGATGCTATCCCGCCATTCTGCCTTCTACATGCCGCTCATCTGCACCGTCGGGGCGGGATTTCTCAAGGAAGAAGGGCTCGCGGGAAGTCTCGCCACCCATCCGCCAGCCGGGCGGCCGGCCCGCAGTCTGCTCATGAACGGCGAAGTGGACATTTTACAGTCCTCGGTAGGCTCCAGTTTTGTCTTGCTCGAACGCGGCGAGCGGAATCTTCCCGTGCATTTCGCCCAGATCAATCAGCGGGACGGCTTTTTCTTAGTCGGGCGGAGGCCGGATCCGTCCTTCCATTGGAAAAAGCTGGAAGGCGCTGCGCTTGTCGCCGAGCCCGCCGGCCAGCCTTTGTTCATGCTGAAATACTGCGCCCAGCGCAACGGCGTGGAATGGAGCCGCATCCATGTGATCGACGCGGGACACACATCCCAGTTGGAGGCGGCCTTCCGCTGCGGGACTGGAGACTACGTGCATGAGCAGGGACCGGAGCCGCAGCAGTTAGAGCGGGAAGGGCTGGGCTATGTGGTCGCGTCCGTGGGCGAGGCGATGCCGCCGGTTTGCTTCAGTACGCTGATGGCTTCCCGTTCTTTCCTGAAGACCGATGCGGCCAAAGCCTTCATGCGGGCGTTTCGCAAGGCCCGGGAATGGGCCAGCCAGGGTCCAGCCGCCGAGATTGCCTGCGCGACGACCCGGTTCTTTCCCAAATACGGCACGGAGGTGCTGGCGGAAGCCATTGCGCGGTATCAAAAACTGGGGTGCTGGGATGGAGATGCCGGCATTTCCCCGGAAGGCTTCGAGCAGGCGCTCGAGGTGTTTGCATTCAACGGCCAGATCAGCCGGCGCTACGCGTACCACGAGGTCGCTGTTCCGCCTCCGGACTTGATGTAAGAGAAAACGCCTGCGCCCGCAGCGCGGCTCGAGTTCGCGTTCCCGGTCGTGTTATGAAACTAGTTCTTTATCCACCCGTTGAAGCGGAGAGACTCGACAAGATTGTAGCGGCGTCTGACTCCATATCCGTTGTCAATGCCCGTGATGAAGCCGAAGCATTGCGGGAGATTCGGGATGCCGACGGGTTTTACGGCAAACTCACCCCCGGCCTTCTGGCGGCCGCTGGCCGGCTCCGGTGGGTACAATCGCCTACAGCCAGCCTGGAACACTACGTGTTCCCCGAGTTGATCGAGCATCCTTGCCAGTTGACCAACATGCGGGGCCTTTTTTCCGATGTCATTGCCGACCATGTTTTCGGTTACATCCTGTGTTTCGCGCGCAATCTTCACCACTATATCCGCCACCAAATCATCGGCCGATGGGAGGCTGTCGGAGGGGAATCGGAGCGGGAAACGTTTGTCACCGGCCCCTATAGGACGAGCGCAATCGACCGAGCCCACATGCACCTGGCCGACGCCACGCTCGGCGTCGTGGGGCTCGGCCATATCGGTTCGGAAGTCGCCCGGCGGGGGGTGGCGTTTGGCATGCGGGTTTTGGCGGTCGACCCGGTGCAAACTCGGGCGCCGGAAGGGGTGGCCGCTCTGTGGAAGCCCGAGCAGCTTCCCGACTTGCTGGGGGAGAGCGATTTCGTGGTGGTCGCGGCGCCACACACCCCGAAAACCGAGAAGATGTTTCGCCGGCCGCAGTTCCGGCAGATGAAGCGGAGCGCGTATTTCATCAACGTAGGCCGGGGGGCGATTGTGGATCTCGCCGACTTGACAGCCGCGCTCCAGACGGCTGAAATCGCCGGGGCGGGTCTGGATGTCTTCGAAATCGAGCCGCTGCCGGCGTATCACCCTTTGTGGAGAATGGAAAACGTGATCATCACGCCCCACGTGGCCGGCTACTCCCCCCGCATCGCCGAGAGGCACCTGGCTGTCTTACTGGAGAACGTGAAGCGCTTCAGCCGCGGCGAACCCCTTCGCAATGTGGTCAACAAAGCGATGTGGTTTTAACAACACTGCCGCTTCCCCGGGAAGTTCTTCCGCGTGATCCTGTTCCAAAAGGGGGGCGGGCAGGGAAATGTGTGCGGATGATCACACTAATTTTTGCCATGATAATCGTTTCTTTTTTCGCACTGGAGCTATAGTATGGATACTTTAACTTGTGGAGCGCGGTATGTGGGGTAAAAAAGAAAACACGCCGCCGCCGGCTACGCCGCCCAGAACGGCGCCGCCGCTGGAGAGTCCTGTTTCGGAGGTCAAGCCAGTGTCAACCACTCCTATGCCCAAGAGCAGCGAGCCTGCGGGTGCGGTTCCCGCCCGTGCGGGACAGGCCCATATCGGCAAGTCGGTCATCATAAAAGGCGAGATTTCGAGCAGTGAAGATTTGTACGTGGATGGGGAGGTGCGGGGAGCGATCGAACTGCGAGATCACAGCCTGACCGTAGGACCGAACGGCAAGGTGGATGCCAACGTTTCGGCGCGAGAGATTATCGTGCTAGGGTCCTTGAACGGTAATGTGCAGGCCACCGATAAGATTGAGATCCGCAAGACCGGGTCCCTGCTTGGGGATCTCAGCACTGCGCGCATCATGATCGAAGACGGGGCGTATTTCAAGGGGAGCATTGATATCCTTAAACCGGGGCAGAAGCCGGATTCCGGCAAGAACGCCGCGCCCAAGCCACCTCAGGCTTCGGCCCAGCCGTCCCTACAAATGGCAGGGGGCGATTCGCGCAAACCGTAGCCGGTAGGCCGGCGGGTGCGAATCGACGCCGGCCGATTCCGCTCACGCGGGCAGAGGTGGGGAAGTGCTGCAAGAGAAATTCCGGAGCCTTTTCCGGCCTGGTCAGGATTTACGAGCTGGCAATGGCGCCCGAACCAGCGGCTCGGGAGTGCTGTCCAGCGAGTTCACCCGGTCTGTCCGGCCTGCGGCTCGTTCTCCGCAACCCTCGGAAATGGACCGGCGGAGCAACGGGCTCCGGCAGTTCTTCGAGAATATCCCGCGGGACAGCCGGTTGCGCATCCTCGACCTGGGCGGGGCCTGCCAGGCGAACATCAACTATATCGCCTTGCAGGGGCACCGGCTATACGCGGAAGATTTACTGCTCGGGCTGGACCGCATCGGTCCGGTACAGGACCCCGCCAGGCGCTCTGGCGCTGCGATCCGGTTCATCGAGGAAAATCTTAATTTTGCCAGCGAACAATTTGACGGGATCCTGGTCTGGGACTCGCTCGAGTTTCTGGACGATGAATTACTCACCGCCAGCGTGAGCCGCCTGCAAACGATTTTGAAACCGGGCGGCACTCTGCTGGCGTTCTTCCATACTCAGGCCAAGGGCGAGACGGTTTGTGTTTACCGGTACCAGATCCGCGATCACCAGACGCTCCACTTGCAGCCCCGATTCTCGCGTCCGCTGCCCCGGGCTTTCAACAACCGCAATCTGGAACGGCTGTTCGGCAACTTTCGTTCAGTCAAGTTCTTTCTCGCCCAGGATAGCCTCCGGGAAGTCATCGTGACTCGCTAGGCAGCGCCGGAGCCGCGGACAGCCTCGGCTTTGCTTTGCCCAAAGGTCTGTGCCGCCAGGGGACTGGCTGGGCGCGTCCAAATCCTCGCGGCCGCGATCCATTCGGGAGGATTGCCCCGGGCAGGTGGGCGAAAGCGGCCCGGCTTTCCTGAGCAAAGCCAGAGATTTCCCGGTGGGCCCCGGCGGAACAGAGAGAAACGGCAGCTTCCGTGCCGGCGGCCCCGGCAGCAGTCCGGAAAAAAGTCACCGGATGCTTACGGAAGGATTATGTATCGGTCTTGACCACGTTCTCCGCTTGCGGACCCTTCTGTCCCTGAGTAATTTCAAACTCGACCGTTTCACCCTCTTGCAGGGTTTTGTACCCGTCGGTCTGGATCGCGGAGAAGTGCACGAATACGTCCGGCCCGTCTTCCTGGCCAATAAACCCATACCCTTTCGCGTTGTTGAACCACTTAACCTTGCCTCGAACTCTAGCCAAGAGACCTCCCTTCCTGACTCGTGGTGACTTAACTCTCTTAATTTACTATAGATTGGCCCGAGGAATGTGTCAACGCGCACCGTCGCGGGCGCGCGATGGGGACGGTCCCCAGGACCGCCTCCAGGCGGCGAGGCTCCCTTTCATCGTCAGTTCATGTTGTGGGACTAGAATGGCGACAGCTTTCCGGTATCGCTCTATACAAGGAGGCTCCAATGACCGGTCGTTACACTTTGGCTGCCCTGCTGACCGCCGCTGCCCTGTACGCCGCACCCCCTGCCGGCTACCATCTGCTGAAGACCATCTCTGTGCCCGGTGAAGGAGGTTGGGACTACTTGACCGTGGACGAATCGGCCCGGCGTCTCTACGTTTCCCACGGGACGCAGGTAGAGGTGGTGGACATCGATCACGGCACGCTTGTCGGCCGTATTCCCGACACGCAAGGGGTACATGGTATCGCCATCGCCGCCGACGTTGGGCGCGGGTTCACCAGCAATGGGCGAACTTCCACCATCACGATCTTCGATCTGAAGTCCTTGCATCCGATCGAGGAGGTGAAATCCACCGGGGAGAACCCCGATGCCATCATCTACGACCCTGCTTCGCGGCGGGTTTTCGCCTTCAATGGCCGGAGCGGCAGTGCGACGGCGATTGACGCTCGAAGCGGCAAGGTCGCCGGGTCTGTAGATCTGGGCGGCAAACCCGAATTCGCCGCCGCCGATGGGACCGGCCAGGTCTTCGTCAATCTTGAAGACAAAAATACGGTGGTAAAACTGGATTCCCGCAAGCTGGCGGTCGAACAGAAATGGCCGCTGGCCCCCTGCGAGGAACCTTCCGCCATGGCCATTGATCGCAAGAACCGTCGGCTGTTCATCGGGTGCGGCAACAAGCTGATGGCTGTCGTGAACGCCGATAGCGGCCGCGTAATCAGTACATTGCCGATCGGCGATCACGTAGATGCGGCCGGATTCGACCCGCAAACGGGCCTGGCTTTCGCCTCCAACGGCGACGGAACCCTGACGGTGATTCACCAGGATTCACCGGATCGCTACTCGGTTGTGGAAAATGCCAAGACCCAAGCCGGCGCGCGGACGATGGCGCTCGACCCTAAGACGCACGACGTATTTCTCTCCGTCGCCGAGTACGGGCCGGCGCCTGCCCCCACGGCAGCCCAGCCGAAGCCGAAGCGGCCCCTTCTGCCCGGCAGCTTTAAAATACTAGTTATGGGCCGGTAGAGCTAAAGCTGCCCGCCCGGAGCAGCATGAGAGTTTTGCTCGTCGAGGATGAGGCGCGCCTGGCGGCGTTCCTGGCCAAGGGTCTGCGCGAGCACAGCTTCGCGGTTGACGTCGCCGGAGATGGGGAAGCAGCGCTCTATTACGCTGCTGTCAACGAATACGACCTGGTGATTCTCGACATCATGCTGCCGGTCAAGGATGGCTTTGCCGTTTGCCAGGAGCTGCGGAAAGAGGGCTTTCGGCAACCGGTTCTCATGCTGACCGCGCGCGATTCGGTCAACGACCGCGTGACCGGACTCGACAGCGGAGCCGACGACTACCTCTCCAAGCCCTTTGACTTTAAGGAACTGCTGGCGCGGATGCGAGCGTTGTTGCGCCGGCCCCGGGAGGTTTTGCCTCCGGTGATCCGGGTGGCTGATCTGACGCTCGATACCAGCAACCACGCAGTCAGCCGGGCAGGAAAAAATATCACTCTTACCGCCAAAGAATATGCGTTGCTCGAGTTTCTGGTCTTGAAGCGCAATCGCGTTGTAAACCGGGAGCAGATCGCCCAGCATGTGTGGGACGACAGCTTCGACCCCTGCTCGAACATTATCGACGTCTACGTACGAAGGCTCCGGAGCAAGATCGATGAAGGATTCGCTAGCTGCCTGATCCATACGCGCCGAGGTGAAGGGTATATGCTGGCGGCGGATGACAATGGGGCCGGTGTTTAAAAGCGTACGGCTGAGGCTGACCTTCTGGCACGTCCTGGTATTCGCCTTGCTGCTGAGCGGTTTCAGCCTACTGCTTTACGGGTTTTTCTCGCGCGATTTGTACGACCGTTTCGACGCTTCCATCTCCAGCGCGGCCAACGTTGCGGCCTCCTTTTTTCAAAACGAAGTCAGAGAAAATAAGGGTAATGTGGCTGCCGGCGCTCTCGAGACGCTCAGCGAACTTCCTCTGTCGGCGACGGCGATTGCGATTTTCGAAGCCAGCCAGCCCCTCGCGGCGAGCAATCCGGAGATCGCCCAATCCATCCGCCGAAGCGGCTTGCTGGATCAGGTTCAGCGTACGGGGCGTCCCGCATTCACTACGCTGCGCGCCGCAGATCAGCGGCAGACGAGGCTGGTCGCCCTGCCGCCGGTTGCGGTACAGGGGCGCGCCTGTTATATTGCGGCGGCGCAGCCGCTCGATTCGCTGGCCGAACAACTGAGGCTCCTCCGGCGGATTCTTTTCGCTGCCCTGCCCTCCACCGTGTTGATTTCGGGGCTGGCCGGTTTCTTGCTGGCCAGGAAGAGCCTGGCGCCGGTTGTCGCGATGTCCAATCAAGCGGCGTCGATCAGCGCCCGGAGCCTGCACCAGCGTCTGGATGTGGGGAATGCCAAAGACGAGCTCGGCCGCCTGGCCACGGTTTTCAATGAGCTGCTCTCCCGGCTCGAACGGTCGTTCGAAAGCATGCGTACCTTCATGGCCGACGCCTCGCATGAGCTGCGGACCCCCCTGGCGATTATCCGGGGGGAAGCCGATGTGGCGCTCTCGCAGCCGCATCGCCCCGAGGGGGAATATCGAGAGTCGCTGGCTGTGATTCTGGACGAAGGGCGGCGGCTTTCGCGCCTGGTGGACGACATGTTGGTGCTGGCTCGCGCCGATGCGGGCCAGCCCGTGGTTCACAGGGAACAATTTTATCTGAACGACGTGCTCGAAGAATGCTGCCGCGCCGCCCGGCCGCTCTCGCAACAAAAACATCTTTCCTTAACGCTCGACGTTCCTTCCGATGTGCCTTTCCTGGGCGATCCGGGATTGGTGCGCCAGATGACCTTGAACCTGCTCGATAACGCGATCCGGTACACTCCTTCCGGCGGATCGGTCTCGGTGAAACTCATGCGCGAGGACGACTCCGCCAGGATCATTGTTTCCGATACTGGAGTGGGCATCCCGCCGGAGTCCGTTGACCGCGTCTTTGAGCGCTTTTACCGGGTCGATAAGGCCAGATCGCGTGCGGAAGGCGGCAGCGGCCTCGGTTTGTCCATCGTCAAGTGGGTCGTAGAGGCGCACAAAGGCTCGGTGAAACTGGCGAGTGATCCTGGCCGCGGGACCACCTTCACCGTTTCGCTTCCGCTGTAAGGCCGGAATCAATCAGCGGCAGCCCGCGCACTGGGTCGTCAACCATCCAGATCCCGGGGCAATTCCGGTCAAAGCGATTGCAGCATATTGGACTGGCACTTCCTGAACGAAGAAATACCGCAATCACGGGATACTGACTTCGGGTGCGTTTTTCATATACTCGAAGGCATACGCGAAGGCTCCGATGATGAGGACGCGGGTTCTGATCGCCGACGACCATCCGCTGATCCGCAGCGGCCTGCGCGCTCTGCTGGAGAGAGAAAGAGAATTCGAGGTGGTCGCCGAGGCGGTGGACGGCTACGAAGCTGTAGAGCGCACGCGCGAACAAAAACCGGACGTAGCGATGCTCGATATCGCGATGCCGAGGCTGAACGGCATCGATGCCGCTCAACAAATCTGCGAAAAGCTGCCGTCCGTAAAGGTCATTCTGGTCAGTATGCACTCCGATGAGGGTTATGTACTGCGCGCGCTCAAGGCCGGCGCGAAGGGCTACCTCTTAAAGGCCTCCCCGGAATCAGATGTACTGAACGCCATACGCGCGGTAGCGGCCGGTCAAGCGTATTTTAGCCCCGAAATCAGCCGCGTACTGGCGGACGACTATGTGCGGGAGATCCGCAGGCGCGGCGTGGAAGATAGCTACGATCTTCTCAGCATCCGGGAGAAAGAAATTTTGCAGCTCCTGGCCGGGGGCAGATCAAACCGCGAGATCGCTGAGATGCTCCATGTGAGTCATTTCACGGTGGAGACGCATCGCAACAATATTTTTCAAAAGCTGCAAATTCACAGCCTGCCCGAGCTGATTCTGTACGCTGTCCGTAAAGGCCTGATCCCATAAATCTTCAAGCGCGGGCCGGTTGGGGATCGCTGCGCCCGGCGGCGCGTTTTGTGTTTCCGCCGTCCGTGCTCTTCAGGGGAAGCTGAAGGGTGATGATTGTGCCTTGTCCGGGCGTGGAGTGGATTTGAACTTTTCCTCCGATGTGGATGACCCGTTCCTCTATGCCGAGCAATCCGAGCCCTTTGTCGTGAACCGGGTCGAAGCCCACTCCATCATCGCGGATATACAGCAGCAGCAATTGGGCTGCGGCTTTTAAGTGAACACGCGCCTCACGGGCTTTGGAGTGCCGCGCGCAGTTCCGGAGCGCTTCCTGCACGACACGGTAGACGCAGGTCTTATGCTCGTCGGGTAAATCCTCCGGCAACTCGTCGGCTGTAATGTCCACCTGAAGGTTAGTGGTCCGGGAGACCTCGCGAGCCAGCCATTTCAGAGCGGGCAACAGTCCCAAATCATCGAGCATAGACGGCCGGAGGAGCAGCGACATGTTCCGAACCACACGCACGTTGGTCTCGGCGATTTCGCGGATCAGATCGAGTTGCCGCAGCGCCTCATCGCGGTCCCCGGCTTTCAGCGTTGCGTAGAGATTGCCAATACCCAAGCTCATGGCCGATAGCGCCTGGCCGACTTCGTCGTGGAGTTCCCGCGATATTTTCCGCCGCTCCTCTTCCTGCGCGGCCAGGGCGCGCGAGGAGAGATCCTGAAGCTCCGATCTGGCCCGATTCACCTCGGCGAAGCGCGCCTCGGACTCCCTTTCCAGATGCAGAATGCGCCACAAGCTCGTGCCCGCCAGCAGGAACCCGCCACCGAGCGCCAGCGCGACCAAGACCAGCAGTTTGATGCGAAATTGCGAAAACAGTTCGAGCGTTTCGGCCGTGCTGCTTTCCATGAGCTTCTCATTGACTTCCTCGATGCGATCGGTCAGGCTGACCATAGCCATACGGCGCGGCAGCAATTCATTCTCGATGAACGCCGGACCGTTCTCACGCCGCTCTTGAGCGCTCCAATGAAAGATCGGAGCCAGCGCCGCGAAATAGAAGCGCAACTCCCGGCTGAGCGCGGCAAACGGCTCTGTTTCCTCCGGACGCAGAGACTGCGCATATCGGGAGGCTGCTTCTAAAATACGCTCTCGCGTCTCGTTGTAAGCGGCATCGTGCTGCGCAGCGGCGAGACTGCCGGAGTCGAGGAGATAGTCGCGGGCGTAGGTGCCCGAGAGGTAGAGGTCCGACTTGAGATTCTCAAGGGTGCGATTCCGGGAGACGAAGGCCTGCCGGATGGCTTCGTGACGCCGCTCGAGCTGCCGCAAGAATGAGATGGCGCTGATTCCGAGACCTGCCATCAGGAAAAGGAGGCCACCAAAGCCGACCCACAGAAGAATGTTTTTCTGATTCTTAAACAAACAATTCGCCTCGTGATTCTACTTGTCAAGCATCGGCCAAAGCGCTCCAGAGCCAGGCGATTGAACGAAACGCCGGTTGGATGCCAGGAGCTTCATCCCGAGGGACGCAATGGGAATCAGCGCAGCATGCACCTCACGCTCCTTGGCCAGTGGTCGCGCGCATCCACCGCTTCGGCGGGCGCATTGATCTCTTTGAGCCGCCGCCATATGCGCCTTCGGTATAGCAACCGGCGCACGTACCGCGAGGCGCACCAGGAAACGAGAAATAAGCATGTGCAGCTTGCGATTGTGCCGAAAATGAAGACTCCCATCTGTACTCCCGGATGCTGGGCCCAGGCCCTGTCGAGCTTCGCGGGCAGCCCGGGCTGCGGGAATGCTCTTAGCAGGTTTGGGGTCCTCCCACTCGAAAGTACCGCTCTGCTGGAAACGTTTCAATACCATGAGCACGTGATTCCGCGAGGCGCCCTGGGGATGCCAACCTTCACGCCGGTCGATAGTTGTTCCAGGAGCGGTGGAACGTAAACTAGCCAAAAATACCACGGCGGCAGTATGTACGCCGGGAAGCTTGAGCCCTATTCTGAACGGTACGAATCGGATGAGATAATCTGCGGGGAAATTCAGCGCTATGGATCGAGAAGACACAAAGGGCCGTGATGATAGGTTTGCGGAACTGTCTTCCAGCCAAAGGCCTGATATGGAATGCGTGTTCCTGACTTGCCTGGATTCTGAGTTCCAACTGGCAGGGCTTCTGCGAGCCTTCGGAATTCGGGTGCACCGGGCCGACACAGTGGAAGAGGCGGATTTCCTCCTGATGGTGACAGATGCGACCGTACTGCTCTCAGACAGAGTTTTTTTGGACGGCACCTGGGAGGATGCCGCGCGCATGCTGGCAAGGGCGCACCCGAGAATTAGCCTGGCTGTGATCGCTGAAGACATAGATGAAAAGATCAAGGTGGACGCCTGCTATTGGGGTGTGAGCGATCTGCTTTCGAAACCGCTCCGGATGGGAGAGTTGCGCCGCGCGATCCGCTCGGCCCACGCGGACTACGTGGAGCGGTCGGTGAGCCGATAAGACTTGCCGACCCTCCGCCGCAGCGATTTTTCGGCCCGTTTGAAAAATGAGGCTTCCGGAAGCTCCTCGGTAGTCGAACACATCCCCCAACGGCGTCGGCGCCGGACCGCGGCGCATTGAATATTGACCAGGGAGGCAAAGTCATGCACACGCGGTGTTTGTTTTTTATAGGGCTGTCTGTATCGGGGATAGCCCTCGCGCAAACCAGTGAATTTCACCGGCACAATCTGGCAGCCGGCATTGGGCCCGCCATCCCTGCCGGAGAGACTACCAGTTATTTGAGCGCTGCCCCGCTTATCAGGCTCGCCTATGGATACCGCTTGAATCGATTTCTGCAAGCGGATGCGGGGTTTCAGATGGCTTTCGGTGCGGCTAATAATCAAAACCCGGTTCAAACAGAGATCGGGCCGGTGCAGGGCGGCGACCACGAGTTTATGTTTCCAATCGGCGGGCGTGTCATCATACCTCTGCCCTTCAGGAAATTTGAGATTTCGGCCGGCGGCGGCGCTGTATATTTACACTACTCGGAGACGGCCACTTCCAACGGCTTCTACTCGCCGGCCTGTTATTCCTGCACATCTCGCGGTGGATGGGGCGGCTATGGGCTGGGAGCTGTCAACTACTTTCTTGATGAGAACAAAACCTTTCATCTTGGGTCGACGTTTGAATTCATTTCCGCCTCAACCAGCGGCTCAGCGGTTGGAAATGTTCCTGCCGTTAAAACAACCGATCACTGGGCCAACCTTTCCTTCGAGTTTGGTCTCAGCTTTTAAGCCATCGGATCCGGCTGCGCCACCCAGGCGCACGAGATCAAGAACACGCCAACCGGAACCGGCTGGGGAACCATCGCCGGGGCCGCCGGGATCGGGATAAGAAAGGCCGCCTGACTCGAACAAGACGCACATCCGAGGTCGTAGCTGGTTGCACCGCTGCGTGCGAATGCGGTGCGAAACACCGGTTCTGCCAGACCTGCTTTTTGGCCATCCATAAATACAGTATTCGCCGTATGGAACTGGCGAGAGAAGGAATCTAGAATACTTGCGGCCGGGATCATAGGCGGCTACCTGTTGGATCAAGGAAACGTAGCGGGGGCGGCAGCCGAATTCGACATTCCGGCTCGATAACGGGGGCCTTCTAGGGGCTTCAACAGCAGGGTTTGCCTGAGGGAGGGGAAATATGAGAGCCGGGGTGTATCTTCTGTTCTTTGTTTCGGCGTTTGCTTGCTCGCAGGTTGTCGCACAGACTTTAAAGGGCACGATTCTCGGCACTATAACCGATGTGACCCACGCGGTCATACCCGGTGTTCAGGTTAACATCACCGAAACGAATACGAACTTCCATCGCACGGAAACGACGAATGAGAGTGGATTCTTTGCGTTCGCCAACCTGGATCCTGGGACGTATCGAGTGGAGGTGGAGCAGCCGGGATTTCGCAGAGTCGTCCGGAGCGGCATCGAGCTCCAAGCTAACACCACGATTCGCGCCGACCTGGAACTACAGCCGGGCGCAGTGACCGAAGTGGTGGATGTCACCGCTGAAGCCCCGGTGCTACAGACCGACCGGGCCGATACCGGAAGCAAAATTGAGACTCAGCAACTGAACACACTGCCGCTGCTCAACAATCGCAATTACCAGAACGCGCTCATGCTGGTTCCTGGTGTGCAGCGCGCTTATCGATCCAACTCTCCGTTTTACAACTCCCAAGAGCATTTGCAGTCGGTGGTGAATGGCCTGGATCAGCACAACAACTATATGATCGAGGGCGTAGACAACAACGTAGAGAACCTGACCGGCGTCATAATGCCGGCCGACGCCATCGCCGCAGTGGACGTGAGCACCACCAATTACGACCCGGAACTGGGGCGAGCCGGGGGAGCGGTAGTCAACGTAGTTATGAAGTCGGGAACGAACGATTTTCACGGCAGCGCGTTTGAATATAATCGCGTAAGCGCCTTGCAAGCCAGGAATGTCTTCGCGACCCAGGTGCCCCACGGAGTCTACAACCAGTTTGGAGGCAGCCTGGGCGGCCGGATCATCAAAGACAGGTTGTTTTTTTTCAGCGATTACCAGGCCAGCCGCGACGTGGTCGGCCAAATCGCGTTTCCAACTATTCCTACTATGGCTTTCCGCTCGGGGGACCTGAGCGCCTCGCCGAGCACGATTTATGATCCGCTCACGGGGACATCCAATGGTGTGGGCCGAACGCCCTTTCAGAATAATCAAATCCCTTCGAGCAGGATCAGTCCGATTGCGACGCAATATCTGGCTTTTCTCCCGCCGCCGACCCGCCCTGGGCTGGCGACCAATTATGAAGGCCCTACCGCGCAGACCAAGGCAATCGATCAATTCGACGCCAAGGTGGATTACGTGATTGGAGCCAATGACCGGTTGTTTATCCGGTACAGCTTTCAGCGCGCAAACGTGACCAACCCCGGCTTATACGGACCCGGTCTAGGCATCTACGGCGGCCCGAGCAACAACGGCTTTGATGCCACGGGGCCTTCCCGCAATCAAAGTCCCGGTGTTAACTATTCGCATATTTTCAGCCCTACGCTTGTGATGGAGGCGAGAGTCGGGATTGTCCGGAATCGAAATTTTGCCACGAATGTGGACACTGGATTGAACCTATCGCAGAAGCTAGGCATCCCCAACGGAAATCTGGGAGACATGTGGACGAGCGGGCTGGCTGAGGTATTCGTAGACGGCTATGATACGCCGATGATCGGCATCAACGGCTGCCTGCCATGGCGGCGGGCCGTAACGAACTTTGACTTTGTCAATAATTGGACGAAGACGAAAGGAACACATGTAATCAAGTGGGGGACTGATATCCGCCGCGAGCGGCAGGATCTTTTGCAGACGGCCACCTTCAGCCCGCGCGGGAGATTTACATTCAGTGCGGGCCCTACGGCGCTCAACGGGGATCCCAAGACCAGCTTCGCGAACTCATTTGCCTCCTTCCTGCTGGATGCACCGAACTCGGTGGGCCGGGATCTCGCTGTCATCTATCCGACCCGCCGCAACACGATCTACAATCTTTATTTTCAGGATAAGTGGCAGGTTACCCAGAAGCTGACTTTGGATCTTGGTCTGCGATGGGAGTATTGGCCAGGCAGCACTCCGCAGTTTCCTGCGGGTTTTTCGAATTACAATCCCTTGAATAACACGCTGGAACTGGCCGGCGTGGGCAGCATTCCGATCGATTTAGGCGTCGAAGACTACCCCGGCCGAAGTTTCGCCCCCCGGTTAGGCATTGCCTATCGCATAAATGAGAAGACGGTAGTTCGCGGAGGTTACGGGCTGAGCTTTTTGCCGAGGAATACCAATGTTTGGCAGTATCCCGTGAAGCAGAACCAGCAGCTTGTGGCGCCAAATTCGTATTCTGCGGCGGGTTCGATGGCTGCCGGATTTCCCGCACCCATCCCCGCCTTGATTCCGCCCTCCGGGATCATTACGAACCCACCGAATCAGACATTCACAGCGGAGCCGCTGGATCGCGTTCCCGCTTATGTAGAATCCTGGAATATTGCGATTCAGCGCCAATTGCCGGCAAACTTTGCAGCGGAGGCGGCCTTCGTCGGCAATCACGGCGTGCACATCCCGACAAGCAGCAGCATCAATATCAATGCCAGTCAGATTCCAGGTTCAGGAACCAAAGGCGAGCCGCTGAACATCCTGTTTGGGAGAACGGCTACCACCAACGCACCCTGGCTGACACCCAGCTATTACGACTCGCTGCAATTGAAGCTCAATCGCAGGTTTTCAAATGGGCTGATGATAACAACCTCCTACGCATTCGGCAAGTCGATTGACTACAACGCTTTCAACAATATCAACTTATTGGCAAACAAGGGTCTCTCCAACTGGGACCGGAGGCATGTTTTCACCGAAAGCGCAGTTTATGAATTGCCGTTTGGGCAGGGCAAAAGATGGGCCACTCGCGGTTTGGCGAAGTGGCTGGCCGGCGGGTGGCAGCTCAATGGTCTGTGGACCTGGGAGAGCGGCCTGCCCCTCGATCTGACAATTAACAGCGCAACTCTGAATGCACCTGGAAACAGCAACCGGCCCAATGTAAACGGCCCCGTGAAGATTTTTGGCGATATTGGCCCGGGGCAATTGTATTTTGATAAGTCGGCCTTCTCGGCTCCTCCACCGAACACATTCGGAAATGCAGGACGGAACGTACTGCACGGGCCGAGGCTGTTCGATATCGACGCTTCCATCTTCCGGAAATTCAGGGTTACGGAGCGGTTCAACCTGGAATTCCGCGCCGAGTCATTCAATTTCACGAATACACCTTGGTTCGATCGGCCACAGAGTAACTTCAGCAACGCGGCGTTTGGGCAAGTGACCACAGCCCAGGGGAATCAGGCGGTGAAGGTCAATATGAACCGCTCAATGCAGTTTAGCCTGCGGCTGATGTTTTGAGTCGCCGGCTGCGCAATCGGCCGCTTAAGGGCGTCGACCACGGCCTGATTACGGGGCGGACCCAAAAATCCCGGGCTTCGCCCGGCGCAGTGCGTTAGGCGACGGTATTAACCTCTTGCACAACCGGCCGGCGACCGGCCGCAGCAGCCGGCACTCCGAAGATCACGCCTCCGATGCTCCATGCAACCGCCCGGCCGCGCTTTGCAGCGCATTTTGCCGCATGATCCGTCCTCCGCTCAATTTTAATGTTGTGTTCATCTTGACACCCTAAAATTGAGCCGAATGGTGTTGCAGCGAGCTTGGCATCTCTTGAAGAAACGGAGAGCCGAGAAATCGTCAGCCGGACGCCGGTTGCGGCAGCACCGGGCATTAAGCGACAGCCTCAGATGGGTCGTGCATTATAATTCCCTAGTTGTCAGCAAGCCGGGATGTGCCGAGGGCAGCACGACAGGCCGCAGCGCTGCTTCCGATTTCACTGGGGAAAGGATGGGAATTTCTGGGAAGGTGCGCTGCACCGGTATCCCGGCATCACCACGCTCCTGGAGGCTGGTCTTGCGTTGCACAATTGCGGGGATGTGGCAGTGCGCTCGGGTCGGGATTGTCGTGCTGGCGGCGGGAGTTGCGTCGGCCCAGCAGCCCGGCCAGGTTCTGACGCTGGACGACTGCTTGAAGCTGGCGGAGGCTCAATTCTCACTGGCCGAGCGCGCGCGCTTCGACGAGCGTTCGGCGGGCGAGCTCGTGCGGCAGGCGCGCGCCGGATTCCTGCCTCAGGCGGCTTGGGCCAATTCTTTCATTTACAACTCGCCGAGCCGCATCAACCCCGCCGAATTCAGTTTTCTGGGGCTCAATGGCATCCGGGAGTATATCTCCCAGCCGGCGATTAGTCAGGAACTGGATCTTTCCGGCCGGTTGCGGGCGCAGTTGCAGGCGGGCCGGGCCGAATTGGCCGCCGCTCGCGCGCGAACGGCGATCACGGTACGCGATCTGCGCCTGGCGGTGCGGGAGGCGTATTACGGCCTGCTGGAGGCGCGCCACAATGTGGAAGCCGCGCAAAGGAACGTGGATGAGGCCGAAACCTTCGCCCGCCGGACCCGGCTGATGGCGGACAACGGCGAGGCGGCGCGGGCCGACGTGGTTAAAGCCGACGTTCAACTAGCGGCGCGGCGCCGCGACCTCTATGCGGCGCAAAACGAAGCGGTCAATGCGGGCATTCGTCTCAAGAGTTTTTGGAGCAGCGACCTGGCGCAGCCGCCGGATATCGCCGACACGTTTTTCCAGGTCCCGACTGAACAAGATTATCTCAACTGGGACGTGAGCATGATCCAGCGGCGCAGCGAATTTTCTTTGCTTGATGCCAGCGAACAGGCGGCCCGCGCCGAGGCGCGCCTGGCCCGCAGCGAGCGGCGCCCTACTTTCAATCTTGAATACAACTATGGCATTGACTCCACGCACGTGAGCATCGCCGACCGTGGATTTACCGTTGCCGCGACGCTGCGTTTTGTCCTTTTTGATTGGGGCCACTCTCGGAGCCGTGAGCGGCAGGCTGAATACACGCGTAATCAGGTGGTGATCGACCGGCAAATCTCGCTGCGAAATTTTACCGGCGCTTTCTACACCGAGCGGAACAATGTCGAACTGGCGGTCAAACAAATGGCCGAGGGAAAGCGGGAAACCGAACTCGCGCGCGAGAGCTTGCGGCTGGCCCGTTTGCGCTACGATGCCGGCGAAACCACCGCCCTGGAGGTAGTGGACGCGCAGAACACGCTGGCCAGCGCGGAAATCGCTTACAACGCGGTGATTTTCAATTACCATATGGCGCGCGCCCGATTGGAGGTGGCTACCGGGCAATGAAACTCTTGCTCCTTTCCTCTCTGCGGCGTCCCTTGGAGGCCGCGAAAAGGCCGCCGGCGCTCGATTCTGCGTCCGGCAGGCGAGGTCTTTGTACGCTGGCGGCGGGGCTGGCGCTGCTCTGTAGCGCTTGCGGATCCAGCGAGGAGGAAAAGAAACCGGCGCCGCTGGTGGAAGTCCAAATGGCGGAAGTGAAAACGGCTGATCTGAGCGAGCGGATTCAGGTGCCGGGCACGCTCTATCCTCTGAGTCAGGCCGGGGTGGCGGCGAAAATTTCCGCGCCCATTCGGGAACTGCGGGTGACCAAGGGATCGGTTGTAAGCAAAGGCCAGATTATTGCCGTGCTCTCCAATGCCGATGTGGAAGGAGCGCGGGCCGAGGCCCAAAGTTCTCTGCAAGAGGCCGAGGCCAGCCTGGCCCGGCTGGAGGCAGGGGCGCTGCCGGGCGATATCGAGCGCGCGCGCACCCAACTGAACATCGCAAAGTCCGCCCTCGACACCGCACAGGAGATTTACAATCGCCGGCGCGTGCTTGTGGAACAGGGCGCCATTCCAGCGCGCGAACTGCTGGTGAGCCAAAATGAACTGGCCACGGCGCAAAATAACTTCGCGCTGGCCCAGACCAATCTGAAACTTCTGCAATCGCAGACGCGCGAGCGGGACATCGAAATCGCTCGCAGCAAGGTGGAGCAGGCGCGCGCGAGGCTGGTTCAGGCTCAGGCGCAAGTGGCATTTACCGAAATCCGCAGCCCGCTGAACGGCGTGGTCACCGATCAGTTTATGTATCCGGGTGATATGGCCAAGCCGGACGCGCCGATCGTGACCGTGATGGATTTGAGCAAAATGATCGTGCGGGCTCAGGCGCCGGAGGCCCGGGCGGCGCTGCTGGCACGCGGGCAGCCGGCGGAATGGTTTCCGCAGGACCTGCCCGGCAAGAAGTTCGCCGGTAGAATCAGCGTAATCAGCGCGGCTGTGGATCGCGCGGCCCGCACCGTCGAGGTATGGGTAGAAATTCCCAATCCCGGCCGGGAGCTGCGCGCCGGCGGCTATGGAACTCTGGCGATTGCTGTTCGCAGAATCCCGGGGGCCGTCGTCGTTCCCCGGGCCGCGGTTCTGCTGGAAGAAGGCACGGATGAAGGCACGGCCTTCACGGTGGACGAAAAGAACATCGCGCACCTGAAAAAGGTAAAAGTCGGGATTGAGGATGAGGGAATGTTTCAGGTGCTCGAAGGCCTCAAGCCCGGCGAAAAAGTCGTGACCGAAGGCAGTTACGGCCTGCCCGACAATGCCCAGGTCAAGCCGAAGAGCGCCGCAAGCCCGGCGGAAGCCGGGACCGATAAAGAAGACAGCAAGGCCGAGAAATCCGAGGGCAAGAAGTGAGTAGATCGCTGGCGGCTTTTGTTCAGGCGCACAGCCGCGCGCTTGTGTTCATGGTCGTGAGCCTGAGTGTGGCGGGCGTGATTTTCGGCCTCGGGCTTCCCATATCGATTCTGCCGCAAACGAATTTTCCCCGCATCGTCATTCTCGTGGAGAACGGCATCACACCGGTCAATCAGCAACTGGTCGAGGTAACGCGGCCGCTCGAGCAGGCCATCCGCATCGTTCCCGGAATTGAAGACGTCCGCTCGAAGACCACGCGGGGCGGCTCAGAAATCAACGTATTCTTCCGCTGGGATGTCGATATTCTGGACGCGCTGCACCTGGTTCAGGGGCGGATCTCGCAGATCCTTCCGGAGCTTCCGCCGACGGTTCGATTTAATATCCACCGGCTGACCTTTTCTGTATTTCCGATGATCGGGTTCAGCATCACCTCGCCGCAGCGTTCGATCACCGAGTTGTACACGCTGGCCTACTACGAAATCGCGCCGCGGCTCTATCGATTGCCGGGTGTGGCCGAGACGCGGATCGTGGGCGGGCGGCCGTATGAATACCACATCGTGGTGAAGCCCGAGCAGCTCAACGCTTACCAGTTTTCTCTTTCCAAGGTCATCGACGCCGTGCGGCGCAACAACATCCTCGAGCCGGCCGGGATGCTTCAGGAAAACTACCACCTTTACCTGACAACGGTGGACGGCCTCGTGCGCTCTAAGGAGGACATTGAAAATATTATCGTCGACGTGGTGAAGGGCACTCCGGTCCACATCCGGGATCTGGCTACGGTGGAACCGGGGCAGACGCCGATTTACAACGTGGTCACCGCACAGGGGCGGCCGGCGGTGCTGGTTAACGTTCTGCAACAGCCCGACGGCAACTCGGTCGCAATTGCCGACGCCGTGAACCGCGAGCTGGACGCGATTCGCAAAGGCTTGCCGCCGGACATTCAGCTTTCCACGTTCTACGATCAATCCATTCTCGTGCGGGAATCGATTCAAGGCGTGGTCGAGGCGATCCTCATAGGTCTCGCTCTTTCGGTTGCAGTGCTGATGGTCTTCCTGAAAAATTGGCGGACGACGATGGTGGCGGCGGTAGTGATTCCGATTGCCACGTTGATCGCCATTGTAGTGATGAAGATCTTCCATGCCAGCTTCAATCTGATGACGCTGGGCGGCATCGCCGCTTCGATCGGGGTGGTCATCGATGACGCGATCGTGATGGTCGAAAACATCATGGTGCATCTATCGATGGGGCAGTCGCCGCGGGAGGCCGCGCGCAGCGCGATCGTAGAGTTGACTCCGGCTCTGATCGGCTCCACCCTCACGCCCATCGTAGTGTTTGCGCCCCTAGTGTTTCTGGGCGGCATCACCGCCGTGTTTTTCCGGGCGCTGGCTCTTACGCTGGTGGCGGCCTTAGCCGCCTCGCTCGTGCTTGCCGTTTGCTTCACTCCCGTTTTAGCGGCGTTCTTTCTGCGGCCCAAGCGCGGAGAAGCAGGGGCCACGGAACGCGCCGCTGTGGAACAAAGCGCAGTAGAAGCGCCTCCGCAGGAGGCTTTCACCGCGGGCGAGGGCCGGATTCTGCGGCGGCTCTCGGCGGCGCACGAGCGGGCGCTGCACTGGTGCCTGGCGCACCCCAGGATGATCCTGGGCGTTTCGGCGCTGATCTTCGCCGGAGCTATCGGCTTATACAATCTGCTCGGAACCGGCGTCCTGCCCGACCTGAACGAGGCGGCCTTTGTGCTCGACTACATCATGCCGCCGGGCACTTCGTTGCAGGAATCGACGCGCGTCCTTGCGCAGATAGAGAACTTTATTAAAGAGACCCCGGAGGTGGAGAGCTATTCGCTGCGTCTGGGAGCGCAGCTCGGCTTGGCCGTCACCGAGCCCAACACGGGCGATTTCCTCGTGAAGTTGAAAACCAAGCGCACCCGCGATCTGGACGAAGTGATCAACGAGCTTCGCCAAAAAATCAATCGCGCCGCTCCGGTCATCGATATTGAGTTTCCTCACGTGGTGGAGGACTTGGTTGGGGACCTGACCTGGTCGCCCGAGCCGATCGAGGTGCGTGTGTTCACCGAGAACGTTGAGACAGGCCGGCCGCTGGCGACTCAAATCGCCCAGTTCCTGCGGAAGGTCCCGGGAGTAGTGGACGTTGTGAATCAGGTCGAGGATAACGTAATCGGCCCGCAGGTCGACTTCAAGGTAGACCGCGAGAAGGCCGAGCGGGCGGGCTTCGCCGTCGCCGATGTGGCGCAGATCGAGGCTGCGGTGATGGACGGCGTCGAAGCGTCCACGATGATTGAAGGCGAGCGCCTGATTCCTCTGCGCGTTCGCTACCCGGCCAGCTATCACCTGACTCGCGAGCAACTGGAAAATCTGCCGATCACCTCGCCCAACGGCGTCACGGTGCCGCTGCGCAGCATTGCAGAAACCCGGATTGAATCCGATGTTCCCGAAATCTGGCGAGAAAATCTCCGGCGCGTGTTCACCGTCACGGCGCGGCTTTCCGGCAGGGATCTGGGCAGCGCGATGCGCGAGATCCAGCAGAGATTGCCGCGAGAAGTCAACCTTCCCCCGGGGCTTGATCTCGAATATGGCGGTCTATACCGGGTGCAATCGGAATCGTTCCGCACGCTCACGGGCGTGCTACTGATGTCGATTCTGCTGATCTTTATTATTCTGCTGTTTGAGTTTCAGACCTTTTCGCATCCGATCGCGATCTTGGCTGCTACTCTGCTGTGCAGTTTTGGAGCCTTGCTGGCGTTGTTCCTCACAAAGACCACTCTCAACATCTCTTCCTTCATGGGCGCGATCATGGTGGTGGGCATCGTACACAAGAACGGCATTCTCATGCTCGATTCGGAAAAGCATTATACGGAGCGCGGGCTGCCGCTGGTTGAGGCGATCTTTCAAGCCGGCAGACGCCGCCTCCGCCCGATCGTGATGACCGCTCTAGCTACAATTTTCGGTATGCTGCCCTTAGCTATCGGACTGGGCTCCGCCTCCCGCATGCTGCAACCCCTGGCCATCGCCGTCATCGGCGGCGTGTCCATTTCGATGGTTTTGTCGCTACTGATTACACCTGTACTTTTCTATTTGCTGCGAAGCAAAGGCTGGTGAAGACGCGTGCAAGCGCCCTTTGAGTCAAGTCCTCTGCCGCAAGCCGGCTACCGCCCGCCCACGGCTCGAGCGGATGGGCGGAGGCGAGCCGCAGCGGAGATGCCGGCGCTCGCGGCCCGGCGCACCCATTCAGGCCCTGCCGAAGAGAAGTACTAGCAAGACAATCACCAGCACCAGCCCGACTGCTCCACTCGGATAATAGCCCCAGCCCGTGCTATAAGGCCATGCCGGCAAAGACCCAATCAGGGCCAGAACGAGGATAATCAGCAGAATCGTTAAGAGCATTACCGCTCTCCTTTCGCTTCCAACATTGGAGCAAGCGGCGTGCCAAGGGCGGTGTGCCCCGCTCCTTCAAAGGCATGCCGGAGGAGTGTGTGATCGGGAACGAAGAAAACTTTACCCCTGCTGCCGATCACGTTCCGGAGAAACCGCTGCCGGCTGTGTGCTAGCAGCCCTTAAAAGACTTGCCGCGGCTATTAAGCCGGCGCAGGCGGGGCCATTTGCGGAATCGAAGGGCGAAATCCGGCGTGGGCAAGGCCGGTCTGCGCGCCGCTTCTTCTGACCGCGCCTTCGTGCCGGCGCGCCTCAAGACTGGCCTTGCAACCGCGGCCCCCATTTCATTCAAATGATCCTATGGAACAGACACCAGAAGTCCAGAAGTCCGACCCCAAGTGGGAAATGCTCCGGCACACTGTCGCCACACTGGCCTACCGGGGCGGCAAAGCACTGCGAGGCGCTCCTGCCGCATTTGCTCAATTCCGGCTCGCCGAAACCACGCGCACACCAGGAGAAATCCTTGCCCACGTGGGGGATTTGCTCGACTGGGCGCTTGCCCTGGCCCAAGGGAAGCCAGATTGGAAAGATTCGCCGCCGCTCGAGTGGGAGGCCGCCATGCGGCGTTTCTTTGACGCCCTGGAGGCGCTCGACCGTTACCTGGTCTCCAGTTCCGCTCTGCACTGCACGCCGGAGCAATTATTTCAAGGGCCGGTCGCAGACGCTCTGACACATATCGGTCAAATCGCCATGTTGTGCCGCCTGGCGAAATCTCCGATTCGTGGAGAAAATTATTTCCGGGCGCAAATCCAAGCGGGCCGTGTAGGGCAGGATCAGGCTGGGCCTGTCCGGGAGTTTGACTGACGCAACCTGCGCCGGACAAGGCTCTGCCCGCCCGTGCGCCCTCTGCGCGGCGTCTTCGGCGTTGAGCCTCGGTGTCGGGGCTGCGGCGCGGCAATTCCTGTCACGTCACCGACTGGCGCCGCGCCGGGGCCGGTTCTTACTGGATGGCTGTCTCACTTCATGGGCGAGTAGTCGGTAGGTTCCACGAATTTTGAATCTACGTGGCTTACCAGACGGCCATTCGCTTCCGACTCAGCCGCGACTTTTTTCCATTCTGGGTCGTTGCGGAAATCGTCCCAGGATTTCTTGGCGGCCTCGCGGCTCGGAAAGGCCAATATATAAATCAAGGTGTTTTTGGAGAGCGGCTCATCGAGCGGAGAAAAGTAGGCCACGCTCGTCATACCGTGCTTTTTGAAGATCCGCATCGTGTGGTCGCGGAAGCGGGCATGCAGGGCGTCGAGCTTGCCTTCATTGGCCGTGTAAGTGCGGATCTCGAATACGCGGTTTTTGCCGGCCGCTTGAGCTGTAGTCGCCCGCCCCAGCCAATATCCTGTGGCAGCGGCGAGGAGGACCAGACAGGGCACGAAGAGTTTTCTCATGTTATCGTCCTTTCCAAAAAACAGGCGCTGAAAATCATTCATCGAGCAGCATACAGCCGCAATGGAGCCGATAGCAAGGACCCGCTTTTTTAGTTCGTCAGTGACCGCGCGAAGAGAAACGGGCACGCCCGGGGGCGGAAAAGCCGGCGGGCCACGGACTTCGCAGCGCGCGCCGGGGTTTTGAAAAATAAGCAGAAAGTCGTTGACAGCACAGGGGAGCAGTTGTACACTGCGCCGAAAAAGCTTCGAGATCCGGCCCTAAGGGCTGAATCGCCGCCAATCCGCGGCCGGGTTGTTCGTTCCGAAGCGAAAAACGGGGAGTTTTTGGGTTAACAGCGCGAGCGGTCGATAGAAGCCGGGCGTATCGAAAGGGGTGAGTGATGGAGACTCGATCCAACTATCAGCTCAAGAAACTATGTGGCCGCAGACTCGCTGCGATTCTGATAGCGGCTGGAATCTGCCTCGTTTCCTGCAAACTGCACGCTCAAGTAGCCGGCAGTATCAGCGGCTACGTAAGGGACAGTTCCGGAGCGGTGCTGCCGCGAGCGTCCGTGAAAGCTGTGTCCAATGAACAGCAGCTAACCCGCAACACAGTTTCCGATCAAACCGGATTTTACAACCTGCTTGCCATGCCGCCGGGCGCTTATGACATCACCGTCGAAAGCTCAGGATTCGAGACGCAGACGCAAAGGGGCGTCCGGCTTACTATGAGCCAAAATCTGCGGCTCGATTTTGTGTTGCGGGTCGGGGCGGTGCAGCAGGAGGTGACCGTAGCCAGCCAGGCTACTCTGGTAGATACAACCAGCCAGACGCTCTCGAGTCTGGTAGACGACCGGCGTGTTCAGGATCTGCCCCTCAACGGGCGAAATATCATGTCTCTGGCGAAGATTCTCCCGGGAATTCTGAATGTCAACGCGCCGCAGGAGTTGGCCAATACACGGGGCGGCCCCAATATGAGTGTGAACGGAGGCCGCTCCGTGGACAACAACTATATATTCAATGGCGCCAATTTCACCCACTTTGGCCAGACGACGGGGATGAATTACCCGCCGCCGGATGCGATCCAGGAGATTCGCGTCCAAACCCATAATTTCAGCTCCGAATTCGGCAATAACGCCGGCAGCCAGGTTACTGTCACGTCAAAATCCGGGACGAATCAGTTCCACGGGACTGCTTGGGAGTTTCTACGCAACGACAAGCTCAACGCGCGCAGCTTCTTCCAGCCGCGCCGGTCGACGAGCCGTCAGAATCAGGCCGGCGCGGCTGCGGGAGGCCCTATAAAGAAAGACAAGCTCTTCGCGTTCGGCTATTACCAAAAGCTTTGGAACCGTCCGGAGGTCGGATCCACTGTGACCATCGTACCCACCGATGCCCAGCGCGCCGGCGATTTCTCAGGTTCCTCAGTACGGCTGCGAAATCCCACGGACGGTCTCACAGGGCAGCCGTGGACCGCCCCTACCGGCGCTCCCTGCGTAGTGAACAATATCATTAACCCCGGATGTATCAGCCCAGCCGCGAAAACGATTCTCGAGCGATTTATTCCTCACTCGGCCTCCGGCAATTACGTCAGCTTCAGCCCGCAGCCATCGAGCAATTTCAGCTACATGACGAGGATCGATTTTCTTCAAAGCCGAAACCACACCCTCTTTGGCCATTACTTTCAGGATAGTTACCGGCAGATCATTACGGCGGGAAATATTCAGCCGTTCGTAACCGGCCATCGCAGCGTCGACACTCATAATTTCAGTATTACGAGCACCTATACTTTCAGTCCCACTCTTTTGAACGAGGCGACCTTCGATTTTCTGCATACCGCTTCGCTGGATGATCCGGATGCGCAATATACACCAAAAAGCCTCGGGATTAACATTCCGGACGGTGTGAATGGAGAGGGTATCTCCATCAACGCTCAAGGGAGCTTCAACCTCGGGGCGGTGAACCCGAACCAACAGAAATATAAGAACTGGCACTTTCGGGATTCCATGAGCTGGATCCGGGGCCGGCACACGTTCAAGTGGGGTTATGAGATGCATTATGTGGACTGGGTTTTGAACGATAAACTCACCCAAACCCGAAGCGCTACCTTTAGCGGCGCTCGTTCGGGCGACCCCATCGCCGATTTTCTTCTCGGTGCATTCGACCAGGTAAGCGTAGTTTTCGGCCAGCCGGGCAGCTACCCGGTCGGCTGGAAACATTTCTTTTATGGGCAGGACGAGTTTAAGGTTCACCCGCGGTTCAATCTGACGATCGGCGTGCGGTGGGAGCCGTTCTTCCCCTGGGACCAGAAGTATCACCAGCAGACGTCGACAGATATCGGAGGCGGGCTCCGGGCTCGCTCCGTGGTGCATCCGGATTCGATTCCGGGCGTCCTGTTTCCGGGCGACCCCGGACTGCCCAGCAACGGCAAGCTCACTTTCAACGACATGAACAATGTAGGGCCGCGGGTCGGGTTTGCCTGGGACGTCTTTGGCAACGGCAAAACCAGCGTGCGGGGCGGCTACGGGATCTTCTTCAATCAAATCAGCGCCAACGACGTTCACACCACGGAAGCGCCTTTCGCCGGCACCGATCTGCTTCGCAACGGCCGCCTGGACGATCCGTATGGGTCCCTGAACCGGCCGTTGCCGCCCACGGGCAAGCTGTCCGGGAACTTCGGCTGCGTCCCGATCAATTCCTTCCCCGGAGTGCAGTGCAACTTTCCTCTCCCGGCCAATCTGGTGACGACGGACCCGCACTTGGTGACGCCGTATGTACAGTCGATGAATCTTACGATCGAGCGCCAGGTCGGCAAGGACGTGCGCGTGGAAGTGAGTTACGTCGGGGCGCTCTCGCAGAAACTGGAAGGCCATCGCCACTGGAATCCGGCGATCTTTCAGAATTCCCTGCTTACCGGCGCACCACCCTCGGCCCAAAACGCTAATGAACGCGTGCTGTATCCGCAAACTCTGGGGCTGCTCAACCCACAATGCCGCCTGTTGGGAAATGATTATCGGGCCGGCTATCACAGCGCCCAGTTCCGCGTGGACAAACGCTTCAGCAAAGGATTTTCTTTACTGGGCGCTTATGTCCTCTCGAAAAATATCGACGATGTCGTGGCGCCCGAGCCTGGTCTGACGCCGGGCGTGGATGATCCCTTGAATATCCGGTTGGATAAGGGGCGCGGCAATTTCGACCGCCGCCATGCCATCTCGGTGAGCTGGCTATGGAGCCCCCCAACGCAATTCAACAACGTCTGGGAGAGAAGGCTGCTCGGCGGATGGAGCATTGCGGGCTTCCACGCGATTCAAAGCGGAGCTCCGCTGAATTTCAACATGGGCACCGACGTCGCCATAAACGGCACCGGCCAGCAGGCGCTCCAGCACGCGCAGCTAGCCAACGGCATCACCTACAACGACATCGCGCTGAGCCATCCTGACCGCAACTCTTTCGTCAACCAATTCTTCAACACCAAGGCGTTTGTGCCCGTGAACCAGTTGCCGCTCGGTCTCTACGGCAATGCGGGCCGCAACATCCTCAGCGGCCCAGCCTTGAACAACAGCGATTTTACGGTGATGAAAGAAATTACAGCGCGAGAGCCTTTGCGCGTACAGCTTCGCGGCGAATTTTTCAACGCATTCAATCAGGTAAACTTCGATCCGCCGAACGTGCAAGTCTCCTCCAGCAGCTTCGGCAAAATCCGGTCCGCGCAGCCGGGGCGCGTGATTCAGCTCGCCCTAAAGCTCCTGTGGTAACAGAGAGGCTCCGCTGAACCTGGCGGGAAAAGGCCGGGCTTGATTCACTGGAGAAGCAGAAAGGTCGGTGGAACCTGCGGCCGCGCTTCCGGGGCGCGATCCTCCGCCGCAGCCGCTCTGGAGTACAATTGTCGCAATCCAGAAACTGGGAGGGACGAGTGAAACCCGGCTTTCGAAATCTCATCGATTCTGCGGCAACGGCGGTGAGGCGTTTATCGGAGGGCGTCGATCGAAGCCGACTTCGATTCCAGCCGCGCCTCCCGGCATCCGATCAGGATCAGGCTCACAATCCCGGGGGCAGCAGCGCCGGAAACATGCATCCGCAGGCCGCGGCGCCGGAGTGCGGCTGGATGTGCGCGCCCTTTGCCGCGAGGATACTTTTGGTCTTTGCTGGCGCGGCGCTCATGACCGGCTGTTCGACGGCCACTGCGCCATCCAAGGGTACTGAGACTCAGGGCGCCGGGACAGCCGGCATTGGCTCGATTGTTCGGCTCGATCCGGCCCTGGACGCCCTCGTTCCTAAGGACGCTCGGATCGAGAAGCTGGCCGGCGGGTTTACGTTTACCGAAGGCCCCTTATGGCGGCCCGCCGGCTATTTGTGGTTTAGCGACGTAATCGGCAACGTCGTGCGCCAGTGGTCGCCTGACGGTAAGGTGACGGAAATTCTCCGTCCCGGCGGTTACGACAAAAGCGACGCGCCTCCGGGATCTTACATCGGCCCGAATGGGATGACGGCCGATAGGGATGGGGCGGTGCTGCTGTGCCAGCATGGGAACCGGCGTATCGTCCGCATTACAGCGGACATGAAAGTCAGCACGTTTCTCGACCGCTTCGAGGGGAAACGATTTAATAGCCCGAACGATCTGGTTTACAGGTCCGATGGTTCGCTCTATTTCACCGATCCTCCCTACGGATTGGCCAAGGGCGATGCCGACCCGGCCAAGGAGATTCCGTTCAACGGCGTTTACCGCTTCGCCGGGGGCAGATTGCAAGTGGTGATCAGGGATTTGACCAGGCCTAACGGCATCGCCTTTTCGCCCGATTCCAGGATTCTTTACATCGCCAATTCTGATGAAGCGCACAAGGTGTGGATGCGATACGAGGTCGCCGACGATGGGACCGTGCACAACGGCCGCGTCTTCGCGGATGTTACCGCGGAGAAGGAAGATGGCCTGCCGGACGGGATGAAGGTCGATTCGCTGGGCAACCTCTATGCTTCCGGTCCGGGAGGAATCTGGGTATTTTCGCCGGACGGCAAACACCTGGGGACAATCAAGCCGCCGGAGACGCCGGCCAACTGCGCTTGGGGCGATGATGGCAAATCGCTCTACATCACCGCGCGTACGGGCCTATACCGGATCAAGCTCGCCGTGGCGGGGGAGAAAATGCTGTATCAGTAATATCCGAAAAGAGGGAGTTATGAAACGGAGAACATGTCTAAAGACGATGCTGGCGGGCGCCGCGGCCGGAGTCATCCGGGGCGCGGAGGCGAGCCGCCCCATTCAACTGCACCTGGATCTGGCCGTAGATCCGGCCAGGGAACAGGAGATGTTGCACAATTTTCGGACCATCTTCCGGCCGGCAGCGAGGAAACAGCCCGGATATATCGACGTGAAGATGCTGAAGCTGCGTTCGACGTTGCAGGGCAGCCCTCCGACGGGGGGCAATTACCGCTTCGTTCTGACTTATGCCAGCGAAGAGCTGCGGCAGAAATGGGTGAACTCGGAAGTTCACAAGAAGGTTTGGCCGACCATCGAGAATACTTTGAAATCGAAAGATTACAGTGTCTTGCTCTACGATGCGTATTAGGGTGGAATAAGAAGGGCCTGCGAAAACGCCGCCTGAGAAAGCGGCGCCGGCAAGTCCCTCCCAAACTGAACGTTCTCGCCCGCACTCCGGAGGCCGCATGCGGCAATCCGCGAGGGAAAGGAAGGAAGAAATGAGGATCCTGTACGTTGCGCTCCTTTTGGTGTTTCCTCTGATCGCGCGGGAACCGTTGGCCCAGCGCATCGCCCACACAGACCCGGCCAAATACCGGCCGTCCAAGGCCGTTCATGACGGGGCGGGCGAAATGAGGTACATGGCGTTGTTTGACAGCCATGCGCTGGATACAAATTTATATTTCTTGCACCGGGGCGTTATCGAGCCAAAGAGCGGAATCGGCCATCACTTCCACAACCAATGCGAAGAAATGTTCGTAATCTTTGATGGCGAAGCGCAATTCACGATTGACGGACGAACCTCTCAGTTGAAGGGGCCGGCAGGAGCTCCTTGCCGGATGGGGCACTCCCACGCCATCTATAACCCAACCGACCGGCCGGTCCAGTGGATGAACATCAATGTCTCGGCGCTTAAAGGGGAGTACGACGCCTTCAATCTCGGCGACGCCCGCGTGGATGCACCGCTCGACCGCATACCCGTCTTCATGACGATGTACCTGAAACGGGATCTGCTGCGGCCGGTGGAAAACATGGATGGAGGCAAGGGCACGGTGCAGTACCGCCGGGCTCTGGGTCCCACCGTGTTCGCCGGCCCGTGGGCCTATGTGGACCATCTTGTCCTGCCGCCGGGAACCTCGGCCGGCCCTCATATGCATCGGGGAGTAGCCGAGTTCTACTATGTCATGAATGGAGACGGCGTAGCCAAGGTGGGGACCGGCCGCCAGCCCCCGGAGAGCGCCGCAATTCATCCGGGAGATGCGATTCCGATCCAGCTTTATGAGGTTCATTCGTTCGAGAATACCGGCGCTCAGCCCCTGGAGTTCCTGATCGTCGGCGTGGCCCGCGATAATGGGAAAGCGATCGACGTCGTTGACGTTCGGGAGGCGCACTGAACCCCTGCTTCGGCAAACTGTCTTCATCCGCGGCGGAGCGGGGCCGCGCCGGCCGGTCCTCCAAGAGGGGGCGTCGCATTCTCTGTCTCGGAAAAGATGAGAACGCGAAGAAATCCGATCGCGCCCGTGACGTTTCGCTAAATACTAAGTATTTAGCCAGACTTATGACCTCAAGGGCCAGCGTGCCGCGATCAAAGCTTATCGCGAACTGATCTGCCGCGCGCCCGATTCCGATGCGGCGTCTGCCGCCAAGCGGCTCCTTTCCACTCCATTTAATTCGAGTGCGTTCTATCCGCCGCTGCTGAAGTTTCTTAGGGATGTTTCCGGCGCTGGCAGCGGAAACTAAACGCCGAGCTGCCGGTTGATGGCTGCGGAATCCCGCGCGCCCCAGCGTTTCGCAATCAGGCCATCGCGGAGCTGGAACCACTCCATGGCGATAATACTATAGCTTTTTTGCGTCGGTTCCATTCCTCGAAAGGGCTTGCGAAATGTGCCGCTCTCGGAGTAGCGGGCGGCAGCGACGTCTCCTTCAATGACGATTTCTTCGATATCCAAGCTAATGCCATAGGCTTGGTGCAATTCGCGCCAGACAGCAATGGCAGCATCGATCGGCGCGCTGCCGAGAACTCCCTGGATGATCGCGTCCGGTGTGAACAGGGAACGCAGTTTGTCCACGTCACAACGATTGAAAGCCTCGACGTATGCGCGGATGACCTGTCTGTTCCTTTCTAAAGTGCTCATACCCAGGATTTCCATTTTCGGCTTCTGGATTGGGCTTAGCATATCACAAACTCCCCAATCTTAATCCTCCGACGCGTAGCTTGGGCGGAGGCCCCTCATGCCTTCCCCGCCCCAGTTCCCGACCAGCGGCGCCTTCCCTGTGCCTGCGGCCACGCGGCTCACTACCGGTAGTTGCGGTCGAAACCGTTGCTGACGGCGGTAAGGCCGGCAAAAGTGTCGCGCCCTTACTACCTGTGGCCGCACTGCCACAGGGGGCAGTTTCCCGCCGGTGTCGAACTGGACATCCAAGACACGGAGTTCTCTCCCAGGGTGCGCCGCATGCAGGCCATGGTGGGCCAGGAAGCGCCCTTCGAGCGCGGCCGCCAGCAACTGGAACTGCTGGCTGGCCTGGAGGTGAATGCCAAGAGCGTGGAGCGAACTGCCGAGTCGGTAGGCCAAGATCTGGCTCGGCGGGAGCAGGAGGAGATCTAGCGAGCCGTGCAGTTGGCCATCGTGGTGGGAGAGCCGGTTCCCATCCTGTACGTGAAAATGGACGGGACCGGAGTGCCGGTGCTGAAGAAAGAGACCCTGCACCGGAAGGGCAAGCAGGATGGACAACCCGCCCACACACGCGAGGTGAAGCTGGGCTGCGTGTTCACGCAAACGCACTGGGACCAGGAAGGCTATGCTATCCGCGACCCCGATACGACCACGTACGTGGGGCGATTGAGACCGCGGAGGACTTTGGAAAGCGACTGTACGTGGAGGCCTGGAAACGCGGCGGGACTCGCGCGCAGAAGAAGGTGGTGCTGGGCGACGGAGCCGAGTGGATCTGGAACCTGGCCCAGCAACATTTCCCCGGGGCGATTCAGATTGTCGATCTGTTTCACACTCCGCTACACCTCTGGGACTTGGTTGGCAAGTTGTATCCCCCGGCGAGCGCAAAACCGCGTCGTAAGAGCCGGAACATGTAAAAACGGCGGAGTCCGGTCTCAATTTCTTCTACGAAAAGCTTGAGCACCCGTGGCGCACTGGCGCGCGGTATCGAGAATCGCGATCGGGAATTGCAACCAGTTCCTTCCCTTGAAGGCGTTCAGCGGGCGTCCGTCCATACTGTGTTATCCTAATGCCGTTCCGACTGCCTCAGCCCGGCATCGAGGGGCCGCTGGGCGGCTGAACTGCTTTTTCAAGGCCCCTTGCGGAGCGGCGGAGTGGTTGGAACGTGCGAGCGCGAGAGGTACAGTTTGCTGAAGCGGACCGCGGTTTTCACGCTCCTGCTGCTTCTGATCAGCGCGGCCGGCCACGCCGAAGAGCCGTTCCTGTTACAAGTGATGAAGGAGGAATTGAATCGCTCCTTCAGCATCCTCAAACAGAAAGCCGACCCGCCGCCGTATTTCATCAGTTATGAAATCAGCGAGCAGCAGACTTACAGCCTCTCGGCCACGCTGGGCGCGCTGGTAACCAACACGCAGAGCCATTCCCGGTTGCTCGACGTAACAGTGCGCGTCGGCGATTATAAGCTGGACAATTACCATCGCCTGCGCGGCCAGGCGGGCTTTGGCGGAACCGGCGGCGGCGGCGCTCTTACCATCAGTATGGATAACGACCCCGACTCGATCAAGGCTTCCCTGTGGGCGCATACCGACCGTAAATACAAACTCGCCGCTCAGCGCTTGATCCGGATCAAGACCAACCGCGCCGTCAAGGTGGATGAAGAGGATTCGAGCGACGACTTTTCCCGGGAAGAGCCGGTGACTTTCGCCGGTCCCCGCGCCTCGCTCAATTTCTCGGCGCAACCCTGGGCCGTGCGGCTCAAAAAGCTCTCCGCCGCCTTTCGCGCTCATCCACAAGTGTTGGAATCCAAGCTGATCCTCCACGTGGAAAGCTTAAACAAATCGCTGGTGAATACGGAAGGCACTGCCGTGCAGCACGGGCGCAACTTCCTGCGGCTGATGATTACGGCCCGGGCCCGGGCCGACGATGGAATGGATCTGGACCGCTTCGAAAGCTTTGAGGCGGCGGATCCGTCAGGATTTCCGCCCGACGATCAAATCCTTGCGGTGATCGAGACCATGGCGCGTGAGCTCGAGCAGTTGCGCAAGGCTCCGGCGGCCGAGCCTTTTGTCGGTCCTGCTATATTGAGCGGACGCGCGAGCGGCGTATTCTTTCACGAAATCCTGGGGCACCGCGTGGAAGGACACCGCCAGAAAGACGAGGAAGAAGGCCAGACTTTCGCCAAGAAACTGGGCGAGCCGATTCTGCCGCCGTTTTTATCCGTGATTTTCGACCCGACTTTAAAGAAGCACAACGGCATTGAGCTGAACGGATGGTATGACTTCGACGACGAGGGCGTAAAAGCGAGGCCGGTGACCGTGGTGGATCAGGGGGTGCTGAAAACGTTCTTAATGACACGGTCTCCCATCGCATCCGTCGCGCGGTCGAACGGCCACGCCCGGCGTCAGCCGGGGCGGGAGGTCGTTTCGCGCCAGTCGAACCTGCTGGTCGAGTCTACGCGGCGCGTTTCCGACGAAGAACTGCGCCGTATGCTGATCGCGGAAATCCGGCGCCAGAACAAGCCCTACGGCTTGTATTTCCGGGATATACAGGGCGGCTTCACCACAACCAGCCGCGAAGGCGTGCAGGCCTTCAAGGTGATGCCTCTGGTGGTGTACCGGGTTTACGCCGACGGTCGTCCGGATGAGCTGATTCGGGGCGCGGACATTGTAGGAACCCCGCTGGCGGCATTCGGAAAGATCCTGGCTACTTCGGACCGCACCGAAGTCTTCAACGGCTATTGCGGCGCCGAGTCCGGCAGCGTTCCGGTGTCCGCGATTTCGCCGGCCATTCTGGTATCGGAGATGGAAATCGAGCGGCAGCGGACTGCGCAGGACCGGCCCCCGCTGCTGCCGCCGCCTGAAAACTGATGCGACGAATTCTCCTGCTGCTGTTGATCGCCTGCTTGTGCCGCGCCCAGTCTTCGAGCCCCGCCGAGACGGACGTCATTCTGCGCGCGGCGAGCGACGAAATGGCCCGCTCAATGCGCGATCTGCACCTCGAGAGCCTGCCGCGCCCCTACTACATCGACTATATGGTGCTCGATTCCGACAGCTTCAACGCGGCTGCGGTTTTTGGAGGCCTAGCGCGGTCACAGCGGATTCGCTCCCGCGTTCAGGTGGTCAATGTGCGGGTAGGCGATTATCAGCTCGACAATACGAACTTTGTGGGCGGGTCGTTCGCGCACAGTTCCAACTATGACGTGTACACCCTTCCCCTCAATGACGACTACTTCGTTCTGCGGCGGCATTTCTGGCTCTCGACCGACGAAGCTTATAAAGCCGCCGTCGAATCGCTCGCGCGGAAGCGCGCTGCTCTGCGGAACATAAGGCTCTCGGTGCAGCTCGATGACTTCGCGAAGCAAATTCCTACGCAGTCGATCCGGAGCCGGGGCCGGCTGGTGATTGACCAAAAAACATGGGAGGCCCGAGTCCGGGAGTTTTCAGCCCTCTTCCGCCGGTTTCCGAAAATTCTATACTCGCGCGTCGTTCTGGACGCCTCTGCCGGCACCCGCTATTTTCTGAACAGCGAAGGAACGCGAGTGCGGGAACCCGAAGCCATTTATCTGCTGCAAGCGTTTGCCTCTACGCAAGCTCCCGACGGCATGCAGTTGTACGATTCGGTTTCCATCCCCGCACGCACCCAGGAGCTTTTGGGCTCCCCCGAGCAGATCCGCGCGCAGATCGAGGCCATGGCCCGGCGGCTGAGCGAATTTCAATCCGCTTCGACCCTCGACGGCTACTCGGGTCCTGTGCTCTTCGAGGGCACAGCGGCCGGCCAGGTCTTCGCCGAAACGCTGGGACGGAATCTCGCCCTCACACGCCGGCCGCTTTCCGAAGGAGGGCGGGGAACGCTTTTCGGCGTGCCCTCGGGCGGCATCAGCGGCGCTCTGGACGGCCGCCGCAAATCCCGCATCCTACCCGAGTGGATGGACGTGGTTGATGACTCCACTCAAGCCGAGTGGCAAGGCAAACCGCTGCTCGGCCATTACAACGTGGATCTGGAAGGCGTGAAGCCCGTTCGCGTGGAGCTGATTCGTCGGGGCGTGCTCGAAAATTATCTTCTTTCGCGCCTGCCAGTGCGGGGCTTTGAAGGCTCCAATGGGCATGCCCGGCTGCCCGGCCCGGGAGGCACATCGCTGGCCAGCCCCGGCAATCTGTTTATCATCGCCCATCAGACGGTGCCCGAGGCCGATTTGAAAAAACAATTGATCGAGATGTGCCGCGTCCAGGACCGGGAATTTGGATTGCTGGTGCGAAAGATCGATTTTCCCTCCTCAGCGCCGCGGGAAGCCTTGCAAAACATCTTCTCTGGCCAAAGCGGCGAAGATCGTCCCACCAGTATTCCATTGGCGGTGTACAAGGTTTACGCGTCAGACGGGCATGAAGAGCCGGTGCGCGGGCTCCGCTTTCGCGGTTTCTCAGTCCGCAATCTTAAGGATATTATCGCCGCGGGAGATCAGCCTTTCGTTTTTGATTACATCGATAACGGCGGCCCTTTCGCTTTGATGGAAGGCGCTTACGGCGCGGAGACCAGCGTGATCGCTCCCTCGATTTTAGTGGACGATGTGGAATTGAAAGGCTCGGAAGAGCAGTTGCCGGGCTTGCCGGTCGTCCCGCATCCCTACTTCAGCCGGGCCAGTCGCCAGCCGAATTGAAATCGAGCCGCACAAAGAGCTCAGTTGGTCGCCAGCAGCCGGACGATTTTGCCAAGCGCCTCGACGTCGGCTATATCGGCCACCTCGGCCGGCGAATGCGAGTAGCGAATCGGCCAGCCGATCGGGATATTGAGCGCGCCGCCGGTGACGAACTGGGAGCCGTCATTCGCGCCGCTGGTGACGCCGTATTGCACAGGAATCCCATGGCGGCGGGCCAAATCCGCCAGCCGCGCGACTGCGGGCCGCGGCGTGATGCCGGCGCTATCCATGGCGCGGATCACAAATCCGCCGCCCAGGCGCGCAGCGGCGAATCTCTGATTTTCCAAAGGAGAATCGGAAGAGACGAATGTATCGATGGCGTAGACTTCGGTAGGATGCACTGATTGGGCCAGGAACTCCGCTCCGTGCAGGCCTGTTTCTTCCGCCGTGGTAAATGCAAACCATGTGGGCCGCTTGATGTCCTCCCGCCGGATCGATCGCAGGGTTTCAATCAGGATGGCGCACCCGATTCGGTCATCGAGGGAGCGGGAACTGGTGCGCCCGCCCAGTAATGGCCGCAGGCGCTTGCGGGCGGTTACCGTATCTCCGGTCTTGATGCCCATCGCCCGGGCCTCCTCCGCCGTCGCCGCTCCGACCTCGACGATGGAGCGGAGCGACGCGCCGCCGGCTTCCCCCTCCGGACCCAGCATGAGCGCCGGGAGCGGCCCGGAACTGGTGTGTACTACTGCGGGGTGCCATTCGAAAAAATCGGAAATGCCGCCGCCCCGCGTTTCAACCAGCAAAGAGCCTTCCGGCTGTATGTCCACCACCTCAAAGCCCAACTCATCCATGTGGCTGAGAAAGAGCCTTTCGGGTTTCTCTCCGAGTCTGACGATGAGGTTCCCTTTTTCGTCTACTCGGGAGGCCTGCCGCGCCCAGGCCGGCAGCAGGTTCTGAATGGTCTCGCGGATGGCAGCTTCATGGCCGCTGACACCGGCGGCATTCAGGAGCGTCTCCAGCGTGGAAGCCGGCGCAGAGCTTACCGGCGCGGCCGCCGCAGGGCGGGGAGCGCCGGCCGCGCGGATGCCGCCGAACTCCGCAAGCAGGCTCTCTACAGCGTCGAGGCTTGCCCGTGCTACGGTCTCCACCGGGGTTCCCGCGTTTTCGACGCCCAGCGTCACCGCCGCTACTTGCGACGGATTTTTCCAGATTTCTTCATTGGCAAACGCCGGAACCAGGACCTTCTCGACCGCCGCTCGATCGAATTCCAGTTTTCTCTTCTCGGCCAGAGCCGCCAGTAGGTCCGCCATTTGGGACGTGCGGTAGGAGACTGGTGCGATTGCCGGATGAGGGTTGCCGCCGGGCTTAATCCAGACCACGCGGTCGGCCGCTACGCGCTCCAGGACCCGCGCCAAACCCTGGTTGCCGCCGTACTGCTGCGACACAAACGCCAGAGTGACGGCGTTCGAGGGCGGCGCTCGCCTCATCCTTTCCGCAAGGGCGATCAGAACGGCTGCTCCGGCCCGAGCGGAGATCCAGGGAGCGCTCATTCGCTTACCCGCCCCGAGCTCGGTATAGGATTTCTCGAGCGTGATCGGGTCGAGCAGATCGACACCCGCTTCCCGAGCCTCTCTTTCCGAGTGCGCGCCGATATCCACGTACATCTGTTCCGGATGCTCCGTCTTGGGCACCGCAGCGCGCTCCGTTTGCAGGTGCACGGAAAGACCGGCGACCACGCCGTTGATTGCTCGCCCGCTCGCCGTTGTGACTCTCACCGGCTGCGCCAGAAAGAAGCGGTCGAAATCGGGGTGCGGTGGAGTGGGCGACAGCCGATGAACGCGAAGGTAGCCATCCGAAGTGATGGCTGATGCCACGTAGCCCGGCTCATCCAGTCCGGCGATAAACAAGGTATGCGGGCGGCCTGCGCCAAAAGTGGCCGTCAGCGACCCGGTGTTATCCACTTCCTGCCGGCCGCCCACGGCCTTTCGAACATAGTCGAGCACGGCGCCTTCGTAGCCCGAAGCGCCATCGATTGTGGCCAGCGCTCTTAGATCCTCTGCCGCCCGCACGGAAAGACAGCAGGCCAAGCATATCCCCGCCAGACGAAGCCAGCTGCGCCGGCCTGTCGTGAGCTGATGCGGCTCGGCGCCGGACCGGCTCAGGCCAACCGATGTTTTCATCAGGCGCGTTCTCTCCCTCAACGGATCCGGGCTGGCGGGAGCGTCAGTGGCCGCTATACTTCTAGATATACGCAATACAATCAATTTCCACCAGAGAATTGCCGGGAATCCCGCCCGCCGCAGCGATGGTCGTTCGCACAGGCGGCTCGGGGCCGAAACGCCCGCGAAATACCTCGTTCATGGCCTGGTAGTCTTTTAAATCGTTGAGGTAGACGTTGACCTTCAATACCTTTTCCATGGACGAGCCGGCGTTCACCAGAGCTTTTTCCATCTCGTCCAGCACATGTTTGGTGTGGGCCCTGATGTCGCCTTCGAAATGGGCTCCGATTCCCGCGAGAAATAGAAGGTTGCCGTACGAGACGGCGCCGCTGAACAGCGGCGGCTGAGCCGCTTTCGAGCCGGACGGCCGCGCCCGATCATGCACCTTCTTTACCGGAGCCGTTTCCGCGGCGCGGGCTCGAGCAGCCGCTCCCACTAGCGCCGCGCCCGCTCCGGCCGCCTTCAAAAAGTTCCGGCGATTGTTTTTTGCGCTCATGCGATCGCTCCTTCTCCTGGTTTGGATGTTATCAAGCCGTTTCTTTCACCGGTCCAGGCCGAAGAATGAACTTCGGCCGGCCCTCCTGGTTCGCCAACTCCCAGGCGAGCCGCATCGTAAGCTGCGTGACCTTCAACATTTTCGTGAAATTCAGCCGATCGGGAGTATCGGTGACCTGGTGATATTCGGGATGAAAACCGCCGAACAGCCACACGGCGGGTATGTGCTCGAGAGCGAATGGATAATGATCGCACCGCTGCATGATATCCAGGGAGTGGTCGGCGTCCAGACGGAAGTCGAGCTTCAGCCCTACTCGCGCGTTAGCGGCCTCCATAGCCCGCCGGAGATCCGGCGAATAATGGGTCCCTACCGGGTCGAGAGCGTTGGCAGTGTCAGCCGGAACGTGCCATCGCCCGTCGGTCTCCGGCCCCGGCGTCTCATCACGGCCGATCATATCCAGGTCGAGGACCGCAACGGTTTCCTCCAGCGGCCGCAAGGGATGCCGGACGTAGTAAAAGGAGCCGAGCAATCCCTCCTCCTCCGAGCCGAACACAATGAAAAGAAGCGACCGCCGCGGCCGAACGCCCGAGCCGGCAAACGCGCGGGCCAGCTCTAAAACGGCTGCCGTGCCGCTGGCGTTGTCGTTAGCGCCGGGGAAATAATGCCCGCCGGCCGCTCCCAGGTGGTCGTAGTGAGCGCACACGAGCACCGTCTCGCTTTTCAGCTTCGGATCGCTGCCCTCGATTGAGGCGGCGATATTTACGGAAGAAACCGCCCGCGACCGCAGCAAGCGGTGATCGAGGGTCATACGGATGCCGGCCAGTTCGAAGGACTGCGGGCGCAGAGTGGCGTCGATCCTGCTTTCGAGATCCGCCCGCTGTTTGTGCGCAGCCCGCAACAGGTCATCGGCGACGTGCGAGGCGATGCTCACCAGAGGGATGCCGGTTTCTTCATCGGCGAGGGCCTGCTCCGGAACATCCGGTTCAATAGCTTTGCCCGAGCTGGCGCGGATGCGGGCGCTGCTTCGCCCGGAGGCGAGCAACAAGCCGGCGGCGCCGTGTTTCGCGGCGTTGCGCAGCTTGGAGTAGCTGCCCGCGTAAAGAGTATCCCCCCGGCCGTTGAAGACGCTGTCGGCTCGTTCCCTCTGGGGTTCTCCCGCCAGCGCCAGCACGAATTTTCCGCGAGCGTTCAGGCCCGCATAGTCGTCATAATGCAGCTCGGGTGCGGTGATGCCATAGCCGGCGAACACGACGCCCGCCTCTGTCTCAGCGCTTTTCGGAAACCGGCAGAAAAAATTTCCCGGCGGATGAAAGACTGTGCTCAGGCCGGGTTGCTTCTGCAACAGCCATCCCAGCGTGGATTCGGTTTCATCGATCTCAAATTCGAGCAGCGGAATCTGTTGAAAATAGCTCCCGGCGCCGGCCGCAGGTTGCAAGCCGGCGTTCCGCATGGCCGCCGCGACGAAATCCGCCGCCGATTGCGATCCCGGCTCGCCCGAAAGCCTGCCCGCAATCGCCGGGGAGCACAGGAACGCCACGTCCGAGCGCATCCGTTCGGCGCTCAATCGTCCTATTGGGACATCGATGGAAGGTCTCGCCCCAGGGACCGCGTGCAGAGCGCACACCAGAAGGGCGGCGGAAATCCACGCGATCGCTGTTGGCGCACGCCCCCTCATCGCGACCGCCCGAGTTGATAGAGTCCGCCATCTACCAGCAGCGCTTCGCCCGTCATAGCCGTGGCGTCGGCGGCCAGAAACAAAGCCGCTTGGGCCACTTCCTCTACCGTGGCCAGCCGCCCGAGAGGAGTTACTTGGGCGCCGTGTGCAAATGCTTCCTCCGGCCAGCCCGCGAACCGCGTTCGGACCAACCCTGGACACACGGCGTTTACGCGAATATCGGGCGCCAGCACCCGTGCCAGCGACTTAGTCAGTGAGAGCGCGCCCGCTTTTGCTGCCGCGTATGCCATAGAGCTTCCCGCGGCATGAAAGGCCGCTGACGACACCAGGTTCACAATAGCCGCCCCCTTCTGCTTCCGCATGAGGGGCACGGCCGCCCGCACGCAATAGAACAGGCCGCGCAAGTTGACGTCGAACGTGCGGTCCCAGATCTCATCTGTCAGATCATCGAGCTGGTGATGGGGCACTCGCGTGCTCCATCCCGCGTTGTTCATCAGCACGTCCAACCGTCCCCAGCGCCTCTCTATCTCGGCCATCATCCCTTTCACGTCGGCTTCGCGGCGTACGTCAGCGCGCCAGGCGATTGCTGTTCCCCCTTTAGCCCAGATGTCTTGCGCGACCTCCTCAGCCTCGGCCTGGGATTGGCTGTAATTTACGACGACCGTGGCCCCCTCGCGGGCAAATAGAAGCGAGATAGCCCGGCCAATTCCCGTTCCGCCGCCGGTGACCACGGCGATACGATCTTTGAGTTTCATAATGAAAGCATCAGCTACTGGAAAAACGCCCGCTTGCCTCGATCCTTGCCGAGCGCGGCGTCTCCGCGGCCTTCCGCCGGTTGATCGTTCTCCTCCAGAGGTCCGGAGCCGACGCCTGCGCCCCCCGGACATTGTGGCGAGCGCAGCCAGGGCCGGCAGGCGGGGCGCGGCAAGCTAGCCTGCGATTCCCGCGACTACTTCATAGAACATTCGCAGGCCCTTTTCAAACGGGGCCACCGGCATCCGCTCGGCATCGGAATGCATGGACATCACCTCTTCGGCCGACAGCATTACCGGAAAAAATCCGTAGACATAGCGGTCCGGCCGGCGGAAGAAATTGCCGTCAGTGCCAAAAGGGGTGAGATATGGCGTCACCTTGGCATTCGGCGCTTCCCGGGCCACGGTCGTTTCAATCAGACGGAAGAGCTCGGTATCCGCCGAACTTGGCGGTTGCGAGGGCTGGTGGTGCACATTCTCGATTTTCAATTTCGGCTCGGCGCCAGTCTTGCGAACCCACTCGATAAATTCCTCGACCGGTTGGCCGGGCAGCAACCGGCAATCGATCGACGCGGTGGCAATGGACGGAACCACGTTGTCCTTCGGCGGGTCGCCCACGCCCGCACGAAAGCTGGTTAGCGCAATGGAATTTCGCCGAATCGAATTGGCAAACCGGTTGTCAGCCAGGGTTCCCAGCCGCGTTAGCATCTGGTCCAGAATCGGGTCGGTGCGCTTGGGCGGAGGCGTTTCGACAATGCGGCGGAGTACGCCGGAAAGCATAGCAATGGCGTTGTCATCGGCAGGCTGGGATCCATGTCCGCCGGTACCCTCCATGGTGAGGTGCAGCCATAGCACCTGCTTCTGCGCCACCGAGACGCCGTACACATCGCCTTCCGGCGTGAACAGCCGGTTTGCCGAGAAACCACCCTCTTCGAGCACGTATTCCGACTCCACTTTCTGAGGATATTTGTCGAGCAGAAATTTCACGCCTGTGCCGCCGCCGACTTCCTCATCGGCTGTCGCGGCAAAGATGACATCACGTTTGAGAGGGACGCGGTTCCGCTTGAGCAGCAGGAACGCCATCAGGTGGAGAATGCCGGTGGACTTCATGTCCACGGCTCCGCGGCCCCAGAGCCGGTTGAGCCGGATCTCTGCCCCCCAAGGATCGGTCTGCCACCGGCTGCGGTCTGCGGGGACGGTGTCGGTGTGGTTCAGGAGCAGCAGCGGGCGCTTGCTCCCGTTGCCCGGCAGGCGCGCCAGAAGATTCACTTTGCCGGGCGCCGCTTCCAGCCGCTCACTTTGGATTCCTTCTTTTTGCAGAACTCCGGCCAGAAAGCTCACCGCGCCTGCTACATTGCCGGGTGGGTTCGAAGTGTCAATGCGGATATATTCGCGAAGGCGGCCGATCGCTTCTTGCGACGCTTTGGCCCAATCGGTTTCTACGCCCCGCGCGGCGGGGGTCCCGGCCGCGGCCCCTGCCATCCCGAGCAACAATTCTCTCCGCGTCATGCGCACTATTCTAACCCAGGCCTTCCACCCAAACCGAACGCAACGGCAACGCTCCGTGCTCCGTCTTACCGCCCAATGATGCCGAGGTTCAGTTCTCTCTCCGAATGGGACACGGAGCAGTGTTGGCCCCCAAGGAAGGCGGCCGGCTTCTAGTTCGTTTTTTGAGCGAGATCCCCGGAGGATTCGCGCCGGAAGCCAGATGCGCGTGATCGAGCTTCCGGGCAACCGCCGGATCATCGGAAACGTAGAATTTTGGCGCGCTTGCGCAAGCTGGAGGACAGAACGTTTGCCTCGCCCGAGTGCCGTTTGCTAGGCATCCCACTTTTGCGTTCCCACATTCAGAGCCCTGCCGGCTTTTCCATCACCGCCGGTTTCGTGTGTTAGCATGAAACCTGGACTTTACCAGGCGTCCGGAGAGGTGCTGGAGTGGTCGAACAGGGCTGCCTGCTAAGCAGTTACACTGGCAAAACCGGTGTCGGGGGTTCGAATCCCCCCCTCTCCGCCAGAATCTTTGGCTCTGCGGCACAGCGGTGGGCTGAGCCGAATTCCGAGAGCAGCAAATCTCCTCGGCTTGGAACTCGATAGGCGGCGGACTTGGGATTTCAGCCCAGAAATAGCCGCCGATAAGCCTGCCGCGCTTTCTCGAGGCTATATTCCGCTTCGATCTTTTTCCGCCCGGCCTCTCCCATTTCGCTTCGGCGCCCGGCATTGCTGAGGAGTGCGTCGATGGCTTGGGCGAACTCTGCGGCTTCGCGCTGACCCGGCTCGATAAGGATCCCGGAATGCTCATCGACAACCTCATCGATGGCGCCGGTTCGCGAACAAATCACGGGACGCCCGCTGGCCAAGGCCTCGAGAATAATGAGGGGAACGCCTTCCGCTTGCGATGGAACCACAACGAGATCGCAGCCAGCCACGACGGCGGGTATTTCCTCGACATGGCCCAGCAGCGAGAAGAGCGCTTCCACCGCCCGCCGGCGAATTCGCGCTTCAAGTGCGCTTCTCTGCTCGCCATCGCCGGCGACCAGGAAATGAAAGTCGCGCGCCGGGCGAAGCCGCACGAGTTCGGCTGCAATATCGGCCAGGAGCAGCGGGCGTTTGATTGGGTCAAGCCTGCCGGCGAACAAAATGTTCTTCATGGCGGTCCCAGAAGAAGGCGCGGGCCGGAATCGCTCGAGATCCACGCCGTTCCGAATCAGCCGGATTTTCTCCTCCGGCACACCCGCGGCGCGAAGGCGACGCCGCGCCGCCTCGGAAATGACGATGCGCAGGTCGATTGCAGAGGCGACAGGGGCGCTGGCGCCCACGAAATCCCATGCCGGGTCCACCGCGTGGATCCAGTCCATAATCCGCAACCCCGGCAGAAGCCGGCGCAGGTGGGGAATAGCGCTGTAGGCGGCGAGCGAGTTCTGGATAACGATCGTATGAAACTGCCAATTCTGGACTATAGAACAAATGGCTGCAATCATATGATCCGGTTGCACCAAGCGTGCCAGATCGTAGACATGATCGGTCCTCTGCCGCCATCGCGTCTCCCAGCGGGAATCGTGCGATTGCGTGGCGATCAGGAAGATCTCGCAGGCGGCGCGGTCGATGGCTCCCGCCGCTTCCAACAGCACGCTTTCGGCTCCACCGGCGCCGAGGTGCGGCGTGAGCAGGGCGATACGGCGGCGGTCCGCCGGGCGCGGCATATAGCAGAGCGGCTCGACAAGCTTGCCTAAGGCCAAGATCGATTTGGGCTGAAACTTAAGATAGAAGCTCAGGTCAAATACGCCGCGGCCCGCCACCCGGTTGATGCTCTCTTTGATTCGCAAAGGGATCAGCCGGCTGGCCGATTGGAGCGGATGGCGGAGCCAGGAGCGAAGCGACAGCAACTCGGCGTTGACCAAATGCCGGCGCACCTGTTCCCAGCCGCTTCTGCCGGCAGCCGGGCGGCCGGCGCCGGGGCTGCTGGCGGCAGATTCGATTTTTCCGGTGATTTCCTGAAAGTCATGGATCCTTTCCAGGGTCTGGCGGGTGGCGCACAGGCATCCGTCGGAAAGCCGTGTGGCTGCGCGCCCGCTCCACACGGCCAGGGCGCAGAGCTCGGCGCTGTGAGCGTCGATTTCTCCGGCCGGAGGAATCAGAAAAGCCGGGGCGCGCGATTGCTGGAGGGCAGCCCCGGGAACAGATGCCGGTTGTTCCTGGATATCTTGGATCGTTTGCGACGCAAGAGTGCGTCCCACAATGCAGACCGCCGGCGCCCATTGCGCCTTAATACAAGCGCGGCCCTCAGGCGAATAAAGCTGCGGATGATTCGCCCGTATTTTAGCGACCAGTTCCGCATGGTGTTCGCGCGCCACGGTCAACAGCGAGCGGCCGTGTTTGCGGTATTCAAACAGGGCCCGCGGCAAATGGCGCCCGTAGCGCCCGCGCTCCGCCAGCCGCAGCCAGAAATCCCAATCCTCATAACCGAGGCGCATGGAATCGTCATAGCCGCCGGCCGCTTCCCAATCGCTCCGCTGGATTAGAGAAGCGTAGATCAGCGTATTCTGATCGAGCAGCCGGAAAAGGTTGTACTCGTCGAGACGCTCGACGTACCTTTTTTTGCCGAAAACGCGATAGTCGGTGTAGATAAAGGCGGCCTCCGGATGAGCCCGGGCCGCGCGCACGCATTCGCTGACAAATGCCGGATCCAGCCGGTCATCGGCATCAAGGGGGACGACATAGTCGCCGCGCGCAGCGCGGAAGCCGCTGTTGCGGGCGGCGGCCAGACCCTGGTTGCTCTGTTCGATGTAGCGGTCGGCGGCGCCGGCTACGGATCGGAGAAGCTGGCGCGCTTCCGGCTGATCCGTGCCATCATCGACCAGAATGATTTCCACCCGGCCATACGTTTGAGCGCGGACGCTGGCTAATGTCTCTTTCAAAAAACGGGTGGGGTTGTAGCAGGGAATGACAACCGAAACAGATCCCATTACCGTGATGCCGCCGGCGGCAGGGGTAAATAAATGCACCGATCCGTCTTGCTGAATCGAAGCGTGCTCGAGCGGATGGCAATCCGCTCATAATTGCGGGCGAGATCGCAGAGGCCGGCCCGCAGAAATCTGGCCCGGGCGCTCAATTTTGAGGCCTCCCGCAGAATCTCCTGCGAAGCGCGGGTTGCGGGCACCCGGAAAGCCTGATCGAAGGACAGCAGAATCGGTGAATCCGCTGTTGGCTCGGACACGACGTGGCCGAAAAAGTATAGCTTTTCTTCTTCGGAACGCTCGAGCATTTCCCACCGCAGGCGGAGCCACAAGAAACCACGGGACCGGGTGAAAGAGTAGCCTTTCAAATGCACGCCGTTGGCAAACTCGACGCCGCACCGCTCGATCCGCTGTGGCTCCAGCCGGAACTTGTAATCAGCCGGCGGCTTCCGGTTCGGCTCAAAGACCGCCGCCGTGCACAAATCCAGGACCGGGACCGTGGAAGCCCAGAGAGTGGCCCGCGTCTGGACCTCGGGATCGAACAGGCCGAAATGCAGGCGAGCACCCTGGGTGAAAGACGGCGGGAGCACGAGGCAACGCGATTCATACCCTTCATCACCCGGGCCCCACGAGGTCAAATCCGGCCTTCCGCGCAGAATTTCATGATCCATAGAGCCGAGAAGCACTCCCTGGGGGTTGACAATGTGTGCGAAACAGCGCCAGCGCCTCTCTGGAGTCTTCCAGCACCGCCAGCGGATTTCCAGCACAAACACACCGCATTTTTCCGAGAACCGCAATCCGGTGACCTGAAGCTGATCGGCAAAATGCAACGCTACGTCATCGATCTGGGGCAGTGGGGCCGGCGCAGACGCCGGCGAAAAGCAATCCGGCGCTGCGCTAAGATCCTCGATGCCCGTTTCGCCGAGAAGAAGCGTCTTCCCGCACGTGGACGCCTTGGCAGCCGCAGCCGCCATGGCTTCGAGATCCATCCACGCATCCGATTCCAGCAGCCATCGGCGGCCGGCCTTCGAAATCACCACCCGCAGATGAGGATCCGTTTCGGCGAGGAAGGCGTCGCCCTCGGGAGCTTCCACGCTCTCGTGAATCAACTCGATAACCCGGACCGCGGGCAGCCGTTGCTGGAGGAAAGGAACAATGCTGAGACCTGGGGGGCAATTTTGGATTACAAGCACGTCAATTTTCCAGTTGACCACGAACCAATAATAAGCGGCCGTCATCTCTGCCGGCTCGATCAGCGGAGCCAGGTTATAGACGTGCTCAGTTATCTGCCGCCACCGGTCGTGCCACTCCGAGCGATCCGCTTCGAGCGCAATGATAAACAGTTCGCAGCGGTCACGATCCACGCGGTCCGCTAGCTTGAGCAGCAGGGCCTGTTGTTCGCCCGCCCCCAGATGCGGGACGATCAGAGCCAGCCTTCGCTTTGGGGATCCTTCCCTGGCTGGCGGCGCCGGCCGCGTCAAATAGCACAGCGACTCCGGCCGGCGCACCTGTCTTGCCCCAACGTGTTGCTCGATGGCGGCCAGACTTGCGGCTCCGCTCAGCATGCCGCGAGCCAGGCCCAAGGAGCCGTCCGGGAGGCGCACCACCGATTTGCCGCTGAAAACAGCGAGTGCACACAGTTCCGCGCTTTGCGGATCGGTGATTCCCTCAGGCGGCGGGATCAGGAACGCGGGAGCCCGCGAAGCCGCCAGGGCGCGAGCCGGATCTGTTTCACAGAGAACTTGGACATCCTCGATGGTTTGCTGGACACGCGCCTGACGGCTTTCCGCGGATAGGACACATACGGCTGGCTCCCAGCAGATCTTAGCGTGTATCAGTCCTTCGCAAGAATACAGCCGCGGATGATTGGCTCGGATCCTCGCGACCAGCTCTTCGTGCCGCTCCCGGGCCGCGCTGTACAAAGAAGGGCCGTGCTTTCTGTACTCGTAGAGCACTTTCGGCACATAGCGGCCGTAGCGGCCATGTTCAGCGAGCCGCAGCCAAAAGTCCCAGTCCTCGTAGCCGTCGCGCATCGATTCGTCGTATCCGCCGGCCAGTTTCCAGTCTGCTTTCCTCACCAAAGAGGCGGCGCTGATAATGTTGTGGTCGAGCAACTGATAGAGATTGAAATCAGCGGACCGCTGGATGTAGTGCTCGTTGCCGAACACTTGGTATTCTGAATAGGCATAAGCGGCCTCGGGATACGCTTCGAGCAGAGCCACGCATTCGGCCAGATAATTTGGCTTGAGTCGGTCGTCGGAATCGAGCGGCAACACATATGTCCCGGCGGCCTCCCGAAAGCCGGCGTTCCGTGCCGCTGATACGCCACGGTTCGTCTGGCGGATGAATCGGTCCACACGCGGGCGCGCCCGTTCAAGATATTGACAGGCTGCCAGCCGGTCAGTCCCGTCGTCGACGAGGATGATCTCCAAAGGCCAATATGTTTGCGCGCGGACGCTGTCTATAGCTTCCTCGAGGAAGCAGCTAGGGTTGTAGCAGGGGATGACAACGGACACCAGCGGCGAAAACGGCATAGCCTAGGGAGAGGAACGCGGCGGGAGCGGGAGAAAAATCGCCTTCTGCTGCTTGCTCATCGTCAGGGTGCTTGATCGGATTGCGAGACGGTCCAGGGGGCGGTCAATGTCGAACACCCCAGCCCGCAAAAACTTCGCCTGACCGCTAAGTTTTGAAACATCGCGGACGATATCCTGAATCAGGGTCAATTGCCCGTCCGGAGACGGGAGCGTCCGGTTCAATCCCGTCTCTTCGTCGAACGACAGCAAAATGGGCGTGCCGGCAGACTGGTCAGCAACGGCATGGCCGAAAAAATAGAGCTTAGCCTTAGGCCGCCTCCGAGCGGACCAGCATAGCCGGAGCCAGGCCACGTCGCCCCGGCGCCGCAGGGAGTAGCCTGTCAGCCGGAGACCGCCTTCGAATTCTACATTGCAGGCTACGACGGGAGCGGGGCCCATTTGGAACTGATATTCGGCGGCAGGGGGTTGATTGGGAAGAAACACCGCCGCGGTGTAATCGTCCTTCAGAGGAGCGGTCGAGGCCCACAAAGGAATGCGCCGTCTCGATTCAGGATCAAACAATCCCAGCCTCACCTGTGCTCCTCTGGCGGCGGCTGGGGGGAGCGCAAGATACCGGGCTTCGTAGCCCTCGTCGCCGGGCTGCCATTCGGTTACCGGCGGGCTGCCGTGCAGAATCTCGTGATCCATCGAGCTTAGCAACTTGCCTTCGGCATCGACGACATGGGCAAAGCACCGCACAGGCATTGCAGGCGGCGTCAGGCACCGCCAGCGAAGCGCCAGGGTGAAAATGCCATCGTGCTCTGTCAGGCGCAGCCCGGCGATTTGCAGCAGGTTGCCGAAATTGAGGTCGGTCTTGTAAAGCTCGGCGGCCGGAGCGGGTTGGCGTGCGGGCGAAAACATATCCGGGCCGGCGCTGGCGTTTTCAAAAATCCGGATCAAGCCGCCATCCGGGGCGGGAATGCCCGGCGGCACTTCGCGAAACAGCGGCCCATTGCGAAGAAAGTCGATGGTCATCGGGCCGCCCTGAAAGCGGCCCAGAGGCTGTTGCGTGCCGCCGTCTTTCCATAGAAAGTATTGCGTGCTGCTCATGATCCGGCGCACCTGGTTCCGGCTGGAAGTATAGGCCGTCGTGTAGAATTCGAACGGATATTTCAGGAGCGCGGCTTCAAGGTCGAGGTTGTTGCTGTTAAAGGACCAGGTGTCGGCGCCCAGCCCAACGATCATCTTCGATCGAGGGCCCAGCCGCTCCCGGCGAGCGATGCGCTCTAGAACCTGATCCAGGGGCCAGCGGTCCGGGTTGGGCGCAAATGCATAGCCCATGTTCGGCGCGAAAATCAGCCAGCGGCCCAGCCGCAAAGTTTGCGAGCCGAACACCGGAAAGGAATTGCCTATGGCAATCAGCAGCGAGAAGACTGCCGCAGCCGCCAGCAGGCAACGGCTGGCGCGCTTCCACTGGCTGAGCACAAGCTCAAACAGCGCAGCCGTGGCGATGGCGAAAGCCGGCGCCATGGGCGCGATCAGCCGCACATCACGGTTTTCGGAGAGAGCAAAGACCGGCAGAGTGATCACCCAGGGCACAATATAAAAGACGGCAGCGCCAAGAAAATTTCGCCGCCGTGCTGTCCACACGGTGATCCCGCCCGCAGCGGCAGCCACCTGAACGGCGGAAACGGCATAGCTCAGCAGGATGAATATGTAATCCACAGCCATGCCCAGGGGCGATTGTCTTTCTGTGGGATGCACCGGTACAAAATAGCTTTCCTGAAAGGAACGATGAGTGATGGCATCCCAGTTGTTGACATACCAGGGTCCTGCCAGCAAAACAGCCGGAGCCACGATCAAGATGGCTGCCACCGCCGCTGTAAGCGTCCCGGCCGCTCCGGCAGGCGATTCCGAGCGCCGGGTCCTCTGCGCTCTCCAGAGAATTACAGCCACAACGGGAGCTACGAACAGCGGAAAGGTGATCTTCATCAACAGCCCCAGCCCGCACAAAACACCCAGACCGAGCGCCCATCGCTGGCGTCCGGTTCTTTCCCATCTTGCCAGCGCGAACAGCGAGCTAACTACCAGCGCCGTCAGCCAGTACTCGACCAGAAACAGGCGGGAAAGGCCGAGCAGCAAGGGCGAGAAGAGCGCGAAGAACACAGCCAGCAGCGACACTCTTTCGCCGAAGAACTCGCGAGTGAAGAGATAAAGGGACGCCGCCAGCGCCAGGCAGGCCGCGCTGTTGACGAGGTAAATGACGAAAACCGACCGGCCAATCAAACAAAAGAAAGGGAAAGGAAGCACGGTAATCAGAGGTGCTTTGTCTCCCAAGGCATGCTCGAAGCCGCGCCAGTAGCCGGCCAGCCCCTCCGAGGCGAAACGATCGAACAAACGAACCGACGCCGCCAGGTACCAACTATCGTCCCAATGCGTGGGGCCCTTCTCGCGAACGCCCCAACTGAGGATTATCGCCACGGCGGCGGCTGCGATCAGGTAAAAGCAGAGGGGGAATCTCTTCCAACCGGCGGGTCCGCTCATCAGAAAAACTTGAACTTCCGGGCTGCAAAGACGCACATGCGCAATAGCAGCAGGCCGTGCCGGAAGCGGCTGATGTTGGTCGAGCCGTAGGCGCGGTCGCGGTAGCGCACGGGGATCTCAACGATTTTCAGATGAAGCTTTGCTGCGCCGAAAAGCAAATCGAAATCTCCGAACGGGTCGAAATTCCCGAAATAGGCGCGATTAGCGGCTATTTTCGCATAATCCTCGCGAAGCAGGACCTTGGTGCCGCAAAGTGTGTCCTTGATGGGTTGATCGAGAATCCAGGTGAACATTTTGCTGAAGAATTTATTTCCCAGCAGGTTCAGATACCGCATGGCTTCCTTCTCCATGGGGTATACCAGGCGGCAGCCATTCACGAATTCTCCGGCGCCGCTCTCGACGGCGTCGAAAAAGCGCGGCAAGTCTTCCGGAGCGACGGTTAAATCAGCGTCCAGGATCATCAGCACGTCTCCGGTAGCGGCGGCGAAACCTTTCCGGACAGCATCCCCTTTGCCTCGGCCTGCTCCTTGCTGGATCAGCTTCAACTCGTGCGGCCCCTGGTAACGGGACATCACCGACTTGATCTCCTCCAGGGTCGAGTCGGTGGAATTGCCCTCCACGAAGATGACCTCGGTATGCTCGCCCATCGAGGGTATCCGCTTCACGGCAGGCTCGATATTGCCGCGTTCGTTGCGGCACGGCACGATGACCGAGCACGAATAGCGAGGGCGCGCCCCTCCGGGCTTCGGTCGGGCTACCAGGTACTGTTGCAGCCCGAGCCGCCGGAGCAGCGGCAGAATTTCCAGAACGCCGTTCAAAATTCCGGAAACAAGCGGAATGTATAGCGGAAAGGGCATCCGCCTGCCTTGTTTGATGACCTCAAACCCGCTCAAATCCAGCAGGTTCGCCAGATCCTGAGGGCTGAGCCAGTTTTGCAGATTTTGTCGGGTCTTCAGGCCGGCCCGTTCCGCAGCTTTCAGCACCGGCTCCCAAAGGAAGTTGTAGAAGGTGATGATGACGCGCGTGCGCGGGTGACACAGCTTGCCGAGCTGTTGCAGCGCTCCCTGGACATCGTAAAGGTCGCCGACCAGATCGGACAGGATGATGTAGTCGAACGGCTCCGCCAGTTCGGGCTGAGGCGTCAGCCGGTGAGCATCCATCTGAAAAAAACGCAAATGCGGATGCCGGCTGCGGGCCACCTCAACCATGCGGCTGCTCAGATCGATGCCCACGCCATAACCCGGATCGACCGCCGCCAGCAGGTCGCCGTTGGCGCATCCGATTTCGAGAACGCGTGATCCGCTCGGCACCAAAAACTTCAAGAGCCGGACAAGGCCCTGAAAATAATATCGATTCTTTTTAGAAGCCCATTGGCCGGCCAGGCCGTCATAGTAGCTGGTCAGATCCTGATGCACGTAGGAATCCTTGCCGGAGCTTACGGTTGGGACAGGCATCGCAAAAGGAGCCGACAATACAGCCGTTTCCCGCCTATGATAACAGATGCGTCTCGCGGCGAGGCGTGGAAACGCCTGTCGGGGAGGCGTGGGGGCGGTAGAATGGCGTTTCTGGCCTCTGTGATGGGAATGAATCCAAGGCGCGGGAGAGTGAGTTGAGCGGACCTACGCCGGAACAGTGGCGCAAGATCTTCCTGGAATGTGATCCCGGCCAGGATTCGGGCGAACGTTTCTTGCCGCTGCGCTCTTGCAGAAACCTCACCTCAGCCGAACATTTTGCGCGATATTTGTTTGCTTCCGGCTTCTGCGGGGGCAAGCGCGTTCTGGATGCCGCCTGCGGCGCCGGCTATGGTTCCTATGTGTTGAAAATTCTGGGCGCGGCTCAAGTCGTGGGAGTCGATTCCGACGCCGCGGCCATTGCTCTCGCCCGCCGAAACTACCAGGCCGCGGGCCTGGAGTTTCGCGTCGGCGATGCAACCGCCTGGGAAGCCCCGGATGCGCCTTTTGACGTAATTGTCTCTTTCGAGACGCTGGAACACGTTTCCGATCCGGATGCCCTTCTGAAAAATCTCCGGCGCCAGCTCGCTCCACAAGGTTTGTTTCTCATTTCCTGCCCGCACGACGCGCGCAGCCCCTGGCCCAGCCCGTTTCACCTCCGGCACTACACGTACCATGAATTCCGGGACCTGGTGGGGCGCTATTTTCCTGAGATTCATCCCTTCAGTCAGATTCATGCCCTGGCTTCGCTGATTTTACCGCCCGAAGCCGCCGCCGCCGATGAGCTTACCGCGCTGCCGCTGCCGGAGGCCTATTTCGAGGTGGCGAAATCCCTTGAATCAAGCGATGCCTTCGTGCTTCTATGCGGGCCAGGGAGCTCAGCCGCCCGGAGATCAGCGGCCGTAATCAGTAAGAATCTCACCGAGTTTTTGCAGGAGGTCTACGCCGGCGTCCACTATATCCGGGAACATGTACCGCATATCAAATGGCAATTGGCCGAGGCGAAGGCGCAGCTCGACCGCCAGGCCCGCCAGTTGCGGGCCCGCAGCTGCGCCCTGGAGGATCAAAAGAAGTACACGCTCGAGCTTTTGGACCAACTGGAGGCGATGCGCTGCTCCCGCACCTGGCAGGCGATGCTGGCTTGCCGGGAAGCTTTGGTCTCGCTGGCCCGGTTCTCTCCCGGCAAGCTTTTTGCCCTGCCCTTTCGCCTGGGGCGCATCCTGACGAGCCCACCCGTGCTGCCCACGGCGGCGAAAGCAGATTCGACTTTAACCGCCACGCCCATTTTGCCGCAGTATCTGCCGCACCGCCGCTCGGAGATTCGCGGGTGGCCGTCGGAGCGCCCGCTGATCACGGTCGGAATTCCCTGTTACAACTACGGGCGCTTCGTACGCGAGGCGATCGACAGCGTGCTGGCCTCGACCTTTCAGGATTTCGAGATCATTGTCGTAAATGACGGCTCGACTGAACCGGAAACTCTTGCCGTCCTCGAGGATTTGGAAAAAAATCCGCCGGCCGGAGCGCGGCTCCGCGTCGTACACCAGAAAAATCAGGGCTTGGCTGCGGCGCGCAACAAGGGCGCTGCGCTCGGCCAGGGCAAATATGTGATTTCGCTTGATGCGGACGATCGGATTGACCCGACATATCTCGAAAAAGTCGCCTGGGTACTGGAAAATCAACCGCAGTACGGATTCTGTTATTCACTCGTGCAGCGTTTTGGCGCGGAAAACACCATTTGGAGAACCGAGCCGTTTAGCCTGGAAAAGGCTTTGCGTTACAACCACGTCCCCACAGGCGCGGCATTCCGGCGCGAGGCGTGGGTCGAGGCGGGCGGGTTCCGCGACGAGCTTCATGGCCAGGACGACTGGAATTTCTGGATCACTTTGGGCGCCAAAGGGTGGGATGGATACTTGATCGAAGAGCCGCTGTTTTTCTATCGCACCCACGCGACCAGCATGTGGTCGAACATTCAGATATCCGAAAGAGAAAAGACTGCGAAAAAAATTCGATCCCTGAACAGCTACTTGACCGGCCAGGGCGATAGCCGGGCCGCCGAAGAATTCCAGCCGCCGCAGGATCCGGTTGTCCGCGCGGCAATCGACCGGCCGGAGCCGCCGCCCAAGCCGGGCGTGCCGCTGGCGCGCCGGCCGCACCTGAAATTTGGCGGAAGCCGGCCCGCCCTGCTGTTTGCCATCCCGTGGATGCAAATCGGCGGCGCAGAACAAGTCGTTCTGCAAGTGATGCAGGGTCTCGCCGGCAGTTACGCGCTAGCGGCTGTAACCACGCTGGATGTCGAGCACAATTGGGAGGCGGAGTTTGCCCGGGTCACGCCGTGGATCTACCATCTCGCCCATCTGCCGCTTGAGGATCCGCAAACGTACTTGCGGGAACTCATTTCTCTTCACGGCATCTCGGGCCTGGTGATATCCAGTTCCGCGCTCGCCTATGAAAGCGTGCCTTTTCTTAAGCAAGTGGGAGACCTCTGGACGGCCGACATTGTCCATAACACCGTCGCCGAAGGCTACTTGGAAAGCTCCCGCCGCGCGGACCGCTATCTCGACTGCCATTTCGCGGTGGGAAGGCCCCAGCGCGACGCCCTCATCACCAGAGGGGGAATACGGCCGGAGAAAATCCGCCTGGCGCCGACCGCCGTGGACACCGCTTTGCGCTTTAACCCGTCGACTTACCAGGCCCGGCTTCCCGAAATCCGCCACTCTCTGGGAATCAAGGGCGGGGAAACGATTTTGACCTACACCGGACGCCTCGCCATCGAGAAGGACGTTCCACTGTTCGTGAGAGTGGTCGGCGAACTGGTCCGCCGGCATCCGCAGAAGAGGTTTCAGGCGTTTATTCTCGGCGATGGCCCCGAGCGCGCCCGGGTCGAGCACGAGATCCAGCTACAGGGCTTGCAGGGCGTCATCGAGCTGCTGGGCTTCTGCGACAATGTTCCCGAAATTCTGGCGGCCTCCCATTTTGTGCTTCTCACATCAAGGTTCGAGGGCAGCTCGATCACACTGCTGGAGGCCATGAGCATGCGGCAGATTGTGCTCAGCACCGAGGCCGGAAGCGTGCGGGACGTCATCACCGACGGCGTGAACGGTTTTATTATCTCTTCCCGTTCCCCGGCCGACTTCGCCGGCCGCATTCTGGAAGTGCTGGGCGATCCGTCCCGAGAGGCGGAAATCCGCGAGCGCGCCCGCCAAACGATCATCGACCACTACGATCTGGCATCCATGGTTCGGGTGTACGCCGAAACCATTCGAGAAGCGCTTGCTGAGCGCCGGGATGCGGCTGTCCGGCCTGCATGAGGTTGAATTGCTTTCTCAGGCGGTCCGATTGGGCCTGCGCCGTTCTGTTGTGGGCGGCGACTGCCGCGGCGTTCGGAGCTGGCGCCCGGCGGCTCGGATTCTATTACGACGATGCGGGATGGCTCGCCGAACTGCCTGCCGCCGGCGCGCATTCGCTCTGGGCCCTGATGACGGGCTATATCCCGGGCCGTAATCTTTTCCCATTTTGGCAATTCCTGATTTATAGCTCTGCACAGAACCCTGCCAGCCATTTAACGGAGTTTCACATCTTTCAGTCCGCTCTGGATGGGCTTACCGTCGCCGTTTTCTTTTGCCTTCTTCGCATGCTGAGCCTTCCCGCCGATGTCAGCATCATGGCGGCCGGCCTCTTCGGCTTCTGGCCCATTCACGGCGAGACCCATTACTGGTTAACTGCCATTCCCCAAAACCTTCTCTCCACAGTCTTTGTCCTGATCTTCGCGTGCACGAGCGTGGCGCTGGCCCGCGGGGCCAAAAGCTGGTGGATTTGGCTGCTGGACGCCGCCTCTTTTTTCTGCGGTTTGTTCACTTACGACCAGTGTTCGGTCGCCCTGGGTCTCATAGCAAGTGTCCGGGCCGTGGCGGCGCTGATCGGCGGCATCCAAAAGGCGCGGGTTTTTGCAGCCAAGCATATTCCCTATGCGGCGGCGCTGCTGTTCTACGTGAAATTAAAGCTGAGCACCGCCGCCGGCGCAGGTCCCACTTTGAGCGGGCGAGCCTGGTCTTCATTTGCCAAAAACGCCGTGGCTACGGCGTCCCACACCGCCGGAAAACTTTGGGCGCGCCACATCGCCGAACTGTATCAGCGAGCGAGCGTCGGCGAGTGGCTGCTGGCCGGGTTGATCGCCGCGGGGCTGACAGGCCTTGCTCTCTGGCGGTTTCAAAACGAGCCGGACACGTCCCTGTGGCTCAGTCCAGCACGTCTCCTCTGGCTGGCAGGCGCGTTTTACATCGCTGCCTATACTCCCGTCTGGGTTTGGTATATTTCCGAGCGCCACCATCTGCTCCCGTCCGCTGGTCTTTTTGCCGGAGCCGCAGCCGCGTCGATCATCCCCTCGAGATCCGGCCGCCGGCATTGGCGTGTTCTGATTCTGCTGCTTTTTGGCGGCGCAATTCTGGCATTCGCGGCGGCCAGCCTAGGCGAGAGACGCTACTGGGAGGAGTCGTTCGCGGTAAAAAAAGAGCTGTTTCGGGAGATCCAACCGGATCTGGCGGGCCGCCAGGCCCTGGTGTTGAACGATTTCCCGTCCTACCTGGGCCCCGCTTATTTGATCTCTCCCCACGATGCGACCTTTACTCCAGGGCTGCTTTTTGGAAAGCCCTCTCCGCTCGATCCCGGCTTCACCGGCAGCATTGGCTCTGTGCCTGCGCCGGGGGGAGTGTTCATCCACACTCTGCTTTCTATCTATGGCGCAAACCAATTTTTTTACGAGCCTGCGGAGAAAACATTGGTAATTCGATGCACCGGCTGGAACCGTGGCCGGCTGCGATTCGAAAAAAATCCGCCGCCACGGCTGCTTTATGAAGTGGCGCCGCTCAACGCCGGCGGAAATGCAGACGGCGGCCCCCAAATCTCGGCGCGCCGTGAAGCCGGCCAGACCGCCGTTTCCTTTCAGGTGGATGCGGCGCTGCCGCCTCACTGCTATTTGGCGGCTGTGTTGAGTTCCTTTCACGACGGGGGCTTTCATCGCTGGGGCGTTTTTGAAAAGGGTCTCGGGTACAACGTAATGCCGGTCCTGCTGAGCGGTACTCAGGAGCCGCCAGCCGGCGGAAGCTCAGGGAGCGGCCAGCCGGCTGAAGAACGTCGGGCCGGTCAGGCAGGCCGGTGGCGGGGACTCCTCCGGCTTTACGATTTTCCCGAAACTGAGCGTATCCAATTGGAGTTCTTCGCGGCTTCGAAGGATCATCTGCCAGTCATCTTGAGCCGCGCGCAAACGGCCGTGCAGCCATGATGGAACTGGGCATCAGAACGCGGAGGCTGACCTTTCAGGACGGGCTGGCTGCCGCCGCGCTGTGGCTCGCTACGCTGGCGGTGTTCGCTCCCGGTTGGCGGCATCTCGGCTTTTATTACGACGACGCGGTATGGATGACCGCGGTGCCGCCGATCCTGGCGCGGGGCTTATGGAAGCACATGCTGGGGTACATTCCGGGCCGCAATCTTTTCGTGCTTTGGGAATATATTCTCTACCGGCTTTGGAACCCGATGAGCAGCCTGCCGGCCATTCATTTGGTCCAGAGCGCACTGGACGGGCTGGTGGTGGCCGTCTTTTATTTGCTGTTGCGGCTGTTATTGATCCCGGCGGCGCCTTCGCTGCTCGCGGCCGGGTTGTTCGCGTTTTGGCCCATTCACGGTGAAACCCATTTTTGGCCGACGCTGATTCCCGCCAATCTATTGACCACCTTGCTCGTGCTTCTATTTGCGATGACCAGCCTCTTTCTGGTGCGCACCCGGAGCAGGTCCCTGCGCATATGCACGCTCGACGCCGTGTTATTTCTAGCCGCCCTGTTCACTTACGATCAGGTTTTCGGCGTGCTGGTTCTGCTGCTGGGGGTCCGCCTTGCCGCTCGGTGGGCCTATGGCGTGCGCGAGCGCTTGTTTTTTCTTCTGCACCTCCCCTACTTCGCAGCGGCAATCTTTTATGCCCGGCTGAAGCTGCATATCACGTCGGGTGGCGCGCCGGCGATTCGTCCGGATATCTGGCAGGTCCTGCGCCGCAACATCGCGGATACAATTTCAGCCGTGGCCGGCCGCATCGGGCTTTCGCAAATTGCGCCCTTGCGCGCCTACATAACAGCTTCCGATTGGCTGCTGGGGATTGCAGTCGCCGCCGGCCTGGTTGCCATGGCCGCACGGCTCATTCACCGGCAAAGAGCCCAGGACCAGCAGGGCGCAGCCGCTTTTCCTTTTCCACGCCCTTGGCATGTGCTCGTTTTTGGGGCTGCGTTCTGCATTGTGGCTTATGGGCCCAATTGGCTCTGGTGGATCTCGCCGCGCCACCATTATCTGCCTTCGGTGGGCCTGTTCATAGTTGGAGCCGTGTGCTTGCAATGGGTATTCGCACGCGGAGGGAAAGCAGCCTGGCTCGGCGTTCTTTTGGCGGCCGGCGTAACCGCTGTTTTCGCAGCCTGCGGCCGGGGAGAGAGCCGGCTCTGGGAAGCAGCTTTCGCCGCGAAAAAACAGCTCTTCGCCGAGTTGAAGCCCGACTTGCGCGGTAAAGACGTTCTGGTGCTGGAAAATTTCCCGCCTATGCTGGGCGACGCCTATTTGATCGCGCCGCACGACGCCGCATTTGGCCCGGCATTGCTTTATCCCGAGCCCCAATGGACGAATCCCCGATTCATCGGCTCCATCGGCAGCGCGCCGGCCCCGGAAGGCATTTTTCTGCTGACGCACGCGCTCTACGGGCCGCAGAGTTTTCGCTACTACTCTGCCGCACGCGAGCTGGTCGTGGAATACCTTTCTTTCGACCACAACCGGTTCTGTTACCGGAAGAACCCTCCTCGGACGCCGCCTTACGAGGTGCTGCCGGCAGGGAGCGGCGCGGTCCGGCTCGATCGGTCGGGCGCCAGTTCGGCGTCCGCCGCGTTCACCATTCAGAAAGCTTCCGCTAAGATGGAAGGCGACCATCTTCGCGTGTCGCTCGATTTCCAATCGGTTCAGTCTCCGGGCGCGTGCATTGCCGCGACTGTCAATTTTCTGCACGCGGGAAAGTTCTACCAGTGGGGGCGCTGGGATCGGGGCAATTTCAACCTGATTCCCATTCTGCTCGTGCCCGAACCGAAGGCGGGCGTGCCGGGGGCCCTTTCCTGGCGGGGCGATATCGTGTTGCATCATTTTCCGCAGACCGCCCGAATCCGCGTTGTCTTCTTCAGCGCTGGCCGGAACGCCGATCCCGCGCTTCTGGGACAGTCGGAGGCTGCTGTCGAACCATGAGTGGAGGGGCGTCCCGCTCTCTGGCTGCCCGCAGCGCGATCTGCTGGGGGCTGCTGGGCGTGTTCACCGGCTGTCTGCTGCTGGCGAATTACAAGTACCAGGTCGCGGATCGCCGGCCGCCCACTTTCGACGATGCGTGGTATCTGGAAACCAGTCTCTATTTTTACCACCGCCTCACGCACGGCGGTTTCATTGATTTCCTTTCGGCCTACGCGGCCTCGTTTCGGACCAAGGCGCCGCTCATTTCCGTTCTGCCGATACCGTTTTATTTGCTTCTCGGGCCCCGCCAGCATACCGCGATGCTGGTCAATTTTGCCTTCATAGCCGTCTCGAGCCTGTATCTATTTCTTCTGGGACGCCGGCTGTTTTCTCCCGCCGAGGGTCTGGCGGCTGCGGTTTTCTTTCAGACGATGCCGCTGGCTTATGGACTTTCACGGGTCTTCATGGCCGATTATGGGCTCGCCGCGATGGTCATCGCGTGGATCTACTATCTTGTCGCGTCGGAAGGCCTGAGCCGCGGGCGCGCCAATTTCATTCTGGGAGTATTGCTTGGCCTCGGCCTGCTGATGAAAATTCTCTTTCCGGTCTATGTCGCCGGGCCGCTGCTGGCCGCGCTTCTTTTGCGCCGCCGGCACAAACAGGCCGGTGCGCCGGAATCCGGAGGAGAGCATTGGTTTTGGCGCGCCTGCGCCCGTCGGCCGCTGGCTGCGATCGCGATTCCTGCCGCGGCTCTGGCATCTACCTGGTATGCCTTTCACCTCTTCAGCATTCTGCGGTATGCGTGGGATGCTGGCTACGGCGGCATCGGCGAGCAATACGGCGCTGCCGACGCCAACCATTGGTTTCATTACGTAATCAATCAAGGCATCGGCGCTTACTATGCCGCCGCGGTGCTTGTGTTTGGCGGCGCGGCTGTGGCGGCTTGCAAAGCCAGGCTGGAATGGAGCGGAGCTGCGGGTGTGCTGCTCGGCTGGATTGTGCCGCCGCTGGCCGCTATCGCCGCCGGAAGCAACCGCGAGATCCGCTTTGTTCTGCCGGTCCTGCCAGCCTTTGCCTTGCTGCTGGCCGGCTCTCTCGGCCGTCTGATTCCCCGGCCGGTGATGCGGCTCGCGGCAATGCTGGCGCTGGCGATATTTCCGCTTTGCTTGTTTGCAACCCTTAGTTCGCACGCTTCTGCGCCAGAGCACTACGGCGCCGAACACCCCGTCGAGGCCGGTCCCTTTATCCTTTTCGCCCACGAACTGGGCTGGGCGCGGCCGCCTGATTCCCGCGGCGACTGGAACCAAGATCGCATCCTGGAAGCAATCGAGGAAATGGAACCGCCGGGCGCGACTCCGCGATATGTCGTGCTCGGAGTGGAGCACCCGTATCTCAACGCCAATCTGTTGCGGTATTTGAACGCCTATAAACAGTATCCTCTCTATTTCACATCGGTGGGCTACGCGGAAAACTCGGTGGAGAGGGCGATTCAACGCATTTATAGCCTCGACGCCCGCTTTCTGGTCATGGGTGAGGGCTTTCACAATTTTGATCTCGTGGAGTTTCTAAACCGGACGAATCGCGATCTCCAGGCGCGCCTCGACCATGGAGAGCTGCCCTTTCGCCTGCGAGCCAAAGTAACGCTGCACGGCGAGATCAAGGCCGCGATCTACGGACGCGAGGAGCCGTGGGAACGGTTTGCGGCCGGCGCCGCGAAAGGGCCGGATCATCCCCTGACCGTTGATTTTGCCGGCGGCGTCCGCTTTCTGGGATACGATTGGAAGCGCCGCAACCCTCAGCTCTGCGAAATTTCCTATTACTGGACGGTCTTACATCCCGTGACGGAAGATTACCGCGTCAATGTCGAGTTCCGCCGGGGCGGTAATCTGGTGCTGTTGCAAGATCATTTTATCGGGCAAGGCCGCTATCCGTTCTACGAGTGGAAGCCGCGCGAGATCGTCAAACAGACCACGACCGTTTACTTGCCTGAGGGGGGCCCGCCGGTCGAGGCCCGCGTCTGGTTATCGGCGTGGGGGGCGGGCGGACCGGTCCAGATCACTGACCCGAAGGCGATGATTCACCAAAGCATGATTCCCCTGAGGCCCTAGCCGTGAGCAGAACCGCCATAGCCGCCCTGTGTTGGGGCGGGCTCGTGCTTTTTACCCTCTACCTGCTGCGAGTGAACGATTCGTATTACCAGGCCAATACGCGGACTCCTACTTACGATGAGGCCTGGTACCTCGAAACCAGCCTGCATCTCTACCATCGGTTGACGCGCGGCGGCCTGGTCCCGTTTTGGGAGGCCTATCGGGGAGCTTTCGGCACCAAAGCCCCGCTGATCGCCGCGTTGCCCGTTCCGTTTTATCTGGTTTTCGGCGCCAGCCACTACTCGGCCTTGCTGGTGAACAGCTTGTTCATAGTAATTACGAATTTGTATCTATTCCTGCTTGGCCGCAGGCTTTTTGCGCCGGAAGTGGGCCTGGCTGCCGCCGTCTTCTACCAGACTATGCCTTTGGCGTATGGCCTTTCCCGAGCCTTGATGGCAGAGTACGGCCTGACTGCCCTGGTCGTCGTTTGGATGTACTATCTCACGGCTTCCGAGCGGCTTACCCGGGGATCGGCGAACTTCGCCTTGGGCGTGGTGATGGGCCTCGGACTGCTGATGAAGGTTATGTTTCCGGCCTTCGTTTTGGGGCCGCTTCTGGTGATCTGGTTCCTGCGGGGGCGTGGAGCGAGCCCCCCCGCCCGGCCGGATTCTCGGCGGTGGAGATTGTGCGCCCGGTGGCCGGCGGCGGCTATTGCAATTCCAGCAGGCATCATCGCCGGCCCATGGTACGTCTCAAACTGGAGAACTCTTCTGCCTTTTGCGTGGCAAAGCGCCTATGGCAAGATCGGCGTGGAGTATGCGGGTGGAGGTTTTAGGCAGTGGCTGCTCGCGTTTGTAAATGAGGGAATAGGCGCCTACTACACGGCGGCGCTGCTGGTTCTTGGAGGCATCGCCCTGTTCTCCGGCAGGCGCCGAATGCGCTGGGGCGAGAGCGGATTGCTGCTGCTCGCCTGGCTGGCGCCTCCGGGAATTGCCATTGGGGCCGGCAGCAATCACCTGATACGTTTCGTTGCTCCCGTGCTTCCGGTGTTCGCAATCGCTCTGGCCGCAGCCGTTTTCAGCCTGGGCCGTAGCTGGCTTCTTCAGGCCGCCTTAGCCGTCCTGCTTGTCATCTACCCTCAGCGCCTTTTCGCATCGCTCAGCTATTTTCCTCATGGCCGCAGCCACACGCGCGTGATACGCTGGGGTCCCTTTACGTTCTTCAGCCAGGATCTCGGATGGGCACACCCGCCTGCCTTTGAGGAGCAGTGGCGGCAGCAGCAGATCATCGAAGCGATTCGGCAATTGGACCCTGGCGCTGTGCGCCCGCGGTATGTCGTCGTGGGCATCGAGCACGTTTACCTGAACGCCAATTTGCTCAGTTATCTCAACGCCTATCCGGAATATCCGCTGCTGTTTACATCTTTGGGCTATGCGGAATCGGCGCCCGACCGGGCCGTCGAGCGCATTTTTGATCTGGACGCCCGCTTTCTGGTCATGGGCGAAGGCTTTCAGGATCTTCCGCCTTTCTTAAACCGTGTAAACGGTGAAATTCAGGCTCGCATCCGCGGAGGGGAACTGCCGTTCCGATTGTGCGCCACCGTGCCGCTCGCCCATCGCATGAAGGCTTTGATCTACGAAAAGGAGGTGCAATGGGTGGTTTTCCCTCCCGGATCCAACGCTCCGGCGCCCGCCCGCGCGCTCGTTGCGGATTTCACGGGCGGGATTCGTTTTCTCGGCTATGACTGCCGGAAGCGCTCCGGAGGCCTCTGGGACCTCGCCTATTATTGGAGTGCGCTCGGGCACATCGAGCCAACGTTTCGCCTGAATGCCGATTATCGCCGCGGCGGCAAGGTTTTTCTTGCCGAAGACTACCCGCTGGCCGCGCCTCGCCATCCGGCCGAGGAGTGGCAGCCCGGTGAGGTGCTGCGGCAGAGCTTCACCATTTACGTCAAACCGGGCAGGGTTGAAGACTTGGAGGTCGATCTCTCGCTGACTCCCTGGGGCGTGGGATCCCCCGAGCCCCGCGTGGGGTCTAATGAGCCTTTCCTCCGGCTGAGGCTTGCGGAATGAGGAAAAAGGTACTTGCCGCACTGATCGCTGCCGGCGGAGTCTATTTTTTATATATTCCTTACGCGTTGCCGGTGCTCGACGACTGGATGTTTCTACAGTTATTTCATCAAGCCCGGGTTGGAGGGATAACTGGAGACTTGTCTTTTCTTCGCCACCTGGTGGACAACACCTGGATCGTGCAGTTCCGAATTTTCTGGGCGAGTTTGCTGCCGGTTTTTGCGCTCTCGTTTGCCGCCGATTTCGCCGGAAAGGCTTACTTCCTGCTGGCCTGGGCGGCCCATCTGCTCACTGCGTATCTACTTTGGAGAATTTCAGCGGCCATATCCGGAGATTCAGAAACGGCATTTGCCGCGGGTGCTATCTATATGGTCTTCCCGGCGGCGACCAATCCGCTGTTCTGGCCGGTGAGCAACGCCGTCTATTACATACAAAGCCTGGCTCTGCTGGCTTGGTTTTGGCTGACTTGGAAGAAGCTCGTCCTTCAAGGCGATTGCCGCTACTCGTCGAGGGATTTTGCCCTGCTGGCCGCCGTGATTTTTACGGGGGAGCAGATTCTGCCGGCTCTGGCGCTCCTGCTGCCCGTGGCATTGCTACTGCTTGGCGAACGGGAAAGGCGCCGGGAGTATGGTCGCTTCTGCCTTCTCCATTTGGCGCTCATGGCCGTTCTTCTCGGCGTCTACACGTTTGCAATCAACGGAACGCCGGTTGGGAAAGGATTTCAGAACCGCTACGCGAGCACGCATCGCTGGAGCCTGAGGCCTTTGGCCTATTTGCTTTTTGGGGCGCTCGGCTTGAATCGCGATTTCGTTCCTTGGCCGGAACATTGGTGGGCTGACGCGACGCTAATCGGTTTGATTGGATTGGCGGCGTTGTCGTTTTTGGGGGTGGTTGGATTGCGCCGGAAGCCGCCCACTACGGGACGGTTCGGCGAGATGCTGCTCTGGTCGGTGGCGGGCGCTGTCCTCACCTATTTGCCCCTGGTCCGGCTGAGCACCTTCGAGTGGCGATATTTATATGTTCCTTCTATGTTTCTGGTGAGCGCCGGCGCCGCTCTGGCGGGTCTGCTGTGGCGCCCTCTCCGCCTGGTTATGAGCCTTACGGCGCTCGCTTATTGCATTACTCAGACATATTTGGGGATGCGCCACTGCTGGATTCCGCAGAGCGGGGAGGCCAGGGCCGCTCTCGACGCGGTCGCCGCAAGCCAGTTTGCTCCGTATGACATCGTGATTCTCTCCGGCGATCACCTCGCCAACGGCCTCGCGCCAAGCTTCATCACCGGCGCGAGTTGGGCGCAGCAAAGCATGCTCGAGCACTGCACGGGGGCGGACCACATCCAGGGCGCTCGCGACCTGGTCATCAATGAGAAAGGGGAAATGGCCCTTTACCGGCGCGACTCGTTCCGCTACTTTCATCGTCAGGAGATCAGCCGTCTGCGCATCTTTGTCCGCGATCCCGCCACAAACCGCTTTTTCCCGAAATCCCTGCTGGCTTTGCCGGCTCAGGACGGCCGATATCAAATTGTCCGTCTCGGGTCTTCGCAGCCAGAGCCGTCCGCGCCGCTGAGCCTGGAAGAGCTGAAGCGTCTCCCGCAATTCGGCGAGATCTATTTTGCGCGCCGCATTCATAGTCACATGAAGCCCACAGACCTGTAGCTCGCATGCCTGCATCTTCCATTGGCAAGAAATTCTTCTATGCGTCGATCGCCGGCGAGTTCGACCAGATGATGAATCCGTACGATTTGGAGCGCCGGCTGGAAGTGGTGTTTGAACAGTTGCTTTCGGGAAGCATTGCCGGCCGGCTGGTCCTCGACGCCGGTTGCGGCACGGGCTGGTTCGCCGCCCGGGCGCACCGCGGCGGCGCTTGCGTCGTCGCCCTCGACCTCGGGATTCCGCTTCTAATGGAAGCGCGCCGCAAGGCGTCCGTACTCGCGGCTGCTGGCGATGCGCTCGACCTTCCTTTCCGTGACAATACGTTTGATATCGTCATATCGAGCGAAGCCATCGAGCATACGATCGACCCGGCCCGAGCGGTCAGGGAAATGGCCCGTGTGCTCCGGCCGGAAGGAACGCTGGTGCTCACTTGCCCTAACCGGCGTTGGCGGTGGCTGGTGGGCTTCGCCAACTGCGCGGGACTCCGGCGCTTTGATGGATACGAAAACTTCCCATCCTTTCACGGACTCGAACAATATACAGCGGCCGCCGGCCTCGCGCTCGAGCGCCACATCGGATTCCACCCGTGGCCCTTTCAGTTGCGCCCTCTCTGGAGCGTTTCACGATGGATTGACGCGAAGCTCGGCGGCGGATGGGCGGGCCGCTTCATGATCAACCAAGCCGTGCGCGCGTCGAAACGTCATGTCCAGCCGTAGCATTTTTGTTATTTATGCCTGCCTGGGGGCGGTTTATCTGCTCTACCTCCCGCATGCTCTACCTGTGCTCGACGACTGGACCTATTTGCAGGCTTTTTCCCAGGCCCATGCGCGGGGTCTCGCCGGCGAAATCGACTTGCTGCGCCGGCTGGCGGACAACAGCATCATCTCCCAATTCCGCGTTTTTTGGGTTGGCTTTCTGCCTGTGCTAGGCGTTTCGCTCGCAGCGGGAGTGCACGGCTGGCCCTATTACCTGCTCGCGTTGCTGGCGCACGGGATCACCGCTGTGCTTCTTGCGGGCATCGTGTCGTTGCTAGCCGGCGATGACCAAGCAGGTTTTATTGCCGGGGCCATCTACATGGTGTTTCCCGCGGCGAACGGCGCTCTGTTCTGGCCCGTGGCAACCAGTTTCTATTACGTGCAGGCGCTGGCCTGCTCCGCCTGGTTTTACTACACCTGGCGAAAGCTGGCAGTAGCCGGAGACTTCCGGTACGGGTGGAAGGACTTTGCCGTATTGGCGCTGACCGTCTTCACCGGCGAACAGATCTTGCCGCTGCTCGTAGGGTTGCTGCCGGTTACCGGTTGGATATTCGGCCGGCCGAAAAACGACAAGCGCTTTTTCCGGTACTGCGCGATCCACACGGCAGTCCTGTTCGGCGTTCTCGGTAACTATGTGCTGGCGATCAACCGCATGCCCGTGTTTGGGGGATTTCAGCACCGTTACCACAACGTGAATTCCCCCAGCCTGTGGGCGATTCCTCTGCGCTTGCTGGCCGCCTTGGGGCTCAGGCCGAGCCTTGCCGAGTGGCGCCCGCTCTGGCGGCCTGAGATTCCACTGCTTGCGTTTTTGCTGGCGGCGGGCGCGGCGTTCGCGCTTGGCCTTCGCCGCCTCGAGCCGAGCCCTTCCGCGCGTTCTCCATGGAGGCTGCTCGTGTGGTCCGCCGCCGGCGCGTCCCTCACCTTCCTGCCCGTACTGTCGCTGCCCGGCATCGAGTGGCGATACCTCTATGTCCCGGCCGCATTCCTCGGGGCCGCGGCTGCCGCTCTGACCGGCTGGGCGCCGTCCCAGGCTCGAGGTATTCTCGCCTTCCTGGCGATCGCCTATGGGATTTCACTCACGTATTTCGAAATGCGACAATGCTGGATTCCGGAGAGCCGCGAGGCACAAGCCATTTTGAGTACAGTGGAAAACGCTGCGCCAATTCGACCGGGCGAAATTTTCGTTTTTGCCCACGCGCCGCACGCCATGGGAACTGCGCCGAGCTTCATCGCCGGCGCAAGCTGGTCATTGAACAGCCTGCTGCTGCGCTATGCGCCGCAAGTGCAAGGTGCCCGCGAACTGCTGGTGAACGAGCGGGGCGACTTGGCCCTTTACCGCCGCGACTCGATTGTGCCCTTTCCTCGCGATGCCATCTCGCGCCTGCGGGTGTATGTCCGCGATGCCAGCGGCTATTATGTCCGCAAATCGCTGCTTGCCCTGCCGGCAGCGGAGCGCCGCTATCAGTTATTGCCCTTGCGGCCGGGCGTCCCATGCCCCGCACAGCCGCTGACGATCGAGGAGCTACGGCGCCTCGCCTTGTACGGCGACATTTACTTTGCTCATCCCTTCAGCGGCCCGCTGCCCCATGCCTAGCGTTTCCGTCGTAGCGCCCGTTCTGAACGAGCGCGAGAACATCCAGGAGCTCGTCAAAAGGCTGGAGAAGGCTCTCGGAGCCGATCTTCAGGAAATCATCTTTGTTGACGACGGCTCGACTGACGGCACCGCCGAACTCCTTGCGGGCATGCATGAGGAGGATCCGCGCGTGAAAGCGCTAGTTTTCACGCGGAACTTCGGCCATCAAGCGGCGTTAAGCGCGGGGCTCGATTTCGCGCGCGGCGAAGCAGTGGTGCTAATGGACGGCGATTTGCAGCATCCCCCCGAGCTGGTCCCGGCCATGGTCGAGTTGTGGCGCCAAGGCGCTGCCATTGTTTCGACCGTCCGGCTTGTGCAGCGGGATGCGAGCCCGCTGAAGCGCCTCGGGACGGCCTTTTTCTACCGGCTGATCAACCTCATCTCGGATACGCCGATCGATCCGAACAGCGCCGACTTCCGGCTGCTCTCCCGGCCGGTGGTGGAGCAACTGCGGCGGCTCGAAGAGCGCCAGCGTTTTTTACGCGGCCTGATCAACTGGACCGGCTATCGCCAGGCCACGCTGCAATTCGAAGCGCCGCCGCGCGTCGCCGGCCGCACGAAGTACTCAGGGCCCAGAATGGCCGCCCTGGCGTTGGACGCGATTCTTTCTTTTTCCAGATTCCCTTTGCGTCTGGCAGTTTATATCGGTTTGCTGATGTGGGTTGTCTCATTTGCCTATGCCATTTACGCCCTTTACATCAAGTTCTCGGTTCAAACGGCCGTGCCCGGGTGGGCGTCGATCGTTATTGTGGGGTCGTTGATCGGCGGGTTTCAGAGCATTCTGCTGGGCTTGGTGGGGGAATATGTCGGACGACTTTACGAGGAGATCAAGCGCCGCCCGTTGTATTTGGTGGCCCGTGCACATGGGCTGGACGCAAGCCCGTGCGGCCCAAGATAGAAACAGCATCAGAGCCGGGCGCCTCGCAAGGCCATTCTCGCTGGCCATCTGCTTCCCGTGGCTCTTTCTGCAATCGTCGCCTGTGTTTCCTAGGCCGTGCCGTTTTTCCTGATCACCGCCTGAAATCGTACAGCCAGATCGATTTGCCCACCCGGCCGATCGGCTTCCGCTCACGCAGCCAGGCCAAATTGCTGTCCATGATCAGACGGGTAACGCTCACGGCAGCGTACCCTCGGTCCGGTCTCTGATCGCCCAACTGGATAGCAGCGATACCCATCTTCGCGGGATCCGTCCGGCCGAAATAGCTCAGATAAATCGAATCGATCTGATGACTCCGGACATACTGGCCGAGCCGGGCCAGATCCTGCCCCCAATCTAGGTTGCTGTCGATCAGAAATCGCTCCTCCCGCCCGCGGGCGATCTCGTTGAAGTAAGCGAGATAGTCGGGGTGGGCGGCGATCGATTCTCCGGCGTGCCAGGCGCACAAGGCCAGCGCGGCTAAGGTGATCCATCGCCTTCCGGTAGTAAAGACCGCCGAGCCCAAGACGGCGAAGAAAGGATAAATCGCCAGGACATGCCGAACGCCGATGTTGATGGCCGCCGGCATGCTCAGCATCAGGATCAAAGCGGCCGCCGAGAGAGGATAAATAGTCTGGCGGCTCACCATGCCGCGGCCAAAAACGAAAAGACCGGCGCCGCCAGCCGACAGCAGAAGCATCGGCAGCGTGCTCTTGACCAGAATCGCAACAGGGAAGTACAGCCAGGACCCATGCCAGTAGAACCGCCCCAGCAGATAGCACCGCTGCCCGCTGCTGTTGTGGGTGGCCACCTCGAGGACGCCTTGCAGCAGGCGAAATGCCGGAAGCTTTCGCGTCCCGAGAGAGCGCACCAGCGCCGCTGCCAGTCCAGAGTCGCCGTGCATGCCGAACGGGCTTTGGTAGCGGTGTCCCGGAGGCACGAGCCTTCCCACCTCGAACAAATAACCGGCCCACACAATCGTAAAGGCAAGAAGACAGAATACCGCCGCCCGGCGCAGCGCCACCCAAACGCCCCGGCTTGTCACGGCAGAGAGCCGGCTCCGTCGGCTCAGGAAAAAATAAAGCAGGCCCAGCGGCGGCAGGAAGAGCAAGGTCGAGAACTTCGAAAGCACGGCCAACGCAAAAGCCACGGCCGACAAAACGCAATAGGCGAAGCTGGGCTGCTCGCTCCAGCGCCAGAAGAAGTAAGCCGCCATCAGAATGGTTGCTGCGGCGGCCATGTCTACCGTGGCGACCCCTGCGTGGGCGATGAGGTTGGGGCAACAGACGGCCAGGGCGCATGCGGCGACCCCGGCCCAGGGGCTGTAGAGATGAGCAGCCCAGAGATAAACGAAACAAAACAGTAGGAACGCGAACGCCAGATTGCCGGCGCGAGCCAGTGACAGGGATTTCCAATAAAACGCCGGGTCCCGGCTGGCCCACGGGCCATGACCCCAAAGGTCGTTATAGTGGCCGCCGCGCAGGCCGCCGAAGTAATACGGCAGCACGGCCAGAACCAGCCGGCTCAGCGGCGGATGCTGGGCCTCGATCGTATACCGGCCGCGTTCCAAAATCTCCAGCCCTGCGGTGATGTGATCGCTTTCATCGAACGTGTCATTAAAAACGTGGTAAGTGGCGGCGATGCGGCCGACGAAAGCGACCAGCAAAGCCCCGAGCAGAATAGCTTGCCAGTACCGCTCAGTGCTCGTATCTGTGATGGGCATAGTGACGAGCAAAGTAAATGTCGCCTTCGAGAAAGCACAGTTGTTCCCGCGCAACATCGATAGACGGGACGGCAGGGCCGGCATAGCCTTTCAGCGCATAGAGCCTGTAGGCTCCGGGCCGCGCTTCCTTTGCGAGCAGATGGCGCCGGCTGATACGCCCGTTTCCCTCTTCCACAAGCAGGACGGTATGCGCGGCGCGCTCAGGCGTCAGGTCCTCCAGGCGGTCATAATGGAACACACGCAGGCGCCCGCCCTCTTCAATAATGTCCGTGCCCGTCTCGAGGCCGTGAACTCCGGTGACATGCTCGGCGAAAGGCGTAGAGGCCCAACTCGCAAGGAACGCGAAATTCGGAGCAGTTCCGATCCACATGGGCGCTTGGGAAACAATGACCAGGTCGCCCGGCCGGGGAGCGGAGGCGCGTAAACTGGCGGCGACCAGCCGCAGGTTGTCGGATTGCGGTATCCAGCATTGCCGGATATCGGCTACGTTAGCGGCGGCAAACCAGGCGATCAACACTCCCCCCAGAGGCAAGCGCAGCGCAGGGACCCGGCATACAACCGCCGCCATTCCCAGGGCCAAGTACGGGCTGGGGACGTAATCATAGCGAAACTCGTGGGCCCGCAGGAACCAGATCGGGCCAAAGGCCGCGCACCACAGGCCTGCGGCGAACAGCAAAGTGCGGCCCAACGGCGCATGGCGCGGTTTGCACATTTTCAGGCCGAAAATCACCAGCGAAGCGGCCAAGGCGGCGAACGCGAGAGTCGTAGGAGTGGGCTGGAGGGCGTAAAAAGAGCCCGAGGCCAGGCCGGTTAGTCTGCGGTAGGTTTCCAGGATTGAGTAGATATTGCTCCGAAGATTAGCCGGCCTGAACGAATAGCGCAGGCCGACCCCGGCTTGAATCATGCGCGCTTTGTTGACCAGCAACGCATAGAGCGCCCCCATGATTCCCACCGTGGACCAAGCCAGCAGCGTAGCCTTGCGGCCCGCTTTCGAATGCAGATACCAAGCCGCCAAAGGCGCTCCGGCGAGCAAGAGGCAGAAGATCGGATCGCCAGAGAACAATGCGAGCGCCAGGAATAGAGCTTGCCGCGCGGCGGCCGGCGCTGTGAGCCGGCCGGCAGTTAGGCTCGCCGCCAGCGAGCGCATGTAGATAAGGAACCAGAAGGTGCACCAGATGTAATACGAACAGTTGTGACTCCAAAACACCGGGCCGTGCGTTGTCGGCAAAAGCAGAAACACAGCGCCGCTGAGAAAGGCTGGGCCTGTCCCGATTTCTAAGCGCTCCAGAGCGTCGCGCAATGCAAGCGCGCAGGCGACGTGCAACAGCAGGAAGGCGGCGAAGATCGCTTTCGGCGAATAGCCGACAGCTAAAAAGAGCAGATAGGCGAAGGAAAAACTAAGCCACTGGAAGCGAAACTGGCCATGAAACTGGTTCTCGACGATGGCCAGAAGCATTTTGATCTGGGCGCCGGCGCCGGCCTGCCGAACCTCCTGATATCGACCCAGCACAAGCCAGTCATCCAAGACGAATTGCGCATGGGGCAGATACAGCAGGTAGACAGAACCCAGAATCAGGTAGGCAGCGATGGCGTAACGGCGCTGGCTTCCGAGAGTCAAATCCTATGATAATAGTGAAATGACGTGCGTCGTTTGTCACGGCCGCAAGGCCAAGCGGGATTGTCCGGCAGTTCGCTCCGCAATTTGCCCCCAGTGCTGCGGCCGCGAACGGGAGGAGACGCTCGATTGCCCTCTCCACTGCCCCTACCTGATGGAGAGCCGGGAGCATGAAAAGCGGCCGGGGCTCGATCCGGAAAACTTCCCGTATAAAGAGATACGAATTTCTGATACATATCTGCGGCAGAACGAGGAGCTGCTCACGGCGCTTGCAGAATTCGTGTTGGCCGCCGCCTTGAACACGCCCGGCGCCGTGGACCGGGACGTGCGTGACGCCTTGGACGCCCTTGCCCGCACGTACAAGACCCTCGAAAGCGGAGTCTATTATGAAACGGAGCCGCAGTCACCGGTGGCTCAGGCCATTGCCCGGTATATCCAGGAGGCGCTGCGCGCGTTTCGTAAGGAAGAAACCCAGCGCACCGGCATGACGCGCACTCGCGACGCCGATGTGCTCGGCATTCTGGTGTTTCTGCTGCGGATGGCCCTGGACCGGGACAACGGCCGGAAGCGGGGCCGCAGCTTCATCGACTTTCTCCGCAGGCACTTCGGGCCGGAGGATCCGTTTGGCAGGGTCGAACTGGCGGGCGGGCAGGCCATCGGGAGCCGCCGTAGCTCCGGTGAACCTTCGTCTCTGATCATTCCGGGATAGACCCGCCGATATTGCTCGCAGGCGCACGCGATGATATCTTTAGGGTGCTGGCGGGCGCTGAACAGGGACGCGAGGCTGGGGCAGCCGTTTGCAGGGAGGCTCGAAGGCCCTTTTTGAGTCCCTGGCGGCGCTTTTGGCGCCAAGATCACAGTGCCAAAAGGGAGGGGAACCTTATGGCGCAGATCTCCCAGATTCTGTCCGATCGGGAACTTTACTTCGTGGAGCCCCATCAGACGGTCTTCGAAGTCGCGACGAAGATGGCCGATCTTCATGTTGGCGCGATTCTTGTGCTGAAGGATGGAGAATTGTGCGGAATCTTCAGCGAGCGCGATCTGCTGAACCGGGTGCTGGTGGAAGGCCGTGATCCGCGCCTGGTGCGCGTGGCCGAAGTGATGACTCCCAGTCCGACAACCGTGGATGAATCAGCTACCGCCGACGAAGCAATGGAAGTCATGCACCGCCACAACTGCCGTCATCTGCCCGTGCTGAGGAACGGACAGGTCATTCAAATGATCTCGATGCGGGATCTTATGTATTACGACCTCGAGCGCAAGGCCGAAGAGATTCAGCATATGAGAGAATACATCAACGGTGCCGCCCGGTAATACTGGCGAGCCGGTAAGGACCGCGGTCATCTTCTTTGCGCACGGCTCTTCGGTGGAATCGGCGAATCAAGCCGTTCGGGAGGTGAGCCGGGCCGCCGCCGCAAAGGCTGGCTTTGACTTGTGGACGGCCGCGTTTCTCGAAGGCGGGCAGCCGAACCTGGGCGCCGCCGTCGAACAGTTGGCCGCGGCCGGCGCTCGGCGGGTCATCGTGGTACCCTATTTTCTGACGCTTGGGCTTCATCTCCAGCGGGATTTGCCTGGCCTCGTAGCTGAGGCGGCCGCCGCGCACGAGAATATTGAGATAATCTGCGGCGATCCGCTGGACGGGCATCCAGGCTTGGTGGAAATCCTCGCCGAGCGCGCCCGCCAAGCGTACGAGCGATGAATCGTGAGGGTGCACAGACCGCCCGGCTGATTGAAAGCTTCTCCCTAGCCCCCGACGTTCGCCACTTTCTGTTTGAAGCACCCGCGCTGGAACGGGTGGTGTTTGAGCCGGGCCAGTTTGTTTGGTTCCATTATGAGGCCGGAGATCAGATTATTCGGCGCGCCTATTCGATCGCCTCTCCTCCGAATGGGGACAATCTTTTCGAGTTATGCCTGAAACGTGTTGCCGGCGGGCCGCTCTCCAGCTACCTGTTCCAGATGCGGCCGGGCGATGAGGTGCGCTTCGAGGGCCCGCACGGCGGCTTTCGACTCCGGCAGCCTGTGCGCCATTGTTTTTTCGTGGCTGCGGGAACCGGCGTTGCTCCGATCCGCTCGATGATCGGGTATTTGCTGCGCCAGGGCGCCGCCTCCCGCCTGCAACTGCTCTTGGGCTCCAGATCGGAGGAATGCATTCTCTACCGGAGCGAGTTCGAGAAATTCGCTGCGCGCCACGCCAACTTTCGCTTTTACCCGACCTTGACGCAGGGGGGACCTGCGTGGGGCGGCCTTCGCGGACGGGTGCAGGAGCATGTGATCCGGCTGGCTGGGGATAGTTCTGATACCGATTTTTATGTTTGCGGCCCCCACAGCATGGTCAGGGAAGTTTGCGATGCGCTCGAGCGGCACGGGGCCGACCCGCGCTCGATTTTCTACGAAAGATATGCCGCTTAACGCCCAACAGCGCAGCCGCAGGCAATCCACCGGCCTTCGCAATCTTGCGGCGTTTCTGGCTTTTTCGATAGAATGGAAGTGCCCCGGCATCCTTAGCGGATGCCGGGGTTTGCTCAGAGGGGCTGGCGACGAGCTGGGTCTCGTCGCCTGGGATGCTATCAGCCGTTTCCGGCTTTATTGCCTTTCTGTTTTGCAATCCCTATGCCAGATCCTGGGGCCCCACAAAACGCAACAAGATGTTGTGCTTTGCCCCTCGCAAACGAGGCGGATCGGCTCTGACTCAAAGTTCAAATTACTCAGACCCGGTGGTTTTTACTCGGTCGCGGGCGCCGGATTGACGGCGGGTCTGGTTTTCTGGTAGGTTCTGTTTAGCCCGACAATTTTTACCGCCTTAAGACGGTACCCAGGTTGGTAGCAGCCGCAGGGAGAATTTTGCTTTGGATGGAGATTGCGTGTGCCCATATTTCATCGTCGGCTCTTTACCTCTGAATCAGTTACAGAAGGACACCCGGATAAAATCGCCGACCAGGTTTCAGATGCGATCTTAGACGCCGTGCTGGCTCAGGACCCACTGGGCCGTGTTGCCTGCGAGACGCTCGTTACCACCGGGCTCTGTTTTATCGCAGGCGAGATCACTACCACGGCCGGGGTAAATTACACCGAAGTGGCTCGGGAAACGATCCGCGGCGTGGGCTACACGCGGGCCAAGTACGGTTTTGACTCCGATTCTTGCGCTGTGATCAACGCCATTCACGGGCAGTCACCGGACATAGCACTGGGCGTGGATCGCGACGGGGCCGGCGACCAGGGCATGATGTTCGGCTTTGCATGCGACGAGACCGAAGAGCTGATGCCGCTGCCCATCATGTTGGCGCACAAGCTGGTCCGCCGGCTCTCGGAGGTTCGGCGGTTCGGCACTTTGAAATACCTGCGCCCGGATGGTAAGTCACAGGTGACTGTGGAATACGAAGGCCACCGGGCCGTGAGGGTGGACGCGGTTGTAGTCTCGACCCAGCACAGCGCGGAGGTCGACCAATCGCAGCTCCATGCCGACGTGTTGGAGCACGTCATTCGCCCCGTCATACCCTTGGATATGGTGGACTCAGGCACCAAGATCCACATCAACCCCACGGGCCGGTTTGAGATCGGCGGTCCGGCCGGCGATACCGGCCTGACCGGCCGCAAAATCATTGTGGACACCTACGGTGGCATGGGGCGTCACGGCGGCGGCGCATTTTCGGGCAAAGATCCGACGAAGGTGGATCGTTCAGCGTGTTACATGGCCCGGTATATCGCAAAGAACATTGTCGCCTCGGGCCTTGCCAAGCGCTGCGAGGTTCAGTTGGCTTACGCCATTGGCGTGGCCGACCCGGTTTCCGTTTTGGTGGACACGCAGGGAACGGGGCAAGTAGCCGACGCCCATCTGGGCGAGTTGGTCCGGGCGCTGTTCCCATTGACGCCCAAGGGGATTATCGACTATCTCCAATTGCGCCGCCCGATCTACAAGAAGACCGCCGCATTTGGACACTTCGGCCGGAACGAGGAGGGCTTCACCTGGGAGCGGACCGACAAGGCAGAGGCGTTTCGGGCCGAGGCCGCGGCCTTGATGGCCCGCGTTTAGGCCTGGCCCGCAGCAGCCGTCGCTTTTAGTTTGAAAGGTGAGGATTAGGCGTTTCTATGTCTACGGTGAATACGTCTGTGCGCCACGACGTGAAGGACATCGGCCTGGCGGATCTCGGCAAAAGGCGTATCGAGTGGGCCTTCCAGTCGATGCCCGTGGTTCAGTCCATTCGCAAGCAGTTCATTAAAACGCAGCCTTTGGCGGGAATTCGGATTTCCGCCTGTCTGCATGTCACGACAGAAACCGCCAACCTGATGATCGCCCTGCGCGACGGCGGCGCGTCCATCGTGCTCTGCGCGTCCAACCCGCTGTCCACGCAGGATGACGTCGCAGCTTCTCTTGTGCGGGATTCCGGGATTTCCGTCTATGCCATCAAGGGCGAAGACAACGCCACATACTATTCTCATATCACCGCCGCACTGGATCACCGCCCGCAGATCACGATGGACGACGGCGCCGACCTAGTGAACATGCTCCACACGGCCCGCCAGGAGATGGCTTCCGAGGTTCTGGGCGGCACCGAAGAAACCACAACCGGCGTGATCCGGTTGCGGGCCATGGCCAAGCAGGGCGTGCTGAAGTTTCCCATCGTCGCCGTCAATGACGCGATGACGAAACATTTGTTCGACAATCGGTACGGTACCGGGCAATCCACCATTGACGGCATTTTGCGGGCCACCAACATCCTGTTCGCCGGGCTCAATGTCGTGGTGGCGGGATATGGCTGGTGCGGCCGCGGCCTGGCTTCGCGCGCGAGAGGCCTCGGCGCCCAGGTCATTGTCACCGAAGTGGACCCGATCCGCGCTCTGGAAGCCTTGATGGATGGGTATCGCGTGATGTCCATGCTCGACGCCGCTCCCATCGGCGACGTCTTTATCACCGTCACTGGCGATAAAGGCATCATCGGGGCGGAGCACTTCGAGCGGATGAAGGACGGCGCAATCCTGTGCAACGCGGGACACTTCAATGTCGAGCTGGATTTGGAATGCCTGAGCAAAATCGCCCGGTCCCGCCGCCCGGTGCGTGAATTCGTGGAGGAGTTTACCTTGCGGGGAGGCAAGAAACTGTTCGTGCTCGGCGAGGGACGCCTCATTAACCTGGCGGCAGCCGAAGGTCATCCTGCTTCCGTGATGGACATGAGCTTCGCCAACCAGGCGATGGCTCTCGAGTACATGGTGAAGAATCACTCCAAACTCGAAAAAAAGGTGTACCCGATGCCCGAAGAGCTCGACCGGAAGGTCGCTCAAATGAAGCTGGAATCTATGGGCATCAAAATCGACCGGCTCACTCCGGAACAGGAAAAATACCTTAGCAGTTGGTCCGAGGGAACTTAGTCTTGGCTGGAGTCCCAGGGGCGGCGCCCATCTTCCTTCTGCCCGGCGGCCGCGGTTCTCACATTTGGGCACAATTTTTTCTATGCAAGACTTTGCCTTGCTGGCCCTCGATCGCGCGGTTCAGGCAGGAGCTGCCTATGCTGACGTCCGGTTGGTCGAATCAGCAGAACGGCTGGTTTCCACGAAAAACGGCCGGGTCGGACAGGCTTCTTCGTCAGAGAGTCTCGGCCTGGGCGTCCGGGTCATTGCTTCCGGGGCGTGGGGATTCTCGGCCACCGACCGGCTTACCGCGGAGGGCGTCCAAGCCGCAGCCACCCGGGCCGTGGCGATCGCCCGCGCTTCGGCGCTGGTAAAAAAGCGCGATGTCGCTTTGGCTCCCGAGCAGAAGTACGAGGCGAAATGGTCGTCGCCGGTTCAGATTGATCCCTTCTCCGTTCCCATCGATCAGGTTCTCGATCTTCTGCTGAAGGTCGACGCCGAGTTGCGCCGCGTGCAGGGGGTGACGCTGGCCGAGGCGGCAGTCGCCTGCCGGCGCTTGCGCCAGTTTTTTGCTTCCTCCGAAGGCAGCCGGATTGAGCAGACGCGATGGTACACCGGGGCGGGTTGCGTGGCATATAGCTACTCGGGAAACGAGATCCAGAAGCGCTCCTACCCCAATTCGTTCGGCGGGCAGCACATGCTGAAGGGTTATGAGCTGGTCCACGAGCTCCGGCTCCTCGAAAACGCGCCCCGGGTCGCCGAAGAAGCCGTTGCTCTGCACCGCGCTGATCAATGCCCCGAAGGAGTGTTCGACTTGATTCTCGACAGTTCACAGTTGGCGCTCCAGATCCATGAATCGATCGGCCACCCGATAGAGCTCGACCGCGTTCTGGGAGCAGAAGCCAACTTCGCGGGCATGAGCTTTCTGACTCTGGATAAGCGGGGAAATTTGCAATATGCCTCCGAGATCGTGAATGTCGTCTGCGACGCGCGAATCGAGCACGGGCCTGGTCTGGGGACCTTTGCTTTCGACGACGAAGGCGTTCCTGCGCAGGCCACGGACATCATCCGCGACGGCCGCTTCGCCGGCTATATGACATCCCGCGAGACCGCCGCGGAAATCGGCGAGCCACGCTCGAACGGAACCATGCGCGCGGACAACTGGAACCATATTCCCCTCATCCGCATGACTAATGTCAGCTTAAAGCCGGGCAGAATGACCCCTGAAGAGCTGATCGGATCGACAGACCACGGCATTTATATGGAAACCAACCGGAGCTGGTCCATCGACGACAAGCGATACCAGTTCCAGTTCGGCACCGAAATCGGCTGGGAGATCAAAAACGGCAAGAAGGTTCGGATGCTGAAGAATCCGAGCTATAGCGGCATAACGACGGAATTTTGGAACTCATGTGACGCGATTTGCGGGCCCGAGTATTGGACTCTCTGGGGCACTCCCAACTGCGGCAAGGGCCAGCCGCAGCAGACCATGGGCACCGGGCACGGCGCCAGCCCCAGCCGTTTCCGCAATGTCAAAATCGGAGCGGCGTACGCGTAGAGCCGGGCGGTCCGCAAAACGCTCACGGCCGCGAATGACGCGCTGGAAACGCGGTGGCTGCCGAAATCGGGGGTGGATCGCGCCGTCGCCCATTTCCCGTCTTGGAGTTGTGGATGTCTGAGTTTGCGCTGCTCTCCCGCTCGCGCTGCCAGGAGATTTTCGACCGAGTGAAAAAATTCTCGTCGGCCGATGACTGCGAGATTTTGCTCATCGCCAGCCGCCAGGCGCTCACGCGCTTCGCCAACAACGTCATCCATCAGAACGTGGAGGAGGAAACACAGGTTCTCTCCGTGCGGGTCGTCATCGGCCAGCGCACCGCGCGAGCGACTACCAACTGTTTCGACGATGATTCCATCCGGCGTGTGGTCGAGGAAGCAGCGGCGCTCGCGAAATTTCAGGCCCCTGATCCGGAACTGCCGCCGATGGCCGGACCTTTCGCTTATAAAACAATCGAGCGTTTCGATGAACCGACGGCCGAGACATCGGCCCAGTGGCGCGCTGGAGAGGTGAAGGAGGCCGTTGGGAGGGCTTCCGCAAATTCCATGACCGCGGCGGGAATTTTCGCCACCGGGGCCTCGGCCGAGGCGATCTTGAATTCTCGAGGCCTGTTCGCCTACCACGCGCAGACGCGCGCCGAGGCTTCGATCACCGCCATCACGCCCGATAGTTCGGGATGGGCGAAATCCAATTCGATTCGGGTTCAAGAAATCGATCTGCCGGCGCTTGCTTCGCGCGCCGTGGAAATCGCGAGCGCGTCACGCCAGCCGGTTGCAATGGAGCCGGGCCTCTATACCGTCGTTTTGGAAAGAGCGGCCGTCCTCGATTTGCTCGGTTTCCTGGCTTTCGATTTCAGCGCTACCGCCATCCGCGACAAGCGCAGCTTCCTGACCGACCGTATCGGGAAGCAACTTTTTGGCGCCAACATTACCATTTGCGATGATGTTTACCATCCCCTGCAATCGGGGGCTCCGTTCGACGGTGAAGGTGTGCCGCGGCAGCCGCTGGTTTTGGTGGATCGCGGCGTCGTGCGGAGCGTGACCTACTCTCGCCAGGCCGCTAAGGCGGCAGGCGTCGAGCCTACCGGGCATGGATTTCCGCTGCCCAATGAGTATGGCGAGGCTCCGGTCAACATCGTTTTTTCCGGGGGCGACAAAAGCCTAGATCAGCTTATCCACTCCGTTGACCGCGGTGTGCTGGTCACAAGGCTGTGGTACATCCGCGAAGTGGACCCATACGAGAAAATTCTCACCGGCATGACCCGCGACGGGACCTTTCTCATCGAGGGCGGCAAAATCGCCCGTGGGATCCGCAATTTCCGGTTCAACCAGAGCATGATCGAGCTACTAAATAACGTCGAATCGATGTCTCCGGCGGGCCGCGCGGCGGGCGAAGAGGCCTTCGAAATGGTCGTGCCCGCTTTGAAGGCCCACAGTTTTCATTTCACCGCGGTGACGAAATTTTGAGGGCAAACGCCCGCCCCGGGCCACCGCCTGACGTCCTTGCTGAGATGCGGTCGGCCTGCGCACCGAGCCTTGCAGGCCGAAAAATTCCGATCGCTGATTCCGCGCAGCCGCCTCGCCGCTTATAGACTCGGTACCTGCTGACTTTAGAAAACCGCCGCCTGCACCGGAATCGCCTGCTCCGGCACATGGAGCAACAGCGTGGATCTCGGCGAGTGATTACCCGCAGCGGCGGCCGCCCTCAGTCGACGGCGCCTACCCTGCCGGCGGCAAAAAGCCGCTGGTCGATGCGATTCAGCCGGCGCTCCATTTCCGGCGTCAGCAGGCGCCGGTGCGGAATCGTGTTCAGATACTCCGGAATGACCCAGAGATCTTCTTCCGCAGTCATCCAGGCGATGGAATCGAAGCGGCTCAGGTTGACGGGCCGCGAATAGGCGCGCAGCGTCTTCTCGCCAGCCAGGTTGTAATAGTGCTCGAAATAAGACATCGCCAGTTCTCGAAGCGTCCGATATACAGGTTCACGAAAGCGCAGCCCAGCGTAATTGGACTTGGCTATGGCGCCCCAGCAGCCGCGCTGCCGGAAAACGGCGACGATGTGATCATCGTCGCGGACGGACTCGAGATCGACGATCAGCGGCGGAAACCCGAGCACGCGCAAAGCAGCGGCTGCAAACAGAGCGCCCTCCATGCAATGGGCGACCCGATCGCGCAGCACGCGCCGCGGCGAGCGGCACGTATCGCCGTGTTCCTCTTTGTTGTATCCGATTTCGGCGTCGAGAAATTGCTGGATTCTGGCAGGCGAAGATAACTTGCGGAGCACGGCCGCCTCTCGGCGGTCAAAGCCGTTCTGCGTCATGTCTCTACCGCACAGGTTATCGCATTTTGGACTTCCTCCGCGCGAGCGCCGGCCGGTCGCGGGCGGCCTATTCCCCGGGCGGCTGCTGGCTTTCCCTCTTGACTTCTTCGCTAAGGATAATGGCTTGAGCCACTTCTTTCATCGACTTGCGCCGCTGGCGGCTTTGCCGCTGTAAAGTGAGGTAGGCATCCTCTTCGTTTATGCCCAGCTCCCGCTGGAGGATGCCTTTGGCCCGCTCGACGAGCTTACGCGTTTCCAGTTGATCGGAAAGGTGCGAAATTTCGCCTTCCAGGCGCGCCATCTCTATTTCCGCACCCACCAAAAAGCCGATCGTCGAAATTAACTGAATTTCACGGCGGGTGTGCGTGTGCGGCAGACGGTGCTGGAGATTGATCACTCCCACCACGCGCCCCCGGCACAGGACCGGCACCGAAAGAAACGCCTCATAACGATCCTCCGGAAGCTCGCCAAAAAAGCGAAAGCGCGGGTCCTGCGAAGCATCCCGGGCCACAGCTACCGGCTGCAAATGCTCAGCGACCCAGCCGGTTATTCCCTGGCCGATCCGGAGCCTCACTTTACCTACTTCTTCCGGGTGAGGATTCTTGGAGGCGCGCAGCACCAGCTCGTCACCCTCCAGCACGTAAAGAAAGCACGAGTCGCATTTGATGAGGGCCGACACGAATTGCACCACGCGGTTTAACACCACAGGCAGGGGATCGGAAGCCATACGGGTTCCGATCTCGTGCAGGAAATCTACCTCGGGATTTTCATTGGATAAAATCGGCGCGTCCACCTTCTTAAGTTAAAGCTGGAGCGGAGTACAGTCCAATCCAATGTTTTTATCGGCCCGATAATCGCTGCGGGAATTCCATCTCGCTTTATTGCAGCCGCATGAAAATCTGGAAAATTTTGCGCGTCCTGTCCTTTCTATGGCCTGCATAACTATTTTTGATTGGACATCCTGAGACGCCGGATTTATTGTTAAGACAGTCCCAGGTGACCAGCGCTTTTCTCCGCGTAGAGAAAATCACTAAAAGTGGGCTGTATGGAGTTATCGACGGTGGAGAAGAATAATTCAAACACTAAAAGGATTCTTTTGTTCGACCTTGACCGCGCGCAAGGGAGCGAACTGGAACGGGTTCTCGCCTCGCAGAACCTGGTTGTGCATTCCGAGAGATCCTTGCCGCTGACACAGTGTTTGCGGTTGGTCGAAGAATATCGCGCCGATCTGATCTTTTGCCCCGCCCAACGGGCGCATTACAAGACGCTGCTGGATGCACTGGGAGAACGAAGACCGGGACTGCCCGTTATCGTGGTGAGCCCCTATCCCGAGGTGGCCGAGTGGCTGGATGCGATCGAGGCGGGCGCTTCCGATTACTGTACGCCTCCGTTTGACGCAGCGCAGATCGCGTGGATTTTGGAAACAGCGTTCAAATCCCGCTCGGTCGCCGCCTAGTCCGCCGATTTATCCGGCCCGGCGGCTTCGGCGGGACGTTCGTTTTGATCGCCTCGAGGATGGTGTGGACCGTTGCGGCGGCTCTGCAAGATCACGCCTTCTAACACCGGCGCGTTGACGCACAGGGTTTACGGCTGGGCCTTGTATTCACGGCCCTGCTTGTCGCGTACCATGAGAGAGTTCGTAGCAGGGTCCCAGCGGATGCTGACCAGATCCTCCGCTGTGGGGCTGGGTATGGCTATCCAAGTTCTGCCGGAGTCCAGGGACCGGAAGATTTTTCCGCTGTCGGAAACCGCCCATCTGCGGTTATCCTGCGCGGTCATGGCGCGCAGCGGCGCTCCCCCCGGCAGAGCGGCCACAGATTCCGGCCAGCCTCCAGCGACTCCGCCGCCAACGCCGGCAGAGAAAGCGGGCGCCCGGGCCGGACTCGCGGCCGGCAGGGAAAGAGTCTTTTTTGGCGTTGGAGGCTGCTCTTTTCCTGAGCTCTCCCTCGCGGGCGGCGCTTCCGCTCGAGGAACGGCCTGATCTCGCGAGCGATTTTCTTCAGCTTTTTCGGAGGGCTCATTCCGGATCGCGCTCTGCAGCGCGCGGGCCGGTTGCTCGGCTTCTTGTTTGTGAAGAGCTGGATTCCCAACGGTTCTACTCGCCTGACGTTCATCCGGCGGGCCGTGGCCCGAGACTGCGCGGGCATTCTGGGAAGCCACGGCCGAGGCGCCAATCCGTGAAATAGCACTCGTATTTGGCGGAGCGGCCTTGTTAACCCGCTCTACCGCATCGGCTTGATTTTTATTTCGAAACCGCGGCCCGTTCTGTGTCGCATCCGAATCTCTTCGCCCCGCCGCATCTGCCTCGCGAGTTATCCGTCTTGCCGTTTCCGTTCTGGCAGGTGCCGGCGCAAGGCCAATTTCCGCGTTCGAACCGGCGGGCTGAACGGCGCGGCGGAAGATTTGACCGCGCTGGTAGTACAGAACTGACCCTACGACCAGAGCGGTGGCGAGCACAGGAGCTGGCCGCATCCAGCGCCGCCACTCGAAAAGAGCCCGGCGGCGCGGCCGTTCTAGGTTTCCGAGATCCTCAAGGAGCGCAGTCGCCAACTGGCGGCACGCGGGGCAACCCGCCAGGTGCGATTCCGCACTCTGGAGTTGGGCGCCTCGCAACCTGCCTTCGGCGAAGGCCGCGACCAGTTCCGGCTCGAGATGTGATCCGGACGCCGTTTGCACCCCGGCGGAGCTTGGCTGACCGGAGGCCTGCATTACCTTTCGCAGAACCTGATCCAAGAGCCGGTTAGAAGCTGACTCGAGTGGCCTCGCCATACACTTAGTACGTTTTACCTGCTATTTCTTGCGTTTTCCATGATCCCGTCAAGGTCTACAGGAGCTTCGGCAAGATGCCGCAAGCTTTCCTCGATTCTGGCGCGGCTGAGGCCCTGTTCCTCAAGCCGCTGGAGCACCTGTTTCCGCACCCTTTTGCGAATTCCCTCAAGCTCCCGGCTGATAGTCGATTCATGCACACCCCGCATCCGGGCAATCTGCGCCAGCCGCAAACCATCGTTGTAGTACCAGGCAAGCAGCAAGCGCTGCGGCGCCTCTAGCTTGGCGATCTCTTGTTGCAGGACGCGAGCCAGCGCCGCGGCGGCGTCCCGCCCCTCGAAGCTCTCCGGATGCTCTTGTTTCGCCGGCTCAGCGGGCAGGGAGTCAAAACCCACCAGCTTTTGGTCCCGGCGGTGGCGCTCCACCCGCGCCTGATAAACCAGGGCATGCAGCCAGGTCTTGAGCGACGAGCGGCCCCTGAAATTTCCAATCTTGCCCCGCCCGTCCGTGCCATACAGCTCGGCGATAACCTGGTCCGCCAGGTCGTATTCACCGGCGGTGTCGATAAGATATTGATGATACCTTTTGTAAAACTCCCCCCAGGCGCGGCCGCTGCCTCGCGCACAGGCCGTTGCCAGCGCTAAATCGTCCAACCGGAGGCTCAAAATGAATTTCCGCAGCTCACGGCCGGCCGCCGCGGGCGCGTACCGTTTCACCGATTCTTCGATTGCCCGCACCAGCTCCTCGGCGCTCAGGTCATAGCGTTCGATGTCCGCAAGCCGGCAAGCCTCGGCGAAAATGCCGTGCACATCCGGGATAGTAGCACCCATTCTGTCGCTCCAGCCGTTAGCGGCGGCCGGGTGCCATCTCTTGCTTCCTCGACGAGGCGGGGAAGGCGATGCCACGCCGCGCAGCTTCGGAAGAAATATGAGCTGCAGACCCCCGGCTCCGCTACGTTCCAAAGTGAGGATTTTGTGTTTGCGGCAGATCCTGGAACCGGCTCATCGCAAGAAGACTAGAAGCTTCTTCGTGTACTCGTCATAAGTGCCGTTGTGAATATAATGTTCACCCACGACCCCGACGCCTTTTTGAAACCAAACATCGTCCCATCCGCCGCTGCCGAAATGATTGGAAAAAATATGAACGGCTCCCGCATACTCCGGAAGCAGGAAGAAGCCTGCTCCCTCGCGAGCCGGCTCGACCCGCCAGGGTATGTCAGCGTTCCCCCACTGGCGGCCCATTTGCAAAGGGAAACAGAAGTCGGGCGCCAGGGCGCCTTTGGCGAGATACTCGCGGTAGGCCGGGCGAAGCTGCTGCGCCTGGCTATCCCATCCGCCGGCGATCACGTAAATGCAATTCCCCTGGACAAGGTACGGTTCACGATCACGAGTCACCAAATAGCCGGGGTGGGCGTCGCTTGGTTGCTGGAGAGCCCGCAACTGGCCGTTCCGTGGCATCACCCGGCCCTTGATGGCTTGCCCGGTAGAATTACCCTGCTGTTGCACTTGGCGGAGCACCACCAGGCCCTCCGGAATTCTCGTCCAACCGGTGATCGTTTCTTCCGTGGTCCAGCGGTCCACGTCTGGCCGGGTTCGGTCACCCGATTTCCACTCGTGTTTGTACACCCAACGGCTGCCAACCTGAAGGGGAAACCACGCCAGCGGGTCTTCCTGGGCGCTAGCTGCGATTGAACAAACGCACAGAGCCGCGGCCAACAAGCGCATTCGGACCATGAGGTCACTCTTCACCGGGAATTTTCGTTCCGGCGTCTCTCCGCTGATGAATTGTATGTCCGACCGATAAAAACCGAGACGTCGCCGGTGGGTGCGGCGGTTAGCTTTCCGGTCAGAAATTTTTGCTCGGGCGCCGCAGTGCCGCCGCGAGTTCCAAAACGGCGCTTGGCGGGGCCTGAGAGCGCGCAACGGTTCCGGGACAAATCCGCCGCTATGCTCCGCGGCGGCGTTCGCCGTTTCCATACTGGTGCCGCCGGCCCGTCCAGCGGGCAGTTCCATATTCGCCCAGATCCACTAAGCCGGCGAGCGCGCCGTTTTCCAGGCGGCCCTCAAATTGATAGTTGATACGTGTGCCCTCGTACGGAAATGAGCTGCGGAAACGAACGTGGTTGCCTTTCACCGTTCCTCGCAAATCGCCCGCCAGCATGCTACCGCGATGCATGCCGGTGATGTTCTCGCCTTGCTGTTCAAAGAACAACACGTGATTTGCAGAACCGCGCACGAAATCGAGGCGGACGTTCCATTGCCCCGCCACGGCCGCCGGGGGGCCGCTCTCTTCGGGCGCACGCCGAATTTGCGGCGGTTTCGAAAGCACTTCGTAGAGCCGCGCAGCCACAATCTTGTCATCCCCCGGCATCATCATATACGGCATGATGCTGATCGAGCTTTGCTGGTTGGATCCCCAAGCGCCGGTCGAACCGCCCAGAACGATTCTCGGCTCATTGTCGTAAAGGTATTTCTCGAGCTCGTTGCCGGCGATGCCCACACGCTCGGCATCCCAGGAAATGCGAAGGCGCGGGGCGTGGTTGGAAAGTCCTTCCGACGGCTGAAGCACCTCCGTCCGCACGCTCGGAATCGAAGCCACCTTGGATGAAATATTGGCCAACCAGGATTCCCAGGTTCTCCACTCGGCCTGATGATCCCGCTTTACCCACATTTCCACCGCGGCGAGCATGCCCATGATCTCCTCTTTGCCAACTTTCAGCGACCGGCCGAAAGCATGGTGCGGCGCGCTGTTCAGCCACGCCGCCTGGAGCAGATCTTTCGGCCCCAGCAACAAACCGGCGCACTGCGGTCCGCGAATGCACTTGCCCCCGCTGTAGGCGACCATCGTGGCTCCGCGCTTCAGGTGAATGTTGGGAATGGTGAGCTCCTCGGCTGCTGCGTCCACCAGGATGGGCACGCCTTTCGGCTTGGTCGCCTCGGCCACCTCGTCGAGGAACTTGTCGCTCGGGCCGCCCAGGATGCAGACCATCGCCGTATTTTCGTTAATGGCGGCCAGATATTGCTCCTTAGTATCGACCTCGACAATATGGACGCCGAGCATACGGATCGCGTGGTCGTAAACATTCCGCGAGGAGCGCGGCATGATTACTTCGCTCTTCAACCCCTGGACGTTCGGCAGGCGCTGCATTTTCTCGGGATCCGCGCCCGCTACGCATGCGGCAGTGGCGTGGGTCAACGCCGCCGCGCATCCGGCGGTGACGATTCCCCAAGGCGCCTGGGTTAACTCGGCCAGGCGCGCTCCAACGGCCTCCATCAGTTCGTCCAGATGGACATAGTGCCGGGAAGCCTCTTCCATGGCCGCCTTCACTTCCGGCAGTGTCTGCGACCCGCTGATGATGGTGAAAGTTCCTTTGCAATTGATCAGCGGACGAACGCCGATCGACTGATACAGGTCGCGGCCCACGCTCAACCCCGGGGCGGGCCGAGCCGCGGCCACAGCCGGCCGCTTGGGCAGCAGCCCCAGAGCCGCCAGCCATCCGCCGCCGCGAAACAGATCCCGGCGGCTGAATCCATTGAGCCTTTCTCGCCATACTGTCGCCCGCGATGACATAGACTACTCCTTGGTGGATCAGCGTAAAACTTTGCCGGCGAGAAAGCAACCGGCTGTCCCGGGTGCCGCCAGGAATAACGGTGTGCGAACGGATCGTGAGAACCGTGGCGAGTGTCCGTCTGGACCCCACAGCAAAAGCAAAAAGGGAATTTCCGAGATCTTTATTCGCCTGTTTTTGCGGCTTTCAGCAGCGGTTCGAGCACCTGCAACACGTTTTTGGCCACAATGCGCTGGCCGGCCGCGTTGGGGTGCAGGCCGTCGCCTTGCATAAGATTTGGGTGCGCGGCGACGCCTTCCAGCAGAAAGGGAATGCGCGGCAAATTGTATTCTTGCGACAGGTCCTCGAAAACGCGCTCGAAAGAATGGACGTAATCGGCGCCATAGTTCGGCGGCAAAGTCATGCCCGCGAGAACCACCCGAGCGCCCCCGCGCCGAAGAGCTTGGATGATTTGCTCAAGGTTGGCGCGAGTGGTTGCCACCGGCAGCCCGCGCAGTCCGTCATTAGCTCCTAATTCGAGGATTACGATTCGGGGGCGGTACGCGAGCACGTCCCCCACGCGAGCGACCCCGCCGCCGCTGGTATCGCCGCTGACCCCGGCGTTCACAACGCGGTAGCGGTAGCCAAGGGCGTCGAGCTCCCTTTGCAGGACCGCCGGATAGCTGGATCTTTCGTCGACGCCTAGCCCTGCGGTCAGGCTGTCCCCGAAAGCGACGATCACAGGACGGCTATCGGCTTCGCCGCCGGCGGCCGGCGAGCTGGCCGCAGCCGGTTCCGCTATCTGCGGCTGCGCTTGCGAGTCAGTCCGCTTCCCGGCAGGCTCGCTGTGACGGCTGCACGCTGCGGCCGCCAGCAGAAGCGTCGCGAAAAGAAAGAAGCGAAGGAAGGGGTTCACCGCCTGCATGCCATAATACAGTTCAGGATGCCGCCATGTCGATCGCAGGTCCCATCATCAAGGTTACCAACCTTACCAAGACGATCACGAGCGGAAAAAACAAGGTGGAGATTCTGCGGGGCATCGACTTTGAGGTGTCGGCCGGATCGTATGTAGCAATAATGGGTCCATCCGGCTCGGGCAAGAGCACGCTGCTTGGGTTGCTGGCCGGCCTCGATTCACCGACGACGGGCAGCATCGTTCTTGACGGCGAAGAAATTTGCGGCTTGGACGAAGATGCTCTGGCGCGGTTGCGCAGCCGCAAGATTGGCTTTGTCTTCCAGTCCTACCATTTAATTCCTACTCTCACGGCCGAAGAGAACGTGCTTTTGCCGGCGGAGCTGGCTGGGAGCGCCAACGGAGACAATCCCATCCGGCGGGCCAGGGAATTGCTCGATTCGGTGGGACTGGGGAGCCGACTCCGGCATTATCCTGTGCAACTCTCCGGCGGCGAGCAGCAACGAGTCGCGCTGGCCCGAGCCTTCATGGCGCGCCCGGCGATTCTGCTTGCGGACGAGCCGACAGGCAACCTGGATTCCGCCAGCGGGCATCACGTTCTCGATTTGCTGGTCGCGCTGAATCGCCGGGAGAATACGACCTTGCTTCTGGTAACCCACGACCAGGAGCTCGCGTCCAACGCCAGCCGGCGCATCACCCTGCGCGACGGCCGGATTGTAGCCGACGAGAGTTGAAATGCTCGGCGTCCGCTCCCTTTCGCTGACTATGGCCTGGCGCGACGCCCGCGCCGCGGCGGGAAAATTCCTGTTTGTCATCGCCTCCGTTGCAATCGGCGTCGGAGCGCTCACCGGAGTTCGCGGTTTCAGCCGGGCGTTTCACGAGGCGCTGCTGCGCGAAGCCCGCACCCTGATCGCCGCTGATCTCTCCGTCCGCACCTTCGCAGCGCCCTCGGGCGAGCAGCAGCAGGAGATCGACCGGCTGGCCCGGAGCGGGGCCGTGGTCACGATGGTCACGGAAACTTTATCCATGATGAGCGCCGGGAGCGGCTCAACGCCGGTCATGGTCTCTCTCAAGGCTGTGGATCCTGCCCTCTATCCTTTTTACGGCGCCGTGCAGCTTGATCCGCCAATACCTCTCTCGCAGGCGCTGACGGCCGAAACCGTCGCTGTCTCCGACGACCTGCTGCTTCGTTTTGGGTTGCGCTCCGGCCAGTCTGTGCGCATCGGAAAAGCTGATTTTCGAATCGTCAGCGTGGTCAAGCGGGAGCCGGACCGCATGACTGGCACCCTCAATGTTGGGCCGCGCGTGTTGCTCACATATGAGGCTCTGGACCGTACCGGTCTGATGAAGTTCGGCAGCCGGGCGTCCTATCGAGTTCTCGTGCGATTGGGGAGCGTGCCGGTGGAATTCGCCCGGCGGCGCCTCTCGAAGGCATTCGGGTTTGGCGCGAGGGTCGTAGACTATCGCCAGGCGCATCCGGCCATCAATCGCGGCCTCGAACGGGCGACGACCTTTCTCAGCCTGGTGAGCCTCCTTGCGCTGATCGTGGGCGGCTTGGGCGTGGCCATGGCTCTGCACTTGCACCTCCAGCAGAGGATGGATACGATCGGGATACTGAAATGCCTGGGGGCGCGCGCAAGCCAGGTGCTCCGGATTTATTTGGTGGAAGCGCTAGGACTCGGCTTGGCGGGGAGCGCGGCCGGGGTGTTGCTCGGCTATGTGGTGCAGTGGGTCTTTCCGCGCCTGATTGCAAACTATTTTCAGATCCCCATTACGATTCGCTGGGCATCCCCGGCGGCTTTACAGGGCCTTGCGGTGGGAATATTGTGCACGCTCCTTGCTACGATGCCGCCCCTGCTCCTGGTACTGCGCATCAAGCCTTCCGACATCTTTCGCCGTGATATGCCGGAGGCCCGCCCGCCCCTACCGGACCGGCTACGCATGGCTCGACCGGCGCTGGCCGCCGGAGGGTTCGTTCTCGCCGGCCTGGGAGGAATCACTGTTTGGCTCGCGGGATCCTTCCGCCTGGGCTTGATCTTCCTTGCCGGCGTATTGGGTGCCGTGATCACGCTGTCGGCTTCCGCCTGGCTGATACTGCGCCTTTTCCGGGCAGTTTCAGAGGCGCTGGCGAACCGCCCCGCCCGCCGCTGGCGGTTGCCCGCCACGCTGCGACATGGCATTGCCAACTTGCACCGGCCCGGGACCCAAGCGGCCGCCGTGCTCGTCGCCCTCGGTCTGGGTGTGAGTTTCATGCTGACGGTACACCTGGTGCAACACTCTCTACTGGCCCAGATCTTCGCCAGCGCTCCGCCCGATATGCCTAACGTCTTCTTCATCAACATCACCGACCGTGAGCGTGACGGCATCGCGGAACTGATCCACTCGCAACGGGGCGTACAAGAGGCCAGCCCTCCGGTGCCGCTGATTTCGGGCAAGCTGAAGAGTGTGGACGGCACGCCCGTCGATCGGCTTGCTTTGCAGGGCTGGGCGCGGCGATTCCAGGGCTCGCGGTACGTCACCTGGTCGGAGGAGCCGCCCCGGCACACGGAGGTGGTCGAGGGCGCCTGGTGGAAGGGGCGGCCCCATCCAGCCGAAATCGCGATTGACGAGGATGCCGCGCAAATTTTGGGGCTTCGGCCGGGGTCACAACTGGAGTGGCAAATGGGCACGAAGACTGTGGGCGCGCGCGTGGCGGCCGTGTACCGGGCCGAGGTAACGCGGTTCGGCTCCGGCGCTGAGTTCATCTTCAGTCCTGGCGCTCTGGATGGCCTCCCAGCGGTTTATTACGCCAGCGCGCGAGTGCGGCCGGCGGCCGTGGCAGAATTGCAGAAGGCTGCATTCGAGCGCTACCCGACTGTGACCGTGATCAACGCCGCTGAGGTGCTGCAAACCGTCCAGCAGGTCATCGATCAGATCGCACTGATTGTTCGCTTCATTTCCGCGTTTGCCATTTTCGCCGGAGCTGTCGTTTTGGCGGCCAGCGTGGCCGGCGCCCGGCTCCGGCGTCTCCGGGAAGTGAGCATTCTTAAGACCTTAGGCGCTACTCGAGGTTGTGTGGCGCGGATCTTTTGCGTCGAATTTCTGATTCTCGGAACGCTGGCGGGCTTGGCCGGCTGTGTGATTGCGACCGCACTGTCCAGCTTGTTCTTGCACCAGTTGCTGGAAGCCAGACTGGATATCAACTGGCGGGCGAACCTCGCAACCGTTGTCTGCACCGCGCTGGCGGCGAATCTGACCGGCTGGATCGCCAGTATCCGGATTCTGAACCAAAAGCCTTTAGAGATACTCAGGCACGAGTAGATTCAGCTTTGCAAAGGCGGCCCAGCGGCGCTGGAGATCGCCGGAGCGGTGGTTATAGATCTGCTCGGGTGCGGCGCCGCTGAGGCGAGGGGCTGACGCAGCCAGCCTTCGATGATCGGCAACGCCTCGAGCGCCGACTGCCGGCCGGCCTCGACCAGTTCGTCGGCCCGCTCAAAATCGTTCCAGGCGAATGAGGCCACCTTCGGCTCCAGCAGCAGCTCCGCACGGGCGCGTTCGTCGGCTGCGATACGGTCTTGCAGAATGGAAAAGCACTGGCTGACCACTTGGAAAATGTTCGTGGGACGGAAACCATCCACGGTAATGGAATGGAGATAGACGGCCACCACATGCGTGGCACCCAGGTCTCTGACAGCCTGAACAGGTACCGTCGTCGAGACGGCTCCATCCACCAGCCAGCGGCCGTTAAGCTGGAGCGGCAGGAAAAGGCCCGGATAGGAACAACTTGCCCGCACGGGTGCGATAATGTCACCTCGGTCTCTGAAGACTACGGGAGCGCCGGTGATCAAATCGGTGGCGACCACGGCCAATGGCGTCTGCATTTCCTCAAAGTTGGTATGGCGCAGGATCGTTCGCAGCCACAATTGCATGCGCTCGCTGCTGGCCAGGCCCAGGCGGGACAGCGTCCATCGGGCGTAGCTGCTGAAGGTTGTGACCGCCCCTTTGGAAATGATTTCTGCGAGCGACGTGCCGCTGGCATAGGCCGCGGCTATAATCGATCCGGAACTGATGCCGGCGATCGCGTGAATCGGGATTTGATGCTGCTCAAAGACCTGCAACACGCCCACGTGAGCCAACGAGCGGCTGAAACCGCCCCCAAGGGCCAGGCCGATGCGCGGCGGCGCCTGCCTGGGCATCCCCTCGTGCGCCCAATCTCGAATCGCTTTCGTCCAGCGCTTCCACATCGCTGCCCACCCCTATGAATTTGGACCGCTATATGGTGAAAAAAGTTACCCACGCTCCCCGGCGCCGGCTTTCACCGAATGCCGCTGCGGCCCTGATCGCGGCCGCACTGGCTATCACCGCCGGATTGCTTGCCCTGCCCGCCGAAAAAACACCTCTTACCGGAACCCCCGAGTTGATTCAAACGCTCGATCGCCTCAATGTCCTGGGCAGCGTTCTCATGATCGCCGCCCACCCTGATGATGAGAATACCAACGTCATCGCCTATTTTGCCCGCGGGCGCCACATCCGCACCGCCTATCTCTCCGCCACCCGGGGCGAGGGCGGCCAGAACCTGCTCGGAACGGAGCAGTACGAAGCGATGGGCTTGATCCGCACCCAAGAACTGCTGGCGGCGCGCCATATCGACGGGGGAGAGCAATTTTTCACCCGAGCTTACGACTTCGGTTTCAGTAAGAATCCGGAGGAAGCGCTGCAAAAGTGGGGCCGGGACCGGCTATTGTCGGACTTTGTCCGAATCATCCGGCGTTTTCGTCCGGATGTCATCATAGACCGCTGGCCCCCACCGCCCGGGTCGGGCGGCCACGGACAGCACACGGCAACCGGCTACATAGCTCCAGAAGCGTTTGCGGCGGCAGCCGACCCCAACCAGTTCCCGGAGCAGATGGCCCAACACCTCCAGCCCTGGCGAGCCCGGCGCCTGGTCTGGAATACCCCTTCGTTCAACCGGCGGCAGGAAATCACAGAGGAGCAGGCTGCCGATCGCATCCGCGTGGACGCCGGCCGCTTCGACCCCGTTCTCGGGAAATCTTACGCCGAGATTGCGGGAGAAAGCCGCAGCGAGCACTGGAGCCAGGGGCAGGGCACCCCGGAGCGCAGGGGCCCGTCGCTCCAGTTTTTCGTGCAAGTGGCCGGAGAGCGGGTAAGCAATCCGGCAACGTCCGATCTTTTCGAAGGCATTGATACGACCTGGAGGCGGGTGGAAGGAGCCGCGCGGCTCGGGCAGCTATTGAGCCAGGCTCGCCGGGAGTTGATCCCTGACCAGCCGGAGAAAATCATTCCGCTGCTGGTCGCCGCTTATACCGAGATGGAGCGCTTGCACGACCCCTGGGTGGATGTGAAGCGTCCGGAGTTGCTCCATGCCATTGACCTCGCGGCCGGGCTGTGGCTGGACGCGGAGGCGGCCCGCTGGAACATCGTGCCCGGCTCTTCTTTAAACCTCACGCTGACCGCCCTCAATCGGTCGCATTTTCCTCTCACCTGGGAGAGAACGGAGATAAAGGGCGTCGCCGGCCAGACCAGCGCTGCTCCCAACCGGCCCCTTGAGTTCAATAATCCGCAGCAGCTCAAGGCTACGGTAAACGTTCCGCCAGATGCTCCCTATTCGCAACCGTACTGGATGCGCGAATTGCGTACGGCCGACTACTATCCGGTTTCTGACCCGAATTTGATCGGCATGCCGGAGAACCCGCCGGCGCTCGAAGCGACGTTTTACCTGCGCACCGCGCAGGGGGTCGTGTTGCCAATGCGGGCTCCGGTTCAATACCGTTGGATCGAACGCGCGGGCGGCGAGAAAGTTCGCGCCATCGAGGTTGTGCCGCCGGTCGCCGTATCTTTCGCTTCGCCGGCTATGGTTTTCCCGGAAGCGAGGCTCCGCCCGGTGATCGTGCGGATCAGCTCGAACATCAACCAAGCCAAAGGGACGGTGTCGCTTGTGGCGCCGGCCGGCTGGAAAGTGGCTCCTGCGGCCGCGCCGTTCGAGATTTCTGACCCGAATCAGCAGTTGAGCATTCGTTTCGAGCTGACACCGCCGGCGCAGGCCGGCGGCGGGCATATTACGGCCCGGGCGCAAATCGGCGGGACGACGGTGAGTGCAGGCATGGTTTCCATCCAGTACCCGCACATTCCGCCGCAGACGTATTTCCCGCCGGCGCGAGCCCGCGTCGAGCGCTTTGGCGTCCGGCTGACCGCGAAAAATATCGGCTACGTCATGGGCGCCGGGGATGAAGTGCCACAGGCGCTCGAGCAGCTCGGCGCATCGGTTCACTTGCTCACAGCCGAGGATCTTGCCGCGGGCGACTTGCGCCGCTTTGATGCCATCGTGACCGGAATTCGGGCTCTGAATCTCCGCGATGATCTGATCGCTGCCCGGCAGCGCCTGCTCGATTATGTAGCCGGCGGCGGAACTTTGGTGGTTCAGTACAATACATCGGACGCGCGGTCCGGAGACCGGGCGGCGGCGCTGGCGCCCTACCCGCTGACGCCATCTGCCCAACGTACGACGGTGGAAGAAGCGCCCGTTAGTTTTCCGAATCCTGACCTGCCGGTGTTGCACAGGCCCAACGAGATCACTCCGCGCGATTTCGAAGGCTGGGTGCAGGAGCGCGGCCTGTATTTCATGAGCCAATGGGATCCCCGTTACCAGCCGGTCTTCGAGTCGCACGATCCCGGGGAAAAACCGCAGCTTGGCGGCACTTTATATGCCCGCTACGGCCAGGGAGTATATATCTATACTTCCTATGCCTGGTTCCGGCAGCTTCCGGCGGGAGTGCCGGGGGCGTATCGCGTCTTTGCGAATCTGGTGAGCGGGGGAAAATGAGGGGCGGCGCCTGCATCCGGAAGGGAAAGGACTCCACCACATTGTTGTTTCCAAGCCGTCATGCCGGGGAGGGAGCGCAGAGCCTCGCTCGCAGCTCCCGGGCGGCGGGGCGATCTATTATTTTTGCGACGCCTTGACATAAGGAAAGTTGATTGATTAAAGTAAAAAAGATTAGCGAGTGAGGTCTTCTGCTGCTGCGCTACCGTTCCGCGGGTGCGGGATCCGGCCGGCAGCCGGCCCCGAGGCTGCTTGCGAGATTGATGAGCTAGCATGGGCCGTCCGGAGTTGTTTTCCTCGCAATTGAAAGCCGGTCGAAAGAGGCCGCTTTCATCGTTCGCCGCCGAGAAGGGCTGTTGCCGACAAGTGCGGGTCCATTTAGGGTGGCGTGGTTTCAACCTGAACTGAATTTTCGACCGGGCTTCTTGCGGCTCATGGAGTGCGTGAGGCGCGGGAAGGCGGATTGAGGCTTGATTCGTGCCGACATTTAATCAATTGGTGCGCCGGGGGCGCCGGCCTCCGCACTGGAAAACGGCCAGCCCGGCCTTGGAAGGCTGCCCGCAGAAGCGGGGAGTTTGCACGCGCGTTTATACTTCCACGCCCAAGAAGCCGAACTCGGCTCTGCGCAAAGTAGCCAGAGTGCGGTTGACCAACGGAATCGAAGTGACCACTTATATTCCTGGCATCGGGCACAACTTGCAGGAACACTCGATCGTGCTCATTCGCGGCGGGCGCGTGAAGGATTTGCCCGGCGTGCGCTATCACGTGATTCGCGGGACGTTAGATGCGGCGGGGGTCTCGGACCGCAAGCAGGGGCGCAGCAAATATGGCGCCAAGAGGCCGAAGTCGTAAGGAAGGCCGCCCGGCGTTCGGAAATCCAGCCGGGCTGACAGCGGAAGGCTAATCGCTACTTTTTATGCCACGCAAAGGAAACATCGATCGACGCGAAGTGCCGGCGGACCCTGTCTACAACTCGACTCTGGTGGAGAAGTTTATTTGCTCGATGATGTGGGACGGGAAGAAATCGACGGCCGAAAAGATTTTTTATCAAAGCATGAAGCAGCTTCAGGAGCGGGCCAACGATGACCCGTTGAAGGTGTTCAAAAAGGCGGTCGAGAACTGCAAGCCGGTGCTGGAAGTGAAGACGCGGCGTGTTGGCGGCGCAAACTACCAGGTTCCTGTGGAGGTGCCGCAGAACCGCCGGACGAGTCTGGCGATTCGCTGGCTTATCTCATACGCCCGTCTCCGTCCCGAGAAGGGCATGCCGGAGAAGCTGACCGCTGAGCTGCTCGATGCGGCCAACAACCGCGGCGGCGCGATCAAGAAGAAGGATGATACGCATCGGATGGCGGAGGCCAACAAGGCGTTTGCACACTACCGGTGGTAGGAAGCAGGGCGGCGTTTTTTCCGCCCGCTGAGATTTATGGCACGTACCGTACCATTAGCCAAATACCGGAACATCGGCATCATGGCGCATATCGATGCCGGAAAGACCACGACCACGGAGCGCATCCTCTATTACACGGGGCGCACGCACCGTCTGGGAGAGGTCCATGAGGGTACGGCCATTATGGATTACATGGAGCAGGAGCAGGAGCGCGGGATTACCATCACGTCCGCGGCCACGACCTGCGAATGGAGAGATTGCCGCATCAACATCATTGACACGCCGGGCCATGTGGACTTTACAGCCGAAGTCGAGCGCAGCCTGCGCGTGCTCGATGGCGCAGTGGCCGTCTTCGACGCGGTGGCGGGCGTTCAGCCTCAGACCGAGACGGTGTGGCGGCAGGCCGACAAGTATTCCGTCCCGCGCATTTGCTTCATCAACAAGATGGACCGCGTGGGCGCGGATTTCGAGCATTCGATCGAGACGATCCGCCAGCGCCTTAAGGCGAATCCGGTGGCCATTCAATATCCCATTGGCGCGGAGGACCGCTACAAAGGCCTGGTCGATCTGATCGCGATGAAGGCGATTTTCTGGCGCGATGAGACGCTGGGCGCCGAGTTCGATGTGGAAGAGATTCCGGAAGAGCTCCAGGCAATCTGCCGGGAGTACCGGGAACGGATGATTGAAGCCGTCTCCGAGCAGGATGAGAAGTTGTTTGAGAAATTCGTCCACGGAGAGCCGGTCAGCAATGAGGAGCTCAAGGCCGGCTTGCGGCGCGCGACCATCGCCATGAAGCTGTTTCCGGTCGTTTGCGGAGCGGCGTTTAAGAACAAGGGCGTTCAGCCGCTGCTCGATGCGGTGGTGGATTATCTGCCTTCGCCCCTGGATATTCCTCCGATCCGGGGAACGAGTCTGGACGGCAAAGAGGTGATCGAACGGCGTGCCGACGACAAAGAGCCGTTCGCCGCGCTGGTGTTCAAGATCATGACGGACCCGTTTGTGGGCCAGTTGGCCTTTTTGCGGGTTTATTCGGGAGTTTTAAAAAGCGGCGACAGCGTATATAACGTCGCCAAACAGCGCAAAGAGCGGATTGGCCGCCTGCTGCGCATGCACGCCAATAAGCGCGAAGAGATCGACGAAGCGCTGGCCGGCGACATCGCCGCGGTGGTGGGGCTGAAGACGGTTCAGACCGGCGACACGGTTTGTGACGAGAATCATCCCGTGGTGCTTGAATCGATTGAGTTTCCGACGCCTGTCGTATCGGTGGCCGTCGAGCCCAAAACGCGGGCCGACCAACAGAAACTAGGCATGGCGCTGGCGAAACTGGCGCAGGAGGATCCCACATTTAAGGTAACGACCGACCCGGAGACGAACCAGACAATCATCTCCGGCATGGGCGAATTGCATCTGGAGATCATCATCGACCGGATGATGCGGGAACATTCGGTGTCGGCGAACGTCGGCAAGCCGCAGGTGGCCTACCGTGAAACCATTCGCAAGGCGGCCGAAGGCGAGGGGCGCTTCGTCCGGCAGACTGGTGGGCGGGGCCAGTACGGGCACGTGAAAATTACGGTCGAACCTCTGCCGCAGGGAAGCGGGTTCCAATTTGAAAACGCGATTGTAGGCGGCGCGATCCCGAAGGAGTTTATCAAGCCCGTCGAGGCCGGCATTCAGGAGGCCCTGGAGAGCGGGATTCTGGCCGGCTACGAGATGGTCGACGTTAAGGCCACCGTATACGACGGAAGCTACCACGAGGTGGACAGTTCCGAAATGGCTTTCAAGATCGCGGGGTCCATGGCGTTGAAAGACGCGGTCCGGAAAGCCAACCCGGTGCTGTTGGAACCGATTATGAGCGTCGAGATCGTCGTTCCCGAAGAGTACATGGGCGATGTGATCGGAGACATCAATTCCCGGCGAGGGCGGATCGAGGGAATGGAGTTGCGAGGCGGATCGCAGATTATCCGCGCCGTGGTGCCGCTGGCCGAGATGTTTAACTACACGACCGACCTGCGTTCCCGCACGCAGGGCCGCGGCAGCCACACCATGCATTTCGCACGGTATGAAGAGGTCCCGGCCGCTGTGGCCGACGAGATCATCAGCCGCGTGCAGGGGAAGGTGGTCCGCAGCTGACTGGGGTGGGCTCTCCGGGATGCGCACCGTAGAAATCAAAACGTCCGGAAAAGCGGGCGCAGGATCGGACAGTAGGGTTCGCTCGAAGGGAGCGCGATCGGCGCCGGATGAGGGCGCCAGCAGGCGCGAGGGCATAGAGGAGCATAATGGCGAAGGAAAAATTTGATCGGAGCAAGCCGCACGTAAACGTAGGGACGATCGGGCACATCGATCACGGCAAGACGACGTTGACGGCGGCGATCACGAAGGTATTGGCGAAGAAG